>Ga0183098_10017_pt1 | contig 885752 bp, 688 predicted proteins | sample BioMet9_FD_128884 | JGI IMG/M metagenome (GOLD analysis project Ga0183098, IMG submission 128884) | Microbial communities from bioreactor (seeded with sewage sludge) at Lawrence Berkeley National Lab, California, USA - Biofuel... | ecosystem: Engineered > Bioreactor > Anaerobic > Unclassified ...
ACAGAGAAGTTAAGCCCAACAGCGTCGATGGTACTGCGTAACAGTGGAAGAGTAGATAGCCGCCGTCTTCAACAAAGACAAGTATGAAAAGGAGCTGGTCCCAAGGGAACAGCTCCTTTTTCTGTTTATATAATTTGGAATAAATAAAAGATATCTATATCTTTGTAAGGTAAAAAAACAGTAAGTAATTGCTTGCCGAGAACGTTTTAATTATCAATATATGAGACGGATAATGTGTTGTTTAGTAGCTGGATTTTGTCTATCAGTAAATTTAGCTGTTGCTCAAGATACAAAAGTAGTATTGTTCCCGAAAGGGGCTCCTGGAGAAAAGCTCCATCTTGTGGAAAAAGATGATACTACTGGGGCAAAAGTAGGTGGTGCATCTGTGTTGCGCATATCTAATGTAAGTGAACCGACAATTACTGTTTATCAGGCTCCTGACGAAGTGGCCAGTGGAGCTGCAATGATTGTTTGTCCAGGTGGTGGCTATAATATACTAGCTTATGATTTGGAAGGAACTGAAATCTGCGATTTTTTAAACAATATAGGAGTGACAGCAGTTCTGCTAAAATATAGAGTACCTCGCCGTGAGGGATTGCCGAAACATCAAGCGCCTCTTCAAGATGTACAGCGTGCAATAAGTTATATACGTGCAAATGCAGAAAAATTGGATATAGATCCAAGCCGTATAGGTGTGATGGGTTTTTCAGCAGGAGGACATCTTGCTGTTATGGCTAGTAATAGCTATAATGAGAGAGCTTATGCTCCTATAGATGCAATTGACAAAGTTAGCTGTCGTCCAGATTTTTGCTTATTGGTTTATCCTGCATATTTGGATTCTGAGAATTTTCAGTTAGCTCCAGAAGTGAAAGTTACAGCGAATACTCCTCCAACTATGTTGATTCAAGCTGAAGATGATAAATCGTATATAAATTGTAGTCTGTTTTATTATTATGCGTTAAAACAGGCTGGTGTGCCGGCATGGATGCATCTTTATAGTAAAGGTGGACATGGATATGGAGCGCGTGATACAGGAGACTCTGTTAATGAATGGCCGGATAGAGTCGAAGATTGGCTGTATGAATTGGGTATAATCAATGTAAGTGATTAACGGAAAAAGGGTCGCGAGGTGGCCCTTACGTATTTATAATCGTCCGTCAAATGATAAATTTTGATTAAGATCTATGTTGAAACAACAGTTACAACAAAAATTACAGCAAAAACTTTCTCCTCAGCAGATTCAGCTGATCAGGCTTATTGAGCTTCCAGCTATTGAATTGGAAGAGCGAGTGAAGCATGAGTTGGAAGATAATCCAGCATTAGAGGAAGGCAAAGAAAATAGCATTGATGATAATGAAAACGATACCGTTTCTGTTGACGATGACGACATAGATACAAATGCCGATTTTGAAAGCGATATTTCTTTAGGAGATTATATGACAGAAGATGATATTCCTGAATATAAGCTTCGAGAAATGACTGAAAGAGATGAAAAGAAAGAAAATACTTCTTATTCGGCGGGAGAGTCATTGAATGAGTATCTTTTGCAACAATTGGGTTTGCGTGAGTTAGAAGATACGCAAGTTCAAATTGCACAATATATTATTGGGAATATTGATGATGATGGATATTTGCGTCGTGATCTATCTTCAATAGCAGATGATATCATGTTTCAGACAGGACAAATTGTTAATGAGAAAGATATAGAAAATGTACTTTTCATTATTCAGGATTTTGATCCAACAGGAGTGGGGGCGCGAAATTTGAAAGAATGTCTTATGCTTCAATTGAAGCATAAGAATAAAACGGATGAAATACAGTGGGCTATTAGAATCTTGAATGAGTATTTTGATGATTTTACGCGAAAGCATTATGATAAAATTCTTCATGGATTGAATATTAATGAAGAAATATTGAAAAAGGCAGTTCGTGAGATTACCGCTTTGGATCCGAAACCTTGTGGAAGTTGGGAAAATTCTATGGAAGCTTCTTTGAGCCAAGTTATTCCCGATTTTATTGTTGAAGCAGTCAATGGAGAATTGGTGCTTAGTATGAATAATCGAGGAATTCCAGAAATGCGAATCAATCAGGAATATGCAAATATGTTTCAGGATTATGCTAATAATAAAGCAAATCAAACTTCAGGTATGCGTGATGCGGTGCAATTTGTAAAACAAAAATTGGATTCTGCACAATGGTTTATTGATGCAGTGAAGCAGAGGCAAGAAACGTTGCAACGTACGATGAATGCTATTATTCAGTTGCAACGTGACTTCTTTTTGACTGGAGATGAAGCAACTCTTCGTCCTATGATATTGCGTGATGTTGCAGAAAAAGCCGGTTATGATATTTCGACAATTTCTAGAGTAAGTAACAGTAAATATGTACAAACAAATTTTGGAATTTATCCATTAAAATATTTTTTTTCGGAATCGATGCAAACTGATACAGGAGAGGAAATATCGACACGAGAGGTAAAGAAAATAATGAAGCAGCATATTGATGCGGAGAATAAACTAAAACCTCTGACAGATGAAGAGCTAGCCTCTATATTAAAAGATAAAGGATATATTATAGCGAGGCGAACAGTTGCTAAATATCGTGAACAATTGGGTATCTCTGTTGCAAGATTGAGAAAAGAAATATAATTTTGAGCCTATGAAATTAATTGCAAATGTTATATCTGCTTTGTTCCATCCATTACTGATGGTTACTTACGGGGTTTTAATATCGCTCGGATTCACATATCTTGCGGTATATCCTCTGACAGTAAAGCTATTTTTGTTAGCAGGTATATTTTTGACTACAGCTGTACTTCCAGGTATTTTAGTTTTTGTTATGGTACGGATGAAGACAGTCTCGGATTTTGAATTGACAGACAGAAAAGGTCGAGTTATTCCTTATCTTTTGTTTATTACATCTATTCTGTTTAGTCTTTTTTGTTTATATAGGATGATGATGCCGATGTGGTTTTTATCTCTAATGCTGGGTTTCTGTGTGGCTTTCGTTATCGCTTTGTTGATTAATTTTTGCTGGAAGATTAGTGCACATGCAGTAGGAGTAGGAGCTTTGTTGGGTGCTGTGATGGGCTTATCTCGAATCCATTTTGTTAATCCTTATATCTTGTTTATTATATTGATATTGATTGCAGGATTAATGGGGACTTCTCGGATCTTTTTACAAAGAAATACGCCAATGCAAGTTTATGGAGGTTTGGGTCTCGGTTTTATATGTACCTTTGCTTCGGCTTTTTTAAGTTATGTCTATTTATTCATTTAATCATTAATAATAAAAATAAGTTTATGAATTTTCCTACAGATTTAAAGTACACAAAGGATCATGAATGGATCCGTGTTGATGGCAACGTTGCTTACGTTGGAATTACTGACTACGCTCAAAACGAATTGGGAGAAATTGTTTTTGTTGATATTACAACAGTTGGAGAAACAATTGACAAAGAGGAGGTCTTTGGTACGATTGAAGCGGTAAAAACTGTTTCTGATTTGTTTATGCCGGCGTCAGGAGAAGTCCTTGAAGCAAATGCAGAACTTGAAGATAAACCTGAATTGGTTAATCAAGATGTTTATGGTAGAGGTTGGCTGATCAAAGTATCATTGTCTGATTCTAAAGAATTAGATGAATTGTTGTCGGCTGAAGAATACGAAAAGCTGATCGCAAAGTAATTGAAAATAAAAATGAAACCTCTTGTAAGCATTATTATGGGTAGTACTTCAGACCTTCCGGTTATGGAGAAAACTGCCAAATTTTTTGATGAAATGGAGATTCCGTTCGAGATGCAGGCCTTATCAGCTCATCGTACTCCGGAACAGGTTGAAATTTTTGCTAAAGGAGCAAAAGAACGCGGAATAAAAGTAATTATTGCTGCTGCCGGAATGGCTGCTCATTTATGTGGTGTTATAGCATCAATGACAACAGTTCCGGTAATAGGTGTTCCTATTAATTCGACACTTGAAGGAATGGATGCACTTCTAGCTATTGTCCAAATGCCTCCGGGAATTCCAGTCGCTACTGTAGGAATAAATGCTTCTTTAAATGCTGGCATTTTAGCTGTCCAAATGCTTTCAGTAGGAGATGAACAGCTACAGAACAAACTTGTTGCTTACAAGGAAGATTTGAAAAAGAAGATTGTAAAAGCAAACGAAGAATTGGCTAAAGTTTCTTATCAGTATAAAACAAATTAATTCGATGATTGACAATTAATGATGATCTAGTGGGATAATGCTTTCCCTCTAGTTATTCAATCATTAATTGTCAATTGTTTTCTTAGAAATGTCAGATTATTTTAATTATCATCGTCGTAAGAGTTCTGTAGTGAATATTGGGAATGTGCCGCTTGGTGCTAATAATCCTATTCGTATTCAGTCGATGGCTAATGTTTCAACCATGGAAACAGAATCGGCCGTAGAACAGGCTATCCGAATGATTCAATCAGGAGCAGAATATGTCCGTTTCACAACACAGGGAGAACGTGAAGCCCGTAATTTGGGAAAAATTCGTAAGAAGCTACATGAAGCGGGATATATGACTCCATTAGTTGCTGATGTTCATTTTAATCCAAAAGTTGCCGATGTAGCAGCTGAAGAAATTGAAAAAGTACGCATTAATCCTGGCAATTATGTCGATAAAGTAAAGACCTTCAGTGTATTGGAATATACAAATGAGGAATATGCAGACGAATTGAAAAAGATAAAAGAACGTTTTGTTCCATTTCTGAATATTTGTAAAGAGCATCATACTGCTATTCGGATTGGAGTAAATCATGGATCATTATCTGATAGAATAATGAGTCGCTACGGCGACACTCCAGAAGGTATGGTTGCATCGTGCATGGAATTTCTGCGTATTTGTCGGGATGAACAATTTGAAGATGTCGTAATTTCTATCAAAGCGTCTAATACTGTAATGATGGTTAGAACAGTGCGGATGCTGGTCAACGAGATGGAAAAAGAAGGTATGCATTATCCTTTGCATCTGGGTGTTACTGAAGCTGGTGATGGAGAAGATGGACGTATAAAGAGTGCTGTTGGTATAGGAACTTTGTTATCAGAAGGCATTGGCGATACAATACGCGTTTCGCTTAGTGAAGATCCGGAAGTAGAGAGTCCTGTTGCGCGTAAATTAGTGAATTATATTTTACAAAAGAAAAATCATCCATTTATAGAAGCCTCTTTGGCACCTGGTTTTGATCCTTTAAAAGCGGAACGACGTAAGACTCGTCCAGTTTGTAATATTGGTGGAAATTCATTGCCTGTTGTTATTTCTAACCGAAGTTTTGGTGATTATGAATTTGATTTTTCTTTTATTCCTGACTATGTTTATATAGGAAAAGAAAATCCAGCGAATTTACCTGATAATCTTCATTTAATCGTAGATGCATCAATTTGGAAAAAACAGAAAAATGTATACCCTCTTATAGATTTATCAGAAGTAGATTCTTGGGGCAATTGCAGAGATTCTTTGAAATTTATCCGCTTATCATATGAAGACTTGACTGAAGAAGCAATAATGAGGTTGAAGCAGGAAACCAACTGTGTAGTTATATTGACGACACATCATATTAATGGGCTTGGCGAACAGCGTGCTGCCTTTCATCGTTTGATAACATCCGGATGCGATGTCCCAGTAATTATTGCACGTAAATATGATGAAACGAATGCAGAGACTATAGAGTTACAGTCTGCAACAGATATAGGTGCTTTATTATTGGATGGTTTCAGTGACGGTGTGATGCTTACTGATTTTAATTGTAAATCTAAATTATTGGACAATTATATGTTTTCAATTTTGCAGGCAGCTCGTTGTCGTGTTAGTAAAACAGAATATATATCTTGTCCAAGCTGTGGACGTACATTATATGATCTACAAACAACCGTGGCTCGTATCAAGGATGCAACGTCACATTTGAAAGGTTTAAAAATTGGTGTGATGGGTTGTATAGTTAATGGTCTTGGAGAAATGGCAGATGCTGATTATGGTTATGTTGGCTCTGGACGTAATAAAATTAATCTTTATAAAGGGAAAGAATGCGTGCTAAGAAATATTTCTGAAGAGGAAGCTGTTGATTCTTTAGTAAATCTGATAAAAGAAAACGGAGATTGGATAGATTGAAAAGTATAACGAGGATAGAAACTACTAATAATTGTCAATTGTTGACGGCTAACAATCTATTTCCTTATCTTTGCTTGTTAATATGAATAGAATATGAAAGTTAAGATTATAAATAAGTCACAACATCCTCTACCGCAATATGCTACGCCTTATTCAGCAGGTATGGATTTGCGAGCAAATTTGTCTGAACCTGTTGTTATCAAGCCGTTGGAACGGAAGTTGATTCCTACGGGCGTCTATATTGCTTTGCCTGAAGGCTTTGAAGCTCAAATTCGTCCGCGTAGTGGATTGGCTTTAAAACATGGTGTTACAGTTTTAAATACTCCAGGTACGATTGATGCAGACTATCGAGGGGAAATTTGTGTGATTTTGGTTAATCTTTCTTCTGAGCCGTTTATTGTTAATGATGGTGAGCGCGTTTGTCAGATGGTTATTGCAGCATATATCCATATTGACTGGAAGGAAGTTGATGAGTTGAGTGATACTGAGCGCGGAGCAGGTGGGTTCGGTCATACAGGAAAGGCATGATATGAAACAGATAAAGTCTCAAATATTTGAAATTGTTGTTGTGCTTTTGTTGTCTACGATGTCGATTTCGGCTGTGAATAAGAAGACGAAAGGGTTTGTTAAGTTTGAAGGTATAAGTGCCTTTGATCAGCGCAAGGTCGATTATTTTTATTATGAAGGATTAAAATTGAAGGCAGAGGGGAAGTATGATGCAGCCTATGACGCTTTTAATTATTGTTTGGAAATAGATTCTACGGCCTCGGCTGTACTTTATGAATTGTCGTCCTTTTATGCTCAACTGAATCATCCAGAAAAATCAGTAGAGATGTTGAAACGTGCTGTAACATGCAGCCCTGATAATTTTACATTTCGTGTAGCTTTGGCTACTATAGAACGCAATCAAGGGATGTTTGGCGAATCAGCTGAAGAATATGAGAAGCTTGTGAAAGATTTTCCTTCAAAACCTGAATTAAATTATTATTTGGCAGATGCATTAACGCAGAGTGGTGAAATAGGAAAAGCTATTGACGCTTATGATGCACTTGAAGCATCTATAGGTATGAATGAAGCTCTGTCATTGCAAAAATATAAACTTTATAATTCTTTGAATGAGACTGACAAGGCTTTCAAAGAAATGGAAAAACTGGCTGAAAAATTTCCTTTGGAGGCAAGATATAAAATAATGATTGGCGATCTTTATTTGGAAAAGAATGATACAGTTAAAGCTTTAGCCTTTTACAAACAAGCTTATGCCGTTGATCCTGCCAATCCTTATTATACAGTTTCAATGGCTAATTATTATGAAGCAGTAGGGAATAAAGAGGCTGCTGAAACGCAGATTCGTAGTGCATTGATAAACAAGGAACTTGATGTTGATACAAAAGTAGGTATACTATCACGATATATTATGCGTCTTCAGCAATCGCAAAAAGGAACAGATAGTGCAAATGATTTATTTAAGACTTTGATTGAGCAGCATCCTGAAGAAACAGATTTGAAAGAGATGTACGGTGAATTGTTGTCTGAACAAGGGAAAAATGATGAAGCACGATTTCAGTTTCAATTGATTACAGAGACTAATCCAGATAATGCGACGGCTTGGCAGCATCTTTTAGATTTGGCGTTGAAATCAGACAGCATTTCAGAGGTGATTCGAATTTGTCAACGATGCCAGGAATTGTTTCCAAAGGCTCCAGAATATTATTTTTATTTAGGCATAGCCTATTATCAGCAGGAAAAATATCAATTGTCGCTGGATACATATTATGCAGGTTTGAAAATTATTCCGGCAGAAAATGTCAATTTGAAATCGGATTTCTATGGTCAGATAGGCGATTTGTATTATCAAATGAAAAGGTTAGATGAAGCTTATAAAGCTTATGACGAGGCGTTGAAATATAATGATAAAAATGTAGCGGTTCTCAATAATTATAGTTATTTTCTTTCTTTGGAAAAGAAAGATCTGAAAAAAGCAGAAAGAATGAGTGCACAGTGTGTAAAGCTTGCACCTAATAATTCTACTTATTTAGATACATATGCTTGGATATTCTTTGTTCAAGGAAATTATTCGTTAGCAAAAATTTATATAGAAAGCGCTTTATCGAATGATACGACCAAGAGTTCAGAACTTGTCAGCCATTATGGTGATATCCTATATATGTGCGGCGAGAAGGAAAAAGCGCTTGAACAGTGGAAGAAAGCAAAAGAATTGGGTAAAAAAGATGCCATGTTGGATCGAAAGATCACTGAAGGTAAATATATAGAAGACAATGGGGAAAGAAAAGAAGGAAAATAAGTTTTTTAAAAACAGGTCTTCCTGTTTGATTATTTTTGTGGGATTGTCATTACTTGTGTTTTCTGCTTGTAAAACGACGAGTAAAGTATCGAAGCCTGTTACTCCAACATCCGTTTCGATGAATGGAAACATTTCGTTGTTAAATTCAATTCAAGAACAAGCTTTGCAGTTTGAGACGATGTCTGCACGAATGAGTGTGGATCTCAATTTCCCAGGTAATGAGATGAGTTCTCGTGTAGATTTGAAAATGGTCAAAGACAGTGCATTTCAGCTTTCTGTTCAGCCTCTCCTTGGCATCGAAGTTTTCCGAATGGAGTTAAGTAAGGATAGTGTGAAAGCTATTGATAGACTTAATAAACGCTATGTCGCTGATAATTATGCTAACTTAAAAGGTCAGACTACAGTGGATTTTAATTTTTATAATTTACAGGCACTTTTTGCGAACCATTTATTTATCCCTGGACAAAAAACATTGACAGATAAGCAATACAATCGTTTTAAAGTAAATGCTGGAGCCTCCGAAAATGAATTACGTATTAAAGATGCGATGGAACTTCTTTATTTATTTATGGCCGGAGGTGATGGAAAGTTGTTTTCTACACAAATTTCTGCTCCGGAGAATAAATATATTTTATCATGGAGATATTCTGATTTTCGTTTGAATGCGGGGAAAATGTTTCCGATGCAGATGAATGTTTCTTTGACTGCCAATGGCGTTTCAAAAGGCTCTGTTGAGATGCATTTTAATAAGATACAAGTGAATGTCCCCTTGACAATGGATTTTACAATTCCTGCAAAATATCAACGTATTACATTGGCACAAATTATTAAATCACTCAGTCAAAAACAATGAAATATCGATTAGTCTTTATATTACTTTTGTTTGCTGTTTCTGTTTTTGCCCAAAACTCTGCTCGAGTTCGGGAATTAGAGAGACAACGAAAGGCAGCTATTGCCGAAATAGAAATGACTAATCAACTTTTACAGCAGACAAAACAGAATACTCAAAACTCGTTGAATCGTTTGAATTTGCTTTCTCAACAGATTGTCTCCAGAAATCAGATAATTAATTTATTAAGTCAGGAGTTGGGAGAATTGGACAATCAGATAGATGTTTCTCGGCAAGAGATAGAGGTTCTTCAAAAGGAATTGGAAAAGAAACGGGCTAATTATGGGAAATCTATACGAAGTATATATAAACGCCGTACTTCTCAGGATAAGCTTTTGTTTATTTTTTCAGCAGATAATTTTGCACAGTCATTTCGACGCATGCGTTATTTGCATGAATATGCTGAATGGCAGAAACAGCAAGCAAATGAGATTATTGAAGAGCAAAGACTTATAGAAACGAAGCAACAAGTACTGGGGCAACGACGTACTGAAAAGAATCAACTTCTGAATGTACGTGAAGATGAAACTCGTAAGCTTGAAAATCAGAAAGCCAGTCAAAAGGTGGAAGTAAAGCAACTTAATAAAAAACAAAAAGAACTTATTGTTCAGTTGCGTAAAAATCAACGTCGTGCTGAAGATTTAAATCGTCAGATTGAAAATCAAATTGCAGCTGAGATAGCAAGAGCTGAAGCTGAAGCAAAGGCTGCTCGTGAAAGAGCAGAAAAACTGGAACGTGACCGTGCTGCTCTCGCGAAAAGTACAGGAAAAACTGCCCCTGAAAAAGTGGCGCCAGTCCGTGAAGAACGCGTGGCTGATACGAAAGGTGGTTATGCTATGACTCGCGAGGAAAAACAGCTTTCAGATAATTTCGCTGAGAATCGTGGTCGCTTGCCTTATCCTGTTACAGGACGTCATGCTATTGTAGGCTTTTTTGGTGAACAGCAACATCAGGATCTTAAATATGTACGGACAAATAATAGCGGAATAGATATTCAAACAGATCCCGGTGCAAATGCACGTGCCGTCTTTAATGGTGTCGTTACGCGTGTTTTTGTTGTCCCCGGATATAATAATTCTATTATTATTCGTCATGGTAATTATCTGACAGTTTACAGTAATCTTAGCCAGGTATATGTTAAGGCGGGTGATCGTGTGACTACTCGCCAAACTATCGGACGAATATACTCTGATCCTGAAGATGGTAATGCTTCAATTTTAAATTTTCAACTTTGGAAAGAGCGGACTAAACAAAATCCGCAGCCGTGGCTATATTAAATATGACTTTGAATAATGAAAGATTTAGTTTATTTCTCGGATACTTTACCCAACGGACTTCGTGTTATGCATCTCCCTACTTCATCTCCGGTTTCTTATTGTGGCTATGCAGTTAATGCTGGTACACGTGACGAAACGCTGGACGAGTTTGGTTTGGCACATTTTGTAGAGCATATGTTGTTTAAAGGAACAACACATCATAATTCTTGGTACATCTTAAATCGAATGGAAGAAGTTGGAGGCGACTTAAATGCTTACACAACGAAGGAAGCTACTTACATTTATTCAACTTTTATGGAAAGCGAATTTAAACGTGCTTTAAATTTGATGACTGATCTTGTGTTTAATTCCGTTTTTCCACAAAAGGAAATTGAAAAAGAGGTGGATGTGATTCTCGATGAGATAAACTCTTATGAGGATAGTCCGTCGGAACTTATATTTGATGATTTTGAAAATATACTTTTTGCTGGTAATGCTCTAGGTCATAATACTTTGGGTGATCAAAAGTCACTTCTCCGATTTAATACAGAGACAGGACGATCTTTTCTTAATCGTTTTTATGCACCAGAGAATATGGTCCTTTTTTCAATGGGACGCATCGATTTCACGAAGATCATGAAGATGGCAGAGCGAGCTTTAGACGGTATCGATATTAAAATGTCTCCACGGCTGAGGAAAGTACCTGAATTTGTGAAGCCTGTTTCTACACTGTTGCATAAAGATACACATCAGTCACATGTATTGATAGGCGGTCGTGCATGCAGTATGTATGATGAACGACGTTTCCCGCTTTTTTTATTGATAAATATCCTCGGTGGCCCTGGCATGAATAGTCGGCTGAATGTTGCAATGCGTGAACGGAATGGCCTGGTTTATAATGTAGAGGCGAATACAACTTTATATACAGATACAGGTTTGGCTTCTATTTATTTTGGAACAGATCCGAAAAATCGGGAGAAGGCATGTGCTTTATTATATAAGGAATTGGCTAAGATGCGTGATATAAAGTTGTCAACAACCCAATTAGCTGCAGCAAAAAAACAGATTAAGGGGCAATTAGGCGTTTCAAGCGATAACAGGGAAGAACTTTTTCTTTCTTTTGGCAAAAGTGGCCTTCATTATCATTGCTATAATTCATTGTCTGAACTTTGTGATAAGATTGATAGTGTTACATCAGATGATATATTAGCAGTAGCAAATGAAGTTTTTGCTACTGAAAGTTTGTTTATGCTCAATTATGAATGAGCATTACCAACATTCTGCTTTGTCTTTCAATTGAGGAATACGATTTTTGTCGAATATTGGATTCTTGATGCCTTTGCGTTTTTGATCCGTATAATCGTCCAGAAGCAGAAATGCCTGTTTACTGAGCAGCGCTATCGCGACTAAGTTGCATATTGCCATAAATCCCATTGTTACATCAGCTAAATTCCAAGCGACATCGAGAGTTGTTAAAGCGCCAAACATCACCATTGCTCCTACAAGAATACGGTAAGTGTTGAGAACTGTCTTACTTTTGGTGAAGTAAGTGATGTTTGCTTCACCATAATAATAATTACCGATGATGCTTGTGAAAGCGAATAGCAGGATTGCTATAGCAACAAAGATACCTCCAATACTGCCTATTTCTTCATTCAAAGCTGTTTGTGTAAGCTGAACTCCATTGACAGAACTATCAATTGGAACGCCGCTGCACAGGATGATGAATGCTGTACATGAACAAATAAGTAGTGTATCTGTAAATACGCCTAGGGCTTGTACTAAACCTTGTTTTACCGGATGACTTACAGAAGCTGTTGCAGCAGCATTTGGTGTGGATCCTAAACCAGCTTCGTTGCTGAAGAGTCCGCGTTTGATACCTTGCATCAAAGCGGCACCAACTGTTCCTCCGATAGCTTGATTTATGCCAAAAGCACTAGTGACAATCAGTTTGAATACAGAGGGCAACTCGGTGATGTTCATCAGTATAATAACGAGAGCTAATACGACGTATCCTAATGCCATGATTGGGACGACTACACTACTTACTGCTGCGATTCGTTGTATGCCACCGAAAATAATAATCAATGTTAGAACAACTAAGATAATCCCCATCCAGACAGGGCTTGTTCCGAATACATTCTGAAAAGCAGCACATATTGTGTTGCTTTGTACTGAATTAAAAGCGAACCCATAGGTAATTGAGATCAAGATAGCAAAGAGTACTGCCATCCACTGCTTTTTCAATCCTTTTTTCATATAATAGGCTGGTCCACCGATGAAAGAGTCTTTGCCTTTGATTTTATAAAGTTGTGCCAATGTTGATTCTACGAAAGCACTTGATGAACCCAGTAATGCAATCACCCACATCCAAAAAACGGCGCCCGGTCCGCCAACAACGATAGCCGTTGCAACACCTGCCAGATTGCCTGTTCCGATGCGACTTGCCAAGGATACTGTAAACGCTTGAAAAGAAGAGATATGCTTGCCATCTTTGTCTTTACTTGTCGAATCGATCAGTGCCCTAAACATTTCTTTGATCATTCTGAATTGTACAAAACGTGTGCCTATTGTAAACCATAATGCACACCCAAGTAACATCGCAATTAGAATGTATGTCCATAACACGGTATTGAATCCGGTAATCCAGCTATTGATTTCTTCCATCTAAGTAGTTTGTTTTTCTTATGCAAACCTATGGAAAATGTTTGAAATGTACAAGAATATGCCTTTTTTATCGTGAAACAATTTGAATCGCCATTGTTTCTCTGAGATCACTGTGATTCAAATTGTTTCTCTTGATTTTGTATGAAATGGTCTGGATTCAAATTGAATAAGCATTTTTTTAATGAATTGCTCCTTCCACAAATTGTTTCGGGGTATATATATTTATGTACCTTTGCAGTGTCAACAAGATACACAATATGGTCGGATCAAATTTGTTTTCTATTCTTATTCCCACGTGGAATAACCTGTCGTATTTGAAGCTCTGCATTGAGAGCGTCAAAAAGAATTCAGCGTTTCAGCATCAGATTCTCGTTTATGTAAATGAAGGTTCAGATGGAACGGTCGAATGGCTTGATTCTGTGGGTTGTGAGTATGTGTATAGTAAAACGAATGTGGGGATATGCTTGGCGCTAAATGCTCTTCGTACAAAAGTGACGACAGATTACATAGTCTATATGAACGACGATATGTATGTTTGTCCGGGTTGGGATGAGGCTTTATGGAATGAAATACAAACATTGCCTGATAATCGCTTTTTCTTTTCATCAACCTTATTGCAACCCCGTCCGTTTTTTTGCAAGAGTGTGATTGCTCCGGCTGATTTTGGACAAAGTGTTGAAACTTTCCGCGAACAGGAGCTGCTGGATAACTTCCGTAATTTTCCTCACTCTGACTGGTTCGGTGCTACATGGCCGCCCAATGTTGTTCATAAGGATATTTGGGATCTTGTGGGTGGTTACAGTATTGAGTTTTCACCGGGAATGTACAGCGATCCCGATTTCTCTGCAAAACTTTGGAAAGCCGGTATACGATTGTTCAAAGGGCTCTCGGCAAGTCGTGTCTATCATTTTGAATCTGTGTCAACAAAACGTATGAAAAAGAATGACGGTAGCAGACAGTTTTTAATGAAATGGGGCATTACTTCTGCTTCGTTTATGCGTGATATATTGCGGCGAGGCGAACCTTACGTGGTTTCTGAAGCTTCGTCTGTTCATGAAGGAGACTTGAAGAAAGATATTTGGCGCAGCCGTTTGAAAAAAGCACTTTATCTCTTTAAGGGCAATGCCGATGCAAAGAAACTTTGGGAATAAACGAATAAATAATACAAGAAATGAATTTTGGAGTTATACTGCCGCATACGAAACTTTATGGAGGAGTAAAGCGCTTTTTGGAATTAGGTAATGCGTTGATAGATTTGCATCAGCACTTTACCGTTTATACGCCAGAAGGCAAAGCTCCGGATTGGTTTCATTTCAGTGGTTCCACAAAAACTTTTGCCTCTCTGAAAGAAGATCCAATCGATGTACTTTTCACTACAGAAACGCCATTTGTTGATGTCTTGTGCAGTGCCAATGCAAAACATAAGGTTTGTTATCATGTGCGGATGACCGAAAATATGCGTCCATTTCTGAAGCAAGGAGTAGAACTTTTCGCCTGTTCAACAAATATATACTTGAATGATAAGAAGAAGTACGGCAATGATGATTTTAAGGCTTTGGGTGGTGTAAATATAGCTAATTATCAACCAAAGATTGATTATCATGTAGTTGATCGTCCTTTTTGCGTGATGGCTTATGGCAGATTGGTTGAACATATTAAAGGTACCAAATATGTAGTCAAGGCATGTGAGCAATTGTATAAGCAAGGCTACAATATACGCTTGTTGTTGTTTGATACGGCAGTTAATGAAAAAGCCCGTCAATTAAATGAGCAGTTCACTTGCGCTGTACCATTTGATTTTATACTCAATCATCCTTTTGATCGCAATAGCGAACTTTTCAATCGTGCTGATTTGTTTGTTGCTGCCGAACGACATGCCGGATGGTCGAATACGGTTTGTGAAGCGATGGCTTGTGCTTTGCCCGTTATTGCAACAAAAGCCGGAACTAAAGATATGTTGATTGATGAAGAGACAGGACTACTAACCCACCGCTTTACATTTCTTATCCGTAAAAAGATTAAGCGAATGATTGAAGATGAAGCTTTACGCCAACGTTTGGGAACGAATGCTCGTCGGCAGGTGGAACAGTTCGACTGGCATTTGGTTGCTCAGCGAATTCTCGTTCATTTCAATGAAACAACCGACGTTTGATAGCACGGCGAGTGTCGCGAATCCAGTCTTTGTGAGAAACATGTTTGTTGTGTTCATGCGTTAGTTCTTCCAATTCCTGTGAAAATAGTTTTGGATTTCGATTCGTCAGTTTGGCGTATTCGGAGGCAATCACATCTAATTTATCATCAGGAAGTTCCAGCATCCGGAAGTTTGTCAATCCTTTTTCGGGCGATACTTTTGTGAATTGTGTACGATTAACGTCCACCAGCCAGAAATGCCATTCTCCATCTTCTGTCTTTTTTAACAACGTGTTTCCTCCGGAATGGTCAGTGAAAAAGATATTTTTTGTGTGAAAATCGTATGTGAATCGTGTAAAAGCCCGATATACGCTATCTTGTTCATGAACAGGAAGCGTAGTGATACCTCGAAATGTGAAATCGCAAGGCAGCCACAAAGAAATGTAATAGCTTTGAGTGAGTCCCCATTGATTATGGAATTCTATAAAAGCCACAGGTTCAGGTGTTCCAACACCCAGTTCAACGAAACGTGTAGCGTAACGAAACGAGCGCTCTGCCTTTGATTTACGAAAATATCTATAAGCGATTTGATTGATGAAATGCGGTATTTTGAAGGATTTTACGCAAAGTTGCAATTCCTCTTTTTCAAATACTTTCAACGTATTCCGTCCTTGATAGATTATTCGTCCTTCCTTTGCGAATCTATCTGGAATCGATAGGAGAAAGTCCTTGCAGAATTGATATTTCGGATTGATTTCGTAACGCATTCCTTCTTTTTTATCATTGTTGCAAAGTTACATCCTTTCTGCGGAACTTCAAATTCCTGTGCTCGAAAAGCTATCATCTGGAAAATAAGTTCTTACCTTTGCAAAAAGGATTGAATGGCGATGAGAAAGCGCAAATTGAAGCATAATTTGATACGTTTCGGAGTAGCTTGGTTGCTTCGAGTAACCAATCGTACGCCGCGTGTTTTGTTCTATCATGGTGTAGATCAAGTCGATGAAGAGGATTCTTTACATATTTTTCCTGATGCCTTCGAGCAGGAGATGCAGTTCCTTCTCAAACATTACGAAGTCATTTCGATAGAGGAATTTGAACAGCGCTTTTTTACTAATCATTTTAGCGGACGTGAAATTGTTGTAACATTTGATGATGGTTATCAAAACAATCTTACTCATGCCGCACCTGTTTTGCAGTCATTAAGGATTCCTTTTACGGTTTTCATTTCAACAGCTCATGTAGAATCAGGTGATTATTTCCCGACGGCTATTGCGCGAATGATTATTCGCGATTCTCAATTGCAACATTTGTCGTTGGATTGTTTGAAGTTACAAATGCCCCTTCGTGATGCTTCACATCGAAAATCTGTTTGTGAAGCTGTTATCCAGACATTGAAACATTCGAATATATTGTTTGTAAAAGAGATTTGCCGACAGCTGATTGCAAATGTTTCAACAGATGAATATCAAAATTTGTGCGAACGGCATCATGCTGATAAACCTTTAACATGGGAGGATGTTCAGTGTTTGCACGAAAATTATGGTGCCACAATTGGTTCACATTGTTTGCAGCATTTTATCTGCAATGATTATCAGACGGAGGAAGAGATAGCCCGACAGTTGACGGAAAGTAAGCGAATAATAGAAAATCACTTAGAGACAGATTGCCGGTATCTTGCGTATCCGAATGGCGTTTATAATGCGGGTGATGTGAATTCTTTTGCTATACAGGCTGCAGAAAAAGCCAGGTATAAATTGGCGTTTACAACTGTCACTGATCGTTTACATCCAAACTTCAATCCGATGTTGATGCCCCGATTGGCGGCGCGTTTTGAAATGGAAGATTTTATTGTCAAACTGGGGCTCAAGCCCAAATATCATTAAATAACTTGTTGATAAACGCTCATCAGTTCTTGCGCAATCTGTTGGTCGAAAAATCGTGCGACGTAGGTTTTGCTTTCTTCTATCATCTTTGCTATTGTTTCCGGCGATGATAAGATGGCATTGATGCTTGAAGCAAGCATTTCTATATTTTCAGGGTCAACATAGGCAGAAGCTTTACCACCCGCTTCTTCCAAACAGGAACCTGTTGCAGCTATTACCGGTAAATTGGAATGAATAGCTTCGATAATGGGAATTCCAAACCCTTCAAAAAGAGAGGGATAAACAAATAATGAAGCCGACTGATAGATAGCTGTAATGTCTTCCCACAAAACATTATGTAGTAACTGTATTCGGCTTTGCAATCCTTTTTCCTGTATATAATCTTCTATTTCTTTTGTATAAGGCGTTTTTCTACCTACGGCAACTAATTTGATGTCTTGATCTTGGAGGATAGTCATCGCTTTCACAACACTCAATAGATTTTTGCGGTATTCGATTGTCCCTACATTTAATATATAGTGTTCAGGAAGATGATATTTGTTTTTTATCCTTTGTTTTTCTTCTTTGGAAACAGGTTGTAGAAAAATTGGATCGCAGCCCTGATAAACTACCGATATTTTCTGTTCTTCTATTCCAAAGAAATCGATGATATCTCGTTTTGTCGCCTCGCTGATAGCAATAATCCGATCAGATTCCAGGCAGGCACGTCTGAATTTCTTTTCATAAATTCGGCGGTCTATCGGTTTATAGAACTGAGGAAATCGCATAAAAATCAAATCATGTATGGTGACAATAGAAGGAATATGTTTTTTATGGAGTCCGTAGGGTATTTCATTGCTCAGTCCATGGAACAGTTGGATCTCATCGCGTTGCAGATCCGGTAATAATCCTCCCGAGCGCCACATCGAACCGAACATTTTGTAGAAGAAACAAGATGGGTAATGAAGTACAACATTTGGCAGTTTTTCAACTTTACTACGCAACGACACTTTCCCTTTTGAAGGTGAATAAAGATGATATTGATTGTCTGCAAATTGTTCAGAAAGAATACGTACTATAAAGCGGCTATAGTTTCCCAGTCCGGTTCCATTATGCGTAATCCTTTTGGCATCAAATCCAATATTCATCTTTTCTCTTTTTATTATGATTGCTGTAGATGTTGCTCAATTTTACGTACAATTTGTTCCGTCGTTATTTGCGTCATACATGCCCAGTTCCCTTTAAAGCAAGGTTTGTCGCCGTATATTGAGCAGGGTCTGCAAGGCAAATGCAACTGTATAGCATCTTGCGGGTTCTGATGATAACCATAGAATCCGGCATAAGGATGTGTTGCTCCCCAAATAGAAATGACCGGAGTTCCAACCAAAGAGGCAAAATGCATATTCGCTGAATCCATGCAAAGCAATACATCCAGTTTGCTGATCAAAGCCAATTCATTGTCTAGTGAATATCGCCCGATAACGCTTTTTACCCGTGGATACTGATATGCCCATTGTTCAATTGTAGCCTCTTCGTATGCGCCGCCGCCAAATAGAAACAGAGTATAGTCTTCGTGTGCTGACAATTTGGAAACAACCTCCTCCATATTATCGATTGGGTAAATTTTGCCGCGATGTTTGGCAAAAGGAGCAATGCCAATCCATTTACCAGTCTTTTCACCAGTTAGTTGCTTCATAGGCGAAAGATCAGCAGGATGGTTTTCGTCGTATAGAGAGACGAAAGATTCCGAATAGTTTAATCCTGCAGCTCGGAAAACGTCGGCATAACGTTTTGTCATCAGTGGTAACTGTATCAGTTGTTTGTTTTTTTGCGTTGTCAGTTTTTCTCGTTCTTCTCGTTCTTTATTGATGACAAACACACGTTTGCCATGCAATCGAAACATCCAGCGGATCACCATGGTACGCAGCACATTATGCAGGTCGAGGACAACGTCAAAATGATATTTGACTAATGCAGAAACAAACTTCAGCAGTCCTGATAGTTTTTTCTCACTTCCTTTGGTGTTGATACCAACGATGTTGACATTCTCCGGACGATTAATAAAAACCGGAATCAAAAAAGTTTGTGTCAGAACCGTAAAAGTATCTTCGGGATTCGCTTTTGCAGCTGAATAGATTACTGGGACGGTCATTGCAACGTCACCGATAGCCGATAGTCTGATGATTAATATTTTTGCCATTATTTTTGTCCGTAAAGCACTGGATTAAGTGCCGGGTCATTATACATTTTCATCTGCTTGTACACTTTCATATATTTCTTTCCCGTCTCGATATCCGTTAGTAACTGATCGAGCGCTGTTGAGAGATCATTTTCTTGTTCCAGCAAAACGTGCAGTTTCTCTTCGCATCTTTTTCGATGTTCGGCTGATGCATCGTTACGGCGAACTTCTTCTCGCATGTGAAATATTTTGAGAGTGAGAATAGATAGACGATCTATTGCCCACGCAGGACTTTCCGTGTTTATCGTTGCATCCTGAAGTGGTTTTACATGTTTGTATTTATCCAGAAAATAGCTGTCAATCAGCTCAACAATATCTGTACGATCTTGATTCGATTTGTCTATGCGTCGTTTGATGACCAGTGCCTCTTTGGGATCAATCTCCGGATTGCGGATAATATCTTCCAGATGCCATTGTACAGCATCAATCCAGTTTTTGAGATAAAGATAATATTCGATACTTTTCAAGGGAAAAGGATTGTTCATCGTAGCATCTACATTGTTAGTTACATGATAAGCCTTTGTCGCCTGATCGAAAATTCGTTTACATTGTTCGCTGAACTCCATATTCTTTTTGTTCTGAGATAAATAATACTTTGCAAAGATAATGCATGTCGAGAGCAGAACAAAATGAACAAGTTCATTTTTTATGCTGAGGCGCAGCTTATCTTCGCTTTCAAGGCAAAGATAAGGTAATCCGATTGGAATGTCAAGTTTGCTCGAATTATTATTATTCAATGTTGGCTATGAGATTGATCCGGAGATGATTCTTCCTTCATCGGCATAACTGTAATAACAACCGTCGGTCAGCACAATATGGTCGAGCAAATTAATTTCTATCAGTTTGGCAGCATTGTTCAGCCGTGTTGTCAGATTATCATCCTCCTTGCTTGGTCGGGAATTCCCTGACGGATGATTGTGACAAAGTATGATTCCTGTGGCTAGCGCATTTATGGCAGCTTTAAGAATCAATCGTAAGTCTGCTGACGTTTCATTGATTCCTCCTTGACTAATTTTTATCTTCCCAATCACTTTTGATGATCTGTTGATTAGCGCAATCCAAAGCTCTTCGTGAGTCAGATCGCATAATAGCGGATGAAACAGTTGATAGGCGTCACGACTAGAGCGAATGAAAGGTTTTGATGCCGGAATGCTTATTCCACGCCGTTTGCCAAGTTCGAGAGCTGCGCAGATGCTAATGGCTCTTGCTTCGCCAATTCCTTTGAAATTAGCAATCAAGTCGCTTATGCTCAACTTACTCAAAGCATTCAGATTATTGTCTACCGAATTGAGAATCCGTTGTGAGAGTTGCACGGCCGTTTCTTCTTTGTTGCCCGATCCGATGAGGATAGCTAAAATCTCGGCATTACTTAAGGTCGCAGCACCTTTGAGCAGCATTTTTTCGCGTGGGCGGTCTTCTTCTGCCCATTCTTTGATTTTCATAGATAATGGTATTTTGATGATACAGGCACGAACTTCACTGGTTGATATGAACAGTGCAATCCGTGCCTGCAAGAATTTTATAAATTTCGAAACGAGTCGGCTTAGCGGACGCGTCCTACGTATGAACCGTCTTGTGTATTGATTTCGATGATTTCGCCTTCGTTAACAAACAACGGAACACGTACTTCTGCTCCTGTTTCAACAGTTGCAGGTTTCAGTGTGTTTGTAGCTGTATCACCTTTGACACCTGGTTCGGTATATGTAACGGCAAGTTGAACTTTTACAGGCATATCTGCAAAAAGAATCGTTTCAGTTGAGGCATCCGAAACAACGTCAACAATCTGTCCTTCTTTCATGAAATCAACGCCATTGATCAATTCCTTGTCGATGATGATGTCATCCCAAGTTTCCTGATTCAGAAAATGATAGTGGTCGCCGTCATGATAAGAATATTGATATGGACGACGTTCAACGCGTACATCCTCCAGTTTTTCACCGATGTTGAAACGACGTTCCAAAACGCCACCTTTAACAACATCTTTCAGTTTTGTACGCATAATCGTATTGCCTTTTCCTGGTTTAACATGGAGGAAGTCGATACAAAAGTACAGCTTTCCATCCAAGCGAATACACGTTCCGATCTTAATGTCTTGTGAATTGATCATACTTTCTATATTTATTTCGAATTGTATTTTATTGTCTTTGAAATCATTTCGGGTGCAAAAGTAATATATTCCTCTCAAAGAATCAAGACACTTGATGAATTTACTGTCGCAACAGCTGGTTTTTATATCATTTTGTCCTATTTAAAATCGTTTGATTCTCTAATTCGTCTTGTGTACCGATCCAATAAAAAATCCCGGTTCTCTTTTGAAGGACCGGGATTTTTTTATATTGAAGCTAATGATTAATATCTTCTGCGATTGAAACCGCCTCTATCACCGCCTCTGTCGCCACCGCGATTTCCGTAACCACCACCACGACGATCGCCGTAAGCAGGTCTTTCAGTTCTTTCGCGAGCGATAGCTACGCTGATGTTTTTGCCTTCGAATTCTGTCTCGTTCAAAGCATCGATTGCTTCTTGTCCTTCCTTAACGTTTGGCATTTCAACAAAGCCAAAGCCACGTGAACGTCCTGTTTCACGGTCGGTGATGATTTTTACTGAAGTTACTTCACCATACTGTGCGAATAGGTTCTGCAAGCTGTCTTCCTGTGTGCCCCAGCTTAAATTTGCCACATAAATGTTCATTCTTTTGAAAAATTAAATTGTTATTGTTGTTATGATTGAAAGGTGTACTGCGTTCATTCCACGTCGTGTACCGCGCTCAATTTCAACTGTTATTTTAAACAAAGGAATTGATAATGATGTCTATTTGGAATGAAATAACCCGCAGAGAGAGAAAGGCGGAATCAAACACACGCAAAGAAAATTCAATATAAACCCAAATGTTTTCGCCACAAAAATACGTTTTATATTTGAATCTTGTATATTTCTCCGATATTTTTTGTTTTTATTTAATTTAGTGACTGTTATAAAGCAAAGAAATATGCATTTTTGTGATTCATCTGGCAAGAATCAAGAATTTTGTGTATGTTTGCTGCCAATCTAAAATGTGTGTATTATGGCAGACGATTATTTAGAAGATGAGTTTGAACGCTATCGTGCCAGAAAAGCGGCTTGGGAAAAAGCAGGGAAACCTGCAAAGAGCAAGTCGCATACGCTCACCAAGGCAGTTCCGGGCAAGCGCGACAACGAAACGGATATTCAAGACAATGAAGAGCAGCGCTGAAGTATGCTGAATCAGCGTTACATTCGCTCGGCATTCGATTCATAAATCAAAAAACATCAAAAAATGGCAGAGCGAGAAAAGAGCTCAAATTGTGCTCATGGGATATGCATTTGTCTTGAATTCTGCAAAGTACTCAATATAAATATCAGAATATGAATATATTAGGGGTCGATATTTCATTCGGATGCGATGATCATTTCATTCGAATGAAATGGTTGACGCATTCGGAAGAAATGGTTGCTCCATTCGAATGAAATTCCGCGTCTATTTAGATGTCTTTCTTGCTTTATCCGAAACGAACGCTTGATGCTTCAAAACATGAATTTTTGATATTTTGATTTCGACTTCTATTTGTACTTGAGAAGGGTGGAGGTTGACTTCGTTTCGCTTAAAAATTTAGAGGGTTCATTTTATTCTCCTCTAGGTTTATGCTATCTTTGTCTCGCCAATAGGCGATTTCGACAAAAGAAAGCTACTGAAGATGAAAAGAATAAAGAATCCCTGGGCGGGTAAAGAAAACTATTTCTGTTTTGGATGTTGTCCTGACAATCCTTCAGGCGTACACATGAAGTTTTATGCTGATGGCGAGGAAGTGATTAGCGTATGGTCGCCGCAACCTCAGTTTCAAGGTTGGATTGATACCATGCATGGTGGCATTCAAGCAGTTTTGCTGGATGAGATATGCGCTTGGGCTGTGATTTTGAAGATGAATACGACGGGTGTGACTGCTGAGATGGAAACGAGATACAAACATCATATTTCAACTAACGACCGATATTTGCTGATTCGGGCACGTGTGGTAGACATACGTCGTAATATTGCTACCGTTGAGGCTACCCTTTCCGACAGTAGCGGACAAATATGTACACAAGCTACTTGCACCTATTTTACTTTTGCGAGCGAAAAAGCGTACGAAATGGGATATAAAGGGTTGCAGATGGAAGAAAAAGATGTAGAATTGGAGGAATTGCTTAAGACATTGTGAACCGATCGCCGGGAATGATGTGAATAGTAAAAGCATTCGATATACATATAATAAAAGCACTTGCTCGAATAATCGACAAGTGCTTTTTGTTCGTCTTGGTTATGGCGTTTTAGTTAAGGAGGTAACGACCTAATTCATGCATTAACGAAATGAATTTGTATTGATTGTTAATCTCAAAATCATCTTTGCAAATATACAATTTTGTCTGATATTCTCAAGTCTTTTTATATATAGATTCTTCTTATCTGCAGATAATTTATATCTATCAATCATATAGTTACAGTGAGTCAATGCTTATTCTGTGATGTAGACTTCTTTATTTGAAAGAGTATTTGTATATTTGTGAGAATAATGTTAACATCTATCCTATGAAACACTTTGGTTTATTACTCGCTTCTCTGCTCGCAATGCCGTTGTTAGCAAATGCACAAGGCAAGAGCAATGCTGTTTATCATTTCGACAAACCTCTTTATGGAGCTGCTTATTACAGTGAATATACTCCGACCGACCGCTTGGATGAAGATATTCAGTTAATGAAGAAAGCAAATTTGTCAGTAGTGCGGATAGGTGAGTCAACATGGTCGCTCTACGAGCCGCAAGACGGCGTGTTCCGGTTTGATTGGATGGATCGAATCCTTGATCATTTGGGAAAAGCAGGTATTAAGGTGATTTTGGGAACGCCTACTTATTCAATTCCTGCATGGATGGCAAAGGAACATCCCGAAGTATTGTCGAAAACGTACGACGGGAGGCAAAGTTTTTATGGTATCCGCCAGAATATGGACTTGCAGAATCCAGTCTACCGCAAATATTGCGAGCGAATTATCCGTAAAATGATGGAACATTTTGCTAAAAATCCGGCAATTATCGGTTATCAGGTCGACAATGAAGTGGAAGCGCGAAATATTGACAATGAGGATTACTTTCAGGGTTTTCGTGATTATATCAAAACATCGTTCAATAATAATCTCGATTCGTTGAACCGTCGTTGGGGCCTTAATTACTGGGGCATGAATATCAATACCTGGGATGAGTTCTATGATCGGAAGGGCGTAACGAATCCTTCCTACAAATTATGGTGGGAACGGTGGAATCGCAAGGTGACTGCCGATTTTCTCAATTGGCAGGTTGATATCGTCAATGAGTATAAACGTTCGGACCAGTTCGTGACACATTGCTTCATGCCGGCGTTCAGCAATATCGATCAGGTAGAAGCTTTCCGCCAGATGGAATATCCTGCCATCAATGTTTATTACAATATGCAGGATGCGCAAGATGGTCTGCAGATCAGTTATTCTTGCGATTATATGCGTAACTTATGCAAACACAAGAACTTCCTTGTTACAGAAACGAATGCGCAAGGCACGGGTTGGAGTAGTCGCGACCAATGGCCGCCTTACGACGGACAGTTGCGTCAGAACATGTATCTGTTTCTTTCGGGCGGAGCAAATATGGTGGAATATTGGCACTGGAGCACATTGCATTATGGACAGGAAACTTATTGGCGAGGAATCCTCGGACATGATATGCAGCCAAATCGTGTATATGCTGAATTCCAGAAAGGTGCGCAGGAATTAGATCAGATTGGCAACCGTCTGGTGAACCTGAAAAAACAGAATCGCGTAGCAGTGCTTTTCAGTCATGATTCGAAGTTCGGTCTCGACTTTATGCCTTATAAGGAAGGTTCGCAGTATAACGACCGTATGGTGTATGAGGCTCTTTTCAAGCAGAATATAGAATGTGATATCATTCCATGCGACAAGATTCAGGACTTCAGTCAGTATGATATGCTGGTTATTCCTTCATTGTATGTGGCTACAGATGCATTGCTTAATAAAATTTCCGACTTTGTGAAGAAGGGCGGTGAAGTGGTAATGCTTTACAAGAGCGGTTATTGCGATCAGGATGATGATGTGCGCCCGGTGCTTGCCCCCGGTCCGCTCAGCGATGTATGCGGTTTTACCTATCAGGAGTTCTCGAGCATCAACAGTTTGAAACTCAAAGCCAATGAGATAGGTGCGAACGATAATACAGTCAGCACTTGGATGGAATTCCTTCGTCCCACAACTGCCAAACCTTTGGCTTATGTTGATCATCCGTTCTTTGGCAAATGGCCTTGCATTACCGAGAATGCTTTTGGTAAAGGTCATTTAATATATGTAGGAACGGTTCCGTCCGATGATTTGCTTCAAAAACTTGTTGCACGCGCAGCAGACCGGAAGAATATTGCGACTGTAACCCGACAACTCCATTTCCCTGTGATTGCCCGTTCGGGAATGAATGGCATGAATAAACCTATTCATTATATCTTCAACTTCTCGGCAACTACACAGCAAGTGGAATATCCATTTAAAAACAGTACATCTCTTCTCGATTCTCAAAAGTTAAACCAGGGTGATTTGATTACTGTTGCGCCTTGGAATGTAGTGATTGGAGAGGAAAAGTAGGTTTAGTCATAACTACTCAGATTTCTGTTAGTTGGTTTAGCAGAGTGTGAATGATACAATTTCGATAAAATATAATACAATTTCGCTATTGTTGTTTAATGAGATGTAACTTTTGTAAAATCATTATACATTTGCAACGATTGTTTTGTCGCAATCATTTATTAGAGTATTTATTACAAAAAAAGAGAGTTGAGAAACGAATAAACATCAATAGCATTAATAGAAAAAAGAAAACAAAAGAAAAACACAAATAATTATGCAAAAATGAAAAGGTATTTTTGTTTATTAGCAACATATTTGTAATTTTACCGACCGTTAGCGATAAAATGAAATATCATGTTTAAGAAATTACTGAACTTTTATAAAACGTCGGCGCCTGCAATAGGCGTCAATGTTGCGTTACTTACTGCAGCTCGTTTCAAAAGTCTGCGTTGGAAAACATTCCTGGCATTTACTTTTGGATATACTATGTTTTATATTTGCCGCCTGAGTCTCAATGTGATGAAAGACCCGATAGTAAAGGAAGGAATCTTTACGGAAACCGAACTGGGCATCATCGGGTCAGCGCTGTTCTTTACGTATGCTGTTGGAAAGTTCGCTAACGGATTTTTGGCTGATCACTGCAATATTCGCAAATTCCTTTCTACGGGATTACTGGTGACAGCCGTTGTCAATTTGAGTTTGGGTTATGTTCATTCTTTTATACTTTTTGCTATCCTTTGGGGTGTAAGTGGCTGGTTCCAATCCATCGGCGCTCCGTCGTGCGTTGTGGAATTGTCGCGATGGTATGAAGAGAAGGAACGTGGAACTTTCTACGGTATCTGGATTATCAGTCATAATCTGGGAGAAGGTCTGACCTGGATATTATCAACGTTTATTGTTGCAGCTTTGGGGTGGCGTTTCGGATTTCTCTGTTCGGGAATGTTGGGGCTGCTGGGCGTATTTGTTATTTGGCAGTTTGTACATGACACACCCGAAAGCGAAGGGTTTCCGCCTGTAAATAAACCGAAAGCACAAAAGAATCTCTCGGCCGAAGAGGCAACGAACATCAAGAAAGCGCAATTGGCGGTTTTGAAGAATCCGGCTATCTGGGTACTGGCTGTTTCGAGCGCATTCATGTATTTTTGCCGTTATGCAGTGAATAGTTGGGGAATTTTCTTCTTACAGAATGAAAAAGGATATGATTTGAAAGAGGCGGGCATTATATTGTCTATCAATTCAATATTTGGAATTATAGGAACGGGGTTCTCCGGGTTTATTTCGGATAAACTGTTTGGAGGCGGACGAAATGTTCCGGCTTTGATTGCCGGATTGTTGGATATTATAGCGCTGATGTTGTTCCTGCTGGTTCCGGGACATCATCTTTGGGTCGACGTTCTGGCAATGGTTATGTTTGGAACAGGTATCGGTGTTTTGATTTGCTTCTTGGGCGGATTGATGGCTGTCGATATTGCACCGAGCAACGCTTCGGGCGCAGCGCTTGGCGTCATTGGCATTGCCAGTTATGTAGGTGCCGGAATACAGGATATTCTCAGCGGTGTATTGATTGAAGGTAACAAAGTGATGGTGAACGGTGCAGCACATTATGATTTCACTGCGATTTCATGGTGCTGGATCGGCGCAGCTATCCTGTCAACGCTTGTAGCAACGTTTGTATGGAATTATACGGGACAAAAGAAACAAACTGAAAACGCAACCAATTAATAAAGATTATGTTGAGTATAGCAGAAAGACATAAATTCATCCTTGATTCATTGAAAAAGTATGGATTCGTAAAAGTGAACGATATTGCATTGCAACTGGATGTAACACCTGCCACAATTCGCAACGACTTGAAAAGTCTCGAAGCGAAGAAATTGCTTTATCGGACGCACGGCAGCGCTAGCCCTATCAATCCGATTACTGTAGATAGAGAGGTGGAAGTGAAGGAAAAGTTCCATATTGAAGAGAAGAAGCGTATTGCAATAGAAGCCTGTAAACTGATTGAAGACAATGATTCGATTATCATAGGTTCGGGTTCGACGGTTTATACGCTTGCCGAACAAATCCCTTCGACATTAAAACTTACGGTTGTGACTACTTCGCCGAAAATTTCGATTCTTCTTTACAAGTCGCCCAACATTGATGTGATACAATTGGGTGGGACGATCCGTAAGAATTCGCTTTCGGTTATTGGTGATTATACAAATCTGTTCTTCAATGATGTGACTTGCTCGAAACTGTTTTTGGGCGTTGATGGCATCGACCTGGAATATGGCGTTACCAATTCCAATATGGAAGAGGCGATGCTAAACAAGCGGATGATTGATTCGTCGCTGCGGACCATCATTCTGTCGGATTCGTCAAAGTTCGGACGCCGAGGATTTGGCCGTGTGTGCAGTCTGGACAAGATTGATGTGATTATTACAGATCCGGGCATTCCTGCCGAGATGGCAAAAGCTATTGAAGAAATAGGAATTGAACTGATTATTGTATAATAAATATATTTGAACTGAAAAGTATATACTTTCTATTTAAAAAGTATATACTTTCAGGCATCAAAAGTATATACTTTCATATACCAAAAGTATATACTTCCGTATAGTAAAAGTATATACTTTTTTAAAGAAAGAAATGAGATGATGACAAATAGCATTGAAGAGGCGCTGAAAGCAGCCAGTGATACGAAGGCATTAATGATTGGGAGCGGTGTCTTGACACAGGTTGCCGCAATGTTCAAGAGACAGTTTCCTGGCAAGAAAGCTGTTGTGATTGCCGATACAAATACGTTTGCTGTAGCAGGAAAAAGGGTCACAGATTATTTGCGGCGCGACAGCGTTGAACAGGATAATCCTTTTATTTTTGAAGCTAAAGGGCTTTATGCCGAATATAATTATGTGGATATTCTCGTAGAGTTTCTGCAAGAAACGGACGCAGTTCCGATTGCCGTTGGTTCTGGTACTATCAACGATTTGGTGAAACTTTCGTCATTTCTTACCGAGCGTCAATATATGAATGTCGGAACGGCAGCTTCTGTTGATGGTTACACAGCTTACGGCGCTTCAATCACAAAGGATGGAGCGAAGCAAACCTTTAGTTGCCCGGCGCCGTTGGCTTGGCTTGGGGATACGGAAATCATTTGTCAAGCTCCTGCTGAGATGGCTGCTTCGGGTTATGCCGATTTGTTTGCTAAAGTACCGGCCGGAGCAGACTGGATTCTTTCGGATGCATTGGGCGTTGAACCTATCGATAAGAAAGTATGGTGCATCGTACAGGATTGTTTGCCAAAGGCATTGGGCAATCCGCAGGCGATCCGCGACCGTGATCCGAAAGCCATTGGCGATTTGGTAGAAGGTTTGATATTGAGCGGATTCGCCATGCAGGCACTTCGAAGTAGTCGTCCTGCTTCCGGTGCTGACCACCAATTCAGTCATCTGTGGAATATGGAGCATCATACAAATCATGGGCAATCAATTTCGCATGGATTTCAGGTATCTATCGGAACACTGGCTTCAACGGCAATGTACGAAGTTGCTTTACGATGGCCGATAGAGAATCTTGACGTAGAATCATGTTGTAAAGCGTGGCCTACGGCAGAGGCTTTAGCTGAAGAATCACTCACGTTGTTCGCTCATACAGATTTCCCAACAATAGGGAAGGTGGAAACAGCAGCTAAATATATCGACAGACAACAACTGGCTGTGCAGTTGCGTCTGTTGAAAGAAAAATGGCCGGAACTCAAAGAGCGCTTGACGACGCAGCTTGTGCCTTTCAACGATTTGAAAGCGCGTCTGGAATGTGTCGGTGCGCCTGTGGAGCCAAGAGATATTGGAGCTACGCACGATTATCTGCGCCAAAGCTATATTCGTGCTCAGTATATTCGTCGCCGCTTTACAATCCTCGACTTGGCGGTACGTACACATAATATGGAAAACTGGCTGAATGTTTTGTTCGGCAAAGGTGGTTATTGGAGATAAACAAGAAGAATCATGGATAAATCAACAGAATTATTAGGACATCCCGTTGATGAGGCTACTGCGCGCAAGTTCCAGAAATGGCAGACGCGGACAATTATCGGTTCGATGATTGGATACGCCTTGTTCTATATTGTACGGAAGAACTTAAGTATGGCAATACCGGATATGGAAGCCGACATCTCGCTGCATTTCACTAAGGCAGACCTGGGCATATTCCTGACCTTGAACGGCGTTGTGTACGGTGTTTCCAAATTTGTCAACGGATTTGTTGGCGACCGGATCAATGCGCGTTACTTTCTGATGTTCGGATTGGCGATGTGCGCTATCTGTAATTTTATTTTCGGAATGAGTTCTGTCGTTTGGCTCTTTGGATTGATGTGGGTACTCAATGGCTGGTTTCAAGGAACCGGTTTCCCGCCATGCGCGCGACTTCTGACGCATTGGATCCATCCGAAGCAGTTGGCAACGAAGATGTCTGTTTGGAATACTTCACACTCTATCGGTGCTTTTGTGGCCTTGGTTATCTGCGGCTATGTCGTCAGTTTGGGTTGGCGATGGTGTTTTTATATTCCGGCAATCATTGCTGCGTTCGGTGTATTGTTGATCTGGGTGATGCTGCGCGATACGCCGACTTCAGTCGGACTACCTGAAATTACGGTCGGGAAGCAGACCGATACGATTGAACAAAAGAAATCGAGAAAGGAGTTCAAAGCCATTCTTATAAAGAGAGTCTTCTGCAATCCTTATATCTGGATTCTGTCGATTGCGAACTTTTTCGTTTATACGGTACGCTTTGCGTTTCTGGACTGGGGACCGACCATGTTCCAACAATGGTTGGGCGTAAGTAAAGCGCAATCCGGATGGATGGGTGGCGGCTTTGAACTTTGCGGATTGGCGGGAATGCTGCTTGCCGGATGGGCAACGGACAAATATTTCAAAGGACGCGCCGCACGTGTGTGTCTGCTTTGCATGTTGGTTGCTTTGGCGTTTGTAGGCAGCTTGTGGCTGTGGCGAACGAATGATATGCCGATTCTGGGTTCAATTATATTGTTGTTCGGTGTAGGTTTCTTTATCTACGGTCCGCAGGCACTGGTGGGCATTGCAGCTTCAAACTTGGCAACGAAAGAGGCGGCAGCATCGGCTGTCGGACTGACCGGATTGTTTGCCTACGCAAGCACAGTGCTTTCAGGCTGGGGCTTCGGAGTCGTAGCCGATTCTTACGGATGGAATTACATTTTCTTTGGACTGATTGCCGCTGCCATTGTGGGCACAGTCGTTTTTGCTTTATTATGGAGGGCTAAAGCTGATGGATATGATGATTGATAAGGCACAGATGGTTATTCAGACTGACCGTGAACGCAACGAGACACTGCGCAAGATCCGCCACATCGCACTTGATATGGACGGGACAATATATAATGGTAACACCCTTTTCTCTTTTACCGTTCCTTTCCTTGAGAAATTAAAAAAATGGGGTATCAGCTATTCGTTTCTCACAAACAATCCAACAAAGAGCGCCGGCGATTATGTAAATCATCTTCTGGAAATGGGCGTTCCTGCCAAGTTAAGTGATATGTATACTTCGGCGCAGGCAACGATAGACTTTCTGCATCTGCATCATCCCGAGTATAAAAAGCTGTTTATACTCGGTACACCCAGCATGATACACGAGTTTGAAGACGCCGGTTTTGTGTCTGCCAGCGATGATGCTGAGGATATTCCCGACGCTGTACTGGTAAGTTTCGACAAGACACTGGTGTATTTGCGTCTTTGCCGTGCAGCGTGGTGGATTCGTCAAGGTCTGCCTTATGTTGCGACCAATCCTGACAAAGTTTGCCCAACTGATCAGCAGACGGTACTTGTTGATTGTGGTTCGCTTATATCTTGTCTGGCGTACGCTACGGACAGACGGCCGGATGTTATCATCGGGAAACCTGATCCGCGCATGCTTTATAATATTATGGAGAAGCAGCATCTGGGTCCGGATGAAGTGGCTTTGGTTGGAGATAGAATTTACACAGACGTGAAAACAGCGCTCAACGCTGGAAGTACAGGCATTCTGGTTCTGTCGGGGGAAACCACAATGGATATTGTCCGCGAGTCCGACAGCAAACCTACTCTTATCGCAAAAGATTTATCCGAATTGCAATCTTGGTTATCGTTTGTGCATGAAAAGAAATAAAAAAGTCGCAAAACGAAAATAGAAATGAAAAATTTTCTTTTCATTTCTTCTAATTCCCTTTGCATTTTCTGTTTTTTTCTGTTCCTTTGTGCGGGATATAAAAAACAAAGGCAAAGCGGAAAAAATCATGAATGAATACGATGTAATTATCATTGGAGGCGGGGCGACGGGAGCCGGGACCTTGCGTGATTGCTCAATGCGCGGTCTCAAAGCCGTACTGATTGAACGTTCGGATATTGCGACGGGCGCTACCGGGAGAAACCATGGTTTGCTTCACAGTGGGGCGCGTTACGCCGTGACCGATCAGGAGTCGGCACGCGAGTGTATCAGCGAGAACCAAATACTCAGGAAAATTGCCAGTCACTGTGTGGATGAGACTGACGGCTTCTTTATTAGTCTGCCGGATGACGATTTATCTTTCCAAGCCAAGTTTGTAGAGTCATGTCAGCGTGCGGGAATACGTGCGGATGTGCTTGATCCTAAGGAAGCTCTCTCTTTGGAGCCTTCTATGAACTCTGCGGTTATCGGTGCCGTTCGTGTGCCGGACGGTTCTATTGATCCGTTCCGGCTGACAGCTTCGAACATTCGCGACGCAAAAACACTGGGCGCAACGGTACTTACTTACCACAAGGTTACTGAATTGATACGGAGGCAGGACGCCATCGTCGGTGTGAAAGTGCTGAATGTCCGTACGAAAGAGACGACGGAGTTGTATGCGCCTATCGTTGTGAACGCGTGTGGCATTTGGGGAGCACATGTTGCCGAGATGGCCGGAGTGAAGATTTCGATGTTCCCTGCGAAAGGCGCGCTTTTAATCTATGGACATCGGGTGAACAAGATTGTGCTGAACCGCTGCCGCAAGCCTTCGGATGCAGATATATTGGTCCCGGGCGACACGATATGCCTGATCGGCACTACTTCGACAAAGGTGCCTTTCGATTCCGTAGATAATATGTACGTATTGCCCGAAGAGGTAGAGATTCTACGCAAAGGGGCGCAGGAACTTTCTCCAATCCTGGAGCAAACGCGTATTCTGCGCTGTTATGCCGGAGTGCGTCCGCTAGTAGCTTCAGACAATGACCCTTCCGGACGTAGTGTGAGCCGCGGAATCGTACTCTTTGATCATGAGAAGCGTGATGGTTTGAAAGGTTTCATTACCATCACGGGTGGCAAACTTATGACTTATCGACTGATGGCCGAACAGGCAACCGACTTGGTTTGCGCAAAGTTGCACGTAGACAAGAAGTGTGAGACGGCAACTGTAAAGCTTCCGGGTTCGCGCGAGGACAAGGAGACAATTCTGAAAAAACTGTATTCAATGCCGTCGGCAGTGCAGGAATCGATGATTTACCGACACGGAGATATGGCTGAGAAGATTGCAAAGAATAATATAATCAACAATAGTTTGGTTTGCGAATGTGAGGAAGTATCGTACGGTGAAGTAAGTTACGCCATTGACCATATGGACGTGAACAATCTTATTGATCTGCGCAGGCGTACGCGCCTCGGAATGGGAACTTGTCAAGGCGAGTTCTGTGCCTGTCGTGCGATTGGCATTCTGGCGAAACAGAAGAAAATCAAACCGGAGAAAGAGAAAGAAGAACTCGTCACGTTCCTGAACGAACGTTGGAAAGGAGTAAAACCAATTGCCTGGGGCGACAGTTTGCGCGAGAGTCAATATGCGTCGTGGGTATACGAGAGTGTATGCGGACTTAGTAAGGATAATAAAGATTAGCACAATGATATTCGATACAATTATAATAGGAGGAGGCTTGTCTGGTCTCAGTTGTGGCATACGTTTACAGAAGGCCGGCAAGAAATGTGTCATCATCTCGTCCGGACAGAGTGCGCTCCATTTCTCTTCCGGTTCGTTCGATCTGCTGAACGTATTGCCTAATGGCGAAAACGTAGTCGATCCCGTTGAGGCGCTAAGTTCGCTGGCAACGCTGAACCCAACGCATCCGTACGTGAAGATTGGAAAACCGAATTTTATCCGTCTGGCCGAGCAGTCGCAGCAGTTGCTGGCTGAAGCTTCTATAGCAGCCGACGGTTCGTACATGCGTAATCATTACCGGTTGACTCCCTTTGCCATTACAAAGCCGACGTGGCTAACGATGGCTGATTACGTGAGCAGCGAGCAACCCGATGAGTTCCCTTGGAAAAAGGTTTGTCTCATCCACTTCACCGGTTATCTGGATTTTCATCCTGACTTTTTCCAGGGGAAATTTCAATCATTGGGGATGGGAGTAAACACTGTGGAACTGGATTTGGCGAAAGTATCTACACGAAAGAATACGCTTCTGGAGATGCGTTCAACCAATATAGCTCGTCTTTTTGACAATGAAGAGGCGCTTGACAACTTCGTACGTATTCTTACGCACGAGGCGGGCGATGCTGATGTTGTGCTGCTTCCCGCCTGCTTAGGTTTGGAGCGGACGAATGTTGTGAATGTACTTTCGCGTAAACTGGGCATAGAGGTGAAGTTGCTGGCTACATTTCCGCCTACTGTATCAGGCATCCGCGCACAGTATTTGCTGAAACAGCGGTTTCTTCAGTTGGGAGGTACATATATGTTGGGGGATACGGTGAATCAGGTTGATTTCGAAGGCGATCGCGTATCGAAGATTTTTACCGTTAATCATGGAAACATTCCTTTACGCGGTGAGGAATACGTGCTCTGCTCGGGTAGCTTCTTCAGCGAAGGGCTTGTAGCGTTGCCTAACGACGTGATCGATCCTATTTGCGGACTGGATGTCGATTACATATCTGACCGTAAGGACTGGTTTGCTTCGGATGTTTTCGACTGCCAGCAGTATGAGTCGTTCGGCATACGTACGGACGCGAAGTTCCATGGGGTCAAAGAAGGCCGTGCAATCAGTAACTTACATGTCTGCGGTGCGTCGCTCAGTGGTTTCAATGCATTGAAGGAAGGCTGCGGAGGTGGCGTTTCGCTGCTCACCGCACTGTATGTGGCAGAAGATATTCTCGGACAAAAAGTAAACAAAGAGTAAAGGCAATGGAATCAATCAATAAAAGTGACAACAATTTTGAGCAATGCTTGAAATGCACAATATGTACAGTGTATTGTCCGGTTTTGGCTGTCAATCCAGACTTCCCGGGACCAAAACATGGCGGTCCGGATCAGGAAAGACTGCGTCTGAAGATGCCTTCGTTTTATGACGAGGCAAATAAATACTGTATGAATTGCAAGCGATGCGAGGTGGCTTGCCCTTCTAATGTGCGCGTCGGCGACATCATACAGAAGGCGAAGCTTAAATACAGTCGTCACAAGCCATCGCTGCGTGACTTTTTCCTGTCGCACACGGACCTGGTGGGGACACTCTCGTCGCCGTTTGCACCTATTGTCAACAAGGTTTTGAGCTGGGACTTTACGAAACAGGTTATGGATGCGACTATACTTGTGGACAAGCACCGTGTTTTCCCCGAATACTCTCACGAAAAATTTGTTTCCTGGTTTGAAAAGCAAGCCGACGAACAGAAGAAATTCAAAAATCAGCTGTGTTATTTCCACGGCTGTTATGTCAATTATAACTTTCCCCAACTAGGCAAGGATTTTGTGAAGGTAATGAATGCTTTTGGGTACGGTGTACAGCTGCTCGAGAAAGAGAAATGCTGCGGCGTCGCACTGATTTCGAACGGTTTCGCAGGCACGGCACGCCGCCAAGGCGAAGTTAATTTGCGGTCAATAAGAAAGGCAGTGGCAGAAGATATGCCTGTAGTGGCCACTTCATCCACTTGCGCCATGACTATACGCGATGAATATCCGCATATACTCAATCTGAAGAACGACGACGTACGCGATCATGTCGAGCTGGTTACGCGTTTCATCTACCGTATGGTCAATGAAAGCAAGGCTTTCGACTTGTCGAAATTGAAATTCAAACAGAGGGAACGCCCGCTGAAGATTGCTTATCACACGCCCTGTCACTTGGAAAAGCTGGGTTGGGAGTATTATTCCATCGAATTGCTGCGTATGATTCCAAATATAGATATTACAGTGCTGAAGCCGAACTGTTGCGGTATCGGTGGAACGTACGGATTTAAAAAGGAGAACTACGAGAATGCACAAAAGATAGGTGAGCCGCTGTTCCGCGAGATTGAGGAAGGCGGGTTTGATCTTGTGGTAAGCGACTGCGAGACATGCAAATGGCAGATTGAGATGTCTACATCTTTGAAATGCAAGCATCCGGTCACCGTTTTCGCCGAAGCACTGGAAGATATGCACTGAACGAACACTAATTTCTTTCTCAATATTTTTTGCCTACTCACACCGAACGCGGTTATTCGGAAGTGAGTAGGCTTTCTTTTTGATTATGTATTTCAATTTTTCTGCTTATTTAATCAGGTCTGCTCACGGTAGAATTGGACCTTTCTACTGAGTAATCTCTTTTTCCTACGTAATCCTTTTTATATTCGGACAATAATTCTATCTTTGCTATTGGCATAAATCTAAAAAAACGGCGTATGATGCAAAAACTGTTTTTGATATTGGTTTTTCTCTCAGTATTTCTCTGCGGGCTTACTGCTCAACAGAATACGGGCTTTCGTCCATCAACCATTTCATCGCCTGTAATCAACAGCGATAACTCGGTAACTTTTAAACTCGAAGCGCCTAAAGCCAAGGATGTATTGGTTAAAGGCGACTGGGAAGTGAATAAGGGCGAGGGTCGAATGACAAAAGACAAAAACGGAGTGTGGAGCTACACGACGTCTCCACTGCCGTCGGAAATGTACACGTATCGTTTCAGCATTGATGGCGTAATCGGCATTGACCCGACCAATCCGTTTGTATGCCGCGATGTGGGAAGCATTTTCAGTATGTTCTATATAAACGGTGGCTGCGCTGACTATTACCAGGTGCGCGATGTGCCGCACGGTACCGTCACTTCGACCTGGTATCATTCCAATCAACTTCGTCTGGATCGGCGCTTGACAGTATATACGCCTCCATACTACGAGAAGAGCAACCGCTCTTACCCTGTCCTCTATCTCCTTCATGGTAGCGGCGGCGACGAAACGGCGTGGCTGGAACTGGGACGTGTGGTTCGCATACTCGACAATCTGATTGCGGAAGGCAAAGCGGAGCCAATGATAGTTGTCATGCCTAACGGCAACTCCGGCAAGGCAGCCGCTCCCGGCGAGACACCGGAGAATTTGAGTTTTCGTCCGGCTATGACCAACGATATACCGGGTTCGTACAAGAACGGTCAGTATGAAAAGGCATTTCCTGAAATAGTAAATTTCATCGACGCACGTTATAAGACAATCCCCGATAAGAGCAGTCGTGCACTTGCTGGGCTTTCAATGGGCGGTTTCCACAGTCTATTCATATCTGCAAATTATCCTGATTTGTTTTCTTACATAGGCCTCTTCTCTGCCGGTGTTAATTTTAGTAAACTCAACATGCAGATACCTGAATATTTAGACTTGGACGCTAAACTTTCTGCCTTTTCCAACGCCGGCTACAAACTGTACTGGATAGCTGTAGGCAGTGAGGATCCTCTGTTTCAAGATAATAAAGCCTTGATGGCGCGCATGGATAAGATTAGCTTCAAATACTCTTTCCATGAATCCACACGTGGACATCTATGGGTAAACTGGAGGGAGTATATGCTGCAGTTTGTCCCGATGCTGTTCAAGTAGTCTACAATTCATTTTCAAAGTATAAAATCCCTGCTTTTCGCCGAAAAAGCTGTAACTCTATACGTATGTAAATAAATTTACACACGTACGAAGTTTTATCTACACACATACGCAGCTAAAATTACACAAAGAGTAAATTCAGTTACTCTTTGTGTAATTTCATGGGCATATCCAATCTTTTCTTTTTGTGTATCTATTCTTGCTCTTTTAAAGATCGTACCTACTAACACTTTGAATTATGAATATTTTCTGTATATTTACGAACATAATTTTAAAACATACAATCATGACAAAGCAAAATCAAATTTATCGTTGCACCCTCTGCGGAAACATCGTCGAGGTTTTGCATCCCGCCGGAGGAACTCTTTCTTGTTGTGGACAGCCAATGGAACTACTGACTGAGAATACTAAAGAAGCTGCCTTGGAAAAGCATATTCCAGTGATTGAAAAGATAGATGGAGGTTATAAAGTTTCCGTTGGAAGCGTTGAACATCCGATGTTGCCCGAGCATCATATCGAATGGATTGAGATTATTGCCGGCGATCATGTTATGCGTAAGTATTTGCATCCTGGAGAAAAGCCTGTCGCTGTGTTTATGACTGATGCTACTGACGTGGTAGCTCGCGAATACTGTAACTTGCACGGCCACTGGATGTCTGTATAATTTGTATTTCGGACTGCACGCGGCAGATTTCTTCACTGTGGCGTGCAGCCTGCTTCTTTTTGCTTTTTTATTTATATCGTGTAAATATTTCGAGCGGCAGATATCCTTCTCGATCTGCACAGTATATCTATGCTTGCTTGCGGGTAATTTCCATTTTATTATTTAAGAACTTATAGCTTTACAGATTATAGGTATGCACACTCACGCCTTGTGCTGAGGGTAGATAGTTAATACCCCACCAACACACTTGCAGAAAAACGAATACGGCAATGAGCAGGTAGAGGGCTACATGCTGTTTCAACGGATATCCAAGTCGGAAATGCAGATATAGCAGTGAGGAGAACCAGGTTATCGCCGCCCAGGTCTCTTTTGGGTCCCACGCCCAATAATGACCCCACGCCTCCTTCGCCCAGAGCGCACCGAATAACATCCCTAACGTCAGGAAGGAAAGGCTGACATACAGCAGGTTGTCGCACATATCCATTTCGTGGTTAGTAATACTCTGTCTCTTTATCCAAAGCAGGTAGACTGCAACTATGGCTGCGGCGCCTTGAAGTGCGTACGCGAACATGTATATGATTACGTGTGGTGCGAACCATGGGCTTTGTAGTGCGGGCATCAGCGTCTTGCTGTGTATCTCCGGCTTGAAAAGGTTTATGCAGATGAAAACAATCGCGAGGAGCGTGCTGAAGCTTAGTATCCATTTGTATTTCCACCTGATATAAGTGATGATTCCTGCCAGCGGAAGGAAAAAAGCGTACCAAAGCCGCGTCTCGCCCATTGTGCGTAGTGGCGGGCGCTCTAAAGAAATCCACAGAGCCAAGATGAAGCAGAAGAAGATAGACAACCCTAAAGCCGTTGTATAGCAAGCCCACGTGCGTTTTTCTTTCCATGCTGTGTATGCTCCGGTGCTCCAAAGCGCAATGGCAGGCAGTGCAAAATAAATCATACTGTCCCAACTCATCGTTTTTCCTCCTTTCGTCGCCCTGCCGTCACGAATAGACTTACGGCTCCGAGCATCATCATCCCGATTCCGGTGTATACAAACGGAAGCCAAGGGTCGGAAACCAGCTCCAGTACACTGATGTCACTCCATCTGCCCTTTGTCTCGTCGTAGTTTAGCTGATAAATTTTCCAGCTACCCACTTTGACGGGCTTGTTTACTTCAATCGTAGTTTCAAATTCTTCCCCTGTTTTTGTAAATATATCTACTCTGGATGCGAAGCGCTCCGGTTCCGGATCCGGCATCACAAGGCTGCAGTTCTGATTCAGCTTTAGTGCCTGATAGGGAAATAGGAAGCTGCCGCAGCTTATCCAGCCCGTTTTTTCGTCGCCTGACGTGGTTGAAGTAGCTTTCACATAAGCGGCGTGCGTGGCGCCTACTGTGTGCCATTCAACGTACCTTGTGCTGTCAGCATTATTCACGGCTGCCGCCATATCTATCTGCTTGATTATTTGTAGATTCCAGCTGAGTAACCGGCCTTGCTTTGTGTTCTTTTCCAATGATACGAATTGTGGCTGCTTTTTTGGCAAGGCTTCTCCTGTTTTATTACTGATGAGCATCAGTTTCGGCGGGTATTCGTCGATGGTGAACTCTTTCAGAGCAATGGCTATAGGCAACTCGTGCAACATTCCTTGCTTGTCTACAGCTCGCCACTCCGGTCGCCCAATTTGCACGTTCATGGTGAGTCGCTGCATATCTGCACTCCCCAGCGTAGCACATACGACAGCAATAAAAAGTCCTGTATGATTGAGCAGAAACGGAATGCTTCTCCAGCTGAATGGCGATAAGTGCTTAAGCGTAACCAGTCCCAATATAGTCATGGTCCACAAGTATATAAGTACGAACGGCCAGAACGAAAGCATTTTTGTGATACCTATAGGATCAGCTGCCTGCTGTGTATCCGGCACTTGCCTGACCAGACCCATGACGATGGTCAGAATAATTGTATAAATTAGCGCCGGAACTGCCGCTTCATACTGTCCGAGCCAGCGTACAAAATAGAGTTTTTTCCGAAATAGATGGAGCAATCCCAGCAGCAGAAGGTAGGCGCCAAGAATAATCACATTGACCGGGTAGGCAAACTCACCCCAGTTAATGCTGCCTACGCTTATCTGCAGCATTATACCGGTGGCAATCAGACCACCGCCTGTCAGAAATCCTTCCGCCAGTTTCCAGGGTTTACTCCACACCGTCTATATTTGTTTTATAGTTGTATCAATTTCCCGTTCTTTTTGGCTTCATCTACCCATTTAGGAACAACCGTTTCCAAAAACTTAGTCTTGGCTGCCTTTTCTGCCGGTATGTCGAGGCCGATATACTTTTGGGCTTTCTCCTTTGTCGAGATGTCGGGCATCGGTACTTCATCGGTATATCCATGTTTAGCCAGTACTTTCGTGATTACTAGGCGAGCCTGCAAAGCGCGATCCAGTCCGTGAGAAAGTATTCGCTGAATTTCTTGTGGCGCATGGAAAGAGGAACCGTGTGAAGCTACGCTGAAATCCCAACGCCATTGTGCCTGGCGGATCAGGGCTAGGACAGGCTTCATCTGTTCTTCAGTAGCGCCTTTATCCCACGCAAACTTGGCTTCGATGTGTGCTTTGGCCAGTTCCGTCTCCAGACGTGTGCGGATTTCGTTGGCTTTGCGTTGACGGTCGTATACGTTTTGTCGAAGCGTCTCTTCGCTTTCGCGGTGGCACACTTGACACGTTCTGTCTATCATGGCAAGCGGACTCTGTATGTGATGGTCGCTGTATTTCATCCCGCCCTCACTCTTGTAAGGCATGTGGCAGTCGGCACAAGATACGCCTCTTTGCCCGTGTATTCCCATCTGGCTTATTTCGTAGTCCGGATGCTGTGCTTTGAGAATCGGCGTCCGACTGAGTGAATTCGTGTAATCACTGTATTGAGCCTCGTCGTAATACTTCTCAATATCTTCTACTGTTGTGCCTTTGTCCCACGGGAAAGTCAGATATTTGCCGTCGCCCTTGAAGTAATATTCAACGTGGCATTGTGCACATACCAGCGAACGCATCTCCTGCGGCGTTGCCTTAGTAATATCTTTGCCTTGACGCTGGAAAGCTTCAATCAGAGCTGGTCTGCTGATATGTAGATCCATCGTTTTTGAATCGTGACAGTCCGAACAGCCGATCGGATTGACTATCTCTGAGCCAAACGCTGCCCATTTATTATTGTAGAATGCTTCTACGCCTATCGACTGCATCATGCGGGGAACGTCAGGTCCTTTACAAGTCCAGCATGTTGATGGCTGCGGTCCTTCTGTCGGACTCTGCGGAGCGCCGGTACGCAGTGTGGCACGGATATCCTCTAAAGCGTGCATGTGCCCGCGTGGTGTTGCGTAGTCTTTTGAGAAGGCGTAACCCGCCCACAGAATCACCATAGCTGGACGTTTCTCCAGTACATCTACCTGTACGTTGCCATTAAATTCACTTTCGAAGTCTGTCTTTGAAGTTTCTGACCAGGTCTGATATTCCTTTGGAAAGTCGTCCTTGAATTTCTCATTCTGAGGTACGATCCCACTCATTGGGGTACGGCGATTATTAAAAATGCTTACCACTTCGGCTCGGCGTTCAAGCAGAGCTGAAACCACTAAACCTAAAATAAATACGATAGCCATTGAAACTCCGAACAACAGCCATCCTTGCCACGGTTTTAATTTGTTAGCCATATCTTTTGTATTTTATTATTTTCTGTTTGAAATCATTTTTCTTAGCCACTCGGGAGCCGGAGATTCAGGGTATGGAGCTATCGCATGCGGTGTGCTCGACAAACTGTTCACACCTCCGTGAGGAACGTTTCGGTGACAGTCCCAGCAAGCCTTCCCTTTGCCGGCTTGCACCATCATATAGTCTATGCGACCAGTCTTTACGAATTCTGTATTCAACTGTTTGTGGCAGCGGATGCAGTTGTTCATAATCACCTGCGCACTTGCTGTTTGTGCTTTTATCACTTGAGGCTCGCTGAACGAGACAAAAGCGGCAACATGCTTCATCCCGTCCATACCTTTGAAAACCCACTTCTTAACTGCATTTTCATGCGGCACATGGCAATCGTTGCACGTCGTGTTCCGCCCGTGTGAACTGTGCATCCACGTCGCATAATAAGGGACCATGATATGACAGTTGATGCATGCGGCAGGTTTGTCCACCAGATAAGTATGTGCACGCAGAAGATATAAAAATAATCCCCCGCTACCGACGATTACCCCGGCAATAAGTATAAGTATGATTTGTTGCTTCTTCGATAGACTCATGGTACGATTTAATTATGCAAAGTAAAATTTTTCAGGAACTGTTAGAAATGACAAATATATAAAATATTTGTAAAAATGCAAAAGAAAGGAAGATTTTATATTCATGGCAAACAAAAATCCCGACAATCAGCGATTGTCGGGATTCTGTGTGGTGATCTGCTTGGGGTTCGAACCCAAGACCCCATCCTTAAAAGGGATGTGCTCTACCAGCTGAGCTAGCAAATCAACCTATGTGTTACTCTGTAACGCGGTGCAAAGGTAATCATTTTTTTAGATATCCAAATCTTAGTACCTCTTTTTATTCCTTTTCCTTCACTTTTTTGCTTTTTGGCTCCGCTTTACCTGCTTCCTCTTCCATGAGTTCTGCCTGTTCTTTTTTCTCTTCTTCGTCTTCCATTAGGATAAAACGCTTGTAGTACGACAGACAGAGAGTCGTCATCGGCAGTGCGATAATCAATCCGATGAACCCAAGGAGAGTTCCCCATATAGACAGTGAAAGGAGGATGATTGCCGGATTGAGTCCCATAGCCTTACCCATAATTTTTGGCGTAAGGATTAAGTCTTGAATACACTGCACAATGCAAAGTACTACTACACTTAGTCCAAATATAATCCAGAAGTTCTGCCCTGTCTCTGTCGACTTGATAAGGCTCAGTAGAATCATCGGAATGAAACCTATCGTTTGCATATATGGAATCAGGTTAAGTACACCGATGAACAGACCCAGCAGAATTGCCAGCGGAAAGTCTATAATCTTGAATCCGATGGCCAGCAGTATGCCCACGCATAACGCTATCAGCGACTGTCCACGGAAGTAACGGTTCATACTGTATTCAACATCTTCGGACAGACCCTTGACGAAGTGGCGGTATTTTTTTGGAATCAGATTGATCCATCCATCGGCAATCTTTTCATAATCAAGAAGGATAAAAATAAAGTAGAGCATAATCACAAATACGATGGCAATACTGAAGATGATAGAAAATGTATTTGTCAGTAGTGACCATACTTGTGGAAATACTTCCTTAACAAGATCGTTCAGGTTTTCTTTGCTCAGCATCCGCATCAGTCTATCGGGATCAAAATTGTGTTCGATGTAGACAACCCATGAGTTAGGAATGAAAGGTATACGGTTATATCCGTTATATTTCTGTATAAGGTCCATCATGCGGCTTGCTTCTTCAGTTACCGACGGAACAATTAGCGCTGCTAGTCCGGCAAGTATAGCTATCGTTGAGATAATAACTGCCAGGATGGATATAATGCGGAATTTGAAATGTAGTTTATATTGAAAGAATCGCACAAACGGCTGCATCATGTAGGCAAGAAGCCATGCGATTAGGAAAGGCAGCAAAGCGTTGCGCAACACGGCAATCAGATATATTATACCTGTTGCAATGACAAGGCCGAAAAATATTCGCATCACCCTGTCAAATGTAAATGGCTTATCAAATAATGGATTCATAATTATAATTTCTATCTTTGTGACAAAGATAATGCAAGCCGAGAGCAGAACAAAACGAATTTATTCGTTTTTTATGCCGAGGTGCAGCTTCTCTTCGCATATTTGGGCAAAGATAATGCAAGCCGAGAGCAGAACAAAACGAATTTATTCGTTTTTTATGCCGAGGCGGAGCTTCTCTTCGCTGTTTATGAGCAAAGGTAGTGCAAACCTTGCGAAATGTTTCATGTAATCTTGAAATATTATTCTGGAATGCAGATTGTCTTGTCGCCAATGACGTGTTGGCTGTCAGTAAAGAATATTATAATGTTACGTAGCAAATTTTTATCAGTCTGTTTATTTGTTTTTATAGGAGTACACGTTTCGGCGCAGACTCCGCGATCAATCACGAAGTTGATGAACGAGCCATTTATGAAGGGATCCTCTTTCTCTTTACAAGTGGAGGAGGTTAAAAGCGGAAGGCTTGTTTACAGCTACAATCCGGATCTGCAACTTATTCCGGCTTCGGTGATGAAAGTGGTTACTACCGCAACAGCTTTAGAACTGTTGGGAAGCGAATATCATTACCGAACTTCCTTGGAATATGATGGGACAATCGCCGACGGTGTTCTGAAAGGGAACTTGTATATCAAGGGAAGCGGTGATCCTTCGTTGGGCTCGTCTTTCATTAGAGGCACTAAAAATTTTATTAATGATTGGGTAGATGCCGTTAAAAACGCTGGAATCACAAAGATTGAAGGGTCGATTATTTCTGACGAACGTATATTCGATAATGAAGGTATTTCTGTAAAATGGCTTCGAGAAGACTTAGGCAACTATTATGCTGCGGGTAGCTACGGTGTTTCTGTGTTTGATAATCGCTACACACTTACGCTCCGCAGTGGCGCTATCGGTACGCAACCCGAGATACTGAAATGCTCGCCCGACATGCCGAACATATGTTTCCATAATGACTTGCACGTGATAGATCAATACACCGACAGTGCCTTTATTGTCGGATCGCCTTTCGATTATGAACGTTCTTTGATAGGCGCACTTCCGGCTTACGACAGCTCTTATCTTTTGAAAGGCGATATTCCTGATCCACCGCTTTATCTAGCCACTTATCTGGACAAGCGCTTGAAAAGGGAGGGAATTGAGATACAGTTATCGCCGTCGTCATTTCGTTTGGAGAAAGCGGCAGGCCGCCTCGATAAATCTTCAGAACATTGGGAGGAAAGCGAGCGTCATCCGTTAATAACTACCGATTCGCCCGCATTGGAAACCATCGTCTCTGTAGCTAATCATGTCAGCCATAACTTGTATGCCGACGCGATGCTTAAAACGCTGGGATTACGCTATCCGTCCGACAGTCGCTCACTCACTTCTTTCGAACGTGGCGTTCGGGAAATAAAAGATTGTTGGCAGTCTCGCGGAATTTCCGCTTCTTCCTTATGGATGTACGACGGGTGTGGATTGGCGCCAACCGACAAGGTATCTACGAAGTTCATGATCGCGCTTCTGGTTTATATGGCCAAAACTTCGGCCGAATCGAAAGCATTTATTGCATCTCTCCCGATGGCTGGTGAAGAGGGTTCGGTGCGTAGTTTTCTGGACGGTACGAAACTTCAAGGCAAAGCACGTTTTAAGAGTGGAAGTATGAGTCGCGTGCGTAATTTTGCCGGATACATTATGAAGAACGGAAAGACCTATGCCGTTTCCGTCTTTGCCAATAACTATTCTTGCACAACGAAGCAGATGACGAATGCCATCGAAAATTTGCTTGTTCAGTTGTTTCCTAATTAAACAGGCTCTTCTCTAATAGACCGTTTGTATCTGAAATCATGTACGTTATGTCCGAAGTGTATTCTGTTATTTTTCAAATTATGGAAGTAGTGAGCGCTGTTGCAGGAACTCCATGAATTTCTGCTTGTAGTTATCTGAAATAGGAATGTACTCTTTTCCGTAAACGATACGGTTGCGTTCGATAACTTTTATCTTCTCCGGTTGGACGATGAACGAACGGTGAACACGTATGAATCGGTTTGTAGGCAACATTTCTTCCATCGCTTTCATGCTCATGAGCGAAAGGATAGGGCGCGGCTCGTCTTCGACATAAATCTTGACATAGTCTTTCAAGCCTTCGATATAGAGTATTTTCCGAAGCTCAATCTGTATGAGTTTGTATTCTGTCTTGACAAAGATTGACTCGATAGCTGGTGCAGGTTGCGTTTCTTGAGCTGCAGGTTTCTGTCCTGCTTCTGTTTGCGGATTCTCGTTTGTGTGTAGCAGTTCGAACCATTGGAGTGCTTTGTTTGCCGATTTGAGGAAATCCGGATAATCAATAGGTTTAAGCAGATAATCCAGTGCATTTACCTTGTAGCTGTCTAAAGCGTATTGATCGAATGCGGTAGTAAAGATGATGCGCACATCGGTCCCCAACATCCGGGAAAGTTCCATTCCGCTCAGTTCAGGCATCTGTATATCCAGAAACAGCAGTTCTACCGGTTCGCGCGTCAGATTTTCGAGCGCAGTCACGGCGCTGTTGTAAGTGCCTTTCAATTCCAGAAAAGGTGTTTTATTAACATAGCTTTCCAGCAGACTAACTGCCAGCGGCTCGTCATCAACGATAGCACATTTCAGTTTCATAATGCGAGGATTAAATGTCGGTATGCAAATGTAATTAAAAGATACAGTTTATGCCAATATTTCCAATAAACTATTATACTTTTCGCCATCTTGTCCGTACGTAAAGATATGGCGTGAAGGATAAAGCAGTTCCAAGCGGCGACGCAGATTCTGCAATCCTATGCCCGATCCGCTTTTGTCTTGATTGTTGTCTTTCGGGAAGTAACTGTTACTGATATCGCAAACAATACGTCCGTGATCTTGATGAATATCAATATGAATGAACGAAGGCTTACTGTTGCTGACACCGTGTTTGAATGCATTTTCAATGAGTGAGATGAAAAGCAGTGGCGCAATAGAACTGCCCGGATTCGCTTCGGCAATATTCGTCTCAAGTTCTACATGTTGTGGCAGACGTATGCGCATCAACTCTACATAGTTGCGGATAAAGTCGAGTTCTTTCTCCAACGGCACTTCCGGTTGATTGCTGTCGTAAAGCACATAGCGGAGCAGGCGACTTAGGTCGTGTACGGCTTTTTGCGCTTTCTCGGGACTGAATGCAATCAGACTATAAATATTGTTCAACGTGTTGAAGAGAAAATGCGGATTCAACTGACTTTTCAGATTTTGCAGTTCGGCTTCGGCCTTGCTCTTCTCCAGTTCGCGTTTTGATGATTCGAGTTGATACCAGTTCGCCGTCATACGGATAGCAACACTTAATCCTGCTACCAGCATGTACAGCAGGGCGTTGACTAGGAAGAATCCCAGCGTCTCATTCCAATCTCTGTGATGCGGATGAAAGCCCATAGGTGGAGGTAGCATCTGCATAAAAATATGTACAACACCCATGACAATAGCAATAAGCACCACATTGCAGAGAATGAATCGCCATGTATGTTTGCTGAACAGAAAATAATCGACCAGCAGGAAATAGTTGATATAAAATACCAGCATGAAGGAGATAGGTGCAATCTCACGATGAATATATTCTGTAGTTGTCATCTCTTGCTGTTCGCGTCCGGTAAAGAAGAACGGGATTCCGAAGACAATCACCCAAGCAACAATATGGATGATGTTCTCCATTCTTTTATAGGAAGAACCAGAAAGATGTATGGATGTATTTTCTGTCATATAAAACTCTGTTTAATAAATAATTGTTTCTCTGAGAAAGCCGATTGTCTATCATTTGATAAACAATCGGTCGTTAAAGTTAATGGAGAAACATCTGATCATGAAACATCTTATATTCTTTTAAATATTATTCATAACGAATAGCTTCGATAGGATCCAGTTGTGCTGCTTTTTTTGCAGGGTACCATCCGAAGAAAATACCTGTGAATGTACATACAGCGAACGACAGAAGCACGCTCCAAATCTGTATATAAATCGGATAATGTGCAACCATCTTGACGACTACTGACGCTCCGACTCCCAAAATTACGCCAATCAAACCGCCTGTCACACTGATCAGGATGGATTCAATCAGGAACTGTGCCAGAATATCTCTGCCTTTTGCACCGATACTCATACGAAGACCAATCTCACGTGTACGTTCTGTTACAGATACGTACATGATATTCATAATACCGATACCACCAACGAGAAGTGAAATACCTGCTACGGCTGCCAGTAAAACAGTCATCATATCCGAAGTACTTGTCAACATCGTGCTTAATTCCTGTTGGCTACGGATTGTAAAATCATCGTCGTCTGATTCTTTAAGCTTATGATTCGTACGCAGGATCTCAGTAATTTCACTGATAGCCTGATCGGTATATTTTTCATCTAATGCTGAGCATGTAATTCCTTGCAGATGGGTGATAGCTAAAATCTTCTTTTGTACAGTCGTATAAGGTGCCAAGATCAAGTCATCCTGATCCATTCCCATACTGTTATAGCCTTTGCTTGCCAGTACACCGACGATACGGAACGGCAGTTTCTGAAAGCGGATTACTTTGCCGACAGGATTTTCGCCATTTGGAAAAAGATTGTCGACTACAGTCTTGCCGATAACGCAAACCTTTGCTGCAGTTTGGATATCCTGTTCTGTGAACATATCGCCATCCTGAACTTTATAACGGCGTATTTTCATGTAGTCCGCGCTGACACCATAGACTGTTGTCGGTGCATTATTGCCGCCGTAGATTGCTTGCCCACTACTGTTGACAGAAGGAGAGGTAGCCGAAACATAGCGTGTATTGTTGACGATATCTTCAAAGTCTTTAAGTTTCAATGTCTCCATTGCTGAAGCGTCCTGTCTGACACCACCACGGACATCGGCACCCGGTTGGATCATAATCATATTCGAACCCATCTCGCTTATCTGCGACTGGATACTTTTTTTCGAACCTTGTCCGATAGCGAGCATCGTGATGACGGAAGCCACACCGATGATGATACCCAACATCGTGAGCAAACTACGCATCTTGTTGTTGGCCAATGCTCGGAGAGCTATTTTTATTAGGTTTGTACCGTTCATAATCTATACGCTTAATTATCGTTTTTAGGCAGCTTCGCTAATGTTTCTGCTGCATCCAATATATTTTCATTTACCATATCTCCGATGACATGCCCGTCGCGCAATGTGATGTTGCGACTGCTGTAGTGGGCGATTTCCGGATTGTGGGTGACGAAGATGATTGTTTTCCCTTCTGCATGCAACTTCTGGAACAAGACCAGAATCTCGAAAGAAGTACGTGTATCCAAGTTTCCGGTTGCTTCATCGGCAAGTATTACTGCCGGATCATTCACCAGTGCGCGGGCGATAGCTACACGTTGCATCTGTCCACCGGACATCTGGTTGCTCTTGTGCATCAATCTGTCGCCCAATCCAACAGCTATCAATGACTCGACAGCTTTGTCATAACGATCTTTTGAACTGAATGCCGGGTTGTACATTAATGGTAATTCAACATTCTCGACAGCTGTCGTTTTCGGAAGCAGATTATAACTTTGAAATACGAATCCGATTTTTCTGTTACGAAGCGTAGCGCGGGAATTCTTTCCCATTGTACGAACGGATACACCATCGAGATAATATTCACCGCTCGTAGGCGTATCCAGACAGCCTAAAGTATTCAGCAGCGTACTTTTGCCAGAGCCTGATGATCCCATGATCGTCACAAACTCGCCTTCATAGATGGTGAAGGTTACGCCCCGGAGGGCGTGTACAACCTCGTCACCAACAATAAAGTTACGCTTGATATTATCTAATTTGATGATCTCTTTCATGATTACTTTGCATTCTTGTTATTTTTCTTGTTGTTCCCCGGAGGGCCTGGCATGAACGGACTCTTTTCGGTTGTTGCTTGTTCGGTCTGAACTTGCTCGGCAGTTAATTCGGTAACCACTTCTTCGCCTTCTTTTAATCCTTCGGTCACTTCGGTCAGATTACCACTTGCTGTACCTACAGCGATGATTTTCGGTGATATAGTCTTGTTTGATTTAACCCAAACCAGACGTTTTCCGGTTGGTGTCTCCGATGGAGCCTTTCCAACTGTATAACCTAATGGTGTCAGCATACTTTCATCGGCTACAAAGCGAAGTGCTTTTGTCGGGATTGCCAAAGCGTTTGCTTTTTCCAATGTATAGATAGTGATGTTCGCTGTCAAACGCGGTTTCAATTTCAAATCCGGGTTCGCTGCAGAAACAACTACTTCGTATGTGACAACTGTGGAAGAAGAAGAACTGCTCGAACTGCTTGAACTGCTTGATGAACTGCTTGACGAACTACTTGAAGTGCTACCCATACGTATCTGTTCAACTTTGCCTTCGAATGTATCATTAGGATAAGCATCGACTGTGAAAGTTACGCGTTGTCCGATAGCTACAGAACCTATATCTGCCTCATCCACATCGGCAACAACCTGCATTTTTGTCAGATCGGCAGCGATAGTAAACAGTGTAGGCGTTGAGAATCCTGCTGCAACTGTCTGTCCTGCTTCAACAGCACGGTCGATAACGACTCCATCTATAGGACTTGTGATGGTGGCATATTGCAAATTGCGGTTTACTTTAACCATGGCAGCTCTACTTTGATTGTAAGTTGCTTTAGCCCTGTCGTAGTCGTAAGTAGCTGTTTCGTAATCGGAGTCGCTGATGAGCTTCTTCTGATAGAGTACTTTGCTACGTGCGTAGTTTTTCGACTGATATTCGTACTCGCTTTTGCTGCTGGCCAGTTGTGCTTGTGCAGAAGCCAGTTCTGCTTTCAAGTTTACTTTATCCATTTCGGCTATAACCTGTCCGGCTTTCACTTGGTCATTGTAATCGACATATAGTTTGTCGATGATACCTGAAACCTGCGTACCTACTGTAACTTCTGTTACCGGTTTGATACTACCTGTGGCAGTTACCGTGTTCGACAGCGTAGTGCGTGTCACCTTTGCTGTATTGAGGTAAAGTTTCGTTTTTTGCGACTTACCTGTGAAGAGGAAAAAGCCTCCTATGATCACCAATACGGCTACTACTGCGATGATTAGCGTTTTCTTGTTCTTCTTGTTCATATCTGTATATTTTTATTATTTCTTTACTGAATCGTTTTTTCTTTTTGAATGCCTCTGCCGGAAAAGTGTTCCGGCAGAGGTTCAAACAAAAAGAGAGTGAATATAATTCATTAGTAGTTCACCTCAATAGCTTTCTTTTGGTAGATGTTGAGCAGTTGAATACTCATGATTGACATGTACTTTGCCTGTAGCACTTCTTGTTGTGCTGTAAGGTAGTTGTTCTTCTGTGTCAGCAATTCTACCGTATTCTTCATACCCAGGAAGAACTGTTCCTGTGTCAAATCGTAACTCTGTTTTACGTATGCCAGATTCTCTTTGGCAGAAGTATATTGTGTTTGTGAAGAGGTCGCATCGAGATAGATGCCTTCAACGGTCTTCAACAATGTCTTTTCAGCATCCTGTTGTTCCAGTTGACTGGTAGTAACAGCATATTTGGCCTTATTGAGAGCAGTCTTATTTTCGCGATTGCTGAAGATAGGAATGCTTACGGTCAGTCCGATGCTTTGATTGAATTTATCCCACAACTGCGAACCCAGTGCATAGTCGGTTCCCGAAAGATGTCCGGTTCCAATACCTGCATTCAGTGAGATGGATGGCAAGTATCCGGCGTGTGCCTTTTGTACTTCTATATTTGCAACATTCACGTTCAGTTTGCTGCTTGTGATTTCAGGCATAACCGATAATGATGTATCGTATATATCTTGTTTCTTTGGCAGCGGAACCAGAACTTCGTTGTCGCTCAGATTCGGATAGGCAATCTTAATATCATCATTGATGTTGAGTTCGAGCAACTGTTTGAGTTGCAGTTTGTAGTTGTCCAGATTCGTTTGCGAAACGATGAGTTTGTATTTATCCGAACTCAACTGGCTTTCGAGCTGCGACAAATCGACTGATGATATCGAACCTGCCTTGTACAGTTCTTGTGCTCTGTCGCGTTGTGCTTGCGAAACTTCGACAGTGTTCTTGTTGATACTGACTGATTCCATGGCATAGAGCACTTGCATATAGGTTTTTACCAAAGATATCTCTATCAGGTTCTCATTCTGTTGAACACTCAGTTCATCGATCTCGTTCTGAATTTTCTGCTGTTTGATGGCATTCACACGCTTGTTGCCATCGAAGAGTTTCAATGACGCGTTAGCGGTGTAGTTGCCACTGTAAGAGGTGTTGTTTGTGACCCTGTTTGACGGATAGGTGACAAAACCTTGTGTCACCGAAGCCGACAGTGACGGAAACATCTGTGCTTTTGCCAATTCCGTGTCTTCTTGACCCGACAGGCTGGCTACTTTGCTTTTCTTTACTTGGATGTTGTTCTCCAGTGCATAGCTGATGCAGTCGCGAAGTGTCCACACTTTGAGTGAATCTTGTGCCTTCATCCCTACGGATGCAAAGAGCAGTAAAGAAAGAATGAATAATGAATATCGTCTCATAATGCTTTTTATTTGCTACCTTTTTACGGAAGCAAAACTACAACGGTTCAAAATCCTCCACAAATCTTTTGGAAAGAGAGGTTTTATTCACCGACTAAAATGCTTTTTTGGTCGACGAAGCAGATAGCGTTACCGATTTGTTCTTTAGGATAGAATACTTATATTGGAGTTCTTTTTATGATATCCGATTCCACGAAGAAAAACATTCGGAGGTAATTTCCATTTCATTCGGATGCGACAAGTGTTTCTTCCGAATGAAATTTTTTTTCTTTCGAATGAAATGATTCGCGCATTCGAATGAAATGGCGTCCCTCTTGGCGCTGCTTTTTTTATCTTTTTTGACTTAAAGTCGGATAGAATATCTGTATTTGCGAATAATAAATGAGATAAGCTAAAGTGGAAATCGCAGTAAATGAAAGCAGTGAAGACAAATTTGAGAAATTATATCTTTCTTATTTCTCGAAGATGAAACATTTTGCCAAGGAATACGTCATCGCCGATGCGGATGCCGAAAACCTTGTACAGGACGTGTTTACCGAACTGTGGGAAAAGAAAGAACTGCTCGATATGCCTGTTAATCTGCTTGCCTATCTTTTTACTTCCATCAAAAATAAATCGCTTAATTATCTGCGGCACAAAACCGTAGAGCAGCAGACGATGACTCTGATGCAAGAAGAATATAATCTGACCTTAAATATGAATCTGAATGCCTTGGAGGAATTTGATGATAAAATATTTGCTGAAGACAGCATTGAAAAAATTATCAACCATGCACTCGACTCTCTTTCCGAAAGATGCCGGCAAATCTTTATTATGAATAAGCTGCAAGGGAAAAAACAGAAGCAGATTGCTGAAGAATTGAATATCTCTATCAATACGGTCGAAACACAGATGAAAGTGGCTTATAAGAAACTGCGGGAAGAACTGAAGGATTATACGCCTTTGTTTCTTTTCCTTTATTTCCTTTAAGTTGAAAGACTTCCATGATTGTGCTTGTTCTCCGCGCAAAAGTTAAAATGAATTTTTTCTTATTTTACCCATACCGGATTTTAATCATTCGCGTGTTTACTATATACAAAAGAAAATTATGGACGAACGGATACTGAAATATTTTGGAGAAGAACTTAGTTCTGCTGACAGGTTAGCATTATTAAGACAGATCGAAGGTGACGATGAGTTGCGAAAACAGTTCATTGAATACAAGAACATGAATTCGCTGTTATCACTTTCAGACGCGGTGAATAGTGACGCCGATCAGCGAAGTTTGAAAACTTTCCGTTCACGACTGAAAACAAAGAAACTACAGATGCTTGCTGTTCGCATCGTCGGTTATGCAGCGATAATTGCATTGCTCGTTGGCGGAACGTGGTGGAATGCGGAACATTTCTTTTCGAAACAAATGTCAGCAACAGCTCTTAATACCTTATATGTACCGGCAGGCCAGCGGATAAAGCTTACTTTACAAGATGGCACCGGTGTGTGGTTGAACTCCAGAACAACGATTACATATCCTGTAGTATTTAACAAGAACGAGCGCAGGGTATCAGTCGAGGGCGAAGCTTTTTTTGAAGTGACCAAGAATCCACACAAACCTTTCATTGTTACGTCGCAAGGTGTTGATATGAAAGTTTTGGGGACGAAGTTCAACGTCGACAGCTATTCAAATGAAAACGAACTAAAAACCAGTTTGATAGAAGGCTCTTTACAGATAATGTCTCCAGACAAACAGAAGAGTGTCATTCTAAAGCCGAATGAACAAGTGACCGTTAAAGGTTCTTCGATGAACGTATCACCAATAGCTCATATAGAGCAGTTCCTTTGGATAAAAGGTATTTATAGCTTTACAGATGAACCTTTAGGAAATATCTTGAAAAAGCTTGAACTTTATTACGATACGAAGATAATAGTTGAAGATCCGTCCATCTCTTCTTGGGTTTATACCGGCAAGTTCCGCCAGAGTGACGGAGTGAATGAGATACTCCGCATGATACAACGGATTCATAAATTCAAAATCCAAAAAGATGAAAAGACAAATGAGATAAGATTAAGTATATAATAATGTATAACTAAAAAGGAATGCCTATGATAACACATTTATGAGATTACAAGGAAGTTCTTGCTCTTCCTAAAAATAAAAGCGGCGAATGGTACCAGCATTCACCGCTCAAAAAAGCAAACACTAATAATATTTCTAGTATTTACCTAACGCATACAAAGATATGGATTTAAAAATATTGTTGCAATTATTTGTTGTGCAAAAAAAGCACACTAAAGAATTATTTAGAATTATGAGGTTAACTACGGTTTTGCTCTTTGTAGGTGTATTTCAGTTGTTAGCTATCAACACCACCACAAAAGCACAGAATATCACGATCAACATCAATGCAAATGTTCTTTCTGTTGGGCAGCTTCTCGATCAGATAGAACATCAATCAGACTATTTAGTTGTTTTCCGGAATAAGGAAGTAGACACCAATAGAGCTGTTTCATTTCCTAAAAAATCAGCAAAGCTTGAAACTTATCTGGATGAAGCCTTCAGAGGAACAGATATCACTTATTCAATTGACAATAAGTATATTCTCCTTTACAAGAAGAGCGAAAAGAAAGAATCGGCTTCAGTTGCACAACAAGAGGGCAAAAGGATTACCGGTACTATCACCGATAAAAATGGAGAACCGATTATTGGGGCGAATATTGTAGAAAAAGGAACAACGAATGGAACGATATCGGATGCAAACGGTAAGTTTAGCTTGGCTACTCAGAAGAAAGCGGTACTCGTTATTTCTTTTATCGGTTATCAGCAACGTGAAATTGTTGCAACAGGAAATTCTCCTTTGAGTATAACTCTTTTAGATGATACAAAAGCATTGGAAGAGGTTGTAGTGATTGGATATGGAACAGTAAAGAAAAGAGATTTAACAGGAGCTGTAGCTTCTATTAAAAGTGATGTGTTGAGGGATATGCCTACAAATAATGTTTCACAAGCGTTGCAAGGACATATACCGGGTGTACAAATTCAGCAAAATTCTGGTGCTCCAGGCGCTAATATGCAAGTACGTATTAGAGGAACAAATTCTATAAGTGGTAATAATGAACCTTTATGGATCATCAATGGTTTTCCAGGGGATCAAAGCATGATTAATTCTTCCGATATTGAAAGTATAGAAGTGCTGAAAGATGCTTCAGCCACAGCGATTTATGGTTCTAGAGGTGCAAATGGCGTTATTATTGTAACTACCAAACAGGCTAAAGAAGGAAAAGTCAGTGTAAATTATGAAGGAAGTTATAGCTTACAATCTGTTAGACACAAATTGGATTTAATGGATGCTACAGAATATGCTCAATATTATAATAGCTATTGGGAAAAAATAAAAGGAAAACAATATTTTTCTCAAGAAGATATAGCCGGATTTGGGAAGGGTGTTGATTGGTTAGACCAAATATTTCGTACAGCACCTACTCAAGATCATTCACTAACAGTAAATGGAGGAAATGAGAAAACACAATTTTCAATAGGTAGTAGCATATATAATCAAGATGGAATAATTAAAAATAACAGCTATCAAAGAATTGTTATAAGAGCTAATATTAATCATGAGATCAGTAAGAAGTTTTCGGTATCATATAATTCAATTATTAGTAGAACAAATACAAATACTATTGATGATACAAACATACTACTATCTGCATTATCCGCTACTCCAACTGTTGGACCGTATCTCGAAGATGGAAGTTATAGGTTATTGAATGGCGTATATCCATTTAGCCCTGATAATTTAATAAATCCAATTGCTTATTTTAATGAGGTGACAAATAAACAGGTTGCTAATAAGGTTATGGTAAATCTTGGCGTAACTTATAAACCAATAAAAGATCTTTCAATTAAGATCTCAGGAAATGCTACAAATACCGATAGCCGTTATGATAATTACACAGGCGTTAATTATCCGAATTCAACAGGAAATGCTAGTTTAGGTACAAGTAATAGCCTTTATTTAAATAGTGATAATATTATTACTTATAATAGGACTATTAATGCAGATCAGGCTATAACGGCTACAGGAGCATTTACATATGAAAATTTTACAGCTAAATCATTATCTGCTTCTGGTTCCGGCTTTCTCAGTGATGCCACTGAGACATATAATATTGGTTCTGCTACGACAATAAATGTACCGTCGTCATCTTATTCTAATTGGAAAATGTTATCGTATTTAGGTCGTCTTAATTATTCGTACAAAAGTAAGTATCTCGCAACTGTTAGTTTTCGAGCAGATGGATCTTCTCGCTATAGTAAAGGGAACAAATGGGGCTACTTCCCTTCTGGTGCACTTGCTTGGCGTATCTCGGAAGAGAAATTCATGAAAGAATTGGCATTTATTTCAAATGCAAAATTAAGAATCGGTTATGGTCAAACAGGCAGTACTGCAATTGATCCATATAGTACTTTAAATATGCTTTATTCAGGAAAGGAAGCTTTTGAAAATGCTTTATATACTTATTATGCTCCTGGAACGCGTTTACCAAGTAAATTGAAATGGGAAACAACTTCTCAAACAGATTTGGGGCTGGATTTGTCTCTTTTCAATGATCGGTTGCGAGTAACAGCAGACTATTATATTAAGAATACTCGTGATCTTTTAAATTCTGTGCAATTGCCTGCGTCTTTGGGATATACGACAACTATTCAAAATGTTGGAAAGATTAGGAATAAAGGTTTTGAACTTCAAATAGATGCCAATCTTTTAAATGGTGACTTTAGATGGAATGTTGCTGGTAATATTTCGTTTAATAAGAATAAAGTCATTAAACTTTATAATAGTCAAGATATACAAGGAACTACTTATGGTTTAAGTATAGCAAATGACTATATAAATTTATTGCGTGAGGGAGAACCCATGAGTATCTTTTATGCATATCAAACAAATGGTTTTGATGAGAATGGCCATTTTAAGTATAAGGATAATAATAATGACGGAATAATATCAGAAGCGGATAAAACTATCATCGGAGATCCAAATCCTGATTTCATATATGGTTTAACAAGTAATATGTCCTGGAAGAATTTTGAATTGAGTATCTTTTTACAAGGGTCACAAGGAAATGATATTTATTCAATCAGTATGTTGAATCAGAATTATAAAACTTATATAGGGTATAATATGCTAAAAGATGTCTATTATAATCATTGGACTGAAGAAAATAAAGATGCAAAATACCCTGCTGTTGATAATGTGATATCTACTAAGATATCTGATTACTATGTCTATAACGGTTCATATATAAGATTGAAAAATATAAGATTTGCTTACAATCTTCCTGTTAATAAATTGGGTATTGGATGGCTTTCTCGTGGACAAATATATGTTAGTGGACAAAATCTATTAACTATTACAAATTATCCATGGTGGGATCCTGAAGTTAATTCTAAAGGAGGTGGAAGTTCTATCAATCAGGGATTAGATTATTATTCATATCCTACAAATAAGGGATTTACGTTTGGTGTTAATTTAACATTCTAAAATTATAAAGCGATGAAATACTCATTATATACAATAATACTTATTATATTTTTTGCAAGTTGCAATGATATATTGGATGAGAAGCCAAAAGCAATTGCAAGTGAAACATTTTATAATACATCAGCAGAAATTACAGCAGCAGAAGATGGTATGTATGTTCCATTACATACACAATTTACATCTTATTTTACGTTATTAGAAGCATTACCTGATAATGTGTATGGGAAAGGAAGTTTGGCTTCTATTAGTGAATATAAAGGATTTAGTACTGCTAATATTACAAATATGGGAGGCGTATGGACTGCTTTATATTTGTCTATTAGGAATGCTAATATTGTTATACAAAAAATACCTGCTGCTTCTAGAGTATCAGAAGAAGAAAAAGCGAAATTTCTTGCAGAAGCAAAGTTTTTAAGAGCTTTTGATTATTTTGCATTAGTACGATTATGGGCTGGCGTTCCTATTCGCACTGAAGAAACGATGGATGAAATTAATCTTCCAAGATCCACTGTACAAGAAGTCTATGATTTAATTTTAAGCGATTTGAAATATGCAGAAGAATATCTTCCTGATTCTCCGCGTTTACTTGGAACGCCTTCTAAGTGGGCTGCGAAGACATTATTAGCAGATGTTTATCTTAATTTAAAAGATTGGGGGAATGCAAGAGATAAAGCAAAAGAAGTTATTGGTTCAAAGAAATATTCACTTGTTAAAGTCAAAACGCCTGATGATTTTGAAAATAAAATATATGGCGCCTCTGTACTAACTAGTTCTGAAGAAATCTTTTATTTTAAGTATAATACTCAAGAAGGGTGGTCGTTGATGAGTTTTTTCCATAAAGATGGAGATGGCTATAATCCTTATGGAAATAATTGGTTTTCTTTTTATACTTATACGGATAACTATTTTTATAAGAATTGGGATGATAAAGATCTCCGTAAACAACATAATCTCTATAAATGGAATATAGGGCTAGGAGATAATACCTTATTATTTAAAAAGTATATTAACCCTACAGGTCCATCAAATGCAGCTAATGATTGGCCGATGTATCGTTATCCAGAAGTTTTGCTAATATATGCAGAAGCCGCTTCCCGTGCAAATAATGGTCCGACTTCTGAAGCTATGGAATATTTAAATCAGGTGCATAGAAGAGGCTATGGATATGATCCAGATGTATCTTCTCCGATAGATTATAAAATGGAAAATTATAATGCCGATTCGTTTCTTGATTTAGTTTTGCTGGAAAGAGGGTATGAAATGATTTTGGAATGTAAACGTTGGCTTGATTTAGTAAGAACTGATAAAGTCACCGAATGTATTAAATTGTCAAAAGGGAAAGATCTTAATAAGTCTATGTTATTATGGCCTATACCAGTTGTGGAAACTAATTATAATAAAGCTATAGATCCAGTAAAGGATCAGAATCCTGGTTATTAAACTATTAATATGAAGGGCATAACAATCTTTGTAAATAGTAATAGTTACTTGTTTGTTATGTCCTTTTTCTTTGTAAGAAGTATGAATATGAAAAATTTAATAATACTGTTCTTTTTGACTTTTCCTATGTTTGGTTTTGGGCAAGGTTTTCAAAATAACAAAGAGCCCAAAACAAATATAGAACAAGCATGGAAATATGTATGGATACGTTTTTATCACCCTAAAACGCAGCTTTTCTATGATTATATCAGCAGCTATAAAAAAGGAAAAGAATTATCACATTTGCCGAAAGCTGCTGAGGTAAAAGAACAATATCCAAATTTTTGTGGATATGGAACAGGTATGGAAGATTGCATGATTCTTAGTGGGACCATGCTCTCTACTATTATTGACAAGTATGAGACGACGAAAGTTATATCGTTACGAACAGATGCAGCTAATGTTTTTAAAGGAATAAAGAGAGCCTCATATATTCCGGAATATCCTGGGTTTGTTGCTCGTGGTGTATGTACTGAAGATGGGAAAAGCGTTTATTATAATTCTTCTCGAGATCAATATACCCATTGTGTCTATGGCCTTTGGTATTATTATCACAGTTCTCTGTGTAATAGGAATCAGAAAAGAGAAATACGTGATATTATTAGTAAAATAGCTGATCGAATGTTTGATAATGTTACTCCTGCTAACAATTATGACTTTTTAAGAGCTGATGGAAAAGTATGCCCATTAGGAATTTGCAAAATGTGGAATGTTCAATCTCATGAAGCTGCTAGATTGCCAATGTTTTATGCTGCGGCATGGGATATCACAGGGAAGAAAAAGTATTATAATATGTATAAGACATATATTTATGATGCTATTGAGCAATCTGAAAAAATTGGTGATAATTATTCCGGATATGTATATGTTCAGTTGTTGTACTCTTATGATTTATTATATCGTGTCGAAAAAGATGCCATGTTGAGAGAGAGGTTGAAAAAACTAATGTTTCGGGTTGAGACGATGGCTTTGGTTCGTGCTAATGCTTGTAAAGAAGAATTGTTCTCAAAAAATGAAACTGAATTATCTCTGTTAGGTCCTGATTGGCGCTGTGTTAAGGATTGGAATATGCAAAAAGGTTACAGGATTCCTACTTGGGGAGAATATCGTAAAATATGGTCCCTCATTCGTGAGGCAGGCGAATCACTTCTTGTTTCCTTTATGGTAAATAACCCTGCGACAGAAACAGAGAAAGAGAAATTGTTGGATGATATCGTTTCGTATATGAATTATTCTCGGATTTCAAGTTGTGGAATTGTATTCCATATCGCAGCTTATTGGAAAGCTCAAGAGATAAAGAGATCTATTCGTATAAATTAATTTTAATTCTTGCCACGTTATTCACATTTTCATATTATACTATAATCCAAAAATAGCTTGATTTTTGCGGAACGTAATCCAAAAATATAATGATATTTTTGGATTTGAGTAATCAAAACTTTTTATTTGCCTTATTCTTTAGATAGAGTGGGGATATGATAAAACGTAGATAGTGTTGTTCGTGATAAACTTTTCAAAGAGAAGGCTATTATTATCATGGGACCGCGGCAGGTTGGTAAGACTACGTTGCTTAAACAGTTGTCAGTAGCGAGAATATAGAAGAACTGCTATTGGATAATTTTGAAACTTTTTTGTAAGTTTGGGCAATACAAAAACTGTAATAATGGTTATTCAATCATTGATTTAGGTAATAGGCGGATATCTTGTATTATTTATCTTTGCTGTGTAGAAACAAGAAAAATATAAAAGCAAAGAATATATGAGTAATAAGATTTTAAGTGAAAGCTATGTGCTTTTAAATGGTGTGGAAATACCGAAATTGGGACTTGGAACCTGGTTGATCGACGATGATAAAGCTGCACAAGTCGTTCGCGATGCTGTTGAAATAGGTTATCGTCATATTGATACTGCTCAGGCATATGGTAATGAGCGCGGTGTCGGTGAAGGTGTTCGTAACTGTGGCCTGTCGCGCGATCAGATTTTTGTAACAACTAAACTTGACGCTGCCATAAAGGATTATGAGGGAGCATCTGCTGCTATCAACGGCTCTCTGAAAAAGATGGGACTGGATTATATCGATATGATGATTATCCATAGTCCGGAACCTTGGACTAATTTCCGCGAAGGCGACCATTTTTTCGAAGGCAATCGTGAGGCTTGGCGTGCTTTGGAAGATGCTTATAAAGCGGGCAAACTCAGAGCAATCGGTGTTTCAAACTTTGAGAAGGTGGATCTGGAGAATATTCTGAATCATTGCACGGTGAAACCGATGGTTAACCAGATTCTGGCGCATGTAAGCAATACGCCTTTCGATCTTATTGAATATTCTCAAAATCAAGGTGTCTTGGTTGAAGCCTATTCGCCTGTTGCTCACGGTGTGATGCTGAAGAATAAGGATCTTTTGGCTATGGCAGAACGTTATGATGTAACGGTTGCTCAGCTTTGTATTCGTTATTGTTTACAGTTGTCGACACTTCCATTGCCCAAGACATCCAATCCTGAACATATGCGCGCCAATGCCGCTGTAGATTTTGAAATTTCAGAAGCAGATATGGAAATACTGAAGAATATCAAACGTATCAAAAATTATGGCGATTCAAGCTTCTTCCCTGTTTTCGGCGGAAGGATGTCATCCGATGGCAAATTCAAGCCGCGTGATTTTTTCTCTGAATGAATATTAAACATTAAATTATAAGCACAGAAACGTGTCGCATAGCTTTTTTCTGTAATTAATGGAGATTTTAATCTCTTCCTTATCAAAAGGAGGGAAAAGCAGACACGTTGTGCTTCTAACAAATTGCAAATATTCAAGATTGATGATATAAGACTGATGCGTTTGGATGAAAGACGACGAACGCATTAAAATATCTTCTGCTTTAATATTATGCTTTAATGTCATGATAGATGAATCTTCTAAAACGACCTCCCACTGTCTTTTTTCTTGATTATGACGGAAGTAGCCAATGTTGTCTAAATGAAGAACCCGTATTTCGTTAGTATAAGTCGTAATAAGAATTGCCTTATCTTTAAATGGTAATAACGAGTCAACTTTTTTCTGAAAATGAACTGTGTGGGCTTTTTGTCCATTTTTCTTCAAATCTTCAGTAACTCTGTTCATAATTAGTTGCAACTCTTTCGCATTGATAGGTTTTAAAAGAAAATCAAAAGCAGATTCACGCAAGGCTTCAAGAAGATATTTATCGTATGCTGTATAAACAACAACATGCATATCCCAATCGATAGAATCACGCATGGAACTCATTAAACTGAGACCCGAAATATCAGGAAGTTCAATGTCAAGGAATAACAAATCCGGTTTCTCCTTAGAAATGATTTTCTTTGCAGTTGCCCCATTTTTAGCGAAACCTATAATCTGAAAATTTGTATATCCTTTTAAGGATAACTCTAAATTGTCTAATGCATCCCCATCATTATCGACAATAACTATTTTATAATTTTTCTCCATTAACAAAGCAGATTAGATTAGGACAAAAGTATTGTTTAAAAATATTTCCACAAGTAAAATAGTACTTGGCAATTGATTATCATGCCGTAAAATGCGCCTATTATTTTAAATATAATGCTTATTGTCTATTTTTTCTTTCAACGTCAAATTTGTAATGCTTTGGAATTCGGATCTCAACTTGACATCCGGTAGTCTTTTCTTGTTTATCTCTCATATTTCCTATATGGAAGAACAACGGCCGTTTATTATATTGATTCAACATTTGAATTGTTTGTAGAAGGACTTTTAATCCGGTACCGGTACTGTTTATCGGGTTCTTTATCGATTGCAAACTGAAGTCTCTACCATTATCGCAAACATAAATAATAACATCATCAGTATCTTCTGAAATGCTAATATTTAGTTTTTGTTGTATATCCAAACCCATCAGACCATGTTTAATGGCATTCTCGACAGGAATCTCCAATAACATGGATGGCAGAATTACTTTTGAAGGATTTATTGTTGTTGCCATATCGATTTGAAAACAGAAATCATCTTTTAAGGAAGGTCTTTCCAACTCTATGAATGATTTAATAAAATCAAGCTCTTCTTGCAAAGAAATAAAGTTCATGTCTATAAGTGACAGATTCTTATGCAGCATCGTAACAATATCCATCAGATGCTTGCGGTTCTCATTACCCTCATCGTATCTGCTAAGTTCTCGATTAAGTACATTGAATAAGAAATGCGGAGAAAGGCGGTTGCGCAAACTTTCCATCTTCATCTCCGCCAAATTCATTCTGTATTGCATGGACAAATATGCTTTTTGCTTACGTACATAAAGGATGATAATACCAATAACGGCAAGCAATGCAAGGCAGAGCAGGATTGAAATGATTGAAACTGTCTTCATCGATTTTATCTCGTTTTGCTGCTTCTGGATAAACAACTCTTTTTTCATAATCGTGGTATCCTGTTCATAGCGCAATGATATTTCTTTCATCTTCATGATGTTCTGTTCGCTTCTTACGGAATCCATTAGGGCTGTTTTTTCTTCCATCATTGTTAAGGCATTTTTGTAGTCACCAGCCTTTTCATAGTAATCTTGTAGATAGTTGAGCCTGATGTTTACGATTTCCGGATCAACCTCATGAAGCATCGACATCGGAGATTGTATAAAGCTTTTGGCAAGAGGCAAATTCCCTTTTCTAACAGCCATTGCCATCTTAAGCGTTTGAATATAGTAAAGTGCTGTAGGGTGTTTTATCGATTGGAAATAAGGCTCGCACTTTTTCAAACAGTAATCTGAAGAATCCGGTTTATTGAGTGATAGATAGATATCACTCATATTGATTAGAGCCACGTTCTGTTGGGACATCATTGTGCTGTCCTGTTCTGAAAGCTTATATGCGCTTATAAAATAAGGTAGAGCTTTATCGTACTTCTTTTGGTAGTAGTAATAGTTTCCATAAGTGTTCAGGAGAAAGAATTTCTCCGGTGAGGTCATCTGATTGAAGTTCTTTGCAGCAAGGTCCAGGTTGCCTTTTGCTTCTTTGAAGTTCCGTATTTTGATATAGGTTTGACCTAAACCATAATAGATGGGCGATTGTTTCTGGCTATTATAATGAAGTGAGTCACTCAAAAGCAATGCCTTCCGATAATAGGATATTCCTTCAACGAACATGCCTTGAACATTATAAACATCTGCAATATTGATGTATAGGTCAATAATTTTCTCTTTCTGCTTTCCTAGACGTGCTTGTAAACATGCTTTTTGATAATACAGCAAAGCTTTTTGCGGATTATTAATATATGTATAGTAGTTCCCCCTCATATTATTGACTTGTGCTAACAAATCCTCTGTTTCATTAGACTGTTTCATATTCATCATATTCTTTTCGATGCTATTCATCAAAAGATTGAAGGAATCATCCTTAGCCTCAAAAAGATAAGCTCGTCCCAAAAGTAATCGCATCTGTTCTTTCAGAATAGGATCCTTTGTTTGTTGCATTTGTCTAGTTATTAGTATTTCCCCTTTAGACAGGTTACTCTTCAATGAATCCGTCAATGCTTGCAGAATTGCATCAGTTTGACAGGTGTTGTGGTGAATGTTTTCTTTTGAGCATCCAGAGATAAACACTATAGTTAAAATGTAAATTACCCATTTTATGGCTTTTTGCTTCTCCATATGACATGTGATTTGATTTACAAAGCTAATTGAATATTTCAAACGCACAACAATATTAGAAAGATTTGTTTGGAGGAAAATTTCTTTTGCTATTCTAAGCATGATTTTCAAAGCTTTAAACACTATTTATACCATATTATATGCAAATGCAGAAAAAAGTATTTGAGAAGAAAACCTCAATTTTATACTTTTAACGCAAAAATAAATACTAAGTGTTAAATACTAAGTGAAAATACATATCAATTAAATTTTGTGAGATAGAAATATTAATAACAATTAATTATAGATCAATGAAAAAATTATCATTACTCATGATTTTACTGATTAGTGGCATATTCAATTTAAAAGCTCAAAGTAATCAGGAAGTGGTTTATTTAAAAAACGGAAGTGTCATTCATGGAATTATACTTGAACAAGTACCTGATAAAACCATAAAGATCAAAACATCTGATGGCAGTATCTTCGTTTATCAAATGTCTGATGTAGATAAAATCAGTATGGAAGAGGTTAAACAAACATTATCATCATCATCTTCTTCTTCTAGTTCTGAAGGATATTATCAAGGTTGGGCATTTGAGATTAATCCGGGTTTTATGTTCGGTATAGGTAAAAATAACGGTAGTAACTTGGTTACAGGTGATGTGGGTTTATATAAAAGGATGAATAATAATTTGGCAATTGGTTTGAATGCGGGAGTAGAAATTCCAACCACTAGTGGATCTAAAATTGCTATACCAGCTTCATTGAATTTTAGATTTTTATTTCCTGTTAGATCGACGAATCTGATTCCATTTTTTAATGTTGGAGCGGGGTATACTTATAATACAGCCGGTGATGTAACAACAGGATCTGGACGAAATAAGGTTACAGTGAGTAGCCCTGACTGGATTGAATTGCAAGTTATGCCAGGTTTAATTGTCCCTATAGGACATGGCACAAGTTTAAGAACAGGATTTGGTTATATACATGGTTTTTATACTGAAGGAGGTAAAGGTTTTGATGCACTCGCTATTAAGCTTGGTTTCGATTTTTATAAGAGTGGTGCTAGAAAGGTGCATATTCCAGCTCCAATAATTGAAAACGGACTGCAATTAACCCTTGAAGGCGGTTATTATGATCCTTTTACGAGTGGAGGCGAATCTCCATATAGTGGTCCTGCTTTTACTATTGCAAGTACTTACAAATTTGATAAGAATATCAGCATGGGTCTTGGTGTTGGCTATGATTCTAATTGTAGTGGTACTTATGATTTATATGACTTATCTATGAAAGCTTACAGGTTGTTTGGAAGAGCTAATTACAGAGTAACTGATAGGACATTTTCGTTATTAGGTAGTGTTGATGCTGGCGTTAAATATTATAAGTGCAGTTCTGATGACATATCACATATGCCCGATTATGACCTATATCCTGAAAAAAATAATGGCTTAGCTTTTTATGTGACTCCTTCTGCAGGATTTTCAGTTCGTGTTCAGAGTAATACTTATTTAGAGTTGAAGGCTGGTTATGAATTCAGTTCCAAACGGGTAAGTAGTCACTTAGTAAATGATATAACAGAAGAAGAATATGAACCATCGGAAAAATATCGTGTATCCAGTATGTTTGTTTCTCTGGGGTTAACGCATACTTTCAGTTGGTTTGGTGGAAAAATAAAAAATATACGTCACTAATATTTCGCAAAAAAAGTATATAGTTTATTATCATTCTCTAGTAGAAGATAAGATTTGAAGTTAAGAAATAACTGTGATTGGTATTGTTTGCTGATAGCGATGGCATAGAAATTTTGTATAAAATATCTATGCCATTGTCTCTTTTAAATAGGTTAGTGCATGTACATTCTTATCCATCTCAAATAGAGTTAGATTCCTTTAACCATTGATCCATTCTTTTGTTACAAATGGAAAATCAACAGAATAAGCACAAAATTGAGATAGTTAGACATTGAAAATCACCAAATCGTCATGATGGGACAACGAGAAGATTGTTCTAGTGAAGAAGAATATTTAGTTTTGAGACAAATGAGTTACTGTATAGATTAAATTTAATGAATTATGTCACAAGATAAAACGGCTGTTCCAGGATTAGATAATCCTTTCCCTGCTGACAACACAAAAAGTAGAATGTATTCCAGATCGTCTTCAACTCAAGTAAATTTTGGAGGTCAACAACGTGGTACAGTTGTTCCAGGAATGGAACAATTAGCTCCGGGAGTTAAATCGAAAGAGTCAGAAGATGGTAATTCTTCACCAGTAGTAGGTTTTTTATATTCTATCTCCCGTCAAGGTATAGGTGAGTATTGGCCGATTCACATTGGTTCTAATAAAATTGGTCGTTCTGAAGATTGTGATATTTGCTTAAAAGAAAATACTGTATCAGAGATTCATGCTGAATTGAATGTCAAGCAAATGAAGACTTCACATAAAGTTTTAGCTTCTATTAAAGATGTAGGTTCTAAAAATGGAATTTTTGTAAATGAAGAGGAGTTAGATTATAGCACGCACGAATGCTTTAATAATGATTTAATCACCATCGGGCTGAACTATAAGTTATTATTAATACTTATTGATTCTGTCGCTTTAGGTTTAACTGTTTCAAAAGATTTTATGCCTGTTGAAGATGATGATTATGATGCTGATATAATTCAGCAATCAAATACCAATTTTAATCCTTATGATCATAATAATCGGGCACAAGGAGGAACTGTTCCAATGGATGGAGGAAATACATTGGATGGACCTGGTTATACAAAATTTATGTAATCATAGATAAAGCCGGATTATCATGTCAATTATTAAAATACAAGGTGTCAGGGAAAAAGAAAAAGGTATTTTCTATGAAGTAAATACAGATGAACAACCTCTTGGTGCTGGAGGAATGGGGCAAGTATATAAAGGGAGTCTTATTCAATCTAATGGCGTTCGAATTGATGTCGCCATAAAGTTCTTGTTTGACGACCTTCCTGCACAAGTGATTGAACGCGCGAAAAGAGAAGCCTCTATACAAATCCACAATGAGAATTTGGTGGAAATGTTCGGGTTTATACAAATAGATGATGTCGTTTCGTCGGGAGTAGTCCATGAGCGTTATCATGTAGTTAGTGAATTATTGCATGGAGTAATGTTATATGACTTATTGAAAGGCAAAACTACTGATAATAATGATGTCGAGATTCCTTATGCAAGAAAGCTTTATAATTTATATGTAAATGATAAATGTAGTTTTGCTATCCTTATTATCAAAAATATACTGTCGGGGATAATGGCCCTTCACGATAAAGGATATATTCATCGTGACATTGATCCCAGTAATATCATGATTACGGAAGATCGGAAAATCAAGATAATCGATTTTGGAATAGCTAAGCAACTTTCTACTCTCAATACTCAAGATCAACAATTGACATCAGCAGGTCAATTCATGGGTAAAGCCGCGTATGCTGCACCTGAATTAGTCATGGGCGATGTAGTGCACCAAAATGAAACCACTGATATTTATGCCATCGGTATCATTTTCTTTCAGTTAATTGTCGGGCATTTACCTTTTGAAGGTGCAACTCATGAAGTTCTTGACATGCAACTAAATAAAAAGATACCTCTTGAACAAATACATCAGAGTCAAATCAGGAGAGTTATTGGGAAAGCAACAGAGAAGAAACAAAGTAAACGTTTTCAATCTGCTTCTGAGTTCCGTGTTGCGGTAGAGCAATTGGAAAAGATTGAATTTAAAAATGACAACATAATTAAATTACCAATTTCTTTTGATCTTAAAAAAAATAAGAAGATTCTACTCATTGCAAGTATAGTGTTGTTGGTAATTGTTGGAACCGTAGGAATATTTATGCATAATCAAAGTCCATTACAACCTGCTGAGGACCAATCTCTGATTGCTGCTAGAATAGATTCGTTACAAAATAGTGTTATAGATTCTTATCAGGCGATTTCTGTTATGGATTCTTTGTCTGGTGTGAAAGTCAAAAGTTCTGCATTGTTGACAGAAGAGGCAACTAAGGATTTGTTGGATCCTGCAAAGGCTGAAAATGGCATTAAAACTTTAGACAGGGTAATCTCTAAAGGGTATAGAACTTCATCTATAGCAGCATATCTCTTAGGTCGTCTTTACTATGAAGATGCAGATGCGTCAGACAGTATTCAATCCATGAAGACTAATTTAGGCAGCAAGTTAAAGCAGAGCAACAAAAAAGCTCATGCAATGATGGAACGTGCAATAGAACTAGACAGCACATCATATAAGGCACTTTATGAATTAGGTTGTGATTATTATGCAGGAGAAATGCGTATAGGTGAATCTGAAAGTAGAGATATAAAGAAAGCATTAGGATACTTCACAAAAGGATTAAAGTATGCTCAACAGGCTAAAGACGATGACTTTATAAGTAAGTGTTCTAAAAGGATAGAAGAACTTAAATGAGAGGTAAATCTGATGAATACTAATGCAAGAAAAGCGAATATAGTACAAAAAGACAATCTTCTTTACTTAAGAGTAGAGAATGAGTGGTATTGTTATGATTTGCTTAGCACACCTTTAGGTGAAGGAGCAATGGGAACAGTATATTTAGGTTATTCTTGTAGTTCCAATGAACAAGTTGCCGTCAAACGAGTAATTGATAAATATGCAAATGTCCCTAGTATACGTGCTCGTGCGCGTTTAGAAGCCTCCTTGCTTTTTCGACATCCTAATTTAGTTGAAATGATTGGATATTGTGAATTCAATCCTAACAATGGCCCGATTTTTATTATTAGCCGATTAATACATGGAATGACATTAGATAAGCATGTGAGAGAAAATTTAAAAAAGGCACCTAATGCCGTGAAGAAAATATGTGAAACTATATTCCCTATATGTGATGCCTTGGATTATATTCATTCCAAAGATATAGTTCATATGGATATTAAACCATCAAATATCATGATAGAAAATGGCCGTAGTAATGTTCGTTTGATGGATTTGGGCATTGCTTATACTAATGATACCATCAGTATGACTTCTCCGGGATTGATTGGTACACAAAATTATGCTGCACCGGAGCAATACATAGAGAGTGGTCAAAATAGTTTATCAGTAAATAAAACGACAGACATATATGAATTAGGAATAACGTTATATGAACTTTTGACAGGATATAATCCTTTCGATTCTCCGTCGAGAGAAGAGACTTTGAATAAGCAGCGTACAATAATTTTACCTTATGTCCAAGGTATACCAAACGCAATTATTGATGTGTTGCGTAAAGCTACTGATAAGTCACAAATAAACAGATTCCAATCTGCATCTGAATTTAAGGCAGCATTAAATAATGCTTTATTATTTCCAAAGCCTAAACCAAAAAAATGGTTGATTCCAGTTGGTATAAGCTGTGCTGCTGTAGTAATAGTGATTATATTAATAATTTTACTAACCACATATTCTGTATGATTCAAATAAAGACAACAACACCATTCATAGGCTTTATCGATTCCCAACAAGGAGGTAGGGCAGATAACCAAGATACTTGTGGATATGCTGATACTCCATGGGGATTCCTCATAGTCCTTTGTGACGGTATGGGTGGAGGACCTGGAGGAAAATTAGCTTCATCTATAGCTGTAGACACTATTATTAAGAGTGTGGTTAATGCTGAGGTGAATTTATCAAGGAATGATATAATTCAGAATGCTGTTAAAATAGCGAATAAAGCTTTATTGCATAAAATTCAAGAAAAGCCTTCATTAAAGGGAATGGGTACGACTGCTGCCATATTACTTATAAATGAGAATTCAGCAATCATAGCATATATAGGTGATAGTCGTATATACCAATTTCGTAGAGGGACCAAAAAGTACCGTACTTTTGATCATTCTTTTGTTTTTGAACTAGTTAAAAATGGGACACTTACCGAAGAGCAAGCTCGTCTTTCTGATCAATCAAATATAATAACCCGTGCTTTAGGAATAAAATTAGATGTCGAAGCAGATATAATCGAACTCCCGTATGAGAAAGGAGACCGATTTATGCTTTGCACAGATGGTATATGGGAAGCTCTTCAAGAAAAGGAATTGATAAAAATTGCAGCAAAGACAGCCTCTTTAAGTGGAACTGTCGAAAGCTTGATGATACGTGTTAACGAATACGGTTTCTCAAGAGGAGGAAATCACGATAATTTCTCTATGGCTTTAATTGGCACAACGTGTAATTCAATATTAGAAGAAAAAATGAGTACAAAAACGAAACAAATCATATTAGGCTTATCCATTATTTGTTGCCTAAGTATAATTGGTAATATTTTTCAATTGGCTACTACTCCTAAAAAGGTTATACCTACGAATGCAAGTAGTATTAATGTCGACTCTTTGATTAATGAAAAAATAATCAAAGAGAGAGAACAGGTTGAGATGAAATTTCAAAAAACCATAGATACGTTGACAGAATTAATTAACAGTAAAAATGTAGGCAGTGCCCAAAAACTATTAAAAGAAACTAGTGACAAACAAATCGTCATTTATAAACTCGATATAATCATAAAACAATTGGAAGAGTTAAAGATGATGTCTGAAGGTAAAGAAAAAGGGACTAAGTTAAATAAGACAATAGTTGAATTAAATACAATTTTACCTGATTTGAAGAAATATGGTATTAAAGATGATGATTTAAAGAGTAGAACTAGTTCAAACTCAGGGAATGTGGCGGTACTATTAAAGTATCCTATAGCAAAAGAAGCGCCAACTGATAAGTCGGTTGGGCATTATAATATCATTATTAGCATTTTGAGTAGTGTAAGGAACAAAATGAGCAAATAAAAATAGTAAGAAATGAGAATAATATCGATCGGTCGTGATGAAGACTGTAACATTGTTTACCCTGATATTATCATAAGTCGTCACCATGCTATACTTAAAATTCATTTTACAGGGAAAATGGAGATAGTAGATATGGGGCAAAATGGGACTTACGTTAATGGCAACAAATTAACGCCGAATATTCCTTATCCGGTCTCTCGCAAAGATGTTGTGTCATTTGCACATATAAGGAGATTGGAATGGTCTCAAGTCCCTAATTATAGTAAGTATTATTATATGGCATTGATTGGGATTATTGCCATTGTTGGCATTATTATTATAGCCAAGATTTGCCAGAACTCATCACCTCTGCCTAAAAAACCGTTGATAGAAACAACAAAAACGGTTCCTCCTCTAAAGGAAAATAAGCCTGAATCGCAAAAAAAGGATTCAACATATAATGCTCCGAAGGGTAAGGATTCGGCTGTATCTCCAATCGTTTTTCAGAAAAAGAAAGAAAAACCAAAAGGTGAAGCAAAAAAAGATTCAGTAGACAAAAAAAAGCCTGAGAATAAAAAAGAAGCAATGCCGATATTATAAATTACTAAATATATAAGATATGAAACTATTAAAAATTGGAAGTTCCTCATCAAATAATATCGTTCTTCATAGTGATTTTGTAAGCAGCTATCATGCAGAGATGATATTATTAGATAATGGAGATATCATTTTGGAGGACAAGAACAGTAAGAATGGTACTTTTGTTGGAAATCAAAAGTTGACTCCTTTTTCGGAAGTATCAGTAAAAAGAGGAGATTATATTCGTTTTGCTGACGTGGAATTACAATGGTCTCATGTCCCGCTGCCGGAAAAAACTGATAAATACAAATCAGTATTCAACATTGGAACAAACTTCCGGAATGATATCGTTATCAATGGAGAATATGTCAGCCGGTTCCATGCGAATCTAAAAATAGCAAAGAATGGTAAAGCTTATATTACTGATGTTGGAAGTAAAAATGGAACAAAAATCAATGGCATGCTTATTCAACCGGGGAAAGCAACCCTAGTAAAACGGGGTGATGTTGTCATTTGCGGAGATACTGATATCAGTGAACAAATTAATGAATATCTACCGGCACGCAATATTTGGTTGAAAAGAGGTGCAATTGCGTCAGGAATTGCTGTTGTAATTATTGGTTTGATATATTTTTTAGTTGGAATGAGGTTAACATCTGAACCTAAAGATTATAGACCTGCAGTTGTATACGTTGATGCTCAATATACTCCAGTTATAATATTTGAAGATTGTCCAATTCACTCAGACATTTGGTGTGGGGTACTTAAAGAATATGGGTATAATGACCCTCATAGTGGAGAATTCCCGTTGCAACCACAAAATTATAGTGCAACAGCTTTCTTCATTGACCGAGAAGGCCGAATGGCGACAAATCGCCATGTGGCTAAGCCTTGGGAGTATTCTGACGAGGAAATGAAAAAAAATTTGGGGACTGATGTAGATGAGTTTATCAACAGTCAAATACCCCAAGAACTGCCTTATGATGAAAGGGCAAATGTGATTGTAAAAGCATATAACACTCCTAGTCATTTTATATGGAAAATGATTTTACTACAAGCCCAAAAAACAAATTCTACAACTATTGATGGAATAAATTCGTTAATACGTCAAATTCGGAAATGTAAAACTACTATTAGTGGTAAGAATGCATATATTAGGGTTGGATACCCAGGAAGGAATTATTCTGATGATAATCATTATGATGCCTGTACAGTTAAGAAAGCATCAGAAAGTCGTGATGCTGATATAGCTATATTACAATTGGATTCAAAAAAGACACCTGATGATATTAAAAAAATATTTGATGTTGACAAATTCTATACTAAGCAATTGGACCCTTTAAAAGATAGATTGTATTGGATAGGTTATCCAAGAGGAAACGCATGGGCATTAGATAACAAAACAAAATCCTTAGAACCGGAAATTAGAGAGACAATGTGTAGTAAAATGCCAAGTAAATATGATTTTGAGTTTCAAGGAGAAGCTTTGGGTGGTGCTAGCGGTTCTCCTATTTTTAATAGTAAGGGAGAGTTAGTAGGTGTTCTTTGGGGAGGATGGGTTGCAGGAGCTACTTTTGGACATGCCTGCCAAGCGAAATTCTTAAAAAAACTTTATAAGGAGGAGTTAGAAGATGAATAAAACTGTAATATTTTATCTTTTCATTTCTTTATGTTTGTCTGTTTCTATTTCTCTAAAATCCCAAACGGCCAAATGGACAATAAAGCCTCAATATACTTCTATTGCTCCGTTCGGGAATGAAATGTACAAAGTTAAGTCAGGTTCATCGGTTGGAATATTAGATAAGGAAGGAAAAGTTATTGTTCCTTTGTTTGCGGATTCGATTACTGGAATGACTGAAAATTGTGCACTGGTCTTACAATATGAAGATACAAAATACCGATTAAAAGGAATTTTGCATAGTGATAAAAAGATGATCTCAATAAATGATGAATGGTATGTAAATGACTATCCTTTCTTTTCAGAAGGCAAACTCCCTGTTTTGAATAAAAATGGGAATTATGGTTATATCAATACGTTTGGTAATTTAATTTTAGAGTTCAATTATAGTTCAATACATCCTTTTTCCGAAGGATGGGCTGCTGTTTGTAAAGGAGAAAGTCTTATTGGAAAAGGTATCGGTTTTATAAAAAGGAATATTAGCAAAAACAGTAAAGAAAAGGTTTTTTATATTGATGAACAAGGAAGGGTAATGAGTATCCAATCTGATATTGGTGATATATTTATGGGCACTTCTTTTAAAAATGGAGAAGCATTGGTTATTCCCAAAAATAATAAATATTGCATTATCAATAAATTAGGAAAATTAGTAAGGATAGATAATGGTGTCGCTTTAGTGTTTGATGAAAAATATGCGTTGCAAAAGGGCAATAATGTTTCTTCAGTAACTAATACTTCATTAATGGTTTTTGATGGCCCTACAACATATACTGAAAATAATAAATATGGTTACAAACTGGGTAATAAAATAGTAATACCTGCACAATTCAAGGAGGCATCACCTTTTAGTAAAGGATTTGCGATAGCTTCTATTGATAACTATTATGGCCTTCTAAAGCTTGTTCAAGGTGATATTAAATGTAATCAAGCATCAGGGACTCTAAAGACAACTGATAATAAGTCTGAATCTGTCGATTTCATTATTTCTATTCCGGATGATTTAAAGGATTGTCCTTTTAATTTGCAATGTCTAAACGCTGATGGTACAAAATCGGATTGTTCTTCTCCGGGAGATAATAAAATCAACCGTACATTTTCTTTCATTTTACCGAAAGGAAAGCGTGAAATATCTCTGTCCTGTGATAATTTAAAGGTATGGGATAGCGCAATGTCTCAAGCTCCAGCAGAAGAAAACAGCGGTGAAAAAGATAATATAAATATCTCTATCTTAACATCGTCAGCAAAAGCGAATGCCAAAGATAACGCTGTTGTTACTGTAATGATTGAGAATAATGCTCCATCTGCTATTGAGTTAACAGTGAATATCTCTGGTGAGCAAATGAAGACAATACATCAAAAGATAAAATTGGATAGTGAAAAATCGAAGAAGTTCTTTGCTTATTTTACTAATATAAGAAAGGAAGAATACCGCACAGTAACTGTTTCAACTTCTATGTCAGACAATAGTGTTAGCAAACGCATCAAGTTATTACCATTCTTTGTGAAATATTAAAATTTGAGTTATGAAATACATAGGTACTTTATTTGGTATATTTTTTTGTTTGTTTAGCGCAGTTGTTTCGGCTAAATCTTACGAAAAGGTGATTTTAAAAAATGGAACCATCCTTGAAGGTTATATATCAGTTCAACATCCTGGTAAAGATCTTATTTTCTCTTCGGAAAAAGCGATAGTTTGTATTCCTTCAAATAAAATTCAGACAATTACTAATCATGAGTGGAGCTTGAGTTCACTCTCGAAAGAATGGAAACAATGGGCAGATGAAAATCAAATAGCCGTAAAGATTGTAAACGGAAACAGATATTTAGTACTAAGCGATATTGAACTTATTGATCGTTTGAAAATAAAAAATGATTCTGTCGCTGTAGATGATTCGACGATGAGTATATCAGATCTGAATTTAAGTGCCCCTGATACAACTTTGAATGCCTTTGAAAAACCAACAATAGATATTTTGAATGGAAATATCATTCCTCAAAAAGTTTTTATAATTGAGAAGGGAGTGGTTATTAAGTATCTTGATTTCACCCCTAATTTATATACTTTGAAATGGAGTGATGTTCGAATGATAGAGCGCGAAAGGCGTTCTAATACTGAACTGAGTGGATTGATTGATGTGATTACGCTACGTTCTGGCGAAGAATACAAAGGCCAAGTGGTTGAACAAATTCCAGGTGAGCAAATTCGTTTGCTTAAAAATGATGGTATAATAGAAGTGATTGATCCAATGCAGATTGCCTCTCAAAAGAAAGTTGCACTTAATCCTGAGCAGGATTTATTTGAACAAGCACCTTTATTGGATATTGTTTATACCAAGCAAGGAGATATGTTGAAAGGTATCATAATAGAGCAAAATTATGGTTCTGATAAGGTAAAAAGCTATTTGCGCATTGAAGATAAATCAGGGAACATTCAAAGAAAAAATAATGATTTGATTATTGAAATGAATAAAGAAAAGAACCCTTCATTTAATCCTATTGATGATATTGTCATTAAAGACAATGAAATTTTAGCGAATAGAAAATCTACGACCTTTGCAGTTATAAAAGAAAATGGCAACATATTAATTGTCGATACAGCTTCTAAGGCCACCGTATTGAAAGCAGATTCTATTGGGAATAAGCTAATTGTTGAAACTATTGATAGTCAATCAAATCGTAATATCATACTATTAAAACTCACCAAGTTATTTATTAAAGGGTCTGGACTATGTGATATATTCTCTTATGAAGACTTATTGACAAAAGGCATTCATTCAAACAAAACTTCCGTCAGTGTGAATAAAACATTGAAGATGGAATATCCTATCTCTACAGGAAATTACATATTGTATAAGCCTAATGAGAAGAAGGCGATATTACTTTACATTAAATAGAATATCTGATTATTAAACTTTTATTAATTCAGAAAATATGTAACCTGCAAGAATCGATTAAGTATTATGGAAGAAATTAGAGTATAAGTTAAGTCGCATGGATGTATGACTTCAACTAAAGTGAATAGGACCAACATTTTCAGTTGTAATCAGCTACTTCATCCTTATAGACATTGATTTTTCTTTTATCATAAATAGAAAATTGACATAATAAGCATAAAAATAAGATAGTTGTACATTGAAAATCACCAAATCGTCATGATGGGGCAACGAGAAGATTGTTCTTGTGAAGAAGAATATTTAGTTTTGAGACAAATGAGTTACTGTATGGATTAAATTTAATGAATTATGTCACAAGATAAAACAGCTGTCCCAGGATTAGATAATCTTTTTCCTGTTGACAACAAAAAAGTAGAATGTATCCCAAATCTTTGTCAACTCAAGTAAATTTTGGAGGTCAATAACGTGGTACAGTTGTTCCAGGAATGATACAAATAGTTTTATTTGGTTGTTTTATCGAGTTAATCTAAATAATATTAATGCGTTAGAATCGAAACTATAAATGAAAGATTTATCTAATAATTACGATAAGTTTTCTGATAGGGATATTGTGGCAGGAATACTTAATAGAGATAAGAGAATAACGTATTTTTACCTCTATAAGAAGTGTTATCCTCTTTTCAATGCTGTTTTTAAGAAATATTATACAGATTGTAACAGTTGTGTGGAATTTATCAATGAAATCTATATTTTAATAATGACACCTAATAAAGATACTAAAACAAGTAAACTTGAAGGGTTTGGTTTTCGATGCACTTTGACCATGTGGTTGAAGATTGTGTCGGAGAACTATTGTCATCATTTGTTTGCCAAGAAAATCTATTTTTCTGAAGAAATTTCCGATAACAGTGATAGATTTCTTGATAAAGATACTTCATTAGAGGATATGAACATACAATCATTGAATATGGAAGATGTACAACGTGTATTGGATATGATGCCCAACGAACGTTATCGATGTTTGATACATCTTCGCTATCTTGATGAAAAGACGAATGAGGAAACTGCTGCTGCATTAGATATGTCAATGGACAACTATTATAATAAGCACCGTCTAGCTAAAGCTCAGTTCAAAGCTATGCTTAGAAAGGAGGGTTTGATATGACAGATAACATCAATCTCAACGATTTTGAATTGCCTATCTCAGAAGAGATGCTGGGTGCATATCTTGAAGGTAATCTCTTAGATGGTGAAGCATTAACTTTAGAGCGCGCTATTGAGAGACATCCGTATTTAGGCGATCTAATGAATTCTGTTGTAGATTCAGCGGATTTAGCAGAAAATGAAATTCCGATTATTAACGATAATGATATAAATGATTTAATTGTGGATATTACTGAGGATAGGAACGACGATGTTCCCCAAAAAGGTGCATTCCCTATGGAAAACTTAGGAGAAGTACAATCTTCAATTCTAAAATTTGGTACTGCCATTAATGAGGCTCAAAAGCAATATGGGCTAGAGCCGCAAAATATTGATTTTGATCCAGACACCTATCAATGGAATAAGGACACGTGTGCCATACGTTCTCAAGAGATAGTATTAAGATCTTTCGGCACTTTTGTTCCGCAAGAAGAATTAATAAAACAGGCGCAACAACACGGTTGGTATTCTCCAGGAGAAGGCACGACTTTAAATGATGTGGGTAATTTATTGGATTTATATGGAGTGCCAAATCACCGTGTCGCAGATGCCAACGTTTTTAATTTAGTTGATGAATTAGGCAAAGGGCATAAAGTTATTGTTGGTGTAGACATAGATGAATTATATGGTAATTCATTTTGGCAATCTATCAAAGAAAATCTTGTCGGGAAAACCCCAAATCATGCTATGCTTGTGTCTGGTATTGATACTTCTGATCCAATCCATTCTAAAGTGATTTTAACTGACCCAGGAACAGGAAAAACACTTTTCGAATGCCCATATGATAAATTTCTGTCTGCATGGAATGATTCAAAATGTTATATGGTAGCTACTAATGAGCCAGCACCTCTTATTTATAATCAAGATACGATGATTAATTTTGATTATCAAACTGGTCACGTACCATTTTTAGGAGACATGCCTTTTGGTGAGTATAGCAAAAATGTGGTTCCCAATGCAGAAAGTTATCTCCATGCGATTGATGAGTATATCGATGCATTAGATAAAACTATAACAACAGACTTTAAAGATATGGATCTATATGATGACATGATGCATAAGGCCAGTATTGTCCATCACGAGACTGTTGATTTACATACCACAAATAAAGAATTAACTCAAAGTGATGATTGTATGAGTAATAAATCATCATTAGATGAAGAAATAGGCATCAAAACTAGCGATATTCATGAATTCAAAGATGATGCTGACAGTTCACTAGAACTTGGGCAGCATGAAGATAATAATTTGGATTATTAAAATTTATAAATACAATAAAATGGAGAATCTTAAAGAGCAGACTAACAAGTGTAGTTCTTCTTTGAAAGAAATACTTTCAAAGATTATTGAATCAAGGAACTTGCCTAATTCAGACAATTTACCACCTTTACCTCAAGGAATGGTTTTAATTAAAGACAACCTTGGAAAAACTGATTTTACATTAGTCGTGAGTGGAGAGGTCAATAGGGGCAAGAGTACTTTTATAAATGCCATTATCGGACAAGAAATTTTGCCCACATTTGATAAAGTGACAACTTCTCAAGTTTTTAAGGTTATTAACTCAGAAAAGGAATCGTATTACCTCGTATTTGACAATGGGGATAGAGAAAAGATTGAGCGTGGACAATTGCAGTTTTATGGTACTCAAATTGACGAAAAAATTATGGCAGAGAGCAAAACATCTCGACGGATAATGTATATCGAGGTAAATATACACATTGAAAATCTTCCAGAAGGGGTTAAAATTGTTGATACTCCCGGGATTGGTTCTACATTCAAAGAACATACAGAAATAGCAAAGGGGTTTATGCAACAAGCAGATGCAATCATATATCTTTGTTCAGCTAAGCACCCTATCGTAAGGGTAGATGTCGATTTTATCAATAACGTAATACTTCCACTTCCAACAAAACCTAATGTTTTGTTTGTAATGGCCAAAGCTGACCAAGCAAATAGTGAAGTGGATTTACGCGAATTGATTAATAGAACAGAACAACAGTTGAGCGACAACTTCTGCAACAACTATTCAATATCGAAAAAAGTTGTTCCCGTAAATAGTTTGGCTCTTATGGATTCAAATAAGACGGATAATAAAGAAATTCGTTCAGCATTAAAACTCGTATCTTATTTTTACGAAGTTAATTTGGAAATTAATAATTTGATTAATAGGCAGCGTTTCTTTTGGATCGTTACTGCATTTAATCTTGCAGTCCAATATTATAAACGTTTAGATGCTTTTCTGAAGAAGCAGATAGGAGAGTATGATTTAAATGAAGCAAAACGTTCTGAAAAACTTAAAGCAATAAATACTAGGTTGCAAAGATTTAATGATGAGTTAGGAGTTTCTCACCAGCGTATCACACTCGAGAAAATTAATAATGTGTTAATTGCTCTGAGATCTGCACTTGATAGAGAATTTTTTTCAAATAATTCATCTTTACTGAATGAATATTATGAAAAGGTTGACAGACTCCCCAAAAATATATCATCAGATGATATCAATTTTGAAGCACAGACTCTAAGCAGAGAACTTGTGGATGATGCTTCAAAAAAGTGGGATACACTAAGCACAAAAGCCATAGACGATATTCAATCTATACTATTAGAGTATAATGACAAGTGCCAACTGCAAGTAAACGAGGAATATAATTTATCAGAAGTTGATGCTGATGGTTTTAATGTTAGTACAGTAGTGACTATGTCAGACAGAATGGAGGCTATGAGAGGAAAATACTATACTGCATTTTTCGCGACAATGGTTGGAAGTTTTGCATTAAATGCTATAGCCATGACATCCACTACCTTTGCTACTATGGTAGCAGGAGTTCTAACTGGTCCTGTAGGGTGGGCTATTGCTGGCGGAACTCTTCTCTATGGTTTATTCTATGGTAATAGAAAAGCAAAAGAGAAAGCTATAATTCATGCAAAGTCTGACATTAAAGCGCATTTCAAAGAAATTCTTCTTGAAATATACAAGCAGTTAACCGAAACATCTTTAATGGACGGAAAGCATGAGTCTATGATTAAACTTTTTGAAAAGACTCTTATTGATCATGCCACTAATACAATGGCTGAAATATATAATAGGACAAAACAAGAACTTGAGACTGCGGAAAAGGCTATCATGGAATCAGCAAACCCTGCGAATCGTACTAAGATTGTTAATCAACAGGCTATATGGAGTTCCTATGCAACATCTTTGAGAAATCTTTCTGCGTCAATTAAAGAATTAAATAAAGAATACGATAAGATATAAAAGACATATGGATATTTTGAGTATTGATTTTGGCACTTCATTCTGTGCTTCAGCCTATTTGTCAGATAATGGTGTCCCTTGCCCTATATCGTTTGGTTTGAATCAATATAATGGTGTGTGCTATAAATTTCCTACTGTAATCCAATACGCACTTGACCAATTCGGCAAAGAGAAAAAAATTATCGGAGAAATGGCTCTATCAAATTTAAATCAATCCAATCATGCTGATTCTTCAATAATTTCCAAGATTAAGACTGAACTTAGAGAAAGCAAAGGATATATTGTTAATGGAAGACCTAAGCAGTCTGTTCAAATCGTTGGTGATTTATTCACTCGTATAAAAGAATTGGCTGAACAAGAAGTGAATGCCAGTTTCACGAAGGTTATTATTACACATCCAGCACAGTATGAGTTAAATAAACAGACGTTGTTAATTGAGTCAGCAAAACTCAGTGGGTTTACTGATATTATATTGTTAGAAGAGCCCAAAGCTGCATCATATGCTTTTATTGAGAAACATAACATTGCTGTTGATTCAGGAGCGATAGTTTTCGACTATGGGGGAGGAACTATTGATGTGGCATATCTCTATTATAATTCTGAAAAAAATTTAGATTTTAAGTTTGCCCCAGAAAGTAAACCACAATGCGGAGGTGAGTATATCGATAATGTAGTGCATAATTACATCCAAGGTGTATTAGGGGAAGGGAAAAGCAGACTTATTTCTCCATTGTTATTGGCTAATTGTTCTCAAATGAAAATTAATTTTAAAGCTTCCGATTTAGAAACAATAGTATATAATAACACAGCAATACAGTTCTCTCGTGAAAAATTTGATAAAATAATTCAAGAGAAGGTTGATGAAGCAATTACATTACTTAAAGATGTAAAAAAGATCTGTGATGATAAGAGTTTCCCGATAAACTATATTTTCTTAAATGGTGGTAGTTCACGTCTAAGGACAGTACAAGAGAAAATTTCCGCGATTTTTCATGACACAAAAATTTTGGAATATGGTGGTGATGATTTAGCTGTAGCAATAGGTGCGATTTTATATTATAAAAAGAATGTACTGGAAGATTCTATTGGTTCAACACGTATAGACACAGTACATGTTATTGATAATACACAAAGGATTATAGAACAATATCAAAAAGCGCAATATGGACATTTTAATGGTAGGTCATAGCCGATCTGGAAAAACTAGCTATATGGCTGGTTTGTATAAGTTATTTGGTAATAAGCCTGAGGGATTTGGCATTAGGATTTTTGATTCCGACAAAAGTCAGAATCTTAAACTTATTGGTGATAATGTGGTACGAGGTATCTATCCAAATGGCACAGATATTGCCTCTGAGTACTGTTTTTGGTTGCAGTATGATAATTCGTTATTGATTCCGTTCAATTGGTATGATTATAGAGGTGGAGCATTATCAGAATCCTCAAAACAATCTCCTGAAGCGGCGCAACTTGTACGAAAAATAGATGAAGCAGACGCTTTAATAGTGTTTCTAGACGGGGGGAAAATAACTAAAATGACAGACTATGACTTAAAGAGTGAATATGATATATTAATATGGTCCATTCTAAAGTCAATCTCTAAAAAAAGTTCTAATGGAACATACTTTCCAGTTTCATTTGTAATTACAAAAGGTGATTTATACTCTAACGAAAATATATTATATGATTCTAAAGGATTTAAATATTTCATCCCAGTGATAACAAACATTGCAAAAAGTTCTGTATCGGTAGGAATGATAGGGATTGTTAAAGTTTCAAAGAAAGGTATTTCGAATGTGTTCGCACCTTTGATATTTTCTTTGTATTACGGTATGCATCACTATATAGATGAAAGGATTAAATCAATAGACGCCACTATAGCCAGATGTAACAATCTGGATCCAAGTCTATTTGACGACGTTTTTTCTTTTATTTTTGGTTGCAAGTCAGATAGGGAAAGCGTAGAGGACGCTATACAAACTATCAAGGAAGAGAAAGAGGATCTAAACAAGCTAAGTGCTCTTTCGGATGTAATGTATACAAAATTGAATTATTTCGTTAAAAATAGGAAGATTAAAATCATAAAAAGTTAAGAATTATGAAACAGCTTAGTATTATTGGATTGTCTAAATCTGGTAAAACGTGCTATATTTACGCTATGGCACAGAGCATGATTAGAGGGTATGAAGGTCTAAATATCATAGCCAGTGATAATGACCTAAGACTTAAACTGGACCTCGGATGGCGCACAATATGTTCTCAAAATACTTGGCTAAATGGTACTGACCAAGTTACAAAATGCACTTTTAATTGCTTATTGAATCTTAGTCCTGTGATGGAGTTTTGCTGGGAAGATTTTGAAGGTGGAGCGCTCACGAGTTTCAATGAGGTTAGTACACGTTTTAGGGAAGAATTCGACCAATATCTGAGAGAATCAGATGGTTTAATTGTCTTTACTCCTTCCGATGTGATACAAGATATTTTAGAAAACAGAAATAATAGTGTTGCTTTGAAAAATGATTTGGGTGTCTTGATGCAAATGTTTTTAGCCAATATAGATACTCTAAGAAATATTCCAGTAACGGTTTTAATTACTAAATCTGATTTGCTTACAACAAGAGTAGAAAAGGAATATGGAATTGATCTCATCAAAGCAATCTTTGATCCATTATTTCGAATAGGAAATAAAATGAAAGTCCTTGTCGTCCCAGTTAGCTTAGGTGTCAACTTAGGAAGAGGACAGCAGGGTCAGGAAGTACATGGCGATTTGTACGGAAATCCTAATGATGGTAATATTCATATTCCTATTGTATTTTATCTTTACCATTTCCTTAAAGACTGCATATTGGTCGAAAAGAATGAACTCGGAACACTTAATCAAAAAGAAGAGTCAAGGTATTTGGAATTGAGAAAAGTTGAAAGTCACAATGGCCTACAACGTTGGTGGAATTATGAAGATCCAGATGAAATTCGCAACAATATAGGACTAATTGGGGATGAGAAAAAAAGAAAAAGCGAAAAAATTGCTCAATTGGAAAAAGACTTAGAGAAAGTCACCAATTTATTTACTGGGAATTGCCAATATTACATAGATGGACAATTAGTTGAATTTTAGATATGAAAATGGAAGGAAGTTTATTCGTTTATACACGATTATCTAATTATGATTATCGTTTATTATTTGCTCCTAGTCTCGTTAATTTACCTAATCCTGTAAGAACTTCATTTGTTAATTTTGCTCGTGAAGTTATTAATGTTGACAATATTTGTAACGGAGATATAGTGTCCCCAAGGTGGAGCTTAATTAAAAGTGAAGGCATCGTATTAATTGGCATTGGTTGTTACAATAATTATTTAAGACCAGACGATGATGGCTACGTGGGGCCAAGGGTTCGAGGTTTTTTTGGTATAGTAATAAAAGATCAAGAAATCACGAAATGTTTAACTACGTTATTAAACGAAGATTATTACAAGACATTATTTAATGAATACGTGTTCCCTTTATGGGAGGAACGACGAGATTCTAATAAGATTAATAGCAATATCGCAATGGTTGATGTTGAAACGACTGATATTGTTATAGAAGATATCAATAATATTGATTTGAATACTCTTACTAAAAAATGTAAAGTTTCCCCCGACTCATTTTCTGTAAGAGAATTATTTATTTCTGCCTTACGATATGATAAAGTTAATATAGTTTGCAATTTAAATAATTTTGGTCATATTCGGACCGCAAATTTATTTCATTTTAGTAATGCTACTATAATAGGGAACAGCGAGAACTACGAATTCGAGTTTGAACAAGAGCAAGATAGTGATAGAATCAAAGATAAACCAAGTGACTCAGAAGAAGGAGAAACTTCTGTCACAGGACCTAAGGGTAACGATAATGACGATATAGTTGTTGTTGCGGTGAAAAAGTTACTTCGTAAAGGTGGTATTGTATTGGACGATTTCGTTCGAACATTGGCTAAAAAATGTGGTTTAGAGGTCATTCCCGAAAGGAAGATCACGGAAGAAGATGATAGTTCATGCCATCCGGGCTTGCGCAAAGTAAATAGCTCTGATTTTACAAAGAAAACAATAAACTTGGAAAAAACGATAAAGGAACAGGAATCTGTTGCTGAATTAGTTAGAAATTATGAGAAAGACAAACTAGAACGTCTTATAAGGATTCAAAATATTCAATCTAATTATAAGAAGAAAATTAGTAATACAGACGATGAACTTGAAACTGTAAATACAGAGAATGTTAACGATGAAAAATCTGACAGCCTACCTATGAATATACCAGAATCCACCGTAGGCCTTGATGAAATAAACGTCGACAAAGATCATTAATAGTATTGTATGGAACCTACAGAAATATTTGAACTTACAGAAGAAACTTTTATGAAGTTTCAACAATTGATAGATGCCTCGCCGTGGAGAGATATTTATCATTCTGATATTTGTCGTCTAATAGATTCACTTTCCGAACCTTGTAAGTTGGCAGTAACAGGGAGAGTAAAAGCGGGAAAGAGTTCCCTTATTAATGTAATATTGGGAAATGATTATGCTAAAGTCGGTACTTCCGAAACAACAGCTACCATAAATATATTTAAGTTTGGAAATCCCCCAATACATGAAAAGCCAATTTTGTGTGAATATATTGATGGTCGAAAAGAGTGGATATCCCAAGAGCATTTGGATTCGTTACAAGGTAACACAAATGCAATTATAAAAAATAATGAAGAAATTAAGGATTTAATTTATTACATTGAAGATGAAAGATTAAAGAATACAATTCTTATTGATACCCCAGGTATTGATGCTGTCGTCGGTGACGAAGGTGATTCACATCAGAAACAAACAGAGTCTTTTTTAGGATTACGTCGGCAGCATGAAAAAGACACGATAACTATTTCAAATAATGCAGATGCTGTTATTCTACTTTTAGGAGATGTTGTTCATGAAAGCGACAAAGACTTTATTGATGCATTTTTAAAGAATAGAGGGAATACTTCCTGCATGAATACAATCGGCGTCTTGTCTCAAATAGATTTAACAGACGAGAGGATTGAGAACAGATTAGAAAATGCCAAGTCCAGATATGAAGCACTTTCAAGTTATCTAAACTGCGTAGTTCCAATTTCATCAGGTTTGAAAAGATATAAGCCCAATCGTAATGAGGCAAAATTAATGAAGGATTTTTTAAAGAAAATAAAATCTCGGCATCAATTAGACAATCTGCTGTTAAGTAGTGAAAGAATGTATTTTTTACCTACCATTCCAAGTATCGATTTGTCTTTAGAAGAAAGAAAACGAATTTATCACCAAGGTACCGTGCCCTTCCGATGTTTTGCTGTGTACCTTAAAATTTTATATGACCATAGTATCGACGAAGCATTAAATATTATTGATGATATTTCTGGTATTAATGAATTAACGACATTACTAAATAATCAATTCTTTAGTAGAAGTCATCAGATTAAATGTGATATTGCAATACGCAATGCATTATCGATCATTTGGGAGATAGTTAACTGTAAAAAAGTAGAATCGAATGAGAACAATAGTGAGAATTACGACTTTAAAGCAATCACTGAAAAACTAAGAGAGGTTCAATCTTCGTTTGAGGAATTATTACAAGAAACAGAACTAATTAATAATTGCTTTAAATGCTTTACATTAGTTACAGAGAATTCGGAACTATTCACAAAGGATGAACTTGAAGAACTAAAATTGTTGTTTAGTATAAAATCTGTTTCTTTTAATAATGATAGAATGAATTATTGGTATTCTCTTAGTAATAATGCTAAGGATGAGAAAGTCCGTTACGTTGCAAATGGAGCGTATTTAAAATATACAGATTTGGCATTTTGTACCAATATCGATTAAATCATTGAGAAAACGGATATTGTCTCTTTATTAGTTACATATAGAGTCCTTCATATTTGTGGGCTCGATTGATTAATTTTAGAATAACATAAAAATTAAATAATTAGATTATGGAAGATGAAGATTTTGGAACATTAGAAGACGACAGTCATGACGATGGGGATATTTTAGATTCATTTTATCAAGCTTTAGATGAGAAAAATGTATCAAGTTATGATTCTGACAGCGCAGACAAATTATTTTCAGAACATCAGACAGATGATTTGATGCATCAATTGCAAATGAAAATTGATAATGGAAAAGAATTCGAAGCAACAAATTCAACTCGATCTGCTGATATAGAGAGTTCAATAACACCTAATATGGAGCGTTATAAAGTAGATATAAATGGAAGTGGAAATAAAGGGAAAGATATAAGTTTTGAAGGTTGTATATCATGTTCGGCAGGATGCTTTATGTCCTGTGCTGGTAGTTGTTCTGGATCTTTAAGAGGAGCTTAGGTTGATGAGGAAAAATGTGCCCTTTATTGAACGTCCTGCGAATTGGAATCAAGAATCCGCGAAATCGATAACATTTATTGTGACTAAGGATTGCCAATTAGCTTGTAAATATTGCTATCTGGTTAGTAAAAATAGCCACGAGAAAATGTCTCTTGATACGGCAAAAAAAGTCGTAGACTATATTTTGGAGGAACGAGAGAGTCAAATATTCAAAATGCCATCAGTAATTTTTGAGTTTATTGGTGGAGAACCATTCTTGGAAATAGATTTAATTGATAATCTATGTGATTATATAAAAAGAAGAATGTATGAGACTGTACATCCTTGGTTTAATTCTTACCGATTTTCAATCACAACGAACGGCATTAATTATCATACTCAAAAAGTTCAGAATTTTATACATAAAAATATTAAGCACCTTAACATTGCTATATCAATAGATGGAACAAAAGCCAAGCATGATCTGAATCGCATTTGGAAAGGGAAAGATAACCCAAAAGGTTCCTACGATGATGTCATAAGGAATGTCCCTTTGTGGCTTTCACAGTTTCCTGACTCAAGTACAAAGGTGACAGTAAGTTCGAATGATTTACCTTATTTATGCGAGAGTGTACTCTATTTATATTCTATAGGTATAAAGTATGTTAATGCAAACTGCGTTTTTGAAAATGTATGGAAAGATGGAGACGATATGTTGTTTGAAAAACAACTTTTTAAACTTGCAGATGCAATAATAGAATCAAAATATTATCTAACAAATTATTGTTCTCTTTTTGACAAAAGTATCGGGCATCCATTAGATTTAGAAAAAGATAATGGTAATTGGTGCGGTACTGGAAACATGCTTGCTGTTGATGAAATGGGGGTATTTTATCCTTGTAATAGATTTACTTCTTTTTCTTTACGTTGTGGTAAACCTAAAACGATCGGGGACATTAATACCGGAATAAATCAAAATCGACTCAGAGCGTTTTTGGCACTAGATAGAAAATCACAGTCTCCTCAAGAATGTCTTACTTGCTCCGTAGCATCTGGTTGTGCATGGTGTCAAGGAGAGAATTATGATTGTACAGATGGGTATACCATATACAAACGCTCTACTGCTATTTGTTTAATGCATAAAGCTCGTGTGAGAGCAAATGAATATTATTGGGGTAAACTATTAGATTTTTCCCCAACAAATGATAATGTAAAGACTATGAAATGTGGGGAAGTTATTGAAAATAACAAAATATTCTATAAAGATAATATTAGAACAATTAAAGTTATATTAGATGATATGTCACCATCATTATGTTCTTATGAGGTATCCTGCTTTTCAAGAAAGCTCATCACTCTTTCCAATTTACAATTGGTTGTTGAACGAGCTTTCGAAAAGAAATGGGATGTATGGTTTATTTATCCAAATTATACCATCCCTGAAGTATATCAAAATGTTATAGACAAGATTCCTCATAGAGAGGTTTATCCTTATGAGATAAGGAAAAGAGGGGATATAATTGTTATTAATTGGAATACAAAAAGTGAGATGGATTTATCCTTTTTTGTAAAAGTGGATTTCTGTATTCTAAGAATTAGTTTAGATGATTTTATTACCAAAATACAAAAGTTATTCCGCATTCTTCGAAGAGTAAAACGTTTGGATATAGAAATTACTGATATAGAATCAATTGAAAAATCGAAAGGAAACTTTTATCTGCAAGCATTGAGACATCTAAAGGATGCAATTCTAATTGAATGGCATAAGCAGCATAGAGTGAGAGTGAATTTAATTACCGATTATAGTGAGGAAATATCTGGTGAATGTGGTGCGGGAGTTTCAAATATGACTATAGCACCTGATGGTAATTATTATGTATGCCCAGCAGATTATTATCATCAAAATAAAAGTTGTGGTTATATTACATCTAAATATAATATTCCATACCAAAATCTATACAAAAAAAGCTCATCACCAGTATGCAACGGCTGTAATTTAACACAATGTTCACGTTGTATAAGACTAAATAGGGAGTTAACATTAGAATATAATATACCTTCGTATCAGCAGTGTCGCAAGTCTGTTATTGAACGTGTAGTATCCAATGAATTTCTAGAACAAATAGCTTATATAGGTATGAATAAATGTGTTGCCATAGTTTCTAAAGAAGATAAAATTGTAATGTTAAATCTTACAGAACGTATTAATTCCCTTGAAGAATTGAATTTGATTGTATGTGAAACAGACGATTTAAAAAAACGCATTTCATCAGACTTGTTAGATGCAAACAATCAAAAAAGTATTTGGTGGAATCAAGTCGTTATAAAATTTCATCTTAAAAAAGATGTGAGATATTACATTGACTTCACCACCAATAAAATTTTCATAAGGCATTAAGGAATAGAGTCTTTAGTTAAATGTTATTGTCGTCCACCAAATTGTTGAAAAGCAAAAAATAAGTATTCAAACTTCAGAAGTGATAATGAGTTGCAAAAATGTAGATGGTTATTGTCAATCGCAAAAATTGCCGCGACATGTGCTGCAATTCTTCTCTTAGTATTTGCCCCGGGAAGCATTTAAAGCTCAAGAAATAGACGACAAAGATGTGAAGTTTGAGCTTTACCTTTACCTATTGGATGCAATGCCTCCTTGTTTTGTTGATAAGTAATTTTCTGAATTCAATATAACAGAGACTCTTCTGAATAATGATGTATTTCCAAAATTCATCAAATAGGATACTTGTGTTTATTATGGCGATGACATGGCATGGATGGAAAGTAAAAACTTTTAGAATGAGTAACTAAGAATGGATGAAATTATTTATGTGGGATTACCAGATGAAGAGATGAGAAGAGAACTGTTTGAAATGGAACTGCAACAAAGGCCTCACGGAAGCATTGATTTTGGTGTATTGGTACAGATGACTGAAGGTTATTCTTCTGGTGACATCAGTTATGTAGTAAAGGAAGCGGCACGGAACTCGTTTGAAGTTAGTCTGAAAAGTAAAGGTTTGGATATGGTAGAAATCAGCCAGTCAATGTTAGAGCTGACGATAGCAAACGCACGACCATCTATTTCGTCGGAGGAGTTATACCGCTATGAAAAAGTGAACAAGTTTTATATGGATAACGGCAAAAAAGAACGTCCGCATATTGGTTTTAGGGTTTAGATGATAGCTTTTGTCAATTAACATACTCTTTATATTAAACAATTTAATTTTAGCATTATGAATCAGATAGAATTAATAGAAGAACAACTCCAAAAATTGGGCTTCGAAACAAGAAAAATTGAAGACGTTGGATATATATTCAATTATAATGAATTGAATTATCTATACATGCCAGATGAGAATGATGAGAATTTTCTTCGAATATCTGTTCCACAAATTTATGATGTGACAGATGAAAATCGATTGGGTATACTAAATGTAGTTCAAGATACTAATTATGCAATGAAATATATCAAAGCAATAGTAATAGGAAGTGATTCGGTATGGTTGTTTTACGAATATCGCTTGTTCTCTAATGAACAATTAGGGGATATTCTCGAACACATGATTAGCGCATTACATGCTGCCTATATGATATTTCAGCAAAAAGTTAACGGTGAAGATGAAGAATAATTATGGATACATATCAATTAATCAAAGATTGCATAGCGGTGCATAAGTACCAGATTGTAGAGGAAGAAGGTAGTTGCATTGTCTTTCGTTATCAGATGAATCTTATGCAGATATGGGCGAGAGAGAATGATGGCCATTTCATCTCGATAGTATTGCCAAATTTTGCTGAAGTCACAGATGATAATTTATCTGATGTCATTATGAAGTGTCATAAACTGAATGCAGATGTGAAGCAGGTTAAATTGTACACCTATAATAATATGATATTAGCTGCTGCTGAAATATATTATCAGAATGAAGATGATATCGATTTTCAGATGCAGATCGCATTGAAAAATCTGATTTTGGCAAAAGTGCAATATTATAGATTGGAAAGGCATATTTAAAGATCATTTAGGAAGTTGTTCGATTATCAACAGTAATGAACTGATTAAAAAAGTAAAATTATGAAAGCAAAGCACATTTATTATAGATTCATGATTTATATAGTCGTTTGCATGACTTTGTTGCCATCTGTAAATGCGGCTAATGAGATAGTAACAATAACTGTTGGGCAATCTAAAACATTGTGTTTGCCTTCGTATATTACTTCTAAACCATTAAAAGGAACAACATGGACTACAACTCATCCTTATGATGTTGTCATAACCTCTCAAGGTCCATATTCGGCTGTTATCAAAGCGAATAATACGATAACTACCACCTGTCTTATTCATTGCCAATATTATTACTTTCAGGCGATAGGCACATTTACCTATATGAGAACTGATATTTATGATTTTGAAATAAGGGTAGAAGGAGTTAAACCAACAAGCATTTCTTTACCATCAAATGCAACATTAGACGTTGGAGAATCCATGGTCCTTACACCAACCGTATATCCGGCTAATGCTGAAAATACTTTCACTTGGTTTTCTCAAAATAATTTTGCAATTGATGTGTCCCAAAATGGAAAGGTTTTAGCAAAACGGGAAGGAACATCTTTGATAACAGTTGTAACTGCAAATGGATTGTCTGCCTCTTGTTTGGTGACTTGTAAAGCGACTATTCCTAAATTGGTAATCACTGATAGGAAAAATTTGTTGTCTATCCCTGAAAAGGCGGATGTTTATTATGAACGAAAGCTATATAAAGGTTGGAATAGTATATGCGTGCCATTCGCATTAAATCTTACAATGTTTGGATCTGAAGGAGTTAAAATGGCTGTCTTTAAGGATGTGGAAACTATTGGAGATAAGAAATATTTGTCGTTTGATTTAGTAGAAAAAGTAGAAGCCGGAATGCCTTGCATGGTATATGTCCTTTCAGATATGACGTGCAAATTCAGCCTCGAAGCAGTCAAATTAGTTAAGGTACCAAACACCAGTACTCCGTTAAAAGGAACTTTTGTAAATACAATTATTGGCAAAGGCGTTTATAAACTGACCACTGACGGAAGTGCATTAGCCCAGACTAAAACAGATGCTGCAAATTTATCCCCGTTTAGAGGATATATAAAACTGAATGATGCTGATAGATATTCAACAAAGAACATCTCTATTCAAGTAATAGAAGAAGAGAAGTAAAATAAATAACATGAAAGTAGTTATGAAAACAAAAATTTTATTGAACATTTTAGCGATGTCTTTATTGACATCCTGTCAACCAGCTGTTTATGAAATAACAACAGAATCTGAATCTGAATCTGAATCTGAATCTTCGGATATCATGTTTAAAGCCTTTACGGAAAGTGAATTAGCTACAAAAACAGCTCTTTCTGATAACACGAACAGTTATGGTTATCTTTCTCTGTATTGGAAAAAAGGTGATGCAATAAGTCTTTCAGATGGAACTAATTCAGCCATTTTTGTGACTGACAATGATGGGGGAACATCAGGAGAATTCTATAATGCGAAAGGATCTGTAAAAAGTAACGCATCGCTATATACTGCTTTTTATCCTTCAAGTATATCAGCATCGAATATGGTTCTTCCTTCTAATCAGACTTATGTAAAAGACAATGTCGCTGGATTCCCTATGCGAGCGATATCGACGAATCAAAACTTAGGATTCAAGAATCTTTGCGGCATAATTAGATTGAATTTGAAGTTTAAAGGTAATGGCTCTTTGAAAATTTCTAAAATCATTCTGTCTGCAAATAATCAGGGAATGAGTGGCGCGTTTGTGGTTGGAGATGATAATGCAGCTGTTGTGAAAGGGACAAATGGGGTGTTACTTTCTTGCGAAACGCCTGTCCAGCTATCACAGTCTGTTGTTACAGGGTTTAATATTATTGTTCCCAAGGGAGATTACAATCCACTTAAAGTTATGATTACCAGTTCTGACGGTAAAGAACTAAATCTCATTTCCAAAAGTGCCGTTCATGTGGAGCGGAGCGGCGTTACAAATATCTCATTATCTTTAGATTCTTCATCTTTCGGATCATCATTGGAAGTTATACCAATAACTGATTCCAACGTAGAGTTTACTGATAGATAAATTTAGAATTGATTGCAATTAAAAGAAGACGGCTATTATAATGAATAGAAATATGATAAAAACATTCTTCACAAAGGCCTTTTATGGCATTGACTTATTAATCTGCAGCATTTTTATGCTGCTTATATGCCATACTTCTTACTCGAATATTCCATGGATATTTATTTTTATTTATCCTATGTTGATGCGGGTGAATGTAAATATTATGCTGTATCGGAAAGAGAGGAGAGTTGTTCGGCCAATTTTGGTATTTATGCTGTTGTATGGTTTAGTAATGTGGTATTTTATTGATATGGCATTGGTTGGATGGGATAATATTGTAGAACGGATAGCGCACATATATAATGAGATCAGTGGAATTGAGCTATTTAGTGGAAATGTTATTCCAAATTTTAAGTTGGTTGATGCCGTTTTACAGTTGTTTGTTTTTTGGATATTATTTGTTCCGATTCTTCTTTACTTCAAAAATCGAAAATATCTGACTGGAGATAATGTGGATTGGCGGTCATTGGCAGGTGAGTATTTATTTCATGATTCATTAGGAAAAAAGTATTTAGTGCTTAGTGCTATCTTTTTCATCGCTTATCTGCTCGGACTGAATATGATTTATTCTTTATCTATGTATGGTATCATGACTCTTCCGGTATTAGCTTATATGTTTATTAACAAGTATTGTGGTAAGAAGGTCGATTGGTGGGAGTATGTCATAATCATTGGAACTTTGTTGTTATTCTTTTATGCGCAACAGATGGTTTCATATGCTAGAGTGATAATTATTACATTAACTGCTGTTGTACTTTTTGCTATTTGTTTCAGGATGTACACTAAAACCCACAAATTGATTGTTTCTTTTATGACATTCTTAACTATAACATTCATCTTGCCATTAATGATAATGGGCTATAACATCTACTCAGGAATTGATTGTGCACGCAGTGAAAGATATACGGATAAGTATATTGTTACGGGTGTTTATATAGTAGATAATCATCATGGCAAATATGGAATAAGAGACAGATATAGAGTAATTGTTAAGCCCCAATATGACAAAATTGTTTTGTATGATTGGGAAAATCATCTTGCAAAATTGACAAAAGGTAAAGAAACCATCCTATATAATATTGCAACAGGAGAAGTTTTGCCTCTTCAAGAATATGAACGATCAAAAGTTGAATAGAGCATCAAATAGACAAATTAGCAACCATATAAAAATTATCGCAAAATGAAAGAACATTGTATTATTTTAGAATCGTATAATCATCTCATCTATGAGAATCTGGATGATTATTTTAGAAGTATGCCCAAATATACTAAAACGGATATCAAGAATTATTGGGATAAATATAAAATAGCAGCATTATTTAGGACTCTTTCTTACAGCTATTATTACAGGAATATGATAAAAAATCAGACTCCTGAAGTCACGTTGAGATTACTCATTGAGGAGTCTCCATCGTTGCTGGAAGCTTACACTGAGGAACAGTTGATAGGGGCCGTTGAATATACAAAAAAAGTAATGGGAGATTATCATATCATATCTCTTCCCATTGAGACAGAACTGGTAGTTAAAGGTGTGCATTATAAAGGAATAGAAGAAATAGAAGCCGCTTCACGCAATCCCGACTTACCTGTCTCCAACAGATGTTATAGATTTCCATGTTTTGATTCGTCTGACTATGAATGTGAAAATAGATACTTTAATAATTACTTTTTCTGTAGCAAAAATTCCAAGGAATGGGAAGTCGTTATGTCATTAGACAATAATAATTATAATGAATGTTTCGCCACAGAGTTCCTCCCTAAAGAGGCGCTTCCTATGGTCTATTACTCTGATGAATCAGAATCAATGCAGTTTGTCTATCAGGATCCTGATTATTTTATCTTTTAAATTAATCTATCAATATCAATTCAGTATGTTGGAAATGATTGCAACAAGTAATCTCGATGGGATGACAGAATTGCAACTTCCTTGAATGAATGTAAGGTTAAGCGAAAATTATCATCATGTTAATGGTTTCAAGATAATCAGAAAAGACATAAAGTTTGCAATATAGCATCCTTATATGTTTATTGAGAAATCGTTGTTATTTCTTATTCCCTGATAAAAAACAAAATAAGCTCTTGGTTGATAGATTAAGGGCTTTATTTTTATCTATATAAGAAAAAATAGATATCAACATTTTTAATAGTCAACGTTATGTGTAGTTTCAATTATGAAAAGCAAATCGAGGAAAGTGTAGAATCATTTTTCCAAGTAATGGAACAAAGGGTATCCAGCAGTGAAATGTTGGTAATTCGTAAAGCCTATGAATTGGCTAAAGAAGCACACAGTCCTCAAAAGCGCAAAACAGGCGAACCTTATATCATCCATCCAATCGCAGTTGCTAAGATTGTTGGTGAGGAAATGTTGCTTGGAGCTAATCCTGTTTGTGCGGCATTCTTGCATGACGTGGTGGAAGACACTCATTATACTATTGAGGATATTGAGGAAATGTTTGGTAAGGATATCGCATTCTTGGTAAAGGTTGTTACTAAGCAAAAGAAGACGGTATATGACAGTTCAAAGCAAGTGGATAACTTCAAGCAGATGCTTAGTTCCATGCAATATGATATTCGTGTCATTCTTATAAAGTTGGCTGACCGCCTGCATAATATGCGTACACTTAGCAGTATGAGAGCGGATAAGCAGATGAAGATTGCCGGAGAAACAGATTATTTTTATGCCCCATTAGCAAACCGATTGGGGTTATACCCTATCAAAATTGAGCTGGAGAATCTGAGTTTCCTATATCGTTGTCCTAAAGAATACTCAAAGATAGACCATCTACTTCAAAATGATAAGGAACAGAATGCGACACGCACGTTGTCATTTATTGAAAAAATAGGCTCTGTTCTTACAAAGAAAGGCATTGATGATGTTCGTATTGAAGCAGCCTACCGCACACCATTCAGTTTACGTAGGAAGATGCAGCGTGAAACCTGTGACTTCAATCATCTGGAGCACCGTCATTTCATTCGTGTCGTTTATAAAAATGCTAATGAGCTAGGAGAAAAAGAAACAGCATTGAAAATCTATTCGGCTTTGACAGATGCCTATAAAGAGAAACCGGGCAGTGTACTGAATTATATTGATTCACCTAAAGAAAATGGCTATCAGAGCCTCCATGTTCAATTGCTCTCTGAATACGGCCAATGGGAAGAAATTCATATCAGTTCGGAAAGAATGCGTCGCAATTCTACTTATGGATGTGTAGCTGAAAGAGATGAAGGGAATGTTAGTAAGTGGATAGATAAATTCCGTCAGAACCTTCAGAATATAGCCGATCATAACCGTGATATAGGTTTTATGGAAGGTGTGGTATCCTCATTCTATAATGACGATATATCAGTCTTCACTCCTAAAGGTAAGGTGTTTAAATTGCCTCAAGGTTCGACTGCGCTGGATTTTGCTTTTGAAGTTCACAATGAGATTGGTGCTCATGCTCAATATGCACGAATCAACGGACAATTAAGCTCAGTAAAGGCTATTCTTCATAGAGGTGATTGCGTGGAAATTGGAACCAAGGATGAGATTCTTCCGCAACGAGAATGGTTGCAGTGTGTCCATACCTGCAAGGCTAAGTTGTTCTTGAATCGATATTTCAAGAACCAACCTGTATCTGAATATATTCGCTGTCCACACTGTAATCCTCTACCCTTGGATGAGGTGATTGGTTTCGATAACGGTGATGGCACAATCTCTGTACACAAAAGAGATTGTAAGGACGCAATCAGCCGAGCTGCTCAAGATGGCGATTCGGTTATGGCAATCGAATTCGAAGAAAAAACGGATTGTCTTTATCCTGTAAGCATTCATGTAAAAGCTGTCGATCGATTTCATCTGCTTGAGGATTTGATCGACTGTATTACCAATCAACTGAAATTATCAATTGTTAGCTTAAATACTCAAACGGTAGATGAGATTGTTGACTGCGATATTCTTTTTAAAGTTCATTCTTTTGTTGAATTGGAAACAGTCATGGCAAATATTTGTCTAATTGAAAATGTTGAAGAAGTAGAGTAAAACGTAAACTTATAGAATCACACACTCAAAAAAATATCACATGAATCTTAAGTGTAGGAGCATCTACCGATTTAGACAATGCTTCAGCACGTTGGAAAAGATTAATAGTGTCACCAGGGAATCATATGAACATGATTTCCTGGGCACAGAAGAAGAAATTGCCACCTACTACGTATTGGGTAGCTGTTTTTGAGAATTTATCTTGAACGGTAATATGTTCATGGCCTGTCAGGATGCCTTTCAACAAGGGTTCATGCTTTAGGTAGTTGATGAATTCCTTTGTGGTAGGATCCGTTTGCTGTTTGAGGTAATCGTCTGTGGGCTTGATCTTTGCTCCAAGTATTTGCTGTTTGCCGTTTCCCCAAAAACGTTGGCTGGCACGCCAGATATCGTCTGTATAAAATGGAACATGCATGCACAGTATGACAGGCAGACCGCGTTTTATTTCTTTTTTGAAGAGTTCCGTTTGCCGGCGGGTGACTGTTCCATATACATCGTCGAGACCTATGAAGTTGATTCCATTGATTACTTGCGCATGGAAACTGATATCAAAAGGAAAAACTTTTGAAAGCGCATCATGACTCCGCTCCTTATAAGCTTCCGTAGAGTCTTGCTTTGGTTCACTCAACCACATATCTGGAGAGAATTCATGATTTCCCATAGTGCCGAATATATTTGTGCCGAAGTATTTCTTCACCAGATCAAAATTTGCTTCGCTTTGCCAGTCAATCAGGTCGCCGGTATGCACGATGTAATCGACATGGCTTTTTGCCCATTCCAGAGAATCGCGAAGCGCTTCCTCCTGACGACCGCCAAAGGTCAATGTTCGGCTTGTCTTCAACGTTTGTTTCTTCTCATTTTCATTAGGATAGGCTTCCGTAAAGTGCGTGTCAGAAATATGCATGATGGAGAAGGGTTTCTCCAAACCGATATTGATAGTGGCATAACTCATCGATAAACGTTCAAAGCTACCTCGCTTGGAAAATGCGGATGGTTTATCTTCTGCAATGACGGGCAACGATGCAGTTGGCAGTAATACACCAACAGCCGCCAATCTTCTCATGAAATTTCTTCTGCTAATCTGATTACTCATATGTAATATTTTAAATAGACGCGTTCAGCGTAAGTTTGATGAATATGAATTAATTGAATATTAAGCAAATAGCGATACTTCCTGTGTATTTGAATTTTCTAAGAACAAATAAAGCAGAGAGAGATCACGATATTTACTAACTCCAAAGTTATAGAAATTTGTCCTCTTTCGGATGATTTATGCTAATTATTTCGATTGATTTTACTCTCTCTCAAAAAAGTATATACTTCCGCACCTCAAAAGTATATACTTTCGATATATCAAAGTATATACTTTCATACCCCAAGAGTATATACTTTCTCAATTAAAAGTATATACTTTTTAATCGCTAAGAAGTTGGAAAAACATTCGAATGCGCGAACCATTTCATTCGGAAGAAATATTCATTTGACATATGTCAAACGAACCATTCATTCGAATGAAATGGTTGCCGGATCCGAATGTATTGGGAGTTTTATCCGAATGAAATGTTGGAAATTATCGGAAGTAATTTTCGTTATATGGGAAGGCAGAATCTGGCGTAATAGCGGTCTGCTGTATCCTTTGATTTATAAAGCTTGTGGTATATCTAAACATCCGGGACCGCTGAGTAGGTATAAAGGACTCTGATAACCAATGCTTTAGGCTGAAAACTATAAAACAATGGCTCACAGCGAGTTAACCTATTATGCCATGTTCAAAAAGAGAGTAGTGTCACAGTATATTGCAGATAGATAGCGAGTTAGTGTGAAGGGAAACATTGACTAAAGTCCCTGGAGAGTGTGATAATATGGCTGGACTTCTCTTTATTAAAGGGGAGTCCGACTGTTTTGGACATTGTTACCCCTCTACAAAAATACCCCTTGCGAGGGATGCATTTTCAAACTTGCTATTATTCCGCCAAGTATTGCCCGAAGTTGGCTTCATGAATTATCGGAAGTTATTGTTGATCGATAAGACACCACTTTCGGACAATTGCGTTAAGTACTCGTTTTACCAATAAAGAAGAATCCCTGCAACACCTGCTATAAGAATCATCAAGATAGGATGCACTTTGAATTTCCAGGTTAGGATAAAGGCAGCGCCGAAAATCAAGAAGCTTTTATAGTCGATGAAGTTCTCGCTGTTCATCAGCAATAAGGCTGCGGCAGCGATCAGTCCGACAGTTGCCGGACGAAGTCCGAGAAATGCAGCAGCTACATATTTGTTGTTACGGAATTTAGCATACGCGTAGGAGATAAGCAGAACGAGAAGAAACGACGGCAAGCAAACGGCGACTGTAGTCAGACACGATCCCAGAATGCTCATCGACTCCGAATATCCTGCATTGCGAATCGCCGTATATCCGATATAGGTGGCACTGTTGATTCCAATCGGTCCGGGTGTCATCTGCGAAATAGCGACAATATCCGTGAATTCTTTCAAGGAAATCCAATGATAGCGCATCACTACATCTTTCTGGATGAGCGAAAGCATTGCATAGCCGCCGCCGAAACCAAAGATCCCGATTTTCAGATATACATATAATAATTGCAGCCAGATCATGATTGTCCTTTCTTTATTTTCAATCCGTAATAAATACCTCCTATGATGGCGGCAATAATGATCCAGACAGGCGATAGACTTGCTTTCCATATCAGCAATGCAGCCACTACTGGAATGATAAGCTGTTTGTGACTGAGTTTGATAGAGCGTGCCGTTGTAAGACAAGGAACGGCAATCAATGCCACAACAGCAGGACGAAGTCCTTTGAAAGCTTTCTCAACCCATTCATTGTCTTTGAACTGAGTGAAGAATAGGGCGATAGCCAAAATAATCAGGAATGAAGGTAAGATGCTCCCCAACGCACAAACAATGCCTCCGCGTATTTTTTTCAGTTTGTAACCAACGAAGATAGCTATGTTGACAGCGAAAATTCCGGGCAGTGATTGTGCTACCGAGAAGAGGTCGATAAAGTCCTCTTTCGTCATCCAACCGTGATCAACGACTTCACGTTGAATCAGAGGCAGCATTGCGTAGCCGCCTCCAATCGTGAAAGCGCCAATCTTCATGAAGGTGAGGAATAGCGTCCAATACATGCTATAATGAAATTATTTTCTCAATATCCGATTGTATTCTTTTTCGTTGTTAATAATGCGCATAGCTTCTTTCAAGCTGTTATTGTCGTCATTGATGATTTGGAAATATTCGCTCATGTCGTACAGGTCGCGGGCGATAAGCGCCTTGATCTGAAGCATGATAAGTGATTTCGAACGATTATACTCTGTTTCGTTGAACTTGATTTTCTCATCGTTGGCCATCTTGATCATGTCTTGCATAATCTCTTCGGTTACTTCGAACTTCTGTTTGTATTGTGCAAACTTCGGATATTTCTTATTCAAATCGCTTCTGTTGCGGTCGAGATAGTTCATGGCAACGCGATTGACAACACCCGAAGCAACCAAGTTGCGATGATAATCGCTATAAAGAGTTGTATCGACCGGAATAAATACATCCGGCATGATTCCACCACCGCCATAGACGGTACGTTTGGTTTCCAACGTGCTATATTTCAAAGAATCAGGGAAGTGAATGCTGTCGGCACTCATCAGTTCGCCACGATTATAGCGCTCGATGAGGTCGCGATTATATTCTTCCTGATTGCCTTTAATGTAAGGTTTCTGTATGGAGCGTCCCGTTGGTGTGTAATAACGTGCAACGGTAAGACGAATCATTGAACCGTCAGGCAGTGGAATAGGTCTTTGTACCAATCCTTTGCCGAAGGTACGACGACCAACAACAACGCCGCGATCCCAATCCTGAATAGCTCCGGTGAAGATTTCACTGGCAGAAGCCGATGTTTCATCAACCATGACAACCAGACGACCGTCCTCGAAATTTCCCGTAGCGGTAGATTTGGCTTCTTCGCGTGCTTGTGCATTTCCCATCGTATAAACAATGAGTTTTCCTTTGCTCAGAAAATCATCAGCCATATCAATAGGCACATTCATATATCCACCGCCATTGCCCTGCAAGTCGAGAATAAGGTTCTTCATCCCTTGTTTCTTCAATTTTTCGAGTGCGGAGCGAAACTCGTCGGTAGAAGAAGAAGCAAAGCGGTTAAGTTTGATATATCCAGTAGTCTTGTCTGCCATATAAGCGGCGTCCAGACTGTATATCGGAATTTTTCCACGTGTGATCTTGAATTCAATCAAGTCCGGTTTGTTCTGACGAAGTACTTTGACACGGACGATTGTGTTTTTCGGTCCGCGAAGTCGTTTCATCACATCTGTATTCTTCATTTTCACACCGGCAATCAGTGTGTCGTTGACCATGATGATACGATCGCCTGCCATGATTCCCACTTTCTCGGACGGACCGCCCGGGATAACCTGGATGACATACAATGTATCAGTCAACATATTAAACTGAATTCCGATACCGTCGAAGTTGCCTTGCAGCGGTTCGTTCATCTCTTTGGTCTCTTCAGGGTCAGAATAGGCAGAATGTGGATCGAGTTTTTCCAGCATACCTGTGATTGCATCTTCCACAAGCTTCTTCTCACTGATTGAATCGACATACAGATTTGAGATGGCATAAAGCGCCAACTGAAGCTTCCGCGCGTCTGTACTTACACCGCGCTGTGCGACTGTTGAGGATGCAAATAAACTCACTATCAGAAGTGATAAAAAGAATTTTTTCATTGTCTATTTATTAATATTATAGTTGGCCGGATCCATTCCTTTAGGAATAAATCGGGATATATCTTTTCCATAACGCAGCAGTTCGCGAACAATACTTGAACTGATATGCGTATGTTCGGGTTCAGTGAACAAAACAAATGTTTCAATTCCGCTTAAATCGCGATTTACGTCGGCGATATTCTTTTCGTATTCAAAATCGTTGACGGTGCGAATGCCGCGCAGGATGAAGCTTGCGTTAACCTCTTTGGCGAAATCGATGGTAAGTTTGTCATACGACATCACTTTGACACGCGGTTCGTTACGGTAAAACTGACGGATTGCGTCGATGCGTGATTCCAGTGAGAAAAATGTTTTCTTCGCTTCGTTCACTCCGATTGAGATGACTATTTCGTCCACTAATGCCAGTCCGCGTCTCACTAACGATTCGTGACCTATCGTAAACGGGTCGAACGTTCCCGGAAAGAGTGCAATCCGTTTATTATTATCAGTTGACCACATCTTCTTCTATGACTAAGTTGTCTATAATGAAATTCTGTCGTTCCATCGTGTTCTTGCCCATGTAGAACTCCAGCATGTCTTTTACCAAATCTTCTTTTCTCAGCGTAACGAGATCCAAGCGCATGTCTTTGCCAATAAAATATTTGAACTCGTCAGGTGAGATTTCTCCCAAACCTTTGAATCGAGTAATCTCGGCATTCTTTCCGGCAGCAGCAATGGCTTTCAACCGTTCATCTTCACTGTAGCAATACCATGTCTTTTGCTTGTTGCGCACACGGAACAGCGGTGTCTGCAAAATATATACATGATTGCGTTTGATTAGATCGGGGAAGAACTGTAGAAAGAATGTAATCATCAGCAGACGGATATGCATGCCATCAACATCGGCATCGGTTGCAATAATCACTTTGTTGTAACGCAGTCCGTCGAGGCCTTCCTCAATATTCAATGCTGCCTGAAGCAGATTGAACTCTTCATTTTCGTATACAATCTTCTTTGTCAAACCGTAACTGTTCAGCGGTTTGCCTCGCAGACTGAATACTGCCTGAAGATTCGGGTCACGACTTTTTGTGATTGAACCACTTGCTGAATCGCCCTCGGTGATAAAGATACAGCTTTCTTCGCCCTGGTCTCCTTTCGCATCGCTGAGATGAACGCGGCAATCGCGCAGTTTGCGGTTGTGAAGATTGGCTTTCTTTGCCCGCTCGCGTGCAAGTTTTGTCACGCCCGCAATAGCTTTGCGTTCTTTCTCGGAATCCTGAATCTTGCGAAGCAGAATATCTGATGTTTCCAGATTCTTATGCAGGTAATTGTCTAATTCTTTTTTAATGAAGTCGCCGATGAATTTGCCAACCGACGGTCCATCAGGTCCCATGTCTTTTGAACCCAGTTTCGTTTTCGTCTGACTTTCGAATACCGGTTCTTCAACCTTAATACTTACAGCGGCAACGATTCCGGCGCGAATGTCCGCATAGTCGAAATTCTTGTTGTAATATTCTTTGATGACACGACTTACCGCTTCACGAAAAGCTGTGAGATGTGTGCCGCCTTGCGTTGTGTATTGTCCATTGACAAAGGAGTAATATTCTTCGCCGTACTGGTTGCTGTGTGTGATAACCACTTCTATATCATCGCCATTCAGATGGATGATCGGATAGAGAGGCTCGGTCGTCATGTTTTCGTTCAGCAAATCAACCAGACCGTTGCGCGAAATCAGTTTCTTGCCGTTGTAGATGATGATCAGCCCGGCATTTAGGAAGGTATAATTGCGCAGAAGCGTTTCTATAAATTCATCTTTATATTGATACTCGCCAAAGATTTCTTTGTCTGGAGTAAAAGTAGTCAGAGTTCCGTTCTGTTCTTCTGTCGGTTGAATATCCGGATTATCAAGCAAGATAGCGCGTTTATATTTGACTTGTTTACATTCGCCTTCGCGGAAGCTGGCAATCAAAAAGCTACTGCTCAGGGCATTGACTGCCTTGATACCTACGCCATTCAAACCTACAGATTTCTTGAACGCCTTACTGTCATATTTGGCTCCGGTGTTCATCTTGCTCGATACATCGACGACTTTTCCCAATGGAATGCCGCGGCCATAATCACGAACGGAGACAGTTCCTTCGTTTACAGTCACTTCGATGCTTTTGCCATATCCCATCATGTATTCATCGATGGAGTTGTCGAGCACTTCTTTGAGTAGTACATAGATGCCGTCGTCGGCAAAACTGCCGTCGCCAAGTTTTCCAATATACATACCGGGACGCAGACGGATATGTTCCATCCAATCGAGGGTCTTTACATCGTCGTCGCTATAGTTGCTTTCTTCAGTATTCTGTATTGTTGAATTTAATTCATTCATCTTTCTTATAGTTTGTCAGTGGCAAAAGTCAAAGAACGATTTTTTTGGTAAAAGCTCTTCTTGTCTTGTGATGCTCACGTTTGAAGTATTCCCATTGTGCCTGAACGGCATTGTTGGTTTCCAGTTCGGGATTCGTTTCGGCATATACAACTCCTAAACGCTGGTAAACAGGAATCAGATCATTGAAGAGAAGAGCATTGACGCCCTTGTTCTGATATTCAGGCATGACGCCAGTCAGATATAAATCGATTACTTTTGGTTTGCTTTTTAATGCTTTCAGCAATGGAATCCAACCGAAGGGGAACAGATGACCGTCAGCTTTCTGCATAGCTCTTGACAAACTTGGCAATGAGATTCCAAAACCGGCAACAGAGTTGTCGGCTTCTTTGACGATAAGCGTTACCATTTCGAAGCGGAGCATCGGAATGTACATGTTTACGTAATAATCAATCTGCTTTTCTGTGAGCGGAGCAAAACCGTATAGAGGAGCGTACGCTGCATTCAATGTGTGAAAAACATTTTTGGCATACGGCATGATTTCTTTAGCGTTCTTAAACTTCATAATCTTCAGTCCGAAGCGTTTCATGACGATTTCACCAATGCGCAAATGTTTTTCAGGAACACTTTCAGGAATAAAAATCTTATATTCGCACCAGTCCTGATCTTTGATGTAACCCAAGCGTTCCATGTGTTTGGGATAATAGGGATAGTTGTAAATGGTAGCCATTGTGCCCAGTTGATCAAAGCCTTCGATCAACATACCTTCATGATCCATATCGGTAAAACCGAGCGGACCTTGCACGTCTTCCATTCCTTGTTCATGAGCCCATTTTTCAACAGCGCCGAACAGAGCGTCGACAACTTCATTATCGTCAATGAAGTCGACAAAGCCGAAACGAGCTTTTTTCTCTTTCCAGACTTCGTTGCTCGAACGGTTTATGATACCGGCAATACGACCTGCTATCTCTCCGTTTTTGTAAGCGAGGAAGTAGATGGCATCGCAGACTTCGAATGCAGGGTTTTTCACCTTGTCGAGTGTCATCATCTCTTCTTCAATCAATCCGGGAACATAGTATGGATTGCCTTTGTACAGCTTATGGCTGAATTTAACAAACTGTTTGAGTTCCTTTTTTGAGGTAACTTCCTTTATTTCTACGCTCATATGATGTTCAGTTTAGTTCGCAAAATTACATAATTAATTCGGTTATTTGTGGCTTTTGGAAAGTAATAATTCTTCGCTTCTCTATCGAATTCCTATCAATAGATGGGTTTGTAAGCTCAGACGCCATTCCGGATGTTGCTTGACGCAATCTATAGTCTCCTGTATGTTTTTGTTTGAACAGGGTTGTAAAAAACGGCATTTTGTGGAATATTTGTCATAAATATTCAAGGGCTGTCCGGTGTAAACAACCTTCAGTTCATCTATCCTAGCAAGCACTACTTCAGCATTTTCTTTAGGTGAGCAGGTAATCCAATCGATTCCTTTTGGGAGAGTACGGGTACCGTTTGTTTCGATTGTGATATATTTTCCGATATGATGAAGGACGTTCACAAGCGATTCATCAATCCACAGTCCCGGTTCGCCACCGGTGAGAATGACCATTTTTGCCGGATATTTGACCACTTCAGTCAGAATCTCTTCGTCTGTCATCATGACGCCGTTTTCGTGTTGTGTATCGCAAAACGGGCAATGCAGATTGCAACCTGAGAACCGGATAAATACGGCGGGAGTGCCTGTATGAAATCCTTCGCCTTGCAGGCTGTAGAATATCTCATTAATCTTTCTCATATATTGCCGAATTATTTGCCGATTCAACTACTTCAACCCGATAGCAACATTCAATCTGGTCACAAATCCATTTGGCGATGTTCTCGGCAGTGGGATTACCGGGAATGATATCATTCAGATTCTGATGATCAAGCTTGTCGGAAATGCGTCTTTTGATGTGGGTGAAGTCGATAACCATCCCATTGCTGTCCAGCTCTTTCGCTTTACAATAGATGGTGATGAGCCAGTTATGACCGTGCAGATTCGTGCATTTACTTTCGTAAGGTAACCGCAAACTGTGAGCTGCGGATATTTCAAGTTGTTTTTTTATGTAATACATGTCCTTGTTTTTAAAGAGGTTCCAAGCACTCATTGTTTAAATACGGTACAAAGGTAGGCAATTTATGTGAGATACAGTTGGTTTTGGAATGTGCTTTTAAAACCTGTAAGATAAATATACTCCGGCTCCGTGGTCGTTTATTGTTGGTGCAAAAGTCAGGTGTTCAGCTCCTTTAATTTTGTTTTTTATGAGCGCATTTTTGATAGGGAAGTATATCAGATATGACATTTCTGCCGAAAGAATACCAAAACCGGCACCGGCAACAACGTCAGAAACCCAGTGGCGATTGTTATAAACGCGCGAACCGGCAACGAAGAGGGCAAGTGCATAACCTGAACAGGCAAGAACAGGACTACTGTCTTTCAATTCCTTGAAGGCGATGTGAGCACCGAGAAATGCATTTGCTGTATGACCGGAGGGAAAAGAATAATTGCCACCATCTGGACGCTCTTTGTTGACTATTTTTTTGATGCCGTGTGTCATACCAAAATTCAACCCTTCAGCAAGAGCTACCAGGCAAAGCTGGTCGGTGAGTGTATGTTTTTCATTGCCAAAAATATCACATACAAACACCCAACCCAACATTCCGTACTCCATATAGTTGTCAATCTTGATTACTTTGACAGAATCTTTGCGGTGAATAAGATGATAATCTTTCATCCCGCTGATGGATGTTCCCAATGTTCCGACGGCAATAAGCGATGCCGGCAAGATCAAACTTGCCGGTTTGAATTTATATGCGTTACGGTTCTCAATAGGCGGAAGCGAATCGGAAGGAATTGTTTCCGCCATTATTGAAACCGGTTGAAGCCATACTGCAATAATAAATATGACAAGTATTTTTTTGAATACGTTCATTTCTGTTTGTTTAGTTTTCTACCTTCAGGTCGCGTGCTGCGTCATAGCCTCCATCGAATTGATTGTTTGAAATTTCGTAATGGACGACACGTTCGAAGAAGAATCGATGATTATTCCAATGGAATGCCGGATATTCATGGTTCTGACGGACGGGGTTGTTGCGAAAGATCAGCCCGTCTACCGATTTGGCATACAATATGGGCGCATCAAATGTGTCGAATTCGTTGTTCTCGATCGTTATACCACTATGAAAATAGAGCTTTTGATTTTTCAGGTCAGGTATTTCGGGATAGATGGAAATGACTGCATTGGTGAACTGGAACATATTGGTGAGCGCGTTGATGAACTTGTTGTTGCGGACGAGTACATCGTGGCAGGCTCCGGTTTCGAACCATCCGTTGCAATCGCCGCAAAGCAAAATGGCCGTGCCGGAAGTATGGTCGAACAAATTATGCTCGACGATGGTTTTGCGAGGCGTGCTGAACAATGAGCCACGAGCGCGATTATTGCGTATCGTGTCGTATGCGAAGTAAACTTCCGGTGTCCAACTGAGATTCTCGATACCAAACGAACCTTGGTTGCTGATGACGGAATCAATCGGATTCTCGAAAATGATTCTGAACAGTTTGGCGCCGTGTGCATCTGGTTTGTCGATAGCCTGGATGGATGCGATACGATTAGGTTTGCCAATGATTTCCATAGTTTTTGAATTGATATATTGTACGGTATCGCCTTTGAAACCCCAGTCGAAACCATAGCTTTGTCCGTGCATATATTCGCCGATAAGCGTCTTATCGTCCATGCGTTTTTGCACTTTCAGATAGGTACCATGGACATTGATTGCATCGTCCATCATACTTTCGAAGACACTGTTCGTTACTGAGATCTTACCTTTACATCCCGAGAAGTGTGTGGCATCGGCTTGAGTTGTGAAATAGCGTTTGTCATTAGCTCCCTGCAGGCAGATAGAGAAGCGGTTGAGGGTGATATTTTCACTTGTTTCGGCAAGCAAGCCCATGCCTTCGGCATAGTGAACTTGAATATTGCTTAATGTCGTGTTGGTATCTTTTTGCATGAAAACGCCCGGTGTTGGTCGTTCTCCTGTACGCATGGCGATCACTGTTCCCGGAATCAGTTTGGGATTTTTCCATCCGTAGGATTTGATGACGCGTGGAGAAACTTCGGCAACATGCTCGGTTCCCAATGGCACATCGCTAGTGGTATAGACCAGACGACGTGTGGCATTTTCGAATGCGATGCCCATCTTCGGCGTATGTTCCCAACCTTCACCTTTGGCAACAAATGCACTGTCGCGTATTTCATATTTGACCCATTTGGCTACTTCGAATGTGATGGTCTGTGCCACAGAGTCGTTCTCCAGCACTTTGATCTGGCTGATATGCGGATTCTCGAAATCAATGCTGAAGTTTTTCAGTTGGCAGTTTTGTGAGTTGATAAGTGAAACGGGTAGCATACGGCCGTGAAAGATCAGTTCTGACCCTTGTCCGTCGAAAACAACGTTCTTCATATTCTCGAAAGGCAGACCAACCAGCTTTGGATTATCCTGATCGTGATTGGAAATATAGTATTCGCATTTAGCCGCTCCATCAGGATAAAAATCATAACGTCCTTTGGGTAAAATGATTCGAAGCGTATCGCCTTCTTTCACCGGAAGCTGAGCAATTTCATGCAAAGCTTTTGCCATGAGAGGCGAGCAGTTTTCATGATTATTGGGCACAAGTCCGTATTCGGACAGATCATGATAGTTGCCCTTGGCGCATGACAGCATGATTGCCGTCAGGCATAACAAATAGAGACTTAGTCGGATGCTTCTCATAATTTTTATCTATTTAATGTTTAGTGAATGCAAGTTGTTTCTGGAAGCAAAGATAGTGTAAACCGAGAGAAAAACTTCAAGCTTGCCTGAAAGATTGTTTTGAACCTTTAACTCTAAGATATTCTTACAACAATTTTACCATTAACATTTTCACTTTTGGCCGACCGATTGATCCCTTCAAATTAGTGTAAAGCCCATGTGATGAGTTCTTTCATAAATATATAGCTGTCTTTGCCCCACCAGCGGGTCTCCATTTTATTGCTCACGTTTCGTACGCCGTCATCGTAACCCATCAATTGGCCTACCATCGTGTCGGAAGCGGCAAAGAGTTTACCTCCATTTTCCAGTTTTACGTATGAAGAATGCTGATATCCTTGTTCCATGCATACACTGGCAGGAATACCTCCTTTCATCAAACGGGCACCACTGAATGGAATCTCACGACGACCGCCGAATATTTCATTCTCAAAGCTTACAGCCCCACAGTTCCCGGGAAGTCCTTTCACATCTTCGCCGAACTCGATACCGAACGGACGGGTTATCTCATTTGCCCCGTAGCTTTCGATTGCTACACGGCGCTCTTCTTCATCAACAAATAGAATTACGCTCCCTCCTTTCTTAATAAAATCAATGATGGATTTCTTTTCTGTATCTGTAATGTTACGTTGCAATCCTTTGTTTAGAGGTGACAACATAAGTAATACTTTTGCCTTCTTCAGGCAGTCTTTATTCAGTTCGTTTTTCTCATTTATAACCATTTTGGCACCTATCTCGTTAATAAGCGCCTGATATTTGGGCATAATGTTTGTGTAGTACTCGCATCCGGGGTATACATCTTTACACTGACCGTGTGAGAGATCTACCAAAACCGTTTTTTGTGCCCAAGTAAATGAGATGGCAAAAAACATAATTCCTAAGAGCAATACTTTTTTTAGTTTCATAGATTATCTGAATTAGATGTTTATTTTTCAGATGCAAATATAATATTATATGTTTTGAAATACAATAGGTTATGGACATGTATGCTAGTAACCTTTATCTCGCAATTGTTGAAAAAGGAATAGTTATGAGCGTAAAAAAAATAATTTTTTTTACGATTGTGGTTTATTTTGAATTAGATTTGTAATCTAAAGTTAGTATCACATATATTTCTGTCGACATGCTTAGAAAAGATAAGAAAAATTCTATCATTGAAATTTGTCCTGTTCGTAATGTTATCGCTCGTTTTGGGAATAAATGGGCGCTTTTAGTGGTGCTTGTATTGAGTGAACACGATAAAGTGCGTTTTTCGGAGTTATGCCATTTTATCCCGGATATCTCAACTCGCGTATTGTCGGGTACTTTAAAGACATTGGAGGCTGATGCTTTGGTTGAGAGGAAGATGTATCCCAGTGTTCCTCCTAAAGTAGAATATAGATTGACGAAGATGGGGCAGTCTTTGGTTCCTATGATTTGCCAGCTGACTGAATGGGCTCAGGAAAATATGAAGGAAATAGTAAAGCATCGTCAGAAATTTGAATCAGATAGCAATAAAGAGTAAATAAGCTGCGCCTTGGCATAAAAAATGAATGAGTTCGTTTTATCTGCTCTCGGTTTATAGTATCTTTGCAGTCAATAAATAGTTAAGCAATAATATGGAACATCCATTGACGATTTACAACACACTGACAAGAAAGAAAGAGCAGTTCGTACCGCTGCACGAACCGCATGTAGGAATGTATGTCTGCGGACCTACGGTTTATGGCGATCCGCATCTGGGACATGCGCGTCCTGCCATCACTTTCGATCTGTTATTCCGCTATCTCAAGCATTTAGGATATAAAGTGCGCTACGTGCGCAACATCACCGATGTAGGTCATCTGGAACATGATGCCGACGAAGGTGAGGACAAGATCGAGAAGAAAGCCCGTCTGGAGCAGCTCGAGCCGATGGAAGTGGCGCAATATTATACTAACCGCTATCATCAGGCTATGGATGCGCTCAATGTGCTTCCGCCAAGTATCGAACCGCATGCTTCGGGACATATCATCGAGCAGATCGACCTGGTAAAGCACATCCTTGACAATGGCTTTGCATACATCAGCGAAGGCTCTGTTTATTTCGATGTCGAAAAGTACAACAAAGTGCATAACTACGGCGAACTTTCGGGTCGTAATATTGAAGATATGCTGAAGACTACCCGTGAGCTGGATGGTCAGGATGAGAAGCACAATACCATTGATTTTGCGCTGTGGAAGAAAGCACAGCCCGAACACATCATGCGTTGGCCTTCACCCTGGAGCGATGGTTTCCCGGGCTGGCACTGCGAGTGTACAGCTATGGGAAAGAAGTATCTGGGCGACCATTTTGATATCCACGGTGGTGGAATGGACCTGATCTTCCCGCATCACGAGTGCGAGATTGCTCAAGCCGTTGCGTCGCAAGGTAGCGAGATGGTGCATTATTGGGTGCACAACAATATGATTACCATCAACGGACAGAAGATGGGCAAATCTTTGGGCAACTTCATCACGCTTGAAGAGTTCTTCACCGGGAATCATAAATCGTTGGCTCAAGCCTATTCGCCGATGACGATACGTTTCTTTATTCTTCAGGCGCACTATCGCAGCACAGTCGATTTCAGCAACGACGCTTTGCTGGCTGCCGAAAAAGGTTTGGACCGTTTGATGGATGCCTACGCTCATCTTCAGAAACTGGTTCCGTCGGATGCTTCTACCGTTGATGTAAAAGACTTGCGCAGCAAATGCTACGAAGCAATGAACGACGACCTGAATTCGCCGATCGTGATTGCACATTTGTTTGATGCAGCGCGCAATATCAATATGGTTAACGACGGGAAGGCTACTATTTCGGCTGCCGACCTGAAGGAATTGAAGGAGACATTCGAGATGTTCCTCTTCGATATTCTGGGAATGAAAAATGTGGATTCTTCGGCCGACGACAATAGCCGTGAGGCTTTTGGCAAAGCCATTGATCTGTTGCTTAACATCCGCCAGCAGGCGAAGGTGAATAAGGATTGGGCTACGTCCGACAAGATACGTAATGAGTTGACGGCTATCGGCTTCGAGATTAAAGACACGAAAGACGGTGCCGAATGGAAACTAAATAAATAAAATGACCATAAATGAATTTTTTCAGGGCGACAAGTTCGCCCTGCTTGCGGGCGTAGAACTGTTGGAAACCGGAAACGGTTATGCCAAAGCCCGCATGGAAATAAAACCCGAACACTTGAATGGCGGTGGCGTTTGCCAGGGTGGAGCCATTTTTACTTTAGCCGATCTCGCTTTTGCGGTTGCAACCAACAGCCATGCGCGACTCACCTTGTCAGTCACTGCAACCATCAATATTTTCAAGTCCGAAAGTAAAGGCTATCTGTATGCCGAGGCGCATGAGGTGTTCAACCACAAACGTCTGGCGAACTGCGAAGTCCGTATTACCAATGAAGCGGGCGAGTTGGTTGCCACTTTCGACAGCACCGGATATCGCAAGGAGGTAGAGCTGCCTTTTGCTCCGATTGTATAAGAGCGATGAGGCAACAAGCTGCTTTTGCTCCCGATTGCAGGGTTGCAAAAGCACTGCAAGTTGCCTTCGAGAGGCTTTGCTGCGTTACAAAGTGGCCGCAAGCAGCCTTTTGTTCGTTTTGCAAGGCTGCAAAGGCTTCCCAGTCGTCTTTGGGTGATTTTGCAGTGTGGCAAGAGTTTCCCAGTTGCCTTTGGGTGGTTTTGCAAAGTGGCGAAGCCTTCCCCCTTGCCTTTACCTCGTTTTGCAAGGTTGCGAAGGCTTCGCGGACAGTTTTGAATGTTTTTGCAGGATTGCAAAGGCTTCGCGGCTACGGTTTACCCCCTTTTGTAAGGGTTATCTCTTTTTTGGAATATTTACCCGCGATGTGAGCGGGTAGCGCAGGCCGCCGGCGTTACGGTAGTAGACTTCTACGGCTCCGATTTTCAATTTGGCGCGAATCTTTACCGGCAGATGATTGTCATCGTCGCCAATCCAAAGTTCGGCAGCCGATTTGCTTTGCGTGAAAGCATCGTCGAAAATGTCAACATAGAAATGGTGCGTGCGGTATTTTAGAGTTTCACTGCGCTCTACAACTTGCTGTCCTGCATAGCGAAAACGGATGTTTACGCGGTCGCGTCCGATAGCCACGTTGAATGGAAAAGTGTCGCCCACCTGCATATTGTCCCATTCCAAAGAACGCAGATACAAGGTCGAAGCCAGCATGTCGAACATGTATTGCTTGCTGGAAACAAGCACGGTATCAATTTTTGTCTTCTCCAGTGTGTAGCGGTGCGAATGTGCATAGACGCGGTTGTTTCCATAGCTGAAAGTCAGGTCGTCGACGAGGTAGTAATCGTTCTCATTGACGCGTTTCTGGCTGAAAAGCAGTTGCATGTTCGACGAGTAGTAATTGTCAATGGTGTCGCGCATCTTGTACACTTTCTCGAACAGACCGCTGGTGTTAAACAGCAAGCGGTAAAAGTAGCCCGGCTTGCTGGCGTAAGTGGTGCTTTGCATTGAGATGGAGGCATTTCCGGCGTGCGACATGATAACGCCCCATTTGAAATACAAGTCGTAGTAAGTAATTTCGCCCGGATTGAATCGGTCGCGTACGGGTATTGATTGCGCCATGATGTTGACGCCCATTGCTATCCCGACAATCATCAGAATGCAGATCCGTTCCTTCTCTTTGGAGACGTATTGTATGCTTTTCAAAAGCCTAGAACGACATTCCGCCGCCCATTCCGCCCATCGGGTTACTGCTCTTCGACGTTGATTTTCCTTCATCTTTATAGTTCCTTTTCTTCTTTGTCTCTTCTTTTGGCTTGTTCTTTGTCACCTCAAGCGGTTTCAACTTGTCAAGCGGCTTTTCGCGGAAGTTCCACGGCGTGTCCTCTTCATAATTGAAGAATGCTTTGACTTCAAACATCTTTGGATAATAGAACACCTCTTCGGGCTGCTGTTTTTTAGCATAATTTCCCGGGTCCCATTTGCCGTTGTTGTTGAGATCAATCACCAGGCGGGCAAAATACTTGTCGGGTTTCAGGTCCATAAACAGAGCTCCGCCATCTTTTACTTTCACCTTGCGAACGGCTACATCGCTGTTATTCACCAGTTCCATGTAGGCGGTTGTATCCAGATTGGCTATGCTTATATATATGTTGCCATAGTCTTCCTCTTTTTTCATTTTGATGTCGTTCTGCGACTTGTCGTTCCATTTTCCATAGATACTTTTGATGGAGGCAGAATCGATGTCGAAATGATAATCCTCGCCATATTTCCATTTGCGGAGTATGAAATATTTAAGACTATTAGTCGAATCAGGGAAGAAATCGAAATCGCTCGGTTTCCAGACCGTATCGACCTTTTGCTCCAGATGGAACAGTTCTTTCTTTATGTCGAGCACAGGCTCATCGAAAGTGACCGAGATCGTATCGAACACATCCATCTGACTTGGCGCTACCACCTGCATGCCCAGGAAATTGACAGGCTCGGTTTCGCCTTCCTTCAATTTCTTTTTCTTAGGTGCCGGCCGTTTGCGGTAATACAACTGCAGCGTGTCCGTTTGCGGATGAAGAACGTTCAGTGAGTCGCTTTTCGGATAGGTCACCGAGAATTGTAGCGTGTCTTTCAGCAGCAGACGCGGATCGGTAAGCCAGTAGTTTACACCCAGATTGCCTTCGAGTTTTTGTGGATAGTACCAGCTGCTGTCCTTTGTCGGAGTGAAATTCATCGGCACAGGGACTGGTATCGAGTCCAGTGGTGCGTTGAAACGCAAGGTGAAATAGCGGGCGTCGGGGCGTTCGGGTTTCGTCATGTATTGACGCACATAGTTCTCTTTGAAAAGCCGGAGAACAATATCATCAGGCAGGTATCGCGTGTAGCCCACCGTTTTTATCGTATCGATATTGGCGTCGACATGCGAAGTGTCTTTCCAAGTCGTATCTTGCCGTGTTGCCGGAACTGACGACGGGATGATCAGCGAATCGCTCCACGCAATCTCTTTCGATGGCTGGTCGAACTTATATGTACGACTGACATCGTTCAGTGCATAGATGCGGTATTTGCCCGGTTTGATATTACGAATGGTAAAATGGCCTCGGTCGTTAGTCCGCGAAGTGCGTTCGAACGGCAGCTTTACAAAAGCCGAGTCCGCCAGATTGCTGTGCAAGCCGATGATGATGCCCGACACGGGTTCCAGGTTCTCTGCGTTGAGCAGTGTGCCCGAAACTTCCATCGTATCGATCTGTCCACCGGTCGAAAAGGCGAAAGAGTAGTTTTGAAGGACATTCTTCTCGTTGTTGTCGGAGATGGAATTGGTGAAGTCAATGGTATAGGTGGCATCGCTTTTCAGGGAATCTTCAAGCTCAACCACGATCTTCTTCCCTTCGGTACGGATCACTGGCATCTCCATCTGTGGCGGAGTGATGATTACATTCTCTGAAGCTTTCTCGATCTGAATCAGTTCGTCAAAGAGAATCTCTACTTTCTTCCCCTTGTAGTTCACCGTGTTCGGTGTCGGAACGCTGCTGATAAACTTTGGCGGCAGTTCATCGTAAGGTCCGCCGTTGGGCGTTCCGATGTTGGCACACGAGTAGGCAAACAGGACAACCAGAATACCGATGATGGCACGGAACGAATTTGCTATGTATTTGTCGCTTTTCAATCTGAGAGTTATTAAATGAACAGCCGCAAAATTAGTAAAATATTGGGAATAATCGGATTTGTGCGGATTAGTTTCTAAGAACATGTCCGAACATTCTTTTAGAATATCCGGACTGTTCTGTGAAAGTAAAAATAAAATCAGATATAGTATAAGGTTTATTCCATCTGAAATTTGCGGCTTACCTTAAGCAGGTTTGCTGTGAACGAAACGACGTTTTGTGCCTCCTGGAGCATGTTCAGATAAACCATGCTCACTTTGGTGCCGTGTTCTTGCCCTTGAATACGTTTTAACTCCGTTTTCTTCAGAGAGGTAAGGTTCGTACTCAGGATGATTGAATCAGTTATTAAATCAGTCATTCTATGATAATCGTTGTTTGCAATCATCTCCGAACAGTGGTTCAGGAAAATCTGTATAGCGTCGGTTATCTGACTGATGTCATTTTTCTGAGCTTCGTTAAGCGGACGGAAATGGTTGTCGACATGCTCTTTTGCCGGCTCTGTCATACGCCGTATGCTGTAAACGATCTCGCTGGCAAAATCATTGCCTTGATAATAGTACAGTCCCTTGTCGACAGCGATATCATAATCGAGCTGTGTAACGCCCAGTGTCCCTATGCGTTTTACTTGCTTCAGATAAGTCTTTTTCTCTTCGATATCGTTCATTACTTGGCGTAAACCGTGCAGATCTTCTCCCATAAAAGAATGGACAGAGTTGCTGAATTCTTTTGAGGCGAACTGAAGCACATCGTTCAATTCTTCGCGACTATGCTGGCGGAACAATAGGAGTGCTTCATGTTTGTCGGTTGTTTCACGTAGGCGTTGGATGGTTGTGCCAATCTCCTCCTGCATGGCCTCTTTGCGCATTTTCTTTTTGTAGATCAGACGGCTGTGGATAAGCATATATACTGCTACTCCAATCATGGCAGCCATGGCAGCGATTCCTCCTATATAAATCAGTAGTGCAACGATGAAACAGATGATAAATGCCGCACCGGCAGTGATAAACCATCCGCCAATGACCGAAAGAACGCCGGTAATCCGATAGACGGCACTTTCGCGTCCCCAAGCACGGTCGGCAAGCGAACTACCCATTGCCACCATAAAAGAAACATAGGTGGTTGAGAGTGGCAACTTCAGCGAAGTTCCCAAAGCTATCAGTAGTCCTGAAAGCACAACGTTCACCGAGGCACGGACCACGTCGAAACTGGCTTTATCGGCAAGAATAATCTCGTTGTTGTTGAAGCGGCTGTCAATCCAGTCCTTCACTCTTGTCGGTACAATGCTCATGATTGTGTTCGAAGCATTATCGCAAGTGCGAACCAGAACGCGTGCAACAGGTGATGTACCGAAGCTTTCATTTCCTTCTGTTTGGCGAGCCAGATCAACAGATGTTTTAACAACCGCCTGTGCCTTTTTTGAGGTGATGAGCGAGATGACCATGACAATACCTGAGCCTACAAGAAAATACCAAGGCGTTTTTGCCGGTTCAAGCAAAGAATTCATCGTCAATGAGTCGATAGCAGTGCTTCCTCCCTGATTCATCAAATCGATAAAAGAGGAGTATCCCACAAGTGGAACACCGATGAAGTTCACCAGGTCATTGCCTGCAAATGCCAGTGCCAGTGCAAACGTTCCAAGCAGAATCACTACTTTAAACACATTTACTTTTAGCCAGTGCAGTATCTGCATCAGAATAGAAAAGAACAGTAGCGAGTACCAGACAATCATGCTTGTATGACTGTAAATATATGTCTTTATCGGACCTTCCAGAAACGGACTGTCTTTTAATCCTTTGATCAGCATGAAATAGATGATGGATGTTGCGGCCAGTCCACCGAAGATGCCGACAAAATATTTTGCATGTGCCGTATATTTGAATGTGAAGATTAGTCGCGACAGATATTGCACCACCAGTCCGAAGAAGAAGGCTATCGCCACAGATACAAAAATAGCAAGGATGACAACGAAGGCTTTATCCGTATTTAGTAAGTCGCCAAGCGTTAACGTCCCTCCTGAATGGGCAATCTTTATCAATGAGAGAGCTACAGTTCCGCCTAACAGTTCGAACACCATGGAGACGGTTGTTGAGGTTGGCATTCCTAGTGAATTGAAAATATCTAGAAGGACAATATCCGTCAGCATCACTGCAAGAACAATACACATGATCTCGGAAAAGTAGAAGTGCTGTGGATGGTAGATGCCATGGCGTGCAATATCCATCATTCCATTCGATAATGATGCACCAACCAGAATGCCAATGGCGGCAATGATCATAACTGTTTTAAATGATGCTACTTTCGATCCGATAGCTGAATTGAGGAAGTTTACGGCATCATTGCTTACGCCGACCCACAAGTCGAAAATTGCCAGGATGAACAGAAAGACGGTAAGGAAAAGATAGAATGTTTCCATAATGTGATTTTATTTTTTCTTCACCGCAAAAGTATGCAACGCATATTACGAAAAAATGAAGGAAATATTACAAATCTGTTACAAACGAGAAATTCTTAGCCGTTTCAAATGTAATTTGGCAGATAAAAATGAAGGTTTCACCTAAATAATTTGCAAAGAACGAATTATTCCCCTTATCTTTAACGCAAAATTTAGATTGCAATGAAGAAATATTGGTTTATCTGTATGTGCCTGCTGCTCGTCCTGGCAAGTTGCACTAGTGAGGTTGATCCTGAGATCACAATGAGTTCGACAAACACGGAGGTTTCATTGGCTGCGGCTCAGTCCTCTTTAGGAACGATAAGCTTTGCTAGTGCTACGGATTGGACGGCAACCTGCTCTGATAGTTGGTTCACTGTTTCGCAGACGGCCGGTGTTGGTGGAACGTTCAATCTGACGGTTACGGCGCTGTCAGAAAACAATACTTACGAAACGCGAAAGGGAACGGTTACTATTACTTCGGGTACTATTGTCAAAACCGTTGCAGTTTCGCAAAAATATTTTGAGGTGATTCAACTGAAAACTTCTGCATACACGGCTAAAGCTGCAGGCGACACGGTTCAGATTGTTTTTGCTACAAACATAAATACTGATAGTTTGCGAATCTATTCTTCTGATGCCGACTGGATTTCTTTAATTAATCCAAATACAACAAAGGGCTTGGAAAGTTATTACGTTTTGGTGAAAGTGGAACCAAACACAGATAATGCAACACGTACGGCATACATTCAGTTCCGCAATACAAGTTCAACAATAGAGTCTGATGTTTTGTCTATCACTCAGGCTGGTACAGCAGGCACATCGACCGATTTTTCACAAGATGGCGTCGTTTCAACGCTTCAAAAAGCTTCTATAGGAAGTGGTATCCCTGTTATTTTGATGGGCGATGGATTTTTGGATAAGGATATTGCGGATGGAACCTATACGACGGTTATGAAGAAAGCTATGGAGAATATTTTCACTGAGGAACCTATCAGTTCGCTTCGCTCTTATTTCTCCGTCTATCAGGTGAATGCTGTTTCAAAGAACAATGCTTTCGGCACAGGTTATAGCACCGTATTCAGTTGTAGTTTCCCGGATGTCGAAACAACAGAGATCGATGGAAATGATGAAATCGTACAAAACTATGCCGCTAAAGTTACAGGTGTGGATGTCGATAATGCTTTGGTCATAGTCATTCTCAATTCGAAAGAATATAAAGGAACAACCTATTTTTATGCAGACACTAAAAACTATTATCAGCTAGGTATCTGTTATTGTCCGATCATCGATGGTATGGAATCGACTTATTTCCGACAAGTCCTATGTCATGAAGCTATCGGCCATGGTTTTGCCAAACTGGAGGACGAGTATAGTTATGAAAAGAATGGAACTATTAAAGCTTCTGATAAAACAATGATTCAAGCGGCACAGAAAGCTGCTAACTGGTATCCAAACGTGGATTTTACTACTGATTCGACCGCAGTCCTTTGGTCAAAGTTTATTACTGATAGTCGTTACTCTTCCCAGAAGATTGGCATTTATGAAGGAGCTGCAACTTATATTAAAGGTGCTTATCGTCCAACGAACGAGAGTATTATGAATTCCAATACAGGCGGTTTCAATGCTCCATCACGCGAAGCTTTATATAAGAAAGTGATGACTTTAGCTTACGGCTCGTCATGGAAATATGATTATGAAACCTTTGTCACATTTGATAAAGCACATCCTTATGCTATCAAGATGCAAGCCGTTACTCGAAGTGCCGGTTTACCTCCATTTATTCATCCAAAATTGAAGTTCAGACATAAATGATAGGTCATTCATTTTAATAGCAACCAAGGCACGGAATTCAAAGACAGAATGTTTTCCGTGCCTTAGTTATTATGTGTGGTTTTGTATTTTTTCGCTAAAAATATGATAGATACGATATAATTCTATACTTTTGCTCTCATGGAAGAGCAAAAAGGACATATTGATTTTAAAGATGTTTACGTCACTTATTATTCGAGGATGAAACATTTTGCTCAGGAGTATGTTCTCTCTGAAGCGGATGCCGAAAATATTGTTCAGGATGTTTTCCTTGAAGTCTGGAAGCGGCGTGATGTATTAGCTTATCATGTCAACTTAATTGCTTTTCTTTTTACTTCTGTAAAAAATGAATGCCTCGATTTCTTGCAGCATAAAGTTATCGAAGAAAAAGCTGTTACGCATATAAAAGAAGAATATACGCGAACATTGCAGATGAAATATGAATCCTTGGAGGCTTTTGATGAGGGATTCTTTTCGGAAGATGATATTGAAACCTTAATTACAAAAGCCATTGATTCTCTTCCCGAGAAATGCAGGGAGATTTTTATCAGAAGTAAGATAGAAGGGAAAAGACAAAAGGAAATTGCTGAAGAACTCGGCGTGTCGATCAATACCATTGAAACACAGATGGGGATAGCTTACAAGAAACTTAAAGTAGAACTCAAAGACGTCCTTCCTTTATTGATTTTTTTATTAGGATAAAATATTTCAAAATCTTTTGGCGGATTTTTTGTGCTGGTTCGTTTTATTATAAAAGCTGCGAAGAATAATGGACGAACAGATAGAAAAATACTTTCTGGGCAAGCTCAATGGATTCGAAAGAACGGATTTATTGAAGAAGCTGGAAACAGACTTGGAGGCGAAAAAGGAATTTATTCGCTTTCAGAATGTTGTAGGTCTTTCCCATCTTTCCCATCAAGCTAAAGATGAAAAGGAAGGAGCGAATGATTATGATCTGTTTGTTCGGAAGTTGAAACGGAAGAATCAAATGCGAATTTTCTTCAATGTTGTTCGTTATGCCGCCATTATTGCTTTGCTTATAGCATCTACGGCGATTGTGACAATGAGTTTATCAGATGGGAAACTGCCAAAAGCTACTCTAAGTTCACTATATGTTCCTTCCGGCCAGCGTGCGCGACTTATATTGCAAGATGGAACGGAAGTTTGGTTGAATGCTAATTCCACCTTATTATATCCTTCTTATTTTAGTGGAGATGAACGACGAGTTGTCGTGAGTGGTGAAGCTTTTTTTAATGTAGCGAAGAATCCAAAGAAGCCCTTTATCGTTTCAACCAGCAAGGTGGAGATGAAGGTCTTAGGTACAAAGTTTAATGTGTATTGTTATCCTGAAGCCGATTATGTGCGTACTAGTTTGATTGAAGGCGCAGTAGAAGTGAAAAACGATCGTGCAAAAGTCAGATTGAAACCTAATGAGCAAGTGACTATTCGCGGTGGACAGATGCAAGTCGAGAACATTACCTTCTCAGACTATTTCTTGTGGAAAGATGGCATATACTGTTTCGAAAATGAGCGTCTTATCAGCATCATCAAAAAACTCGAATTATATTATGATATAAAGATCATCGTGCATGATCCGGAAATCTTCAATGTAACCTATACCGGAAAATTCCGGCAGCGCGATGGAATAGACGAGATACTGAAAGTACTCAGTAGAATCCGCAATTTTCATGTGAAGAAAGATATAGAAAAGAATATAATAACATTAAGTAAATAGAATTTGTAGAACCATTTAAAACACATTGCCCATGAAACATAGAAAGACATTTTAAAGAAGAACGGCAAGCGCTTCCAACACTTACCGTTCAGAAAAGCAAACACTAGGTTATTTTTAGTATTCACTTAAAACATTACAAAGATATGGAAATAAAAACTTTGTTACAGTTTTTTATTGTACAAAATAAATACACAAGAAAAATATTTAGAATTATGAAACTATCAGTTTTGTTTTTATTTGTATTTACACTGCAACTGATGGCAATTGGAACTGAAGCACAGAATACGATTATGAGAGTAAACTCAAATGTCGTTACTGTAGCCCAATTGATTAATGAGATTGAAAAGCAGACTGACTATTTGGTTGTTTTTAGTAATCGAGAAGTTAATACGCAAAGAGAAGTACGCTTACAAAAGCAATCAAATAAGGTATCTTCTTTCCTTGCTGAAGCATTTGGCGGAACGGATATCAGTTATGAATTTGAGAATAATTATATCATTCTTGCTAAGAAAGATATGGTGAAAAAGGCCGTTATAGCTATTGCTCAACAGAATGACAAAAAAATAATAGGAACTGTAGTTGATGGTAAAGGAGAACCAATCATTGGTGCTAATGTAGTTGTTAAAGGAACTACCAATGGAACAATCACTGATGTTGATGGTAAATTCACTCTCACAAATGCAAAAAAAGGAGATATTTTGGAAGTATCCTATATTGGCTATACTTCTCAAAATATCCGTTTAAGTGGTGAATCTTCTTTGAATGTTGTATTGAAGGAAAATACACAAGCTTTGGAAGAAGTAGTCGTTGTAGGTTATGGTACTCAGAAGAAAGTGAATTTGACGGGATCTGTCTCATCAGTGAACTTTCAAGAAATGGCATCAAGACCTGTAACAGATGCTTCTCAAGTACTTAATAATGCTTCCCCTGGTCTTCAAATTATGCAGAATTCTGGTGAACCTAATTCTGAAAACTTTTCATACAATATTCGTGGTATGGGAACATTGAATAGCTCTTCACCTCTTGTTTTAGTTGATGGTATGGAACAAAGCATCAGTATGGTCAATCCTTCTGATATTGAAAGTGTGTCTGTATTGAAAGATGCTGCTTCTTGCGCTATTTACGGTAACAGAGGTGCTAATGGTGTTATACTTATCAAGACTAAAAGCGGATCAGATAGCAAAGTCAGTGTAAGTTATGACGGTGTGTTTTCATACGATCAACCTTTGAAAATCATACATACAGTTTCTGATTATGTACAGTATATGCAGTTGATGAACGAATCTTCTAACAATCTTGGTAATCCTAACATGTTTTCTCAAAGCTCCATAGATTTATGGAATGCTGCAAAAGCAGACCCTAATGGAATTGCCGCTTCAGGTTATCCCAATTATGTAGCTTATCCTAATATTGACTGGTGGGATCAGATCTACACGAATCAATGGATGCAAAAGCATACCGTTTCTATTAATGGTAAAGAGAAGAAATCTGGATATACAATGAGTTTTTCTTATACAGATAATCCTGGTGTTGTTAAGAAGAGCGGTTATAAAAGATATATGGGTCGTGTAAATTTATTCTCCGATGTTACTGATTGGCTGAGAGTAGGTTCACGTTTATGGGGAAATGTAACTGATCGTGATGTCAGTGATTCTTCAAGTGATTTCTTTACTGGCATTAGTACTGTAAAAATGTTGCCTTGTACGTATCCATTCTACGATGGCAAATATGGTGCACCAGAGGGACCGGAAGATGATCCTCAGTCTCATAATCCACTTTGGGATATGGCAGATATTGATGGCGCAGACAAATATACACAGTCATACTCTGATTGGTATGCTCAGGTCAAGTTTTTGAAACATTTCACTTATAATTTTGATTTCTATTATAAAGATCTTCGTCGTGAAGAGAAAAGCTACGATACTTCAATTGGAAAGTACAGTTTTTCTAAAGGGGCATATTCGACAGGTGCAAATGCTCCATCCACTCTTTATACATACATGTATTATACAAGAACGAATGATTCAAAGCTAGATCATTTAATTAATTACAATCAAACGTTTGGTTCTCATGATGTATCGGCAATGGCTGGTTATGAGGAAGAACGTTATAAATATAGGGAAAGTAATATGAGAAAACTAGGTCTTACAGATGCTTCTGTAAATGACCTTAGCTCTGCTACTACGCCTTATTCAACGTCAGGTTATGGTACAGAATATTCAGCTCGTTCATATTTCGGTCGTGTAAATTACGCTTATAAAGGCAAATATCTGTTTGAGGCAAATATACGTCACGATGGATCTTCAAGATTTGCTCCTGATTACCGTTGGGGTACTTTCCCTTCATTTTCAGCAGGCTGGCGTATAACTGAAGAACCTTGGTTCAAATCTTTTCAATGGCTGAATAGTTTAAAACTTCGTGCATCTTGGGGTAAGTTAGGTAATAATGCTATCGGAGACTATGATTGGCAGTCAACATACTCTGCAGCTAATTATTCTACAGGTCAGGTTATTACAAGTGGTATTGCTATTACGTCTATTGCCAATAGAGCTCTTACTTGGGAAGAGACAGCTGTCACTAATGTAGGTTTTGATTTTGGCATGCTGAATAATAAGCTGGCAGGTAATATGGATGTATACAATAAGTTAACTACCGGAATTCTTTATACTCCTGATATGTATATGGTAATGGGAAATGCTACGGGTCCAAAAGAGAATATTGCTGAAGTTACTAACAGAGGTGTGGAATTCGAAGTTTCTTGGAGAGACCGCATCAGTAAAGATTTCAACTATAGCCTTAAAGGACAGTTCTCATATAATAAGAACTTCGTCAGCAAATATAAAGGGAAACTCGAAAGAGGATGGAATTCTGATAATAGCGAATATAAAACCAATATTGGTGATGTCTCGACAGGTAGTGGTACAAGAATCATTGAAGATCACATGATTAATGAATACTACATGCCTAATGTCTATAAAGGGAATGGCTCATACTTCAAGTCTGATGGTTCTGTCGATATAAAAGGAGGACCTAAAGATGGTATGATTCGTACTGAGAACGATATGAAATGGTTACAGGCCATGAAAGCCGCAGGCTATACTTTCCAACCATACAATACGGTAGCAAAAAATGCTCTTTGGTATGGTGAATATATTTATGCTGATGCTAATGGTGATGGTATCTATGGTAATTCATACGATTCTGAATTTCAAGGTACTTCATCAACTCCTAAATATAATTTTGGCGTTCAGGCTAATGCAAATTGGAAGAACTTTGACTTTTCAATGATTTGGGGTGGTGCTGCAGGATTTAGCATTTATTACTATGTAAATTCTAGGAATTCAAGTGAAACCGTTTATGGTTACACGATTTCTGATGATGTAGCAAAGGATCACTATTTTTATGATCCTGAAAATCCATCTGATCCTAGAACCAATCTATCATCAAAAAATCCTCGACTGGTTAATGTATCGGGTGCTCAGAGTTCTGCTCTTTCTTCTTTACATTTGGAAAAAGGTGATTTCGTTAAACTTAGAAATTTAACTATAGGTTATACGGTTCCGAGTTGGATTACTAAAAAGTTCTATGCTGAAAAGCTCCGCGTTTTTGCATCAGGTGAAAATCTTTTCTGTATCACTGGCTTTTCTGGTATGGATCCTGAAATGCGTGCTATAGGTGGTTACTCAACAATGAGTCAATATGCGTTTGGTGTTAATTTAACATTTTAATAATTCGACAACATGAAAAAAATATTTAAAAATATAGCTCTCCTTTTGACAACATCGTTGGTATTCTTAGGTATGACTGGATGTGACAACAATTTACTTGATACAGTTCCAACTAATAGTTTTTCAAGTGCTAATGTTTGGTCAAGCCCAACTTTGGCTCGTGCTGCAGTGATGGGTGTATATAATGAGCTTTATACCAAGTTTTCACAAAACTATGCAGGTGCAAGTATGGGTGTCCCTTATGATGCTTTTTCGTCTGTAATGGATATAGATATGAACTGGAAAGGTAGTTGTTTTGCTATTTCAGGTTCATGCACTCCATCTGACGGAAATGTTGCTACTCACTATAAATTTTATTATACGATTGTATATAGAGCTAACGATGTCATCAATAACATTGATAAAGTTCCGGATATGGCAGATACAGAAAAAGCTCAACTGAAAGCTGAATGTAAATTTCTACGTGCTTGGGCTTATTTTTATCTGAATGTCCTTTGGAAAGGTGTTCCTCTTTATACTGAAAATGTAGAGACAACTGAAGCTACCAAGCCTCGTTCTACAGAAGAAGAAGTTTGGAATCAAGTCATTGCAGATCTTACGGATTGCATTAATGAATCTAATTTGCCTACAAAGTATGCAAAAGGCAACAGCAGTTATGGCCGCATAACGAAAGGTGCAGCTTATGCATTCAGAGGTCAAGCTTATCAGTTTAAAGGTGATTATGCAAAGGCTCTGGCTGATTTTGAAGCAATAGAAGGTTTAGGATATGCGCTATATTCTCCAAGTAATGGTGCGGTTGGAAATAGAGACTTCTTCCAGCTTTTCAAACCGGCAAATGAACAATGTGATGAAATGATTTTCTCTATACAATGTGTTCAAACACCGGGAATGGGTAATCCAAGAGGCATTAATTATGGTAACCGTGTAACTGGTGGTTCCGCTTGGAACAATTATCTTCCAAATCCCGCATTTGTTGAGATGTATGAATGTGCTGATGGGTCTGATTTCAATTGGGAAAAGTATTGTCCTGATTGGCAATCGATGACACCTAAAGCAAGATCCGTATTTTTCTTGAGAGATGGACTTCAGTCTGGTAATGGTCAATGGGGAACTACAGCTGCTACATCTAATTATCAAGCACTTTATAGCAATATGGTTGCTTATGGTTCAGACATGAGTAAATACTTGGATCAAGGCAACGAAGCTAGAATTCAGAAAGCATACAAAGATCGAGACCCACGTCTTATGCAGTCAATAATTACTCCGTATTCAACTTATAATGGATATGAAGCTGGTGTAGGAAATCACACTTGGACACTCCGTTGGCCTTATATTCTTGATGCAGGTGCACCGTATGATGTTCGTACCGATACCAATTCTAAGGTTTATTATTTGTGGAGAAAATATGTAACAGAAAATGATGAATGTACAACACGTTGGGTGTATCAAGAAGATATAATCTTGTGTCGTTATGCTGAGATCCTTCTTCGTCGTGCAGAATGTTTGAATGAACTTGGACGTACTGATGAAGCCGTTAAATATGTAAATATGGTAAGAAAACGTGCTGGTCATGTTCTTCTTAATGACCCAGCCTATCCTGCAACTAAGGTTACAGGTCAGGAAAATATGCGTCAACGTATTCGCAAAGAGTTTTACGTTGAACTTGGCGGAGAAGACTCAATGTTCTTCAATGAACTTCGTTGGGGTACATGGTATGACAGAAAGTTCAAAGATCATTCTTCCGGCAAAGTTGGTGAACTCAACTCCAATGGATTGATGCAGGTTTGGGGTGAAACAACTTATAAACACATTAGTGTAGGTGATCAAATGAAGATTTGGCCTATTCCTGCAAAGGAAAGAGAGATGAATCCGAGCCTTACTCAGAACCCTGGTTGGCAGGATTAAACATTATTAGTTATTACAACTGAGTGAAGGGGAGTATGAGAAAGTATTCTCATGCTCCCCTTTCTCTTTATTAAATTATTGGATATGAAAGCACTATTTATTTATTTAAATATTTTCTTGCTTATATTGTTATCATGTGGCAATAAAATCGGTGATAATAATGATTTAATCAAAGAGAATGAAGAGGCTTCTGCAAGTTATAGGAATCCTATCATTAATGAAAACTGCCCAGATCCGACAGTTATGAAAGCAAACGATGGATACTTTTATGTTTATAGTACACAGAACAATTTAAAAGGTGACATCCGTTATTTGCCAATACATAAATCCAAAGATTTGATTCACTGGGATTATGTAGGAACTGTCTTTAATAATAGCAATCATCCCACGTGGGTACAAAATGCTAGATTATGGGCCCCTGACATTAATTACATTAATGGTCAGTATGTTTTATATTATGCAATGGGAGTTTGGGGCAAAACATTGGAAGCGGCTATTGGTGTAGCTACGGCTGACAGACCTGAAGGTCCTTTTACTGACCATGGTAAAGTCATAGATTATGCCTCACAGGGAGTAAACAATTCAATTGATGAGTTTTATATAGAAGATAATGGACACAAATATTTAGTCTGGGGTAGTTTCTATGGCATTTATGCTATAGAATTAACCGATGATGGATTGGCTGTTAAAGCAGGAGTACAAAAAGTCCAATTGGCAGGAAATCAGATGGAAGGATCATACATTGCGAAACATAATGGTTACTTCTATTTGATTGGTTCATCTGGAAGTTGTTGCGAAGGTAAATATAGTACTTATCACTTGATTTTTGGAAAATCAAAAAATGTATTAGGTCCATACGTGACAAAAGATGGAAAACGGATGCTTGATGGAGCCGGAGATTTATTATTACAAGGAAATACTACATGGGCAGGTCCAGGGCATAATGCAGAATTTGTCCAGGATAATAAAGGAAATGACTGGATCATTTATCATGCCTATAGGAGAGCTGATGATTCTTTAGGTCGGTTATTAATGCTTGACCGTATATATTGGGATAATTGGGGACCTTATATTAAAGGGAATACTGCTTCTATATCTGAGAAAGTTCCTGATTTCAAATAAAATATAAAAATAAATATGATCATGAAAATAAAAATAATTGTATTGGCTTTATTATTAACAGGAGGAGTACTCTCTGTTAATGGACAGCAACGTGCAGATCAACAACACTTGACTGATCCAAATTCATTTTCGTTGATTTTAATGGGAGATCCTCAAGGTTATACCAAATATGATATAAATCAGCCTCTTTTTGAGCTTTGTACAGCTTGGGTTGCAGATAATATCGATAATTTACATATTAAGGCTGTATTATTGACAGGTGATCTGGTTGAACAAAACGAAAATATTGTTCGTAATCGAGCTATGCTAAACCAGACAAGTCGAGAAATGTGGGAATCTGCTTCCAGATCTTTGGCTCGCTTGGATAATAAAGTGCCTTATATTATCTCTGCTGGTAACCATGAGTATGGCTATCTGCATGCAGAAAATGGAATGACACATTTTCCTGAATATATCACATTTGAGCGTAACAGTGCTTGGCGTGATATTGTTGTAAGCAGTATTCCAAATCGTAACGGAGTTGTTTCATTAGAAAATGCCGCTTTTGAGTTTAAAGATCCTCACTGGGGAAATTTATTGATTATCACAACAGAGTTTGCTCCACGTGACGAAGTATTAAATTGGGCCAAAGCATTGGTGGATGGACCGAAGTATAAAGATTATAAGGTGATTTTTATGACACATTCATTTTTGCAAGAACGTACGGCAGAAAGGATTGTAAACGAAGAATATACCATTAATCCACGAAATTGGGCTCAGGCAATATGGGATAAGCTGATTGCTCCTGCCACAAACATCCGTTTGGTAATTTGTGGTCATACAGGTAAACCGGGTGATTTTGAAGACTCTGTAGCTCATCGCGTTGATAAAAATAATTCAGGTAAGGATGTCCATCAAATGATGTTCAATGTCCAGATACTCGGTGGTGGTTGGGAAGGCAACGGAGGCGACGGTTGGTTACGTATTTTGGAATTTATGCCGGATGGAAAAACTATTAAAGTTAAAACCTATTCCCCTCTTTTTGGCATATCTCCATCGACAAAAAATTTGGCACATCGTACCGGAGCATGTGATCAGTTCGACATGGTAATCAAATAATGAGTAAATTATGAAAATAAGAAATTATTATTTACTGGCATGCCTATTCTTTTTGTGTGGATTTGGCTTATTGAATGCACAAACACAAAAGTCTTTGCCTGATCGCTGGTCGGAAGAAAAAGCACAGCAATGGTATTCACAGCAACCTTGGTTCGCAGGATGCGATTATATTCCTGCAACGGCAATCAATCAGATTGAGATGTGGAGCAAAGAGTCTTTCGATGCGAAACAGATAGACAAGGAATTAACCTGGGCTGAAGGATTGGGATTCAATACAATGCGAGTGTTTCTTAGCAGTGTCGTATGGCAAAATGATGCACAAGGATTCAAGAGCAGAATCAATCAGTTCCTCACGATATGCAACAAACACGGTATACGTCCGCTGTTTGTTTTCTTTGATGATTGCTGGAACAAGGAATCTCATTATGGAAAACAGGCTTCTCCGAAACCCGGCATTCATAATTCGGGATGGGTGCAGGATCCGTCGTGCAGTTTGCGTGAAGACACCGCAAAACTTTATCCTTTATTAAAAAAATATGTGCAGGATATAGTCAGCACTTTTGGAAAAGACAAACGTGTACTGATGTGGGATCTCTACAATGAACCGGGAAATAGCAATCATGGCTGTTCTTCCTTGCCATTGTTGAAGAATGTTTTTAAATGGGCACGAGCTTGTCGCCCGTCACAACCGTTGACTGCCGGAATCTGGACTTTTGATTGTCCTGCATTGAATGCATTCCAGCTGAATCATTCGGATGTAATATCTTATCACAATTATGGAGATGAAAAGGAACATGCTGAATGGATCAAGTTTTTGCAGATGATGGATCGTCCACTGGTCTGTACCGAATATATGGCCAGAAAGAGAAACAGTCACTTTGAGAATATCATGCCGTTGTTGAAACAAAATAAGATCGTTGCCATCAACTGGGGTTTTGTATCAGGCAAAACAAATACCATTTTTGCATGGGACACTCCGCTTCCGAATGCAAAAGAACCGGAAGTTTGGTTCCATGATATTTATCGCCAGGATGGAACACCATTTGATCAGAAAGAAATTGATTTTATCAAGTCAATAACAAAGGATAAAAACAATTAGAATTTATAGTAATTTTGACGAAGAGGATGTGTCACCTAAAAGCTGACACATCCTCTTTGTTTTATTAATCAATAATCCAAACGTATTACTTCACCATTGAATGGCTGAATTGATTCTTGTCAAAAATTCATGTTTCTGATGCCGGATTTTGCACATTAACACCGAGGAAAAATTTTCGAAGCTTCAATAGCCATTCTAACCAGCTATGTATCTGGCACTTATTTTAACTAATTAAAGCCTCCATTTCATTCGGAAGAAAGTTCCATTTCATTCGAATGGAGTGAAGGTTTCATTCGAATGAAATGGTTCGCGCATTCGAATGAAATTTCCAACTCTTTTAGATAACTTTAAAGCCATATCAAAAATCTATGTTTTGTGCTATATGACATTGTTTATAATAGTGGAGTCATATACACAATTTCATCCTACACTTTCAGATTCTTATCATGTAGAATATAAGGGGTTAAAAGCTGATTGCCATATTTTGCAACGGTTTGAGGCATTCCACCCACAATCATATATTGCCGAAAATAATCCAATGCCCTACGATGGAATGTTCTTCGGAAGATAACATGATATCCTTCACATTCTTTTATTAGAAATAAGCGAACGGGCTTCATCATTCGATATTTTCCCATGAGAGAGCTTGCATTTGGAATAGACTTCCAAATGCAGAAAGAGAGTATTCAAATCGTCTGAATAGAAATCGAAAAACTCGATTACCTGTGAAAACTATTTGGAGTCATAATGCAGATAAAAAGCAACAAATCAGACAAAGAAAGATATTTGGCAAAAATGTCACTTAGATGAAAATTAATTGTATCTACTTTTGAGATCGTTAAAAGACTAAGTAACATAAAAATCATCATGAAAACAAAATCGCTTATTTTAGCCGCGCTTCTCTGCAGTAGTGCTGTAGTAGCGCAAAATCAACAGGTGAGCAGTATCATCAACAGCTCAACAAGTGCCTCAACCACACAAACTAAATATGGAAAGGTTTGCGGGTTCATTTATAAGGGCGTTTACACCTATAAAGGCATTCCTTTTGCTCAGGCAAAACGTTTTGAGATGCCTCAACCTCCAACGGCATGGAGCAATATACGGTCTTGTCGCACTTATGGACCATCGTGTCCACAGCCGAAAACGAACCGTTGGGACAACGATGCAGGCGCCTTTTTCTATCTGTGGTACGAAGGAGCGCAAAGCGAAGATTGCCTGCGTCTGAATATCTGGACCAAAGGAATCAACGATGGAAAGAAACGGCCGGTACTTGTATGGTTCCATGGCGGAGGATTTGTTGAAGGTTGCGGACAAGATCATCCGGGTTACAACGGCCACAATCTGGCGGATAAGGGTGATGTGGTAGTGGTTTCTATCAATCATCGTCTAAACACACTGGGCTACACTGACTTGTCTGAGTTTGGCGAGAAATACAAATACTCAGGAAACATTGGAAATATAGACATTGTAGAAGCGCTCAAATGGGTACACGAGAATATTTCCAACTTCGGAGGCGATCCTGATTGCGTCACCATCTTTGGCCAAAGCGGTGGTGGAGCGAAAGTGTCGAGTATGCTTTGTATGCCAATGGCTCAAGGGCTTTTCCATCGGGCAATGATTATGAGTGGCTCCGGATTTATGAGAGGTATGAAGCACGATATTGCCCAAAAGATTGGTGCACGCACTGTCGAACTGCTTGGACTGACAAAAGAGAATATCGACGAGATACAAAAGATGGATTATGAAAAAGTGTATAAAGCCAATGTAGAAGCCATGCAACAGATTGCCAAAGAGAACCAATCGAGCAGCAACTCATTCAGAAACACCATGACATGGGAACCGATCATCGATGGCGATGCACTGCCTGACGGTCTTTTCCTGAATGGTTCAGAAAAAATGAGCAAAAACGTTCCGCTTATTATAGGCTCAACATTGAATGAATTTGGTGGTCGTAAATACGATAAAAACATAAAAACCTGGGACGAAGTAAAAGCAGATCTAGCAAAAACGATGGGCGAAAAAGCAGGAAAATATGTTGATGAATTTCGTAAGACTTATCCGAATGACAATATTGACGCATTCTACAGGCTCGATATGATGGTTCGTCCCGCAGCTATTGAACAGATTAATACTCGCGTAGCCGATGGCGGAGCTCCTGTTTGGAACTATCTGTTTGCTTATCAGCTGCCTTCGGAAGATGGCGAGTTTCATGCAGGTCATAATGCAGATATTGCTTTTTATTTTAATAATGTAATACGCAGTGCAAACATGACCGGAGCAACTCCTGAAGGAATAGAATTAGGTGAAACGATGAGTACAGCGCTTATCAATTTTGCTCGCACAGGAAAACCTTCTGCTCCAGGTTTACCTGAATGGAAACCGGCAACAGCACAAGAGATGAACACGATGATATGGAACTGCCCTAATAGTAAACTGGTAGTCAATCATGACAAGAACCTGATTGAGTCTGCGCGATAAAATCAAACAATCTATATCAAAAATAACGAAGTCCTTGGATAATTACAATCACAAGGACTTCGTTATTTTTTTCTCAATCAAGGATAGAATCAGAAACTGATATCAGTTTGATATTCAGGAACGACTCTGATATTTTTCACATCAAGAACAGACCCGTTGGAAAAGTCGGGAATCACCTCTTGGGGCAATGATTTCAAGCAACTATTATCGTTTTTCAAAGCTCTCAAACGAATAGTCATATCTTGAGAAACAAGTGATTTTTTAAAGCGATTCAAGGCAACTATCCAAGGTTGTCCATGCCAAAAATCATCATCAACAAGTTCATTATCAAGAAATGCCATCGCTACATCAGCAGTATAATCCATCTGAAGAAAATATTCATGTATCTGTGGATGAATCGTGCTGTCGTTGAAATGGACTGTCATCAACCGGTCGCTATATTTCTTTACGCCAAACGACGGTTCTACAGCAGCCACTGTTTTATATTGGGTTGCGAACCCTTTATCTGAAGGATAAACAATATAGCTAAACTCTGGCTTGCTCAGACTCAATAATGTAGCTCCATGATCGGAAGGAAGAAGCGTTGCATCAGTTATCACCATCTTACCATTCACTTTGGCTGCATTCAGCGCCTCTGATTCAGTAAGCGTTGTAATTCTTATTGTTTTACCACTACCTTTCTTCACCGTAAATGTGCTTTTTAAGCCCGGAACAGGATTGAACAAATACTTGCCTTTAACGGTTGCCTTATCAAAAAGGAACTCAGGATTAATGCCATCAGGAACGAAAAACATATAATGAGTTGCTTCTCGGTCATTAATAATCATAAGAGGTTGTGCTGTAGCATATTTTAATAAGGCACCATCCATCTTCATATTAAAAGGCATAATCATATTCACGTCCTTTGGTAACGTAAACGAATTCTGCGCAGGCACATACAATATCTCACCATTTAAGTTAATCTTCATTCTAATACCCATCATATCGTGACGATTAACTTCATGATCTTGATAATTGATTAGGAAAAGGAAGCCTGAACCATCCTTCATTCGTGCTGCATAACGTAAATGATCAACATCTTCAGGCGCAAGTTTGTCGCTGCCATCCGGCAGAACTGTCTCCATTGGAGCAAGCTGTTGTTGAAAATCATTAATAAACAAATGGAGCATACGCATTCGGCGATAACTCTCATGTTCAAGTCCATTTTCGCCAAGAGGAGCTTGAAAATCATAAGAGATTCTTGGCAACATGCCATCGCCATCACTAAAATAGGCATATCCACCGCTCATTTTTGGCGATGATCCTCCATGATACATATAATATCCAAATCCGTTCGTTCCGCTTCCGATAGAGCGCAGCAACATCGTGGCTATTCCCTTGGGATAAACTTTCGGACGCAACGAATAGCCCATCTGTATTCCACACCCCATCTCGGCATAAACAACAGGATAATCTTCCGAACGATAACGCACAGGCGAATAGTCCGGTTTTTTATGAAGGTCAGTAAACAGACAATAAGGACTTCTAGCTGTTACATCAGTCCAAGTAGCATAAGGATAGGCTGCACAAACAGGTAATCCTTCATTGCCTAATACAGCTGCATTTCCCCAGCCGGTAGCTGTATAAATAGGGACAATCATTCCCAGTTCTTCAGCCATTTGTTTAAGAGTCATCATATGTTCATCGCCAAGCTTAGCTGTGGTAATTTTTTTCTGTTCGGGACTGATTTCGAGATGAGCAAAAGCTTCGTCATATCCGGCAGAGGTAAACTCCGTTCGTCCCATATACGAAAGAGCCCAACCAGCAGCTGCATGCTGATGTTCATTCTCAAGCTGAATACCAATAATCGGACCATTATCCTTATAATACAATCCTTTCAGCTGAGTGGCAATCTGAGTGAACAGCTGTTTGGCATAATGCAAATAGAGCTTATCATTACTTCTCACATCAACAGGCATTGAATAAAGCCAATCTGGCAGTCCACCGTTACGTATCTCACCGTGATCAAACGGCCCGATTCTGACAATCACTTGAAAACCTAGTTTCTGACAAAGTTGAACAAAACGCCGCAAGTCCAAATCGCCAGACCAGTTAAATTCACCCCTCTTTTGCTCATGGATATTCCAGAAAACATAAGTGGAAACGATATTGACACCTCCGGCTTTCATTTTCAGGAGCTGCTCTTCCCACTGTTCATGAGGATAGCGACAATAATGAAACTCTCCAATTATGGGAATTATCGGCTTCGAATCCTGACTCAGATAGTGGTTATTGGCCATAATTGAGCCTCCTGAAGAATTACTACCGCCAATACGAAGCTGACCTTCGTTAATTGTCATTGGAGTTTTTGGTGCATTTATCTCATATATCTGCTGAGCGCTGACGCAACATGCAGACAGAGAAAACAAACCTAACAATAATTGCTTTTTCATAAAATAATTATGCTGATTAATAAAAACTACTACAAAATTGAGCAATTAAATATTGCCTCACAGCTACAAATAAGACAAACTAAGACACAAATCGGACTTTAGAGCAATTATTAGCAGCAATAGGAATTAAGGGAAGAGAGAAAAACATTATTTTTGTCCACGAATAAATGTTTTAATACTATAATTGGCTTTGCATAGATATATCATCACCATACTATTATTTTTACTGATCGCACCCGCTACGGTCAGACCTCAGTTAACGGAATCTTTCGTCTTTCATAATATGCCTTTGCAACAATCATCACAGGTATATTGTGTCACACAAGATACGGATGGAATGATATGGCTGGGAACAGATGCCGGTCCATACTGTTTTGACGGCTACAGATATATTTCGCATTCATCTTCTGAAGTATGCAAATCAATCTATAGTATTCTTGCTGTTGATGATTATGTGTTCATGGGAAGTATGCAAGGATTTTCCCTTTATAATCGAAAAACTGACACTTTTTTGAAATACAAAGGCACCTGTCCACTTGATGTGAGAGCTCTCATAAGGCAAGGTGATAATATACTTATCGGATCATCAAAGGGACTATATAGCTTCAATCTAAAAACCGCAGCTATCGTTAAACTATCTTCGACACCCAAGAATATTCTATCTCTTGCCATAAACGGACATGATCTTCTTATCGGCAGCCTTTACGGACTCTATAAATATGCTTCCGGGCAATGCACGGCAATTCCTCTTGTTTCCGGATTACAATTGCCATCAGTAAGCTGTATTGAGCAAACGGGATTGAAAAACCAATTTTGGATAGGAACATACAATCATCTGCTTCGCTACAATGCTGAGACCGGACAAAGCAAAATAGAAAAAGAGTTGGGAAATATTGTTGTGAAGTCGATAAATCTGGTCAACGGAACTCTTGTGATTGCCGCTGACGACGGTTTATATATTTATAAGGACAAGAGAATCAAGCATATGGTGCACGACTCAAAAGATCCTTTCTCTTTAGGTAACAACATTGTGTGGAGCATTCTGCACGATCAATGGAACAATATTATTCTTGGTACTGATGATGGATTGTCAATCATCTCGCAGACAAACTTGTATGCCTATCACAGCATAGCCTCACTTTCCGGTTCATCTGTTGGCAACAGTCTAAGCCACATCTTTCAGGATAGTTTTGGCGAACAATGGCTGGGAGGAACAAGTGGAATTATCAGACTCAATCCCACAGTTGCCTGGTTCAAACAAAACGACAAACAAAATCCCATATCACATAATCGCATCAGAACAATATTTGAAGATTCAGACCGCAATCTACTGATAAGCACCGATATAGGCATTAATATTTACGAACGAACAAAAGGGCGGATGCGCAATCTGATGCTTTACGATGAAAAGAAGAAACATGAGTGTCCATGGATTTACGACATTTTGGAATACCCTGCAGGTACGCTGTGGATGGCTTCATTTGACGGCGGAATCTATATCGTGGACAAATCGAAGATGCTAGCCGCCAATTATCAGTACACTGCTAAACAACATCTGACAAAAGGATTGAAAAGCCTTCATATAAACAGACTTGTACAAGGAAGTAATGATAAGATATGGGCTTTGACTGACAAAGGATTAAATGTTATTGATGCATTAACATTCAAAATAGCGGATGTTGCCGACGGACAGACCTTCGAACAAATCATTTCGGACCAGCATGGCAATATATGGACAGTCAACGACAAAGGACTGAGCAAATTCACTTCGGCAACAGAACCTCCGGAATTTATCGGTTTCAACCATAATCTGCAGATCGAGCATATCTCGTCTTTATTGGAAGTGAATGGCGACATATGGATTATTACTCCATCAACATGCACTATCTACAGCGATAAAGGATGGAAAACTTTGCTGCAAATACCTTACATTAAAGCCCGTTGTGCATATTATTCAGCGACTGAAAAGGAAGTGGTCATCGGAGGTATTGATGGACTGGTTATCATCAACCCGATTCTTCAGAAACAAAGCAGACAGAAACAAAAAATCCTACTATCTGACCTGTTTGTCAATGGATTAAATTATGAGATAAAAGGAGAGAGTTTAACCTATACCAAGGCGTTAAAGCTAGATCATGATAAAAACAATCTAGAAATCATGCTCACCGATCTGCCTCTGCGAAACAGCATGAATGGACTATATGCATACAGACTTAAAGGATTGGAAAATACGTGGCATTTCCTTCAGAACGTCGGCAGCAAGATAACATACAATAGTCTGCCTTATGGTAACTACAAACTCGAAGTGAATAGTGTTGACGGATTTGGACAGATTGGCGGCAAATTATATTCACTTTCTATTGATATACTTCCGCCTTGGTATCTCACAGTTTGGGCTAAATTAATCTACATTATTCTCTTTATTGCACTCATGCTCTGGACGCTTAATTTCTATCTGATCAGACATAGACTCAAGATGGAAAGAGAGGCAAGAGAACGTATTCTCAAAGAATCCGATGCGCGCATGAAATTTTACAATAATCTCTCTCGCCGTCTGCATAAAGGATTGGGGAATATAATGTCACATCTCGTCGCATTAACCGAGAAAAAATCAGAAAAGCTTCATTCACCTGATATAGATTGTATAAGTTACGAATCAACAAAACTCAATTCCTGTATCCGACAAGCATTCGACATGGGAGATTTGTCTTTCCAATACGACAATGAATCTACTGTCAAGACAATCAATGTTGTAGCTTATTGTGCATCGCTCATCAAAGGAATAGAGAGTGATTTTTTGAGCAAAGAGATTACATTTGAATATTCATCCAATGATTCGTACATCAATTATGAAACAAATATCATTGAGTGGGATGCTGTTATTTACAATATTTTGCGCTACATTACTGAATATTCTGATAAAGGAGCACACATTGAATTGTCAATCTCACGACTGACAGAGCATTCAGCCTTTAAAGTGTCGGTTGCTAGTGATAAATTCTTGATTTCAGAGAACCAATTGTCCAATATATTTAAGCGTTACTCTGATATAGTAGAAAAAGATATGACTGACTTATATCTAGCACACGAAATGTATTTTGTGAAAGATTATATCGAACAGCATCATGGTTTTACCCATGTTGTTAAGGGAATAAATGACAAAGTCGTTTTAGAATTAGAACTTCCTATATGTAATGATATTACTGAAGTAAAAAATAAAGAAGATGAATCTTTAAAAAGAACGATTGTAATAGACCAAAATGACGAAAAGCTCTTTAAAGAAATTACTACTGCAATAGAAAACAATCTATCTGATTCCGATTTTAATGTAACGAAACTGCATGAAGTTGTAGGAATAGGTAGCAAACTGCTCTACCGAAAAACCAAACAGATGGTAGGATTAAGCCCTGTCGAATATATTCGTCTTATCCGGATGAAACGTGCAGCCATATTGTTATCACAAAGCAAATTTTCGGTTTCTGAAGTCATGTATTCGGTTGGATTTACTAATTCGGGCTATTTTTCAAAATGCTTTCAAAAAGCCTTCGGAACAACGCCAACAAAATATGCACAACAAAGTGAACCCAACCTCACTGACAAATAAATAATCAACTAGACTTACAGTTTTAAGATTCTGAATAATCATTCAAAGTCATAACCAAGGAATAAAAATATTGAATATTTATACGTACCTTTGTTTGATGTAATATTCCAGCAATATGACCGTAATTTATGAGCCTTTTGCTGGAATCAAATAATCGCAGAAATGAAATACCTGACAAACATCTTAATAGCCAGCCTTTGCTGGATGAACTTCACTGACTGCCACAGTGAAAACCAAGAGCTAGATACTGCAGGCAAGAAATACTGTAATCCCGTTGTGAACTACAGTCTTCCCGACCCGACCGTCATTCATACCGAAGATGGATTCTTCTATCTTTATGCAACTGAAGACATTCATAACATTCCGATTCTCCGTTCTAAAGATCTTGTGAACTGGACAGAAATTGGAACAGCTTTCACAAATGCTTCGCGACCGACTTTCGAACCTAAAGGCGGATTATGGGCACCGGATATCAACTTTATCAACGGACAATATGTACTCTATTATGCCATGTCGGTTTGGGGTGGTGAACAAACTTGCGGAATCGGTGTTGCTACGGCCGACAAACCGGAAGGACCGTTCACCGATCATGGCGCTATCCTTCGCAGTAATACAATTGGCGTACAAAACTCTATTGATGGATTCTATATCGAAGACAATGGAAAGAAATATCTTTTCTGGGGGAGCTTTCATGGAATATATGGTATAGAACTGTCAGACAACGGACTGACACTGAAAGAAGGTGCAGGAAAGAAACAAGTAGCAGGAACAGCTTACGAAGGTACATATATTCACAAACATGCTGGTTATTATTATCTTTTTGCTTCAACAGGAAGTTGCTGTGAAGGATTAAAAAGCACTTACAGAACGGTTGTCGGACGATCGAAAACGCTCTTCGGACCGTATCTGGACAAGCAGGGACAAGCCATGATGAGCAACCATCACGAAATAGTAATCAAAGGCAATGAAGCATTCGTCGGAACAGGACACGATTCAGAGATTGTAAGCGATAAAAATGGCAACGATTGGATTCTTTATCATGCTGTCAGCAAAGCCAATCCAACAGGACGCGTATTAATGCTCGACCAGATACATTGGGTGAACGATTGGCCGGAGATAACCGGTGGAACACCTTCGCTCAAAGCAACAGCACCAGTTTTTTGATAAAAATGTCAGAATTTGCAGCTAAAAAATAATAAAACGATAGCATATCGATAAAAATCACTACATTTGGAAGTTGTTTTATAAAGCACTGGACATGAAAAAATTAATATTAATAGCCTTAGCGGTGATATTGAGTATTTCCACTTCGAATGCAGTTTTGAACGAGAAGAACCTTGCTCAGACATTATCTGTATTGCGTATTGAGCTAATGAATACATACCATGAACAGCAGTTGACGCAAATTCGTCTGAATCAATCCGATGAAATACAACATCATAACATGGTCAATATCATGCAGCAAAGCGATCAAGTGGCATTAATGCTGTACTCACAAAAACAGGATTACACATTCGATCTCACCTACGCCTGCCACGAAGCAACAGAGCAATTCCGACAGTTTAGAGACAAAAGACGTCCTTATGATAAGATCATTCAGAAATTAAATATTGAAATCAACCGTTACAATGGCATGATTACGACTCTGCAACAGTTGCCGCCGTCGCTCGTAAAACTACAAGTCCAACCTCAGACACTGATCGGTCAGCCAATGTCAGCACATCCACATGAAAAGGAAGTGCCATTTATGCTTGATAAACGTGGACAAGCCGATAGGGCCGCATGTCTCAGTTACGCTACAACTATCCGAAACCAACTTATCATGCGTCGCGATCATATCATCGAAGACAATGAGCATTATACAAAAGTGAGTGCCAAACTAAAAGAGATGAATGATTATGCACTACGACGCTATCACAACATACAACAGAACATTTTCATCAATGCCGAAGATAACTATTTTAAAACACTGAAACGCTTCTCGCAAGCTTATCAGCAAGCAAGTCAAGACGTCAGCGACAAATATAAAGATACTGGATACCGCAATGTACACAGCGAATGGCGAGGCCCGATAGTCATCGGACTAATCATCTTCGTTGTATTCTATCTGCTCATTGCCACCATCTTAAGCAATGTATTCGTGCGATTGCTTATGCATAACATCAAATTACTGCAAACGGAGGAATTCCGAAAAAGAAAATTCTGTCTCATCCTAGCAGCAGGAGTGTTCATATTTGCCATATCCATCATGATAGTGCGGGGATTTATGGATCACAACTTCTTTATCATGGCATCAGGACTGCTCGTTGAGTTTGCCTGGCTGCTGGGAGCCATTCTCGCATCGTTGCTTATCCGACTAAATGGAGATCAAATTAAAAGTGGATTCCGTATCTACTCGCCGATTATGCTGATGAGTTTTATCATCATCGTATTTCGAATCATCTTTATTCCGAATAAGTTGGTTGATCTGATATTTCCTCCTATCTTACTGATATTTACACTTTGGCAATGGGGCGTCATCGTGCGTCACAACATTCATATTCCGCGAATCGACATCTTTTATACTTGGGTTTCGCTGGCTGTGATGGCCGTATCATGTGTTTTTGCTTGGTCAGGATATGTACTTTTGTCTGTGCAACTTATTATTTGGTGGTTGTTCCAATTAACCGCAATACAAACCATAACTTGCTTATACGACTTGTTGAGGCTGTATAAAGCGAAAGTACTCGACAAAAGAATAGCCGCCTATCAGGCATCTAATGGAGAGATTGCTACAGCCAACATATCCGACGATGATAAAGCGTCGCAACAGTCCAGACGAAAGAAAGGCAATTACATCCGTGTCACTTGGTTTTACGACCTACTAAGTATGGCTGTATTTCCTATTCTTGGCGTTCTTTCTGTGCTCTGGTGTATTCTTTGGGCAGCTGATATATTCGACATGACCGATGCCTGCTACAGTATCTTCATGACACCATTCATCAATCTTCCGGGAATATGTATGCTGTCGCTGTTCAAGATTGCACTAGTGGCAGAGATATTCTTCCTGTTCCGGTTCGTCAACCACGCAATCAAACAGTTCTACCAGTATTTCCGGCTTTCGGCGCTGAAAAGGAGATCAAGTCAGTTTGCTATTGAGGCTCACCAGATCAACTTCACGCTGTCGAACAACTTGACAACCATCCTTGTTTGGGGCTTCTTTATTATCTTTACCATCGTATTGCTTGACGTCCCGAAATCAGGTATTTCGATTGTGACAGCTGGTCTTGCTACTGGCGTCGGCTTTGCCATGAAAGACTTGCTGGAGAACTTCTTCTATGGTGTCTCACTGATGGCCGGTCGTCTGCGTGTTGGCGATTTTATCGAATGCGACGGAATAAGAGGAAAAGTGGATAGTATCACATATCAAAGTACGCAGATTGCTACGGCCGACGGATGTATCATTGCCTTTCTGAACAGTTCGCTCTTCAGCAAAAACTTCAAAAACCTAACGCGCAATCACTCATACGAAATGGTGAAGATTCCGGTTGGTGTAGCGTATGGAGTAAATGTCGAAGATATACGCAAGCTATTGCTTGATGCAGTCAAAAGTATAGAGAGCAAAGATTCGTCCGGACGCGACATAATAAGTGCCAGCAGAGGCATAAATGTACTGTTTAACGATTTTGGTGACAATAGTATCAATCTCGATATTACTTTCTGGGTATTAGTAGAAAGCCGATTCACTTATGTAAGCAAAGTGAAAGAAGCTGTTTACGACACGCTGACAGAACATCATATTGAGATTCCTTATCCGCAGCGTGACATTTATATACGCCAGCTACCTGACAAGAAATGATTTAATTTTCGCGATTAATCTTGATTTTTTCCTTTTCAATCTAAAAACAGATTGACAACCGAACTTTTGAGAACATCTTTGCAAGTAATTATGTGCAACTGCAAAGCATTTACTATGAGCCATATCAAATGAAACAGTAATAATGATAAGTTATTCTGTAATTTGTATTACAAATGTGAATGTTGCTTGTCGTATCTTTGTAAAATAATAATCAGATCCAATCTGATACATACATTAATAATATGGAAAGAAGGAAATTTTTATTAGCAATAGCTACAATAGCTGCAACTGGTCCTGCACTGGTTAACGCCAACGTAGGACCGATGGCAAAAGACAAATGTCTGATAGCCTATTTTTCACGCAAAGGGATGAACTACGTGAATGGAAAAATTGTAGATTTAAAAGTAGGTAACACCGAGGTGATTGCAAAAAAAATACAAGCACAGACAGGAGGTGACATGTTCAAGATTGAAACAGTCAAAACCTATCCCACCGAATATGAAGAATGTACAAAAGTTGCACAAAAAGAGCTGAATGACAAAGCACGTCCTAAGCTAACCAAAACGTTAAGCAACCTAAAGGATTACGATGTGATTTATCTGGGATACCCGATTTGGTGGGGAACCATGCCAATGGCGGTATACACCTTCCTCAATTCATACGATTTTGCTGGAAAAACAATCGTCCCGTTCTGCACACATGAGGGAAGTGACTTGGGAAGCAGTGTGCAAGATATTAAAAAAACTTGCCCAAAAGCACGTGTTTTACCGGGATTGGCAATCAAAGGCAGCAATGTTAACGATCCAGTATCTGAGAAAACTGTTGCAGCGTGGATAAAAAAGTCCAAATAAGTAGAGTCCCGGTATAAAAACAGACAAGATTGTTTTGTTCTGCTCTCGACTTGCATTATATTTGCGATTCTAAATCAAATATCATAAATAATTCTATGCTTCGAAAAATTAGACTTACACTCGCCATTATTGTCTTTGCGTTAATTACGCTTTTGTTTCTTGACGTGACAGGCACCTTGCATCTATGGTTTGGATGGATGGCCAAAATTCAGTTTCTGCCGGCTCTGCTGGCTTTAAATGTTGGAGTCGTTGTGGCTCTGTTGTTATTAACATTGATTCTGGGGCGTGTCTATTGCTCCGTAATCTGTCCTCTTGGTGTATTTCAGGATATTGTATCCTGGATTTCTTCGAAGAGGAAAAAGAAGAAGAACCGTTTTACTTACTCGCCTGCCATCACATGGTTGCGCTACACCGTTTTAGGTGTTTTTATCATTGCTTTTATAGCTGGTATCGGTTCAATCGTTGCTCTGCTTGATCCATATGGTTCATTCGGACGTATGGCTTCGAATCTGTTTGCTCCGGTCTATGCGTGGGCCAACAATTTACTCTCGTTCTTTGCGACTAAAGCCGACAGCTATGCATTCTATCCTGTTGATGTATGGATCAAGGGAGGAGCTACATTCGTTATAGCCATCATTACATTTGTTGTTATTGCTTATCTAGCTTGGCGTAACGGACGCACTTATTGCAATACTTTCTGTCCGGTTGGGACAATACTTGGATTGGTATCACGCATCTCTTTGTTCAAGATTTCCATCGACACCGACAAATGTACAGGTTGTACACTCTGCTCACGCCGTTGCAAAGCATCTTGTATAGACACAAAAAATCACAAAATTGACTATAGTCGCTGCGTTGCCTGCATGGACTGCATAGGCAATTGCAACAGCGATGCTATACATTATACATTTATGCCTAAAGGACATATGGCTACTTCAAAGAGTGAAGTAACAGAAAAAAAAGAATCCAGTGACGCAATGGTTCAACCAGCAACAGCAACAATAAATGCTCGCCGTAGTTTCTTGACTGCCAGCGCACTGCTCGCTTTCGGTTCACTTGTAGATGCCCAAAAGAGAAAAAAACAGCATCGCAAACAGGTCAACGGGGCTAAAGTGAATGCAGATGGCGGTTTAACCCCACTTCTACCAAAGAAAGCGCCTAAACGTGAAACGCCTATTGCACCTCCGGGAGCCTTAAGCATTCAGAATTTTGCCAAACATTGTACGGCTTGCCAACTGTGTGTATCAACCTGTCCGAACGGTGTTCTTCGTCCTTCAACAGATCCGATGAAGTTTATGCAACCGGAAATGAACTACGAGCATGGTTACTGCCGTCCTGAATGTACAAAATGTTCCGAAGTATGCCCTACAGGTGCTATCAAACCAATAACAAAAGCAGAGAAGTCGGCTACGCAGATCGGTAATGCGGTCTGGGTTAAAGGAAGATGCATCGTTCTGAGAGATGGCGTTGATTGCCATGAATGCGAGCGTCATTGTCCAACAAAGGCTATCCAGCTCGTAGCTATTGATCCGAATGATCCGGATTCACTGAAAACTCCAGTTATCAATACTGAAATATGTATCGGTTGTGGTGCTTGCGAGAACCTCTGTCCGTCTCGTCCACTAAGTGCAATCTATGTAGAAGGGCATGAAAGACATCGTACTGTATAAACTTAAACGATTTGACAATTATGAGTGACAATCATATAAACAGAAGAAATTTTCTAAAAGTAATGGGTGTAGGCGCCGGAGCAGCAGCAGCAACGGCAGCCATTCCGGGATGTAGCCCGAAGAAAGACAATTCAATGGACGATGCCGACTTTTCGACAGCTCCCGTTCCTGTAGGTAAAATGACATACCGGACAGACAGACATACCAATGCCAAAGTTTCTTTACTGGGCTATGGGTGCATGCGTTTTCCGAGTAAAACGAATGAAAAAGGCGAAGATGTTCTCGATCAGGAAGCGGTTAACCGCTTGATAGATTATGCTATCGCTCATGGGATCACTTATTTTGATACAGCTCCTGCTTACGGACAGTCCGAAGACGTTGTCGGCATATCTCTGAGCAGATATCCGCGAGACAAATATCTTCTTGCTACAAAAATGTCGAACTTCGATCCTTCAACCTGGAGCCTTGAAGCGGCAAAAGAGATGTATCATAACTCTTTTAGAAGATTAAAAGTAGATTATTTCGACTATTATCTGCTGCACGTTGTAGGACAAGGTGGATTGGAACACATGAAAACCCGCTTCATCGACAACGGCTTGATGGACTTTCTCATGAAAGAACGTGAAGCAGGCCGCATCCGCAATTTAGGATTTTCCTATCATGGTGATGTAGCAGCTTACGACTACTTGCTTTCACAACATGACAAATATAAATGGGATTTCGTACAGATTCAGCTCAACTATGTAGATTGGGAAAATCATGGTGAAGATAAAGGTCTTGATGCCAGCTATCTGTATGGCGAACTAGAGAAGCGCAATATTCAAGCAGTAATCATGGAACCACTGTTGGGAGGACGACTGGCGCGCCTTACTCCTACTGCATTGGCCATGCTTAAAAAGATTCATCCGGATTTGAGCCCTGCTTCTTGGGCATTTCGTTTTGCCGGTGATATGCCACTTTCGATAACAGTACTGAGTGGCATGACTTACATGGAGCATCTTCAGGATAACATCCGGACATTCTCGCCTTTGACTCCTCTAAACGCCGACGAGAAACAAACGCTTAAGAAGATTGCAGACCTCATGTTGCATTCTGAACTCATTCCTTGTACGCAGTGCAAATATTGTATGCCTTGTCCTTACGGATTAAATATTCCGGAAGTCTTTGCACACTACAACCGTTGCGTCAACGACAAAATGTTACCTAAAAGTTCTACCGATCCGAACTACGAGAAAGCACGGAAAGAGTTTCTTTATGGCTACGATCGCAGTGTTCCGAAACTTCGTCAGGCAAGCCATTGTATCGATTGCAAGCAATGTGAACCTAAATGCCCACAAGGAATTAATATTAGCGATGAGATGCACCGCATCGATAAACTGACAGAAAACTTAAAACAAAACTTGCCATTCGATAGTGCAAAAGATGAAGAAGCAGCAAAGAACGAGCATCATTGATCGTCGACAGTTTCTGAAGGTATTAGGCGTAGGTGCCGGAGCGACTGCCTCCGGCAGCCTTCTGTCCGGATGCGGTCGGAACAGCAATGACAAAACAGACGAGAACAATCTCCCGAAAACGCCTGTTCCAACGGATAAGATGACTTATCGTTACACCAAACGTACAAACGATAAAGTATCACTTCTCGGTTATGGTTGCATGCGCTGGCCTACGGTTACTAATTCCAAAGGCGATGACGAAATTGATCAGGAAGCTGTCAACCAGCTTATTGATTATGCCATCGCTCATGGCGTGAATTATTTCGATGTTGCTCCGCCCTATATGCAAGGTAAAGCTGAAACGGCAACGGGTATAGCATTGAAACGTCATCCGCGCGACAAATTCTTCATAGCGACCAAACTTTCTTCTCATCATTCGGATATTCCCAATATTCTAACACGTGAAGGTTCAATCAGTATGTACAAACATTCGTTTGAAACACTTCAGGTAGACTATTTTGATTACTATCTGCTGCACTCGGTGGGTACAGGTGGTTTCGATTTGCTTAAACAGCGTTTCTTCGATAATCATGTACTCGACTTCTTAGTGCAGGAAAGGGGCGCGGGTCGCATACGCAATCTGGGATTTTCTTATCATGGCGACATCAAGGCGTTTGATTATTTGCTTTCCATCAACGACGATATAAAATGGGACTTTGTTCAAATCCAACTCAACTATGTAGATTGGAAACATGCAGAAGAGATGAATGCGCGTAACAAGAATGCAGAGTATCTATACAACGAGCTTCTAAAGCGCGATATTCCAGCAGTAATCATGGAACCGCTATTAGGTGGCCGGCTTTCGCGTCTCAATCCTTACTCGCTGGCTCTGCTGAAGAAAGCACATCCAAACGAATCACCTGCATCATGGGCGTTCCGTTATGCAGGCTCGTTTCCAAATGTGCTTACCGTACTTAGCGGCATGACATACATGGAACATCTGCAAGATAATATTCGAACCTACTCGCCTCTTGTCCCGCTAAAGGAGGATGATTACAAACTGCTTGAAACCATTGCACTCGAACTAAGCCGATCAGAAATGATTCCATGCACAGCGTGCAAATATTGTATGCCTTGTCCATACGGACTGGACATTCCTGAAATCTTCGCCCACTACAACCGTTGCGTTAACGATAAAATGTTGCCTAAAAGTACAACCGATGCAAATTATCGTAAAGCGCGACAGGAGTTCTTATATGGTTTCGATCGCAGCGTACCCAAACTTCGCCAAGCCAATCATTGCATCGGCTGCAAACTTTGCGAAGAAAAATGCCCGCAGCGTATCAAGATAGCAGATGAGATGAAAATGATTGACAAACTGACCGAACAACTTAAGCAAGGAACATTATAAAGTACACTCCAAATTCGAAAGGCAGCTTTATTTATTTCATTATAATAAAGCTGCTTTTTGTTTTAACTAAGAACCTTATACTTTCATTTAATAACAATTTATAGATAAAATACTTTCTATTTATCACTAAAACAGCTTCAATTAGAACAAATAGAAACATCAAAACCCATGAAGTTAAATTAATAGCTGATTATTACACTGCATATATAACATTATGAAAGTAAATCAATATCTTTGTCGAGCATTTTGATAGTATATACAATATTACACAAACATAAAGTCAACAAATGATGAAAGAAAAAATCCATTTGAACTACGAGCAAGGGTTGTATAACCCTGCTAACGAACACGACGCTTGTGGTGTAGGATTAGTAGTTAACATTCATGGAGGCAAATCGCACGACATTGTAGAATCTGCCCTAAAAGTATTGGAAAATATGCGCCATCGTGGCGCTGAAGGTGCCGACAACAAGACCGGTGACGGTGCAGGCATCCTGATTCAGATTCCTCATGAGTTTATTTTGTTACAAGGTATTCCTGTCCCTGAAAAAGGCAAATACGGAACCGGATTGATTTTTCTGCCAAAAGATCAGGCACAACAGTCCACCATCCTCAGCATCATGATTGAAGAGATCGAGAAAGAGGGACTTACATTGATGCATCTGCGCAAAGTGCCGGTGAACACGAGTATACTAGGACAAGCCGCTCAAGACACCGAGCCTGACATCAAACAAATATTCATTACCGGCTGCAACGATCAGAATACACTCGAACTGAAACTATACATTATACGTAAGAGAATAGAAAAGCGTGTAGCAGCATTGGACATTCCAAACAAGAAGGACTTCTACGTCGTTTCACTTTCGACGAAACGTATAGTATATAAAGGCATGTTGGAGACGATGCAACTGCGTAAATACTTTCCAGATCTGACAAACAATTATCTGACCAGCGGACTGGCACTGGTTCACTCTCGCTTCAGCACAAACACCTTCCCGACTTGGAGTCTGGCACAACCGTTCCGCCTCCTCGGGCATAATGGCGAAATCAACACCATCCGTGGCAACCGTGGCTGGATGGGAGCGCGTGAAAGTGTACTATCCACGCCGGCTATCCCGAACCTGGACGATATCCGTCCGATCATTCAACCTGGAATGAGCGACAGCGCCTCTTTGGATAATGCACTTGAGTTCTTTATGGCTTCGGGCATGAGCTTGCCTCACGCCATGGCGATGCTGATTCCGGAAAGCTTCAACGAAAAGAATCCTATCTCTGAGGATCTGAAAGCGTTCTACGAATATCACTCCATCCTCATGGAGCCTTGGGACGGTCCGGCAGCGCTGTTCTTCAGCGACGGCCGTTATGCAGGCGGAATGTTGGACCGCAACGGTCTGCGTCCGGCACGCTACACGATCACGAAGAACGACATGATGGTCGTTGCATCCGAAGTGGGCGTTATGGACTTTGATCCAAGCGAGATCAAGGAAAAAGGTCGTCTGCAGCCAGGTAAAATTCTGCTTGTCGATACCGAAGAAGGCAAGATTTATTATGATAAGGAACTTAAGCAACAACTGGCCGAAGCCAAACCGTACCGCACATGGCTAATGAACAACCGTGTAGAGCTGGACGAATTGAAGTCGGGGCGCAAAGTGTCGGCAAGTGTCGAGAACTTCGACAAGATGTTACGCGTCTTCGGTTATAGTCGTGAAGACGTCGACCGCATCATCGTTCCGATGAGCAACGCCGGCGCCGAACCAACCGGATCAATGGGAAACGACACGCCGCTTGCTGTCCTCTCGTCGCGTCCTCAACTGCTTTACAACTATTTCCGCCAGCAGTTTGCCCAAGTAACGAACCCGCCTATCGACCCGATACGCGAAGAGCTAGTAATGAGTTTGACCGAATACATCGGCGCCGTAGGCAACAACATCATTTCGCCAAATGAAAGCCATTGCAAGATGGTGCGCCTTAACCACCCTATACTGACCAATACACAATTAGATTTGCTCTGCAACATCCGCTACAAAGGTTTTAAGTGCGTGAAGTTGCCTATGACGTTCGAGATTACCAAAGGGCGCGAAGGACTGAAAGAATCATTGGACCGCCTCTGCAAGGAAGCGGAACAGTCGGTTACCGACGGTGTGAACTACATCATTCTGAGCGACAAATGTGTCGACGAGACACATGCCGCCATTCCTTCACTGCTGGCTGTCAGCGCCGTACATCACTACCTCATCTCCGTTCAAAAACGCGTTCAGACTGCACTAATCGTCGAGACCGGCGAGATGCGCGAGATCATGCACGCTGCACTGCTGCTAGGTTTCGGTGCCAGTGCCATCAATCCATACATGGCTTTTGCGATCCTGAAAGACTTGGTGGACAAGCAGGAAATTCAACTGAACTACGACACGGCACAGAAAAACTACATCAAAGCCGTCTGCAAAGGTCTGCTCAAGATCCTAAGTAAAATGGGCATCAGCACCATTCGCAGCTATCGCGGTGCCAAACTGTTTGAGGCCGTAGGTCTAAGCAGCGAACTGGCAAACACTTATTTTGGTGGAACAACGAGCAACGTCGGTGGTATTCGTCTCGATGAGATTGCCGAAGATGCAATCGCCATGCACAACGACGCCTACGCCAAACCGGTGGACTGGATGCTCGAGAACAAAGGAATCTACAGCTTTCGTAAGGATGGAGAAGAACATGCTTGGAACCCTGAGACCATTGCCACGCTACAACTTGCCACAAGACTAGGCAGCTACAAAAAATTCAAGGAATACACTTGCATGGTCGACGAGAAGAAAGCACCAATCTTCCTCCGCGACTTCATGGCGTTCAAGAAGCAGAAATCCATTCCGATCGAGCAGGTTGAGCCTGCAAGCGAAATCATGAAGCATTTTGTTACTTCGGCAATGAGTTTCGGAGCGCTCAGCAAAGAAGCTCACGAAGCACTGGCACTGGCTATGAACAAGATTCACGGACGGAGCAACACCGGTGAAGGTGGTGAAGATTCCGAGCGATTCCACGGAACCGTTGACGGCATCTCGCTCCATTCTGCCGTAAAGCAAGTGGCATCAGGCCGTTTCGGCGTCACCACTGAATACCTGATGAATGCCGAGGAAATACAAATCAAGATTGCCCAAGGTGCAAAACCGGGCGAAGGCGGACAGCTGCCGGGATACAAGGTGAACGAAGTGATCGCTCGTACGCGTCACTCCATTCCGGGAATCTCGCTCATCTCGCCCCCGCCTCATCACGACATTTATTCCATCGAGGACTTGGCTCAATTGATCTTCGACTTGAAAAATGTCAACCCGAATGCCGAGATAAGCGTCAAACTCGTCGCCGAAAACGGCGTGGGCACAATCGCTGCGGGCGTTGCCAAAGCCAAGGCTGACCGTATCGTTATCTCAGGTGGCGAAGGCGGGACGGGCGCTTCACCAATGAGTTCGATACGTTATGCCGGTGTACCGACAGAACTTGGACTCTCTGAAACACAACAGACACTAGTCATCAACAACCTCCGTGGACAGGTTATTCTGCAAACCGACGGACAGCTTAAGACCGGACGCGACATCATCATCATGTCTATGCTCGGCGCCGAAGAGTATGGTTTCGGAACAGCATCACTGGTGGTTCTAGGCTGCGTACTTATGCGCAAATGCCACATGAACACTTGCCCTATGGGCGTTGCAACACAGGATCCTGAGCTGCGTAATCGCTTCCACGGCCATTACGAATATCTAATCAACTTCTTCGCCTTCCTGGCTGAAGAAGTGCGCGAATACCTTGCCGAACTAGGCTTCACGAAATTGGAAGACATCATCGGCCGCACCGATCTGATTGAACGCAAGCCGTCCGACCATGTAGCCAAACACGATCTGCTGGATCTCTCAAAGATTCTTCTTCTTCCGAACCAGGCAGCTGCGAATGCCATCCATCATACGACCTCGCAGATTCATCTCATCGAGCATGTAATGGACCGTGACATCATCCGTCAGGCAATGCCAGCTATCGAACATCAGAAAGAGGTTTCGCTGGATTACACCATCGCCAACACAGACCGCTCGGTAGGCGCCATGCTTTCCGGTGAAATTGCCAAACGCTATGGCGAAGCTGGACTGCCGGAACACACAATCAACATCAAGTTCAAAGGCTCTGCCGGACAGAGCTTCGGCGCATTCCTGGCTCACGGTATCAACTTCACGCTCGAAGGCGAGACCAACGATTATCTGGGCAAAGGACTCAGCGGCGGACGCATTTGCGTAGTTCCACCACTACGTGCTACTTTCGTTGCCGAAGACAATACGATTGCCGGCAATACACTGATGTACGGTGCCACAAGCGGGGAAGTGTACATCAATGGCCGCGTGGGCGAACGTTTCTGCGTGCGCAACTCTGGTGCTATCGCTGTGGTTGAAGGCGCTGGCGACCACTGTTGCGAATACATGACAGGCGGACGCGTGGTAGTACTCGGAACAACGGGACGCAACTTCGCAGCTGGCATGAGCGGCGGCGTGGCGTACGTCTGGAACAAAGCGGGCGACTTCGACTACTACTGCAATATGGAGATGGTCGAGCTATCGCTCATCGAAGAGAGCAGCATGCGCAAAGAACTTCACGAACTGATACGCAAGCACTATCATTACACAGGTAGCCATCTAGCAGGTGTGATGCTGGACAATTGGGAAAAGTATGTCGACGAGTTCATCTGCATCGTTCCTATTGAATACAAGAAGGTTCTTCAGGAAGAGAAGGTGAAGAAGTTACAAGAAAGAATAGCCGAAATGCAGCGTGACTACTAGAAGACAATATAAATCGAGTAACTGCAATCAATGAGTGAACAAACGAATAGAAAATTGAACAATTAAAAAGAATTACAACAATGGGAAATCCAAAAGCATTTCTTACCATACATAGACAAGAGGCAGGTTATCGGCCCATACACGAACGGATAGGCGACTTCACGGAAGTAGAACAAACGATCAACAGCAGCGACCGCCGTACGCAGGCTTCGCGCTGCATGGACTGCGGCATACCCTTCTGCCACTGGGCTTGCCCGATTGGCAACAAACAACCCGAATGGCAGGACTTCCTCTACAAAGGCAAATATAGAGAGGCCTTTCACGTGCTGCAACAGACATGCGACTTTCCGGAGTTCACCGGTCGCATTTGCCCCGCCCTCTGCGAGAAAAGCTGCGTACTGAAACTGAGCTGCGACGAACCTGTCACCATCCGCGAAAACGAAGCCTCGATAGCCGAAGTTGCGTTTCGCGAAGGTTATATCAAACCTGTCACGCCCAAACGCAACGGCAAAAAAGTGGCTGTCATCGGAAGCGGCCCTGCCGGACTGACGGCTGCTAACCGACTCAACCATAAAGGATACGAAGTAACCGTCTTCGAAAAAGACGAACTGCCGGGTGGATTGATGCGCTTCGGCATACCGAACTTCAAACTAGGCAAGAACATCATCGACCGCCGTATCCGACTTATGGAGCAGGAAGGTGTCGTATTTAAAAATAAAACAGAAGTGGGCGTCGGCGTATCTGCCAAAACTATTGCGACCACATTTGATGCCGTCTGCATCGCCGTTGGATGTGATGTGCCGCGCGACCTGCCTATCGAAGGACGCAACCTCAAAGGCGTACATTTCGCACTTGAACTACTGGGCCAGCAGAACCGCACGCTACAAGGTATCGCCGTTCCTCAAAGGGAACTCATCAACTGCAAAGGCAAGAAAGTACTTGTCATCGGCGGTGGCGACACGGGCAGCGACTGCGTGGGCACAGCCAACAGGCAAGGTGCGGCAAGCGTAACACAGATCGAGATCATGCCCAAGCCGCCCATCGGCAATAACCCGGCAACGCCATGGCCAATGTATCCGCAAGTGCTGAAGACCAGCAGCAGTCACGAAGAAGGCTGCATACGCCGCTGGAGCCTCACCTCGAACCGCTTTATTGGCGATGAGAAGGGCAACCTCAAGAGCGTAGAAGTGGAAGAAGTTGAATGGATTGCGGTAGCTGGTGGCGGACGTCCTGAGATGAAGAAAACCGGCAAGACTGAGGTAATCGACGCTGACCTAGTGTTCCTCGCCATGGGATTCGTCTACCCCGAACAGAAAGGGCTGATTGCAGAGTTAGCACTGGCAGTAACCAACCGCAAAGCCATCGCTGTCGACCCTGCAACCAACCACGTAGGCAACACCAACATCTTTGCATGCGGCGACTCCATCAACGGCACAAGCCTAGTTGTCAAAGCCATGGCATCAGGGAAGAAAACCGCCGAAGCAATCGATCAGTATTTACATTCATAAAAAGCGACAACGTCTCGCCGGGCAGGACTTCCTCCTGCCCGCTTTAAACGAGCAAAGACATTGAACGCCAAACAAAAGCAATAATTAAAACATTACTCAATATGTGTGGAATTACAGCAATATTCAATATTCATGAAGAGACGGCCTATCTTCGCAAGCAGGCATTGACCATGAGCAAACGAATCCGCCATCGCGGACCGGACTGGAGCGGAATCTATCAAGGCAAAACAGCCATCCTAGCGCACGAACGCCTTTCGATCGTCGACCCGGCATCGGGCGGACAACCACTAAAAAGCAAGGATGGCAAACTGATTCTTACCGTCAACGGCGAAATCTACAACCATCGTGAACTACGCAAGGAGTTGGAAGGAGAATACGAGTTTCTCACCGGCAGCGACTGCGAAGTGATACTTGCTCTCTATCGTAAATACGGTGTCAAATGTGTGGAGATGCTGAGCGGCATCTTCGGCTTCGCCCTCTACGACGAAGAGAACGACTGCTATCTGATAGCCCGCGATCCAATCGGCGTCATACCATTATATATTGGCTACGACAACGAAGGACATCTACTCGTTGCATCCGAACTCAAAGCGCTTGAAGGCTTTGCCGCTCACTACGACCAGTTTCCTCCGGGACACTACTATTACAGCCGCGATAAGGATTTCACCCGCTGGTATACTCGCGACTGGATGAAATATGATAATGTAAAAAATAATCCTGCCAGCGTTCAGGAGCTGCATGACTCTTTGGAAGCTGCTGTTCAGCGCCAGTTGATGAGCGATGTGCCTTACGGCGTGCTGCTATCGGGAGGCCTCGATTCCTCCATCATCTCTGCCGTCGCCAAGAAATACGCAGCCAAGCGTATCGAAACCAACGGTACAGCCGATGCTTGGTGGCCACAGCTGCACTCGTTTGCTGTCGGTCTAAAAGGTGCGCCCGACCTGGCTGCAGCCCGCAAGGTGGCCGACCATATCGGAACTGTCCATCACGAAATCAACTATACGATCGACGAAGGACTAGATGCCATCCGCGACGTGATCTACTTCATCGAGACCTACGACGTGACGACCGTCCGTGCCTCAACACCGATGTATCTGCTGTCGCGTGTCATCAAAAGCATGGGCATCAAGATGGTACTAAGTGGCGAAGGAGCCGACGAGGTGTTTGGTGGTTACCTCTACTTTCACAAAGCGCCCAATGCCAAAGCATTCCACGAGGAGACAGTCCGCAAGCTGAGCAAGCTCTACATGTACGACTGCCTTCGTGCCAACAAAAGCCTTTGTGCCTGGGGCGTCGAAGGACGCGTGCCGTTCCTCGACAAAGAGTTTCTCGATGTAGCGATGCGCCTCAACCCAGAAGCCAAAATGTGTCCGGGCAGTGTCATTGAGAAAAAAATTCTGCGCGAAGCCTTCTCTGATATGCTTCCCCAGGAGATTGCATGGCGACAGAAAGAACAGTTCTCTGACGGTGTGGGCTACAGCTGGATCGACACGCTGAAAAAGGTTACTGCCGAGACAGTCAGTGATGACGAAATGCGTCACGCTGCCGAACGATTTCCCATCAATCCGCCTCAGAATAAGGAAGAATACTACTACCGTACCATCTTTGAAGAGCATTTTCCGAGTGAAAGTGCTGCACGAAGCGTGCCGTCGGTACCAAGCGTAGCCTGCTCAACAGCCGAAGCACTGGCGTGGGATGCCTCCTTTAAAAACATCAACGACCCAAGTGGTCGTGCTGTCAAGGGAGTGCATGAAGCAGCCTATTGACAAAGCATACAAAACATAGCCGGAAGTTGCTACATGTGACTTCCGGCTTTTAAGTGTAAGATTTAACCTTTAAAATAACCACCGTAAAAATAATTATGCCTATTTTTGAAGCAGTAATCAATTAGTTATTCATGAAAAACAGAAACTACACCGGGGTGCTATTCGCTATACTATTACTTATAGCCCTGCTTCCCCAAAGAGTAAAATCACAAGAAATTGATTTCGATGCCTATTACGAAATCGTCAGTAACAACAATCTGGTATTGGACAATCAGGGCAGCAAAGAGGACGGAGTCCAAATCGCCCTTAGCAAAGAGCAACCTAAAAAACTCTCGCAAGTCTGGCAGATATCTACGCCTGCTCCTGGATTCGGTGTTTACAAGATTGGCACAGCAGTCAATGGCAAATGTTTAGAGGTAAACAGCGCTAAAGGTACTGAAACAGTTGCTCAAGTAGAGAACGAAGGTTTTGGCATGACACAGTTCTGGAAACTGACCAAAGTGGGAGAAAACACATATGTCATTACCAATTTGGCCAGTGGAAAAAATATGGGTTACTCGGATAATTCAAAGATTGCCGAAGCACTTAATGCCGATTCCACAAGCGTTCAGCAGCAGTGGACATTGCGCAAGGTAGATGTTAAAAAAGAGATTGCCGCACAACAAGTAGTCAGCAAAAACGATTGGGAGAATGAGACCATCTTCGCCATCAACAAAGAACCAGGACATACAACTTATGTACCTTTCCCTTCAGTAGAAAGTCTGAAAAGCTCTCCCGACTACCGCAAGGCTTGGATTCACCCTAATTCACCGAACTACCAACTGCTGAATGGCAACTGGAAGTTCAATTGGGTAAAACAACCTTCTGAACGCCCTGTAAACTTTTATAAACCTAGCTACGATGTATCCGCATGGAAAGAGATTCCTGTACCATCGAACTGGGAAATGTACGGATATGGAACGCCGATTTACACGAACGTCACCTATCCTTATAAGAATAATCCTCCTTTCATTCAGACAAAGAAAGGATACACATGCGAGACTGAACCTAATCCTGTAGGTTCTTATCGTCGCGACTTCAATATCCCTGACTCATGGAAAGGCGATGAAATATTCATTCACTTCGACGGCGTTTACAGCGCTATGTATCTTTGGGTAAACGGCAACAAGGTCGGTTATAGCCAAGGTGCCAACAACGACGCAGAGTTCAATATCACCAAATACGTTAAGACAGGCAAAAACGTACTCGCTGTAGAAGTATATCGCTGGAGCGACGGTAGTTATCTAGAAGATCAGGATATGTTCCGCCTGAGCGGCATTCATCGCGATGTATACCTATTTGCAACACCAAAGCTGCGTATTCGCGACTATAAGCTAACTTCCACTTTCTCCGGCGACGACATGAGCAAAGCTACCTTCAATGTCCGCACCAACGTCATCAATTATGGCAATAGCACTGAGGGTGCAACAGTAAACATCACCTTACTAGACAACGAAGGCAAAGAGGTCGCTCATTCTACAAATGCCATTAATAGCATCAAGAATGGACAGGAACTAGTCAATACATCCAGTGCAGCTGTGAGCAGTCCGAATCTGTGGTCTGCCGAAATCCCATATCTCTATACAGCTATCTTGGAAATGAAAGACAAAACGGGTAAAACCATTGAAGCACTGTCGTCGCAGTTCGGATTCCGCAAGATTGAGATAAAGAACAAACGTGTGTATATCAACAACGAGCAAGTGTTCTTTAAAGGCACTGACCGCCACGATATTCATCCGCAATATGGCAAAGCTATACCTGTTGAATCCATGATTCAAGATATTTTAATGTTCAAGCGTTTCAATCTAAACACGCTTCGTACCAGCCACTATCCTAACGATGCCAAAATGTATGCGCTTCATGACTATTATGGAATATATGTAATGGATGAAGCAGATCTCGAATGTCATGGCAATCAATCGATCAGCAATAAAGAGAGTTGGATTCCTGCATACGTAGACCGCATGGTCCGCATGATTGAACGCGACAAGAACCATCCGTCAGTCATCTTCTGGTCAATGGGTAACGAATCAGGCAGCGGTAAAAACTTTGACACGGTTTACAAAGAGGCACGCAAATTGGATCCTCGTCCTATCCATTATGAAGGCAAGAATAAAGTAGCCGATATTGACTCACGTATGTATCCGACTATCGAGGCTATGAAACAGCAGGATGAAGAGAATACTGACAAGCCTTTCTTCCTCTGTGAATATGCGCATGCCATGGGTAATGCTATTGGCAACTTAGATGAATACTGGGATTATATTGAGAATCACTCCTGTCGTATGATCGGTGCTTGTATCTGGGACTGGGTTGACCAAGGTATAAACAAATATGGCGAACTGCCAAACCGCTATTACTTTGGTGGAGGATTTGGAGATATGCCTAATGATTTTGATTTTTGCTGCAACGGTATCGTTACAGCAGATCGTCAGGTAACTCCAAAGCTGATTGAAGTAAAGAAAATATACCAATACATCAAGTTTAAAGCACTTGATCTGAAAGCTGGTAAGATTGAATTGGATAACCGTTATGATTTCCTCAATCTAAACCAATTCAACCTGCAATGGCAATTGATAAAAGATGGCAAGATGGTTGAATCCGGCATGATGCCTATGGGTGATGTTGCTCCAAACCAATCAACAGAAATTACCATTCCATACAAAACAGCATTGGAGGCTAACAACGAATATTTTCTCAATCTGTCAATCCAATTAAAGAACGATTGCAACTGGGCAAACGCAGGACATGAAGTAGCTTCCGAACAATATCCTCTGACAACACAGGTTGCTGTTACACCGGTTGATACGCATTTTAATGAAACGTTGAAAGTTGAAAATGAAAAAGACCAGATAGGCTTCCGCGCTCCTGGCTTTTTTGTTGCCTTCAATCCTGAAACAGGTAAAATGATCTCTTTACGTTACGCAGGTACTGATATGATTTATAACAAAAAAGGTCTTGACTTCAACTGGTATCGTTCAATGGACAATGACAAGAGGGAATATATTCCTGTAACTGTTGACAAGAAGGCTTTCGATTGGAAATTATCAGAAGACAAAAAATCAGTTACTGTTACAACAGAAATGGTAGCTACACAAATAATGCCGGCATCTGCCATGCCACGTCCGATGATTCCGATGCCTAACCAAAAGAACATGGATAAGGAACCTATAACCATCACTGTTCCGTTTAACATCACATATACCATTTATGCTAATGGTACAGTCGATGTGAACACCACTTTCAAAACCGGCGACAATTTCAATATGCCTCGCTTAGGTTTACAAGTTGCTTTGAATCCAAAATTAGAGCAAGTTGAATGGTACGGTCGCGGTCCTATCGAAAACTATTGGGATCGTAAAGACGCAGCCTATGTCGGACTGTACAACAATACAGTAACAGGAATGGAGGAATCATACGTTCGAGCACAATCCATGGGTAATCGTGACGACGTTCGCTGGTTGACACTGACAAATCAAAACAAACAGGGAATTAAAGTTCTTTCTAAAGATCATCTAAATTTTAGTGCACTTCATTTCACCGATCAGGAACTTTGGGGATTGACTTATGGTCATGATAAAGACAACATTCGCCGTGCTGAAGTGATTCTCAGTCTTGACTGCATACAGCGTGGAATTGGTAATGGTAGCTGTGGCCCAGGTCCACGTCCGCAATATGAAATACAAAATAACAAAGACTACTCTTATTCATTCCGTATTGAAAGCGCACAGTAAAAATCCTGCTACATGCATATAAATTTAAATCCTTGTTTACCAAAAGTAGACAAGGATTTATTTTATTTGGAATCATCATATAAAATAGACTATCTCGCTATTGGAAGTAATATCAAAAAGAACTACAATTATATAGTAAACACACCCATTTTACTTACAATTCATAAGAAAATTAGCACATATATAGAAAGATCATTACTTATAGGCTATTTCTGTTACATTAAGACACATAAACTTATACATATTCTAACAAAACGTCGTATATTTGCATTGTAATAAAACAAAAAGATACAACAAAACAAATATTTACAATAAAATGACACAATCAATCAGATTCACCAAAATGCAAGGGGCCGGAAACGACTACATTTATATCAATACGATACTTTATCCGATTGAAAACCCGGAAGAGCTATCCAAAAGATTGAGTGCACCGCATACTGGTATTGGGTCTGACGGATTGGTTCTTATTGGCAAATCAGACAAGGCAGATTTCAGCATGCGTATCTTTAACGCTGATGGATCAGAAGCCATGATGTGTGGAAATGCTTCACGCTGCATAGGTAAATATGTGTATGAGAACAACCTAACTAGAAAAAGAACAATCACCCTTGAAACCCTGTCGGGTATCAAGGAGTTGCTGCTTTCAACAACAGAAAATACTGTAACAGAAGTGACAGTCGATATGGGAGAACCAATCATCGAAGAAAAAGCAAAAACTATTAAGGTAAAAGATTCATTGTATACAGGAACGATTGTATCAATGGGTAATCCTCATTTCGTAATTTTTATAGACGATATATCTACTATCCCTTTACAGGAAGTAGGTCCTCTTATAGAAAAACATATATACTTTCCGAATCGAACAAACGTTGAGTTTGTTCAGGTTTTAAGTGACAACAGAGTGAGAATGCGTGTATGGGAACGCGGCTCGGGCATAACGCAAGCCTGTGGAACAGGTGCGTGTGCCACAGCCGTTGCCTCTATCATTCATGGTAAAACAGGTCACAGAATTGAAGTGGTCATGGACGGCGGTCCTTTAACCATAGAATGGAACGGCGAAGGAAACAGAGTATATATGACAGGAGGAGCTACTAAGGTATTTGAAGGGGAAATAGATATTTAACAAGATGAACACACAAGAACATAAAACAATCAAACGTATGGCACTGATTAATGAAAACTTCCTGAAACTGCAAAACAACTACCTATTCTCAGACATTGCGAAACGGGTGAACAGTTTCAAGGTGACACATCCAAAGGCCAAAATTATTCGCATGGGCATTGGCGATGTTACACAGCCTCTAGCTCCAGCAGTCATCGAGGCCATGCATAAAGCAGTGGATGAAATGGCAACAAAAGAGACATTCCACGGATACGGACCTGAACAAGGCTATCCGTTTCTGATAGATGCCATAATAAAGAACGATTACGCCAGTCGCGGCATAGCACTTGAACCAAGCGAGGTTTTTATAAGTGATGGCGCAAAAAGTGACTGTGGAAATATTGGGGACTTACTCCGTCACGATAACAGTATTGGTTTGACCGACCCAGTATATCCGGTTTATGTTGATTCGAATGTAATGAGCGGAAGAACTGGCGTTATTGAAGATGGAAGATGGAGTGATGTAGTTTACATGCCTTGCACGGCCGAAAACGATTTCATTCCGGATCTGCCAAGTAGAAGAGTCGACATCATCTACCTGTGCTATCCAAACAATCCGACAGGCACAACACTTCCAAAAGAAGAGTTAAAGAAATGGGTGAACTACGCATTAGCCAACGACTGCATCATCATGTATGATTCAGCATACGAAGCTTACATTCGTGACAACAACACTCCACACTCCATATATGAAATCAAAGGAGCAAAGAAAGTTGCCATAGAGTTCAGAAGTTTCTCAAAAACGGCAGGGTTCACAGGTGTACGTTGTGGATACACCGTCATCCCGAAAGAATTGAATGCATTTACGTTAGAAGGCGAACGCGTACCATTGAACAAAATGTGGAATCGCCGACAATGCACTAAATTCAACGGAACAAGCTATATCACCCAGCGGGGTGCAGAAGCTGTATTTAGCCTTGAAGGCAAAGAACAAGTTAAGAAAACGATTGATTATTATATGACCAATGCAACAATCATGAAAGAAGGATTGAAAGAATGCGGTTTTACCGTATATGGCGGTGATAATGCGCCCTACATTTGGCTTAAAACACCAAACAGGCTAAGTTCTTGGAAATTCTTCGACAAGTTGTTGTACGAAGTCAATATCGTCGGAACCCCAGGCGTGGGGTTCGGGCCCAGCGGTGAAGGTTATCTCCGCCTCACCGCTTTTGGAGACAGAGAGGATACTTTGGAAGCCATGGCCAGACTGAAGAAGTGGATACTCTGAAATGATGTCAAAGAAGAAGAAAAGAACTATCGCGTAATTGTTCTCATACTTCGTGGATCCTAAAAGCAAGGAAAAGATTTGACATAGTATTAACATCAAAAAAGAGTAACATAATGAAAACAATTACGATCAGGCAAGTTTTTTTGCCTGCAGCAATTTTGCTAATTATGTCTTATTCGGTCTTTGCACAGGACGAAAAGAAGTTCACGGTAACACCCGGAGCAGATATTGTCAGCAGTTATGTTTGGCGTGGCATGTATCAGACAGGTGCTTCAATACAACCCAGTTTCTCGCTATCGGGAGCAGGATTGTCGCTTACAGCATGGGGTTCTACAGATTTTTCAAATGCTTCAGATGAATATAAAGCAAAAGAATTCGACCTCACTGCTGGCTATGGAGCCGGGGGATTCAGTATGGCAGTTACCGATTACTGGTGGTCTGGAGAAGGAGCTCGCTATGGTAACTATTCCAACAGCCACTATTTTGAAGGTACACTGGGATACACTTTTGGAGAAAAGTTTCCATTGTCGCTAACTTGGAACACAATGTTTGCCGGAGGGGATAAAGATGAAGACGGTAATCTTCAATATTCCACTTATATAGAAGCAAAATACTGTTTTGATGTCAGCGGAATAGAAGTAAGTCCAAGCATAGGAATTTCTCCTTGGAAAGGACTATACAGTGATGGATTTGGCTGGAATAGTATTTCTCTGAAAGCAAAAAAAGAAATTGCTTTAACCAACAAGTATTCATTGCCTTTGTTTGTGCAAGTAATTGCTGCACCAGAGCATGACAACGTTTTCTTGATATTCGGTGTTAGTTTTTAGTGATTTATAAGTAAATACAAGATAAATAGAGAGGCCCGTCCTATTATTGATTTTATAGAATGTTATACCGCACACTATCCCTTATATGATGATAGGCGGGCTGATCTATTATCTTTTAAAAACAATTTGAGAAACAAATGAAAAAAATAGAAGCAATCATTCGTAAGACAAAATTTGAGGATGTAAAACAGGCTTTATTAGCTGCCGACATTGAATGGTTCTCATACTATGATGTTCGAGGAGAAGGCAAAATGCGCCAAGCTCGCATATATCGAGGTGTCTGCTATGATACAAGTTGCATTGAACGTATTTTGATATCTATTGTTGTCCGCGACAAAAATGTGGAGAAAACAATCAAAGCTGTTATTGGCGCTGCTCAAACAGGCGAAATCGGTGATGGTCGTATTTTCGTTATCCCGATTGAAGACGCTATTCGTATACGGACGGGAGAAAGAGGCGACATTGCCTTATATAACGCTGAACAAGAAAAATAAATTCAGCAAACATACTAACTCAAACAATAATAATATGAAATATATACATATACATAGATTCTGGGGACTTGTAATTATTACATTATTAATTACTCTCCCTGCTTCCGCTGAAGAAATGCCTGCAAACATTATAGCCGCGGTAAAAGACAACTCCATCTCCATTGATACAGTATGGATGCTATTAGCTGCCATGTTAGTTTTTTTCATGCAGCCCGGATTTGCTTTTTGTGAAGCCGGCTTCACTCGTACAAAGAATACAGCAAACATCTTAATGAAGAATTTTGTGGATTTTCTATTAGCTTCATTACTCTTCTGGTTTATAGGGTTTGGATTCATGTTCGGGCAAGGTGGATTTATTGGTGCACCAAATTTTGGAAATTTGTCTTTTTATCATAATAGTAACGGGTTACCCACTGAAGGATTCCTGATTTTTGAGACCGTATTCTGCGGGACATCAGCAACTATTGTATCTGGCTCGATGGCCGAACGCACTAAATTCTCAATGTATGTTGTTTATTCATTCTTCATCAGTCTGATTATTTATCCTGTAGAAGGCCATTGGACTTGGGGTGGAGGCTGGCTGATGGATGCCACATCTGGTAGTTTCATGATGAACACCTTTGGAAATGCATTCCATGACTTTGCCGGTTCGACAGTAGTTCATGAAGTAGGTGGTATTTTAGGTTTCATCGGCGCTTGTTTTTTAGGTCCGCGCATCGGTAAATACACAAAAGATAATAAAAGTCGTGCCATTCCCGGTCATTCATTGACTATCGCATCATTAGGTGTTTTTATTCTTTGGTTCGGTTGGTTCGGTTTTAATCCGGGTTCACAGTTGGCCGCATCAGGTGAAGTCAATCGTGTAGCAATTTCGCATGTATTCATGACCACAAATTTAGCCGCATGTGCTGGAGGTATAGCAACTATCTTTACTTCATGGATAAGATATGGAAAACCCTCTTTATCACTGATGCTAAATGGTATATTAGCCGGTTTAGTTGGAATAACTGCAGGATGTGATATCGTTTCCGAAACAGGTGCAATCATTATAGGTGCTATTTGTGGTATTGTAATGTTATTTGCCGTTGAACTAATTGATCACAAACTACATGTCGATGATCCCGTCGGTGCTTCCTCAGTTCATGGAGTCTGTGGTTTTTTAGGAACAGTCTTAGTTGGATTCTTTGCTACTGACGGAGGATTACTCTATGGTGGAGGATTCAATATGATTGGTTCACAACTGATGGGTTCTCTTACAGTCGGTATATGGGCATCTCTTTGCGGAATCGTTCTCTTCTGGTCAATAAAGAAAATTCACGGCTTACGTGTAACAGCCCGCATTGAAGAAGAGGGATTAGATATATATGAACATGGAGAGACGGCATATAATAGCTAATATACGCTTTCATCATTATGAAGTGAAACATACCCTTATTCTATAAGGGTGTGTGTTTCACTCCATTTTTAAACAAAAACAATCAACATTTAAAACATAAAATTATGTCACTTATTATTCCAGAAGATTACAAACAGACGCTTACACCTGAGACAACAGAGCAGGCTATACGCATGCTGAAAACAAATTTCCAGGACAAGTTGGCAAAAGCTCTCAAGCTACGCCGAGTAACAGCTCCATTATTCGTCCTTTCAGGGACAGGTATCAACGACGACTTAAACGGAATAGAACGCCCTGTGCGCTTTCCAATTCATTGTATGGGTGAGCGTATGGCCGAAGTTGTCCAATCGCTTGCTAAATGGAAACGCATGAAACTTGCAGCATATAGAATACCCGCAGGCTATGGCCTTTACACTGACATGAACGCTATCCGAGGTGATGAAGATTTGGATAATCTTCATTCATTGTACGTTGATCAATGGGATTGGGAAAGGAGCATTCGTCCTGCCGATCGAAACTTGGATTACCTTAAGAAAACTGTCAGAAATATCTATGCACTATTACGTGAAATTGAAGCTATGGTATATGAATGTTATCCGCATATTACACCGGAATTACCAGATAATATCACATTCATCCATTCCGAAGAATTGCTCGAAATGTATCCAAACCTGACTCCTCGTGAACGAGAGGCAAAGGCATCAGAGAAATTCGGTGCCATATTTATTATAGGTATTGGTGCCGAACTTTCAAATGGAGAGAAGCATGACGGTCGTGCTCCGGATTATGACGATTGGAGCACAATGAATTCTGATGGATTCTATGGACTCAACGGAGATATCATATTATGGAACAATGTTCTTAAATGTGCATTTGAACTTTCTTCAATGGGTATCCGAGTAGACGCAGAGGCATTAACTCGTCAATTGGATATATGTGGCTGTCCAGAACGTAAAGAACTCACATTCCACAAAGCACTGATAGAAGGGAAACTTCCTCTCTCAATTGGTGGTGGCATCGGTCAAAGCCGTCTATGCATGTATTTCTTGCGCAAAGCGCATATTGGTGAAGTTCAAGCCTCTATCTGGCCTGAAGATCAAATAGAATTATGCAAGCAAAAGAATATCATTCTATTATAAAACAATTAATTGTCTATAAAATCATTTAGTATGTCAAAATTAAGATTTAGAGTAGTAGAAGAAGCCTTTCAAAAAAGGGCTGAAGAAGTGACGCCTCCTAAAGAACGTCCATCAGATTTCTTCGGACAAAACGTATTCAATCGTGCCAAGATGTTCAAGTATCTTCCAGAAAAAACGTACGAAAAGATTACTGACTGCATCGATAACGGAACTCCTTTAGATCGCGCTACAGCTGACGCTGTTGCTGCCGGAATGAAAAAGTGGGCCATCGAAATGGGTGTTACACATTATACACACTGGTTTCATCCTCTGACAGAAGGAACTGCCGAAAAACATGATGCCTTTGTTGAACATGATGGAAAAGGAGGTATGGTTGAAGAATTTTCAGGTAAATTGCTTATTCAACAGGAGCCTGATGCATCCAGTTTTCCAAACGGTGGAATCCGTAATACATTCGAAGCGCGCGGCTATTCTGCTTGGGATCCATCATCACCAGCATTTATCGTTGGCGACACACTCTGTATCCCGACTATCTTTATTGCATACACAGGTGAATCGCTCGATTATAAAGCTCCTCTATTGCGTGCATTGGAAGCTGTAAACAAAGCGGCTGTCGATGTTTGCCATTATTTTAACCCTGATGTAAAAAAAGTTATTGCATATCTCGGATGGGAACAAGAATATTTTTTGGTTGACGAAGGCTTATATGCTGCACGGCCAGATCTATTGCTTACAGGCAGAACTTTGATGGGCCATGAAAGCAGTAAAAACCAACAGTTGGAAGATCATTATTTCGGAGCTATTCCAACACGTGTTTTGGAATTCATGAAAGAACTTGAGATTGAAGCACTAAAATTAGGAATTCCTGTTAAAACCCGTCATAACGAAGTTGCCCCAAACCAGTTCGAATTAGCACCGATATTCGAAGAATGCAATTTAGCCAATGACCATAATTTACTTCTGATGGCCTTAATGCGTAAGATTGCTCGCAAACATGGATTCCGCGTTTTACTGCATGAAAAACCATTCAAAGGCATCAATGGTTCTGGTAAACATAACAACTGGTCATTAGGCACCGATACCGGCCTCATGTTAATGTCACCTGGAAAAACGCAAGAAGATAATTTACGCTTCGTAACATTTATAGTAAACGTATTGATGGCTGTATATCGTCATAACGGACTATTAAAAGCCAGTATATCAAGTGCTACAAATGCACACAGATTAGGAGCAAACGAAGCACCGCCTGCTATCATATCAAGTTTCTTGGGTGCACAACTTACTCAGGTGCTCGACCATTTGGAAAAGAGCGAACCCGAATCTTTAATCCTTGCCGGAAAACAAGGAATGAATTTGGGTATAGCTCGTATTCCCGAAATATTAGTTGATAATACAGATCGTAACCGCACTTCACCATTTGCCTTTACTGGTAATCGCTTTGAATTTCGTGCTGTTGGTTCAGAAGCCAACTGTGCATCAGCGATGATGGTTCTTAACGCAGCTGTTGCAGAACAACTAAAAATGTTCAAAAAAGAAGTAGACGGTAAGATTGCTAGTGGTAAAGACAAATTTGCTGCTATTCTCGAAGTTCTCCGCAAAGAAATTAAAGAATGCAAACCTATTCATTTTGAAGGTAATGGCTATAGCGAAGAATGGAAAGTCGAAGCCGCTCGCCGAGGATTAGACTGCGAAACAAGTGTACCTGTTATCTTCGACAACTACTTAACGGATAGCAGTGTCAACATGTTTGAATCAACAGGTGTACTGACCCGCAAAGAATTAGAGGCCAGAAACGAAGTAAAATGGGAAACCTATACAAAGAAAATTCAGATTGAAGCACGTGTATTAGGGGATCTGACAATGAATCATATCATCCCGACAGCTACACAATACCAGACTTCCTTGATTGATAATGTTTACAAGATGAAAGATCTATTTCCTGCAGAAAAAGCAGCATCATTGTCATCGCGTAATTTGGAGATCATTGAAGATATTGCCAAGCGCACAAATTTCATTAAAGAGCGTGTAGATGAGATGGTTGAAGCCCGCAAAGTAGCTAATAAGATCGAAGACGAACGTAGCAAGGCAGTTGCTTATCACGACACTATTGTTCCTATGCTGGAAGAAATTCGTTATCATATCGATAAATTGGAATTAGTCGTAGACGATCAGTTATGGACATTGCCTAAGTACAGAGAATTGTTATTCATCAGATAAGTAATTTATACAGATAGTAGTTTTTTGTTGATTGTTTTGTGTTTGCAAGGGAAGCATGCTGTGAAGTATGTCTTCCCTTCTTTTTTATCACAAGCAAAATACTTATCTTTGGGGCATTAAATACGAAGATTATGAACTACGGATTTGTGAAAGTGGCTGCAGCTGTGCCACATGTTTTAGTTGCCGACTGTTTTTATAATATTAAGCAGATAGAAAGCTTGATTCGTAAAGCATCCGACAAAGGTGTTCAAATGATTGCCTTTCCGGAAATGTCAATAACAGCATATACTTGTTTGGATTTATTCGCTCAACAGACATTACTGGACAATGCGGAAAAGGCATTGTTAAAGCTTATTTCCAACACGTCAGAATTAAATATCTTCGTTATTGTTGGTGCACCACTAAGGACCGAAAACCGATTAATCAATAGCGCAATCGCCTTTCAAAAAGGACGAATTCTAGGGGTAGTGCCTAAGACCTATTTGCCTAATTACAAAGAATTTCAAGAACAACGTTGGTTCACGTCTTCCACCGAACTACTTAATTCTTACATCACTATTGGCAATCAAGACTACCCTTTAGGCAGTCATTTGCTGTTCAATGCAGGTACTACTTCTGTGGGGATCGAAATCTGTGAGGATTTATGGGTACCAGTTCCTCCCAGTTCATTATTATCAATGGAAGGTGCAAATATTATCTTCAATCTTTCAGCGAGCAATGAATTGATTGGGAAACATCACTATCTACGTCAACTAATCTGCCAGCAATCAGCCCGTTGTATGGCAGGTTATATCTATGCATCAAGTGGTTTTGGCGAATCGAGTACGGATTTGGTATTTGCTGGCAATGGAATTATAGCTGAGAATGGTTCTCTATTGTCTGAGTCTCCTCGATTCACGATGGAAGAGCAACTAATTATAAGCGAGATAGATGTAGAGAAACTACAGAACGACAGGCAAATAAATACAAGTTTCATGTATGGCGCCAGCACTTTATTACAAGAGGAAACACGCACAATACCTTTCGTTTTGCAAACATCCGAATCCTTCACACTTACACGGGCGGTCGACCCGCATCCGTTTACACCTTCCGGTAATGCACTCAACGAACGTTGCGAAGAGATATTCCATATCCAAGTAGCAGGATTAGCCAAACGAATAGCACACACACATGCCCAAACAGCAGTAATAGGTATTTCGGGAGGACTGGATTCAACACTGGCACTATTGGTTACAGCAATGACTTTTGATGCATTAAAAATGCCTCGCGAACAAATAATCGGCATTACGATGCCAGGCTTTGGAACTACAGGAAGAACTTATAATAATGCAGTTGGACTAATTCGCTCTTTAGGCGTTACACTGCAAGAAATATCGATTAAAGATGCCTGCATCCAACATTTCAAAGATATCAATCATGATTTAGATACACATGATGTTACATACGAAAATAGTCAGGCACGCGAACGTACTCAAATATTAATGGATGTTGCCAATCAAAAGAACGGACTTGTCATCGGTACCGGCGATTTGTCGGAATCAGCTTTAGGTTGGGCAACATACAACGGCGATCACATGTCAATGTACGGTGTCAATTGCAGCATTCCCAAAACATTAGTCAAGTATTTGGTAAATTGGATTGCCAATAACAAAGTAGACCAGATTTCCCAAAATATTTTGTTGGATATTATTGACACACCTATCAGTCCCGAACTCATTCCGGCAGATGAAAATGGCAACATCAAGCAAAAAACAGAAGATCTTGTCGGACCGTATGAACTACATGATTTCTTTCTCTATCACTTCATCCGCTTCGGTTCGCATCCGGCAAAAATATATTTTCTGGCCCAGCATGCATTTGCAGGTGTATATGACAATGCAACTCTAAAAAAATGGCTTTATACCTTCTTCCGTCGTTTCTTCCAGCAACAATTCAAACGCAGTTGCTTACCTGACGGCCCTAAAGTAGGTTCAATAAGTCTCTCGCCTAGAGGTGATTGGCGCATGCCTAGCGATGCCGTATCACGTTTATGGTTAGAAGAATGCTCCGCCATCGTAGAGTAAGAACAAGGATAGCAATACGGCGAAGAAAAACAAATTCCGAGCCGTATGTCCTAATGTCCTATTCAAATCTTTACCATCCAAAAGGAAAAGTTCTTTTGTCGTAAAATAAATCATGGCGAACAATAATCCAAACAGAAACATGATCCACCAAGGAGAATTTATAATTAAAGGAAGTGAAATGATAAAAGCTAATGCGGCATTTACAATATAAATAATACGACCATATCGACGACCAAACAACACAATAGTGGTTCGTTTGCCTGCAGCTATATCTTCCTCATAATCTCTATAATTATTTACTACCAATATATTTACAGAAAGAAATCCTATAGCTAAGGAAAGGAGAAATGTCAACAGTGAAAAAGTTAAAGTTTGAACGAAATAAGTAAAACATACGGGAATTATCCCATAAAACAATAACACACAAACATCACCCAATCCATGATAAGATAACGGATAAGGTCCTGCCGAATAAGCTATTACAGCTAATGCAATAGCTAAACCAACAAAAATCAATTTCCAACCGCCAAATAAAATCAAAAAGCAACCACTCAGGCAGGCAAGTGCCAACGCAACCAGAGTTCCTATCAACATTGCTTTAGGCGAAATCCATCCCTGTGCTACAGCCCGCTCTGGTCCTACTCGATTTTCAGTATCAGCCCCCTGACGAAAATCAAAATAATCATTTGCGAAATTGCTCGCTATTTGAGCAAATAATGCAACCAACAAACACAGCAAAGCTGCAATAAATACAAACTGACCTTCGCGATAAGCTAAAGCACAGCCAACTAAGACAGGACTGACCGAAGCTGCCAATGTCCGAGGACGAGCGGCTTCCATCCATGCCTGCAAAAGAGATTTACTATTTTCCATATTACTGATTATATTTTACAAAAATAGAAAAAAACAACTACACGTTTACAATTTTCCTCTATCTTTGCAGCATGAAATATTTTCTAAACATATTAGTCCTAATCTTAGGTTTTGTCTTGTTCTCACCAGACGAGAAAAAAGCCGATTGTACTGCTCAGAATGGATATGAGCAGATTGAGACGATTATGAAAGAAAAAAATGCTGAAGACATGCAGCATAATCTGGAAGTCTTAAGCAACGATTTAAAATCAAGTAATTTCTTAACACCACGCAGGGTTATTCAAACTGTCAGTAATGTTTTAGACATTCGTATCCTCAAAATCAAAGCTAAAACTATCCAAATGTTTCGTGTCAAAGAGGAAAGTAATCTGCACCGTGTTTGCGAAAATGTTATTTCATTACAAACAATAGATGTTTCGACACTTCTTCGTCGTATGGGAATTCATATATATACCCTGCGAAAAATAATCATTTAATTTTTAATATACTACTTTTTTCTGTATGGGAAGTTCTTTTCATACCATTTTCTTATGTACTATTTCTTATTATTTCTAGTTTACTATCTTCTTAAAAATTAAATTATTATGGCTAACAATAAATCGAAAGCAGGAGTTTATATATACATTATTATTATCATTGCCGGCTGTATTTTGGCATGTACAAACCTCATCCCTAACGACTATCTAAAACTGGTTGTCGTTATGGTTGCATTATTTGCAGGTCTCTATGGCATTGCAAAAAGTCTTAACTCCCCCAAAGAAGGCGAAGAGCAAGATGCAAATAATTATCCGGATAAGAAATAATCAACAAACTAATATAATATAAGTATATGAAAATTAATAAGGATTTGGTTGATGCCGTTATGATGGTATCATTTATTTCACTGGTATTAATCGGCACTACAAACTTTAACAGTGCTACAGCAAAAACGATTACAATGTTTATTGTTGGAGCGATTGTTGTCTTAATGGTCATTTTGCGAATCATAAGATCCAGACAAATATCCAAAAAGGCATAAATAGAATTTTATCACTGTCTTTCTATCATGTTTCTATGATAGAAAGACAGTTTTCCACTTAATTAAATGCCCACTTAATAGCTAATGTGGGAATAGCGTAAAAGCCATCTCTTCCTCCAAAATTATTACTCAACTCGACCTCACCTCCGACACTGAGTTTAAAATCATCATCAACGCATTTCAATTTATTCAAATTAAGCCAATATTGAGGTTCACTCAAAAAAATAAATTTTCCATAATCAGTTTTTTCTCTCCACCAATCAGCAAAACCGCTCAAAGTCACCAACCCATTATTAAAGAGATTAATATACCAAGTACCCGTAATTTGAAAATTATTAGGCGACTTATGTTTTTGTATATACTTGTACATTGCAGTCAAAGTAAACCCGCGAGAGAAATCTTTACTGTTATATGTATACGTTACACCGCTAAGATAGGCATTGTTATATGAGAACTGATTGGAAGAACCTCCATTATATTCAACATGTAAAGAGAAAGGTGGTCGCCAAAATCGAAGCTCACGCGATATTTCCCAATATCCAGCAGCTACACCCTTACTTGTATAGTCCATATCGACAAAGAAATATGTACTTCCCCACTTATCTGCCTTAAACATTTCGACGGTAGAAGTCAACTGTGGACGTTCATGCAAATCTTTGTCATATAATGCATGACCAAAATCATAATGCAACTGCACATTCTGTGCCTTTCCGCAGACAATTGTCAATAACGCTGCAGCCAGTAGAACCAACTTTCTCATATAGTCTATAATTACCAAATTAATACTCGTTCTTCAGGTGTCATATACATCTTATCGCACGGATTAATATTGAAGGCTTTATAAAAAGCATCCATATTGCGTAAAGCCGCATTAACACGCCATTTTCCCAATGAATGAGGATCCACTTTAGTCAATCTCAGAATTTCTTCTTTCCGAATATTTTGAGCCCAAAGACCTGCATAACTCAAATAAAAGCGCTGCTCATCCGTAAAACACTGTATAGGTTCTGGCCTTTTCTTGCCTTTCAGCGAATTAAGATAAGCCAAATGCGAAATAATTAGACCTCCATGATCAGCGATGTTCTCACCTAAGGTAAAACGCCCATTTGCATGCACTGAATCAGCAACGATGATATCACTATACTGCTTAGCTAACTTGTCCGCACGTTCATTGAAAAGCTTTGCATCTTCGGCAGTCCACCAATCTGTAAGATTACCATTTTTATCATAATTACGGCCTTCGTCGTCAAAGCCATGAGTCATCTCGTGACCGATAACTACACCTATAGCTCCGTAATTAACTGCATCATCGGCCTTCGGATTAAAGAACGGAGGCTGAAGAATAGCTGCTGGAAAACATATTTCATTCGTATTAGGACTATAATACGCATTAACTGTTTGCGGACTCATCTCCCAACGAGACTTGTCTACAGGCTGATCAATCTTGGCAAAATCCTCATTCATCTCAAATATGGAGGCACGGCACACATTCGCCCAATAGGAATCCTTTTTGACATCCAGTTTGCTATAGTCACGCCACTTGTTAGGGAAACCTATCTTCACAGTAAAAGCAGCCAGCTTTTCCTGCGCCTTAGCCTTCGTGGCATTACTCATCCACTGCAATCCGGCAATTCTTTCGCCCAAAGCTTTCTGTAAGTTTTCGACCATTTTTAGAACTTTATCTTTTGAAGATTGTGGAAAATATTTATCAACATACAAATGCCCCACAGCTTCACCCAAAGCATCATTAACGAAGGACAATGAACGTTTCCAACGAGGACGATTCAATTGCTTGCCCGATAGAGCTGTTCCATAAAAAGCAAAATTTGCATTTACAAAATCATCACTCAAATACGGAGCGGCATCATTCAAAAGATTAAAAGCCAGATAATATTTCTGAGTCTCTATATTCGTATTTTCCAAAAGTGTAGCCAAACCACCGTAATATGCCAACTGCTTAGCATCTATAGTCCTCAAATTTTTCAACCCCATTTGACTAAAATAGACATCCCAATTGAAAGGTTTACTTTTTGACTTCAACTCATCCACAGTCACTTTATTATAGTTTTTCTTGGAATCACGCAACTCCTCCCGACTAAACGAAATCTTCGCAAGTTGCTTTTCAATCGTCATCACACCGTCAACAGCAGCCTTTACTTGCTCCGGCGAGTGATTTGTCATCTCAAATAATTTTCCAACATATATCTTATAGGCCTCAACAACTTTCTTGTTTTCCTCATTATCAGTCAAATAATAATCTCTATCGCCCATACCTAAACCATCTTGATACAACTGGACGATATTCATTGAACTGTTGCCATCATCAGCAGCCACGTAAAAACTAAAAAATGGATTAATCTTCATACGATGCATTTCTGCTATCATTCCAATCACTTCATCTTCGGTTTCTATTTTTTCAATCTTACCAAGTTCTGCTTTGATTGGAGTAAAACCATCCTTATTCAGTTTAATACTGTCCATCCCCATGTTGTACAATACGGCTATTTTCCAAGCTTCACTCCCCGATTTCTGGGCCGATTCTTTCAAACCTTCAACCAGCGACTTCACCTGCTTATTATTATTTTCTCTCAACAAATCAAACGTACCAAATCGGGCGTATTCAGCTCCCAAAGTATTATTTTTAATCCATCCTCCACAAGCATATTGATAAAAATCCTGACCCGGAGTAACATTTGTCTCCAAATTTGATAAGCTTAGAGCGCCTTCGCCTAAAGTCTTTTTCGATTCACAACCAGACATAGTAACAAGACTGGCAGCAAGACATGATATAATCATTAGTTTGTCCATTTACTTTTTTGAAGCAAAGATAATATATGCTAACTGTAGAACAAAATGAACTTGTTTGTTTTTTAATAAAATGTCTATTTATGATAAAACCTTAAAGGCTAAACGCGCTAACTTATATTGATTATTAAAGATGAAACATATAAAGCTATGGTTTAATGAGGTCTTATGTAATAATTTAGTATAAAATGCTTTACATTTAAATTTATTTTCATATATTTGTCATCTATTATTTCAAGAAGGGGACATTAGCATTATATTGAACATTAAATCATACAAATTGATGAAGTGCTTTATTCACATACTCATTCTATTCTCGTTTTTTGTTTCTTCGAATGTATTGGAAGCAGAGAATAGCAAAATCCAACATCTAGAAACACTCAAACAACAGATGAATAATGTAGTATTACCTTCTAAAAAGATAAAAGCTTACGCGCTAGAACTATTACACGAATCGAGAACTCAGCATAACAATTCATACATGGCAGATGCATTAATTCGATTGGCTTGTTTTTATAGAACCAGTAATGCTGATAGTATGCATTATGTCATATCACTAGCGACTCCCATTCTGGAAAAAGAGAATCGATATGATGACATGGTATCCATTAAAGGTCTGTATATTTATTCTATCATCGTCGCAGGAAGTCGAGATTCTGTAACACAAGAAATCAATGGACTCCGTTCTTTTGGTAAAAAATACCACAACCAATTTGCTTATGATGTTTCTGATCAGATGCTTGCATTTCTATATTGGAACATTGGTCCCCGTGCTCAGAGCAGAGATATTCTTGCCAATCTGATTGCCTCTCAAGAAAAGCGTAATGCTCCTTTAATTGAACGTCCCGACGTCCTGATGCAAGCGATAAATACAGTCGAATCACCCGAAGAACGAGCGTTATATTTGACCAAATTGAAGAATTTGATATATGAAATGAAAAAAAATAAAATAACTTTCTTCAATCGGACATATCCATTCAAGGGTAATATTCATTCATTGGGTAGTCTCTCTCTTACCTATTATAAAATGGCAGCTCTCATGCATTATGATTATCCAAACGCTTCAGACATGTTAGAAGACCTAAAGCAACTTGATCCAATCATTAACGAATATCACCAGGATGAATTAGTATCCAAATATCTGTGGATGCTTTATAACTACAAAGTTCGTAATTATAACCCAGCTTTAATCCTCGCCGATACGCTTATCACAGCATACAAAAAGACTCACAATATTTCCAACTTACTTACAATGTATGAAACCAAAAGCCGCATTTTGAGCGATATGGGAAAATTCAAAGAATCATTGGAACTTTATCGAAATTACACGGCAATAAAAGATTCTGTCAACGATGCAAAATTCTATTCACAATTAGCCGATTTACAATCCAAACTGGATATAAACAAGCTGGAAATGAGGAACAAAGAGGTACAGATTGTCGCACAACGTGAACAGTCGCACGTAAAGATGCTTACATGGGGTAGTATTAGTCTTTTTATCATCATTGTACTGCTTGTAATAACAGTAATTGTCTATAAAAGAAATACACGTTTAGCTATTACTGCAAAACAAATAGCTGAAGATGAAGCAGAAAAAAGATCCTCATTTCTTGCTAACATGAATCATGAAATCCGTACACCTCTAAATGTAATCGACGGTTTCTCCCAATTGATTGTAGAATCAAACGACCCCAATGAAAGAAAATACTTTTCCGATATCATTCACGAGAACAATATGTTGATGCAGCGACTCGTTGCAGATGTGCTTGATATCTCTAAATTGGAGTCAAACAAACTTCAGCTGAAAGAAACATCGTTTGAAATGATTCCCTTGATGAAGGAATTGTATGAATCGACTCGTATTAGAATGCCTGAAGGTGTTATTCTTTCGCTTTCCGATTGTGAACCTGCAACAATTATCTCTGACCGCGTCCGTTTGATACAGATTCTTAACAATCTTCTCAATAATGCTATCAAACACACACAACATGGTTATATCTCATTTGGTTATACACTTCATAAAGACACGATCCGCTTTGATGTAAAGGATACAGGAGAAGGAATTCCTGCAGATAAACTGGATTCTATCTTTACACGTTTTGTCCAACTCAACGACTGGACAGCAGGCGTTGGTCTAGGACTGGCTATCAGTCGTGCATTAGTGGAACAAATGCATGGAGCTATTTATGTAAACTCAAAAGTCGATGAAGGATCTGATTTTTATTTTATACTTCCTCTCCACTCTATTGATCACTCAAAATAGTGTATTTCACATCAATATTAAAGGCCTTTTTATTTTGTAGTAATTTAGCCAACTCTTTTCTATTCGCATTCTGATTCTTTTTCATATATTTGTCGATAATTTGATATAAGTGGGAAGAGATATGTTCCGTAGACAACCAATAAGGTAAACATTCTGTGGACTTTATTTTGCGGAAAAAAGTGTTGAAGCAAAACATTCAATAGAAAATTTTCTTGTGATGATTTGTGTTCTTGCCACAATCCCTCCTTACAAAAGAGGCTTTAAAATAGAAACAATGAGATTATCATTTATAAGCTTAGCGAGTGGAAGCAGCGGAAACTGTTATTACTTAGGTACACCTGAATACGGCATACTTGTCGATGCGGGGATAGGATTCCGCACTATTAAGAAAGTACTCAAGGACAGAGAAATCGATTTTTCAAAAATCATTGCTGTTCTAGTTACCCATGATCATGCCGATCATATCAAAACTGTAGGCTATTTGGGTGAAGAATGCTGTATTCCAATCTATGCAACGGCAGGCGTACACCAAGGAATTGAGAAAAGTCGATATGTAGAAGAAACACTCATCCATTCGCGCAAAATTATTGAAAAAGAAGTTCCTTTCAACATACGCGATTTTAAAATAACCGCTTTTGAAGTGCCTCATGACAGCACAGACAATGTAGGTTATCTGATTGAATACGGAAATCATGCTTTCACAATTGCAACCGATGTCGGTCATATCACAGAAACAGTAAGCAAATACATGTGCAAGGCCAATCATCTAGTTATCGAAGCCAACTACGACGAAGAGATGCTAAAGTTTGGGACCTATCCTGAATTTTTAAAAGAGCGCGTTGCCAGTCCAACAGGACATCTCAGCAACCGCGAGGCTGCTGAATTTTTAGCCACTCACTATGATCCCAAACTAAAAAACATCTGGCTATGCCATCTGAGCCGTGATAACAATCATCCGGAACTAGCTTACAAAACGGTGGACATCCGCCTTTTCGAAGAAGGAATCCGTGTCGGTAAAGATGTTACCCTCGTCGCATTGAAAAGAACAACTCCATCTGAAGTATACATTTTTGAATAAACACCATTCGTACCATGAAACGCAGAGACTTCGTATTTTCATCCATATCGTTCAGCCTCGGCGCCGCCGGACTAAAAGGCTCGGCTCAGAATCTGTCAGACATAAACAGACTGATTGCTCCACTTCCAACAACAGAACATCTGGCGAACCATGATCATAGCGATACAAAGCAACCCAATATCATCTTCATCATGTCGGACCAACATCGTGGCGATACCATTGGATGCATGGGGAACAAATCCGTCATCACACCCAATATCGATCGTCTGGCTTCAGAAGGCACCCTGTTCGTAAGTGGATACACCGCATCACCGAGCAGTACTCCTGCCCGCGCTGGTTTGCTGACCGGACTTTCACCTTGGCATCACGGAATGTTGGGATACGGAAAAGTTGCAGAAAAATACAAATACGAGATGCCTCAAATGATGCGCAACTTGGGATATTATTGCTTTGGAATTGGAAAAATGCATTGGTCCCCGCAAAACGCCTTACATGGATTTCATGCCACATTGATTGATGAATCCGGACGTGTAGAATCACCTGATTTCATCAGTGACTACCGCAAATGGTTCCAACTAAACACACCAGGTGAAAATCCAGATAAGACAGGTATTGGTTGGAACGACCACGGCGCAGGGACATACAAACTGGACAAACGATTACATCCAACAGCTTGGACAGGAGAAACTGCCTGCGAATTTATTCGTAACTATGACAACCAACGCCCTCTGTTCCTGAAAGTTTCGTTTGCCAGACCTCATAGTCCATACGATCCACCAAAAAGATATTTGGATCTATACAATAATGTAGCTATTTCCAAACCATCTATCGGTGACTGGTGCGGCAAATATGCCGAAAGAAAAACGCCGGAACAAGTAGCTAAAGATGCGGCTTTCGCCAACTTAGGAGATGAATATGCCGTCTGTTCACGTCGTCATTACTATGCAAACGTAACATTTATCGACGATCAAGTAGGCAAAATCATCAAAACACTGAAGGAGCGCGGCATGTACGACAACAGCATCATATGCTACACCGCCGATCATGGCGATATGCTTGGTGATCATTACCATTGGCGCAAAACGTATGCTTACGAAGGTTCAACAAAGATTCCCTATATTATCAAATGGCCATCGTCCATGAAGATCAACAACAAACGCATAAACAAACCTGTCGAACTACGTGATTTCCTTCCGACCTTCCTTACCCTCGCCGGAGGACAAATCCCATCTGACATGGATGGAAAATCACTGCTTCCATTAGTAAATGAACCAAACCCACAATGGAGGCAATATATTGATTTGGAACATGCAACATGTTATAGTCCGGACAACTATTGGTGTGCTTTAACCGACGGAAAAATAAAATACATCTGGTTCTTCCATACAGGAAGCGAACAACTCTTCGACTTACAGAAAGATCCTCACGAGCTCAAAAATCTTTCTGCCGACAAAAATTATGCAAAACACATGACAGAGATGCATACAGCTATGATTGAACATCTGAAAGAACGTGGCGATGAATTTGTAAAGGATGGCAAGCTGGTGATCCGAGAAAAGACTATGCTCTATAGTCCCAACTATCCGAAAAATGCCTAACTTTACCCTCAATAACAAAATATAGAAGATAATGAACAATAAGAGAACACACAAAACTGTTAAAACCCTTCTGGGACCATTTTTGGGACTACTTATGTGTTACACATTTATGAACGCACAAAAGCTGCCGACCATGAAGAGTCGAATGAATCGTGAGAAATTAAACGTCGGAACCTATTTCTTACAAAAGTATGCTTCGTCAGAAGCACATGTAAAGGATCTCGCTGCTTGTGGAATCGACTTTGTCGTCTGTATGCGCAATGACAGAACAACGTTGGATTTATTTTCAAAGTATCACGTGGGTGCTGTCGTTACGGATGTTTTACCTCATTGGTGGGGAGGCGACGGCAATAATGCCGGACAACTGGCAAAGAAATACCCCTTGACAAACTGCGATAAGGCAGCAAAAGGCTTTCGTGATCATCCGGCAATCTGGGGCATTGATATAGGCGATGAACCTTCAGCATTAGACTTCCCTTTTTATGGTAAAATATATTCAAGGGTAAACAAGCTGTTTCCCCATCAGTTCCCGTATCTGAACCTGTATCCAAATTACGCTTCTGTATCCGAGAACAGTGCCCAGCAAACGACCAGTCAGTTGGGAACAACAAGCTATACGGAACATATTGCACAATACTGCAAAAATGTTCCCGCCGACTATATCTGCTACGATTTTTATCTCTATTCCATCAATGTGCCTAGTGCTTACGAGAACCTGCGGGTCGTTTCGGATGCTTGTATAGGAACCAAACGGAGCATGTGGATTGTACTCCAAGTAAACTCCAAAGATGAAAAGCAATGGATCAGTGAGAATGAGCTTCGTTTCCAAGCCTATACTGCCATGGCTTTTGGCGCTGAAAATATTATCTGGGCATGCTATACAGCAGGATGGTGGAACAATCAAGTGCTTGATGACAAAGGAAATAAGACACAACAATACGACAAACTAAAAAAAGTCAATGCAGAAATTCACCTATTGGGCAACGAGTATATGAAGTATCGCAGGACAGCCACAACGTTTGTTGGTTTTGAAGGGACTGATTGGTTGAAAAATGTAAAACAGACTTCCTATGCATCTCTGAATAATGGCGTGTTCACAGACGTTTGTGCCGAAGATGGTTCGCCATTGGTTATCGGGTCAATGGTTTCCCGTTCAGGAAATGGCAATTCAGCATTATTCATCTGTTCAGCTGACGATCCTTATGATAAAGCTCCGAAGCAACATATTGTCCGATTTAAAGCCGACAATAATAAAATTATTAAAGCTTACAGTGGATCAGGAGAAATAAATGCAAAGTTGGAGAATGGCTATTATACCATACCTATCGCATCAAATGGTGGAATAGTTGTTGAAGCTAATGTGAAATAACGGGACAAAAATATGAATGCATTAATTCCTGCATTTCTTAAAAGTATTTTACGATAAATTTTGCACAGTTCAAAAAAGTGTCTATCTTTGCACCCGCAAACAAAAAAGTTGCATTGATGACTTCGTAGCTCAGTTGGTAGAGCAAATGACTCTTAATCATTGGGTCGAGGGTTCGAGCCCCTCCGAGGTCACTCACAAATAGCGACTTATTCACTACCAAAGACTTCGTAGCTCAGTTGGTAGAGCAAATGACTCTTAATCATTGGGTCGAGGGTTCGAGCCCCTCCGAGGTCACCTTGAAACAAGCAAGGATTACAGAATCCAAACTTTTTCGTCTCAACTCTTCCGATATTGAGAAGGTGTCAATCCAGTAATTTTCTTAAATACCCTATTAAAATAAGAAAGGTTTTCGAAAGCCAGCGAATAGGCAATATCTTTTATCGACCTGTTATCATCCCCGGCAAGCATAATCTGTGCCGCCTCAATTTTCTTCCTTTGAACATAATCATTAGGCAAACAACTCATTTCTTTCTTGAATAAACGTCCAAAATGATCCTCACTCAAAAAGCAATGTTTAGCCAAGTCACTCACGGCTAATTTTTTATTCAGATTTGTACGAATATAATTAATCACTTCACCAATACGCTCATCTTCTATTCTTTTCCGATCAGTCGCAGATTTAAAAAATTGCGCTATAATAAACAAAAGAAGTCCATTTGTTTCAGCAATCAAAGGTGCAGGAATATCCTTACTGTTCTTCAAAATATTCACGAGTGTTTCCTGATTATCGTAAACTTTCGGATCAGACAAAGGAGTTGGAAGCATTCGTGTACTATTAATTTCTACAATACGCCTAATGCACTCCATATCAAAATCAGAAGCTTTCACCTCAACAGGAAGATTCTTCATTTCATAAATACTCAACTCCCCTACTTCCAATCTTTCATAAACATGAATATAATAATGAGAAAAATAATCTGAATTCCAATCACTATACATCGTATAAGGCGGCATAAGATACATATAACCCGGTTTTAATCTATAAACAGTTTTCCCTATCCGCGTAAAAGCCTCTCCTCCATCGCATAAATACAATCGGGCAAAAGAACTATACACCGAAGGGAAGTTCCAATCTCCATGATGTACACCGTGCCCCGCATGAAGCAATGTCATATATTCTATATTCTGCCTGGACATAAATAGTATTGTTTCAATTATATTTATAATACAGCAAAATTAATACAATTTCGACATAATGTAACACAAATGGCTGCAATCCTAAATAATGTTTTCCATGAGTGTAAAAACAATTCTATCTTTGTGAGAGGTAATCAACTAAAATTTGAAATACAATGAAGAAGTGGGCATTAACAGTCATTCTATTATTTGCGGGTTTATGCCAATATGTCCCGGCAACTGCGCAAACGAATGCAAATGTTTATGAAGGGAACAAACAAAAAATAGAAGAATGGAAGGACAACCGATTCGGAATGTTCATCCATTGGGGACCTGTTACATTGACCGGAAAGGAAATCAGTTGGTCACGTGGAAATCAAACACCCGTTGATGTTTATGATCAGCTATATAAACAATTCAACCCTGTCAATTTTAATGCAGACGAATGGGTAAGTGTTGCAAAAGCAGCAGGAATGAAATATATTGTCCTGACAACCAAACATCATGACGGATTCTGCTTGTGGAATACACGTCAGACGGATTATAACATCATGAATACGCCATTTAAGCGGGATGTTGTAAAAGAGTTGTCGGAAGCTTGCCGTAAACAAGGAATCGAGTTTGGTACTTATTATTCTACCTGCGATTGGCACAATTCCGACTTTCCGCTGACAAGCCCCGGAGGTAAGACAAAACGCGATAAAAGTGATTTGGAAACATATACAAGCTATCTGAAAAGAGAGGTTGCAGAGCTGCTGGTCAATTACGGTCCGCTCTACGTGCTATGGTTTGATGTTCCTCAGATGTTCGACCAGAAACGTGGTCAAGGTGTTCTTGACTTTATCCGCGCTATCCAACCGGATATCATTGCAAACAACAGAACCGGTGCTCAAGGAGATTTCGATACGCCTGAACAGCGAATCGGCGGATTCAATAACCAAAGACCTTGGGAAACATGTATGACAATTGCCAAACAATGGTCGTGGAAACCTAATGATCAAGTCAAATCATTGGAACAATGTATGCAGACATTAATTCGCACTGCCGGCGGTGATGGAAACTTACTATTCAACGTAGGGCCTAAATCAGATGGAAGCATCGAACCTGAACAGATAGCACGTCTGAAAGAAATGGGGCAATGGATGCAAAAATACGGACAATCGATTTATGGAACACGTGGTGGACCATTCAAACCAACAGATTGGGGTGTAAGCACCCGTCATGGAAATAAAATATATCTGCATATCCTGTCTTGGTTCGGCAACAAACCAATAATTGAGCTTCCCGACATAGGTGTAGCAATTACAAAATGCCATATCATCGACGGCGGAACAGTCAAAGTGTCGAAAAAAGGGAAAAATTATTTTTTGGAACTTCCCAAAAACGGATTAAAGCCTATCGACACAATTGTTGAACTAGAAATGGCGGGAGATATCATGAATGTTTCGCCAACAGAAATCTCATCCCAGTCTTTGCTGTTTAATAAGAAAGCGACCGCTTCATCGAATCCGGATCCGACATGGCATGGCATTTCTTACGTCAACAATGGTGATTGGGCAGGACTTGGATGGAGTCCATCCAATGAAGATAAAACACCTTGGATTGTAGTAAATTTCGACAAACCGGAAAAAATATCCAATGCCGTTCTCTTTGAAGCCAGCAACCATGCGGTAAAAGCATACGAGATTCAAGCTTTCTCAAATGGTCAATGGAAAACAATTTATAAAGGGAAGGCCATAGGAAACAGAATGGATATCAAACTGCCTAAAACCACAACGGATAAAGTAAAGGTGGTATTTACTGATTTCTCCGACTTGATTGAAATATCCGAAGTAGTAGTGTTCTAAACAGTACAATTTATGACCGATAAATGCGCATAGTCGTAAAATCATTGTAACTTTGAGTCTGCAATTCGTATGCAGATTAATAACAATGAAAGACTATAGCTTATGAAACGAAGAGAATTTATAGCAGACGCTGTTCTGACAGGAAGTGCTTTATCAATAGGCCTTCCTGTTTTGAATGGTGCAACTTCCAAAAACAACATATATCAAACAGGCAAAAAAACTAACCCCAATTATAATAATCATCCGCTTCGTCTGATATCCATCGAGCCTCTTAATGCAACGCATGCCAAAGAATTGGTAGCGGATATTAAAGAAATGGCTTCAAAAGGCATACTCAATGAAGTAGCGTTCTCGTTTACACTTGTGCCTGAAGGGAACCCGCCGGTTGATAAAATGGCAGATTTCGGACCGCGCTATCTGCAAATTCGGAAGTTGCTGGGTGATGTTCCATTCAAAGTAGGTATTCTGGCGCAAGCTACTATCGGTCATAATTATACTCTGATTCATCCTCATCCATTCCAACCCCAGATTTCTTTGGATGGAACAGTCAATGCGGGTACGGTTTGTCCACTGGATGAAGGGTTTCATGCTTATTTAAAGAAAATCTTTCGGCAAATTGCAGAACTGAAGCCCGACTTTTTCATTGTCGACGATGACTTCAGGCTGGTTACTCCCGGCCGTAACGCGTGCATCTGTCCTTTGCATGTCAAAACTTTCAATAGCAAATATAATAGACAACTCACACAGGAACAGTTGCGACAACATCTGCGGGGAACGACTGACGAAGACCAAAAGATCGCCGAACAATTTGATGCAATCAATGCTGAATCACTTTATGGCGCCGCAAAAACTATCCGTGAGGCTGTAGATGAAATTAATCCGGCCATTTCTGGGACCTATTGTGCTTGTACAGCCGATATCCGATATGCGGCAGGAATAGAAAAAGAACTGGCAGGAAAGAATCAACCAATAAGCATCCGTTTAAACAACGCTCGCTATCTGCAGCCGGGACCGGGTAATTATGTTGTCAGAATGCAAAGCACAGCTATTCAGATGGCAACCATCGGAAAAACCGACTGCGTTCTCGCCGAAACAGATACTTATCCACAAAACAGATACAGCACATCCGCACGCGTTCTGCACAGTAACTTCACAGGTTATTTGCTTGAAGGTTGCAAAGGCGCCAAACATTGGATAACCCGATTCTCCGAATGGGAACCGAACAGTGGAAAAGCTTATCGGGAAATATTAGCTACCTATCGCGGCTTTTATGAAGAGTTGTCACGAAATGTCGAAGGCATTCGTTATAGTGGACCGGGTTCGGTTATTCCGGAAAAGCCCTTCATGAACTGGAACCGCCCGGAAGGGAAAACGTCTGTTGTAAATAGTTTTGAAAGTCTGCCTTCATGGAATACTTTACTACCTGCCGGATTCGGACAACCGTTGCATTTTCGTAAAGCCTCCGAAGGTCCCGGGATGCTCGTTGGTGACGAATGCAGCCAGTTCTCTGACGAAGAGATACATTCGCTTTTAAGCAAAGGGCTTCTGTTAGATGGTACAGCTGCCGAAGCGCTGCAACAACGCGGATTCGGAACACTTCTCGGTGTTAAAGTTGAGCCTTGGGATGGCGAGTCCATTTCAGGCGAAATCATCAGTGCCCAATCACCTAACCAATCGCTTTCAGGCAAACAAATATCGGACGGTTCACATCCATACAAACTCACGCCTATTTCTGCAACGACAAAAGTTGCAGCAAACTATATTCACCGACCTTTCACATCCGACAGTCACTTCAAGACAGGCGAACCTTCAGCCATCCTGTTCCAAAACAGCCTTGGCGGTCGCATTGCTATTGTTGGGACAACGCCTGAAGGCACAGGTTATGCAAATGAAACACGAAAAGCATTCCTCCTCGCACTGATGAATTGGGTTGAACCTTTCCCTGTTTACTATGCTGGCGATGAAGAAGTCTATCTGAAAGCAGGCGAGACAACCGATCATTCATTATTAGTAGCTGCCATCAATTTTTGCAGCGATCCGATAGAGGAGTTTCATCTGACAACCGGCAAAACATTCAAAAACATCTACTCATTGACACCCGAAGGCACATGGAAAGCCATCCGCTTCAAACAGTCAAATCATGAAGTAATCCTTCCAGAGCGTTTAGAATTCATGATGCCAATGGTTTGGAAAATGGCATAACCTATTGCCAAAAGCTAATTAAAGACAGTCGTTTCAAAAAGTATATACTTTTGCTTCTGGAAGTATATACTTTTAGTATGCGAAAGTATATACTTTTGGTGTATGAGAGTATATACTTTTGATATATGAAAGTATATACTTTTTTGATTCGAGCGCTTTCAAGTATTTTTAAACAGCCTTTATGACTTCCAATTCCGTTATACAACAGCGAAACATCTCTTCGTTACTCAATTAATCGACTCGCCTGTATTTTCTTTTTTTCTTTAAAAAGAATTGAAAAAAAATCATTTTGACAATATCTATATTATTATAAAAAGATAAATATAATGTATGACTATTTAAGGTGCAGACCAGTTGCAGTGATGTTGTATGTTAAAAAACAGATTGACAACAGATTCATTGTATACTCATTGCAGACTCATTGCAGAAACCCAAACCATCATTTATGTTCCAAACATTGCTGCATCAAAATATTATTAATGGCTTTCTAAAGCCTCTATCTTCTGATTGCATAAGTTCCTTAAAGAATCAAGTATAGGCTTATATACCTCATACTTTGCCAAATTACGTGTTTCCATAGGATCCAGTTCCAAATCATACAACTCCTCCGAAACATTTAGAAAACGGTAGCGAAAATATTTCCACTTTGCTGTCCTGACTCCTTCACTTGATGGGATTTGTTTTAATTTCCACAAATGTTCAATCAAAATTGAAGTTCTTCCTTCTATTTCTTTATTACCTCTCACATAGGGGCAAAGGCTCATTCCTTGATATTCTTTTGGAATGGAGGCATTTGCATAATCCAATATTGTTTTAGGGACATCAATGTTCAGAACCATATCATTGATGTCATGATGTTTATTTCTTGGGTCGTATATAATCAGAGGCACACGAATCGATTGCTCATACATTAACCATTTTCCTGCTAATTGCCGTTCACCTAAAAACAATCCATTATCTCCAAGAAAAATAATTATGGTATTATCGGATAAACCCTCCGAGGCCAGTAAATCTCTTATTTCTCCAATTTCATCATCAATCTCTGAAATCATCCTATAATAACCCTTTACACTATGTTGATATTTTTCAGGAGTATCATAACGCCACCACCAACGCAGTCTGTTAAAACCTTCTTGGACAGCTTCCGGTAAGGACAAAAAGTAATTGTCTTCTTTTAATAAGGGTTCGGGTATAATCAGATTCTTATAACGATTGTCTGATTTCTTTTGCCAGAAATATTGTTCAGGAGCCGGATCATGAGCATGTGGCGCACTAAAACTTAAAGACAAGCAGAAAGGCTTATTTTTAGGAGCATGCTTGATGAATTCTTGAGCCTGATAACCCGTGAAACGAGTAAGATGTGTCGTATCGCCATTTATCGTTTTATAAAAATAGCCTCTTTTATCAGGATATTCATCTCTCCTATCATAACTATCAGATTCATCAAACATTTGCTTTATCTTGTCATAAATGACTCCAAATTTTCCAAAAAAGCCCGTATAATAACCACGCTTTCTCAATTGAACCGGATATGACATTGAGATGAACTCATTTTTGATAGCTCCTTTACCAAAAGTATATCCATGAGTCCGTTCATATAGTCCTGTTAATATGGAAGCGCGACTGGCTGCACTAATGGGTGTGCTGGAAAAAGCATTTCTAAAGTATGTGCCTTCCTTTGCCAATCTATCTAATTGTGGTGTTTGTATGATTGTATTACCCGCATAACCAAGCGCGTCCCAACGTTGGTCGTCCGTCAATATGAATATAATATTTGGAGACTTACTCTGATGAGAAGACTCTCCTGCAATTACACAATTGCTTTTGCACATAAGACAGGCTAATATTGCGCAAGACTTGTAAAAATACTCTGACATATCTGCATTTCTTTTCGTCTCAATCCAACTTAAATAATCCATCTCTCCAAGAAACGTGATGCTCTTTGATTCCAATCTCATCCATCCAACGACGTGTTTCGAATGTTTTCAAGTTTCCGGTATTTGTTCCTTTCCCTTGGTCATTATTCCAAACCCATGATGGTGTCGACCATAAACAAGCTTTGAAATGTATTGTTTTATAAAATTGCTCATTGCAACCTTGCTGTCCATGATGAGCAACCTGCAAATAATCACAATCCAAATCTTTACGATACGGACCGTTCAATACTTTATTGCCACATTCAACACCGGCATCACCCAAAAACACAATCGATTTACGTTTATCCCACACGCGAACAATCATTGATGAATTATTATAAGGATTCATCCGCAGTTCCTCATTCGTAACACTTAAGATTTTGAAATTCAAATCGTCAATTTTCACAGTCAAACCTGGTTTAGTCAAGTTTATCACCTCTATATGCGATGTATCCAAAGCATTATAAAACTCATTAGTCGGCTTTGCCGAACCGGCTTCACTATTCAACAACTCCGGTGAAAAACGAGAATGATAAATCTTATGAATCTTCATTCCCTGAGGATTTTCCAAGATTGCAGTCAGGGCACCGACATGATCGTCATGCGGATGCGAAACAATCCAAGCTTCAACCTCATTGCCTAAAGCTGCAATAAACCCTTTGAGGAAGAGTGTTTCATCTTTAGTTCCACCATCCATCACAATCACTTTGCCTTTAGTTGTACGAAAGACATATGAATTACCAATCGTGTTGACATGTGAAGGAATTTGCCACATTGTAAATCCAGATTGTGCAATAGCTGGCATACAAAGGAATGCCAGCAAAAGAAAACTCAGTATTCGTCTCATCTTATCTTATTTTTTGTTCTTTCAACAAAGATAAAACTTTTACCTCAATAAGACACATTCTTACATCTGTCAGATTTATATTTGCAATCCTGGTTCATGACAACGTGATAAATACTTATCCCCAATGACCGTCAAAATAACTTTTTTCCATCCAAGGTAGATTCTGATGATGGAAGAAAGGAGTCAATGCAAAAGCCATCTTCTGCTTCTCTTCTTCATTCATAGCGACGAAGTTCTTCAATATCTCAATATTTGACTTCACAACATCGATACTATCCATTCCTATAGTTACGGCATGAGGTCCTTCCAATGAAAGCGCATATCTGATCAGATCAGGAGCTTTCACATCAGGGACTGTTTCTTTTGGACGTACAGCTTTCATCAGCAAGACACCCATATTCATTCCTAGAGCGCACGGAATCACACCTTCCTCACGCTTTTCTTTATCGCCACCCCAATGATTCATAGCCATCAATAAAGCATCAAAGTTGCCTTTTTCTGCCATATCTTTTAGTGCCTCAGCACTGGCATGGCCGGAGAAACCGATAAAACGAGTTACCTTTTCTTCTTTTAAACGGTGAAGAATGTCTACAAGACCACCTTTCTGCAACAGAGTAACATTATCATCAAGTGAATGAACATCGTGAATCATCAACATATCCAAATGATCAGTATGGAGACGACTTAGACTGATTTCCAATTGCTTCATTACATCCACTGGATTACGTGGAGATAGTTTTGTACATAAGAATATTTCTTTCCTACGGTACTTCACCACCTCGCCTACTCGTTCTTCACTTACAACCAAACGGGCAGATTTTTTCTTTCCAGGAGGAACGGCTATCGTATTATCATATGAATCAGCCGTATCCCAATAATAAAAACCATGATCTAAGGCGAAATTCAGCATATCAGCCGCTTCTTCATCAGTATCAATATGACAAAAACGGCTTCCTAAACCTAAAACAATGCGAGGAATACGAACTCCGGTCTTGCCAAAGAGAACGGTCGGAAGCCCTTTTGATTTATATCTATTTGTTTCCAACTTATCTGTTGTAGCGGCAAAACTCTCATCAACGACTGATGCTACGATACCAGCAGCAATAGATTGTTTGATAAAACTTCTTCTTGATATTTTCATATTCATTTATTCTGTATTAAAATGTGGCTATATAAGGCTCTGTAAACTCCACTTTTGTCCCATCTGCATTAGTCATATTCAACAACCAGCGTTTTCCTTTTCCTACCATAGGAATTCCCAGTTTCTCGACAGTTCTACGCTCCTTCAATTTATAAAAAACCTCTTGTATATCTAATGTCACAAAGCATGGATGACAGAAATTCTGATCATTGGATGGCGAATAGTTTTCTATCATCTCAGCACAATCGGGCAACTGGAAATACAACATCTTCGGCATTTCAGCTTGAGATTGAGGATATCGTATCACTAATTTGCAGCCCAATATTTGGGTATAGAATACAGGAGCATCAATCATCTCTTTCGTAAAAAGACCAGCATGATGAATACGTGTCGAAATACGGTTTGCTGAAAGAAAATGTCCTTTACTCTTCATATGAAGAGACGCAGGCATAAATTCAACAAACTCTACAGCTACGCCTGATGGATCATGAATCAGAAGAACCTTGTTCCCCGCTTTGTCTGTATACGATGGCTTATCGATAACGACACCTTTTGATCTCAAATACTGCTCCATTTGGCTGCAACTCTCCGTTTCAAATGAAACAGAGACAAAGCGGTTCTTCTGTTTGGCTTCACTATCCACAATAAACTCCAAAAATTGCCTGTCGTTTACCTTATAAACAAGCCGAACTCCCTCTTTTGATGGATAAGAGAATGCATAATCAAATCCAAGAAACGAGTGATAATATCGGTTAGCCAATTGTTCACTACTAATCAGATATGTCATCTTGGCTATTCCCCAGATCGGAGGACGTGACACATTCTGAGCCGCACAAAATGCAGTCAGTAAGAGGAATGATATAAAACAAACTTTCTTCATATCCTACAAAGATAATTATTAAATAGAAGTGCCGGCGGACAAACCGACACTTCTTCCTTTAACACAACTAATCACTGCCACATCGGATGTTGAACGAGATTTGGATTAGCTTGAATCCTATCTTCAGGAATTGGAAAAACATAATATTTCTTTTCAAGATTTGAATAGCCCTTTAAAGCAGCCCGTTTTTCCATTTGTCCCATGCGTTTATAATCGTACCAAGCTTGGCCTTCACCAACAAATTCCAGCACGCGCTCCCAAATAATCGCATCATTCATATCACTTTGTGACAATTCGGCTGATAAAGGAGCCAAACCAGCTCTTGCCCGAACTAAATTTATGCCATATACTTTATTATACTTTTGAGATACACCACCATTATTCATTGCTTCCGAATGCATAAGTAAAACATCTGCATATCGAATAATTGGCAGATTCAATGACGAAGCCATATCACCCGTTCCTGACTCATTCTGATCCACAAATTTATTCATATGAGGAGTAGCTTTTGCTGCATCATAATCAATACCCCACGTCCTGAGCACACCATTTCTATTTTTAAATGATAAAACAAATATAGTTGGAATTCTCAAATCATTAGGATTTAATTTCATCACACGATCATAAAAATTACGTTTCAAAACCATTGAAGACCAACCGGAGAACTTCGCTGTTTGTGTTTCACCTCGAATGCCTGTGATATTTATATAGTTGGAAGCCGGAGTACTTATTCCTGCCTTAAATTCAATACTGAAAATATATTCAGGTCCATGTTCATGTGATTCCAGCATTACATCACTATAATTAGGTTCCAAACTATATCGGCCATCCATTACTTCCTCACATTTTGATGCAGCTTTCTGATAATAGCCACTTTTATTCCATGGATAACCGGCTTCGGTCAAATAAACTTTAGCTAAAATAGCCTGCGCTGCACCTTTAGTAGCTCGTCCTACATCTGATGCAGAATATGTTGTTGGCAAAACTGATTCAGCTGCTTCTAAATCACTTTCTATCAATGACCACACACCATCATCAGTCCCTTCATTTGATACATTATAGTCAGACTGCGATGACGTAGTAATTAACGGAACATGATCAAACAAACGAATCAATAAGAAATAGGCATAAGCACGCAAAAAATGAGTTTCGCCCTCAATCCGCTTTACAGTCGTCGTACTACTGACATTAGGAATACTTTCTAAAATCAAATTCGCTCTATAAATCATATTATAATAACGATCCCAAATCAAAGGGATTCCTCCTGAACCAGGCGTCCACTGATAAGTTTCAAACTGTGTTCGATAGGCATCACCTGAATTATTAGCCCAAGTTGCTTCTGAAGGATATTCACCAATCATCCATGAAGCACGAGCATAAGAATTATTACCCGCTGCAAGATCATAATAAACACCTGATAAGGCAGCTAAAAGACCGTCTTCACTTGTATAAACATTTTCAGGAGCTAAGAAAGAATAAGGTTTTTCTTCTAAAAATGAATCAAAACAAGAATTCAAACCTAACAAAGGAATAAGAACTATAATTAGCAATTTAATATTTTTCATATGAATCTACATTTTACAGTTTACTAAAACACTAAATTTATACCAAACAAATAAGATCTGCTCGAAGGATATGCATTCCAATCAACACCCAATTGCAGATTGCTTTGTCCTTGACTATTAACCTCTGGATCAAAACCAGAATAACCAGTGATAGTAAATAAATTCTGTGCACTAGCATAAACACGGACAGACTCGATAACTTTATGAAGATTGAATCGATAGCCTAAAGTAATATTCTTTAAACGTACATATGAACCATCTTCAATCAAATAATCAGATTGCAATAAATACGGATGAATTGTCAATGTTGCCTTCGGAGTATTAGATGTAGGATTCGATGTAGACCAGTGATCTAATATGGCTCTTCTCTGATTTGCTTGTGTCGTACAAGTAGCAATCTCACCTCTTTGTAAATTGATAATATCATTACCATAAGAACCATTCAAGAATATACTCAAATCGAAATTCTTGTATGTGAAATTATTTGTCCAACTAAATATAAAATCAGGATTGGGATCTCCAATCACCATTCTATCATCAGATGTTATCTTACCATCCTGATTTACATCTTTAAATTTTGGAGATCCTAAACCATCCGATTTTTGAGCTTTCGGATATTTAAGAACTGACTCACCAGCCGAATTAACTATAGTTTCATCTAATTGATCCTGAATTTGGTAAACTCCATCATATGCATAATCATACCATATACCAACTGGATAACCCTCTTCCAACCAACTTCCAGAAATTTTCTGATGACTGGAAAGTGTAGCCGTATATCCTGGAGTTGTACCAGCCAAATCCAATACCTTATTCCGGTTACTAGCATACATAAGCGAGGTGTTCCAATTAAATCCATCTTTTTTACTGCTAGAAATTAAGTCGTAGCTCAAGGATACTTCCAATCCTTTATTTTGCATCTTTCCTACATTAGACAATATAGAACCAAAACCAGAAGTACTCGGGATTGTTGCATCCATCAACATGTTCCATGTTCGTTTATAATAATAATCAATAGTCAAATTTAAACGGTTCTTTAAAAATCCGAAATCAGCTCCAACGTCAATTGTTGAGGTTGTCTCCCACTTCAAATCATAATTTGGGATTTTAGAAGGGGCAAAACCTATAGATTTAGCATCGCCTATAGTATAATTGTAAGTATTCAGACTAGCAATAGAACTATAGCTACTGATATCCTGATTACCTGTTAAACCATAACTGGCTCTCAATTTTAAATTGCTTAAAGTTTTCTGTTTTTGCATAAAAGATTCCTCGCTAATACGCCATGCTCCAGCTATTGATGGGAAAAAGCCCCACTTATTATTTTTTCCAAATTTTGAAGAGCCATCAGCACGAGCGGTCAATGTTAATAAATAACGTTCTGCATAATTGTAATTGATACGTCCCAACCAAGACGCCTGAGTACTCTTCGATTTTCCGGATGAAGTAGTTGGTGTATTAGATGCACTTTCCATATTATTATCCTCAAGCAAATCATTCAGAAAACCGCTAGCCTGTGATTGTGTAGTCTTCGTAAGGAAAGACTGAAGTGTCAAACCTCCAACAAAATCAACTTTATGTTTGCCAAATTGATTCTGATACGTTAACAGATTCTCATTTAGATACGAAACAAAAGAACGTGTCGCCTTAGAAGCTGATCCTCCTGTACTCTGACCGGCATAAGTAGTTGAAGGTCTGTAGCCCTCACGTAAAGCATCAGAATAATCAGTGCCGCCTTTTATTTCAAAAGCCAAACCTTTAAGATATCTTCCAAAATCGAACTTTACATAAGCATTAGCCAATACACGATCAATCGATGACAAATCCTTAGTTAACAATGCCGTCGCATACGGATTTCCAATGGATAATGTATTCGGTGCTGTCGACAGGGTTGTATATGAACCATCATTATTATACATGGGCATAGTTGGAACATAAGAAAGTGCACCGTTTACAACGCCAGCACTCGAACCTCCACCATCACCTTCTGATGTTGTATAGTTCGTCTTTGTTCGTGTAGCAGTAAATGATAATCCCATCTTTATCCAACTACTCACTTGGGAATCAATGTTTGAACGAAGTGATCCACGTTTTAAATCAGAATTAATAATGATACCATCCTGACCATAATAGTTACCAGAAACAGCAAAAGTCGTTTTATCACTCGCGCCGCCAACAATACTAATTTGGTGATTATGCATCATGGCTGATCGGAATATCATATCCTGCCAATCTATTCCTCCATTATGATACTCACTCGGTGCTTTCCATTGAGAGTCAGAACCTCCGTAAATAATAGCAGAACCACTATTCGTAGCTGCCTCATTGGCAAAAGTAGCATACTCTTCTGCAGTCATCATATCCAATTTATTTGCTATATTTTGAACGCCAACATATCCATCATAAGTAACTTTAGGTTTTCCAGCCTTACCTCGTTTTGTAGTAATAAGGATTACACCATTAGAACCTCTGGAACCATAAATAGATGCAGACGAAGCATCTTTCAATATTTCTATAGACTCAATATCGCTCGGATTAATTGTAGCCAATGGATTAGTGGCCAAAGAAGAACTATATCCTCCAGCGGCTTCCCCTCCACTTACAGGAAATCCATCAATTACATACAAAGGTTCATTGCTACTTTTCAAAGAATTACCGCCACGAATATGGATTGATACAACTCCACCTGGAGCACCATTACTACTCGTAACCTGCACCCCTGCAGCCCTACCTTGAATACCTTGATCAAGTGAAGTCATTGGCATTTTTTCCAGCTCTTCAGCCTTAATAGAGGATATAGAACCTGTCAAATCACTTTTTTTCATTGTTCCATATCCCACAACTACAACTTCATCCAATATCTTGGTGTCTTCTTTCATAATAACATCCAATGTATTTTTATTTGTTACCCGAATCTCTTGAGAAACATATCCTATGTAAGATATTTGCAAAACAGATTTAACAGGTAACCATATAACAAACTTACCATCAGCATCTGTTATCATCCCGTTTGTAGTTCCTTTCTCTATTACATTCGCACCTATTATAGGTTCGCCTTTTTCATCTTTAACCACACCTGAAACTCTATGTTCATTATCTTGTCGGGAAGAACTGGATGTCGTCGATTTCATAAATATCACAAATTGATTATTCTCTTTTCTAGTATAGGATAATTGAGTGTCAGAGAATAATTTGCTAAGAGTAACTTCAATTGTCTGATTTTTCACACTTAATGAAACCTTCTTGTTTAAATCAGTCAACTGATCACTGTAAAAAAACTTATAAACGGTACTGTGCTCTATGTTTCGTAATGTCTGCTTGATAGTCTGATTCTGAACATTAACCGTTACTTGTCCAAATGTGGTAGACGAACAGATAAATAGAGCGAAGACTAACCATAGTCCAAACATAATTTGATTCTTTTTCAAAAGACAAAAAATGTTCTCACTTTGCTTATTCATGCTTTCAAAATTAAAGATTAATAATGTGAGTCAATAATATAATACTATCAACTCCTTTAAAAAATTCTCAAAAAAGGGGACGCGCTATCTACAAAACAACTCGTGTTTTTATGTTATATAATTATATTCAAAACTAGTTATTCGTCTAATTCGATAATGTTGCCAATTCTTTTATATCGAATAGAAGCTGAAAGACTCAATACATCCAGGGTAGACTGCAAACTCATGTTTTTGAGTGTTCCACTAAATGTACATTTCTTAACTTTCTCGCTTTTGATTACGAACTGTACATTATAATGACGTTCTAATATGGCAATGATTTCTTCCAATGTCTTGTTTTCAAGGTACATCTCATCATCCATCCATGACATATATTGATTTCTGTTTGTTATACGATTCTTGTTCATCTCATGTGTTGTCAATGAATAATGCACAACGTCTCCCGCTTGCATATTCATGGCTTCATATGGTGCTTTCAGCTTTACTGAGCCTCTGTCCAGATAAATCACTACTTCTTTTTCGGAAGGATAAGCATGTACATTAAATGCCGTTCCAACAGCCTGAATAGTTAAGTTGCCAACCTTTACATAAAAAGGTGCCGATGGATCTTTTGCTACATTGAAAAATGCCTCACCTACTAATTCTACCATTCGCTTTTTGCCATTGAAGTTCTTCCCATAACTTACTCGTGAATCAGAATTAACAGTTACAACAGAACCATCAGGCAAAGTGATATCTGACTTTTGTCCTTTATTGACACTAATTGTAGCATCTGCATATCGGGTCAATAAATGATTGGTTTGCCACAATTGATACATGGCAAAAGATAAAACCAAAACAGCAACACAAGCAGCACATTGAAAAAGAAACTTCATCGAAAATTCTCTTTTTATGCTGATTTGGCTACGAATATTATTCCATATACGACGATCTAAAGACTTCCGAATTGTACCGTCTGCCTTATCCCATTCTTCAGAAAAGTCCTGATTCCAACGATTAGGATATCCCAAAAGTCGTGACAACTCACGTTTTTCAGATAACGTAGCCGTATGATCGAGAATTTTATTTAATAGTTCTTTTTGCCTACTCATAATTCAACTAATTTAATGAATCCTTATACGGTCGTAACATGAATCTAATAAACTTAGACGATTGCTTCAGATGCGACTCAACCGTGTTTTCTGATATATTCAGGCGACTGGCAATTTCTTTTTGTGAAAGATGTTCGATATACCTCATTCGATATACATTTTGCCTTGCAGGAGGCAGCATCGAAATGATCTTTTCAATCTCTTCTAACAACATATCAAGCTCCACTTCGTCATCTACGCGACATGATTCATCTTCTGTATTTTCAGACAAAGAATTTGTTATCAGATCCTCATTCACTTTTTGTGCAATCCATTTTAAAAAGAAATTTTTGGAAATGACAAACAGATAATTTTGGACAGACAATTCAGCAGACAGCTTCTTCCGATTATCCCATACTTTGATAAAAGTAATCTGAACAATCTCTTCAGCCAAATAATGATCACCATGGGATATGCTTAGTATAAAATGATATATCTTATTCTTATAACGATCATAAAACACTTTGAATGCTTTATAATCGTCATCTTTAATCTTATCAATCAATTGACGATCCGAGAATAATATATATCTTGAAATCTCCATCTTATATAGTATACATCTGTTACTATATATAATATCCTTTACATTTTCGTTTCCGGTATTAGGAACAAAACGATTAACATACTTTAATATTACAGCTTATCTATTCTATGCAAACTCACATTTATAACTGACACTACTCCCCTACAATATCCCCAAATTTCAGCAAATAGTTGTCATATTGGGATTTGAAAGGGCTGAATGGTTTCAATATTTGTTTGGAAAAGAGACTATCGATAGTCTTGTTCCAATGTTTGCCATCCACTTTATATAAATAGAATGAACCTGATATCGCATCAATCTGATTGGCATAAACCGGGAATCTGGTGATATTCCATTTGGGGCCTAATCCTGAAACATAGGCATTATAGGTCAGAACTATTCCTCGATCGGTCTGTTCGAAATTAACATTGCCATTACGGCAAACCATTAAGATACCATCTCCTTTATCATTCGTACAAAGGACTGCATCCACTCCCATCCTATTCCCTTCAAAATACAGATCACCTGCACGCAAAGAATGGAAACCATAGTTATTAACTGTCGTCTTTCCCGGATATGAAGCAAACGGTCCGTTTCCTAACCATTGCACATTCTGAATGCTCGGATCAAGCAAAAAGGCTAAACCGGCTTCAAGAAAAAGGTTCTTCGATTTCTCCGGTTTCATATTGAATGAAACCTTCGTCGCATGCTGTTCATTCGTATAACGAATCGTACCGGTAATTCGGATAGAATCGTTTTCATAGAGATAATTTTGTCCTTCAATCTGCTTAGGCTTCATCAGATAATGTTTCAAAATGCGCTTCGATGCACAATTATCTTCTGACAGCGAAGTTTTATGCCCCACACGCATAAGAAGAGTTTGCTGAACATAATCGAGCGGACTACCTTGCTCTACTGAAGGCGACAAATCCATACGTTTCACCAAATCCGGCATTTCGTTTACCTTAGCCACCTGACGGCCAATAATCTGTTTGTTTTTATCCAGCATATCAAAATGGAGCAAATACAACTTTCCACTATTCTGAGGCATATCAAGAAAGATAGTTTGAACACTTTCAGCATGAGGTGCACAATCAGGAGTAAATGAACCTCGCTGAACGGTATCTTTATCTGCCGTCATACACCAACGAACTTGCACATTGCCTTGCAGATTGATGAAGTCGTAACGATTACGAATATGTGTAGAGAGCGACTGTTTGCCGGGTTTTATCATAAACATCGTGTCAAACACTTGTGCCTGAGCATAGTCATGCTGCAATCCGTAATAATTAGATAAAGGAATGCGGTTGGCATACAACAGTCCGTCGGTGCCTTTATTGCCGGCCATCCTAAAACCGCCCTCTTCGTTCAACCAAACGCTGTCAGTCCATTGATAGAAATCTGTCCGATGCGCTTTGAAAGGCATACCCTGATCGACCCACTCCCAAATGCAACCACCTGCCATATTCTCGTTCTTTTCAATAATCTCCCACATATCGGGATGCTGTTCAAAAGACTGTCCCAAGCTATGGCAATACTCTGTGAATATCATAGGTTTGGTTGACGATTTAGCATAATCACTCAACAATTCAACAGTTGGATAATGAGGTGCATAGATATTGACAAAAGAAGGAATATTATAATGCAGACTATCAAAATAACCTCCTATCATCGGATAGCAGATTGGACGTGATGGATCCATCTTCTGAACATATTGTCCCGTCACCATACATATCGGCGTCAATGGATTTTCATTGCCTACACTCCAGACAATCACCGAGGGATGATTCTTGTCGCGTTGCACTGTCGCTTTAGCACGTGTCAGCAAAATATCCTGATAAGCCGTATCTTTCAACAGATCTTCTCCATATCCGAATGGCACTTCATCAATAACATAGAACCCGAGTGAATCACAAAGTTCATAGAAGCGAGGTTCATGCGGATAATGCGAAGTACGTATACAATTGACATTGGCGGCTTTCATCAGACGCATATCTTTCAGATTCAATTCTTCGCTGATTACTTTTCCACTTGCAGGATCCGTGGCATGAAGCGTCACACCGCGTAGTTTGATAGCTGTACCATTCAATTTAAGTATCTTTCCGTCTATCTTTATTTCACGGATTCCAAACCGTTCAGACAGTGACTCCAAAATCTTCTGTCCCTGACAAAGACTGTAATTGATGCGATACAAAGATGGCGTTTCAGCCGTCCACAGCAGAGGATTGGCAAAAGCGACTTCCTTATGCAATTTTCCAGAAAGAATAGGTAAACGGAATGAATGTTCCTTTTTCCCTTTAGAATTGATGATATCAGCCTGGATAAATAAGTTTTTTTCAATGGCTTTGTCATTAAAAGCGGAAACATTAAAATCAAAACCAACTATTGCTGAACTCTTTTTCAGAGACAGCGTTCTCACAATCATATCCGATATATGAGTAACCGGTACAGGATATAATGTCACATTTCTTGCAATGCCAACCTGCGCCCAATCATCATTACAATCAAAAGGATAACCTTTATATATCGTATAAACTCGCATAGCTAACAAATTTTTACCATCCGGATTAAGATATGGAGTGATATCGAACTGGCAAGTATTAAATGCAGACTCCCACTTGCCCGCATACTGCCCGTTAATCCAAAGATCGTATGCACGAAGAACGCCGTCAAAACGAAGCATCACATGCTGTCCGCTCCAATCAGAAGGGACTACGAACTCCTGCCGATAAAAGCCGATCAAAGTATCCGGATAATCATAGCGTGGTTCGGTAAATCCATAAATATCCCAATTGCCGGGAACCGGGATTGTGTTCCACGACGAATCATTATACGCTGGCTTATAAAAAGCCTGATAGTTACTCCAATCCAAACCACGAATCAACGCAAACTTCCAAACACCGTTCAAACTACGTTCTACTTTGGAATTCTCGATTGGTTTAACATCTTTAAAAGCATCAAGAATCTGTGCATTAAGACCACTAGCCAACAATACACACAAGACAAACAATAACCATCGCTTCATATCTTTATACTCTTAATATTCCATTACTATACAATAGTTTTCTACTATTTGTCAAAGATAGTAGTTTCACAAATAAAATAAACGTTAATCCGCAAGAATCTTTAAAATTGGTCATTCTAACCGTAATTCATATAATGACAATACAAAAAGTATAGCTTACCTTTGTTATCAATAATTTCAAAATATCAACAGTCGTGAATCAGTGGTCCAAATATATAATCATAGCGGTGTTAGCAACTACGGTTGTTTCTCCGCTTAAAGCACAAAATAAAGAAATGAATACAAAAACGAAATTCGAACAGATTTTTCCGCTTGGTGAGAAAAATGTAAACTTCTCCCAATACTTTATCGGACAATCTTATCTGGCTCCGGTAAGCAATAATAACGCTTTAGGTACACACATTTTCAATGTCACGTTCGAACCCGGTTGTCGCAATAATTGGCACAGCCACACAGGTGGACAATTACTCATTTGTACAGCAGGACGCGGTTTTTATCAGGAAAAAGGCAAACCTGCCCGTGAGCTGCATCCGGGTGATGTCGTTGAGATTGCGCCGAATGTAATTCATTGGCACGGTGCTGCTCCCGACAGTTGGTTCTCGCATTTAGCAGTAGAATGCAACTCAGACACAAATAAAAACACGTGGTTGGAACCCGTGAACGATGCAGAATATGCAAATGCTACAGAGCAAAAGAAATAAGACAAAGAGACAAATAATGTCAGATTCTGAAGAAGGCATCCCAATAAAAAAGGGATGCCTTCTTCATATAAATCAGAAAAATAGTCGTATCTTCGTCCCGAAACATAAAAAGAAGAAACATCATGAAAAAAAAGAATCTGACTTTATTAATTGCTGTAACGTTATCCAGCAGCATCGTATTTTCATCATGCATCGGATCTTTCAGTCTTACCAATAAACTTTTAGATTGGAATAAAAACATCGATACCAAATTTGTCAATGAACTGGTTTTCGTTGCTTTTTGTATTGTTCCAGTCTACGAGGTTTCTGCTCTAGCAGATATACTGGTTCTCAATTCCATAGAATTTTGGCGCGGTGACAATCCTATTGCTTCAACAGGTACCACAAAAACGATTGATACACAGAACGGAACTTATACTGTTCAAACAGAAAAAGACGGATATCATATTCAAAAACAAGGCGAAAAAGAAGCAATTGACCTTGTATACAACAAAGTAGACGAAAGCTGGAACATCAAAGCCAATGGTGAAAGTACAAAGCTTTTCAAATATATAGACAACAAAAACGAAGTGATTATGTATCTTCCCGATGGGAAAGAGATGAACGTAGAATTGAGCCACTCTGGTGTATTAGCATTCAAACAAGTAGCAAATAACTACTCTTTCTATGCTGCCAGATAATATTCACGAATAACTTGCTAATCTAAATTTAACAAAATATGAAGCAAATAATGAGAGCGATTGCTTTAGGAGCAATCTGTTGCCTTGCAACAACATCAATCGTCCGGGCCGACAACCCGGACAAACCGTTTTGGAAAGATGTCCAAACAGTTGCTGTTAATCGTGAAAAACCAAGATCGGCATTTATGAGCTATGCCGACCGACAAACAGCACTTATGGGGAGATATGAGAAAAGTCCCTATTATTCCCTGCTGAATGGAACTTGGAAATTCTACTTTGTCAATTCATATAAGGATCTGCCCGACAATATTACAGATCCATCTGTTAGTACTTCATCGTGGCAAGACATCACAGTTCCTGGTAACTGGGAAGTGCAAGGTTTCGGAACAGCCATCTATACCAATCATGGTTATGAATTCAAGCCACGTAATCCACAGCCGCCATTATTGCCTGATGCTACTCCCGTTGGAATCTATCGTCGGGACTTTGAAGTGCCTGCTAATTGGGACGGACGAGATATTTATCTAACCATCAGTGGTGCCAAATCTGGTACGTACATATATATTAATGGTGAGGAAGTTGGTTATAATGAAGATTCTAAAACACCTGCTGACTATCAGATAAACAAATATATACAGCCTGGGAAAAACACACTTATAGTAAAAATATACAGATGGAGCACAGGATCGTACCTCGAATGCCAAGACTTTTGGCGTATGAGCGGCATCGAGCGTGATGTTTATCTTTGGTCACAGCCCAAAATTGCCGTTCAGGACTATCGCATAGTCTCTACCTTAGATGACTCCTACAAAAACGGAATCTTCCGTCTCGCCGTAGATATCAAGAATCATTCAGAGAAATCAAAAAATGTCGCTGTTGAGTACGAACTTATCGATGCTGCAGGCAAAACGGTCCAAACAACCTCAAACAATTTATGGGTAAGTCCAAATGAAATCTCAACCGTTTCTTTTGACAAAACATTTAACAATGTAAAAACTTGGAGCGCTGAACACCCCAATCTGTACAAACTGCTGATGACGGTTAAAGTAGACGGCAAGATTGAAGAAGTGATTCCTCAAAGTATTGGTTTCAGACGAATGGAAATCAAACAAATAAAACAACTGGCAGGGAACGGACAACCCTATACAGTATTTCTTTTCAACGGGCAACCGATTAAATTGAAAGGCGTCAACATTCACGAGCACAATCCCAAAACAGGTCATTACGTTACAGAGGAGCTAATGCGCAAGGATTTTGAAATAATGAAACAGAATAATATCAATGCTGTACGTCTTTGTCATTATCCGCAGGACCGAAAATTTTATGAACTATGCGATGAATATGGATTATATGTGTATGATGAAGCTAACATTGAGTCACACGGTATGTATTATAGCTTGAGCAAGGGTGGTTCCTTAGGAAATAATCCCGAATGGTTGACACCACACATGTATCGTACTGAAAACATGTATGAAAGAGACAAGAACTTTCCATGTGTAACCTTCTGGTCATTAGGAAACGAAGCGGGTAACGGCTACAATTTCTATCAGACATATCTATATCTCAAAGATAAGGAGAAAACGCTTATGAATCGTCCCGTAAACTACGAGAGAGCTTTATGGGAATGGAATACTGACATGTTTGTTCCACAATATCCAAGTGCCGAATGGCTGGAAGAAATTGGACAAAAAGGGAGCGACAGACCAGTTGCACCTTCCGAATATTCACATGCCATGGGTAATTCGAGCGGAAACCTATGGGATCAATGGCAAGCCATTTACAAATATCCGAATCTTCAAGGAGGATTCATTTGGGACTGGGTGGATCAAGGAATCCTCCAGAAAGATAAGAATGGTCGTGAATTCTGGGCATACGGTGGAGACTTCGGTGTAAATACGCCTAGTGATGGTAACTTCCTTTGCAATGGAATTGTCAATCCTGACAGGAATCCTCATCCCGCCATGGCTGAAGTAAAATATGCCTATTCGAACGTTGCCTTTGATAAAGTTGATGCGACCAAAGGCTTATTCCGAATTATCAATCGCTTTTACTTTACGTCGCTAAAAGATTATGCCGTTAATTATACGATCAAAGCTAATGGAAAAACTATAAAAAGCGGTACAATTTCTGTAGACCTGGCTCCACAGGAATCAAAAGAAATTACAGTTCCCGTAGCTGGATTAAAGCCACAGGCAGGCGTTGAATATTTTGTCAATTTTACAGTTTCAACGCTTAGAACTGAAGGACTTATTCCTGCCGGCCACCAAATTGCGGCAGATCAGTTTATCTTACCTCTTACAATGGACAAGAAAGTCTACAAAGCTAATGGTCCTAAACTGACTGTCACAACCGAAGGAGATAATCTAAAAGTTGTATCTTCAAAAGTGTCTTTTGTTTTCGACAAAAAATCGGGTATTGTAACTTCTTACAAAGTAGACGGAACAGAATATTTCAATAATGGATTCGGAATTCAACCGAACTTTTGGCGTGCTCCAACCGATAACGATTATGGTAATGGAGGACCTAAGCGTGAACAGATATGGAAACAAAGCAGCCAAAATTTCAGCATCGCTGAAGCCACAGCAAAGATGGAAGACTCAAATGCTGTAATTGATGTCACATATCAATTAGCCGCAAGAAACTCATATGTTGTCACATACAAAATATACCCAAGCGGAGTTGTTAATGCTTCTCTAAAATTCACAGCTTTAGAAAAGGCAGAGCCGAATGCTCCACGTATTGGCGTACGTTTCCGGTTGCCGGAAATCATGGATAATATCTCCTATCTAGGTCGTGGACCACAGGAAAACTACTGGGATAGAAAAGCCGGTTCGATGATTGACTTATACAAAACAACAGCCGAAAAAATGTATTACCCATACGTTCGTCCGCAAGAAAACGGACATCACAGCGATACGCGTTGGGTTACACTGACTGCCGTTAAGGGCAAAGGATTGCTTATCGAAGGAAATCCAACGATTGAGTTCAATGCGTTGCGTAACACCATTGAAGATTTCGACGATGAAGAACAAACAGCATTACCTCGTCAATGGAATAATTTCACTCCTGAAATGGTTGCCAATCATGATGAAGCACAAGCAAAAGACGTACTTCGCAGACAACATCATGTAAACGATGTCACTCCACGCAACTTTGTAGAAGTGTGTGTCGACATGAAACAACAAGGACTTGCAGGATATGACAGTTGGGGTGCTCGTCCGGAACCGGCATATACATTGCCCGCCAATCGCGAATACCAATGGGGATTCACATTGATACCTTTACAAGACGCAAACAATATTCAAGGCAAGACAGGTTTTAGCTATTGATATAAAAAGCATCCACGATAATTTTTCAGGCACGGATTACGCTGATTTAAAAACTTAAAATGCATAAAAGTCTACTAAATCAATGTAATCCGTGCCTTCTTTAATACAAGGGAATAGATTTTTCAGAACCTGTTTATACATTTTTCGATTATTTTGCGTTAGTATTACTAAAGTGAAAATGTATATGAAGATTCGTGCTATAGCTGCACTGCTATTTATATTAATATCAATTCAATCTTTTGGGCAAGGGAGAGCCAAAATTAGCGGTTTCGTACGTGATGCCGATGGAAATCCTTTGGAACTTGTCAATATCAGGGTGAAAAGCACTCTGATTGGGACTATGAGCAATGATAAAGGATTTTATTCATTGTCAGTCTCTAACGGCGATTCGGTAACTATAGTCTATTCATGTTTGGGTTATCAGAAATCCGAACGAATCATTCCTACTGTCAACAAAGATATGCGTCTCAATGTAATGATGCATTCTGCCTCTTTGGAATTAGGTGAAGTTGTTGCAACAGCTATTCGTAAACAAACGACGACACTCGAAACATTGAATGCTGACAAAGTGAAACTACTTCCCGACCCTGCCGGTGGAAGTATAGAAAGTTTGGTTGTCACATACGCCGGCGTTTCAACCAATAATGAATTGAGTTCGCAGTATTCTGTACGAGGAGGCAGTTACGACGAAAATATAGTGTATGTCAATGGAATGGAAGTTTTCAGGCCCTTGTTAATCCGCTCTGGTCAACAGGAAGGATTAAGCTTTATCAATCCGGATATGACGGAATCGGTCAATTTCTCAGCGGGAGGTTTTGAAGCACGTTATGGAGACAAAATGAGTTCGGTTCTTGACATTACCTATAAGAAACCAAAGGCATTTGAAGGTTCGGCTAGCGCCAGTTTCATGGGTGCAAATGCTTATGTGGGCAGTTCAAGCGGTAAGTTTACGCAAGTGACAGGAGTCCGATACAAAACAAGCCGTTCACTACTGAAGACCACTGATACAGATGCCGAATTCAACCCGAATTTTATTGATGCTCAAACGTATATCACTTACAAACTTGCTCCAAAATGGGAAGTTAATGCGTTAGGCAATATAGCCATGAACAATTTCAAATTCACGCCATACAGCCGTGAAACCTCTTTTGGGACAATCAATAACGCAAAGAAATTCAAAGTATATTTCAATGGCCGTGAACGAGACAAGTTTGAAACCTTATACGGTGCTCTTACTTTGAAACATAATCTGAGCGAAAATTCAGAAATAGGTTTTCAGACATCAGCGTTCAGCAGCAAAGAAGAGGAAGGCTATGACATCGCAGGCGAATATTGGTTAAAAGATGCCGAAGATACTGAAAACGGTGGAGAGATAGAGAGTTTGGAAGTTGGCCGCAATCATGAACATGCCCGCAACCGTCTTCGCTCTAATATAATAAATGTAGGACACTATGGAAATATCCGTTTCAAATCTAACACGATAAAATGGGGTGCAACCGTACAAATGGAAAAGATCAATGATAAGATCAGCGAATGGGAGAAGCGAGACTCTTCGGGTTACTCTCTTCCTCAAGGTGGAGGCACAACAAACGTCATTTCAAATCTTTTCTCAAATAATAAACTGAACAGTACCAGAGTGATGGGTTACATTCAAGACGCTTTCAAATTTAGAAGCGAACAAGGAATGTTTACAATTGTCGGAGGTATTCGTGGCAGTTATTGGGACTTCAATAAGGAATTCATCTTCAGTCCTAGAGCTTCTGTTGGATTTATTCCCAATGCAAATCAGAATCTAACATTTCGATTTGCAACAGGCGTCTACTATCAGTCTCCATTCTACAAAGAACTAAGGAAAACTGTACAAGACGAATCCGGCAACAGTATCATTGAATTAAACAAAAATCTGAAATCACAACGCTCAATACATTTCATTCTTGGAAGTGATTATACATTCCGTGCTGTTGATCGTAATTTTAAACTTAGCACTGATTTCTATTATAAGAAACTAAACAATCTGAATCCTTACACCATCGACAATGTCAAAATCAGGTACTATGGCGAGAACTGTGCTACAGGACATGCTTTAGGAGTCGATTTTAAGTTTTTTGGAGAGTTTGTACCAGGCACAGATTCATGGATCAGTTTCTCATTGATGAAGGCAGAGCAAACCATCCGCAAGACGGTTACAGTTCCTATGCCAAACAGCCAAGGTTATAATGTATCGCTGTTCTTTCAGGATTATTTTCCGGGATATAAGCGCGTCAAGCTCAATCTTAAAGGCGTATTATCCGGAGGATTACCAGTCACGGCTCCCCGCAAAGGTTATGAACAAGGCTATTTCCGTACACCTGCATATAAACGTGTAGACCTTGGATTCTCCTATCAATTGGCCGGAGGAACTGACGAAATTATGAACAGAGGACTTTTCAGTTACTTAAAAAATGTTTGGTTAGGATTAGACGTCTTTAATCTGTTCGACATGAAAAACACCAGTTCATATTATTGGATAACCAATATAGACAATCAACAATACGCCATTCCTAACTATCTAACCGGAAGACAACTTAATTTACGAGTAATTGTAGATTTCTAAAAAATACTTCATCTTCAAATTATACTTAAAAACTAATAGAAAAGTCAAATATATATATCCAACAATGTTTGCCTTCTTATTAAAAAAGTGTACCTTTGCCGGTAATTAAAATAAACAAACCATTCATTTTAAATTATATTGACATGGAACTAACACATATCGAACATCTAGGTATTGCAGTAAAAAGCATTGAAGCTTGTTTACCGTATTATGAAGGCGTATTGGGCTTGAAATGCTATAGCATTGAAGAAGTACCTGATCAAAAAGTTAAAACGGCTTTCTTCAAAGTCGGACAAACTAAGTTAGAGCTTTTAGAGCCAACAAGTGAAGATAGCACGATTGCTAAATTCATTGAGAAAAAAGGAGAAGGCATTCATCACATCGCATTTGCTGTACCTGATGTACAAGCTGCTTTAGACGAAGCTGCATCAAAAGGAATCAGACTGATTGACCAAGCTCCTCGTGGCGGTGCTGAAGGATTGAATATTGCTTTCCTTCATCCGAAATCTACATGTAGCGTACTGACCGAGCTTTGCATGCCGGGTAAGAAATAAAACTACACAAAACAATTGACAATCGATAAAGAGAATATCATTTTTCCAAAATATCGGTTGCCAATTGTTGATTTAAAAAGAGACATTTATAATAACAAATCAATTAAATACAATGAGTAACCAGCTTGAAAAAGTAAAGGAGCTTATCGCCCTACGCGAAACTGCTCGTTTGGGTGGTGGAGAGAAAAGAATCGAATCACAGCACAAAAAAGGCAAATATACTGCCCGCGAACGTATCGCTATGTTGCTGGACGAAGGTAGCTTCGAAGAACTTGATATGTTTGTAAAGCACCGCTGTACAAACTTCGGTATTGAGAAGACAAAGTTTTTAGGTGATGGTGTCGTTACCGGTTATGGTACGATCGACGGTCGTCTGGTTTATGTTTATGCACAAGACTTCACAGTATTTGGTGGTGCTCTGTCAGAAACATTAGCATTGAAAATTTGTAAAGTAATGGATCAAGCCATGAAGATGGGTGCTCCTGTTATCGGATTGAACGATTCAGGTGGTGCACGTATTCAAGAAGGTGTAAATGCTTTGGCTGGTTATGCTGAAATTTTCCAACGTAATATTCTTGCATCAGGTGTTATTCCTCAGATCTCTGGTATCTTTGGCCCTTGCGCCGGTGGTGCTGTTTATTCGCCTGCACTGACTGACTTTAATATTATGACTCGTGGAACAAGCTATATGTTCCTTACAGGTCCTAAAGTTGTAAAGACTGTCATTGGCGAAGATGTAACTGCTGAAGAATTAGGTGGTGCTAGCATTCACTCAACAAAATCAGGCGTTGCACACTTTGCTGTTGACAACGAAGAAGAAGGTTTAAACTTGATTCGCAAATTGCTTAGCTATTTACCTCAGAACAACCTCGAAGAGACTCCACTTTTGGAATGCAATGATCCTATCGATCGTCTGGGTGACAATCTGAATGAGATTATACCTGATGATCCGAACCATGCATACGATATGTATGATGTTATCCATACAATTGTTGATAATGGTGAATTTCTTGAAGTTCATGCTGATTATGCAAAGAACATCATCGTTGGTTTTGCTCGTTTCAACGGCGAAGCTGTTGGTATCGTTGCTAACCAGCCGAAAGTAATGGCCGGTTGCTTAGACAGCAATTCTTCTCGTAAGGGCGCTCGTTTTGTACGTTTCTGCGATGCATTCAACATCCCATTGGTTACTCTGGTTGATGTACCGGGATTCCTTCCTGGAACAGGTCAGGAATATAATGGTGTTATCCTTCATGGTGCTAAACTGCTCTACGCTTACGGTGAAGCTACTGTACCAAAGGTTACTGTTACATTACGTAAATCATATGGTGGTGCATACTGCGTCATGAGTTCTAAACATCTTCGTGGTGATATGAACTATGCTTGGCCAACAGCAGAAATCGCAGTTATGGGTCCAAGTGGTGCCGTAGAAATCATCTTTGCAAAAGATGTTGCAGCTGCAGAAGATCCTAAAGCTTGTACTGCAGAAAAAGAGGCTGAATACAAGAAGGCATTTGCTAATCCTTACAATGCTGCTCAATATGGTTATATTGATGATGTTATCGAACCGCGCAACACACGTTTCCGCGTTATCCGTGCACTGCAGCAATTGCAAACAAAGAAGTTAAGCAATCCTGCTAAGAAACATGATAATCTGCCTCTCTAATTCTTAAAATAAGAAATAAATATGATAAATAAAAGAATTGGAGCATTGCTGTTATCTGCCTCCTTACTGCTTATTTCATTCGGAGCAAAGGCGCAGAGAGCAGAAGCTATGCGAATAAATGAAGTGCTGGAGATCAATGCCACCAACATGGTTGATGACTATGGAAATCACAGCGCTTGGATAGAATTGTACAACAGTTCGGCCGGTCCTGTCAATTATGGTGGTTGCTATATTACTAATGATAAGAATAATCCGAAAAAATATTGCATTCCTAGAGGAGACTATAGAACAAATATTCAACCTCACCAGTGTGTAGTATTTTGGGCTGATGGCATGGGCGACCGTGGTACTTATCATTTGAACTTCACATTAGATCCTAACAAAGACAACTATATTGCAATATATGATGCTGATGGTAAGAATCTGATTGACGAAGTAACCATTCCTGCTGGTCAGACAGCAGATGTCAGCTACGGTAGAGTTGAGGATGGCAAAGGACAATGGGGCATATTACCTAAACTGACTCCTGCAGCCAATAATATTACTAACGATTCAAACGAGAAAGTTGAGAACTTCCAGATTCATGACTCTTGGGGTATTGCAATCACAATTGTTTCAATGGCCACTGTATTTTTAGGATTATTCCTTCTCTACGTTATCTTCAAACAAATCGGAAAAGCATCTATCAAGGCAAGCAAGCGTAATGCACAAAAAACAGCGGGCAAACAAGTTCCTGATAATGCTGGTGAAGAATCGGGTGATATCTTTGCAGCTATTGCAACTGCATTGTATGAGTTAGATGACGACAATCACGATAACGAGCAGACTGTTCTTACAATCAGAAAGGTAACTCGTAACTATTCGCCATGGAGTTCTAAGATTTATGGCTTACGTGAAGTTCCGAATAAGAAGTAATTATTATTAAAAATCAATTAGAATGAAAAGTTTTAAATATACCATCAACGGTAACGTATATAAAGTACATATTAACTCAGTGGTTGATGATGTCGCTGAAGTTGAAGTAAATGGTTCTCCATACCATGTAAAAATGGAAAAACCAGCAAAGACTCAGATGGCTCCTCCTGTAAAACGTCCGGCTCAAGCACCGACAACAACAGCAGGCGAACCTGTTGTAGCTCGTCCTGCTGCTCAAACAACACAAGGCGCTATCAAGACTCCGCTGCCAGGTGTTATTCTTCAAGTAAAGTGCAATGTTGGTGATATGGTTAAGAGAGGTCAGACACTGATTGTTCTCGAAGCCATGAAAATGGAAAACAACATTAATGCCGATCGCGACGGTAAAGTCATTGAAATTAAAGTACACAGAGGAGATTCAGTACTTGAAAGTGCAGAACTCGTTGTAATAGGATAAGCTTATGTTAGAAAGTATATTATTACAAACGGCAGGAGCACAAGATAGTTTCCTAAATTTCTTGGGAAAGAACTTCGATTTGTTCCTTACCTATACCGGTGTATATAATGCTACCCCAGGTCACTTAATCATGATTCTGGTAGGTCTCGCATTTATATTCATGGCGGTAAAATATGAGTTTGAACCAATGCTCTTGATTCCTATTGGTTTCGGTATGTTGGTTGGTAATATTCCATTCAAGGATGCCGGACTTCAAATTGGTGTTTATGAGCAAGGTGCTGTTTTAAATACACTTTATCAAGGTGTAACCTCTGGTTGGTATCCACCATTAATCTTCTTGGGTATTGGTGCCATGACTGACTTCTCGGCATTGATTTCCAATCCAAAACTATTGTTGATCGGTGCTGCTGCTCAGTTCGGTATTTTTGGTGCTTACATCATTGCAATGAGTATGGGCTTCGCTCCAAACCAAGCCGGTGCTATTGGTATTATTGGTGGTGCTGATGGCCCTACGGCTATCTTCCTTTCCTCTAAACTGGCTCCGAACCTGATGGGTGCAATTGCGGTATCCGCCTATTCATATATGGCATTGGTTCCTGTGATTCAGCCTCCATTTATGAGATTATTAACGACGAACAAAGAACGATTGATTCGTATGAAACCTCCTAGAGTTGTTTCTTCTACAGAAAAAATCATCTTCCCTATCGTTGGTCTGTTGCTTACCTGCTTCCTCGTTCCGTCAGGTCTGCCATTGTTAGGTATGTTGTTCTTCGGAAACTTGCTGAAGGAAAGTGGCGTAACACGTCGTTTGGCTGAAACAGCCCGCGGTCCGCTGATCGATACAATCACAATGTTGTTAGGTCTTACCGTTGGTGCATCAACACAGGCAACACAGTTCTTAACTGTTAACTCAGTAAAGATCTTCGGCTTGGGTGCAATGTCATTCTGTATTGCAACAATCGCTGGTGTTTGTTTCGTTAAGTTCTTCAACCTGTTCTTGAAAGAAGGCAACAAAATCAATCCGTTGATTGGTAACGCAGGTGTATCTGCTGTTCCTGACTCTGCTCGTATCTCAAACATTGTTGGACAAGAATATGATCCGACCAACTATTTGCTGATGCACGCTATGGGTCCGAATGTTGCAGGTGTAATCGGTTCTGCTGTTGCTGCCGGTGTATTGTTAGGATTCTTAGGATAACAACAATATTTCAAATAAAAAAAATCACTGCTTCTGAATTTATAAGAAGCAGTGATTTTTTATTTAGTTGAGTTGTACTCTGAAACATTTCAAAGCAACAAACGATCTTTTTATTTTCCTAAAACTTTGTTCTTAGCTATTGTAGCATGGAACTCTTTCAAATAGAAAGGTTCAAAATAAGCCACATTTTCAAACTTTCCAGCAGCGAAAGCTTTTTCGGATAATTGGACCATATTTTCAGCCAATGGATGAATATCATCAAGAAAGATTGCATTAGAAGAATCTATAATCGCCTTGCATTTTGCAGCTCCATTTCCAAAGAAACAAACTTTACCTTGTGACAAATAAGAAGCAAAAGTGTCGCCATCAACAATCTCATCAGATGTTGGAAGAACCGGATGAAGCGAAGGATCAAAAATTGAAGCATATACTTCCATACGACGAGCATCCAACATAGCACAATACATTGAACAATCTTCAACTTTATTCTGAGAAAGAACCGTTGTTGCCATTATCTCTAAAGTCGGAACAGCTATCAATGGAATACCAGAACCGAAGCAAAGCCCTTTGGCAATCGAAACGCCAATACGCAAACCAGTATACGAACCTGGGCCACTGCTAACAGCCACTGCATCAATGTGTATTTCTCTTTTTTTCGCTTCAGCAATAGCGCCTTCAACATAGACACCTATCAATGATGCATGCGACTGACCTTCGAAAGAAAACCGATTATAAATAACCTTGCCATCCAAAGATAAAGCTGCTGAACATACAGCAGTGGATGTTTCAATATTTAAAATGCAAGACATACTTTAATACTATTAATTGTTGACTTATTACAGAAATAGTCTGCAGTCTTTTATTAAACAGCGCAAAAGTATAAAATAAAACAGAATAAAAGTCTTGAAAGAGATATAAGTTTGTTCAACAACGAATAAATATCATCCTCCAAACTAACAATTATCAATGGAATAAACTATCTTTGTGACAAAAATCATCAAGGAAATGATACAATCAATGACTGGATTCGGCAAGGTTACGGCCGAACTCCCTTCAAAAAAAGTAACCATCGAAATAAAAGCGTTAAATAGCAAGCAACTAGACTTATCCACACGTATTCCTTCTATTTATAAAGAGAAAGAAATGGAAATCCGTAGTCTCTTGTTACAGACATTGGAACGTGGAAAAGTTGAGTTCAATATTTTCATAGAATATATTGGGAAAGACAATCCCACCCAAATAAATACACCTGTTTTAGAAAGCTATTATCTTCAGATCAAAGATTTCGCGAACAAGCTTAATATTGCTCTTCCAGAAGATTGGTTTCAAACGCTCCTTCGTTTACCTGATGCTATCAAAACAGAGACACAGGAAGCCGGCGAAGATGAATGGAACCATGTTGATGTAGCCATTAAAAATGCTATCAAGCAACTTTGTGACTTCAGGATTCAGGAAGGTGCCATGCTTCAAAAACTATTTGAGCAGAAAATTGCCAATATCACGAAACTCCTTGCCGACATTGAAATATACGAGAAAGAACGTATAGAGAAAATCAAAGCTCGGATCATGGATAATCTTGCACAAGTAGCCGGACAAGACTATGACAAGAATCGCTTCGAACAGGAAATGATTTACTATATCGAGAAACTCGATGTCAATGAGGAGAAGAATCGTTTGGCCAATCATTTGAAATATTTTATTGCCACGATGGAAAGTGGCCATGGTCAAGGCAAGAAACTCGGATTCATTGCTCAAGAGATGGGTCGCGAAATCAATACACTCGGTTCGAAAAGCAATCATGCCGAAATGCAGAAGATTGTCGTTCAGATGAAAGACGAGTTGGAACAAATCAAAGAGCAGGTATTAAACGTATTATAATCATGGCTGGAAAGATTGTCATATTTTCGGCACCATCAGGTTCTGGCAAATCGACTATCATCAATTTTCTATTGAAAGAGAATCTGAATCTCCAGTTTTCAATATCGGCAACCAGCCGTGCACCTCGTGGAACCGAAAAGAACGGTGTAGAATACTATTTTCTTTCGCCGGAAGAATTCCGTGCACATATTGCGGCAGGCGACTTCTTGGAATATGAAGAAGTGTACACCGACAAATACTACGGAACCTTGAAAAGCGAAGTGGAAAGAATATTGAACACCGGCAACAACGTGGTTTTTGATGTTGACGTAAAAGGAGGCTGTAATATTAAGAAGTATTTTGGAGATCAGGCATTGTCTGTCTTTATCCAACCACCAAGCATTGAAGTATTACGCCAACGTTTGGAAGGTCGTGGAACGGATACTCCGGAAGTGATAGAAAACCGGATAGCACGTGCCCAATATGAACTGAGTTTTGCAAACAAATTCGATGTTGTAATTGTTAACGACATATTAGAAGAGGCCGAGAACAAGGCCCTCATCACAGTCAAACAATTTATTGAACAATAATGGAAGGAAACAAACTATCCAAAAAATGGCTTATTACCTTTATTGTGATTGCTGCAGCAACACTCGTAGTAGGAATATTCGGTCTCATCCGTAAAGAATATCTCATTGTAGCCTGTATGGCAATCGTTTTTATTGCACAAATCTTCAATATCATAAAATGGAAGAAAGGACGATAGACCATAAAAGTGCCAAGGTTAAAACCGGTATCTATTCTGGTTCATTTAATCCTATTCACATCGGACATCTGGCATTAGCCAACTGGTTATGCGAATTTGCAGGGTTAGATGAATTATGGTTCGTCATCACGCCGCAGAATCCGATGAAAAACAAAGAGGAACTCATGGACAATCAATTCAGATACTCTCTGGTTGAAGCCTCCATTCAAGGATATTCCAAATTCAAAGCCTGCGATATCGAATTCTCGCTTCCACAACCGAGCTACTCCATTGACACCCTGCGTGAATTGGAAAAACGATACCCCGAACGCGAGTTCATTTTTATCATGGGCGCCGATAATTGGCAATCAATTGGCAAATGGAAAGAAAGCCAGACATTAATAGCCAACTACCCCATCTATATCTATCCACGTAGAGGCTATGCAGTTGACATTCCCAAAAAGTATCCAAACGTATATTTAGCGAATGCACCGCTTATCGAAATCTCGTCGTCATTCATCCGCAAGGCATGGCAAAAAGGGAAAGATGTAAGGTTCTTTTTACCTGAAGCAATAAGAGACCTCACCTTCCCCCTAATAAACAACGAGACACGTTCGAATAACATTCCTGATACAACTAAATGAAAGGGCAATTTCATTCGGATGTAATTCTCAATTTATTCGAATGAAACATTCGTTTGACATATGTCAAATGAACCATTCATTCGAATGAAAAGGTTGCTCCATTCGAATGAAATATTTAACACGTCTGAATCTAACAAAAACGCTGATCGGTTAACTCTTTCACCTATTTATACCTGTAAGTAAGAAAAGTTTTGTAATTTTGCACCGTAGCAAAATTATAAGAATAATGGTAGAACTGAGTGAACAGGAAGTAATAAGACGTAACAGTTTGGAACAATTACGTCAGATGGGTATAAACCCTTATCCCGCAGCAGAGTATGTAACCGATGCATTCTCGAAAGAAATAAAAGAATCTTTCAAAGATGACGCTGAACCTCGCAACGTAAGTATCGCCGGCCGACTGATGAGTCGCCGCATTATGGGTAAAGCCTCTTTTGCTGAAATCCAAGATTCAAAAGGAAGAATTCAATTATATATTTCGCGCGATGATATCTGTCCTGACGAGAACAAGGATCTTTATAATGAAGTATTCAAACACCTGCTCGATATTGGCGACTTCATTGGAATCAAAGGTTTTGTATTCAGAACCAAGACTGGTGAGATTTCTGTACATGCAAAAAGCCTCACGCTCTTGAGTAAGAGTCTCAAACCGCTGCCAATCGTCAAATATAAAGACGGAGTGGCATACGATAAGTTTGACGATCCCGAACTGCGCTATCGTCAACGCTATGTAGATCTTATCGTCAACGATGGTGTGAAGGAAACCTTCCTGCAGCGGGCAACCGTAATCAGCACGATTCGCAAGGTGCTCGACGAAGCCGGATATACAGAAGTTGAAACTCCGACTCTGCAAGCCATTGCCGGAGGTGCCAGTGCACGCCCGTTCATTACCCATTTCAATGCACTCGACATTAACATGTACATGCGTATTGCAACGGAACTTTACTTGAAACGTCTGATTGTCGGTGGATTTGAAGGCGTTTACGAAATAGGCAAGAACTTCCGCAACGAAGGTATGGACCGCAATCACAATCCCGAATTCACTTGTATGGAACTTTACGTTCAATATAAGGACTACAACTGGATGATGTCGTTCACCGAAAAGTTGCTCGAAACCGTCTGCATAGCTGTTAATGGGACAACCGAACGCGAAATCAATGGCAACATGGTCAGCTTCAAAGCGCCCTATCGCCGTCTGCCAATCCTTGATGCCATCAAGGAAAAGACAGGTTACGATCTGAACGGAATGAATGAAAACGAGATCCGTGAAGTTTGCAAAAAACTGAATATGGAGATTGATGATACAATGGGCAAAGGCAAACTGATTGATGAGATATTCGGAGATTTCTGCGAAGGCACATTTATTCAACCTACATTTATCATCGATTATCCGGTAGAGATGTCGCCTCTGACAAAGATGCACCGTTCAAAACCGGGACTTACCGAACGTTTCGAACTGATGGTGAATGGCAAAGAGCTTGCAAACGCTTACTCAGAGCTTAATGACCCGATAGATCAGGAAGAACGTTTCAAAGAACAGATGCGTTTAGCCGACAAGGGTGACGATGAAGCCATGGTTATCGACCAGGATTTCCTGCGTGCCTTGCAGTATGGAATGCCTCCAACGTCGGGTATCGGTATCGGAATTGACCGACTGGTTATGCTGATGACAGGCAAAACATATATTCAGGAAGTATTGTTCTTCCCACAGATGCGTCCGGAAATAACAGTAAAGAAAGATACAGAGGAAAAAGAATAAGGAGTATGAATTTGCCTGGTAAAATTGCAGTTTTAGGAGGTGGTAGCTGGGCTACCGCACTGGCTAAGATTGTTCTCTCTACACAAGACAGAATCAACTGGTATATGCGAAGGCCTGAACAGATTGAAGAAATACTTCAGACCCGGCACAATCCGAATTATCTGTCGTCAATCACATTCGATCTGAATAGAATCACCTTCTATTCAGATATTAATGCAGTGATCGAGGCTTCAGATACGCTTATCTTCGCAACGCCTTCTCCTTTTTTGAAACAGCATTTGCAGAAAGTGACGATTTCGCTGGAGAATAAATTTATTCTTTCAGCTATCAAAGGAATCGTACCGGATGAGAATATGCTGATTGCAGATTATTTCAACACATTCTATCATGTTCCTGCCGAAAATATTGCAGTAATAAGCGGTCCTTGTCATGCAGAAGAAGTAGCTATGGAACGTCTGTCCTATCTCACATTGGCATGCCCAAACATCGAACATGCCAAAGCATTGGCTCCAGTCTTCAATAATCCATATTTGCAGACATGTACTTGCCAGGACGTAACCGGCATCGAATATGCATCAGTGTTGAAAAACGTATATGCCATTGTTGCCGGAATCTGTCACGGAATGAGATATGGCGATAATTTTATAGCCGTATTCATTTGCAATGCCATCGGTGAGATGCGAAAATTTCTGAATGAAGTGCATGTGCTCGAACGCGACATCACTGATTCGGTATATTTGGGAGATCTGCTGGTCACAGCTTACTCTCGCTTCAGCAGAAATCGTACATTCGGCACAATGATTGGCAAAGGATATTCTGTCAAAACGGCACAGTTGGAGATGGAGATGATTGCAGAAGGTTACTATGGGACCAAATGCATACACGAAATTAATGAGCAATACAAGGTTGAAATGCCTATACTAGATGCATTGTATGCCATTTTGTATGAAAAGAAGTCGCCGGCAATTATCATCCGGAAACTTACAGAAACATTTAAATAACATAAAGCGCTTATTGCGCCATAATATATTAGGTATAATATGAAGAACATTAGTCTTAACATCGACAAAGCTTTAGGCACTGTTACAAAAGAACAGGTTTACGCTGAGGCAAAGAAAGCAAGTGAATGCAATGCGAAGTTGCAGAATGGCAACGGCGCAGGCAATGATTTTCTTGGTTGGTTACATCTTCCCTCTTCTATTACAGAAGCAGAAATCGAAGACATCGAAAAAACAGCCAATGTACTTCGCTCTAAATGCGAAGTGGTAGTAGCTATCGGTATCGGTGGAAGCTATTTGGGAACAAAAGCCGTAGTAGAAGCACTCAATAACAGTTTCGACTGGTTGCATACCGACAGGAAGAACCCTGTTCTGCTGTATGCCGGCAACAATATTGGCGAAGATTATCTGTTTGAACTTTGTGAAGTATTGAAAGGCAAACAGTTCGGTTTGATCAACATCTCTAAATCAGGAACGACAACCGAACCGGCCTTGGCATTCCGCATGCTGAAGAAACAATTGGAAGATGCTGTTGGTAAAGACGAAGCTAAACATCGTATCGTTGCTATTACTGATGCAAAGAAAGGTGCTTTGCGCTCATTGGCTGACAAAGAAGGCTACAAGACTTTCATTATTCCGGATAATGTAGGTGGCCGTTTCTCTGTTCTGACTCCGGTCGGATTACTGCCTATAGCTGTTGCAGGCATAAACATCCGCGAACTGATTGCAGGTGCCGTAGCTTTTGAAAAGGCTACCGATGTAAGTGTTCCTTTTGAGAACAATATCTCTGAAATCTATGCAGCTGTAAGAAATGAATTATATAAGAGTGGTAAAAAAGTAGAAATACTTGCCAACTTCAACCCGAAACTGCATTTCATCGCAGAATGGTGGAAACAGCTCTACGGCGAAAGCGAAGGTAAAGACCACAAAGGTATATTCCCGGCTTCAGTTGATCTGACAACCGATTTACATTCAATGGGGCAATGGATCCAGGATGGCGAACGCATTATCTTTGAAACGGTGATCTCTGTTGAAGAACCCGAACATAAAGTAATCGTTCCTACCGACGAAGCCAATTTGGACGGATTGAACTTCCTCTCTGGCAAACATGTAGATGAAGTAAACAAAATGGCTGAACTTGGAACTCAGTTGGCACACGTTGACGGAGGTGTTCCAAACATCAAAATCTGTATGCCGAAAATATCTGCTTATTACATCGGACAGCTCTTCTATTTCTTTGAAAGAGCTTGCGGAATAAGCGGCTACATATTAGATGTAAATCCGTTTAATCAACCGGGTGTTGAAGCATATAAAAAGAATATGTTTGCCCTACTGAATAAACCCGGATATGAAAAAGAAAGCGAAGCTATCAAAGCAAAACTTTAATAATTGATATCGACTAATTGGCAATTGACAATCAACGACAAGCGGTTATTGTCAATTGCCAATTATTTTTTTACAGGTCATCCTATATTTAAACAAACAATGATACAAGAAGCCATCAAGCGTTATTTACAGAAAAACGATCAACCCTTTCTTTCTCCTAAAGCTGTTCTTTTTGATATGGATGGAGTGTTATACGATTCCATGCGCTTTCACGCACGTTCATGGTATGAGACAGCTCAGCATCACCACTTAATTGCAGACCGCAAGATTTTTTATTTGTATGAAGGACGTACGGGAGCAAGCACAATCAATGAACTTTATCAGAAAACATTTCATCGTGATGCAACTGAAGAAGAGAAAGAATCCATTTATGACGAAAAGGCTGCGTTATTCAAAAAATATAATGATGGCAACCCAATGCCTGGAGCAGCAGAAGTATTGGCAGAAGTAAAAGCTTCAGGACTAAAGACCTTTCTTGTTACAGGTTCCGGACAGCATAGCCTTATCGATAAATTGGAACATACCTATCCCGGTTATTTCCAACGCGAAAACATGGTAACGGCCTTCGATGTCAAATATGGCAAACCCAATCCTGAACCATATCTCATCGGACTGAAAAAAGCAGGTGTGAAAGCGAATGAAGCGTTTGTTGTTGAAAATGCACCAATGGGTGTCGAAGCAGCTGTTGCTGCAAAAATATTTACTATTGCTGTTAACACAGGTCCATTAGAAGATAAATACCTGCTTGATGCCGGAGCTGATCTGTTATATCCGAATATGCAAGCATTGGCTTCAGACTGGAAAAATATAATCGAAGAATTAAAAGAATAACAAATCACAGTTATCAGTTTCACAAAATTAGTGCTACCTTTACAACTCGATTAAAATACGTATTAACACAATTCATAATTCCATGACTAAAAAATTAACATTCTTATTAACAGTATTTGTTTTATTACTGACAGTGACTCAAAGTCAGGCAGATAACAAAATACTATTCAATGGCAAAAGTGCCAATCAATGGACAATAACAAAAAGTGTCACTATCAAAGACAACGCACTGGTCCTTTCCGGACAAAGTGCAAAAGCTGTTTTAAAAAACGGAAAATATAAAAACTTCAAACTGACAATGGATTTGAAGACTACGCCCGGAGGAAAAGGAGCGATCTGTTTTCACACCAATAACACGATGACAAAAGGTTATCGTGTAGCCATCAATAACGACCGCACTGATAATATCTGGTGGAGAATGACCGGTAGTTTATTAAACGTACGCAATCTGACCAAGAGTTTTATAAAAGAAAACGAATGGTTCAAAATGCAGATTTTAGTATCAGGAAAAGAAATCTCTGTATTAATTAACAACAGACCTGTTGTCGATTATATCGAACCTGCTGCCCCATATCGTACTAAAAATCATGCATCCGAACTTCTTTCTGAAGGTACCTTCGCTATTGTAAGCAATGCTAAAGGTGCTATACAATTCAAAGATATTTCGGTCGAACCTATCAGTGATAGCGAAGTAGGCGACATTCAGGAACAACAGGCTCAAGCCGTTAACGAACAGGCAGATCCGATTATCCGCCTACATCAAGAAGATTTTCCTGTACTGGACTATCATGTACATTTGAAAGGTGGATTGACGAAAGAAATGGCAGCAAAACAATCCATGAAGACAGGCATTAATTATGCTATTGCTCCGAACTGCGGTATTGGTTTCCCTATTACTTGTGATGCTGACGTTATTGCTTATCTGGATACTATGCGCACTCAGCCCTTTATCCTCGCCATGCAATGTGAAGGACGCGAATGGACAAAAACATTCTCACAGAAAGTTAGAGATGAATTCGATTATATCTTTACCGATGCCATGACCTATACCGACGATAACGGACATCGTACACGTTCTTGGATTCCTGCAGAGACATTTATCGGCAACGATCAGGAAAAATATATGGATATGATTCTCAACAGAATCTGTTCTGTTCTGACCGAACCGGTAAACATTTATGTAAATCCTTGTTACCTTCCTGAACCGATGTTACAAAATTTCGACAAGTTCTGGACTGAAGCGCGTATGAATACATTTGTTGCAGCATTAGCAAAAAGCGGGAAAGCGCTCGAAATCAATGAACATTATCAGATTCCAAATAAAGCTATCATTATGAAAGCAAAAGCAGCCGGCGTTAAATTCACTTTCGGAAGTAATAATACGACTCCAAATGTAAGTGACCTGAGCTACAGTTTGCGGATGAAGAAAGAATGCGGATTGACTGCAAAAGATATGTATAGACCTAAAGTCAAATTATAAAACAGAAATAACAAGAAGACAATAAAAAAGGCTCACCGAAAGATGAGCCTTTTTGTTGTTCAACCCGGATTCGAACCAGGACTAACAGGACCAGAATCTGTTGTGCTACCTTTACACCATTGAACAATATCACCAAAAGAATTATTTGAGCTTCATTATCAAGTTGTTCAACCCGGATTCGAACCAGGACTAACAGGACCAGAATCTGTTGTGCTACCTTTACACCATTGAACAGAATGTCAATTGAAACCGTCTATTCTTTCTTAGACGCTGCAAAGGTATTTACTTTTTTAAGATTTGCAATGAATAGGCCGAAAAAATTTTCTAGACAGAGAAATTATATGCGAATGAAATACCCGGTACAATTTTATAAGAAAGTAAATGCTACACAAACCAAATTTATAAAGTATATTTGCACATAAAATATCAACCAATTAATATTAGATGGATCAAACAAAAGAATTACTACAAACAATTGTAGAAGGCTTACAAGAAAAAAAAGGAAAGAACATTGTAACTATAGACTTAACTCGTCTACACGGAGCCATTTGTGAATATATGGTTATTTGTGAAGGCAACTCTCCAACGCAAGTATCAGCGTTATCTGATTCCGTTTGGGATTTTGCAAATAAGAACGCAGGAGAAAAACCTCTGTCAACTGCAGGCGAACAGCGTGCAGAATGGATCGGTATGGATTATGGCACAGTTCTTGTACATATCTTTTTGCCTCAACTTCGGGAATTCTATAATTTGGAGAACCTTTGGTTAGATGCCAAAGTGACTGCAATACAGAATCTCGATTGACAATTGTTTTAACAATATAGAAAATCAGTATGGAAAATAACAACGACATGTTTAATAAGTCGCCTAAGAACAATAAGCAAAAGATGTTCCGCTTTAACCTGTATTGGATGTACGGATTAATCTTTATGATGCTTATTGCCTTGTATCTAACAAACGATACTTCAACTTCACGAGAACTGGGATGGACCGAATTCCAACGATTGGCACAAGAAAATGCATTCGATAAGATGGTAGTCTATAACAAAAAAAATACTGTTGAAGCGACCGTTAAAGTAGGATGTAAAGGACTTGTCTTCCGGGGCGACACAACCTCTTTAGGTTCAAATCCCAAAGTTTATGTAACTATACCTTCTGCTGACAAATTTTCCGATTTCTATGAGAAGGCTGTAACCGACTATCATATCGACACACAAGTGCGTTTCGAAGAAAGCGACGATGTGATTTGGAATTTCTTGATATCCTTTGGTCCTATCATCTTGCTCATCGTCATTTGGATTGTTCTTATGCGACGCATGTCTGGTGGAGGCGGTGGCGGTGGAGCCGGTGTATTCAATGTAGGACGTTCCAAAGCTCAGCTCTTCGATAAAGAAAACGGTCCTAAAGTAACATTCAAGGATGTTGCAGGATTGGCAGAAGCGAAGGAAGAAGTGGAAGAAATAGTTTCCTTCCTTAAGAGTCCGCAGAAATATACTGAACTGGGTGGAAAGATTCCAAAGGGAGCTTTACTGGTTGGCCCTCCGGGAACCGGAAAGACATTGCTTGCCAAGGCTGTAGCCGGCGAAGCTAACGTTCCATTCTTTTCACTTTCAGGTTCTGACTTTGTTGAAATGTTTGTAGGCGTGGGAGCTTCACGTGTTCGTGACCTTTTCCGCCAGGCAAAAGAGAAAGCACCGTGTATTGTCTTTATTGATGAAATCGATGCCATAGGTCGTGCTCGTGGTAGAAATGCCAATATGAACACGAATGACGAACGCGAAAACACGCTGAACCAATTACTGACTGAGATGGATGGATTCGGTTCAAACAGTGGCGTTATTATTTTGGCAGCAACAAACCGTGCCGACATTTTGGACAAAGCATTACTTCGTGCCGGACGTTTTGACAGACAGATATACGTTGAACTTCCAGATTTGAATGAACGAAAAGAAATATTCGGTGTACATCTCAGACCAATTAAAATAGATGAAAGTGTAGATCCTGAGTTCTTAGCTCGTCAAACACCTGGATTTTCAGGAGCCGATATTGCAAATGTATGTAACGAAGCTGCCTTGATTGCTGCACGTAGTGGCAAAAAGTTCGTTCAAAAAGAAGACTTTACCAATGCGATCGATCGTATTGTAGGCGGTTTAGAAAAACGTTCTAAAATAACTACAGCTGAAGAAAGACGAAGCATTGCCATTCATGAAGCAGGCCATGCCACATTGAGTTGGTTACTCGAACATGCCAATCCGCTCGTAAAAATAACAATTGTTCCTAGAGGAAAGGCATTAGGTGCTGCTTGGTATCTGCCTGAAGAAAGACAGATTACCACACGCGAACAGTTACTTGATGAATTATGTGCTACGCTCGGTGGTCGTGCAGCAGAAGAACTTTTCTTAGGAAAGATTTCTACCGGTGCATCTAATGATTTGGAAAAAGTAACAAAACAGGCTTATGCGATGGTAGTATACTTTGGTATGAGCGAAAAGTTACCGAATTTAAATTATTACGATTCGAGCGGTCAGGACTGGGGATTCACCAAACCATACAGTGAAGATACAGCCCGAATGATAGATATCGAAGTCCAAAGAATAATAAACGAGCAATATGAACGGGCAAAAAGCATATTGAAAGAACATGCCGATGGTCATAAAAAACTGGCCCAAGTTCTCTTAGATCGTGAAGTTATATATTCGGAAGACGTAGAGAATATCTTTGGTAAACGAGCATGGGTTTCCCGTTCTCAGGAAATTCTTCAATTACAGGAAAAAGCAAACAAAGAAAATGCAGAGAAGAATTCGCAAGAGAAAGAGAACGAAGCCTCAATAGAGACTTCTGCTGAAAACAAAGCACCCGATGAAGTTCAAGGTAAGGATGACGAGGGCGAAACAACAACACAAGAGAACGACTCAAAAACAGAAGATTAACAAACAATTAGCTTTATGGCCTTAAAGAACTTGCTTGTCCGGACAGCTACCGGCATAATATTTGTCGGAGTGATGGTGAGTGCAATATGCTACTCATCATTCTCCTTTCTGGTATTGTTCGGACTAATCACCGGACTTACCGTTTGGGAATTCACCGGATTAATGAAAAACTACGAAGAGTCGTCCATGCAACGAGTAATCAATGTGATTGAAGGCGTATACCTATTTACTGCTTCATTCCTGTATGCAAACAGTTTTGTCGACAGTAAAATATTTCTTCCTTACATTTTATTGCTTATGCTGAGTATGATTGGTGAACTGTTTTATAAGGCGCCCAATCCTATCAACAATTTTGCTTTTTCATTTCTGACACAGATTTATTGTGCCGGTTCATTTTCTTTGCTCAATTTCATAGGAACAATGCCGAACAACAGCAGTTACTCACCGATTCTTATTCTGGCCCTCTTTATCTTCATTTGGATTAATGATACAGGTGCTTATGTTGTAGGTTCTATGATTGGCAAAAGCAAAATGTTCGAACGTATTTCACCTAAGAAATCATGGGAAGGATTTTTTGGTGGATTAATTTTTGTTTTGGCAGCTTCACTCCTATTTGCCTGGTATGAACCTGAAATCAATCATTATCAATGGCTCGGACTGGCGGCAACAATTGTTATTTTTGGAACATTAGGTGATCTGGTCGAATCTCTTATCAAACGGACGCTAAAAGTAAAAGATTCAGGGAATATCCTTCCCGGACACGGCGGAATGCTTGATCGCTTTGACAGCATTATCATGGCAATCCCTGCTTCTTACATTTATATACGTTTGTTTATTCAAAATTGAATGTCAGAGTCACCATTCGTGAAGTAGCTTTCGAAAGGGCATTCGTATATTTCAATAACTCTGGATCATTCAAATCATCTCTCTTTTTATCAAGAAGATCTACCAGGCCGAAGCTGAACTTAAGCTCAGGACAAAGCTTAAAGAATGGCAGATAGATATCGCAACCGAGTCCGAACTCAACGCCGAAATCTTGTCCTTTCAGCAACAAGACATTTCCGCGTTTACGCCCCAAATCCATAGCCCCATAAACTCCGCCAATCAGATAAGGGCGATAATTATTAACACGGAAAGCACTATATTTGATATCCAACGGAAAAGTCAAATAGTTAGAGCGAACAGTTGAAGTATATTCTTCATCATCTTCCTGTTTGTGAAAAACAAACTTCTTATCACCGAAATGGATAGTAGGTATAAAACGCAAATTCATATATGGATTCAAATACATATCGCCAATAATACCCACACTAAAACCCGGCGAATAACTTGGAATCTCAGCAAACCAAGTTTCTCCGTTAGTTGTTATTCCATTATTCGTCAGCAACATATCCTGCGAATGCAATCCGACATGGAATCCCAAATGGAAAAGTTTCAAATCTGCATAAGGCTGATTTTTGACCTTCTCTTTTTGGGCCAATGCATAAGAAGCTCCTATCAGCAAAACTGATAATATAATAATCAAGCGTTTCAATTCGTTCACAATTTTGAATTATAACGAAGAATCGGCATAGTTATTGCAAAAAGCCAAAATATTTATAGCTGAAGAATTTTTTTAATGCAAAGAAAACTCTACATTTGCATCGATATATGTTATTAATTTAAACATCTAGAAAAATGGCTTACGTAATCAGTGACGATTGTATCGCTTGCGGTACTTGTATTGACGAATGTCCGGTAGGAGCAATTTCAGAAGGCGACAAATATAGCATCGACCCTGAAATGTGTACAGAATGTGGAACTTGCGCAGATGCATGTCCTACAGAAGCAATTCATCCTCAGGCATAACCGCAGCAAAATATAGGCTCAGCTAATAGCTAAACCTATACAAAGATAAAGGGTTGATTCAAAAGAATCAACCCTTTATTTATAGCCCACATTTTAAAAGTCAATATTTAACTTTATATCATCCGGATGATTCAATGATTCGTCATCACTATCATTCGCCTCAGAACAGCTATCAGTCTGTTGCTCATCGGATGATTCATGTTCATTGATGTAATCAATCACATCTTTCATACCATCAACAAATTTATCAAAATCTTCCTTGTACAGGAAAATCTTATGCTTTTCAAAGGAGACCTGATTACCATCTCTGGAGGCAATTTTTTTACTTTCGGTCACAGCCAAAAACAATTCATCCTTCAGATTCCTTTTCACATCAAGATAATAAATTCGTTTCCCCGCCTTTATGGCTTTTGAGTAAATAATCTCTTTATCACCACTTTCCATTTGTCTGTTTTTCTTCGATTCTTCCATTATAGTTAACACTCGTTAGACAAGTAATTCACTATTCATAAATTTTCCAAAAGTAAATGATTCCTCGCAAAAGCAGCACTTTCAAATACGTAAAATATATCTAAAAAGATAAAATATCGCAAAATGTCAGCTTGGTATCATTTATTTATGCGAAGATACAAATCATTTTGAAAAGAATGACTAACTTTGCAAAGAAATTATAAACAAAAAGTAGTTCCTTCAAACAATGATTAATAGAATCTTAATCCGCATTAAAGTTTTGCAGATAATCTACTCCTGCTATCAAAGTGAAAATAAAGATTTTACTACAGCAGAAAAAGAGTTATTACTCAGTATTCGCAAGTCATACGATCTTTATTTTTATCTTCTTCTTCTCATCGTTGAAATAACGCGCCAACAAGAACTCATTTTGGATGCACACAAAAACAAATATTTGCCAACAGAGGAAGAGCTTCATCCCAATACTCGCTTAATAGATAATCGTTTTGTTGCTCAACTGGCCAAGAATGAAGCCTTATTAAAGTATGCATCACAACAAACTTTGTCATGGACAGACGACAAAAATTTTGTCAGAAAGTTACTTGAGCAGATTTTGGCATCCGACTTGTATAAAGCTTATCTGGAGAACGAAGACGATTCGTATGAAACCGATCGCGAGTTCTGGCGTGCCATATTCAAGAACATTATCTGTGGCAATGATGACGTAGATGAGTTCTTGCAGGACAAGAGCATTTATTGGAATGATGATATTTCGATCATAGAAACATTCGTACTCAAAACAATCAAGCAGTATGAAGAAAAAGCAGGAAGCAGCCAGAAACTTCTGCCCATGTACAAAGACATGGAAGATCAAAGTTTTGCCATCAAGCTTTTCAAAAACGCCCTTGAGAATAAAACCGTCTATCGTGAACGCATTGATAAGCACGTAAAGAACTGGGAAAGCGAACGAATAGCTAACATGGATTTAATCATCATGCAAGTAGCCGTAGCTGAATTACTCACATTCCCGAGTATTCCAGTCAACGTTACGCTGAACGAATATATTGATATTGCCAAATATTACAGTACACCAAAAAGCGGTACTTTTATCAATGGTATTTTGGATTCGATCGTTGGTGAGTTAAAAAATGAAAAGCTTTTGTTGAAGAATTGATTATTATTCTTACATTTGTCCCTATAGAGATATGTCAATTTGATATTAACAATTAATGATTACAGATATGAACTTAATTAGCATTTTACTTCAAGCGACTTCCAGTCAATCGGGTTGGTCGGGCATCTTAATGATGGTTGTCATTGTTGCCATTTTCTATTTTCTCATGATTCGCCCACAGCAAAAGAAGCAAAAAGATATTCAGAAAGCTCGTGAAGCCTTACAAGTAGGCGATAAAGTTGTTACAGCTGGTGGCATCTATGGCAAGATCAAAGAAATCGGAGATATATACATGTTGATAGAAATTGCTGACGGTATTCGTGTTCGCGTAGAAAAGACATCCGTTTTTGCATCAGCTGAAGACGCACAGACGCAGCAGAAATAATACAATATTTATATGGCTGTACTTGGGACAACAATAGGAATATTCAAGTCGGTCCGGTTAAAGATTAAAGCTTTTCTGAACAGCCAGAGATGGAGAGAAGCTTTAATCTTTTTCTGTTTTGTACTTCTCTCTTTCGGATTTTGGATGCTTCAAAGTCTGCAGGAAGAGTACGAGATGGAGATTGTGATTCCGGTCACTTACTTCAATGTTCCACCTGCAATCTCTTTTGACCGAACATTGCCCACTCATATTACTGTTCGGATAAGAGACAAGGGAAGTGTGTTGTTGAATTACAAGTTCGGACACACCTTTGTTCCCATTGAAGCCGATATGAAATCAAAAATCCAGAAAAGCGGGAAACTTACAATCAGTCGTCAATACATTGAGAGCGGAATCAAAAAACAGCTGATATCCACGACCACCCTTTTAAGTTTCGATCCCCATTCTATCGATGAGGCTTACAGTGAAAGAATGGAAAAAGATATTCCCATCGTATTTGACGGTTCCATTCAAACAAGTGCCGGGCACAAGGTTTCGGGCGATATTCAGATTCTTCCTTCGACCGTTCAAGTCTATGCCAATAACTCAGTATTGGACACACTTTCAAGTGTACATACCGTTTTTACAATCATCAATAAAGGCGACAAAAACATCTCTCGAAGAATCCGTCTTCAAAGTATCAGCGGTGCAACTATTAAGCCTTCTATAGTAAGCATAACCATTCCGATAGAAGAATACACTGAAAAGACATTAGACATACCTATTGTCTGTCCGGATCTGCCTCCACATTATACTTTACGTACATTCCCTTCGATAGCAAAAGTAAACTGCAGCGTTCCTCTTTCGCAATTCAAGAATGTCAATTCCGATGATTTTGCAATACAAATATCATTCATTGACCTTGAACAGAATGTAACCGGTTCGTTGCCTATCCAATTGACTAAGAAACCCGACTGGGTAGATATCACGACCATCATGCCCGAAAAAATCGAGTTTATTCTTGAAGAGACGAAAGCCCCATGATCAAAATAGGAATAACAGGAGGCATTGGTAGTGGCAAATCTGTTGTGGCAACGCTTTTGCAACTGTTCGGTATTCCGGTTTACACAGCCGACGATGAAAGCAAAAGGCTTACAAACCAATCGCCGATTATCCGCAAAGGGCTCATCTCTCTTTTCGGAGATGAAATCTACACCGGTGAAACATTAAACAAGCCCCTTCTCGCTTCCAAAATCTTTCATAACACAGAACTACGACAACAGGTTAATGATATCATCCATCCGGAAGTGAAGCGAGACTTCTTTGAATGGGCGGAACGGCAAACATCAAAAGCATGCGCTATTGAATCGGCCATACTTTTTGAATCCGGCTTTGACAAAACTGTCGATATCAGGTTGATGGTGTATGCTCCTGAAGAAATACGTATCCAAAGAGCCTTACACCGCGATAACTCTACTCGCGAAGCTATTGTAAATAGAATACATAGCCAACTGCCTGATGAAGCGAAATGTGATCGCTGCGATTACGTCATCTATAACGACGATCGTCAACCATTAATACCTCAAGTGGCAGAGTTTGTACAATATATTAATGTAAGAAAGTAACATTTTAGCCCTGTTTATAGATTTTTATTCGTTCTTCTGCCCAAAATATCCAACAGTTATACTACATTTGCAAATCAAATTGTTAAACACGATAAGAAAAAACAAAGGATTATGTTGAAGACGATTTTATCTATCTCGGGCAGACCGGGATTGTTTAAATTAGTTTCCCGCGGGAAAAATATGTTGATAGTCGAATCTCTACTTGACAAAAAGAAAGTACCTGCTTATGCAAGAGATAAAGTGATTTCATTAGGCGATATTGCCATCTATACGGATGACAAAGAAGTACCTTTACATGAAGTACTTACAAGTATACTAAAGAAGGAAAACGGAGAAAAGGCTACAGTTAGTCCAACCATTAAGCCCGACGAACTGCGCGCTTATTTTGCTGAAGTTCTGCCGAACTTCGACCGCGACCGCGTATATCCAAGCGATATCAAAAAGATTCTTAGCTGGTATAACATCCTCCTTTCTAACGGAATAACCGACTTCACTCCAAAAGAAGAAGCAGAGAAGACTGAAGAAGCTCCTGCAGAGGAAGCAAAACCTGAAGAATCAGAAAAATAAACATTCATCGAATGGAATGCATACAGAAGAGAGAAGTTCCCAAAGCGGAAGTTCTCTCTTTCTTTTTATGCAATTACCTGATAAAATCCATACCTTTGCAACATCAATCATAGACTAATGAAACGCAATCTGCTCGCACTCTATCTAATCAAAATTTCCAAATGGTTCACGCTCGTGATGCCAATCATTGTGTTATTTTATGAGAAGCAGGGACTTGGCTTGCAGGATGTCTTCATCTTAAAGAGTGTCTATTCGGTAGCGGCGGTTATTTTAGAGATTCCATCCGGATACCTGGCAGATGTTTGGGGGCGACGCAAATGTCTGATTCTCGGATGTATTCTCTTCTTCTTCGGTTATCTGTATTATTCATTCACAAATACGTTCGAAGCATTTATGTTCGCTGAAATACTGTTGGGAACAGGTCAAACCTTGGTAAACGGCGCCGACTCCGCCCTACTCTACGATACAACACTACATTACAAACAGGAAGAGCGCTATTTGCATTATGAAGGACGCATCACGATGATTGGCAACTTTGCTGAAGCAATAGCCGGGATCTTCGGTGGTCTTTTAGCTGCCAGCTCTTTACGCTTGCCGTTTTATTTTCAAGCCGGCATTGCAGCTATCGGTATTCCGGCAGCTTTCGCCTTGAAGGAATGGAAGAATGATAGCAAAGTGCAAAACCCAATCAGCGAGATTGCACGTATCATCAAGTACTCGTTGATAACCAATAAAAAGCTGTGTTACAATATATTCTTTTCGGGCGTCATTGGCGCTGCCACACTGACGATGGCATGGTTTGTACAGCCTGTACTCATTTATCTGAAGACTCCCGTTTCATGGTACGGAGTAATCTGGACTGTCTTAAACCTGACTGTCGGTCTCGCTGCATTCTGGTCTGATTTGGCAGACCGCTATTTAGGTCCACGAAAGATGAATCTTCTGATTCTTGTTGTTATTTTTGCCGGCTACATGGCCTTAGCTTTCAACCTGTCATACATAGGATTAGGCATTCTGCTGATATTCTATATCTTCCGTGGTTTCGCCACTCCAATCTTGAAAGGATACATCAATCAGCTCACCTTTTCGGAGATGCGTGCCACTGTCCTTTCCATCCGCAACTTTATCATCCGCCTGATGTTCGCTGCCATTGCTCCTTTTGTTGGCTGGTTGAACGACTATTATTCACTCAGCACCGCACTGATTGCTACAGGCATTATTCTCTTTATTCCGGGAATCATTTTCCTGGCTTTGGAACTGTCGCAGAAACAAAACTGACTTGAACCCCCAAAAACATATAAAACTGCATGGCAGCTTCAAAAAAACGATTTACCACAATAACAATATATAAAAATTACCTGCTAATTGCTTGCTGAAATCATAAAATTTAGCGAACATTGCATACAAATCGTATATTTGAAGAATTAATAATATGGCAAACAAGACTTTCATAACCAAAAGTCATGAAGTAAAGTTGGACGCTGATTATAGCAAATGGCTGAGAGATTTAAAAGGCCGCTATCTAAAAGCACAGATAAAGGCTGCTGTAAAAGTGAATTCCGAAAAACTGTTTTGGAATTGGCAGTTAGGTCGCGACCTCGTTTTACGCAAGGCAGAAGAACGCTGGGGCAGCGGAGTTGTAGAACAACTTAGTCTTGATTTGCAAGCAGCTTTTCCTAATGAAAAGGGATTTGGATCAACAAACCTTTGGTCTATGAAAAAATGGTATCTTTTCTATTCATTAGAAGATCAGACAAATAATCCTATTTCAGAAAAACTCCACCAACTTGGTGAAGAATTATACGAATCAGACAGTCAAGCACGAACAAAACTCCACCAGCTTGGTGGAGAAATAAAGGAACCAACATACGATGGCCTTCCTTTTCCAGAAATATTCGCCTTTATTCCATGGCGACATCACGTGGAGATTATCACGAAGTGCAGTTCCATCGACGAAACACTCTATTATATTCACCGCACTATCGACGAAGGATGGAGTCGGAGCAATTTGCTCAACTGCCTGAAAGAAGATTTGTACCACGAACAAGGAAGAGCTGTTTCAAATTTTTCCGAACAGTTGGCTCCAATACAAGCTCAGTTGGCACAAGAAATCACAAAAGAAAACTACGACTTCGGCTTTATCACCCTGCCTCCTAAATACGATGAACAACAACTTGAAGAAGCTCTGGCAAAACAACTTACACGTTTCTTATTGGAGTTAGGTACAGGCTTTGCATTTGTAGGAAGACAAAAAGAAATTATAGTAGCAGGGAAATCTCGCCGCATCGATATGCTTTTTTATCATATTCCGCTGCGAGCATATGTGGTGTGCGAACTTAAGGCCGTTGCTTTTGAACCAGAGTTTGCCGGCAAGCTCAACTTCTATGTAAATGCGGTAAATAAACTATTTAAGACAAAGAATGACAACCCGACAATTGGCTTACTCATCTGTAGTGATATGAATAAAACAGAAGTACAATGGTCTTTCGAAGGCATTTCTTCTCCTATTGGAGTAGCTGCTTATGATAATATAAAAATTGAGGATATAAGGAAACAACTGCCATCTGTAGAAGAATTAGAGGATCGCATCAAAATGCTTGAAAATGAAATTAAACAAAACAAATAACCTCTGCTTATATATGAATCAAGTACAAATCCCAATTTGGAAATAAATACTTTTGAGAACTGAAGTATATACTTTTTTCTTCAATAGTAATTAGGTGTTATCCCGAATGTATGATGCTTTTGATAATTATGTAATTATATTTTATCAACTATAAAAATATAATTTGATAATTATCAAACGAATCATTCTTTCGAATCAAGAGGAGATTTCTTTCGAATCCAGCAAACGTTTCTTCCTATTCCAAAGACCTTTACATTCGAAGCAAAGTGTTATCTCGCCCGAAGCAATTTACTTGCAGGAATAATTTTCATTATAGACTGAAAAAAAAAATTTGCTCCAAAAGAATGAATCCATAATATTTGCCATATAAGCGAAAATAAGCAGCATTTCGACATAAAAAACAAACACGTTTGTTTTGTTCAGCTCTCGACTTGCATTATCTTTGCCATGAAAGCGAAGATAAGCGGCGCCTCGGCATAAAAAACAAACACGTTTGTTTTGTTCTGCACTCGACTTGCATTATCTTTGTTCCCGAAATATTAAAAAATGAAGAAGATGAAAAAGCTGTTTGCTCTATGTATTGCAGCCGTAGCTGCGCTCGTATCGTTTCATTTGCAAGCGCAAAATGATGAGACTTTAGTATTGATTGACACCGACATGGGTAGTATCAAAATCAAACTGTTCAATGATACGCCCAAACACCGTGACAATTTTATCAAGAATGTCAATGAGCACCGTTACGACGGTTTGCTTTTTCATCGCGTCATCAAGCAGTTCATGATACAGGCCGGCGATATCAATTCCAAGGACGCGCCAGCGGACAAGCATTTGGGCGACGGCGAATTGGGTTACACAATCGAACCTGAAATCATCTTTCCGAAATACATTCATAAAAGAGGAATGATAGGTGCTGCACGTATCGGCGACGAAGAAAACCCGAAACGCGAATCATCGGCTACACAATTCTATATCGTTACCGGAAAGTTCTACACCGAAATGGACCTGAACAAGCAGGAGAAAGAGAACAACATGAAGTTCACACCCGAACAACGCAAAGCATATATGCTTGAAGGCGGCGCACCGCATCTGGATGACAAATATACCATCTTCGGACAGGTAGTGAAAGGCATGGATATTGTCGACAAAATACAATATGTCAAAACTGACGAGAACGACAGACCGTTGAAAAATATCAAAATCAAATCGATGAAGATCGTGAAGAAATAACACGTATCGTTTTTACATCAAAGATAAGCTGCGCTTTTTAGCTGCAAACATTCTGTAAATTCAGAGATAAATTGTAACTTTGTCGATAGGTTTTCTTAAAAACAGAATATTAACAAGATAAATACTATAAAGTAAATGGGAAGAGTATTAGTTATTGGTGCCGGAGGCGTTAGTACTGTTGCCGTGAAGAAGATGGCAATGAATGCAGACGTCTTCACCGATATCATGGTAGCCAGCCGCACGAAAAACAAATGCGACAAAATCGCTGCCGATATCAAGAATGTCGAAGTGCAAACCGCACAAGTAAACGCCGATCACGTAGACGAATTAATCAAACTGTTCTGTGCTTTCAAACCTGATCTGGTCGTTAATCTGGCATTACCTTATCAAGATCTTTCAATCATGGACGCCTGTCTGGCTTATGGCGTAAGCTATCTTGACACAGCCAATTATGAACCGCTTGATAAAGCCAAATACGAATACAGCTGGCAGTGGGCATACAAGGACCGCTTCGAGAAAGCCGGTTTGACAGCCATTCTGGGCAGTGGCTTTGATCCGGGTGTTACAAGCGTCTACACCGCATATGCAGCCAAACATCATTTTGATGAGATACAATATCTGGATATCGTTGACTGTAATGCAGGCGATCACCATAAAGCTTTCGCGACCAACTTCAATCCGGAAATCAACATCCGCGAAATCACCCAAAGAGGCAAATATTTTGAAGATGGCGAGTGGAAGGAAACCGATCCGCTGTCGGTACACAAACCGCTGAACTATCCAAATGTAGGACCGAAAGAATCCTACCTGATGTATCACGAGGAACTGGAATGTCTGACAAAACATTTCCCAACCATCAAGCGTGCACGCTTCTGGATGACTTTCGGACAAGAGTATCTGACGCATCTGCGCGTTATACAGGATATCGGCATGGCAAGCATCAAACCGATCATGTACAACGGACAAGAGATCGTGCCGATACAATTCTTGAAAGCCGTATTGCCGAATCCGGGCGATCTGGGAAAGAATTACACAGGCGAAACATCCATCGGTTGCCGTATCCGCGGACTGAAAGACGGAAAGGAACAAACCTATTACGTATACAACAACTGCAGTCATCATGCAGCATTCCTGGAAACAGGCGCTCAGGGCGTAAGCTATACAACCGGCGTTCCGGCAATGATCGGGGCAAAGATGTTTATGAAAGGCATCTGGAAGAAACCAGGTGTATGGAACATGGAAGAGTTCGATCCGGATCCATTCATGAAGGAACTCAACGAGCAGGGATTGCCTTGGCATGAACTGTTCAATATAGATCTTGAAATGTAATACTACTGCTATGGCAATACAAATAGGCGATAAAGCACCTGAAGTATTAGGCGTTGATCAGGATGGCAAAGAAATAAAGACCAGCGATTTCAAAGGGAAGAAACTGGCGCTCTACTTCTATCCGAAAGATAACACCAGCGGCTGTACAGCAGAAGCATGCAGTTTGCGCGACGGCTATGAGTCGTTGCGCAAAGCCGGCTACGAAGTGATTGGGGTCAGCAAAGACAGTGCGAAGTCGCATCAAGGCTTCCGTGCCAAACAGCAACTGCCTTTCAATCTGATTGCCGATACGGAAACGACACTGCAACAGCAGTTCGGCGTTTGGGCAGAAAAGAAATTATACGGACGTTCATACATGGGGACTCTCCGTACCACCTTTATAATCAACGAAGAAGGTGTTGTCACTGACATCATCGGACCAAAAGAGGTGGCCGTTAAAGACCATGCGAATCAAATCCTTAGTCTACAAGAAAAATAGAATGGGAAAAGAAGACAATTTATTTGAAAACGGCAAGCAGGCTGATGCTGATAAAGCAGCAGGCAAAGCCGACAAGCTGAAAGCGCTGCGTGCAGCGATGGATAAGATAGAGAAAGACTTTGGCAAAGGGTCGATCATGAAATTGGGCGACGAGAACATCGAGAACATCGAAGTGATCCACACCGGTTCCATCGGATTGGATGCTGCCTTAGGTGTTGGCGGATATCCGAAAGGACGCGTCATCGAGATCTATGGCCCGGAATCATCCGGTAAAACAACTCTGGCTATTCATGCTATCGCAGAGGCACAAAAAACTGGTGGTATCTGTGCATTCATCGATGCCGAACATGCATTCGATCGCTTTTATGCGCAAAAACTGGGCGTTGATGTTGACAATCTTTATATATCACAACCGGACAATGGCGAGCAGGCTCTGGAAATTGCCGAGCAGGTAATCCGTTCGTCAGCTGTTGATCTGGTCGTTATCGACTCTGTTGCCGCTTTGACGCCGCAAGCTGAGATCGAAGGCGATATGGGTGAAAACAAGCTCGGATTGCAGGCACGACTGATGTCGCAGGCGTTGCGAAAACTGACGGCTATACTGAACAAGACTAACACAACCTGTATCTTCATTAACCAATTGCGCGAGAAGATCGGTGTGATGTTTGGCAATCCTGAAACGACAACGGGTGGTAATGCTTTGAAGTTCTATGCATCTGTACGTCTGGATATTCGCCGCATCGGTCAGTTGAAAGATGGCGACGAAGTGATCGGCAGTCAGGTGCGTGTCAAAGTAGTAAAGAACAAGGTGGCTCCTCCATTCCGCAAGGCTGAATTCGATATCATGTTCAACGAAGGCATTTCGCGTACAGGCGAGATCGTTGACCTTGCAGCCGAACTCAACATCATCAAGAAAAGCGGTTCATGGTACAGCTACAACGATACGAAACTGGCTCAGGGACGCGATGCTACAAAGAAATGCATTGCCGACAATCCAGAACTGGCAGAAGAGCTTTCGCAGCAGATCTACGAAGCACTGAAATAATTGCTTCCTCTATAAGAAACAGGCACGGATTTCACGGACTGACGCGGTTCTGAATATAAACACCGTGTATTCCACGAAATCCGTGCCTTTGATTTTTTACAAACCTTTTTATCACATTTACTGTAAAGTATGACCAATAAAGAAAAATACCAGGCGCTCTGTAATATTGAACCATCTATTCCTCTCTTTTCAAGATGTTGGTGGTTGGATACGGTGTGCGGAAAGAATCACTGGGATGTCTTGTTGGTCGAAGAGAATGGAAAAATAACCGCGGCAATGCCTTTATATATTTCTCATCGTGGAGTCATTTCTATGCCGCAGTTCACGCAGACCATGGGACCTTGGTTCGCAACAGTTTCCGAAGATACGAAATACACCACCCGATTGAGCCGGCGGCAGGATATCTGCAAAACATTCGTCGATTCGCTTCGCACCTATACCCATTTCCTGCAGAACTTCAGTTATGAAGTAACCGACTGGCTACCCTTCTATTGGAATGGATATTCTGAAACGACGCGTTACACTTACCTGCTTTCTCAAATTAAAGAGGAAAGCACTATCCTGGAGAATATGAGTCCGAATATCCGTCGCAACATTTCCAAAGCACGCGACAAATATCATATTCATGTCAAAAAAGGCATCACTACAGAAGAGTTTCTGCGCGTTCAGCGACAGACTTACAGCAGGCAACAGCTTGTGATGAAGGAAGATACTAACACCTTGATTGATCTGATCAAGGAAGCTCGCCAGCGCAATCAGGGCGATTTATGGGGTGGATACGATGAAGAAGGCAATCTTCATGCCGCTGCATTCATTGTCTGGCAAGAAAGTTCGGCTTACTATCTGGCAGGTGGCGAAAATCCCGAACTACGCAAATCAGGAGCACACAGTCTGGTTCTTTGGGAAGGAATCAGATATGTTTCGCAATATACCGACGTGTTTAATTTCGAAGGCTCAATGATTCCCGGAGTCGAACGATTCTTCCGCGAATTCGGAGCCAAACAAACGCCATATTTCACAATAACACGCGGAAAACTGAGTTTAATATACAGAGCTTGGCATAAGCTTCTAAAAATATTCATGAATAAAATTCATTACGCCAATGATTAATAATTATAACAACATACTGGTTCTGGCACCGCACACCGATGATGGAGAGTTAGGAATGGGCGGAACGATCAGTCATCTGGTCGAACTGGGAAAGAAAGTGACTTATGTCGCTTTTTCCACTGCGCAGCAATCAGTACCCGAAGGTTTTCCTAAAGATATCTTGAAAACTGAAGTCAAAAAAGCGACAGCCAAACTGGGTATCCTTCCGGAGAATCTGATTATCTACAATTACGAAGTAAGGAAACTGGGTTATGTCCGTCAGGAAATCTTAGAAGAATTGATCCACCTGCGCAAAGCCAATCATTTTGACCTGGTCTTTATGCCTAGCCTGCATGATATTCATCAGGATCATACAACGGTGGCGCAAGAAGGACTGCGTGCTTTCAAGAACACTACACTTCTCGGATATGAATTAATTTGGAACAATCTGACTTTCAATACGCAATGTTTTGTTCCTTTGGAACAACGTCATATCAACGCCAAGGTCGATGCATTAAAAGAATACAAATCACAGGGTTCACGAGACTATCTGTCTGAAGACTTTATATTTTCACTGGCCAAAGCGCGCGGTGTGCAAGCCGGATGCGCATTAGCAGAAGCTTTCGAAGTAGTACGTTTATTCCTGTAAAACAATGCGATAGCTCATGAATGAAATCATCTCCTATATAATCAAATTTCTGATTGGTGGCGAGAATCCCGGCGAATTGCTTTCGCTGGTAGGTTATACGTCGGATATCAATAAGATTTCGAACTACCGCGTTGTGATCGTACCTTCTCATTTTTTCAGCGATGGCGTTTATGGAACAGACGCTTCACTCCCCGCTTTGCCATTGGATGAGATTGAAGGTATTCCATTGCTCTTCGGCTCACCAAAAATAGAATGGGTAAATGATGTACTGGTTATTTATGCCGATATCGTCGCCAGCGCATACTTTCTGCTGACGAGGTACGAAGAGATTCGTAAAAGGAACATTCGCGATGAACACGGACGTTTTCCCGGAAAGCAGTCATTGCCTTACAAATCAGGATTTCTTCATCGGCCTATCGTCGACGAATATGGCAAACTGTTACGCAAATGGTTACGCGAAGCGCGTGTAAGCAAAGCCATAGATCCGCAGCCGGAGATCAAAAAAATATGGCTGACACATGATGTCGATGCTCCTTACTATTGTCGTACACTTCGCAATCTGTGCAGAGAGACATTAAAAGGTGTCGGCTTTCTAAAGGCATGGAAAATGTTCACCGGCGAACTGAAAGATGACCCCTACTATACTTTTCCATGGTTGCTGGAACAAGGTGAAGATCTGAAGAACGTGGTTGGTCATGATCGTTGTGAATCCATCCTGTTCTTCAAAGATGGAGGAACATCGATCTACGACAAACCGCATTATCATATCCTTTCGAAAGATCTGCAGGAACTGCTGCATCTGTGTGAAACAGCACACGCACACATCGGACTCCACAGCAGTTATGATGCCGGAATAACACCTTCACTGGTCGCTTCCGAAAAGAATGCACTGGAAAAACATACGGGCAAAAAGATAACGTTCAACCGACATCATTACCTCGCTTCGCGCGAACCGGAAGATATGGACTGGTTGGAAAAGGCTGGAATCACCGACGATTTTACGATCGGTTATGCTGACATTGCCGGTTTCCGGTTAGGAACAAGTCGACCGGTGCATTGGATCAATCCGGAAAACAGACGCATCTCTCCGCTCCTTCTCCACCCGCTGACCATCATGGATTGCAGTCTGAACGAACCGAACTATATGGGATTTGGTTATGAAGAAGCTTTAGTCTATGCACTGCAACTGATTGAAAAAGTAACCGAATCCAATGGCGAACTGATTTTGTTATGGCACAACGATGCCGTGGCAACCAACGCCAAACTGGCTGTCTCTGTTGACTGGCACCGGACATTTTTTAATGCAATTATCAAAGAACTGAAAGAAGAATGAAATTATTGATTATATGCGACATGTTTCCACCGGCATTCGGTCCGCGCATGGGTTACTTATGTAAGTACATGAAGCAGGCGGGTTGGAATCCTGTGGTTCTATCCGAATATATCAATGACAATACTTTTGCCTTCTTGGCTCAGAAAACGGATACAATCTTTGTAAATTACTATACGGCTCATGGCAAATGGGCGAGCAAGATTGAATGGTTGTCTGTTTTCTTCCGCGACTTCTTCTTCCATTACAAAGATAAACGAATGGCTCGGGAAGCTTTTATGCTGCTTGAAAAAGGCAGTTTCGAAGGTATTCTTTGCAGTACATATCGTACATTTCCACTTCTGGCAGCACAGATGACAGCAGAGAAGTTCCATCTACCGCTCATCGCCGATCTGCGAGATATTGTAGAAGAATATGCTGCCGACGAATATATCTCACATGCATTCCATACCTGCAAATGGCTGGATAAACGGATTGCCGACATTTTCCGCCGTCGTCTGATCAGTGACCGTAATCAGGTACTGACAAAAGCAAATTATGTGACGACGGTCTCTCCTTGGCATGTAGAGATGATGAAAAGATACAATCCGAATACCAAACTGATATACAACGGTTATGATCCGGAATTGTTCTTTCCTGAACAGCATCGGACGGATCAATTCATCATCACCTATACAGGTCGCCTGCTAAGTCTTGCAACACGCGACCCGCAGCTTCTATTTGAAGCACTGGAAAAACTTGATAAAGAACGAATCATAACACCTGATAAACTTCGACTCAAATGGTATGTCGATGAGGATTCAAAAAGAATGATCCAAGCATCAAGTGCGTGTTATGCCATTGATGCTTACATGGATTTTCCAGGATATGTACCGGCTTCGGATATTCCTGGAATACTCAACCGAAGCTCTGTACTGCTGCAACTGGCAAACAAAACAACAGCGACCGGTCCGAAAGGTTTCATGACAACAAAGCTCTTTGAGGCAATGACAGTTGAAAAGCCTCTCTTATGCGTAAGAAGTGACGAAGCATGCCTGGAAGAAACGATCCAAAAGACACATACAGGCATCGCTGCCCGTACAGTCGATGAAGTATATCATTTCTTGTGCCATTATTACAAGCAATGGGAAACGAACGGTTATACAAGCATTGAAGTTGATCGTGAAGCTGTTGAACAGTTCTCCCGTAAAAAGCAGGCTGAACAGTTTATGGCGCTATTCAATAAACTCAAACGACAAAGCCATGGATAGACATCTGAATATCATTTCCTTCAATATCCCATGGCCGGCCAACTATGGTGGTGTGATTGATGTCTATTACAAGATAAAGGCACTCCATGACTGCGGTGTGCAGATTATCCTGCACTGTTTTGAATACGAACGTCCGCATGCACCTGAACTGGAAACTGTCTGCGAGAAAGTATATTATTATAAACGACAGACTGGAGTCGCTTCAAACTTCACGCTGCTGCCTTATAATGTATACAGTCGCAAAGACCCAAAACTGCTTGAAAATTTGCTCAAGAATGATTATCCCATTCTTTTTGAAGGATTACATTCTTGCTACTACCTCAATGATTCCCGTCTGCAAAATCGAAAGAAAATATTTCGCAGCGCGAATATCGAGCATGACTACTACAGACATCTGGCAATGGCCGAAAAGAATATTGTGAAAAAGGCATTCTTTCTGGTCGAGGCCTTTCGCTTTAAACGTTATCTGAAAGTACTAAATCATGCAGATATAATGCTGGCTGTTTCTACAACAGATGCCGAGTACTTAAAACAGATTTTTCCTGATAAAAAGGTAGAATTCATGCCTTGCTTCCATGCAAATGAGCAGATAACATCTCTGCCGGGACAGTCTAACTTCATTCTTTATCATGCAAAACTCTCAGTCGTTGAAAACGAACAGGCGGCCTTATACCTGATCAAGAATGTATTCTGCAAGTTATCCAACATGTGCATCATTGCCGGAATGAATCCTTCGCCGAAACTATTGTCGAAAGCTTCTGCTTATTCCAATATCCGAATCGAAGCCAATCCGTCAGAAGAACGAATGAACTTCCTAATCAAGGAGGCACAGATCCATCTCCTGGTAACATTTCAAGGAACAGGTCTAAAACTCAAACTGCTCAACAGTCTGTTTGCCGGACGGCATATAGTTGTAAACCGCCTGATGACAACAGGAAGCGGTTTGGAAAAACTCTGCCACATTGCCAATACACCCGAAGAAATGATTGAAACTTGCCGTTTGCTTCTCGGCGAACCTTTCGAAACGGAACAGATAGAACAAAGAAAACAGCTCCTCTTTCCACAATATTCGAATAAAGAGCAATCCATTCGCTTATGTCATATCATATTTGATCATAACAGCTCAAACACATAACAGATTTACTTATCATTGGTCGACTCACTAAAAACAATGATGATTAAATCAAATATACCTGCTTTTGGTAATAAAAAAGTAGTCCTATAATTTTAATCCTGCCGCTTTTCATTGTACTTTTGTAACAGAAATAGAAAACAATGAGATTATCAGATCTTCGTACAGGTGAAAAAGGAATTATCGTCAAAGTGACGGGACGCGGTGGATTCCGCAAACGTATAATCGAAATGGGGTTCATCAGAGGTAAAGAAGTAGATGTTATCCAAAATGCCCCGCTCAAAGATCCTATTCACTATCGAGTGATGGGTTATGATGTTTCGCTTAGGCGCGCCGATGCAGCTATGATTGAAGTTATCAATATGGAAGAAGCTGCTCAGGAAAAACAAAAAACAAGCAATAATCCTGCCGATTATATTCTACCTTCAAGTAATGACCTGCAAACGCTGGCTATCAACAAAGGAAAAACAATCAATATAGCTTTAGTAGGCAATCCTAACTGCGGCAAAACTTCTCTATTCAATTTTGCTTCGGGAGCTCATGAGCATGTAGGCAATTACAGCGGTGTAACAGTTGATGCCAAAGCGGGAACATTCTACCAAAATGGTTATACATTTAATATAGTTGACCTTCCGGGCACCTATTCACTTTCAGCTTATACGCCTGAAGAGCTATATGTCAGAAGACATCTGAACACAGAGCATCCCGATGTGGTCATCAACGTAGTCGATGCTACCAACCTCGAACGAAATCTATATCTGACATGTCAGTTAATAGACATGGATGTTCGTATGGTCATCGCCCTCAATATGTACGATGAACTTGAAAAACGTGGTGATAAATTCGACTATAAATCGCTGGCGCGAATGATTGGTACACCAATGGTTCCTACAGTAAGTAAAACAGGTTTTGGGATAGAGGACCTTTTCAATCGTGTCATCCAAGTATATGAAGAGCAGGATCCAATCCTGCGCCATACGCATATCAATTATGGCGATGTACTCGAGAAAGCTATCTATAATGTCCGCCATTCCATCAAGGACAATCTGAATATTGGTAAAAGCATTTCCAAACGAAACATAGCCATCAAGCTTCTGGAAAAGGACAGCGATGTGCAAGCTTCAATCAAGACTTATCCTGAAAGCGAAAGGGTGTTTAAAGATGCCGATAAAGAGATTTCACAATTGGAAGCCCTTTTGAAGGAAGATACCGAAACAATCTTTACAGATGCGCGTTACGGTTTTATATCAGGTGCCCTACGTGAGACATTGGAACAGAACAAAATCAAAGAAGTCAGCATTACCCAGATTATTGATCTCATTGTTACGCACAAGGTGCTTGGCTTTCCTATATTCATTCTTTTCATGTGGATCATGTTCGAAGCAACCTTTCGCTTGGGGCAATACCCAATGAATTGGATTGAATCACTAGTAGAAACGCTCAGCAATTTCGTACAAAACTACATGGCGGAAGGGCCACTCAAAGATTTATTGGTCGATGGTATTATCGGTGGTGTAGGTGGCGTTATTGTCTTTCTGCCTAATATATTGATTCTTTACATGTTCATCTCATTCATGGAGGACTCTGGGTATATGGCGCGTGCTGCCTTTATCATGGATAAAATCATGCATAAGATGGGGCTTCACGGCAAATCATTCATTCCATTGGTTATGGGCTTTGGTTGCAACGTACCAGCTATTATGGCTTCACGTACAATTGAAAGTCGGAACAGTAGAATGATTACAATGTTGGTTAATCCACTGATGAGCTGCAGTGCCCGTCTTCCACTTTATGTATTACTAACCGGCGCATTCTTTCCGAAAAATGCCAGTACTATATTATTGATTCTTTACGTTACAGGCATTGCATTGGCCGTTATTATGGCTCGCCTTTTCAAACGGTTCCTTTTCAATGAAGAGGATGTTCCGTTTGTCATGGAGCTACCACCATACCGCATGCCTACAGGGAAATCTATTATGATTCACATGTGGGAGAAAGCTAAACAATATTTGCACAAAATGGGTGGTATTATCCTTGTTGCTTCCATCATTATTTGGTTTCTCAGCTACTTCCCTCGCCATAATGAGAGTAATCAGGTTTTCGATAACCAGTTTGTTCAGATTGAACAAACTGAAACAAACCCACAAACAAAAGCTGCAGCACTTGCAAAAGTGGAACATGCAAAGACCATATTCCACCAGCAGAACTCCTATATTGGACGTATTGGTCAAGCGATTCAACCGGTTCTGGCTCCACTGGGATTCAATTGGAAGATCAGTGTTAGCCTGCTGTCAGGTATGACAGCCAAAGAAGTTGTCGTCAGTACATTGAGTGTGCTATATACGGGATCAGACAACGACAATCAAGGTCTTTCTGAACGATTACGACAAGACGACGCTGTTCTCGGTCAACCTGCGTTTACACCATTGGTTGGTCTGAGTCTGATGTTTTTTGTACTGATATATTTTCCTTGCATTGCGACAGTTACTGCTATCGTCAATGAATCAGGGTCTTGGAAATGGGGTTTGTTCGTCATTACTTACACCTGTATTTTGGCATGGATTGTGTCATTCATCATCTATCAGACTGGAAGTCTATTTATCGGAACTCTTTAAAAAGCATTAAAACGACATTTATGTATGTGGCAAGAAATAGCAATAATCATTATCGGTATCGCTACCGTATTATATATAGGCTTCAAACTATACAAAACTTTTATGCACCCACCCAAATCCAGTGATCCATGTTGCGGATGCAGCGGCTGTGCATTAAAAGAGATAAAAAAGGATGTAAACAGACGAAAATGTTAAGATCTGCGTTATATAATTAATAAGGATCTGATAGCATGAATTTATTGAATGGTCATACACGCTCCTCTGTTCTAAAAAAGAACATCATAGCTTCTATTGTCACTAAGGGGATAAGTATAGCAACTTCATTTCTGATGGTGCCTCTTACGCTCAATTATGTCAATAAAGAGCTATATGGCATTTGGCTGACGCTTTCGTCCATCATCCTATGGCTAAACTTTTTCGATATCGGCTTTACGTTAGGATTGAAGAACAAATTGGCCGAAGCTTTAGCTATCAAAGATTATACTCAAGGGAAGAAACTGGTGTCGACAACATACTACATGATGCTAGTAATATTCATTCCGTTATCAATCATTGTTATTGGCATCATCCCGTTTATCAATTGGCCATCACTGTTAAATGTCTCTCCTCAATACGAAAGTGATATTATCAAAGTGCTTGATCTGTTGGCCCTGTTTACTGCCTTACAGATGTTTCTGAATGTGTTAGGGACAGTCGTCTCAGCCTATCAAAAGATTGCCATGTCGTCCATCTTCACAACGTTAGGGCAAGTATTATCACTCGTCTTTATCTTCATCCTGACAAAAACTGTTCCTCCTTCGCTCATTGCACTGGCTGTTGCTATCTCGATAGCTCCAATTATTGTTCTTGTTTTCTTTTCGATATACTTGTATAAAGGAGAATTTCACAACATATCACCCTCGCCCAAGTTCGTCAAACGCAATATGATCAACGAATTATTCAATATGGGTATCAAATTCTTCATCATACAAATGCAGGTCATCATCCTTTACCAGTCTACAAACCTCATCATCTCACATATTTCCGGACCGACCAACGTTACGCAGTACAACATTGCCTATAAATACCTCAGTGTGGCAACGATGGTGTACAACATTATTTTAGCACCGCTCTGGCCAGCCTTCACCGACGCATACACACTGAAAGATTATGCTTGGATGCGAAAAATATACCGAAAGATGTGCTACATCTATCTTTGTGTATTAGGTAGCCTTATCGTGCTGACATTCATAGCACCATTCGTCTACAAAATTTGGGTAGGTGATCAAGTCAGTGTTCCTGCAATATTTACGATTTGTATTGCTATTTTTCTGGCTATCAACTCCTGGGATTCATTACAAGTTTATATGATTAATGGAATCGGAGCAATCAAGTTACAAACTTATATTGTTGTTATCGGATTAGTATGCCATATTCCTTTAGCACTCTTTTTAGGCAATAAAGTGGGGGCCATCGGCGTTGTTTTGTCAATGACTTGCATCAATATTATTTACACCTGCTTCTTTACTACGCAGATCAACAAGATATTGAACAAGACAGCAAAAGGTATCTGGTTAAAATAGACAAATAAAAAATGGTTCATCATGAAATTAACATCATATATCCGCAGGCATAACCGATTCATCGATAAGATGTATACTGCCTACACCTCATTTCGTTACCTGTTCTTGCAATCACAGGACACAAGCAAATTCGGCTATCGCGACCCAACGTCATTAGTCCTTATGCCAACACATATTCCTAATCCTCAAAATATCTATATGTATGAACATACGCGCTTACAAGCATACGCGAAAATCATCTCATTTACTGGCAAGTTTATCGTAAAAAAATATACTGGCATTGCACCTGGACTAACAATAATCACAGGAAATCATATTCCAACAGTCGGTATTCCTCATTATTCTTTGCCAATACTGCGCATAAATGAGCGCGAACAAGATATCGTGCTAGAAGAAGATGTGTGGATTGGCGCGAATGTGACGATACTGAGTGGCGTGACTGTCGGTCGAGGTTCCATTGCTGGTGCATGCAGTGTTATTACTAAAAACGTGCCTGCCTATGGCGTCGTTGTAGGAAACCCTGCACACGTCATTGCTGCCAAATTTACTATCGATCAAATTTTGCGTCACGAAGCGACTCTATATCCACCCGAAGAACGCTTCAGCCGCGAATTCTTAGAAAAGCATTTCGAAGAGTACTTCAAGGGAATGAAAACTCTCGGCGAAGGATAGCACTCAAATTCAATTAGTAGGTGTAATTCTATAAATACGTTTAGCATTTTCAATATATATCTGATGAAGGACATCTTCTGGCAGGTGTAATCCCCGACATTGACGCTCTACTTCATTAGAAAAACAAATCTGATCAGTAGAAAGAAATTTCCAGTCGCTGACCAGCGACGTTTCCAGTTTCGCCAAATTATTATAAGCATCAGTTCCATAGATAAGCCGCTCAGCATACGTAAGAAAAAATTGCCGTACACCCTCATAATCACTGATACTCTGAAGCTCGAGATGCCCCATACGTGACGACATATCAACTACAAACTGCGGATAATCATCCAAACGCTTGGCTAACTCCTTATAGTTCCATTCCAAGCTTCCTAGATGAGCCCCGACAAAGATCATCGTCGGATAACGTTGCAAGATATGATCACGTGCTTCAATCTGTTTCTCATACGACGGTATTTCAGGATGAAGGTAAGCATGGAACTCCGGATGCAGCGAGAAATATGTCCGATTTCTCACAGAAGTCATCTTCTCTAGTGGAAGCCAACAATTAAGTGGTTCTCCCAAATGAGCCAATACTGGAATCTTTCTATCCACAAGAAATTCAAACAAAGGAGTAAATATATCATCGTCGATCATCAGAAAAGAACCATCAGGTTTGCGAACTGCCATTCCGATATTTTTCCAAAACTTCACACCTATAGCACCCTGTTGCATAGAATGAAGTATATTCTCTTCCACACTCTCAATCCAGTATGGCTGGAGCCAGCCGTTCATGGGAAAAGTACAGATGTAATAAAACCATCCGGGATGTTCTTTCTGATATTCCAATGCAACACGCTCCTGCTCAGCGATAGGCGGAAAGAGTCCTTCTACATCAGTATTGATATTTATATAGCTCAAATTATACTTTTTTGCTAAGCGCCAGTATGTGGAATCCATACATGTAGCATGAAAATGGGCGTCCATTTTCGGGAATCGTTCTATATCCATGATTCAAATATTTGAAGTAAACGCCATCTTATACACGTTCGTCAGCTTTTGTTGAAAGCCTACTGACTGATAGAGATTGTTAGCTGCCACACGCGACGGATTGGAAGTGAGCATCAAAGTGGCATCTTTCTGTCGACTAACATAATCGATTGCATACATGATAAGCTGTCTACCAAATGATTTTCCTCGATAACAATCGTCTACAACAACATCTTCCACCCAATATTTAAGACCGGTAGGTATTTGATAGGAGCCTATTGACAGCATGCCCGCAATCACATCATTATAAAAAAGCAGAAAAAGATGACTGCTAGGAGATGCTACGATATCTCTCAAATCCTGTTCAGTAAAGCAAATGCCAGGAGTCAGTTGTTTCAACAATTCGTTAATACGCGGTACAAAGGTTGGATCATAAACCGTAACTTCTATAATATGTATGTCTTCCATTTGATGATATTCTTTTCATTTTGACAACAAAGATACATAATTATGTGATACACAAAAACAGATATTTCTAAGTACGCTTTAAAGGAAAACAATAGAGGCTACTCTCTCGAGTAGCCTCTTATCATATCAGGCAAATCTCTTTGCCTTGAATAGCTTAGCTTTTACATTATTCAGAAATCCACTGCTGGTTTGCCAAACGCTTGTAAGAATTCAGTCTCCATTTTGCATTGTCTTCAGCAGCCTGGAACAGTGTCTCTGCTTCAGAAGGATACTGCTTCATGACAGAAGCAAAACGAACCTCGCCCTTCAAGAAGTCTTTAAACTTGCTCCAATCCGGTTCTTTCGAATCGAGTGTAAATGGGTTCTTACCTTCAGCTTCCAGTTCTGGATTATAACGCCACAAGTGCCAATAGCCACAAGCAACAGCATCTTTCTCTTCAGCCTGCGACTTGCCCATGCCTTTCTTCAAACCATGGTTAATACATGGAGCGTATGCAATAATCAAAGATGGTCCTTCGTAAGCCTCTGCTTCGCGCAGTGCTTTCAAAGTCTGTGCCTGATCGGCACCCATAGCAATCTGTGCTACATATACATATCCGTAGGTTGTAGCCATAAGACCAAGATCTTTCTTGCGTACACGTTTACCGGCAGCAGCAAACTTAGCGATAGCTCCCATTGGAGTAGCCTTCGAAGACTGGCCGCCCGTATTCGAATAAACTTCAGTATCCAAAACGAGAATATTAACATTCTTACCTGAAGCAATAACATGATCCAATCCTCCATAACCGATATCGTATGAAGCGCCATCACCACCAATGATCCATTGTGAACGTTTAACAAAGTACTGTGACAAACTTTTCAGTTCAGCGCAAATCGGACAACCAGCAGCAGCACCCTTTTCAACAACAGCATCGATTTGTGGAGCCAGTTCCTTTGTCTTATCGGCATCTTTCTGATTCTCAATCCATGCTGTGAACAGAGCCTTGGCATCTTCAGGTGTATGTTCTGAAGCCAGAGCATCTTTCATCAGACGCTCAATACGTGCATGCATCTTTTCGTTGGCCAGCTGCATACCTAAACCATATTCGCAAAAATCTTCAAACAAGGAGTTAGCCCATGCAGGACCGTGACCCTCTTCGTTCTTAGTGTATGGTGTGGATGGAACAGAACCTGAATAGATAGATGTACAACCTGTTGCATTAGCAGCCATCTCACGGTCACCAAACAACTGGGTAATCAATTTGATATATGGAGTTTCACCACAACCAGAACATGCACCAGAGAATTCAAACAACGGCGTAGCGAATTGTGAATTCTTGACATTCGACTTGATATCGATCAGCGACTGTTTGGTCTTTACATTGTTGACGCAATATTCCCAATTGTCGGCTTCTGCCATCTGACCTTCGAGTGGAACCATTGACAGAGCCTTATTGCCCTTGAATCCCGGACAGATATCAGCACAATTGCCGCAACCCAGACAGTCGAGAACATCGACCTGCATACGGAACTTCATACCCTTGAATGCAGCCGGAGCCTTTACATCGATCATAGCAAACTTGGCACCCTTCTGTTCCTCGCTATCCAATACAAACGGACGGATAGATGCGTGAGGACATACATATGAGCACTGGTTACACTGAATACAGTTGGCTTCATTCCAAACTGGGACAAAAGCTGCAACACCACGTTTCTCATATTTGGCTGTGCCCTGCTGCCATGTACCATCTTCGATACCCTTAAAAGCAGAAACAGGAAGTAAATCGCCATCTTGAGCATTGATTGGACGGACAACATTTTTAATAAATGCCGGATCGTGAGCTGCTTTCTCTTCATCATCAGGCAGATTTGCCCATGCAGGATCAACAGTCAACGTCTCATATTCACCACCACGGTCAACAGCTGCATAATTCTTATTGACAACATCTTCACCCTTCTTACCATACGATTTGACGATGAATTTCTTCATCTGCTCGATAGCCAAATCAACAGGAATAACACCTGTGATACGGAAGAATGCCGACTGCAGAATCGTATTTGTGCGGTTACCCAAACCGATCTCTTGAGCGATTTTCGTAGCGTTAATATAATAAACAGTGATATGTTTCTTTGCAAAGTAACGTTTTACTTTATTCGGTAAGTTCTTTGCCAGATCTTCGCCACTCCAAACTGTGTTGAGCAGGAATGTACCGTTCTCGCGCAAACCGCGTGTTACATCATACATGTGAAGATATGCTTGAACATGGCAAGCGACGAAGTTTGGTGTATTAACCAGATAGGTCGAACGAATTGGATGATCACCGAAACGTAGATGCGAGCAGGTGAAACCTCCAGACTTCTTTGAGTCGTAAGAGAAATATGCCTGACAGTATTTGTCGGTATTGTCGCCAATAATCTTTACAGAATTTTTGTTTGCACCAACGGTACCATCAGCGCCCAAACCATAGAATTTAGCTTCAAACATACCCTCGCCACCCAAAGCTATTTCTTCTTTCACTGGAAGTGATGTGAATGTAACATCATCCACAATACCGATAGTGAACTGATTCTTTGGCATTGGTAAAGAAAGATTCTCAAATACTGAGAGCACCTGAGCCGGTGTAGTATCTTTTGAACCCAGACCATAGCGGCCGCCAACGATTATCGGAGCATCAGCCATACCATAGAAACAATCCTTGACATCAAGATACAACGGTTCGCCATTAGCACCCGGTTCCTTCGTACGATCGAGAACAGCAATACGCTTAGCTGTCTTTGGTACAGCAGCCAAGAAATGCTTTGCAGAGAATGGACGATACAGATGAACAGCAACCAGACCAACCTTCTCGCCTTTAGAACGCAGATAGTCGATAGCTTCGCGAGCAGCCTCAGTTATTGAACCGATAGCGATGATCACGCGATCAGCATCCTCAGCTCCATAATAGCTAAACAGACCATATTTACGACCTGTAATTTTGGATACTTCGTTCATATATTCTTCGACGATAGCCGGAACAGCCTCATAATATGCATTAGGAGATTCTCTGTGCTGGAAGAAGTGGTCAGGATTCTCAGCCATACCACGAGCGACAGGATTCTTCGGATTCATAGCACGTGAGCGAAATTCTGCCAATGCCTTCTGGTCGATAAGCGGAGCCAAATCTTCGTTTGACAGAGCTTCTATCTTCTGGATCTCGTGAGAAGTACGGAAACCATCAAAGAAGTTTACAAATGGAACACGCGATTTAATTGTTGCCAGATGAGCAACACCTGACAAATCCATCACTTCCTGCACAGAACCTTCAGCCAACATAGCGAAACCAGTTGAACGGCAAGACATCACATCCTGCTGATCACCAAAGATACACAATGCATGTGAAGCCAGAGTACGAGCAGAGACATGAAAAACACATGGCAGCAACTCACCCGAAATCTTGTACATGTTCGGAATCATCAGCAACAAACCTTGAGAAGCTGTAAATGTTGTTGTCAGAGCACCTGCCTGCAACGAACCGTGAAGTGCTCCAGCAGCACCACCTTCAGACTGCATTTCCTGTACGGATACAGTCTCGCCGAAGATATTTTTACGTCCGGCAGCAGCCCATTCGTCTACGTACTCAGCCATAGGCGATGAGGGAGTGATAGGATAAATAGCTGCAACCTCACTAAACATGTATGCAACATGAGCAGCAGCCTGATTACCATCACAAGTCAAAAACTTTTTCTGTTTTGTCATAGACCTTAATTATTTAGTAATATTAAATGAAAATCAATATAAAAATCCACAAAGCCAAAGAGGAATCACATTCTCGCTCCCCACTTCAAGTTTGTCGACAGCGTAATATAAGTCAGGATTATTTTTACCTTTTCTTATCTCCTCAATTTTAAAATCATATTTCTTATTTACCAAAAAAGATACATTTCTTCCTCCTTCATTCAATTGATTATCTTTTAACAACTGGTTGAAGAAAAAAGTTTCGCGTACTGCCTGCGGATTAACCTCTATCGGACGTATCGGATACATCAGATTCGAATTATACATATAAACCTCTGCAGGTTTCTTAGGAAACGAATCGCCTTCTTTATACAGCATGTTTATCAGTCGTGCATCCGTTAAATACTTAATATAATTCATTACTGTAGCACGAGAAGTTTCAATATCAATACTCAACTGGCTTACGTTTGGCGCACAAGGTGAAGTTGTTGCTAATATATACAGCAACTTTCGCAACTTCGGAAGATAAGTCTGCTCAATCTGCTTTATATACAAAACATCTACTTCCAACATCATATTCATCGTCTTCAACAAATTCTCTGAAAAATTGCGCTTTTCCAGAAAAAACGGATAAAATCCATGATGCAGATAATCCTGGAAGTAAGCCATTGGCTTTGTCACCGCACATATACGTTTTGCAATTTCCTGATGATTAACTAATATTTCTTCAAAACTATATGCAGGAAAATTATTGCCTGACATCAGATTGAGAAACTCTCTAAACGAGAATCCTCTCAGATTATAAGAAACCACCCTACCAGACAAATCCGGATTTTCCTCTTTCAGACGCATCACAGAAGAACCCGTAAAAACAATCTTCAAATCTTGGAAGTGGTCGTAACAATATCGCAGTTCCTTTGACCATCCCGGATATTTAAACACCTGATCAAGTAAAAGGACTTTTCCTCCTTTCGCTTTGAACTCGGCTGCAAAATCAATCAGTGTTCGTTCGGTAAAGTAAAAATGATTCAGATTAATGTATAAGCACTCTCTATTCTCAGCACCATAATATTCACGAGCATAATCCAATAGAAACGTCGTCTTTCCTACTCCACGTGAACCTTTAATACCGATTAACCGGTCATCCCAGTTAATTTCTTCCATCAGTCCCCGGCGCACTGGAGAATATAGATGTTCAACTAAATATTTATGTGTTCTATAGAATGCTTCCACTTATACGTATACATTAATGGGCAATCGATGATAAAAATTGAACTACCCATTCTTTATTAACACCACAAAATTAAACAAAGTATTTAATATTGCAATATCGAGATAGCAAATTTAATCATCAATTGTCCATTGATGTCGTCTATTTTAATCAAGAACAGTTACCCAACCATATTTATCAGGTTCATCACCATATTGAATAGCACGCAATTGATGATAAAGCTTTTCACAAACAGGACCTGGTTTGCCATCCTTAGCAATCATATATGATTTGTTTTCATCCAGATCATCGATAGTTGATATTGGAGCAATTACAGCTGCCGTACCACACTCTGCGGCTTCATCAAAAGTAGCAATTTCCTCATAAGGTACAGGACGACATTCAACTGTTAAACCCATATCCTTGGCTAACTGCTGCAAACTCTTATTGGTGATTGACGGCAGAATTGAATGCGACTTTGGCGTAATATAGCTGCTGCCACGAACTCCAAAGAAATTCGCAGGGCCACATTCATCAATATATTTTTTCTCTTTCGGATCGAGATAAAGAACAGCCGCATAGCCTTTAGAATGAGCAATCTCACCGGCTACCAAACTAGCTGCATAATTACCACCCACCTTGATTGTACCTGTTCCATAAGGAGCAGCACGATCGTATTCGCGCATAATACAAACTTTTGATGGTTTGAAACCACCCTTGAAATAAGGTCCTACCGGAGTAACGAAAACGAGGAACATATATTCAGGAGCCGGCTTAACGCCAACTTGTTGGCCTAAACCAAGCATCAACGGACGAATATATAAAGCTGCTCCACTCTCATAAGGTGGAACAAAACGCTCATTTAGTCTGACTACTTTGAGAACAGCTTCTTCAAACTTCTCAACAGGCAATTCAGCCATCTTAATGCCACGGCTTGATGATTGCATACGTTTCCCATTCTCATCAATGCGGAAGATGCGTACTTTGCCATCCTTGCCTCTAAAAGCCTTCAAGCCTTCGAACGATTCCTGACCATAATGTAGGCAGGTAGAAGCCATGTGAAGATTAATGATTTCGGAAGAGGAAACTTCCAACTCTCCCCATTTTCCGTCGCGATAATAGCAACGCACATTATAATCTGTCTTCATATATCCGAATGACAGATCAGACCAATTTATATTTTCCATATCAATATAATAATATAACTTTCTTGCAAAGATATTAATAAAACCACATATTGATGCGAAATTATTGCAAATCTATCTTTCAAACTGTATTAATTTCAAGTAAAATACTGTAATAACTAACATTTCATCACCTATTTGAAATCATTGGGCATATGATTACTACCTAAAAATATTGCTGTTTAACAAAAGAAAAAGTACTTTTGCCAAAAAACATACATTCATATATGAAGACACTATTATCATTGCCTCCCAACCTAGTGGAGAGTTTTCATGAAATAACACATACAAATACTGAAGAATGGTTCTGTACATCAGACCCTGTAGGTAAACGTCTGGGTTCAGGAGGAGGAACCACGTGGCTACTCAACGCATGTTGCCAAAAAGAGACTGGTAATAATCTACTTACCGAATGGCTGCCAAAAGAAAAACGTATTCTGTTGCATGCAGGTGGACAAGGGCGACGGCTTCCTGGATATGCTCCATCGGGAAAGATTCTCACACCAATACCCGTGTTTCGTTGGGCTAGAGGTCAAAAACTTTCGCAAAATCTGCTATCACTGCAGTTGCCGCTTTATGAAGAGATTATGCACAAAGCTCCCGAATCAATTCACACACTTATTGCCAGTGGTGATGTATATTTAAGAAACAACAAACCATTACAAAACATCCCCGAAGTCGATGTCGTTTGCTACGGCTTATGGGTTGACCCGACACTAGCAACTCACCATGGCGTATTCGTATCCGACCGAAAAAATCCGGAAGTTCTAGATTTCATGTTGCAAAAGCCCTCATTGGCTGTATTAGGTAAACTGGCACAAACACATCTTTTCCTGATGGATATTGGTGTATGGCTATTGAGTGACCGAGCTGTCAAATTGCTCGTCGAACATTCCTACAATATAGATCATTTGTCAATGAAAGAATACGACCTGTATTCTGAGTTCGGATTAGCTTTAGGACAACATCCACGCATTGCTGATACTGAACTAAACCGACTAAGTGTAGCAATACTTCCGCTGCCCGGAGGTGAGTTTTATCATTACGGTACAAGCCCTGAACTTATCTCGTCAACTTTAGCCGTACAAAACTTAGTACGCGATCAACGAGCTATTATGCAGCGAAAAGTGAAACCGCATCCCGCAATGTTCGTACAAAATGCCGAAGTAAAATATCCGCTTACTGCCACAAATTCAGAGTTATGGATTGAGAACAGTTTCATCGGCAAAGATTGGGAATTAGAAAACCGCCATGTCATAACCGGCGTTCCAATCAATGACTGGCCTCTGAATCTTCCTTCAGAAATCTGCATTGACATCGTTCCGATTGGCAAAAGCGACTTTATAGCCCGTCCATACGGTTTCAACGATGCCTTTAAAGGTAGAGCTCAAGAAACAGATACACTTTTTTTAGGCAAGCCACTCATACAATGGATCCAAGAGAGACAAATTCATACTGATTGGAATGAAGATATACAAAACACGGCTCTATTTCCAGTATGTCATACAATTGACGAACTAGGTCTAGTTTTACGTTGGATGATTTCTGAACCCCATCTCGAAACAGGCAAGGCTGTTTGGCAACAAGCACAAAAACTATCAGCAAACGAAATATCCGATAAAGCCAATTTACGCCGTTTGTTCACACAGCGTGAAAATTTCCGTATCAAAAACTGGTCAGCACTGGCCACTAATCACGAGAAGAGTGTCTTTTATCAGCTGGATTTAGCTGATGCAGCAGAAAATTTTGCTACACATCAAATAGCAATGCCGTCGCCTCTGTCACAAAACGTACCACTTATGAAGCGTATTCACGACAGTATGTTCCGCGCTCGCATATTGAAACTTACAGGCAAAGCTTATCAGACTGAGCAACAAAAGGCTTTTTCGCTCTTGCGGGAAGGTTTGATAGGTACTGTCAATGCCGAGAAGCAGTCACCGAACCTCAATGTATACCGCGATCAGATTGTTTGGGGACGCAGTCCTGTCCGCATCGATTTAGCTGGAGGTTGGACCGATACACCACCGTTCTGCATGTATTCAGGAGGAAATGTCGTAAACGTTGCTATTGAGCTCAATGGGCAACCGCCTTTGCAAGTATATATTAAGCCTGCCAAAGAATATAAAATCATTCTCCGATCCATTGATCTAGGTGCGATGGATATTGTCACAACTTGGGAAGAACTCGAAGACTATCACAAAGTAGGTTCACCTTTCTCTATTCCTAAAGCAGCGCTGTCGCTAGCCGGCTTCTCTCCAGAGTTTGCAGCAGAGAAATATAAATCACTTGAAGATCAATTAAAGGCCTTCGGTTGCGGAATGGAGGTTACGCTATTGGCTGCTATTCCTGCCGGATCTGGACTAGGCACAAGTTCTATCCTTGCGGCTACAGTTCTTGGTGCAATAGCCAATTTTTGTGGTTTGTCGTGGGATAAGAATGAAATTGGTCGCCGCACACTGATTTTAGAACAATTGCTCACAACTGGCGGTGGATGGCAAGATCAATATGGCGGAATTCTGCACGGACTAAAACTACTGCAGACCGATGAAGGATTCAATCAAAATCCTTTAGTACGCTGGCTCCCCGACTATCTTTTTACAGATCCTGAATATAAGGCCTGCCATCTACTTTATTATACGGGAATCACACGTACGGCTAAAGACATACTTTCAGAGATAGTTCAAGGAATGTTCCTCAACAGCGCTTCTCATTTGCATATTCTAACTACCATGAAAGCGCATACCATGGATATGTACGATACAATTCAGCGTGGTGAATTTGATGCTTTTGGGAGACTCGTTGCCAAAACTTGGGAACAAAATAAGGCGCTTGATAACGGGACCAATCCTCCAGCCGTAGAAGAACTGATCAGTCGCATCAAAGACTATGCTTTAGGATACAAACTTCCCGGGGCAGGAGGTGGAGGTTATCTGTATATCATTGCCAAAGATTCTTCAGCAGCAGCGCGCATTCGTAAAGAGCTGACGGTTTCTCCACAAAACGCCAATGCTCGCTTTGTAGAGATGAGCCTTTCAGACAAAGGCTTACAAATAAGCAGATCATAAAAAGATGATAGTCGAAACAAGTTCAGAATTGCAACTCAAAATAATTTTAAAATAAGAAGAGCGGGAAATCATTACGATAACCCGCTCTCTCATTATGACATATGCAAAAGCTCTTTTAAGCTTGAGCCTCTACTTTTTTCACCGAAACATAAGATTTTCCTTCCGCCTTCTTGCGGAAAGAAACAATTCCGTCAATTAGTGCATATAAGGTATGATCTTTACCCATGCCTACATTTTCAGCAGGATGATGAACTGTACCTCTTTGACGAACGAGAATATTACCAGCTTTTACTGTCTCGCCACCAAAAATTTTAACACCTAAACGTTTGCTATGTGATTCACGACCGTTCTTAGAACTACCAACACCTTTTTTATGTGCCATTTTCTTTTCCTCCTTTAAACGTTAAGCAACAATTTCTTTCACATTCACTTCAGTAAACTGCTGGCGATGACCATTCAATTTACGATAGTCTTTTCTTCTCTTCTTGTGGAATACTAAAACTCTCTCTCCCTTTACTAATGGAGAAACAACTTCGCAAACCACTTTTGCACCTTCTACTGTAGGTGTTCCAACTGTTACAGCACCTTCGTTGTCGACCAACAGAACTCTGTCAAACTCAACAACAGCTCCGCCTTCGGCGTTCTGAATGTGATGAACAAACAACTTCTTGCCTTGCTCAGCTTTAAATTGCTGTCCGTTAATTTCTACGATTACGTACATCTGTCTTTTTCTATTTAAACAGGTTATGTCCCGGGGGTGGATACACTTAAGAGTATCACTTGTTTACCCTCTGCAGAATTCAGGCTGCAAAATTAGCACCTTTCATTTGATCTTCCAAATCTTATTGCAAATATTTTTCACATTTATCGAAAATCACATTCGATAATTATCCAAATTTCATCCGAATGTAACAGCCAATACATTCGGATACGACGATCATTTGATTCGAAAGAAAAAAAATTTCATTCGAATCAAATGGTTCGCGCATTCGAATGATTTTTTTAACATTTTATAGCCGAAATAATTAATATAATTACAATTTGAATAGAAACACATAATGCATGATAATCAATATACGAGCTGTACGTTGTCAATCCAAAGCGTATTTCCTGGCGAACCCACATAAGCTCCTCCGTGACTGGAAGAAAATTGTAAAATCGCATGAGTGGGCGTTTCAGAAGCATCTGCCCATCCTACTTCCCTGATCGGAACGCTTTCACCTTTGCTATTACGCGTATATCGCTCTTCTTCCTGCAAACGCATATAGGATTTAAAATAGGGCTGCGAAGTAATATTGCCATATTGGATAGGGAAAGTTGCCCCATTGATCCAGTCTTTTGATTCTGATCCAAAACGCTGAATCATTGTACCTACTCGTTTAGAATAGACATTGCCATCCTTGTCTTCCCATCGTTTTTGCAAAAGCACAACAACAGCAATGGAATCACGACCTGCGACAGAAGTTTTCCGACTAAAACCCGTACTGCGTATACGATTTTTTTCTGGCGCAAGCTTTATTTTATAGTCAAAACGAAGGGCTTTCGGTCGATTTGTAAAAGGAATTCCACTTTGTAACATTGATTGTGGATTGCGCGTTCCACGAATAGGCTCATAGATTGTTCCCAGATAAACAGATCCGGCTGCAATCACCTCAATATTTACAACCCCTAACACTTTGACACCCACATAACGCGTTTCAAGACGTGCACACCATCCGTTGCCCCGTTTCTCAGGGAAAACAGAAGTATTTGTTTTCACAACTCCAGCCACTTTGGCCATCACATTAGAGGTTCCCCACGGCGAGCCTCCTCTGTTTGTATAAGGAATATTGCCAATTATTGTATCCGACGGACCTAATTCATAAACGTACTTTGTCTGTCCTCCAATAATAGCCGACTCATGGATCTTGCGCACAATCCAATTGTCCATATCGCCATACAACAATGAGGTAACACGCTGAGCATATCCTTCAAACAGCAAGCAATCTAATAGAAATAAAATAAAAAAACAAACAGAACGACTCTTCATAATTTCATCAAATTCTAAGATTGTTCCAACGAATAATTCCAAGCTTTAAGCGCCATTCCCCAATTTTCTTCCACTGTCTTCAGTGTGTTGTCATCATATTTATAATGATTTTTCGAATAGCCATCTTTTAAATGGATGTATTTAAAAATCCGATCTTTAGATTCAGCAAATCCTGGCAAATCTAATTGTTGATATATTGCTTCTGTCATTTCCATAGGTTCACGTTCAAATTCCTCAAACTTCACTTCAACAAGATTTCCTTTAGGAATACGCACTTTTTGTTCTTCGAATTTATAAAACAGACGACGATAGACCTCTAACAAATTGCTTTCAAATTGTTCTTCCGATATATTCTGAAGACGAAGAGGAACAATTGTATTTTTGAAAAAACTGCGTGTACTTTCGAAAACTGTATATGGATTGCGTTTCATATAAATAAACTTCGCGTTCGGAAACATCTCCAGTAAAAGTCTGACACGCCCCGTATGAGGCGGATTTTTACTCAAAAATTGGACTCCATGTGTATTCCAAAGTGACACTTTAATCAGCTTGAGAAAAGTTTCTTTAAAAACTTGCAGCTCATGTTCATTAATATTATCGAGCAACATGTAGCGATCACAATATTCCAGCATATGTCTAGGAAAAAACCAGAAATTATAATACGTATACGGCATCATGTTTGCCAAAGCAAATTCCTCTTCCTGAGGAAGATCCACTTTGAGTTCCATATTATCCGTAGGTCTTCTGTCCGGCATCAGGAAAGTCATGTTCTTCTTAAAAAAAGATTGTCCCCAAAGCATCAGATTTGGGAAAACAGTCTGATAAGTTGTGTTGTAGCCAAAATGCTGATCTTGAGCAAAAACATTATGAACGAATGTAGTTCCACTACGCCAGTGACCAAGGATAAATAACGGATCCATTTCTATCGGATTATTCATTAACTTCTGGTAACAAGCGTTTTCGATAGGAACAAGTAAACTCAACAATCGGCAAACGGCCTTTGTCAAATAGAACTTACTACGATACTCTTTATCGATAGACATATTGGCCGTCACTTCCTTGAATGTCCTCCAATCGGCACCAACTAATGTGTTGATCGGTAATTTACTAAACTCCAATAAACCCATATTAATACACTATTGATAATCCACAGTTTGCTTCCGACTTTATTGTCGAAAGCCCTGTCTTTACCTCTATTTTTATTCTATCAAATTCACTTTACAACCTTGTTTTTGCAATTCGTCACAAACTTTACGGATAGCCTCGTAATGCTCCTCGCCTATTTTCAACTCCTGCAAATCGATTGTCAACCCATTAACATAATCGGTAACTGATTGAGAATCGTCAAGTGCAATCATCATTCCAACTGCCGAAGTGTTGTTTGTAATCGGATCAATCAAAATAAACGAACCTGTCTGCCTGTTCTGTTTATAGGAATCGAAAAACAACGTCTTTCCTGTAGTAAATGTGACACAAGCAATCTCGTTCAACTGCATGGGAAGCGACGCCTCTGTCAGCAATCCGTTCTCAAGCGACAGATGTTCCATCGTATTCACATTAACTTTATAATGGATTTCATCTACATGAGCACGAGTTTCATTCGTCGTCTGTTTAATATAAAACGGCTTGTTCATATCCATCGGTTCCTCATCCATCCAGACAAGCATTGCTTTGAAATGTCGTCCGATCATTGGAAGATTATCCGGATGAACCAACATTTCGCCTCGAGAAACATCTATTTCATCTTCCAAGGTCAGTGTAACACATTGTGGAGGAAAAGCCTGCTGCAATTCGCCATCATATGTTACGATGCTTTTCACTTTCGAGATTTTACCTGAAGGGAGAGCTTTCACTATATCACCTTTACGCACAATACCGCTCGCCACCTTACCACTAAAACCACGAAAATTCTGATTCGGACGCAGAACATATTGCACAGGATAACGTAAATCGCTATAATTGCGATCAAGATCAATAGGAACTGTTTCCAAAAAACCGAGCAATGATTTTCCTGTATACCACGGTGTTCGTTCGCTTTTTGTAACAACATTGTCGCCATCCAAAGCCGAAAGCGGTATACATGTCACATCTGGAATATCCAATGGAGCAACAAAAGTCTTATAATCGGCAACAATCTTGTCAAAAGTCTGCTGATCAAAATTCACAAGGTCCATTTTGTTCACCGCCAATACCAAATGACGAATACCAAGAAGCGAAACTAGAAAAGTATGACGGCGCGTCTGTGTAATCACACCCAATCTGGCATCGACAAGAATAATGGCCAGATTTGCCGTTGAACCACCAGTTATCATATTACGCGTATATTGCTCATGACCAGGCGTATCGGCAATGATAAATTTTCGATTATTCGTACTGAAATAACGATAAGCCACATCAATGGTAATTCCTTCTTCGCGTTCAGCCCTTAGTCCATCCAACAACAATGCATAATCGATATGATTACCCGCATTGCCCATACGCTTACTGTCGCGTTCGAGCGCATCGAGTTGATCTTCATAAATCTTCTTGCTGTCGAATAGCAAACGCCCAATCAGAGTTGATTTGCCATCATCCACCGAACCGGCAGTTAGAAAACGAAGCAAATCTTTCTGTTCGTCGCGATCAAGAAATTCCTTGATATTTAACTGGCTTTTTGAATTTATATTTTGTTGTTCTCCTTTCATCTAAATTTCATATTCTGTTTATTGTCTTGCGTCTATTATTCTGACAATTAGAAATATCCTTCTCGTTTCTTTTGTTCCATACTCGAATCCTGATCAAAATCAATGACTCGCGTCGTGCGTTCGCTTTTGGTTGTCGTCATCATCTCTTCCACAATCTTTTCGATTGTATCTGCATCGCTTTCAACAGCTCCCGTCAGTGGCCAGCAGCCTAAAGTACGAAAACGAACCTTTCTCATTTTAATTTTGTCACGATACTTTTCGGGTAGACGATCATCATCAGCCATAATCAAATTTCCATCAATTTCCACGCATGGACGTTCCTTAGCAAAATAAAGCGGAACTATTGGAATCTGCTCCAAACGAATATATTGCCAAATATCCAATTCTGTCCAGTTCGAAAGAGGAAAAACACGAATGCTTTCACCCTTATGGACACGAGCATTATAGATGTCCCACAATTCTGGGCGCTGATTTTTCGGATCCCATTGATGGAACTTGTCGCGGAATGAAAAGATTCGTTCTTTAGCACGACTTTTTTCCTCATCGCGACGCGCACCACCAAAGGCAGCGTCGAACTTATATTTATCCAGACCATGTAACAAAGCCTGCGTCTTCATTAAATCAGTATGAACTTTGCTTCCGTGTGTAAACGGACCAACGCCTGCACGAAAAGCCTCCATGTTCGATTCAACGATCAGATTCCAACCATATTTCTTCGCATACTCATCGCGGAACTGAATCATCTCCTTAAACTTCCATTTTGAATCGATATGCATCAAAGGAAATGGCACTTTCCCCGGTGCAAAAGCCTTCTCGGCAAGACGCACCATCACCGACGAATCCTTACCGATAGAATAGAGCATCACAGGATTCTGAAATTCGGCAGCCACTTCACGAATAATATAAATGGACTCAGCCTCCAACTCTTGCAAATGACTTAATTTATATTCTGACATATCATTTATCTACCATTACCCTGGGTAAAATCAATTTTAATAATTCATTCACAGACTGCTGCACGCTTAATATTGAAGTATCCAATACCAAATCTGGATTCAATGGCGCTTCAAAAGGTGCCGAAATACCCGTGAATTCTTTTATCTCACCGCGACGTGCTTTGGCATATAAACCTTTCACATCGCGTCGTTCGCATTCTGCTAACGATGTATTAACATATATTTCAAAGAAATTGTTTTTGCCAATGATAGAAGCAGCCATCTCGCGCAAACTATTCATCGGACTGATAAATGCAGCAATCGTGATAATTCCCGTATCAACAAAAAGTTTTCCGATCTCCGCAATCCGACGTATGTTTTCTGTACGATCAGCTTCTGTAAAACCCAGATTATTATTAATTCCAGAACGAATATTATCACCATCCAGGATGCGACAAAGCAAACCATGCCGGTGCAATTCACGCTCCAAAGCAATTGCCAGTGTACTCTTTCCAGAACCACTTAGCCCTGTGAACCAAATCATCACACTGCGTTGCTTCAACAATTGTTCTTTGTCTTCACGCTTCAACATCTTGTCGAAGACTGGATAAATATGTTGTTGTTCTTCTTTCATCCTTAAAACTTAAAAACTCCAAATCATTGGAATCAAAATCACTGAAACCAAAAATGTAATCACATTCAAAGGCAAACCGATTTTCACAAAATCAGTAAACTTATAACCGCCAATACCTTGTACAATCAAATTCGTCTGATAACCTATCGGCGAACTGAAACTTGCTGATGCCGCTACACAAATAGCCACAAAGAAAGGCGTCGGATTCACGCCTAATTGAGTTGCGACAGAAAGTCCGATAGGAAAACTCAAAGCCGCTGCAGCATTATTCGTGATAAGTTCCGTAAAAACGTTAGTAATAATATAAACAATAGCCAACAATGCATACGGTCCCATATTATGCGACAATCCGATAATATTTTGAGCCAACCAAGCAGCAACGCCTGAATTTTCCATTGCTTTACTAATAGCAAACGCGCATGCAATCGTTATCAAAATATCCCATGATATATATTTGGTATATTTTTTTGGAGGGAAAATTTTCGTCCATGCCATGATAATCGTTGTGACACAAACAAAGAAAAACATATCCAAATGCATACCGGGCAACATCTCTTTCATAAACGGCAATTCGCCAACCGTTGCTCCCGTTATCATAAAGATGAGCAATCCGAGTGCCAGCCACCGTTTTTTCTTCGAGAACGGTTCCTCTTTATCTTTACTATTGGCGAGCAATAGAAACACGCTCGACTCTCCCCATGTGGCAGCAAACGAATCATCGGCCCAGAGAATCAGCGTATCGCCTTCATGAAGAACAACCCTTTCCAAATCGTGCGAATAACACTGTCCGCCGCTTCTAACTTCCTTAACAATTGCACCATAATGACGTGTGAAATTAAAATCACCCAACGACTTGTTGATGCCTGGAAAACGCGGACCCAACACAGCTTCAACTCTTCGAAGATTGCCTGTATTGCTTTCGTCTTCCTCTTCGTAAGCATCTTTGCGCGAATCAGGAAGAAGTTTATTGGAAAAAATAAACAAATATGTTATACCAAAAAGGACTACAAAAATACCAATCTTTCCCAGTTCGAACATGGAAAACCCTTCATATCCGGCATCTTGAATCATACCATCAACAACAAGATTCGTAGACGTTCCAATCAATGTGCACAAACCGCCCAGGATAGTAACGTAAGAAAGTGGAATAAGAAATTTTGTAGCTGGAAGTTTTATCGATTCTGCCCAACGCTTAACAATCGGGGCGAAGATGACAACAACAGGTGTATTATTAAGAAAGGCAGAGATGAAAGCAATAGAAGGAAGAATACGGAGTTGCGACTTGAAAATTGTCGTTTTTTGTACCGGAAGAAGTTTTTTAACCAACTGCCCTAAAGCTCCACTCTGTCGGATTCCTTCACTCACCAAAAACAGCAGTCCGACAGTGATCATTCCTTTGTTACTAAATCCTTCAAGCATCTCTTTTGGTGTCAGAATACCTGCACACATAAATACAACAACGACAGTTAGAAGCACCATTCCAGGCCTCATTCTATCCCATATCAATGCGGCGACCATTCCGATCAACGCCAACAAAACAAATATGATTTCAAAACTCATGCCTGCTGCGCTTTGACGATGAACCAAGGATTATGTAAATCTTCTTTATTGTAATTCAATGGCGTCATCTCATCAGTATGATAAATTTGACAACCGGCAGCGCGAGCTATTGCATGTCCAGCAGCTGTGTCCCATTCCATCGTTGGCGCAAAACGCGGATAAATATCAGCAGATCCTTCGGCTACTAGGCAAATTTTCAGACTGCTTCCGCTACTAATCAATGTTACAGGTTGTCCTTGACGGCGCAGGTTGTCAATATAACTCATCGTCTCTTCGTTCAGATGTGAACGAGAAGCTACGACAACAATTCCTTGATGTCCTGTTGCATTTGGCAATTTCAAAGCTTTTGCAATCATGTCGTTCACCGACGGCTGACTGATACCATTAATTTTATTCAGCTTGTAAGCTCCCAAAGTTTCTGTAGCGAAATAAAGTTCCTCACGAACAGGAATATAAATCACGCCCATCACTGGAACTCCTTCTTTCACTAATGCTATATTTACGGTAAACTCACCATTGCGTTTGATAAATTCTTTCGTCCCATCAAGTGGATCAACTATCCACAGTGTTTTCCACTTTTTACGCTCTGCAAAAGGAATCATCTTCCCTTCTTCGCTCAGAACCGGGAACGGTGTTGCTGAAAGAATAACGGATATGATTTTATGAGCCTGCTTATCGGCTTGAGTCAAAGGCGAATTATCAGCTTTCCATTCAACGACAATATTTTCCTTCGTACTATCATAAATTTCCATAATTGCCCTTCCGGCATCAATTGCAGCACGAATAGCCACATATAGATAATTTAAATATTCGTCCATTATTCAGTTTTTTTCTTAGTTTGTCAGTACACAAATATAGGCATTTTTTATAAAACGGAAGTTTTTACACAAGCAAAAACCTATTTTTATAAGAAATTCAAAGAAACTTAATTATATTTGCATCCAATTAAAGAATTACTAATTAATCACAATGGCCATGAAAAAAATCATTGCATTATTTATTTTAAGTTTGTTCTTTATGAATGTAAAGGCACTTGCAGCGGATGGTTCTCAACTAATCCGCATTTCTACTAATGAAACTGACTTGATATTGAATGTCGGCCAGAACGGGCGACTCTATCAAAAGTATTTTGGAGTCAAACTGATAAATGAGTCTGATTTGAACCAATTTAAAGATGTACGTCGCGGTGGACCAGGAATGCCTCCAATGGGTGTAAACAGCGGCGAAGTGTATCAAACTTCCGGAGCTGAAGATTATTATGAATCGGCACTGGCAATCACGCATGTCGATGGAAACATGACCACTTATCTGAAGTATGTTTCATCTGATGTCAAGAATCAGGACAACAATGTGACAGAAACGATTATCACACTTAAAGATGATGTCTACCCAGTTACAGTAAAGATTCATTACATTACTTATGCCAAAGAAAACATATTCAAGACATGGACTGAGATTTCGCATTCCGAGAAAGGTGCTATTCTGATGAGCCGATATGCTTCATCAATGCTCTATCTTGACAATGCATCCTATTATTTGACTCAGTTCGATGGCAATTGGGCAAAGGAAGTAGGAATGCACACACAAAAGCTTGAGTTCGGCAAAAAAGTGCTCGACACCAAATTGGGTTCGCGTGCAGCAATGATGCTTCAACCATTTTTCGAATTGGGTGTCAATGCTCCGGCAAATGAACAGCAAGGTGAAGTTCTGCTTGGTACAATCGGTTGGACAGGCAATTTCCGCTTCACTTTCGAAGTAGACGACGCAGGCGTTCTTCGTATCAGTTCAGGCATCAATCCGTATGCCTCTATTTACGATCTGCAACCGGGCGAACTTTTCAACACACCTGAATTTATTTTCACTCTCAGCCAAAGTGGTACAGGCCAGGCAAGCCGCAATTTTCACAATTGGGCTCGCAATTATCAGTTGAAAGACGGCAAAGGCAGTCGTATGACTTTGCTGAACAACTGGGAAAACACCGGTTTCAATTTTAATGAAGAAATTTTGAGCGGCCTGATGAAAGAAACAAAAGAATTAGGTGTTGATATGTTTCTGCTTGACGACGGATGGTTCGGCAACAAATATCCACGCAAAGACGACCATGCCGGACTAGGTGATTGGGAAGTAACTCACAGCAAACTGCCTAATGGCGTTCCATATTTGGTTAAAGCGGCTAAAGATGCTGGTGTGAAGTTCGGCATCTGGATTGAACCTGAGATGGTAAACCCGAAGAGTGAGCTCTTTGAGAAACATCCAGACTGGGTTATCCATCAGCCAAATCGCGAAACCTATTATTTCCGCAATCAGTTGGTTCTGGACTTGAGTAATCCGAAGGTACAAGACCATGTGTTCGGAGTTTTGGACAATATAATGACTGAAAATCCTAACCTTGCCTTCTTCAAATGGGATTGCAACAGCCCGATCACCAACATATACTCACCATATCTAAAAACGAAACAGAATGAGTTGTATGTAAAATATGTACGAGGTCTTTACAATGTGTTCAATCGTGTGAAAGCCAAATATCCTAACCTTCCGATTATGCTTTGTTCAGGCGGCGGTGCCCGTTGCGACTATGAAGCATTGAAATATTTTACCGAGTTCTGGGCAAGTGATGATACTGATCCGATCGAACGTCTCTTTATCCAATGGGGCTTCTCGCAGTTCTTCCCTGCTAAGGCGATTTGCGCACATGTAACTGATTGGAACAAAACTACAAGCATCAAGTTCCGCACAGACGTTGCCATGCTTTGCAAGTTAGGCTTCGACATGAGCCTAAAGAATCTGACGCCCGACGAAATGACATACTGCAAGACTGCTGTAGCCAACTACAAACGTTTGGAGAATATCACCCTCGATGGCGATATGTATCGTCTTGTTTCTCCATACGAAGGCAACCATACAGCCACAATGTATGTAGGCGACAATAAAAACAAGGCCGTTCTTTACGCTTTCGATATTCATCCACGCTTCCAAGAAAAGATGATGCCTGTCAAACTGCAAGGTTTGGATCCGACAAAGAACTATAAGATTGAGGAAATCAATCAAATGCCAAGATCCAAAGGCGATCGTCCGATGATGCCTCCGATGATGCCCGGCAATGAAGGTCCGAAAATTTATTCGGGCGATTATCTGATGAAAGTGGGACTGAATGTTTTCAGCACTATGCAGACAACAAGTCACATGTATGAGATTACAGCCGAATAAACATCGACGGGCAATCAGTCTTGAGGTGCAATAGGATTTCATATTTATCACTATATAAAAAACGCGTTTTCTTTCTGCCTGATATCAGGCTTCGAAAGCAAAACGCGTTTTTGTATTATATCAATTCTAATGGAGTAGCAAAGCGGAGTTTTCATACTATTCGAACATAAATAATAAAATTACGCCGCGTTTTTCAATCATCCGAACTTCAGAGATAAAATAACACGGCGTTTACACTCTACTACAAATTTTGGAAGGGAACAAAAACGCTTTTATAAATCAACCCTTCCTAAACATTTTATTTTCATGGCTTGTATTGGTGATAAATCGAATTGGCTGCAGTTTCCGCTTTACTTACAGGGCAAAGGCGGAACGAATAACTGATACGTGTTGCTGGGATCAGATATTGCTGATGTGGATACGCGCCCCAGCTTGTATCGCCGCCAACGCCCATCTGTTTCCAATCAATATTCCACGTTACCATATCTTTCTCGATGATATCGCTCGGATGACGCTGAGATTTTCTCACACCCGGTTCATCCAAATCTTCGGTCGGGAAAAGATAGGCGCTTGTGCTGATATATGGAGCTCCGATAGCCATCAGTCCGTCTCCGTTTGTATTGGTAAAACTAATCCAACGAACTTCCGTCTTGTTGCCGTTTTCCTGTGGTCGGTCGTAAGGAAAATATTGCTCGGCAACGCTTCCTTTATAAAGACCTACATAGGCCGACGTATTTCTGTCAATATAATTTTCGTGCGGGCCTCTGCCGAACCACATCATTTGATTGAATGCTCTGTTTAACGTAAGACTTACGCCTACGCGCGGCAAAAATGGCAGCGTATCGTTGCCAGGAATGAATGTACAGTTCACATCCAAAAAACCCTCGCCAGAGAAATGGTATTTAATAATGAAATCGGATTCCGCCACTGGCAATTTATAGGAAGAAACCACTTCGAATGTCTTATCATTGAGTGCGTTTGTCTTCATCGAAACCAGCTTTGCATCCTGCCCTGCCTTGCGCCAGCATCGCAGAGTCTTATTCATGCCGTTTCCCATATCATTATCCGTTACCGGACGCCAGAAGTTCGGGCGCAGCGACTCTTTCATCATTTCCTTATTGCCCTCTTTAATAGAACATAAACGACCATCGGTTTTATCAAAAGCAACCTGCATCCGACCGGCTTTCAGTGTCAATAGTGTTGACGTTTCATTTGCAGTGACGTTCGAAGCTGTGAGCTCCGTTTCTTCAGGTATGAAAAACGGAAGTTTTACTTGTGCACTAGCCAATTCTGTTCCCGCCTTAAGCAATCCTTCATCCGCTTTAAGAGCTGCATAAAGATTAAGATAATACTCAGCTCCCGGCTGCAAATCAATTGTCGGTAAGTTTGTCTTAAAAATAGCTTTCTGTTGCGGTTGCAAACTAACATTCTCTATTTTGCCCTGAGCAATCACTGAACCGTCCCTTTCAAGGTGCCAGGTGAAATTAAAGTCATTCAAATCGGTGAAAAAATATTTGTTCTGGAGTTCCACCAATCCGTCGTGATAATCGGCCAGGCGAAATGCGATGTTTTGATAGACTTTTTTTACCTCATGTATGTGTGGTTTCAATGATCTGTCGGCAGCAACCAATCCATTCATGCAGAAATTTGCCGAGCTGGGTGTTCCTTTCGGACACAAGTCGCCACCATAAGCCCAATATTTTCTTCCATTGGCATCTTTTGCATCAAAGCCTTGATCTACCCAATCCCAAATATGTCCGCCCTGCAGAGAAGGATATTTTTCAATCACATCCCAATAATCCTGCAAATTGCCTTCACTATTACCCATCGCATGTGCATATTCACACAGAATGAGCGGTTTTGTAGGTAAATAAAGGGTATGATTAATCAACACATCCAGCTTTTTGTACATCGGACAGAAAATATCCGTATACGGTCCCTTAATTCCGTCTTCTGAATGTACAGGACGATTGGATCGGTCGTTGGCATGAATCCATTTATATGTCGCAGCAAAATTGCAGCCTTCGCCAGTTTCGTTTCCAAGCGACCAGATGATGATGGAAGGATGATTCTTATCGCGTTCAAACATTCTTTCTGTCCGATCGATAAAAGCTTTCTGCCATTCCGGTTGATTTGCCAGACATTTGTCGGCGTCATAGCCCATTCCATGACTTTCTATGTTTGCCTCATCAACGACATACATGCCATAAATATCGCACAGTTCGTACCATCTCGGATCGTTTGGATAATGCGAAGTACGCACGCTGTTGATATTATTTTCCTTCATCAGTTTCAAATCACGAATCATCGAGGCCTCGTCAACAACATGCCCCTTGAAAGGATCGTGTTCATGACGATTAACACCCTTAATATATACCGGCTTTCCATTGATTAGTAACTGCGCATGTTTGATTTCTGATTTTCTGAAACCGATAAAACGGGAAATATATTGCTCGGCTTTTCCATTTGTGCGAAGCGTAAGCAGCAGACGGTAGAGATTCGGCTTCTCGGCACTCCACAGATGAGGAGAATCTATCTTCTTGTCGAAAGCCACTTCCTTTCCTGCTTTTAATGTTTTACGTTCCTGATAAAGAGAGTTGCCTTGCATATCCAACAAAGAGACTTCAACCTCTGAATTTTTAATGTTTGTCTTTGGCGCACAACCCGCTTCAACAAAAAGTTTCAACTGAGCGTTCTTGTAATCATCGTCCAAATCAGTTACAACTTCAAAATCGCGTACATGTACCTTCGGTCTGGCATAAAGATATACATCACGTTGAATGCCTGCCAATCGCCAATAATCCTGGTCCTCTAAATAATAGCCGTCACTGAACTTGAATACCTGTACAGCAATATCATTATTGCCGAACTTCACAAAAGGTGTCACATCGAATTCGGAAGGCGTTTTCGAATCCTGCGAATAACCGACCATCTGCCCGTTCACCCAAACATAAAATGCTGAAGCCACACCTCCAAAATACAACACAATCTGTTTTCCTTTCCAAGAGGCAGGAATGGCAAATGTCCGTTTATAAGAACCTACCGGACTGTTCTCAACAGCAATTAGCGGCGGATTCTTTTTTATGCCATAGCCACTTCCGACATAAAACGGATAACCGAAACCTTCCATCTCCCAATTTGATGGTACAGGAATATCTTTCCAGTCGGACACATCGAAACCATTCTGAAAGAAATCCATCGGTCGCTGGTCATAACGCGGCACATAGTTGAATTTCCAAACGCCGTTCAGTGATTTGAAATAAGGCGAAGCCGTTCGATCAGCTTTCAGGGCCGCCTCTTTCGATGGATAGGCAAAGAAATCGGCAGCCGATAGTAAACGATTGATATGCAGCACGTCGAAATTTTCCCAGTCATTGTCGGAATGTGGATACTTATTGCGATTCACTGTTTCAGAAGCCTGTACTTTCTGCTGCGCCTGCTGCTTCTCCATTGGTGCGCCATCATATTGTGCTTGAAGAGTTACCATTGGCAGGCAACATAAAATTGTCTTGATAATAATATTGCTCATATAGCTTAGTTTTTCAATAACATTTTGATGATTAATGCCGACGACCATCCGAAGTTCGGGCAGTTTAGCACCTCGCCTGTCAGCGGATTGTAATTTTCATGTATCGGACCGTCGGAAAGCAGTCCGTAAGCATGATTGACGAACTTCTCAGTCAACAAATCGGCTTCCTTTTCAAAGCCATAATTGCGCAAACCGGTAATTCCAAAGTAAACTTGGTCAACCCAAACAGGTCCCCGCCAATATCCGGCTACTGGTTTCAAGTGCGAATCGCTCACATCGAGTGTTCCGAGAGGCAAATATGAATTAAACCGACTGGGATTCATCATCACATCCTTCACTGTGCGAGCCTGTTCCGTTGTAGCAATACCTGCCCAAAGAGGCAACCAGCATTCTGCGCCCATAATCTTAACAAACTCGCCAGTTCCCAAACGGACATCATAGAAAGAACCGGTTGTCTTGTCATACATCCTGGTCTGGATGTATTCTTTCAGCTTTTTAGCGTCATTGTCAAATTGCCTGGCAAGTTCCTTATGGTTCAACAGTGCTGCCATCTTCGCAAGGATTGTCTTCTCGACATAGAGAAACGAATTGAGGCAGATATTTTCCTGATTCATCGACCAGGCATTATCCCCATTTTTCAGAAGCTTCGTATCATCAAAACGCACGCCGTTATCCATTCCGCTTTCCCATGCAGCTGCAATCAGCGTTCCGTCGGTCGAACCATATTCGCAGACGCCGTTATGATCGTGGTCGCGCTCCTTGTACCACCATTGATGGAACAGACACAACTTGTCGAACATCTCTTTGACGAAAAGCGTATCGCCTGTCTGTTCAAATATATTCATCACACCCCAAGCAGCCAATGGCGGCTTCGAATCACGCCAGTTGTTGTGAGCCTTGTTATATCCTATAAAATCCGGAATCATGCCATTTTTAGCCTGATAATCAAAAAGCGTTCGCATTTCATTCTTCGCCATCTCAGGATTGTAGAACACATTTCCGGAAGCAATCTTCCAACTGTCCCACGACCAGAATCCATAAAACTCATTATAGGAAGGATAACTACCGTCATGCTTCAAGTCGCCGGCGGCAGTACGCCAGTTGCTGTTAAGGGTCATCATGGCTTTTACAAGCACTTTCCGATAATCATTTTTGGAAAGAAAACGGTTTGCTGAAACCTTCTTATCCGACAGTAATGCCGAAATATTTGCATTCCATCGTATCGTATTCATCTTGAAGCTGGATTCGACATTCAAGGCATCGGCCATTGCAAATTCCTTCTGCCAATCGTCGCCACGCAACAAAACACTTTGCACATATACAGCCTGATAAATTTCTCCGGGCTTAAGACTCAACGACTCTTTCTCTATCACTTTCAGACTGTCGTTATGAAGCAACATAACTTTATCCGCTGTCTGAAAATGAGTGGCTGTCAGCAACGAGTCTTTCTTTCGTATCATCAAAACACGATTCCCTTCCTGACGCGAAAGAGATTGCTTATCAAAAACACCGCCTTTCCAATGCATTGAAACAGTTGCAGAAGCGCTTCCCACATTCTGCATTGTCGTACGTACAATAACCGAACGCGAAGTGGCAAAACAAAGTTCCGTCATGACATGGATTTGCCCGTTATTGAAATTCTGCACCAGTTTCCCCGGCTGATACAACGATGTTTGTATATTCCGAGCCAAATCATAGCGCTTGCCGTCAACAATCAGTTCAGGTTCAGAGAAAGTAGCTGCAACCCATCCTCCTGTCATCAACATTGGTCCGATAAATGCACCTGCGTACTGATCGCTCTCATTTTCAGGGAGAGCATATCCTGACCATGCACCTAAATCCGAGAAAACTGACAAATTATAATCTCTTGCCTGAGCAGGGACATTTTTCACACGAATCAGATTGTAGAAATCTTGTTGTTCCTTCAGCAAACGCTCTTCTCCTTGGTTTTGAGCTTCAAGAAACGGTATACTAAAAGCCATAACAGCCCCTGCAGCTATCAGCTGCCTTATTCTATTTTTCATACATTTAAATAAGTGATTTAAAACTTTCTCCGGAAAATAGTTTTCCGGAGAATAGTTATAGAAATATCTATATAAAAAAGAAATCCTGATAAAAAGCTTTATTTACTGAAATTTGGATTCTGTTCCCACGTTGGATTCATCAAGAATTCCTTATGAGGAATAGGGAACAATTTGTGTTTACTGTCTACATAGTTTTCTACGTAAGGTTTCTTATGAGAGGTCAAAGTAGTTCCAACAATATTCCAACGAATCAAGTCATACCAGCGATCACCTTCTAATGCCAGCTCGCATGGACGTTCAACATCCTGCAAATGTTTCAAGACCTGATCTTTAGACATAGATACAGGCAGTTCTGGTACATTAACACGATTACGAACCTGATTAATATATCGAATAGCTTCAGACGTTGCACCCCTGTCGTTCAAACATTCCGCATAAAGCAACAGAATGTCGGCATAACGAATTAATGTCACATTATATCCGCTGTAATACCAGTCAGAACTTAAGGATTTATCCCATGTTACATATTTATGCCAGAAGAATTGTCCCGGTTCATGATAATCAGAGAACGATTTGCCATCCTCATAATAAGAAGGGCGACAATCAGGATCGTCAAAAATTATGGTTGCCAACGTTCGAGGGCTATATTTCCCATCAACTGTCTTATCTGTCTTCATCAAATCAAAAAGCCAATTCGAGGGATATGCTTCTTCATAACCACCATCATAAGCCGAGAACGGAGCTAAATGAATAGCGAATAAATTGTATTCATAATGGCCGCCTGTCATATTACCAGTAAACTGAACTTCAAGTACCGATTCTTTATTATTCTTATGCAGTCCGTCGAAGTTATCTGCATAGTTATCCATCAGTTCGTATTTTCCAATCAATTTTTTGAATTCCTGTTCAGCTTTCGCTGTTTCGTGACGGAACATATAAAACTTACCAAGTACAGCTGCAGCTGCATAACGCGTTATGCGTCCTCCGTCGCTTTCTGACGTATACTTTTCAGGAAGATCTGACTGAATATCCTTCAATTCAGACTCAATAAAGCTGACCAGTTCGCCGTTGGTAGCCTGTTTAGGATAAAATTCCTCATCTGTTCCTTTTAGTTCATGCGTGTAAATAGGTACATTCTCGCCAAAGTTCAAATAAAGGCGATAATAATAATAGGCACGTAGGAAACGAGCTTCAGCAAGAGCCTGCTTCTTGACATCACCCAACTTTGAGTCATCATCAGGCACATTTGGAATATTATCAATGCACTGATTTGCATAATTGATACCTGTATACAAATTTGTCCATTCCGTTTCGGTAACCGAATTTGTGGGATCATTTGTAAACATTGCAATGCTCATCCATGAACTAACATCGGCACGAAAATCAATCTCGTCGCTCCTGTAGTTGTCTATTACAATATATCTTTCATATGGAATTGCCCAATCTACGTTCGGCTGCATATAAGCATACGCACTTGTAAGCCCTTTCATTATATCTGCCTCACTTTTCCAAAATATATTTGGAGAAAGTGAATTCGGGTTTCTATCCTCATCGAGGAATGAGCCTGTACAGGATGCTAAAAGCAGATTCGATAAAACAGCTGTACTTAATATGATATTCTTTATTTTCATTTTGCTTACTTTTTAATGTTAGAAACTAAATTTGATGCCAGCCATATAGGTACGACTCAGAGGTGTTGAAGCATAATCATAGCCGATGCGTCCAACTGTCGAACCTGTTGAAGGATCGTAGCCCTTATATCCTGTTATAGTAAACAAACGTTCACCTCCAATATATACACGTAAGTTGGAAATGCCTAGGCTGTGACAAGTACTTGCAGGAAGATTATAACCCAACTGCAAATTATTCAGACGCAAATAATCGCCATTCTCTACATATCGGTCCGACACGCGATTATTTTTGTTCGGATCGCCTTGTACGGCACGCGGAACATCGGTATCGGTATTCTCAGGAGTCCATGCATTCAATGCATCCTTGCCATAATTAAACACTTGGTCCATGCGCTGCAACTGATACTTGGTATAATTATAACGTTTCACACCAAAATGTCCATAGAAATTAGCTACTAAATCAAAATCGCCATAGGTCAGATTCACATTAAATGCCAAAGCTACTTTTGGCGTTCCACTTCCCACTTTCACCTTATCACTTGAATCCAACATTCCATCGCCATTCTGGTCAATAAATTTAATATCTCCCGGTTTAGCTGACGGTTGCATACCATGCCATTCGTTATTCTTGTCATAATAGCCATGTATCTTGTTCCACTCAGTTACTTCTTGTGCACTTTGGAAAATACCATCGGTCTTGACTACCCAGAACTCACCGATCTCGCCTCCGACATACGTTCTCATAGCGCCATATTCATAAAGATAATTCGGATCGGCCATCGACTTCAGTACACTCTTATAATGTGTGAGATTCATATCCAGATCATATTTCAGCTTGCCTGCATTTCCATGATAAATTGCCTGCATTTCAAAACCAGTAGTACGCAGCTTTCCGTCATTAACCGTTAATGAACCAAATCCGGTACAAAGACTAATATTCTTTGTCGAAAGCATGTCTTTTGTATTCTTTATATAAGCTTCAGCTGACAGTTCAAGTTTATTATTCCAAAGACCTACATCAATACCTACATTCTTATAAATAGTCGTCTCCCATTTAATGTTAGATGATGGCAACTCGGTTATTGCATAACCTAAAGAAACATCTTTCCCTCCAAAAGGATAATTCAAATAATCGGTGTTTGATGACAACTTAGGAATATATTTATACAAACCTATAGACTGGTTACCCAAACCACCATAACTCAAACGTAATTTTAAAGTCGAAACCGTTTCTTTCATGTTTCCCCAAAATGGCTCATTGGCGATATTCCACCCGGCAGAGACCGACGGGAAAACGCCCCATTTGTTTCCATCGGCAAAACGTGAAGAACCATCATAACGGCAAGAGGCCATAATCATATAACGCATCAAATAATTATAATTCAAACGTCCAAACACTGACCGTAAACCACTGCGTGTTTTAGTTCCTCCAATGGCAAAATCCTCCTGTGCCTGGCCTAGTAAACTCATTTCATTATTTTCAAACTTTTTACCTGAAGCATTGATGCCGTCATAGCGATTTTCTTCCTGTGACATACCAAATAGAGCTTGTACGCTATGTTTCTGTAGAAAAGTTTTATTCCAATTGGCTGTAAATTCCAACAAATCGCTCATTGTCTTTGTCCGCTCTTCATATAATGATGCACGATTATTTACTTTCATCACGCCCAATTCATAAGTTGGAGTAAAGTTTCTTGAACTTCCGAAATAAATATTTCGACTTGCTTTGAATTTTAAAACCAAATCTTTAATCGGTTCGTACTGAAGATAACCTGATGCTGCTATATAGTCATTAGCTGCTGTGTTTTCAACAAGTTTATTATAACCTACAACGTTTGCAGCATCCGACATTCCCATTCCGGCAATAGCTCCACCGTATCCACCATCGTTATTTTTATCATAAACAAAAGCAAGTGGTTCTATATTTGTTACCTGATACATGCTTGGAAAACCAGAGCTGGCTTCTAAATCTGATTCCCAGCGACTATAGCTTACAGATTCACCCATTTTAAAGTTGCCTCTCTTAACATCTGAGTTGAGTCGGAAACCATATTTTGTATCACCTGTACCAATGACAATAGCATCGGTCTTTGAATAGAATGTAGAAAGTGCTACATTTGTCACTTCATTACCGCTCGTATAACCAACATTATATTTTTGAGTAAGTCCTCTGCGGTAGTATTCCTTCTGCCAATCCGTATCAGCGAACTGAGTAGGATCCTTCTCATATGCAGAAATATATTTCGGCCAACGGCTTTCAGCTATTCCTGCATTTGAAAGAGCCATCTTGCGAACTTTTACAAATTCTGCAGAATTGCAGACTTCCATACGTTTAGGCAAGTCATCCATTCCTAAATAAGCTGAGAATTGGATTCTTGGTGCTTGTACTGTTCCTCTATTCGTCTCAATCAAAATCACACCTGCGGCAGCCCGTGCACCATAAATAGCAGCTGTTGCTGCATCTTTCAATACAGACATTGATTTAATATCTTCAGGATTCAAATACGACATATCCCCAGGTACACCATCAATAATAACCAAAGGCGAGTTATCGGTTCCCCACGTTGTTACACCACGCACTTGTAAGGTTCCTGTCGATCCAGCCGAACCACTTCCGAAATTGACTGACAAACCAGGAGCCATTCCCTGAAGTGCAGTTTCTGCATTGGCTGTAGGAATTTTAGCAAGTTTTTCACCCGAAACGGTCGTTACAGAACCAGAAACATCCGATTTTTTTTGCGTACCATAACCAACAACAACTATTTCATCCAAAGCCTGCGTATCTTCAGAAAGTTTTATATCTATCGTACTCTTGTTGCCAATATTTATTTCCATAGGCTGATAGCCAATGTATGAAATTTTCAATGTGGTATTGGCAGGAACTTCGATGTCGAACTTCCCGTCAATATCCGTAATAGTACCATTTGATGTTCCTTTCACAGCCACATTTGCCCCAATTATCGGTTCTCCTTTTGTATCCGTGATAACACCCGAGACCCTCTTCTGCTTGGTGAAAGGTATAGCCTTATTGGTGACTTTATTTGAAATGACAATCATCTTCGATGAGACAATCTTGTATTCCAAATCACGTCCTTTCAAAGCTTCATCAAGCACCGTTGTAACTGATACACCACTTTTCTGTACATTGATATCCTTTCGGTTATCAATAGCGGCACTGCGATACGAGAAACGATAAGATGTTTGTTTCTCAATTACACTAAATACTTCTTTCAAAGAAGCATTTTTCAAATTAACTGCTACTTTCTGTTCTTGTCCCTGAATGCTGAAGCAACAGAATAAAGACAAAAAGAACAATACTGCGAAAAAATTCACTTTTCGATGTTTATCCATCTTACTCAAAATTAAAGTTAATAATGAATTGTGACCTTTGTTAGATCTTTGACGGTAAAGACAAGCCTTTTTTAAACATGTACCGAAAAAATAATATGCTATATAACATAAAAAACCATTTCTAATCGATGAAAAGAAATGGTTCTCCGATAATACACAAATATCATTTTACTTTAACGATAGAAATCTCATGTCCGTTCATTACCGCCTTAAGCTGATAAGCTTCTTCAATTACTTCCAATACACCATTAATATCATTTGTCACTAAAGTTCCCGTGAACAAATCTGAATTACATTCCTTACAACCCATAACAATATGTACCCCATACGTTTTTTCTATGCTCGAAAGAACTGAAGACAAAGGAGCATTTCGAAATACCAATTCATTTCGTTTCCATGGTGCCACATATTGAGATTCGTCTTTCATAACCACCAAATTGCCAGTCGACTGATCAAGAACGACTTTTTGGTTTGGATTCAAGATTACAAATTTTCCGCTTAATAGCGAACGAAACATCACTTTACCTGATTCAAGAGATAATTCAGCCGTTTTTTCATTATTCCTCACTAACAAATCAAAGGTTGTTCCAAGAACAGTAATATTTAATCCTTTTGCATCAATAAGGAACGGACGTTCTTTATCTTTTGAAACTTCGAAATAACCTTCTCCTGAAAACTTGATTTTTCTTTCTTTCTTATTATATACCTTTGGAATATAGGTCAACTTCGAATCTGCATTAAGTGTCACTTTTGTAGCATCAGGCAATGTAATAGTTGCCCGTTCACCCAAACCTGTAGCTACAACCATTTCTTCAGAAACCAACTGATGATTTTCATGATAAAGATAAAAAGTCGAAAGAATAAGCAACGGCAATAAAACTGCTGCAGCCCAAGCAAATACTTTCACATAAAGAGGCATGCTCAAACGTCGAAGTTGAATCTTCTCATCCAATTGCGATTTGACACGAACCATCAGTTCCTCGGAGACATTTGATGAATCCAACATATCACTCTGCCACTCCTCTTCCATGAATCGCTCAAGTTCTCGATCTAAAATGGAAGGATCTGTATTCTTCAGCATTTCAAGTTCTTGATGTGTCAAGTGATCCGTTACATATTTCTTATATAAGTCTTTCATATTCCTTCTTTACTAATAATGACAATAATTATTTGTCGACGTACCGAAAAAGGTCATTTAAAATAAAAAATAGCCCTATAATAGGTGCATTTCCCAATAACGAGCGAAGCATCTTCAACCCCAATGACAGCTGATTCTTCACCGTCTGTTCACTCAAAGATAACCGCTCAGCAACTTCTTTATTCGACAATTGTTTAAAACGTGAAAGTTCAATAACCAGCTGTTGTGTTTTGGGTAATCGCGACATTGCATGATTCAACTGATGTACAAATTCCTCATATTCCATCCGACTGATATTATCAACAGCAATCTGCTCTTGGTAATTCACATAATCTTCGTAAACTGGGGAATTAATATTTTTATGAAAAGCATTGATTAGATAATTTTTTGAAATAATAAACAAAAGCGAACGCAATGTATCTTCTTGCTGAATCGATTCTCTAATATTCCATAAACGAAGGAAAACATCCTGTACTATTTCCTCTGCATCTTCACTTGATTTGGTAAACCTTAGACAATAAACAAACAGGCGTTTGAAATACATCGCATAGATAGCATCAAATGCCGACTTTGAACCTTGTTTTAATCCGCGAATTAGATTGACCTCATCCATTGTTAAATGTGTAATTCGTGTCTGCTTAGATTAATCGAAGCAAAAGTACTGAAAAATTGTTTACTTTTGCAGTATCATTAGAGAAGAAAATTTGCGAATGAAAGTTTGTATTGCAGAAAAGCCCAGTGTAGCACGTGAAATTGCAGAAGTACTCGGTGCGACCCAGTCAAAAAAAGGATATATCGAAGGTAATGGATATCAAGTGACTTGGACGTACGGCCATTTATGCACATTAAAAGAACCGCAGGAATACACCGAAAGCTGGAAACGGTGGAGCCTTAGTTCCTTGCCGATGATTCCTCCCCGTTTCAGCATCAAACTGATATCCAATCCAACCTATGAACAACAGTTTGAAATCATCAAAGGACTGATGCAAAATGCCGAAATGGTAATCAATTGCGGTGATGCCGGACAAGAAGGAGAACTGATCCAACGCTGGGTGATGCTCAAAGCAGGCTGCAAATGCCCTGTATATCGCCTTTGGATTTCTTCGCTCACCGAAGAATCTATCCGCGAAGGGTTCAAAAGTCTCAAAGATCAGAAAGACTACAACAAGCTTTACGAAGCAGGCCTTTCTCGTGCTATTGGAGATTGGCTGCTCGGCATGAATGCGACACGACTGTACACGCTTCGTTATGGACAAAATAAACAAGTACTTTCCATCGGACGTGTGCAGACACCAACACTCGCTCTAATTGTCAATCGACAAGCAGAAATCGAAAACTTCAAGCCCGAAGCCTATTGGGAACTAAAAACAGTTTATCGCGACACGACATTTTCTGCAAGCAAAGGCAAGTTTTCCTCTAAGGAAGAAGGCGAACAGTTTCTCGAAGCTATCAAACAATCTGATTTCACAGTTACCGACATTTCTGAAAAGAAAGGTAAAGAGTATGCTCCCCGTCTCTTCGACTTGACATCACTGCAAGTAGAATGCAATAAAAAACATGCATTTACAGCCGACGATACACTGAAACTGATTCAATCATTATACGAGAAAAAAGTGACTACTTATCCACGTGTCGACACTACATACTTGAGCGACGACATATATCCTAAGGTCCCAAATATTCTCAAAGGATTGGCCAATTATGCGAACTTCACTATGCCATTGCTGACCGGTAAACTGCGCAAAGATAAACGAGTGTTTGACAATTCGAAAGTCACAGACCATCATGCCATTATTCCAACCGGAATTACTCCTCGAGGACTGTCCGAGAACGAACAAAAAGTGTATGACATGGTAACCCGACGTTTTATTGCTGCATTCTACCCCGACTGTGAAATATCGACAACGACTGTACTGGGAAAGGCTGCCAAAGTTGATTTCAAAACCAATGGCAAGCAAATTCTTAAACCAGGATGGCGTATTATCTTCGGCAGTGAACAAAAGAACAGCGATAACGACGAAGAAGACAACAACGAACGTGTCCTTCCAGCCTTTGTCAAAGGCGAAAGCGGCCCTCATCAGCCATCATTGGCCGAAAAATGGACACAACCACCGAAACCATACACTGAAGCAACGCTCCTGAGAGCAATGGAAACTGCTGGGAAACTTGTTGATAATGACGAACTTCGCGATGCGTTGAAAGAAAATGGCATAGGTCGTCCATCTACACGCGCTGCCATTATCGAAACACTATTCAAACGCAACTATATCCGCAAAGAGCGCAAGAATCTATATCCAACAGCTACTGGTGTCGAACTTATTGGCACCATTCAGGAAGAATTACTCAAAAGTGCCGAACTGACAGGACTTTGGGAGAAAAAACTGCGCCAAATAGAAAGAGGTAAATACGAAGCGCCTCTATTTTTGGAAGAATTAAAACAGATGGTTAAGCAGGTAGTACAAAATGTGCTTTCCGATCAAAGCAGACATAGCATCACTATCGAAAGGAAAGAGCTAGAACAAAAGAAAGTAAAATCCTCGCCAAAAAAAGCTTCAAAAGCAATTTTGCTCTGTCCAGTCTGTCACAAAGGAACGATTCTCCGTGGTAAAACTGCCTATGGCTGTTCAGAATACAAAAACGGTTGCAATTTTCGGATGGATTACGCTACTTATGGTAAAGATCTCTCAAATGAAGAACTTTACAAAGTTATTCAGTCAATGAAGAAGTAAGCGCTTTCCACAAATTTTCATCGGGAACAGGTGCCACAATCTTAACATTTTGTTTTGAAACAGGATGTATAAATTCGGCACTTCGCGCATGTAGACTAATTCCACCATCGGGATTCGAACGCGCGAAACCATATTTCAAGTCGCCTTTGATTGGACAGCCGATCTTTGCCAATTGACAACGAATCTGATGATGTCGCCCTGTCTTCAACTCAATCTCAAGCAGAAAATAATGATCTGAGCGAGCAATCACCTTATAATCGAGAACTGCTTTTTTAGCATCCGGTCGTTCGCTATCGTACGCATAGCTTTTATTCTGTTTTTCATTGCGTACAAGCCAGTTCACAAGTTCACCCTCATGTGTTGGTGGCTCGTTTTTCACAATTGCCCAATAGATTTTCTTTACTTCGCCATCACGAAACATGTCATTCATGCGGGTTAGAGCCTTGCTAGTCTTTGCAAAAATGACAACACCGCTCACGGGACGATCCAAGCGATGTGTAACACCGACAAATACATTTCCCGGTTTGGCATACTTCTCTTTCAGCCATACCTTAAGCATGTCAGAAAGAGGAGCATCACCGGTCTTATCTCCTTGAACAATCTCACTACATGTCTTATCAACTGCAATGATATGATTATCTTCGTAAATAACTTCCATAAAACAATATTACATATTCATTCCGCCATCGACCTGGATTACCTGTCCAGAGACATATGACGACATGTCTGATGCCAAGAATGTAGCGATATTGGCGATATCTTCAACCTGACCTCCACGGCGTAATGGAATCTTCTTAATCCACTCTTCGCGAATCTTATCCGGTAAGGCAGCTGTCATTGCCGTCTCAATAAAACCTGGAGCAATTGCATTGGCACGAATACCCTTCGGACCCATTTCCTGAGCGATAGATTTAGCTAAAGCAATCAGGCCAGCCTTCGATGAAGCGTAATTAGCTTGACTAGCATTACCATGAACACCAACGACGGATGCCATATTAATAATATTTCCACTTCTCTGATGCATCATCGTAGGCAAAGATGCATGGATGAAGTTGAATGCAGACTTCAAATTGACAGCGATAACTGCATCCCACTGTGCTTCCGTCATACGAAGCATTAATCCGTCTTTTGTGATACCTGCATTATTTACAAGAATATCAATACGACCAAAATCTTTCACGATCTCGGCAATCACATTATGAGTTTCTTCAAAATTTGCAGCGTTCGATGCATAACCTTTAGCTTTCACACCAAGAGCTTCAATCTCATTCTGAGTTGCCAAACCATTCTCATCGATTACCAAATCTGTAAATGCAATATCTGCTCCTTCCGAAGCAAACTTCAAAGCGATGGCTTTGCCAATTCCACGGGCTGCACCTGTGATAACAGCCACTTTTCCATCTAATAATTTCATATCAATATGTTTATAATTTTTTTATTTTTATTCCATTAAAAATCAAATTCACAACATTATCCTTACGTCTCAGGCGTTGATTAGTCGTATCGCCCATACTTCCACGTATGTAAGGAACTTCAAGTCCTTTAAGCGCATGGTGCAACACGACTGCTGTAATGCCAACATCTGGCATTTCGAACACATGTTCCTTAATACCTGCCTCAAGTATGCCTTTAATCAATTCTGTTTCACGTATATCAAAGTTCTTGCGCACCTTCTCGACACGCCAGATATCACGAAAGAAATTTGCCCTAAGCGTTCCGTTGCGCAATACAATTGCCTTGATAGCATCCAAGCGAGTATATATGAAAGTGATTAATTTTTCGTCAGCAGGCAAATCTTTTACCGCCACATCTTGCAACATCTTATAGAGCCTATTTAATTCAGTCTCCACAACAGCCTGATAGATTTCATTCTTATTTTTGAAATACGTGTATAGTGTACGACGCCCCTTCTTTGAAGCCATTGCAATATCATTCATCGTAGTATCGTCGACACCAATCCGGGCAAACAACTGTCTTGCCACATCAATCAACATATCCCGTGTTTTAGAAACTATAATCGACATTGCACATTTTGTTTAAAACTGTGCGCAAAAATACCTAAAAATCCTTGAAGTACAAAGAAAAGAGAAAGTATTCTTCCGCCCTATACAGTTTTTCCCCAATGCTCCTTCACAATGCGATAGAATTCGTGTTCGAGTATGGGCATAAACTTTTCTTTAGGACGGATCAAACAACCTTTAAGTTTCTCCGCAGCACCAGTTATAGGAATTGCCTTCAAATTTTCCCAGCTTTCAACAACGCCTTCCGAGAGAATTGTCAACCAGCGACCTGAACTAACAAGTTGCAAAATCAGACTCGCATCGTTCACTTCGATACGCGGTGTCAGTACAGGTAGATTCTTTTTGATAAACATTTGCTCGATTTCCATCCGCGTATGGATTCCTTGGGGAAAGAATACAAATGGATACTTTTTCAGTCGCTTAAGAGATATTCTCATGTTTGCTGTTACAGGATGATCCTTTTGTGCAATGACGCACAATGGCGTCTCGAAAAGCATCGAACATTCTAGCAGTGGCGACATCATCTTGGACTTGTAAGTGAGAGCAAAATCTATTTTACCCTTAAGCACAAGATCAGCTAGCTCCCTCACCGAATTAGTTTCAACGATACTCAGTCCTGCTTCGGGATATTTTTGCGTAAACTCCAGGACGCACTCGTTCAGAATATCACGAAGACTGTACACTACTCCTACCTGCAGTTTCCCCGTATAAATGCCATTTTTTTCCTGTATGCATTTCATTCCCGTCTCAACTTCTTTGATAGCCCGCTGTGCAAAATCTGCAAAAGTTGTTCCCGCTTCCGTCAAGTATGTATATTTGCCAATGCGGTCGAAAAGCGGCGTAGTACATTCTTCTTCCAACTTCTTGATACTGAGCGAGAGTGCACTCTGCGTGATGAACAGCTTCTTCGCCGCTTCAGTGAAACTCAACTCTTCAGCAAGCTTCACAAAATACTTCAATTGAGTAAGTTCCATTAGCAAAATCAATTAAAACAATAAAAACAATTCATAGAGCAAATATAAGTGCAAAAAATCCTTTTTCTTACTTTCGCCTCCGAAAAATAACAATAAAGCATATTAATTCATACGATGAAACAAAACAAAAACAAAAATGAATTACTGCGCAGATACACAGTTTTCTTTATCTCTCTCTTTCTTATTGCCCTCGGCACATCGCTTTCCATCCGTGCCAATCTAGGATCGTCGCCCATTTCTTGCCCGCCATACATACTAAGTCTGGTTCCTGGTTCGCCGTTAACGATGGGCGAATACATCATTTGCATACAAATGATGCTTATACTGACTCAGATTCTATTGTTAAGAAAAAACTATGAAAAAATCCAGCTGTTACAGATCGTAATCAGTCTGTTTTTTGGATTCTATACCGATCTAACGATGTGGATGACTATACCTTTCCAGTTCGACAGTACACTATCAGGCTATCTTATCCGCTTCCTTCAGCTTTGCGCCGGAGGGGCAATTATGGCTTACGGCATCACCCTAGAAGTCCATTGCAAAGTCTTGCTGATGGCTTACGAAGGATTCTTCCAAGCTGTTTCGAAAACCTTCAACATTGAATTTGGAAAAGTCAAGATTGGCAGCGACACCACGCTCGTTTTCATCGGCATTGTCTGCTGCTTCATTTTCTTCGGTCATTGGGACTGGAAACTTATTGGAGTCGGTACATTGTTCTCAATGTTCTACGTCGGGAGTATGGTTCATTTCTTCAACTCGCGTTTTCAATGGATTGAGAGATTCTTCAGTAATAGCGCTATCAATCGTGTCAAAATATGAAGATTCGCTTCCGCCTCCACCAAAGGTCGTAAGGCCTGTCAATTCGTTGCTTTTCTTTTGCCACCAAGACTGACCTTTCATCACAAGAAAAGCATCTAGTGGTGATGCAACAGTTGTCATATAAATAGGATTTTGAGCATAATCCACATTGAAACATTCATAAGGTGCACCGCAATTTCCTCCTTGACGAAAATCATTTTCTCGCAGATCTGTGATATATTCTTTTGCCAACTGTTGTGCCGCAGCCATATCGACTTGAGCTATAGCATAACAAACCCATCCTGTAGCTGTCCCCCAATAGGCACCATTCTGGTATGTTCCCTTTTTGGGTAAATTATTTTGTTTACCGACTTCCCACATCGACAATTCACTGAAGTCTTCATCACACATTACATGGCGAATGTTCCCTTTATAGGACAACATTTTATGTTTATAACCTTCAGCCAACGCACGACAGGCTTTTTCTTTATCTTCATTCTCAAGAATTCCAAAATATACAGCCAAAGCTGTACTCCAAACATCGCCCTGCCGTCCTAATTTTGTTCCCGCCATCAAAAGTCCTCTTTTGTTACAGAATACAACTGGGATATTTTTTTTCAACGCTGCAGCAACATTATTGTAATATTTCATCTTCACCTTATTTCCCAAAAGACCAAATAACTCAGCCATTTCCTTTGCAGCACGATATTTGTAGACTGAAGAAATTGCCAAATCACCTTCAATGACAATCGCATCGCGAAATCCAAAATCGACGCCTCTAAAATCACTTGTAGTATAAACAATCTGATTATCCTTATGCGATGGCGGCACATTGAAAGACCATTCGAGTCGATTCATCAATTCATAGCCTCCGATAGACTTCCTAAGAACTTTGCTCATTTCAAACATTCTCGTATAACAGTAAGCCATGTGGATAAAAAGGAACTGATCAGTGTATGGTGGAGTCATTCCCCATCTTCCATCTCCTTGCTCCTCATAACTATATGTGCCAGGAAAATAGACAGGCAACCCATCATTTATCCTTACATGGTCTGCCACCGAACCAAACGGGATCAAACACCCATTTTTTGTAATCCAAGTCTGAGTACACTGCGTCTTTGCCGTCACATTCAACATGTGCTGTTGTGCTTTTTGAGCAATAATACCACAATCGAGTGCCATGGCATAATCGCGAATCCAAAATGCCGGATAACAGCCTCTAGCTCCGGGAAGTATTAATGTTCCACCGGTTTTGTTCTGACCGGACAAAATACTTACGCTCTGTCCTGTATGCACGCATGAACTATCTATAACCGTAACAGTCATCATCTTCAAGAACGAAAGATCATCGTCAGAAACAATATCTCGCAAATCTTGTGCCCATCCTTCCATACTGTGACATATCAAAACAATCATGACCAAACCTAAAACTTTTTTCATCAACATTTCCTCCTTAACTCCATATTTTATAATGCAATCTACTTAAAAGAGAAAAGATATATTTATTGGATATTGGCAAATATAATCATTTTATGCATATAACTCATATCTTACTTTTACTTTTAGCATGTCATCGTACATTGTTCCATCTCACATTCCTTTTAACAATTTATTTCCCAAAAAAATACATACATTTTATACTTAAAAAATAAAGTTCCACTTTTCATAAAGAGATATTGCTCATCTCACAAATTATGAATAATATTGCAACGGAAGGAACAATGAATCCATTAATGGTAATATAAAATTTATGAAAAAAATAAAGATAGGACTAGCAGCATTTGGTATGTCAGGACAGATATTTCACGCACCATTTATCAGTACAAATATGAATTTTGAACTGACTGCGATTGTTGAACGCAGCAAAGATCTTTCGAAAGTTCGTTATCCTCAAGTACATATAATGAGAAGCCTTGAGGAATTGCTGGCTTCAGATGTTGAAATTGTTGTCATCAATACACCAGACAGCACACATTATCCATTTGCACGACAAGCACTCAAAGCCGGAAAGAATGTGATTATTGAAAAACCATTCTGCACAACTACTGAAGAAGGCAAAGAACTAATTACTCTAGCAAAACAAAAAGGATTAATGTTAAGTGTCTTTCAAAATAGGCGATGGGATTCAGATTTCTTGACTATAAAAGAAATTATTGATTACGAACTATTGGGAAGATTGGTAGAATTCGAATCTACTTTCCCACGATATCGCAATTATATTAAACAGAATACTTGGAAAGAAACAGGAGAACAGGGCGGTGGATTGATTTATAACCTAGGTTCACATGTAATTGATCAGGCTGTCCAACTTTTTGGAGTGCCTGAAGCACTATATGCGGACATTGATACTATGCGTACAAATGGAATAGTGGACGACTATTTCTTAATTCATTTTATTCATCCTTCAAAAGTTCCAAGCCTAAAAGTAACACTTAAATCAAGCTATTTGATGTGTGAACCTGAGCCGCGTTTCATACTCCACGGAACAGAAGGTTCATATATAAAATACGGCTTCGATTGTCAGGAAGCTGATCTTAATGCAGGGAAAAAGCCTAATTCACCGCATTGGGGCGAAGAAAATGAAAGTATATGGGGATTACTTCGCACCGAAAAAGGAGGCTCATCGTTCAGTGGTAAATATCCAAGTGTAGCAGGCAATTATGCTGAATTTTATGCAAACATATTTGCCCATTTACGTTACAAGGAAGCACTAATAACTGATGCAAAAGATGTACTACCCGTCATTCAACTTATTGAAGCAGCAATTAAAAGCAGTCACGAACAAACTGTCATAAAAATAGAATAAATCATTAACACAATACATTTCAGAAGAGTTTTATTTCTACATACAAATATTTATCGTACATTTGCAACAATCCTCTACAATAGTGAATATTGAGGAATCATTGGTATAACCAAATTTACACATGTAATGAAAAGAGACAATATCATTTTCGACATCATTGAGAAAGAACATCAGCGCCAACTCAAGGGTATGGAGTTGATTGCTTCAGAGAACTTTGTAAGCGACCAGGTAATGCAAGCCATGGGAAGTTGTATGACCAACAAATACGCCGAGGGATATCCCGGAAAACGTTATTACGGAGGTTGCGAAGTTGTTGATCAGAGTGAAACCATCGCCATTGAACGGTTGAAAGAAATTTTTCATGCCGAATGGACAAATGTTCAGCCTCACTCAGGAGCACAAGCTAATGCGGCTGTTCTTCTAGCTGTTCTTAATCCAGGCGATACATTGCTAGGACTTAACTTGGCTCATGGCGGACACCTATCTCACGGATCATCCGTTAACAGTTCTGGTATCTTATATAGAGCTGTCGGATACAATCTGAATGAAGCAACAGGTCGCGTTGATTACGACCACATGGAAGAAATGGCGTTGAAAGAAAAGCCAAAACTGATTATCGGGGGCGGTTCTGCCTATTCACGCGAATGGGATTACAAACGTATGCGAGAAATTGCCGATAAAGTCGGTGCACTACTGATGATTGATATGGCTCACCCAGCAGGATTAATTGCAGCGGGATTACTGAATAACCCGTTGGAATATGCTCATATTGTTACCTCAACAACACATAAAACATTGCGCGGACCACGTGGTGGCATTATTCTGTTAGGAAAAGATTTTGAGAATCCGTGGGGCAAACGCACACCAAAGGGTGAAATCAAAAAAATGTCTCAGTTACTTGACTCTGCTGTTTTTCCAGGCATCCAGGGCGGACCGCTGGAACATGTTATTGCTGCCAAAGCAGTTGCTTTCGGCGAAGCTCTCGATCCTTCATTCAAAGTTTATCAAAAGCAGGTAAAGACTAATGCTGCTGTTATGTCTCAGGCTTTCATGGACAAAGGATATAAAGTGATCTCCGATGGTACTGACAACCACAGCATGCTGATTGATTTGAGGAAGAAATTCCCGGAACTGACAGGTAAAGTAGCTGAAAAAGCATTGGTTGCAGCTGATATCACAGTAAATAAGAATATGGTACCGTTTGACAGTCGCTCAGCTTTCCAAACTTCTGGTATCAGAGTTGGAACACCGGCAATCACTACTCGTGGCGCAAAAGAAGCATTGATGGGTGAGATTGTTGAAATGATTGATACGGTTCTAGCTGATCCACTGAATGATAATACAATTACTGCTGTTCGCAATAAAGTTAACAGCATTATGAAAGAGTATCCAATTTTCGCATGGTAAAACAATAAACGTATGAAAACACTGATTTCAATCTGTATGGGCGCAGTTCTTTGTGCACTGACAGCTTGTAGCGGAGGAACAACAAAAGAGATGCCTTATAATAAAGGAATCCATATTATTCCTCAACCTGTAAGTTTGACACAAAACGAAGGCACGTTCAAACTAAGCAGAGGCGCTGCAATTGCGGCCTCTACTCCTGAATCGAAAAAAGTGGCAGAATTCTTTGCTGCCAAGATGAAGTTGTCAACCGGCTACAACATCACGACAACAAACAAAGCCTCTTCAGGTGACATCGATTTAATGATCGATCCGACACTGGCTTCTGTAAACAATGAAGGCTATACTTTAGTAGTATCCACAAAAGGCGTTATAATTAAAGCTAAAACACCTCAAGGACTTTTCTATGGTATGCAGTCGTTTCTACAACTCCTTCCGGCTGAGATCGAAAGTACAAAAGTCGTGAATGACATTGCTTGGACAGCTCCTTGTGTAGCTGTTAAAGATGAACCACGCTTCGGATACCGTGGATTCATGTTAGACGCTTGTCGCCACTTTATCCCGGTTGAAAATGTCAAAAAACAAATTGATGCAATGGCAATGTTCAAAATCAACCGTCTTCATTGGCATTTGACAGATGATCAGGGCTGGCGTATTGAAATCAAGAAATATCCAAAACTGACAGAAGTTGGTTCGAAACGTATTGATGGCGAAGGTACAGAATACAGTGGATTCTATACACAAGAACAGATTAAAGAAGTGGTTGCATACGCAGCAGAACGATTTATTACCATTATTCCAGAAATCGAACTTCCGGGACATGAAATGGCTGCAATCTCTGCTTACCCAGAACTTTCATGTAAAGGTACACCGACAACTCCTCGTATTATTTGGGGTGTTGAACAAAACGTAATGTGTCCTGGTAAAGAAGATATGTTTACCTTTTTAGAGAATGTGATTGCTGAAGTGGCTCCTCTTTTCCCTGGTGAATATTTTCACATTGGCGGTGATGAATGTCCGAAAGTAAGTTGGGAAAAATGTCCACTCTGCCAAAAACGTATACGAGAAGAAGGTCTAAAAGCTGACAAACAACATACAGCTGAACAAAAGTTGCAAAGCTATGTCGTCCAGCGTATAGAAAAAGTTCTCAACGAAAAGTATCACAAAAAAATGATTGGTTGGGATGAGATTCTTGAAGGAGGTGTTTCTCCAACGGCAACGGTTATGTCTTGGCGTGGAGAAGAAGGTGGAATCACCGCTGCTTCAATGGATCACGATGTGATTATGACTCCGGGCCAATTTGTTTATTTGGATCATTATCAGGGTGACAGCAAAATTGAACCTGTAGCTATTGGCGGTTATACTTCATTGGAGGATATTTATAAATACAATCCAACACCTGATACATTAACCGGAATTGGTAAAGATCAATACATCAAAGGTGTACAGTGCAATATTTGGACTGAATATATCTATAATACAGATTTACTGGAATATAGAATGTATCCTCGTACATTGGCTCTTGCCGAAATTGCATGGACCCCAACGACCCGCAAGGATTACAAAGATTTCGAACGTCGCCTAGATAACGCTTTGGTGCGTTTGGATATGCATGGCATCAATTATCATATTCCTCTGCCTGAACAACCCAAGGGTTCATGTGATTTTGTTGCATTTACCGACAAAGCCTCTTTGGAATTCACAACGACTATTCCTGAAAAAATGGTATACACAACCGATGGAACAGAACCTACTGAAAAATCGACCGTATACAGTGAACCTATTGAATTCACGCAGTCGGGTGTGTTAAAAATCCGTACTGTTCTGCAGTCAGGTAAAATGAGTAAAGTTCGTACAATCAAAGTGGAGAAACAGGCTCTTGCTCCGGCAAAAGAGGTAGCAAAAACGACTCCAGGGTTGAACGTACAATCATTAGACAGCATGTTCCTAAGCAGCGCAAAGATGGGGGATATTTCCACTTGGAAGAAATCGATGATCAAAGATTTGAAAGAATTGACCATGGGGCTGACGGATGACAACGAAGAAATCGACAAAATTAAAAATCATGCAGCGGTTGCTACAGGGTATATCAAAATTCCAGAAGATGGAATCTATTACATTTCTTCTGACAATGAAGAAGTTTGGATAGATGGTAAAATGCTCATCAACAATAGCGGTGAAGTAAAGCGTTTCTCACGCCATGATGGTTCGGTGGCTCTGGCAAAAGGGTTACATGAAATAAAAATTGTATTCCTAGGTCATATCATTGGAGGATGGCCATCTGAATGGAATGATGGAAGTGTAAGCCTTCGCAAAGCAGATGCAGAAAAATTTGCACCAATTACTCCAGAGATGCTTTTTCATTAAAACAATTAATTAATAAAAAGGAAAGAGAGTATGCCTTTAAGACATACTCTCTTTCCTTTTTATCAATATTACTCAATAACTTCAAGGTTTCAACAAATCAGAAACTGTGACAGTCAAATATGGAGTCAATTCAGAAAAAGGGATAACAGCTTCTGGATGACCAGCAGCATAACATGCTATCTCATATTGTTGATAAATAAAATGCATACCATCTTTTCCAATATATGGAGGTGTCTGAGGTAAAGGAAAATAGGTGAAAGCAAATTCATTTTCAAGCATCAAATTATCTTTTAATTCTTGATCAGTCACAACTTTAAAAAATCTTTTCAATCCTTCACGAAGCAAGTCATGGAATCCCTGTTCATTTGTATTTATCAACATATCCCATCCAAACTTACGTCCATCATCTTTTCTGAAAGTCGCTCCAATAATTGTCTGCGAACCATGTGCTCCTCCTGAATAAATATAACTTGTGTCACCATAAGTCACAAAACGATTTGTTTCATAAACCAAACGTAGAGTTCTATCATTATCTAATCCCGTATCATATTCAGAGTCACCCAACACTTCCAACTGTGATTTCAAACTATCAATTTCCATTTTTCCATAATAAGCGACAACGCTGTCACCTGTATTAAGGTCACCTGTATAAATACCTCCCAATTGTTCATTCATCCATTCGCGAATTCCACGAAGCAAAAGAGGATTGCCTTTATCTGGATAATCCGCCAAAATCTGACACTCTGCAGTCAACTTTTCTTGCTTGATCTCTTGCTTCCATTTAATCACTTTCGTTGTGAATTTAGAATCGGTCTTCGTATTGCAAGATAAGACAAAGAAAGATAAAACTATTACAGAAAAAATAGTCATTCGAAAAATAAAATTCTTTTTCATACGATTCATTTTTACCAATAAAACAAATTATAATTACACCTCTGATGGTACAAAATTCAAAATAGTATTTAAATAAGAACAAAAGAGGCTATGTCATAATGGCATAGCCTCTTTCAAAAAGAATATAGAAATTACTTATTGCCCATTTGAGCTTCAATAGCTTTCAATTCTTCACCCATGTTCAGATTATAGTATATACCTCTCAAGGCAATCATATATTCTGTTTCATCTGGTTTAGCTTCGTGAGCTTTCTTGAAGAAAGGGAGAGCTTGTTTGAACAAGTCTTTTGCTTTCCCAACTTCTTCCTGATACTTCTTTGTATCATTAATAGCATTGGCTTCACTCTGTTTTGCAACACCTTGGTTGTAATAAATACGACCAATATTCGACATTGCATCAACCAAATTAGGATCCAGTTCCAATGCCTTCTTGAAATTCTTTTCTGCATTTGCATAATCCTTGAGACCTGTTTCATAAACACGGCCCAATACATTATACAGATTAGCATCGTTCGGCTTCTTTGCTATTGCGGCATTCAATGATTCGATAGCCTTATCATTTCTATTTGAATAGATATAGATGTTAATCAAACTATTCATGAAATAATCTTCATCTGGAAAAAGCTTCTGGCCTTCAGCTAATGTATTTTCCAAAGCAACAGTATCTTTGGCCTGTTCGTACTCGTAGCAAAGATACTGATAAACATCGTTCTGACGATATGCTGTGTTCTTTGCACGCTCCAAAGCTTTAATAGCAATTTGTGGATTATTAAGCTGAGTAGATGCAACGCCAGCATAGAACTGAACTGTCATAAAAGTTGAATCTTTAGCTGCTGTCGGTGTTCCTGCAAATAAAGGCATATCTGAGATTTCAAGGAACTGATTGAAGAAATCAAAAGCTTTCTGATAGTTCTTTTGATCAAAATAGTAAGCACCGCCATTAAACAGATATACGTGATCAGCACCTAAGATACTCTTAATATCTTTTGTAACTCTAGGTTTAACCTTTCCTTTCTCGTTTGGAACCTGATCCAAGTCAAGTGCTTTTTTAAAATAAGGATAAACAGCGTATACTGCTTCATACATTTTTGCTTCATCCGGTTTCTGTCCCAGAATCTGTTTTGTTTTCTCAGTATTGAACTGCTGATCTTCAATAAAACCTGCTATAAACCAAGTTTTAGCATCATCTTTCGTTTCCGAATTATCCAAAGCGCCCTTAATTAAAGATCTTGCCTCAGTGAAATCAGGATTGGTTCCCTTAGCAATACTTTGAGCGTCACTCACTGCCTTCTTTTGACCGAAAGCAACAGATGTTGCAGCACATAGCGCAACTGTTAACAATACTCGTTTCATTGTTTAGTGATTTGAGATTAATACTCTATTTAATTAATAATTATTCGTCTTTATCTTCCGAGTCATTCTCTTCAACCTCATCATTTTCCTCTTTATCATCAAATGTATCTCGGTTTTCATTTACAAAATGCTCATTTGCCGTACCTGATTCTAAAGCTTCGCGCTGTGCTTTTTCTTCAGCAAGCTCTTCCTCTGTCTGGGACATCACTTTACAGACGGAAGCAATTTCATCGCTACGTTTCTCCAGATTTATCAAACGGACGCCTTGTGTTGCACGTCCAATTACATTCAAATCGTTCACGTTCATTCGGATAGTAATACCTGACTTATTGATAATCATGATATCATTTTCTTCGGTAACATTCTTTATAGCTACCATTTTCCCCGTTTTTTCTGTAATGTTAAGTGTCTTCACACCTTTACCGCCACGGTTCGTTATGCGATAATCTTCAATGCTTGAACGTTTACCATAGCCTTGTTCTGAAACAACAAGAATCGTTTCCTTCTCCTTGTCTTTAATACAAACCATGCCCACTACTTCGTCGTCTTTTCCTTCTAACGTCATACCTCTTACACCCGAAGCATTGCGTCCCATTGCACGAACTGTACTTTCATGGAAACGAATAGCACGACCATTACGACTAGCAATAACAACATCACGATCGCCATTCGTCATACAGACCTGAATCAAGCCATCATCTTCACGAAGTTCGATAGCATTAACACCTTTTTGACGTGGACGTGAATAAGCTTCAAGTAGTGTTTTCTTGATAACACCCTTACGTGTACAAAACAACAGGTAGTGAGAACTGATAAATTCCATATCAGTCGTCAAATTCTTGACACGAATGAATGCATTAACCTTGTCATCGGATTCAATATTCAATATATTTTGAATAGCACGACCCTTAGAATTCTTAGCACCTTCCGGAATCTCATAAACCTTCAGCCAATAGCATTTACCTTTTGCCGTAAAGATAAGCAAAGTAGCATGCATTGAGGCCGGGTAAATATATTCCACAAAGTCAGCATCGCGTGTTTCAGAACCTTTAGCTCCTACACCGCCTCTTCCTTGAGCACGGAAGTCACTCAGTGGTGTACGCTTGATATACCCCATGTGGGAAATAGTAATGATCATCTCATCATCTGCGTAGAAATCTTCCGGATTCAATTCTTCTGAAGCATATACAATCTCAGTCTTACGTTCATCACCATATTTATCCTTAATTTCCTGAAGTTCATCTTTAATAACCTTCATACATAGATCATCATTTTCCAAGATTTGGTTTAAATAAGCAATCAATTTTTCAATCTCTTCATACTCAGCGCGCAATTTGTCTTGTTCCAAGCCAGTCAATTGACGGAGACGCATCTCCACAATAGCATTGGCCTGCAAATCCGATAAAGAGAAACGTTCTTTCAATCGATTTACAGCTTCATCCTTATTTTGTGAAGATTTAATAATAGCTATCACTTCATCAATATTATCAGATGCAATAATCAAACCTTCCAAAATATGTGCACGCTCTTCAGCTTTTTTCAAATCGAACTTTGTGCGACGGATAACCACCTCATGACGATGCTCCACGAAAGCCTTTATCAGATCTTTCAAGTTGAGCAGCCTTGGGCGACCATTGACCAAAGCAATATTATTAACACTGAACGAAGATTGCAAAGCCGTCATCTTGTAAAGTTTATTCAAAACAACGCTTGAATTAGCATCACGTTTAACGTCAACGACAATACGCATGCCCTGGCGGTCAGATTCATCATTGATATTCGAAATACCATCAATCCTCTTTTCATTAACCAGATCGGCTATGTATTTTATAAGCTCTGCCTTATTAACGCCATAAGGGATTGAAGTAATAATCACTTTTTCATGATTATTTTCCGTTTCAATCTCAGCATTACCTCTGATAACAATACGTCCACGACCTGTTTCAAAAGCCTCTTTCACGCCAGCATAACCATAGATAGTAGCGCCTGTTGGAAAATCAGGAGCCTTTACATACTTCATCAGATCGGGAACCTCAATTTCTCCATGGGCATCAATATAAGCCATACAACCATCCAACACTTCACTTAAATTATGTGTTGGCATGTTCGTTGCCATACCTACTGCAATACCGGAAGCACCATTCACTAACAGATTAGGAATTCGTGTTGGCAGTACAACAGGTTCTTGCAAAGTATCGTCAAAGTTTGGCATGAAATCTACAGTATCCTTATCTATATCGCGAAGCATCTCTTCAGCAAGTTTACTCAATCTTGCCTCAGTATAACGCATAGCCGCCGGACTATCTCCATCCACGGAACCAAAGTTTCCCTGTCCATCAACCAGCGGATAACGCATTGCCCATGTCTGAGCCATACGAACCATTGCAAAATAAACAGATGAATCGCCATGAGGATGATATTTACCTAAAACTTCACCAACAATTCTTGCAGATTTCTTATAAGGTTTGTCGGACGTGTTTCCCAGTTCATTCATTCCAAACAATATTCGACGATGGACCGGTTTAAAACCATCCCTAACATCCGGAAGGGCACGAGCAACAATGACCGACATTGAATAATCAATATAGGCCGACTTCATTTCCTCCTCGATGTTAATCTTAATAATTCTGTCTTGATCAACCATTTAGTCTTATTTTTAATACACTCAATATCACACTTTCAAAAAAGTGCACTAAGGTACGCTTTTTTCCGCATACTACTAAAGTTTTCTCTTGAAATTTTAGTTCTTTGCCCTTTTACTGGTTTATTAAAGAATAATGGCACGATATTTGTTAGTTTTATGAAAAGAGTTTATTATTTTTGCAGGGACACAAGTATAACATATGAAAAATAACTATTCAGTCAGACTATTGGATGTAATAGAATTTAGTCGTGAAGAAGCTCAAAGGCTTCAAAGCAGCTATATAGGGCCGGAACACTTAATGCTTGGTATCATTCGTGAAGGGACAGGCAAAGCCATACAAGCTCTTACCGATTTACATATTGATGGACAAGACCTCAAACGAAAAATCGAGAAAGAAATCAAAAACACGAATGATAATTCAACTCCGAATGAGATTTCAATTACCCAGACGACAGAACGTGTTTTGCGTATGAGCATGTTAGAATCTCGCCTTTTCAAAATGAAAGAAACCGATAGTGAACATCTTCTTTTGGCAATACTTAAAGAGGGCTACAACATTGCAGCCAAGATATTAAATGAAGAAGGAATAAATTATCGCAGTGTTTATAACTATTTAATCAGTGGAACAAATTTAGAACGTATGGAAGACAATATCAATGATAAAAATCAGGAAGATTTAGAAGAATTCACCGCAGGCTATACCGACGATGAAGAGGATGACGATGACGATTACGCTTTGCATCGTAACGATTCACATTCGAACAGCAGTAATGCTTCGCAGCCTAAATCACCTAACGATACTCCCGTACTCGACAATTTCGGAACCGACATGACACGTGCGGCAGCTGAAAACCGTCTTGACCCAATTGTAGGACGAGAAAAAGAAATTGAACGCCTCGCTCAGATATTGAGTAGAAGGAAAAAGAACAACCCTGTATTAATTGGTGAACCAGGCGTTGGTAAATCGGCTATCGTTGAAGGACTGGCCTTAAGGATTGTACAGAGGAAAGTATCACGCATCTTGTTCGACAAACGAGTGATAAGTCTCGATATGGCCTCTATTGTTGCAGGTACAAAATATCGTGGACAATTCGAGGAACGTATCAAAGCCATCCTCAATGAGTTATCAAAGAACCCGAACATCATCTTGTTTATTGATGAGATACACACCATTGTTGGAGCCGGTTCGGCTTCAGGCTCAATGGATGCTGCCAATATGCTAAAGCCGGCACTGGCCAGAGGCGAGATACAGTGTATCGGAGCAACGACTCTTGATGAATACAGAAAGAATATTGAAAAGGATGGCGCCCTCGAACGCCGTTTTCAAAAGATCATCGTCGATCCGACTACTGCCGAAGAGACTTTGCAGATTCTAAATAACATCAAGGACCGCTATGAGGAACATCATAATGTCATTTATACGCCCGAAGCTCTCAAGGCATGCGTAAAACTGACTGAACGCTATATCAGTGACCGCAATTTTCCAGATAAAGCCATCGATGCTCTCGACGAAGCAGGCTCTCGCGTACATATATCTAACATTATAGTACCAAAGAGCATTGAAGAGCTAGAAGCCAAAATCGAGGCAACAAAGAATGAAAAACTGTCAGCTGTCAAATCACAAAATTTCGAGCTGGCAGCCAGCTTTCGCGATAAGGAGCGCCAATATCTATTGCAACTCGAAGCAGCCAAGAATAAATGGGAACAGGAACTGCAAGAACATCGCGAAACAGTGGACGAAGATAAAGTAGCCGAAGTTGTTGCTATGATGTCAGGCGTCCCGGTTCAGCGTATTGCTAAAGCAGAAAATCAAAAACTACTTGAGATGGGTGACGTACTGAAGCAGAAAGTTGTGGGTCAGGATGATGCCATTCAGAAGGTAGTCAAAGCAATACAGCGCAACCGCGTCGGACTAAAAGATCCAAACAAGCCTATCGGTACTTTCATGTTCCTCGGTCCGACTGGTGTCGGCAAAACTTACCTTGCTAAGAAGCTGGCCGAGTATCTGTTTGACTCGTCGGATGCATTGATCCGCATCGATATGAGTGAATATCTGGAGAAGTTTGCCGTGTCACGACTGATTGGTGCGCCTCCGGGATATGTTGGCTACGAAGAAGGCGGACAATTAACCGAGAAGGTGCGCCACAAACCATACTCCGTCGTATTGCTTGACGAGATTGAGAAGGCTCATCCCGACGTATTCAACCTGTTGCTTCAGGTGTTGGATGAAGGACGCCTGACAGACAGTCTAGGACGTCAGATCGATTTCAAAAATACGATTCTGATCATGACATCCAACATTGGTACACGTCAGCTGAAAGATTTCGGACGAGGTATCGGTTTTAGTTCCGAAATGGGGGGCGATGTAGACAAAGATTTTTCGCGCAGCGTAATCCAAAAGGCACTGAACAAGGCGTTTGCACCAGAGTTTCTAAACCGTGTGGACGACATTATCATGTTTGATCAATTGGACAAGGATGCCATTCACAAGATTATCGATATTGAACTGGCAGGCGTTTATAAGCGTGTGGCCGATTTAGGTTACAAACTCGAACTAACTAATGCTGCCAAAGACTTCATTGCCAGCAAAGGCTACGATGTACAGTTCGGCGCCCGTCCGCTGAAACGAGCCATTCAAAAATATGTTGAAGACGAAATGGCAGAAATGATTATTCGCGCTTCCATCGGCGAAGGCGATGTCATCGTTGTCGATTACGACACCACAAATGCCAAGATCGTATCAAGCATACGAAAGAGTGAAATCGATGCTCCTACCGATGTCGAACCGCAGCCATCGACTGAGCGAGAAAAGAAGTAACTACAAGCATTTAAATATTTGTAAGGCTTGAATCATTTGGTAAGAATACCAAAGATTCAAGTCTTTTTTATATAGCACCGATAACAGTGTTACTCATCATCGACATACAGCGTTGCCCTCGATCGATACACAGCATTACGTCGCATCATGACGCAAAACCCAATCTCAAAGACAAACCGATATGCCATAATGTCACCCTTCCGACAATTTTGCCATCATCAATGATTTATTTCTAAAATGGCACTCATTTTGCATAAATACAAACGTATGTTGAATAATAATTTAAAAACAGTATAAATCATGAGTACTAAACAAGGAAACATTGGTGTCACTAGTCAGGACATCTTCCCTATCATTAAAAAATTCTTGTATAGCGACCACGATATATTTCTTCGTGAGTTGGTTTCAAACGCAGTCGATGCAACACAAAAGCTGAAGACGCTCGCATCAGTCGGCGAATTCAAGGGAGAAATGGGCGACCTCAACATCCATGTCAGCTTCGACAACGACACGATAAAAGTGTCCGACAGAGGCATCGGCATGACAGCCGAGGAGATCGACAAATACATCAACCAGATTGCTTTCTCAGGCGCCGAAGAGTTCCTTGAGAAATATAAGAACGACGCCGCTTCGATCATCGGCCACTTTGGTCTGGGATTCTACTCTTCGTTCATGGTATCGAAGAAAGTCGAAATCGTCACCAAATCGTACAAGGAAGGCGCCGTTGCCATGAAATGGAGCTGTGACGGCACGCCGGAGTATACGCTCGAAGAGGTCGAAAAAGCCGACCGTGGAACAGACATCATCCTTCATATCGATGATGAGAACAAGGACTTCCTGAACCGCGACAAACTCAACGCTTTACTCACCAAATATTGCCACTATCTACCCGTACCTATTGTTTTTGGCAAAAAGCAAAAGTGGGATAAAGATAAATATGTAGACACCGACGAAGACAACATCATCAACGATATTCACCCAATGTGGGTTCGCAAGCCTGCCGACCTGAAGGATGAGGACTACAAGAAGTTCTACCATGAACTCTATCCCATGGCTGACGATCCGCTGTTCTGGATTCACCTGAACGTGGACTATCCGTTCCATCTGACCGGTATCCTCTATTTTCCGCGCATCAAGAGCAATCTCGACCTCAACCGCAACAAGATTCAACTTTACTGCAACCAGGTGTTTGTAACCGACTCAGTTGAAGGCATCGTTCCTGAATTCCTGACGCTGCTGCACGGTGTACTCGACTCGCCGGATATTCCGCTGAACGTATCGCGTTCGTACCTGCAGAGCGACCAGAATGTGAAGAAAATCTCAGCTCATATCACAAAGAAGGTAGCCGACCGTCTTGAAGATATCTTCAAGACCGACCGCAAGCAGTACGAAGAGAAATGGGACAGTTTGAAACTCTTCATCCAATACGGCATGTTGAGCGACGAAAAGTTCTACGACCGCGCTACGAAGTTCGCATTGCTAAAAGATGTCGAAGGCAAATACTTCACCTTCGACGAATATAAAACCTTGGTTTCGACCAACCAGACCGATAAGGACAACACGCTGATCTACCTCTATACAAACAATGTCAACGAACAGTACAGCTACATCCAGGCAGCCAAAGACAAGGGTTACAGCGTATTGATCATGGATGGTCAACTGGATATGCCATCGGTAAGTCAGTTGGAGCAGAAGAACGAAAAACTGAGCTTCGTACGTGTCGACAGCGATACTATCGACAATCTGATCCGCAAGAACGACACCAACCAGGTTTCGTTGAACGAAGACCAGAAGCAAGCTCTTCAGGAAATGTTCAAGAGCCAGCTGCCGAAGATTGACAAGACCGACTTCTATGTTTCATTCGAAGCACTGGGCGCCGAAGCCAATCCGGTAATGCTTACACTGGGCGAATACATGCGCCGTATGCGCGAAATGTCAGCCTTGCAACCGGGTATGGCGTTCTATGGCGAGATGCCTGACAACTACAATCTTGTTGTCAACACCGACCACGAATTGGTAAAGAAGCTGCTTGCTGACGAAGAGCAAGCTTGCAACGAACAGTTGAAGCCGATAGCCGACGACCTGAAAGGTTGGAAAGCACGCCAGTCAGACCTGCGTGAAACTCAAAACAAGAAGAAGGAAGAGGAAATCACGTCTGAAGAAAAAGAAGACATGACCAACACGAACAAGAAGGTAGATGAGCTGGTTGCACAACGCGACAAAATCATTGCCGATTATGCCGGAAGTAACAAGCTGGTAAGTCAACTGATTGATCTCGCTCTGCTTGCTAACGGATTACTCAAAGGCGAAGCTTTGAGCAAATTTATCAAACGGAGCGTTCAGATGATAGGCTAACATCGTTTTTTCAATTATATAATGCAACCCCTTGGCAAAAGTATTTGTCAAGGGGTTTCTTTTTTCACTGCGTATCTAGAGATTTTATGGCTCCAATGTGCAAAGTACGGGAAATAACAACTATTTTTGCTTCAAAAGTAACACAGAATACATCTACATGAAAAGAATAGCTGCATTTATCATATCATTCACCCTTCTGATTATTGCGACAGCATCCGGACAGACTGTCGGACTCGTTCTAAGCGGCGGTGGCGCGAAAGGAGCTGCACATATTGGCGTGATCAAGGCACTGGAAGAGAACAATATACCGATCGATTACGTCACCGGCACATCGGCAGGTGCTATCGTTGGAAGTCTCTACGCTATGGGATACACGCCGGAGGAGATGGTGCAACTGATGCTTTCGGAAGAGTTCAGCTATTGGCAGACGGGAACCGTCGAGAACGAATATCAATATTACTTTACTCGCCCCGACCCAACTCCACAGTTCGGACACTTTTCTATAGATATGACCGATTCTTTGCAGGTCAAGGCCAACTTTCTCCCGCAAAGTCTCATCAATCCAATTCAGATGAATCAGGCATTTATGGCTCTGTTTTCTCAAGCAGCCGCCAAAGCTGTTTGGAATTTCGACAATCTGTTCGTCCCGTTCCGCTGCGTCGCTTCCGATGTTTACGGCAAGAAACCTATCATCTTCAAGAACGGCGATCTGGGCGATGCCGTCCGTGCATCCATGACTTTCCCATTCTTCTTCCAGCCAATATGGCGCGACAGTGTGCCTTTGTTCGATGGCGGAATCTACGACAACTTCCCTGTCGGACCGATGCGTGATGCCTTTCATCCCGACTTCATCTTCGGTTCATCCGTATCAGGCGGCAACAATAAGCCGTCGTCAAACATATATAATCAGGTAGAATCAATGATCATGCAAAAAACCGATTATGATGTTCCCGACGAAGAAGGCATCATGCTCAAGTTTAGCTTTCCCAACGTCTCGCTGCTCGACTTTCAAAAGTCACGCGAACTCATGGACATCGGCTACAAACGCACGATGCAGATGATGGATTCCATCAAAGCTCGTATTCCGCGCCGCGTGGAACTAAGCGAAGTCAACGCTCGCCGCAAAGCCTACAGAGACAGTCTTCCTCCGCTAATCTTTCACAATATCTACGTCACAGGCATGAATGATGCGCAACGCAAATACATTGAGGCACAATTGCATCGCGACGTCAACAAGGACTTTACGATGGAAGACTTCAAACGAGCCTATTTCAAGATGCTCACTTACTCAAAAATCAAGGAAATCATGCCGCATGCTGTCTACAATTGGAAAGAGAAGAAATTCGATCTCTACCTAGATGTAAAGATGCGTGAAGAAGTGAAAGTAGGCTTCGGTGGCAACATTTCATCTTACCAGGCTAACCAGCTATTTCTAGGCGTCGGTTACCAATATTTAGGATACTATGCAGCTGACGTCAATGCCAACTTCCAAGTGGGCAACTCTTTCAGTGGAATTTTGCTCAACGGCCGTGTATATCTGCCGACGCGTATTCCGACTTATCTGAATATGCAAGGCGTTTTCTCTGACCGACGTTTTTCCGAAAGTCAATCGCTGTTCTACGAAGATGTACTTCCGGCTTTTATCCGCCAGAAAGAACTATATACAAAACTGAAACTTGGCTTTCCTTTCTTAAATAGAGCCAAAGCCGAAATCGGTCTTGCTTACGGACATCTGAACGACGACTACTTCCAGACTTCCAATATGACCTTTTCGAATGCTTCCTCGGATCGCAGCTGGTACAATCTCTTTAGTGGATCGCTTAGCATAGATCAAAACTCATTGAATTATATTCTTTATCCGACTTCCGGCAAAAAGCACACACTGACAGCACAGTACGTCACTGGTAACGAACACTTCGCCCCTTCTCCAACGACGTATGCCAATTACGCCAACGAAACGCATACACACAGTTGGCTGCAAATGAAAGGCGAAATGCAACATTACTATAATTTATCATCTCATCTGAATCTGGGTCTGTTGGGCGAAGTAGTCATTTCAAGCAAGAACCTGATGAGAAACTACACAGCCTCTGTTCTTCAAGCTCCGGCGTTCACTCCTACCATTCACAGTAAAATCGTATTCAACGAGGCATTCCGTGCCAATCAATATGCAGCCTTTGGTGTCTCACCTGTCGTCAAGCTCAGCAAACTGCTCCATTTCCGTGTAGACATGTATGGTTTTGCCCCTCTCTATGAAATCGAAAAAGAAGAGATCACAAACAATAACCTCTATACGGCCATTCCATTCTATGGCAAATTCTTGCAATCGTTTAAATATATGGGTGAAGCAGCATTAGTTCTTCAGTTGCCATTTGCGACTATCAGTCTTTATGGAAACGGATATAGTTATCCATCTAAGAACTTTAACTTTGGCATCAATATCGGATACCTCATCTTCAACCCCAAAATGATAGATTAGTAGAAAAAAACAGAAAAAACATTTGCATTAATCAAAGGAAGTAGTACCTTTGCACTCGCTTATTAAAAGCTTTTGGCTCCATGGCTCAACTGAATAGAGCATCTGACTACGGATCAGAAGGTTGTAGGTTTGAATCCTACTGGAGTCACTCAAGTGACAAACTTATTAAAATAAATGGCTCATTAGCTCAACTGAATAGAGCATCTGACTACGGATCAGAAGGTTGTAGGTTTGAATCCTACATGAGTCACTCCTACTTAAAAAAGTATATACTTTTGCATATAGAAAGTATATACTTTTGGTATATGAAAGTATATACTTTTAATCTCAAAAGTATATACTTTTTTTTCTAAAACATATATGTTTTGAAAACAGCATCAATAAACCCATTACAGAAAGGAATCAAGTATGAAAAAAGTATATGTATTATTAGCCGAAGGATTCGAAACAGTTGAGGCCCTGACTCCCGTGGATATATGTAAAAGAAGTAAGATAATCGATGTCGAAACCGTTTCTATAACAGAAAACGAATATGTTACTTCTTCTCATGGTGTAACCGTTAAAGCCAATCAAACATGGAATATATCACATCTTGAAGATGGTGATTTACTTGTTTTGCCTGGAGGCTTCCCTGGGTACACAAATCTAGCTGGTTCCAAAGAGGTTGGTCAAATTGTCAAATATTATCTTGAACATGACAAATATGTAGCCGCCATTTGCGGAGCACCTGTCGTTCTGGCTGCAAACGGATTGGCCAAAGGATGCCGCATCACTTGTCATCACAGCGTAGTCGACAAAATGCAGGATTACCATTATACCGGCGAAAAAGTAACCATCGATGGTCGACTCATCACTGGCATTGGTGCTGGTCGTTCATTCGATTTTGCACTGGCTTTTCTTGAGGTTTTATCTGATAAGGGAACCATTGAACGCTTAAAAAAAGGATTAGAATTAATCAAACAATAATTCAAACGAAATGATTAAAGCCGTATTTTTTGATATCGATGGAACCTTGGTGAGTTTCCATACACATGAAGTTCCACCATCGGCCGTCGAAGCACTCGATATTTTACGTAGCAAAGGGATCAAAGTTTTTATATCGAGTGGTCGACACATCAGTTCCATCAACAATTTGGATAATTTACAGTTCGATGGATATGTAACACTTAACGGCGGCATTGTTCTAACCGACAATCAAACAATTTACAAGCATCACATTGAAGACAGCGATATAGAAGCCGTTATCCGCTATCAGGAAAAACATCCTTTTCCCTGCGGATATGTCATGCAGGATAAAATATTCATGAACTATGTCAATGAATCCGTCCTCTCAATCTATCACATGCTCAATTTTCCAGCGCCTCCCATTTATCCCGACAAAAAAGTACTAGGCAACAAAGTTTACCAACTAATCGCCTTTTTCACGACAGAAAACGAAAAACCGATTATGGAAAACCTTCCTCATTGTATAGCCACAAGATGGAACCCTTTATTCTCGGACGTTGTACCCCAAGGAATAAACAAAGGCATAGGTTTACAGAAAATGCTAGAATACTATCACATAAGGAAGGAAGAATGTATGGCTTTTGGTGATGGCGGAAATGATATTCCCATGCTTCGTTATGCAGGTATTGGTGTCGCTTTAGGAGGAGTCGATCAGGAGGTGATGGATGCTGCTGATTATGTTACAACAACGGTAGACGACAACGGAGTCTACAAAGCATTAAAACATTTCAATATCATTTAAATACAGGTATATACAATAACATTTCAGTCTCATCATAAATACAAAATAAACTATCAATAGATTAAATAAGCATAAAAACAGATATAAATAACATGTTGTAAAGCATAATTTTAAAACATAATCTGTATCTTTGCATCAGATAAAGAGAGAAAAGTGTTTAGAATATTTATTAATGAGTTCTTCAAGGGTGAGGAACGTAAAAAATGAAAGTTATGATTTTAGTAGACAATGAAAAAAGAATGCGCGATTTAGCTATGCTGAAATATCAAGCAGCACGTTACAAATCTGTTGGTAATGGATCGATGAGCCAGCAGCTTAATGCAGAAATTCGTCGAATAATGGCTTTGAAGAGCCAAACCCCAAAGAACTAATCCTTTACACCACAACATTGAGGACCATCAACGCAAAAATAAGAGGCGTTGAGTGGCCTTTTTCATTTTAAAAAGGTTACTCCGAATGACTTATAAAATAAGGTTAGACTAAAAAATGATACAAATGCTGATAAAACACTACCGTAGATAATAGAGATTATACAATTGTGACATTTAGTCCACTACTACCTGTTTTTACTATTTACATTATCCATCAAAAAAAGTATTTATTCCATAACCTGCTATTCTGTTATAAAACAGTAAGATGAATTTACTAATTCGAATAAAAAATAAACGATATCAAAATATTGAGCTGTATACGTAACATATTCAAGATATTGTTTTATTATAATATTCGTCGTCTCCACTAACAACAATAGCCACCCTCAATTCTCATATAAATTGTTTTTATCAATAAAAAGTATTGTCTTTGCAGGTAAAGGGTTATATTTGCAAAACAAAAAAAACGAATCAAACGATGAGCTTTATTGATAAACTAAACTTTAATCACCATCCGAAATCGGGTGCAGTGGATTTGCTGAAATATATTGGCCCCGGATTGCTTGTTACCATCGGATTCATCGATCCTGGCAATTGGGCAAGCAATCTGGCTGCAGGTTCGGAGTTCGGATATGGATTACTTTGGATTGTTACTTTCTCTTCAATCATTCTTATTATCATCCAGCATAATGTGGCGCATCTAGGCATTGTTACTGGTTTGTGCCTTTCGGAAGCTGTCAACAAATATATTCCTCATAAAATAGGATATCCAATATTGGGAACAGCTATGCTTGCCAGCATATCGACGGCTCTCGCCGAGATTTTGGGTGGTGCTATTGCACTGCAAATGCTGTTCAGTATTCCACTCAAAGCTGGTGCCGTAATTGTCACAATCGTCTGTCTTGCGATGCTACTTAGCAATACATACAGCAAAATTGAACGATGGATCATCACGTTCGTGTCAATCATAGGACTGTCGTTTCTATACGAACTGATGTTAGTTGACGTCGATTGGGGAACGGCTGTGCAAAGCTGGGTCAAACCTTCTTTCCCGGCCAATTCCACACTGGTCATCATGAGTGTACTAGGAGCCGTCGTAATGCCGCATAACCTATTCCTTCATTCTGAAGTAATACAGAGCCGGGAATGGAACTTGGAAGATGATACAACAATCAAAAAACAACTCAAATTTGAGGTTTTCGATACGATTTTTTCCATGACCATCGGCTGGGCCATTAATTCAGCTATGGTTATTCTGGCTGCTTCCACCTTCTTTAAAAATCATACAGTGGTCACAGAAATTGAACAGGCACAAGAAATGCTGGTACCTTTAGTTGGCGGTAATGCAGGGACGATCTTCGCCGCGGCGTTGCTGTTAGCAGGCGTTTCGTCGACCATCACTTGTGGCATTGCAGGCGCTTCGATCTTCGCGGGATTCTTTGGTGAAGCTTATCACCACAAGGATCTGCACTCAAAAATAGGTATATTAACGTCGTTCATACCTGCATTGATTCTCATCTTCTTTATTGACAATCCACTCAAAGGGCTACTTGTTTCGCAGATGTTACTGAGTGTTCAGCTCCCTATTACCATTTTCACGCAAGTCTATCTTACATCGAATAGCACAGTCATGGGCAAATACGTGAACAGCACAGGAATGAAAATACTACTCTTTGGGTTAGGAATTGCTATCACAGCACTAAACATCGCTTTAGTAATCGATCTTTTGTAAAAGATTGCGTAAACTTTAGAAATTGATTCGGGCTGAGAAGCGGATGCCGCGTTTCTGAATGCCCGGATGACTCAGGTAATTCATACGCCAAACATAGTCGAGACGCAGGAAACGAAAGATATTCTCGATACCGATGCCAGCTTCCACATAAGGATGATTGGCGAAAGTGTAGGAGTTTTCGGGGAACTGATACAATCCGGTGTGATCGACACCGGAAATCATCGGGTTGTTCTTGTCGGACAAGCTGCCGCCCATTCCACGACACGAGAATACTTCGCGCCATTTGAGCTTCTTGATCAAAGGCAGACGATTTAGCAGATTTCCATTAAGATAATAGGTCACATCCCAGAAATAATACTGGTCGCTTAGGAATTCCATCGCATTCATATTTGTGAGCTGTTCGGGCTGAATCGTATATGACAAGTTCACATTAGGGAGAACCAACAGTGGATAAGGCACCTTGCTCCATACCTTGCCTGCTTTGGTAATCACATCCAAATAGCCGAAAGCTGAAAACCAGAAACGCTTCTGCATACCGATATCTGTACGCTGATAATCGTATGATGAACCTAGAAAGTCCTTAACTGCCATCACATGACTTACATTAAGAATCAATGCATCAAAAGTAATTGGATAACGGATATTTCGTGTCTGGTAAAACTTTTCATTTTTTGCATAGCGCACCTTAAGCTCCAATTCGCTCATGTCATAACGACGTATAGGTGAAAACGTTCCATCCGACTCAAAACGATTGAACGCTGCATATTTTGTAGAATATTCGAGGCGGTTGCGAACAGCTGCGCCATAAGCCCAGCCGTTATAGTGTTCGTGATAATACGACAGTTCGGCATTACGCAGATATGTCACGCGCGAATCGTTCTGCCTTTTCCACGCCAGGAACATGTTATCTTTCGTTGCATAAATGTAATTCTGTCCGAGTTCATTGATATCGTACATGTATTCAAAACGGATCGAGTTGAGCGGAAACTCCTTGCGGTAGGTTTTACGATCGTTGAAAGAGTATTCCACCAAGCCGTCGTACTTAAGTTTCTTGTCCTCCGCACCATAAGCCACGTAGGTATCAAAAAACAGGTTCTTGCTGAATGCCGTTGTCGTTGTGCCGCCAACACGGAAGCGCGTGCCTTCGAGCGAGTTGTAGCTCACGGCAGTATTAGCCGGACCAAACTCAAACTTGCTCTTTGACTTGTCAGTGCTAGTAGGAATATAACCTGATGTAAGGATAGACACAACCTTCTCGGTGACATAAAAAATCGGCACCGATCGAAACTTTGCCATTAATTGCTCAACAGTATTAGGATTTCGTTTGATAGCATCTTCAGGACGTGTGGATTTCCAAAAATCTTCGTTCCTGTGATAAGCTTCCTTTGTAGAAATAACAGGAGCACTCACGTCAAAAACATTTGCCAGATTGCCTACAGGCGGATCGAACGACTGTTTGGAATAGATACTTAAACGCCTTGCATACATACCTTTAGATTTCTCACTTAGCTTAAAATCAACAGTAATATCATCCTTGGTAATTATCCTTGTGCTGTCAGAGGCACGTTTGAAAGTCTGCTCGATCGTCATGCCGTAAACAAAGTTGAGGTTAATATTCTTCGGCACATTAAGAAGTACCTTCTGAATGAAATATGTCGAATCGAGCGACACATAAAGATGGCCAGTGAAGCCAAAGGTCTCGACATTGAACGGAACGAAACCTAGATCGACGCACTTTGTACCGTTCACCTGGAGCGTATCCAAAAGATAATACTTATAGTAGTTAGGGCCGATAGTCGAGATTGGACTCACGAAACGCATCAGCAACAGTGGAATATCGTTCTGGAATATATTCACTTCGCGAAAGACCTGGTCTAGTAGTTGCTTAATCCCGTCGCGAGAGAAAATCTCGTCGACACCGGCGGAGCGGTCACCCGAAACGATTCGTTTCTCGGATTTGGGTGATTTGCGATAATACACCATCTCAAGCTTCTCCTTCTCAGAAATGGGAAGGATGGTTTTATGATTGTCCAACGTGTCGACAAACTCAGCCATGAAATCGAACTTTCCGCGCTTCCCTGCCGGACGCACCTTCGGTTGATAATCGTTCATTGCAAAGGTCATTTTCTCATAGTGTTCATACTGAAAGTAATCATGCCTGAGCGGATCAAACTCGCCACGACGATCAATGACGTTCTTGATGAATGAAACTGCCGGATTTTCCTTTTTTGTATATTTCTGGTGCTTGGGTTTTATGACTACTTCATTCAGTGCTATACCTGAAGGAACCAGTTTTACGTGCATATTCGACATCTTTCCCGGCACTACACGAATCGTCTTCGTATCATATCCTAAATATGAAATCTCCAAATATCTTGCTTTCGTAGAAGTTATGAAACTAAAATTGCCGTTACCGTCAGTTGCTGTTCCAACAGTTGTTCCTTTAAAAATAATTGAAACGTAGGGTAAGCCTTCTCCTGTAATTGAGTCTGTAACACTACCTTTGAGTACAATGTTTTGTGCCTCAACTGAGCTGAATGCAAACAAAGCAAATATCAATAGAATTATTTTTTTCCACATTTTCTGTTCAAACTTAAAACCCTTATTCGAAACACCACTTAAAAAGCACGGCAAAATTACAACAGAAAAGTTTCTCTTTTTGTTCCAAAACGAATGGATTGTAGCCCATTTGTCAACAAATAGGCATGGAAATCATTTCTTTCATTATCTCTTAACCTTAAAATATTTTACATATATTTGTAGCCGAAGAATAGTATTAATCATCAAAAATTAATTGCAATACGATGAAAAATAGATTATTAAGTTTATTTTTGGCAGCAGGATTATCGTTGCCAATGCTGGCACAAAGCAATTATGTGCCGTCAAAAGACAATCTTGAAGCCAGAAAAGAGTTTCAAGACAACAAGTTCGGAATATTTCTTCATTATGGTATCTACAGCATGATGGCTGACGGCGAGTGGATCATGAACAACCGGAATATCAATTATAAGGAGTATGCCAAGCTAGCTGAAGGATTCTATCCTTCCAAGTTCAATGCAGCCGAATGGGTTTCGGCCATTAAAGCTTCAGGAGCCAAATACATCTGTATCACTACAAGACATCACGACGGATTTTCGATGTTCGACAGCAAAGTAACCGACTACACCGTCACAAAAGCCTCTCCTTTCAAACGCGATATCATCAAAGAGCTGGCCGACGAATGTCACAAGCAGGGCATCACGATCAACTTCTATTATTCGTTGCTGGACTGGCATCGTACAGACTATTATCCTTTAGGACGCACAGGTCTGAAGGTGGGCCGCGAGACGCACGGCGAATGGGCAACCTACAACCAGTTCATGAAAGACCAGCTGACTGAGCTACTGAGCAACTACGGTAAAGTAGGCGCCATCTGGTTTGACGGATGGTGGGATCAGGACCAGAATAAGTCGTTCGACTGGCATCTGCCTGAACTCTACAGCACAATCCATCAGATCCAACCAGCTTGCCTCATCGGCAACAATCATCATGAAACGCCGTTTGCAGGCGAGGACTTTCAGATGTTTGAACGTGATCTGCCGGGCGAGAACAACGCTGGATTATCCGGACAGGATATCAGCCAACTGCCTCTGGAGACTTGCGAAACAATGAACGGCATGTGGGGTTTCAGAATTACCGATCAGGATTACAAATCGACCAAGACGCTAGTTCGATATCTTGTAAATGCTGCCGGACGCAACGCCAACCTGCTGATGAACATCGGTCCGCAACCGAACGGTGAACTGCCGTCATTGGCTATCGAACGACTCAAAGAGATGGGCGAATGGATGAAAACCTACAGCGAAACCATCTACGGAACACGCGGAGGCATTGTGTCGCCACGCAACTGGGGCGTCACCACGCAAAAAGGCAACAAGCTGTACGTGCATATCATGGATCTGAAAGACACAGGATTATTCCTGCCAATCACGGCACAGAAAATAAAGAAAGCTGTTCTGTTCAAAGACAAGACTCCGATTAAGTTCATGCAGGACAAACAAGGTGTTGTTCTGAAACTGAATGAAGTTCCAAACGACATCGATTATGTAGTAGAACTGGATATGTAATTATTATTCTTCTTCGACCAATCCTTCCAAATAACGTTCGGGAGGCAATCCGATACGCTGCATTAGTCCAGCTAGTGCAGCGTATGTGGATTTATGATTTTCCCAATCAAGAAGTTCTATGTTCTTGATACAATCATAAGGAATAGAAATTTGAATATAAGGCAACAGTTCATTACCTGTAATATGATATGAAGCATCTTCCGGCGGGCAGAACTGCATCAGACGCCACTCCTTCTCCTTCTCATAACGAGAATCGACTATTTCCAAAGAGGCATTACACAACATCGAAAAAAATCGTGAATCAGTTTTAAAACCTGTGTGCTCTTCTGTGTAAAAGAATTTGTCATACTCCACATCTAGTTGAGAAATGAAATTATCAATACATTTTTCTGCATCATATTTACAACGAACTAAGTTACAATTTTCTGTTAGGCAATACTCCGCCAAGGCTTCATAATCTAAAGTAATTTTCATCAACAACGTGTCCTGCTCCAAATCATGAGGAAGTGAAGGCGTTTCATATAACGAACAGGCATACATTTCCATCTCTGGTCCGATTAGCATCTTTCGGCGATTGCGAAAAAATGGTATTTCTCTTTTACTATCTTCTTTCGAAATATAATGTATTTCTTCATAACGTTGGATAGAACGACGAAGAAGAGACAAACCATAATAGATTTTATCTTCAGAGAAAGCATACATCAGATTAGGTAATTGCAAACGCAACGACCTTGAGTTTGATACATTGGAAGCGTCCAAAAACGATTCTAATGTCAGATAAGAATATAACTCCATATTAAGTTTATTTTGCTTCAAATGTACATCTTAAATTCGAAATATTACTTACCTTTGTTAAATTAAAAATCAATTGAACAACTAACAATGAAACGTCGTGATTTCCTAAAAACAAGTGCAATAGCAGGAGCAGCGTTATCCCTCAACTTCGACGGATTACATGCAGCACTGTCAACGAATTCCATTACTGTAGAAAAAGCACCAGATATGGTTGCCGTTATGGGCGGAGAACCCGAAGTAATGCTGGATAGAGCTTTATCAGCAATAGGCGGAATCGGAAAGTATATCAAGAGAGGACAAAAAGTAGTTATCAAACCAAACATTGGCTGGGATCGTACACCCGAACTAGCTGGAAACACCAATCCAAAACTGATTGGAGCATTGGTAAGAAAATGCATCCAGGCAGGAGCTTCGAAGGTGACTGTTTTTGATCACACATGTGATAACTGGCAGAAATGCTATGCAACAAGTGGAATAGCTGAAGCAGTTAAGAATGCCGGTGGAATTATTGTTCCGGCAAATGATGAAAAATATTACAAAGAAGTATCTCTCCCGAATGGGAAAAACTTAAAAAGAGCAAAGATTCATGAGGCGCTAATTGAAGCCGACGCATGGATTAATGTACCTGTGCTCAAAAATCATGGTGGAGCAAAACTGACCTGCGCCATGAAGAACTACATGGGCATTGTTTGGGACAGACGTGATTTTCATAAGAACGACCTGCAACAGTGCATCGCCGATGTCTGCTCTTGGCAAAAAAGACCTGTTTTGAACATTGTTGATGCTTATCGCATCATGTTCCAGAACGGACCACAAGGACAAAGTGCTGCCGATGTAGCTACACTCAAATCTTTGATTGTTTCGCCTGATATTATTGCCGTCGATACAGCATCGCTCAAGCTGTTCAATCAGGTTAAGAAGTTAGACCTGGCTGCTGTTTCACATATCAAAAATGGTGAAGAAATGCGTCTTGGAACATCAAATTTAAATGCTTTGAAAATCAAAAGAATTAAGATCTGATGAAACAAACGAATTATCTAAAAGGATTGCGAGTTCTGCTGGCAATCCTCTTTTTCATACCTATACTTTTATATTTTGTCGACTTTGCCAATCTTTTGCCGGAGTCAACACACTATTTACTTCACATTCAATTGATGCCAGCGGTTCTGGGCGGATTCATCGTAATAGTCATCGTTCAACTGCTGTTGGCCCTGTTTTTGGGACGGATCTACTGCTCCACCTTTTGTCCGGCAGGCGTTCTTCAAGACGTGATAAACAGAATATTTTGTATTGGAAAGAAAAAGAAAAAAGGAAGCCGACGCTTCAATTATCACAAGCCATACAACTGGCTGCGCTATTCGATTCTAGCTGTAACAGCGATTCTTGCCGTATTCGGAATAAGCGAGTTGTGCCTGTTACTGGATCCATACAGCAACTTCGGACGTATTGCAACGAATTTATTCAGACCGGTTGTAATGGGTGGCAACAATCTGTTGGCTGATCTGCTGATGAAGATGGACAACTATGCCGTCTATCATGTGACAATCACCACGGTTACAGCAGCCGGAATAACGGCGGGAGCTGTCGCGCTGATCGTATTCATCGTCATGGTTATCTTTCGCGGACGCTTATTCTGCAACACGATTTGTCCGGTCGGAACATTGCTGAGTCTGTTTTCACGCTACTCGCTGTTCCGCATTTCTTTTGACAGTAGTGCTTGCACCCACTGCGGCAACTGCGAACACACTTGTAAAGCAGAAGCTATCGACAGCAAAGCGATGACGGTTGATACTTCGCGCTGTGTAGACTGCTTCAACTGCACATCGTCTTGCCCAAAAGGCGGACTAAAATATCGTTTTCTGCCTAAAAGAAGCAAAGAAACGGCAACAGCCACAACGGCGGCTTGCAATAACAAAGTACAAGAAACAACGGCTAACGAGCAGAACAGCCGCCGAAACTTCCTGACAACGAGTGCAACGATCGCTGCATCGCTGCCGGTTATTTCTGTCATCGCTGCCGAAACAGGCAATAATAAGAAACAAGTTTCTCACGGAGAAGAGCATTGGTCGCCAACAACGCCTCCGGGATCAATCAGCCTGGCACGGTTCAAAGACAAATGCACAGGCTGCCAGATTTGTGTCGTACACTGTCCGACGCAAGTACTGAGACCAACAGGAATGGAGTATGGACTCGATTACATGCTCAAACCGAGGATGGCTTATATCAGCAGTTATTGCAACTACTCGTGTACGACCTGCTCGGATGTTTGTCCGGTCGGAGCCATCAAACCATTGACCAAGACAGAGAAAGAGACAACACAGATCGGTATAGCTACATTCTTCATCGACAGATGCGTGGTTAGCACCAAAGACCAAGACTGCGGCGCCTGCTCCGAACATTGTCCGACACAAGCTGTGCACATGGTCCCTTACAAAGGAACACTGACGATTCCGCAGGTCAATCCTGCACTGTGCATCGGTTGCGGCGGCTGCGAATCCATCTGTCCGGTTCGTCCGATGCGCGCCATTATGATCAAACCGAACGTGGTTCACAAGAAAGTAAACAAGCCGAAAGCACAACAGGAAAAGAAAGTTGAAGTTGACGATTTTGGCTTCTAGGAGAAGAATATCAAAAATTTCATTAAGGAAAAGGCTCTACCTGTGAAAGTAGAGCCTTTTATTCGTATCTTTGTGGCCATGAAATTTGAAGTACAGCACAACGATTCGATGTCGAATGCAAGGGCGGGCGTGATTACCACTGACCATGGAATTATTGAAACGCCTATTTTTATGCCTGTTGGAACGCAAGGCACGGTGAAAGGCGTGCATGTGCCCGAACTGAAAAACGACATCAAAGCGCAGATAATCTTAGGCAACACCTATCATCTGTATCTCCGCCCGGGAACGGGTATTCTGGAACAAGCCGGCGGCTTGCATAAGTTTAACTCCTGGGACAAACCCATCCTGACCGACAGCGGAGGATTTCAAGTCTTCTCGCTTTCAGAAAATCGAAAACTGCACGAAGAAGGTGCTGAATTCAGATCGCACATCGACGGATCTAAACATTTCTTCACGCCGGAAAAAGTGATGGACATTGAAAGAAGCATCGGGGCCGACATCATGATGGCTTTCGATGAATGTTGCCCAGGAACAGCCGAATACGACTATGCCCGAAAATCGCTGGAACTGACTGAACATTGGCTCGACCGGTGCTTGAAGCAATTCAATGCCACCGAACCCAAATATGGTTATTCACAAAGCCTCTTTCCTATCGTGCAAGGATGCGTATATCCCGATCTGCGCCGGCATGCTGCCGAGAATGTTGCCGAAAAGAATGCCGACGGAAATGCCATTGGCGGACTGGCTGTGGGAGAACCGACGGAAAAAATGTACGAAATGATTGAAATAGTAAACGAGATCCTGCCTAAAGACAAGCCCCGCTATCTGATGGGAGTCGGAACACCGGCCAATCTGCTCGAAGCTATCGAACGCGGAGTCGACATGTTCGATTGCATCATGCCTACACGCAACGGGCGCAACGGACAACTGTTTACACGCTTTGGCACAATCAATCTGCGCAACAAAAAATGGGAAAGCGACTTCTCGCCTATCGATGAAGATGCCAACTCATATGTAGATACACTCTACAGCAAAGCTTATCTGCATCATCTGATTAAAGCCAATGAACTTTTGGGATTGCAGATTGCCTCCATCCACAACCTGGCATTCTATCTGTGGCTCGTCAAAGAGTCACGGTTAAAAATTATGGATGACACGTTTACATCATGGAAAAGCAGCATGATCAAACAACTGTCGAACAGATTATAAGAATAGAGAGATGAAATTCAGATTGAAACATATATCAATAAAGCAGGTGATTCGCAAATTTATCGAAGAGATAAAATCCGGATTCAGAGCAATCAAGAGTTTCAGGCCCAAACACATATTCAAACATGCTGACGGGACGAACCGGTTGAAACTTTTGGATTTTTATATCATCAAACAATTTCTGGGCACATTTATCTTTTCTATCGCTTTGATCATTGCTATCTGTGTTGTGTTCGATATCAATGAAAAGATTGACAAGTTTCTTAATCCGGATGTACCATTGAAAGCTATCATTGTCAATTATTACATGAATTTCATACCCTATTTCATAAACATGCTTAGCCCGCTGTTTACGTTTATTGCTGTTATATTCTTCACTTCAAAACTGGCTGATAACTCAGAAATCATCGCCATGCTGTCCAACGGAATCAGTTTCCGCCGACTGATGCTCCCTTATTTCATTTCAGCTGCCATCATTGCACTGGGAACATTCGTGCTGAATGCCTACTTGATCCCACCATCCAACAAAATAAGAATTGACTTCCAAAACAAATATATCCGTAACAAAAAAACAGAGTATGTACGCGCAGCACAACTGGAAATAGAACCAGACGTATTTGCCTACTTCGACCGATACGATGCCAAAGCTGATATGGGATATCGTTTCTCGCTTGAGCACTTTAAAAACAAAAAACTTATATCGCGTTTGACCGCCAACTCCATCAAACATGATTCATTGTATCGATGGACGCTCAACGATTATATGATTCGCAACTTCAAAGGAATGCGTGAACAAATCGCGGAAGGTTCACGCTTGGATACGACGTTGACTGTTCTGCCATCGGATATTCTGATATCCAAAAATGATTGTGAAACACTGACATCACCTGAACTAGCCACTTATATCAAGAGGCAAAAACAAAGAGGCATTGGAAATATCCAAACATTCCAAATTGAATATCACAAACGATACGCATCCATCATGGCAGCATTCATCTTAACAACCATAGGTGTATCATTGTCATCCAGAAAAATAAAAGGAGGAATGGGAGTCAATATCGGTATTGGATTAGCCTTAAGTTTCTCCTATATTTTGTTCACAACAGTAACATCCACTTTTGCCATCAATGGAAACCTTAGCCCATGGTTAGCCGCATGGATACCGAACATAATATATTCATTTATTGCTATTTATCTCTATTTCAAAGCTCCCCGCTAAACGACCTATATTAAAATTAGAACATAAAACAAAGAAAAAAAGTATTAGCCATACACAACATCTTCCTATTGTTTTTGTTTTAAAAGTATGTTGTCATGGACAACAAGATTGAGAGAACGAATTCATATACATTATTATTAATTATAAAAGTTGAATAACAAAATGAAAAAGAATTTACTATTCTTATTTGCTTTGATCTGTGCCACGAGTCTTTTTACTTCTTGTGGTGATGACGATGATAATGGCTGGAAAGATATTCCATCCAGTATTTCTTCAAGTAATGTGACCATGTCATTGAACGGTGGAACCATTTCTGGAGCAACAGCAAGTTTACAAGTTGAGAGTGGAGATGCAGGTGTATTAACTTTGAATAATTTATTATACAAACATGCATCTGTTCCTGTGAATGTTACACTGACAAAAATCAGTGAAGGTTCATACGACTTCGAAGGCAGCACGAACATCGACGGAACAACAAAAGCCGATGATCTGGGCCTAACGATAAATGTAAAAGGGAATGTAACTACAGCAGGCAAACTGACTGTTACGGTAACGACTTCAGGTTGGGGTTCAATCTCCAATGTATTCTCGGGCGATAGCCTGAATGTCACCTATGACGGAACAGCCAACAATACCTTCCCTGTTACACTGCTGACAACTGCTAAAGGTAAAGCCAGTCTACTATTCAGCAAGATCCCGAATGTAGCCAACAATGCTACAGCAGAAGTTACTGTTACAGAAAGTGGAGACAGCTACAAATTGGAAGGAACCAGTACTTTGGATGGTGGATTCACAGTTAAGATAACTGGTACAGCAACAAAGACATTACTTACTTTGGCTGTAACAACTTCAGGATATGGAACACTCAACAAATCATACACTGCCAGCGACAACACCATTACTTATGATGGCGCTGCTTTAACGAGTGGTTATGTTTCATTGAAAGCTACTTCTGAAACATCCGGAACAATCAGCATCAGTGGCGTTATTCCTGGTCCAAGCAACGTAACATCAGTAGATATTCCGAACTGTACAATCAAAGAAGTTAGCGATGGTTCATACACAGTCAGCGGTTCATCAAAGACAAGCGCATACGAACTTTCGTTCAACGGCACAATCACCAACAAGAAATTGAATGGTGCCATCACATATAAAATCCTATCATCTATTGTTGGTACATGGAAACCTAAAGTAACAACTGCAGGTGCTGCATCCATCTTCAATTTCACTTCCAAGAACGGATACGTTACTTTCTCCGATAGTATTATTAATATGCTTCCATCTGCTCTGAAGCCATATATTGTAAAACAAATGCCAGATGCTGCATTCAAACAAGTTATCCAAGGATTACTTGCACAATATGTTCCATATCTCACTTCTGTCCAATACACCGAAGGAGGCGATGTAAATCTTACATTTGTGAAACTGAATGCGACAACACCAACTACATTGAATGGATTTCTTCACTACTATATCCAAAATAATCAAGTATTCTTCGTTATTGATATTCAGAAAGCAATAACGTTGATTCCGAAGACAAAAGCATGGGATCCAAATACAGCACTTACTGATGGTGTTCCTTTGACATTCACAATAAGCAACGGTGTAATGCAGATCGTTTTAACTCAAGAAGTTGCAACAGGTGTACTTGGTTTAGTCAATCAATTGCTTCCGATGGTCGGTTCAATGATGGGCAGTAAAGCAGCTATGATTACAACAATCTTTAGTAACGTGAACTCAATCATGAACGAATGTACTTCATTCGAAGCAGGGTTGATCATGGTAAAACAATAATAACGTCGTAGGATTTCATTTCTTACAGATATTATACATCATACGCGTGCGATAGAAAATAAAATTCTATCGCACGTTTTTTTTAACACTATACTTTAATCACTTCCCATATGTAATCGTAATTTTGCGTAACAAATAAAAGTTCTTGTTTTGAGAAAAAAGTGAATAAACGCATACGATTCATATATACCTTTATCCTATTATGCACCTTTGGGCACTTAAATGCTCAAACAAATATGTTGTCTTTAGCACACGACAGCACACTTACTAAAGAATCGCCGCAATGGATGTCATTTCAAGATAAAGTAAACAAGATCATCAGTAAGCGATCATTTCAAATGACATATGTAGGCGTGCCTCTCATTATTGGCGGCCTGATTGTAAAGGAAGAAGACGACCATTTTCGAAACTTGCGTAATTCATACATTCCGGATTTCAAGAATCATTATGACGACTATCTGCAATATTCACCTGCAGTCGCCATGCTGGCCCTAAAAGCATGTGGCGTTGAGGGACGAAGTTCATGGGGACGGATGTTGATGTCTGATCTTTTTTCAGTGGGACTCATGGCAGCTTCCGTCAACTCAACCAAATATACGATGAAAGTACCCCGTCCCGACGGTTCAACACGCAATTCTTTTCCTTCGGGTCATACGGCTACCGCATTCATGCTGGCGACTATGCTTCATAAAGAGTATGGGCTGACGCAAAGCCCGTGGTACAGTATCGGCGGATATTCAGCTGCGGCAGCCACAGCTGTTACACGAATCATGAACAACCGACATTGGCTTTCGGACATTATGGTTGGTGCAGGCATCGGAATTCTTTCAACTGAAATGGGATATCTGTTTGCAGACTTGATTTTCAAAGATAGAGGACTACGCCATGATTTATTAAGTTACAACAATTTTGATTATAAGCGTCCTCCATCGTTCTTCGGACTATCCATGGGATTCAATCTGATGCCGACACATTTTAATCTCTCTCCGGAAATAGAACTAAAAGCCTCTCCCGGAAGCAAAATGCAATTAGAAGGCGCTTGGTTTAAAAACCGATATTTTGGTATCGGAGGCGAATTTTCCGCTTTAAGTATGCCTCTATCACTAGTCCGCCCAATTGCTGACGTGGCCAAAGAAGGCGTTGTCTACAAAGTCGATGCGCTCGAATCCGGACCACTGGATATTATTTCAACCTATGCCGGACCTTATTTTTCTTTTCCACTAACCGACCACTGTCTAATTGGTTCCAAACTATTGGTAGGTGTCAGTTATTCGCCAGCGAACAGTATTTCTGCTTATTACAAAACTGAAGAGACCGGAATAAGTGGAAAACAAAAGATTGAGGACATAAAACATTCCTACAATATTGGATATGAAACGGGGATATCCGTCAATTACATTATAAAGCCAAAATTAAGTGTTCGTATTTATACCGATTACAATGTAATCCCAGCACGCCATGTAAGTTTCGGACTGAGTGACAACAAAGTATTCGAACGTCAGGAGCGTCACGAGATACTTCACATGATAGCGGTAGGTGCTTCTGTTAATGTACTGCTTTGGAACTGATTTACTAAATAATAGACATTTCTTTTAGTAACATATATATTATACGCAAAAAAGTATATACTTTTAGTATACGAAAGTATATACTTTTGCACTACGGAAGTATATACTTTTGAGGTATGAAAGTATATACTTTTGACATTCGAAAGTATATACTTTTTTCATCAAGATACTAGGAATCTTTTTAAGCCTACTTTTTCTCCCCTTTTTGAGGATATTTGTGGAACAAACTCCACCATCTTAATTTCAGAACGCCGAACAGCGCTTCTCCAAAAATAGAGGAATTCATCTTTGAAGTACCAAGCACACGATTGACAAATACAATTGGGACCTCTATAATCTTAAAACCGCATTTATATGCTGTATATTTCATTTCAATCTGAAAAGCATATCCTTTAAAATGAATATGATCCAAATCTATCGTTTCTAGCACTTCGCGTCGATAGCATTTGAAACCTGCCGTCGTATCTTTTACATTGATTCCGGTGACGAAGCGTACATACATCGAAGCACCATACGACATCAACACACGGCTTAAAGGCCAGTTGACCACATTCACGCCATTACAATACCTCGATCCAACAGCAATATCGCCACCCTGTTCGGCACAAGCAGCATAAAGCCGTGGCAAATCATTCGGGTTATGACTGAAATCGGCATCCATCTCGAAGATGTAATCATACTTATGTTCTATCGACCACTTGAAACCACAAATATAGGCAGTTCCCAATCCCAGCTTTCCTTTCCGTTCAATCATAAACAACTGTTCGGGGAACTCTGTCTGCAAACGCTTTACAATATCAGCTGTTCCATCCGGTGAACCGTCATCAATAATTAGAATATGAAAAACCTTCTCCAAGCCAAATACGGCACGGATAATATTTTCAACGTTTTCCTTTTCGTTGTAAGTTGGAATAATAACAATACTATCTGACATAAGCCATGAACTGTTTGTTGTAATATATACCGGCGAAGATAAGGATTTTTAATGATTTAGTTCAATTGAATCCGGATTTTTAGACAAAAATAGTATCTTTGCCCTCTGAAACGGCTGATTGTCCCAACAAACGGGCAATTATTCAATGTCAAATTATTGCATGGAGATTCAAGAATTACTGAAACTGTATGCTGCACATCCCCAAGTGGCAGCAGCAGACAGCTTGCTTAAAGACAATGCGTCTCGTAACCTGTTTTTCAAAGGTCTGAACGGCTCGGGAGCAGCTATGACCATTGCTTCTCTTTTTCTGAAAGAGAGAGGTCGCTGTTTGTGTATCCTTAATGATTTGGAAGAGGCAGGCTATTTTTATCATGACTTGGTACAACTTCTTGAAGATGAAGAAATATATTTTTTTCCATCCGCTTATCGTCGCGCAATCAAATATGGTCATATTGATCCGGCTAACGAAATATTGCGCACGGAAGTGCTGAGCATGCTTCAAGGGAAAAACAATCCTTTCATCATTGTCAGCTATCCGGATGCACTCGCCGAAAAAGTAGTTGCCCAAGATATTCTAAAGGAAAATACTTTAAAAATAAGTGTTGGCGAAAAGATTGACAACATGTTCGTGTCCGACGTACTGAGACAGTACGGATTCGAACAAGTGGATTATGTCTATGAACCCGGACAATACGCTTTGCGTGGCAGTATTCTGGATGTCTTTTCGTTCTCTTACGAGTTCCCTTATCGTATTGATTTCTTCGGTAATGAAGTAGAAACAATACGCTCATTCGATATCGAATCACAACTTTCAAAAGAAAAACTGGAAAGCATCTATATCGTTCCTGAAATGAAGAAAAAGTCAGAAAGCAGTTCTTCGCTGCTCGACTCACTTCCAAAGGAAACTTTCATTGCAGTCAAAGACTTGTCATGGACAAAAGAGCGCATTGGCAGTATTTGGAATGACGAACCGATTATCGGCGATGAAGAATCATTCACAGACATTTCTGTGATGCGCAACAAACTGACTACTGATGCTGATTTTATGCATTCGGTATTGGACTTCAGACGCATCTCTTTCGGTTCACATTCTTCAGGTGTAGCCGATGCTGTCCTCTCTTTCAACACAACACCGCAACCTATATTCCATAAAAATTTCGACTTGGTAAGCCAGTCTTTCGAGGAATATTTGCAAAACGGTTACAAACTATATATTCTGAGTGATGTCGACAAGCAGACGGAAAGAATCAAGACCATCTTTGAAGACCGAGGAGAAGATCGTCATTTCACGCCTGTCAGTCATACTATTCATGAAGGTTTTGTCGACAACACACTGAAATCGTGCTTCTTTACCGATCATCAGCTGTTCGATCGTTTTCACAAATACAGTCTGAAGAGTGATAAGGCACGTAGCGGTAAAATGACGCTTTCGCTGAAAGAACTCAACCAGTTCTCAATAGGCGACTATGTTGTACATATCGATCATGGCATCGGACAGTTCGGTGGACTAGTTCGCATAGAAGTGAACGGCAAAATACAAGAAGCCATAAAGCTTATATATCAACACAACGACATCATTTTTGTAAGCATCAACTCTCTCCACAAACTATCAAAATATAAAGGGAAAGAGAGTGGCGAACCACCGAAACTCAGCAAACTTGGTACCGGCGCCTGGGAAAAGATGAAAGAGCGCACGAAAGCGAAAGTAAAAGACATCGCGCGCGACTTGATTGTGCTTTATTCGAAAAGAAAGAACGAGAGAGGTTTTGCTTTCAGTCCAGACAGTTTCATGCAACACGAACTGGAAGCCAGCTTCATCTATGAAGATACGCCTGACCAAACGAAAGCAACGGCAGAAGTAAAAGATGACATGGAAAGCGAACGGCCGATGGACCGCTTGATTTGTGGAGACGTTGGTTTCGGAAAGACCGAAGTGGCTATTCGCGCAGCATTCAAGGCTGTAGCTGACAATAAGCAAGTGGCTGTTCTGGTTCCAACAACAGTACTTGCCTTCCAGCATTATCAGACATTCACCGATCGCCTCAAAGATTTTCCGTGCAAAATTGATTATATCAGTCGTGCCCGCTCACCCAAAGAAATCAAAGAGATTCTCAAAGAGCTGAAAGAAGGCAATATCAATATTATCATTGGTACACACAGATTGGTCGGCAAAGACGTCGTATTCAAAGACTTGGGACTGCTGATTATTGATGAGGAGCAGAAGTTCGGCGTTTCTGTAAAAGAGAAGCTGCGCCAGATGAAAGCCAATGTTGATACACTCACTATGACAGCTACACCTATTCCGCGCACACTGCAGTTCTCGCTTATGGGCGCACGCGACCTTTCAAATATTCTCACGCCGCCGCCCAACCGCTATCCGATTCAAACTGAAGTGGAACGCTTCAATCCGGACATTATCCGTGAAGCAATCAACTTCGAGATGAGCCGTAACGGACAGGTATTCTTCATCAACAACCGCATTCAGAATATTTATGAGATTGAAGCGCTTGTCAAACGTGAAGTGCCCGATGCGCGCGTCGTTGTCGGTCACGGACAGATGGAACCGGAGAAACTGGAGAAAATCATCCTCGACTTCGTCAACTACGAATATGATGTGCTCATTGCCACCAGCATTGTTGAAAACGGCATCGATGTGCCAAACGCCAACACCATCATCATCAACAATGCACAGCAGTTCGGGCTCTCTGATCTGCATCAGTTGCGTGGACGCGTTGGTCGAAGCAACAGGAAGGCTTTCTGTTACCTCCTCTCTCCGCCTCTTTCCACTCTCACGCAAGAAGCACGCCGTCGCTTGCAAGCCATTGAAAGTTTTGCTGAACTGGGCAGCGGCATACATATTGCCATGCAGGATCTCGACATTCGTGGTGCAGGCAACATGCTTGGTGCCGAACAAAGCGGCTTCATCGCCGATCTGGGCTATGAGACCTATCAGAAGATTTTGGAAGAAGCTGTCGACGAACTCAAGACGGACGAATTTGCCGATCTCTACTCAGACGCGACACAGAAACATGCCGACACAGGCAGCGAGTACGTGCGCGATACGCTTTTCGAAAGCGATCTGGAGATGATGTTCCCACCAACGTATATTCCAAACGATTCCGAACGCGTTTCTCTTTATCGCGAACTCGACAACATGGAACAGGAACGCGACATTCAGACTTTCACTTCACATCTGGAAGACCGCTTTGGAAAAATTCCTGAAGAAGGTATGGAACTGATTCGCGTAGTACGACTCCGCCGCATGGCAAAAAGACTGGGCATGGAACGCATCATCTTGAAAAAAGGACAGATGAGCATCTATCTGGTCAACAATACTGACAGTCCTTACTATCAAAGTGAAGCATTCGACAAGCTGATAGCATTCGTCCAGAAATATCCGCGTGCTTGCAATCTCCGTGACCAAAACGGCAAACGCAGCATCGTCATCAAACAAGTGCCCAACGTAGAACAGGCTTGCAACTATCTCGATGAGATGGAAAAGATGTAAAGGAATTTAGAAAAGTACATAAAAAAGACCTCTTCGAATAATCAATCGGAAGAGGTCCTTTTTTATTATACAGAACGAGGTTCTATTATTTCACATTATAACCTGTTACAACAAGCTTGGCTACATTGCCTCTTGTGTCTTCATCTTTCCAATGAATACGGATTTCCTTTTTCTCGCCGGGAAGCAAAGCAAAATAATTATCGGAATAGAATACTGGTAAAAATTGCTGTCCGTCGTTATTGCCTAACACATTCAAACGAATCATCAAGGCAGGAGTAGAAGAAGTATTCTCGATCATTGCCGTTGCATTCCATGTGCCATCGGCAGCCTTATCGGTTGTCATATTCGATTGCAAAGCAATTTTTGGCAGGTCTTTTAATGCCTGATAATTATTTTCTTCCAGACTTCTGTGATAGAAATTATCTGAGATTACTCGACCATTCTCGGTCAGTGTTAGCTTGATAAAATGGACTTTCGACAGATTATCAGGAAATTCCAGTTTGATACATTTATCTGTTGTATCTTCATTACTATCAACAATAATCTCTTTTTGCCATGCCACAGAAACATCCATGTTCAATATTTGCACTTTAGCAACCAGACCTTTATGTGTTCCTGCACTGTAGTTTACCACTTCAATCTCATCAGTAGCCGGATTCCATTGAATATGCAGCGGCTCGGATGCTTTCTTGCAAGCAAAGTAAGCAGCCGTCGGTTCGAAATAATAATCATATGTTTGCCAAACCATTGACGGCCAGCAAGGATGGCTCATCCACATCAGCAATCCCATGCGGTTCTTGCTTCTCGATTCGAACATGCTGCGATGACCATCATAATTCACCCACTGCGCCAATTCCGAAAATTCCTTTGCATTTTGCGGTTCACCGTAACCTTTAGCTATAATCTCATTGAATGAAGTACAGCCTTGTGCGCCTTCGCGTGTATAATCATGCATTCCCCACTGATCGCCTTGCGGCCACAATCCTGAAGGAGAGAATGTACGAAGCATACTTTCATACGACATCACATTTGGCATACCACGTTCGCTATGGAACTTGTCGTTGCCTGTTTCCAACGTAAAATATACTTTTGCAGGAAGCATACGATAAGGACCATGGCCGCTCACTACATCATCGGCAGAACTTGGAATATAATGCATATCCGAATGCTCTTCACTTATGATGCGTCTCAAAGCAGTTTCAATCTTTTCCGGAGGAAATCCTTCATTACGTCCGCAATACAAACCTATGGAAGCGTGACTACGAATGCGTTTGACATAATCCTCAGCATTGGCGATAAACAAATCCGGATAATAGGGATCAGGTCCGTCTGCAGGATTTGCCAACCAAAAGTCTTGCCAAACCATTACGCCATGGCGATCACAAGCTTCATAGAATTCCTTGTCACCAATCATACCTACCCAGTCGCGAATCATTGTAAAATTCATGTCAGCATGATAAGCTACAGCTATATCATATTCACGACCACGATAATTCAGGTTCGACTCGCCGAAGCCCCAGTTTCCGCCGCGACCAATGAAGCGGCGACCATTGATGAACATGCTCAACACATGATTATCTTCGTTGTAAGTCATCTGGCGGATGCCGGCTTTATAATCGTAAGTATCCGACACCTTGTTATTAATCTTGAAAGTAAAATTCGCATCATACAAATTTGGCTCTCCATAACCTTTCGGCCACCACAAGCACGGATTCTTTACATTCAACTGTGCAAAATCATTTGCATTGAAAGAAATTGTACGCTCTTCGCCGGGCGCCAACTGAACAGCTTTCTGGAATGTTATATTCCCAATCTTGCCTTCCAGCACGCCCTTGACCACCTTTGCATCATGATTCTTTACAATCACTTCGGCTGTCAACTTGGCTGAAGTCGTATCAGGCAGAGGCAACACGGATTGAATCAAAGGATCGGCAACTGTCACTTTTCCTGTTGTAGTCAGTGATACATCATTCCAAATACCGATATTACGACCGCGAATTGTCGGGATCCAGTCCCAGCCGATTGTTGCATGAAATGTTGGATTATCAGCACCTACAATACCGCCATTAAAGTCGGTACTCTGTCTGTTCTTCTCTTTGATTGCACCCAGATGAGCATTTTTTATAATCTCAACAGCAACCACATTCTTTCCTGCAACGATAGCATCCGTCACATCAAATATACCACGCATAAAAGCACCCTCAATGCGTCCAAGCTTCTTGCCATTCAGATAAACATTGGCTTTCCAGTTAATCCCATCAAAATTTAGAAACAACCGCTCCTGTTTGAAGTTTTGGGGAACTTCAAACTCCGTACGATACCAGAAGTTCGAATAGAAGAACGATTCGGAAACCTGTAATTGATTATCGGCATAATTCGGATCGGCTATAGCACCAATATTCCGATAGCTGCTCAATACTGTTCCCGGAACAGTGGCTATGATCCAATTCGCCGGTTTATAACTCCCCGAAGAAATCATTTCGCCTGTCGCTTCCACTTCTGAAGCGCGCTGCAAACGCCAATTTCCACCGGATAGATTCATTTCTTTCTTTGTCGTTGTAGGCAGCGCCGTAGAATGTGCGACCAGACCACCTTTACCCATCACTTCCATCTCACTCAAGATATAAGCCTTATCATTAGCCGGCTGTTGCATCAAAATACGTACATAGCGCGCTTGTTGATTGTTGCTCAATGCTATTTCATCTATCAACGACGGTCCGCCGGGCAACTCTGCAACATCACTCCAAGTTTTAGCATCGTCAGAAACTTGCACTTTACCTTTAACAGCCTTATTTATCCAATGCAAAACGACCTTGTCGAAACTTGAACGACTGCCAAGGTCAACGTACAACCATTCTTCACCCGTTGTTGCACTCATCCATGCGCTATTGAAGAATTTCGAAGGCTTCATCTCAATCAATCCACCTTTCTTATCATAGAAATTTGCTTCGGTGAACGCCCATGACTGAGCACCTGCCATCTTCAAATGAACACGGAAATACGAATAAGCAGCATCTGTACTGAATATGATGTTCTCATCCAATTGCCTTGCCTGCATGGCCGATTGCTTATCTTGCTTGTTCGGATCGCTGCTTTGGTTATAGCTCATGGCTTTACCTGGCAGTCCGTTACTGCCTAACTTGCCAATTTCCGTCCAGGTCTCTCCATCGTTGGAAGCCAAACATATCATCTGGTAGCCGCTGTTGGCCTCTTTCTCATCATAAACAACCATTCCTTTCAGATTCAGCTTGACCGCTGTTTCACTATAATTATATAATGAAAACTGAAAATAAGTATCTGTTCCCGTGAATGTATTCTTGGAATAAGGACCTTCGTCAATCATCCATTCGCGTTCACGACGAGGCACCGGACCAGCAGGAGTAGACAGATCCAAATACTGAGGCTGCTTATTCGTTACTATGCCGTCTGTTGCCAACTGCGCTGTCAGATTATAATCATGACTTGACGAACCAAATGCTGCACGAAGAAGCGCAATATTCCGATACGTGCTGTTATCAGGCGCCAATGAAGGCGAAAAGTCTTCCTTCGGACTGCCGGGATACTGGCCTATACCTCGCGTGTAATAGTTTGATCGGTCAACAGACTGTGCCGTGACGTTTGAATCGACAAATCCACCCACAAGCAATGAAGCCATTGCCATTCCGCAAATGGTGACGATTCGAGAATGTTTTATCTGCCCTTTCATATATGATATATTTACTGATTTACGAATATCTCATCCGCAAATGTACACAAAATACTGTAAATCCAAAGCAATGCATCTAATAATAAGTCGACTGCCCATTTCCATCTATAATCCTATAGAAAGCGTCTATTTAAAAACATCCTATATCTGTTCGTGAAGAAAAGAAATAATCTTACTTTTGCAGCATAAAAAGGAAAAAATATGGAAATTTCTTTTAGACCCATTACAATAAAGGACAAAGAACTTATTACCTCATTCACCTTACCCAGCGATAATCGCAATTGCGATTACTCCTTTTCAAATATCTGCAGTTGGCGATTCCTTTACGACACAGAGTTTGCTGTTGTCGACAAGATGCTGCTTATTCGTTTTTGGATTGAAAATAAAACAAAGATGGTTTATATGGCGCCAACCGAACAGATAGATTTGAAGCATGCCATAGAATTATTGGAAACCGATGCCAAAAAGAATGGTCGCGAACTGTGCATGCTGGGCGTAACACCCGAAGCAAAAATCAGACTTGAAGAGGCAATGCCGGGAAGCTTCATCTATCTCTCTGACCGTGACTACTTCGATTATATTTATCTTAGAGAGGATCTGGCAACTTTGCGTGGTAAGAAGTATCAAGCCAAACGTAATCATGTCAACAATTTTGTCAAGACCTATCCATACAAGTATATTGAAATCACTCCTGAACTGGTTCCCGAATGTCTGCAACTGGAAAGTAAATGGTTCAAAGCAAACAGCGGCGGCGATGATGAACAAGAACTGAATGACGAACGTCGTTCGATGATCTATGCATTGAATCATTGTGAAGAACTGGGACTCAGGGGCGGTGCCATTTGTGTAAATCATCAGATTGTGGCATTCTCATTCGGAGCTCCTATCACGTACAATACTTTTGGTGTTCATGTAGAAAAAGCGGATGTAAACTACGAAGGCTCGTATGCTATCATCAACAAAGAGTTTGCGGCACATCTACCAGAACAATATATCTACGTCAACCGTGAAGAGGATTTGGGTATTGAAGGACTTCGCAAGGCAAAACTATCCTATCAACCAACAATTCTGCTGGAAAAATCGGCAGCCATCAAAAAACTAATCATCTGAGATGAAAGACAGGAAGCAACAAATCATTGACCTTTGGAAAGTCTGCTTTGATGACTCCAACGAGTTCATGAACCTCTTTTTTCAATGCATTTACAAAGAAGAGAATGCACTTGTCATCAAGCAGGAAGAAGAGATTGTTTCGGCTTTGCAACTGCTTCCTTACCAAATGAATTATCTCGGTCTGGATGTTCCGGTCAGCTACATTTATGGCGTATGTACCAAGCCTTCCAAACGTAATAAAGGATTGATGCATCAACTACTGCTAAACACTTTCGAAGAAGCACGGCGACGTGGAAGCCGGCTAGTATTTCTGATTCCTGCCGAAAAATGGCTGTTTGAACTCTATCGCAAAAACAGTTTCACAGAAGCATTCTTTTATAAAGAAGAAGAATATCTTCCTGCCAAAGATTTCAAGCCTGCTTTACCAATGACTGTCCAGCAGGCGAATCACATGCCCATTGATAAACTCCATGCATTCTTTGACCGTCAGATACGGAAACGGACTTGCTGTGTTCTGCACGATCATTACGATCTCTATATAAATATACTTGACCGTCATTTCAGCGACGAGAAAGTGCTGGTAGCCATGAACAATGAGAAAGTGCCTATAGGCATAGCTTTCGTAAAGTTCCTTGAAGATAAGAGGGATGGAAAGGTTTTGTACATTGACGAACTCCTTTACGAAAACAGTCAAGCGAAGGCGTTCCTCATTCAAAGGGTGCTCTCCACTTATCATGCAGCAAAAGCCATCTGCCGCACGCCTGCATCTTCAGGCGAACAAAACATTCGCCATGGCATGGCCCATCTGATTGACCGCAAATCTTTTGTAAAACAATGGCTGACCCTCAATCCATCAGAAGAAAAAGAAGAGACACTCATGGCGATGGACGAAACGTCGCTGCTCCACCTCCTGTTCAATAATGGAGAGAACTATGCTTATATGAGCCTTATGCTCGAATGATTTATCTGCCACAAACGGCTTTAAACGAACAATATTCGCAAGCCTTTCCAGTTGCTGTCTGCACAAAAGGAACCGACGTATCAAATATTTCATCCAAACAGGAACGTAAACCTGCTTCAAACTCATCATGCAGATCCATATAATCAGCAACACCTTCAGAACGCCGAGTATCCAAACGATGGCGGATATCCGCATTAAAATCATCGTCAAATGTCGAGCGAACCGCATAAATTCCCGGGCGTATAGCCTTCACTCCTGTACCGGTGCGATACATCCATGAATAGAAAAACACCTGCATAACATACTTCGGACGATTGACCAGCGTCTTATCGAACAGGTCACTCATCACAGCGTAGGCGACATTCGGATTTCCCGTTTTGTAGTCAATAATACGAACCACTCCTTGCACTTCATCGATACGATCAATAAATCCCTTCAACTGAATTTCACGTTTATCGGATAATTCAAAGATCTCATTCATCTTATATTCGGAGTTGATGTAACGGAATGGCGTCAGTCGCTTGTCGACCGTCAGTATCTGCACTACGTATTTTCGGATAATTTCCGCATACAAAAATGCCTGGCCAGTCAGTGGCTGCTTCTCTTTCGTCTTAAAATATTTCTCAGCGAAAGCCTGTTCGATGGCACCGGTCAGTGTCGCCGAATCTTTTGCAATAGCTGTAAGCAGATCGGCAGTTACCAGTTTGCCGCACAGCGGTTCGTAAAGGAGTTGCATCACTTTGTGCAGAATATCACCAAAAACATTGCTTTCTATCGATTCGGTCACCTCCTCCTCATCTTTAATCTGCTCCACTTCCAAGAAGTAAAATTTCAGAGGACAATCCAAATAGGCGTTGATTGCGCTTGCCGAAAGTCCACGGCTTCCACCTTTCAGAAAGGCTTCTAGTCGCTTCATTACCGCTTCATTCTTAGGCATGGATAATGAGCTTGCCGTTGATGCAGATACATTATAAACCATCAGTTTTTTAACCAAAGGCACTTCGTAGTGATACTGCAATTGATGGACAAAGCGGCTCACCTCACCTGTCTGCTTCTCATTGCTGCGCGTATCATAAAGCAGATACACGTCGGAAGCGCGATAAAGCAAGCGATAGAAATGATATGCCCAGACACTGTCCTGGTGCTCGTATGTAGGGAGTCCGAAACCACGGCGCAAATTATATGGGATGAATGAACCTGCCGCCTTCTTCATAGGAAAGACGCCTTCGTTCATGGACAGTATAATCAGCCGGTCAAAGTCGAGCGCACGCGTCTCGAGCACACCCATAATCTGCAACCCTGACAAAGGCTCGCCTTCAAAAGCAATGCTGACTGCATCGACAAGGCGCTTCAACAGACGCGTATAAGTATCTGTCCGCATAGAAATATTCGTCTCACTAATCAGCATCTTCAGCCGATTTACGGTTGCGAAATAATGGAACACAAACTCCTGCTCCACATTCCGCAACGTCGAAATATTTTCGCCTGCATCGTCTTCTTGATCTTCTGCCGTGTAAAGCGACTTGTTTAGCAACTGCAAGATATTCAAGAGATAGTCCGAAAGAGCACCAACATCCTCCACCTGCACGAAGATGGCCGACAAAAGTTCATTTTTGCCCAGTTCATCTGCTGTTATATAAATGCGGTTGTTCTTTGCCATATCAGCTACCAGATTAGGAACAACGCCTTCGGCATCAGCGAGTCTAATATAACGATGATTCAGGATCGGCAATACATCACGAAAATAGAAAGAGGACTGTCTGTTGCGACTCCTGCTGTTCTTTTGCATAGCCAATACATATTCAATCAGCGATGACACTTGCGTTCCGGCAAGCGGATAACCCATCGTCACATTAATATGTCGTATAGATTCGGGGATTGAATCAAGCACCGGCACAAGCAGACGCTCATCAGGCAAGATCACTGCCGTACGCAATGCTTTCTCATCGTTCAGACCGTCACCGTTCTGTGAAAATTCTTCTAAAAGTGCATGCAACGACTTGGCCTGACCAATACCTGACGGAATACCAATCACTTCAATGGGATTCGTTCGAGCAACGCCACCCTCAAGCGTGAATGACGAAGGAAACAGTTGGCGGTTGCGCGACACAAAGAAAGAAGCTTTGTTTGACGGATCATTCACCATAGGCGAATCATAATCCCAATAGAAATCGGCAATTCCTTCACGCTTCATTTCAAGAAGAAACTGCTCCTCTGCCACCGACAAAGCGTTAAGCCCTACAAACACAACTTTTTCATAAGGCAGTTCCAACGGCTTTCCCTGCTTCAACTCCTCCACCACTTCACGGAAGATCATGCCTTCATAGCCTTTGCCTTCTGCAGTAAGCGACGTGCGCAAGGCTTCATAAATATCATAAAGCACTTCCCAAATACTCAAGAAATTGTTCTGATGCTTCGACTTCTCCTGAGGATAGAATGATGACCAAAATGTGCGGATCGCTGCAATCTGTTCGTCTGAAAGGAATCCGTATCCATCGTCAAGCATTCGTAAATCGGAGACGTTGGTAAACAACTTTCGAGCATCGACCATGTACTTGTCGATATCGTCGAAATCGCCCAGCAACATTTCGCCCCAATAGATAAACTGGTCGAAAGTTTCATCGGCTCCACTCCGCTGCAAATATATCTCATAAAGTTTGAACAGCATGCTCATCTTGTCAGCCAGTGTCTTTCCGCTCAACTGCACAAAAAGATCGTTGATGGTCAAAATCTTCGGCGAGAAAAGTGGCTGAACCGCCTCTTCAGAAAGATATTTCTGAAAGAACAATCCGGCACGGCGATTAGGAAAGACAAAAGCCAACTGACTGATGTCTCTGCCGTAATGAGTAAAAAAGGCTTCTGCTACCTGCTGTAAGAATGGTTTCATGACTTTATGCTGTTTTCTGTCTGACAAATATAGAAAGATTATTGCAAAAAAAGGTTGAGGCAGCAAGAAGTTGATGCAGAAAGTGACGTTACAGGTAAAAAGAGCCCACATCTATCGCTGAAATTGCTAAAATGTATATAACAGCAATTTCAGCGATAAATGAAAGCCTTATAAGAATAAGGCTACTTAAAGCTTTTGGAAACCTGCAATTCGTTGCCGTCGGGCGATATTTTCATACGAACAACTTTGTTCCCTTTGAATCGGCAGACAATTTCATTGTCTTTACCAAGGAAAGGCTGCACCAGACGTTTCACTTCGTTGGAAGCCATATCGTCGGTCAGAATCCATCGTCCTTTGCCATCTGTAAAAGCTTTTGTCCCGACAGTATACTGGCTGGCGAAACGCTGCGGAGCAAAACGAGAGGAAGTGACGACAACAAGACCTTTCTCTTTCACCAGTTCTTCCACCGACTGCAGAGTAGAACTGCTGATTTCAAGTCCGCAAAGAAAAGCCAGACGGACTGTCTTCAAAAGTTCTTTCGATACTGTTCCATCAAAAACGATCGGCGAATTTGCAGGTGCGAATGAGCGGTGCTGCATGCCTTTATACGCCTCGTACGACGCCCATGACAAGCTTTCTTTCTTCACCCATCCATGCGTAATCGTATGCCAGGCACGAATCCATTCTTCTGTTGTCGGAGAGGCATTTAGATTATAGGCGCCAAAAAGCCAGTCGGGCCAATAGAGCCGCACGTCGTCGCCCCAGACGGAATATATCGTCTTGCCCTGCCCCCAATCGGTATCATCAAAGCGAATGATGGCTATCTCAGGCTGATAATCGCGGAATGTGTACGGACGTGGATTCTTTGGCACATAGAGATGTGTAAAATTGCTAATCTTCTGTCCCCTCTCCTTCAGCGCAATCGTATTGTTCTCAATGGAATATGTATGGTTGCCGACTGCTTCGACATAAGCCTTATCAACACCGAACCAATATGCAAACAACATATTCGAATACAATTCGGCTGCCGAATGACCTGGGAAAACATCGTTGTTCCACAGATCCAGACACGCCCACAACTCGCGATTGTACTGCAAACAGGCTCCTGCAGCGACGGCAGCCCAAACATCAGACCAGCCTTCCTTCATCTGCTTGTAGACAGGCGTAAATCCAGCACGAGCAAAATTATGATACAGTACCGGCCAAACATGCTCCGACAGTACATAACGTGTACCTAAGCCATGTAGTTCATCGACCAACGCCTTACCATTGTGGCATATAGCACTGTCGGCCTGCTTGAAAGTCATACCGTTTGTTTCCGCCAGACTGATCGGATGAACAGAGACATCCTGCAAGGTCAGCGACAGATTACGAGTGATTTGCGAATGTTCCAGCTCATCATACTCTATGCCCCAAACAGCATCCGATTGACTTAAAGATTTCACAACTGAAGCGGGAAATTTAAACAGATGTAATCCTCCGGGCTGATTCACCCAGTCATTTCCATCTCTGTCAAGAAGATTCATCGACCAGTTACCGGTTTCGGTATTCACTATTACTTTCAATCCTTTTTGTTTGAACCTCTCTCCTAAATGCTGCATCCTGGCAGCCTCTTCTTCCGCCGTTCCATTCGGTCCATGATAATGATAAACTACAAAATCAACGCCTAAAGCATCCATTGCCGAAGGATTGAAAAATTCGTCGGATTCACACTTATCTCCAGTATTATCAATACCAAAATAAAAATGCTTTGAAGAAGTCGACACCTGCCCGTAAACAGACAGGCAATCGACCACTAAAAACAAAACAGATAGTAACCAATTTTTCATTTATCTATTCATAATTACCTGAACACCCTCAGGGTTATTCTCAAATATCAATAAAACGGTACGGCTCTTGCCATCCCATTGCGAAGTAGCTTCCTTCATCACCTTACCTTGAGTATCTTTGACGACAATCGATTTCGGTTTTGAGGGCAGCAGAACGCGCATCACGTTAGTCGTATTCGCAGGACTTTTGGCCACAAACGAATAAGTGCACCCGGCTATCTTCTCGTCGTAAACGCGAGCGGCACCACACAGCACCTGAGGCCTTGATGGATCTTCCACACGGTTAATATCCAACAAAAATGACTGTTCACCCGGATTAATCTTTTTCTCAATCAATATAGGCAGCTTCGGATCGAACAAATCGATCAGCTTTCCTTTAATAACTAACGGTTCTTTGCTGATACCTTCGTCAAGCACAGCAGCCAGATCGTAAAATCCGCGCTCTAGATAGAGGCTATTCTTGAACTGCAAAGCACCGGCCTTGGCCTTATTTTCATAAAGATACTTTACGGTCGAAATCAACGCCTTGTCACCATTCGCCTGCATGATAAAATCTTTAGGATCCTGGCGGATAACATAAACCGTGCCTTCACCAAAGTCATATTCTCCCTCCTTGGCTTCTTTGTCTATTCCCATCAGCTGGAAGAGATGATCCGACGGACGTTTATATGTATTGCCATTTTGGTTCCACCATTCCAAAACATTCTGGAACGGATCTGTATCGCTTGAACAATACAACAGTACGCCGCCATTCTTCACCCAGTCGGCGATGTATTGATGAACCTTCTCATCCAGCGGTTTCATGTTTGAATAGGTCATCAAGAGAACCTTAGTATCTTTCCAAGTCTCTGGATAAGATACATTCTCCAAGTGCAGGATATGCACCGGAACACCCCGCTTCAGCAACGGCAGTGCCATACCATAGAAGTTTGACAGCTGCGGATCTTCGTAGCCTTCCACCTTCTGCGGAGCACGCTGAAACATCAGCGAGTTTGCCATCAGTACACCAACTCCTGTTGATCCGCTAACCTTATTGTCCGACAACGGCATGTTGTTCAGTGTATTTATCATCACCTGCATCTGCGTGGAATAGAAGCGCGGAATGTGCTCCATCGTTTTGTTGGTAGCACTCTTCTGGTACAACCCTTCATAAATACGGTCAGGCCACGGCATAACTTCGTAATAATTATTCTTCGGATAGAGAATCTCTGCCAGGAATGTTGCCTGATAATTTACTTTATAATCCGCCCAATCGCGTGCACGGTCTTCAATCGGATCAGTCAAGAAATATACTCTGCGATGTGTCGGAGCCGTCATTGATTCCATACAACCATACTCAAGGAATGCATTCTCAAACACGCGTTCCTTACGAACGCCGTTAAAATAGTTCGGTTCACGCGAAGTGCCAGTCCAAACCTGTGCAATATAACCATCAACACATGGTAAAGAAGCCAGACTAGCTTCCGGACTGACAATACTCCACTGCGAATAGTTTAACAATGAATGTGTCGGCACATAGCAGCGGATATTCTTGCCCAACGTCTTGCCATATTCCTTACAGAATGTGAAGCACTCGTTCAAGGCACGATAATACAGATAATACTTCAGCTTATTGGACAGATAAGTATTCTCAGCCGATTCATGCTGCGGACGCCATTCGAAACCATAATAACCTCTCCACTCACGCTTGAAACTCTCGCTATAACCTGATTCTGCCCAAAACTCAGGTTCCTCGATATAAATACTTTCAAGGCCGGCATCAATAGCGCGCTTCAGATGCTGCTTCATAAACATTAGGTAGTTGAGTGTAGGCACATAGTAATGCTTATGTCCGACAATACTACCATTCATCTCCCGCTGATATTCATCCCTATGCTCTTTACCATCCCAAGCACCTTGGAAATAGTTATCAAGCGAACTGCCCCAAGCAATACAAGTCATGAAATGCGTATTATAACCATGATCCTGCCAACTTTTGATGCGCTGTTCGAAAGTCATGTTTGGTTCATCTTCAGCTCCATACACCAGCACAACATCAGAACGCACATCGGTAGCCGGTTTCCATTGCCTCGAAGTTTGAAAAGAAGTCTGTTCCTTTAATGAAGCCTTACCAAAAACAGTCTGATTCTGTGCAGCGCTGTAGCCCGAAAACAACAGTAAACTGCATAAAACGCCTAAAAATGAATGTGTTAGTCGAATCATTACCTAAAAATTAGAATGTAAGAATTGCAGAATACGATTATCATGAAGTCTGATCCATGTAGTGAAATCACGGCTTCCTTCCTGTAGTTCAATCACACGGGCACCATTGCCTTCAGGCAGATGATTATAAACCGTATGACCACCGCTATAACGGCCGTAAGCCAGACGTATACCGTGATATTTGGTGATAAAATCGCTATCATGATCATGTCCAACAAAAACACCAACAACATCTTTCTGCTGGAGCATGGCGGTAAACAAACCACTGTTGATAGCCGGACAGGAAACATCTTCCCAACGATAGCCTACCCAACGAATCTCAGGCTCAACCATAGCATATTCATACTCCGGGAACGGGATATGAAAAAATGCCATTGCGGGTAGCGGATTTCCTCCGTTAGCCTGTGTAATCTCCTTGCTCTTATTGATGTACCAAGTAACCTGCTCCGGGTAAATCCAGTCGTAGCCTTTTATTTCCGGCAACTTCGAACCCGAATGTGAATCGAAGCAATAAACCACAGCAGCTGCCTTATCACTAGCAGAAGACTCAATAGTCAGTGCAAAATTGGAATATCCAGGAACTCCAACAGCTGTCTTACCCATATTATAGGGTTTCGTTTCTACATATTTCTGAATATTCTCGCGAGTGACACCCTGCTCCTCATCATGGTTTCCCCAAGCGATAGCATAAGGAATCTTATGCTTGATCAAAGGTTCAAGGACTTTGTCCAAACCTGGTAATGCTGGTGGTGCAAAGATCAAATCACCTGTAATCACAACCAGATCCGGTTTCTCGGCATCCAATACAGCATTCATATTATCTATGGCGAATTTGGAAGAATCCGGCTTCATATAGATATAATGGATATCCGTAAACTGTACAATCTTAAATGTTCCATCCTTATGAAACTTCAAATTAGGTGTCTGTGCATTTACTACAAATGCTATGACCAACAATGTCAAAATCCAACTTAACTTTTTCATATTATGATATATATATAATTATTTAGCATGAACTTCTATCGAACTGACATCCTTGCGCTGGATAGTCAAGATATTATCTATGCCACGATACTTACCAAACTTCCATTTAGATTTTGAAAGCGGTTTTCCATTGGCATATACGGTTGGTGTAAAGGTGAGTTTCAGATGCTCTACGCCATTCTTATCGTATGCGGTATAAGCAATCTTATCGGGTGCATAACTGATATTGGTAATCATTGAAGACGAATAGAAAAGATGATTCGTTCCTTCGGGTATCATCTCTGGCAATTCACCGATACCTTCCATATAATGCGACAAATAATCAAAATAGGAATCCGAAAGCCAAGGTGATTCGTAACCGATACCGGTGTAGTTGATGGCCAAAGAATCTTTTGAATGCTTGTTGTACGCTGAATACGAAGCCAAAGCAAATGAAGCACGCGCCTCTTCACGCATCTGTTCGTCTCCGCTCATGCCAAACCATTTGGCAACAACCGAGGCATAGCGCGAAGTATGACTGCTCATCTCGGCAAAGCAGGCATCCTGCTCCATAACGCTAGTCGCACCATAACGGGATATATTACCGAAGCGATATTTCACAAATTTAATCAGTTTCAGGATGTGCTGTTTGTAAAGCGGATCCATAGTCGGATGATCAATCAGATAACGCGCCGTTTCCATCGGGTTTTGCTGATTGATATTGGCATAACTGTTTGAAGCCACATCTTCAAAGTAGGCTGACCAGTAGTTGTTTTCCATCGGATATTTCATGATCCAATCAATCACCATCTGACGTTTCTGTTGAAGTTCTTGTCTGTCCAATGTTGTATTGGAAGCCAATAGTTCATCCAACAGATTAACTGCCATTATCATATCTGAACAATAAGGGTCCATCACAGCACCCGTATGCATATTAACACGGAATGGCAACGGCGACTCCTTTTCATTTCCGGCAACGATATATTTCAATAAGGTCTTTGTCATCGTCTCCGCCATATCGAAATATTTCTTTTCGCCCGTAAATCGCGCATAGTCAATATAAGCTATGGCAACCATACAAGCTTTATCCGGTTCGCCCTTTTCGTCATCGTAGATTCCGTCAGGCGAATCATCCTGCGTGCGTGGCATTCCGGGCCATGCAAAATCGGAAGGCGTAATATATTTGGCGATTTGCTCAACAAGGCGTGTCACCGGAATCAGTGCATCACGGTCTCCAGTATAAGCATAATACCGTTTAAACGTCTTCATGGCAAAATAAGCATTTCCTCCTTGATTATTTTGGTTTTTCCGGAATGATCCATCACTGTTAAAAGCTGATGTAACAAGGTAATAAGGGAGTTTTCCGTTTGGAGTATCAATCGTTGGACAATACTTCAAAAAATTTATCGTATAACGAAATATCGTATCATACGATGTCCATGATTGTAACTTTCTATCCTTCAACTTCACCTGATGATCCATAATCATCTGATGATGCTGTTTTTGTTCGGGTTCAGGCAAACCGTTCGGACCAACAGGAATCTGCGGCACCTGCGCCATACATAACGACACGATAAATGTCATTGATAAACCTAATACTATTCTTTTCATATATCGTTTTTATTATAATTCATTTTTTCTCTACTAAAAGCTTTTTATTTTTCCTTATATCTATAGAGACAGTGGCATCAATGTTGAAAATGACCAAGCAAAATGATGCGTTGGGTATATATGTGGGCGACTTCCTTCTATATAGCTCACAAACGAATCATCATGGTATATACCAGCCATAGCTTCCAGCAAATTATCAGGCCAGCCACTATGTGAACCGACATTCGCATGATCATCCCACTTCCATTCAGTAGGATACTGATTGTAATATAACAAGTAATCCAATGCTTTCTTTATAGATGCACCATTGCTTTCTAAGACAAACAGATTCTCACCTGTCAAATTGTAAACTAACCAACAGGCTGCAGTCATCGGAGCCAATGAAAAATAGGTATACCAGATGCCATTGTTTCCTCTAACTACTTCCAATGGCATGTGACCATCAGAAGCGATCTTTGAAAACAAGTCCGACTTAATCAACTGAACATTTTGTAACACTTCGGCTTTATCTTCTAAAAATGATGCGGCTAATAAAGAACCCAATCGTCCCCAGTCCGCCCAATTATTCTTATGAATACGTATTTCATTAGCTGCTTTCTGATAAACTTGCAATACCCAAGCCTTAAAGGCGGTCTTATCTTTAGATGTCCATATTTTTGTATCCGACATTAATTCGGCAGCCATCAGTAACCCCGAACCCGAATAACTCATCACCAGAACACCATCATGTTCAGAATACTTCGTGTTGGTATATGCCCACGCATTCAGAAAATAGCAGGCTTTTTCACCATACTTCTTTTGTCCTGAAAGCTGATATGCTAAAGCTGAACAATAAGCGCCAAAAGCATCCTGTTGTATTGACAACGAATTTTTTTGATGTTCCTTAGGCTTATCATAGAATCCGGGAACAGCGAAATCCTTTAAAGCATGCTGGGGAAGCGCTTGTATTGAGTCTGCATAATACAATAATTGCCTATAAGCAGTTAGGTATGGCTCTTGCTTTTCTTTGATCTGTTTCTTTACAAACGCAATCTGACTAAACGGATGCATACTATGACTCGCATACAAATCAAGATACATGAAAAAGAGACCTACACACAACAATAATTGAATAAACTTCTTCATCATATTCATGCTTTAATATTTCTATATTTGCATAATCATTCTATTTCAATACAGGCAAAATAATTCTTGATGCTAATCCTTTTTGATGATAGACCTTAATTGTTGATTTAATAAAGTCTTTATCGTCGCAATGATAAATATCTATAAACTGCTGCGGATTACGGTCAACCAACGGAAACCATGAACTTTGAATCTGCACCATGATCCGATGCCCTTTCATAAAAGTATGAGCGATATCGCACAGACTGAAAGAAACGGTTGTAGGCTGATTAGGAACAAAAGCTTCCGGTTTTTCAAAACTGTTCCGATAGCGACCACGCATCAAGTCGCCACGAACGAGCATCTGATAGCCCTTCATGAAATAATCCTTGCCATCACCTTTGCCATCTTTCGACTCATCATAAACAAAATTGTCAGGGAATACATCAATCAACTTGACTACAAAATCAGCATCGGTCGTTGAAATACTCACTTTTAAATCGGCTGTCATCTCTCCTCCCATCTTAATATCTTCATTAAGAGGTTCGGTAACAAAAGTCAGCACGTCCGGGCGCGTAGATGCGAAGCGCTGATCATCGGTCATATACTCCTTGTTTCTACCCTGAATAGCATCTTTAATAAATGGAACCGGTTTCGCTGGATCAGAGATATATTCTGAATAAGACTGTGCAGCTTCAGGCAGCGACAATCCCAATTGCCCGTTTTCATTCAAATAGAAGGATGTTGCTTCGGTATCTTTAGAAGGCCAAGACGCGAAGGAAGCCCACTTATTCTCTCCTGTGAAGAAAATCTTTGCATCCGGAATCTTTGCTCCATTTCCATTGTTCCGTAAATAAGCATCTAAAAAGTCAAACTCAATCTCTTTATAATAAGTATTCATATTTCCTGCACCAAAACGAATATTACCCAAAGAGTTGTAAAAATTGCCATTATAGCCTCCATGATTCCAGGGACCGACAACCAAACTCAGATTCGTTGAAGGACTTTGCCTCTTAATATCTTTATACAAATTGATTGTTCCATATAAATCTTCAGCATCAAAGAATCCCCCAACGATCATCACAGCTGGTTTAATATTGAAACAATTTCGACGTGAATCACGTGCTTTCCACCAAGAATCATAATTGGAATGATCCATCACTTCACTCCAAAACTGAATTGAATCACCCATCAAACGAGAAAAGTTTTTGAGAGCACCGGTTCTAAGATAATATGAGTATGAATCGGCCTCATTAAATGAAGGTTTGTACGGAGCAACGGTTGTAGGATTAGGACGAGGGGAACTGATGGTACGCGAAAAGCCGAATGCATCGACAAGCATCAAAGCGCCATTATGATGGAAATCGTCACCCATAAACCAATCGGTCACAGGCGCTTGAGGAACAATTGCTTTCAAAGCCGGATGTCCGCTCAATCCGGCCATCAAAGTATAAAAACCACCATACGAATTGCCTTTGGCTCCGACACTGCCATTATTATTCTGCACATGCTTGATGAGCCAGTCAATCGTGTCGTAAGTATCACTTGCTTCATCAATATTCTGTTTTGTCTTTTTATTGGCATTGAATGGACGGACGTTTACAAACTCACCTTCACTCATCCATCTGCCGCGAACATCCTGACTGACGATAATATAGTTATTCAATGTAAACTTGTCTGGTCCCAAATTATTCACTGTATTATCATAAGGAGCAACATTATACGGAGTTCGGAACAACAGAATCGGATGCTTCTCTGCATTCGATATCGGCGTATAAATAGAAGTATACAATCGCACGCCATCACGCATGGAAATCATTACATTCGTTCGAGTATAATGCATTTCGGCCCAAGTCTTCTCTTTTACCTGAGCCGGCGTTGGCACAAATATGAATAACAATAAAAAAACAACCAAATACTTTTTCATCTTATATATGATTAAAACATTACTTACTGATAATAAAGTCAGGCTTTTCGGCAATCAAATCCATAGCAGCATCTAACCATGTCTGCCGATCTCCTTCCTGACGTCCTAAACGTACAACCACCATATTCTTATCCGGAATAGCAAAAACATACTGTCCGGCCATACCACTCATATATGGAATCATCATACCTTTGTAATTCATTATCCAATACTGGAATCCATACTCATGATTTATCTCATTGGAATCACCTTCGACTAACGTTGTATCCGGTACAATAGCTTGCTTCAGATAGGTTTCCGAAACCAACTGTTTCCCATCCCAACTACCTTTATTCAGTATTAATTGTCCAAAGCGAGCCAAGTCGCGAGCATTACTGTTGAAACAACAATAAGCCTTCTCCATGCCTCCTTTACGATCCAAACTCCATAACGCATTTTCTTCAGCATGCATAGGTGTCCACAGCTTTCTAGAAACGTATGATGCTAAGTTTTCACCTGTAGCCTTCTCTATCAAAAAGGCAAGCAACTGAGTTACTCCACTTTGATAAATAAAACGCTTCCCTGGTTCCGCAATCTCCTTTGTACTAAACACCACCTGATGCAAATCGCTTCCATAATATAAACGTGGAGCAGAAGCAAAGGCTTCATTAGAATCAATCAAATCCACACCTGCACTCATTGTCAACAAGTGGCGGATGGTCAACGGTGTCCCTTTATATCCCTTAAATTGAGGGAAAAAATCACTAACCGGCTGGTCAACATTGCGAATAACACTATCATCTATCGCACAACCCAAAGCCAATGAGACAATACTTTTGGTCATCGAAAACGGATTACTATACGAATGGTTTGAATACCCTTCCCAATATTGCTCAAACCACAATGCACTGTCTTTGATAACAACAAAAGCAATTGTCTCATTCTTTTTAAACTCATTCAGATACTTATCAGGAATAGAAAGTCTGTTATACTCATTAGCCACTTTCCATGGTAAAGGACTACCTGCTTTTACTATTCGATTATGGAAGATTGTGTACTGATCAATCTTGGGATATTTATATATTATCGCTTTTAGCAAGTATTGGTATGAAGGCAATGCAAAATATAATACAAAGAGACAACCAACTATTGCCAAAAACACATATACGAACTTTCTAAAAATCTTCATCATTATAATTATTTGTCTTCTTTATTTTAATATACTTTTATAATTTGAAATCCGATAGAATGTCAGATAATTAGCATTATGATAATTGTCCGCACCACCTTCTTCATCATCAAATGCCGTACGCGAGACAAGGATAATATCCTTCCCCTCAAAAAGCCAATCAACATATTGAAAAGCATGCTTCAAAAAATCATCATGAGAGAATATTAGCTTACGTACTATCCATGTTTTCAGATTTTTAGATGTCGCTACAGAACAGAAATTGCGTAATTGGTCTGTCTGAGCCTTTCCTTGATAAGACGCAGGAATATTGTTAACAATAGTCCAATACAATCTGGTTTTCTTGTCATACCTAATGGTAAACTTCTTGGAGCCTCCCGGAAACTCATAAAACTTGGGGATAGGACTTACTGAATTGACATCCAAAAGAGCCAGATATTCTTTATCCTTTATCGAAGGTGAATGAACTCGAAGAACATCAACAATTCCTTTTTTGGTAACGACAGCATTACCTTCCAACCAACCAACACAAGCACCATTTAAATAAGACTTGTCGGAAGGCTGTCTTTCTGTATGAATCCAATTATCACCATCTAACAAATCGCTATTAACAGGAGCTGACAACATCATTGCACTATATCGTTCGGGCCACTTTTTTGTTTCTGAAGTAGCATCTTCGACAGCTCTCCATATACGCCCCTTATATACAGCCATAGGCGTAGATGCCGTATGATACTCTCCTTCCAATATAAGACCTGATTTCCTATTAATTGGAATTGTCCATGTCATACCTTCATCAGTCGACTTACGTATAATCACATTTCCATGATTCTTACTCATTCCCATAATATACAAATCGCCTTTTATCTGAAACAAGTTTGACCAAAACTGTCCATCAATCTGGCAAATCTTCCTCCAGCTTTTCCCTTTATCTTTGGATTCGAAAATAAGTGTCTTAGCAGAATTATGCTCACCCGAGTTAGGACCAAACTCATCATGCGATGCTACATAGTCTCCATTTGGCATGATGCAGATACTTGGAGATTCCACATAACAACCTGTAGATTTAGCTATATGATCAACTACAACACCAGGGGGCTCAATAGTTTTCAAAGAATCTGTCGTAGATGCAAACAATGTACCTGCAAATGCTTGTATTCCTATTAGTAAGAATATGATAAAAGCCTTACCTACTTTCCAACTCTTCATGCTATTATTTATATACATTTCCGAATCCAGTGAATATTTATCTGTTATTGTACCACTTCTACTTGATCTTGATTTTCTTTGAGATTTTCTCCTGAAACATTTCTCAAGATAATCTGTGGACCATTATCATCTTCATTAATATAAACCCGTTCCATATTGATACCTTGTACGTCATCGAAAACAAAAGCCGGCCGGTAATCATGTTTCTTTGCAGCTACTGCAACATTTTTAAATGAGACCCCTTTGGCATGGCGTACATAAAATCCCCATGCAGGCATTTCACCATGCAGATTAAATTCTGGATATACCTTTTCATTCTCAGGAACATTCTTCATCTTCCATATCGGCATATACGCAGTTCCTTCATCCCCTTGTCCAGGGTATGTGATTGAAACATTTTCAAAAAGTACATTTTCCACAGCACGATCTGTAACGCCTATTATCATAGCCGGATAGATATTTGCATTAAGTGGATAACTCAAGCCTGGGAAACGTGTTTCATGGTATATATCCGGACGTACATATGGAACATCAGCACTCACATTACGAATCGTAATATTTTTCAAAATACCCACTTCCCCTTTACTATTCAAACCTCGTTTGCCAATACGAAAATAAAACACATTCCACGTATTCGAAACATGCAAACCATCAACTAATACATTTTCAATGATATTTCCATCTACAGATTCAAGGGCCAATGCTGAACGATATGTATCGTAAATGTATATATCTTTAATAGTGACATTTGATGCTCCAACTCCAGATCCAAACTTTATAGCACTAGCACTTGAGCGTATTCGACAATTTTGAATAAATACCTGATCATTCCAAGATCCCTTCAAACAAATACCATCATCGGCCGAATTAACTACACAACCAGTAATGCGCACATTTCTACAATTAGCAATATCCATTCCGTCATTATTAGAGAAAGCTTCACTGTCAACTCTAATTTTATCGATAATCACATTTTCGCAACCTATATATTGTTGAACCCAGCAAGCTGCATTTTTGAATGTAACTTGTTTCACAGTGACATCTTTACAATTCACAATTTGCAAATCTGTTGGACGAACACGCTCATCAGGACGAGTTAAATCATAATCTTCCTGGTTCATTTTCCCCACAAAGAATAGACTGTCAAGTTTCAATGCAAAAGCACGACCTTGTCCATCAATAGTTCCTTCTCCCGTGATTGAAATATGACTCTGGTCACTTGCTAAAATCAGTGACTGATGGTCTGTCAACTTCCTATAATCAGCATATTGGGTACTGCCTAATAATACGGCATCTTTCTCCAAATACAAATTAATATTTGATTTTAATTCAATACTTCCAGTTAAGAAACACCCTTTAGGAATAATCAATGTTCCGCCTCCTACTTTTGACAAATGATCAATAGCCGATTGAATAGCTTTTGTATTCATGGTTACACCATCTGGTTTAGCGCCAAAATCAAGGATATTATAATCCTTGGCTTGTAGTCCGTTCACTAAAATCAGACATACGAACAAACCGAATATAAACCTTATCTTTTTCATTTTAAATCTTCAAAAATACACGTTGACGATATAAAAAATACAAAAATAACCAGCATACGACTACATAGCAGATAGCATCAACAAATGGTTGGGCTATACCTGGAAATAGACCAATAAAACCGGCAAATATCTTCCATTTGATTAATCCGAAATCAATAAACTTCTGTCCTAAATAAATGGTGATAGGATTCATACCAATAACAGTAAAGAAGAGTATCCATTTACGCCAGTTCTTGACATCAATCAGATAATAGAACAACGCGAACATCAATACAGAATATGCACCTACTACACAGACAAAAGAACTTGTCCACATCTTCTTATTGATCGGGAATACCTGATTCCACAACAATCCGATAGCAAGTAAAACAATTCCGGCAACAACCATAATAAGGACTTTCTTATTGCCAGTCAATCCTTCTTTATTGCATTTCACTAATTCACCCGTGAACATACCCAATAATGCCGTACAGATTGCAGGAAAAGTACTGAGAATACCTTCAGGATCCATATCCGTTCCTGCGAAAGTTCCAGGGAGGAAATTACGATCAAGATATCCGGCTATTGAACCTTGTGCAGTGAATATATCTGCACCATTAGCATCCGGAGCAGGAATATAAGCCATAACCAACCAATATCCAATTAATATTGCCGCTGTAATCCAGGCACGCGTAATGGCTTTCGTATTTACAAACAATAATGCAGCAAACATCCATCCCAAGCCGATACGAGCAAGGACACTTGCATAGCGTTGATGTTCAAAATCGAAGTTCAACAGTCCATTATAAATAAAACCCAATATGACCAAAGTCAAACCACGACGAATAATCTTCATATATATAGCCATACTCGTCTTGCCATGTTCATGCTGCTTTGCCAATGAGAACGGAAATGATATTCCGGCTATAAACAGGAATAGTGGAAAAATCGTATCATGATGTTTCAAGCCATTCCAATCCACATGATGCATTTGATCGGCAATGGCCTGCAGAAATGGACATGGATACAAAGTTGCCAATGCAACAAATACTCCAGCTCCACCCATAATAAAAAACATATCGAATCCCCTAAGGGCATCCAAAGACTGCAAACGTTGAGGCAACTTTTTATCTTCCATATCTTCAATTTTTAAGATTACTATTCATTTGATCTACCTATCAAGGTTTAGGCTTATACTGTGGATCATTCGTTGTAAATGAATACGGAACCGTAACACGACAAATGAAACGATTCGTTTCAAGGCGAACCCACGTTTCAAATGTATCCTTATTCTCCGTCAGTTCAAAAACGCGTGCGCCGCGGCAAAGCGTGTGGTAAGTATTTAAACCTCCGGAAAAGCGCCCGTAACCTAAAGCTATGCCATTATAATATGACACATAATCATTATCATGGTCATGACCTACAAAAACACCTTTCACATCTTTACAATCTATAAAAGCAGAGAATAAACCGGAATTAATAGGGGCAGTACACTCACTCTCAATCCGATAACCCGTCGGTTTACATTGCGGATTATTATATGCCGTAAAATATTCCAACAAAGGAATATGGAAAAAGGCCAATGCCGGATAAGGAATACCATTATTCTCTTTTGTCAGTTGCTTGCTTTGCTTTACATACCATTCAATCTGACTGCTCTTAATCCAATCGTCACGAAGAGTGGCGTTAGGTAAATCGTTCAATGCATTCGAATCGAACAGATATAAAATGAAACCTTTTTTCGAAGGATCATCAGAGTGATAAATAGGAATCATTTGGTTCGTTTCGCCAAAAACATCAGCCATGGATTTTGGTTTAGGAATATTCAAACATCCTTCCAAACCTGCAACAATATCCATAAGCTTGTCTCTAGGAACATCAAATTGAGAATCATGATTGCCGAAAACGACAGCAAATGGAATATTTCGCTCATTTGCCAAACCGGTAATCTTCTTCCAAAGGTCAGTAGGATTATTATCAGTCACAATATCACCCGTATAAATCACAAAATCAGGTTTCTCCAAATCCAATATTCTATTCATTATTGTATATGCCTGATCCGTTTCGCCGGGTTTATATACTGCGTGGATATCGGTAAACTGCACCATCTTAAACTTCCCGTCTTGATTAAAATGCAATTTCTTCTTTTCAGAAGAAGGAGAAGATGCAGGAATTACAACTTTTGATGGCATCAGATTGTGAGCAGATACTTCCATTCCTGTTAAGCCAAGAGCACCCACTGTCATCACAGAATCCCGAATAAAATCTCTTCTATTGATACTTTTGTTTTTCATGTTATTTATATTTTACTTAAGATATTTACTAAAGAATTTCCACACTTCCTCTTCTGTGTTCAAATCATCCTCGGACCATGAATGCGGACCGTTGACCACTTCATACAGCCATACTTCATTGCCATGAACACCATTGATAAACTTATGTGTAATCACATAATGACCATTCGCATTGTTTTTAACAGGCAATGTGTCGGTCTTCTCTTCCAGACAACGATTCTTGGCGACCCAGTAATTAACTGCGACCGGCACAGGCATATAGGCTCCCCATCCGCCTTGATTCGACAAATCGCCTGTCCATTCCGAAGTATGATCTTTCGTGCCGTGTACTTCAAACATGGGTATCGGCGACGGACCTTCCAACTGCTGATATATCCAAACCAGCGTCAGACCTGCGATTGGTGCAAGGGCAGCGAAAGTGTGTTGTTTGCTGTATGCCAGCAAATAACACATCTCGCCACCGTTCGACATACCACACAAAAAAGTATTCTTTACACTCAAATTAAACTTTTTCTGAACAATCTTCGCCATCTTGCAAAGAGCATTCACATCATTGACTTTCATATCTGCCTGAAATGGATAACCCACATTCCAGCAAGTCTTTCCGCGTCCGTCTTTCAATCCTTGCGGATAGCAAACGGCAAAGCCATTTTTCTCGGCAACAGCATCCATTGTTGGCCTCGGGTCCGACTTTCCTCCATAACCATGCAAAACAAATACTAAAGGAGCCTCGGCTTTCAATCCCGAAGGCAAATACATCGTATATGAACGCTGCAATCCATCAATCTTACACGTATAAGTCTCATGTTTCTGAGCTGCAAGCGAGCTTACAATTAAAAGAGACAATCCAATTAATACTTCTTTTACCATTAATCGCTTCATATTTATAAATAATTTATATCTCAGCCGTATTTACATGCAATGTTGTTCCACCTTTTGCAAGACGAATATAGGTATTAAACTCACGCTTTCCTTCATCGAGAATGATGAAACGTGCACCATAACCGTCAGGCATATTACAATAAGCTGTTTTCCTACCTGTTACCTGACCATAGACCAACTTAATACCATAATAATTAACGATAAAATCATTATCATGGTCATGCCCACAAAATACTCCTACCATATCTTTATGTTCAAGCATCGACAAGAATAATCCCGAATTGATTAACGGGGTCTCTATATTCTCCCAGCGTGTGCCAATTCTATGTGTCCATGCATCTTCATATGCAATTTTAAATTCAGGTAACGGTATGTGGAAGAATGAGTACGAGGGTAATGGTATTCCTCCATTTTTTTTTGTATAATCCTCACTCATACGCTCATACCATTTTATCTGTTCACGAGTTATCCAATTACGACCCTTCACCTGTTGAATACTTGAATCCTTATTTGAATCAAAACCATATACAATTGCGGCTTCCTTATTTCCCGTTGATGATAGTATCGGCAGTGCATAATTGGAATATCCCGGTATATCACGTACAGTGAAACCTTCATTTAAAGGTTCCTGCTCTACTCTTTTCTGTAACTCAATTCGAAAGTTTATATCATCACCATCATGATTTCCCCATGTAAATGCAAATGGTACGCCATGACTAACCATTGGTGCAAATACTGCTTCAAGGCCCCGAATATCCATATTTGTATAAACCACATCACCCGTCATCATGATCAGATCCGGTTTCTCTATATCCAAATAATTACTAATATCGGTAACTCCTAAATTCGATTCTTCGGCACGTGACAATATATAATGCATATCTGTGATTTGCATGATCTTGAATTTGCCATTCTTATTAAAACGTAATGTCGGTCCTTTTGATGAAGATCCCTCTGATAGTTCATTCACTTTTAAATTTGCATTAAGTTTACCTATTGGTGCCACCATAGCAGCACCAGCAAGCAATCCTCCTGTCGCCAAAAAATGTCTTCTCGAAATCTTTTCCATGATATCTTATCTTTTATACTTTCATTTGTTAGTTAAAAAGACCACCGCTATTTCATTTCTTCCACGATTGCCCCTTCAACTTTAATATTCTTACTGTCTTTCGTTACTACTTGAACTCGTTTGTCTTTTGGAAAATCCATTTGTTCCATATTTACCTGTCCAACATCATCCATAACAATAGCCGGACGGAAATCTTCATTTTCCAATTTCAGACGAATATTTTTCATCTTTACGCCTGTTACATGACGCAAAAAGAATCCCCATGAAGGCAACTCCCTAAACATATCGTATTCAGGATAACGATTTATATTCTCAGGAATATCTTTCAAACGCCACAAAGGCATATATGCCATTCCTTTAGAGGCTCTTCCGGGACAGACTATCTCTATATTTTCAAGTATTACATTCTCAACATTATATCCGGGAATACCAGTTATAGAAGATGGAAATGAATTATGCGAATAACCAACATCCGGTCCCCGCATATCATATTCTGTATCCGGTCGGCCAAATGGAATCTCAACCTTCATATTACTGATTCGTACATTGCGCAAGCTTCCAACGTTATCACCTGCACGATGTCCCAACCTGATAAAAATAGCATTTGATGTATTCTTAGCTATTATATTTGAGACATCTACATTTTCTATCTTTCCTCCATCAACCGATTCGATAGCAATGGCAGAACGATAAGTATCGAATACCTTTATATTATTGATTCGGATATTTGTAAAACCACCCCATGAAGCCGTACCGAACTTAATTGCACTGGCACTACTGCGAATCTCACAGTTTTCAACCCGTATACTATCATCCGTAACGCCTGTTTCATGCGATTTCAAACAGATTCCATCATCGGCTGAGTTGACTTTACAATTTTGAATAAAAACTCTATGACTATCTGATACATCAATACCATCGTTATTCCAAAATGCTCGATTGAAAATAGTTACCCCCACAATCGACAAATCTTCACATCGGTCGAAACTCAACCCCCAACAAGCACTATTCTTCAGATGCAAACCACTTATCGTTACCTTCTTGCAACGAAACATGGAGAATAATTTAGGACGCATATTCTCATTCGGACGCGAACTATTCAAATTATATTCAGGATCTATTACCTCTCCAATAAGATGTAAACTATCAACAGCCAATGCTAATGTCCGACCCTGACCGTCAATTGTGCCTTTGCCGGTCAAAGTTATTCCAGATACATCTGAAGCCATAATCAGCGCCAACTGCTTGTCTTCAACATTTTTGTAATTCTTTGATCCCGTCGTATAGTAATCCTTAGGATTGGTACTGCCTAGTATAACGGCACCGCTATCCAGATTAAGCTCTACATTTGATTTCAATAATAGTGCACCTGTAAGATACAGCCCTTCCGGAAATAAAATTTTTCCGCCACCTTGAAGACTTACTTCGTCAATAGCCTTTTGCAATGCAACCGTATTTATTGTCTGTCCATCAGCTATTACATTCCATTGTTTTGTGACAACAAAAGTCTTTACTTTCTTTGCTTTTACATAATGAGTTGGCATACTAACCGAATTCTGTCCTAAAGTATGGTATGCTTCTTTTTCATTTATACTCCAAGCAAGCTGAAGAAATATACAAAGAAAATTACAAGCCAATATTATTATAGATGTCTTTAATATCTTCATTACTATTTATTGTTGTTCCACATTTTCATTATACACATAAAGCATGATCATTTCATCACACAAATTTATATCTTTTAGTTTCCACATAAAAGTAATTATTATTTTGTTATGGACAACCACTATTTCCATAATATCATTATAAATACACATAACTACACCCGTTGTACTCGGCATAAATCGATTTTAACTTTCCTTCACCGAGTCGAGTATGGGTCAAATATTGGTGCCAGCCTTCTTGTTCGTATCAAAAAGTCATGTTTATTTTTGACGAATGGCTATGTTGTGTCTGCATTGAATGAATATTTCTATTTTTCATCCGCGTATTGTGCTCTATATCTGGTATTTATTTTAACTAGTTGTAGCCTCCATTTCATTCGAATGAAATGATCAATTCATTCGAATGGGATGAAGATTTCTTTCGAATGAAATGGTTGCTACATTCGAATGAATTATTTGACGCATTCGAATGCTTTTTAGAGCGTATCAAAAATCTATGTTTTGCTAAAAAATGGTAAGTTTATAATAGCAGCAAATACGATTTCATTGTACCAGCTAGATAAAGTAGACACTAAAAATGTTTTTTAGTTCATATTGTATTTAAAAGTAGTCATTCGAGATATTTATATCGAAAGAATTTTTTCAAAAGTAGACAAATTCCTTCTTTTTTGCAAGGAATGCAAATTAAAAGTAGACAGATTACCCGTCATTCTCAATATTAGCATTGCTCATTCGTTTTTGCACAAACTTAGGAATGTCAGACAGAGTTCTCTTTGAAAAAGTGTCTTTGCCAGTCAGTTCTCCCTTATAAAACTTGTTTCTATAACCAGCGGGGGTATCATAGCCGATAGCAAAACAAGGGCGTTTCTCATCATAATAGAGGACATAATCCTCCAGAACTTTTTTCACTTCGTCTCTGCTATGGCACATATCTATATGAAAGTCTATCATCAGTTCCTCTTTAATCCATCCATTCAAGGCTTCGTTTACAGGATTGTCAGTCGGCTTGCCGGCACGGGACATAGACCTCACAATCATGGAATCTTTAATCAGTTCATTGTAAGCCATTGATGCATATACGCTTCCCTGGTCAGTATGAAGGATTACAGGCTCGGCGGAACCTTTCAAGAGATTGATCACGTCCAACAATCCATCGACATATTGATCACGTCCTCCTCTGTGTTCTGCTAGCTTCCAGGATAATAATTCCTTGGTGAATACATCAAAGTAGAAGGTCAGTTCGAAGTAGAAGATCCAGAACCTGAGTACAGTCATATCTGATACTATCACCTGCCGCGGTCGGTCGACCGTATCCCATGTGGAAAATATCAAGTTTGGAAAACGGTCGCGTACTTTACGGGGCTTATAGTGTACCTTATGACGCGTCTCTGACTGGATGCCAAGATAACGGAAGCACTTGTATACCAGATTGTCGCTGACAGACATCTTGAAGTTATTTCGCATGAATGCCGCTACCCAGCGATATCCATGTGTGGAATGTTTGTCATGCACCTTTTTCACGGCCTCCACCAGAGACTCTCTGTTGATATCTCGTGTAGAAGGTTTACGATGCTTCCATTTGTAGTAACCTGCGCGGCTCACGCCCATCAGGGCGCAAATATCCGCTATTGCAAAGTCGCGTGAGAGCATATCGACTATTCTGAACTCTTCGTCTTTAAACGAACATACTCCGTTTGCCCATCCTCGTTCGTCCGTACCGTATAGTTTTTTTTTAAGCGTTCATTCTCAATACGGAGACGCAGGATCTCACGCTTATAGGCCTCTTCTGTGCGGTCTATACCGGCAGGTAGGACTTCGCCCAGCTCTGCATCTGCACGTGACAGACCTTCAAGACCTCCTTTGTCATACAGTGCAAGCCACTTTCTGAAGGCACTGTTCGACACGCTGTTGGCTGAACAAAAATCACTCAGCCTGATTGTTTGATTACTCCGATACTTGTGTATCAGAAACTCTTTTTCAAGAGGGTTCAAATGCTTTGCCATAAAAGTTTCTCCTTTCCGGTAGAATAATGAAAGCATTACTAATCTCGGCCAAAGCAGCGCCCTTTCGTTCAGGGCTTCGCCCTTCACTTCAGGACGCTGCTTCAACTACCAACAAAATTAGTCATTACCTATCATTTTTCTACCACTCAGTGTCTACTTTTTGTGGTGCAACACATACGCACCTATTTCACTTTTACAGGCCGAATTGCAATCACCGGCCAATTTCTATGATTGAAAGCCCAATAATTGCCATTATTGGCGAAACACATTTCAAAACTGTAATGACCATAGTCGTTGGTTAATGTTCCCGACCAATAATGGCCGTATTTGCCTTGATCGAGAATCAGTTTTCCTTTTTGGTATCCGGAAGCGGGAAGAAAAATGGAATTGCCATTCGGTCCGACTACTTTCATTCCGCAAACGCCGTTTTCACTCATCCAACGCCATTGGCACTTTTCCAAGAGTTCGAGACATTCATCTCTTGTTGGCAAACGCCAGTCGGCACCCCATTTGATGGTAGCAAAATCATGCTTTGTTGCACTTATATTGACGTATGCTTCATTGCTTGGATAGTTGGTCAACCATTCGGGATACATCTCTTTTTCAAAATCTTCCCAGCCTAACAGCGAGCCGTAATCATCCGGTTCGGGAGCTCCTATATTGCAATCCGACCATTTTACGCTCAGACCCAAATCGACGGCATGACCTGTAGGCACTTGCTGTGCTATTATATTCATTGAAAGCGACAGTACACTCGCTATCGCTAGAAAAAATATTTCTCTTTTCATCATCGTAAACCTTTATTTAGCAAAGACTTCCGTCATCGGACGACCCACCCAAACTTGTGGTTGCTTCAGATTAAAAATAGCAGCCACCGTTGCAGCTACATCATATTGCATCATTGAACCTTCTATAACATGTCCCTTCTTGATATCTTTTCCATAAATGATAAAAGGTGTTTCCATTTCTAGCAGAGTTGTTCCACCGTGACCGCGACCTGTTCCTCCATGATCAGCAGTGATAATAATGATGGTATCATCCAGAATACCACATTCTTTCAAAGCTTGTACAATACGACCGATATTACCATCCAAAATTTTCATCACCTTATAATAATCAGGAGTATACCAGCCTTTATCATGTCCAATATCGTCTGGATTATCCCAGTAAAGCAGTAACAATGCAGGCTTCTTCTCTTTAATATATTTTACTGCCATATCGCACATGATCGGTTCTTCGGATGGAACCTGTTGACAATAACTCATGGCTTTCGTATCAATAAAACTCTGAATGCCTTCCCACTGATAAATACTTCCGATCTCAGCCTTCGGGTAAGCTTCACGAAGTAGAGAAAAGACCGTCGGGAACACACCATTCTTATTCTTTACTCTCGGTTCAATCAGAGGAGCACGCCAACTTATGCCTCCATCGGAATAATATCCATGAAGTTCAGGACCGACGCCCATAAACATTGACGCCCAATTCTCAGTACTTGCAGAAGGAAATACGGAACGCTTCTTAAGTGTATACGAACCTTCGGCCATCATTTTTTTGGCATTTGGCATATCGGCCAGTTTTATACCATATGAAGCCCAGCCGTCCAAACCAATAAGCACTACATGTTTTGCTTTCCAATCGGCAGAATTCACCACATTGGCAAAAAACATGAGCACGAGCAAAATTTTCAAAGAATTCTTCATGTTTTTCATCTTCTTTACTGTTAAACAACGCTGATTATAATTCAACATTTTCATTATACACATAATTAAATCGCCCTCCTGGAGCTGAATCTCCATTCACATAGAAATCCATAACATTCCCCTCATCTTGCATATTGTCATTCCACTTGAATTCAAAATTCAACTTTTCATGGTTCAAAATAAGGACATCACGAGGAATAGAAAAAACAAAAACATTATCTTTAAGCACAAATTTACTTTCTGCAACCTTGTCCCAAATCCATTTGTTTTGATAGCTACGTTCAATAATCACCTTTCCTTTATTCGGACTTATACGATTAACAATAAAATCATAACCATTCCATCCTGTAGATTTGTCACGATCAACATCTATAAACAATCTCATCCAAGCTTTATCTTTTGGAGAAGTCAATCTATCAGCTGTTTCCACATAGAAATAAATATTATTTTCATCACGTGCAACCTTTGCTCCAACAATATCATTACGACCGGAATTATTTTTATAATAATAGCAACCTCTTCCTCGTGAATCACGATGAATCGTATTTCCTTTATAGGAAGTAAAATAAGGTTTTACATCTTTCCAATCTTCTATTTTATTTAAAGCAATAGTTTTCATCGGTGAAACTGATTCAGGCTTATTCATCCCTTTAAATCTACGGATATTATCTACTAATTGCAAATAATAGACATCTCCTTTATCACCCCAACCTTTGTTCGGTTCTATATCCCGACTACAATTCCAATTATATTCATCCACAAAATTAAATGGTTTCGCGGTCCAATGATCAGTTGGCAATAATTGCTCCACAGTAAATTCATTCCACCCTGTCACAAAAACGAGTTCCGGATCCAAATGGAAGGCTCTTTCCCATTGTTCAAGGAAATTCCTTCCATATAAATAACCATCTACACGTGGGTCAAACCCATGTTGCACACTATAATTGCGACCATAAGTATCCTTTAAATTAAAAGAACAGTCATGACCTTTACTCGAATCGCAAGCATTCTGAGCAATACCAACCGTTACTTGTTCGAATTTTTCATTTCCTAATGGAACATAACCATGTTGTGGATACTTTTCCAGCCAACCCCATTGATCATCTCGTTTTGGACCAGTCACATAATCAGGTTGCCCAGGTCGAAATGTAAAGAAAGAAGCAATAGCCTTATCTTCTGATGAATCTGATAAAATCTCTGGATAAGCCATAATAATAGGTTTGCCCTTCCACATGAACCAAAGATTTGGATATTTTGAAGACTTATAGACATCCCTATATAATTGCCTCAAAGATATTAAAGAACCCGGAGTGAGACTAAATGGAAGCATAAAAGCAATTTTAGGCACTTTAACACCATCTTTTTGAGCTTTATCCCATGTTTTCATTAAAGCCTCATAGGAATCTTTCCAAGTCATATCTCCATTTGTACAATCGAAGAAAACAGCGTCAACGCCAGCATCAGCCAACATCTCGGCATGCTTGCGAAGCACCCATTCATCTGTTGTCCGATAAAATCCAAAAAGAGGTTGTTCCCAATAAAACAAGTCATGTTTTGTCCCCCACGCAGGATGATTATAATCTTCTATTGCTTCAGGGTACTGATGCAAAACTTCCGAAATACTCTTTATCTGATAAGTTGTATCTTCGTCTCCTTGATGCCACGTCCAATAAAAAATAGCCACATATTTATCATTACGCTTATCACCTGCATCCTTATATTCACGAGCCTTACGACCTAAAGCATCAGTAATACTCCAATAGTCACTACTCACAATCTGCGCACATAATTCACTTTCGATGAAAACGCATACATTCATACAAATGATAAATCTTATTATATCTTTCATATTCATTTATTAAAAAAATCAGACATGAAACATAAGATAAAAAAATGTTCCATTTCAATTTGCTCAAGTACTGTTTGGGAGTGAGACTCATATTCTACAATAAAAACATATGTTGTCACTCGTTGTACTCAGACTTAATTGATTTTAACGTTCCTTCACCCAACAAGAAACATATAAAAAAGAATATTTCCAATTCAAATTAAACATATTAAATTATTATTTCATCCGAATTTCAATATTGCAAACACCTTCTCGATGAATAGTCAAAATATGATTGATGCCACGAAATTTTCCATAATGCCATTTACTCTTAGGTAGCTTTTTGCCATTTGCATAGACCATAGGTTCAAATGTCAACTTAAGTCGTTCCAAGCCATTCTTATCAAAGGTAGTATAAGAAATGTGTTCTTTTTCGTATGATATACGCAGTACCATTGATGTTGTATAAAAAAGATGGTTTGAATCTATAGGCATCATTTCCGGCAACTCGCCAAAGCCTTCTAAAAAATGGGACATATAGTCAAGATATGAATCCGAGAACCAAGGATTGACAAAACCGATGCCAGTATAGTTGATGCTTATGGAATCTTTTGAGAATTTATTAAAAGCCGAATAAGTACTCAACGCAAAAGAAGCTCTTGCTTCTTCACGCATCTTTTCATCTCCCGTCATTCCAAACCACTTAGCGACAACTGATGCATAACGTGAGGTATGACTACTCATTTCTCCCAAACAATCATCCTGTTCAGCAATACTGGTTGCACCATAACGAGTGACAACGCCGAAACGTTGCTTAACAAGTATAATCAACTTAAGAATATGTTGTTTATAGAGTGGGTCTGCATTTGGGTTATTTATCAAATAGCGTGCAGTTTCCATAGGACTAAACTGATTGACATTATCATATCTGTTAGTTGCCACATCTTCAAAATACCCTGACCAAATGTTATTTTCCATCGGATATTTCAAAATCCAATTCATAAGAATCATTTTCTTTTGTAGTAAATTTTGTACATCCAATGTTGTATTAGAAACCAGTAATTCATCTATCATTTTAATAGGCATAATCATATCTGCACAATATGGGTCTATCACTTTTCCTGTTCGCATATTAACACGAAAAGGAAGTGGCGACTCAGTTGCAGTACCTTCAGTTATATGACCAACAATAGTATTCGCAATATTTTCCGCTAATCTGATATATTTTTGCTCGCCTGTAAAACGTGAATAATTGATATAAGCTATTGCAACCATACAAGCTTTATCCGGTTCACCTTTTTCATCATCATAAATACCATCAGGAGTATCATCCTGTGTTCTCGGTACTCCTGGCCATGCAAAATTTGAAGGAGTATGATATTTTGCAATCTGTTCAACCAGATTCTTCACAGGGTTCAAAGCATCCATGTCACCTGTATATGCATAATAACGCTTGAATGTTTCCATAGCCCAATAGGCATTTCCTCCCTGATTATTCTGACCTTTCCGATAGTTACCATCTACCAGTATTTTCGACGTTATCAAATATAACGGCAATGGACCATTAGGCGATTCATATGCAGGACAATACTTTAAATAATTCATACTGTATCGTAAAATCATATCATACGAAGTCCACGGCTGAAGTTTATTTTCCTGCAACAATACTTGGTGATCCATAATCATCTGTGGGTTCTTTTGGGGAGTAGGGAGAGTAATTCCGTTAGGACCTACAGCAATATGAGGTATCTGAGCCATTAAAACTGTCACTACATATAGCAAAAAAAAGCTATTCACTATTTTATTTCTCATCTCACATAAGTATTAAAAAATTCAGTTCATCCAATAACATTTTTGTGAATACTTTAATGCTACACAATATCGCATAGAGCCTTGAAATATCCTATCGATTCAGCTATTCCCAAGAACGGGTCTTTCTTTTCCGTTTCATATTCCAGACTGCACATACCAGTATAATTGACTTTTCTCATCATCCTGACCAACGATGGATAATCTATCAGTCCACGTCCAATTACCGTACAGTCGCCCTCTTTAGTTGGAGCCGTTTCATCTTTGATATGCATGTCGAAGACTCTTGCATGATATTTCTGCAAGTCGGCTACCGGGTCACATCCGTTTCTGAATTCATGCCCTACATCCAAACACATGCCTATACGCGGATCCAAATCTTTTATCAGATTCCAGGCTGTTGTTGCGTCAGGATATTGTTTGTCTGTCGGACCATGCAAATGAATGGCCATTACGAAATCGTATTCCTTTATCTTTTTATCAACGTATGGCAACAATTCTATGTTCGGAACACCTATTATCTTCTTAACTCCTACTCGTTTTGTATATTCAAATGCCTTATCGACATCTGCTTCGCTACGCATATATATAGGACCTACAATATAGCCTGTCACATGATGGGCTGCACATTTCTCATGAAATGCCTTTATCTGCTCATCTGTGCTGTTCAATGGCAAATGGAAATCCTTGATACTCAAATAATGAATATCCAAATGTTCCATGGTCTTCAGTGTTGTCTCTATGTCAAACTGGGTGAATGAATATCCGGCCATCCCCAAATGGAATGGATTGACCGCTTTTGTCACTTTTGGTTTGATGGAGTCAGGCATATCGTTTGCACGCAATAGATTATTTGTTCCCAGCAACACTGCTCCGGCTAATCCTTCTTTGATAAATGTCCGTCTTGTCTGTTTCATAGGTATATTCTTATATGTTACTTTTTATAATTCTTTTTACTATTCGCCTGCTCACATATCTTATTGCAATACTTCTTTAATTATCATGTCCGCCACGAGCTGCTGACCAAGTTCGTTCAGATGTATGCCGTCCGTACTCATTTTATCCCATACTGGCAATAATTCTGTATAAGCGTCTATACATCGACACCCTTCTGCGACAGATATGTTTTTTATCTGTGTTGCAAGCCATGACACTCTCTTCGATCCACCTGTATACGCCTCCGGTATCTTACTGTCTGATGAATATGGAGGTGGTGTCATTATGACTATCTCCGGATGATATTTCAGATAAACAGGATGCGCTTTTATCTTCCCAATCAATGTTTTCATGTTGTTTGAAACGAGTTTTAAACGGTCCTTAAAAACAGCTTTACAGTCTTCAGTCCCTAACATGATGAAAATCTTATTCAGTCCGTTTAATACCTTGTCTGCCTTATTCATATACTGGTCAATACAGGATAATGTATTCGACTCCTGCTTCCCGTTATTATCAAATCCAATTGTATTATTAACTACTGATGCATTACAAATGAAATCCTGAAAACGTTTTTCTTTCAGTTGGTTTACCCAGTTTCCTTCCATTGTTTCATTTGTATCACCCAACACAAGTATATTCTGACCTTTTACGCCATCCAAAGCTCTATCCATAATCATCTCATGACCTCCTTCGAAAAGATTTATCTGAACCTTGTCTAGATAATGACGTTGAATCAGAACTACCAGATGTTTCTTATTGGCCGGCGCTCCCGTTGTCTGCCACTCCATCAGGCGCAGCATCTCTTCATTTGAAAATCGTGTCTTCGTATCCGAACAATCAAAATCAGAAACTACCTTGTTAAAGAACTTCATGCTGTGTGTAAATGGCACGTCACCTTCCAGTCCACCATCATGAATGCCCGCATAAATAAACAACTTACTATTCTCTCGCTCTTTAACAGGCGTATCCATCATAACCGGAGAACGACGACAAGCTTCATGCACATCGAAATAAGGGACAAAACCATCCTTTGGAAGGCCTGAAGTTACCTGCTCAAGGTCCTGCATATATTTTGCATACTTTGTGCGTCTTCCTGCACATTCATAATAATAATCCACAAGATCCGATATCGATGCCCAGGCAGTAAATGTCTTTATATGATGCCTTATTCGCATATAGCAGAACATAGTCGCATGGCCACCTCCACTTCCTCCTATAATATGAATACTTGTTGTATCCACATTCGAATGGGCTATTGCGTAATCAATGGCATCTTCAATATCTTGAAGAACGAGGTCACTTGCACAAGCCTCCGGCCGATTGTTCGGACCTCTGAAATCGGGATGGATATAATTGTAATCCTCCTTGATGCACATCGATGCGATATCATCCACTTTCGTATAATCGGCACTCCATGCATGGAGTTTGACGACCAGAGGACGAGGGTTAGACGATCTGGCTTTGAAAAAATATGCGGACTGCTTGCTTTGATCAGCCGTTGAGGTTATCTCTACCTTCTGACATTCCTTGGGCCACTGCTTTTCCGGCTCATCACTGGCTTTGGTAAAATCAGATATCATAATAAATTGTGTTCCAAACAATACAAGACTCATCAATCTTAATATTTTCATACTGCACTAATTTTATCATCATAAAATGGTTAAAAGAGAGTATGCATGCTAATGTATGCACACATACTCTCAGTAAGAGAACTATTATGCTACATAGACCTTTGTTTTATGCAGCAAAGCTATTCAAACAATCTTTTCTTTATTATAATCCACCGAGTGATGTTATTTCTTCAGCTGTCAATGGTCTGTTGAAAATAGCTACTGACGAAAGCAACATGGTATGATCATCACTATCCTCATCACCCATAATCAAAGTGCCTAATGGATCAAGAGCGAAACGGTCATCCGAGTAATTACTACCCTCCAGCCATTTTGTACCATTGACATAAATACGAAGATATTCGTCAGCTTTCAATACAATTACTACACGATACCATTTATCTCTAGATATCGTATTTGAACTATAACCGCTTGTTCCTACTCCAATATTACCGGCATTCTTTATGGCATAGTCCTGATCATTCGCATTAGTAACTGAAGTATTCAACAACGTAGCGTAGCCTCCTTCCCCAGACGGTCTGTTGATATCAAAAACAAGTGTATATTGTCTTACTAAATCACTACCAGCCGTAGCGGCAATTCCATGATCACAGAAGAGTAAACTTTGATGACCGATTTGTATTGCTTTATCACGTTTATTAAATCCTGACACTTGCGTGATTCCTTCTGTCGAAGGGGTTCCAAGTACTGCATCTTGTGCTCTACGATAAGGAATCAAATCTTTACCAACAGTAGCTTTTCCAAAATTACTTGCATCAGAGAATTCCCAGAAACCAACCAAGCCGCTAACTGCTTTAAGTTTTTCTTGGAGAGTAACTTCGTAAACTTCAACAGAGATTTGCTGAGAATAACTTCCTTGGCTTACAGTTAATGTTGTTGTTCCAACATCATTGGCAGTCACATTGCCATAAGCATCCACTGAAGCGACATCAGCATTAGCACTCGTCCAAGAAAATTCATAATTAGTGCAATCCCATGGAATAGGATAAGCAAGAGCTTTACTTTTTTCCCCTATATTCAACCTTAAATCAGCACCAACTTCTATACCTTTCAAATTAATGCCATCTCCCAACTTATTATTGCAAGATACCAATATCAAGCAACCACACAAGAGACAGAATCCTTTTATAAATATTGTCTTCATAATCGTCCTACTTTATTAAGTTTAACTTGTCTGCCAATGAAATATTCAATGCCGCATTACGATTGACATCCTGCTCCGGATATGGAACATACATCAAGCTCTCGCTCCAGCTTCCTGATGGAGCATTCGGTTCTTGCCGGGTAATACCTCCTGCACCAGGGATAACATAAATCGGATTCTGTACACGTGTATTAAAATGATCCTGTACACGATCCATACGCTGCATATCATTATAACGACAATCGATTGCACCCCATAACCAACCGGCAATCTCCCAGCCGTGCTCGTTGTACGCCGCTTCAGCCAATTCTGATGAAGTCATTGATGATGAATAATGATTAATACTGGCATCACTCTTTACACCATTTCCATCAGCACGATTACGAACGATATTCAATAATTCGATGGCTTTTGCATTTGTTTGGCCTGAACGCCCCACAGCCTCTGCATACCATAAATAAACTTCACTCAAACGAATCATCTGATGCGTTTGCTCAACCCAACCATTACACTGACTGCCTAAGCTTTTGTAAATGTCATATTCGGTGCCGTCGTTAGTGAATTTGGATTTTCCAAAGTATGGATATCTGTTTGCATCAGGCAGATTTTCGCTCCACCAAGGATAAGCTTTTCCATCACCCGAATTAAAAGTCACAACCGGATATGTTGCATCCTTACGAGGTCCTTCCGGAAAGTTTACCCAAAAACCGATTTCAGCACGTGTATCACACCAACCACCGGTACAATCAGGAAAGTCATTAATACAACCACGAGCACTTTCACTACTATCACCGCCACCCCAAGAATTAGAATAATAAATACCCAAAATGCATTCTTTATTCTTCTTATTTTCAGCTACGGAATGAATATCAGCATAATTCTCATAAAGAGAATATTTATAAGTGCCATTTTCAACTCCTGTAATTACTTCCAAAGCTTTTGCCGCTGCTTTTTCATAATACTCTGTTCCCAAGTTCAGCGGCCAACCAGCCATTGTTAAATATACATTTGACAGCATGGCTTTAGCTGCAGCCGAATTAGCAACAATATTAATGCCGTTCATAGAACGAGGGGTGTCCGTATAGTTGGCAGGAAGATTTTCTGCAGCCTGAAGATCCGTAACGATCAGATTAAAAATGTCGGACACGGTAGACAAGCCAATAGAGAAATCAACTTCATCTGATGTTACCATTGGCAATGGCCCAAAAGTACGTACCAGATAATAATATGCCCATGCACGCCAAAAATGCGCCTGGTTCAAGGCATAATTAAGATTATCTTCTGTAACGCCGGGTGTATTGGACGCACCATTGATTATAAAATTGGCAGCTTTAATAACCAACCATTTATCCTGCCAACACCATAATAAACGATCGTTGCCAGTAGACACACCATATAAATCCCATTCACGAATACCAGCTTTGTTGCTGGCACGATGAGTTGACAAATCATCACCCATGATAGCCTGTATAAACTGTGTAAGACCGAATGTTGAACGGCTGACCTGTCGATATAAAACATTGACTGCCCCATCCAGATCACTAGCTTGAGTGAAAGCGCTGTTTGACATAAGTTGACCATTAGGCTCCTCTTTCAAGAAGTCGTTGCATGAAACGAGTCCAAACAGGATGGCCATTAATATAAATATTCTTATTAAAGATGTTTTCATATTCTTCGATTTAATAATTCGTTAAAACTCCAGACGTACAATGAGCGAATAGGTTGTTGGCATCGGAAATGAACCTCTATCAAGACCAAAGGTCGTATCATAAGTACTTGTATTTGCTTCCGAAACAGTTTCAGGATCCAATCCTTTATATCCTGAAATAACGAACAGATTTTCTGCACTGAGCGACAAATGGACAGCTGCATATTTAGTCAGTTTCTTAGGAATCTGATAACCGACGGATAAATTCTGGCAACGTATAAACGCTGCTTTTTCCAGCCATTGTGTTGAGCCCGGAACATATTGATTATTGGCATTCGTCAAACTAGGAAACAAAGCATGACTCTTGTCGGCAACTTTGTCCCAGCTGCGATAATAACCTTCACGAGAACTAATGAAACGCGAAGCGCCAGTCTGACAGGTTTCAATATATCTGGAAATATTCAAACGGTCGTAATTGCTAGTCGCGCGGAATAAAACATTGAAATCCCAATTCTTGTAAGTCAATGTGTTATTCCAACCAAACAGCCAATCAGGAACAGATTTACCAGTTATCACACGGTTATCATTGTTATTATCCGTAGTTGTAGTCCCGTCTTGATTATAATACAAATTGGCTCCTTCATCATCGAATCCTGCCCACCGTTGCAGATAGAAAGAACCTACAGGTTTGCCAACTTTCAAAATAAACAAACCACCGGAATAAAGACCACCGCGTGAAGCATCCGGGATGATGTAATCATCTTCGCCCAAATCCTTGACCGTATTCTTATTATATGCGGCTGTCAGTGTGCTTTCCCACGTGAGATTTTTGGTTGCAAACGGTACTACATTCAAGGTAAATTCCATACCTTTATTCTGCAATTTTCCCAAGTTTGTCCAAACGGTTCCACCTCCATTATAGTCTGGAAGTTCCTTTTGGAACAACAAATCTGTCGTATTCTTCAGATAAAAATCAGCTGACAGATTCACCTTATTGTTTATAACACCCAAATCGAAACCTAAATCATACTGCACAGTTTTCTCCCAATGAAGATCCGGATTCGAACTCGATTCCGGCCAATAACCCCAATATTTAGTAGAGGTTCCATAGCTCGCATAATCTCTCGACAATGTTGCATAGGTCGAATAAGCACCTACACCGCAGTTACCAATAGAACCCACACTTGCGCGCAATTTCAATTGGTTAATCACATCCTTATTGATAAAACTCTCTTCATGTACATTCCAACCAACAGCCACTGACGGGAAATAGCCCCATTTGTATTTATCCTTGAACTGTGAAGGAGCATCAGCACGCATCGTTCCTGTGAACAAATACTTCCCCTTATAACTGTAAATCAATCGTCCGAAAACAGATGCCATTGAACTGTTGCTAAAACTATTGCTTAATGAATATGAACTTGCCGAAGCCAAATCCCAATAAGTCGTTGCTTCATTGACCAAATTCGTAGAATTAGCATTTAAAGAACTGTATTTATATTTTGTCAATTCCAAAACACCCATTGCTATCAGATGATGATCGCCTAATGTCTTATCATAAGTCAAGTTATTAATATTACGCCAGTTATAGTATTGATCTTCGTAATTACTTGCTTCACTGATTCCGCTAGGCTCATAAGACGCAGAGCGGAAATGACGATTCCAATTATGCACTTGCGTATACAATCCTTCAGTTGAAAACGTCAACCCGTCGATAATTTTAAACTTTAGATTACCGAACATGGTCATTGTACTTGACCGGTAATCTGTCCACTCTGCCTTAACCGATGCGTACGGATTACTGCCTATTGATCCATATGGGTCAAGATTATAAATGCCACTTGCGCTTTGCAATTCCATACAAGGCGAATATTCTAATACATCAACAAATTGATCCTGATCTGACGAGTTATGCTGCTTGGTCAGTCCATCATACATATATCCCGTAAACTCCAACCAAGGAGTGATATTCGTATCTAATGTTGCCTTCACATTATAGTTTCGAGAAGTATTGGTAATCCATTGTCCTTTTGTATCAGCGACCCAGCCGGAAACTGAATATTTGGTTTTCTGATTGCCTCCAGATATATTCAAATTATAATTCTGAGAGAATCCGGTTTGTGTCATCAAATCTACCCAGTCAATACCTTTTGTTCCACTTTTATAAGCAGCCAGATCATCTGCTGAAATCGAATTGGCACCATTGACTTCATTATAAGCTCTTGCATATTCATAAGGGCTCAGTAAATCCGGTTTCGTACGCATGTCCTTTACGCCATAACGAGCATCAAAAGTCACCTTTATCCCTTCCTGAGGTCTTTTGGTTGTAACCAATATAACACCATTTGCTCCTTGTGCACCATAAATGGATGTAGCTGACGCATCCTTCAATACTTCAATGTTCTCGATATCGTAGAAATTACCTACTGTTCCTCCGATAACACCATCTACAACCCATAATGGCTCACTGCTTTTGTTCAAAGAAGTGACACCACGAACACGTATATTGACATTGCCGGCACCGCTTGTACTCGTAATATTAATACCTGCGGCTTTGCCTTGAAGAATATTACTTATATTTCCTTGAGGCAAATTCTTGATTTTTTCAGACGAGACTGATGAAATAGAACCTGTCAGGTCGGATTTACGAACGGTACCGTAACCAATAACTACCACCTCATCCAAAACTTTCGTGTCTTCTTTCAAGAGGACAGATACAGATCTTTTATTTCCAAGAGGTATTTCCTGTGTCAGATATCCAACAAACGAAACGACCAATACGGCATTCGATGGAACATTAGACAGTGAAACACGTCCGTTCGTATCGGTTATGCTTCCGTTTGTGGTACCTTTTACCATCACATTGGCACCAACAACTGGGCCTTGTGCATCAGTCACTACACAAACAACAGATCGGTTCTGTTGTGAAATCAAATCATTACTCATTAAACCGATTCCACTATTAAGCTTTGCTGCACTCAACGACATTGAGGCAAACAAAAAGACAAAAAGAAGGGAAATCGATGTTTTCATGACCCTTAAATTTTTCGGTTTTCTTTTCATACTTCACTACTTTTTTGTTGATTATAAATTGATAATAAAAATTAGACAAAAGGCTGAAAAACTCATGGTAGCTTTCAGCAAAAAATGATTTTCCGGTTTCTTTCATGGGCAATCCTTTCGTTAAATTGTTTTTTACATAATATATTTCAACTGAATCGAAATAAATCAGGGTTAGAAAGGGCTGAAACAAATTGTTTCAGATAACTTATTCTTATATATACAATTCACGCTTCAATTAGTACTCACTTTTACCGGACGAATTGCACCTATAGACCAATTTCTATGATTGAAAGCCCAATAATTGCCATTATTGGCGAAGCACATTTCGAAACTGTAATGACCATAGTCGTTGGTTAATGTTCCCGACCAGTAATGGCCATATTTGCCTTGATCGAGAATCAGTTTTCCTTTTCGATATCCGGAAGCGGGAAGAAAAATAGAATTACCATTCGGTCCGACCACTTTCATTCCATAGACTCCATTTTCGCTCATCCAGCGCCATTGGCACTTTTCCAAGAGTTCAAGGCATTCATCTCTTGTTGGCAAACGCCAGTCGCCACCCCATTTGATAGTGGCAAAATCATGTTTTGTTGCACTTATATTGACGTATGCTGCATTACTCGGATAGTTGGTAAGCCATTCGGGATACAATTCTTTTTCAAATTCCTCCCAGCTGAACAGAGAACCGTAATCATCAGGTTCGATAGCACCTATATTGCAATCCGACCAATTTACACTCAAACCCAAATCGACGGCATGGCCAGTGGCGGTTTGTTGTGGCATTACATTCATTGACAGCAGCAATGCGCCTGCCATCACGACTAAAAATATCTTGTTTTTCATCATTATTGAATTTTACTTAACAAAAACTTCCGTCATCGGACGACCCACCCAAACTTGCGGTTGCGTCAGATTGAAGATAGCAGCTACCGTTGCAGCTACATCATATTGCATCATCGAACCTTCGATAACATGTCCTTTCTTAATATCCTTCCCGTAAATAATAAAAGGGGTTTCCAATTCGAGCAGAGTTGTTCCGCCATGACCGCGGCCTGTACCTCCATGATCGGCAGTGATAATAATGACGGTATCATCCAGAATGCCACATTCTTTCAAAGCTTGCAAAATGCGGCCGATATTACCGTCCAGTATTTTCATCACCTTATAGTAATCAGATGTATACCAACCTTTATCATGTCCAGTCTCATCCGGATTATCCCAACAAAGCAGCAAAAGTGCCGGTTTCTTTTCCTTGATATATTTTACTGCCATATCGCACATGAGCGGTTCTTCGTATGGAGCCTGCTGGCGATAACTCATAGCTTTCGTATCAATAAAACTCTGTATGCCTTCCCATTGGTAAATACTTCCGATTTCAGCCTTCGGATAAGCTTCACGAAGTAGAGAAAAGACCGTCGGGAACACACCATTCTTATTCTTTACTCTCGGTTCGATCAGCGGAGCACGCCAACTTATGCCTCCATCAGTATAATATCCATGCAGTTCAGGACCGACGCCCATAAACATTGATGCCCAGTTTTCAGTACTTGACGAAGGGAAAACTGAACGCTTCCTAAGCGTATACGAACCTTCGGCCATCATTTTCTTGGCATTTGGCATATCGGCCAGTTTCACACTATATGAAGCCCAGCCGTCCAAACCAATAAGTACTACATGTTTTGCTTTCCAATTGGAAGCAAATACTGTACTGGTAAAAAACAGTGATATAAACAAAATCCTAAGAGATGTTTTCATGTTTTTCATTTTTTTCAATCATATACTGGTTAAATATATTATAATCAGGTTCTTTCATCCATATATACTTTAAGCGAAAAAAGTATATACTTTTACACCACAGAAGTATATACTTTTGCACTATGAAAGTATATACTTTTATACCCCGAAAGTATATACTTTTGAAGCCAAAAGTATATACTTTTTTTCATAGGGTATAACTACTTTATTATCAGTGTCACTATTTATGATTTGCAACACTGCTTGATCAAACTCATCAATTACTTTATATCTGCATTGTTATTAGCAAGATTCGGATTGTTAATGACTTCTTTACTTGGTATCGGCAAGAAATAATCAGCTTTTGAATAACTCTTCTGAAGCGTATACTTCGATTCTGTCTCATCGCGCCAATCTGTATTAGCCTTTTCAACTAACTGCAATCTTTGCAAATCGAACCAACGAGCGGAATACTCAAACCCTGCAAATTCGAAAGCTCTCTCCCAAACAACGTCATCAATAAATGCATCCGTTGTCAAATTACTTACAGAAGCTTCTGTTGTTCCCAGACCTTTGTAGGCACGATTACGAACATCATTCAAGCATTGATAAGCCAACGCATCCGGACCATCTGTACGAGCTTTTGCCTCTGCATAAGTAAGCAGTATATCTGCGTAACGCATTACAACAATCGGGCGAGTACTAAACCATGTTGCCGTTGTCTCCATATTGGTCAGCCACAAACCTGATGGACCGTTTTCGTCCCAAGTCCAACCTTCCGACAGATCATCTGCCCACCATTTACGATAACTCGGGTGTTTACTCTTTAAATCATTTGTTGTATAATGCTTGCCACCCATAACATAGAAATCAGTAACAAAAGTGAAGTCCTTGCGTTCGCCAGCAGGGAAACGATTATAGAAACCATTCTCGGCAATCATTGATTCCCAACCACCAAATTCAATAGGACGACTTGGGTTCGGAGCACGAACCGTATAATTATTAAGTGTATGTTCGAACCAAATAATAGCTTCTTCCTGTGATGATTTTTCAAAAGCTGTCCAATACGGATCCCACAATTCATAGAAATGAGTCTTTAATGCATAACCATAAGTAGCAGCATTATCGATAACCTCTTTAGCTTTATCGCGAGCCAATGCATAATATTCAGTTCCTCCATTTACAGGATAACCGGCCATTTGCAAATAGACCTTAGCCAAAGTTGATTTAGCAGCACCTTTCGTAACAGCACCGCCAACTTTGTAAGTTGTATTTGAATAGGAAACAGGCAACCATTCTTCAGCAAATTGTAAATCCGAAATGATTAGTTTATAAATATCCGCTGCTTTTGCGCACTGAACCGTTTTATCAGATTCGAATGCTGTTGTAATCAACGGAATATTATTAAAGAAGCGAACCATCCAAAAATACGTGAACGCGCGGATGAAGTACGCTTGTCCAACAAGAGCATTCAACTCAGCCTCGGTCATCGTTTCATCAGCGTTATGATAATTGTTGATGATAGAGTTTGCCTGATTGATTACATCATAGCAACGCTCCCAACCTGACTGAATATCATCGTCGCCACCACTTGAAATATCCATGTTTATTTCCATTTCATTATAGCAGGCGCGTTGATTACCTGTTCCTAATACATCATCAGCACTTGCATACTTGATTTCCATACTTTGATACGGACGGTTCATTGACGTATCCCACAAATTATACAGTGAATTAAGCATCATCTGTATTTCAGTTCCATTATTCAGGAAGTTCTCTGGAAACAAACTTCCATTAGGAGTCTCCTCCAAAAACTTGTTATTAGATTCGCACGATGCGAATGTAATTATAGCGGCTAAAAGAATTACTACTTTTTTCATACTATTCTGCATTTATAGTCATTAATATGTTAATGATAATCCGAAGGATATACTCTTTGGATTAGGATAAGCGAACCAATCCATACCTGAGCTGGTGTCACTGCCAATAGAAGAACTAATCTCAGGATCATAACCTTTATACTTCGTGAAAGTGAGAATATTCTGTGCGCTTACCGAGAGTTTGATATCAGCAAATGGACAGATCGTTTTAGGAATACGATAACCAACACTGATATTACGCAGTTTAACATAACTACCATCTTCCATATATTGAGAAGACAATGCATTCAATTTGTTCGTATTGCCAATCTTAGCAAACTTAGCACCGGTATTGCTTTCCGTCCAACGATCACGTGAATCACGCAATTTATAGACTTGAGAAATATCTAGACATTCAGTTGTCAACATATAAGTCCAATTCAAAATATCGCGTCCATGTACTCCTTCAAATAAAACATTTAAATCGAATCCCTTATAAGTAAAATGGTTATTCAACCCCCAAGTGAATTTCGGATTAGAATGTCCGATAACTTGATAATCGTCTGTTCCATAAGAATGGTCACCGTTTAAATCTTCATACTTATAATCACCAGGTGTCTGACCAAATTTAGCCGCTTCAGTTGCTTCGCTTGTCTGCCAAATACCTAAATATTTCAGACCATAAATAGTACCAATCGGCTGTCCGGGCATCAATACAAATGGGCTGTTTGCTGTAATACCTGAACCATAAGTATCACCATAGATAATCTTTGACTCTCCTAAATCAAGGACCCTGTTCTTATTAAAGGCACCATTGAAATTCACTTCATATTCGAAGTCCCTTGCTATTGGCAACACATAATTGATATTAAACTCAAAACCCTTATTACGAACAGAACCAACATTAGATATTGTCGTATTATTGCCATATTCGCTATCACCACCATTATAACCTGCAACTGATACCGGTGCCAGCAAATCAACTGTTTTTTTGTTGTAATAATCAAGAGTAATATTCAAACGATTATCCATAAAGCCTAAATCGAGACCGACATTCATCTGCTTGGTTGTTTCCCATTTTAAATTAGGATTACCTCCTACACGTGCAAAATATCCAGCTTGCGTTGAAGATGTTCCCCACTGATTTCCACGGTTACCTAAGGTATTATATGTTGCGTATGTACCAACAGCCTGATTACCTGTTTCACCCCAACCGCCACGGATTTTGATGTTTGAAAAGATACTCTGATCTTTCATAAATTCCTCTTCTGACAATTTCCATGCTAATGAAAATGAAGGGAAGTAACCGAACTTCTTACCGTCGCGGAACTTTGAAGAACCATCAGCTCGGAAGTTGCCTGTTACATAGTAACGAGAAGCATAATTATAATTAACACGACCGAAGAAAGAACGCATAGCTCCATTTGCATAACTTGAACCTACGCCAATATTCGGAGAAGCCAAAGCCAAATTATACCACTTAACAGACTCTATAGAAAGAATATTGGCAGAAGCATCAAAATTATTCTGTTTCCATTTTGTTTCCTCAAAACCTGCCATGGCAGAGAAATTATGTAATTTAGCAAAGGTTTTAGTATAAGTTAAATAGGCATTGACCAACCAAGATTTATTTTCGTATGAACTTTGAGATGCGCTTGCAGCGGTTCCATTGTAATTTTTACTTTCAAAATGACGATTGCCACCAGTACTAAAACTTACAGAACCCTTTGCATCAAATTCCAATCCATCAATGAGCTTTATCTTCAAATTGCCTATACCGCTACCTGAATTGTTATAATTTCTATCTTCTAGAGTTGTAGCCAATACAGGATTAATTAATGTACCTGTCATATTACCTAAACGATTATAAGTAATTCCATCATCTTCATATAAAGATTCAGTTGGTGCCCATAATAAAGCACCTAACAACGGAATACCTGTCTTACTACCTCCTTGCGCAATATTCGGATTCAAATTATCACTGTGACCAGCATTTGTTTCAAACTGAACGGTAATGCGATTACTCAAATCAACATCCAATTTAGAATTCAAACCATAACCGGATGATTCAGTGTTTAAGATAACTCCTTCAGTCTTATTATAACTTGGAGAAACATAATAGCGTGCATTCTTGCTACCGCCAGAAATGGTGGCTTTATAATTCTGTGAAAGGCCTGTCCTGAATATTTCATCTTGCCAATCGGTTCCACCATTAGCTTTATATTTAGCTATTTCATCACTCGTAAATGAATATGTACCAACGCTATTGTTGTATTCAGCAAATTCTCCTGCATTCATCAAATCATAACGTTGTGGAACACTCTCCAATGAAAAGTTAGAGTAGAACTTCATTAGCGGCTTACCTTCTTTACCACGATTGGTAGTTACTAAAATAACGCCGTTTGCACCACGAGAACCGTAAATGGCTGTTGCTGAAGCATCCTTCAAAATTTCAATGGATTCGATATCATAAGTATCAGGCATACCTGAATAATTACCATCAACTACAATCAAAGGGTCATTGCCACCTTGAAGGGAATTGGCACCACGAATACGAATTGTACTGCCTTGGCCAGGAGCACCATTTGTTCTACGAACAGTAACACCAGGAGCACGACCGGAAAGGATGGAATTTAATGAACTGTTCGGTTGGTCAATAAATGCATTTGAACCAAGAGAAGTCACAGAACCTGTCAAATCACTCTTTTTCACAGCGCCATAACCTACAACGACGACTTCATCCAACAATGCATTATCTTCTTGCAAAGTCAGATTTATATTGTCTTTAGCCTTTATTTCCTGAGTTTTGTAGCCAATATAAGAAAATTCTAATATTGCATTTGGTAAAGTTGAAATAGTAAAATGTCCATTGGAATCAGTTACCGTACCTTGTGTAGTTCCTTTCACTACAACATTAACTCCTACCAATGGTGATCCGTTTACATCAGCAACTGAACCGTGTATCGTTACGTTTCTAACATCACGCTGTAAAGCTATTGGTTCGGCATTCTTATTTTCCGAAGCCTCCTTCTTTACAATAATCTGCCGGCCTTTGATGACATACTTGAACTCACTATTTGAAAAGATTTCTTTTAAAATCTCATCAACTGACTTATTCGTCATGTTTACATCGATTTTTTGATTCAAATCGACTTTCGAACCTTGATAAATAAAAAGATAATTACTATGATTTTCTATATAAGAGAAAACTTCGCCGAGTGTTTTATCTTGCAGTTGAACAGTTAACACTTCGGGTGGCATTGCTGCCGACATGTTCACTACTATGGCAGGACATGACGTCAAGAATGCAGCCAAACATGCCAACCTTAAAAATTTAGTCTTTACATAACCGATATTTCTTATGTTTTTCATACTTTTGTATTTTAATTCTTTAAATGTGTGTTTAGGGAATTATTTTATAATCGGATAGTACGCCCAATATTATCCGATTTTTATTTTTTATATTCAATGTTTCATAGGCATATATATTTTCATGATCACTTCTTCTTTTACTTTGATTACTTAGAGGAAAAATAATATCCTCCTCCTTCTAATTTATTCATCTTCAACGATGCAGACTCTTTTACTATATCAAAGATAGCATCGGTTGATTCACATAAATCCAATTTGCCAGAAAGGACAAGTTTCTGTACATTCTTATCATACCATACAGGTACTCCATAATATCTCGATAAATCATCAAGAACCTTGCTTACTCGATCATTTTGCAGCAGCATTATGTTATCTTTCCAGCAAATATATTTTGCAACATCTACAGTCTTTGTTCTCATTACACCAGACTCCAATGTCAATAATTGAGACGGATAAAGAAGTGATTTTTCACGCGCTGTCTTAACTTCTACACGACCTTTGACAAGAACAACCGACAAATCACTATTCTTATATGCAGAGACATTGAATACAGTTCCTAAAACTTTTACATCACAGCCGACAGTCTTCACAACAAAAGGAATCTTTTCATTATGGGCAACTTCCAAATAGACTTCGCCTTCAACAGCTATTTCACGCTTCTTCCCTTTGAATATTGATGGATAAATAACACGGCTATCTGAATTAACATACATCATTGTGCCATCAGACAACATTAAATGCATTCGTTTGCCTTTTGGAACAATAATCTGATTCAAAGGCTCAGAAAGTGATTCAGAAATACCTTTATCTTGTGATTGAACAATTTTCTTTATCCCACTATTTACAATAACATTTCCATGCTGATCATAATGGACAACAGATTCATTTTCTAACTGAACCTGGCTCTTATTGGAAAGGAATAATGATATCTGTTTAACTGAGTCTGATGAAGCTGTACTATTCTGCAAAGCAGAAAGGACAGAAACTTCAGGAACTATACGCCACTTTTGCCAATAGAACATAACAAGCCATAGGATCATGGCAGCTGAACTAATTGCCGCAAAATAGAAAAACAATCTATCTTTTTTGTGATGACTGTTCATTTCGACAGATTTATCATTACTTACTTCAAGCAATTTCTCCACCTCTTTCCAGGATTTTTGAATTTCGGAACCATCAATCTGTTCCCTCTTCTTCATCACTGAAAAATAATGTTTTAATTGCCCAAAGAACTGTCCATTTCCTATTTTTAAATATCTATGCACTTTGAGTTAGTATAATATTTACGTCATTAGGACAGGGCACAAAAAGAAAAGTACTCATCGGAGATTATATTTAACACATGGATTTAAAATGGAGGGATAGTACAGAGGATGGGGCAAAAAAAAGGCTATCTTCACAGACAGCCAATCTTCATTGTTAACCTTAAATCTAATACCATGAAAAACACGATGCAAATATACGGACTTTCTCTAATGTTGTATCATTCAAGGTAGAAATTTCTCATCAGCTTAACCATGTTTAACTAAAAACATGCTGTACAACATAATTCTTTAAAATATTATTATCATAATACATGAAAAGTGAAGTGATATACAAATAAGCAATATACCCTATTTATGGTATTTCTCAGAATATGGAGACTCTATATCTTTGCATCAGAAAATTAAGAACAACTAATTATTTAAGCGTATGTCAAAAATAGCAAAACAACTGACCGATTTAATCGGCAACACTCCACTTCTGGAGTTTACACATTTCAATGCAAGTAAAGAATTATCTGCAAAAGTTATTGGTAAATTGGAATACTTCAACCCGGCTGGAAGCGTTAAAGACCGTATTGCATTATCCATGATTGAAGATGCTGAACAAAAAGGCATCCTAAACCCGGGAGCAACCATTATTGAACCGACAAGCGGAAACACAGGCGTCGGATTGGCTTTTGTCTCTGCCGTAAAAGGTTATAAACTAGTTCTGACAATGCCGGAAACGATGAGTTTGGAACGTCGCAATCTATTAAAAGCCTTAGGAGCCAATTTGGTATTGACACCTGGAGCTGAAGGAATGAAAGGCGCCATTGCCAAAGCGGAAGCATTGCGAGATCAAACACCTGGATCGGTTATCCTTCAACAGTTTGAAAACCCAGCCAATCCTGCACAGCATGCCAAAACCACAGCTCAGGAAATATGGAGAGACACCGATGGAAAAGTAGATATTTTTGTTGCAGGCGTTGGAACAGGCGGAACTGTCAGTGGTACAGGTAAAGGTCTGAAAGCTCATAATCCGAAAGTAAAGATTGTAGCTGTTGAGCCAAGTACCTCAGCTGTTCTTTCCGGTGGAAAGCCAGGACCTCACAAAATACAGGGAATTGGTGCAGGATTTATTCCAAAGACGTATGATCCTTCCGTTATTGATGAAATCATTCCCGTTGATGGAGATGATGCCATCCGTACATCGCGCGAACTTTCTAAAAAAGAGGGATTATTAGTAGGTATTTCTTCCGGTGCAGCCGTATTCGCTGCCGTTCAACTGGCTAAACGTCCGGAAAACAAGGGGAAAACGATTGTAGCTCTGCTTCCTGATACAGGCGAACGTTATCTTTCTACAGCACTTTATGCTTTTGAAGATTATCCACTATAAAATATTTCTGGAGATTATTTTCTTTAGAACATAGCAACGGCGCCGGTCTTTATTTATCGGCGCCGTTTTGATATTTGTTAACAATATACCAAATCTTCTTTGACCAAAATACTCTTTAATTTCAATAGAGCACGATATAAAAGATTCTTGCTCGATTGATAATTAATATTCAATAGAGAAGCTATCTCTGAATGATCAAGTTCTACCACAAAATACAGATAAAGAATTTCCTGCTGCCGCGAGGGTAGCATTTTTATTGCCTCATGGATAGAAGAATAATCTTCAGAAAAATCATCATTTACAATTGGAGGAAGCGAATCAGAATTAAACGCAAGCATATCATCCAAACAAGGAAGTATAAAATTAGTTTGCTGCCTTTTTGTCTCCAAAGCATTATACAAGGTATAACGAAAAGCTTTAAGCAAATAACCTTTCACTGAAACCGTCATTGACAAATGCTCATGATTACGAATCAGTTTGACAAAGAAATTTTGAATACAATCCTTCACTAATTCAACATCTGATGAAAACTTTCGGCCATAGTTGTACAACAAAGCATAATATCTGTTATACAATTCTTCAAATGCCTTCCGATCTCCCGTCAGACATGTCTGCCATATAGCTTCATCTGCTTCTGTACTCATCCGTTTCTTTTCCATATCTTTATTCTCTTTAATCAACCCCACAATTCACATTCCAGCATCGCGCACAATGAATGATAAACAGGGAGATGATACTCTTGCACTCGATATGTTTCGCTGACTGGAACTGAAATAGTTACATCACAAATACCAAGGAGTTTTCCTCCTTGTTCCCCAGTTAACGCAATCGGATGCATCCCGAAAGCTTTTGCTACTTTACAAGCATTGACCACATCCAGCGAATTGCCCGATGTTGAAATGCCTATCAAAACATCACCACTTTTGCCATAACCAAAAACCTGTTGTGCAAAAATCATATCCGAAGAGACATCATTCAAGAAAGCTGTATTCAAAGCGACCTGATCCGTTAAAGCTAAAGCAGGAACCGCTTGTTGAAGTTTTTCAGCCATCATTGCACCATCTTGCGGATATTCTGAAATCAAACGATTGCATTGCTCCTTAGATAACGGACGTTTGCATTTGAAAGCTTTCATCAGTTCGCCTACAATATGCGAAGCATCAGCCGCGCTCCCACCATTTCCACAAGTCATAATCAGACCGCCACCCTTATAACACTCACACATCAAATCAAATGCGTTAACTATGCTATCCTTACAATCGGTCAACTCCGGATAATTTCCGAATAAAATCATCAATTCCTTTTCAACTTCTATTTTCATGCTTAAAAACTATAATAAATAAGCAGCCACAGAAAGCGCAGCCATATCTCCAATACTTTCTCCCAATCCTGCTGGAAGAATCTGACAAGCAGATCTCGAATACGAAAGCGCTTCTTTTTCAATCACTCGCATCATTTCTGGTTCTATCAATGACTTAGAACGCGCAAAAATACTCCCAATAACTATAACTTGCGGATTCAAGATATCGATGAGCATTGAAAGCATCCGACCAAGATACGCTCCACAAATCTGATAAACCTCTATCGCAAGCGGATCGCCATTCTTTGCAGCTTCAGCCACGACTTTAGCAGTGAGAGATGGCACTTTATCCATAGTTGGACAAAAAGCGACATGAAGACCTTGTTGAATTTTTTCCATCACTTTCGTCTGAGCTAGCTGTGCAATGCCACTTCCGCTACAGAATCCTTCACAAGAACCGGCTTTACCATAACCAACCGGACCAAATGATTCAAGACGAACATGTCCCACTTCGCCTGCCATATCATTTGCACCAACATAAAGTTTATTATCTAAAATAAGTCCTGCCCCCATTCCTGTACCAAAAGTCAAGAATATCACATTCTTAAAACCTTTGCCGGCACCATACTTCCATTCTGCCAAAGCGCAAGCGTTCGCATCGTTTTGTAATCCGGCTTTCACATGATAACGGTTTTCTAGCAGTCGGACAATAGGAATCCGATCCCAGCCCGGCAAATTAGGAGGCGAAAGGACAAGACCTTCGATACTATCCAATGGACCTCCACAACTAACGCCTATTGAAGCTACTGAATCCGATGCACTTTTTCCTTCCAACAAATCATCAATCCCCGCATAAATATGATTCAATGTTTGATCAACACCTTTTGAAACTTCTGTCGGGAAAGCCACTTTTTTGATAATCCGTATCGAATCATCCTCGCCAATTTCTCCGGAAGTGACGGCACATTTTGTACCGCCAACATCAACTCCTATAACTATCTTTTTCATGCTAATCCTCCCTCTTTAAACTATTCTTCCAAAAGATTGACCTCCTTGATTGACTGTTGCGAAGCATTACAACGCAACGTCTTAATCTCACAAGGCTTAAAACTCAAATTCCAAGATCCACCTTCTGTAACAAAATCGACTGAAGCATCTGTCATCTTTCCACATGTTTCTACAAGACGGATAATAATATCATCGCCCTCTTCAGCCTTCTTTATAGAAGAAATATTCACGTTCGGAACATCAATGCTTAAAAATGAAGCCTTCAATGGCAAATGACCTTGATGAATACCTTGATACAACGTCACAGGCTGTGAAAGGAATTCTTCGCTAATGCGAGGAATATTTGCATCCTGCCAACTGCCTTTATGAGGAACGACAGCCATTCGGAACGACTGTATTCCTTGGTCTTGCCAAATATATTCCTTATCCGGATAAAGTTTCGCCGGATTATGTTGAGCATAGACTGCCGAACGAGCAACAGATACACGCATATCATTGCCTTTCACATCATAGCCGTACTTTGAATCATTGATTACAGCCAGACCATAAGCAGCAGAAGCGACAGAACCGGTGATATCAATCCAATGCTGACCCGGATTCTCGTAACCGTTCGCTTCGCGTTGAATGAAACCGTAAGGAACTTCGTAGGTTGAAACCGGCGAATCAATATTTGCCGGGAACGAAAACTTCAGGATCTTCAAATGTTCATGCCAATCCAAAGTAACATCAGCATCAATATGTTTCGAACCCGTATATAAACACCAATCAATAGTCAACGTTGATTTTTCATATGTTGAAATTACACGCATTACAGCTCTCAGCGGACCATTTTCCAACACTTTCATCGAAGCATTGCCAAAAGCGCCCACTTCGTCTTCATAACTCTTGATGTCATGACTCCAAGTATCGCTCGTATCATTAATCACTATAGCACGACAGCCGCCCTTACCATCCGGGAAAAGTTCTTTACCTATTGATTTATCGAAGATTCCTATCGTTCCATCCGTAGCGAAAGTAATTTTATAGAATTCATTTTCCAGCGTAGAGCTTTCAGCTTTAACCGGAGAATTAGGATTGAACGGCGTTCCTTTAATGACACGGAACTGTTCGTAGCCCATAGGAGGCAGAGTAGCCTCAAACACAAGACCTTTACGATCGCCACACTGTGACTCGCCAAGCACCCACTGATGAGGCAAGGCTTTGCCATTCGAATCGACTACACTCGAATTTTCTGGCTTCTCATTCCAACTCAAATCATAATGAATATCCGCCTTTACTTCCCAAGCATGTGGATTGAATACAACCATATATTGAGCTTCTTTGTCGGTTGTAGGGATCTGCCATTCAAGTTTCTGAATAGCCAAAGCTTCCGCATCATGAGCTGTACTGATTGCGAAACCATGTGCTTCGGTTACATCCATCTTATAATGCGAAACCAATGCCGTTCCAGCCATACTATCATGGAACTGCATGAACAGAAGTTTTTGCCAAGCAGTTGTAAAATCAGCTTTCGGATAGGCAGCTTTCCAGGCATACTGGCCGATGGTACATAGCTTTTCAGCTTTCATCAATGCCTCTTCTGCCAAACTGTTGCCTTTCTTCAAAATGCCCTCTGCCGTATAACAACCAACAGAATGATGCTGCAAATCATCTTTCACATTCGGAAGAGAAAGGGCCGTGTTTGCACGCATCTTTTCAAAATAGGTATCCAATCCTCCATAAGTAACATGAGGCGCATTCTTGTCTTTACGAATTTCTTCGATGCTTTTCAGATTCTCTTTCGTCGGACCACCTCCATGATCACCAACACCATAGAAAGCCATAAACGTATTCATCGGCTGTTGCGGAGCAATCTTCAAAATAGCATCCATATTTCGACGAACAGAATCGCCGCCATCGCCATAACTATTCTGAATACGATAAGTCATCACACGGGTTCCATCAGGAGCTTCCCACCAGAAAAGATCTGCCGGGATTGTCTTCTCATGCGCAGCCGGCCGCATGAAACAATAATTATCCATGCCTTGTTTGGCAATAATCTGAGGAAGCGTTCCCGGATGTCCGAAAGAATCCGGATTGAAAGCCACCTTTGCCCGTTTATTGAAAAGTCTTTGGAAAGTTAATTGTCCGTACAAACCTTGGCGAACCAAAGACTCGCCGCAAGGAACATTTACATCCGGTTCGACCCACCAGCCACCAACAATATTCCATCGGCCTTCATCAACACGCTGACGGATTTCTTTTAACATGTCGGGATCATTGTCAGCGACCCATTGATAAAACTGAGCCGAACTGGCAGTAAAGCACATGTCAGGATTCTCTTTCATCCGATCCAGTGCCGAACGGAATGTACTGTGAACCACAGCAACACCTTCCTGCCAACGCCATAACCAGACCGGATCAATATGTCCGTGACCAATCATTATCATATTGTACTTCGAAGCATTCTTCGCCCACGTAGATTGAGGATTAGCTGCTATCAAAGAATTAAAAGGAGTCAGCGCTACAGCGGCCACACCTAATGCGGTGCGATTGATGAACGCTCTTCTCGTCATACTGTGACTGTTTTCCATATCCATTATTTTTTATTGTTACACATTTCACATTTAATTACCAAGGATTCTACAGGAAGCATTACTTTTTTACGTTTCGCCATGATATTGTTATAAATGATCCGAACAGCGTTCTTACCAATCTCTTCAACAGGCATTTTGGCAAACTTGATGTTTGGAACAATTAAACGAAAAGCATTGACCTCATGAATACAAGCGTAGCCAAACTTGCGAATATCTATATGTCGTTCCGACATATAAGTGAATGTATCCATCGCCATCACATGCGTTGCAAAGAAAAAGCCGTCTACATCGGGAACTTCACTGAAAATCCGATCTAACATTGTCGAGATCTGAACATCCAAACTGGAGAATTCTGCTGTTCCATATAAGTGTTCATCAAAAACCAACCCTCCTTCTTCCAATGCTCTCTTATAGCCACTATATCGCATATTCATAATCTTCAAATAAGGATTTGTTAAAAGAATCGCAATTTTTTTCCTTCCTTCCCTGACAAGACTCATAGTCAGATCATGACTACATTCCTCATTATTTATCAGAATGTAATTAGTTTTCAAATTGTCAAAAAAACGATCGAACAGTACGAATGGATACGACTCCTTCATCAGCAGTTCTATCTGCGTCTGCGAATATTTGGTTGGTGCAATGATAATACCATCCACATGCTTTGCCTTGAACATCTGAATCATTCTGTTCTCACGCTCAATTTCGGATTCCGAACTACAAATCATCAATGTATAGCCATAATTCTCAGCTTCCAACTCGATTGTTTTGGCCACCTGAGAATAAAAAGAATCGGAAATAGAAGGTAAAATTAACCCTATGGTGCCCGTCATTCCGGTATTCAGTCCGCGTGCTAACAAATTTGGATGATAATTATGACGTTCGGCATAGTCAAGAATCTTCTTGCATGTTGCTTCACTGATGCGCTTTTGCTCACCTTGCCCTGACAGCACCCAGGATACAGTTGTTGTTGAAATATTTAATTCTTTAGCTATGTCTTTTAATGAAATACTCACGATATTAGTTTTATCTTTGCCTTGCTTAAACAGTTAAGCAATGGGACAAAGTTATAGAATTCATAAAAAGGATATTCAAAAATTTGCATTTTTAACTCTATTTATGTTTTATGATTTATAGAAGACTTGAAAGCTAAAGAACATTACTTCACAAATTTTCCTACATTGACTTGATATGATTCTTCAAAACAAGAATAACAATAACTATTTTTCAAGACACTTCTTCAAGTAAATCATCTGCTTCCTATCCCATATTTGTATTATACATAATATAATGATAATTAATCTTGATCAAACCATTCAGGCACGTTTATTGTTAATATATAACAAAACACAATACTATGGCATATATAGATTATTACAAAATTCTAGGAATAGATAAAAACGCAACACAGGACGACGTTAAAAAAGCGTACAAACAACTTGCACGCAAATATCATCCTGATTTAAATCCAAATGATCCCGACGCTGTTAAGGAGTTTCAAGAGATTAATGAAGCTAATGAAGTTCTGAGCGATCCTGAAAAAAGGACAAAATATGACCAATATGGTGAGAACTGGAAGCATGCTGACGAATTCAATACACAACAGCAGCAATATCAGAATGGTAGTAGAAATGAAACTTATTGGTCTTCTTCTGATGGTGGAGAATTCTCAGACTTCTTTGAACAATTGTTCGGTAACATGGGGCATCACCGCAATAATCGTAGCCATTTTGGCTTTCATGGTCAAGATTACACGACAGAATTACAGCTTTCTCTTAACGAAGCCGCTATAACTCATAAACAAATTATCAATGTCAATGGCAATAACTTAAGAATTACAATTCCTGCGGGTGTAGCCGACGGACAAACCATTCGACTTAAAGGGCAAGGCGGCCCGGGTGAAGGAGGAGAATCAGCAGGAGATTTGTATATTACCTTCAAAATAACACCCGATAATCAATTCGAACGGATTGGTGACAATCTGTTCGTTACTGTCCCTGTCAATCTATACACAGCTGTACTCGGCGGCGAAAAAGTAATTAATACAATGGATGGAAAGGTAAAACTAAAGATACAACCCGGTACACAAAACAACACAAAAGTACGACTCAAAGGTAAAGGGTTCCCTATCTACAAAGAAGAAGGACATTTTGGCGATCTTATCGTCACCTACTCTATCACAGTTCCAACGAATCTAAACGACAAACAAAAAAATCTGTTTAGACAATTACAAAATATCAATTAAAAATATAGAAATATGCAAACAGCTGATTTAATTATAATAAACGATTACTGCAAGAAAAGTCATATAGAACCGTCATTTCTCGAAATGCTACAACAAGATGGATTAATAGAAATAGACAGAGTAAAGGACGAGAAGTATCTAACAGTTTCGCAACTACCCGATATAGAAAGTTATGCACGCATGTATTACGACCTCAGTATCAATATTGAGGGAATTGACGCGATTCATCATATGCTGAAACGTATCGAGAAGATGCAAAAAGAAATCGAAAAACTAAAAAAAGAATTACGAATATACGAAAAAGAAAATTTCGATGATATTATAGATGTATATTAAACTTCTAGTAATCAAATAATAATAAACGAAAAGAAAATAAATATTGGAAAATATTTGGAAATAGCGAACAGAGTACGTATCTTTGCACTCGCAATCCGGAAGGAGAGCAATACATATCGCGGAGTGGAGCAGTGGTAGCTCGTTGGGCTCATAACCCAGAGGTCGTAAGTTCGAGTCTTGCCTCCGCAACAGTTAATAAAATGAGACCGTGATTTATTCGCGGTCTTTTTTTATTATTTCCCTTATCAAGAACGACACACAAAAAGGAGAAGACTCACTCAGAGTCCTCTCCTTTTAAATCAACCAATATTGAATAATCTCATTAATTTCTAAAAATCAGCGAACCATTCTGTACGTCAATAATAATCGGACGTTCGCGGTTGACATGTCCACTCAAAAGCTCTTTTGAAAGTTCATTGAGTACACTACGCTGAATAACACGCTTAACAGGACGTGCACCAAACTGCGGATCGTAACCTTGTTCGGCAATGCTATGTACTGCGTTGTCTGTATAATCCAACGTTACGCCATTCTGTTCGAGCATCTTCTTCACAGCATTAAGTTGTAAACGAACAATTTGACCGATTTCGCTCTCACTCAATGGGGTGAACATGATAATGTCGTCAATACGGTTCAAAAACTCCGGACGGATAGTCTTCTTCAAAAGTTCGAGCACTTGATTACGGGTCGACTCTACAACCTGATCATGATTAGTCGCCGTCATCTTTTCAAAATTTTCTCGAATTAGCGACGAACCCAAGTTACTTGTCATAATGATGATTGTATTCTTAAAATTGACTACACGACCTTTGTTATCAGTCAGTCGACCATCATCAAGCACTTGCAGCAAGATATTGAACACATCAGGATGCGCCTTCTCGATTTCATCAAACAGAACAACCGAATACGGTTTCCTACGAATAGCTTCCGTAAGTTGTCCACCCTCTTCGTAACCTACGTATCCCGGAGGTGCACCAATCAAACGAGTCGCACTAAACTTTTCCTGATATTCGCTCATATCAATACGTGTCATCATATTCTCATCGTCGAACAGACACTCTGCCAACGCTTTGGCCAGTTCAGTCTTACCGACACCCGTCGTCCCAAGGAAAATAAACGAACCAATCGGACGCTTTGGATCTTGCAAGCCTGCACGACTGCGGCGAACCGAATCAGATATGGCTGTGATAGCTTCATCCTGACCAATCACTCGTTTATGAAGCTCATCTTCGAGATGCAAAAGCTTATCCTTCTCGCTCTGAAGCATACGGCTTACAGGTATACCCGTCCATTTCGAAACAACGTCGGCGATATCCTCGCTATCAACTTCTTCCTTAATCATTGCAGCTCCACCTTGAAGCGTCTTAAGCTTCTCTTGTATCTGCTTGATTTCTTCCTCTTTCTGCTTAATCTTTCCGTAGCGGATCTCGGCTACTTTTCCGTAGTCGCCTTCACGCTCTGCACGTTCAGCTTCAAACTTGAGATTTTCGATATCTATCTTGTTTTGTTGAATCTTATTAATTTGCTCTTTCTCACTCTGCCACTGAGCTTTCTGCTTTGTTTCTTCTTCTTTAAGATTTGCAATCTCCTTATTGAGTTGTTGCAATTTATCCTGATCATTTTCGCGCTTGATAGCTTCACGCTCAATCTCAAGTTGTTTGATTTTACGAGTCACTTCATCGAGAGATTCGGGCACAGAGTCAATCTGCAAACGCAAGCGAGCTGCGGCCTCATCCATCAAATCGATGGCTTTATCAGGTAAAAAACGGTCGGTGATGTAACGCGAAGACAGCTGTACAGCGGCAATCAAAGCATCATCTTTAATACGTACCTTATGATGGTTCTCGTACTTTTCTTTCAAACCACGAAGGATTGAGATTGCGTCGACCTCGCTCGGTTCGTCAACCATTACAATCTGGAACCGGCGCTCGAGAGCTTTATCTTTTTCAAAATATTTCTGATACTCATCCAAGGTTGTTGCGCCAATAGCACGCAGATCTCCACGCGCAAGTGCAGGTTTAAGAATGTTCGCTGCATCCATAGCTCCTTCACTTTTTCCGGCACCAACCAGTGTGTGAATTTCATCGATGAAAAGAATGATTTCACCTTCAGCTTTAGTCACTTCGTTGACAACAGCTTTCAGACGTTCCTCAAACTCGCCCTTATATTTCGCTCCAGCAATAAGTGCACCCATATCCAACGAGAAAATTTGTTTCGATTTCAAATTTTCTGGAACATCACCTCTAACGATACGATGCGCCAAACCTTCAGCAATAGCAGTTTTACCGACACCCGGTTCACCAATCAGAATTGGATTATTTTTTGTACGACGACTCAAAATCTGAAGTACACGACGAATTTCCTCATCACGACCAATTACAGGATCAAGTTTTCCGCTGCGTGCTCGCTCATTCAAATTGATAGCATATTTATTCAATGCATCATAGGTTTCCTCCGCCGACTGACTAGTAACCTTGTTACCTTTACGCAATTCATCAATGGCTTTGCGAAGCTCAGATTCAGTAACGCCAGCATCTTTCAAAATCTGCGAAGCGGAACTCTTCTCTGTGAACAATGCAAGAATAATCGGTTCGATAGAAACGTACTCATCGCCCATCTTTTGAGAATAAGCTATAGCTTTCTGAAGAACAGCATTCGCTTCATTAGACAAGTATGGTTCACCGCCAGATACTTTCGGATACGAACTAATCTGAGCATCCAACACACGATTTAGATTCTGGATATTTACACCTAGTTTCTGAAAGATAAAGTTGGTTACACTCTCGCCCGTCAAAATGACACTTTTAAGCAGATGAACAGCCTCAATAGACTGTTGCCCACTCTGAGTAACAATCTGTATCGACTTCTCAACAACCTCTTGTGCTTTGATTGTAAAATTATTCAGATTCATATATTTATCTCCTTTCTTTTTTTTTCTATTTATGTTTCAATACGCTGATATATCTGCAAAAATAATACCAGAAGACTATATATGACAATATGACATAATTAGGTTTCTTCAGAATTATCTAAGGAACTGTTTTACCAACAAACAAGTAACTTTCTATAAGATTTACCACTTATAATAAATGTATGTATCTTTGCGTTATCCATAACAAAGACTGAATAAATGAAAAGAACATTTACTTGTATGATTATCCTGCTATTCGCTCTCTATTTTAGCGAAGGCATCAGACACTTTGCAAAAGAAGGGTCTGTTCAAAGTAATATTGCAGGTAACCTTTCCAATATTGCCAAAGAGGTAACGGCTATTTCATTGGAAACAACACCTAACGGTCAGGTGAAGCAAGCCAAAATGATTCGAAAAGATGGCAACGACCTATTTTTGGTAAGCAAGCAACAACTATATCACTTCAATTGCAAAGGAAAATTCCTTAACCAAATTACATCTAACGAACAAAACGGCAAAGACAATAGTATGCTGGTCTACGACTATGTGATTGATCCGATACACAAGCAGCTGATCGTGCTTGATGAAAAACAAAATGCTCATTATTTCACCTATAACGGCAATCTTTTGGGTACAAAGGACTTGAATGATGGCCGCACGTGGAATTCACTCATTCATCTTTCATACTTCGATCATTACATTTGGGCTACAGCAGAACGATATGTCACCCATAATAACCAGGGCAAGCAGATTTGCATGGAACAGTGGCTGTACAAATTTGATACAGCCTTTCGAACAATTAAGGCACAACAAATCACACCAGTCAAAGTGGGGCGTATCAATTTGGAACGTTGCAATATGCCTGAAATGGCTGTCAGCGAGGGAGAAGTCTACGTTGAAGCCAACCCGACGCACTCCGATGAGCTATTCGAGGACACTCTAAATATTCTCCGGCAGAAAAACGAATATGGTCTCCTAAGCACCAATGTTTATCCCTGGCGCATCGGAAACCGCTTTCTGATTGCCTGCAACAGCGATTTCGAGACTTACACTTTTTGTTTCGACCAAGAGAAGAAGCTTGCCTACTACAACTTGAATGACGACTTCTACAACTCCGGGGAAGTCACAGACCTTCATGCAATGGACGTCTACGGCAATACCTATTGCTTCAGCAAACCCAGCGACGGCAGCACCACCATCTACATCGTCAAGCTTCAGGACATGGTACAGCCGACATAAAATCTTTTTCTTCCCTGCTTTATTTTCAACATCGAAGTGAAATGAGTACATTTGCCAGCCTAACGCATCATGTCATTATGGATTTTCTTATCATTCTGTTTCTTTTGATCCTGAACGGGGTCTTTGCCATGTATGAAATCGCACTGGTTTCGTCCAACAAGGCGCGGCTTGAAACATTCGTAAGCAAAGGTAACAAGAAAGCGAAAAGCGTATTAAGGCAACTGGACGAACCAGAGAAATTCCTCTCCATGATTCAAATTGGCATCACACTCATAGGTATCATTTCGGGTGCATTCGGAGGCGTTGCCATCGCTAACGAAATCGCTCCATTTTTTGCCATGATCCCACAACTTTCGCCTTACGCCGGCAAACTAGCCATGATCACAACAGTAGTACTGATTACCTACTTGTCGCTAATCATCGGCGAACTCGTACCCAAATCGATAGCGCTACACAATCCTGAGCGATATGCCATATCGCTTAGCCCGTTTATGATGCTCTTAAGCAAACTAACCTGCCCTTTCGTATGGCTCTTAAGCATTTCGATCCGGTTCATCAACAGGCTGATTGGGATTAACAACGAAAAAATGCCGAGCATGACCGAAGACGAACTGAAGATGATTCTCCATCAGAGTTCTGAACAAGGAGTCATCGACAAGGACGAAACCAAGATGCTTAAAGATGTTTTCCGCTTCTCCGACAAGCGAGCAAATGAACTAATGACCTACCGCAGAGATGTCGTTTCACTTCATACCACAGACAGTAAAAATAAAGTGCTAAATACAATCCGCGAGAAGCATTTCAGCAATTATCTGCTGGTCGAGAAGGGAGAAGATGAAATCATCGGAACCATATCAGTGAAAGACGTCATCCTGATGATGGGTAATGAGGACACATTCGATCTGAGAAGCATAGTGCAACCGCCTCTGTTTATTCCCGAAAGTTTTTTGGCGAGGAAGGTTCTGGAAGTTTTCAAACTCAACAAAAACAAGTTTGCCATCGTCGTCAACGAATATGGTGGCACGGAAGGCATCATCACGCTCCACGATCTTACGGAAAGCATTTTCGGTGATATCCTTGAAGAGAATGAAATGGAAGAAGAAGATATCATTGTTCGGAAAGATGGCTCGATGCTGGTTGAAGCTTCCATGAACATAGACGATTTTATGGATCGGATGGGAATGATGGATTACGATGACCTGAAAGAAAAAGAATTCACGACACTGAGCGGACTGGCAATGTATCTGACCGGGAATGTACCTAAATCCGGCGATACGTTCGATTACAAAAACCTGCACTTCGAAATTGTTGACACGGATCATGGAATGGTTGACAAGCTTCTGATTATCAAAACGGAATAAAACAAATCAGCATTACAACAAGAATGAAATCATACAAATATATACTGATGGATCTGGACGGAACGCTAACTGATCCATTCACGGGCATCACCAAATCAGTTCAGCACGCGCTTAAACACTATGGTATCGTGGTTGATGATCTGACTCGTCTCACTCCGTTTATCGGTCCGCCGCTAGCCGACTCTTTTCAAGAATTCTATCATTTTTCTAGGAAACAGGCCGAAGAGGCCGTTTGGGTATATCACGAACGTTTTGTGGAAAAAGGATGGCTCGAAAACAAAGTATACGAAGGCATGGACGACTTCCTGTACCTACAGAAAGAGATGGGAAGAGAACTGTTTGTAGCCACGTCGAAACCAGAGTCGCTGGCGGTAAAGATTCTTGACCATTTCAAGCTCTCGCAATACTTCACCTTCATCGGAGGCGACACGATGGATCATACGCGCTCTTCGAAGGACAAAATAATACGTTACGTTTTAGAGCAAGGTCTTATTGCCGACAAAGACAAAGCCATCATGATAGGCGACCGTAAATATGACATGATGGGCGCGCAAATGAACGGCATCGATTCGATTGGCGTACTCTACGGCTACGGCAACAGGGAAGAGTTAGAAAAAGCAGGCGCCACCTACATTGTGAGCGATATCCGCGAACTATCAAAAATACTGGTGAAATAAAGTACCATGTGTTCTTACTGAACCTAGACAAGCTTCCTTTTTCCGCTAAAAAAAGCGCAACCCAATTTTGGGCTACGCTTCTGTATGCTTCTTCAGATCTCTAACGACGATCAAGCTTCTTCCGAATCGTCATCGTCATCCTTCATATTGTGGAAAACGTTCTGAACATCTTCGTCCTCTTCAATTCTTTCAATCAACTTGTTGATGGCTTCACGTTGCTCAGCATTAACTTCCTTCAAGTCGTTAGGAATACGTACAAACTCACTGCTCGTAACATCGTAGCCGTTCTCATCAAGATAGGACTGGATGGCAGCGTTCTTGGCAAATTCGCCATAGATAACGACTTCATTGTTCTCATCGTCATCTTCTACCTCATCAACACCGAAGTCAATCAGTTCCAATTCCAGATCTTCGAGCGACATGCCTTCCTTCTTCGTGATGTGGAACACACACTTGTGATCAAACAGATACTCAAGGCTTCCCGATGTTCCCAAGTTGCCGCCGTTCTTATTAAAATAACTGCGGATATTGGCAACGGTACGTGTTGTATTGTCGGTGGCAGTCTCGATAAAGATAGCAATTCCATGAGGGCCATAACCTTCGTAATTAACTTCTTTATAATCGCTGAAATCCTTCGATACGGCACGCTTGATGGCACGGTCTACATTTTCTTTCGGCATGTTCTCCTTCTTGGCCATCTGCATCAGCACACGCAGACGAGGGTTATTATCCGGATCCGTACCGCTCTCGCGTGCACAGATCGTTATTTCCTTGCCTAATTTTGTAAAAACGCGGGCCATATTTCCCCAACGTTTAAACTTTCTTGCTTTACGGAACTCAAACGCTCTTCCCATATTGTTACTTTATTATATTATTAATTATCTTAATTGTGCTCCTAATTTCTGACCCAGATTGTCGGCAATCTTTTTCATGATGGCTTCAATCTGCTTGTCGTTTAATGTCTTCTCCTCATCCTGCAAATAGAAACTTACGGCGTACGACTTCTTTCCGGCAGGAAGATTCTTACCTTCGTAAACATCGAACAGACAGATATCTTTCAGAAGTTTGCGTTCGCTCTCGGCAGCTACCTTTTCAATCTCGGCAAACTGAATTTTCTTGTCGACCAATAAGGCTAGATCGCGCTTTACAGCCGGGAACTTTGCTATGTCGGAGAAGCTTACCTTATTTTTCTTTGTTTCGCGCATCAATTGTGTCCACGACAACTCGGCAAAATAGACTTCAGTGTCGATATCTACTGCCTTGCAAAGCTTTCTATCGACAACACCGAACGTTCCCAGTTGGCGACCGGAAACAGTAGTTATACTCATTCCTTCTGAATAAATATCATTACTTAATGTACCAAAAATCAGCTTCTTCATACTGACACCTAGACGGGTCAGAATATTAATAACATAAGCCTTCATCTCATAAACAGAAGATTTTTCATCCGGATGTGCCCAGTTGTTTTCCACACGAAGACCGTTCAACCACATGCCAATGCGATAATCTTCATTAAATTCAGCCAGGGCTTCACCCTCCTTCTTCTTGTCGATATTATAGTCATAGCAATTACCGAACTCAAAGAAACGGATTGCCCCATTCTTATGTTTGATGTTATATTCAACACTTTCGAGGCCACCAAACAACAGCGTCTGACGCATGCAGTTCAAATCTGCACTAAGCGGATTGAGCAGCTTCACACAATGTGCTTCTGGATAAGTTGAAAGCTCCGAATAGTAAGCAGAACGCGTAAGCGAATTGTTCAGAATTTCATTGAAACCAGCACCACAAAGCTGTTCAGAGATAAGTTCCTGCATTTTGTAGCTGTGATCGGTTGGTGTTTTATAACTCAAACTAGAGTTGACGTGCTCACCAAACTCCACATTATTATAGCCATAGATCCGGAGAATATCTTCAATAACATCTACATCACGCTGCACATCGATACGATATACAGGCACGTGAAGCGTCAACTTCTCCTCTGTTTCAGCAACGATTTTCATTTCCAAACTGTCGAGAATACTTTTGATAGTCTCTTTTGGAATTACTTTACCAACTAGAGAATTAACTTTGTTGTAAGTCAGTTCAACTGTATATGGTGCAAGAGGTGAAGGATAAACATCACGGATAGCACCAGTTATTTCGCCACCAGCAACTTCCTTGACCAGCATTGCAGCCCGCTTCAAAACATAGATAGTCTGATTAGGATCCAAACCTCGTTCAAAACGGAACGACGCATCAGTGTTCAATCCGAAACGACGGGCAGTCTTACGAATCCATGTCGGATGGAAGCAAGCTGATTCCAGAAACACATTCGTTGTCTTCTCAGTGACACCAGATTCGAGTCCGCCAAATACGCCGGCAATACACATCGGTTCCTTGACATTACAAATCATCAGATCGCGATCCGTCAACGTGCGCTCAACACCATCAAGCGTCACAAACTTTGTACCTTCTGGATAAGTCTTCACAATCACTTTACCGCCTTCAATTTTGTCGGCATCAAACGAATGCAACGGCTGCCCTAATTCAAACAAAATAAAATTGGTTATATCGACTACATTGTTTATCGAACGCAGACCAATCATCTTCAAATGATTCTGCAACCATTCCGGACTTTCCTTCACGGTTACATTTTTAATTGTCAAGCCCGAATAGCGGAGGCATGCCTCTTTGTTTTCAATCTCAACATCAATAGCAGGAGCTTCAACATCTATCTTGAAAGCATCAACATTAGGACGCTTCAATGTAGCAGGTTTGCCATTTTGTTTCAGATAAGCTGCCAAATCGCGAGCAACGCCATAATGGGATGTTGCATCAACACGGTTCGGAGTGATATCTATCTCAATGACAAAGTCGCTCTTAATATTATAGTAATCCTTTGCAGGCGTTCCGACAACGGCACTGTCCGGCAAAACAATAATTCCAGAATGATCAGTTCCAATGCCAATTTCATCCTCGGCACAAATCATGCCATTGGATTCAACGCCACGAATCTTTGAGCGCTTGATGGTAATGCAGTTGTCACCATCGTACAACTTAGTACCATTCACAGCAACAACCACTTTCTGTCCAGCAGCCACATTTGGTGCACCGCAAACAATCTGAAGAGGTTCTGCTCCGCCCACATTCACCGTAGTAATATGGAGATGATCAGAATTAGGATGCGCTTCGCATGTAAGCACTTTGCCGATAACCAGTCCTTCCAACCCACCTTTAATAGTTTGAACTTCCTCAACGCCATCTGTTTCAAGACCGATAGAAGTAAGAGCTGCCGATACTTCTTCAGGCTGCAAATCAAAATCAAGATACTCTTTCAGCCAGTTGTATGATATATTCATTGTTATAAAATTTATTCTTCAAAAAAGACGGTGGCACAAAGGTTTAACTCCTTATCCACATTTTTGACGGGCAAAATTACAAATAATTCTTTAAAAGTTATATCTTTATGCCTATTTAATTGCCTACAGCCTCAAATCTAACTCTTAAGAATTCTTTATTCAGAATCCAACCCTACCAAATTTGAAGACAGTAATCTAAACCGATTTACAGAACATTCTGCTTTATGTTTTTTTAATACACAACCCAACTTAGCGTATATTTTACATAAAGTATTTCTGCTTGGATTTTTCCAATATGCTATACATTGGTAAGTTATAGTATTTTGTACAGAATACAATAAGTCCATTAAAAATACAATAAGCTATTTATCTATCACAAAAACAATGCTTTATAACATAAAAATAATAGTTTGCTATCCTAATTTCCTTCCTAATTTTGTATCGTTATATAAAGGACAACAATGGGACAAGATAACTCAAACAGGCGAATCAATCCACACATTTCTATTGACTGTGTTCTTTTTGGTTATGACGGAGAAGAACTAAAGGTTCTATTAGTTCAACAAGTTAATCGCCAGGGAGGTCAACCTGCAGAACGTATGAAACTTCCAGGAAGTCTGATTTACGACGACGAAGACTTAGATGAAGCAGTCCGCCGTGTTTTATATGAACTTACTGGACTCAAAAACATCAACATGATGCAATTCCAGGCTTTTGGATCAATCGACCGAACAGGTAATCCGAAAGATATTTCATGGTTAGAACGATTCCATAGTTTGAACACTAGCATCGAACGAATTGTGACCATTGCCTATATCGCATGGGTAAAAATTGACAAACGACTAAAGCAACTCACTTTACAATACCATGCCTGCTGGCTTCCTCTTGAGGAAGTGGGAGAATTGGCGTTCGATCATAATCAAATCATTTCAGCCGCTATACTCAAATTACAAAAGTATGTAGAAAGTTCGCCATCAATCTTATATGATCTGCTACCTCATAAATTCACAATGTATCAGATCCGACATCTACAGGAACGTATTTTCAACAAAGAGTTTGATCCTCGCAATTTCCACAAAAAAATGCTCCAGATGGATTACATTATTCCACTCAATGAATATGAGAAAGATGTCAGCCATCGCGCAGCCAGATATTATAAGTTCGACCGTAAAATTTACAATCGAAACATTCATAGCGTATTTTAAAATAAAAAAATTCAAACAGATGAAACGCAACAATTAATAATAAATAGACATACAATATTTCAACAACAAATAAATTAAAGAATTATGGCAAAGGAAGAATTCTTCCCTAAAATAGGGAAAATCAAGTTCGAAGGGAAAGACAGTAAGAACCCTATGGCATATCATTATTATGATGCCGAGAAAGTAATCATGGGCAAACCAATGAAAGACTGGTTGAAGTTTGCAATGGCTTGGTGGCACACACTAGGTGCACAGGGAACAGACCAGTTCGGTGGCGATACGAAAGCTTTCCCATGGAACGAAAGTTCAAATCCGATGACTGTAGCAAAAGCAAAAGTAGATGCAGGTTTCGAAATCATGCAAAAACTGGGAATTGGATATTTCTGCTTTCATGACGTAGATCTTTGCAAGGAAGCCGACACAATCGAAGAATACGAAGCCAACATGAAGGAAATTGTTGCTTATCTGAAACAGAAAATGGCAAAAACAGGCATCAAACTACTTTGGGGAACAGCTAACATCTTCGGTCACAAGCGCTACATGAACGGCGCTGCTACAAATCCAAACTTCGATGTTGTTGCTCGTGCTGCAGTACAACTCAAAAATGCACTTGATGCAACAATTGAATTAGGCGGAACAAATTATGTATTTTGGGGCGGACGCGAAGGCTATATGTCTTTACTCAACACTGATCAGAAACGCGAAAAAGAGCACTTGGCAACAATGCTGACTAAATGCCGCGATTACGCTCGTGCAAAAGGATTCAAAGGGACCTTCCTAGTTGAACCGAAACCTATGGAACCGACTAAACATCAATACGATGTAGACACAGAAACTGTAATTGGTTTCTTAAAAGCACACAACCTAGACAAGGATTTCAAAGTCAATATCGAAGTAAATCATGCCACACTTGCCGGACATACTTTTGAGCATGAATTAGCAGTAGCTGTAGATAACGGAATGCTCGGTTCTATCGATGCCAACCGTGGTGATTATCAAAACGGATGGGATACTGACCAGTTCCCAGTTGATCATTTCGAACTCGTTCAAGCGATGTTACAAATTATCCGTAACGGTGGTCTGCATAACGGCGGTTCAAACTTCGATGCAAAGACTCGTCGTAACTCTACTGATCTTGAAGACATCTTCATCGCTCACATCAGTGGAATGGACGCTATGGCTCATGCATTGGAAAGTGCAGCCGAAATTCTCGAGAAATCACCGTATCCGCAGATGTTCAAAGAACGCTATGCTTCCTTCGACGCCGGTAAAGGCAAAGAATTCGAAGAAGGCAAGATGAACCTCGAAGACTTGGTAGCCTATGCAAAACAGCATGGCGAACCAGAACAAATCAGTGGAAAACAAGAGCTTTACGAAGCAATTGTAAATATGTATTGAGAAACAAACTTCCATGGAAAATACTAAAGGAAGCAAACTATACCTCTTCAGCATAGTCCTTGTGGCTGTGCTGGGAGGTCTTTTATTCGGATACGACACAGCTGTCATTTCCGGCGCTGAAAAAGGACTGCAAGCGTTTTTTCTGGGTGCTACCGATTTCCATTACACAGAAGGGATGCATGGATTCACAGCTTCGAGTGCACTAATTGGATGTATTATCGGAAGTGCATTGTCTGGTCTGCTGGCAGCACGTTGGGGAAGAAAGAAATCGCTGATTTTCGCAGGAATATGCTTCTTCTTGTCTGCTTTAGGCTCATTTGATCCTGAATTCATGTTCTTTAGTTATGGCAAACCGACATACTCATTACTAATTGCTTTCAATTTCTATCGTATTTTGGGAGGAATAGGTGTTGGCTTGGCATCAGCTATCTGTCCAATGTACATTGCCGAAGTGGCACCGACGAATCTGAGAGGGACCTTGGTTTCTTGGAACCAATTTGCAATTATCTTTGGTCAGCTGGTGGTTTATTTTGTCAACTTCCTAATTCTGGGTTCACACAGGAACCCGATCATCGACACTGTTGAAGGTATCGCTACAGTCATGGCTGGTTCAGATCCTTGGACAATCGCAACTGGTTGGCGCTATATGTTCGGAAGTGAAGCATTCCCGGCAGGAATCTTTACTTTGCTGATTTGCTTCGTTCCTGAAACACCACGATATTTGGTTCTAACAGGAAGAGACGATGCGGCAATACATGTTTTACAGCGTATTAACGGATTAGAGAAAGCCAAAATAATTCTTGCCGAAATCAAAGCAACAGCCGAAGAAAAACGCGAAAAACTGTTCAGCTATGGATGGCTGGTGATTTTCATCGGTATTATGTTATCGGTATTCCAACAGTTTGTCGGAATCAACGCAGTGCTTTATTTCGCTCCAAGAATCTTTGAATCAATGCACATGGGTGATCCAATGGTTCAGACTGTGATTATGGGTGTTATCAATATTCTGTTCACTGTCGTTGCCATATTGACTGTCGAGAAATGGGGACGTAAACCGCTGTTGATTACTGGTTCTATCGGAATGGGTATCGGTGCTGCAGGCGTCGCATTGACCAATCTTTTTGATCTTCCGCCAATTGTATCTGTTGTAAGCATCATGTTTTATGCTGCTGCCTTTATGATGAGTTGGGGACCAATCTGCTGGGTACTTATTGCTGAGATCTTCCCGAACACAATTCGTAGTGGAGCTGTAGCTATCGCTGTAGCGTTCCAATGGATTGCCAACTTTATCGTTTCGTCGACATTTGTTCCGATGTATAATATGCAACAGGGTGCTATGGGCGACAAGTTCGGACATTTCTTCGTGTATGCACTTTACGGAATCATCTGTTTCATCGCTGCTATATTTGTTTGGAAACTTGTACCTGAGACCAAAGGCATGACACTTGAACAGATGAGCAAAATTTGGAGACCTACAAACAAGAAATGAGTCTGTATTAACAAATAGCCATCTAACTTCTGAAAAGATTGTCTACTTTTGCAACCGATATAATAAATAGACAAACAAGATGCGAATAGATATATTGACTGTTCTCCCCGAAATGATCGATGGGATGATTAACTGCTCGATTGTAAAACGTGCACAAGATAAAGGCTTAGTAGAGATTCATCTTATTAACCTACGCGATTACACCAGCAACAAATGGCGTCGGGTAGACGACTATCCTTTTGGTGGTGAAGCAGGAATGGTGATGCAGATCGAACCTATCGACAAAGCCATTAGTGCCTTGAAAAGCGAGCGCGATTACGACGAAGTGATTTATACATCGCCCGACGGTGAAATATTCAATCAACCGATGGCGAACAGCATGTCGCTTTTAAATAATGTTATCATCCTATGCGGTCATTACAAGGGAATCGACTATCGTATTCGTGAACATCTTATTACGAAAGAAATTTCTGTAGGTGATTATGTACTGACAGGAGGTGAACTAGCTGCAGCTATCATCACCGATGCTGTAGTCAGACTGATTCCTGGAGCTATCGGCGATGAGCAGAGTGCTCTCTCCGACTCTTTCCAAGATGGATTGCTTGCTCCGCCTGTCTATACCCGACCGGCAGATTATAACGGTTGGAAAGTACCCGACATCTTACTCTCCGGCAACGAACGGAAGATTGAAGAATGGCGTTTACAACAAGCTCAAGAAAGGACAGCACGATTGCGTCCGGATCTCCTAAAATGATTTTTCAACAACACAAAAAATAAAACAAAAAGAGAATTGTTTATGAAGATAAAATATCTGATGATGGCAGTTTTATCCATCTCAATACCGATGTTCTGTCATGCACAGCAGCAGAATTATCCTTTTCGCAATCCCGATCTTCCCATTGATCAGCGAATCAACGACCTCTTGGAACGAATGACTCCTGAAGAGAAAGTCGGACAGATGATGAATGCGACAAAAGCTATCGATCGCTTAGGTATTCCTGCCTACGACTGGTGGAATGAAGCACTTCATGGCGTTGCACGTGCCGGAAGAGCCACGGTTTTTCCACAGGCTATCGCCATGTCGGCCTCCTTTGATGACAAGCAATTGTTTAACACATTCACGATGGTAAGCGATGAAGCGCGCGCCAAATATCATCAGTCACTCAAAGACAATACATACAAACAATATTATGGTTTGACTTTCTGGACTCCGAACATCAACATCGTACGAGATCCTCGCTGGGGACGTGGAATGGAGACATACGGCGAAGATCCTTATCTGACTTCACGTATGGGTGTAGCCGTTGTCAAAGGTTTGCAAGGCAATGATCCAAAATATCTCAAGACTCATGCCTGCGCCAAACATTATGCAGTTCACAGCGGTCCGGAATCAACGCGTCACTCATTTGACGCATTTGTCAGTCCTCGCGATTTATGGACTACCTATCTGCCTGCATTTGAAACGCTGGTGAAAGAAGGCAATGTTCAGGAAGTGATGTGCGCTTACAACCGTTTTGACGGAAAACCTTGCTGTACGAGTGACAAACTGCTTATCGATATTCTCCGCAACACATGGAGCTACAAGAATATTATTCTATCCGACTGTGGTGCTATTGCTGATTTCTGGCAGAAAGACGAAAACACGCCAAGACATGAAACACACCCTGATGCAGAAAGTGCCTCATCAGCTGCTGTTCTGAGCGGAACCGACCTGGAATGTGGTGGAAGTTATCATGCTCTAATCAATGCAATGAAAGAAGGGAAGATTAAGGAAACAGACTTGGATGTTTCGCTGCGTCGACTATTGAAAGGCCGTTTCGAACTGGGGATGTTCGATCCTGACGACCGTGTGCCTTACGCAAAAATTCCGTATAGCGTTGTAGAATCACCCGAACATGTAGCACAAGCCAAACTGATGGCTTGCGAAAGCATGGTTCTGCTGAAGAATCAAAATCATATCCTTCCACTCAGCAAACAAATCAAAACGATTGCCATTGTCGGACCAAATGCTGCCGATTCAACGATGTTGTGGGCAAACTACAACGGTTTTCCAACACATACAGTAACAATTCTGGAAGGTATTCAGAATAAGATTGGAAGCGCAAAAGTAATCTATGAGCAGGGTTGTGAGCATGTTGGCGACACAATTACAATCGACGGTCAGCGTGTAGCTGTGAACTTTGCTTCTACCGTTGACAAAGTGAAGAATGCAGATGTTATTCTGTTTGTTGGTGGTATTTCGCCGCGACTTGAAGGCGAAGAGATGCCTGTCAAAGTAAAAGGCTTCAGTAAAGGTGACCGCACCGATCTAGAGATTCCCGAGATTCAGCAAGAATTAGTCAAAGCCCTGAAAACCACAGGCAAGCCTATCGTCTACATCGTTTGTACCGGAAGTGCACTGTCTTTGAATTGGGAAGCTGAAAATGCAGATGCAATACTTAATGCATGGTATGGTGGTCAGGAAGCAGGCGCAGCTGTTGCAGATATTCTGTTTGGTGATTATAATCCTGCCGGACGTCTGCCTGTCACTTTCTACAAGTCAGTCAGTCAACTACCGGACTTCATGGATTACAATATGAAAGGTCGCACATACCGTTATATGACAGAAACTCCGCTCTATCCTTTCGGTTTTGGATTAAGCTATACAACTTTCGATTATCGCAATGCTAAATTATCTGCAAACACCATTGGCAAAGACCAGAATGTTACACTAACATTGGATATTACCAATACAGGCAAACGTTCGGGCGATGAAGTTGCACAAATCTATATCAAGAATCCGAACGATCCTTCCGGTCCAATCAAAGCGTTGAAAGCTTTCAGCCGCGTCAATATCAAAGCAGGAAAAACACAGAAAGTTAGCTTCCAACTGGAGCCTAAGGCTTTCTGGTCATTCAACGACAATACTCAGACTTTCGAAGTCCGTCCCGGAAAATATCAGATCCTATACGGCGGTTCATCCGATGATACTGCACTCAAAAACATCGAGTTGACAATTCAGTAAAAGAATAGCGATTTGCCATCTTTATTTTTGACAATACGAATCAAAAACTGAAGGTTCAGCAAAATAAGTGTCCGATTGCAATAAAAAGCGAGCCTCTTCACTTGTCGCCTGACAAATAAAGAGGCTCGTTTTATATTCAATCATCTTTGCACACGCCGAAAGAAAAATAATCGACTCCAAAAATATTCCGATGCAGGACGAAAGTATTTTTTGAGTTTTAAAGACTGTTTCGCCCTGCGTTGACGTTTGTTTTACAGTTATTTTATATAACTTACCAGGAATTTGGCATACGGTGAAGGCGATACAGCGATTGTTTTCGTATCAGCAGGGAAAAGAATAGTTTGTCCCTGATGAACATCCAGTGTATTGCCTTTGTCGTCGTTCAAGGTTGCTTTACCATCCATGCAAATATAAATAACGAAAGAATCTACAGTCGAAAAATCACGATTGAATGGCTTGTCCAACTCCAGAAGATCGGTTGTAAAATACTTGCAAGAAGCCAGTTCAACCACTTTATCCTTATGCGGTTCATAATGCGTACGGTAATCAGGATAAAGCGTATAATCAATAGCATCTTTTGCCTGTTCAGTATGAAGTTCGCGACCATTGCCATTGGCATCCTTGCGATTGTAGTCGTAAATGCGATATGTAATATTGCTTGTCTGCTGAATTTCAGCGACGAAACAACCAGCGCAAATCGCATGAATACGTCCGGCAGGAATAAAGAATACATCACCTTCAGAAACAGGATAACGACGCAAAACATCCATAATCGTATTATTCTGAACGCGCTCCACATATTCTTCAGGTGTGATCTGCTTGGTAAATCCCGAATATAAAGACGCTCCTTCGGCTGCATGAATCACATACCACATTTCAGTCTTACCAAACGAATTATGACGTTTCTTAGCCAATTCATCGTTCGGATGAACCTGAATGGACAGATCAGCACGCGCATCAATAAACTTGATCAGCAAGGGAAAACGCGAACCAAATTGTTCCATCACCTTTTCTCCTACCAACTGTTTGCCATATGTATGAATCAGTTCGTCTAATGACTTTTCTTCGAAAGCACCATTATCTACAACTGAAAAATTATCATCTACATGCGAAAGTTCCCAACTCTCGCCAATGCTATCCTGTCCCGGAACAATTCCTTTGAACGGGCAGATAGCCGAACCGCCCCAAATAATCTTTTTCAGGATCGGTTTGAATACCATTGGATATAATTGCATGTTCACTATTTATTTATTTTTCTTTAATTTCAGAGCCAAAGCTGTACGCGCCGGAATATATAATTTGAGCCATCCTTTCTTGTCCTTCTTGTACAAGGCATCGAATTGAGTGAAATGATGAATCGAATCGTCCGACAAGTTAAATCCGCCGAATTGAGGAGAGTCAGTATCCAAAACAACTTCATATTCACCTTCAGGAACCAGTAAGCCATAGTCGGTAAACGATTTTACAGGATTGAAATTGAAAACAAACACCAAATCTTTGCGCATAAATGCCAAAATCTGATCGCCATCATTGTCCCATACTTTCTGAATCGGCGTAGCTTGGAAATTGCGCACGCTTTTGATTACCCGCAGCATCTCGCGATCAAAATCACCAAGGAAATGATACTTCAGATTCATATCATCTACCAAATTCCACTGACGCCGCGCATATTTATATGACCAGCCATTGCCTTCGCGCGGAAAGTCAATCCATTCAGGATGTCCAAATTCATTACCCATGAAGTTCAGATAGGCACCATTGATTGTTGTGGCCGTCACCAATCGAATCATCTTATGCAAAGCAATTCCCCGATCAACAACCGCATTGCGATCGCTCGTCTGCATGTGCCAATACATATCGGCATCAATCAATCGAAAGATGATGGTCTTATCGCCAACAAGTGCTTGGTCATGACTCTCAGCATAACTTACCGTCTTCTCATCCGCACGACGATTGGTCGTTTCCCACCAGATAGATGACGGCTTCCACTCTTCGTCTTTCTTTTCTTTAATAGTCTTTATCCAAAAGTCTGGGATATTCATTGCCATCCGATAATCAAAGCCATAACCGCCGTCTTCAATCTTTGCTGCCAGACCGGGCATCCCGCTCACTTCCTCTGCAATCGTGATGGCATTTGGATTAACCTGATGAATCAGCTTATTGGCCAAAGTTAGATAAGCTATCGCATCGCCATCCTGATGGCCGTTGAAATAATCGGCATAATTACAAAAGGCCTCGCCCAAACCATGGCTATAATAAAGCATCGAGGTTACACCATCAAAACGGAATCCATCAAAATGATATTCGTCGAGCCAGAATTTACAGTTCGAAAGGAGGAAATGGAGCACTTCATTTTTGCCATAATCGAAGCATAACGAATCCCAAGCCGGATGTTCACGACGGCTGCCATTATGAAAATATTGATCGTAAGAGCCATCGAAACGTCCCAGTCCCTCGACTTCATTTTTCACAGCGTGACTATGTACAATATCCATAATCACAGATATTCCCATTCCGTGTGCCTCATCAATCAGTTGTTTTAATTCTTCAGGCGTTCCGAAACGCGACGAAGCGGCGAAAAAGCTACTCACATGATATCCAAATGATCCATAATAAGGATGTTCCTGAATCGCCATAATCTGAATAGCATTGTAGCCTTCTTTAGCGATACGAGGCAACACTTCTTCACGAAATTCATTATAAGTACCGACTTTTTCAATATTCGTGGCCATACCGATATGGCATTCATAAATCAGAAGCGGTGAAACCTTCGGTTTAAAGTTTTTATGCCTAAATATATATGGCTTTAACGGATTCCAAACCTGTGCACTAAAAATCTTTGTATTCTCATCCTGTACAACACGCCGAATCCATGCCGGAATACGTTCACCTGAACCTCCATTCCACTCTACCAATAATTTGAACAGGTCGCCATGGTGCAGCATATCCTCTTCAAGTTTAATTTCCCAAACTCCATTTCCCAATAACTTCAGACGATATTGCTCATCTTTCTTCCAGTCATTAAATGTACCGATCATATAAATAGCAGTCGCATTAGGCGCCCATTCACGAAATATCCATCCGTCATACGTCTTCTGCAAACCGAAGTAAAGATAGCCTGAAGCCATATCTGATAGCGACTGCTTTCCTTTACCCGTAAGACTTCTTTCCTTATCCATTGCGTATTGACAGCGACCTTCGATAGCTTCCCTATACGGTTCCAACCAAGGATCATTTTTAATCAGATTCAATGCCTTCATATCTTTACTGTTTTAATTGAGAACTGAGAAATCCTATGACAAAAGTAATATATCTTTTATCAGGAATCAAGAAATCCACGTATTTGTTTCTGTACAGACATAAAAAGGTGGAACCACTTTCACAAGCAGTCCCACCGAAAAAGAGGTTTTGAATGTGTGTCTAAATATTAAAATTAAAACATCAAATATCAATATACGCCTTTACGAGTATCCCACCACATCTGTGTTCCCCAGAAATCATCCTTTACCTGATCTGCAACCAACTTCAGTTGAGCTGCATTCAAACCTTCCTCATCAATAGAGTATGGCAGACGGAATGGAGGAACATTATGATTAGCATAACCGGCAGCACGCCCAGGAGCAATATAATTTTCTGTCGGATAGCCTGTACGACGATACAATGACCAAGCTTCCATACCATTTTTATAAAGTGATATCCACCATTGGTCATAAATCTTCCCAACCGTACCATCATATTTGGCAGCGCCAGCAAGATAAGTCTTGATAGCAGCCGAACCGATACTATTCTCTTCTAAGGAAAGAGTAACAGCCTTATTGTATGCCTCTTCAGCCGTGATACCTACATTCCAACCCAAGAAAGCTGCTTCAGCCAATTCGAAATAGGTTTCTGAAGCGCGGAAATAAGGAGTGAAACCAGTGTATGGTGAAACATACATACAAAAACGACTGCCAATAGGAGAAACCAAAGCGACATCAGAAACATTTGTCGCAGCACCGCTTGTATAACCCACATACGGATCAGTCGTCGTGCCTTCCAAATAAGCCTTTGTCTTATCGGCATACACACTGAGTCTTGGATCACTCAACTTCTTCAGTTTATTAATCATGATATCACAACATCCGTAATCTGTACGTGTACGCAGTGCATCTGCCCACAAATCCTTATAAGAGCCACCCGGCCATTGATACATGGCATTTTCAGCATTTTCAGTAATCAGGTCGCCACTAGCCAACGATTCAACTATAGGTTTAGCCTTTGCTGCATCAACACCCGAAATACGCATAGCCAAACGCAAACGCATGGAATTACAGAATTTGAGCCAGTTACCTGCATTATCATTCAAGAAACTAACACCACTTGTTACAGCACTACCTGTTCCACTAGCCAGGAGTTCTGAAGCAACACCTAACGAATCTATCATAGCAGGATAAATATCCTCCTGTTTGTCGTACTTCGGCAACAGAAGACCTTCCGACATACGGCAAGCTTCAAAAAAAGGAACATCTCGCCATGAGTCTGTTGCAATTGATTCAAGTAATATTTTCCAAGTGATAGCAACTCCTGCCATCACCTTATTACCATCTGCCAATGCTTTTTCCTCAACAGATTTCGCATTGTTCATCAACAGATAAATATAATACCATTTATTTTGAATCGTACCTGCACGGAACTGATATCGTGCTTCATCAACATACTGAATCTTAGTGATTTGTCCACTATAAGCACTTGGATAACTCATATCATCCCATGAATCATACAACTCCGTACCTGTTTCCTGCAACACATAAGCCATTACATTGGATATTGGCACATCTTTTGCTTTATCAGGAGACGTATTCACCTCGTCGAACGAACTCGTACAACCTGAAAACAAAACTATTGTTGATATAAAGCCAAACGTAGCTTTCTTTAATATATTCTTATTCATATCTGTTTTCAATTAAAATGTAAGACCAACTTTGAAACCAATACTACGAGTAGGCATGTAAGATACAGCCTCCAAACCTACAGCATAATTTGCGGAACCTGAATTAGAACCACTTGCACTCGTACTTTCAGGATCAATATGTGCTTTATTCGTTGAACTCAACCATAAAATAGCCACATTTGTACCGATAATAGATAAATTAGCTGCCTTTACAAAACCGCCAATCTTCTTAAGATAAAGCTGAGGCACGCTATAGGTAAGATGCATTTCACGCAATTTGAGGAACGAACCTTCAAAAGTTGAAAGCTGACGATTATAATAGTAAGAATAGAAATATGAATGAGCATCGGTAGTAATATCGTTAGCCGAACCATCTTCTTTTACAAAAGAATAATCTGTTGCCACATCCTTACCCACAACAATCGGACGTTCACGAATATCGTCCTTAGCCGTAGCTTCAAGAATACCAGTATAAAAGCCCCACATAGAAGAAAGAGAGAAAATGTCACCGCCTTTACGATAATCCAGCATAAAACCTGCGCTCAAGTTTTTCCAAGTTACTTCGTTGCGCAAACTTGCCAACCAATCCGGTGTTACATCACCCAGTTTCTCATACTTTGTCTCTGGCAGACCATCACTTCCAACAATATAATTGCCTTTTCCATCACTAACCATTCCATAGCCGTAGATTGAACCCCAAGATTCTCCAGGTTTAGCATATACGTAAGTTGACCATTGTTCGCCTAACTCATATTGATCAAGAGACTGTCCTGTAACCGGATCTCTATAAAGTTCAACAATCTTGCTCTTGTCTTTTGACCAGTTTAAGGTAACGGTCCAAGTCCAATCCTTTGTTTTGATAGGAGTACCATTCAACTGTACTTCCAGACCTTTATTGGTAATTTTACCAGCATTGATCAACATTGAATTATAACCTGTTGTTGAAGAAGTAGTGACCTGCATAATTTCATCTGTTGTCTTCTTATGATAATAAGCCAAATCGAATCCCAACCGACTATTAAACATATTGCCTTCCAAACCTACTTCCCATGTTTCTACTGATTCAGGCTTCAGATTTTTTGGAGGATACGTTGTAGGTAAATAGAACTGAGTCACACTACCGATTGTACTTGCAGCTGATGAATAATAAGCCGTCGTCTGGTAAGCTGTAGTTGCATTACCAATCTTTGCCCAACCTCCACGAATCTTCAAATAATTCAGTGGCGATTCCTTAAAGAGATTGCTGAAAGCGCTTGTCGGAATAAAACTGACACTGACCGACGGATAGAAGAACGGATCAGATATAGTTGAACTCCAATCATTACGTGCACTAATATCCGAATACAAGAAATTCTTATAACCTAATGACAAGTTTCCGTATACAGAGTTCGAACGGATATGACTATGGTTCATCTCTATGGTTTTACTTTCGGCATTCGAAATGGTATACAATTCAGGAACCGTCAACTGATCTGAATAGATACGATTATATTTCCAAAGCACATCGCGATAATTAGCACCGGCAATGGCATTGATATTCAAATCTCCCACATTTTTATTGAAATAAGCAACGAAATCGGCATTGACTTCAGTCTGTTTCTGATCACGCAAATCAAAGAATCCGGTAGGATCATCCGTCGTATAAGCCGTCTTCGAGAATGTTTCTGCATCATAATAATCGTAACCCAGGCGACCTTCAAATTTCAACCAGTCGGTAGGTTTCAACCAAAGTGAAGATTTTCCAAAAAAGCGGTTACGTGTATATTCGTTTACATTCTTATGCACGGTATAATATGGATTCTGATGATAGGCCGGGTTCCAACTGTATGGAAGTCCGGTTTCAGGATCAATCGTATTCCAATTGTCTTTCAACGACTGCATGTTGACCTGACGACCGAACCACTGCGTAATTGACTGCAGAACATTACCGGCGTTATATTCCGTCATTGGCAAGTTATTACTCTTGGTATAAGTAAAGTTAGTAGCCAAATCATAATCAACAATCTTACCCAATGACATCTTTGTATTTAATTGAGCAGAATAGCGTGCCTGATCCGTATTAGGAATATAACCGCTCTGGTCGCGATAGCCCAAAGAAGCACGTGTTGTAGCTTTCTCGGTATTCGAGGTCAACGATATCACATGATTCATTGTATAACCTGTTTGGAAGAAACTCTTCACATTATCCGGATGCGATACCCAATCGGTAGCTGTACGTTTTCCATCTGCACCAATCGGACTATCAAACTGCGGAACCTTCAGACCAATATCCAAACGAGGTCCCCAAGATTCATCACATCCATTATCATTTCCATCGAATGAATAACAGAATTTATTAACGAAATCAGCATAACTTGAACTCTCGTCTTTATAGGCATGGAAGACATCATCACTATCCGAGTATCCTCCATAATTATAATCATATTCGCTACCCGTGTAGCCTTCACCATATTTGTTCTGATACTTCGGCAGATTCATTATATGGTCGAATGTATATTCACCATCGTAGCTGATCTGAACGCCATTCTTTCCTTTACCTGACTTGGTTGTAATAAGAATTACACCATTACCTGCACGCATACCGTAAAGCGCTGCAGAACCACCTTTCAATACTGAAATGCTTTCAATATCATTCGGATTAATATCATTGATACCTGAACCATAATCGACAGAACCGGCAGCAATCTGGTCGTTCGAAACAGGAATTCCATCGACGACGATCAAAGGTTGGTTATTACCTAAAGAAGAGTTACCACGAATGACAATACGTGATGAAGAGCCGACCTGACCGCCGGAAGCTGAAACCTGAACACCGGCTACTTTACCTTCCAAAGCAGAAGTCACATTCACATGTCCTGCATTGGTCAAATCATCTGATTTAACTTCCTGCAAAGCATAACCCAAAGATTTTTTCTCACGAGAAATACCCATAGCCGTAACGACTACCTCGTCCAAATTCTGAGAAGTTGACTCCAAAATGATTCGCATGCCATCTTTTGCATCAACCGTCTGTTGCTTCATACCTACATACGAAATAATTAATTGTTTGGAACTTGTAGGCACATTCAAAACGAATTTTCCATCCAAATCAGTAACGGTGCCATTCATTGTACCTTTAATCACAACTGAAGCACCAATAATAGGCTCATTGTCTTCACCAGAAAAAACGGTTCCTGTTACTCTGTGAGTTTGAGCCACCACCATGTTTATGCTTCCAATCAAGCATAACATCAAGTAAAGTACTTGTTTCATACACACAATTTGTTAAAGTTAATAATGTTTATATTCAACCTACCAACCCCTTGCTTCTTTCGTCGTCCGACTGACATTTGCAAAAATAGCGGTAGCTTATTAGTAAAAGCTTAAAATATATAATTACAATTCATAACTCCTTCATTCATTTGCAAAATTACAAACTAATACATTTCATCCAAAATATTTATCAAATAAATTTACAATTTCAAATGTTAATATCATTTTGACACATTTTTGGGGTAATTTATAAACACAATAGAACAACGAGCAAAACAATTATTTCAATTATTAGGTCTTGCAGTTAATTATTATTATACTTATTAGTTCTAAAAACGCTTTAGCGTCACTCATCAATGCTGAAGAAAACAAAAAAGTGGAACTACCTTCGCAAGCAGTCCCACTAAAAGAGGTTTTGAATGTGTGTCTAAATATACTTAAAAATCGAACCTTTATTATTTCTTAACTATTTGAAATCCAAACACAAATATGTATTTCCACTTGCGAAGTTACAAATAGAACTTTAATTTGCAAGAATTTCTCACAAAAAAGATACATAAGCCTCAAATAATTATTCATTTTGCTTGAAAACAAGCATAATTCGTATCAAATTATAGAAAATACAATATAAAGAAATCACTACATCCAAATGCAATAACTAAATCTTTCGAAGGCAAGAAGATTTGCATTCGAAAAAATGATTCATTTGATAATTATGAAATTATATTTATACATTTATATATTTATATTTTGATAATTATCAAATGAATCATTTAACTGAATGTATAGTGAGTTCGATTCAGAAAAAGAAAACAACGCACCTATTGCAAAAGCAAAAAAACAATACTAAATTTGTTGCTATACATTATATATATGTATAGTCATTTAAAACTAAAGTGCCATGAAACCATTCAAAATTATCACTACAGCTTTGTGTCTGCTTCCATTTATCGGACTTTGGGCACAACAATCAGCAATAGCGCCGGTCATTAAAGTCGACGGTGGAAAAATCAGTGGCGTATATAGCGACAAGAATCCATCGGTGGCCATTTACAAAGGTGTACCGTATGCAGCTCCACCTGTTGGACAACTGCGTTGGAAACAACCTCAACCGGTCAAACATTGGAAAGGCATTCGCAAATGCAACCATTACGGTGCCGCTTCATTGCAAGCAGACCGAGGTCCGGTTGGTGCAAACAAAGGTGTCGGGATAGATTATGTAAAAGAATTTTATCAAGCAGGCGATCCGGTACGTAATGAAGATTGTCTTTATTTGAATGTTTTTACAACAGCCCCGACCACTTCTAAAAAAATGCCAGTAATGCTCTGGATTCATGGCGGTGCCTACACAGGAGGTTTCGGACATGAAATAGAATTTGAAGGTGACGCATTGGCTAAAAAAGGAGTCGTACTGGTTACCATCAACTATCGTCTCGGAATGTTAGGATTTCTGGCTCACCCGTTGCTCACAGCAGAAAATGGCTCCGGTAGCGGGAACTATGGTTTATATGATCAGTTGGCAGCACTTAAATGGGTCAAACATAATATTGAACGTTTTGGAGGTGATCCGGAATGTGTAACTGTCTTCGGGCAAAGTGCTGGTGCTGGAAGTGTTCAAGCACTTGTCTCCTCGCCTCTCAGCAAAGGATACATACAAAGAGCCATTATCCAAAGCGGCGGAGGATTAAGTGGCATCATTAATACAATAACACTGAAAAATGCCGAAACTTCAGGCAAAGCCATATTCGACCATGCCGGAATATCAACACTCGAAGCAATGCGCGCCTATCCGGCTGAAAAATTGCTTGGTCTCTATTATGATTATATGAAAGAACAAAAGCATTTCAGTCTGCTGCTTCGTCCGAACGTCGACAACCAGTTGATTCCTAAAGATCTGACAACAGCAGCCAATGATGGTGACGAACTGGACATTCCATATATGATTGGCTTTACAACCGATGATATTTCGCCTGAAACCATGTATAAAGCAGCCACAAACTGGAGTCTGTTACTTGAAAAACAAGGACGCAAACCGACATATATCTATCACTTCGACTATAAACTGCCGGGCGATAACGCAGGAGCATTCCATTCATCGGAATTGTGGTTCGTATTCGGTTCGCTGAAAAACTGCTGGCGCCCATTTCCGCCAAGTGCTTATGATCTAAGCGAACAAATCATGAGCTATTGGACAAATTTTGCTCGTACAGGCAATCCAAACGGTCCATCTTTGCCTGATTGGAAACCATACACAAAAGATTCACAATACATAGAAATACTCAAACCAAAAGATTAAATATACAGAAATGAAGAGATTAATTTACTTGCTGACATGCTTACTCTGCCTTACTGGATTCCAGACCAATGCACAAACGGACGTTCATAGTGAATTCAGTAAAATGACATCACCGCGCATGCGTGTGATTGTAGACAATGATTTCAGTGGTGATCCGGACGGATTGTTTCAATTGGCGCATCTGCTGCTTTCACCAAGCGTAGAGATTCGTGGTATCATCGGATCTCACCTGACCGCTTCCGCAGGATTTGATGGAGCAAACGAATCAGCTACAAAAGCGAAAGAGCAAGCAGATAAAATCATCAAAGAAATATTTGTCACAAGGAAATATAAAGCTGTAGCCGGATCAAACGAAGGCATGGATACCATGACAGTAGCCAAAGATTCGGAAGGTGCACAACTCATCATCAAAGAAGCGATGCGTACCGACACCAAGCTTCCTCTTTATGTCCTGTGCGGAGCGGGACTAACCGATATTGCCAGCGCTTGGTTGTTGCAACCGGAGATATCTAAACATCTTACATTAATTTGGATAGGTGGACAAGAATATGAAGGAACAGCTACACCGCCTCCCGGATATTCCACTCCCGAATACAATTTGAATCTTTGCATTCCTGCCGCTCAAACCATATTCAATTTATCCGATATTCCTATCTGGCAAGTTCCACGCAATGCTTACAGACAATGCGTTTACAGTCTGGCAGAGCTCTATAAAGATGTAAAACCTGCAGGAAGTATTGGGCAATATCTTTACGATTCCATTTATAATATCATGACAATGTTGCATAACAACGGTTATCCAACAGGCGAAACATATGTTTTAGGCGATAGTCCGCTGGTTTCGCTTACAGCCTTGCAAAGTACATTCGAAGCCGATCCATCGGCTAATGACTTCATTCTCAAACAATCGCCATGGATAGCTAAAGATGGGACCTATCGTTATAACCAAAAAGGCCGCTTGATCCGTGTTTATACACGAATCGATACGCGGCTTATTTATCAAGATATGATTGCAAAATTATATATGAACTATCCTTACAAATAATTAAGCAGGAAATATTTCGGAGAGCGTTTGCGCTATATCGTTAATATCGGCATCAGTCGTATCCCACGATGTAACCAGGCGCGCTTCGTTAATATCTTCATTCCACATATAGAAAAAGTATTTTTCCTGTAACTTCTTCAACTGTTCAGACGGAATCGTGAAGAAAAGCTGATTGGATTCAATCTTTTGCGTGAAATGAATCTGAGGATACTTTTTTAAAACGGATGCCAGCCTTAAGGCAGCATCATTAGCCTTCTTGGCATTTTCCAACCACAAATTGTTTTCCAGATAAGGAATAAATTGAGCAGAAAGATAACGAAGTTTTGAAGCCAGTTGTGCCGACTGCTTACGGAAATACTGAAGATTAGTACTGATTTCCGGACGAAACGACACTACTGATTCACCCATCATCATACCATTCTTTGTTCCACCAAAGCTAAGAATATCAACTCCTGCATCAACAGTAACCGCTTTCATTGAACAATTCAGATAAGCACAAGCATTAGCCAAACGAGCTCCATCCATGTGAAGATACATATCATGTTCGTGCAATAAATCAGCAATAGCACGCACTTCATCGATTGTATAAATGGTTCCCAGTTCGGAAACTTGTGAAATATATACCGCTTTCGGTTGCGAATGATGGCAAACACCAAAGTTGTGCAGATGCGGACGGATAAGTTCCGGAGTCAGTTTTCCATCAGGCGTTGGAATAGCAACAAAAGCGCAACCCGTCATTCGAGCCGGAGCGCCGCATTCATCTACATTGATATGTGCAGTCGAAGCACACAAAATACTGTTAAACGAACGTGTAACAGCTTGTAAAGCAACCGAATTGGCTCCCGTTCCGTTAAACACAATAAAAGGCGAAGCCGTATTGCCAAACACTTCTTTAATCTTTGCTTCAGCCGCAGCAGTCCATGGATCTTCTCCATAACCAACGGCGTGATTGTCATTGGCTTTAATGATTGCATCCATTATCCGGGGATGCACACCCGAATTATTATCACTTGCAAAACTTCTCATCTTGTTTCTTTTATAAATCGACGCCAAAAGTAATAAAATAAGCGGGAGCATCTTCCGACATCCCCGCTTATTTTTAAGACAAATTCCTAATGTTATCTATGAAAATCCTTCAACTCCTTCTGTAACTCTTGACGAGCGAAGAAGATACGACTTTTGACCGTTCCCAATGGGATATTCAGCTTATCAGCAATCTCATTGTATTTATAGCCGCTGAGGAACATAGAAAATGGAACCTTTAAATCATTATTCAGACCGTTTATAGCTTTTGAAATCTCCTTAATCTGACAAGCTCCGTCTGGAGAGTCAAATCCTGAATCACTTGCAATATCCAAATTATATAAATCGATGCTTTGGTCTACAACTGTCTGCGTACGAACTACACGATGGTAGTTGTTGATAAAAATATTACGCATCACCGTTAAAACCCATCCTTTAAAATTGATATTGTCAACAAACTTCTCTTGATTGTCCAAAACTTTGAGCGTTGTGTCTTGCATCAAATCTTGGGCGTCATCCCTATTCGCAGTAAGCATAAGAGCGAAATTCATCATGTTCTCTTGCATACTCAATAATTTTTTCTGAAATTGCAACGCGTTCATAATATTTGTTTTTTATAGAGTTGATATTGTTTAGATCAGTTCTTCCTTTGAAGAACACTACAAATATAACGAAAAGAAATCGAAATTGTAACGCCTTTTTGAATTATTAATATTACGAGTGGTAACTTAATATATCAATTGATTTTTAAGCCGTATAGAGAATATAATCGTCACAAAATATAAAATTAAGAACACAATTGTTACCATTTGGAACATTTTGTAAAATAAAAAAGGGAATATTTAAAATGAAAAAAGACTTGTATATCTTGCAATTAATATGCTTCATGTTTCTTATCACAACTGGAGTATCTGCACAAATAGTTCATAAAAAGGCTATTATCTATCAAATTGATATAAAAAAAGAGATAAATCAAACAACCCGACTTTATCTGAGTAATGGATTATATGAGGCAGACAAGCTCCATGCTAAAGCTATTTTAATACACATGAATACATACGGAGGACTTTTGGACGCAGCAGATTCCATGCGCACGTCGATTTTATACAGCCGTATTCCTGTCTATGTTTTTATAGATAATAATGCTGCATCAGCCGGAGCTTTGATTTCTATAGCGTGCAAAGGTATCTATATGCGCGAAGGAGCAAATATTGGTGCAGCAACGGTTGTCAACGAAACCGGAGTTGCTCTTCCCGACAAATATCAGTCGTATATGCGTTCTTTGATGCGATCGACAGCTGAAGCTCACGGAAAAGATACAATCATTCATGGAAAAGACACCACATATCAATGGCGGCGCAATCCTAAAATTGCCGAAGCAATGGTAGATGAACGCATTGCCATACCAAATTTGATTGATTCGGGCAAAGTACTGACTTTCACTGCTAAAGAGGCACAGGAATGGGGCTATTGTGATGGCATTGCACAAACAGTCGACGAAGTCATCACCAAATATATGGGATATCAGGATTACAAATTAGAGACTTATAAACCCAGTTGGTTCGACGATTTCAAAGGTTTTCTGATGAATCCCGTATTACAATCAATCTTAATTGTCATTATCATTGGTGGAATCTACTTTGAGATGCAAACGCCGGGAATCGGATTTCCATCTATTGCCGCCGTCGTTGCAGCCATATTGTATTTTGCACCTTTATATATGGATGGGTTAGCTGCTTATTGGGAAATCATTCTCTTTATCGTAGGTATCCTACTCGTTCTGACAGAAATGTTTGTTATTCCGGGATTTGGCGTTGCAGGAATCAGTGGTATCATTTGCGTGGTTGCCGGACTTACAATGGCTCTGCTGGGAAACAGCTACTTCGACTTTCACACTGTAAGAGATCTTGATGCCAGAAATGCAGTATTTACTGTCCTAATAGGACTTATCTTAGGTTTTGCCCTCACGCTCTGGCTTTCAGACAAAATAGGCAAACGAGGTTTACTGAAAAAGGTTGCATTAGATGCTGATTTGGAAACAGCCGTATCATCTCCGAATCTGACCTCTTTAGTCGGAAAAGAGGGCACAGCTGCTACAGTACTCCGTCCTTCAGGAAAAGTTTGGATCGACGGTGAATTTTATGATGGCGTATCCGAATCGGGGTTCATCGAAAAAGGCAGCAAAGTTAAAGTCATCCGCTTCGAAAATGCACAAGTTTACGTTGTCGCAGACTGACTTTTTCGATAGACAATTTGTTTGTTGACGACAGCATACTGAAGAACATGTATAGCCAGCAAATCGCTTAAAATATTCTTGGCAGTGAAATGATTGATACGCCCAATGCGACAAAATTGACTGATTGTCGTATACGGATGCTCTTCCAGATAAATAAAAAGCTGTTCAACAGGTCTGCTAATCTTTAAAAGAGTACCTTCTGTCTTATGTGCTTTTTGCCAAGCACGAATAAGCACATCATTAGCAAGAATATTTTCGTCGGCTACACGTATATAGGCTTTGTATTTGTCGTCTTTATCCGGTGCAGTATGAGGCTTATCAAGACTTGGGGCAATATAAACTTCGAGTACTGTTTTTCCATTCACTTCCCATCGCGTGGCCTTGAAAGGTACTTCCGGACGTGTATACATTTTAGAGGCTGCCTCAATCATATAATACTCCTCTTCACTCCGAATGCCTGAAATATTGCCATTATCCTTAACACCAATAAGCAAGCGACCGCCATCTGTATTGGCAAAAGCACTCAGTGTGCGAGCAATTTTTTTACTGTCGCTCACCTCAAACTTAAAGTCCAGCTGCTGGTGTTCTCCTTGTTCTATCAATTCTTCTATGGGATGCTTCTTCATTTCAAACATCTATTTCGACGACAAAATTAAAATAAATAGCTAACTTTGTCAACTGAAAACAAGAGAAGCATGTCACAAATACCATCACTCATATCGGATTTAGCTGTCATATTAATCTCGGCAGGATTAATTACCTTGTTATTCAAGAAGTTGAAGCAACCTGTTGTGCTTGGATATATTGTTGCCGGTATTTTAGCCGGACCTTCAATCAAGCAGATTCCAACGGTTTCAAATATCGAAAGTATCCATATCTGGGCAGATATAGGTGTCATATTCCTGCTATTTGCTCTCGGACTTGAGTTTAGCTTCAAAAAACTTCTTAAAGTAGGTGGAACGGCAACAATCGGAGCAGTCACTATCGTCATCGGAATGATGACACTCGGTTACATAACCGGACTCGCTTTGGGTTGGGGTCACATGAACAGTCTGTTCTTGGGCGGAATGCTCTCGATGTCGTCAACGACAATTGTTTTTAAAGCTTTCGATGATATGGGGCTTAGAAATCAACGATTTGCAGGAGTTGTCTTCGGTATTCTGGTCGTTGAAGATTTGTTTGCCGTATTACTGATGGTTTTACTGTCAACAGTAGCTATCAGCAAGCAAGTGGAAGGAATGGATTTGTTATACAGTGTAGTCAAACTAGGCGTCTTCCTGCTTTTCTGCTTTGTTGTGGGCATTTATCTGATTCCATCGTTTCTAAAAGCGTTCAGACGCTTTCTGAATGATGAGACCCTGCTGATTGTAAGTATTGGTCTTTGTCTAGGTATGGTATTCATTGCCACAAAAGCTGGATTCTCATCTGCATTAGGTGCATTTATAATGGGTTCCATACTTGCAGAAACAATTGAAGCCGAACATATTGAGCGACTTATCAAACCGGTAAAGGATTTGTTTGGTGCCATCTTCTTCGTCTCTGTCGGAATGTTGATTGCTCCCGAACTGCTTTGGGAGTATAAAATACCCATCCTGATTATTACAGTAATCGTTATGGTAGGACAAATATTGTTTGCAAGTTTCGGCGTTTTGCTTTCAGGTCAACCGTTGAAGATCGCTATTCACACCGGCTTTTCATTGGCTCAAATAGGTGAATTTGCATTTATCATCGCTTCTTTGGGCCTTTCTTTAGGCGTGACAAGTCATTATTTGTATCCGATAGTCGTTGCCGTTTCGGTTATCACAACATTCTTTACACCCTATATGATACGTTTGGCTGATCCGGTATGCCGTTTTGCCGACCGCAAAATTCCACAATCATGGAACCGATTCCTCGAACGTTATTCATCAGGTTCAAATACCGTACGTCAAAAGAGTGCTTGGAATAAGCTGATTCATTCCTTAATTCGCATTGTAGGCACTTATACGGCTGTTTCACTGGTGTTCATCTTTATATGGTTGCAATTTGTTTCACCTATCATCATGAAATGGCTCCCCGATTTCAGAGGCAGCATTATCTCGCTGGTAATTATTTTGTCAATTATTGCACCTATGCTACGTGCCATCATGATGAAAAAGAATCATTCTGAAGAGTTTCAGAGACTTTGGATGGATAGCAAATATAATCGAGGACCGCTCGTTTCACTAATTATTTTGCGTATTCTACTCTGTATTGGTTTAGTCATGATTCCTGTAACCAAACTGCTGAATATAACTATCGGTCTTATGTTAGCCATTGCAACTATCGTGATTGTGATAGTCATGTTATCCAAACGGCTCAAAAAACATTCAATATTGATGGAACGGCGATTCTTTTCAAATCTGACAGCAAGAGAAGTAGAAAATGACCGAAAATCGCCTGTTACTCAACGTTTCGCTAATCACTTGCTAGAACGAGATCTCCACCTCGCCAATTTTGAAGTACAACAGAATTCGCCTTGTGCCGGCAAATCATTGAAAGAATTAAATTTCAGGCAATTATGCAATGTCAACATCGTTACAATCATGCGAGGCGAAAGGCGTATTAATATTCCGGGAGGAGAAGAAAGAATCTTTCCATTCGATAAACTGGTTGTTGTCGGCAACGATGACGACTTGCTTCATTTTCGCGATTACATTGATATGCAATACAAGTCGCTGCCAACTGTGCAGCCGACAAGCGAAGTCAATATTGAACAATTTCTGATTGTCAATGACTCTAACCTTATCGGTCGTACCATCCGTGAATCGGGTATTCGCGACAAAGCAGCTTGTCTGGTAATTGGTATCGAACGAGGCGATACATCAATCAAAAATCCTATACCTTCTACTGTTTTTGAAGAAGGTGATGTGGTATGGATTGTCGGTGAACATGACAAAGTTCTCCTTCTGAGTGAAGGCAACATCGTGCAATAATAACTATACATTATATATAATATGAAATTCATTGGAATTATTCCTGCTCGCTACGCGTCAACACGCTTTCCTGGTAAACCTTTAGCGGATATGCTTGGCAAACCTATGATCGAACGCGTTTATGAACAAGTAAAAGATGTTCTTGATGCTGTTTATGTAGCAACAGACGACGAACGTATAGAAAAAGCTGTCAAACAATTTGGAGGCAATGCAATCATGACATCACCTAATCATCGCAGTGGGACTGATCGCTGCTATGAAGCTTATTGCAAAATCGGTTCAGGATTCGATGTCGTAATAAATATTCAAGGGGATGAACCCTTTATCCAGCCAAAACAAATCGAAACACTTAAAGCTTGTTTTGAAAGTGAAGATGTAAAAATTGCTACACTTGTAAAACCTTTCGATGCCGACGGAGATTTTGAAAGTACACTATTTAATGCCAACTCTCCCAAAGTCGTACTGAATAAAAATAATGAAGCCATGTATTTCAGCCGTTCAATTATACCTTATATTCGCGGTAAGAAATATGATGAATGGCTTCCTAATCATGTTTTTTACAAACATATCGGACTCTACGGATATAGAGCGGAGACATTAAAGCAAATCACACATCTTCCACAATCGACACTAGAATTGGCGGAAAGCCTTGAACAGCTACGCTGGTTGGAAAATGGATATAAGATAAAAGTAGGCATTACAGATTTGGAAACAATCGGCATCGATACGCCTGCTGATATGCAACGTGCCATTGAATTTCTACAAAAGCAGCAAAATCAATAAAAGAAAACAACGGGCATAGTCCTGATAAAACAAATTAACGTGTAATATACTTCAGAAACGAAAAAGGTTTCCATCTTCGCTTCTGAAGAAAAGTCTTTTTATATTCGTTCTGTAAATCATAAGCTTCTTGTTCGAGACTAATCATACGATAAGCCTTAAACTTGTCATTATATTTAGCAAGACGAAATAGATATTCGACTATATAATATAGGTAGAACAGCAGAAATGGGAACAAAGCAAACAGCAACATCCACCAGTTCTTTATTCCAACAGCCAGCAAAAAAAGGACTACAATCGAAACAAGAAATAGACCCACCCATACAAATGACAGATATTGTTGCTGATGTATCCGCTCATGTTCTATCTCCGATCGTTCTACCGAAGCTTCTTTAAAAAAGACAAAGCCACAGATCATCACTGCTGAAAAGTCTTTTTTAAGGAGCGATTTGGCAAATCTGCTATTATAAAATATACATTTCATATTTGCTACGCTAAAACTTTATCTATCAGACAAAAAGAGGATGAAACCAAATGGATCCACCCTCCTCTTTTTTATATTATCCTTGCAAATTAACTTTTCCTTTTTTGTTGTTGCTGTTGTTGTTTCTGTTTATCAACCATAGCCTGCTGTTGCTTCTGCATATCTTCCAAGCGCTTCATAAAACCGGATTTCTTCATTGGCTTCTTCTTATTCTCTTCCAATTTTGCAAGCAACTTTTCTTCATCAATAGTATATCTGAAAATCATCGTCTGTACAATGGTAATCAAAAGAGAGATAAAATAATAATAAGTCAAACCTGAAGCATACTGGTTGAAGAAAACCATCATGATAACAGGCATCATATACATCATTGCTTTCATACCAGGCATCTGTTGCTGTCCGGTATTTGTCATTTCCATGTTGAACTTCGTATAAATAATGTTCGTAATGGTCATCAAAAGACAGAACAAACTGATATGGTTGCCGAAATAATTCGTAACTAACGGAACATTGGCATTCCAACTTACAATCGCATCATAGGTTGATAAATCATGCGCCCATAAGAAACTCTGATGACGCAACTCAATAGTCGATGGGAAAAACATGAATAAAGCAATCCAGATTGGCATCTGCAATAACATTGGGACACAACCTGCCATCGGACTTGCCCCCGCTCGACTGTATAATTCCATCGTTGCCTTCTGACGCTCCATAGCTTTATCTTGTCCAGGGAACTTGGCATTGATTTCTTCTACTTGAGGTCGCAATACACGCATCTTTGCCGAAGACAAGTATGACTTGTAAGTCAACGGGAAAAGTATCGTCTTTACAATCAATGTGAGCAAAAGAATTAATATACCATAACTATGAATAAACTTACCAAGGAAGTTGAACAGAGGAATAACAAAATACTGATTCACCCAACGGAATATTCCCCAGCCTAATGGCATAATCTTTTCCAAATCGAGCCGTTTTTCTGCAACAACACCATTATCATACGATTGTAACAAAGAAAACAAGTTCGGTCCGAAATAGAAACGCATATCTGTAGACTTTGTACCTTTCAGATCGAATGGCACTGATGTAGTCGTCTTATATTCCTTCATATAGGTTGTATCATTCGGAAGCATTTTCAAATCAACAGTAGTCGATTCAAATCCTTCGCCATCAGTAATTAAAACCGATGAGAAATACATATCCTTATAAGCAACCCAATTCAGACGATTGGAGAGTTTTTTACTGCTATTGCGTGTTTCGCTCAAGTTCTCAACATTATCAGCAACAAATTTATAATATACTGTTGCATAACGATCTTCAAACTTGCGTCCTTTTTCCTGCTGTGGAATTTTAGATTGCCATAACAAATCAAAAGAAGTAGTTCCTGGCGACAGAATACCATTCATTCCGGTCCCTTTCATGGAGAACTTCACCATATAATCGCCGGGATTCAAAGTATAGATAAAATCCAAATAACTACCTTCGCCTGCATTTAAACGCATGGTCAAACTTTTGCCATCAGCACTTTTAATTGGTGTAAAATAGAGGTCACTTGTGTTGATAACACGATTCCCAGCCGTTACAAGCGTAAAATCAAATGTTGAATTATCCTTATCGAACAAAGTAACCGGATGACCTCGGAAATCATCATATTTTTTCAATGATACCGATTCGATGCGTCCGCCTTTATTGCTCAGACTCATCTTTATCACTTCGTTCTCGAGAATAATGGTACTGTCGTTGCCCGTCATAGCTGGAGCAAACACTCCATAAGTATTTTGCAGTTTCGCAACTTTATCTGAATCAGACATTGTTTGAAGGCTATCATTTGGTGCAACAGACTTTTTCTCAGCCTTTTGAGCTTCCAACTGTTTTGCCAGTTCAACCTTTGCAATAGAGTCTTGCATACGACGCTGTGCCTCCAGTTGCTCAGGATTTGGTCTATTGATCCAAGTAAAAATAACCAGAACAATGCCTATGAGTATAAAACCTAATACTGTATTTTTATCCATCTATCAATCTTTTTTTGCGTTTTCCACTGCTGCTTTAACGAATCTCACAAACAGCGGATTCGGATTCACTACGGTACTATTATATTCGGGATGGAATTGCACACCGACAAACCATTTTAGTTTCGGAATTTCCATTATTTCGACCAAATTAGTGTCTGGGTTCTCACCGACACACATCATGCCGGCAGCTTCGAACTTACTCTTATATTCATTATTGAATTCATAACGATGGCGATGACGCTCCTGAATATGTTCCTTACCATAAGCCTCGTAGGCTTTAGAACCTTTCTTTAATACACATTCATAAGCACCTAAACGCATAGAACCACCCATATTTGTAATATTCTTCTGTTCTTCCATCAAATCTATTACTTTATATGGCGTATTTGGATCCATCTCTGTTGAATTAGCGTCAGTCATACCCAAAACATCACGGGCGAACTCAATTACCATGCACTGTAAACCAAGGCATACACCCAAACAAGGCACGTCGTTTTCACGAGCATACTTGATTGCGGCAAATTTACCTTCTATACCTCGTTGTCCAAATCCCGGAGCAATCAGAATACCATCCATATCTTTCAGTTGTTCAGCTGCATTAGCCTCGTTAAGTTTTTCTGAATGGAACAAATGAAGATCAAGTTTCCGATCATTATAAATAGCAGCCTGGAACAAAGACTCATCTATTGATTTATAAGCATCCTGCAATTCTACATATTTGCCAACCAAACCAATCTTTACCTTCTTTGTGGCTGCATTCATTCTATTCAAAAAATCATGCCAAGGTTTCATCTCAGGTTCCTGACCAGCTTCAAGGCCCACCTTACGAAGAATCACTTCGTCCATCTTCTGACGTTGCAATACCAATGGGACTTCATAGATGGTTGGAACATCGATTGACTGAATAACAGCATCTTTTGAAACATTACAGAACAATGCAACTTTACTGGTTATACTTTCGTTAAGCTCATGCTCTGTACGAAGTACCAAAATATCCGGTTGAATACCCAGTTCCTGCAATTGCTTTACAGAATGCTGTGTAGGTTTTGTTTTATACTCTTTGGCTGCGGCAATATATGGCACATATGTAACATGAATATTCACACAGTTCTTACCCATCTCCCACTTCAGCTGACGAACACTTTCAATAAACGGCAAAGATTCGATATCACCCACAGTTCCACCAATCTCAGTAATTACAAAGTCGTATTTGTTTTTTGATCCGAGCAGTTTTACATTGCGTTTGATTTCATCGGTAATATGAGGAACAACCTGAACTGTCTTCCCCAAAAAATCACCACGACGTTCTTTGTTAATCACATTCAAATAAATACGGCCAGTAGTCACATTGTTGGCACGTGTTGTCGGAACATTCAGAAAACGTTCATAGTGTCCCAGATCCAAGTCTGTTTCACATCCATCAACCGTTACATAGCATTCGCCATGTTCATAAGGATTCAATGTTCCTGGATCGACATTAATATACGGGTCAAATTTCTGAATGGTTACTTTGTAACCTCTTGCTTGAAGCAGTTTACCCACTGATGCGGAGACTATTCCTTTTCCTATTGAAGAAACAACACCGCCTGTAACGAAAATGTACTTTGTATCTGCCACGATTATATATATTTATATTTCTTATGTTACGCATTTTAAAGCGACAAATTTACGTATTTCAGTTTATATTACAAAGGGTGATGCCTTTTTTCCTTCCTTTATGACAGAAAGTGCTTGTTTTGCATAGCCATGCAACAACGGAATCAAAAATAAATGCTCGACTGACCGAATGAAGAAGCTCAACCCGGATGAAGAGAAAAAGAATATTACCTATCTAACTCTGCCAGTGGATATAAATAATAGCCAAATTCAAAATTTCTACAAAATTTACCTATATCTTTGTCCGACAACTCATAAGAAAATGAAACTGCTTATCATTGAAGATGAAAAAAGTTTGTCTGACAGCATCGTCAGCTTCCTGAACACAAAGGAATACATTTGCGAGCAGGCTTTCAGTTGCGGCGAGGCGTCGATGAAAATTGAACTATATCAATACGATTGCATTCTGCTCGATTTGATGCTTCCTGACGGAAACGGATTAGATATGTTTCAGGAAATCAAAAAAGTAGCTCCGAACACGGGTGTAATCATCATTTCCGCCAAAGATTCTGTCGACGACAAGATTAGAGGCCTTGAAATAGGCGCCGACGATTATCTGGCAAAACCATTTCATCTGTCAGAACTCTCCATCCGAATCTTTGCACTAATGCGAAGAAGAAATTTTTCGAATAACAATACTTTACTGAGTCATGAGATTAATATCGACCTGTTGAGCAAAACTGTATCTGTCAACAACAAGCAGTTGGAACTGACTAAAACAGAATACGAACTACTTCTATTCCTTATCAGCAATAAAAATAAAGTGGTTGCCAAAAGCGCTGTTGCCGAACATCTTAGTGGAGATATGGCAGATATGATGGACAATTACAATTTCATTTATGCGCATATCAAGAATCTGAAAGCAAAACTGTCAGAAGCAGGATGCGAAAACTATATTAAAACATATTACGGAACCGGTTATAAATGGATAGAATGAAATCATTACTTCACAAAAGCATGCTGCAGTTTACAATATGTACTGTAGCCATATTACTGCTATCAACCCCATTGTTCTATTATCTGACAGAACATTATTATGCTGAGGAGTTGATTGAAACCATTCATAAATCAGAAGAAGGCAAATATTATCACCCTTATTGGCGAAAATGGAGAAAAGAAGCAAAAACGAATGATACAAATAGTACAAACTATAGAAATTATAATCAAGTGAATACATCTTCATGGAATAAAGGAAATAACGACTCTCATCAATCTATGTTTTCTCATATAGATGCAGAAATGAAAGAAGACATCATCACAGGTGTCATGATTCAATTTTTCCTCGTCTCTATCATATTCGGAATATCTATTACATTAACCATTCGCTTTATTACTCGCCGTTTATGGCTACCCTTCGATGAGACATTAAACAAAATAGAAAAATTCACCTTGGGAAAAGATGAATTACCTCAGTTCCCTTCAACGGATATCAAGGAATTTTACCGACTGAACGGTTCAATTACAGCTTTGCTTCAACGCGACATCAGCAGATACAAGATTCAAAAGGAATTTACAGAAAATGCATCCCATGAACTGCAAACTCCCATCGCCATATTCAAAAGCAAACTCGACCTGCTGATGCAAGAAGACTTAAATGAAAAGGCAACACAAATCGTACAAGACCTTTACACGACGACAACACGTATCAGTCGTTTGAACCACGGCTTGTTACTATTGGCCAAAATCGAAAATAATCAATATAAAGATAAAGAGCAAATTCAGGTAGACAATCTTATCAAAGATAATCTTCCGCAATATGAATTGCTATACACTGAACATATAAACTTCATTTGCGAAGGGAAAGAGAATAAAGCCGTTGCAGCTAACCGATCCTTGATAGAAATACTAGTCAACAATTTAGTAATAAACGCTTTGCGACATAATATTCCGGAAGAACCCATAAAAATAGTATGGAGTTATCCAACTCTGCTTATATGCAATAAAGCAGCAAATGGAAGCTTGAATACCGAGAATCTCTTCCGACGCTTCAATAATCCTTCTAAAAGCAGTAAAGGAAATAGATTAGGACTTGCCATAGTCAAAGGCATCTGTGATTATTACAACTGGCAAATAGAATATACTTTCATCGACGAAGAGCATCACTTTTCCGTTAAATTCTGTTAGAACTGTTCTGATAGATTCAAAATTCAAAATCTCTACATAATCGTGCCATACTTTAGCTGCCGTAAATAATTTAAAGTATGCATTAATGATGAAAAGATTTTGTATTATAGTTACATGTCTCATGGCAACAGCCATGTCATTCGCACAAAGTAAAATTACAGGTTGCATTAAAGAGAAGCAGAATCAGCAGGCAATGGAATACGTCAGTGTAGCTCTATGCGACAAGTCAACGCACAAAGTTCTAACCGGCGCTATCAGCGATTCACTCGGACATTTCTCTATTACTTATGACAAATATGGCAGCTACGAATTGGCATGCAGTTATATTGGCTTTACTACAACCCGTTCGAATTCCTTCACGCTCAACAAACAGCGTCCATCAATAAATATCGGAACAATCATGATGCAAGAAGATACCGAAGCTTTAGGAGAAGTAGTTGTTCAAGGGAAACGTTCCACCTATGTACAAACAATCGATAAGAAAATATTCAATATTGGTTCAGATATTATGGCTGCAAACGGTGCTGCCAGCGATCTGTTGCAAAACATTCCGTCTGTTCAAGTCGATATCGATGGAAATGTTTCACTACGAGGCAACCAAAATGTGCAAATATTAATTGATGGTAAACCTTCTGTCATGATGGGTAGCTCAAGCAGAGGAACAGTTCTCTCACAAATACCGGCCAGTTCTATTGAAAAAATTGAAGTAATTACAAACCCCTCAGCACAATACAAACCAGATGGAACATCCGGAATCATCAATCTGATATTAAAGAAACAACAACCGCTGGGAATCAATGGCACTATATTGGGAAACATTGGTAATGAAGAACGTTATAACGGCGGTATTTCGCTCGGATATTCATTACCAAAATTTTCCATGTCAGCAGGTTATAATTATCGTAAAGACTATTTCAAACGCACTTCTGACGATAACCGTACTTTATTCAATGCTGCCAATGGCAACGATAATATAGCACAACATATTTTTGGAGAAGCGTTTCCTCATTCGCACATAGCAAATCTGAGTCTTGCCTGGAAACCAACAACATCAGATCGTTTCGAAATAAGTGGAGGTTTCAATAATATGGCTTTTCCTAGAACACAGGATAACAGAACTATACAAAGTAACTCCAACAGCATAACAAAAGATTATACTCGCTATCTGGACAATAGAGAGACAAAAAATATTTCAGAAGCAGCAGCCGCCTACACGCATACTTTTGATAAAGATAAATCACTGCTGATCGATATTACGCACAGTTTATATAGTGAAGTCGAACATAATAACTATACAAATACATTCTCCATTCCAAAGCAAGATAACAGCTTAGACAATACGCTGATTCGTCAGAAACATTATGAGAATCTGATGCGTGCCATTTATATGAACCAATTGAATAAACAAAACAAACTGGTTCTTGGCTATGAAGGCGAATTGGATAAAAATGATATGCGTTACTATGCAGAAGATTATGTGAATAACAGTTGGATAAAAAATTCACAAAAAAGCAACGACTTCCTTTTCCATGAAAATATTCACTCGATATATGGCACTTTGGAACACAATTTCGATAAATGGGCTATTATGGTTGGTGCCCGTGCAGAGCAGTCTTTCATTAAGTCAAATTTGTTGACACTCAATCAAATAGTTAATGATAACTATTTCATTTTCTATCCTACACTGCATTCTTCATACAGTTTGAACGGTAATAACGAGTTCCAGTTCAATTATTCTCTCCGTGTCAACCGTCCTGAAGGAGATGACAAAAACCCTTTCCCTGAATATCAGGATCCTTACAACATCAAAGCAGGTAATCCTTATTTGAAACCCGAGAAAATACATTCCATCGAAATGGGCTGGCAATACAAAAAGGATGCCACCACATTTATTCTAACACCTTACTATCGCTATACATTCAACAAAATGACAGAAATCACCCAAATATTAGATAACGGCGTGATGAAAACGACGAAAGAAAACATGTCATCAAGCCATGCCACAGGTACAGAACTGATATTGAATTCTGCCATCAGCCGTTGGTGCAACTTCAACATTAATTCGAATCTTTATTGGAATGTTATTGATGCTTCTAATCTTGGCTATTCAAATAACAGAAGCGCCTTTTCATGGAGTATCGCTGCCAATGCCAACTTTATTCCTGCAAAGAATCTGATGTTTCAAATCAACACACACTACAAATCATCAGAACTGACAGCGCAAGGAACATCCGGTTCTGCTTACATTATGAATGTCGGAGCCAAATATGACATTCATAAATACAATCTGACCTGTACAGCTACAGTCTCCGATCTATTTGATTCATTCAAAAATACTTTGGATATTCATACGTCAACCATCGATCGACATCTTGTCAGAAAACGCCAACCACGCATCTTCTATTTCGGCATTTCTTATCATTTTGGCAATGGGGGTAAAAAACGTAATCAAGAATTGAAATATGATGAAGCATTGTAATTATCAGTTTGTTTGTTTTCTAACAGCATTGCTGTCACTACACTCTGTTGTATGGGCTCAAGATTCACTTAAAATAAATCATCCCATTAATGACAGAACGCATGATATCAAATTGACTCATTTGATTGTTCCAGCAGTATGTATTGGCGTTGGTATTGCCGGACTAGGAAGCGATTGGCTGCAATATCAGAATCACGAAATCAGAGATGAATTGCGGGAAAACATCGACAGAAAAATCTCTATCGATGACTTTTCCCAATATGCACCAGCTATAGCTGTTTATGGACTCAACTTTTGTGGAATAAAAGGAATGCATAATTTTAAAGACCGTACACGGCTTTTAGCCATGTCGTTTCTAACATCAACCATTCTCGTCAGTTCATTAAAATACGCTATACATGTGGAACGTCCGGATAGCTCATCAAACAATTCCTTTCCTTCAGGTCATACGGCCACAGCATTCATGGGAGCTGAATATCTTTATCAAGAATATAAGGATGTTTCGCCATGGATAGGTGTTGCCGGATATGCGGTAGCTGCCGGAACCGGATTTTTCAGAATGTACAATAATCGACATTGGTTGACAGATATCATTGCCGGTGCCGGAATTGGCATTCTCAGTACAAAACTATCCTATTGGCTTTATCCTAAAATTTTCAGTCATTCTGAAACAAAAAAGAACTCTGTACAAATGATTGGAGCTCCTTATTATAACCAGAAAGAATTAGGACTTGCCGTTCAAATACAATTTTGACAGATTATATAATTTCAATAAAACTGCGTCCGTTGCCAGAACGATTCACGCGAATTTGAACAGGAATGCGTTCAGTCATTTCTTGCACATGAGAGATAACGCCGATCTTCCGACCTTGTGTGCGAAGATTCTCCAGTGCATCCATGGCTGTACGCAGTGTTTCGGCATCCAAAGAACCAAAACCCTCGTCAATAAAAAGACTCTCTACTTTCATCCGGTTTGAAGAAAGCGATGACAGTCCTAATGCCAATGCCAAAGAGACAAGGAAAGATTCGCCACCCGATAGACTGTGAACCGTACGAATCTCATCGCACATATCATGATCAATTACTTGCAGAGCCAAAGTTTCAGGCACACGCTCCAGCCGATAACGACGTGTCAGACTTTGCAATTGCATATTGGCATATCGCAACAAAATATCCAAAGTGTAACATTGTGCGATGCGACGGAACTTTCCTCCATCGGCAGATCCGGCCAAATCATTAAGTTTGCCCCATTGCTCGCTTTTCTCACGGAGTTTATTCAGTTCTTCTTGTATGTCGGCAACTTTTTGTCTATTCTCATTATCAGTACGAAGAGTGAATTCTAGTTCGGTCTTTTGCTTCGATACACGATCATAAGCATCGTCCAAAGGTTCTCCATCCGAAGATTCTGTATATGCCGTCATCCATTTGTCAAGAGATTCCTTACGACGAATCAATTCATCTGCCGTGTCCGCCAAATCTTTATCTATTTGTTTAACGGTACCTTGAATCTGTTGTGAAATTGAGGTCTGTTCGTTCAATATCGTTTGTAAATCAGAGAGTAGTTTTTTCAGTCTGTTGAGCAGTTCAGTATGTTCCTTTTCTACATCATCAGCCATTCGCCCACCCAGTAATTTTTGCCGATCGTTCTTCAATGATTCATAAGTGATATTGCCCTTTTCAACAAGCATAGAAGCTTCATTGACGCGCTTTTCCAATGAAGGGATAAATGAGGCCAACGATTCGCACTTGGCTTTAAGAGTATTCTGTTTAAGCTGAGCATCACGAAGTTGCGTATTGTTATCATTCCACTTCGCAGCGAAATTTGTCAATGCTTCACGAAACATCTCAGGATCTTTCTGCCAATTCTTCTGCCATTCATCATTCCCGAAAAGAACATCTGCAGAAGTTGTTGCCTCATCAAGACGTTGTTGTTGCTTTCGAATGGTCTCCTCCTCGCCAGTTACTTGTGAAGATTTGAGTTTTTGTTGCGACACAATGTCATTAAGTGCTGTCTTAATATCTGATAACTCCTTATGAAGTGCAAGCTGCATCTGTTGCAATTTATTGATTTGCTTACTCTGTTCTTCGTAATTATCTTTCTGTTTACCAAGCTGCTGCATCTTTAAGGTCAGTGCGTCGACCGGATTGGGCTGGTGTTTACGAGCTTCCATCTGTGCAATTATCGGATGATGTATACTACCACAAACGGGACAAGGAATACCTTCTTCCAGTTTATCACGCAATTCTCTCACATCGCCTTCGGCAGCAAAACGAGCTTGCTCCACTAACAATCGTTCGCGCTCACTACGAGCATTCTCAATTGCTTTATTTATATCATCAATATTATATTGCTGTTGCTCATCTTTCAATTGATGCAAATCGCTTTCAGAGTGATTCAGCATCTGCTCCTTTTCCTCCCAAAGTTTCTTTTTCTCTACTTCTCTTGTTACCAACGATTTCTTTTCCTCTTGCAAAGATTCAATTCGCTTCTGAGATTCACAAATTTGATTATGTGCATCGCTCGCTGTATCAATATGTATGAGCAAGGCAACATTTTGAACGGCAATATTTTCTTTATGCTTATATGTCTCAATCCATTTCGAGAGTTGAACAATTATATTTTCGACATCACCCATTTCTTTCCGGACGACGTTGTAATTATCTACAGCTTCTTTTTTCTGAGACTGTGCATCCTTCAGTTGGTGATTAGCATCGTTCAAAACTTTTATTGCATTTTCTAGCTGAACATCAAGTTTCCTTGCATTCAGAAGATCATCAGTCAAATTTTTAAATTCAACTTCGCTCTTTTGCTGCTTAGCCAAAGTATCATCATAATCCTTGCGTGCAGAAGCAGCTTTTTCATTTGCATTTGCAAGCTCGGCAGCAGCTTTCTGTTTTTGATTTTGTCGCGTCTCCTGTTGCTGTTCTGTCTGGCGGATTGACTCTTGCATGGATTGAAATTCAGTCTTCGCTTTCTCTAAACGTTTAAAAGTAACATTGGCATCGGCAAGTTGTTGCTTTAGTTCTTTCAGCGCTTCATCAGTCAGTAGCTCAACACCTTGAAGCCTTGCATTCACAATATCAAATGCAGCCTTAGCTTCGGCATTTTTATTATAAATAAGGCATGAAATCTTTGAATAGAGATCTGTCCCTGTCAACTTCTCCAAAAGAGAAGCTTTATCATTTTGATCTGCCTTGAGGAAAGTAGAAAAGTCATTTTGCGCCAAAAGGACCGAACGAGTGAACTGTTCGAATGTAAGTCCTATCAATTCAATAATACGATCCTGAAGTTCCGAACGCGTTCCCTGTTCTTCTTTATCTGTGTCAAGATTGACTAAAGTTGTTCGCGGATTCTGCAGACGGCCGTTTTCTTTATCACGAGCACGAGTGACAGACCAACGAGCACGATAGCGATGAGCATTCAAAGCGATAAAATCTGTCTCGGCATATCCTGAAGCTGTTCCTCTACGAAGCAAAAATCTTGGATCGCCCTGCATAAGTGTATCGGAATCAACATCCTGAAGGCGCACATTACTCTCCTTTGCCTGATCTGTTCGAGGTGTTCGTGCAAACAAAGCCAAACACAATGCATCCAACAAAGTTGATTTTCCTGCACCTGTCGGTCCGCTGATTGCAAATATTCCGGCAGAAAGCAAAGGTTCCTGTGTGAAATCTATAGCAAATTCGCCTTCCAATGAGGCCAGATTTTTTCCTCTGATAGCTAATATTTTCATGACATCACCTCCCGCATTACTTCATTAAACAATCCTTCGATCTCTTGAGGCAAGTCGCCTTTGTAGCGACAAGCGAAAGCGTGACGCAACATTTCTAGAGGATTTATCTTCTGCAAGTCGTCCGACGACAAGGCTAATTCAGCCTTTTCTTCTTTGGCCAGATAAAAAGGAACTATAGCAGTCAGACGTGCAGCTTTGTTCACAAGTACTTCTTCCACCCGATGACGAAAAGATGGAGCAGGTTCTGTCAACAATACTTGTACTTCAACATAAGGCCACCGACTTTTATCTACATTTTCTAGAGCTTCAGGCAACTCCGACAATTTACTTAATACTTTTTCGGGTTCTTCTGGTACGATCGGAATGCATTGTAATGGAGCCATCAATGGCACAAGTAATGATTCAGCGCTCACAAGTTTTCCATCTTGAACAGTCACTTCAACAACCTGATGATGATAACCTTTTTCTGTAAATGACATCGGAAGTGGACTGCCCGCATAACGAACATCAGTGCGTTCGCCAACAGACTGTGCTCGATGAATATGACCAAGAGCCGTATATACAATATTCTTATTAAAAACATCTGCATTTATGGACTCCAAACCACCGGCAATAATTCGTTCACTGCGATCATCATCCGACAACTCAGCGCCTGTCGCATGCAAATGACCCATAGCAACTATTGCTTCATCCGTATTCTTTTTAGTTAAAGCATATTCAAAGATCTGATTGTACATTCGCGAAACTCCAGCAACATATGAATCTTCGCCTTCCGACTTCATAGAGGGATAATCGCCTTGTCTCAGATAAGGGACTGCAAGACAAAGAGCCTCTTTATCACCTTGCGCATTATACAACGGAACTATCAAACGATCAAAATCGATTAAACCATCATCCGTTCGCCTAATCATTCCGACAATAGTCGTGTTCAACTCTTCCAACAAAGGTTCAGGTGCTTCCAAACGCGCAGCCGAATCATGATTGCCTGCAATAATCACAATCTGCAAATGTGGATTCCGACGATTGCACTCTTTCAGAAACCGAAAAAAACGACGTTGTGAAGCAGCCGAAGGATTGGCGACATCAAACACATCCCCCGCAATTAAGAGTACGTCTATTTGTCTGTCAACAAGCACATTTGTCAACCACGACAAGAAAGCCTCTTGCTCCTCATCGCGATCATAGCCAAAAAATGTCTGGCCCAAATGCCAATCTGCCGTATGTATTATCTTCAATGACATCATAACAAAGGCTAACATCATAATAATGTCAGCCTTTTCTTATATTAAGTTATTATGTTATTACTTATTGCCCGAAGAGTAGTTCTTATTCAAGATCTCCAAAATTTCACTTGTAATATCATAAGACTTACCTGCGGTCAGAATATTATCACCCATCGTGTTACTGAAAATAATCTGGTAGCCCTTTGTCTTATTATAAATATTCAACTGAGCAACAATCGTATCACGCAACTGCTCATTGAGTCTCTGCTGTTCAGCAGCCAATTCATTTTGCAAATTGTTATAACGAGCTTCCAAATCTTGTTTCTTTTTCATTAAACGGTTGTTCTCTTGTTCAGCTCTTTCATTCGTTAAGAAAGCATTATTCTGAAGTTTACGTTGAAAATCAGCAGCCTCGCCTTGTAAAGTATTCATTTCCTGGTTGATGCTTGCCCTGTAATCTTCTTGTTTCTTGACAATTCTCTCATTCAAATCCTTAGCAAAATTGTAGTTCTGTAACAATGAATCCACATTGACATAAGCAATTGGGAGCATTTTTGTCGTATCATTAGATGCGAAAGCCGGTGAAGCCGACGATTGTTTCTTGTTAGAGAACTGTAAAATAAACAAAATGATCACCGCCACCGCTAGTACACCATTGATAACGTAGTTTATGTTCTTCATAAAGTGAAATTATTTATTATTATTTATTTCTACTATTTTGTCATACAGATTCTTATGTTCACTGTCTTCTTTCATCAGCGTCTTTGCACAATGAATGCCTTTGGCACGCAAAGCAGCATTTCCTTCGATATGCATACTAGGAAAGCGCCCGCCCTTCTTCAGAAGTATCTTTACACTCATCAGAACCACGCAGATAAAAAGAATTATAACCGTTAAAACAAACGTCGTAAACATTTTCTCCATATATTTGTGGACGCAAATATAAGGGTTTAAGTGATTAAAAAGTATTTTTTCAGTATTTAATTCTACTTTTTTTCATTTTTCACTTTTAAAGAGGCGGAAGATTTAACGAATACGTAGTATCTATAATATATTGTAACATTATGAAGATTACAGAATTAGAACCTAAAATTGTTTGGAAGTACTTCCAGCAAATTACACAAGTACCTCGTCCTTCAAAAAAGGAAGAGAAGATGATTGAATTTTTAGAATCATTCGCCAAGGAGAATAAGATAGCTTTCAAGAGAGATGCTATCGGCAATGTATTGATGTCGAAGCCAGCAACTCCAGGAAAAGAAAATCTGCAAAAGGTTGTCCTTCAGTCACACATGGATATGGTTTGTGAAAAGAATGGCAACGTTGTTCATGATTTCGAAAAAGATCCAATAGAAACAATTGTCGATGAAAAATGGGTACGTGCCAATGGTACGACTCTTGGTGCAGATAATGGTATCGGAGTTGCTGCTGAATTAGCAATCCTCGCTTCAGATAACATCGAACATGGTCCATTGGAATGCTTGTTCACAGAAGATGAAGAAACAGGAATGAGTGGAGCCAACTTCATTAAAGAAGGCTTCATGACAGCAAACATCCTAATCAATCTCGACAGCGAAGACGAAGGACAAATCTTTATGGGTTGTGCAGGTGGCATGGACACAACAGCTGTATTTCATTATGATGCTCGCGAAACTAACCCAAAGATGCAATATTTCAAAATCGAAATCAACGGTCTTTACGGCGGTCATTCCGGAGGTGATATTCATAAAGGAATGGGTTGTGCCAACAAGATTCTGACTCGTTTCTTATATCTGCTGGGTGAAAAAATTGATTTTGCTCTCTGTTCTATCCACGGTGGAAACTTACGTAATGCCATTGCCCGTGAAGCAGATACAATAATTGGAATCTATCCGGAAGACAAAGAGACTGTTCGTGTTATGCTGAACAGCTTCGCTGCCGACATAGAAAATGAATTGAAGAAAGTTGATCCGAAGGTACAAATCACCATGCAGTCAACCGAACGCCCAGCGTTTGCCATTGACCGGAGCACCGCTGAAAAACTCATCCAAGCTCTACATGCATGTCCTCACGGAGTCATTGGCATGAGCCATGATATGGAAGGATTGGTTGAAACCTCAACGAACCTGGCTTCTGTTAAAATGACTGACAATAATACCATCACTGTTGGTACAAGTCAAAGAAGTTCTATAGATTCTTGCAAGATAATGATTGCCAATCAGGTAGCTTCTGTATTCCAATTAGCTGGAGCATGTGTTGCTCACAGCGATGGATATCCAGGATGGGCTCCTAATCCTAATTCAAAAATCTTGAAAGTAGCTATGGAAACTTACAAGAATCTGTTCCACAAAGATGCATTAGTTATGGCTATTCATGCCGGTCTGGAATGTGGTTTATTCTTGGAAAAATATCCACAGCTGGACATGATTTCTTTTGGTCCGACGCTGCGTGATGTTCATACACCAAGTGAACGCATAGAAATTGATACAGTTGGCATGTGGTGGAGTCATTTACTGGAATTACTAAAGAATATCCCTGCAAAATAAAACAAATCGTCACAAGCTACGTTATAAAAGAGGAAGAGCATCATAAAAGGTGCTTTCCCTCTTTTTTAATATAGAACATGATGAAAAGATTAATCACTCCCATACTTATCCTATTTGTTATTGCACTTCAATTCATTTCATGCGAAGGATTGGACGAAGATTATGCTACAAATCCAAATCTGAGGCTCAGTTTTTCAGTCGATACGCTTTCGTTTGATACAGTGTTTACAAATATAGGCTCGGCTACAAAATCATTCATGATTTATAACCACAACGACAAGCCATTGCTTATCAGTAATATTTTGCTTGCCAGCGATGGAGAAACCGGATTCCGCATCAATGTAGATGGACATAAAGGAACCAGTTTCAACGACATCAGAATCGGTGCAAACGACAGTTTGTATGTTTTAGCAGAAGTGACTGTCAATCCGAATAAAGAAAATGAACCATTATTAGTGAGCGATTCCATTTTGTTTACGTTAAACGGTATCAAACAAGTGGTTCGCATGGAAGCCTATGGACAAAATGTAAATTTACTCAAGGGAGGCATCACGCTGATGCACGATACGACTTTCACTGCAGACAGACCTTTTTTGATTTATGATAGTCTGGTTGTTGCCGAAGGAGCAACTTTACACATTACTCCCGGCGCTACATTATATATGCACAATAAAGCAAATATCATCAATTATGGAACAATAATAGCGAATGGCACTTTAGAAAAGCCGATCGTCTTTCGAGGGGATAGGCTCGACTTTATTTTGAATGACGTACTTCCTTACGACCGAACTCCTTCACAATGGGGTGGTATTTATTTCCGAAAGGAAAGCTTCAATAATGAAATGGATCATGTGATTGTCAGAAACGGGACAACAGGATTGACTTTTGAAACTTCTTCAACAGAACAGCCCAAACTTAAAATGCACAATTCGCAAATCACCAATATGGGCAAGAGTCTTCTGAGCGCTTTCAACTGCCATATCGAAGTTGACAACAGTGAGTTGAGCAATGCAGGCGAAGGTGTGACGAACCTCATCGGAGGCAAATATTCATTTATTCATTGCACAATAGTTAATTACATGGCATTAACGCCGAGAAGCGGTTCGTATCCATGTTTGACAATTTCAAATAATGCCAACAGTCAGACTTTTCCTCTTGATGCTACATTTGCCAACTGTATCATTGATGGCAGTTTTTCATCCGGTAAAACCGATTATCAAGGAGAAATGCTTCTTTCAATCAAGGAGGGCACCACATTCAACTATCTGTTCAATCACTGTGTAATCAAATCAAAAGGAACTGCCGGCGAACATTATACTGACGTCATTTTTACTGATGTCAGTCCGTCATACAAGCTCACTGGCGGTGAGAAAAACAAATACTGTTTTGACTTCCGCCCCGATTCAGTCACGACTATTGGTGTTGGCAAAGCGGATATAACCATTTCAAAAAGTTATCCAACAGATCGTTACGGCGTTGACAGATTAACGAACAATGCTCCATCTATCGGTGCTTACGAATTTGTGGAACAAAAAAATAACTAATCATTTTATTTACATGCGGCCATTCTTAACTATTACATTTTTCATTTTTATGCTGTTGCCAACGCAATTATCGGCTCAGCAATCCTTTCGTATTATGACTTATAATGTTGAGAATCTATTTGATGCGGAAGATGATTCATTAAAAGACGACAATGAATTTCTTTCTACAGGTACTCGTCGCTGGACGCCCGGACGTTATTATCATAAAACACAACAGATTGCCAAAGTCATTACGGCAGCCGGAGAATGGGATACACCGGCTTTAGTGGGTTTGTGCGAAGTTGAGAACGATTCTGTTCTACATCACCTTCTACAACACACACAACTTCGACAGCAACACTATCGCTACAGTATGACACATGGACAAGATATGCGTGGCATCAACGTAGCTTTGTTGTATCAACGAGATAAATTCGGATACTTGGGGCATGAAGAACATCCTGTCAAATTTAGTCGCAATGCACACAAACAGACACGTAACATTCTGCATACATGGGGAAAAGTAGTAAACGGACAGATATTAGATGTCTTTGTCTGTCATTTTCCATCGCGTTATGGAGGAGAAAAAGAAAGTGAAACGGATCGAACCGATGCAGCCCGTACCTTGCGTCAGCTATGCGATTCGTTGCAGACAGTGAGAGACAAACTGCAGATAATCATTATGGGCGATTTCAACGATACATACGAGAATGTCAGCATTTCAAAAATACTGAACGCAGTGCCAATCCAAGCAATTCGGTCGGACGTACAGATTACTTCCGATGCACTTTTCTGCCTCATTCCTGAAAAAAGCGATCAAGTCAAGGGCAGCCACAAATTCCAAGGCGAATGGAGTTGCATCGATCAGATTATTGTTTCGGCAAACTTAACTTCACATCAGTCCTCCATGCATCTTTCAAATTATTTTTGCAAGATTTTCAGTCCCTCATTTTTACTTACAGACGATAAAACTTGGCGAGGGAAACGCCCGTTTCGAAGTTTCTACGGATATAAATACGAAGGTGGATATAGCGATCACTTGCCCATAATTGCAGAGTTTTATATATCTTTGCCGAACGAAATTAAAGATTAGATATGCAATTTAAACTATTTATTATAGGATGCTGTTTTGCAGCATCTCTCTCACTTTCATCCCAAAGCATTGACGCCCAACAAATACGCCAGCCATTTGATTTTCCAATTCTGCTGAGTGGAAATTTCGGTGAACTACGCTCCACACATTTTCATACCGGAATAGATTTTAAGACGCAAGGTGTTCAAGGTCAATCTATTCACGCTCCTGAAGAAGGTTACATCTCTCATATTACAGTCAGTGCCTTTGCCTACGGATATTCACTTTCCATGACTCATTCCAACGGCCTCACCACTTTCTACGGCCACCTGAGCCGTTTTGCTCCGAAGATTGCACAGTTCGTCAAAGAACAACAATATAAACAAGAGCGTTACGACATTGATATGTCGGTTCTACCCAATTTGCTCACTTTTGGCAAAGGCGATATTATTGCTTATAGTGGGAACAGCGGCAGTTCTGCTGGCCCACATCTTCATTTTGAAGTACATGATACACAGACTGATAATTTTCTTGATCCAATAGAATTTTTCAAATCTGAAGTTGAAGACTCGCGCTCTCCACGCATCACCGGCGTTATGATTTGCCCAATGCCCGGACGAGGAGCCGTAAACGGTAACGATAAGAAAATCATGCTTCGTGTAACAACTGCTGCAAACGGGCAAACTACTTTGGTTGGAAAAATCGAAGCTTGGGGTGAGATCGGTCTGGGAATCAGAGCCTACGACTTCATGGATAAGACAAGCAACATCTACGGTGTAAAAGATGTCACACTCCGACTGGACAACAATGTGATATATCATAGCCGCATCAATCAGTTTGCATTACGTGAAGCCCACTATCTGAAAAGCTTCGTTGATTATGAAGAATTACGTACACGCGGACTATATTACATGCGAAGTTTCGTGCAACCCGGAAATATGATGCCTGGCATAGAAAGCCGAAACAGAGGCATCATCAACATCAACGAACAGAAAATATATAATCTGACTTACACGCTGTCTGATGCTTTCGGGAACACAACCAATCTGAGCATCCGTATTGAAGGCAGACCTCAAGCCATCACTCAACCGGTAAACAAAGGAACTTTATTACATTGGAACACTGATAACAGAGTTGAACAAGGCGATTGTCAACTGTTCATTCCAAAAGGCAATTTATACGATGACTTCTATTTCCAAAGCGAAGAAAAGCAAGTCAGCGGCGCCATTGCTCCTACATATGTTCTGCACAACACTTTAGTGCCGATTCATAAAAGTGCCCGTCTCTTTATCAGAATGCCGAAAGATAAAGATTCGACGGCAAACGTGGGAAAATATGGAATTGTACGCGTTGTAGGAAAAGGAGGTGCATGGATTCCAAGTACATACAATAATGGCTGGATAGAAGCTGATATAAAAGAATTCGGGAACTACAGTGTCCGTACAGATACAACGAAGCCAACCATAACACCCTTGTATGTCAACGCTTGGGGAAGCAGGAAGGAGATTTCGTTCAGACTGTCGGACAATCTGAGTGGCATACAAAGCTATCGTGGTGAGATCGACGGCAGATATGCTTTGTTCGAAATTAATAGACAGTCCGTCATCAGCTACATTTTCGACAAAGAAAGATTGCAGCGCGGACAGCATGTTGTTAAAATTACTGCGACCGATTTTGCCGGAAACAGTGCCACTTTCGTTCGTCCTTTTTATTGGTAATTGCGTATGAAACATGGCCGATTCATAACAGCACTATTCGCAAGTTTCCTGTTTTCGTGTACATCGGAGGCAGCGAATCCGGTCATTGTGCCGACTGTAGTTCAGGAACTGCAACAGAAAAATTTCGCAAGCATCATTCCGGGGAACTACAGTGGAATCACGCGCATCTCAAATAATCGCTATGCCGTTGTTGATGATAAATCAGCTTCCGACGGCTTCTACTTTTTTGATATTCAAACAGATTCTATCAGTGGAGAAATCCAGTCTGCCACAATGAGCGAACTCATTACGAACGGAAATACGAATCGCGATAGCGAAGGCATTGTCTATGTGCCTTCATCGAACACGCTGTTTATCAGTGGAGAAGCCGACAAAAGAATTTTGGAATATAATATGGATGGCTCATTGACCGGACGAGAGTTGCAGATTCCCAAAATATACAGTTCAGCATTGCCTAATTCAAACTTCGAAGCTCTGGCATACAATCCAAAAACGCATCTGTTCTGGACAACAACTGAAAGCACGCTTCCGACAGACGGCGAGCAGTCATCTTCCGTGAATGGCGTAAAAAACAAGCTACGAATCCAAAGTTTTGATGAAAACATGCAGCCCGTTCACCAATATGCCTATCTGATGGATGCGCCGGTTTCAACCAAGAATTCTTCGCCATACGCAATGGGTGTCAGTGAGATAACTGCTTTAGACGATGGACAATTGATCGTACTTGAAAGAGAGTTTGTTATTCCTCCGTCGAAAATCGGTGCTTACGTAAATTGTAAATTATACGTTATCCATCCCGATGAAGGCGAACAACTGAAGGACGAAGAACCTCTGAATGACTCGTCACCTTTCTTAAAGAAAACAGAACTTTGCCAATTCAAAACGAGCTTGACATTGACCAAAAATCAAATAGCCAACTACGAAGGAATGTGCTTGGGTACGACACTCACAAATGGCAATCAGAGCCTCCTTCTCGTCAGCGACTCTCAAAATCACTACGCAGGCGTCTTGAAGGATTGGTTTAAAGTCATCATTATCAGCGAGAACGGAACAGTGGCAAAAACATTAGAGTGAAGGCTATTCCAAAATAGCTTTTCTGTTTTGCCAAAAATAAAAAAGAAATAATACACAAGAGAGATTCTTTTTGTACATTTGCTTTTTGTAATAGAAGAAAATTAATAACAAGGAATAGAACAGATATGGAAAATGAAGCATTGTTAGAAAAAGTTAGAGCAAAAGCTCAAACTTGGCTTTCAAACAGTTATGATCCTGAAACGCGTGCGCAAGTACAGGCTTTATTAGACAAGGAAGATCCATCGGAACTGATTGATGCTTTCTATAAAGATCTGGAATTTGGAACAGGCGGTCTGAGAGGAATCATGGGCGTAGGAAGTAACAGAATGAACATCTATACGGTCGGTGCAGCCACACAAGGACTGTCCAACTATCTGAAGGCTGAATTCTCTGATTTGGAACAGATTAAAGTAGTGATTGGACACGATTGCCGCAACAACAGTCGCAAATTCGCCGAGATCTCTGCCGACATATTCACAGCCAACGATATCAAAGTCTATCTCTTTGAAGATCTGCGTCCTACGCCAGAGATGTCGTATGCCATCCGCAAACTAGGCTGTCAAAGTGGCATCATCCTCACCGCTTCACACAATCCTAAAGAATACAACGGCTACAAAGCTTATTGGGACGACGGTGCACAAATGATTGCTCCGCACGACAAGAATACGATTGCCGAAGTCAACAAGATCCGCAACGTCAGTGACATCAAGTTCGCAGGCAAGAAAGAGCTGATTACTATCATTGGCAAAGAGATTGACGAACAATATATCAAGGACTTGACAAAGATTTCTCTATCTCCCGAAGCCATTGCTCATCATCACGATATGAAGATTGTCTACACGCCTATTCATGGCACTGGCATCAAAGTGATTCCTCCTGCATTGAAAGCATTTGGGTTCACGAATGTCATCCACGTTCCAGAACAGGACGTTATCAGTGGCGATTTTCCAACCGTTGTCTCTCCAAATCCGGAAGAACCGGCAGCTATGGCAATGGCAGTAAGCAAAGCCAAAGAAGTGGATGCCGACATTGTTCTGGCTTCCGATCCTGATGCCGACCGTGTTGGTGCAGCTGTCAAGAACAACGAAGGAGAATGGATTCTACTCAACGGAAATCAGACGGCGCTGCTGTTTGTTTACTATCTCATCACACGCTGGAAAGAACTGGGCAAGATTCAAGGCAAAGAATATATTGTAAAGACCATTGTCACCACCGAGTTGATTCGCACGATTGCTGAAAAGAACGGTGTTGAAGTATACGATGTTTACACCGGTTTCAAATGGATTGCCGACATCATGCGCAAGAACGAAGGCAAGAAAAACTATATCGGTGGCGGTGAAGAGAGCTTCGGATTCCTTTGTGAGGATTTCGTTCGCGATAAAGATTCCGTTTCGGCCTGCTCTATTCTCGCTGAGATTGCTGCATGGGCGAAAGATCAAGGACTGACAATGTATCAGTTGCTGCAAAGGATCTACGTTCAATACGGTTTCTCGAAAGAGAAAGGTGTTTCTGTCGTTCGCAAAGGACGCGAAGGCGCCGAAGAGATTGAAGCGATGATGAAACATTTCCGCGAAAATCCGCTGAAAGATCTGGCAGGTTCGAAAGTGACGCTGTCACGCGATTTTGCCACACTGAAAGCACACGATTATATTGACAACGAAATATTGTCACTGACTATGCCGACGACTTCCAATGTTCTGCAGTATTTCACCGAAGACGATACGAAAGTATCCATCCGTCCTTCAGGTACAGAACCGAAAATCAAGTTCTATCTTGAAGTTCATTCAAAAGTGGACAGTGTTGAAGAACTGGAGGAAGCAGACAAAGCCGCTACAGAAAAAATCAACAGCATCCGCGCTGAACTAGGAATATAACGACAATTTTTCCTCTAAGTTGCAGGCTTCTAAAAAAAATAGCCCATTAAATATGAGGAAAGTGCCATATTCAAAATCTAATTTATCTTGAAGGATTCAGGTCAGTTTCATTTACTATAAAATATTAGCAAATTTCACTGACCTGATTTTTTCAATTTAATTGATGATTATTAAAGGGAATAGACATGATTCAAACTAATATTTAGCCGGATTATATTTTCGCCATACTGGACACAAAGATATCCTACGGATATTTCGACTTATAAAAGTATAATCTATAATGATTCTATGAAGTTGTCTTATTTAGCTAGAAATATAATATGCCACTGTCCTCCTTGCTGATATGGCGGCGGATAAATTTCTTGTCTTCAACCGCAGTGATCACTTTCGATACACGCGAATTCGAAAGCCCGATGTATTCGCTGATTGTTCCTGCTGATTTATAGCAAAAGATGCTGGCAATAACCGGAATAGTGCAAGCTTCTTTCGTTTTTCTGATCAGTTCCAGATAGTCATTAATCTGGTTTGCTTTCACATAGCCGCGAATATAATCGGCAGCTTCAGGATAATCCGAACTGTCAGCAAGCGAATCGCTCTGTAATTCAATCTGCTCTTCGAAGAGCGACTTCAATACGATTGCGCCGGCACCGGCCTTCTCGAACTCCTTATTCTTTTCCAATGTCATCAGTATTCGTTGCCATGCCCATCAATCCGCATCTGTACATGCGTCATGGCTTCGAGACTTTTATACTTCAATAAGGCACAGCCTTCTGTCATTCGCGATTGACGTAGGCAAAGATACGATGGCGACAAGGTGTCGCTGTCCGTTTATGTCCACTTATGTCCGTTTATGTCCTCCAATGTCCGTTTATGTCCACTTATGTCCACTTATGTCCACTTATGTCCACTTATGTCCAAATATGTCCAAATATACGAATTATTCGTAGCCGGCGGAGCTTTATTCATGTTTGGATTAACGGGAATATTTTTGCTTACAAGTGTCTTTTTTTCAATCAAATGGAACAATCTTCTTTTGAATTTTTCGATGTTGTTGACTGTCGTTTCTCCTCCGGTGGTAATAATGAAATTTCTGAATTCATTCAGTTTGTCATGCAGGTTTTCTGCTGTCAGATCTTTTGCCGGAGCGACAGAGATAGCCGCATCACACCATTCTTTGTCTTCTAAAAAAATATTTAAATCAAAATCAGAGAGGGGGAGAATTCCTCCAGCCTCGCGAACACGCGTACGCGTGTTAGTAGGGAGTGTTTTACTCCCTCCCTCTATTTTATTTTTTTTTTCTTTTCTTTTTAAGACTCTACTTTTCTTTTCTTTACTTTGTGGCATTATTGACGGATTAACTGGGGTTATTATCGGATTAACCTCTGTTGTTTCCTGCAAAACCATATCGGGTTCTTCTGAATTGTTCTGAGTATCAGTTTTATTGTCATTATTAAGCATTTCATCACCAGAACCAAGCAACCAAAAATCCACATTCGTAACATCGAGGTGAAGAGATTTGCCTTTTTCCATCGCATATCTGGTTTGGATGGATTTTGAAGTGATTGCGTTCCTCCCCTCAAACAGATTTTGGTCGAACAGGTCTATTTTCACCATAAAGCGCAGAGCCTCTTCCACCTCTTCGGTAGTCATATTCAGTCGATCAGAGACATCGAAAATGAAATCTTCAGTGGCGATAACATAGTAACCTTGCTTATAGATTTCACAAAGAAAAAAGATATATAATGATAGTCCATTACATCCAAATTTCTTATTCAATCTACGCATTTTTATATTCGTAAAAAAATTTACATCAAGTCGAAAGTAATCAAGTTCTAATTTGATTGGTCTAGCCATATTAAAATATAATTAAATCATTCTTTAATGGTGCCAGCAATATGCAATATGGACAGTTACTTAACCTCGAAGGCTGAGTAAAAGCTTTTGCACCCATACATGAATGAAGTTGCAATTAAAAATAAAATGATGATTTTTAGAGAGGTGTGGAATGTGTTTTTCCTGTTGAATTGTTTATTTAGTAGAGGTGGTCCAATCGTCTCCTAGCGATTAGTCCCGCTCTACATTGCCCGGTTGGGCTGTGATTACTGTGATTAACAGTTCTATTATCATTACTTTCTGCTTTTTTAATTCATTTTTGTTGAATTATTTCAACATTGCAAAGATACAACATTTCGAAGGCGAAGTCAAGCATTTCGTAATAAATCTTCAATCTAAATCATCAAAAATACTTTATTACTAAATATGAATCAAATATATAATAATAACAACAATATATTTATAAAATACTACATTCAATAGGTATTATCCCCATATATTAAAACAATAACAGGATGTTTCAATAACAACTGTAATAGCCTCATTCCTTCCATACCGAAAAAAGGGACGCCATTTCATTCGGAAGCGCGAACCTCTCCATTCGAAAGAAATTATTTTTCATTCGGAAGAACTGCTTCGCGCATTCGAAAGAACTGTTTAGTGCATTCGAAAGAAACGCTTCTCACCCTCAGACAGCCTGCCGCAGCGGATGCCAAAATATCAAAACTATTAGAACTATTATCATTTTTTATAGACAAGGTTAGAAAGATTATTTCTAATTTTAGCCGTTTTATTAAAATAGAATTGTTATTACCATGAGAGAATTGAAAATGTTTATCGACGGCAAGTTCGTCGAAAATACCTCGGGCAAATGGATCAAGGTATTAAATCCGTCAACTGAAGAAGTTATTTCAATGATGCCGGATGGCACCGCTGAAGATGCAAAGAAAGCTATTGATGCTGCAGCAAAAGCTCAACCGGCTTGGGAAGCTACGCCGGCTATAGAACGTGCAGGATTCCTGAAAAAAATCGCTGCCGGCATCCGCAAACGCGCTGACGAAATTGCAGATATCATCGTACGAGAAGGTGGTAAAACACAGGGCTTGGCAATGGTTGAAACAATCTTTACAGCCGACTATATCGACTACATGTCGGAATGGGCTCGCCGCTACGATGGCGAAATCGTTCAGAGCGACCGCAGAGGTGAGAATATCTTCATCTTCAAACGTCCTATCGGCGTTACTACGGGCATCCTTCCATGGAACTTCCCGTTCTTCCTGATCGCACGTAAAACTGCCCCGGCTTTGGTTACAGGCAACACGATCGTGCTCAAACCAAGTCAGCTCACTCCTGAAAACGCTTTCGTCTTCGCACAGATCGTTGAAGAAGTAGGTGTTCCGGCTGGCGTATTCAACATCGTCAACGGACGCGGTTCGGTTGTAGGCCACGAACTGGCAGCCAATCCTAAAGTCGGAATGGTCAGCCTCACAGGTAGTGTAGAAGCCGGACAATCAACGATGGAAGCTGCTTCAAAGAACATCACCAAGGTCTCTTTGGAACTCGGTGGAAAAGCTCCGGCTATCGTTATGGCAGATGCAGATCTTGATTTGGTTGCAAAAGCAATCATCGACTCACGTGTGGACAACACCGGTCAGGTTTGCAACAACGCTGAACGCGTCTATGTGGACAAGAAGGTAAAGGATGAATTCACCAAGAAGCTCGTTGCCGGCATGAAAGCTGTCAAAGTGGGCAATCCAAGCGAAATAAAGGATCTGGATATGGGTCCGCTGATCGAAGCAAGAGCTTTGGAATCAGTTCAGGGAAAAGTAAACAACGCCATCAAACAGGGCGCACGCTTGCTGCTGGGCGGTCATCGCATCGGTACAAAGGGCTACTTCTTCGAAGCTACGGTTCTTGATCAGTGCACACAAGACATGGATATCATCAAACAGGAAACATTCGGTCCGGTTATCCCTATCGTTGAATATGACACGATCGATCAGGCTATCGAATGGGCTAACGACAGCGAATATGGTCTGACTTCTTCTGTCTACACCACAAGTCTGGACAATGCCGTCAAAGTGAACCGCAAGTTGAAATTCGGCGAAACGTATATCAACCGCGAGAACTTCGAAGCTATGCAGGGATTCCATGCAGGTTGGCGCAAATCCGGTATCGGTGGCGCCGATGGCAAACATGGTCTGGAAGAATACTTGCAGACTCATGTCGTTTATCTCGACACAAAAGAATAACAGAATTTGTATGATTTAACTCCGGGCACGGATTACGTTCAGATGTGATCCGTGCCTTTTTATGTAAAGAAATGAAACAACAACTTAAACCCATCATGTTTGTCGGAACCTGCTCTGACGCAGGCAAAAGCGTTATCAACACTGCCTTTTGCCGTATTTTCAAGCAAGACGGATACCACCCGGCTCCATTCAAAGCTCAAAACATGTCACTCAACTCCTACTCCACACCCGAAGGTGGCGAGATGGGACGCGCGCAAGTGGTTCAAGCTGAGGCTTGCGGCATCGCACCGCATACCGACATGAATCCCGTTCTGCTGAAACCAACCAACGACATCTACTCTCAGGTTGTGCTCAACGGCCGACCGGTGGGCAACCTCTCAGCCAAAGAATATTTCGGAGCGCAATACGACAAGGAAAAGCTGTTCGAAGAGGCGGTCAAAGCGTTCCGAAGGCTCGAAGCACGCTACAATCCCATCGTCATCGAAGGCGCCGGAAGCATTTCGGAAATCAATTTGCGCGATCGTGACATCACCAACATGCGGATGGCAGTCAAAGCCGGTGCTGCCACATATCTGGTAGCCGACATCGACAGAGGCGGCGTGTTCGGATCGGTCTATGGAACCATCGAACTGCTTACACCCGAAGAAAGAGCTTGCATGAAAGGCATCATCATCAACAAGTTCAGAGGCGATGCCGGTCTGTTCGACGAAGGACGGAGGATGCTGGAGGAGCTTACGCGAATACCGGTCGTCGGCGTCATTCCGTGGTTTCACGATATCAGAATTGAAGAAGAAGACTCGGTTGTTCTCGATACCAAAAACGATTCACATAAGGATGGTAAAATCAATGTAGCAATCGTTTTGCTTAAACGGATGTCGAACTTCACAGATTTTGATGCCATCGAAAGCGACTCACGCTTCAATACATATTACACCGACAACATCGCCGAGCTTGAAAAAGCGGATATCATCATCCTGCCCGGCACCAAAAACACGCTCTCCGACTTGCAGGGGATACGCGCCAACGGCATTGCCAATGCCATTGTCCATGCTTACAAGAACGGGAAAAAAGTAATCGGGATCTGCGGCGGCTATCAGATGATGGGCGCGCGACTGGAAGACCCGAAAGCACAAGAGAGCAGTCTGCCCGCTGCTCCGGGACTCGGACTGCTTCCGCAATACACCATCATCGAAGATGAAAAAGTAACACGTCAAAGTGAGTTCCGATTCCTGCATCCGGCTGATCCGCAGAAAGAAAAATCAAACGAACCCAACTGCCGGGGATATGAGATCCACATGGGAAGGACCTTTATCAACGACAATGTTAAGGAATCCCCTGTCAATTATCTAGAGAACGGCCGTACAGAAGGTTTTTGGATGAACGAACGCTGCTGGGGAACCTACATGCATGGTATATTGGATAATGCGAGTGTACGAAATGCTTTAGCTAAAGGATTCAACAAACAATGTAATACCCATTTTAATTATGCAGCATTTAAGGAAGAACAATATGATAGACTCGCTAATCTAGTCAGAGCACATATTGATATGAAACAGATATACAATCAGTTAACCATTAATGAATGTGATTAAGCTGAACGACAGCGTCCAAATTAACGCACACTGTAGCTCCAATCTGTTCCAAATAAAGGACTAAGTGATGTTTCTTTATTTTTTTAATTTTACCTGAGACATGCTTCATGGCTCCGCAAAGAATTTCAACCTCTTCGCCCGGACAAAGCGGATGATTAGACGCCTGGGCAAGGAATTCCTGGATTGCATCAATCTCTGACTGACGGACAATAGCTGGTTTGCCATCGTAATAAACAATACGAATCACACCATACACACGCAATAGTTCACGCAAAATAGCATCTGTACAATAAACAAATATATAGGAATTGAATAATGGAACATCAACTAATTTTACCCGGTCCGACCATACACGAGGACAACGATGCAAAGGAAGCCAGCACTTCACTTCTAAGGCTTTGATTCGATTTTCGACCTGCTTCTCAGCACGTGGAGCCGTATAAAGCACATACCAGTTTGTATCGTCAATTTTTACCATGTAATTTTTTCAGATTGTTTTATCGGAGCAAAGATATAAATAATTACATTTGTGCGGAGTAAAATATTAATTTAATACTAACATAGATGAGCGATTATGACAAATACTCAAGAGAGGAACTGATTCAAGAAATCTATCGTCTTAAAGAAGATCATCAGAAATATGAGGATCTTCACCCTGATATGGATGTTTTACTCGGTAAGATGATTTCCATACGTCAAAGCGTTTCTGATGCATTGGCAATGTTGGTGAACACCAATGTCGAGATTGTCAACAACGCACTGAAAAACATCTTGGATTATTTTCATGCCGACCGCACTTATATTGCCATTTATGATGAAGGAAATCAAATCATAGATTTTGTTCATGAAGTGACCGGAAAAGATATCAGCAAACTTCGTGTCGGAGAGTTCCAACGACTGCCTTTCGCTACATTTCCCGAATGGACAAGAAGGGTGCGCCAAGGCGAAACGGTTGTCGTCGACGACACCGCTCTGATCCCCGAAAGCGAAACAACGGAAAAAACCATCTTGCAAAGACGCGGAATACTTTCAACATTAGTGATGCCGGTGTTCAAAAGGGGAAAAGCAATCGGATTTATCGGATTGGACATGGCCAACCAAAAGCATCAATGGAGCTTCATTGAAAAAGAAAGCCTCAAAATTCTAGCTGATATCGTTGCTATCGCTATTGAACAGGAACGAACCAAACTGCTCATCAAAAGTTCTTCGGAAGAGTTGCTTAAGAGTGAAGCCAAATTCAGAATCATCTTCGACAAACTGCCTTTGGGAATAGAACTGTTTGACGAAAACGGGAAAATGTTGAATGACAACAATGCCGACTTGGAAATCTTCGGCGTCAAGCAGGAGGACTTGGTCGGATTAAGCCTTTTTGACAGCCCTATCATCCCAGACCGGTTTAAAACGAAATTGCGCGAGGGAGAAGAAGTAGACTGCATGCTGGAATATGATTTTGACAAAGTTCATAGCAACAACTATTACAAAAGCGATATCCGAAAAGGAATAAAGCATCTGCATACAAATGTGCTCCCTTTGAAAAACGACACAAAAGTTTTTGGCTATATCGCGCTGATTGCCGACGAAACGCAGAACTTCATCAACAATGAGAATTTAAAATACAGTCTAGCGAAACTTAAAACGGCAGTCAGCACCGGTAATTCCTTCATTTGGGAGTTAGATATCGAAAAAGATACTGTAAAAATAGATACACTTCTTGAAGACAAAGGAACAGACAGTGAAAACATCAATTTTGTCAAACATCATCAGGTATCAAACCTCCAAGAATACCTCAATACTATCCATACTGACGACAGATCTTTTATGAAAAAACGAATTGATGAACTAATCAATGGTAAAAACGACCGTTTTGTAGCCAGCTATCGACGGATTCTCTCCGGGAAACTATTCTGGTTACATGCAATTGTCAACGCTTATAGCTTTGACGAAAAAGGATTACCAAACAAAATTATCGGTTATACTACCGATGTTACTCAACAACGCGAACAAGAGGATGAACTGTTACGCGTTAAAGAAGCTGACAAGATGAAATCAGCTTTCTTAGCCAGTATGAGTCATGAAATAAGGACTCCTCTAAATTCTATCGTTGGTTTCACAGATATCGTTGCAGAAACCGAAGAAAAAAAAGAACGCGACAATTATCTGAACATCATCCATAAAAACACAAATCTGCTGCTGAGCCTCATCGACGACATCCTCGATTTCTCCAAGATCGAAGCGGGAACGTTCAAATACCAGATGGAGAAAACAAACATAAAGGATATCTGCGACGAACTGTACATGTCGAACAAGATAAAGATGAAGCCCGAGGTTAAACTGATCTACGACACCGGTCTACCTCCGATCATTCTTAATACCGATCCGCAAAGAATCATGCAAGTAATCGGCAACTTCATCAACAACGCCATCAAATTCACAGAAGAAGGATATATCATGATGGATTATCATGAAAAGGACGACATGCTATGGATGGGAATCACAGATACAGGCATCGGAATTGCTGAAGAAGACCAAAAACGCATCTTCCAACGTTTTGTCAAAATAAATGATTTTGCACAAGGCACAGGATTGGGCTTGGCAATCTGCAAAACAATCATTGAAACATTGGGCGGTCAAATTGGCGTAGAATCAGAGAAAGGCAAAGGTTCAACATTCTGGTTCACTCTGCCAATAATGAAAACTTTATGAATCCATAGCATACAAAATATTCTCAATAACCTTTTCATAAATCAAAGATATAATTTCTATCTTTGAACTCTATTCCATATTCGTAAAAAACAAGATATTTCAAATGATATGAATTCAGATAAAAACCTTTCATCTAAAGATCAAAAAGAGCTAGAGCATCTCAATTCTTTAAGAAAATGTATCAATCAAGTATTAAACTTATTGCAAGAGTTTAATGATGAATCTATCGACCGTGCATTACTAAAAATATTATCTTTCTACCATGTGGATAGAGTCTATATCGGTATTTTTGACCATAAGAATCATCTTATGGACTTCACGCATGAAGTAACGAATAAAGGAATCGTTTCGAAACGTGAAGACTTGCTCCGAAAGTTGCCAATCAACGATTTTCCATGGTGGTCTGAAAAGATTGGCAATTCAGAAAGCATCATTATTCCTAACACAAAAACCATGGATGCAGATGCATATAAAGAACAAAAATTATTACTTGCCCAGGAGATAGCATCTACCTTTTGCGTTCCTATTTTACTAAAAGATCAAGTAATCGGCTGTCTGGGTCTGGACAGCGTAAAAAACATACGGAACTGGTCTGCTTTTGATTTGGAAAATCTTAAAATCTTTGCAGACATTATTGCAACTTCAATAGAGAGCGAACGAATCCTGTTACAAATAGGCGACACCGACCAAAAACTGCTGATGAGCGAAATTAAATTCCGAATTGTATTTGAGCAGTTGCCTTTAGGCGTAGAGTTGTATGATGAAAATGGCACATTACTAAACGTCAACGACGCCGATACAAAAATATTCGGTACCAAACGTGAAGAAATAATTGGCATCAATGCATTTAATAATCCAGCCATTGATGATGCCATTAGGCAATCATTCTTAGAGGGCAAAGAATCTGAGTTTTTTATCGACTATGACTTTGATAGAATCAAACAAGCAGCATATTACAAAAGCAGGATCAAAGCAGGTATCAAACATTTAAAGATAAAAGTACTTTCACTTAAAAATTCAAATGATAAGATATTTGGTTATATCGTATTAATCTCTGACGAAACTGAAATAATCAACAAAAACGAAAACTTAAAATACAATCTAGCCAGATTAAAGGTTGCCGTCAGTACCGGGAATGCCTTTATTTGGGAATATGATGTCGAAAAAGATACAGTACGAATAGACACTTTCTTAAGCCAAAAGGGAACAGACAGCAAAAATGTAGAATTCATAAAGAACCATCAAGTTTTAAATCTAAACGATTATCTTCAGACACTCCATCCTGAAGATAAAGATATGGTAACCAATAATTTTTACAAAATAATCAATGGAGAAATAAATTCCTATGTGGCAGATTACAGGCGAATTCTTAGTGGAAAATTATTTTGGTTTCATTCTATAGTAAATGCTTTTAGTTACAATTCCATGGGGAAACCCAATAGAATCATTAGTTACACGACCGATATCACAGAGCAAAGAGCACAACAGGATGAATTACTGCGTATTAAAGAAGCTGACAAGATGAAATCTGCATTTCTAGCAAGCATGAGCCACGAAATCAGAACTCCTTTGAATTCAATCGTTGGTTTTTCTGATATCGTAGCAGACACCGACGATAATGACGAACGCAAACAGTATTTGAACATTATACACCAAAATACCCAGTTACTCTTGAATTTAATCGATGATATACTCGATTTTTCCAAAATTGAGGCAGGGACATTCAAATATCAACTGTGCAAAACAAATATAAAAGATATTTGCGATGAATTATACATGTCGAATATCATAAAAATGAAACCGGAAGTCCAACTTTCCTATAATAAAGACTTACCAGCAATTTTTATTCAAACCGATCCTCAAAGAATCATGCAAGTGATTGGAAATTTTATTAACAATGCCATTAAATTCACCCAACAAGGTTATATCAAGCTCGAATATAAACAATTTGATAATAATCTTTGGATTGGAGTCAGTGATACGGGTATCGGTATTGCAGAAAAAGATCAAAAACGTATATTCCGACGTTTTGTAAAGGTTAATGACTTTGCACAAGGCACTGGATTAGGGTTGGCTATATGTAAAACAATTATTGAAACATTAGGAGGATGTATCGGCGTAAAATCTAAAGAAGGGGAAGGTTCGACGTTTTGGTTTACACTTCCTATAAATAAAGACATATGATTTTTTTACATTTTTCTGTCATTCGCCTCGAAATTAATTTATTACATTTGCAAATGATAATCCAATTTTATGATGGACAAATACAATAATTTTTCCAAAGATGATTTTATCCGTGAAATAGACAGATTAAACCACCAAATAGATGCAATCACAAAAGTTAACCCAGATGAGAGTCTTTTGCTTAAAAACATGATTTCTCTCAGGCAAAGTATCACAGATGTATTAAGCATACTAATCAATACGGATTCTCAAATTGTTGACGAAGCTTTATTGAGAATACTTGATTTCTTTCATGCCGATCGTGTTTATATTGCTATCTATGACGAACTAGACCAAATGATCGATTTCACGCATGAAGTAACGACTGAAGGCATCACTTCTAAACGAGAAGAATTACTACGACGAATTCCCATAAAAGATTTTCCCTGGTGGACAAAAAATGTAATAGAAAAAGAAGAACTTATTGTTGACGACGTCAACGCTATGCCCAAAGAAGCTGCTATAGAAAAAAAAATACTTGAAGCCCAAGACATAAAATCTCTATTAATCATGCCTGTATATAGAGATCAAAAAGTTATAGGCTACATAGGCTTGGATTCAGTAAAAAAGAAACGTCACTGGACAATACTGGATAAAGAAAATTTAAAAATTCATTCCGATATCATTTCTATAGCTGTCGAACATGAACGGACCCGCTTCATTATGGACAACTCATCAGAGATGTTACTTAAAAGTGAAGCTAAATTCCGACTTATCTTCGAAAAATTGTCTTCCGGACTGGAGTTATATAACGAAAAAGGAGATTTATTGGATACAAATGAAGCAGACAAAATAATCTTCGGAATGGAAAAGAAACAACTCCAAAACATCAACTTGTTTAAAAATCCACATCTCCAACCTAATTATGCAGCTTTACTGAAAAAAGGAGAAAGCGTTACTCTCTCCATAGATTATGATTTTGGCGTCATTAATGACAAAGGTTATTACAAAACGACAATCGAAGACGGAATCAAACATCTGGAAATACAAATTCTTCCAATAAAAGATGCTCAAGAAAAGATTTACGGATATATCTGCATGGTTTCAGATAAGACTGATAATTTTCATAAAAGAGAAGAACTGGAATATAATTTGACCAAACTGAAGGCAGCCGTCAGTACGGGTAATTCCTTTGTTTGGGAATATGATATTACAACAGACAAATTCTCAATAGACAAAAGACTTAGCGACAGTGAAACAGATAGTCCAAATATAAAACTCATCAAACAAAATGCATTTTCTAATTTAAAAGATTGCCTTAACAGAATACATCCTGACGATATGAATGGTGTATATGACAAAATAATGCGCCTTCTCAACGGAGAAATCGACAATTACGTGTCAACATATAGAATTAATATTCAAGAGAAAACATTCTGGCTCACCTCTGATGTTCGTGCATTCAGTTTTAACAGCGACGGCACACCCAACAAAATCATCAGTTATACAACCGATGTTACAGAATATAGAGAAAACGAAAATGAATTGGTTCGGGTTAAAGAGGCCGACAAACTCAAATCGGCATTTTTAGCCAGTATGAGTCATGAAATCCGTACACCGCTGAATGCAATCATCGGTTTTGTTGACATTGTATCCGAAACATCAGACCCTTCTGAAAGAAACGAATATTTATCGATCATTCATAAAAACACAAATCTCCTTCTGCATCTTATTGATGATATTTTGGACTTTTCAAAAATTGAGGCAGGCACATTCAAATATCGCAATAGTAAAACCGACATCAAGGAAATTTGCGGAGAAATATATACTTCCAATTATTCAAAAATGCAACCAGGCATAAAACTGTTATACAACCAAGATTCGCCTTCAATCATTATTGAAACTGACCCAAGTCGCGTCTTGCAAGTCATATCAAACTTTATCAATAATGCTGTAAAATTCACGTCAGAAGGAAGCATAACGATTAAATACGAACAAAGAGATAACAATTTGTGGGTTGCCGTTAAAGACACCGGAATAGGCATCAACGGAAAAGATCAGGAAAGAATATTCGAACGGTTTGTAAAACTAAATGACTTCAAACAGGGGACAGGTTTAGGTCTTGCCATCAGCAAAACAATCATTGAAGATTTGGGTGGTCAGATAGGAGTCGATTCAAAACTGGGTGAAGGGTCAACTTTCTGGTTCACACTGCCGCTGAATAAAAATAAAAAATAACGGATTATATTACCGGATATAATTATCCCGAATATCGTTGTCTGATTTTGTACAATAATATTCGGGATAAATTTTAATAATATAACATTTGGTCATCACTTACCTTTGTCGTTCACTGAGAATGAATAAGGGAAGTCGGCAGCATTGATTCCACGCTGCTTGTTCGGTTTGCTTCCCATGACCACATTCATCGTGCCGCCCTTCAGCATCTCGAAATGATCGAGATAATTCTTGGTGTAAGGCTTTCCGTTGAGTGCAGCCGACTGGATATAAATATTCTCATCGCTGTTGGCAGGCGCATTGATAACAAAATTCTTGCCGTTCTCGAAATGCAATGTAGCCTTCTTGAAAAGCGGAGCGCCCATGACATACTGCGTTGTTCCCGGAGCCACAGGATAGAATCCCAGTGCACTGAAAACATACCAGGCGGAAGTCTGGCCATTGTCTTCATCCCCGCAATAACCATCGGCATTGGGCGTGTAAAGTTTATTCATGACCTGACGGAGCCAGTATTGCGCTTTCCAAGGCTGACCGGCGTAATCATACATATAAATCATGTGTTGGATAGGCTGGTTGCCATGCGCATAATTGCCCATGTTCATAATCTGCATCTCACGGATCTCGTGAATGACCTGTCCATAATAGCTGTCGTCGAAGATCGGCGGAACAGCGAAGACGGAATCAAGCATCGCAACGAAAGTGGCCTTTCCTCCCATCAGATCAATCAATCCCTGCGGATCGTGGAACACACTCCAGGTGTAATGCCAGCTGTTGCCTTCGGTGAAAGCATCGCCCCATTTCAAAGGCGAGAACGGCGACATGAACTGGCCGTCTTTGTTCTTGCCACGCATCAGGTTCGTGCTCTTGTCGAACAGGTTCTTATAATTCATGGCGCGTTTGGCATAGAGATCTATTTCCGACTGCGGACGTTTCAAGGTCTTTGCCAATTTGTAGATACACCAGTCGTCATAAGCATATTCCAAAGTGCGAGCGGCATTCTCATTGATTTTCACATCGTAAGGCACATAGCCCAGCGTATTGTAATATTCGTAGCCCAAACGACCGGTTGAATGAACTTTCGGATGAACATTCTCGGTTCCATGAATAAGTCCTTTGTACAAGGTTTCCACATCGTCCACCTTGACGCCTTTCATGTAAGCATCAACCAGAATCGATGCAGAATTATTGCCAACCATGCAGCCTCGATGACCTGGACTCGCCCATTCCGGGAAGAATCCGCTCTCTTTATACACATTGATCAAACCTTCCTGCATCTGCTTGTTGATGCTCGGGAACATCATGTTCAGGAACGGGAACAAGCAACGGAACGTATCCCAAAAACCACTGTCGGTGAACAGATAGCCCGGAAGAACCTGGCCATTGTATGGACTGTAGTGCACGATCTTGCCGGAAGCATCTATTTCGTAAAACTTACGCGGGAAAAGCAGCGAACGATACATACATGAATAGAAAGTGCGATACTGATCGACTGTTCCACCGCTCACTTCAATCTTGCCAAGGACCTTGTTCCATGCGGCTTTGCCTTTTTGCATCACGGTGTTGAAACTGTCGTTGCCCAATTCTTTCATATTGACGGCTGCCTGTTCAGGACTGATAAACGATGAAGCGACGCGCGCATGCACGATCTCGCCTTTGTGCGTCTGGAATCCGATGATGGCACCTACATGGTCGTCTTTCTGCTCCAGCTTGTTTTCTTTCAGATCCTTGCCCAAAAAGGTTGCCTTATATGTAAACGGCTTGTCGAATACAATCTCAAAATAGTCTTTGAAATTATCGGGGACGCCACCACTGTTCTTTGTTGTATAACCAATGATTTTGTTCTCTTCCGGAATGATCTTTACGTACGAACCTTTATCCATAGCATCAATCACGACATACGAATGTTCGTTTTCCGGGAAGGTGAAACGGAACATTGCGGCGCGTTCGGTAGGCGTTATTTCAGTTTTTACATCATGTTCTGCCAGATAAACCTCATAATAATAAGGTTTGGCAATCTCACTCTTGTGAGAGAACCAGCTGGCGCGTTCATCCTGATCGAAAACAGGTTTGCCGACAACAGGCATTATCGCGAACTGTCCGTAGTCATTGATCCAAGGACTGGGCTGATGCGTCTGCTTGAAGCCGCGTATTTTGTTGGCTGTATAAACATAGCCCCATCCATCGCCCATCTTTCCGGTCTGAGGCATCCAGAAATTCATGCCCCACGGAAGAGCAATGGCGGGATAAGTATTGCCGGTCGACAATTCGAAAGTTGACTCCGTTCCCATCAGCGGATTGACATACTCAACAGGATCAAACGTGGATCGTTGCCCTTGAACTGCTTTCGCCGGGAACTGCAAGCTCGCTAAAACTGCAATTACAGCGAGGCTTAATAATTTTCTCGTTTTCATTCTATCTGTTTATTAATTATTGATTCAATCAAAACTAAGCCATTTTCATGGAAATTCGCATTGATTTTATGTTATAATTTGACTCTATATACGGAGAAGCTGAAGGGTTTCAAAGTGATTTCTGAAACGGGTGCGCTCAGTTCAACATCGGATGATGCAGGTTCGATGACCGATGGTTTGGCAATGGTGTTCTTGGCTTCAAGATCCATCGACTGCAAAACAGTCACTGTTCCTTTGTGCTTCCCTTCAGAAAGGCCTTCGAGATCGAGTTTGATCTTCTTGCTCAGAATGCCTGTGTTGGCAATCTTAATAATCAGATCGTTGGTCGTCTTGTCGACAGCCGCTGTAGCGTAAAGACCGTTCTGTCCGGTCACAGCTTCATTCTGCATCGTCAATGGCAGAACATTCGTTCCCTTATTCATGCCGTAAAGCTGCTGAACATAGTAGTTTGGCGTTTTTACAACCGACGTATTATCAAACCAGATCAAGTCCGGACGCCATTGCCAAGCATCAACGCGTGAAAAAAGCGGTGCGTAAGTACAGAGATTGACCACATCGGCATTACGCTCGAATCCGGTCATGAATGCTGCTTCACACAGCGCGGTCAGAAAACTGTTCTCGCGATTATTCGGGTGGCAGGCATATTCGCCGGCAAACACCTTCGGACCTTGGCGGTCATACGAATCGTAACGTTTTGCATTGGAAAGGAACCATTCGGGTGAACGATAAAAATGCTCGTCAACCAAATCTACTTTCATACGGCGCATTTCCGGCCAGAGATATTCAAAGTCTTTACCTTCAGCCTGCGGACCGGCTCCACCAATAATCTTGATGTCCGGATATTTGGCACGGATAGCTTTGACAAACGGCTCCAAGCGTTCGGTATAAAGTTTACCCCACTGCTCATTGCCAACAGAAATGAACTTCAGATTGAAAGGCGCCGGATGTCCCATGTCTGAACGAAGTTTCCCCCATTTGGAAGAGACAGGACCGTTGGCAAATTCTATCAGATCGAGCGCATCATCAATATAAGGCTGAAGTTTGTCGACAGCGCAGTTTTCATTTGGATCGTCGTTCTGATACTGGCAGGAAAGACCGCAGTTCAAAACAGGCAGCGGCTCGGCTCCAATATCTTCACTCAACTGGAAGAACTCATAAAAGCCCAATCCGTAGGACTGATAATAATCCGGAAACAACTTATTGGCGAAAGTATAATTCCAACGATTGATGTTGGTCGGACGGTTCTCGACAGGACCAACGGTATTCTTCCATTGATAACGAGTTGCTTTATTTGTGCCTTCAACAATGCAACCGCCGGGGAAACGGAAGATGCCGGGATGCAGATCTTTCAGTGCCTGTGCCAAATCCGGACGAAGTCCGTTAGGGCGATTGTTGAAAGTTTTTTCCGGGAAGAGAGAGATGTGTTCCAAATCGATCGTGCCCTTATCAACCATCGTAATACGAAGACGAGCATGCGGACAGTTAGATGTAGGAGTTAAAGCAACTGTATACTTTTTCCACTCTTTGCCATTTACTTCAATCTCTTTTTCCTCTATGAAATCATTGCCATAATTCACCAGATTGACACGCAACTTGATCGGAGCATTGCCAACGACACGCGCATAAAGCGAAAGATTGTACATCTCTCCCTTCCTGACGCCAACGCCGCGGAATCCTTCATTGTCCAATCCGGTTCCTGTCAAATCCTTGTTAAAGGAAAGTTCGGCATAATGCGGATTGCGACTGAAGCAAGGATTCTTGGTCTGAATCGTTACATGGCCGAAAGGAGTCCAGCCACTGAAAGGATTTTCAAACTCAAAAGAGCGGTTCTTTATCAGTTCGGCATAAAGACCGCCGTCAGCACCAAAGTTGATGTCTTCAAAAAAGATTCCATACATGGTGGGTTGAATGGTTGCGCCTGTTTTCTGCACCTCCACTTTGAATTCATTTACCGGATTTATTGTTTGAGCCATCAAACCGGAAACACCCATGCTGATTAAGCATAGAGCAATGGCTTTTCGCATGCTTTTCGTCATATTCAACTGCTTTTCAATGAATATTAATGATTTATTAGCGCAAATATACACTAATCATCCAAACATAATAGGGAATTTTACACTTTTTGATTCATAAAATCCGTTTTTATGCTATAAAACATCTTTAAAGTAGGCTAAAAATGCAAAGAAGAGAGTAATTTTACACCAATTTTGAAACTATATATTCACATGAAGAACAAAATTCTGCAGTCTGGCTTACAGACAGCTGATTTCTGCAAAGAAATAAACGGCAAAGAAACGATTCTCTGCACACTCACAAACAAGAGCGGCGCTGAAGTTGCTATCACCAATTACGGTGCAAAAATTGTATCGATAATGGTACCTGATCGTACAGGCAAACTTGTCGATGTAGTCCTTGGACATAATTCCATCGATGAGTATCTAACATCCGAAGAACCTTATTTCGGAGCTATCTGCGGTCGATATGCCAACCGTATAGCCAAAGGAAAATTCACGCTGAATGGAGTAGATTATCATTTGGCAATCAATAACAGTCCGAATAGTTTGCATGGCGGAATAAAGGGATTTAATTCTGTCGTTTGGGACCTGAAGCAGATTGACGAACAGACAATAGAATTGAAATACACGGCTGCCGATGGTGAAGAAGGCTATCCAGGCAAATTGAATGTAACTGTCAATTATCATCTGAGCGACAACAATGAGATCATCATATCTTATCTTGCAGTCACCGACAAACCAACCATTCTGAACCTGACCAATCACTCCTATTTCAATCTGTCAGGTGCAGGCGATCCATCTGTTTATGATCACGTACTCACCATCAATGCCGAATACTATCTGCCGACCGATGCAACATCTATTCCTTACGGCCCGCAAGAAGAAGTTGAAGGAACGCCGATGGACTTCCGTACACCACATACTGTTGGCGAGCGCATTGACAACGATTTTGAAGCATTGCGTTTTGGCAAAGGTTATGATCATACTTACATTTTAAAGAAAAAAGAGGAGAACGAGTTGTCTTTCTGCGCTCATTGCATCTCTCCAAAAACCGGCATCGCAATGGATGTATTTACAACACAACCGGGTGTCCAACTCTATACAGGCAACTGGATGACAGGCAACTTCATCGGGAAGAATGGCAAACGCTATCCTTGTCGGGCTGCTTTATGCCTTGAGACACAGCATTTCCCCGACAGTCCTAACAAACCGGAATATCCGTCGGTAGTACTCAATCCAGGCGAATCATTCAATCATAAAACGATTTACAAATTCAGTATTGAATAACAAATAATCAATCTATAATTAAAAAACAGAAAAAAAACATGGAAACAACAAAAAAACAAAATGGTAGCATCATTGCTATTGTAACGATGATGTTCCTTTTCGCGATGATCGCGTTTGTAACAAACTTAGCTGCGCCAATCGGTGTTATTTGGAAGAACCAACCTGCTCTACAAGGATCGAACTTCCTTGGTATGATGGGTAATATGATGAACTTCCTGGCATATCTGTTCATGGGTATTCCTTCAGGAAAGATGTTGTCTAAAATAGGTTATAAAAAAACGGCTCTTGTTGCTATTGCAGTAGGTTTCGTCGGTGTATTCGTACAGTTCCTTTCAGGTATTGTTGGTGTAGGCGCTGAGATCGCCGGACTTCCAGCAAACTTCTACGTTTACTTGTTGGGCGCATTCATCGCTGGTTTCTCTGTATGTATGCTGAATACTGTTGTTAACCCGATGTTGAACCTTCTTGGTGGAGGCGGAAACAAAGGTAACCAGTTGATTCAGATTGGTGGTTCTTTGAACTCTTTGGCAGGCACATTGACCCCGATGTTCGTCGGTGCATTAATCGGTACTGTTTCTAAAGATACTGCCATCACAGATGTAAATCCTGTATTATACATAGCTATGGCTGTATTTGCTGTAGCATTCATTATTCTTTCTATGCTTCCGATACAAGATCCTGATGCTGAAAAGAATGCAGGCAAGACAATCGTCTATGAGAAATCGCCTTGGGCTTTCCGTCATTTCGTTCTCGGAACAGTTGCTATCTTCGTATATGTAGGTGTTGAAGTTGGTATTCCTGGTACATTGAACTTCTTCCTTTCTGATGTTACAGATAAAGGTGGTGGTTTGGATCCTGCTACTGCAGCAACTATCGGTGGTTTCGTTGCCGGAACATACTGGTTCTTGATGCTTATCGGTCGTTTCTGCGGAAGCTTCCTGGGCAGCAAGATTTCAAGTAAAGTTATGCTTTCTACGGTTTCTGCTGTTGCAATCATTCTTATTCTTATTGCCATGTTCTCGCCGAAAGTTATCACAGCATCGATGCCTGTATTCACAGGAAGTTCATTTGCTATGACACAAGTTCCGTTGAGTGCTGTATTATTGGTTCTTTGCGGTCTTTGCACCTCCGTTATGTGGGGCAGCATCTTCAACCTTGCAGTTGAAGGTCTTGGCAAATACACAGCTGCTGCATCAGGTATCTTCATGATGATGGTAGTTGGTGGCGGTATCCTGCCATTGATTCAGAACAAAATTGCTGATGGCACAACATTTATGATTTCATACATTGTTCCGCTCATCGGTCTGGCATTCATTCTGTACTATGCTCTTATCGGCAGCAAGAATGTAAACAAAGATATTCCAGTAGAATAAAATCAAATCAAAAACAATCAGAAGCTATCTTGCTTGAATAATCAGTGAGATAGCTTCTATACATTATTAGATATAGATATGAGACAGAAAATAAGAAACAAGTTTCAAGAGCTGTTTGCTACCGAAGGTAGCGTTTACACATCTCCAGGTCGTATTAATCTGATCGGCGAACATACCGACTATAATGGCGGTTTCGTTTTTCCAGGTGCTATCGACAAAGGCATGATTGCCGAAATCAAAAAGAATGGTACAGGCAAAGTGCGTGCATTTTCAGTTGATCTGAATGATTATGCTGAGTTTGGTCTTACTGAAGCTGATGCTCCTAAAGCAAGCTGGGCAAAATACATCTTTGGCGTTTGCCGCGAAATCATCAAGAGAGGCGGTGAAATATCCGGTTTCGATACCGCTTTTGCAGGCGATGTTCCTCTGGGAGCCGGCATGTCTTCATCTGCTGCTTTGGAAAGTACCTACGCTTTCGCTCTCAACGATATGTATTCTCTGAACATTGACAAATTTGAATTGGCTAAAATAGGTCAGGCAACCGAACATAACTATTGCGGTGTAAACTGCGGTATCATGGATCAGTTCGCTTCAATCTTCGGTAAGGAAGGAAGCTTGATTCGTTTGGACTGCCGTTCTTTGGAATACAAATATTTTCCATTTCATCCAACGGGATATAAACTGGTTCTTTTAGACAGTGTTGTTAAACACGAACTGGCTTCATCTGCTTACAACAAACGTCGTATCTCTTGTGAAACTGTTGTTGCTGCCATCCGTCGTAATCATCCGGAAGTTGAATTTCTCCGTGATGCAACCATGGATATGCTTAACGAAGTAAAAGCTGACGTTACAGCAGAAGATTATATGCGTGCAGAATATGTCATTGAAGAAATTCAACGTGTACTTGATGTTTGCGATGCATTGGAAAAAGACGACTACGAAACAGTTGGCAAAAAGATGTATGAAACACATCATGGTATGAGCAAACTGTATGAAGTCAGTTGTGAAGAACTCGACTTCTTAAATGATGTAGCTAAAAAATGTGGTGTGACAGGATCACGTGTTATGGGTGGTGGCTTCGGTGGCTGCACCATCAACCTAGTAAAAGAAGACAAATATGATGCCTTCGTTAAGGAAGCTTTTGATTCATATACAGCTAAATTCGGACACGAACCTAAACTATATAACGTAGTAATAAGTGATGGTGCCCGCAAATTGAAATAATTTGTTTCAAATAAATCCATAAAATCATGGCTGCTTATTATCAAGAAGAAGTAAAATTCTACGTTTCCGTAGACTGTATAATATTCGGATTTGATAGAAATGAACTCTATGTATTATTATACAAACGAACATTTGAACCTTTAAAAGGCCACTGGTCATTGATGGGCGGCTTTATTAAATCCGGTGAAAGTGTTGATGACGCGGCTTCACGCGTTCTTACAGCATGTACTGGAATTAAAGATCTTTTTATGGAACAAGTAGGTGCATACGGAGATGTTACTCGTGATATTGGAGAACGAGTCATCTCCGTAGCATACTTTGCTTTAGTAAACATGAATGATTTCAATTCTGATTTACTAAAAGCACACAATGCCTCATGGATCAAGGTAAACGAACTTCCTCTTCTCATTTTTGACCATAATCAGATGGTCACTGACGCAATGGCTGCATTGAAACGAAAAGCAGCTACTTGCCCGGTTGGTTTCAATCTGCTTCCTGAGAAATTCACCTTGCCTCAACTACAATGTTTATATGAAGCCATTTATCAAACACCTTTAGATAAACGTAATTTTCGCAAGAAACTAATTTCAATGAATATACTCGAAAAACTAAACGAAAAAGATAAAGAAGGATCCCGAAGAGGCGCTTTCTATTATATGTTTAATAAGGAAAAATATTCACACTTACTTGAACTAGGCTTATATTTTTCACTTTAAAATAGAATAATCGAAGAAAGCTATGTTGTAAAACATAGCTTTTTTTGTACATACTCTTTATAATAGTGTTACTTTTACACTCGAATATAAAATACAGAATAACAACAATAAAGAATGGTTGAAGAGTTAAAAGAGAAAGTACTAAAAGCCAACTTAGATTTAGTTAAACATGGATTGGTCATTTTCACTTGGGGAAATGTAAGTGCTATTGATCGCAAATCAGGATTAGTAGTTATTAAACCTTCAGGAGTTTCTTACGATACTATGACAGCAAATGATATGGTAGTGCTTGATTTACAAGGAAACAAAGTGGAAGGGAATCTGAAACCTTCTTCCGATACTCCAACCCATTTAGTACTATATAATGCCTTTCCTGAAATTGGAGGAATTGTGCATACTCATTCCACATATGCAACAGCGTGGGCACAGGCCGGATGCGATATTCCAAATATCGGAACAACACATGCCGACTATTTTAGCGAAGCTATTCCCTGCACACGGAGCATGACGAAAAAGGAAGTCGAAGGTGATTATGAAAAAGAGACTGGCAACGTCATTGTAGAACGTTTCAAAGAAATCAACCCGATGCATGTTCCTGGTGTACTGGTAGAAAATCACGGTCCGTTTACTTGGGGCAAAGATGCTGATGAAGCCGTTTATAACGCTGTCGTTATGGAACAAGTGGCAAAAATGGCTTTCATCTCATTCAACATCAATCCACAGTTAAAGATGAATCCTTATCTTGTTGTCAAACATTTTGAACGCAAACATGGACCAAATGCCTATTATGGACAGAAATAACTAACAACAATAAATATAAAAGCAAAAAGAAATGGCAAATTTTCAAGAATTCGAAGTATGGTTCGTCACAGGAGCACAGCTTCTGTACGGAGGTGATGCAGTAAAACAAGTAGATGCACACTCAAATGCAATCGTAAAAGGATTGAATGAATCAGGCAATCTGCCAATCAAGATTGTATATAAAGGCACCGTAAATTCAGAAAAAGAAGTTACAGCCGCCTTCAAAGCAGCCAACAATGATAACAAATGCGTGGGCATTATCACATGGATGCACACATTCTCGCCTGCAAAGATGTGGATTCACGGTTTACAGGAATTAAAGAAACCGCTTCTCCATTTCCATACACAGTTCAACAAAGAGATTCCTTGGGAAACCATGGATATGGATTTCATGAACTTGAACCAGTCAGCTCACGGCGATCGCGAATTCGGACACATGGTCAGTCGTATGCGCAAGAATCGCAAGGTTGTTGTAGGTCATTGGGAGGATCCGAAAGCTCAGGCAAAGATTGCCGTTTGGATGCGCGTTGCTGCAGCTTGGGCTGATGCTCAGGACATGTTAATCATCCGTTTTGGCGATCAGATGAACAACGTAGCCGTTACCGATGGCGACAAAGTTGAAGCCGAATTGAAACTGGGCTATCATGTTGACTATTGCCCGATCACTGAACTTGTAGCTGTTCAGGCAACCGTTAAAGACGAAGAAATAAAAGCATTAGTAGATGAATATCATAAAGAATATGTTTGTACGCCAGAGATTCTCGATGAGAAATCACATGCATACAAACAAGTATGGGAAGCTGCTCGTGAAGAAGTTGCTCTACGCAAACTTCTGAAAGAAAAAGGAGCTAAAGCCTTCACAACCAACTTTGATGATTTGTCTACATTAGATCAACTTCCCGGTTTGGCTTGCCAGCGTTTGATGGCTGAAGGTTATGGATTCGGCGCTGAAGGCGACTGGAAGACAGCGGCTCTCTTCCGCACCATGTGGTTCATGAGTCAAGGGATGCCTAAAGGTTGCTCCTTCCTCGAAGATTATACACTGAATTTTGATGGAGACAAGAGCGCCATTCTTCAGGCTCACATGCTCGAAGTTTGTACCTTGATCTCTGAAGAGAAACCGAAGCTCGAAGTTCATCCATTAGGTATTGGTGGTAAGAACGATCCTGCACGTGTTGTTTTCACATCTAAACAAGGTCCTGGTATTGCTGCTACAATCGTTGATTTGGGTAACCGCTTCCGCATGATTGTAAATAAAGTAGATTGCATCAAGAGCAAGAAATTGCCGAAGTTGCCTGTTGCTTCGAATCTTTGGATTCCGCAACCGACTTTCGAAATCGGTGCAGCAGCATGGATTCTTTGTGGCGGAACACATCACACCAGCTTCTCTTACGATTTGACAACCGAATATCTGGAAGACTATGCAGACATTGCAGGTATCGAACTGGTTATCATCGACAACGACACAACTATTCCTGCCATCAAGAAAGAGTTGCGCTATAACGATTTATACTACATGTTGAACCGTGCATTGCAATCATAAGTTATGAAAAATAACAAATATGTCATAGGTTTGGATTACGGTACCGACTCTTGTCGGGCCGTAATTGTAAACACGCTCACAGGTGAAGAATTGGCTTCGGCCGTCACCTACTATCCACGTTGGAAAGAAGGCAAATATTGCGATCCTTTAAAAAATTGTTACCGCCAGCATCCGCTGGATTATACAGAAGGATTGGAGCATTCTGTAAAAGAAGCTCTTTCACAATGTGAAGCCGAAGTAGCCCAAAACGTTGTAGGCATCGCTTTCGATACAACCGGAAGCACGCCGGTACTTACAGACAAAAACGGAACTCCGTTGGCTCTTCTTCCTGAATTTGCAGAGAACCCGAATGCCATGTTCGTTCTTTGGAAAGATCATACGGCAATCAAAGAAGCTGCAAAAATCAATGATCTGGCGAAAAAATGGTACATCGATTATACCGCATACGAAGGCGGCATTTATTCATCTGAATGGGTTTGGGCTAAAATCGCTCATATCTTAAAAGAAGATGAAGCCGTAAGCAAAGCAGCCTATTCGTGGGTTGAACATTGCGACTGGCTTCCTGCCATCCTAACCGGAAAGACAAAACCTGAGGAAGTTTACCGCAGCCGTTGTGCTGCCGGGCATAAAGCCATGTGGTTGGAGAAATGGGACGGTCTGCCTTCGGAAGAGTTCCTGACAGCTATTGAACCCAAACTAGCCGGATTCCGCAGTCATTTGTATAAAGACACTTATACAAGCGACACCAAAGTGGGATATCTCACTGAAGAATGGGCAAAGAAATTAGGTCTGACAACAAATGTTGCCGTTGCCGTTGGTGCTTTCGACTGCCACATGGGAGCTGTTGGCGCCGAGGTAAAACCTCATACGATTGTTAGAGTTATCGGTACATCGACCTGTGACATCATGGTTTCTTCATATAATGAACTAGGGAACAAACTGATTCCAGGTATTTGCGGACAAGTTGACGGTTCTGTCATTCCCGGCATGTACGGCCTCGAAGCCGGTCAATCAGCATTCGGCGACATTTATGCTTGGTTCAAACGCGTACTTTCATGGCCACTCAACCATATTCTTGCCAACACATCCCTAATTGACGAAGAAACAAAAGCCAAGTTGATAGAAGAGACAGCCGACAAGATTATCCCTGCTCTTTCTGTAGAAGCAGCAAAAGTACCTATAAGCGAAAGCAGTGTATTAGCAATCGACTGGATGAACGGGCGTCGTACGCCTGATGCCAACCAATTAGTCAAAGGAACCATTACAGGACTGACATTAGGAAGTTCAGCTCCACTGGTATTCCGTGCCTTGGTTGAAGCAACAGCTTTTGGTTCGAAAGCTATCGTCGACCGCTTCCTTGAAAATGGTATTAAGATTGATACGGTAATTGGAATCGGTGGCATTTCTCTGAAATCGCCATTTGTAATGCAGACTCTGGCAGATGTTCTTGATATGCCAATCAAGGTAGCAAAAGCAGAACAGGCATGTGCTTTTGGTGCATCCATGTTTGCTGCCACTGCTGCAGGAATTTATGCAAAAGTAGAAGAAGCTCAAGAAGCGATGGGTAAAGGATTCGCTAACGAATATTATCCGAATCACGAGAACCATAAAGCTTATCTGGCACTTTACGAAAAGTATCAGAAATTAGGCAAATTCACAGAACATGAATTGTTCAACTGATTAATTTGCCTATCCGTAGAGATTGCCTATCTTTGCAAAAACAATAAAATTAAGGCAATGAACGATATTAAAATTATGAATAGAGCAGCCAATAACATCCGTATATTGGCTGCCTCAATGGTTGAGAAAGCTAATTCCGGCCATCCTGGCGGAGCAATGGGTGGTGCAGATTTTATCAATGTGCTGTTCTCTGAATTTTTGGTTTATGATCCGAAGAATCCTGCATGGGAAGGTCGCGACCGTTATTTCCAAGATCCGGGACACATGTCTCCAATGCTGTATTCAGTTCTCGCTCTGAGCGGAAAATTCACTATTGACGAACTCAAAGATTTCCGTCAATGGGGAAGCGTTACACCCGGACATCCGGAACTGAATGTAATGCGCGGTATTGAAAATACATCAGGACCTCTGGGACAAGGACACACTTATGCTGTTGGTGCCGCTATTGCAGCTAAATTCTTGAAAGCGCGCTTAGGCGACGTCATGGATCAAACCATCTATGCCTATATTTCAGATGGAGGCGTTCAGGAAGAGATTTCGCAAGGTGCCGGACGTATTGCCGGAACTCTAGGACTCGATAATCTGATCATGTTCTACGATGCCAACAAGATTCAACTGTCTACACCGGTTAACGCCGTCACAGACGAAGATGTTGCTATGAAATATCAGTCATGGGGATGGAAAGTCATTACTATAGACGGCAATGATGTTGAACAGATCCGCAAAGCATTGACTGAAGCAAAAGCCGAAAAAGAACGCCCGACAATTATCATCGGCAACACGATTATGGGTAAAGGGACTGTCGATGCAGCAGACGGCAACTTCGAAAACAAAGTTTCCACTCACGGACAACCACTTTCGAAAGCCGGAGCATCCATCACTGAAACCATAAAGAATCTAGGTGGAAATCCGGATGATCCTTTCCAAATATTTCCTGAAGTTGCAGAATTGTATGCACATCGTGCCAAAGAGTTAGAAGCGATTATGGCTAAACGATACGCAGCACAAGAAGCATGGGCAAAAGCAAACCCTGAACTTTCAGCAAAAATGAAAAGCTGGTTCTCCGGTAAAGCGCCGGTCATCGACTGGAAAGCTATCGAACAGAAACCTAATCAGGCAACACGTGCTGCTTCGGCAACAGTTCTTGGCGTATTAGCTACACAAGTAGAGAATATGATATGTGCTTCTGCAGACCTCTCCAACTCTGACAAGACAGATGGTTTCCTGAAGAAAACCCATGCTTTCGAGAAGGGCGATTTCAGTGGTGCCTTCTTCCAGGCCGGCGTTTCAGAACTGGCAATGGCATGTATCTGCATCGGAATGTCACTTCATGGTGGCGTCATCGCAGCATGTGGTACATTCTTCGTATTCTCAGATTACATGAAACCGGCTATTCGTATGGCAGCGTTGATGGAACAACCCGTGAAATTCATCTGGACTCACGATGCATTCCGCGTTGGTGAAGACGGACCAACACATGAACCTGTCGAACAGGAAGCACAGATTCGTCTGATGGAGAAACTGAAGAATCATAAAGGTCACAACTCTATGCTCGTTCTTCGTCCGGCAGATGTTATTGAGACAACTGTTGCCTGGAAGATGGCAATGGAAAACACCTCCACTCCTACAGCTCTAATCTTATCACGCCAAGGAATTAAAGATCTGCCTTCAAAACAGAATCGTTATGACGAAGCGCTGCAGGCAGAAAAAGGTGCCTACATCGTTGAGAGTGATGAGAATCCGGATGTAACACTTGTTGCTTCAGGTTCGGAAGTAGCCACGCTTGAAGAAGGCGCTGCATTATTGAGAGCCGAAGGCGTAAAAGTAAGAGTTGTTTCTGCTCCGTCAGAAGGATTGTTCCGCAGCCAGAGCAAAGACTATCAGGCATCTATTGTTCCTGCTTCAGGAAAAGTATTCGGGTTGACGGCAGGACTACCTGTCACTTTGGAAGGTCTCGTTGGTGCTAACGGAAAAGTTTGGGGATTGGAATCTTTCGGCTTCTCTGCTCCTTATAAGGTTCTAGATGAAAAACTGGGCTTCACAGGCGCCAATGTTTGCAAACAAGTAAAAGAACTTTTATCAACCAAGTAACTGCCGATAAGAAGAAAGATATGAAGACAATAGGTTTAGGTTGCGATCACGCAGGTTTCGAATTGAAAGAGTTTGTAAAACAAATTCTTGACTCAAAAGGAATAGCATATAAGGATTTTGGCACGTACTCGAATGAGAGCTGTGATTATCCTGATTTTGCGCATCCGTTGGCTGAAGCTGTTGAATCAGGTGATGTTGACTGCGGAATCGGAATATGCGGTTCAGGCAACGGCATCGCCATGACACTGAACAAACATCAGAAAATCAGAGCAGCACTCTGCTGGGAAAACGAGATCTCTCGCTTGGCACGTGCTCACAATGATGCCAACATTCTGGTAATGCCCGGTCGTTTTATCAGTAATGAAGAAGCTACGCGTGTCGTCGAAACCTTTCTCAACACACCTTTCGAAGGCGGCAGACATCTTCGCAGAATAAATAAAATACCAATAAATAACAAATAACAAACAAGGTAAAAACATTAATCCATGACAGCACTAGATTACATTGTAATTGGAATCTTCGCCATTGTCCTGATAGGAATTGTTTGGTGGGTTTTCAAACAGAAACAAGACAGTTCGGGAGATTATTTCCTCGCCGGTCGCGACGCCACATGGCTTGCTATCGGTGCATCACTGTTCGCTTCAAACATCGGTTCCGAACATCTTATCGGTCTCGCCGGAGCAGGAGCTTCAAGCGGTATGGCGATGGCGCATTGGGAGATACAAGGATGGATGGTCTTAATATTAGGTTGGGTATTCGTACCATTCTACTCTCGAAGTATGGTTCTAACCATGCCTGAATTTCTTGAAAAGCGATACAATTCGCAATCGCGTACCATTCTTTCGGTCATCTCTTTAGTCAGTTATGTATTGACTAAGGTTGCCGTTACGGTTTACGCCGGCGGTTTAGTTTTCAAGGAAGTATTCGGCATCCAAGAACTTTGGGGAATCGATTTCTTCTGGATTGCAGCGATCGGACTTGTTCTGCTTACAGCCATCTATACAGTTATCGGCGGTATGAAATCTGTGCTTTATACATCTGTGCTTCAAACGCCTATCCTGCTTCTCGGTTCCATAGTGATTCTAGTGTTGGGATTAAAGGCTGTTGGCGGTTGGGATCAAGTATTGGCAACATGCGGAGCCGTTCCTGCCAATGATTATGGCGACACTATGGTCAACCTGATTCGTGATAATCGCGATCCTAACTATCCGTGGTTGGGTGCTCTTATTGGTTCGTCTATCATTGGTTTCTGGTATTGGTGTACGGATCAATATATTGTACAACGTGTGTTGTCAGGCAAGAATGAGACGCAAGCTCGCCGTGGTGCCATCTTCGGAGCCTATCTGAAACTATTGCCCGTGTTCCTGTTCCTGATTCCGGGTATGATTGCATTCGCTTTGCAAAAGAATGGCGTGCTGATCAATGGTCTTCCTTTCAAGATGACTTCTGCTGATGCCGCATTTCCATCATTGGTAACACAATTGCTTCCTGCCGGATTCAAAGGTGTTGTTGTTTGTGGTATCTTAGCCGCCCTGATGAGTTCTCTGGCTTCACTGTTCAACTCTTCGGCAATGTTGTTTACTATCGACTTCTATAAGAAATACAAACCTCAAGCCAGCGAAAAAACATTGGTTTACGTCGGTCGTATTGCTACCATTGTAGTTGTTGCATTAGGTATTCTTTGGATTCCTGTCATGAAAAGTATCGGACAGTATCTGTACAACTATTTGCAGGATGTTCAATCGGTATTGGCTCCGGGTATTGCTGCTGCGTTCCTGTTAGGTATTCTTTCCAAACGAATAACTCCAATGGCAGGCATGTGGGGTTTGATTATCGGTTTTGTTGTCGGCGTTACTCGCTTGAGTGCAAAAGTATTCTACAGCAATGATCCGACGGCTGCAGGCAGCTGGTTCAAATCTTTATTCTACGACACCAACTGGTTGTTCTTCTGCGGTGGAATGTTGGTATTCTGTATGATAGCTATTATCATTATCAGTATGTTTACGAAACCAGCATCTGCTGAGCAGATCAAAGGTCTGACATTCAGTTCATCTACGCCGGAGCAACGCGCAGCTACACGTGCAAGCTGGACAGCTTGGGATGTGATTCATTCTTGCATCATCGTTGCCATCACCATTGCATTCTATGTTTACTTCTGGTAATTACAACAAGAAATAATTGAATAAAAAGACAGAGTCAACAATTGATTCTGTCTTTTTTTTATACGGTTCATCTTATAGCCCCAATAAAATTATGGCAAATATTTGAGCCTGCACGACGACTCTATAAATGTTTTAATGCAATGTTCGTGAAACATTAAATCGAAAATGCAGACTATTTAGCATAGAAGAACCTACTTTTTAGCATAAAAGTATAGACTATTTAAGTGTATTCTTGGCGTTGGACGATCGTCCAACATCAAGAATACGATCGTCCAACATCAAGTGGATGATTGTCCATCAGCAAGTAGATAATTAATATCTCATTACCTTTGATCTAAAAAGTATAATCCTTCATGGCAACAAGTATAAGGCATGACGTTAAAAGGTTTCTACAACATGAAGCATTCGGAGCATACTTGCATTATGACTTCATGGACTCTTGAAGTAACGGCACAAATAGACGGGCTTCAGACAAAATCCTTTGTTTCCTCTTTCTACATCAAACTGAAGATGCTATCTTTGCATTTAGAAACAGAATATTATGGCAACAGCATTTCATATACTTATCTCAAAAACACTGAATATTCCTTCTACACAAGTAGATCGGACAATCGGACTTCTTAACGAAGGAGCCACCATCCCATTCATCAGCCGTTATCGCAAAGAGGTAACCGGAGGATTGGATGAAGTTCAGATTGGAAACATCAAGGATCAACTCGACAAACTCACCGAACTCAGCAAGCGGAAAGAATCCATCCTCGCCTCAATCGAAGAGCAAGGCAAAATGACTCCGGAGCTGAAGAAACGTATCGAAGATTCGTGGGACAGCACCGAGATTGAAGATATATACCTGCCTTTCAAGCCCAAACGTGTGACAAAAGCTGAGATCGCCCGCAAAAAGGGACTCGAACCATTGGCGAAGATTATGATGATGCAAAATGAACCGAACCTGCAGATGCGCGTCAAAGCGTTCATCAAAGGTGAGGTAAAAAATGCCGAAGAAGCGCTTCAAGGCGCCAGAGACATTATTGCTGAATGGGTGAATGAAAACGAGGAAGCACGAAACGCAGTGCGAAATTCGTTTGCCCGAACGGCAGTTATCAGTGCGAAAGTCATTAAGGGCAAAGAGGAAGAAGGCAGCAAATACCGCGATTACTTCGATTTCAGCGAACCGCTCAACCGGGCGGGATCTCACAGACTGCTGGCTCTGCGTCGCGGAGAAGCGGAAGGATTTCTGCGCGTCAGCATAACACCTGATACCGAAAATTGCGTCGACAGACTGAAACGCCGTTTTGTACGCAGTCGTGGAGAAGCATCGGATCAAGTCTCGCTCGCTGTGGATGATTCATTTAAGCGCTTGCTCAAACCCTCCATCGAAACGGAGTTTGCCAACTCAAGCAAAGCAAAAGCCGACGAAGAAGCCATCCGCGTCTTTGCCGAAAACCTGCGCCAGCTGCTGCTTGCGCCACCGTTGGGACAAAAGCGGGTATTGGGCGTCGATCCCGGCTATCGCACAGGATGCAAACTTGTATGCTTGGACGCGCAAGGCACCTTGCTTCACAACGAAGCCATCTTCCCGCATCCGCCGCAGAATGAGAAAGGCAAAGCGGCAGCTAAAGTGGCACAACTGGTTTCGACATACGCTATCGATGCGATAGCCATTGGCAATGGAACAGCCAGTCGCGAAACAGAAGATTTCATCACCAACATCCGCTATGACCGCAAGATACAAGTGTTCGTTGTAAGCGAGAATGGCGCATCGATATACTCTGCTTCAAAGATCGCACGCGACGAGTTCCCTGAATATGATGTTACCGTTAGAGGAGCCGTAAGTATCGGTCGCCGACTGATGGATCCTTTAGCCGAACTGGTCAAGATCGATCCTAAAAGCATTGGCGTAGGGCAATATCAACATGACGTTGACCAACCCGCTTTGAAAAAGAGTCTGGATCAAACGGTTGAGAGTTGTGTAAACCTTGTCGGAGTCAATGTGAACACCGCCAGTATGCATCTGCTTACATACGTTTCCGGTCTTGGACCTTCGTTGGCGAAAAACATTGTTGATTACCGGACGGCTCACGGAGCGTTCCATTCGCGTCGCGAACTGATGTCGGTGCCACGCATGGGTGAGAAAGCTTTTGAACAATGCGCCGGCTTCCTTCGCATTCAAGGTGGAGAGAATCCGCTTGACAACTCAGCTGTTCATCCCGAAAGCTATCCGATAGTCGAGAAGATGGCATCAGACCTGAACTGTACAGTCACGGATCTTATCAAAGACAAAGAGCTGAAGAAGAAACTCAATCTGAAGAACTATGTCACTAATAAAGTAGGAATGCCCACACTGCAAGATATTATGGAAGAATTGGACAAACCCGGACGCGATCCGCGACAGACTATCCAAGTTTTCGCTTTCGATCCGACAGTCAAAACCATAGAAAACTTGCGTGAAGGACAGGTTTTACCTGGGATTGTGACAAACATCACCAACTTCGGATGCTTTGTGGATATTGGCATCAAGGAAAACGGACTGGTGCACATATCCGAACTTGCCGACCGTTTCGTGAGCGATCCCACGCAAGTCGTATCGATTCATCAGCACGTCAAAGTCAAAGTGTTAAGTGTTGACTTGGCACGCAAACGTGTACAATTATCAATGAAAGGAGTACAACAATGAAAATAAATAAAACAAATGTAGCCCGTTTGCTTGACAAGGCAAAAATATCATACGAGCTTGTTCCCTATGAAGTAGATGAGAATGATTTGAGTGCCACGCATGTGGCAGCACAGCTGGGCGAAGAGATTGATGTCGTTTTCAAGACATTAGTATTGCACGGCGACAAAAGCGGATATTTCGTTTGCGTGGTTCCCGGAGCTGGCGAAGTTGATCTGAAGAAAGCAGCCAAAGCTTCCGGAAATAAGAAATGCGATTTGATTCCACTCAAGGATCTGCTGCCGCTCACCGGATATATTCGTGGCGGATGTTCGCCAATCGGCATGAAAAAGCATTTTCCTACTTATTTTCATGAAACGGTAACCAACCACGAGAATGTTTATGTAAGCGCCGGACAGCGTGGACTTCAAATAAAGATCGCACCGAATGACCTGATCAAAGAGGCACAGGCAACGCTTGCCGATCTCATCTTATAGAAAACGACAAATCAGAAGGACCAACAGCTCCAGTCGATAGAAGCTTCCATTCTGTTCTCTTCACTATCGGGAAGAGCAGGAAAGAAATCAATACCCGTCACTTTCTCTATGCTATCGATGGGAACTGCCACCGACTCAAGTTCGGTATTGCCATAATCTCTGTTTTCAAAAAGGAAACCAATGCCTTCGTATGTTTTACCCTTCCGATAACAGAGCACTTTATAAAAGAATTGAGGCACTCCTATCCTATCCTTTCCCATTCGGCGCAGATTTTCGGTGATAACTGGTCCTGCAACGACCAACAATACGCCATTGTCTTTCGCCCACAAACGGCATTGTTCCTCCAATTGTTCCCAAATGCCTCGATTCAATCCCGGTTCCTGAGGACAAATATTGCTGAAATAAAAAGATTCACGCATTGCTTTCGCTGACCATTTCATATCGCCTGCCGGAGCCATGTGACCGCGATCGAAACCTGTTCGCGTGTAATCTTCATTGTATGCCGTTGCACCGTTGACCATCGGATCAGGTACAAACTTGTTCGAACGTTCGTTCTTGTTGCTCTTGGCTTCTTGAGAAGTCAACTCATATGCAACCCAATTGGCAATGCAATAGTTTGAATTATATGAAACGGTATATCCTTCGTGCTTGATGATTTGCTCCGAACGATTTACAGTAAGTTTGGGCAACTCCAATCCTGCTGGAACCTGAAAAGTTTTTGTATCTGACGGCGAAACGGCATCTTTGCCTTTACTTGCTTCAGCAACATCGGCATCCGTCTTCATCTTCTCCTTTTGGATTTTTTCTTTTACCTTATCAGAATGCTGCGAACAAAAATAATTATACGCATATAATAAAAGAATAAAACAAAGGACTACCAGCACTGCAGCTATAATCATTCGTTTTATCTCAGCAAAGAAAGAAGAGAATTCAGTTCCCTTCTTTCTTGTAGTTCTTCTACTTTTACGTTTTGCCATATCTTGTCAACTCCATATTTGCGGAGACAAATTTAGCAATATGCTCGAAAAAAGCCAAAAAAATTGTCGGTTCTTCTTACTTATTCTTGATAACAAAAGAATAATTACCAGCGGCAAACGTTCTTATTTTTCCTTTTGATAAAGTAGCTTCAGCCGTAGTCCCCTCGGGAACTGTCAGATTAACAGCTATAGTTGAGCCTTTCTTTTGCAAATTGACACTGATCAATCCATAATGTGTATCTACTTTGGCAGATGCAGATGACAAGTTCCCTAACTGCGGAGCGACCTTGAATGAACGAAAACCTGGCGAAGTAGGGACTATTCCACAAACCTTCTGACTCAACAATGTCAACGGTCCGCCACTCCAAGCATGATTGATTGTTCCTCCTACAGTTTCCCAACCTTCAAAAAGTGTAGAGTAATCTTTATAACCCATCATCTCAGCGTAACGATTTTTCATTCGTTCCAAAGCAAAAGCAGGTTCATTCATATCAAACAAAGCTTCAAGTACATATTTTTCCATATATGGACTGGCATGATATTCTTTCTTCAAAACCTTGATCAAAGCAGGATATTTATCAGCAGAAGCCAATCCTGAAACAACAGTCATCGCCTGCGAACGATCATCAGTTTCACCTTTATAACCGGGAGAACGATACGCCGTACCTGTCCAATATTTATTATTGAAACATTTCTCCAACGTTTGCATTATTGCAGCATCTTCCTCGGCATCTTCTGTTTTACCCAATTGCTGAGCAAAAGCTTTCTCCGATTTCATTGCCAAATAATACCAACACTGAGTCAAGACACCCATATCGATATTTTCGCCCCAATCGCCCCAGCTCCAACCGCTAGTGCGTTCAATCACCAAACCACTCTGATCCAACTTCCAAACATCATGCAAATAGCGATGCAGTCTGTCATAAATAGTTGCGATGAAACTGCTGTCTCCACTATAATAATACTGCGTATAGAAACCATACCATCCTACCGAAGCCAATGTTTGCAACGGCAATTCTCTTGCCCAATTACCTGCAGGCACCGGAGCAAACATTGTTCCGTCGTCATGTTGCCAATTGGCTATTTCTAAGATACCCTTAGCTGCCAGCTTTTGAGCGGAAGGCGAAAAAGCATAAAAAGCTTCGCCGAGTTCATTGGTTTCGTCGCCCCACCACTGCGCACGCTCACGATCAGGACAATCCATATAATTGTCGCGCATCGTAATATACAATGTTCGAGCAGCACGTTTCCAAAGTTCAGTATAATAAGGATCACTACAGGAGAAATGACCGTTGAACTCGGTATCATAACCACTCTCGCGATACTTGACCTCCACAACCTTCACTCCTTCAGGAATCACGTATCTGATTTCATTGCCATTCATCCATCCATAACTCTCATATTCCTGAAGTCCTTCGCGAGTAATATATTCTGCACGGACACTTGGCGCATCACCAATCATATAATCATCGGTCTGCATCCGAATCGTTTTTCCGGCTTCCGCCTCAACTTTTAAATAAGGCGTTGCTTGACAATTATAAGGCAAGCGACAGAAAAGAGTATCACCTGATGCCGATTTCCGGATATTTACATAATTCTTCAAACCATAATCCTTAAACATTGGTATCGGACGTTCAACCAACATTCCAAAAGGAGCACTCCCGGGAACAGCAACAATATTGCAACTTGTTGACAACTGCTTCCCGTAGTCGGGCTGATTCCAGCCCTTCATATCCAATCGTGCATCAAAACGGATATTACTTTCAGACAAACGATAATTAGGAAATGGAGCCTCAGTATTCTGATAGGCATCGTATGTCTTACATTCCCAATCTATATCTGAAAGGATATCTATACCAGAAGCTTCAGCATCAAAAAGAAGAGCAGCCGTACCACTATTCAGATGACTAAAACCGTTTTTCCCGAAATGCCACAATAAAACAGCAATTGTATTATCTCCTGAGACAAGAAATGGAGCAATATCCACTTTGTCATAATAAGTACCAAATGGCGACGGTCCACGTTTCAATCCGCCTTCGAATACGACCATCTTACCATTGATCCACAACCAATATTTACTATCTGCCGCTATACGGGCTATCAATGTTTGAGGAATAGCAGAAACCTTAACAGTCTTTCGGAATGCCAACCATGTATTTGGCATACTTTGCGTATGCTCTGAACTAATCCAATGCGCTTTCCATGGACTTGATGATGCTGCATTCATTGAATAAGGGAGCATCATCAGTCCGCACAATAAGAATATTCCTATAATTTTATGCATGCTATTTTGACTTTAATCAATAGGTATAAGAATGAGTACCCGATGGAACCTGCTTAGTTGTAGAACCAACCTGTATTTCTGCCGTACAACCGACAGGAACAGTTACAGTCAGAACGACCTTGCTTCCTTCGCGTTTCCATTGACTTGCAATCAATCCTTTTACTGATTTATATTCAGCTTTCGCCCAATTCAATTCTTTCACAAAATGAGGAGTAAACAATATATTTTCGAAAGCAGGCTTATCTGGATCATAATTTATGCCAGCAAGCTGCTTAAACATCCATGAACTGACATCTCCAAAGAATGCATGATTCAATGAGGCGTCATTGAATTTAGGACTTAAAGTCCACGTCTCAGGCAAAGTTGTACGATTCAAAGCTGGCGTAAACCAGTTACCGTACGAAGGTGCCTCAGTCTTTAACAACATCTGCATGGCATCTTCTATATAGCCATATTTGGTCAACATTAGCGAAACTGATTTCGTACCCAGTAATCCAAAATCCAGGAAATGATTGTTTGCACGAATAATCGAACAAAGCTTATCGGCAACCATCTGTTCTTTACCTGCAGGCACAAGTCCTAAATAAAGAGCTATGGCTTCTGCCGTTTGTGTTCCTTCGGCATATATACCGGTTGTCGGATTAAAAAACTTCTTATTAATCAGATTCTTCAACAGTTTAGCTTTCTCTTGGAAAGGAGTAGCATCTTTTCCTAACAATTTAGCGAATCGCGCCATCAACATATTATCATAATAATAGTATGCCGTTGATGTATATTCGTTATTTGTCGTAGCTTTCCATGTTAACCAATCACCCAATCCAAAAGGCAAATATCCGCCATCTTTTTCCTGCGCTTTCAGATATTCCAGATAACGCAACATAGTCGGATACAATCTTTCTATACTACGTGTAGCGCCATAATAATTATATAATGTATTTGGAATAATAAACAATGCAGCGTCCCAAACAGGTCCAGGCCATGTTCCATAACCCCAACTGCTCGACGGAATTATTCCGGATATACGACCCAGACTATCCTGATTATCGATATAGTCGTTCATCCATTTCTCATATAATGTGACACCATCGAAACCTGAAAGTCCTAAATCGATGGCGGTATGAGCATCAGCTGTCCAACCATTCTTTTCGCGCTGTGGACAATCAGTCGGAATACTATGCAAATTACTCAGATAAGACTCAACCGATGCATTCCATATCTTATTGAACAATGTGTCAGAACAAGAGAATGTTCCAACAGGAGTTACATCCGTGTGCATGAACAGACCTCTCAAACTCTCACTTGTCAATGCTATAGGTTTAGAACTTTCTATCTCTACATACTGGAATCCATGATAAGTAAATGAAGGCATAAACACCTCCTCTTCACCTGTTCCACGCAAAGTAAAAACATCCATCTGAAATACTTCATCTGGTTTAATAGGGTGATAATAAACATTAATGTTTCCTTGTTCAAGATGACCATTCTCTTTCAACAACTCGCCATGCTTCATCGTTATACGCGTTCCTGCTTCGCCTTTTACTCTCAGACGACAAAGACCTGCAAAATTCTTTGCAAAAGAAAACACATAATTCTTATTGCCAAAAGCAACTACTTTTACAGGTTTCAATTCTTCCGTTATTCGTATACCTGGCATTGTCTGAGCTGTTAAAACAGGAGCCGGAGCTTGAGTAACAGTTGCATTCTGCCATGACGAATCGTCGAATCCGGCTTTATTCCATCCTACTTCTTCCAATCCGGCATCATACTTGTCGCCACTATAAATATCATTATAGGTATAAGGACCAACTGCTGTACGCCAAGTATTATCAGAAGGGATTACTTCTACTGATCCATCATTAAATGTGATCCGCAGTTCGCATAGCATCGAAGGGCGATTGCGCCAACGCGCTTTCTCAAAATCCCATACGGCAACAGATTGCACATTATACCATCCATTACCCAACACGGCTGCAACGGCATTATTCCCATTCTGCAACAGAGATGTTACATCATGAGTTACATAAAGAATACGTTTATCAAAATGCGTATAACCGGGATCCAAATAATTTCTGCCTACCCGTTTTCCATTAATAAACATCTCATAATATCCGGAAGCAGCCACATATAAACGAGCTTCCTTCACCTGCTTATTCAAACTAAAAGCTTTACGCAAAAGAGGTGCCGGTTCGAATTCCATATCGTGACGATCGGTAATCCATTTCCCTGTCCAATCTTGAACACTAAATTTCCCCATTTCAAAACTGGCTGCTTTAGAAGAAGTATAGGCTTTGCCTTTGGCATCATAAACCGTAACATTCCAATAATAGCGAGTATGTGGCTTAAAAACCATACCTGTTACATACGGTTGTAAATTTTCAGGCGAAAGGCCTATCTGAATCACATAATGGGAAGCAACAAAATGTTCTGCTTTACCCGCATATTCCCACGTAAATCGCGGCGACTGAGTATCCAAGCCTATAGGTTCAGACAGAAATTCCGTCTTCAGATTCACCGGTAATATTCCATTGCCTGCATTCTCTCCGAAGCCAAATAGCGGCATACAGAGGAACACAGCTAATACGATTGGTTTTAACCACTTATTCATACTCTTATATTTATTGGTTTTGAATAACATGCACCTCTTCAGGTGCATGAATTATACTTTTTATTTTTCCATCCGTTCCTTTTTCATGACGGATTGTAATCACACCATAAGGTGTAGGGAATGTTCCTTCAACCCATTCCAAATCACCCAGATGAGGCGTAATACTTACAACCTTACAACCAGGTTCCACCATTTGAACGCCTAAAACATACTCGCTCAACCAAGAAGTCGGACCCGAAGCCCAACCATGACACAAACTGTGTCGGTATCCTTTATAGCAGTAGGCTCCATAATCTTTATGAATATCCACCTTTCCTGCAGGGACCAAGTCATCAATACGCGCAGCATTGGGCAACCAGTCCATATTAAAGTCTTCCCAAAAAGTTGTTGCACCCAAATCTAACATAGCTCCCCAAAATTGGCGTATCATATCAAGCGCACCTTTATAATTACCTGCAAGTGCCATAGCACGCAGCATATAATATCCGTAAAATGTTGAGAAACCTTTTGCTCCACCCACTGATAAGAATTTCTGATCAGCCTCCTTCGGATTCATCAAACCGGAAAGGGAAAGCAACGCTGCGGCTTCTTTATTGCCGGGAGCATAAGGCATTATCTTTATTTTTAATAATGCATCCGCTCTTTCTTTAGAGGCTTTCTTCATTTTCTCAGCCATCTGTTTACACTCTGCAGCTAATGCATCATCTCCTAAAACAGTACATAACTCATTGCCGGCATTCATAGCTTCTAGCATCAAAGCCTGCATACCAGCATCAATTGCCACCTTATTTTCACTCGAAGGCCAATCCAAGAAACGACCGCCACCCGACAATTGTTCATGCCCATGTCCATCGGTCTGTTCAAGCAATATCCGAAGTAAACCGGTAAGATAGGATTGCTGTTCTTTCAGATAAGACAGATTACCCTGATAACGATACCAATCTTTTTGTATCAGTATCCACCAAAGCGAATAGGCACTCATCCCACTCATCCACGAAGGAAGTGGAGTAACGTCGCGTGCCAGATCAAGACTCTTTGGAACCACTTCATTGTATCCAAAAACAGTATTTATCGTCATAATTTCGGGATACATATCACCAATCCACACCAAACGGTCGCGCTTGATGCCATCCCACAAATATTCCTGCATATTAAGATGCACAGTATATGCACCTGTCTGCCAAATACGATTCAACTTATCATCATTACAACGGAACGAACCTTTATAAGGGACATCACGAAAAGTAGCGATTGCACGTACTTCCTTCAATTGTAACTCAACCGAATCATCCAGCAAATCAATCCGCACAAAACGGAAACCCGAATTACCCACTTCCTGTACACCTAACCATGGCAAGCAGACAACAAAATCGCGCAAAGCATGGTCATTCGTTGCTCCATTCTTTCCATCAATATCACACATAGCTTCACTGGCTGACTCACCAAAGCGAATACGAATTTTTATAGGATTATGAGATGACGGCATACCCGACACCAATTGCAAACCACCTTGCAATTCTTTTCCAAAATCAAGCAAGATGGCGGGATGCAATTTATCTGTACTCTTCAGTTTACAAATATACTTGTTCTGCAGATCAGTTTGTCCATTTCCCTGACGAAGCAGATTATCGGCACCTGTAATTTGTTCACTATTTTGCTGCCAAACAATACGAGTCGGCGACAAATAAAAGCGAGTCCTGCTGTCCCGCTGTTGGGCATTACCCAACAACAGAGACAGGGATAGCAAAACAAATATGAAAATCAATGATCGTTTCATGGTAGAGAATGAACCTAATTAAAGGTTAAAAGCAACTTTCAATTCATCTAAAGCTTCTTTCGTCATTCCATCCGGAACAAAACCCATACTGCGAGCTGTCAGATAGATCTGTGCAGCTTTAGAAAGAACATCTATTTGGTCAAAAGCTTCCAATACATCAGGTCCTACGGCACAAACGCCATGTTTTTCCCAAAGAACCACATCATATTCGGCTAAACCTTTCACCGTTTCTTCTGCCAAACGTACACTGCTCGGCATACGATAAGGTATAATGCCCAAGCCTTTAGGGCAGAAAGCACGCGTTTCAGGAATCATCGACCAAAGAAGATTGGTGAGTACATCTTTTTCCAAAAATGGTTTATAATGCGACATCGCTACCAAATCAATCGGATGCGTATGAATAACGGCACGATAATTTGATCCTATGCCCAGCAGATAGTTATGCATAGCCAGATGAGACGACAACTCGGAAGTTGGTTTCACTAGATTATCCGCAATGATCTCATAATTTTGACAATCATCAAGAATACGGATAACTGAACCATTTTCCATTGGCCAACGCGCTAAATCACGCATTCTCCGATTTGTACCTTTACAAAAGAAATAGGCTCCTTTCAATTGAGGCAGCTCCATTCCAAAAGATGTTTTCGGACCGATAGCAGGCAACGACTTTATCTCATCATCTACCAATTTAGTTATATTGATTGTAATGTTCCCGCCATTGCGTTCAGCCCAGCCTTTTTGCCAAAGATATCCAGCCACTTCAGCTACTTTGCCGATCTCTTTTGCAAGAGCGGGATGATTTTCTAATATTGACTTCATCATTCTTTAATTTAATCATTTATTTAAATCATGTTGGGAAGTAATAATGACAAAATAAGTATTGCCATACCACAAGCCAACACAGTGATTGTTTGAAAACTGACACCTTTCCATTCCTTCAACATTATTCCCCAGAAATTACTAAAGAGAATATTGAGTGACATCAAGATGCTCCACGAAAAAGCCAGCATCAAAGGAGAATTGGTGAAATAACTTTTTCCCATTCCCAATCCGAAAAACTGCGAATACCAAAGGACACCTGCCAAGGCGCAGAACAAAATATTGCTCACAAGAACATTCTTTGGAACAGACAGATATTCTTTTCCAGAATGGTTTTTTATATTCTGATAGATGCAATAAACAGCATTGGTGATAAAACCTCCGATAGTCACCAGAAGAACGACCGGATTAAGTGCGAACAATTCACTGGCACCTAATTGAATTGCTTTCTGTTTAATAGGTTCACCGCTTTCCAATCCAAGATTGAAACAAGCACTCATCACACCGGCTAGAAGAGCCACAAGCAGACCTTTCGTCAAAGCAAAATCTTTGACTGCTGCCTTCTTCTCTTCATCCGACATGTTTCGCGCACGCAAACTGCCTGCGTAACCAATAACCGCTATACCTGCCAACGTTACACATACGCCAAAGAGTAGCATCAATCCTTCGCCATGGAAAAGATCAGTTCCTCCCAATATGGCAGGGATCAACGTTCCAAATGCAGAACAGGTTCCCAAAGCGATGCTTTGTCCTAAAGCAATACCCAAATAGCGCATACTCAAGCCGAAAGTAAGTCCGCCGATGCCCCAAAGTATACCGTAGATAACAGATCCGGCAGCTCCGCCGGCATTCCACAATTCCGTCAGACTACTTCCTTGAGGAATAGCCAACAGAGCACCCAGAAACGGGAATATCAGCCATGCGAACAAGCCTTGTGCCAGCCAAAAGTTCTCCCAACTCCAACCTTTTATCTTATTGATCGGAACATACGAACTGCTTTGGCCGAAACTGCCGATGGCAATGATTAATAATCCTATTAATATATCCATACAATCAACGCTTGCCGGTTACTTCTGCCTCATACTTCTCAATCTCCGGAATGAAGCTTTCGCCAACCGGAACATCATTTTGCAAGCAGAACATATCCCAAACGGCACCCCAAGGAAGACTCTTGTCTTCTTCCTGCAAAGCCAAACGCTGGAACAGTTTGTCATCAGCTTCGTACTGCTGCAGTTTAGTCGACGGTTCAAGAAGTGCCTGAAGCAATGCTTTTTGTGTTGCACGGCTACCGATCACATAAGCACCAATACGATTGATGGTTGCATCGAAATAATCCAAACCAATATGTACACGACCAAGTGCATTGCAACGAACTATCTCACGAGCCAAATCCAACAAATCATCATTCAGGATAACTACATGGTCACTATCCCAACGGATCGGACGGCTTACATGAAGCATAATCTCCGGTGTAAAGAGCAACAAGGATGAAAGCTTGTCGGCAACGCTCTCCGTCAGATGAAAATGACCGGTATCAAGCGTTACAATCTTTTGATTCTTCACTCCATAACCCAAATAGAAATCGTATGAACCGACTGTATAACTTTCAAGACCGATACCGAACAACTTTGCTTCGATACAGTCTTTCATGTTCTTATAATCCTTAGCAAATATCTCATCTAATGATTTCTCAAGAATCTGACGATATTTCAAGCGACTTGCAGGGACTTCCTTGCTGCCATCATGAATCCAAAGATTCATAATACAAGGATCATTCTGGTATTTGCCCATCTCTTCACTGATCCAACGGCAACGTTTAGTATGCTCGATCCAGAAATTACGGATACCGTCATCAGGATTAGCCAATGTCAAATTGCCACTCTTAGGATGAGAGAATGAAGTACTGTTGAAATCCAGCTTCATACCTTTTTCCTTAGCCCATTGCATCCAGCTCTCGAAATATTTCGGTTCAACTTCATCACGATCAACTTTCTTTCCCTGAAAATCACCATAGATCTCATGCAAATTCAAACGATGCTTGCCCGGAATCATGGAAGCAGCCTTCAAAACATCGGCACGGAGTTCTTCAATCGTGCGTGCACGGCCCGGATAATTTCCTGTTACCTGAATACCGCCCGTCAGCGAACCGCCCTGGTTCTCAAAACCGGTTACATCATCAGCTTGCCAGCAATGCAGTGACAAAGATATCTTTTGCAATTTGTCCATTGCAAGTTTAGTGTCAACACCAAGTGCAGCATAACGCTCTGTAGCTGCATCAAACGATTGTTTGATAATACTTTCTTTTATCATGGAAGTTACATTTTTGAGGTTATAGATAAATAATTCTTATATGCTTCTTCTCCATCATTATTGAGTAATGGAGTGAAAACTGTCGGTGAAACGAATTTGCTGATCAGGCGGCGCATATCCCAACGGTCGGAAACGAGTCCGGCAGCACGTGCCTGCAACATACAGTTACCGATAGCCGTTGCCTCACTCGGACCGGCTACAATCGGCATGTTGATAATGTTTGCCGTAAATGTATTCAGCAAGAAATTCTTTGATCCGCCACCAATCACATGCAAACGATGAATCGGGAATGGCGACATTGTTGTCAGAAGATCCAGCATTTCCTTATAACGGAAAGCCAGGCTTCTAAAAATACAACGGATAAACTCTGCGTCGGAAGCCGGAACTGACTGACCAGACTCCTTGCAATAAGAGATGATAGCCTTTGTCATGCTTATCGGGTTGGCAAACCGGGCATCGTCCGGATTGACTACGCTCTTGAATGCGCATGTTTCATTAGCCATCTTATCAATATCTTTATATGAATAGTCTCTGCCGGCAGCCTTCCATTCTTTGCGGCACTGCTCCAAAAGCCACATACCTGTAATATTTTTCAAGAAACGGGTTGTGCCATCAAGACCACCCTCATTAGTAAAGTTGTTGCGAAATGAATCCTCATTGATGATAGGCTCTTCCGTTTCGATACCCATCAGACTCCACGTACCGCTGCTCAAATAAGCGAAACCAGGGTCAAGCGCAGGAACAGCCGCTACAGCTGAAGCCGTATCATGGCCGGTCACAGCTACCACAGGCACTTTCCCTACTCCCGTTTCTTTAGCCAAAACATCCGTCAATGTTCCAATCACCGTACCCGGCATGACCAGAGGTTCATGCATGATTGTAGTGGGAACGCCTGCTGCTTCCAGCAATTTCTTTTCGAAAGTTTTCGTTCTTGGATTTAATATTTGAGAAGTAGAGGCATCGGTATATTCGCAAACGCGCACGCCTGTAAGCAGATATGAGAGAAGATCCGGCATAAACAGAATCTCATCAGCAGCTCTCAACGGTCCGATATCCTGTTCTTTTGCAGCAAACAACTGGAATAAACTGTTGAAATTCATAATCTGGATGCCTGTCAGTTTGTACACTTCCTCACGCGGCAGCCGCTCAAAATACTTCTCGGGAGCACCCACGGTGTACGGATCGCGATAAGCACGGGGCAATCCCAATATTGTTCCGTCTTTAGAAAGATAACCAAAATCGACTCCCCAGGTATCAATACCGATTGAATCGAGAGCGATATGCTGTTGTGCACAAATGACAAGGCTTTCTTTCAAGCAATCAAATAGTTTGTACACATTCCAGAAGAATTTCCCCTGCATTTCCACCATGGCATTCGGAAACCGGTGTATTTCTGTCATATCGAATTTATCACCTGCTAAAGTACCTAATATTGCACGACCACTAGTCGCACCAATATCAAAAGCTAAAAAGTTATATTTTCTCATGGATAAACATAATTGTTTCAATTATGACACAAAAATATTCAAGTAATTACTATATTTGCTATCGAAAATGATTTTAAACCTTTCAATTATGATATGGAGAAGAATCTTAATGGGCAATTAAAATATTTAACAATCGGTGCTGCAGATGAAGACTGGGGCATTGTTGTAACGACTGTAGGATATCAATTTATTCCGCCTCAAGGTCAATACCCTCTTTTTCCACATCCAGACAAATACAATTTCAAACCCCAGACAGGCCGTGTACTCAATGAATACCAAGTTGTATATATTACCAAAGGAAGCGGCTATTTTGCTTCCAACTCATGCAAACTGCAGAAGATTACAGCAGGCACAATCATCATACTTTTTCCTGGCGAGTGGCATGATTACTATCCCGACAAGGAAACAGGATGGGACGAGCATTGGGTAGGATTCCGGGGTGTTCATATTGACAGACGCGTTGAGAAGCATTTCTTCACTAAAGAGGAACCGTTGCTGCATATAGGAATCAGCGACACAATCGTCAGTCTCTATGACGACATTCTCAAATTTGCCATTCAGGAGAAATCGGGTTATCAGGAGCTTATTTCAAGCATTGTACTTCATATTCTCGGATCGATTTACTACAAAAAAAGGAATAAATCGTTTACAAACACCTACGTTGTCGACAAGATCAACGAAGCACGTATTCTGATGAAGGAGCAGGTCGAGAATCCGGAATCGCCCGAACAAATTGCCTCCCAACTGGGATTAGGTTATTCCTGGTTCCGGCGGATGTTCAAGGAGTACACAGGTGTTTCGCCCGCCCAATATCAGCAGCAGCAACGACTGCTGAAGGCAAAGGAGCTACTTACAGCAAGTAGCCTGAACATTTCTGAAATAGCCTACAGCCTAAAATTCGAGAACGCCGGGCAATTTTCGACTTTCTTCAAAAAGAAAGCGGGTATCACGCCTTCAGAGTTCAGAGAACGGGCACACTAGGTTCATACTGTCATGACACTTTCCCATAAGACTAATATTTCACGAATATGGAAACAAGAAAAATCATTATCATTGGAGCTACTTCCGGCATGGGTTACCGCATTGCACGACTCTATCAGCAGAAGGGATGGCGAGTAGGCATCGCCGGACGCCGCACGGACAAACTGCAAGAACTCGCAGCCCTAGCACCGGAACAAACTTTCTGGCAACAAATAGATATCACACAGGCAGACGCCGAAGACGGACTGTTTGCGTTGGCGCAACAGACAGACGGTATGGACGTCTGTCTGCTCTGCTCGGGCATAGGAAGTTTGAATCTCACGCTCAAACCCGAAATAGAACTGAATACCGTAGCAACAAACGGCGAAGGTTTCACTCGCATGGTCACTGCTGCATATCGCTATTTTGCACAGCATGGTGGAGGACAGCTGGCTGTCATCAGCTCTATTGCCGGAGTCAAAGGCCTTGGCACTGCACCGGCATACTCGGCAACCAAACGTTTCCAAAATACATATATCGACGCTTTGGAGCAACTGGCATGCATGGAAAAACTGCCTATCCGCTTCACTGACATTCGTCCTGGTTTTGTGCAGACGGCACTTCTCAAAGACGACAAGTATCCACTTACGATGGACCCTGATTATGCTGCCCAAAAGATCGTCAAAGCCATCGAACGAAAGAAGCGGCGCGCCATTATCGACTGGCGTTACGCCATTCTGGTCTTCTTTTGGAAACTCATTCCTGCCTGTATTTGGAAGAGGCTTCCTATACATATTTAAAAAGAGAGCCAAACTGGCATCATCATATGATGGAAATTTGTCAGGGGCATCAAAATGGTTCCAGTTCCGTTATTTGCCTCAAAAACTCTGCAGTCATTCAAACTCTCCTCTAATCTAGGGAAGTCGTTCAAAATGTCTTCAGCAGCAATCTTATCATAAGAGGGAATTTTCTCATTCTTCTACTCCGCACGAAGACTATCCACAGGATTGACATTTGCAACATGCCAATTCTGCAATGACACTGTTTTTCTGAAATATAGCAATTCTATCAAAAACGCAAAGTGTCTAAAAATTAGACAACAGTGTCCAATTATTTGACACTTCTTAATGTCTGCCAAACGTCAACTTGCGGTTCATCATATAATTGACCGCACCATAAATGAAGAGGCCCAGGAACTGTGCTAGATAGACATTGACCGACAGGACTTCGACCATCAGCAAAAGACAAAGGAACTGTGCACTATATGCACACCCAAAAGCAATTAGGAAGAGAATTATTTCGCGCCAGAGCCGGCCGCGACCTGAAGAAAATACCCAAAACTTACTCCAACAGAAATTATTGGTTTGCGCAATTACATAGGCCGTAACATTCGAGACCTTGTAATTGCACCCCAATACTTTCATCATAAGCCACACGACTACCGCAATGATCAGGAAATTCAGCGTTCCGATCAGGATAAAGCGGATGATACGTGTGGACTCTTTCAAAACTCATTCATCATTAAAAATTATAACCGACGCGTACTGTGAGATAAGCCTGATCCCAATCCTGTACGGTATTATATTTTGCTTCCAATCCGACTGTAATATCATCGGTAGCATATACCTCGCCTCCCATTCCGATATTGAGACCAAAACGTGTTGAAGTATCATTGTTCAAAACATAATCACGCTTCCAGAACGACATACCTACACCACCTAACGGATAGAAACCGAACATATCGCTCAACTTGAATACATAATGTGCATTCAAATCCAACGCGCATGCACTCAAATTATCACTCTTAGCATAATAGCTTATCGACGGAGCCAAACGAAATTCGTCTGTCACATTGTACCGATAATCCACACCAAAAGTAGCATTATCGGTATCAAAGCCATAACCCACATTCAATCCGAACGACGAATCACCACGCCGTGTCTGGCTAAAAGCACTCAAGCTAACCACTGCCAATGTCAAGATAAGAATCAACTTTTTCATTTTCTTTGTGTATTTAGTTTTAACTCACTGATAAAAATCACTTACTTTGATTTTAACCTATCGCCTGTAGCTTTAACTATATTGCGATAATACTCATCATCATAACCGGGAAAATCAGGATAAGCCGACTGTCCATATCCATTGTCTTTGAAATGGCCATTCTCTTCTTTCTTCACATTCCCGTCCATATATTTCACCATCAAGTATTCGCCCAATTCCTTCCATCGGGCAACAGATTGATTTGCCGTATTCGAACTAAACCAGGTCAAGAAACGGGTTGCTTCTGTCGGATCTTTGGCAAACAAATCCATTGCAGCCTTATCAATTCCCGGAACCGCCTCTTTATAGTTGTTCTCAAGCTCCTGCTGTACCTTGCGAATATCTTTAATCATAAAACTATATTTACTGTACGCCATATTCGCTACCCAGTTATGAATCCAGAAAGCCGATGTCCACGAAAAATGTGTCATATCGCCATTGCCTTCACGATAACATTCAGGCGCATCCGTTACCGAACAATAAACCGGGGTAAACACAGCCATATCGGCATCATCCACGCCAAACCACAAAATTCCACCTACAGCATCGGGCAACCAGTTACGCATTTGGGGAACGATAACAAATCCTGTCTGCTGCGTAGCTATAGCCCGCTCGTGAAGATATTCTTGTCCATCAACTTTATAGTTAAGCGGACGCCAACGATAAGGGACCTTAAAAGGACCGGCTCCCGGATCTTTCGTCATGTCCAAATCAGTACCTTCAAAATGATCACGCATCATATTCTGCACATCCTGTACAGAAAGCAAACGATCTGGCTTGATATAAAGCGGCATCGGACCTTTGCTTACATCGCCTTCGATAAATGGCAGATATTTAGCCATGTCTTTATTATACTTATTGAAGAAGGACCAGACACGTCCTTCGCAACCCCGCAACGAACCATATTCATACGGGCAATAGGCAGCCTGGAAACTAAAATCTTTATCCTTCCCCTTAAAGTATCCTTTCGTACGAGCGAAACTAACAACATCAGGAGCATACATGCAATTGTCATTATCATCAAAAGGAATCTGCTGAATACGCGACTGATTGGCATGACCAGAAATACAGTCGTCGGGAATACGAATTGCTACCCAAACAGCACCTTTGTTGCCAACACCTTTACCAACCATTTCCAAAATCCATGCCTCATTCTTATCGGCGACAGAAAAAGATTCGCCTTCGCTGCAATAACCGTAGTCTTTAACAAGATCGGTCATCACCTTAATAGCTTCGCGAGCAGTCTTGGAACGTTGAAGGCCGATATAAATCAAACTGCCATAATCCATAATGGCTGTTGAATCAGCCAATTCGGCACGGCCGCCGAAGGTCGTTTCTGTAATTGAAACCTGATTTTCATTCATGTTACCAACTACCGAATAGGTATGTGCAACCTGCGGAATCTTGCCAAGTGGTTTATGCGTATCCCATTCTATCACATCAAGCATCGCACCTTTAGGCCAGTCTTTAGCAGGCCAACGATACATCTCACCATACAATGAATGCGAGTCGGCTGCATAGCTGATGATTACCGAACCATCCACCGAAGCTTTCTTTCCTACCAACAAGTTGGTACATGCTATTGCCTCAACGCACGAAAGAGCACACAGGCAGCAAGTCATTAAAATCTGTTTTTTCATTATCTGTTACTGTTTTACATTGAATACAAATTTGTTATTTCTGTAGCCCAAATCGTCTCGTCGGGCGTTTCAAGAATCAAAGGAATATCATCAAATCGCGGATCTTCCATTAACAACTGGAAAGTAGTCATTCCCATAACTCCTTTGCCGATGCTGTCATGACGATCAACATGTGAAGAAAGATCTTTCTTTGAATCATTTATGTGCATGCCACGAAGATAAGAGAAACCTATCACCTCATCAAAATGACGAAAGGTCTCTTCAAAACCTTCCTTTGTGCGAATATCATAGCCGGCAGCCAGTGTATGAGCGGTATCAATACACACACCGACACGTGTTTTATCTTCTACCTTGTCAATAATATAGGCAAGTTGTTCAAATCTGAATCCCAGATTTGAACCCTGACCTGCTGTATTTTCCAATACCGCACAAACGCCGGTTGTCTGAGAAAGAGTCCAATTTATGGAATCTGCAATCCGTGTCAAACAGTCTTCCTCACTGATTTGATTTAGATGACTTCCAGGATGGAAATTCAAACGATCCAAGCCTAATTGTTCGCAGCGCTGCATCTCATCGAGGAAAGCTTCACGTGATTTCTGCAATCCTTCGGCGTCAGGATGACCCAGATTAATCAGATAACTGTCGTGTGGAAGGATATGCTTTACTTCATAGCCAAATTCCTTACAACGGCTTTTGAATAAAGAAATATTTTTTTCATTCAACGGAGCAGACTTCCACTGACGCTGGTTACGAGTAAACAGAGCAAAAGCTTTTGCACCAATAGCATTTGCATTCAGCGGAGCATTTTCCACACCGCCCATTGTACTCACATGCGCTCCTACATATTTCATATCATTAGTTTTTGTTTTCTATTGTTTAACAACAAAACAATCTACTTTGTTGATTTATAAACAAAAAAACAGAAACAAGGATTTCACCCTGCCTCTGTTTTTCCAACTGTTATATATTTAAAAATCTTATTCTTCTCCCAGTTCAGGTACAATAAAATCGACAAAACAGAGCGCAGCCAAAGCCGTTCCATAACGTTTTTCAATTGTGATACCCTCAGTAATAAAATTCAGTTCTCCTAAATAATACTGGCTATATGTTTTTTGATGCAAGTCATTAATAACACGTATCAATCGGGATTCAAGTTCCTCAATACGATAACGTCCACTAACTTCACATACCAAACCTCCCACTTTCTCATCAAAGTTTTCATCTTTGTACATCCATGCGTAAACCACACCGGCAGAGACAAACTCATCCTGTGTACCATGCGATACGGCCATGATTGTTTTCAGTTCAGAACCAAATGGAGGAAGGTCTATTTCATCCATAGTTACAAGACGCGCTGTTGCCGGGATAACCGACGAGTACGTCATAATATTGAAATCTGAGATGCCGGCATCATAAAGTGCCATGTGATAAGAACCGGCATGCTTCTCCAAATCAGAATCACCGCTGCCCTTTGTTATAAAAAAGGTGTTTGGAATCAAATTTCCAACTTTCTTTGCCATCTACGAATATCTTTTACTTGATTAATAATTGAAGGCACAAAAATAGAAACTTCTTCTGAATTATTCTTACAATTTGGAGAATAAATTTATTACGTCAAAAATTCATATAGAGAATCGGAGTCGTCTCTGCTTTTTTTATACTTTTGCAAACATAAGACAGAATATACGCAATAATGAAAAGTAAGAGTTTAGTTTCTATCGACCAATGTTCCAAAGAGGACATTCTTCGCATTCTGGACAACGCCCGCAAGTTCGAGGCCAATCCCAACCGCAAAGTGTTGGAAGGAAAAGTAGCTGCCACGCTATTCTTCGAGCCATCGACCCGTACACGTTTGAGTTTCGAAACAGCAGTCAATCGTCTTGGCGGACGAATCATCGGTTTTTCTGATGCGGCAACAACCAGTTCTTCCAAAGGTGAAACACTGAAAGACACGATTCTAATGGTAAGCAACTATGCCGACCTGATTATCATGAGACATTATTTGGAAGGTGCTGCTCGTTATGCATCCGAGGTAACAAATGTTCCAATTATCAATGCCGGAGATGGGGCTAATCAACATCCTTCGCAAACTATGCTTGATTTGTATTCCATACAAAAAACGCAAGGACGACTAACAGATCTCACCATCACTATGGTTGGCGACTTAAAATATGGACGAACCGTTCATTCACTGATTGTCGGCATGTCACATTTCAATCCAACATTCAAATTTGTTGCACCTAGAGAATTACAAATGCCTGATGAGCAAAAGAACTTCTGCGATAAGCACGGCATCAAATATGAAGAATACACAGAGTTTACGGAAGATATCATCAATAATACCGACATTCTGTATATGACTCGTGTACAACGCGAACGTTTTACTGATATGGAAGAATATGAACGCGTCAAGAATGTATATATACTAAAGAACGATATGCTTAAAAACAGTCGTGAAAACTTAAGAATCATGCATCCGCTGCCACGTGTCAATGAAATCGCATATGATGTGGATGACAATCCAAAGGCTTATTACATACAACAAGCTCATAACGGACTCTTTGCGCGTCAAGCAATCATCTGTGATGTGCTTAATATTCCTGTCGAAGGCTGATCATATAGACTTTACAAGTTTATATGATTAATCTATTATCCTATTATCAACTATTGTAAATTATAAAGTCATGTCTATAGAAAAGAAAAAAGAATTGCAAGTCGCCGCCATAGAAAACGGCACGGCAATAGACCATATTCCTCCATCGCAACTATTCAGAGTTGCTAAAATGCTTGAGTTAGAGAAAATGCCTAATACAATAACGATTGGAAACAATCTTCTCAGCGAAAAAATGGGAACCAAAGGTATGATCAAAATCTCAGACAAATATTTCGAAGAAGACGAACTCAATCGTATTGCCTTGATTGCTCCACATGTAGTGCTCAATATCATCAAAGATTACGAAGTAGTTGAAAAAAGAACGGTTGTACTCCCTGACGAAATTGTAGGTTTGGTAAAATGTAATAATCCCAAATGTATCACCAACAACGAACCAATGCCTTCACGCTTTGAGGTAATTGATAAAGAAAAGGGAACGCTCAAATGTCATTATTGCGAACGAAAGATAAATAAAGAAGATATCATTATCAAAGAAAAATGAAACAAGACTGGAAACCGGGAACCATGATTTATCCTCTTCCTGCAGTAATGATCAGTTGTGGTTCAGAGCCATCCGAATACAATATCATAACTGTTGCGTGGGTTGGTACGCTTTGTACCAATCCACCAATGTGTTATATATCTGTGCGTCCAGAAAGATTTTCCTATCCCATATTAAAAAAGAACATGGAATATGTAATCAATCTGACTACGCGAGATATGGCCTTTGCTACTGACTGGTGTGGCGTAAATTCGGGAAAGGATCATCACAAATTCGAAGAAATGAAACTCACGCCGGGAAAAGCTTCTATTGTCAATGCTCCGATTATAGAAGAATCCCCTTTATGCATCGAATGTCGTGTAAAGGAAGTCATTGCATTAGGAAGTCACGACATGTTCATTTCTGATGTAGTCAATATTCTTGCTGACGACAAATATATCAATTCGGATACTAAAGCGTTCGATCTGCAAAAAGCAAATCTGATTGCTTATTCGCATGGTAAGTATTACACACTTGGCGATTTGATCGGCAAATTTGGATGGTCTGTCAAAAAGGAAAGATAAGATGCTATGAAGAAATTCGGAGTACTACTATTGCTAATTTCATTTTGTATGCCAATACAATCCCAAAAACTCATTCAGTTTAAGGAGAAGACATTCATGTGGGGAGCAAAAGTAGGCTTTACGTCTTCATTTCCAATTGTCACTTCGCTGACAATAAACGATGTCGAAGCCGAAAATATTCGCATGCAATACAAGGTAGGATATGAGGCAGCGACTTTCGCACGTATCAATATTTACAAATTTTTCTTACAACCAAGTTTTCTCTGGCGGCACTACGAAAATGAGATTCATTTTGATCTTTCTAACAATGCCAATACAACATTGGACCAATCATATGATGCTATTACACAAGGTGAAAATCAAATCACTTACAATTCTTCCTCTATTGATTTCCCGTTTCTTATTGGATTCTATGCAGTAAAAGAAGCACCTTATACTCTTAGTTTAATGATCGGACCTAACGTACAATACATTTATAAGAAGAACTATTCAACTTATTTCACCGATTCTCCTCTTGCATACGTAGATGACAATACACCTATAAATGTGGATATTGCGACAGGAACCAGCGTCAGCATCGGACGTTTGTTCTTTGATTTCAAATATGAATTCGGAATCAATCAAATAAAGTCTAAATTTACAGGAAAGAACGAACAAACCTCAACAACCAACCATGTTATATTAAAAAGACGGACCAACGCAATGAGTTTTTCTCTAGGTTTCGTATTTTAAGAAACAATCATTCCAAATGGAATGTCTTCATCTTATTATATAGCGTTTTTCTATCTACCCCTAATAACTGCGCTGCTTTGGTTTTGTTATTTCCACTCTCATGCAAAGCTTTAATAATCAAGTCACGTTCATACGTTTCATTTTTCAAATGAATATTAACAGGAGCTGAGTGATCTTCAGTTAGTTCCTCTGGTAATTCATTCCGTGTAATGTAACGTTCTGTTGCCAGTAATGTCGCGTACTTAATAGCGTTCTTCATTTGCCGCAAGTTACCAGGCCATGAATAAGATTCAAAAATGTTGACAGTTTCATTATCAAAACCTATAACATTTTTCTGCAATTCTTTATTTGCCTGTTCCAAAAAACCATTTGCGAAAATCATCAAATCCTCTTTCCGATCTTTCAAATCAGGAATACGAATCGTGAACTCATTGATACGATGATACAAGTCTTCCCTAAACTCACCTCTATCAATGGCCATACGCAAGTTTTCGTTGGTTGCAGTAATCAATCGCACATCTATAGAAATCTCCTGATTACTGCCAATGGGCTTGATAGTACGTTCTTGTAAAGCACGCAGCAACTGCACTTGTACTTCATATGACAGATTACCAATCTCATCCAAAAAGATCGTACCACCTTTAGCTGCCACAAATGCACCTTCTTTATTATCAATGGCACCAGTAAATGAGCCTTTGATGTGTCCAAAGAATTCCGAAGCTGCCAAATCCTTTGATATAGCGCCACAATCGACTGCAACAAACGGAGCCTTACGCCTACTGCTCTGCTCATGAATTCGACGGGCCACATATTCTTTACCTGTTCCACTTGACCCGATAATCAACACCGACATATCTGTCGGTGCAACAAGACGCACATGATCATACAAGATATGAGCAGCCTGACTCTGACCTTCTATATAAGAACTACTAACGTTACTATTCGTATTTTGTTTCGGCTGTTTTTCTGGTTTCCTTCCCTTAATGACATCTTGTATTTTCACAAACAATTCCTCAGGGTTCAATGGCTTTGAAATATAATCAGAGGCACCAAGTTTCATTGCTTGTACAGCCGTTTGAATATCTGCGTAACTTGTCATCATTATAAACGGCAAAGAAGAGAATTTTTCTTTCGCCCATTTAAGCAAATCAATGCCATTCCCATCCGGCAGACGCAAATCCGACAAGACGAGATCATATGTTCCGTTTTCTATTTTGATCTTAGCTTCAGAAACAGATGAAGTGGTTGTTACTTCAAAGCCTTTCTTTCCAAGCCAGGTCTTCAACATTAACGAAAACGTTATATCATCTTCAATTATCAGTATTGAAAACATTCCATCCTTTTTAATTCCGGATGCAAAGATAAGGAAAATAGTGAACGACCCTTCAAAAATACATGAAAGAAGTACGATAAAACAAAAAGAGTACCCCGGTCCAGGTACTCTTTTTATTTTTTGCAGACTTAAAAAATAATTGTATAAACGGTTATAATATGTAGAAACTCTACTTACTTTTTTGTTTTCTGTTAAGTAAAGTACGAAAATCGTGCCAAAACAATTATTTTTGGAATCATTCAATCATAAAGTGCTCAATTGGAAGAGATAACATTGAAATAATATTTTCATTAAACTTATTACCTGTGTGGTACAAATGCGGAAAAACAAGTCACACATGGGGAATTATTCCACAACTATTTCTACAATTTAAGTTTTGCCTGTTCCACAATCTCCATTGCTTGAGAGATAACATCAGTCATTAATCTCTGCCATCCGCTATCGGTCAATGCATCGTCATTTATTTCCAACATACGCAACTGAGCAATCACATTTTTTGCTCCAAGCATAGAAAACAAAGGAAGAAGTTTATGCGCCACTTTAGAAGCCTGAGATCTGTCGTTTTTATCCAATGCTTCCTGCAAAAGGTCAATGCTTTTGCTTGTCTCGTCAGTAAATGTACGAACGATTGATGCAGAAGCCTCTTTATCTTCTCCGGCAAAAGCAGTAAGCGAATTGAAATTAAATTCAACTGCTTTCTCCGGTGAGAAATCGGTTATAAGCAATTGATTTAATAAAGTAATTAATTGTTTTGCTGAAAATGGCTTATTCAAAAAGCCTGTAAATCCGGCATCTGTATAATGCGTATGTTCCTTTTCAACACTGGCAGATAAAGCTATAACCGGAATGTTGTCAGTACCGTTTATTCCAGAAGAACGAACAGCCTTAAGCAATTGATATCCATCCATTCCAGGCATCTGAATATCCGTGATAACAGCATCAAAAACTGTTTTCTTCAAATAATCGAGCACAGCATTCGAATCGGTACAGCATGATACTTCAACATGATTGCGTTTGAGCAGTTCTTCAGTCATTGCCAACTGCAATGGGTCATCGTCAACCAACAGACAATGAACATCTTTACCTGCAAAAACAGCCTTTTCTGCTTCCTCTTCTTTTGCTGTATCTGGTAATATTTGATCATTCGAAAGTTTCAATGGAAGAACTATCGTAAAATCGCTTCCTTTTCCAGGTATACTATGCAAAGTGAGTCTTCCACCCATTAATTCAATTAATTTGCGTGTAATAGAAAGCCCCAAACCAAAGCCCTCTTTCTTCTCAGTTCCTACCAGGCGAGTGAATTCTCCGAATATTTTTTCTTGTTCGACTTCAGGAATTCCAGGTCCGGTATCGCTCACTGTAACCACTAAATTATAGTCTTCGCCCAAAAGACATTTGACAAAGAGAACCACACGGCCTTCAGATGTAAATTTTATAGCATTTGACAACAGATTACCAACAACTTGACGTATACGCTGTGCATCACCTAAAAAAACTTTATCCATCTGTTCTTCTTTCAGGTTCATGATAAAATTCAAATTTTTAGCTTCTGCCAATGGCAGGAAACTATCATAAATCTGATTAAACAAATCTTTGGCATTAAATGGATCAGATTCAATATTCATCTGTCCTGATTCCAAACGATGGAAATCGAGCAGGTCATTGACTAATGATAAAATATGATTAGCCGACCCTGTCATATTTTCCAAATAATAACTCGACTTTTCATCGGGATTCTGATGCTTCAATAAATCAATGTATCCAATAATAGATGAAAGCGGAGCACGAATATCATGACTAATAGTCAACATTAGCTTTTCTCGTTTGAAAAGCAAATCTTCAGCATACTGCTTTGCTTTCTCCAACTGCTTTCGATAATATTGACTGCGTGATACGTCATGCATAATCATAATAATAAAAATAATTACCACGACAAGAGCTACAGAAGCAATACCTCCGATAAGTATAGCCGTCTCATTAAGAATCTTCTGTTTACTCTTCACTTTTTCAAGCGAAGTAGTCATTTCCTCCTCCTCTATGCTTCTTAACATCTGATTGATTCGGTTTGTAATTATAGTATTGCTATAGCGCAATTTTGAAGCTCTTTCCTGTAATTCAGTTGTCAAAGCCTTATGTTGTCCAACGATACTATCCTGCAAACTCCTCAAAACAGTAACTATTGTCTCTGTCGGATGATAAGGATTTACCAACGTATCCGTAACCGTCTGCCTTGACGTATTTACATTCATCACCACTGATGTATCATGTGCCTCATCTTCCTTCGGTGGCGAGAACACATCTGCGAGACGACGCAAGAAACTACGTCGTTGATTAAATTTCTTCATCAAAGGTTTTGAATATACAGTATCGCGATGCACTATTACTTTCCTCTTGACATTCAGTTCTCTTGAACGTTCAATGGTATCCTGATGAGCTATTACACGCTCAAAATTTCGTGAATAAATATGTTCGGAATTGATTTCTCGCCATGTACTGACTAATAGACGTGTATTTTCACGTTTTTGTTCCATCAAGTATTTTATTCTCTTTATTTTTGAACGCATCTTCTTGTCGTTGAACAATGTGCGCAGCGTATCCATATTGCGTTCAGCCTTATTCAAAGCTATATCATAAGGTTGTGGTAAAGTATCCGCTTGCTGTGTACTGACGAGTTGCCCCAAAGCCTCACTCTCATAAACAAGCGAGAGCGTATTCGTCACCAAATATAACTTCTTACGCGAGCGGCTGTCCGGTTCTTCATAACCACCGGCAATCTGTTTAATGATATTATAAACATACACAGCCGAACTCGCTGTGACGACAATCAACAGTAAATAGCCTATGATGACTTTCAGTCTAATATGTCCGTTCTGGTCACTCATCAATCATCTTTATCGTAGGCAATCTTCCATTGATCCAGCATTTTAAAATCTTCCTTCTTTAATCCGACTTTCCAGAATGGAACAGGTTCGTCATGATCGCCCAGATACATGCGATCGGCTACTCTGAAAGCGCGATTAGTCAATGCTAACGAAGGCATAGACACATCTGTTCGAACACTGGCTATGTCCAGCATCGTATGAAACACACTATTCGTACTTACCGGATAAAGCTGATGATCAAGAGCTGTATCATATTTTTCCGGGAATGTAGTACGGAACGAATTCGAAAACCATATAATATAAGGTATATGTAACTGATAATAAGTAGGCACAGGCGAAGCATGCAAATAACGTTCGCGAGCATCATCAAAGATATCTTCTCCGTGATCACTCAGATAAAGCATCGAAGCACAAGCGTTAGTCTTATCAAGCATAGCAATAATTTGTGACAAGACGTAATCAGTATAATTAATCGAGTTATCGTAAGCATTATGAAGTTGTTTCTTATAAGAAACGCGAATGCCTTCCACCTTATCGGGCATATAAAATTTAAAATCTTTCGGATAACGTTCGCTGTACTTAAAATGAGAACCATAAGTATGCAGGACAATAAACATATTCTCATTCGTACTATTTATCTCTTTCTGCAAAAAAGGCAACACTGCACCATCATGTAAAGAAGTAAAATATCCCGTATTGTATTGGCTCATATCAATGAACTTATCTGCTTCGTGATAATAGGATTGTATCATCAACGACGTCAGTTTCTGATTTGCTATGACCAAAGTATGGAAACCTGCCTCCTTAAAAGCAGTCACAATACTCTTTTCATTATAGATGACACCATAGTTTTCAGCGCTTGCAGCTGAAAGTATGATTGGTACACTCTTATACGTATTATTTGACTGCGTAATCACATCTCTGAAATACACCAGCCCATCCAATTTTTGTAAACGAGGTGTTGTAGGGCGACCATATCCATACAAACTCCATTCCATAGCTCGAGAAGTTTCGCCTACAACAAGAACATAAATTTCGCGCTTACCATATGCCTGATCTGTTCTCTTTGAATTAAACATGAAATGAGCAGAAGTCACAGGATATTGCTTGTTTTTCTTAGCCTTATGAATAGCAAAATAAAGATTATAAAAAGCATTTACAGGATAAACATCATTCTTTAATGAGAAACGATAATCTTGCAAAGGAGACATTAAGCAAAGAACTACGCCTATCAAGAACGTCCACAAGCTAACAAATGCCATTTTTTTACAGAAACGACCCGACAATTTATCTTTCAATCGAATAGAGCGAATTGCCAGCCATAACGTCGGAAGAGTATAAAATACAAATACACATGCGATAATCAATCCTATATTTTCTAACAACTCACTAGCCTCCGACGCATCAGAACTAGTCAGATTCAAATACATATCAACAGCAATCACAGACTGACCAAAAAGCTTCAGCAAAACTAACTGTCCACCATCCAATATAACTTTGGGAAGCAAACAAAGCACGATAATTCCGGGTTTACGAGTAATCAGCAATAAAGCACACCAAAAAGCCCAAGGCAGCAGCAATGAACCGATAGCAGCTGTAATAGGCTGAGGATCTGTCACAAACAATACTACATTTGGTATCATAAACAAAATTCCAAACAAAAAGTAAAGATGTGTCTGTGACGACAACCAACGGATGATGTTTGCAAACATTTTCATTAATCCAATCACAATTAAATTTCCAACAACTTCAAATTTATCATTCTCTCCTAAGTAAAAAGTAGATTTTGCAAAATTAGCGCTTATCTATTAGATTAATGCAAACAACAGGCACAAAAAAAGTTATCAAAGTTTCCGCAAATCGAATTAATAGGACGTCGTATCATCACATCCGAATATATTTCCAGATTCATCCGAATGTTTTCCCAGATTCATTCGAAAGCGGGAAGTGTTTCATTCGAAAGAAAAAAAATTATATTCGAATGAAATGGTTCGCGCATTCGAATGTTTTTTTTAACACTTTTAAATAAGCACTTTTACTTCTCCTTCTTGCAAAAACGTTATTTTTGCGATTTAAACTCAATTGATAAATCTATTTCTATCAAAAAAAGGAGGATAGCAATGGCCACTGAAAACGATACAGATACGTCAGTTTACAGAGAAAAATATTTTACTGATATCTATAAAAATATTCCTGTTGCTGAAGCTTTATTTGATTTAAAGGGTAATTTGATTGATATGAACGATGCTTTCATTGAGACATTCAACCTTTTTTCTGATGAAGACAAGTATCATTACAACCTTTTTAAGGATGCCAATATTCCAAACGAACTACAAGATCCTATTTTAAGCAATCGCAAATATTCATTCCGTTTGAAGTATTCTTTTGAAAAAACAGGATTCAAACATACACTTAGGAAAGATTTAGCTGACATGAATTTTCGAACTGTCAAACTTTTTAATTCCAAGGAAGAATGCGATGGATTTCTACTTGTCTGTATTGAAGAAACTAGTTTATTGAATGCTTTGAATCGGGTACAAGATTTTAATAATATTTTCTCTCTTGTTTCAAAACTAGGGAAAATAGGATATATAAAATACAATTTTGTCAGTGAAACAGGATATGCCAGTAATCAATGGTTCAACAACATAGGCGAAAGTGAAGATACTCCTTTAAAAAATATTTTTGGCGTATTCAATGCAGTAAATCCAGAAGACAGACCTCTTCTGAATGAAAAAATTGAAAAAATAAAAAATGGTATAAAAAACGAACTTTCCATTCAATATCAAGTACAAATTCCAAATGAATCAAATAAATGGAAATGGATTCATGCTAAATATTTTACTACCACTTATTCACCACAAGATAAAATAGTTGAAATTATTGGCATAAACTACGATATTACCAATTTTAAGGAAGCTATCGATGCCCGTGAAAAAGCCGAATTATCAAATAAACTGAAGTCAGCTTTTTTGGCTAACATGTCGCACGAAATACGGACTCCTCTTAATGCTATTGTAGGATTTTCAGAGTTGCTGCAAACATCTGACAACGAAAAAGACAAAGCGGAATTCATTAATATAATCAATAAAAATAACGATTTACTTCTTCATTTGATCAATGATATTCTAAATCTATCAAAAATAGAATCCGGATTTGTTGAAATACAAGTAAAAAAGTTTGATTTAAGTACGCTTTTTAATGAAATATTTGCAACTCAAAAATTTAGATGCACTAATCCTGATATAGAATTTAGAGGTAATAATCCATATAAAAGCTGCATAATCAATTACGATAGAGATCGTTTGACAGAAGTTTGGACTAACTACATATCCAACGCACTTAAATACACATCTCATGGACATATTCTCATGGGATACGAATACGTTAACAAAGGAATCAAGATTTATGTTGAAGATACTGGAAAAGGAATTCCCGCCGAAAAACAACACATGCTGTTTCAAAGATTTGAAAAACTAGGATCTTTCGTCCAAGGCTCCGGATTGGGTCTAGCTATATGTAAGGCTATTATAGAAGCTTCAAACGGCAATGTTGGACTGAAAAGTGCAGATGGCGAAGGTTCAACCTTTTGGGCCTGGATCCCTTGCGAAGTTCAAATCACTCAATAATATTACATGGAAACCATGCCCAGAAGACTGATCCTACATCTTTTTTAGATTTAAAACCGATCTTTCCATTGCTGGCTTCAACAATTGCTTTGCAGATCGATAATCCCAAACTCGTTCCTTGAGCAAAGCTATTTAACTTTTCAAAACGATCAAAGACTCTATATTGCTTTTCTTTTTCGATGCCAATGCCCGTGTCTTCAACATAAATACGAATGCCATTATTCATATATTCATATCCCATAATAATATGGCCTTTACTAGTACATTTAATAGAATTAGTTACGAAATTATTGATCACCTGCATCAAACGATTCCGATCCAACTCTACGATACATGATGGAAATGGATTGCGCTCTTGAAAATCCACATCCGGATTATTACAACGCTGTTTCAATGCCATGTAAGTTTTGTCGAATGCAACTGAAAAATCAAAGACTTCCTTCTTTAATTCAATCATACCTGATTCAATCTTCGAAAGATCTAAGACATCATTAATTAACCTAAGAAGCAATTCATTATTCATTTGGATAATACGAACATATTCTTCTCGTTCGTCAGCATTCTCTGCTTCTTGCAGTAATTGCGAAAATCCCACAATAGCATTAAGAGGAGTCCGTATTTCGTGCGACATGTTAGCCAAAAAAGCAGATTTCAATTTATCAGCCTTTTCCGCCTCATCTCTAGCTTTTTCAAGTTCTTCCAGCATGGCTCCAGTGGTAATATCCCAAGCAATAGTAATAAGTAAATTTTTTCCATCGTTAATCGTCAAGGTCGATCGTGAATAATGCCATACTTTTATGTTTTCATTATCAATCTCCTGACTAGTATAAAATCCTTTTTCAATAGCCTTCCGATCATCATCTTGCATAATGGACGCTTTCTCAGGGAAAAGCTCAAAATCCGTTTTTCCAATTATTTCGGTACTGCATTTATCATAAATATCTTCAAAACGCTTATTCACCATAAGGTATCGCAAATCATTATCGATATCTTTAATAGTCAATGAGCAATACAATTTATTAATGATCGCATTCATTAATTCATTGCTCGACAATAATTTATCATTTAGATTATGCCAAAGAGTTGTGTCTAACCGATATCCGGTATACTGAATACATTTTCCTTCTTTATTAAATTTAAAAGGAATTCCAACTACCATTGCATATCTCCACGGAGAGATGGATTGGTAACGGTATTTCACTTCAATCCTAAACGATTCATTCTCGCCAGATAAAACCTTGTTCATAATTTGAACAGCCTTTTCCTGCATATCTGGATGTACTAAATGATAAAACTCTTGAAGCTTTACCGGACGTGCATCTGCATATTCATCTTTATAAGGCATACTAATCACATCCGTTCCACTGTCATACTCCCATGGCATCAACTGACTGCTTTTTATAGCCAAATCCATCTTGAGCTTATATTCTTCTAACGTTTTCTGATATTTCACTTGCTCAGAGATGTCAACATAAGTAGAAATAATGGATGACAAATTACCTTCGATATCTCTAATAGGAAATACACGAGCTTGAACATACATTACTTCATTGCGGCTTGTTTTAAAAAAAAGATCTTTTGAATCTTTACACAAATCATATTGCAAAATACCTGAATAAGGTTGCATATTCTGCTGATCAATTTTACCTTTCAAAACCGTGTCATCATATATAGAAAACCTTGATAAAATGAATGCATCTTTATCATCTATACCAAAGATATCACAATCAGCTCGATTAAGATCAACAATAATTCCATCTTTATCATAATACTCCAATCCAACTACTGTATTTTCAAAAAGCGTAATGTATCGTTCGGATTCAAGTTTGACTTTATTCTTTTCTTTGCGAATTTTTCTTTTAAGAATATATACAATCGATAAGGAAAAGAACACTACTCCTATCATAATTCCAACAATAATATACAACATGTGAATCTGCTTGTCACTTGATTTGTAAGCAAACCACTTGTTATAAAGCATATCGTATGTACCATTTGATTTGAGTTTAAAAAAGGCTTGACTAATCTCCTTCAACAATTCTTCATTTTGACTGGCGAAACAGTATTCCACAGGTTGAAGACCAATATCAAATATGTCTAAATTATTATAACTGGATTTTAATATAATAGTGCGAGCTGTTGCGTTATCACATAATGCAATATCACCCGTGCCCTCAGCCAATATTTTCAAGCCTTCTTCTAATGTTTGGGTTTGAATTATATTTACTTTGAAGCCTGACTGTTTCAATAACTCATTTGCAAAATCTCCATCTTCAACAATAATCCGTTTATTTTGTAAGTCTTTGAACTGCTTTACGCGTGTTCCTTTACGACAAACGGCATTATAACAAACATAGCTATGAACGACACCAAATTTAAATCTTTTAGCTCTTTCTTTTGAATAGAGCATTGCTGGAACTAAATCAATTTTACCATCTTCAAGTTCCTGTAAAATAGTAGGCCAATCATCCAAAGTCAAATCATAAGGCATTTTCAACTCTTTCATGATAGCCCGAATCAATTCCACATTAAATCCATCGGCTTCACCTTTTTCGTTGATGAATTCATAAGGTGGATATGCCCAATCTCCTTTGATAATCAATTTTTGTCCATGATAATTTCCCGCAAAAGAAGAAACAATACTTAACAAGATCGCAAGTATTACAAATATGTATCCCCTATGAACATAATGCATAAATCAGCTTAATAAAATTAAACCATCAAACACATTGAAACTTTAGATCACCCAGTATTCAATTTCTGCAAAGATATAAAATTAATGATTCGCAGTTACTTCCTGTTTCATTAAAATAATGGATGCTCCACTTTCTCGTTCAAAAGAGCTAGATCAACCACTTCCTTAATATCGTCGATATAATGAAATACCAAACCCTTAAGATAATTTTGATTTATCTCATCTATATCTTTTTTATTCTCTTTGCACAATATTAGTTCCTTAATACCTGCTCTTTTGGCAGCTAATATTTTTTCTTTTATTCCACCAACAGGTAGTACTTTTCCTCGCAATGTAATCTCGCCCGTCATAGCAAGATTCTTTTTTACCTTACGCTGAGTAAAAGATGAAACCAATGAAGTAACCATTGTAACGCCAGCACTTGGACCATCTTTTGGAATAGCACCCTCGGGCACATGAATATGAACATTCCAATTCTCAAACATTTCTTCAGGAATATCAAAAAGCGATGCATGCGAATGAATATATTCAAGAGCCAACATAGCCGATTCTTTCATTACATCACCCAAATTACCGGTCATCGTCAATTTTGCTCCTTTGCCTTTACTCAAGCTCGATTCAACAAACAATATCTCACCACCCACTGCTGTCCATGCCAAGCCTGTAACTACTCCAGGATAACCATTGCCTTGATATTTATCGCGCGTATATTCAATAGCTCCCAAATATTCATGCAAATCTTCCGGCATCATCTGAGCGGGAACACTAACATCCGAAGCAACCTTTCTAGCCAACCTCCTCATAATCTTGGCAATCTTTTTATCTAACTCGCGTACTCCACTTTCGCGTGTATAAGATTCAATAATAGCTTCCAATGTCTTTTTGGGAAACTTTACGGTCTTCTTTGGAATACCATTTGTTTCCATTTCTTTTGGAATCAAATGACGTGCGGCAATCTCCACCTTTTCTTCCATAATATATCCGCTTACCTCGATCAACTCCATTCGATCCAAAAGTGGCTGAGAAATTGTATTCAAATTATTAGCTGTAGCAATAAACAATACTTTACTCAAGTCATAATCGATATCCAAATAATTGTCATGGAATGCATTATTCTGCTCCGGATCAAGCACTTCCAATAATGCAGAAGCTGGATCTCCATGAAAATCATTAGATACTTTGTCTATTTCATCCAATACAAATACCGGATTTGATGTACCAGATTTTTGTATCGACTGCAAGATTCGCCCACACATAGCGCCAATATAAGTCCGCCGGTGACCACGAATTTCCGCTTCATCATGCATACCACCCAACGATATGCGCACATATTTACGATGTAATGCTTCAGCAATTGATTTTCCTAAAGAAGTCTTTCCTACGCCAGGAGGGCCATAAAGACAAATTATCGGCGACTTCATATCTCCCTTAAGCTTCAAAACGGCAAGGTGCTCAATGATACGCTCTTTGACTTTCTCCAAACCAAAATGGTCACGATCAAGAATTTTTTGAGCATGAGGAAGATTAAAATTATCTTTGCTATATTCTTCCCAAGGCAGATTAACAATAGTCTGAACATATTGCATCTGTATAGAATAATCTGGTGATTGTGGATGAATACGTTCCAGCTTATTTAACTCTTTTTCAAATACATCAGCAACTGCTTTAGACCATTTTTTCTTTGCAGACTTCTCACGTAGCTCTTTTATTTCTATTTCATTGATATTACCACCTAGCTCTTCTTGTATTGTCTTGATTTGCTGTTGCAAAAAATATTCTTTTTGCTGCTGGTTTATATCTTCATGCGTTTTCATTTGAATCGAAGCCTTAAGTTCAATCAACTGATACTCGCGATTCAAAATAAACATTAAACGGTAAGCTCGATCCCGCAAATCATCAATCAACAAAAGATCTTCTTTTTCAGAGGGACCACACGGAACATTGGCACATGAGAAGTTAACCAAATAAAATGCATTCTTATTGTTTTTGATAGAAAAAATCACTTCGCGAGGAGGCTCTCCTGATGCACTTAGCATCTTTATAGTCAGATCTTTAATCGTCGAAATAAGAGCCTCAAATTCACGATCACTCTTCTCCGGCTTTAAATCTTCCAAAAGAGTAATTTTACCAGTTAAGAAAGGTTCACTTTCTGTCAATCCATCTAATCTGAAACGCTTCTTTCCCTGCAAAATAACACTGGTATTACCATCTGGCATTTCCAAAACGCGAATAATATCAGCAACAACACCTGCCGTATATAAATCTTCATAACTAGGGTCCTCCGTGCTTTCATCTTTCTGGCAGACAACCCCAATCATTATTTTCTTATGTGTGGCTTCCTTAACCAAACGCATAGATTTTGTACGCCCAATCATTACGGGTATCGCTACCCCCGGAAATAAAACCATATTGCGTAGAGGCAAGATAGGTAATTCATCCCCAAGATTTTCTATTCCTTCAGAAAAGTCTTCATCAACATCACATTCGGTCAATATAGGCATAACAATTCCTATATTCTCATCCATCTCACTATAAGACTCTTCCACTAATATTTCGTTCTTATTTTTTCTCATATCTATAAAACAACTGTCATCACAATAAACGGGACAAAGTTACAATTTTTAAACCCATTCTGACTATATTTGCAAACACATTTTATAATTATGTCAAATACATATTTCAAATTCAAACAATTTACCATCAGACACGACAAATGTGCCATGAAAGTCGGGACTGATGGCGTTCTTCTTGGTGCATGGACACAAACAAAGAACTGCAAGAATATCTTAGACGTTGGGACAGGAAGTGGACTTATTGCTCTAATGCTGGCCCAAAAAAGTGACGCCATTATCGACGCCATTGATATTGATGCTGATGCTTGTCTTCAAGCCACTGAAAATGTAAGACTATCACCTTTTTCACAACAAATAAATGTATATCACAAAGCTTTCTCTGAATATTCAACTGATTGCAACAAATGCTATGATCTGATTGTTTCCAACCCTCCTTTCTTCATTGATTCACTCAAATGCCCCGACAAACAGCGAAGTACAGCTCGTCATTCAGAGTCATTACTTACAACAGATTTAATCAGAAGCTACTATCATATTCTTGCTCCCGAAGGGCGTGTTAATTTAATACTTCCGTACGAACAATTAGGCTCCATTTTAAAAGTAGCATCCGACTGTAAACTTTATCCATGCCGACGCACAGACGTCATTCCGCATCCAGATGCAATACCTAAAAGATTTCTCATAGAACTTTCACCCATATATCAGACTCCCGTAAACGACAGCTTGATAATCGAATATGAGCATAACAACTATACAGAAGCATACAAAACACTCACACGTGATTTCTATTTAAAAATGTGAGGAAACTCTTTATTAAAGAAATTTGAAATATCATCGAAAAGATTCAATACATCATCCGAGAACGAAACACTTTCAGGAGTAAACACATGCAATGATTTCGGAATCACAGTTACATCTATGCGACTATCAACCATAACTGGCTCTCCATCCAAATGCATTACCCCTGCTTTCTGACGAATGATTGAAACTGATTGTCCTTTAAATGTTTTAATCTTACTATTACGATCAATTTTTTTCGTAAACAATTGAATAGCCAATGGGGCAATGTCCAATGGTGTAAACGGTGTCAAAATAGTAATATCCATCGAACCATCTTGAACACTGGCATGCGGTGCAATAAAAGCATTGTTTCCATACTGTGAGGCATTAGCACATGCAATAAGAAAAGCTTTTTCCTGTACCATCTGCCCATCCACTTGTAATTCATAAACTTCAGGCTTGTAATTTAAGTATTCTTCAATAGTACTCTTAATATAGGTAAGAGAACCACGATGTTTTTCGCCTGCAAATTTTTGACTCACGGCTGCATCAAAGCCAACGCCACAAGTACAAAAGAATACCCGATCATTGGCTTTACAGCAATCTATAACAGTTTCATTTCCTCGAACGATCAGATCTAACGCTCTCTTTACGTCCATAGGAATATGAAGTTCGCGTGCCAATCCATTACCAGATCCCTTGGGAATAATGCCCAAAACAGCATCTGAATGGACCAACGCCCGAGCAACTTCATTGACAGTACCATCGCCACCGACCGCAATAATGCGTTTAACACCTTCGTTTAAAGCAGCTTTTGCTAACTCATTGGCATGACCCTGATATTGAGTAAAGAAAATCTCAACGTTGTATTTATCTTTAGCGAATGCATTTTCTACCATCTTGGGAATTGCTCGCTTGGATCCAACACCAGAGATAGGATTTATAATTACTCGAATGTCGGTAGTTTGCTTGTCTATCATATTTATTATGCGTTTGTGACTGCAAAATTAATGCTTTTGTAAAACTTTTAATGCATTTGGACTACTATAAGTTTTTTTTTTACTACTTTTGCGATTGCTTTTGTAGTCTACTTGGTTATCTGTGGATATAAAATGCATTCTTTTATGAATAACAATTATTGAGAATAACATTCTCTGCATTAATAAAATATGAAGCTTTTAGAAGAGAAACTATCAAAGTATGATGCGCCTCAGCGTGCTATGGCTGCAGGCATTTATCCTTACTTCAGGGAAATCGAAAGCGATCAGGATACTGAAGTAACGATTAATGGGAAGAAAGTTCTGATGTTCGGTTCCAATGCATACTTAGGATTAACAAATCACCCCAAAGTTAAAGAGGCCGCTATCGAAGCCATAAAAAAATATGGTACAGGTTGTGCTGGATCCCGTTTTTTAAACGGAACATTAGATTTACACGTTCAGATGGAAAAACGGTTAGCTGAATTTGTTGGAAAAGAAGATGCTATCATCTATTCAACAGGCTTTCAGGTAAACCTAGGAGTCATCTCCTGCATTAGCGGACGCGAAGATTATATTCTATGGGATGAACGAGATCATGCATCCATCATAGATGGTCATAGACTTTCATTTTCAACCAAATTGAAGTATAAACACAACGACATGGAGTCGTTAGAAAAACAACTTCAAAAATGTGAGCCCGATAAAATCAAATTGATTGTAACCGATGGCGTGTTCAGCATGGAAGGGGATGTTGCCAAACTTCCTGAAATTGTAGCTTTAGCGAAAAAATATAATGCCAGTATAATGGTCGATGAAGCTCATGGCATTGGTGTCTTTGGTGATCATGGTCGTGGTACATGCAACCACTTCGGCGTAACGAATGATATTGATCTGATTATGGGAACCTTTAGCAAATCATTCGCTTCAATCGGCGGATTCATTGCTTCTGACGAATCAGTCATCAACTATTTGCGTCATCATTCACGTTCATATATATTTAGTGCAAGCAACACACCCGCTGCAACTGCAGCTGTTGGAGCAGCATTAGATATCATGCTTAATGAACCTGAACGTATCGAACACTTATGGTATCTGACTCACTATGCTCTGGATGGATTCCGTAATATGGGTTGCGAAATTGGTAATACATCAACTCCTATTATACCTCTATTCATTAGAGATAACGACCTGACGTTCCTCATCGTAAAAGAATTATTTGAAGCAGGCATCTTCGTCAATCCAGTCGTTTCACCAGCTGTCGCTTCTGAAGATACACTTATCCGTTTTTCACTGATGGCTACACATACCAAAGAACAACTTGATTACGCATTAGAGGCTATTCAAAAAGTATTTAAAAAACATAATCTTATTCCATAATAAGATTACCATTTTATAAGAATTAAAAAGAGGTGGAGCAAAAATGTTTCACCTCTTTTTCTATCCATCATAAATGAAAAACAAAAAAAGCCATGAAGATATCCAAATATTAAAAAATACAACCACAAACGGAAATATCCATAAAAACAAAAATTATAAGTATATTTGCATACTTATATAATAGAATCAGAAACAATGGATTTCAAATTAAATACAGGCAGTTGCTGCATGTGTCAAAAAGGATGTAGCAAAATACAAAATAATAAATTGAACACATACGATTGGTTGTGTGACGTTCCGGATTCGGCTAACACAACTGATTACGTTGAAGTACAATTTAAAAACACGAGAAAAGGGTATTACCTTAACACTTCAAAAATACCACTCGAAAAAGGTGATATCGTTGCTGTTGAAGCAAGTCCAGGACATGATATTGGCACAGTTACACTAACTGGGAAACTTGTTCTTTTTCAAATGAAAAAGAACAATGTTCGTACCGGAGAAGGTTATGAACCAAAAAAAATATATCGCAAAGCTAAGCCAACTGATATTGAAAAGTATCAAGAAGCAAAAGGGAAAGAGCACGATACGATGATTCGCTCACGGCAAATTGCTTCGGATTTAGGATTAAACATGAAAATTGGCGACGTAGAATACCAAGGAGATGGTAATAAAGCTATTTTCTATTACATTGCCGACGAACGTGTGGATTTCCGACAACTGATAAAAGTTTTAGCAGAAGCCTTCCATGTACGTATTGAGATGAAGCAGATTGGAGCCAGACAGGAAGCAGGACGCATTGGTGGAATTGGTCCTTGCGGAAGAGAATTATGCTGCTCTAGTTGGATGACCAACTTCGTATCTGTTGCTACCGGTGCTGCTCGTTATCAAGATATTTCTATGAATCCTCAAAAATTGGCTGGACAATGTGCAAAATTAAAATGCTGCATCAATTTTGAAGTCGACGCCTATGTTGAAGCCCAAAAACGCTTGCCTTCACGTGAAATTCCGTTGGAGACAAAAGACAATACCTATTACCATTTCAAGACAGATATCTTTAAACGTGAGCTTACCTATTCTACAGATAAGACACTTGCTGCCAATTTAGTAACTATAACAGCTGATCGTGCCTTCGATATCATCAACATGAATAAAAAGGGGACAAAGCCTGTTTCATTAGAAGCTGATACAAAGCAACAAGCGCCTAAACGCGATGCACAAGACATTCTAGGTCAAGAGAGCGTTACGCGTTTTGACTCTGTAAAGAAAAAGAAAAAGAAGCACAATACCAACAATGGAGGTAATGGAAATAATAATACAAGTAATGTTGTAAACAATACAAATAACAATGCTCCAAAAGAAACAATAGCAAATAGTAATGACAAACAACAACTGAAGCTGCAAAACAGACCTGCAAACGACAGGCCAGCGAACAACGAAAAGACAGCTCCAGATAATAATAATAAAGATAAACGTTCTGATAATAATGGAGACGACAATAATAAAACTCCAAAATATCGGGATAATAATAACCGTGACAATAGGGATAACCGAAATAATAGGGACAATCGGAACAGAAAGATGAACAGACCGAATAATGACAAACAAATTCCCAATAACAACAAAACGCAACAGTCAGATGCTCCAGTCAAAGCAAATACTAAACCTGAAGATAAGTCGGATGATAAACCTGAAGCTTAAAAGCTGTGCGATTATAGCTGTTCTTCTTGCACTCTTTTCCTGCGATAATGAAACGATATATGATCAGTATCAATCCATTGACAATGCCTCGTGGGAAAAGAGCAAAACATATTATTTTACATTTATGATCGATGATGTTTCTGTACCATACAATTTATTTTTCGAAGTCCGCAACAATAACCTTTATCCATATCAGAACTTATGGCTATTTTGCAATCAAGAACAACCTATCGGTCAACTGAAACGAGATACAATAGAATGTATGCTTGCTGACGAATATGGAAAATGGTACGGGCGAGGAATATCGCTTTTCCAATATAGTTCGCCTATCCTCACTCATTATAAATTTCCGTATGCTGGACAATACACTTTCAGTTTCAAACAGGGAATGCGTGACAGTTTACTGACTGGAATTCAAGAAATAGGTTTTAGGGTAGATAAAGCAGAATAAATTTTATCGTTCTCTTCTTGAAGCATCCAAACGCAGAAAAATAAAAAGAAGAATAGTAAATCCCCATAATGAGGAACCTCCATAACTAAAGAAAGGTAAAGGAATACCAATAACTGGAGTCAACCCCATCACCATCCCAATATTTATAATCAGATGGAAAAAGAAAATTGAAGCTACACTATACCCATAAATACGACTAAATGATGACGATTGTCGTTCTGCCAAAATAAAAAGACGAAGAATAAACAAACCAAACAATAAAAGGACTAATGCTGAACCTCGAAATCCCTGCTCTTCCCCAATCGTACAAAAAATAAAATCAGTATCCTGCTCCGGAACATATTTCAATTTAGTCTGCGTTCCATTAAGGAATCCCTTACCATACAAACCTCCGGAACCGATAGCAATCTTCGATTGATTGACATTGTAGCCAGCACCTGTAGGATCGTCCTCCAAACCTAACGAAACCTTGATACGTTCCTGTTGATGAGGTTCCAAAATATCATTAAATACATAATTAACCGAATACATAAACGTCAACGACATCAAAGCAAAAAAAGCGACTAATGCATAGTGCCAAACCAGATTACGTATAGAAAGCCAAATAAGATAAAGCGACGATAATAATACCAAACCAATTGAGATCCATGAAAAATCAAAAGGCATAAAACGAGATGTAATAAATCCTCCCAAATAAGCTACAGCAGCACCAATAAGCATATATTCAACTGTTCGCCAATCTTTTCTTGTCAATACGACCAAAAACATCGTAATTATATATATAATTGAAGAAACAATCAACTCACTTAACATAGTTGCCCCAACCATAACTCCTGCCAACTTCATCACAATGACAAAAAAGACCACCACGCATATACCGAATAAAAGAAAATAGCCTGACATGCCTTCTCTATATAACATCAGGAAAAATGCCAGATAGACAAGAGCCGAACCTGTTTCCCGCTGCAAAAGGATACAAATCATCGGCAAGAAAATTAGAGCCAATACTGTAGCAAAATTTTTTGGTATAGACAATTTAAATCCATAAGAGCCCATAAATTTAGAGATTGCCAAAGCCGTTGCGAACTTGGCAAATTCAGCAGGTTGCAACCTAACTGGTCCTAAAACGAGCCATGAATGCGACCCTTTAATGTTAGGTGCTAAAAAGATGGTAACAATCAGCAAAAGAATTACAGCCGCATAAATAATATAAGCAAAAACATCATAAACATTACTATCCAGCATGAGTATCACAAAAATCAGGACAACCGACAATATCATCCAAATCAACTGTGAACCAGGACGACCCGTAGGATCGAACCAACTTACGCTATCAAATTCATAACTGGCACCACAAACGCTGAACCATCCCGCTATAACCAAAACGATGTATAACAGAACTGTAATCCAATCAACAGCTTTCCATATTTCTGTATTTCTATATGTCATCATCGCTATTTCGTTCAGGTAAAGATAAGACATTCGGAGAAACTACTGCATTCGACATTTCTTCTTCAAGATATTTGTCACTTTCAGGTATCTCGCCTTTCAGATATTTTTCCATCATCAACTTCCCTATTGGAACACCAAATTTCGCTCCAAAACCGCCATTTTCAACATAAACACAAATAGCAACCTTTGGATTATTATAGGGTGCAAAACCAATAAATGCCGAGTGATCTTTACCATGTGGGTTCTCGGCTGTACCTGTTTTACCACAAACTTCAATATCCGGCATTGCTGCTTCACGACATGTTCCGCCTAAAACAGCATGACGCATACCTTCGGCAACAATCTCATATTTGCCACGACTCACCATCGTATAACGCTTATTTGTATAAAGCGTATCCAATGGCGTATTCTGTATTTCTGTAACAACATGAGGTGTAATAAAATAGCCCCTATTAGCTATGGTTGCTGCCAAATTGCAAATTTGCAAAGGAGTGGCCAATATTTCACCCTGGCCAATTGCTACAGAGATAACAGTCGACGAGTTCCAACGACCTCTATAATATTTATCATAATATTTGCTGTTAGGTATAAAACCTCTTTTCTCTCCCGGCAAATCGATTCCCAATTTGTATCCATAACCCATCGACACCAAATAATTCTTCCATTTTTCGAAAGCTACCTGAACAGATGGGAAACGGCTACGAATATCCAACATATAATGCAACCCCCAACAGAAGAATGAATTGCAGGAAGTTGTCAATGCATATATAACATTCAAAGGAGAAGCATGACCATGACAGGCCGGCTTTCCTCCACGATAAGGATATCCATGATTACAAGTATAAAGCGTTTCTCTCGTAATAACGCCTTCCTGCAGGAATGTCAATGCCTGCGTAGGTTTAAATGTCGAACCCGGCGGATAATATCCCATAATCGCACGATTCAATAGAGGCTTGTCTGGGTTACGTTCCAATATCCGATGATTCTTTCCGCGCTGACGTCCTACAAGCAAACCCGGGTCGTAAGTTGGCGAAGAAACCATACAAAGGATCTCACCCGTTTCGGGTTCAATCATAACAATACTTCCACGTTTGTTGTGCATAAGTTTTTCGCCTAAAGCCTGCAAATCAATATCAATAGATAATTTCAGGTTCTTTCCGGAAACAGGCGCAACATCATGCTTTCCATCATCATAATGTCCCTTTATACGTCCGTGAGCATCGCGCAACAAAATCTCAACTCCTTTACTTCCACGCAAATCCTTTTCATGAGACGATTCCACTCCCGAACGACCGGAATAATCACCTTGTACATAATAACTATCCTTTTCGATATCGCCACGATTCACCTCACCAACATTTCCCAAAAGATGAGCTGCATAAGGATAAGAATATTCGCGTATGGTACGATTCTGTATATAAAAACCGGGGAACTTATACATTTTCTCCTGCAAAATACCATTTTCACGAATCGAAAGATGGTTCATAAATATCTGAGGAACATAAGCGGAATACCCAGGGTTCAATCGTGTATTCTTTATATCTTCTATTCGTTTGGCAAACTGTTCGCGCGTAATTCCTAATATATTACAAAAGTCAAGTGTATCGAAAGGCTGAACCTCATGCATAATAATCATTATATCATACGCAGGTTGATTAAAAACCAGTAGTTTCCCCGTGCGGTCATAAATAACACCTCTTGCCGGATACAACGTTTTTTTCAAAAAGGCATTACTATCCGCCCATGCTTTATAGTCGCTATTGACTATCTGCAGGAAAAACAGGCGTATCAAAAATATCAGGACGACAACGATTACGGCCCCATAAATAACAAAACGTCTGTTCTCAAGTAATGTATATTTTGAATTATTCTCCACTTTTCTGTTTTTCTATATTGAATGACTCAACGATACAAATAAGCAATGAAGTCATTAAAACACTGACTACAATACGAACCAGCAAGAACAATGGGTCAAAGAATGATAGAGATTCAATTAAGAAAAGAGCCACATGATGTATCACTACGAAGGTAAGCATATATCGGATGAAACCGCCATAGCCGAAGGTTGCGTACGAAGGGAACAGGCCTTCTACCAAATCTTTACCCATATAAAAACTAATCAGAGGCTGTCTGATTACTCCTGCCAACGTACAAGCTGCTGCATGCATACCCGGCGTATTCGAAAAGAGATCAATCACAAAGCCAATCAGAAAAGAAAAGATAACTACTTTGGCCTGCGATGTACCAATCGGCAATTTGATAATAAAATACAAATACAAGAATGGAGTAGCAATACGCAAAAAATGGATATTGTTCAGTATCAAAACTTGAATCAATACCAATATAACAAAATAAAAGACGGCTCTAATAATATTGTTAATCATTTTGCTCTGCCTCCTTCTCAGTACTCGTTTGTTCGGTCTGACGATAATTACTGATAATGCGCACATTTTTCAATGTCGCAAAATTTGTAGCCAGTTTGACATCCAAAGAATAGAAATTATTGTCCAGATTCTTTTCCTGATTTCCAATCCTTCCAACCACAATGCCAGGAGGGAATATGGCTGAATATCCACTAGTTACAATAACATCGCCTTTTTTAAAGACAGCATGGCGCGGCAGCTCTTCCAAACTACCATATTCAATATTACGTCCTTTCCAAGTCATCGATCCGAAATACTGACTGCGCTGAATCTTACAGCTCAATTTGAATTTCGGATTCAGCACGGAAAGGATCACAGAAAAGTGGTCGTTCACTGCCGACACGATTCCAACGACACCTTTATCCGACACCACGCCCATATCTTGGGCAATGCCGTCTTTGCGTCCCTTGTTGATCGTTATATAATTGGATACTTGTGAAACGCTGTTGTTAATCACCTCAGCTGTCACAAAATTATACGTAAACTGTTCTGTAGAATCAGGTGCATACCCGGCGAACTTTGCCGTATCAGCCTTCATCATATCTATCTGATCCTGAAGTGCAAGAAGCTTCATTTCCAACTGCCCGTTACGTTCGAGCAATTCTTTGTTCATGGCGCGCAGATTCAGATAGGAATTAACAGATGCAGAAATAGAAGAGACATAACCAGTAACTACATTAGCCGAACTGAACATAATGCTTCGTTGGTAAGAATTATTACGATAAATCATCACGAACGATACAATCTCCAGCACAAGAAAGATAAACCAATGCCTTTTACTTATTAAGAAATCTAACAGTTTCCGCATAATCAATAATTTGCCGGTTCTATGATAACCGGCACATTATTCATTTTATTACCTGATCAAGAAATTAAACTTATCAATATTTTTCAGAGCAATACCCGTACCGCGAGCCACTGCATGCAATGGATCATCAGCTACATGGAACTCAATGCCCATTTTTTCGCGCAACCGCTTATCAATGCCGCGCAACAAAGCGCCACCGCCAGCCAGATAAACGCCGTTCTTTACAATATCTGCATACAATTCAGGAGGTGTCTGTTCCAGAGCGCTCAATACAGCTGCTTCAATCTTCGAGATTGATTTATCCAAACAGTGTGCGATCTCCTGATAAGATACAGGCACTTTCATTGGCAAAGCTGTCATCTGATTCGGGCCACAAACTTCGAAATCTTCTGGAGCGTTGTCCAAAATACTCAAAGCCGATCCTACATTAATCTTGATGCGTTCAGCCATACGTTCGCTGACACGAATATTATGCTGACGACGCATATACTCAACGATATCATTCGTCAAGTCATCGCCTGCCATCTTGATAGACTTGTTAGAAACAATACCACCCAAGGAGATAACAGCGATCTCGGTTGTTCCACCGCCGATATCAACAATCATGTTGCCTTCCGGTGCCAACACATCCATGCCGACACCAATAGCAGCAGCCATCGGTTCGAACACCATATATATTTCGCGTCCTCCGGCATGCTCTGCTGAATCGCGGACGGCACGAATCTCTACTTCGGTACTTCCCGACGGGATTCCGATAACCATACGCAGTGAAGGAGCGAACCAACGTTTTTTGCCGTTAGCCATCTTTATCAATCCGCGCATCATCTGTTCGGCTGCATAGAAATCAGCAATAACGCCTTCACGAAGCGGACGGATAGTACGAATATTCGGATTCGTCTTTTCGTACATTTCACGAGCTTGACGTCCAATTGCCAAAACCTTTTCCGAACGAGCGTCAAGGGCAATCACGGAGGGTTCATCTACGACAATCTTATCATTCCAGGTAATAATCGTATTGGCAGTGCCCAAATCCATTGCCAGTTCTTGTGTGAAAGAAAATAATCCCATTTGTAACTTGTAATAAAATTAATGTTTAAAATGACGGACACCCGTCTTTACCATGGCCAAACCATGTTCATTACAATACTCCACAGACAACTTATCATTGATTGAACCTGCAGGCTGAATAACAGCCGTAATGCCAGCTTTATCTGCAATCTCCACACAATCAGCAAACGGGAAGAATGCATCCGAAGCCATCACTGCACCATTCAAATCAAAACCGAAAGATTTAGCTTTTTCGATAGCTTGTTTCAAAGAATCGACACGCGAAGTCTGACCAATACCGCTTGCACAGAGTTGTTTGTTCTTTGCCAGCGTAATGGCATTCGATTTGCTATGCTTTACAATCTTGTTAGCAAAAAGCATATCTTCTATTTCAGGAGCCGTCGGTCTTTTTTCTGACATCGGTTCCAAATCTTCTTCACCCTGAATACTCAAATCTTTCTGTTGTACCAGAACACCGTTCAACGAAGAACGATACTGCAGAGAAGGTGTTTCGCACTCCTTGCGTACAAGGATGATACGGTTTTTCTTCTTCTCCAATATTTCCAAAGCTTCCGGATCATAAGCCGGAGCAATTATCACTTCAAAGAAAATCTTGTTGATTTCCTCAGCAACAGCTGCATTAATAGTTGCATTAGCAATGAGGATTCCACCAAATGCCGAAACCGGATCGCCTGCCAAGGCATCTTTCCATGCTTCAAGGATATTGGCACGCGAAGCAATACCGCAAGCATTGGTATGTTTCAAGATGGCAAATGTCAACTCGTCGAACTCATCAATCAGACTGACGGCTGCATCGATATCCTGCAAATTGTTGTAGGATATTTCCTTGCCATGCAATTGTTCAAACATATCGTTGAAGTTGCCGAAGAACTTCGCTGCCTGATGCGGATTCTCGCCATAACGCAGATGCATCGGTTCATCAACAGCAGCACGAAAATGCGACCATTGACTGTCGTCGAAATAATTGAAAATAGCTGTATCATAGCCAGATGATACGGCAAAAGCCTCTTTGGCAAACCATTTACGATCCTGAATAGTCGTTGCAGCTCCCTGCTTATCCAACAATTCCTTAAATGGCTTATATTGAGCTTTCGATGCAATGATGACAACATCATTGAAATTCTTTGCCGCAGCACGAATCAAAGAAATGCCGCCAATATCAATCTTTTCGATAATATCTTGTTCAGCAGCTCCCGAAGCCACTGTTTCTTCAAATGGATATAAATCGACAATCACCAAGTCAATCTCCGGAATCTCGTATTGAGCCAACTGGGCATTATCGCTTTCATTATCACGGCGAGAAAGGATTCCGCCGAACACTTTTGGATGAAGTGTCTTTACACGTCCACCCAATATAGAGGGATAACCTGTCAAATCTTCTACAGCATCACATGGAATACCTAAACTTTCTATAAATTTCTGTGTTCCACCCGTTGATACAAAACTGACACCTTCGCGGTGGAGTTTCATCAAAATCTCATCCAATCCATCTTTATGGTATACAGATACCAATGCATGCTTTATTCGTTTTGTTGCATCCATTTTTTTGACTTCCGTTTATTTTTATGTTTTAGAGCACAAAAGTAGAGAATTATTTTCAATCTATATAGAGTGTAGGGAAATTTATTTTCCAAAACATCAGCAAGAATCTTCTCCCAGACACATAATTCCACAAAAGATAGTCACCGAAGAGGCCTATTTGTCCGCCTATTTTTAAATACAACTAAAGCATCCTAAGAATATCAAAAATTCATGTTTATTTGTGGCAAAAGAGCCAGGTTAGTCAATATCCGAAGGTCGTTTCTATTCATTAATCACGTATTACGCTATAAATCTGTTATTTAATTCATCTAATTAGAGCCTCCATTTCATTCGGAAGAAAGTTCCATTTCATTCGAATGGAGTAAGGGTTTTATTCGAATGAAATGGTTCGCGCATTCGAATGAAATGGTGGACGAATTCGAATCATTTTTTACGCATATCAAAAATCTATATTTCTTGCCTCAAGATGTATTGTCTAGAATATATGCCAAACCAATCCAATCGAAACCGGATGAACTTTCGGACCCTTGTTATTCTCAAACAAACCCATCGGCGAATATTTGGCATAAAAGCCGAAATCGCCAATGCCCGCTTGCATCAAAAAGTCCATAGTCACAGGGCGAAGAGTCATGCCTCCATCCATCTTTTTCTTCTGCTGATTCCCCTCTAAATCGTTGTAAACAACTCTCGATGAAGAAGCGGTCTTGATCACACCTTCTACTCCACCGTTGATAAATATCCGCGATCCGTGAATTGACGACGATTGCCATTCCAACAACAGCGGAATAACGAAGCTGGTAATATTCAGTTTGCTCTTTTTATAGGTGATACCTTCTGGTGCAGAGACAAGTACGGTCGAACCATCCACTTCCTGAAAATGCTTGTTCATATCCAGGCGATACCGGCTCCAACGAAATCCAAAACCGGATATCACGGCCCAATGATACTTTGAGAAGGTCCAACTATGCTCCATAAAATTAAGATTGTATTCCAATGAATTGCCGCTTTTCAGAGAAACGCCGTCAACATCATTGATACCGTTCGAACCCATAAAATTGGCAAAGCCCATTCCAAAGCCGCCCCAATGCGGATCGAACCCGCAATCGCGATTCGTAATCTTCCGAATCAATGATTTAACATACCGCCTGCTTTCATAACTTTGTCCATTCCGATAGCGTCCTTCGAACATCAGCACTTTCGGTACACATTCGCCATCGCTGCCACGAGAACAGAGCTTGACATTCACCAGTCCGTCGTGTTCCATGAAAAGCATACTCATATTGCCAACGTTGATTATAGTATCACCCGGTGCCAATTCATCATCCAAAGATAACGGGGTCTGATCTTCATCCTCACTTGCATCCCGATAATGACTCTCATATATCAGTTCTTTACCGTTATTATCGGCGTCCTTGTAAACCTTAACCTTTGTCCGGCCATCATTATCGGTCATTTCTATACTCTTGCCTTTCAATATAATAGTTGTATCATTAGGTACCGGTGCTGTGGCAGCTGCCATAAAATGGATGGTTGCAACACAAGCTATCAGTAAAATCATTTTTTTCATCTTCATTTCTCCTTTCTTCAGTCTAAAAATCTTTTCGTGTAAACAACAATGTTATCAAATCGTCGCTATCCAATTCGCCTTCGATATAAACAAGTGTAATCACTTGTTTGGTATTCACCTTAAAAAGGACGAAACGATTGATATCTTTTTCTCTCCCAGGCATCTGATAATAAGCCGAGACAACACCGCCATCATCAGTAATCTCTTTGATTTTTCTTGCGCCGTTCTGGTCTGCCTTCAAACATTGGCGTGTGAAGCGCAAGGCTTCAGGATCATTTTTAATGACAATACTTTTATAAAGTGTCATACCATAAGTTTCCAACATTTCTTTCGAGAGTTCGACCATGGTTACATTCTTCTTCTTTCCGTAGCGGATAAAGACATCCTGTATCTTCAAATCCCGCTGCGTCTCAGCGGCATAAAGTTCTTCGGGAAGCGCCAGGCAAAGCGCCAGGAGCAACCACAATGCACATCTTATATGTTTCATCTTATTCATTTGTTTCGTTATCGTTAAACATTGAACCTAAATCCTTCAACTGATCGTCGACGACATGGCGCTCGCGGTCATTGACATCAGCTTTTGGAAAATACTCATCAACGGGCGTCGCTACTTCGTGCAAAGCTTCAGCAGCCATAGCGCGTACGGTATGAATATCCGTATAACAACGACCATTAATCACCACATAATTATCTGAGCAGTAGCAAGGATCTGTCGGAAACAACACGTGGTTTAAAGTCAGAAGCAACAATACGGCTGCAGCAGCGCCCGAAGCAATATACAACCATCTTCTCTTCGTCTGCCAAAGCTTGTTCGTATGCTTGGCTTCGTTCGCCTGCAGTTTCAGAGGATGTGCTTTCTGAATTTCCTCATCGAAGTAAGCGAACAGCGGCTTATACGAACGCAATCTGTCCGGGACGGATTCTGAAGCGAAGAAAGCGCGCAGCTGTCGTTCCTCATCAGCTGTTGTTTCACCTTCAAAATACCGTTCAATCAGTTTGTCTATATCATCTGTTTTCATCTTCATTGTTTGTTTAGTTGTATAAACTGTTCGCGAATTCTTTTCCTTGCTCTCGACAGATTCACGCGAACTGCTTCAACCTGCGTTCCTGTAATATCTGCTATTTCCTGAAGTTCATAGCCTTCGATGTCTTTCATTCGGATGATTGTCTGTTGCAACGAAGGCAGTTTGTTAATCAAACTCCGTACGCAAGCTACTGCATCCTTCTCCTCCAACTGTTCATCCGGTGAGCGATCGCCTGAACCAAGCGACAGATCGTCAAGCGGAGGACCTTCAGGATGTTTTGCTCTCAGATGATCGATCGACAGGTTCTTCACCATCTGGGTAGCAAAAGCTTCCACGCTCGCATAACGGTCAAGTTCACCACGCATAAGCCATAGCTTCAGAAGAGATTCCTGCACGATATCCTCGGCATCAACTCCATCCTCCGTTATCCTTCGCGAAATACTCACCAGCTTTTCACGAAGAGGTAGCACCGTTATTTTAAACGTCTCTAGTTCCATTTTCATCAATATGACGACAAAGGAAAGAAAACATAACATGGTAATGACGTTTTTTTGCAAAAGAATTTATTTTAGCAGTACAAAGAACAATTTTAGCTCCTATTTATTGGACTATCTAAACAGAATTTTGACGTAACTTTGCAAGCAGAATAATGATTATATATAATGAGAACTAACTCTAAACGTTTCCTGCTTATCTTGCTTGGGATGCTAAGTGCATTCGGACCATTCATAACCGACATGTATCTTCCTACACTTCCGTCAATGACGAAATATTTCAACACTTCCACAGCCGCAGTGCAATTGGGTTTGACAACCAGCATGATCGGTCTGGCTGCAGGACAAATGTTCTTCGGTCCGCTCAGCGACAGATACGGCCGACGATTGCCTTTGCTCATCTCGATGTGGCTCTTTATCATAGCTACTATTGGCTGTATTTTTACACATGATATCAACCAGTTTCTCGTTTGGCGCTTTGTTCAGGGCATTGCCGGTTCGGGCGGAATCGTTATCTCCCGCTCTATTGCCACCGACAAATATGCAGGACATGAGTTGGTGAAAATGCTGGCCATCATTGGTGCAATCAACGGAATTGCACCGGTTACAGCGCCAGTCATCGGCGGCGCACTGACCGATTCAATTGGTTGGAAAGGCATCTTTACCGTCCTATTCATCATCGGATGTATCTTGATCATAGGTTGTTATCATCTGAACGAATCATTACCTTCCGACAGGCGCAATGCCGAAAAGTGGAGCAATCTGTTCCGCTCGTTTGCAACAGTTCTGAAGAACAAACAATATATCGGCTATGTGCTCCAACTGGGTTTTGCTCAAGGCATTTTATTTTCTAACATTTCTTCATCACCCTTTATCATGCAGCAGCATTACGGATTCTCGGCATTCATGTTCAGCCTTTTCTTTGGTATCAATTCTATTGCTATCGGAGCATCGGCAGCACTGTCTGTGAAATTCCGCAAAGCCGAAACGGCTACATATGTTGGATGTTTGGGAATGATGATAACGTCGATAGCCGAACTGATAGCGCTCTCCTGCAATTGCGACTTCTGGATTTATGAAAGTCTGATAATCATACTGCTGTTTGCCATGGGTATGACTTTTACCACATCAACAACGCTGGCTATGAATGCGGAACGAAAAAATGCCGGCGTCGCTTCAGCACTGTTGGGAACCATATGCTTTGCTTTTGGAGGCATTGTATCACCACTCGTTAGTATTGGAAACATTATGACTACAACGGGAATAATATTTGTAGTATCGGCAATGTGTTCATTGATCAGTGTCAGATTTCTCACACAGAAAACAAACTAAAAAGAGTAGAGACGCAGGCATTGCGTCTCTACTCTCTACAAAATTATACATTCAATCAACATTCAAAACCTACATCACATCTGATGCACAGATTATTTTTCAGTATCAAAATCATTTAACAGCATCGAAGGCTTGTTGGAGATCATCGATGATATCATCAATATGCTCAGTCCCAATGCTTAGGCGAATCGTGTTCTGGTGAATTCCCTGGCTTTCCAGTTCTTCATTGGTCAGTTGAGAGTGTGTGGTCGAAGCCGGATGGATAACCAGACTTTTTACATCAGCCACATTGGCAAGCAATGAGAATATCTTCAGATGATCAATCCAATCTTGAGCCTTCTGGGCATCGCCCTTTATATCAAAAGTGAAAATGCTGCCTCCACCATTAGGGAAATAACGTTTATAGAGTTCATGGTTAGGATGGTTAGGCAAAGCCGGATGATGAACAGCCTCGACTTGCGGATTCTTGCTCAGATAATCAACAACTTTCAATGCATTCGATACGTGGCGCTCAACGCGTAAGGACAACGTTTCGAGTCCTTGCAAAAGAATAAAAGCATTAAATGGCGAGATGGTTGCACCGGTGTCGCGAAGGATAATGGCACGAATTCGAGTCACATAAGCTGCTGCACCGACTGCATCGGCAAATACAATGCCATGATAACTGGGATCGGGTTCGGTGAGTTGCGGAAATTTACCGCTCTTCTTCCAATCGAATTTTCCACCATCGACAATAACGCCGCCCAATGAACTGCCATGACCGCCAATAAACTTCGTTGCCGAATGGACCACGATATCTGCTCCGTGTTCGATAGGACGAATCAAATAAGGTGTACCAAATGTATTATCGATAATCAAAGGAATATTATGGCGATGAGCAATAGCTGCTGTCGCTTCAATATCGGTAATGTTTGAGTTTGGATTGCCCAAGGTTTCGATGAAAATAAGCTTCGTATTCGGACGAATAGCTTTCTCGAAAGCATCTATATCATCCGGATCAACGAAAGTCGACTCAACACCGAAGTTGCGTAGTGTATGATTCAACAGATTGAATGAACCGCCATAGATGGTTTTCGAAGCTACAACATGATCACCGGCACGCGTAATGTTCTGAATAGCATACGTTACGGCTGCAGCTCCAGAAGCGACGGCCAAACCGGCTACACCGCCTTCGAGTGCTGCCACGCGTTCTTCAAACACACCTTGCGTGGAATTGGTCAACCGACCGTAAATATTGCCTGCATCACGCAAACCAAAACGGTCAGCTGCATGCTTCGAATTGTGAAATACATAAGAAGTGGTCTGATAAATCGGCACGGCACGTGAATCGGTTGCCGGATCTGCTTGTTCCTGTCCAACATGCAGTTGGAGCGTCTCAAAATGTAATTTCTTTGTTGCCATAATCGTTCTATTTTTAAATTGTTTATAATTTCTGTTCTTTCTATTTTTCTGTTCTCATTGAACGATGCAAAGTTGCAACTGTTGGAAATATTTTCCAAGAGAATATCATAACTAAGAAAATATAACTAAATTTGCAGAATAGTAAAGAACAAACACGTGTTTTAGAAGACCCCCATCGCCTTCTGTCAGAATAATATTCTTTGTAACATGAGCAACTCAAACAAGAACATGGAAGAACTGGATGCAACAGATATCCAAATTCTTCGCGTAATGCAAACCGACTGTCGTCTGACAACCAAAGAACTGGCTGCCAAGATTCATCTTTCAACAACGCCTACCTTCGAGCGCCTTCGTCGCCTTGAACGCGAAGGCTATATACATAAATATGTAGCCATTCTGGACCCGGACAAACTCGACCGCGGTTTCGTTGTCTACTGCAACATCACCATGAAGCAGATCAACAAACAAATCGCAGACGAGTTCACTTCGACAGTGCAAAATTGGAATGAAGTAACGGAATGTTACAATGTAAGCGGCGATTGCGACTACATGCTGAAAATACACGTTTCCAGCATGAAACATTATCAGGAATTCGTAATCAATCAACTCGGAACGCTGGATACGATCAGCCATATACGCAGTGTCTTCGTAATGGATACGTTAAAACTTTGCTACAGCATTCCGCTGTAAAACAAAACAACCGTACACAAAAAGCCGAACAAAAAAGATTATTCAAAAATGATACGGAAACGCGTCAACCCGTCGTCGTAAGTGCGGAGTGAGAAGGTACAGTTATGTTTCAGCAGCACCTCACGGATAAAAATAAGACCCAATCCCTGGCCGTTAGGTTTTGTAGAGAAGAAAGGACTGAACAGTTTGGCCTCAACCTCTTTACTGATTGCTTTGCCCGTATCGCCAATCTCGAGACACGAAGGGTTGCAGTTAGTGCGAATAAAGATTTTGCCGTCATGCTCAATAGCTTCAGCTGCATTCTTGATGATATTGACAAGCACCTGTTCGAACAGCGTACTGTCGATCTTCACGATGGGTGATTCCTCGCTCAACTCCATCACAATATCGATATTCCGATTCAGACAAACCGTTTCCATAAACCGCTTGCAAGCCGACACGACATCGTTCAGCGGCAGCACGCGCAACTGTGGTTCAGGAATGCGCACCACATCGGCGAAGTTCGTGATGAAACGGCTCATACTGTAGCATCGATCGGATGACACACGCAATACTTCACGCACATCGTCCATATCTTTCATCCCATCGAACGCACTTTGCAGCGTGTCCAAAGTTGAAGAAATACCAGCCGTCGTATTGTTTACCTCGTGAGCAATCATCCGGATTACTTTCTCGTAAGCCTTCTTCTCGGCTTTGAACACTTCCTGCGTCAAAGTTTCCATCAGATAGAACGAATGCTGGAAACCTCGGTCAATGAAAGACGAATGCGTACATTTATATATATTCGAACCATCCAGCCTGACCGTTTGCGAATTGTAAAGAACAATGTCGCTCAGAGCTGAAGACAGCGGCGAATCGATTTGCATCAACGACTGTCCGACAATTGCCGAAGCAGACGAAACGCCCAGCATCTTGATAGCCGCCGGATTAACTGAATACACCCGTCTGTCAAGATCCAAAATGATTACACCCATCGGTGACGCATTGATCAGCAAATCGAGCAGGTGATTCTGCTCACGCAAATGCAATCGTTCTTCTTTCAATTGTTCCATCATCTTGTTAAAGATATCTACAATATGATCGGCATCCGGTTGCTTGACATAGCGCAACCGCGAACTGAAATCCTGCTCGCGCAACAACTCCATACCATTGCCGATAATATGCAGCGGTTTAATGATGCGCCGATAAAAGATAAACAGATAGAGAGCTGTAAGTAACACAAAACCCTCAACGATAAAGAAAAGGCGGATAGATGATTTATAAAAGACAAAGTAAGAAAGTATTGACAAAGCTACCAGCAGTATCACACTCAATATCCAAAACCAACTTCTTACTTTCATCTGTATTACGTATTATTGATTATCGGAAGGAATATCATATTTGCCCAGACGACGATACAAAGCAGCGCGACTTATGCCTAAAGCAGTAGCCACATGCGACATGTTGCCGTCGTTGTCTTTTATTGCCTGCAGAATTGTTTGCTTCTCCATCTCGTCAAGCGTCAAGCCGCTAAAAGAGGATTTTTGTGCTTTCTCCGGTGATGATACATGGTTCTGCATCTCAAAATCGGATGCTTCAAGCAGCGATTTGCCGGAGACCAGAATAGTACGCTCCACCAAATTTTTCAATTCACGCACATTGCCGGGATAAGGTAAGCGTTGAAGCAATTTAAGCGCATCGGGAGAGAACTTTACCTCGGACAGACCGTTTGCCTGACACTGCTTATCAGCGAAATAACGTGCCAGCAGTGGAATATCTTCCTTGCGTTCGCGTAGTGCAGGCAGATGAATCGTAATCAGATTAATGCGGTAATAAAGGTCCTCACGAAAAGTCTTATCGGCTACCATCCGATGCAAATCGGCGTTTGTGGCACTGACCACACGTACATCAACCTTACGCGGACGACTGTCACCCAGCACTTCAAACGTTTGATCCTGTAACACGCGGAGCAACTTCACCTGACACGACAGTTCCAGATCGCCAATCTCATCGAGAAATATTGTTCCCTTGTCGGCCATCTCAAAACGCCCCACACGATCGGTATAGGCATCCGTAAAAGCACCCTTCTTATGACCGAACATCTCACTTTCGAAAAGGCTTTGCGACAATCCGCCAAGATTCACCTTTACAAACGGACCACCGGACTTTGCACTGTTGGCATGAATCGCCTCAGCAATGAGTTCCTTACCCGTTCCACTCTCTCCGGTAATCAATACCGAAGCGTTGGTAGACGCAATACGCGACACCGTTCCGAGAATCTCCATCAAAGGTGCACTCTGCCCGATAATATGCTCACAATGAAACTTATCGTCGGCTTCACTCCTATTAAGTGGAGAATTCTGACTTTCCTTCTGCTCCTTCAAAGCCAGCGCAGTACGTATGGAATTAAGTAGAACAAGATTGTTCCATGGCTTCGTGATGAAATCGAAAGCACCGGCCTGCATTCCTTGTACCGCCAGAGAAATAGAACCCCATGCCGTAATCAAAATAACCGGCACTTCAGGGCGGAAAATCTTTACCTGCTTCAGCAAGTGAATACCCTCCTCGCCTGTGGTCGTCAGCGTGAAGTTCATATCCATCAGAATCAGTTGCGGAGCTGTTGCTCTTACAATCGACAAAGCCTCCTCTGGCGAAGGAACGGCCTCCACCTCGAATCCGGCGCGCTTCAATAAGAACGAAAGCGACGAACGGACAGCTGCATCATCATCAACTATTAATATCATTGGATTCATATTATTTGCAAATGTACTATTTTCTGACAATTTCTTCAAACTCTGCGTCCAACGTTTGATTATGTTCGAAATCGTAAAGCGTCACGCTACGGATATTATAGAAGTAAGTCCAATAGTAATAAAGTTCTTCAATGTGTTTCTGACGAGCATCATCCTTGGACTGCTGAGCATCGTTGAGATCGAGAATATTAATCTTGCCGATCATAAAAGTTTCAATGGACGACTTGTAACGTTTTTGAGCAATCTGATCAGCTTCCTCGGCAATCTGCAGTTGAGCTGCCTGATTATTGAAGTTCTCAACCAGCAAAAAAATATCCTGATCAAAGTTTAACTGTTCCTGCTTGATCTTCGAGAGCACTACATCACGATTTGACTCTGCCACCTTCACCTTGCCTTTGCGCTTTCCCCAGTCGAGCAGCGGAATCGAAACGCCTATCTCAACAATATTGTTATCCCTCAGATTGTGGTATGCAGTTTTAAATGTCTGATCCTTGCCCGAATAGCCAAACGAAGCATACAGATTAATCGACCTGCGGTTGCCTTTTGCCGTAGCCACACTATAATCGGCCTCCAGTTGCCGACGGAGAATATTCTTGGCAAAAGAGTTGTTTTCTTCAGCATATTCCAGCACGGTAGGATAACTCATTCTTAAGTTGGGCGCCGACTCAGGCACAACAGGCTTCAAAATAACCTGCTCGTTCAAACCTAAAAAAGCACGCAACTGAAACATGTTTGCATTGAGGTTCGACTGCGCTTCAGTCACCTTCCCTTTGGCTTGCAGGGCAGAAAGTTTCAATTGCATCAGTTCATTCTCCGAAATCTGTCCGATCTTACGCTTCGCCTCCGCGATCTCATACAGCTTGTTGGCATTCAGAAGATTTTGATTGGCTGTAGCCAGTTTTGACTGTGCCAGCAACAGATTGAAGAAATATTTGATTGTGGTTATTGTCACACCTTCAACACTTTCTATATATGCCGACTTGGCTTCCTGATAACGCACCGGCTCAATACGACGCTTCCACTTCTGATCATTTACACCAAAAATAGGCTGTGTAAATGTGATTCCTAGTGGAATACTCATAAATGCGTTATAAGCATTATGTCCCAATTGGCGGTTAAAATCCAACGTACTATTTAATGAAACTTTTCCGCCCGTCAACGGTACATTTTGATCAATCGAAAAACCACCTTTCATTTCTAATGAATTATCACGTAAATAAGTATATGTTCCATCGGAATTCATATAACGGGTATATTGTTTGCTATAAGAAGGTAGTGTACCTGTAAAATTTATTTCCGGCAACTGATCGGCTTGATGTGTACGATATTGCCAATAGGCCGTTTTTAATTCATTGAGCGCAACAGCAGCATCAACCGATTGTGATTGAGCGAAACTGATAGCCTCCTTCAGAGTCAATTTTGTAGTATCCGATTGTGAAGCATCTATTTCAAATACAATACACGACAAAATAACAATAGCTATATAAACCTTTTTCATATTCATATCCATTTTTACTCCTATCTATAGCAAAAGTTATGCCAAACACATATATATCTGATTATCTGCAAAGTAGTATTTATAGAAGTGTCCGAAAATGAACACTGTGTCCGTTTTCGATACAGTTGCAAGAATTAACGCCTAACAAATAAATCCTATTTTAGCCTATTCTATCTTTTCTTTTCGTCCTCTCTTTTCCATCAATTTAAACACAAATGCTTCACAATAGATAAAAAGTTCGTTTTTACCCCGTAATTTATAATAAAAAGAGTTCATTTAATTGTTTTATTAATTTCTTATATTTATATTTGCACCAATTACAATTAACTAAATAAAATACAACTATGGCAAGAACAGTAAATTTTAGTAGAAGAGCTGGCAAAATCAAGAGTGCAATTGATGAATTAGTCACAGAAATGACTCATGCAAGACCTATCGTTATTCCTACAAAAGATAAAGTTAAGCTATCTGAGATTAATTTTGATACGCTTGAACTGAAGGCACTCATGAAGATTCAAGCACATTTGAGTCGTGTCATCTATGAGAAGAGCAAAGCTAAGAAATAGTTTTTCTGATAACTAACAACAAGCCCGACCCCGCATCACTGCGAAGTCGGGTTTTTTACTAACATATGTAATGTGTAAAAAAAGTATTTCTTATTCGTAATGCAAGGCATCGGCAGGCGCCATCTTCGAGGCCTTATTTGCCGGAATTGCTATCGCCAACAGGATAGACACCGACAATATGAGCCATGTGATAGCATTAGTAATCAGAAAGCGCAGACCTGTGCGGTCAGTCAGGTAGACCACCATATCGTTATCTTGCTTGCCCAGCGTATCAATCATTCCGGCATGGACGAACTGGAACTCGATGAACATCGCCGGCAAAACGACCAGAGACAGCAACGCCAGTCCTTCCATAAACAGCAGTGTCCGGATGCCGGTATGCGTTGAACCCATCGCCATCCGCAAACCTATTTCTTCTCGACGAACACGGATGCGGTACCAGAACGTGCCCATCACACAAAGCATGATGTTCACCAGGAAGAACAGCATCATCGCCGTAAGGATATTTAATACGTTATCCATACCAAACTGCTTGTCGGTTTCGGCAGCCAGCTGCTTGTACGACTTGATGCTCACCAGATAGTAGTTGCCAATGCGCAGCTCTTTCTCCATGGCCGGCTTGAACGACTGGAAGAACTGTTTGTCGGAGATGGAGGCGTTGCTGCGGACGGCGATCTCGCCATCTGGCAAATGCTGTGCAGAGTAGAACACACCCTGAGGCCGCAAATAACCAAAACGCTTGACATCGCCTACCACACCTTTCACTATATATTTGTCAAGTTCATCCGGTGAGCCATTTCCAAAGCCCAGATGCATGCCGACGGCACTTTTTCCCGGCGAAAGCGCCATCTCGTTGAGGCGGCTGAGCACGATGGCTTTCGGGTCGGCCCAATCGAAATCCTTGGCAGTCACCTGCCGCCCGTCAGGATAAGTGATGCGAAACACCTTGAAGTAGTCGGTGCGCGGATCGAAGACCAGGTTCATGCCACTTGCGTTACGCGACGTATCGCGAGTACTCGTCACACCCATGCCGCAGTAGCCTCCGCCACCCGGACTGGAACAAGTGGTAATCAGAGCCATCGACTCCACTCCCTTAAAATTGCGGATGCGGTCGAGAACACGGTCAAAGTTGGCTTCCTTGGCAACCGAATCACTTTCAGCAGCAATGTATTCGGCATGAGTAGAGGGCAGTTCGGCCATCGTGACGCACCATGTATGATTGATGTCGCGGCACGAAGGAAGTGCGCGATTGTATTCCAGCACAAAGAAAAAATCCACAATATACCACAGCAGGCAGAACACCAGCAGCAGTTCCACAAACAGCCATCCGTTGGACCGGCGTTTGTTCCATATCTGAGTAAATATCATCTTTATCATTATTCAAATCCTCCTCTATTTTACGTTTATTGAATCGACAATCGGACGATGAGCCGCGCGCCATGCAGGAATCATCGCCGACAGCAGGTTCAAGATGAAGCACACCAGCAAGGCCATTCCCAGCACCGACCAGTTTATCAGCATCGACGGTGTGAAGACTACTTCTTCATTGCCTGGCAATGCAGTTACAAATGAACTTCCGAGACTGATAATCCAGTTGCGCGACAGGTAGATCAGCAGATACGACAGCAGCAGGCCGAACACACCGCCCAGCAACGTGAAGAGCAAGTTCTCCGTAAAGATCTGCCGCATCAGATTGCCTCTTGGAGCACCGAATGCGCGACGCACACCCATCTCCGCCAGACGCCGTTCCATGCGCGAATCGGTCATGCCCGAAAGACTCACCGACGGCACCATCAGGAAGATCAGCAGTATAAGCGAGAACCTGATTGCCAGCTTTCCGAAGTCGGGAGCTTCGTTGCTCCAGTAGCGGAAGGTGGACTGCCAGAAATAATCGGGCTGCCCGAGCACGGTGAAAGTCCAGTCCTTCAGCGTCTGGCCGTAGCGTTTCACGTTGGCCTCGCATGCTGCCTTGACGGCTTTCATATCGGCGCCGGGTGCAACGAGCAGATAAGTATCCATAAGTCCCAGTACGCCATCTGGATTCCATTCGTCTATCTGCTGATTCTTATAGCTTTCGCACGCCGTATAGGGAATCCACATCTCGGCAAACGTAATGCCGGTGACGGCCGAAGCATTCTTCACGACGCCGCATACGCGGTACTGCTTGAAGTCTTTCGATACGAAGCGTCCCACGACATCTTCCGTGCCGAACAACCGGCGCGCCAGGTTTTCGGAGATGACGGCGGTGCTTACGCCCGACTGGAAATCAGCAGCGCTGAAAGGTTTTCCCTTGAGGAAGTCGAACCTGAAGACGCGCCAGAAGTCAGTGTTCACGAACTTCGCCGTGATGGGCAACTGCTCATTGCTTCCGGCCATTTGTATCAGACCGGCTTCAGCAGATTCGTTGTAAATCAATGCCATCGCTTCGATGCCTTTGACGGGGGCGAAGCAGGTGTTGATGGTCTTTTCGGACAACTTGGACGAAGAGTTGTCACTGCCGCCTTTCTTTGAGATCTTTCCGCTCTTGACCACCAGCGTACGACTGCGGTTGGTTTCGGGATAGACGTTGGCTATCCTTACGTAATAGACTATGCTGAGCACCATCACCATCGAAACCGACAGTCCCGTCCCGACAATATATATCAGACTAAAAAGCTTCTCTTGCCTGATCAGGTTCCACGCCTGTTTGAAATATATTCTATACATTATATATATGTGTTTACAAATACCATTAATATTCACTTCATGCACAATCGAAAATCCATCACCAAGCATAAGGCGTTGACCTCAGCCTAGCGTAAGCGCTATGCTTAGCTTGACATAGGCACTATGCGTAACCTGACGTAGGCAATATGCGTAGGCGAACATCAACTTCAGGTATCTTATTCCACCTGTCGTCCATCGAAGAAGCGAACGACGCGGCTGGTCTGCTGTGCCTGCGCCTCGTTATGTGTAACCATCACGATGGTGCGGCCGTCTTCCTTGTTCAGTTTATGAAGGATCTCCATTACTTCGGCACCCATCTTACTGTCCAAATTACCGGTAGGCTCATCAGCGAGTATGATATCAGGATTGCCTACAATAGCACGGGCGATAGCCACGCGCTGGCACTGACCACCGGAGAGCTGCGTCGGGAAATGGCGCATGCGGTGCGAAAGGCCCACCTTTTCGAGTACAGCCTCAGCAGCGGCGCGGCGTTCCTTGGCGCTCACCTTGCGGTAGAGCAGCGGAAGCTCCACATTGTCGATCACGTTGAGCGAGTTGATCAGATGGAACGACTGGAAGACGAAACCCAGCTTCTGATTACGGAACATGGCCATCTGCTTGTCGGTCATATTCGAGGTGTTGGTACCTTCGATCTCGACCGTTCCTGTTGTCGGTACATCGAGCAAGCCCATGATGTTCAGCAACGTTGACTTTCCGCAGCCTGAAGGACCCATGATACTCAGAAACTCTCCCTTGTTCACCGTCAGGTTCACGTTTTCCAATGCTACCGTTTCGATCTCTTTCGTCCGGTAAATCTTCTCCAAATTCTTTAATGTAATCATAATGTTTATCTTTTTAATTGTTTATAATCCTGTTAATTCATCATTCCTCATGCAGCACATCGGCAGGATGCAGATGCATCGCACGCCATGCCGGGAAACTGATACCGACGAAAATCATCGCCGCCTCAAGCACTACCGTAGCCACGAAGCCGAACACAATCCTCGGCGCGACCTCCAGCGGCAACGGCGCATGCGTAAGCACATCCAGTCGCACCATGTTAAGCAGCACAATCATTGCCAATACTACAGAAGTCAGCAACAGCGCCATTCCTTCACCTATCAGCTGACTGAAAACCGATTTGCGCGAAGCTCCCATCGCCATCCGCAGTCCGATCTCAGCATGGCGTTGCTGCGTGCGGAACCAGAACGTTCCCACAACGCCCAACAGCACATTGAGTAAGAAAAATACAATGACCGCAATATACATCTTCATATCGTTGATATAATGGCGAATCTGATCGGTGCGGTAGAACGACATCGGAATCACGTCCTTCAGATAGACATTGCCCACACGCAACTGTGTGGTCATCGCCTTCCGGAAATCATCGGCGAAATGACTGTTGTCGGCCGACGGCTTCACACGGATGAAGATCGGCAGATACTCGGCCGCACTGGCCGAAGCTGTCACAAGTTCATTATGCGTCACCGGCTTGTAGTAAGCATAGTCATACTTGTTGAACTCGTTGTAGCGCTGCGGCTCACAGACGGCTCCGATAACATAGCTTGTACTGTCCTGATTGCCCTGGTCGGTGATGCAGATCTGCTTGTTGCGGGCATTGCGGGCGGAACCGTAGAAGTCCTTCGCCACCGTAGCCGTAACAACCACCTTACCATCATTCAACGTCTTCTCCAGCAACGAAGGACTTCCGCCGTCGGCCTCTTTCACCCGGAACACACGAAAATAGGCAGGGTCGACAAAGCGGACGTAACCTTGGCGCACCATCGTATCGCCCTTGAACGTCGCATACTGATTGCACCACATATAATGGAAATGCGTCATGGTCGTAAAACACACATCGCTCACCATCGGGTTCTGCTTCAGGCGGTCGTAAACCGCAAGTATGTCGGCACCGCCTTGCGAAGCGTGAACCGTCGTCGTATCATAATCGGCACTCGTCTCCGGGACCGACGACATCTGCACATAGTACACATGCGAGATATCGAAGCCCACAGGCTGCTTGTACTGCTGATAGTTCACATAAAGCGCATCCGCCGCATACCATAGGAAGACGGACACTACGAACAGTTCCAACCAAATAAACAGGTTGCTCTTGCGCTCATTCCAGAGCTGTTTGAATATCATCTTTATCATAACTTTTCAACTGTTTAATGAGTCTGTAATTTGTAATCTAGAAACACGCCATGCCGGAATGCCCGCACTCAGCAGGTTCAGCACCAGGCACAGCAGGAACGCAGCCGCGAACACCTCCCAGCTGAACATTCCGATGGAGAGACCGGTCTCTCCGCTTACCAGCAGCCAGTCTTTCAGGATCAGCATTCCTGCATACGACAATATCAATCCGATAAGTCCGCCAATGAAAGTGAATAGCAGATTCTCCACCATCACCTGCCAGAGAATATTACCTTCAGTAGCTCCGAAAGCGCGCCTTACTCCCAGTTCGGGCATGCGACGACGCATCCTCGAAAGCGTGATGCCAGACAGATTGAGCGCCGGCACCAACAGCAGAATAGCAATGATGATGCCAGAGCGAATGTACATGCTCGATTCATGCGACTCAAACTCGCTGCCGCCACCCAACCATTCCTGCACTTGCGTACGGGGCTGCACATTGAGGTCAGCCTTATAATCTTTCAGGTGCGAATTGAATCCTGCCAGTAAATGGAGCATTTCTTTCCGCATATCATCCCGCGTATAACCCTTCTTGAGCAGTGCGCAGCAGGCATAATCACCGTTGATACCCTCCTGTCCGGAAGCCTCCGAGTCGTAACCCGCATTAATCGAATAGGGCACCCACACTTCTGCCCATGCCTTGCTGGCAAAACGGGACACATCCTTCACAACGCCAGCCACGCGGAAGTCGGTGAAGTCGAACTTCATTTGCTTACCCAAAGCCTTGGTCGTACCGAACAGTCTGAGCGCCACCGTCTCATTGATGACAGCACTTCGTATGCCGCTCTTGAAATCGGCTTCGCTGAACGGCTGTCCGTCGATAAAGTCAAAGCTGTAGAGTTTCCAGAACGTCGCGTCGGTAAGCGTTACCGATGCCGAATAACTACTGAGGCCGTCCATCGTCGAGACAATCGTCTTGCTGCGACTGTCATGAATGATGGCAGTAACCAGCTCTGCCGATTTCAGGGACAGAACACACTCTTTCATCAGCGGATAGCCCAGAGCGCTGAAACTCATGCGCCTGCCGTCGTCCTTTCCCATTGACATGGCTGTCGAGATGTAACATGTGCGGCTGCGGTTCGTCTCCGGACGGAAGTCGGCAGTGTTCATCACATAGAGGATGACGAGGACCATAATCATGCAGATGGCCAGTGCAGTTCCCAGGATGGAGATAATACTGAGAAGCTTGTTCTCACGCAGAAGCCTGATGGCTTGTTTGATGTAATGCTTGATCATATTTATCTATATTTATATTATTCATAATGCAACGCTTCCGCCGGAGTCAATTTCACCGACTTGCGCATCGGAAGCCAGATACCGATACATATCATTGCGCCCATCAGCAGATAAGTGATACCAAAGGTGACGGCGAATCGCATCAGGCTGTAAGGCATCCTGTAAGTGTCTATCAGATCAGCTTTCCACAGGTTAAGCGCCAGGATAACAATCAGCGGCAATGTGATAACCAGCAGCGACAGCCCTTCAACGAACATATAGCGTTTCAACGTAATGCGGCTCGCTCCCATCGCCATCCGCAGTCCGACCTCGCCACGACGATTCTGCATCCTGAGCCAAAAGGTACCGATGATACCAAAGAAAACATTCACCAGCATGAAGACCATAAGCGCAATCTTGTTCTCTGCCTCATTCATCTTATACTGCAATTGCATGCTGCGAGAGTCGGCAATCGAACGGACACCCGACACATACAGATTATGTACGATCAGCTGGTCGCCCATTTCTTCGAGGAAATGATCCATATCATCGTCGGTATAGGCTTTCTTCATCCTTACGCACAACTCGGCTCGTTGAGCACTATAATCGTTCACAGTCTCCGCGTAAAGCTCACCGTCAAGACACTGATAAAAGCACATCTCCGGACGTTCGTACTCACTGTTGCGAATTGATGAAGCCACGGCAGCAATAGTAAAGAGATTGTCATAATCGGCATACTTCACCTTCCTGCCTGAAACCTTCTGTCCGTGATAAAGTGCTTCTGCCATCTCTTTGGATATCACCAGGGCATTATGTACGCCGGCAACCTGATTATAAGCCGATTTACCGTCGGCAGTACGTATGCGAAACATGCGGAAATATTCCGGCGTCACGCTGCGCAGTTGATAACCTTTTCCGTGTGTCATTGTCGTATCGCCATCAATAGGACTGATGGGACGCCACATGTTGCCATTCGAATAAGGACAGGAGAAAAAGGAAGCGCAGACATCCTCCACCTTCGGGTTCTGCCTGATGCGCTGCATCATAAGCGTCAGATCGTCGGCATCGTTGGCATGCGTCAGCGAATCAGACACATAACCCGGCGCTTTCTCGGTCAACTTATTCAACTTAAAACGCCAAGTATTGCTGATATCATAGCCCAATGGCGAATGATAAGTGCAATAATCAACATAAAACGCATCGACCATGAACCACAGTATTCCGGCCACAATCAGCAGCTCGGCAAAAATCCATCCGTTTGCTCTGCGCTGATTCCATATAATGGTAAGTAAGTGTTTAATCATTGTTATAACAGCTTTTAATCGGTTATTTATCGGATTCATCTTCGTGCAGGGCATCGACGATCTGTTCACGTGAAACACGCAAGGCAGGAAGTCCGGCACTCAGCAGATTCAACAGCAAGGTGAAGAACAGCGCAGCCAGAAACAGCCACGGCTTAAAAAGCATATCGAAGGTCAGCACCACATCTTTCTCCAACAGGAACGAGCGCCCGAGATACAGCATCACGACAGACAGAACGATGCCTATCACACCGCCAATAAGCGTAATCAGCAAGTTCTCGTTCAGCAGCTGCACCATCAGCTGTCCCTTTGTGGCTCCGAAAGCTTTGCGTATTCCCATCTCCGAACGACGACGCTGAATCGACGACTGCACAATACCTGTCAGATTCAACGCCGGCACCAGCAACAGGAACAATAAGAGCGGAGCCTTGTGCAACAGATAATCGTTCCATCCTTCTTTGTCGGAGGAATAAATATTGCCTGCATCGCGTGCCACATCCAATCGTGAGAAAAGACGGATAAACGTCAGCCGATAATCTTTCTTTCCTGCATTATATCTAGCCACCTGATGTTGCAGTTCGCGATTGATAGCATCGAAATCATGTGATGAGCGTGCCAGAACAACTGCTCCAAAATCACCTTCTATCCCTTCGCAGTTCGAATCATCCATAAACGACGAAGCACTGTAAGGAATCCAAACATCAGCAACCGTACCGTCAGCAGCTTCAGAAGGTTTATCGACTACTCCGGTAATGGTATATTCCACATAGTTCAACAGGAAGCTCTTGCCGATAGCAGCTTCTGCACTTCCGAACAGCTTACGAGCCAGCGGCAAGGCAACCACCGCACGCGGCAAAGCCGAACGAAAATCAGCTTGAGTAAACGGAGCGCCTGCCAAGAAACTGAAATCGTACACATGCCAGAACGAAGCATCTGTGTAACGAATAGAATACTCATCATACATCCGCTTGTTTGGCAATGATAAAGGCTGCTCGCCGGTAGTCATGGCCGTCACTGCTTCCGGCAATCGCAAAGTGTACAGACATTCGGCAACCGCCTCCGCCGACAAACTGGTATTGTCCTGCCGCGTATGATCGTTCTTGTCTACCTTTATACCATATATATATAGCATCCGCGAACGATTCGACTCGGGAGGAAAACCTACCAGCTTGATCTGGAACTGCAGCACGACAACCAGAATCATCGCCACCGACAAAGCCGTTCCCAAAATAGAAACGATACTTGTCAGTTTGTTCTCGCGAAGCATGCTTGCAGCCAGTTTAAAATAATGCTTGATCATATCAATATTGTTTACGCTATTATTGATTCTGCTTCCTTATAAACAAAATGCGTGCCACAAACGTAAAGCATTGATTCATTGATATATCCATTAAAATAGAAGTGTCCGATAATGAACACTTGTTTCATTATCGGACACTAAAACCGAACAGTGGAATTCTGATGTAATCCCTATTTGATTTTCAATTTTGATTTGCTCTTGTAAGGCGACATGTCGGAAACGACAACGCGATCGCCGGGCTTTAAGCCACTGAGGACTTCTACATATTCAAAGTTACTATCGCCAAGCTGAACCTTCCGCTTGATCAATTGATTGCCATTCGTTACAAACAAGTCATATTCACCTTTGCCCACATAATATGAGCCATTGGCAATACGCATCACATCGTCTTTCACGGCATTCATCACGTATACATCCGTCTTCAAACCTGAACGGAGTCGTTTGTTGTTATCGTTCTTCAACTGTACAGAAAACGATATCACGCCATTTTTGGAAAGAGGTGTCACATCGCTGACCGTTCCTTCCAACTTTTCGCTTCCAATCTTCACTATTGTTTTACTGCCTACAGAAATACGATCACCATAACTATCCGCAATCTCACCATCAATCTTGAAATGCGACAAGTCCGAAACAATAGCCACACGCATTCCCTGCCCAATCTGTGAACCAATTTCGTTATTTACATATGTCAGGATAGCTTTGCGCGGCGAACGGATACGGGCATCTTCCAAGATACGTTGAGTCTCACCCAAACTTTTTTTGAAAATATTCAGTTCCAATTCTTTTACCTGCAAATCGGCAGCGGCAAGCGCTTGTTCGTTCTTGTATTTCTGCTCATCTTCTTTCAGTTTCAGTGAACTTACATTATAATCCAGCTCCACTTGGCGCACTTTATCGGTTGTTCCGGCACCGAGGCTGTCCAGATAGCGTTCGTTACGTAGCTCCACAGCTTTACGGTTCAATTCCATACGCGATACTTTCAGATTCATCTCCATTTCCGACAGCTTGTTATGATTCATCACACGTTGCTGTTTCAATTGAAGAGCTTTCATCTGCGCCTCATCAACCTGTTTATTATAATCGGTTTCCGCCGTTTGCAAATCGAGTTTCAGAATAGGGGTTCCCACATCCACCGAGTCGCCACCCTTTTTATAAACCTCAAGGATACGGCTATTGATAGGCGAATTGATAATTTCCTCAAAAGCCGGAACTACCTTTCCTGTCGCACTGACCGATACTTCTATAATACCTTTATCAACTGTAGAGAACGTCAAGTCTTCCTTCTTCAAGCTTGTCTGCAAAAATGAGACAGCAACGGCAATCACCGCTACCACACCTCCAACAACAAGACCTGCTTTAATCAGCTGCTTGCGTTTTTCCCTACTACGTTCTTGTTTTGATATTTCTCTGTCCATAATTATATGCTTCACTTAATTCTGTCTTTTTTCACGGCAAACATCGTGCCAAAATCATAACTCATTGATAATGTGTATAAGACCAGAAATACAAGTGTTCATTTTCGGACAGTGTGTTCATTATCGGGCAGTTTTTACTCTGTAGCCGCTACAGTACTGGGATAAAAACTTTCTAAATCTTCCTTTGTGCAAGGAGCTCCTGAATTCAACTGAGTAACGAACAACGTTTTTACATACTGTTCCAAATAACTTTTCTTATAATCAAACCATGCATTTTTAAACTCCGAAACATGAATCTTATGATTAAAGTCTGCAAACGGTTTCGGACCGACAAGTATCTGTTTCATGATATCCTGAAACTCGCCGGCAGGCAACTGATTCTCAATAAACTCCTTCATAATCTTATAGGATTCCGATGAGTTCATGGGACGAAACGTAAACTTGCGTTTCCAATTACGGATAATCTCTCTCACCTCATTGTTCTTCCGTTCCGTACGCGGATCCCTTTCGAAGAAATAATCCTCATTTTCAAAACGATGCTGTACTTCCCATGTATCAATATTCACATAGGTCCACACACCTTTTTCCACAATTAATTCAGCCACAACTTTGACTGCGTTTCTCCTCTTCTCTTGTTCTTCTGTCATAGTAATAATTATATTTGGTTACAGACTCAAAATCTGTACCTTTTTATATCAAACCTTCAATTTAAAATATTCCATTTTATTTTGCATCACTCATCAAATCGATTGCTGCCGATTTAACGCCTGCTGCTGAAGCCGTAAATGTTATAGCACCCGGTTTCTCAGTGCTTTGTACGATTGCTTCGAGTTGTCCTTTGAAGAGCGACATTTCTGTAGCCTGGAACGATTCCAGACAAATAGCATCGCCATTGGCAGCAGCACGATAAGTACCATTGCCCGTCACATTGAACTTAACCTTCAATGAAGCGTCCGGACAAAGATTTCCATCTTTATCACACGCGCGTACATTAATATATATAAGATCCTTGCCGTCCGCTGTCATCCGCTTGCGATCGGCTGTCAGAACCAGATGATGAGGTTTGCCCGCCGTATGTACAGTTTCTGTAGCCACAGCCTTGCCATCCTTATCATAAGCCACTACTTTCAGTGTGCCCGGTTCGTATTTCGTATTCATCCACATCAGCCGATAGCGTTTCTGGCGCTCGAAGCTTTTGTAGGCTGCTTCGGTATCACTGCCATCGACCTTCACTGAAAAATCTTTCGTCACCTTTCCCTGACTCTTGCCATTGATAAACAGCTCAGCCGATGGATAATCGGTATAGACGAATACCGGCGTCACCTGTCCTTCACGCCCCGGCCAAGTCCAATGAGGCAAAATGTGCAATGTATGATCATCGGTATTCCACTGACTACGATACAGATAGTAACGGTCTTTAGGAATTCCTGCCAAATCGATAATACCAAACATCGAACTATGATTTGGCCAATCGGTATAATAAGGTGTCGGTTCGCCCAGATAATCAAATCCCGTCCAAACAAACTGTCCGATACAATAAGGCAGATCGTCCTGAAGGATAAAGTCGTCGTCAGGCAAGTTCGACCATCCACAACATTCCGTGTCGTAAGACGAAGACTGATGATCGTCGTATTTGGCATTTGCTTTCCGTTCAACCGGGAACTTGTAAACCCCGCGTGCACTGACAGCCGAAGCTGTTTCGCTACCCAGCACTATTCCCTGAGGAAGCTTCTTATAACCTTCCTGATAATATTGCAAACGATAATTGAATCCCGGAATATCCATCACTGCCGCAAAATTATTGGTCAAATCAATGCCAACCTGATCCATACCTTGTGTTACCGGACGCGAAGGATCCTCGCGATGGCAAATATCCTGCAGCCATTTGGCAATCTTGCAATCGCCTTCGCGACCCTGGTTCGGCACTTCATTGCCGATACTCCACATCACAACACTCGGATTGTTACGATAATGATGTACCAGATTCACCATATCTTTTTCTGCCCAATCATTAAAAAACAGATTATATCCGTTCTTACATTTCGGCATGCTCCACTCATCGAAACTCTCAGCCATCAACATCATACCCATCTCATCGCAAGCTTTGACCAACTCCGGTGCCGGCATGTTATGAGATGTCCGGATTGCGTTGCAACCCATATCTTTCAGTATACGTATCTGACGACGGATTGCCGCATCATTAACCGCTGCGCCCAATGGACCCAGATCATGATGATTGCAAACGCCTTTAAACATGATCTTCTCGCCATTCAGGAAAAAACCCTTGTCGCGAATCACTTCCAGCGAGCGGATACCAAAGGAAGTCGTATACATATCCTTCAGTTCCACATTCTTGTACAATCTGCTTATGGCAGTGTAAAGCGTCGGTGTTTCAGGCGACCACAACATCGGTTTCTGAATAAAGAAATCCTGACTCACTACATTATTATTGTACTTGATCTGCGTCAACGGCGTACGCAAAGTAGTCAATTGCTGCTTATTTGCATTCCACACAGAAGTTTCAAGCGTATAACTGTCCGGATCAGCCCCTTCAGGTAAAACCACTTCAGTTTTGACATTCACCTTTGCAAAAGTCTTATTCACTGTTGGTGTCGTAATATATGTGCCCCAAACCGGAATGTGCGCATCGTCGGTCACTATCAGATGTACATTTCGATACAGTCCGGCGCCCGGATACCAGCGTGCCGATTCGGCCTGGTTTTCCAAACGTACGGCGATAGTATTCTTTCCCGTATTGACAAAAGGTGTAATATCCAAATAGAATGAATTATATCCGTAAGGCCAATAGCCCGCTTTCTGTCCATTGATATATACTTCAGCATGACTCATCGCGCCATCAAACACGATAGCCGCCTGCTTGCCGGCTTTGAACTGAGGCAGATCGACTGTTGTCCGATACCATCCTACTCCTGTAAACGGCAATCCACCCGTACGCCCGGCATGTGCCAAAGCCTTCGTCTGTCCATCCTGTGCAATTGCCACATGCTGCATGTCGTTTTGTTCGCTGAATGGTCCATATATAGCCCAATCATGAGGGACAGTCACTTGCTGCCACTTGCTATCGTCGAAATCAGACTTCACAAAACTGCTGTTATCATCACGCGTGAAACGCCAATTCTTTTCCAATAAATATTCAGTCCGATTTTGCGCATGCACGAACAAAGCACATCCGAAAACAAGAAGAATTACGGTTGATACAATCTTTTTCATACGTCCTACGATTTTTAGGTATTTTATTTATGTAGCAAAGATAATGCAAGCAGAAAGCAGAACAAAACAAACTCGTTTGTTTTTTATGCCGAAACGCAGCTTATCTTCGATTTTATAGCAAAGATAGTTCAAAATATCAAAACAACCGCTACATTTACACGCAAATTTGCAGACGATGATCATAGAATTACTTTTTGTATTGGCAGCCATTGTTGTAGGCGCCCGGTTAGGCGGCGTCGGACTCGGTGTGTCCGGTGGTTTGGGACTAGCCATATTGGTTTTTTGCTTTGGTCTTGAGCCTACATCTCCACCTATCGACGTGATGCTTATGATTGCCGCCGTCATAGCTGCCGCCAGCTGCATGCAAGCAGCAGGCGGACTTGATCTGATGGTAAAATGGGCAGAAAAGATACTGCGAAAAAATCCCTCGCACATCACATTAGTAAGTCCTCTGGTTACCTATTTCTTCACCTTTTTTGCCGGAACCGGACACGTTGCCTATTCAGTTCTTCCCGTCATCGCCGAAGTAGCTACCGAGACGCGCGTCCGCCCCGAGCGACCGTTGAGTATTGCCGTCATTGCATCGCAGCAAGCCATTACAGCCAGTCCGATATCTGCTGCAACGGTTGCCCTGCTCAGTATGCTGACGGTTCAAAGTTCCAACATCACACTGCTTCAAATCATGATGGTAGCTGTTCCGAGTACGCTTCTCGGCGTCCTTGCCGGTGCACTTTATTCCATGCGTGTCGGGAAAGAACTGGACCAAGATCCCGAATTCCTCCGCCGTTGTGCCAAAGGTGAATTCAAGACAGATCGCGAATATCAGAGAAAGGCATTCGATACCCGCAAAGCCGTTCTTTCGCTCATTATATTCCTGACGGCAACCGCCGCCATCATCCTGTTCGGTTCCATCCAAAGCCTCCGACCGCTGTTCGACGGCAAACCGCTGCAGATGTCGTCCATCATCGAGATACTGATGCTTTCGGCAGCAGCTCTTATTCTCCTAGTTACGCGCACAGATGGCATGCAAGCGGCACAAGGTTCCGTATTCGCTGCAGGAATGCAAGCCGTCGTAGCCATTTTCGGTATTGCCTGGATGGGCGATACCTTTATTAATGGAAATATGGCGGATCTGCGTAGCAGCATCGAGCAGACCGTTACACAAATGCCCTGGCTTTTCGGCATTGCCCTGTTTCTGATGTCGATCCTTCTGTTCAGTCAGGCAGCAACCATACGGGCATTGCTTCCTCTGGGCATTGCTTTGGGTATTGCGCCACAAATGCTTATTGCACTATTCCCTGCAGTCAATGGTTATTTTGTGATTCCTAACTATCCCACCATCGTTGCCGCCATCAACTTCGACCGCACCGGCACAACACATATAGGCAAATATGTAATCAACCACTCCTTCCTTATTCCGGGACTGATAGCCACTACTGTAGCTATTATTACGGGATTAATAATCAGTTCTAAAATAATCTAATAGTTAGTGCTTTTTAATTTTTCACTAAAAGATTATGTTAAAATATTTGTTAGAATAAATATAAAGATTTAGTTTTGCCCCCTATAATCTAGATGCCGTGTAATTGCACTGCATTTGTTAACACAACTTATTAATTTCATGCAACGTAAAATGATGATTACAAATTCTGTAAAACATTGGAAAGCATATATGCTGACCATGTTAATGTCATTCTGTATGACTGTTGCGTTTGCCCAACAAGGAGTTATCAAAGGTAAAGTCTTGGACGAAAACGGAGAGGCTATCATTGGAGCGAATGTAATTGAAAAAGGTACCACTAACGGTACAGTGACTGATGTTGACGGTAATTACACCGTCACAGTGAGTAACCCGGCAAGAGCTATCCTGCAAGTATCCTTCGTAGGTTATACGACTCAGGAACAAGCTATCAAAGGGCGTAAATCTATCGATGTAAAACTGAATCCTTCAGTTGTAAACTTAGGTGAAGTTGTAGCAATCGGTTATGGTACACAGACTCGTAAAGAGATCACCGGATCTATTGCCAACGTTTCAAAAGAAAACTTCAACAAAGGTGTTACCCGTGATGCTTCCGATTTGCTGCAAGGTAAAGTTGCCGGTTTGACCATTACTTCAGGTTCCGGTGATGTAACGCGTAGCTCACAGATTCGTTTGCGTGGTACTACGACCTTACAGAACGATCAGGGCCCTATGGTTGTTATCGATGGCGTTCCGGGTGGCGATATGTCAACCGTTTCTCCTTCAGATATCGAATCTATCTCTGTATTGAAGGATGCCTCTTCAGCTGCCATCTACGGTTCTCGTGCTGCCAGCGGTGTCATCCTGATCACAACCAAGAGAGGTTCGGGTTCAAGAGCTACCGTACAATATGACGGTTATGTTTCTGCCGACATGATGGCAAATAAGCCTGATATGATGAATGCTTCTGAATGGCGTGCCATGAACAAGCAAATGGGTAACGATATCAGCGTATACGACAAATATACGGGCGATACCGACTGGTTCGATGAACTGACCCGTACAGGTATTTCACAAAACCATTCTATTTCTCTTGCAGGTGGTACATCAAAGAGCAACTATCGTGCATCTTACACCTATTTGGATCGTAAAGGCATTGCCAACGACAACTATATGAAACGTCATTCATTCCGTTTCCAAATCCAACAGCGTGCCATCAACGACAAACTGCGTTTGGGATTGACCGGATCTGCTACAATGACTGATACACAGACACCTGATCCTAACGAATGGATCAATGCGTACAATAACCTTCCTGTATATTCACCAAAGAATGCTGATGGTACTTACAATCTTGATATGAACACCGCATGGGATCAAGGTAATGCCGTTGCACAACAGGAATACTGCTATCGTTTGAACAGCAACTCTTACTTCTACGGACAAGGTGATGCTCAATATACATTAATGGATGGTCTGAACATTAAAGCCAGCTTGTATAAGAGCCGCTATATGAACGACTACAGCCGTTGGGATGACCCACGCGCTATGGCAGGTGAAAACAACGCTGCTTATAACGCTTCAGGTTATGGTATCCGTGAAAACCGTAAATGGGATCGTGAATTGATGGAATGGACTGCTAACTATGACAAGACATTCAACGATGTTCACAAGATCAACGCCGTTGCCGGTTACTCTTGGGAGAAAAACACATACAGCAATGCATATGCCGGCGTCCATAATTTTGCCGTTTACTCAATGGGTGCAAACAGTCTTCAGGCTGGTAACAGTTTGGATATTGGCAATATAACATCCAGCAAAAATGAATACAAACTGATTTCATTCTTTGGTCGTGCATCTTACAGCTATAAAGAAAAATACATGATTACAGCAACTGTACGTCGTGATGGTTCTTCAAAATTCGGTGCCAATCACAAGTGGGGTACTTTCCCATCCGTATCTGCTGCATGGGGAATCTCTCAGGAAGACTTCATGAAAGGTGTAACGTGGGTGAATGACTTGAAACTCCGTGTTGGTTATGGTGTTACCGGTAACCAGAACGGCTTGATGCCATATAAATCACTTGACCTATATGGTGCTGAGGGAACTTATTATAATAATGGTTCATGGCAAACAGCCTTCAAGATCACACAGAATGCCAATCCAAACTTAAAGTGGGAATCTACCACAATGGAAAATATCGGTTTGGACTTCACTTTGTTCCACAGCCGCTTGAATGGTACCATCGAGATCTACAACAAAAAAACCAAGGATATGCTTTACAGATACTCAGTACCGACACCAACTTACGTTTACGATAAGATCTATGCAAACGTAGGTGATATGACCAATAAGGGTATCGAACTTTCTTTGAACTGGGATGTATTCCGTTCAAAGACATTCAACTGGACAACATCTGTTAACTTGGCACACAATAAGAATGAAGTTACAAAATTGTCTAACGACATCTTCTCTACCAGCCGTCTGTATGTTGGTGATCCATGGATCCGTGGTGCATCCGGCGTTACTTCACACGTTGTTGAGGAAGGTAAACCTATCGGTCAGTTCTACATGTTAAAGTGTGACGGTATCGATTCAAATGGTAAATTCATTATCGAAGATACAAACAAAGATGGTCAGATTACTGATGATGACCGTACATACTGCGGTTCAGCTCAGCCTAAACTGACTTACGGTTGGAACAATACATTCTCTTACAAGAATTGGGATGCCAGCTTCTTTATCCGTGGAACTATTGGCAACAAGGTTTTGGATAACCCATTGGCTGCTTATGGTAACACAACATACCTGGCTGGTAACAACGTAATGAAGAACAAATACCTTGGTGTATTGAAAGAAAACTCACGTGTCTGCTCATTCTATGTAGAAGATGCATCATTTGCACGTTTGGACAATATGTCAATCGGTTATACATTCAACACAAAGAGCATCAACTGGCTTGAAAAAGCACGTGTATATGTAGCTGCTCAGAACCTGTTCGTAATCACAGGTTATAAAGGTTTGGATCCTGAAGTTGAACTTTATACCGGCGATCCATCTGATACAGATGCTGGTTTGTCACCGGGTATTGAGCCTCGTAACTTCATGCCTAAGGCAAGAACATTTACGTTCGGTGTAAATTTAACATTCTAACTTATTCAAATTGAAAATCATCATGAAAAAGAAAATTATAGGATTATTAATGGCTGGTGTTGTCGCAGTGACTTCACTTCCATCCTGTACCAATCTGGACGAAGATGTTTATGATAAACTTCCTGCAGATTCATTTGGCAATACAATGACAGAAGTCAATGCCTTGGTCGGAACGGTAAACAATTCATTACGTGAGTATTTTCCAAGTAATTATTTTTATCTTTCAGAATGCTCCGGATCCATGGCAGTAACACCTACCAGACTGGGTGGTGACTGGTACGATGGTGGTCAATACCGTGAATTGTACATGCATACATGGACAGCCAATACATCAGCCGTAAAAGGATGTTGGTCTACAGCTTTTGCTGCTATCGGTACTTGTAATGCAACAATTTCCGTATTAGAGAACTCAAAGCTTCTGAGCGATACTCAAAAGACCTCTTATTTGGCTATGGTTCGTGGTGTACGTGCGTTTTGGTATTATACAGTAATGGATTTTTATGGAAATGCTCCATTGGTAACAGAGTATAGTGCTACAGATAAGACAGCTCCTACAATGAACACCAGACAAGAAATATTTGACTGGTTGATCAAAGAGGTTACTGAATTGACAACACAAGCTCCAGATCCAGATGCAACCAACTACGGTTATTTCACTAAAGGTGCCGCATACATGCTTCTTGCAAAATTATACCTAAATGCAGCAGCTTGGGGAGTTAATACTTCTAACGCTTATGCAAATGTAATCAATGCATGCGATAAGGTAATAAATATGGGTGCTTACTCTTTAAATGCTAATTGGAAGGATAACTTCACAACTACGAATGAGAATTCTAAAGAAGCTATATTTGCTGCATGCTTTACGACATCAGGAACAAAAAATACAATGATGTATCGTACTTTACATTACAAAGACAATTTGGCTTTGGGTGGAACATTCGGAGCATGGAACGGTGTTTGTGCACAACCGGATTATGTAAAAGAGTTTGATACAAGCGATCCTCGTTATGCAGGTTCATTCTTAACAGGTCAGATGTATAACAAATCAACAGGTGAAGCCTTGGTTACAGCTCATGGACGTTTATTGAATCACACTGTCGAAGTAACTATGATTCCGGGTACAGAATATGATGGTACAACATGGAAATCTGTAAATCAGGAAGATGGTGCTCGTTGTTTCAAATGGGTTTATGCTCCTGACTTGTCAAACGCGATGCTTAATGACTTCCATATCTTCCGTTTGGCAGATGCATATTTAATGAAAGCTGAAGCTATCCTCCGTAATGGTGGTAGTGGTGCAGAAGCTGCTAAATATGTAAACATTATTCGTGAACGCGCTTATGGCGATACAAAACACGATTACGAAACCGTTGATTTGAACAAAGTCATGTTGGAACGTCGTTTTGAATTTGCTTGGGAATGTATGTCACGTCAAGATGATATTCGTTTCGGAGTATTCGAAAAAGGCATGTGGAGTTCATCCGGTTGCGACAGAAAAGCTGATAGCTATTTGAAGATATTCCCTGTTTCTCAAGATGCATGGCAAGCAAATAGCAACTTGACTCAGAACCCAGGTTACGCATCATTTAGCAAATAAGAGAATTCATTTTCTCATTAATCAATACAAAAGAGGTTTGCTTCGGCAAGCCTCTTTTTTTTTATTTCCAATACCACTCCCCTCACCTCCATTCAAAACGAATAATCCTTTTGAAACACCGCATTCACGAATCGATAAGGCTTATATTGAATGGCGTATTTATTATAATGCGCCAGTTCAGTTTTTATCGTCCTGAAGTATAGATGTTATAATATCCTTAGGATAATAACAAGGGATATCAACATTCGCTTTGCTCTCTGACTTAAGGAACAATACCGTGTGAACCATTTGCCCTTTCTTGACGAATGGTAATCTGCCACAAGAATATGCATTATGTTTGTCAAACATTATGTTTCGCAAAGATAATATTATTTATCGCAAAGATTCTGACCTATCTTATGGCAAGCGGACAAAGATAATTATTAATGTTGCATGGTTTTGGCAAAAGTTTCAGGGACAAGCTGCGACAGATATTGTTCTATTCGATCAGCCCAATAAGAACTCACTTGATACTTCAACGCGAAGTCATAAAAATGACTGACGGAAAGTGCTACTTCTGCAATTATCTTTTGCTCGTTCTTAATGCTGTTTTCTTTGGCAAACTGAACAAGATCACTAATAGTGATGCCGCTTGATTTGCCAAGAATGGTCATTGAATGCCCATTTTCATAATAGGCGCCATCCAAATTAGTCGTAAATGTCAAATCGTAAGCAGGTGTTATATGCCACGAGCCCTTTTCGTCCATCATGAAAGAAAAGTTCTTGAGATGGTCGTCTACATTAGCGCTCATTACATTAAATACCATTCGGCGATATTCTTCCGAAATCTCTGTAGACGAAATATTCAACCGACGAGATACTGCAAATAGATCTTCATAACTGGTTGCATCAGGGCACATTGCTGCCAAAGTTTGCGTGTGAATCTTTTTACCGTTTCTCCGATCATATCGCTCAGTGATAAAATGATATTTTCCTTCCGCCACAATCAACTTTGAAGGCATCATATTGATTCCGGCATTCAATGCCATCTCGTAATACGACATTTCTATTTGAGTAAATGGGAAGTCATCGCCTTCGGCAAACTTCAAGATATAATAAATATACTCCTCAGGTAATGCAACTTGTCCTGAACGAATATCTCCTGTCTTACGATTAATCGCAATAATAGCTTTAGGATGCTGTCCACCTGCAGATGTACCCACTTTGTACAAACTCTGCATACTCAACTCTTCTCCCGGTAAAACGATTGCTTCTTTTCTTTCTTCAAATAACTTCTTAGCAAGTCGATAAAGACTGTCAATCTGAACAGAAGTAGATGCATCAAGTCCGGCTGTCGCCGGTACAAATTCGAGTGCGCCCATACCTCTTTTACCAATGAACGATAATTTATCGACCGGAGACAATTGCCTTAAGGGAATATTATTTTGAGCTGCCCATTGCTCAAAAACCTTATTACCCCATTTATCCGGCAATGAATCAGCTATAAACGGAGGCAGACCTTGAAACATTTTTTCTTTATTACCTAAAATTGGAAAACCTTTTGCAACGCCACCCTTAATAGAAGCCGTCAAAGGAGCAATGTCCATTCCTTTCTTAATAAAGGATGAATTGTAACTGAAAACAGCTCTACGATTTTGTTCATCCCAATAGAGCTGTCCCACTTCTTCTCCATTCAGCAATACGCTGACAATATTATTTTCCATGTCGGATCCGTTTAGGTTTGTTCTTGATGACTTGCTGGAGAACGTATGGTGACATTGGAATTTCCGGAAGAAGTTGCTGTATCTGATCCAGACAGTCTATCGCCCGAAGTAATCCCAAAAAGCTACTCATAGTGATGTTGTACATCTTGCCGTTTTCAAACTGGCGCAACGTCACTACACTCATTCCCGCCTTGTCTGCCGCTTCCTGCTGAGTCAACCTACAAGAGAGACGATACTCCTTAAATCGTTTGCCAAGCTGTATCACAATCTCAGCATTCGACAAAGCTCTTATGTCATTCAGTTCGTCCATGTCACAAAGGTAAAAATATTTATTGTTATATCCAAATATTAGGTATAAGTATAAATATATTTATGGCCATATACTGACCTTTATTCATGAAATCCTTAAATCTTGCTATAGAAAGTGCTTTCTGCCTGATCTAATAGCAAGAACTATTTTCATGCAGACTAAATACCTTCTTATGTAAAGCATTATACTTCTTAGCGTAAAGCATTGCACTTTTTAGGCAAAAGGTAATGAGTATTTAATCGTCCATCTGCTGATGGATGATCGTCCACCTGGCGTTGGATAATTGTATTCTTTGTGATGGACGATCGTATTCTTGCAGGTGGACGATTATCCATCTGCAAGAATACATCTATCCACAATGAATAAAATACTTAATTAGTCGATACCTTTAAGTTAAAACCCCGGCAACAACGAACTAAAGACTCGTTAGCAATGAAGCAAAGACTCACTAGTTTTGCATTAAAAAGCATATAAGCGAGGGAATGAATATGACATTTTTACCATATTCCTGCCAATATTTCATCATTCGGGCTTTGGCATAAGATTTGAAGTATACCTAGTGCTTTCGGATTAGAGATAAGACGAGAGCAAAAATGAATTGAATGTTTAACTAAAATAATTGGAGGACTGTATTATGACACCGATGAGAAGAAATCAAAATTGGTTACCGTTTGTTTTCAATGATTTGTTTGACAATGATTGGATGATGAAAGCTAATTCTACAGCTCCAGCTATTAACGTAATAGAATCCGATAAAGAATATCACGTCGAAGTGGCTGCCCCTGGAATGACGAAGAACGACTTCAACATCCGCATCGATGAAGACGACAATCTGGTTGTCTCCATGGAAAAGAAGGATGAACACAACGACAATAGGAAGAACGGACGTTATCTGCGTCGCGAATTCTCGTACAGCAAGTTCCAACAGACAATGGTTCTGCCGGACAATGTCGAAAAAGACAAGATCGAAGCCAAAGTTGAAAATGGCGTATTGAACATCAGTATTCCAAAGAAGACTGAGGAAGAGGTAAAGAAAGCGGCTAAAGTAATTGAAATAAGGTAACCAATCAGGTTATAAAAGCAAAAAGGTTTGCACTGCGGAAACGCGATGCAAGCCTTTTTTTTGTCTGTATAACAACAATAATGAATCAAGAAAGCTGAGATATCGGATCTGTCTTGACTTCATCCGCAGGCTTGCCTTCGATAGGCAGAGTAAAGGAGAACGTCGACCCCTTACCGACTTCCGAGGTGGCAGAGATCTGTCCTCCCATTTGTGAAACCAGTCCTTTACAAATGGCCAATCCGAGACCAACACCTTGCTTCCGTCCGTCCAACTGCACGAAACGGGCAAAGATATGTTCAAGCTCTGAAGCCGGAATACCGCAACCCGTATCGGATACATAAAAACGAATCATCGTATCCTCTTTAGTGTAACCCACATGGATCGAGCCTTCGGATATATTCTTTGCCGCATTCGTCAGCAGATTAATCAGAATCTGCGAGAGGCGTGTCCTATCGACCAGTATGCAAAGATCTTCTCCCCCATCATTTACCAGCGAAACGTCCTCACTGACACGAATCTTTACCGTACTGCATGCTTCGTTCACCAGCGACAACAGCGGCGTTGTCTCATAAAAGAACTTCATCATATGGACCTCAATCTTCGAAATGTCGAGCACATCGTTTATCAAATTCAACAGCAGTTCATTATTGGTCTTTATCAGATTAATGTATGTATCGCGCATTCGGGGATCACTTTCATCACTCAACAGGTCAGAGAATCCGACGATAGCATTCAGCGGCGTACGAATCTCGTGCGTCATGTTTGCCAGAAATGCCGATTTCATTTTGTCTGCTGTTTCTGCCTTTTCCTTGGCATTGATCAGCGACTGCTCGTATTCCACATGTTTCTGACTGTCAATAATAGAACCCACAATAAGAACAGGTTTGCCATCAGCATCACGTTCAAGCGCCTTTCCTAAAACATCATAACTATGATAATCGCCTTCATCGGTCTTCAAGCGGAAATTCATCGTACATTCGTCCAGACCTTTGGTACGAATCGTATTGAACAACAAAAAGAAATCCTGAGCATCTTCAGGATGGGATACCTTTGCCAATGCCAAACAAATATACTGGTTGCGTTCGAGCAGTTTATTGATCTTCCCATAGAACTGGAAGCAATGATTACAATTGATTTTGTTGCAAGCCGCACATTTTCTGAAATCGAAAGAATAAAGAACAACGTTCGAATTGTGGAGCGCCAGTTCCACCATCTTCCGACTCTGATTCAATTGCTTGGAGAGTATTTGATTTTCCTGCTCCTTTTGTTTTAACTTTGTCACATTCTTAACATGAAGCACCGCAAAGCGGCCACGCATAGGGACGAAACGAAGATCAAAATAAACCACTGGAAAGAGATGTCCGGGAATAGAAAGATCTATATCGACTACCTCTTGTGTATCAAAAGCCCTCTTTGCAGCCTCAAGAATTTTTTTCTTTGCATAATCAGGATAGCAAAAGCCCGGAAGCTCATCAATATTTTTATTCAATGCTTCAGGGGTAATACAAGTTTCTGAAGCATAAGCAATGATTCTGACGACCTTTAAATCTCTATTCAAAAGCAGAATAGTATCAGAAGAGCCTTCGAATGCTTTGGAAGAAATGGATTCTTCATCCAAAGAGTCAAGATCATGATCGGTAAGGTTCAAAATATAACCTACCAACTGATTGTCGGGACCTTTCACCGGAATTATCGAGTAATTAACCGGAACTTTACCCGAAACCACATTTCCGCGTAACAAGTGTTCTCTCTGCAATAGAGAGATAAAAGGAGATTCGAAGATCCTTTGAAGCACAAAATCATTAACATCAGATACATGAAAGGCTTCGAGCATGGCTTGATTCACTCTCAACAAATATCCCTTTTCATCATATAACGCTCCACCTTTCGAACTGTTCGAAAAAAAACTGAACATTAATAATTGCATCGATTCAATCTCTTGATTCAGTATCATAGCTTTCTAATTTATACATTCCCAATAATACTATAAATAAAACCGAACATGGCTATTCAACAAGTACGGCGTCCATTCACAAAGGTAATACAATCTATTAATATGACAATTATTTTGGTGTAAATTTACAAAAACTCTATATTTGCGTACGGATAACAACTAATGATACATACAAATGAAAACTAAATTTTATCTCACACTAATAAGCCTTATCCTTTGTGTGCCGGCTTTTGCACAAACGGAATTCAGTAAGTACTTCGAAAACAAGACGCTGCGTATTGATTTCGCCTTGAGCGGGAACATCAATACACAATCGGCAGCCATTATACAGTTGCGCGAAGAACCTGTTTGGGGCGGTCCCATAAAGAACCTCATCGACAAATTCAATTACGGAGGTTATTATATTAATATCTACGATAAGGCCAGCAACAAACTCATCTACTCGCGAGGCTTCAATACGCTGTTTGAAGAATGGCGCACAACCGAAGAGGCCAAAACAGAAACCCAGTCGTGGACAAACTGCGCCGTCACACCTTTTCCCAAGTCGAAAGTCGTTATTGAACTGACCGCACGCGACAAGAAAGACATGCAGTTTCACTCGCTTCTGAAAATGGACGTCGACCCGACCAGTATCTTCATCGATCGTGGAAAACTGAAGGAAAACAAATTTTACCAGATACAGAACAACGGCAATTCCAATGAGAAAGTGGACTTAGTATTCATTGCCGAAGGATATACAGCCGATCAGCAGGAGAAATTTGTTGCAGATGCCAAAAGATTCACCGAGGCTTTGTTTGCTACGCCTCCATACACTTCTCACCGCAACGATTTCAATGTATGGGCAGTTGAACTGGTATCTCAGGAATCGGGAACGGATGTTTCGGGTAAGGGGATATTCAAGAATACGGCACTTAACACGGGATATTACACCTTCGGCCTGGATCGTTATCTGACTACCCGCGACATGAAGTCGATCCGCGATGCCGTATGGAACGTGCCTTGCGATGCTATCTTTCTGCTAATCAATGCCAGTACTTACGGAGGAGGCGGAATGTATAACTTCTATGCTGGCGGAACAGCCGACAACGAACGGACACCGATGGTTTTCACACACGAGTTTGGACATAGCTTCGCAGGTCTGGCAGATGAATACTTTTCTTCAACGGTTGCATATCAGGATTTCTATAATCTGAAATATGAACCTTGGGAACCGAACATCACAACACTGGTGGATTTCAACAGCAAATGGAAGAAAATGCTGCCGAAAGGAACGCCTGTTCCAACCCCACTGACTGATCCTTATAAGGACAAACTGGGCGTGTTCGAAGGTGGAGGATATTATGCCAAAGGTATTTATCGCCCGATGGATCATTGCATGATGCGTGATTATGCTCCGTTCTGTCCGGTCTGCAGCAACGCTATCGTTAAGATGATTAATTTCCTGTCCGACAAATAAGGCAGAGAAGAGGCATCGATGTAACATAGAAACTATATATGGGCATTTGCAAGGCGTTTCAGTTTTTATTTGTACCTTTGCATCCCAAAATAACAATCCTGATAAAATCTATTCAATATGGCAATTTACTTAGACGATGTATCAAGGACTTTCGGCGAATATCTGCTCATTCCGGGGTTAACCACGAAGCAGTGTCTTCCATCGAACGTCTCACTGAAAACGCCGCTTGTCAAATATAAGACAGGCGAGAAACCGGCTATCGAACTGAACATTCCGTTCGTTTCGGCAATCATGCAATCGGTATCCGGTCCTGAACTTGCTATTGAGTTGGCACGCAATGGCGGCTTATCGTTCATCTTCGGATCTCAACCTATCGCAAGTCAGGCGGAGATGGTGAAGAAAGTAAAGAAGTTCAAGGCGGGTTTCGTCATCAGCGATTCAAACCTCACACCTGAACATACACTGGCCGATGTTCTTAAACTGGTAGAAGAAACCGGTCACTCAACCATCGGCGTCACTGACGACGGAACACCTAACGGCAAACTGGTGGGACTAGTAACAGGCCGCGACTATCGTCAGGAAAAGGATCCATACGACATGAAAGTAAAGGAATTCATGACGCCGTTCTCGAAACTGATTGTCGGCTATCTGGGTGTAACCCTGAGCGATGCCAACCAGATCATCTGGGAACACAAGCTGAATGCACTGCCAATCATCGATAAAGAACAACGCCTGCAGTACTTCGTATTCCGCAAGGATTACGATAGTCATCGCGATAATCCGCTGGAACTTTCCGGTGAAGACAAAAAGCTTCTGGTGGGTGCCGGTATCAACACGCGCGACTATAAGGAACGTGTTCCTGCACTGGTTGAAGCAGGTGTTGATGTGCTTTGCATCGACTCTTCTGATGGTTATTCGGAATGGCAGCAGGACACATTGCACTGGATCAAAGGACAATATGGAAATAAAGTGTGCGTAGGCGCCGGGAATGTTGTCGATAAAGAAGGATTCAATTATCTGGTAGATGCCGGAGCTGACTTTATCAAAGTAGGCATTGGAGGCGGTTCAATATGCATCACTCGCGAACAGAAAGGTATCGGACGCGGACAAGCTACCGCACTTATTGATGTAGCCGGAGCACGTGATGAATATTATAAACGCCACGGCGTATATGTTCCAATCTGTAGCGATGGAGGCCTGGTTCACGACTATCACATGGTTCTTGCATTGGCTATGGGCGCCGATTTCCTTATGATGGGACGCTATTTTGCCCGCTTCGACGAATCGCCTACGAAGAGACTGACCATTGGCAACCGCTTCGTAAAAGAATATTGGGGCGAAGGTTCAAATCGCGCAAAGAACTGGCAACGCTACGACATGGGCGGAAAAGAAGCGCTGAAGTTTGAAGAAGGAGTGGACAGTTATGTGCCTTACGCCGGAAAGATGAAAGACAATCTGGATGTGACTCTGGGCAAGATCGTTGCCACAATGTGCAGCTGTGGCGCCATCAACATTCCGGAATTGCAGCAAAATGCCAAGATCACCCTGGTTTCGTCAACCAGTATTGTGGAAGGCGGTGCGCATGATGTGATTCTGAAAGATCAGAACTGATGAACAAATAAAGATTTATTCACCAACACAAATAATAGATTATGGCAATCGTTGAATTAACAAAAACAGAGTTTATCGAGAAAGTAGGCAACTTCGAAACGGAAGATTGGAAATATATCGGCGACAAACCTTGTATCGTGGACTTTGCAGCTCCATGGTGCGGATATTGCAAACGCCTTGAACCGATCCTCGTGGAATTTGCCCAAACGTATGACGGGCAACTTTACATCTACAAAGTAAATGTAGATAATGAAGAAGATCTTGAAAAGGCTTTCAACATTCGTACTATCCCGACACTCCTGCTCTGCCGCATGGATGGAACACGTGATATGATGCTCGGGACCATGGGCAAAGCCGAACTGAAAAAGATTATCGACGAAAAAGTACTATAATCTTATTTCCTTTTTATTGCCGGCAACAAGTGAGAGATGCTTCAGTGTCACTGATTTGTTTCCGGCAATTATTTTATCCAGACGCAACGAACCTTCCAAAACTTCCAAAGTAATAGAATCGTTGCCGACGGTGATGGTGCCCCAAGCATAACCATTGCTCCAGAAATAGTTCCCCGGATGTGAAGTGATGTGCATACTGTGATCGATGCCCGAAAATTGGAAATCGCTCAACGCAATCACCGAAGCCCAGCTTGCCATAGAACGTGCGTAATGATGACCACACTCCGGTTCACTGAAAGGATTGCGCTTCGCTCCATCAAAACGATCGCGGATTGAACGGATGCAAGTCAGCGCATCAGAATCCATTCCTTCATACATCATACCGACAGCCGCACAATATTCGAAACCGGTCATCGACTCTGCAAAATAAGGAAACGGAACTTTCAGACGACCATGAGGCCATGATGCCATCAGCAATCCAGACTCATTACCTATCACAAAAGAACGCATGTTGTTGAACAGATGGCTGAAGTCTTTCATGTAATTATATTTCATCACGCTTTGCAAAGTTGTACGGATATGTGTCACATCACCCAAATATCCCAATCCGCAAAGATGAGCCATATATTGTCCAACCAGTTGATCGACCAGACAACCTCGCCCAAGCTGGAAGTCGGGAATTTGAACATTGGGATCGTTCATGTCCAGATACTGGAATGTCTTCGGATCGGTTATCTTCTGTTCATAATATTCGCCGTTGAACAAGTTTGCATCCATCCAATGACTTCCCTTGTCAAAAAGAAGATCACATTTTTTTGCGAAAGCTTTGTCGCCCATAGCCGTTGCCATCTTCGACGCCGCTTTAAGCGCGCCCATATACCAGAAACCCATCTGAGGATTCGGACCGTAGTAGCTAACATCCATGGTGTTATGTTGTCCGCCTTCCATCACGCCGTCCTGATTGCCGTCCCAACCTTTGTCAACCCAAGCATATGAAAGAACTTTCTTTATCTGTTGCCAATTGTTCTTCAAGAAGGTATTGTCTCCCGAAAGCTGCCATTCGCGATAAGCTTTCATGACGCATCCCATCTGTCCATCAGCAGCTGTCTGCCCTTCGACAGCTGTCGAATTATCATTAGCAGCTTCTGAAAGAGGCAGAGCTGTGCGGAAATTCATCAGTCCGTTAACATTGGTTGCATAGTTCAATTCAACATCGCGCATTGTCCGGGCAAGTTCGCCGAAAAGGAAAGGTGTAGCAACTTCATAATTCCAGACATGCGTACACGAGCCCATACAAGATCCAAAGCGATCCATCACGCCTTCCCAACCCATCATATGTCCGTCGGGCAAGCGAAATACGGTCTGCGAACGCAAAGTGGCAAGATTGAACAAAGCGGCTTCCTTCACTACATCCGGATAAGATGACTGCAAGAAAGCATTGACAAACAATAAGGTTTGTTTTTCTAACTGAGGAATGCGCGGAACAATCATTTCGGCAGCTTTCCATGCATCGTTATATTTCTGACTGTAATAGTTTCCGACTACGGTTTTCGACCACGCTTTACGGTTCGGAAAGTTCCAGGTCAGAAAAAAAGTAAAGGTGGTAGTTCCTTTAGGTGCTATCGTCTTTTTAACAGCGAGCGACGCCATCGGGTCATTATCGACCTGAACACTGTGCTCCGTCAGTAAGCCATCGGCACTGAAGTCATCCCAGAAATCGAGGATGGAATTATTCCAATCGTCCGAGCGGGAAGAAGTACGATAAGTGACGCCTTCGGCAGCTTGCGTTGTCAGAGCCATTGTTCCGTAAGCCGGATCGTTGCGGTCGACACTGTCAGAATAGAAATAGATACCGTGTAAACCTGCTTCTTCCTTATAAAGGTTGTGGTTATGATTGGCTCCGGTAGGAATATAATCGCCATTCCAATTGATAAAATATTTGCTTCCGTCTTTTCCTATAAAGTTGCGGATTGAACCACAAATTGCTACATCGAGCGGTTGATCGGTCGTATTGGTTACTTCATACGTAAGCACAGCTACAGGCAATCCGCTGTCGTCGGAATTACCTGGAATCAACGGATTGAAACCTTTCACCGTAACCCGCACCGGCAACTGTGAGTCCGACAAATGCACTTGTCCGAAAGGATAAGCCGCATCAAAAGAAGCCTCTGCAAATCGGGGCATACCATGATTGTTCACCGGACGTCCTTCATAATGCAGATATTCCTGCGTGTACAAAGGACCGGCAAGCAAAGTAGTGGTTGCTGCACCTTGTTGCGGTTTGGTATAAATAGCAAAGAACGGAGCATTGTTGCCGGTCGTCACCGTACTGTATTTCTTGCCGGGAACATTCATGATTTCCCAATCACGCAGTTCGCCACGACCACCGAGCGAAACTGTACCTGTACCAATACCTCCTAAAGGCAATGCGATCTGATAAAGATGCTGCGCATCATAGTGTTTGAGAACGGGCCAAACGGATGGCGTCCACTCCTGTGCAGACACAGCAGCTGATAATAACACAGCAGCCAGAGAAAAAATGACTTTATACATTATTTAATCGATTATTGACGAACTGTTATATGGAAACAACCCTGTTTGCGTTCATGCTTTACATAGCAGCGATTGGCATTTTTCATGTCTCGCAAAACCATAGCCAGAACCATCTTCAGATGGTCGTTATCTATATTCAATGTATCTTTTTCATTGATCTTAGTGTAATGCGCCCACGAAACATCGAACGTGGTTCCGTAGCTATGAGCGGAGTTATCCGAAGAATTACCATTTTTCTTTTTCAAATCCATCACGTCGTCAATAGTCCGCGTCACACTGGTAACCTGAATCTTATATAATGACGCATTCAGATTCGTGAGCGTATCCTGAAACGCATGACCGATATCTTCCAAGAGTTTGGCTGCCGGAGGAATCAAGTAAGGAAAAGAATGTTTCAGATCTTTCAAGTCGATATATTCATCCGTCTTTATTTCTGTCATCTTTTTTTTCAGTGCTTCAGCTTCTTCACGAGTTGAAGCCGGCTGAATACCGATCCGCTGCGCTTCCGCCAGATGCAGATCATTCAAATCTTGAAAATCACGGTTATAACTTCCATTATACCAGATACGTTTTAACTCTCCTCTGTCCTTTTTACAGGATGAGAATGAAATAGCCATTGCCAAAATAGCAAGCCATATAATACCTAATGTTGTATTCTTCATTTTTGATACGGATTTACCGGACAAAAGTAAAAAAATTCTTATTGCATTACAAAACAAATGAAAAGAAAGATGAACAGCTGGCACTATGTAAGGAAAAAGGACTGCTTAAGATTGGATGCAAAGAAAATTATATTTAACTTTGCAACTGTTTGTGCTAACAAGACATACAAAGGAAACATGAAACATTTAATCATTATAGCCGGCCTGCTGTTAAGTTTACCAATCTTTGCGCAGACCAAAGTCGAGAAGAAAACAGCCGTTAAGGCAAATGACTTCGGCATTACCTATACGCTGCCGAAAACATCACTTATTATCAATGTAGAAGTTGTCAAGACTACCTGCAAAGCAGGCCCTTACTACAAATATGCCGAGAAGTATTTAGGTGTTAAAGATGCCATCACAAACAGTAAGGTGTCTTATGAACTGGGAAAAGTGACCGTTGAGAACAAAGGTATACCGGACAAAGACAACACGTATGTTGTAAGCTTCAAACCAGGTACGGTAGCGCCTTACGCCTACCTCACCGAAGACGGTCTGCTTTGTTCCATCAATGCAGAATATACGCCGGCACCGGTGCCTGCCGAAAATGCTTCAAAATCTTCTGCGGCTAAAGTCAACGATCCTTCAGTCTTATCAGAAGAGATGTTGATGGCAGGTTCTGAAGCCAAGCAAGCTGAAGTAGCTGCGAAACAGATATATCATATTCGCGAAAGCCGTCTCAATATTGTAACCGGCGATGCCGATAATCTTCCACCCGATGGCGAAGCAATGAAAGTGGTCATCCAGCAGTTGGACAATCAGGAAAAAGGGCTGACCAACCTGTTCGTAGGTGTCACAACTAAAGACACAACCGAATATGAAGTTACGGTCGTTCCTCACGATGACATGAACAAAGAGATTCTGTTCCGTTTTTCCAGTCAACTAGGTGTTGTCAATGCCGACGATTTGGGAGGTGCTCCGGTATATATGGATCTGAAGGCAACCGAACGCGCTCCACAACTGGATCCGAAGGAAGCCGAAAAGAAAGAGAAATCGCTCAAAGGTGTCATCTATAATGTTCCCGGCAAAGCAACCATTGATATCAGTCTAAACAAGAAATCGCTCTATAAGGGAGAAGCACAGATCACACAGTTCGGAAGTCACGAAGGACTGGCACCGGTCATGTTTGAAGACAAAAAAGCACCGGTCAAAGTACTGTTCTATCCGGAGACAGGAGCAATCAAGCAGATTATCCAGTAAATTGAATTATTAACCATAAAATTAGATTCCATGTTTGAAGGACAACCTAAAGGCTTGTATGCCTTGGCCTTGGCCAACACAGGTGAGCGCTTCGGTTACTATACCATGCTTGCCATCTTCACATTATTCTTACAGGCGAAGTTTGGTTTTGCCGAAAGTTCTGCGCTGCAAATCTACGGCGGTTTCCTGGCTGCCGCGTATTTCATGCCGCTGATTGGTGGTATATTGGCAGATAAGTTCGGCTTTGGAAAAATGATTACTACCGGACTCGCCGTCATGTTTATCGGTTATGTACTGCTGGCTATTCCTTCGGGAATGGGAACAGTCGGCATTGCCAGTATGTTCGGGGCTTTATTTTTGATTGCTTGCGGTACAGGTCTGTTCAAAGGCAACCTGCAAGTAATGGTCGGCAATCTTTACGATAATCCGGCCTATTCTCAAAAAAGAGATACCGCCTTCTCTTTGTTCTATATGGCTATCAATATCGGTGCGCTCTTTGCTCCGACTGCAGCCGAAAAGATTACCGATTATTTCATGACGAAAGCTCATTTGGTATATGATCCGGCAATACCGGCGTTGGCACACCAACTGGAAGCCGGCACTATCACGGATACCGGACGCGAAACATTGCTTCACGCCGCTACTCAGATGGGTGATGCTTTTGCTGCTCAAGGAAATGACTTGGCACAATTCGGTGCATTCTATATCAATCAGCTTTCTACCTCTTATCATTACGCGTTTGCTGTAGCTTGCTTGTCACTGATCGTTTCGGCAGCCATCTATTTTGGTTTCCGTTATACTTTCAAGAGTGCCGACTACAACTCAAAGACAGCCAATCAGACCAATCATGTAGAAGAAGAGCTGACTCCGAAGCAGACGAAAGACCGCGTGGTTGCCCTTTTGCTGGTATTCGCTGTTGTGATTTTCTTCTGGATGGCATTCCATCAGAATGGCGGAACAATGACGCTTTTTGCACGCGATTATACCAACAAGGCGGTTACAGGATTCACCCGATTCGGTTTCGATGTTTGGAATCTGGTACTGCTTATTATTGTTATCTATGGCAGTTTTGCTATTGCACAGTCGCAGACCCTGCGTGGAAAACTGATTTCCGGAGCTGTAGTCATCCTTTCGCTGGCTGCATTCTTCCTCAAATATGCCAATATGCCTGAAGTTGTCAATATCCAGCCGCAGATCTTCCAGCACTTCAATCCTTGTTTTGTTGTTGCGTTGACACCATTCTCTATTCTGCTTTTCGGAACGTTGGCAAAGAAAGGCAAAGAGCCATCGGCTCCTCGTAAGATTGGACTTGGTATGCTGGTTGCAGCTATCGGTTTCTGTATTTTAGCTGTAGGAAGTATGGGTCAGGTTTCACCAGCTGATTTGAAAGATATTGGTGGCGTAAGTCAGGCACTCGTTTCGCCAAACTGGTTGATATCAACCTATCTCGTTCTTACGTTTGCCGAACTGCTACTCTCCCCGATGGGTATTTCATTTGTTTCCAAAGTAGCGCCTCCCAAATATAAAGGTATGATGATGGGTGGCTGGTTTGTTGCAACAGCTATTGGTAATTATGCAACTTCAATCATTGGTCATTTATGGTCATCACACATGACTTTGTGGATGGTTTGGAGCGTGCTCGTTGTTCTCTGCCTGTTATCAGCTCTCTTTATGTTCGCCATCATGAAGAAACTGGAGAAAGTAGCCAAATAATCATTGAATCATTCTCATACAAACGGCGTTTATAGGGTTTTTAAAAACCTTTTAAACGCCGTTTAAATTCTCAATCAAACAAAAAAACTATCTGTCTTCTTATTCCAATACTACGGAATAATACAAAAAAATAACGCCCGCAGGATTAAAATCAATCTGCAAGCGTTATTTATAGGGTGAAAGATGGGACTCGAACCCACGACCCTTGGAACCACAATCCAATGCTCTAACCAACTGAGCTACATTCACCATGTTTATCCTATCCAGTATTGCTCTTTCTAAGACGGGGACAAAAGTAGTACTTTTACTTTAAACTGCAAACATTTTCGTTTTATTTTTTATCAAATTTGATAACAACATGTTTGGCTTTGGAAAGTATATACTTTTAATAGGCGAAAGTATATACTTTGAGTATATAAAAGTATATACTTTTGATATATGGAAGTATACTTTTCCGTTCAAAAGTATATACTTCCCTGAATCAATCATATATGGCCTTCTTACCTGCCAATAAGGTATTGCGCATCAATGAAATAATAGTCATTGGTCCAACACCACCGGGAACAGGAGAGATATATGAACATTTGGGTGCTACTTCATCGAACTTGACATCGCCGGTCAGTTTGAATCCGCTCTTCGTCAACGTACTTGGCACACGCGTTGTACCTACATCGACCACTACGGCTCCTTCTTTAACCATATCGCCTTTGAGGAATTCCGGAACACCCAATGCTACAATAATAATATCAGCACTGAGGCACATCTCTTTCAGATTCTCGGAGCGGCTATGACAAACCGTTACCGTACAATCGCCCGGATAAGCTTTCTGCAACATCAAGGTAGCCATCGGCTTCCCTACAATATTGCTGCGACCGAGCACTACACAATGTTTTCCGCGTGTAGGAATCTCATAACGGCGCAATAGTTCGAGTATGCCTGCAGGCGTAGCCGATACGAAGCAAGGCAATCCGATGGACATTCGTCCCACATTGATCGGATGGAAACCATCCACATCCTTGTGATAATCAATTGCCTCTATAATTTTCTGCTCGTGGATATGCTTAGGCAACGGGAGCTGAACAATGAATCCATCAACATCAGCATCGTGATTCAGTTCATCCACTTTGCGAAGAAGTTCTTCTTCCGTCACATCGCTTTCATAACGAATCAACGTTGATTTGAAACCGATCTCATTGCAAGTCTTCACCTTGCTTGCAACATAGGTTTCGCTACCACCATCGTGTCCCACAAGAATTGCAGCCAGATGAGGAATCTTTCCTCCTGCAGCCTTAATCTGAGCCACTTCCTCAGCCATCTCTTTCTTCATTTGGGCAGAGACTGCCTTTCCGTCTAATAATTTATAATGTTGCTCTTCCATATTTCTGATTATTTCTTCATTGTCGGGAACTTGTGACTACCCGGTTTGACAGTAGTAAGCATGTGCATCATCTTACGTGTCTCGTCGAACTGCTTGATCAGCTTGTTGACTTCCTGAATAGACGTTCCGCTTCCCTTGGCAATGCGCTGGCGACGCGTACCGTTGAGTATTGCCGGATTGCTACGTTCGCCAGGAGTCATCGAATAAATAATCGCCTCAATGCCTTTGAAAGCATTATCATCGATATCAACATTCTTCAGAGCCTTGCCAACACCCGGAATCATTGAAGCGAGTTCTTTCAGATTACCCATCTTCTTGATTTGCTGGATCTGTGTGATAAAATCGTTGAAGTCGAACTGGTTCTTGGCAATCTTCTTCTGCAAACGCTTAGCTTCTTCTTCGTCGTATTGTTCCTGCGCACGTTCAACCAGTGAAACGATATCGCCCATACCCAGAATTCGATCGGCCATTCGTTCAGGATGGAAAATATCCAAAGCATCCATCTTTTCACCTGTACCGATAAACTTGATCGGTTTGTCGACAACCGTACGGATAGAAAGTGCTGCACCACCACGTGTATCACCATCCAGTTTTGTTAAAACGACACCTTCAAAATCCAGACGCTCATTGAATTCTTTTGCCGTATTGACTGCATCCTGACCCGTCATCGAATCAACGACGAACAAGGTTTCGTCAGGTTGAATAGCTTTCTTGATTGCAGCGATCTCATTCATCATCTGCTCGTCAATAGCCAAACGACCGGCGGTATCGACGATCACAACATCATTGCCTTTGGCACGAGCCTCCTCAATAGCATGTTGGGCAATCTCAACCGGATTTTTACTTTCCAGTTCCATGTAAACAGGAACACCTACTTGTTCACCAACAACACGCAACTGTTCGATAGCAGCAGGACGATATACATCACAAGCAACCAGCAATGGCTTCTTGTTCTTCTTTGTTTTCAACAGATTGGCCAGCTTGCCGGAGAATGTTGTTTTACCTGAACCCTGCAGACCTGACATCAATATGACAGCCGGTGCTCCTTTGAGATTCAGTTCGGCAGCCGTACCGCCCATCAAAGTTGCCAATTCATCATGAACAATCTTCACCATCAACTGTCCCGGCTTTACCGAAGTAAGCACATTCTGTCCCAGAGCTTTTGCTTTAACGGTGTCGGTAAAACTCTTTGCTACTTTATAATTCACATCGGCATCAAGCAACGCCTTACGAACATCTTTCAAGGTTTCGGCAACGTTGATCTCCGTGATCTTGCCTTCGCCTTTCAAAAGTTTAAACGATCTGTCTAACTTTTCGCTTAAATTCTCAAACATAATTGTGTATGTATATTTATATTTATTCTAGAATGAGTCGCAAAGGTATAAAAAAGGATGCAATCCTCTAAATCTTTTTGCCTTGCCAATTACCTTTTTTCAAATAAATCACACTCAAGAGCAATAGACCTATAGAATAGACAACTTCAACAGTGAAACAAATGTAGACCGGTTCACGCAGGTAAACGCCAATATAATAAACACTTATAGTATAAAAAAATAATGTGATCACTTCTATCCACATAGCGGTTCGCGTATTTCCCGTGCCTGAAACGCCACTGAAAATAATCATACTCAAAGCTCCTATTATCAGGGCTGCCGAGATCACATATATGGACAACACCGAGTCGTTCACCAGAGCCGCTTCATTCGTATAAACAGAGACGATGAACTTCGGGAAAAGACAGACGACAACAACAAGTGCCGACACAATATATAACGATATCAAAGATATACGTTTGATGATTGAAAGAACCTCATTCGTATGCCCTGCACCGATTGCATTACTGACTAACGTATTGGTTGTTGTAGCCAAAGCGTTGATAGGAATAAGCATTACAATATATATGCTTCGCACTATGTTGGCAACAGCCAGTTCACGCTGCCCCAAACGTTCGACTGCAATAAAAAACATAAAGTAGGTGCTCATCGACAGGAAATATTGCAACATGGTAAAAATAGAAATGCCCAACACTTTCCGTAATAGCTGTATTTGCAATGATCCAACATGATTGAGCGCATACTTCCTGATATCAACAGTTTTAAATGTGCATAATAGAAAGAAAATCATCGATGCCAATTCAGACAATACAGAAGCGATAGCAGCTCCTTTAATACCCATTTGAGGAAGCCCGCAATGGCCGAATATCAAAAGATAGTCGAGTAATACATTTGTCAAAGCCATCACTATTGAACCGTAAGTAAGCACTTTTGTACGCGTAATGCCGACATATAAGGATCGGAACATGATATTGACAAAAGCAAAAAAGAAACCCAATACACGCCAATCCAAATATTCCATTGTTGCATTCCAAACCTCATCCGACGAAACGAGTACGCGCATGATGCTTCCTCCGAAAAGACGAGAGAATATAAACAACAAAACAGCCAGCGCTTCAAGGAACAAAACGCCTTGAATCATCACCGGTCCCACATCACGATAATTGCCTTCGCCATTACGTCGAGCTATCACAATCTGCGAGCCGGTACTGAATCCGAAAGCAATTGTAAAGATACAGATATAATACAATCCACCCATAGCCGACCCACCCAAAGCGACCTCACCCACTCGACCCAAAAAAGCCGTATCGGTTACATTAATTACATTTTGGGCAAGAAGGCTTAAAAAAATCGGATAACTAACATCCCATATCTGTTTGTTTGTATACATACTTATACTTTCTCTCTTTATTCACACTCAAAATCTCATAAAAAAAGCCCGCTTCAATCAGCGAGCTTTCTTTTTTATGCTATAAAGTCCACTACCGACGTCAAATCAATTTATTCGTTGATGTATCAGGGAATATGATGGTTGGCTTAAATTTCTTCGCCTCTTCAAAGTCCATCAATGCGTATGACATGATGATGATCACATCGCCCGGTTGAGCCTTACGTGCTGCCGCACCATTCAAACAAACGACACCCGAACCACGCTTTCCTTTGATAATGTAAGTTTCAAAACGCTCACCATTGTTATTATCCACAATACTTACCTTTTCGTTGGCAATAAGGTTGGCAGCATCCAGCAAATCCTCATCAACAGTAATACTGCCAATATAATTCAGATCGGCTTGAGTAACCGTTACACGGTGAATTTTTGATTTAAGCACTTGTATCAACATAAATAACGTCTAATAAATTGATGACATCAATGTCACTTATTATATTTTATATTATCAATCAGACGAACATCACCACAATAAACGGTTATACAGCCAACCGGATAAGTTGTATCGGACCAATTATTTATGGCTTCCATTGTGTTTCCGTCTACAATCTCAAAATATTCAACTTGCATTACAGGATCGGCGTTTATTGTTTTCACAACATACTCTTTAACTTCCTGAACGCTCTTTTCGGGTGCAAAGGTAGTACTTTCTTTTAACGTACGTGCAATCAATGGTGCTTTTTGACGTTGTTCCGGTGTTAAACGCACATTTCTGCTACTCAAAGCCAGTCCATCGGCTTCGCGTATAATCGGACAAGCATTGATTTTCACAGGTATATCAAGCTGCTTAACCATAGCTCGGATAACGGCAATCTGCTGAAAATCTTTTTCACCGAAATAAGCATTATCCGGTTCAACAATATAAAAAAGCTTGCTGACTACTTGGGCAACACCATTGAAATGTCCCGGACGATGCGCTCCCTCCATAACGGAAGAGACCGTTCCGAAGTCGAATTTTCGAGTATCCGGTTCCGGATACATTTCCTGTTCAGACGGAGCAAACACATAGTTACAACCTGCTGATTCCAAGAGCGCGCAATCTTTATCAAGCGTACGTGGATAGGTAGCCAAATCGGTTTTATTATTAAACTGCGTCGGATTGACGAATACGCTTACCACGCATACATCATTATCTTTTACACAACGCTTCACCAGGCTCAAGTGTCCATTATGCAATGCACCCATTGTGGGAACCAAGCCAATCTTTTTGTTTTTCTGTCTTTCCAGGGCAAGATAACCCTTCAATTCTTTAATGTTATTTACAATTTTCATCTTTCAGATGCTTTTTTTGACGGTACAAAGCAAGCAAATAATTATCGTAAATGAAAGAAAATTTGTATCTTTGTGCCGTTTTTATAAATCAACGTTAGAATGGATGCAAAGAAAATCTTGTTTATCACTCAAGAAATAACACCATATCTTCCCGAATCTGAGATTGCCACTTTATGCCGGAATCTGCCGCAAGGCATTCAGGAGCGTGGCCGCGAGATCAGGACATTTATGCCAAAATTCGGAAATATCAATGAACGGAGAAATCAGCTTCATGAGGTAATTCGTCTTTCGGGCATGAACTTAATCATTGATGATACCGATCATCCACTGATTATTAAAGTTGCATCTATTCAAGCAGCCCGCATGCAAGTTTATTTTATCGATAATGAAGACTACTTTCAACGGAAACATACGGTTTGCGATGAATCCGGGAAAGAATACGAAGACAACGATGAAAGATCAATATTCTATGTGCGGGGTGTTCTGGAAACCATCAAAAAATTGAGATGGATTCCTGACATTATTCACTGTCATGGATGGATGTCGGCTCTTACTCCTTTATATATCAAAAGAATGTATGCCGATGATCCAGGATTGAAAAATGCTAAGATCGTTTATTCAGTTTATGATGACGAATTTCATACTCCTTTCAGAAAAGAATTCGCTGCTCAACTGAAAACAGACGGAGCAAAGGAAGTCGATATTAAAAGTATAAAGAGTAAACCTTCTTTTGTAGGCTTAAGCAAGATTGCTATAGATCTTGCCGATGGCGTCATACAAGGTAGTGAGACTATCAATCCGGAATTGGAGGCTTATATTGAAAAGAAAAAGAGTGATTTCTTTTTGCCGTATCAGCCTGTAGATACTTATATTGATAAATATAATGAATTCTATGACAAAGTCTTAGAAGGATAAATCAGAAAACAAAGTTGTCGTTTAGCTTCAAAATAAAAGAGAAATGAAAATCAAGCTCGTACTACTTGGCCTAGTTATTGGGATAACAATTTTAGGCGGATGTAATGATACTCTGACAGAGGTGGGAATAAACACTAAGCCTTCAACAGACGGTGTAGAAGCACGCGCCGACACATTCTATATGACGGCAAAAACGCTTTTATCCGATTCTGTCTATGCACGAACAACATCAGGTGCATTGGGAGAATTGGTCGATCCAATGTTCGGAACGTTAAAGTCAGATTATTTATGCCAGTTCTATTGTCCTGACAATTTCAGTTTCAATCATACACCTATTGACGGGAAGATTGATTCTGTTGTTTTCAAGATTTTCTATGATTCATGGGCGGGAGATTCTTTAACGCCTATGCGCGTACAATTATATCAAATCACATCGCCACTTCAAAAGAACTATTATACTAACGTTGATCCCAAGCAGTTTTGTGATATGAAAATTCCGCTTGGAAGTAAAACGTATACCGCACATGACATGACCGTATCCGACTCTGTTCGAAGCAGTTCGTACTCACCAAACATAGCTATTCACATGCCAACAGCATTCGGACAACGTTTTTATAACGAAACGATCAATAATCGGGCTTCATTCACCAATCAGGACACATTCAACAAGTTCTTTCCAGGGCTTTACGTAACAACCACATTCGGCACAGGCAATGTTATCAATGTTGCTTCATCCGAGATGTTCATTTTCTACAAATACACAACTACAGGATCTGCCGGACAAGATTCAATCGTAAAGGCTTATGAAAATTTCAATGTAACAAGTGAAGTGATTCAGCTCAACCGATTTAAGAATTCGAATATTTCACATTTGATACAACCAAACGATTCGGTATCTTATCTACGTAGTCCTGCCGGAGTTTACACAGAATTCACTATTCCTGCGAAAGCCATTGCTTCTGCAATAAATGGAAGAATTTTAAGTAATATGAATCTTACACTAAAAGCTTATCCTCAAGATGATTGGGATTTTGCCTTCACACCGCCATCAGAACTATTGATTCTGCCAAGCGATTCCGTTGACTATTTCTTCAAGAATCATCAGATAGAAAATAGCAGCACGGCTTTTCGCGCCAGCTATTCATCTTCCACACGCACATATAACTTCAACAATATTTGTAATATTTTGAAAGATCATATAGAAAAAGCGCCAGATAAAGATCTACGGATAAGTGTGATTCCCATTGAGCGAAAAGTCGGCACAACTTCTAGCTATTATTATGGTACATCGACTTACACGACAGCCATTAATAACTACTTGCAGCCATCCGGCGTAAAGTTACGCATCAATAATGAAACAATGAGACTTAGAATAGTCACCATCAAGTATAAATAACTTGGATGGGGCAAAAAAAATTCAGGCACAGATTTGAAAAATATTTCGGATCTGTGCCTGATTATTTATAACAGCAACAATTACTTCACTGTCGCCTTTTCTTTCTTATCCACCTTATCCGTTTTTTTCTTCAACTTATCAATCTCCTTGTGAAGGCATTCTATCTCCTCACCTTGATTTTTGATTGTGGTAAGTAAAGAATTCAGTTCCTCATTTTCTATCGTTTCAGGGAACTCAGCCTTTACGCGAACAATAAAATCAGACAACACATTCATATAATTATTGAATGCATCATAAGGATTATCATACGGACTGAATCCTGTTCCCAAATGTTTGGTACTCATATAATAGAAATGATCGCTGCTCTGCAGATAATACCAATCCTGACGTATACGACGTGTTTGACTTAAGCGCACGCGTCCGCAAATATCATTCAGTTTACGAAAAGCCTCCTGCTGCAAAACATTTCCTAACCATGAGCTGCAATCTCTTTCTTCATCAACCCATGAAATTGGATAGGGAACTGAGATTGTATCAACCGGTTTCATCAAAGCAAATACCTCCGAAGGAGTAGAAAAACTAATACCTTTTTCAGCAGCAAACCGAGGTAAGGCTTTAAAGAATTCAAATATTCCCGTTTCGGCCGGATGCAATGAACCAAGCACCTCATAATTCATAAACAGATTGATAATCTGCTCTGAATCAGGTGTAGCAGCAATCCAACTGATATATTTATCGGCCGTCAATGGATATTCACTCCAATTATAATTGGAGAACCTGTCAGACAAATCCTCACTGAAACGATCATTCTTCAGCAACAATTTCAATTTAGGTTCTACTATTGAAGAATAAACATAATTGGGGCTTTTCCATCCTAAGATATGCTTTGCTCCTTCGGTCAGCATACCTCTATAACCCATGTCATACACCATTTCTGAAATATCATCTGAATAAATCAGTTCCGTATTACGAAATACTTTCGGCTTCACACCAAATAGTGTTTGGATTTTATCCTCCTGCTTTTCGACCTGATGCTTGAATTCTGCAGGATCACCCAAGGAAGCTAGTGAATGTGCATACGTTTCAGATAGGAATTCCACTTTTCCGGTCGCTGCCAATTCCTTAAAACTATCTATCACTTCCGGTGTATAAATTTCCATCTGCTCCAATGCCATTCCTGAAATTGAAAAAGAAACTTTAAACTTGCCACCGCTCGACTTGATCATTTCCAACATCGTCTTATTCGCTGGCAAATAGCAACGTTCAGCTATACGGTGAATAATTTCTTCATTCTGAAAATCATCGTAATAATAATGGTCATTACCAATATCAAAGAAACGATATCTTTTCAGGCGAAACGGCTGATGTATCTGAAAATAAAAACAAATTGTCTTCATAATATATCAATGTTTAATTATTATCAATTATTTATTTACCAAAGAGTCATATATGCGACGTATCTTCTGACCTGCATACTCCCATTTGATGTTATCAACTTCTTTCTTCCCCTCTTCCTGCAAAAACTTATGCAAAGCCGGATAAGTAATAATAGAATACATGGCATCAGCAAGTGCGTCAATATCCCAATAATCGACCTTTACTGCATAATTCAATATCTCTGCACAACCCGATTGTTTGGAAATAATACTCGGTACACCACACTGCATGGCTTCCAATGGAGATATACCAAACGGCTCTGAAACCGAAGGCATCACGTATACATCACTGGCCTTGAATACTTCATAGACTTGTTTCCCCTTCATGAATCCGGTAAAATGGAATCTATCAGAGATATCCCGTTTAGCTGCCAGCTGAATCATCTGATTCATCATATCACCGCTTCCAGCCATGACAAACCGTGCATGTGGAGCTTTTGCCAATACTTTTGCTGCCGCTTCCACAAAATACTCGGGACCTTTTTGCATCGTTATACGACCCAAAAATGTAATAATCTTATCCTTAACGCCTTTTTTGTCCGGAATTGATAAAATTTCGGGATCCAAAGGTTCAACAGCATTATGCACCGTCGTCACCTTAGCCGGATCCTGATGATACTTTTCAATTACCGTCAAACGCGTCAGATTACTTACCGTTATAATATGATCGGCATTATCCATTCCGTTCTTTTCTATTGCATACACGTTCGGATTCACATTACCACGGCTTCGATCATAATCGGTAGCATGAACATGCACAACCAAAGGTTTACCACTTACATTCTTGGCATGAATACCTGCCGGGTAAGTCAACCAGTCATGTGCATGAATAATATCGAACTGTTCTGTTCTGGCAACAACACCGGCTACTATCGAATAGTTATTTATTTCTTCCATCAGATTATCCGGATAACGCCCCGAAAACTCCAGGCAACCCAAATCATTGACATGCCTATAACTAAAATCAGCATAGATATGACTACGATAATCATAATATTTCTGTGGATCCATATACTTTGACAGCCGGCTCCTGACATAATCCATATTCACATCACGCCAAACAATCGGAACGTTATTCATTCCTACTATCTTCAAGAAACTCTGGTCTTCATCTCCCCACGGTTTAGGAATACAAAAGGTGATGTCCATGTCAGGCTGCAAAGCCAGACCACGAGTCAATCCATAACTTGCTGTTCCTAATCCTCCCAAAATATGTGGAGGAAATTCCCATCCAAACATTAATGCTTTCATATTGGATATTTTTTATTCAGCGTTATACTTTTTCAATAAATCAACCACACGTAGAATAGCTGCCACATTCGTTGCAAAAGAAATAGCTCCTCTTCCGGTAAATGGCGGATTGCCGTCAAACAATTCCGGAATCGTACCTATGCAGTGCAAAGACATCTCCTCTTCCATACTAATCAACATGCGTTCTGCAAATGAAACTCCGCTCATTCCGAACACTCGCAAATATGCCTCCAAATAAGCTCCAAGCAACCAAGGCCAGGCTGTTCCTTGATGATATGCCTGATCTCTGTCATTCGGAGAACCGACATAATATGGTCTGTATCCTTCGCTCTTCGGGCTCAATGTTCTGAGACCTTTAGGTGTACGCAACTCTTTTGTTACAATATCCAGCACTGCCCGTTTCTGCATTCGTGACAATGGGGAATATGCAAAAGCCACTGCAAATATCATATTTGGACGAACACTCCAGTCGACTACCGAACCGTTCACGTAATCATACAAATAATTATACCCGTTCACGAACGTATCTGGAAATGAAATATCCATTTTCTTAATCAGCTGATCAAACTTTTCAACAGGCTTATCGACATACATCTCCGAATAGAAGCACAATGCATTATACCACAATGCATTAAATTCAACAATATACCCGCTTCTTGGCACAACAGGTTTTCCATTGATCGTTGAGTTCATCCAAGTAATAGCTTTATCGCGCCCGTCAGCAAACAACATGCCGTCATCCATCAGCTTCATATCCGGATGTTGTTGGTTACAGATATATTCCAATATCTCATGGACAAAAGATCCATATAAGTCGCGGGCTCTATCAAGACCTACATCTTTAGCATATTGCTGAATAGCCCATATTGCCCATAAAGTAACATCCGGTTGATCGATTTCTCTAATCACCGAATCAAGTTTGCCATCCTTCATGAATGTACGTATAGCGGGCATGGCTGTATTCATAATTTTTTCAAAACGAACCGGATCATCTATCGAAAGCGTACATCCAGGCAAGGCAGCAAACAAATCGCGAGCTCTCACCTTAAACCAAGGATAACCGGCTAACAGATAAGCGTCATTTTCAGTCGGACGGAAATAAAACTGTTGAGCTGAGTTTTTCAAACAATTGAAGAAACTGGTACGTGGAGTACGCACGCTTACTTCGGTCTCATAAAGACTACTCAATTTAGCGGTAGCCACGGAAGTATCGCCGGCACTGAAAATAATAGATTCACCTTTTTGAATAGGAAGCTCAAAATAACCGGGAACATATAAATCTTCTTTATAAGGATAGCCTCTTTCCTGTTCTTTTGGATATTCTATGCCTTTATACCAATATGGTTCATAAACGAACTTCGGCTTCTTGCTAAACTGCATATATAATTCAGGGAATCTTTCATACAAACAAGTTTTAATACCGTTAGGCACTTCCGTATAAGACTTATTAATTCGATCATTTTCCTGGGTCAAATCATTCACGCTTCTGAAAGCTAAAAACGGTCGAAAACGAAGAGTTGTTTCCGAATGAGCATCTTCCAGCGTATATTTAATCATGATACGGTTTTCATAAAGAGAAAACACCTTTTCCTTTGAAAAAATCACACCACCAACGCGATAAACTGTACGTGGAACTGTATCACAACTATATTCACGAATATATTTATGTCCTTTAGGACTGAAATTATTTCCTTCATATTTATGCAAGCCCAGATTGAATGGAGCTCCATGCTGAATGACTGTTTCATCCAATGAAGAGAGTAACACGAAATTTTCATCACCCAACTGCGGAACAGGCATAACCAACAATCCGTGATATTTTCTAGTATTGCAATCGACGACCGTTGTACAGTGATAAGCTCCTTTTCTGTTGGTTCGAAGCACTTCTCGCGCTAATGACTCCTCGAGATTTATCATTACTGTTTTATCAAATTTTAGATAGCTCATCTCCTTTTGGTTTTAAGTAAATACTGCAGACGAATAACACGTCCATTATTATTTTGACCAAAGTTATCACATAAAAAGCAAAAAAGCAAATCCATACCTATTTTTATTCCAAACTTTCTTACTGAACTAGAAATTAAGGCTATGATATATAAATAATTACAGGAATAACATGTTATACCATTATGTTATTTAACATATTTATCTTTTCTTTAGAAAATACACTCTTATCAATAATAACATTTGCTAACAAAGAAGCCTCAACATATTCCCAGGACAATAAAAATGAAAAAGAAAACGACAATGGAAAGAAAAAGCCTATCGAAATATAACATCCATTCTTAAATATATGTACCTTTGCAGCACGTTTAGAAATGGGCAATTCAGAAAAAATGTGCAATAAAAAAGACAAACAATTCGAGTTGGACAAGCGTTATTTGCGGATGGCCGCTGTATGGGCAGAGAACTCGTATTGCAAACGGCGACAGGTCGGTGCACTCATTGTAAAAGACCAGATGATTATATCCGATGGGTACAACGGTACACCTTCGGGGTTCGAGAATATTTGTGAAGACGAAAACAATGTCACCAAACCCTATGTTTTACATGCAGAAGCCAACGCCATCACAAAAGTGGCTGCTTCATCCAATAGCAGCAAAGGTGCAACCATATATATTACGTCGGCACCGTGCATTGAATGTGCAAAATTAATCATCCAAAGCGGAATCAAGCGCGTTGTCTATTCTGAAAAATACAGAATAGAAGACGGTTGTGATCTGTTACGCAGAGCGGGCATTGCTATTGATTTTATTGATATACACGAATCATAAATTTTCATCTCATAATATGGATAAAAACAAGAAATTAGTTATATGGCTTCCACTCATCATCGCATTGAGTATTGCCTTAGGTATTTTCATTGGGAATCATTATCTTATGCTTTCTCAAGGGAAACGCCATTTATTCTCCAGTGGGAATAAAATCAATACTATACTCGATATTGTTGATGCACAATACGTTGATACCGTCAACATGAAACAAATGGTGGAAGATGTTATTCCAAAAATTTTCAGCGAGCTGGATCCCCATTCTGTATATATTCCTGCCAAAGATGCACAGATGGTAAATGAAGATCTGGAAGGATCTTTCAGTGGTATCGGTGTTTCATTCAATATGCAGACTGACACCATATTAGTTGTGTCAGTAATTTCCGGTGGTCCATCCGAAAAGGCAGGATTGCGTCCTTTTGACCGGATCATTACTATCAACGGCAAATCTTTTGCAGGCAACAATAGCGACCAGGCTACAATCATGAAAACCCTACGTGGAGCCAAGAGCAGTACCGTTAAACTAGGTGTAAAACGTCGCGGCTATCCTAATCTGTTGTCGTTCACGGTAACGCGTGGAGATGTTCCGGTTAGTTCTATTGATGTTGCATACGAAATAAGCAATGGCATCGGTTATATTAAAATAAGCAAATTTGGACGTACCACTTATAATGAGTTTATCACAGCAATAGCCAAACTCAAAAAGGACAATTGTACCTCATTCATCATTGACTTGCGAGGCAATACGGGAGGATACATGGAAGCAGCCACAAATATGGTCAACGAATTCATGCCTGACGGTCGACTTATTGTTTACGCCGAAGGAAAAGCCTTTCCTCGTAAAGATGTCTATACAAACGGTACAGGCACATGTCAGAATGCTCCAATCGTTGTATTAACAGATGAATTTTCGGCCTCTGCAAGCGAAATTTTTTCAGGAGCCATACAAGATAATGACCGTGGTCTGATTGTTGGACGACGCACATTCGGCAAAGGACTCGTTCAATCACCTATAGAGTTGAGCGACGGCTCTGAAATTCGTCTTACAGTTGCACGTTATTATACCCCATCAGGACGTTGTATACAAAAGAAATACGAATTAGGCAAAGACGAAGAATATGAACAAGACATCTACAACAGATTCCTCCATGGTGAATTTGATTCTGCCGACAGCATCAAACAAAATGCTACGGAAAAATACAAAACAGCTATGGGCCGTGTTGTTTATGGTGGCGGTGGCATCATGCCGGATATTTTCATTCCTCGTGACACGAGCGGAATCACATCATACTTTACAAATATCATCAATTCAGGGACACTGAATTTATATGCCTTGTATTATTCAGATCGTAATTACAACAAGCTCTCTTCTTTCAAAACTTATCAGGACTTGTACAATTATCTTCTGAAGCAACCCTTATTATCCGGTCTGACTACTTTTGCTGCATCGAAAGGCATACCTCAACGCCCAACATTAATAAATATATCCAGACGGTTGTTGGAGAAAGAGGTTCAAGCTTACATTATCAGAAATTTCTTTGATGAAGCAGGATTCTTCCCAATTTATCAACTCGATGATGTTACATTGAAAAGAGCCGTTCAGGTTTTGAAAGAAGGGAAATCAAATCCTGCATTAAACGCGAAGAAAAAGAGAAATGGAGCTGCGTGAATCAAAGCAATTGTTACGAAAAGAGATTGCTTCACTCAAGCATAATCATTCAAGCGAAGAGTTACAAAAGCTCTCGAGAGAAATTATGTACTCTTTGGAGAAAAGCAATCTTTTTCAAGAAGCTCATTGCGTAGCATTATACAATGCCATTCCAGGAGAAGTACAAACGGCCTCGTTCATACATAAATGGTACAAGCAGAAACAGATATTGCTCCCGCTTGTAGTTGGCTGCGACTTGAAACTTCTTCCCTATAAAGGAGAAGATTCACTCAAGGCGGGAGCTTTCGGCATCATGGAACCGGTTGACGATGGAACTATCATTTCAAATGATGACATTGATCTGATTGTGGTTCCTGGCGTCGCTTTTGACAGGGAGCGAAACCGACTGGGACGAGGTAAAGGATATTATGACCGGCTTTTATCTCAACTCAAAGCCTCAGCCATCGGCATTTGCTTTGATTTCCAACTCAAAGGACAAATTCCAACAGAAGCGTTTGACCGGAAAATGGATTTGGTGATTACCGAAAAAGAAATTATCTGAGAATAATATTATTAAGAAAAGGTTCTCCTATAATGTCATTCAAACTCTTAATCAGACGCTCACGATTCAGCATCAATTCATTACGCAATACGGCTGACGACAGATGAACATATAATACATGGTCGCGGACATATACATTCTGCGTATAATTGGCTATGCCCGGACTCAACTTATTTTTCCAAGCATCAACTGCGCTCGCTTCCAACATCTTATTATAGAAAGCTGGATTATCCTGTAAAAACTCGCGAATAGCTTCACCTATGGTTTGTGCATTCTTTCTCTTCATGTCACTCTTCTAACGGTTTGACATTGCCTTGCTCAACATGAAACAACGCATAGTCATGGTCTATATTCCGTAATATATCATCCAAATATTTGCGATTGGTATCGGTAATAAAAATTTGTCCAAACACATCACTACTCACCAATTGGATAATCTCCTCCACTCTATTTTCATCCAGCTTATCAAAAATATCGTCTAGCAGTAGGATTGGCTTTGTTGTCCCTTGCTGTGTCAAAAATGCAAACTGAGCCAACTTAAGGGCAATCAAGAAAGTTTTATTTTGCCCTTGCGAACCTATTCGACGCATTAAACAATCATCCAATGTCATCTCCAAATCATCCTTATGGATGCCGACAGAAGTAAAGCCCATCACACAATCGTGTTCACGACTGGAAAACAGCATCTGCATAAAATCACCATTATCTAACTGCGAAATATATTTCAAACCCACCTGTTCTGCAGAACGGCAAATCGTCTGATAATAATTACTGAAAACAGGCATGAACGACTCGACCAACAAGCGGCGCTTATCATAAATCATCTGCCCGTAAGTATAGAGCTGCATTTCCAATGCATCAAACAAAGAGGCATTGATTGATTGATTCTTAAGTAAGACATTTCGCTGTGTCAATGCCTTGTTATAAAATATTAATGCATTCAGATAAGATTTATCCTGCTGAGAAATAATCATATCTAAAAAGCGACGTCTTTCCTCACTTCCACCTCTTATCAGTTCAGAATCAGCAGGCGAAATCATCACCAAAGGCAACAGCCCGATATGGTCAGAAAGTTTGTCGTATTCCTTTTTGTTACGCTTAAACTGTTTACGCTGCCCACGGCGAATAGCACAAAAAATATCTTCATCATGTCCATCGTAATCATAGAAGCCTTGCAACACACATAAATCCTTATCATGCTGAATAATCTGGCTGTCGGGCGTATTGATATGGCTCTTGCAAAAAGACAAATAATGAATCGCATCCAGCAAGTTAGTCTTTCCCATTCCATTTTTTCCGAAGAAACAATTAATGTATGGCGAAAAGGAAATCTCGCACTGCAATATATTTTTATATCCTATAGCTGTTAGCTTTCTGAGTATCATCTGTAGTATATTAATCGCACAAAATTAAAAAATATACTTCGAAGTTAGATTATATCATCAAAAAAAACTATTTTTGCGCTTTGAATTGCCAAAGGCAAGAGAATTTGATAATAATAACAAAAAAACAACTATAACAGATTATGGCTACTAAGGAAAAGGACACCAAAAAGGACAAAGAGTTAGAAGTCGAAGCATTTGTTTCGAGATCAGAACAGTTTATCGAAGTACATTTAAAGCAAATCATAACAGGTATCGTTATTGTACTTGTGATTGTAGGCGGAATCTTCGCATTCAAATACGGTTATTTAGTACCGAGAGAAAAGAAAGCTGCCGCAGCAATATTCAAAGGTGAAATCTATTTTGCAAAAGATTCATTCAATATGGCTCTTAATGGAAATGGCGCCGATTTTCAAGGATTTGCAAAAATCGCAGACACTTATGGTCATACTGTTGCAGGTAATTTGGCAAAAGCTTACGCAGGTATCTGCTATTTCAAGCTGGGTCAGAATGAGAAAGCTTTGAAAATGCTCAAATCTTTCAGTGGAAAGGACAATATGGTTTCACCGGCAATCGTTGGTCTGATTGGTGACTGCTATGTCAACATGGGCAAAACAGAAGAAGGAATTTCATATTTTGAGAAAGCCGCAAGCGAAGCTTCAAACGAAGTGGTTAGTCCTGTTTATCTTAAAAAGGCAGGTATCGCTTACGAGAGCTTGAAGAAGTACGATGATGCAATCAAAGCTTATACTTCAATCAAGGAGAAATATTTCAATTCGATGGAAGCAGCCGATATTGACAAATACATCACACGTGCAACTTTCTTAAAAGGAAAATAATTCGTACATATTAATATATGAGAAAAAAAGGATGTCTCAATTTCTAAGACATCCTTTTCTATTTCATTAAAACAATATATTATGGCAACAGCATATCAGAATTTATCCAAATATGATTTCAACAGCGTTCCTAACGGATCCGATCTTTCTATCGGTATTGTCGTAGCTGAATGGAACCGCAGTATCACCGAAAAACTGCTCGAAGGAGCATGCAACACATTAGAAAGACATGGTGTAAAAGCTGAAAACATCTTTATTAAACGCGTTCCGGGAAGTTTCGAACTAACGTATGGCGCCAGAAAAATGGCAGAAACGGGCGAAGTAAACGCTGTAATCATCCTCGGATGTGTTATAAAAGGTGAAACGCCACATTTTGATTTTATTTGCGCCGGAGTTACTCAGGGAATCACTGAACTGAATCTTATGTGCGATATCCCATTCATATTTGGACTGTTAACTACAAACACCATGCAACAAGCCGAAGACCGGGCAGGTGGAAAATACGGAAACAAAGGTGATGAGGCCGCTGTTACTGCATTGAAAATGGCAAAAATTTAAGCAGCAGCTATTGCAGGAATCAAAATAATTAATACCTTTGCACCGCATTTCAGGAAACTGGGCAGTTACCAGAGTGGCCAAATGGGGCTGACTGTAACTCAGCTGACTTACGTCTTCGGTGGTTCGAATCCATCACTGCCCACTCATCTGAATCTTCCTTCTAAATAATTCCTGACTCCCAGGAAAAGAGTTTACTTCCCTATATCAAAAATTCATGTTTATCACTGACGAACTTCAGCGTTTCATCCATTGCGATGGGATTTTCTCGTCTTTATGGCTTGTAACATGCTGTATTTCTGGCATTTATTTTAACTAATAGAAGCGACCATTTCATTCGGAAGAAAGTTTCATTTCATTCGAATGGAGTGAAGGTTTCATTCGAATGAAATGGTTCGCGCATTCGAATGAATTTTTCGACACTCCAGAAGGGATTTAAAGCCATATCAAAAATTCATGTTTATAAGTATAGATTGCAATTTTAGTAAAATTAGTTGGCGGTCTTAAGAATTTTGACGAATATTGCATAAGCGTTATTTCTGAAGATCTTATTGGACATTAATTTTTAAACTTTCTAATTCCACAATCAGGTATGTTGATATTATCATTATTTCTCTCTGCAGCAGCTATGTTGTCAGGATATAGCAACTCATCGGCAACAAAAATCATTCCACCCAAAGGATATCATTTGGTCTGGCACGACGAATTCAATAATAAATCAGGAAATAAAACAGCCATGCCAAATTCCGATTGGGAATATCAGACAGCTGAACCGGGATGGGTTAACAACGAACTTCAATATTATGTTCCGGGGATAACAAGTACCGGCGACACTTTAGCTATCGTCAGTAACGGCACACTGAAGCTCATAACAAAAATGGTTGACAACAAAATCTATTCTATCCGCCTGTATGCAAAAAAATCAACCGGTTGGAAGTACGGCTACATGGAAGCAAGGATGAAACTGCCAAAAGGTAAAGGAACTTGGCCTGCATTCTGGATGATGCCTGTCGATGACAAAAAAGGTTGGCCTGCTTGTGGAGAAATGGATATCATGGAAGAAGTAGGATACGATCCTAACATTATAGTGGGAAGCCTGCATGCCACCGATCATTTTGCGAGCCATCCTGCCAGCGGCAGAACAAAATGTGAAAATGCACAGAATGGATTTCATAAATATGCCATGGAATGGACTCCCGCGAAAATCACTTTCCTTGTCGACGACAAGCCATACTATTCATACAGCAACACAAACAAAGGAACAAAAGACTGGCCGTACACTACGCCTTTCTACATTATTTTAAATATGGCTTGGGGCGGCAATTGGGGCGGAGCTCAAGGTATTGATGAATCAGCTTTGCCAACGACCTATGAGATTGATTATGTAAGAGTATTTCAGAAATAATCTATCCTTTCTTAGACTGGCGGTACTCACTCGGCGACATTCCCATTAGTTTGGTGAACAGACGTGAGAAATAGAAAGAATCGTCAATGCCAATCTTAAAACTAATCTGATTAACCTTCATATCTGTAGAATCAAGCATAAAACAAGCTTGTTGTATTTTCAACAAATTAGAATAGGACAACGGGCTGTGACCTGTTTTCTTCTTGAACAGCATAGAAAAATGTGATGGCGAATATCCAATATAGTCAGAGATATCTTGTAAAGTGATATGTTTCTCGATGTTCTCTTTCATATAATGTATAGCCGCATTTATTGGATCGTTCACATTATTATCCTTCTGCTGACCTGAATTCCGATACTGTTGCAAATAGCGAAAAGTAGCCAGATAATAATGCAGCAAAGAACTAACATACTTCAAGTTATCATTACTATAGCCCATCTTCAAAGTATTGAACATTTCTTCAAACAGATTATTACGCTGACTGATTCGAGAACGAATATTTGGAGCAATATCAATAGGACGATCGGCTTCTTCAGCATACGAAGGCGCCATCTTCCCTTTGAAATGTATCCAATAGATTGTCCATGGATTATCTTCGTAGGAAGCATAGATATGAGGTACACTGGCAGGAAGGATAAAATACTGGTCTTCATGAACCTCAAATCTTTGATTATTCAATACAAACCACCCCGCTCCTTTCACACAATAAATAAAAACAAATTGATTGATAGGCTCTTTCCTCTCACGATAATGATATTTTGCCTTTGGATAATAACCTATATCGGTAATATGCAACACGGATAAAACAGGATCTTCTTCCATGCAAGTGACTACAAATTGTGGGACAACAATAGCCATCTCTCCATTAAATCCATTCTTCAGTTTAACCATATCCGATTGCATTTTCGACAAATATAACAAGAAATAAGAATATTGTCCATCTTTATATCAAATATATCTATTGTCCCGCCTTTATATTATCACTAAAATTGCAACGAATAAAAAAGAACATTTTATGAAAGCGAAAATCATCCTTTTTCTATTGGCTATCACTAGTATCTATAGTTATGCCAATCCAGGTTCTTTACAAGGAAGCTGGCGTTTTGCAATCGATCCGAATGACGTCGGATTGCAACAAAAATGGCAGAACACGATACTTTCGGGAGAAATTCAAATGCCGGGTTCACTGCAAAGTCAAGGGTTTGGCAACGATATTAGCACGAGCACAAAATGGACCGGCGATATACAAGACAGCACATGGTTTCGTTCACCCGATTATGCCATCTATCGTGAGAAAGGAAATGTGAAAGTTCCATTCTGGCTCAATCCTGACAAACAATATGTTGGAGTGGCCTGGTACCAGCATGATTTTGAAACCACAAAAGAATGGAAGGGCGACTACGAACTTGAGCTGGAACGTGTACATTGGGGATCAACCGTCTTTGTTGATGGGAAAGAAATAGGACAACAGAATTCGCTTTCCACTCCTCATCGCTATTCATTATCGAATCTAAAAGCAGGGAAACATACCCTGACCATCCGAATAGACAACAGAATGTTGGTAGATGTAGGACAGAATGCCCATAGCGTTACCGATCATACACAAACAAACTGGAATGGATTCATCGGTGAGATTGAATTGACGAAGAAACCTAAAGTGTTCATCGACCATGTTATCATAACGCCGAATATTCATCAAAAGACCATTTTGGCAAATGTGATTCTAACAGCAGCTTCAACCACACCGTCGAATATCACTTGCCAAATCATTGATCTTAATGATAATAAAATAGGTGCTCCTGCCTCCATGAAAGTGGCAAAAGGGAAAAAAGAGATAACGAAAATGATTCCACTTGGCAACAAAGCACAACTATGGTCGGAATTCACGACTGCGGTCTATAAACTGCAAGTCACTATCGATCATAAAGGATTGAAAGAAACAAAAATCTACGACTTCGGTCTGCGAGAATTTAAAGCCAAAGGTACACGATTTGAAGTCAATGGCACACCAATATTCCTGAGAGGAACGCTTAACTGCTGCGAGTTTCCGCTAACCGGTTATCCGTCGATGGACGCCGCTTATTGGGCAAAGATTTACCGCGCCTGCAAAAGCTATGGGTTGAATCACGTTCGTTTTCATTCATGGTGTCCTCCCGAAGTGGCTTTTGAAGAAGCGGATAAAGCAGGAATATATTTGCTTGTTGAATGTACCGGATGGGCAAACATCAGTGACGGCCATTCCCAAGACAAATGGTTTTATGACGAGAGCGAACGGATTGTCAAAGAATATGGCAATCATCCGTCGTTCTGCATGATGGAATATGGAAACGAACCCAACGGAAAGAATCTCAAGAAATATCTGACCGATTTTGTGAACCATTGGAAAAGCAAAGACAGTCGCCGCGTTTACACGGGTGCTTCCGGATGGCCCTATCTTGCCAATGCCGACTACAACAGTTCACCCGATCCTCGCATTCAGCGCTGGGGCGAAGGACTCAAGAGCATCATCAATGCGAAAGCACCGAACACGATGTATGACTGGAAAGACATCATCGTAAAAGACATGCCTACGGTGAGTCACGAAATCGGACAATGGTGCGTCTATCCTGACTTCAAGGAAATAAAGAAATACACCGGCTTCCTCAAAGCTCACAATTTTGAGATTTTCAAAGATGGACTGAAAGCTAAAGGTATGGCAAACTACTCCGAACTATTCCTTTACGCCTCAGGAAAACTTCAGACACTCTGTTATAAAGCAGATATTGAAGCTGCATTACGCACTCCCGGTTTTGCCGGATTCCAATTGTTAGGTTTGGAGGATTTTCCGGGTCAAGGGACAGCTCTTGTAGGCGTTCTCAATGCATTCTGGGAAAGCAAAGGCTATGTGTCAGGCGAATCGTACAGCCGATTCTGCAATTCTGTAGTTCCCTTGGTTCGCTTTCCAAAGATGACATGGACAAACAATGAAACCATCGACGCTTCAATAGAGATGGCGAACTTCAGCGGGAAACCTCTGAACAGAGCTGTCGTTGAATGGACTATAAACGACAAGAATGGAACGCTTGCCAAAGGAGAGATTCAGAAAGACATACCCTTAGGCAACTGCATTCCTTCAGGTGTTATCCATTATGATTGTCAAAGCATTCAGAACCCGACACAACTGAAAGTGGAAGTCAGTGTCAAAGGCACTTCCTATCAGAACAGCTGGAACATCTGGGTCTATCCTTCGATAAAGAAAACTGTAGCCACGCCATTCATTGCCGACCAATGGAATGAAGAAGTAGACAGACGGTTGAAGATTGGAGAAAACGTGCTCCTGCTTACTCGAGGCAAAGTACTGCCCGAAAAAGGTGGTAATGTGGCATTAGGCTTCTCAAGTATTTTCTGGAATACAGCATGGACCAAAGGTCAACCACCTCACACACTTGGGATTCTCTGCAATCCGCTCCATCCTATTCTATCTGCATTTCCTACCGACAGCTATAGTAACTATCAATGGTGGGACATTGTGAGTCAGAGCGATGCGATGATTCTCGATGCGATGCCTCAAAATCTGATGCCCGATGTTCAAGTCATCGATGATTGGGTGACGAATCACAAGCTTGCACTTCTTTTTGAAACAAAAGTAGGTAAAGGCAAACTGGTCGTTTGCAGTGTGGACCTTGTAAACAATCTGGAAAAACGACCGGCTGCAGCTCAGCTAAAACAGAGCATTCTGGAATATATGGCATCGAAGAACTTCCAGCCTGAAGATGAAATCAATCCGGAGCTGATCAAAGCTCTCATCAACAAATAAAAATGTCTATTATCAAGATTAAAATAAACACGTATGCAAAACTATAATAAAAAGTTCGTCTACTTCATCTGCCTGGTATCTGCGTTAGGTGGACTTCTATTCGGTTATGACTGGGTAGTTATCGGCGGAGCAAAACCTTTTTACGAACTTTATTTTGGTATTGCCAGTTCGCCTGCACTGCAGGGATTGGCTATGAGCGTGGCTCTATTGGGATGCCTCATCGGAGCAATGATTACAGGAATGATAGCTGCCCGTTACGGACGAAAGCCTTTATTGCTGGTGTCGGCTCTCATCTTCCTCACTTCTGCTTATGCAACGGGGGCTTCATCCACATTCAATGTTTTTCTGATTGCCCGATTCTTCGGAGGTATAGGCATTGGAATAGCATCCGGATTGTCGCCGATGTATATTGCCGAAGTTGCGCCAAGTTCAGTAAGAGGCAAACTTGTTTCGCTCAATCAACTGACGATTGTATTAGGAATACTGGGCGCACAGATTGCCAATTGGTTGATAGCCGACTCGATACCAAGCAGTTTCTCACCGGCTGACGTCTATGCTTCATGGAACGGACAAACCGGATGGCGCTGGATGTTTTGGGGAGCAGCTTTTCCGGCAATGTTGTTTTTGATATTGGCCAGCTTGATACCCGAAAGCCCTCGTTGGCTTGCCATGAACAACAAAGAAGCAAAAGCGAAGAGCGTACTTAGCAAGGTGGGTGGGGATAAATATGCGGAAGATGAGCTACAGCTGATTGACGAATCAAAAAGGACAAGCGCTTCAGGAGGAAGTCTGAAACAACTATTCAGTCGTCCATTCCGTAAAGTACTCATAATCGGTGTTGTTGCAGCCGTATTCCAGCAATGGTGCGGGACGAACGTAATATTCAATTATGCACAAGAGATTTTCCAATCTGCCGGATATAAATTGGGTGATGTTCTTTTCAACATCGTTGTGACGGGCATCGCGAATGTCATCTTTACATTCGTTGCCATATATACGGTCGATCGCTGGGGACGCCGTATCCTCATGCTTTTCGGAGCAGGAAGCCTGGCTTGCATCTATCTCATTTTGGGAACCTGCTACTTCTTCCATGTCAGCGGATTCTTCATGATTGTGCTTGTCGTGCTGGCTATTGCTTGTTACGCCATGTCTTTGGGGCCAGTCACTTGGGTATTGTTATCCGAGATCTTTCCGAACAGAATACGTGCCGTAGCCGTTGCTACATCCACATTCGCATTGTGGGTAGGAAGCTTCACACTCACGTATACTTTTCCATTACTGAATAATGCATTGGGAAGCAGTGGGACCTTCTGGATTTACACTGTCATCTGCGGAGCCGGATACGTGTTCTTCCTGCGTGCATTACCGGAAACGAAAGGCAAGTCACTGGAAACATTAGAAAAAGAATTAATAAAAAAATAAATCAACAAATTCAATGGTAAAAGCTTGGAGAGAGAAAGTTACTATCCCTACTTACGAAATAGGCAAGGCTGAAAAGAATCCCATTTTCTTAGAAAAACGTGTATATCAAGGAAGTAGCGGTGCCGTATATCCATATCCGGTCATCGAATCGATTGCCGATAATAAGACTGACAAAGAATATAATGCCATATATCTTGAGAACGAATATCTTAAAGTAATGATTCTTCCCGAATTGGGAGGTCGTGTACAGATGGCTTATGACAAGATCAAACAGCGTCATTTCATCTATTATAATCAGGTGATAAAGCCGGCGTTAGTTGGATTGACCGGACCGTGGATCTCCGGAGGAATTGAATTCAATTGGCCTCAACATCACCGTCCGAGTACTTTTCTGCCCATTGATTCAACAATCGAAGAGAATGCCGACGGTAGTGTGACTGTCTGGGTAAACGAGATGGAACGAATGTTCCACCAGAAAGGTATGGCCGGATTCACACTTCGTCCGGGACATGCCTATCTTGAGATCAAAGGGATTGTCTACAACCGTACTGAAATTCCACAAACATTCCTTTGGTGGGCAAATCCGGCTGTTGCGGTCAATGACTACTATCAGAGCGTCTTTCCACCCGACATCAATGCTGTTTTCGATCATGGAAAACGTGCAGTTTCGAGTTTTCCTATTGCTACAGGCACCTATTACAAAATGGATTATTCGGCTGGTGTAGATATTTCAAACTATAAGAATATCAAAGTTCCTACTTCCTACATGGCTGTCAATTCCCGTTATGATTTTGAAGGCGGATACGAAAACGATACTCACGCTGGGATGTTGCATGTAGCCAATCACCATATCTCTCCGGGAAAGAAACAATGGACTTGGGGAAACGGCGATTTCGGTCGTGCTTGGGATCGAAACCTCACGGACAACGACGGGCCGTATATCGAACTGATGGCTGGTGTTTATACTGAAAACCAACCGGATTTCAGCTGGTTACAACCATACGAAGAGAAAAGTTTCGTGCAGTATTTCATGCCCTATCGCGAACTGGGCGTCGTAAAGAATGCTACCAAAGATCTATTGTTGAACATCGAAAACTTAGACCATGACCGTGTACGGTTCAAAATATTCGCGACATCGATGCAATCCGTAGAAGTAACACTGAAAGGAGAAAACGGGCAAATATACTACAAGGAAAATGTTCAAATCACGCCCGAACAATTGCTGGATGAAACAGTTGATGTCAAAGGAACTCCTTTTAACAAGCTCATCCTCGAAGTTGCCTCCAAAGAGAAACGTATGCTGCAATGGCATGCAGAACCCGATGAGATAAAACCTATTCCTGATGCAGCCGAGACTGCCCTGCTTCCTGAAGAAATTAAAACAACCGAACAGCTTTATCTGACCGGATTACATTTGGAACAATACCGACATGCTACATACAACCCTGTTGATTATTACGAAGAAGCTTTGCGGCGGGATCCGATAGACGTTCGTAACAACAATGCACTTGGTCTGTGGTATATCCGTAAAGGGCGCTTTGATAAAGCCGAGCCGTACCTGCGCACTGCGGTTAAAACATTGCAAAAACGTAATCCTAATCCTTATGATGGCGAACCTATCTATAATCTTGGATTAAGCCTTAAATATCAAAGGCGTATAGATGAAGCTTACGACTATTTCTACAAATCCTGCTGGAATGCCGCTTGGCAAGACGCGGGTTATTTTGCCTGTGCACAAATTTCAGTCATGCAGAACCGTTTAGAGGATGCACTCGATGAAATTGATCATTCGCTCATTCGTAACTGGCATAATCACAAAGCCCGTGCTTTGAAAGCAACGATTCTTCGAAAGATGAAACGCGATGAAGAGGCGATAAAACTGATTAACGAATCTCTTGAAATTGACGAATTCAATTTCGAATGCAGGTATGAGAAGTATCTCATCACACAAAATGAGAACGATCTTAACAAAATGGAAAACCTGATGCGTAAAGAAGCTAACAACTACGACGAGGTAGCACTCGATTATTGTGCTGCAGGTTGTTGGGACGAAGCAGCATCGCTATGGAACATTGCTATCGCTGCAGAGGCTTCAACAGCTATGACCTACTATTATTCAGGCTGGTGCCGCACTCAAGGCAATCTTCCAGGAGCAAAAGAAGCTTTTGCAAAAGCAGCCAATGCTTGTCCCGATTACTGTTTTCCAAACCGTTTGGAAGCTATCCTCGCTCTCCGCTGTGCAATGATGACAAACGAAAAAGATGCCAAAGCACCTTATTATCTGGGAAATCTCTATTATGACAAGCGTCAATACGATCTGGCAAAAGAGGCATGGGAAACTTCTACCAAATCAGATGATCATTTCCCAACTGTTTGGCGAAACTTGGCACTCGTCTATTTTAATAAGATGCATGAAGAAGAGAAAGCCGTGGAATGTATGGAACGTGCTTTTGCACTCGACCGCTCTGATGCACGTATACTGATGGAACTCGATCAGCTCTACAAGCGACTCCAGCGACCATACAAGGAACGTCTTGCCTTTCTGCAATGTTATCCTAACCTCATCGCACAACGAGATGATCTGCTGCTCGAAGAGAGCACTCTGTTGAATCAAACCGGCGAATACAACAAGGCTAAAGAATTGCTAGACAAACATATATTCCATCCTTGGGAAGGCGGTGAAGGCAAAGTCTCCGGACAATATCAATACGCTCGCGTAGAACTGGCAAAGAAAGCGCTTTCAGAAAAACGTTACGACGAAGCAATCGAACTTTTGGAAGAGTGTCTCGTCTATCCACATCATCTGGGTGAAGGCAAGCTATACGGCGCTCAAGAGAATGATTTCTACTATTTTCTGGGCTGTGCTTACGAAGGCTTGAAAAACGCTTCCAAAGCTGAAGAATGTTGGGAGAAAGCAACTGTCGGTCCAACAGAACCTGCAGCAGCTTTATACTATAATGATGCCAAACCGGATAAGATTTTCTATCAAGGTTTGGCTCTGCTCAAACTGGGGCGCACAGATGAGGCTCATGGCCGTTTCTATAAACTGATTACTTATGGTGAAAAGCATCTGTTCGACAAAGTCAAACTCGATTATTTTGCTGTATCACTACCTGATCTGCTGATCTGGGACGATAATCTGGATATCAGGAACCAAGTTCACTGTCATTACATGATCGGATTAGGATACATAGGACTGGGTAATAAAGAAAAAGCTTATAAGCATCTGACAGTGGCTTCCTCTCTGGACTCCAATCATCAAGGCGTCCAAACGCACCTGATGCTGTGCAAATAAATATTATTGAACCGATGCTGATGAGGATGATTGCTTATCAGTATCGGTCGATTTATTATCTGTCGTTGCCATATAAGTACCGGCAATCATAATCAGCAAGGCAACAACGAACTGTAAGTCAGGTCTCTCTCCCAGTATGACAAATGATAGTGCCACACCGATAAATGGAGCTACTGCATAATAAGTACTGGTTTTTGCAGCGCCAATGACTCGTTGTGCATAAGTATAATAGAAAATACTCAATCCATAGGCAACGAATCCTAGCAACAACACTGCCGGAATACAGGAAAAATCATGAAGCCTCTCGCCAACCGATAATGCAATGACTAAAGCACCCAATCCCGAACCAAAACCCTTAATAACCACAATCTCCAAAGGATCCTTACCCGAAATCCTGCGCGTACAGTTATTCTCCAAGCCCCAACAAACACAGGCTATCAGTACAAATATGGATCCAAAAGAAAATGTCAAGCTGCTGATATCGTCAACAGATAATAGGATACTGGATATAGTCACCAACACAATAGCTATCCACAACCGTTTGCTGATCGCTTCATGAAACAAAAACAAAGCAATCACCGCTGTCGAAACAATCTCAAAATTATTCAGTAAGGAAACATTGGCTGCCGTTGTTCTAGTCAATCCATACATTAGTGATATGGGAGCTGCTATATCCAACAAAACCATAGCTATTGTATACGGCAAATCCTTTCTCCCCAACTTCGCTTCTGAATTATTTTTCTGGAACTTTCGTCTGAACAATCCCAATATGCACATTCCGGATCCTGCACCAATATACAAAAATGAAGCCATCATCATCGGAGGCAGATCCTTCAACAGCAATTTAGAAATCGGAGAACTAGTAGCATACAAGGCCGCAGCTAATATGGCATAAAAGATAGCAATACTCTGTCTGGACTTAAACTTATACATAATTTATTTCACAAACACCTGCTTCTTATCTGCAACGAAAGTACGTGTGCTTACGGAGTAATCCCCTCCTTTGGGATTCTGATAAATCAAATCGATATAAAAAGCCTGAAAATCTTTCTTGGGATATTTGAGGATGCTCTGGACTTCCGATTTATTCTTACCATTAATCGTGATGTCACTGCTTGTCCAAACTGATTTCCTAAAATCGCGCGTAGCCGATGAAGCCGTCCAAAGCTTTGCTTTGATCAACGGATCGGGCGTTGCCTCAACCGACAAATTGATCTTGCCTTTCTTCTCTGTAAGCGACCATTTGCATTTAGGATAGTCTTGTTTTTCGAGTGTCAATCCCAAAAAGGCACTGAGTGCTTTCATCACCTCCACTTTATCACCCATTCCATGACCGGCATTCACTGCATAATGAATCAGATTATACCCCGGAATGCCATTGAAATAATGTTTTACTGCATCGACGGTCCAATAGGGATCATTCGTTGCCAGAATAATCATCTTCGGTTGGGTAAGCTTGTCGCGATACGAATAGGGATCAATCATCTGCACAATAGAACTGCCGAACTCGCTCTTTGCCGATTGCGGGATGCCAATCTTGACATAATCCTGTATTTCCTCGCTGTATGCGCCATACATTTCCTTCTGATATTCCAGTGTTACAGGCATATTCAGCATGTCAATAACCATCGGAGCGATAGCCACAACACGCTGGTCCTGACTTGCTGCAGTCAACCACGAAGTCCATCCACGTTTCGAAGCGCCCGATACCACAAACTTGTTCACTTGATGATTGCATTTTTGTGCTACAAACTCTTGTACGGCATCCATGGCTTTACGTGCACTCTTAACCATAGGGAAAAGCAATGGCCATGAATAATCGCTGCTTGTACGGAAATGATCCAGTGTATAAGAGATCAGTGCATCTTCGGTGAGTCCGTTATACAGCGGCTGATTAGGCACTTGTCTGATCATGGCAACAACCGCTTTATTCTGATTGGATACACCTGCCATAAAGGCTGAAATCTTATCATCTTTAGCTGTTAGGTTGGGCAATCCAGTCTCTCCCAAAGAGCCTCCATTAACAAACAGTAAAGCACCATCATAATCAATCTTTTCAGGGACATAAACAAGAAGCTCATGTTTCCACAATATACCTTGCCATTTTTGCGAAATCAACAATAGAGAATAGACATCAACGTCATTGACCTTGTAAGTGTCCTTCACTTCCCAGGCAAAAGTCTTATCTCCATTATTCAGATAATCCTGCAAAGCTGTTGCCGGCGTACTCTTCTGCTGTGCAAATGCAAGATTTGCAATAAAGATAAAAAATAACAGTGCTCTAATCCGTTTCATAGGCGTGACATTATTTTGTATTCACAAAGATAAGCATATTCACGATTTATCTTTCCGATAACGGTGTATACTTTTTACATTCCAGAATATTCTTATATGCTGGTCGAATGATGCGTCGACCTTCAAAATTAAGCTCTTCAATACGATGGGCTGTCCAGCCTACGATACGTGCCATAGCAAAGATCGGCGTATATATTTCTACCGGCAGACCAATCATCTCATATACAAATCCCGAATAAAGATCGACATTGCTGCAGACAGGTTTTGTTGTCTTCCGATGTTCTGAAACACATTTAATGCCTTCCTGTTCGAGGAGTCTCAGGAAATTATATTCCTTCTCCCGCCCTTTCTCTTTTGCCAAATCTCCGGCAAGCTTTTTCAGTTCCACGGCACGTGGATCAGAAAGTGTATACACGGCATGACCGATACCATAAATCAATCCGCTGTTGTCGTACGCCTCTTTGTTAAGCATCCGCTTCAGATAGGTATCAATCTCATCAATATCTTCCCAGTCACTAATTTTCTCCTTGAGATGATGGAACATATCAATCACCTTGATATTGGCACCGCCATGAAGCGGACCTTTCAGAGAGCCAATACCGGCAGCAATCGACGAATAAGTATCCGTACGCGTACTACTCGTCACACGAACGGTAAATGTAGAGTTATTACCACCACCATGTTCAGCCTGAATGATCAACAGCAAATCAAGCATTCGTGCTTCCAACTCCGTATAGTCAAGTTTCAACATATAAAGGAAGTTCTCAGCGATGGAAAGGTTTTCCTTCGGATGACGGATATGCAGTGACCGTCCCTGTTCTGTATGACGGAAAATATTATAAGCATAAGCGATAACGGTAGGGAAACGGGCTATCAGTTCGATTGACTGCCGCATCAGATTATCGCGCGAGATATCATCCGGATTCGGATCGAATGTATACATCTCGAGTACACTTCGAGCCAGAATATTCATAATATTGCTTCCTTCCAAGTCTATGATATGAACAACGGTCTTATGATCAAGAGGCATGCTGTCATTCAACAATTCCTTAAATGCAGACAGTTCTTCCTTATCAGGCAGATTTCCCGAAAGGAGCAGGAATGCAATCTCTTCAAATCCAAAACGCTTTTCCTTAAGTAAAGGCGATACCAGGTCATCAAGTTCATAGCCACGATAGAACAGCTTGCCCTCTGTAGGAATCAGTTTGCCGTTCTCATCACGCTCATAGCCTACAACATTACCCACATTGGTCAGTCCCACAAGGACACCCGTACCGTCTTCGTTACGCAGTCCCCGTTTCACACCGAACCGCTGAAACAATTCATTATCTATCTTACAAGACTCTTTTACTTCATCCGAAAGTTTATAAATCAAATATTCTTTTTTCATACACTGTTCATTTATAATTCATCGATAACCTTTTTACCAAAATCTCTCGTTCCCAACGATTTGCCATTTTGCATAAACCTGGCCAAATCATTTGTAGCATACCCTTCGGTGAAGAGTTTCTCCAGCGCGTCCGTTATCAGTTGTCCGGCCTCTTTCCAACCCATATAATCGAGCATCATCACGGCCGATAGGATCATCGAACAAGGGTTGACAATATCTTTACCTGCGATATCCGGTGCAATACCATGTGTAGCCTCAAAAATAGCATATCCGGTTGCATAATTGATGTTCGCTCCCGGAGCAATACCGATTCCGCCTACCATAGCAGCAAGCTGATCAGATATATAATCGCCGTTCAGATTCATCGTAGCGATAACCGAATAGTTCTGCGGCTTCAGCAATGTATTCTGCAAGAATGCATCGCAGATGCAGTCGTCCATCACGAGCTTGCCTGCCTTGAGTGCATCGCCGAACTCACGTTCTGCCAACTCATAGCCCCATTTCTTAAATCCACCTTCCGTGAACTTCATGATATTACCTTTATGCACCAGTGTCACCTTATGCAAATCATGATCAAGCGCATATTCGATTGCACTGCGGATCAAACGTTCGGAACCCTCTTTTGAAACAGGCTTCACACCGAAAGAGGAAGTCTCGGGGAAACGCACCTTCTCAACACCCATTTCCTCATGGATGAAACGGTAGAACTTTTCCGCTTCGGGCGTTCCTGCCTCCCATTCGATACCTGCATAAATATCTTCAGTATTCTCACGAAAGATGCACATGTCGACCTTTTCCGGATGCTTCACCGGTGATTCAACGCCATGGAACCAGCGCACAGGACGCAGACACACATACAAATCGAGCGTCTGTCTCAAAGCCACATTCAATGACCGGATGCCACCTCCCACAGGTGTCATCAGCGGACCTTTAATCCCGACCACATAATCCTTGAATGCATCGAGCGTAGCCTGTGGCAACCATTCGCCCGTCAGCTCATGCGCTTTTCCACCTGCCAGCACTTCTTTCCATTCTATGGAACGTGTTCCCTGATAAGCTTTGGCGACAGCCGCATTCACCACAGCCTGACAGACAGGAGTAATCTCTGCTCCCACACCATCACCTTCAATAAAAGGGATGGTAGCCACGTCAGGCACATTTAGTTTTCCATTTATCTTTGTTATCTTGCTCATTGTTTTCTATAATAATCTTTTCCTTATTTCGATATCTTTGAAAAATTCAATGCCGAACCTGCTTTAAACCATTCAATCTGCGTCTGATTATAAGTATGTTCAGCCATAAACTCATCCTTCGTTCCATCCTGGTGATGAACGACCACTTGCAGTTTGCTGCCCGGAGCAAAGTCTGCCAATCCCAAAACAGATATCTTATCTTGTTCACGAACCTTGTCATAATCGTCTTTATTGACAAAAGTCAGTGCCAGCATTCCCTGTTTCTTCAAGTTTGTTTCATGAATACGTGCAAAACTCTTTGCCAGAATCACTTTGACATTGAGGAAACGCGGTTCCATAGCCGCGTGTTCACGCGACGAACCCTCACCGTAGTTATCCTCAGCCACAACGATTGACGAAAGATGTTGAGCTTTATACTGTTTTGCCACAGCCGACACGGCTTCATAAGCTCCTGTAATCTGATTATAGACGCTGTTTGACTGCCCGTTAAACGCATTCACAGCCCCCATCAGCAGGTTATCGGAAATATTCTGTAAGTGCCCGCGGAACCTAAGCCACGGACCTGCCATCGAGATATGGTCGGTCGTACATTTCCCTGCCGTCTTGATAAGCAAAGGCATATTTGTATAATCCTTGCCATCCCATGCATCAAAAGGTTGCAATCGCTGCAAACGGTTTGATTCAGGATTGATTGCCACTTGGATGCTGCTGTCGTTACCCGGAGCAATGAACCCTTTTTCTTTCACTTCAAAGCCTTCTGGCGGGAAATCATAGCCCTGCGGTTCATCCAACATAACCTGTTGACCTTCGGTATTCGTCAGCGTATCTGTAGCCGGATTAAAATCAAGACGTCCGGCGATGGCCAGTGCCATTGTCAGTTCTGGAGATCCAATGAAAGCGAATGTATTCGGATTGCCATCAGCCCGACGTCTGAAATTACGGTTGAAGGAAGTAACAATAGAGTTACGTCTCTCATTATCATCTGTATGCCGCTTCCACTGACCGATACACGGACCGCAGGCATTGGTCATGATCACAGCTCCAATCTTCTTGAAATCATCGAGGATACCATCCCTTTCGGCTGTATATCTGATCTGCTCGGAGCCCGGATTGATAATCAGCTGCGCTTTCATGGGTAGATGCTTTTCCACAGCCTGTCGTGCGATAGATGCTGCCCTGCAAAGGTCCTGATAAGAAGAGTTTGTACAAGAGCCTATCAATCCTACTTCCACTACGGGTGGAAACTCGTTCATCTTCGATTTCATCTGCGACACGCGCGTTGCTGCATCCGGTGTGAACGGACCATTCAGATGCGGTTCGATAGTAGACAGATCGAGTTCGATAATCTTGTCATAATATTTCTCCGGATGAGCATAAACTTCGTCGTCCGCACGCAGATCCGTTCTGTTTACAAAAGCCATTTTTGCTATTTCTTCACGACCGGTCCGGCAAAGATACTCCTCAGCATTCCTGTCAAAAGGAAAGATTGAGCAAGTTGCCCCCAGTTCAGCACCCATATTACAGATTGTTGCCTTTCCTGTCGTCGACATGCTATCCAGTCCTTCACCAAAATATTCCAGGATGGAGTTTGTTCCCCCTTTGACCGTCAATATGCCCAGAATTTCCAGGATCACATCCTTAGGAGTAGCCCAACCTCTGAGTCGTCCTGTCAGCTTGACGCCGATCAGCCGGGGCATCTTCAGTTCCCAAGGCTGCGCCGTAAGCACATCGACAGCATCAGCACCTCCGACTCCTACAGCCACCATTCCCAAGCCTCCGGCATTAGGCGTATGCGAATCGGTACCGACCATCATTCCTCCCGGGAAAGCATAATTCTCGAGTACAACCTGATGAATGATTCCAGCACCCGGTTCCCAAAAGCCGATATGATATTTGGCAGAGACGGAACGCAGAAAGTCATACACTTCCTTATTCGTCTTTATAGCTTCCGGCAGATCTTTTTCCACCCCTACATCGGCGCGGATCAAGTGATCGCAATGGACCGATGCCGGTACAGCCACCTTGCTCTTTCCTGCGTTCATAAACTGCAGCAAAGCCATCTGTGCTGTTGCATCCTGCATAGCCACACGGTCAGGGCGAAAATCAACATAGTCTGTACCCCGTTTAAAAACTTTAAGTTCTTTCGCATCAAACAGATGTGCGAACAAAACCTTCTCTGCATAGGTCAATGGATGGTTTACAACCTTTCTGGCCTCTGCTACTTTCGTTGAGTATTGCGAATAAAATTCCTTCAACATCTCGATATCCAATATCATTTCTTGCTTTTCTTTTTTAAATGAAACATTCGTTCAAACTTTACCTTGCTTATCTTTATACAAAGTACATTTCATTATACACAAGCGTTTTTTATAAACCCTGTATTTGCAAATATAACCATTTTTAAACCATACAGTCTCATTATCTCCTAACTATTTATATATGAGATTATAGATTTTGTTTATATCGATATCACATTTTACAAGTCCAACCAAATTTTATCTCAGAAAAACACTTAGGAGAGCAACGATTCAACCATCAAGTCACCTGTAATCTTACAAGCAAAATGTCATATAGGCTGGCATATTTTATAATGCTAATTTAACTTGCAATACGCACAAATGTAATTACAATTTATACTTGCAATGCGCATTAATACTAGAGTCTCATTGCACCGTTTCTAAAAAATGGACGCTCGTTGGAACCTCACAACCAACTTATATACAAACCATTTAGCGTCATTTTTCCCATTCCTTTCGTTATCTCATGGATTTTTTGTATGTTTGTAGCTAAACAATACATTATCATGAAAAGAATAATCTTTTTGTTAGGATTACTAACACTTTGCTTTACAAGCTTTGCACAGCAGGATACAAAAGAACTTGTCAAAGACCTGAAAGACATGCACTCCACAAAAGTATTCGTTGTGTCGCATCGTGGCGATTGGCGTAATGCGCCCGAGAACTCGCTTCAGGCCTTCAAGAACTGCATCGCCATGGGTGTGGATATGATTGAGATAGACTTGAAAAAGACCAAAGACAACCAGCTCATCCTGATGCACGACAATACCATCGACCGTACAACCAACGGCAAAGGCAAACCTTCAGAGTATACGCTCGATGAGATCCGCCAGTTCCATCTAAAAAATGGAATGGGGCGCGTCACCTTCCATCAGATACCGACACTGCGCGAGGTGCTCGAACTGGCCAAAGGTAAGATTCTGATCAATATCGACAAAGGCTACGACTACTTCCAGGATGTCTACAAGTTGCTCGTCGAGACCAACACCCTCAATCAGGTGATCATCAAGTCGGGCTTCCCTTATGAAAAGGTGAAAGCCGAGAATGGCGATGTACTCAACAAAGTGATCTATATGCCTGTTGTGAACCTCGACAGTCCCGATGCTGAAGCGATGATCGACGGCTATAAAGCGATAAAGCCCGTAGCCATTGAATGTTGCTTTACCACTGTCACACCCGAGGTATTGCGACTGCTGCAAAAGGTAAAAAGCAATGGTTCCAAAATATGGATCAACTCTTTGTGGGCATCACTCAACGGAGGTCACGATGACGATCGTGCCGTTGAGATGCTGCAACCCGATGAAAGCTGGGGATGGATACTCCAACAGGGAGCTTCGCTGATGCAGACTGACAGACCTCATGATTTACTGATTTACTTACAAAAACATAACAGAAGATGAAAAAGCTGTTCATTAGTTGCCTGGTATTATTCCTCGCATTACAGCTGAATGCGCAGACATCTGCCGACTTCAGTGCCTCCTATCGTTGCATAGAGAGTAAAAACTATTACTTCACCTATCTCCTGCAGGAAAAGCCAGAGATGAAAGCCCTGTTGGCAACCAGCCCGATACTGACCGAAATGGCCCAAACCCGGCAAGCAAACTTACAGAAATCCCGGAGTGCAGAAGAATGTATTGCCGCCTTCAAACTCACCGACGAAGAGATTCAGAAAGCAGGGGAAGCACTGTCCGGATTATACCAAAAAGGCAACGCACTGGAACAGCTGATGACACAGGTCATCGTGCCATCAGGACGCTACCAGCAATACAAGGAGACCGGCAAAGAGCTTGTCCAAAAGATATGGGAGCAGGATGCCAACGGCATGAACAAGGTCATCGACCGCTTCGCGTCCATCCAACAGTCAAGAAGGCCTGCTGCGCCGACCAGACCGAATGCTCCAGGAGGGCCGAATGCTCCAAAGAATCCGAATATTCCCGGCAGTCCAACTGCCCCCGGTGCTCCAAATGGAACAAATCTAACAGCCACTGCTGACTCCATGCAGCTGAAGATGAAGATTCGCGAATATAATCAGGAAACTTTACCTACATGCAAGGAGAATGTGGTGTTCTGGAATCAGAAGAACACTGCTTTCTACTCCATATCGATGGATGCCGTATGCGCTCTGCTTGATGTCAACGACTGCCTGCAGGCTGCCGACTATGAACCGTTGGAAGAGACCGTGAATAAAGACAGCTATGCCAAACTTGCTTCCACAAAATGGGACAACTATCCATACAGCGCCATACTCGTCTTGGGATACGGCCCCGAGGAGGCCAATGTCCCCGTCAGCGCTATCGGGAAGATGAGAGCCGCTTATGCCGTGCAGCTCTACCGCGACCATCAGGCACCGTTCATCATCCTCTCCGGCGGCAGGGTTCATCCGGACCATACGCCGTACAGCGAAGCCAATGAAATGAAGAAATATCTGATAGAAACATGGCAGGTACCCGAGAGCGCCATCATCATGGAGCCGCAGGCACGCCATACGACAACGAACTTCCGCAATGCCGTCAGGATCATGCTCGACAAAGGTTTTCCTAAAAGCAAGTACGCCATCGTCACCTCCTCAAAATCGCATATTGATTCTGTGGAAAACACCGACGGACTGCCTAAACGATGCATCCGCGAACTGGGCTACGTGCCTTACAAAGCCGGCAAGCGCTTATCCGACAGAGTTATCGAATTCCTGCCGGATGCACAGTCGCTGATCATCAATCCGAACGAGCCCAATGACCCGTAAATTCATAGCATCTGCATGCCTATTGCCACAGATCAAACTAAAATAGCCCTTTTCGAAGATGAAGCTTTTCACTACAATAGCCCTGCTCTTTGCAGCCGGCACGATAGCCTGGGGACAAAGCCGTCAGAAGGCAATGACCACCGTGAAGTATTTTGCACCCGATGAAGTGCAGTTAGGCAACAGCAACTTCCTGAGGAACCAGCAGCTTGATGCCCAATTCATAAAAAGCCTCGACCCCGACCGTCTGCTCTACTATTTCCGTCAGACAGCCGGACTCTCCAACACTTCCGGCTGCAAGCCTTACGGAGGCTGGGAAGCGACCGACCTCAAAGGGCATACGCTGGGCCATTATCTCACTGCGTTGAGCTATCAGTACGCCCTCACCCGAAGCGGCGACACGAAAAGCCGTATCGACCATATCATTGCCGTGTTGGCCGACTGCCAGAGCGCCATCGGCACAGGCTATATCAGTGCATTTCCTGCCGTCAAACTCGATGCAGCCGACAGCAAAGGCGAAGGCTGGGCGCCCTACTACACACTGCACAAGATCCTGCAAGGCATCCTCGACGCTTACCGGCTTACCGGCAACACCCAGGCGCTAACCGTGGCTTCGCGTATGGGCGACTACATCGACTTCCGAATGCAGAAGATCACCGACCTCACACAATGGCAACATACCATCGAAGTGATGGAGATCGGAGGCATTGCCGAAAGCCTCTACAACCTCTACATCATCACGCATAAGGCAAAGCATCTGGATGCGGCGAACCGCTTCAATCTCATCGCAAGCAAGATAATCCCCGCATACGAGCATCACGACCTGCTCGACGACACCCGCACGGAGAACTATCATCATTGCAATGCCACGATTCCGCAGTTCATCGGCGTGGCACGGGCATACGAAGTCACCCGCAACGACACGCTTCGTCGTGCCGCCGAAAACTTTTGGGAAGAGGTGACTGCCCACCGTACCTACTGCAACGGCACGACCGGTTACCACGAACATTGGAACCAGGCTCCCGGCCACCTTTCCGGAGAACTCGATATCAAGGCGGGCGAAACCTGCTGTACCTACAACCTCATCAAGCTGAGCAACGACCTGTTCTGCCTCAGCCCTCAATCGAAGTATGCCGATTATGTGGAGCGTGCGCTCTTCAACGATATTCTCGGAAGCATCGATCCGACGACTGCCAACTTCATGTATTTCCATACCCAGAAACCCGGCGGATTCAAAACCTTCGGTCACAATGAGCAGGTGTTCTGGTGCTGCACCGGTTCAGGTATGGAGAATCATCAGCGTTATGGCGAGTCGTTCTATTTTCATAGCAGCAGCGAGCTGTACGTCAACCAGTTTGTTTCATCGGAAGCGAACTGGAAAGAACGCGGTATCCGTCTGAAACAAACCACTGCATTCCCCGACGAGAGCAGCACAACACTCACCATCGCTGAAGGCTCGGGACGCTTCGACCTGCTCGTGCGCCATCCTGCTTGGTGCGGCAAAGGATTTGCCATCAAGGTCAACGGCAAGCCACAGCCTGTCAACACGGAGAAGAACGGCTACGCTCGCCTCCGTCGTACCTGGAACACCGGCGACCGCATCGAGATCAGTCTCCCGATGACGCTCCGCCTCGACCGCCTGAAAGATGCCCCCAAGACAGCCGCCATCTTCTACGGACCGATTGTCCTGGCAGGCGACCTTGGCAAAGAGGGCGTCGACGACTCCCTGCGTTATACGACGGACTACTTCTACAACGAAGTGCCCGAAGCCTATCAAGTACATTTCGAAGTTCCGACGCTCACCGGCAATCCGCTGCAACCGGCCACATGGCTGCAACGCCTGCCCGGCAATCATCTGATCTTCAAAACTTCGGCCACAAGCAACCGCCGCACCCTTACATTCTATCCGCTCTATCGCATAGCCGACTGCCGGTTTGCCGACTATTGGATATTCAGATAGAAAGAATCTTGGCTTCGATGCCAGAGTTTGAAGGAAGCAAAATGTCAAAGATCGCATTAAGGTCCATAGTATGAGCATAATAGATAACCGATTGATTGCTAATCTACTAAAGAAATATTTTATACAATATTCACATTCATTATTATACATTTTTAGTCAACTATTCTAATTGATTTACAGTCAGTTGCAAAGGAATTGTAAAACAATCATGTCAGCCTATATTATAATAAAATAAATATATATAAATATAAAGCCTTCGGCATTGTTTCAAACGGCAAAGAAAGAATACCTATTCCGCCCAATCGATCCATTTTTATCCTTGGCCACTCGTTTGGCCACCGATTCTATTTGATTAACAGCCAATTACAAGCAAAGCGCGAAATCATTTGGCCACTCTATATATTATAATAAAATAAATATATATAAATATAAAGCCTTCGGCATTGTTTCAAACGGCAAAGAAGAAATCCAAAGATTCCGACCCTGCCGAAAGGGCATAACCATCCTTCCGGAACCTCAGAGAGGCTCCTGTATATATACTAACTGATTGTTAAACAGCATGATCCATTTCGGCAACCGGCTATTTGCCTACACAGATCCCGCTGACAATACACTAGTCTGTAGGGCCGCTTCGCCAAGCAGCCCATATAATCTCGCCTATGGAACACTCTCCCAACCCTGTGTTTGCGCAGGCACAGACCGGAGAGCACCAAGACTCCTTTTCATATCCAAAATTAACGAAGTTATCCCCTCTCAAAAAAGTATATACTTTTAGCACCATAAAGTATATACTTTCACCTATCAAAAGTATATACTTTTGTGACCTAAAGTATATACTTTTTGAAACTGAAATATTCTTTATATGTTCAATGGGGATATAAGCGGCCCGATAAACAGAATCCGACCCGGCACAAATGACTTTGGCACAACCGGAACTCTTTCAACAATCAAGGCCGACCCAAATAGTGGAAGATCATCCTCACTTCCTGTGGCGTCAGCACCCGACTTTGCTCGTTCCACCCGCTATGAAGCAACGACTCATGCAATAGCTCATGCTTCAACACCCAGAGCTTCAAGCGTCTGACTGCTGATTTAGGTTGGATACCCGGTGCATAGCATACTGCTAATTCTTTCCAACTCAAAGATTTGTCTTTAAGCATTGCTTCCATTATTGAAAAAAATCGTCTTTTGTTCTTTTGCAAATATACAAAATATTTACGTCAAATGCAAATATTTACAGATATTTTTCACTTTTTATCGCGTTTCTTTTATTCGAAATGAAGAATGTTAATTATATTCGCATCGTTATATTAAATATCATGGAACAGATATGGAAACACAATTATTGAAAGATCCCGGTATAATTCCCTCCAAAGAAGTATTAAAAGATGCTCTTGGTAGTGAGATATACGAAATATTAGAATTATTCATGAATGACATAACAGGTACAAACTACGGGCTGACGTACGATTGGCATTACTACAACGACGGCAAGTCATGGTTATGCAAGGTGAGTTACAAAAAGAAAACCGTTTTCTGGCTATCTGTCTGGAAAGGATATTTTCAAACCGGATTTTTCTTTACCCAAAAACATTTGGAAAAAATCGCTGCACTTGATATTGACGAAACAGTCAAAGGTGATTTTTTCAACAGAAAACCTGTCGGGAAACTGTTTCCAATGATATTCAAGATTTCCCAAAAGGAGCAATTAAATGACTTACTGAAAGTAGTGGCATTTAAAAAAGACTTGAAATAATGAGTACCCAAAAGGGAACAAGACTGTTATATCAATAGTTTTAATTGAAAAATGATTGTAAAACAATAAAAGAAGACAATGAAAAAAACGATTTTGATATTCATAAGTATTCTAGCCATCACACTAGTCGGACTGCCCATAAAAGCGGTAACAAATGCAAACTACCCACAGAGGACGAACGTGAACAGAGACGAAGGGCAACGCATCTTCAGCAATCTTCTATGCTCACCACGGAATTTTCCCATCGCCTTCACGTACAATGGAAAGAACTATAATGGCCTCGGCGAACTCAACCTTACAGGTAAAGATATCAAGCAGACCCAAAATGGAAAAACAGCCACTCTGACCTTCGCTCTGGATAAGAATATCCAAGTCAAGGTGAACGCCGGCTATTGCAACGAATACGGTGAAACGGAATATACCGTCTGGTTCGAGAACACAGGCAAAGAGACGAGTGCCGTATTGGAGAACCTGCTGTCGGTGGCCATGACCTTCAATGGCAAACAACCTCAGCTGAGAGGCTGTCTCGGCGACCATCAGAACAAATATGCCCCTTACGACAAGGATCTGCTTCGCGAGAAAGTGGAGTTCCGCAGCGATGGTGGAAGGGCAACGCACATCGTTTTTCCCTACTTCGACCTCGTACATGGCAATGGCGGGACACTGCTGGCTCTCGGATGGGCTGGAACATGGAGTACAAGCTTCACAGCCACAGGCAGCAAAACGCTATGGAAAGCGCTCAACTGCAACGGATTCAAGTCGGTACTGAAACCCGGCGAAAAGGTACGCACAGCCCTGGTCGTCATGCTGCCCTATAAAGGACGCAGTGGTGACGAGGCTTCGAACCTTTGGCGCGAATGGTTCATCAAATACAATATGCCAAGGGCCAACGCCCAAGGCGACTTTATCCAGCCGTTTTCGACAGAATGCTTTGCAAGCGATACCGGACTGCCCAACTCCGACGGAAGCGTGTCCGAACGTTTCTACACTTGGAAACGCACGCTTGAACGACTGGTGTACGAGAAAGTAAATGCCGATTTCAGATGGTTTGACGCAGGATGGTATTTCGACCCGGCAGGCAAAACCGTTATGAGCGACTGGTGGGGCACCGTCGGTTCGTGGGAACTGGACACCATCAAATGGCCGAACCACTCGTTCAGAGAATCGAACATCGCCTGTCATAACGCAGGAATGAAAGTGCTGGTGTGGTTCGAACCGGAAAGGGTGACGCATGTGGCCGACCTGGTCAAAAATTACGGATACAAGAACGAATGGGCCATCTCGAACGGCTCGAACGTGTTCAGCAATAATATAGGCGACCCGGAATGCCTCAAGTGGACCGTGAACCGCATCACCAAAATGATGCAGGAGAACGAAGTGGATCTCTTCCGCGAGGACAACAACAGCGACCCGGGTAAGACCTGGCCTAAACATGATACCATGGAAACGCAAGAGATGGGATTGGCACGCACCGGGATGACCGAGAACCAAGCCATACAAGGGCATTACGCCATGTGGGATGCCATCATTGCCTTCTGCGCTCAGAACGGCAAATGCACCTATATCGACAACTGTGCATCGGGCGGCGGACGTAACGACATCGAGTCGCTGCGCCGGAGTCTTCCATTCATGCGAAGCGATGCCGACCGCACGACAACGGCTCTGCGCTTGTCGATGAGTTCGACCTTCTGCAAATGGGTACCCATTCACGGCGCATCAACCAAAGAGTCGGCGAACGAACTGGAAGCCGGCAAAGCTGGCGGAAGCGATGTGTACGTGACACGCGCATCATTACTCCCCGTCTACAACATCTCTGAAACATACACGCACGATGTTCTTCTCGACTACAACAATATCCGCAAGGCTTACGGCGAATGGAAGAAATATGCTCACCTCCTGACAAAAGACTTCTATGTACTGACGCCCTGGCATAGCGAAAAAGATACCAAAGGCTGGACTGTTTTCGCTTATAAAGACTTCAACACCGGCGAAGGCATCATCACCGCTTTCAGGCAAGAGCAATGCGAAGAGCCATCGTTCGTAGCAAAACTGCCCTTCGTCAATCCGCAAAAGAGCTATAAGCTCCACAATGACGACACCGGCGAAGATGTCCGGATCAAAGGCTCCGAACTAATTCAAAAAGGAATCGACATCAAACTGGAACATACAAGGGAATGCGCACTCTGGCATTTCGTGGAGGAATAAGAAATTATTACCAATGAATCAGGCAGAACCTATTTCCCGCTTTTTCTATATTGGTTAGGGGTCAAATTGACAGCCTTGCTAAACTGGCGGACGAAATAGGAAGACGTTTCGTAGTGCAGCTGGCGTGCTATTTCTTCTACAGATAAAGTGGTATAAGTCAGGAGACGTTTGGCTTCATCCATAACTTTATTCTGGATATACCGCTTAGTAGAGATGCCCAAGGTCCGTCTCACGATTTTATCAAGATAATTGGGCGTAATGAATAACTTCTCAGCGTAAAAGGTCACGCCATGTTGCTGTATGAAATAATCATTGACCAAAGCCACAAATCTATCAATATGGCGATTGGCAGGGAGTTCCTTCATCGACACGCGTGAGGCATCGGAAGGAGCTCGATTGAGCAACATCAGTGTCTCGTAAAGCATAGCACGCAGAAGGTGCTGGTCCTTATCTTTATTGCTATTATTGATCTCGGCTTTCATCTCTTTATACAGATGCATCAGCCTCTCAACAAGCTCCTCATCAGGTTCCAAAAACGGGGACACTCTGTCGGCCCTCAAAAAATAGAAACGATCGAGAAAATGATTGTCATTGAAAAAAGAGAGCAGGAACTGTTCATCAAAAATAAAGACCATACCGCTCAAACAAGTCTCCGGATTCCACGACCACACATCACCCGGTCGGGCACACACTATGATTCCCGGTCCGACCATCCGTGAATGGTCGTTCAGGCCGATCATCTCCTCTCCTTCCGTAAATATGATTATACAGTAGAAAGTCATTATCAGCTGTGGTGTGCGCTTCAGGTTCTTCTTCATGTCATCTACATTAATGACATCTACAAGAAGCTCCTTGCCATATTTGTGCTTATAAAATTTATATTGAGGAATCTTTTTCATTTTCAGTGCGCATCAATACAGAGCGAAGATACATCAATTTCATGAGAATAGAGACTACAACTTCAAATAACCTTCCATTATTTTAAATCCCAGTTGCTCATACATCTGCTTGCCACATTCGGACGTCTCAAGATAAATCTTTGTGATACCACGCGTCTTTGCCTGTTGTACGAGCCATGAAGCGACCTGTCGACCGAAACCCTGTGTGCGATAGGGGCTGCTCACATATACGTTCATCAAGTAGGCACATCGTCCCGAAGGATTGTCGGGAGAAGGCATTTCCTGATATAGACATATTCCGCCGCAACCGATAATCTCATTCCCCAGTGATGCCCAGCACGCGACATGTCCTCCGGCGGGGATCTCTTTGAGATAGTATTCTCGGTTCGCCCTTTCCAATTCGGACATATCTTCATCATCGGGAATGGAGAACACTTCGTGGAGAACTTCCATCCGCCAGCGTAGAATCATTTCGATTTCGCCTATCAAAGCTTCACGAACTACTAATTTGCCTGCTTCCATCATCATCATGCTTTTACTCGTTCTTTAACAAGCCACGTAATAGCTTTTGCCAGTCGCAACTCATAATCCTTAAAATGATTACCTTGATTAAGTTCAAAGCAAGTATTCATTCCCAGTGCCTTAAAATGCTCATATATCTGTCCTGTAATCTCTACAGTGCGCTGAAGGTACCTGTTCTTGCTTATACTCTCGCGGTCGCCAATGGAAAGATAGACAGCAGAAGGATTCATCAACGGTTTATGCGAAACGACATAATCATAGAACTGCGGATACCACACTGAACCTGAAGCTGAAGCGATAGCTTCGAACTGGTCGGAAATAAAGGGCACATACAATGCAAAAAGCCCAGCCATGGAATAACCTGCCATGATCCGATGCCCTTGTGGCGCTATCGGTACAACTTTTTCCAGTATCCATTGCAGATGCTCTTGAGCTCTGCCTTCGAAATGGTCATCGCTGCTGATAACTTTGCCGGCAGGCCATGGTGACAGGTCTTCATCCCAATCAACATCAGAGATAAGCACAAGATGAAAAGGCGGACATCCCAGGGCTTCACAGCACTGAATAATCTCTGCCCAATCATCGCTGACACTATTGCAATAGACGACAATATCAGCATCATTTTCAGCATAAACAATGCTGACTTTCCTTTTATCAATTATTTTCTGAAGGGTTGTTTGCATGATAAACAAATTAAAATTAAACAGCCAATGCGCTCGTTTTCATAATTACAGGCAGAGATTTGCTATCTATCTTCCCGTTGGAATTGAGCGGCATCGTATTTAGACATACGAAAAACTCAGGTATCATATAGGCCGGCAGAAATTTAGCCATTGTCTCTCTCACTTCCGACATACGGAAAGTCGGTCTATCTTTCGGGACGATGTAAGCAGTAAGGTAAGCCAGCCCTTGCTCATCATTGCGGGCACCAACAAACCCTCTCTCCACGCCTCTGCAATTACAGAGGATGTTCTGCACTTCACAGGTCTCAACACGTTTCCCGAGAATCATCACCTGGGAGTCCTTTCGATGGAGGAATATAAGCGTACCGTCAGGACGCATAATACCCAGATCGCCTGTGCGATACATTCGTCTGCCATCCGCCAGATTCACATAAGCCTCATTCTCTTTCTTTCTGTTGCTACCGATATAACCTCTTGATACACCGGCACCAAAGATACAAATTTCACCGATAGTCCCATTCGGAACAAGATTCAAATATTCATCTCTTATTTCAACTTGGACACCAAGTATCGATTTACCTATGGGATAAGTGCCGTCAGGCTCAGCTTGTCCATTATTACAATGGAAATAAGAAGCGCAGACTGTCCCTTCCGACGGCCCGTAGGTGTTGTATATTTCCGTCTGCTTAATAAGGTTCGTCACATAACTTTCGCGAAGAACATCTCCGCCACTGATCAATAGCCGAAGCGAAGAGGGTATCGACTGCAGCTTGTTCATCTCCAGCAGCAAATAAGGGAAGCCGCTGATTTCGGTTATCTTGTACTTTTCAACAAAGTTCATTATCCGATGAATGTCACCCTTGATATACTCCGAAGGAATGGCCAATGCAGCGCCGTTGCAAAGCGTAGTGAACACTTCTTCGACAAAGATATCAAACGAACAAACAGAATATTGCAACATCCTATCACCGACAGTCGGATGGAATTCATTGGTGAAAGCCTTGATATAATGGCATACATTCCTGTTCTCGACAACAACGCCTTTGGGCATGCCGGTCGAACCGGAAGTATAAAGCACATAAGCTATGCTTTCCGGCTTTGACATTTCTGATATTCTTGCTTTAGGATGGACTTTTAAATCACTGTCAATGAAATGCAGAGGCAACCCATGGAGTTTTATGGCATACTCGCTATTTGTGATGACAAAGTCAACATTGCATTCATTCATGATAAACTTGATACGATCTATAGGGAAAAAAGGTTCTACCGGAACATAACCGGCACCAACCTTTAAAACGGCTATCATCGATGCTATCATCTCCACGCTATGATTCATGACGATGCCGACAAGTTTTGGATTCGCCTTAAAATTCATGGCTATCGTATCAACAAGTCTGTCAAGCTGCTTAAACGTCAGACTGCGGTTTTCATCAAATACTGCAATCTCATTACTGTTGCGGACTACCTGTTTTTTGAAATAACTATAAATTGTTTCCATTATATTTTTCTCTTAATTTCTTACTAAGTTTACTGACAACAAGAGAATAGGAGTCCCGGATACATTTTTCGATGAAATCGTCATCCAGCTGATCCAAATAAAGATCATTCCAATGTTCCTTGTTCATGTGATAGGCAGGAGTCACCCCTTCATACTGATCTCTTAACATCAATCCTGTTTCAGGAGCCAACTTCACAGCTACTCGGGGAAGTGGTGCATCGAGTTGCAAAAGCATGAACCATTTTCCTTCGACACTGAAAGAAATCCAGTCATCACCGGCAAACAATGCTTCTGTCACCCCCTTCAAAGAAAGTGCAAACATTCTAACCTGTTCAATGTTCATCATCTTTTCTCTTTATTTCTGATTACAAAATAAGAGACTTTTCGTGAGAACATCATCAGAAAAAAGAGGAGTGAAATGTCACTTTTCGGGACAAAATAGTACAGATCTTTTCATAGTCACTGTTGGAGCACAACAGCAGATGTATGGAGTCGCTCGGCGATTGCCATTTCATTTCTTTAGTCCACATAGACCTTATATTCCCAAGCTTTTAGCTGCTTCGGTAAGGCTTCCTTCTTATTAGAAAAGTAATTCGTATAGATACCCTTCAACGCCTTGCCAGTGTACTTGACAGGGACCTGTCTTGCAGACAGATTGACCATGACAGTCACCATGCCATTGCTTCCCTTACGTGAAAAGACATACACCTGTGGTTCAGACGTAGGATAGCGCACCACTGCAGCACCGTCGCCAGCCCTGAGTGCTGTATATTTATGTTTCAGGCTATTTAGTGCCTTATAGAAGTAAGTCCATGAGTTAGCCTTAAAATCAGGCGACTTGTCTTTCTTGAAGAATTCAAAAGAATGATTGAATCCAACTTCCTGCCCCGTATACAACAGAGGCATTCCAGGCCAGGTATATTCCAGCACGGCACAAGCCTTCACGCCATCGCCCAGACGGTCAAACTCCGTACCTTCCCATGAATTGAAATCATGATTGGTGATATGGTTCATCAGATAACTATCTTCAGGAAACGACTTCGCCTGACTTACCATGAGCGAGTCAAGGCTTTTCTGTGCGTCGGCACCATTTTTGCAGATTCTACCCATCACATTCTTCAACGGCCAGTTGTAATTCATGTCGAAAGCTTTTTCTGCCAGTTCGGGTTTCTCCGCCTCAGCCAACATGAATATAGGTTTTATCTTAGATATTTCAGCACGCACAGTATTCCAAAAATCAGTAGGTACCTCCATAGCCACGTCGCATCTGAAGCCATCGATATTACATTCTTCGATCCAGTATTTCATAGCGTCAAGCATTGCCGTGCGCAGAGCCTTATTGGCATAATCCAGCTTGTACGTGTCAGTCCAGTTGTAAGGATGAACCATCTTGCCCAAACTGTCCTTGACATAAAAGTCGGGATGCGACTTCACCCAAACGTTATCCAGTCCGGTATGGTTCGCCACCCAGTCAATAATCACCTTCATACCCAGTTTGTGAGCCTTGGTCACAAGTGCTTTAAAGTCGCCCAACGTTCCAAACTCAGAGTTCACCTTGGTATAGTCCTGCACAGCATAGTAACTGCCCAGTTCCCCATTGCGCCCTTCAAGGGATATTGGATGGATAGGCATCACCCAAATGATGTCCACACCAAGACTCTTCAGTCTCGGCAACTGTCGGCTGTAAGCGTTAAAAGTACCTTCAGGTGTAGATTGGCGGATATTGGCTTCGTAAATAACAGCATTTCTCGACCATCCTGTATGGCTCACCTCCGTGCGCTGAGCTATTATATCATGGCATACGAACAGCACAGCAACAATCATCGTTACTAAATTTGTACTTTTCATGTTTGATAGGTTTTATTGACTATTTTCCACAAAAATATCAAATATCAGCAATACAATCATCAAATTATATATAAATATTATTGCTGCCCGATAATGTGTATGAAAGAGCAATAGAAAGCATAAATATGAATATACCCACAAAGATGTGCACCGTCACGAGAGGCTCTTGATAAGCAGCAGCCCGAGCCTCATCAATAGTTCATAATATATTAAATAAAAATGAAAAAGTGTCTACGCAGAAGATATAACTATATCAGTTATATCCTACAAAGTTTAAAAAAATTGCAACGAAATTGCAACGATAAAGACAAATATAGGTGTAAAATAGAGGGCAAAAACAGGGCAAAAGTTAAAAATAGATAACAAAAAAGGCAGTCACTAATGAAGTAACTGCCTAATTTTCAGTGTGATTCGGCCGGGATTCGAACCCGGGACCCACAGCTTAGAAGGCTGTTGCTCTATCCAGCTGAGCTACCGAACCATCCTTAAATGCGGTGCAAAGGTAGTGCTATTATTTGATTTTGCAAACGCTTTATTTATTTTTTTAGAACGTATAGTCTACAACGCCTCTCTATTGATAAGCAAAATGACCAAGAAAAGACTTAAAAGCATTGATTAGAATGGATAGCCTACAGCGAAATGCCATGCAAAATTGCTACCGAAGTTCGGATGAAGGATCGCCCAACGTTTAGCTCCTTCCTCTTGAGGATTATAAGCTTTCCAACCCGTATCAAAACGAACCAGGAAGAAATCGAAATCCAGACGAAGTCCCACACCATACGAAGCAGCTATCTCCTTATAGAATCGCGAAAAATCGAAGTTACCATTTGGACGACTCACATCTTTATGGAAGGTCCACACATTGCCTCCATCTATAAAGGTAGCCAACTCAAACTTCCAGAAAAGTTTCGTACGGTATTCAAGATTCAAGTCCAAACGAATATCGCCAGTCTGCTGTGCAAATGAATGTATTGAATCAGCAGGCATACTGCCCGGTCCCAATGAACGCACAGACCAACCACGGACACTGTTGGCTCCACCTGAAAAATAGCTGCGCTCAAAAGGCAGCATACGACTATTGCCGTACGGATATCCAACACCCACGCCAAAGTGGAGCGCGATACGGTTACGATTATCCAAAACCAATCCTTTGGCAAAATCAACATCACCTTTGACGAACTGTGCGTAGTTGATACCAAAAAGCTTGTAACGTCCTTCTGGATCTTTTTTGGCACCGGTTATATTGGATAATGCATAAAGCAAATTCCCCGCCATATCGAATGAAACACGCATTGAATGTGTATTACGCAAGCGGTTCTGAGGATTGTAGTTATTAAACGAATAGGTAAAACCTGTTCCCAGCACAAACTGATCCGTAAAATTATAAAGCAAAGCTGATTCGGGCAGACTTCTTTTGAAAGTAGAGTCGACCTTAGGAATATGCACGTAATCAACATCCAGCAGTTTGAACACATATCGGGCCTGTGTATTACTCCTCTCCTGCCAGATGTAACTCCACCCTCCGGACAGGATAGCACGCTCGAACTCCGGACGCGTCTGAAAATTGTAGCTGACTTTCAATTCGGATGTGGCACGGATCTTACGACGGAATGACTCGCTCAAGAATGGAAACAGAAAGCGCGGAAACAAAATAGATGATTCGGCACCGAACTCCCAATAATTCTTCCCTTCAGATTTCGACAAAGCTTCGTATGCACCACGCAGTTTGGCAGAGAATACTTCGGCGCCACGGAACAGATTGCGATGCTGATAGTTGAGACTCGACGCAAAGCCAAAATCTCCTGCAGAGTTTGTGCCCTCCAAATCCACACCGAAACCCTGTGTTTTAGCAGGTGATGTCAAAATGGTACAATTCAGTTTGCTCGTATCAGACTCATTGACTTCTGTAAATCGAATATTCACATTTCTCAAAGCACGTAGGGTTGTGAATGACGAGTAAGTCTGCTCTACATTACGCTCGTTATAAAGCTTCCCTGGCATGATAAAATTACTTCTACGCAAAACAGACGGACGAATGGTTCGTCCATTCTTTCCATAAATGATTTTTACATTACCAATATACATGGAATCACGCTTGCCCAACGTATCCATATCGAGAGTCAAAGGATCATAATCAGTAACAATGGATACGTCTTTAATATAATACTGATGATGAGTCGTATCGACAACCGTACCGTCAGGCTTCTCAAAACGGTAAGGGCGCAAAAACATATCAACATCAACCTTATGATTACCGGCAGAACTATCAGCTATATACGAAAGATGCTCACGGTTGAAAGTATAATATCCATTCCTGCGCAACAAGGTTGTAACACGCTGGCGTTCTTTATCCAACAAATCGCGGTCAAACAGAGCGCTATCTTTTACCAACGGCGTATAATCCTCGGAAAAGGTTCTGAAAGCTGATGAAAAAACAGAATGATGAGGCGCTTTGAGATGCGCAATACTGTCGATAACAGGATCTTCAAGATTCATTGTATATTGGCCAATACGGTAAGGCTCATTGGATATGATTCGATAAGTAACCCGCGCTTTCTTACGCCGAGACGTATCAATACCGACATTCACATCAGCGTTGGCATAGCCTTTATTGATAAAGAAGCGCCTCAACTCGTCGCCTGACTGAAATATCAGTGCAGAATCAAGGATAACAGGTGCTTCTCCTACACGACGCAGTTGTCGGCTTAACCATTTACGGCCGTCTTTTCCAGACCAGTCGTATACGTAAAGCTGCCATTTCATCAGACCAAAAGCCTTGAAATTAGGTTGTTGTCGAAGATAAGGTTTAAGGTCGGATGCCTTATAGTTCTTATTATCCGACAAAATATCAACTTTATCAAGCAAATACTCTCCATCCCCGACATATCGTGTTGAACTGCAGGAGACCAGTATTTGTATGACACAAATTATGTATATTATTCGGAGGATTACCTTCATCTTTCTATCATTTGCAAACGCAAATGTAATTGAAATTAAAGAAAATCGAGTACTTTTGCTTCTAAAAAGAGTAAAGATGATTAGCAAGTCGAAGATAAAATACATCCACTCACTGGAAATGAAGAAATACAGAGACGAATATCGCACATTCGTTGCTGAAGGGAATAAGTTGGTGAACGATATGCTGAAGGTTTTCCAATGCCAGATGCTTATTGCCAAATCGGTCTGGATGGCAACACAAGGCAATATCCCTGCCGACGAACTGTTGGTTGATGAAGATGAAGACATCCGTAAGGTAAGTTTTCTGAAGAATCCGCAAGACGTCCTAGCCATTTTCAAAATGCCTGAGTGGTCGATGAAGGATGTCAATCCATCAGGATCGCTTATCCTGGCTCTTGATGGAATACAAGATCCGGGCAACCTGGGCACGATCATTCGTATGGCGGACTGGTTCGGAATAGAAGATATTGTCTGCAGCAAAGATACGGCAGATGTTTTCAACCCCAAGACCGTTCAAGCCACTATGGGCGCTTTGGCACACGTCAGAGTGCATTATACGGATCTACAGGATTATCTGAAGCCGGAAGTACAAAAGGATATTCCTGTTTTCGGCACTTTCCTAGATGGAGAAAACATGTATACAAAGCAACTGTCAACAAACGGGATCATTGTAATGGGTAATGAAGGAAACGGCATACGTCCGGAAGTAGAATCAACAATTAATGAGCGACTTTATATTCCAAACTTTCCTCCCGAGCGCGAAACATCAGAGTCTCTTAATGTAGCCATTGCAACTGCAGTTGTCTGTGCAGAGTTCCGTCGTCGTCAGGCTAACACCCTCCAATAATAGAAGAGCAATCCGAGAGCCTATTTCCACCCCAGTGGAACAACCGTAGCAAGCCAATGCATTCGTCAGACTGATCTCCAGGTCAGTCGTAATTTCTCCTTTTATAAAAGAGATTTGATGCGGTATTGATTCAGCCTTTTCAGAAAGTGAAAGGATAAGTATTCCATCGTAGAATTTCGTGTTTTCTATCTCCTCTTCAAGCGGATAGATACCAATAAAACAGTCATCTTCGTCTAACTCCACATAATGAAGTTTATAGATGTGATGCCAAAATATGTAATGAGAAGCAACCCTACGTATCATCGGATTGCGCTACCATAATCGTAACGAATAAGATTCAAGCTGTCAATGTAAATCTTATTATAATACTCACCGGCATTATTCATGAAAATATATCCATATACACGTTGAACAGCCTTTCCCGGCACACTACGGAGGATAACCTTATGATAGCCATCGAACTGGATTTTCTGATTCATTACAACAGTCGTATCCCCTAGATCAGCACAAATATGCACATTCGGACGATTATGAAGTTTATTGTTAAGCCCCCAAACATTCATTCCCATCACAAAGACGCTTCCTGATGCATACTCCATTTCCGGCTTGATGTTAAAAACAACACCATTGCACAACGCCTTACGCGAAAGAGTCAAATAGGATGAATCTGGCCAAATATTAATAGAATCAGAACGAAGAGGCGAACCGGTGTCTTTGCCTAATGCTTTCTCTCGTTCATCCAGATCGGCCAGAATACGATCGTATACTTTAATGTAAATATCCAAATGGCGGCCATACCAAACTAGAGCCGTATCATAATCTGCCTGTGTAATACCATGCTTACGAAAAACCGATTCATAGAGTGCTTTCTTCTGGACATCATCTTGAAAATTATCATGATTCTCGCTAATCATGGCTTCAGCAATCTGCATATCGGTCTGTACCGCCTGCATCTTCTTCTCTGAAAGGATGCCACGCGGCACTTTACTACACGCCAAAAGCATGATGCCGAGCATGATAACAATACCATATCTCTTTAGCAAGCAACGCATTTATTTTCTTTTGTCCTTATTAGTGAGACTATCTGACAATGTTTGACGATAAAAAATCAGCAACAGAAAAACACCCACGCAAATGGAAGAATCAGCCAAGTTGAATATCGGACGGAAAAAGACAAACTCTTCACCTCCCCAAAATGGTACCCAACCAGGTAATATAGTCTGTATCAATGGAAAATAGAACATATCAACCACTTTACCATGCAGCCATCCGGCATAGCCTCCGCCATCGGGCATAAAGGTTGCCAACTGTCCGACGCTATCATTAAAAATGACCCCATAAAAAATTGAATCGATAATATTACCGATTGCACCGGCGAAGATTAACGAAATGCAAGCAATAAAACCAAAACCATAATTCTGTTTCACCAGTTTGAAAAGATAATAGCCAATAAAGATAACAGCTACTATACGAAATATAGATAAGAACAGTTTTCCTATCACTTCGATGCCAAAGGCCATTCCAGGATTCTCTGTGAAGTAAAGATAAAACCACGGCGTGATTTCTATACTTTCATGCAGCATTAAATGCGTCTTGATCCATATTTTCAGGGCCTGGTCAAGAATAAGGAGCAACACAACAATCGATGCTGCTCCCCAGCCTTTGGGATATTTCATTTACTTGGCACCTCCACGTTTAGCTTCGATACTCAGTGTTGCATGAGGTACAGCACGCAGACGCTCTTTTGGAATCAACTTGCCCGTTTCACGACAGATACCATAGGTCTTGTTTTCGATACGGACTAACGCTGCCTGCAAGTTCTGTATAAATTTCAACTGCCGTTGAGCCAAACGACCGGATTCTTCTTTCGACAAAGTATCAGCTCCATCTTCCATCACTTTGAACGTGGGAGACGTGTCTGCTACATCGTTGCCATCAGCATTGGTTACACCAGATCTTAACAGCTCATAATCTTTCTTCGCCTTGTCAAGCTTTTCTAATATGATGGCGCGGAACTCCTCGAGTTCGGCATCCGAATATCTTGTTTTTTCAGCCATGACTATTTATTGTTTATAATGAACAAATTATACTTTTTCAATTCTTACTGATACTTTAAAATCTTCGAAATCAAGTTCTGTTGCATCACTGATCACATCACTCAGTTCAACCGATACAGCTAACACCTGATTGGCAATATACGAACCATATTCCTTGATAGCTTCATCCATCTCATCTGATGAAAGAACAGTTACAGCAATCTTATCGGTGATATCGTAACCATTGCTCTTACGCAGATTCTGAATACGATTGACTAATTCGCGAGCCAGACCTTCTTTCTTCAAATCTTCAGTCACCATGATGTCCAGAGCTACAGTCAAACGGCCCTCGTTAGCTACCAACCATCCAGGAATATCTTCGGAGATTATTTCTACGTCATCCCTGTTGACTACTGCTTCCTGCCCTTCGACATTCAACGTAAATGTTCCATTCTTTTCGAACTCGTTGATGCTGTCTTGGCTCATTGCCTGCAAAGCAGCTGCAAGCGGCTTCATGATCTTGCCATAGCGCGGACCTAGCTTCTTGAAATCAGGTTTGATCTTCTTAACAAGGATTCCTGCCGTACTATTTACGAACTTCAGCTCTTTGACATTCACTTCGCTCAAGATCAGATTTTTTACAGCTTCAATATGTTCTTCCTGCTGTGCATCAACAATTGGAACCATAATGGTCTGTAGTGGCTGACGAACCTTGATATTAACCTTACGACGCAAAGCCAGAATCATGGAGGATATATCCTGAGCAATCTTCATACGCTCTTCCAAATCCTTATTGATATAAGCCTCATTCCATGCTGGAAAATCAGAAAGATGAACTGACTCAACTTTCTCACGACCTGTCACACTTATTAAATCTTCAAAGAGTTTATCTGCATAGAACGGAGCAATAGGAGCCATCAGTTTGGCTACTGTTTCCAAACAGGTGTACAATGTCTGATAAGCCGAAAGTTTATCAGTTGTCATTCCTCCACCCCAGAAACGGCGACGGTTCAAACGAACATACCAGTTACTTAAATTGTCATTGACAAAATCAGAGATAGCACGTCCGGCACGTGTAGGCTCATAAGTATTATAGAAACCATCTACATCCTTTACCAAAGAATTGAGCAAGGAAAGAATCCAACGATCGATCTCAGGACGTTCATTCCAATCGACATCCGGTTCAGAATAGTTGAATTCATCCACATTAGCATACAAAGCAAAGAATGAATAGGTATTATATAATGTACCAAAGAACTTACGACGGACTTCTTCGACACCGTCTATATCGAATTTGATATTGTCCCAAGGCGAAGCATTCGTAATCATATACCAACGCAACGGGTCAGAGCCATATTTCTCAATAGTTTCAAACGGATCAACTGCATTTCCAAGACGCTTGGACATCTTATTGCCATTCTTATCCAAAACCAAGCCGTTGGAAACGACAGTCTTGAAAGCAACGCTGTTGAATATCATCGTTGCAATAGCATGCAAAGTAAAGAACCAACCACGTGTCTGGTCAACACCTTCGGCAATAAAGTCGGCAGGATAAATCTTACCACTATCCAGATCTTCTTTGTTCTCAAACGGATAATGGATCTGAGCATAAGGCATCGAACCTGAGTCGAACCAAACATCGATCAAATCCGTTTCACGTTTCATCGGTTTACCCTTATCCGAAACAAGAATGATTTCATCAACGTACGGACGATGCAAATCTATCTTATCATAATTTTCTTTTGTATAAACACCAGGTTGGAATTTGCTCTTCTTATAAGGGTTTGATTCCATGACACCGACTTCTACAGCCTTTTCGATTTCGTTATACAATTCTTCTACAGAACCGATACATTTTTCTTCGGAACCATCTTCAGTACGCCAGATTGGAAGAGGCGTTCCCCAATAGCGGCTACGGCTCAAGTTCCAGTCCTGAAGATTCTCCAGCCATTTACCAAAACGGCCTGTTCCTGTGCTCTGTGGTTTCCAGTTGATGGTATTATTGAGCTCCATCATTCTTTCACGGCAAGCAGTTGAACGGATAAACCAGCTATCCAAAGGATAATACAAGATCGGTTTATCGGTACGCCAGCAATGTGGATAATTGTGCACCATCTTCTCGATACGGAACACGCGGTTCTGTACCTTCAGCATCATACACATCTCTATATCCAATGTCTCATCCTTATCGGTCTTTGTTGGATCGTAAGCATTCTTCACAAACTTTCCTTGGAACGGATCATAGTCGGCAGCATTCATACGTGTCTGGACGAACTTCGGATCCAAGTCCTCCAAAAGGAAGAACTTTCCGGTCAGATCGACCATCGGGCGTTGATTGCCATCCTTATCGGTAAGCATCAATGGTGGAACACCGTATACTTTAGCAACCTTATTATCGTCAGCACCGAATGTCGGAGCGATATGTACGATTCCGGTACCATCTTCTGTCGTTACAAAATCACCTGCAATAACACGGAACGCGCCTTCACCCGGGTTTACCCATGGGATAAGCTGTTCATAATTCATGCCTACAAGTTCGGAACCTTTCCATTCGGCAACGACACGGTAAGGAACCAGCTTGTCGCCCTGCTTGTAATCAGAGAGAGCCAAACCGGCAGCCTTCGGGTTGAAATAGGCGTCTACACGATCCTTCCCCATGACAGCCGTAATAGGCATACCCGTATAGGGATTATAAGTCTGAACAGCTACGTACGTGATATTTGGTCCGACGCACAATGCTGTGTTCGAAGGTAATGTCCAAGGAGTGGTTGTCCAAGCCAGGAAGAACGGTTCACCGAACTCTGTCATCTCCAGTTTAGGATCGAGAATACGGAACTGTGCCGTACAGGTTGTATCCTTCACATCACGATAACAACCGGGCTGATTCAATTCGTGCGAACTGAGCCCTGTACCGGCAGCCGGTGAATAAGGCTGGATTGTATAACCTTTATACAACAGCCCTTTCTTATATAATTCTTTCAGCAGATACCACAGTGTTTCTATATAACGGTTATCATAGGTAATATATGGATTCTTCATATCCACCCAATAACCCATTTTCTGTGTCAGATCTTCCCACTCCTTCGTGAATTTCATCACGTTCTTGCGGCAAGCGGCATTATAGTCGATAACAGAAATTTTTTTGCCAATATCTTCTTTCGTTATTCCCAAAGATTTTTCTACACCAAGCTCTACTGGCAATCCGTGTGTATCCCATCCGGCTTTACGATTTACAAGAAACCCTTTCATAGTCTTGTATCGGCAGAAAATATCCTTTATCGAACGAGCAATGACATGATGAATACCAGGCATACCATTAGCAGAAGGAGGACCTTCATAGAACACGAAAGAGGGATGCCCTTCTCGTATTTTCAAACTCTTATGGAAGACATCGCCGTCTTGCCATTTCTTTAGCACTTCTTTGTTTACGTCCGACAAGTCAAACTTTGAATATTCAGCAAACTTCTTATTCATCTTTTATTCTGTTTATCTGTCTATATGAAAATTGTCCGCAAAGGTAGTTATTTTATTTGAATTGACAATTACTTATTTATTTTCGGGAAGCAGAACAGGAACAACCGTTTCTGTTGTCTGTCCTTCCAACTGAACAGGAAGCGAAAACTTGATGTCACGTGATGACGAAGCGATCTGGAATTGATACAGACCATTCTCGATCTTCCAACTACTCGACTCTTCATCAAATGAAGCCAGTGACTTGATCGGAATACTGACTTGAACAAGCAGACTTCCACCAGGCTTCAAAGCATTAGTCTTAGCAAAACCTTTCAGTTCATGAGAAGGTTTTGGCATGTCTTTACCAGGAGCAGCCACATAGACCTCCATTACTTCTTTTCCTTCCATCTTACCTACGTTCTTCACTTCACAACTGATTTCCATATTGTCGCCAACACGTTCGACAGCAGGATTGCTATATTTAAACTCAGTATAAGATAGACCGTAACCAAACGGATAAGCCACCGGAACATTCTTTGTATCATAATAACGATAGCCTACAAAAACGCCTTCATTATAATTTGTATAATCGACATTCTTTTCGAATGTCTTCGTTGTATCCGTACCCGATATCGAGCTCATCATCATCTTCATCATCTCATCCACCGTATATTTATCAGGAGTTGGAAAGTCTTCTTTATTATTGACATCGGCATATTTCATAGGAAAAGTCATCGTCAGTTTACCTGATGGATTAACTTTGCCAGTCAGTACATCAGCAACGACATTGCCGCCTTCCTGTCCGCCCATCCATGCCAGAAGGATTGCATCCGGCATCTCGCGCCAGCTCGGCGTTTCGATAGGGCTGCAGATGTTAAGGATCACGATGGCTTTCTTACCCTTATTGTGAAAAGCTGTACAAACATCTTTTATTAAAGTCTGTTCTTGTTTCGTCAGGTTGAAACTTTCAGAGATACTACGGTCAGCACCTTCTCCGGATGTTTTTCCTATGGTAATCAGAGCAATATCTTCGGATGCAGCCATACGATTGATAGTCGCTTGGTCAAGTGACATCTCCGGAGCAACCTTTTCAGGCATAAACCAGCCCTTCTTCGGATTCTTGGCAGCATAATCCTTTAGATAAGCCACGTACTTCTTTTGCAAATCTGTATTGATGATCATACCCGCATTATGTAAGCCTTCTGTTAACGAAACGACGTAGGCATGATTAACATCACCACTACCTGTTCCACCAGCAATAAAGTTATATGAAGTGTTGCCAAACGCAGCCACATTTTTCACCTTCGATGAGAGAGGCAATGCGTTCTTGAGGTTCTTTAGCAACACCATTCCTTCGGCAGCAGAGTTGCGTGTTACGGCAGCATGCGCTTTAAGATCAGGATCGTTTGTTGCCACATATCCTTTGAATCGTGGTGTCTGCACAATATATTCGAGCATGTGCTTCACGTTACGGTCTATCACATCCAACGAAAGTGTTCCGGCCTTGATAGCTTTCATAATCTCTTCTTTCTGCTTAGGTGTACCCGGCATCAGCAAATCGTTACCAGCTTCCATCTGAAGCACTGGATGTTTACCACCAAACCAATCGGTCATCACCAGTCCTTTGAATCCCCATTCATTGCGAAGGATAGTGGTTATTAAATCTGAACGTTCAGAAGAATAAGTGCCATTAATTAAGTTGTAGGAAGTCATGACAGTCATCGGCATCGCATTCTTCACAGCAATCTCGAATGGCTTCAAGTAGATTTCACGGATAGTCCGAGGTGAAGCAATAACATTGTTACCCATGCGGTTGATCTCCTGATTATTCATAGCGAAATGCTTGAGTGAAGTGCCAACGCCATTAGCCTGAATGCCATTAATCATAGCAGTTGCAATATCTCCGGCTACAAGCGGATCTTCTGAATAGTATTCAAAATTACGACCATTCAACGGATTACGATGAATATTGATTGCAGGGCCGAGCAAGACGTCAGCTCCATAACGTTTTACTTCATCGCCCATGGCACGGCCAACACGTTCGACCATTGTCACGTTCCATGTAGAGGCCAACTCTGTAGCCACTGGAAAATGAGTACAATAAAATGTCTGTGTAGTTCCATCACGTTTAGGCTGAATACGTAAACCGGCAGGACCATCGGAAACGACTGTTGCCGGAATACCTAGACGAGGAATAGCATTTGTCTGACCGGCAGCACCAGGTAACAATACAGCCGCATTGCCCACTACCGACTTATCTTTCGTATCATAATGACCAATCAGAAGATCGACCTTCTCTTCGATAGTCATTGCAGCTATCACCTCTTCAATAGAGGCCTTTCCCAACTGTGGAAGTTTTTTGGAACTTGCACTTACAGCAACTCCCAACATCAGTGTGCATAATAATAAATGTTTTGTACCCATAACTTTCTACTTTTTTTAGATGCGCAAAAGTAGCAAGAAATTATGAAAGTAATTCACAGTAAAGGGTACAATCATTTTACAATATAAGAAGTTATATCAGAAAGCGCTTTACAAGCCCATCGTAAGCATCTATGCGACGATCACGGAAGAAAGGCCACCAGCGACGAACATTCTCAGTCTGTGTTTTATCAACTGTCACGACACGTACTTCCTCCTCTTTATCAGACAATAAAGCAAGCAGCTCACCTTGTGGTCCGGCAACGAAACTGCTTCCCCAAAAGCAAATGCCATTGGTCTTTCCGGAAGGGTCTGCTTCATGCCCAACACGATTCACAGCAATCACAGGCAAACCATTAGCAACGGCATGACCGCGCTGCACAGTCATCCAAGCTTCGCGCTGGCGTTGTTTTTCATCGTCGGTATCGCTACTCTCCCAACCTATAGCGGTCGGATAAATCAATAATTCGGCACCATGCATAGCCATCAGACGAGCTGCTTCAGGATACCACTGATCCCAACAAACCATTACACCCAGTTTGCCTACAGATGTTTCTATCGGTTGAAAACCCAGATCACCAGGCGTAAAATAAAACTTTTCATAATAGGCAGGATCGTCGGGAATATGCATTTTACGATACTTTCCAACGATAGAGCCATCACGTTCTATGACGACAGCTGTATTGTGATAGAGTCCGGCAGCACGTTTCTCAAATAGAGAGAGAATGAGAACGATATTCAACTGTTTAGCAAGAACACCGAAATATTCTGTCGACGGTCCCGGAATTGTTTCAGCCAAATCGAAAGCATTCGTATCTTCAGTCTGACAGAAATAGAGACTATTGTGAAGTTCCTGCAAAATGACCAATTCAGCACCATCCGCAGCACAGCGAGTAATGCTCTGCTGAAGGCGTAATAAATTATTGTTTTTGTCGGCAGTATTTGCCTGTTGAATTAATCCGATTCTCATTACATTTATATATTATGCGATTCTATATTCCTATTTATTTGATGAATCCTTCTGGATACTGCATCGTAACGCAATGGAGCGAGCCATGTTGCCTGATGAGCGGCCGGCAATCGATACCCACCACTTCACGGTCGACAAATACTTCCTGCAACAATGCCCTAGCCTGTTCATCTTTCGGTGAGCCATAAAACGGCAACAGTACAGTTCCATTCAGGATCAAGAAGTTAGCATATGTCGCCGGCAAACGTTCACCTTCGTGTTCAACCTTGTCAGCCATAGGCAAAGCAACTAGATGATAAGGCTTTCCATCAGCATTAACAAAGGCCTTAAGCTCCTGTTCCATAGCCTTCAACTCTGTGTAATGCTCATCGGATTCATCGGTACACTGCACGTAAGCAATCGTATCGGTGTTGCAGAAGCGTGCCAATGTATCCACATGACTATCCGTATCATCACCTGCCAAATAACCGTTTTCGAGCCAGAGTATACGCCTAAAGCCGAACATCTGCTTTAAGTAGTTTTCCAGTTCCTCACGCTGCAGGTACTCGTTACGATTAACCGACAAGAGGCACTCGGCAGTAGTCAACAATGTTCCTTCACCATCAGTATCAATGCTGCCGCCTTCCAAAACAAAAGGCTGCATGTTAACCGGAATGATTTCGTCGGCAAAGGTATGCAAAGCAAACAAATTGCGTGTTATCAAATTGTCGAAATTTGCCGCGTACTTCATGCCCCATCCATTAAATACGAAGTCGTAAACTTGAGGCTCACCATGATCGTATACGGAGATACCTCCATGATCACGCGCCCAAGTATCGTTAGTCGTCATTTCTCGAAAAAGGATGTGACTGTAGTCTATATCACCCAATTGAGTACGAACCATAGCTTCATCGGGGCAGACAATCAATAGCTTTTCATGCTTAATAATTTCTTTTGCTATTGCCACAAAGCAGGCGGTAACTTCTTTCAGTATTGGTGCCCAATCCGTTTTTTCATGCGGCCATGTAAGCTGGATGGCACTCTGCGGGTACCATTCCGGAGGAAGTACAATTCTGTTCTTGTCCATATTTTTTGTTATTTATTATTCTATTTCACAAACGTCTCTCGCCTTACCTACCAATATCGTTCAGGACTTTCACAACTATCACTTTCTTATTTAACGAACAAACGACGCTCTTATTATTATAGAACGTCGTTGTTATTTTATAAGAATGGATTCTCCTTTCAGAGAAGCTAACTTTTATACTTTTAAATACTCCATTACGTTATTCCACCTGCCACTCAAAAAGGCCTGCAGAATTCTTCTCTTGTTGAACAACTTCCAACTTGATGGCAGATGTTTTTACAGGTGCGAAAGTGACAGTATTGGCATCACCCTTCTCTAAACGATAAGCGTTACTGTTAGCAACCGGTTGCCAATTGCCACTATCATCCTTATAATAGAGTTTCCAGCTTTGTGGCACACGACAGTCGCCCCATGGAGCGTCGTCATACCAATAAACGGAACTTGACGAGATAGTCTGCGGTTGGTCGAACTCGTATGCAATCCATTCAGTTGTACCAACTTTAGGCCACCAATGATAGTAAGGAATCGAATGGTCATCTTCGTTCTTAGGGACCAATCCGTCCCGAATAGAAGAAATAGAATTCGTCATATTTGAAGAAGATAACTTAGCCTGTTTGGCTAGCGTCAGCGGTGTTTCAGGAGAAGTGGCTCCCATCGTCTGCGGAAGCCATACTGTCATCTCGCCCGAACCGCGATGTGACCATGCATAATAAGGGATCAGTGTCAATGTTACGTCGTGCACTTGGAGCTTGCCATTCTCATCATAGCCCAATGACTGTGCCGGCGTTTTGATTTCGGTAATGCCATACAGTAGGTCTGGTTTTTGCTCGATGGTAAACATCGGTTTCTGATTCATCAACACGCTGCGTACACTGAAGTTATTATCGGGCCATTCAGCACAATACACCAATGGTCCACGCTCCACAGCTATACGTCCGCGGTCAGCTTCAACCTTTGAATTAGCTTTAACAATACGCGGTTCCATATTGAAATGGACTGTCACCACATCACCTTTTTTCCATTGTCGTGAAACAGTGAAATAGCCGTTCTCTAAAGAAGACGAAACAGCATTACCATTGACTTTGACTGTATAACCTGACTGAACACGGTCGGCAAAAACATAGAGATTGCTTGGAACAACTTCATTCTGTACCCATCCCGGTACGCGTATTTTCAATGCGAAAGCCTGTTTCCCTTTAGGTGTCACAGCGATGCTGACATCTCCACTCCACGGATAATCGGTGTTCTGAACCAGTCTCACTGTTTTGCCATTCACTTTCAGCTCGGAAGTGTTGCCCATGAACAGATTGACATAAATATAACTGTCCTTAACTGCATAAACATAGCCTGGAAGCGACGGGATGAAACGACAGATATTTGACGGACAGCAAGCGCAACCGAACCAGGGCTGACGATGATGTTGACCAACCGACTCGAGCGGATTAGGATAGAAAAAAGTACCTCCATCCAATGAAACACCCGAAATCAATCCGTTGTAAAGCGTCCGCTCCAACACGTCGAAATACTTAGCATCACCATGCAGCAAGAACAGACGATAATTCCAGAACACATTAGCGATGGCGGCGCAAGTCTCACAGTAGGCTGACATGTTCGGCAACTCGTAATTTGCCCCAAAAGCCTCTCCATTATTCGTAGCGCCAATACCTCCGGTGATATAAAGTTTTTTTGTAACAACATTATCCCAAATACGATCGATAGCATGAATATAACCTGTATCGCCCGTCAGTGCAGCCACATCTGCCATTCCCGAATACATATATCCGGCACGAACGGCATGACCGACAGCTTCGTTCTGTTCCAAAACAGGCTTGTCAGACTGACTGTAAACATCCTTGATAGTAGTATAACCACGCTTGTCGAGAAAAAATTTAGCCAAATCCAAATATTTTTTTTCTCCTGTGACAATATATAGTTTACACAACGCCATCTCGGCGATTTGATGTCCGGGGACAACGACCACCTGTCCGGGATTATTACCAATAGCCTTTGTAGCACAATCGGCATATTTAATAGCAATATCCAGAAACTTACGGCTTCCCGTAGCCTGATAATGAGCAACAGCACCTTCGATCATGTGCCCCAAATCATAAAGTTCATGGCTCAACACCTCTTCTTTCTCCCAACGTTTCGCCCCTGCCCATTCGTGAGGATGCTCCGGATTCATAGTACGAGCAGTGTAAAGATAACCATCAGACTCCTGAGCGGCAGCAACAAGTGTCAGAACGCTGTCTATATATTGTTCAAGCTTCTTGTCGGGAAAAGTCTGCATAGAATAGCTAGCGCCTTCAATCGTCTTATACACATCCGTGTCATCAAACGAATAACCACTCACCTTATAGTCCTTACTAGGGTGTGCGGCCTTAACAAAGTTGTCATAACGTCCTGTCTCCTTGCATTTGCTGAATGCTAAAGGAATCGTTACTTCGCGACTAGCTTTCAGACGCTGTCCCCAAAAGCTGTCGGTCACCTTCACTGACGTAAACGGTACCGGAGTGATCGGATAGCCGCTATTGTGTGTCTGTGCAAATCCAGGTTGAGACGCAAATCCAGTCAGACCCGTCACAAGCGATAAGCATAACAAAAGCCTTTTCATATTTCTCTCGTATTTTGATTAATTCAACTTCCATTCAATTACGCCTCCCGACTCCCCCTTCTGTAGTTGGATAACCAAGCGTATACCGGTAGTCTTCACTGACTTGAAGTCGGTTGTATTATAACAATTCTTTTTACAGCCATAAGCGTTCAATGCCTCTACATCTTTCCAGTTATCGCCATCCTTATACTGAAGTTTCCAACTCTGAGGAACGCGATAGTTGCCATCATAATGGTCAAAATCCAACCAATAGACAGACGCTTGTTTCACTGTTTCAGGTACATCAAATTCATATTCTATAGATTCTTCTGTTCCTTCCTTCAACCAGAAATACCAATACGGTTTTGACATATCGTCAGAACTTATCGGATCCCATTGGTCATTTACACCATAGCAATCTTCCCGGCGTTCCATGGCTATGCCGTCTTTCTGTATCGGTGCACTTACAATAGTGAATGATTTGGCGCGTGATGCAATCGTTGACATAGGTGTTGGTTTAGCATACTTTGCTGCGGTCGGAATCCAAACAGCCATTTCATCGGAGCCACGATTATCCCACGTTGAATAAGGAATCAGTTTAACAGGAACCTCTTTTTCTGTCATCTGCCCGTTGATTTCTTCCAATTCCTTGGCAGTGCCGCTCAGTTCCATAATTCCATTTAATTTGTCAGCTACATAGTTGCAAGCGAATGTTGCAGATTCCGGAATAAATTTGTTGAATACATGATGATCGTCCAAGTCAACGCCTTCCATACAGTACATCACCGGACCGCGTTCAAAAGAAAGCAATCCTCTGTCGGCACGGACGTTTTCGTTAGCTTTCACGCGACGCACCTCCATCGGAAGATTCAACTCAACAACATCACCTTTCTTCCACTTGCGGTTGATAACGAAATAACCGTTCAACGTCTTTCCCTGCAGTTTCTTACCATTAACAGATACTGTATAAGAACTCTTTAAAGGGGTCGTAAACGAGTACAGGTCACTTCCAGGAACCGGTTCCTTATCCGCCCAACCCGGAATACGCAGCTTTAATGCGAATGCAGATGAACTTTCCGGGGTGACTGTCAGCTTCACCTTTCCATTCCAAGGATAATCAGTACTCTGTTCGATCGCCACACTCTTCTTGCCCAAAGCAATTTTGCTATTACTGGCGACATAGAGATTGACGAAGATGCCATCATCTTCCGTAGCATACATATATTTAGGGACAGAGGCTACAAAACGGGTGATATTACCAGGACAGCAGGCACAACCGAACCATGGAGCTCTCTGATGTTGTCCCATCGACTCCAAGGGATTATCATAGAAAAACTTATCACCGCTCAAAGAAACACCGGATATCACCCCGTTATATAAAGCTCTTTCCAGAACATCATAATATTTTGAATCGCCTGTTGCCAGGAACATACGGTAGTTCCAGTAAACATTGGCGATAGAAGCGCAAGTCTCGGCATACGCATTCATGTTGTGCAATTCGTAATTTGGACCAAAGCCTTCACCTTGAGCTCGTGAACCCATTCCACCAGTGATATACAATTTCTTAGTCGCAAGATTATTCCAAATACGGCAGATAGCATGGAAGTAAGCCGTATCATGTGTCAAAGCTGCCACATCGGCAACACCTGAAAACAGATATCCGGCACGAACGGCATGACCAACAATCTCCTCTTGTTTCAATATCGGCATGTGATCCTGACTATAAGCATTCAGACGATGACCGTCGGTGCCACGTCCTGTCTCTTCAACGAAATACTTTGCCATATCAAGATATTTCTTGTCACCGGTTACTTTATAAAGTTTGCAAAGGCCCATCTCCACAATTGGATGTCCTGACGGGACATGCTTCTGTCCTTCTTTCGGACCGAAAGTCTTGCAAACCAAGTCGGCATTCTTGATGGCAATATTCAAAAATGTACGTTTGCCTGTTGCCTGATAGTGTGCCACAGCCGATTCGTACAAATGACCACAGTTATAAAGTTCGTGACTGTTGAGTTTCTCCCATTTGTGTGTTCCCCACCAACGACTCAAACGTGTACACTTGTTAGTGACACAAGTAGTCAAATATCCATCAGGCTCTTGTGCTGCTCCAATCAGTGTAATCACACTGTCTAAATAAGCATCCAACTTAGCATCGTACTTCACTGCCAACGAATAAGAGGCTCCTTCAATGATCTTGTATGGATCAGTGTCATCAAAAGGAAAATCACCTTTATGCTCACCCTTGATTAATCCACCTGCCAAAGCGAAATTATCAAATCGTCCATTAAGTTCACACTGTTTGAATGCTGATGGGATAGAAACCGTACGGTTTATTTCAATCCGAGGCGCCCAAAAACGATCAGTTAGATGGACATTCGTAAAAGAGACTTCCCGTATCGTCTTATCTGCAGACTGCTGTGCGCTGCAAACAACTGCAACCGTCGTCGCAAGCACTGACAAAAATAGCTTTGATGACATAGGCATTAAATTTATTATTTAACCTCATTCTTATGTTTGCAAATGTAAGTATATTTCTCACACTTATTATTAGAAAAGACGAAAAACAACACAATATTTTAAGAAAATAGCATCGTAAACTTTTTTTTACTACTTTCGTAGCCAGATACAAATAACGAAAAACGCATTATCAAAATGAATATACAACAGCTGGATTATATCCTGGCAGTAGATAGTTACCGCCATTTTGCCAAAGCAGCCGAGCATTGTCGTGTTACACAACCGACACTTAGTATGATGATACAAAAATTAGAAGACGAGTTGGGCCTCAAAATCTTTGACCGCAATGTACAACCTGTTACTCCTACTCCTGCGGGACGCAAAATCATAGACCAGGCACGTGTTATTCTCCAACAGGTATCACGCATGAAAGATATTGTCAGCGAAGAAGAGCAGTCGCTTAAAGGGACATTTCGTGTAGCCGTTTTGCCAACAATCGCTCCATATCTGTTGCCCCGTTTCTTCCAGCAGCTTACCACCAAACATCATGATTTAGATATCCGTATTATGGAGATGCAGACAAAACCTACCATCAATGCATTACTGAATGGAGATATTGATGCAGCCATCATTGCTAACCAACCAACCGAAATACAACTGCAGGGAGACACATTATATTATGAACAATTCTTTGCTTATGTTTCCCGCAACGAAGCTATTTTCAAAAAAGACCTCATCCGTTCGGCCGACATCAGCGACGAACGTTTATGGCTTTTGGACGAAGGGCACTGCTTTCGTGATCAGTTGATGCGTTTTTGTCAAATGGAGAAAGTAAAACTTCATCAGGCGGCTTATCGTTTAGGAAGCCTCGAAACCTTTATGAGAATGGTTGAAGGAGGAAATGGTGTCACTTTCATTCCAGAACTGGCGACCTTGCAATTATGCGATGCTCAAAAAGAATTGCTCCGTCCGTTTGCCATTCCAAAGCCTACTCGCGAAATCGTGTGGATCACACGCAAGGACTTTGTACGTCACTCTATTGCTGAAATCATAATCAACAGTATCAAAGAAGCTATTCCTAAAGAAATGCGTACGTTGCGTCCCGGCTTTAAAGTTGTCTGAGACGCAAACGTCAGCGTTTATTTTTTATAGATACACAAGCGGCGAACCAACCAAATCAATATTCTGACAATTATAGTCAATGCATAGAATCCACATGTTATAACCAACATCCAGAGGATCTGTGTCCACAATTCCGACCATTCTGTTTTATACACAATGATCGACACAACGTTCATAATGAAGGCGGCGATAAAACATACTATAATAATAATGAGTTCCGTCTTCTGTCGTTTAGATGATATAAGTATATCTTTCATGATCATGCAAAGTTTAAATAAGGTATTTTATACTCAGCCGGAAAAGTAATGATTCTGTTTTCTTCCATTGCTTGCAGGCCCAGCAGACCTAAAACAGACGAATAATAAGCTTCTTCTACCAAATTTTTAGCGGGTTTTCCTGTGATTGCAGCCTCGCAGAAAGCAGTCTCAAGTTCCACAGTACCATCACCGGCAGCACCAACTGAAGAAGCGCCATCATGAGCAGTCATGTGATCCATAATCATCTCGCCTTTGTTGATCGAAGCCGTTTCTGGCACCCAGCTCGGTCCGGCAAACGACACATTATCAAACACTTTATGTTCAATCTGATTAATTAGCTGCATGATACCCGGAGCAGGTTTCACATCCTCAAAATAATACTTGCCTTTTTCAGGTTCGACAGTACCCTTATTTCCAAGAATTTCTTCTTCCAAGCCCAGGAATTTGTTGGAAATGATTGATTCGTATGACATCTTTACGCCATTGGAATAGCGATAAATCAAGCTTACGTTATCGTAAACCTCGCGACCATCTTTCCAAAAAACTATATCGCCCATTCCGGTTACTGTTTCGGGAATCATCTTCAATGCCCAGTTACCCACTTGCAACTGATGTGTAGCCAATTCCGTCATCAACCCGCATGAAGTTGCTTTATACAAACGCCAGTTTATTTTTCGTTCCAGTTCAGGCGAAGGCACTGGTCGACGCCAGTCATTATTGCGGAACCAATATGCCCGAATACCACATATCGTACCGATCAATCCGCTATGAATCATTTCCATCACACGGATATATTTGGGATCATACAAACGTTGCTGCCCAATAAAAAGAACCTTTCCTGATTGCTTGAAAGTGTTGTACATATCAAAACAATCCTGAGGAGTCATTGCCATTGATTTTTCGCAGAACACATGCTTACCAGCCTGCAAAGCTTCGATAGTCATGTGCGCATGCTCATTCAAAGGTGTTGCAATCATCACAGCCTGAATATCCTTATTTTCCAACAACTGACGATAATCGGCATACATTTTTGCCTTCGGAAAAATAGCCGATGCATCTTTCAAATGTGGTGGATAATTATCGCACAATGCCACAACATCGGCCATCGGATTACTCTTCAGGTTATTCAAATGGAACTGTCCACGAGAACCTGTCCCAATGAAACCAATCCGTACTTTTTCCTTGACGATCTTTGCCTTATCGTCGGCGCTACATGATTGCAGCCACGGAAATGCAGACAGCATCATGCCACCGCCTCCCATCATTCCGAGTTCTTTAAAAAAATCTCGGCGGCTCAAATTCGTATCTTCACTCAACATAACTTGTATAAATGTGTTTCATATAAATCAAACTTTTTTGTAATAGCAGGAATACTATCTTCATCTGCCACCATCAAAGCTGTCGAAAGTACTTCACCGGCAACAGGGTCCGGACCGATAACCGAAACCATTTTATGATCCTCTACGAACATTCCCGTCTTCGGATTGATGATATGCTTCGGATGTGCAGGCGTATTACCCGACGTAGTCAGTGTATTGTCATGCAATTGGAGATTATCAACCCGTTCATGAGTAAACGGATTATCGACATCCACAGGCCAATAATCGCCACACGGATGCGTTCCCAAAGCAAGAACAGAGCTATTTCCAAAGTTAACCAAAGCTCTGGTTACTTTTTCACACTCCAGTATCCCACGAATTTTTTTCAACGCATATCCTTTACCAATACCACCTAAATCGATCTTCAAAGTCTCTGCCAGGAAATAGATACTCTTATCTTTTTCGTCCAGCAGCACCTTACTGAAATCATTTGCAGTGATATCAAAACAGCCTTCCGTCCATTCGTAATAACGTTTGCAATCGGTAAGCAACTGCCATAGTTCATCGCTCACGCTCACAGCGTAACTGCTGGCGTCACGATTGATTTTCGACACTTCGCTATCTTCATCAAAACGACTCAGTAATTTATTCAGACGTACGACTTCAGTCTGAATCTCATGCCATACATTATTTAAATAGGCTTCCTCCCCACCAATCAGCAAAACATCCAGTTCTGTCCCCATTACCGATGACATTGAACCATGATAGAGCTGTGAAGCCGCATAATAATTAGAGTATGACATACGAATTCATTTTTTACATTGTTTAATTGTTGTGCGCACACAACGCGTTAAAACTTATGCGCAAATATAGCAAATTCAAGTTGCTAACGACTGATATAATTACCTTTTAATATTATTTTAATGAACCATAACTCAGAAGTAAGCTCTAATACCCCAAATCAAGTCAAATATACCTCAAAAAGCGACTAAAATCATTCGAATCTATTTCTAAACACATTCGAATGCGGCGACAGTTTCTTCCGAATGAAATTATTTTTCTTTCGAATGAAATGATCTCCGCATCCGAATGTTTTTTCGCCACTTTCTATTGTGTGCCAAAAGAGGTTCTGTGGACAAAGAAAAAGCATAAATAGAAGAGAATATCAAATTCTTTGCCTACTTTTGTCAATTAAAAACATCATTAAGAATCACCTAAATTAAAATGAACATGAGACATACAAAGCATTTTGTTGCAGCAGGAGTCGCTTTAAGTTTAACATTTATGGCTTTTGCTTGCAATACGGCTGAAAAAGCCGCTGTCGACAATACCAATTATGTAGCCTATGTTGATCCGTACATCGGATCAGGTGGTCACGGCCATGTTTTCGTAGGAGCTAACGTTCCCAACGGAGCTTTACAAGTCGGACCACAGAATATTTTCAAAGGCTGGGACTGGTGTTCCGGTTATCATTATTCCGACAGCATCATCATCGGTTTCAGCCATACACACCTGAGCGGCACTGGTTGTTCCGATTTGGGAGATGTACTAATCATGCCTTACAGTGGCGTTATCCGTACGGCTCGTGGGGAACAGAATAATATCAAGGACTGCAGTTCCTCCTATTTTTCACACAAAAACGAATCCGTCTCGCCGGGCTATTACTCCTTATTGATGGACAATGGCGTAAAGGTTGAACTGACTGCTTCTGAACGTGTTGCCATGCATCGTTACCATTTTCCAGAAAATCAGACGGCACATATCCTGATCAATCTGAAAGAAGGCATCGACGATAGTACGTATGAATCATATATGAAGAAAGTCGACGATTATACAGTCGAAGGCTACAGATACACACACGGATGGAGTCCGAATCGTAAAGTATTTTTCACTCTCAAAAGTGAACAGCCTATCGGACAAGTTCTAATGTATAATGATGATACGCCAGCTGGAAATGATCAATTGACAGGCAAAGGCATTAAAGCTGTTCTGACTTTCAAAGATACCATGACGCTTGATGCCAAAATCAAAGTAGCTATTTCTTCTGTCAGCTGCGCCAATGCACTCATGAACCTGAGCCAGGAAATGCCAGGCTGGGATTTCGAAAAAGTACACAAAGATGCCGTAGAAAAATGGAATAAAAAGCTCTCATGCGTAAAGATTGAAACGAAAGACGAAAGAGCAAAGAAGATATTCTACACCGCAATGTATCATACATTTATTGCTCCTGTACTTTACTGTGATGTCAACGGGCAGTTCCGCGGAATCGACGACAAAATCTATTCGGATACCAAATGGAGCAATTATTCAATCTTCTCATTGTGGGATACTTATCGGACATTGAATCCGCTATATACCCTTATTGCTCCTGACATGGTAGACAATATCGTCAATTCATTCCTCAGCATCTATGATCAGCAGGGAAAACTTCCAATATGGCCTTTATGGAATGGCGAAACCAACTGTATGCCGGGCTACAGTTCAGTACCAATCATTGCCGACGCTTACCTGAAAGGATTTAAGGGCTTCGATGCGACAAAAGCATTCAACTGTATGATTTCCACAGCCACTAACGATGCGCAGAATGGTGTCAAGTACGTTAAGGAAAAAGGCTATATTCCTTGCGACAAGATACACGAAGCCACTTCAATAGCAATGGAATATGCTGCTGACGACTGGGGCATTGCACTCATGGCCAAAAAGATGGGTAAAACAGAAGATTATCAGAAATATCTGCAACGTGGTAAATACTACGCTCAGTATTTTGACAAGAGCATCAATTTCATCCGTCCGAAGATGGATAACGGAAGCTGGCGTACACCATACGATCCATTCCAATCCATACACGGCGTAGGTGACTTTACCGAAGGAACCGGATGGCAATATACCTTCTTCGTTCCACAGCATCCGGAAGGACTGATTGCACTGTTTGGCGGCGACCAGGCATTCACGACAAAACTCGATTCACTGTTCTCTGTTCACGGCGATATGGGTGCTCAAGCTTCAAACGATATTAGCGGATTGATCGGACAATATGCTCACGGCAACGAGCCGAGTCACCACATGGCTTATCTCTATCCTTATGCCGGAGAACAATGGAAGACGGCTGAGAAAGTACGTTATATACAAGATGCTTTCTATACCGATAAGAATGATGGCATCATCGGTAACGAAGATTGCGGTCAAATGTCAGCTTGGCACATCATGTCTGCACTGGGTTTCTATCAGGTGAATCCTTCAAACGGAACATTCGTTTTCGGCAGCCCGCTGTTTGATAAAGCAAGCATCAAACTGCCAAAAGGGAAAACCTTCGATATTGTAGCTCAAAACAACAGCAAACAAAATATCTACATTCAGTCAGTCAAACTCAATGGCAAGCCATACACCAAATCATATATCACTTACAATGATATTGTAAACGGAGGTAATCTGACTTTTGTAATGGGCAGTACTCCGAACAAGCAATTCGGTACCGCTCCACAAGATCGACCGAAGAGCGCTGAATAAAAACATTTCGTGTAACGGATTATTTTCCAGGTGAAACAAACGAGAAAATAATCCGTTACTTTTTTTATATTCAAAGATTATCATGTACCTTTGCATCCCAAAGTAAAAATTAACTTGTATCCAGATGAGTACGCATATATGCAAAAATCTCTCGTTTCTGCTTTTTCTGAGCATTGTGGGAGCATTCATAACAGGATGCCGCAAAGAGCAGAAACAAATTGCAAAAAATGATATTCAGTTTGATTCGATCAAAATCGATAAAACCTATCACTTATTGGACAATCCTAAAAATCCCAATTGCAATTTACAGATAGATTTTATCTTCCCGGCGAACTATAAAGATAAAGAAACATTGAAGAAAATCCAGGAACAATTCGTTTATACTTACTTTGGAGATAAATATGATACGCTTCCTCCCCGCGATGCACTGACTAAATATACGGAAGCCTACATGGAATCCTATAAAAAGTTGGAAAACGACTTCAAGAATGAAACCGAAAAAGATAAAAACGCTTCCGTTGAAACGTGGTTTTCATACTATGAGATCACATCAGGGAAAATTGCATTCAATAAAGATAACTTCTTAAGCTATATCATTAAAACCGAAAATTATACAGGTGGTGCCCATGGCTCACATGCTATCAATAATCATGTCATCAGTCTTCCCAGTGGCAAGATGCTGACGGAAGAAGATATTTTCATTGACAATTATCAAGACGAACTAGCTCGTCTTCTCGTCGAACATATTGCTAAACAAAATAAAATAGAAGATCCGAAAGAGCTGGAAAATATAGGATACTTCAGTGTAGATGAAATATCACCTAACGGAAACTTTCTGATTGATGAGCGAGGAATCACCTACACCTTCAATGAATATGAAATTGCAGCCTATGTCGTTGGCGTAACAAATGTATTTTTGCCTTTCGAAGAATTACAGAGTTTGATTCGCACAGACGGACCACTCTCGAAATTTATTACGCCGAACTTATAATTAAAACAGGCAATAAAGTCTCTAAAAAATGGAACCTACATATACAGAAAACGATTTGTCAACTGTTGAGAGCCAATTATCAATGGTCAAGACCTATTTTCCTGCTCTGAGCCAAAAGCAGAATGAGCAGATTGAAATGCTGTATGCGCAATATGCCGATTGGAATGCAAAAATCAATGTCATCTCAAGGAAAGATATCAACAATCTTTACCTCCATCACGTACTCCATTCGCTGGGTATTGCCAAAATAATTGATTTCAAAGCAGGTTCATCTATCATGGATATTGGCACGGGAGGCGGTTTTCCAGGAATTCCTTTGGCCATTCTATTTCCTGAGTCACAATTTCATTTGGTTGACAGTATCGGGAAAAAGATAAAAGTAGCACAAGCCATTGTTGACGCTATCGGTCTGAAGAATGTTACTACGCGCCAGTGTCGCGGTGAAGAAGAAAAACAACTTTTCGATTTTGTTGTAAGCCGCGCGGTTATGCCGTTGGCCGACTTGATAAAGATTATACGTAAAAACATCAAAAAGGAACAACAGAATGGCCTTCCAAACGGTTTGATATGTTTGAAAGGTGGGGAACTGAAGCAAGAAATAGAACAATTCAAACATCAAGCTTTAGTAAACGAACTGAGTGATTATTTTAAAGAAGAATTTTTTGTAACTAAAAAAGTGGTTTATATTCCATTATGATTACAGTAAAGTCATTTGAATTTAACTTTTTTCAAGAAAATACTTATCTGGTATACGATGAGACAGGCGAAGCAGTGCTGATTGACTGCGGTTGTTATCGCAAAGATGAGGAGAAAGAATTGAGTACCTTCATCTCCGACAACAAGTTGACACTGAAACATCTGCTGTGCACTCACCTGCATCTGGATCACATATTCGGCAATCCGTTTATCCTCAGGACTTATGGATTGACTCCCGAAGCACATCGTTTGGATGTAGAACAATTACCTACACCTACCGAACAAGCCAAGTCTTTTGGAATGACAGGACGTATTGAGACTGTTCCCATTGGAAATTATCTAGTAGGCAACCAAGTGATCAAGTTCGGAAAATCAGAACTGCTGGTTATTACTGTTCCGGGACATTCGCCCGGTGGACTGGCTTTCTATAACAAGAAAAACGGTATTGTCGTGGTAGGAGATACACTGTTTTCCGGCAGCATCGGACGGACAGATATCTGGAACGGCAATCATGAAGTACTGACAGCTGCTATCCGCGACAAACTGTTTGTATTACCGGAAGAAACAATCGTGTATCCCGGGCATGGTCCAGAAACACGCATCATTGATGAAAAACTTAATAATCCCTATTTATAAATATTCAAATTATGGACACAAATAAATTTGTAAATCGCCATGTAGGCATTTCAGCTGAAGATATTCCTTCTATGCTCGAGGCAATCGGCGTCAGCAGCGTTGACGAACTGATTAACCAGACCATACCAGGCAATATCCGACTGAAAAAGCCACTGAATCTACCTGAACCCATGACAGAGCGCGAGTATGCAGAGCATATTGCCGAACTAGCTTCTAAGAATGAAGTCTTCACTTCCTACATAGGAATGGGTTGGTATGATACAGTATGCCCTGCTCCTATCCAACGCAACGTTTTTGAGAATCCTGTTTGGTATACCTCTTATACACCATATCAGGCAGAAGTTTCGCAGGGTCGCTTGGAAGCACTGTTGAACTTCCAGACTGTTATATGCGAATTGACTGGTCTGCCATTGGCGAACTGTTCACTTCTTGACGAAGCTACAGCTGCTGCAGAAGCCGCTACCATGTTTCACAACACACGCAGTCGTGCACAAATAAAAGCTGAAGCTAACACACTGTTTGTTGATTCAAACGTTTTTGCCTCAACACAAGCTGTGATTCACACACGTATGATTCCGCAAGGCATCAAGATTGTTGTTGGCAATTATAAAACATTCCAATTCACACCGGATGTATTCGGTGCTATTGTACAGTTTCCGAACAGTGACGGTTTAATTGAAGATTATAAAGAATTCATTTCACGCGCAAATGCAAACGAAACACGTGTTGCTGTAGCTGCTGATCTGATGAGTCTGGTTCTTCTCACACCTCCGGGTGAATGGGGAGCAGATGTTGTATTCGGAAGCAGTCAGCGCTTCGGTATCCCGATGTTCTACGGCGGACCGTCTGCAGCTTTCTTCGCAACTAAAGAAGATTACAAACGTACGATCCCTGGACGTATCATCGGCATTTCAAAAGATGTATATGGACATCCGGCATTCCGCCTGGCTTTACAAACGCGCGAACAACATATTAAACGCGAAAAAGCTACATCTAATATATGTACGGCTCAAGCATTACTTGCTACAATGGCCGGATTCTATGCCATCTATCATGGTGCTGAAGGTTTGAAAGATATCGCCAGACGCATTCATTCATATGCAGGATTCCTGGCTCAGGAATTAGGAAAGTTAGGCTACAAACAGATAAACAAAGATTATTTTGATACACTGAAAGTTGAACTTCCAGCCAACGTATCAGTAGCTGCTTTGAAAGAAATTGCTTTGGAATGCAAAGTCAATCTCCGTTATTTCGAAGACAACCATGTAGGTATCAGTTTGGACGAAACAACACAAACAACCGATATCGGTGTTCTGCTGTATATCTTCGCTGGTGCTGCCGGAAAAGAATATACTTTAAAAGAAAGTATCCCTTGCAAGACCTATTTTGATGCAAAATATACTCGTACATCCGAATTCCTTCAGGAAGATGTATTCAAGAAATATCATACTGAAACAGAACTGATGCGCTACATCACCCGTCTGGGCCGCAAAGATGTTTCTCTGGCTCAATCGATGATTTCTCTCGGTTCTTGTACAATGAAGCTCAATCCGGCATCGACGATGTTGCCATTAAGCCGTCCGGAATTCATGAACATTCATCCGTATGCTCCTGAAGATCAGGTGGAAGGTTATAGGGAACTGATTGAGAACCTATGCAGTTATCTGGCAGAGATTACCGGTTTCAAAGGTGTCACACTGCAACCGAATTCAGGTGCAGCAGGCGAATATACCGGTCTGCGTATCATCCGTGCTTATTTGGAAAGTATCGGTCAAGGAGATCGCAATGTTGTTCTTTTACCAGCTTCTGCTCACGGAACCAATCCGGCAAGTGCCGTTCAGTGTGGATTTACAACTGTTACAGTAAAATGCGATGACAATGGAAATATCGACTTGGATGATTTTCGCACCAAAGCTGAAGAGAATAAAGAACATCTGGCAGCAACTATGATTACCTATCCGTCAACTCACGGTATCTTCGAAGCAGATATCAAAGAGATGGGCGAGATTGTTCATGCTTGCGGTGGGCAATTCTATATGGATGGTGCGAATATGAACGCTCAGGTTGGATTGACCAATCCGGGAACTATCGGTGCTGATGTTTGTCACTTGAACCTTCATAAGACCTTTGCTTCTCCTCACGGAGGAGGCGGTCCTGGCGTTGGTCCGATCTGCGTTGCCGAACATCTGGTTCCATTCTTGCCATCACATCCTGTTCTTTGGGGAAGCAGTCTCAATACAGTAGCTGCCGCTCCATACGGAAGTGCAGGAATACTGCCGATTGCATACGGATATATTCGTATGTTGGGCACTGAAGGTTTGACAGAAGTAACGAAGGCAGCTATTCTGAATGCAAACTACCTGGCTGCTCGTCTGAAAGATACTTACGGAATTGTTTATACCGGAACGACAGGTCATGTCGGTCACGAACTGATTCTTGAATGTCGTAACATCAAAGAGAAATCTGGTGTCGATGAAGGAGATATCTCTAAACGACTGATGGACTTCGGTTACCATGCACCGACGCTCTCATTCCCGGTTCACGGTACACTGATGGTCGAACCGACCGAAAGCGAAAGCAAAGCCGAACTCGACCGCTTTGTCGAAGTAATGGAATGCATCTACAACGAAATCAAAGAAGTTGAAGAAGGCAAAGTTTCCAAGGAAGACAATGTTCTGAAGAATGCTCCTCACCCTGAATACGAGATGACAGCCGACGAATGGAAGCATGAATATTCACGCAGCAAAGCAGCATTCCCACTCGACTGGCTCCACGACAGCAAGTTCTGGATTAATGTTGCACGCGTTGACAATGCCTATGGCGATCGTAATCTGATCCCAACATTGTGTGCATGCGATGATCAAGCTTAAAGCACTGATAACAACCATACATTAATAAATAAAGGGCGCATCTTAATGATGTACCCTTTATTTTTATACCCAACGATTTCCCAACACAAATCTCACCCCATGCGCAATTATAAAGCACGCCGGGATACCGAAGAGTAAGACAAATAACAATCTAACTAAAGGAGAAATAGGTAATAACTCCGAGAAGAAAGTAAATCCAACTACAAAAAACGGATGAACAATATAAAAGACATAACTGTCGGCTGATAAAGTCTGCACGAAGTGAGAAGGTTTATCAAAATACTTTTGGGCAATAGCAATCAAGAAGTAACTGATACCCACACACATTACAGGCTCCCACAAAGCATAAATCAAAGCCTGAACATTCCATCCTCCAGAGAAAGACGATACCGTGTCATGATAAATACCGAAACTCACCATCAAAGAAGGAATACCTATAAAAACAGCTATAATAAACCAGGGAATTGCATCGCGCAAATGAATTCCTTCAAGCCAATTATTGCGTTTAGCCACAATTCCTAAAGCATACATAAAAATGTAAAGAGGGAAATACCCCAATTGCAACCATAAAACATTTTTTCCTGTCGGACAAACAAGTCTTACAAAAAATGCCAGCATTCCTGTTATCACAATAAAAGCAATAATACCTGGTACTGTTGGGCGATTGCAACGGATAGAAATCCTTTTTGTAAAACATGACCGATAAATCAAATAACTTAATTCAAAAACGAGTAAAGTGAATACAAACCACATCGGTCCAAAACCGAAACCATTCCAATGCCCATAAATCCAATAAACAAGCAACGGATTGAGAACAAAAATAAAAACAAGCAACGGAATAAATAATCGCTTTACGCGATCGATCAAGAATAAGCGTACACCCTTTCTATCCAGTGAATCAGGCATAAGCCAAGCTGAAATAAAGAAAAACAGGCTCATGAAAAACGATTGATCTATTCCCATCAGCAACGAAAGCAATACCTGTGTCATTCCGGACGTAGTTGTCTTAGAAATATAATACCAGTCACCAGATGCTCCAAAACCTATTGCCGAATGATGGAAAAAAACCAACATGATCAGAAAAACTCTGAGTAAATCCAAATAATAGATGCGCTTGTTCATTTATCTTCTTTTAAACTGTTGATTAGCATAAACGCAAAGATAAAACTTATTCTTTAAATCAATAGTCAAAATGGTTTTCGCATTCTTCTATTCCGCTCACAATTTCAATAAGTGTGCATTTTCGTTAGAAAGTTTTCCAATTCGGGAATGTTTGATTACTTTTGCACCCGATTTCAATATTCAATCAGGAAATAATATGAGTTTAAAAATTATCGTATTAGCTAAACAGGTTCCGGACACACGTAACGTGGGCAAGGATGCGATGAAAGAAGACGGCACAGTGAATCGTGCTGCGCTTCCCGCAATCTTCAACCCGGAAGACCTGAATGCATTAGAGCAGGCATTACGCCTGAAAGATGCTTTTCCCGGAACAACCGTTACTGTGCTGACCATGGGTCCGGGACGCGCTGCCGAGATCATCCGTGAAGGATTATATCGCGGTGCCGATGGTGGATATCTGCTGACCGACCGTGCATTTGCCGGTGCCGACACATTAGCCACCTCTTACGCGCTGGCTACCGCCGTAAAAAAAATAAAAGATTACGACATCATTATTGGTGGCCGTCAAGCTATCGATGGAGATACAGCACAAGTTGGTCCGCAGGTTGCAGAGAAACTCGGTCTGCCTCAAATCACTTATGCTGAAGAAATACTGAACGTCGACGAGAAATCAAGACACATTACAGTGAAGAGACATATCGACGGTGGAGTTGAAACAGTGGAAGGACCGATGCCTATCGTTATCACAGTCAATGGTTCTGCTGCACCTTGCCGTCCGCGTAATGCCAAATTCGTGATGAAATACAAACGAGCTTTAGGAGCACAGGAAAAAGCAGCTGCACCGGCTTGCCATCCTGATCAGGCGCCTTTGGCCTTCCCTGAACTTTATGAGAAACACCCGTATCTGAACATTCAGGAATGGAGTGTTGCCGACGTTAACGGCGATCTGAACCAATGTGGTCTGTCAGGTTCTCCTACGAAAGTAAAAAGCATTGAAAACATTGTGTTCCAAGCAAAAGAGAGCAAGACACTGACCGGTTCTGATCAGGATGTTGAAGGATTGATTGTTGAACTGCTAGCTAATCACACCATAGGATAATATGAATAACGTATTTGTATATTGTGAACTTGAAGGCACAACCGTTGCCGATGTAAGTCTTGAACTTCTGACCAAAGGCCGGAAGTTGGCCAACCAGCTCAACTGCAGCCTGGAAGCAATAGTTGCAGGTACAGGTCTGGATGGTATCGAGAAGCAAGTAATGCCTTATGGCGTAGATAAATTGCATGTGTTTGATGCAGAGGGATTATTTCCTTATACTTCCATGCCGCACGCTTCGATTCTGATCAATCTGTTCAAGGAAGAGAAGCCGCAGATTTGTCTGATGGGTGCAACCGTTATCGGTCGCGACCTTGGTCCGCGTGTTTCATCAGCATTGACAAGCGGTCTGACAGCCGACTGTACATCGCTCGAGATTGGTTCGCACGAAGATAAGAAAGTAGGCAAGACTTACGAAAATCTGCTTTATCAGATCCGTCCGGCTTTCGGAGGCAATATTGTAGCTACGATTGTCAATCCTGAACATCGTCCGCAAATGGCTACCGTTCGCGAAGGTGTGATGAAGAAAGAGATATGCGATGAGAACTATAAAGGTGAAGTTGTAAAACACGACGTTGCCAAATATGTTCCGGGAACCGACTTCGTTGTCAAAGTCATTGATCGCCACGTAGAGAAAGCCAAACATAATCTGAAAGGCGCAGCAATCGTTGTAGCCGGTGGCTACGGTATGGGATCCAAGGAAGGCTTCGACAAACTTTTCGAATTGGCAAAAGAACTTCATGCCGAGGTTGGTGCCAGTCGTGCCGCTGTCGATGCAGGATTCTGCGATCATGACCGTCAGATCGGACAGACAGGTCTCACTGTTCATCCGAAACTTTATATCGCCTGTGGTATTTCCGGACAGATACAACATATTGCCGGGATGCAGGATGCAGGCATCATCATTTCCATAAACAACGACGAGAACGCTCCTATCAACAAGATTGCCGACTATGTCATCAATGGCACGGTAGAAGAAGTGATCCCGAAGATGATTAAGTATTACAAAAAGAACACGAAGTAATTATGTCAAACTTTTATACAGACAACCCAAGCTTAAGACACTACCTTCATCATCCGTTGATGAAACGTATTGTTGAATTGAAGGAACGCAACTTTGCCGACAAGGACACATTCGATTATGCTCCTCAGGATTATGACGATGCGATGGACAACTACGAGAAAGTTCTCGAGATCGTTGGCGAGATTTGCGGTGATACGATTTCACAGAATGCCGAAGAGGTAGACAAAGAAGGACCGACTGTTGCCAATGGCCGCGTCACCTATGCATCCGGAACAAAACGTAATCTGGAAGCTGTACGCAAAGCCGGACTGATGGGAATGTCAATGCCACGCCGTTTCGGTGGACTCAACTTCCCGGTTGTACCTTATATTATGGCTGCCGATATCGTTTCGCGTGCCGATGCAGGCTTCGAAAATCTTTGGGGATTGCAGGACTGTGCCGAGACTTTGTATGAATTCGGTAACGACGACCAACGCCAACGTTATATCCCGCGTGTTTGCGAGGGTGAAACGATGTCGATGGACTTGACCGAACCGGATGCAGGTTCTGATCTGCAGTCGGTTATGCTGAAAGCCAGCTACGACGAACAAGAAGGTTGCTGGCGTCTGAACGGCGTTAAGCGCTTCATCACCAATGGTGATTCAGATATTCATCTGGTTCTTGCCCGTTCGGAAGAAGGAACAAAAGATGGCCGCGGATTGTCAATGTTCATCTATGATAAGAAGAACGGTGGAGTTAATGTTCGCCGTATCGAGAACAAGATGGGTATCAAAGGCTCTCCAACATGCGAACTGGTATTCAAGAATGCCAAAGCTGAACTTTGCGGCGATCGCAAACTCGGACTGATCAAATATGTTATGGCATTAATGAACGGCGCACGCCTTGGAATCATGGCGCAAGCTGTCGGACTGAGCGAAGCTGCCTATCGTGAAGGCTATACCTACGCTACAGAACGTAAGCAGTTCGGAAAAGCCATCATCGAGTTCCCGGCTGTTTTCGAAATGGTTTCGATGATGCGTGCCAAAGCAGACGCTTCACGTGCTATGCTTTACGAGACCGCTCGTTTCGTTGACATATACAAAGCGCTCGAAGACATCTCAAGAGAACGCAAACTGACTCCGGAGGAACGTACCGAGATGAAGAAATACAGCAAGCTCGCCGATGCTTTCACTCCTCTTGGAAAAGGAATGACTACAGAATATGCCAATCAGAATGCTTATGATGCTATTCAGATTCACGGCGGTTCAGGCTTTATGAAGGATTATACTTGCGAACGCCTCTATCGCGACGCACGTATCACCAACATCTACGAAGGCACAACGCAATTGCAGGTAGTAGCTGCAATCCGCCACGTGACAACAGGAACTTACCTGAATCAGATCCGCGACGAATACGATAAGATTGAATACAAACCAGAATTGCAGGAACTGCAACACAGGCTTCAGGCTATGACTGCCAAATATGAAGTAGCTGTGAATCGTATTGTTGAAACAAAAGACAACGAGTATATTGAGTTCCATGCCCGTCGTTTGGTTGAAGCTGCCGCTCATTGCGTAATGGGATATCTGCTGCTTCGCGATGCAAACGAAGACGACAGTTTCCGCCGCTCAGTAGAAGCATACGTCAATTATGGCGAAGCTGAAATAGACAAGATTCTTGTATTCATCAGCAACTTCAAGCAGGAGAAACTGGAATTCTACAGACAATAATTATAGATGTAGCGCAAGCGATAAACAAACATCATATATTTTGCTTTCAAAAGTATATACTTTCATATATCAAAAGTATATACTTTCACACCCTAAAAGTATATACTTTCGTATAACAAAAGTATATACTTTTTTTTATGTAGGGATATATACTATTTTGGACAGTACCCGTAAAGGTTTACTCTGCAATATTCTTCTTGCTATTTCACAACAAAAGAAAGCTTGTGCAGATTCTTGGCACTACTATCAGGTCCAACCATTACTTCAAACTCTCCCGGTTCAAGTGTATAGTCGAGATTATAGTTATAGAACTTGAGCAAATCCGGGGTTATTGTGAACGTCACATCCTTACTCTCTCCTTTGGCAAGATGAATGCGTTGGAATCCTTTTAATTCTTTCACGGGACGACTTATGCTGCAAACAACATCATGTATGTAGAGTTCAATCACTTCGTCGGCATCATAATTTCCGGTATTCGTTACTTTTATGGTAGCATCCAGACTTCCATCTTTCGCCATAGCGTTTGCACTCAATTTCATATCACTATATTTGAAAGTGGTATAGCTCAAGCCATATCCGAAAGGATAAAGTGCATCGTTGCGTACATCAAGATAATTACTTGTGAACTTACCGAACTTGGTTGCCCCTTCGTCTACCGGACGTCCTGTCGGCAGATGATTATAATATAAAGGTTCTTGTCCTGTAGTCTGTGGTAATGAAGTTGTAAGTTTTCCACTTGGAACTTTATCACCAAAGAGCACATCGCAAATGGCATCCGAACTTTCACTACCGCCAAACCATACATTCATTATTGCAGGAACATGTTTGGATTCCCATGTCAATACAGTAGGGCGACCGGAATAGTTGAGCAGAACGACAGGCTTACCCAATTGGAGCAGTTCAACCAGAAGTTCATGCTGCACATCAAATAATTCGAGATTGCTACGGCTGGCACATTCTCCACTCATCTCTTCTTCCTCTCCCATTGCACAAATGATGACATCCGATTGACGCGCTATACGCAATGCCTCACTTTTCATTTTGGCATCATCACCGCGTGGAATGGTCCGCATAAAAGCCCCATCTTTCTGTAATACAGAGTCTTTTACAATGTTACAACCCTGCGCATATAACAGCTGAGCCTTTCCTTTCAATGCCTGTTGCATACTTTCGTAAAGCGTGTTGTATTTATAGGTTGCAGCCACGCTCCATGTACCCGGTACATTATATTTGCTATTGGCGAGCGGACCTATCAGTGCCACTTTACCTTGTTTCTTGAGAGGAAGCACATTATTATCATTCTTCAATAAGACAAATGATTGTGCTGCGATGTCGCGTGCTACTTTGCGGTTTTCTGCCGTATAAATATCTTTGGCACGCCGCTGACTATCGCAAAACTTGTATGGGTCTTTGAACAAGCCCAATATATATTTGGCTTCAAGAACACGACGACAGGCCTTGTTGATATCTTCAACCGTTATAGATCCTTCGTGTAAAGACTTTTCAAGAGTCTTTATATAAGCTTCAGCGCACATATCCATATCCGTTCCGGCTTTCAGAGCCATAACAGCTGACGATTGTAAGTCGCCGACACCGTGCTTTATCATTTCGCCTATCGATCCGTAATCGGTAACAATAAAACCATTGAAGTTCCATTTTTGGCGAAGAATATCATCGAGAAGCCAACGGTTGGCAGTTGCCGGGATGTAATCCACGACATTGAACGATGTCATCAAACTACCTGCGCCGGCATCAACGGCTGCTTTGTAAGGAGGAAAATATTGATTGAACATTCGAAGATGACTCATATCAACAGTATTGTAATCACGCCCTGATTCGGCAGCGCCATACAAAGCAAAATGCTTGATACAAGCCATGATATTACTGTTTTGAGTAAAGTCTCCTTGATATCCATGTACCATAGCTTCTGCAATTCGTGAACCGAGGAATGGATCCTCGCCATTTCCTTCAGCAATGCGTCCCCATCTGGCATCCAAAGCGATATCTACCATCGGGCTATACGTCCAGCAAATGCCATCGGCACTAGCTTCTTTTGCAGCAATCTGTGCACTATGCTCAATAGCCGGAATATTCCAAGTGCACGACAATGCCAACGGTATAGGAAAAACAGTTTCGTAGCCATGAATAACATCCATACCGAATATAATAGGTATTCCCAATCGTGACTTTTTCACCGCTGCTTCCTGAAGTTTCCGTATATTATCAGCTCCTTTCAAGTTGAGAATGCCGCCCAGTTCACCTTTAGATATGGTTTCCATCACAGGGCTGTTATCGGATATTCCTGTAGAAATAGTTCCCGATGGTAAAAGATTAAGCTGTCCGATCTTCTCACGGACAGTCATTTTAGACATCAATTCGTCTATGAATTCATTCATCGGCTTGATTTGAGCAAAGCCAGGCAAGAATGAGAAAACTAATAATGCAGATAAAATAAGTCGTTTCATTGCGATATCATTTTAAATTTTAGTTTACAAATATAATAACTTTTATATGAATCCACAATGAATCAGTTGCCAATCTGCTATTAACATACAACATCTCTGCAACCGATCTGCACCTTAAATAATCATACATTATATTTATCTTCTTATAATGATATATTTATTATCAATATGACTTTTTAAAACGCTCTTTAAAGAAAAAAGAATAGATAAAACCGATGAAGCATAGATTAATAATATCACAAGGGAAAGGAAATTATGAGTAGATTTGTAGCAAATAAAATAGACAGATTATGGAAAGAACATTCAAAGAGGCGTTGAAACATCGCCGTTCCTATTACAGTATTGGGAATCAGTCGCCGGTGAGCGATGAGAAGATTGAAGAGATCGTGAAATATGCCGTTACACATGTCCCTTCGGCATTCAATTCGCAATCGACACGTGTAGTTGTGCTGCTAGGTGAAAACCATCAGAAACTTTGGAGCATTGTCAAAGAGACATTGCGTAAGATTGTTCCTGCAGCTGCTTTCGGTTCTACCGAAGCGAAGATTGATTCGTTTGCTGCCGGTTATGCCAGTCTGCTTTACTTTGAAGATCAGACTGTAGTCGAATCACTGCAGAATGCTTTTCCATCTTATGCCGATAATTTTCCAATCTGGTCGCAACAAACATCAGGCATGCATCAACTTGCCATCTGGACAATGCTGGAAGATGCAGGATTCGGTGCAACTGTTCAACACTATAATCCGCTGATTGACGACGAAGTACGCGCCACATGGAATATTCCTGCTTCATGGAAACTGATTGCTCAGATGCCGTTTGGTGCACCAACAGGCGAACCGGGAGAAAAAGCATTCCAACCGATTGATGAACGGGTAAAAGTTTTCAAATAAGACAAGGCTGAAGAAAAAGAGAAAGAAGAAAAACGAAATAAGATATCAAAAAAGAAGGTCGAATGAAATGAATCATCCGACCTTCTTTTTTGCATTATATTGATAGAAGACGCAAACAATGCGTTTCTATGTTATCAATTTTATGATCAGAACTGTTCGATATTCAAATCGCCATCAACCAAACTTTTGATTGCGTCAGCGAATGCTTTGAAATGAGCAGAATTAGCATGAGCCTGGAATGCTGCATCGTCCTTATATTCCTCGTAGAAGATAAAAGTCTTGCTATCGAATGGAGACTGATAGAGATTGTAGCTTACATTTCCCGGTTCAACACGTGTAGAATCTGTCAAAGTCTTTGCAGCCTTGATAAAATCTGCCTGTTTTCCTTCCTTAACCAATGCGCGGCATACGATTGTTTTCTTTGTTGGTTTTGCAACCTGAGTTGAATCCTGGCATGATTTAGCGCACTTACAAGAATCGCCACAAGCACAAGAACCTTCACCATTAGCAGACTTGTTGCCACAAGAAACGAAACCAACCATGGCAATTGCCATCAATAACATTCCTAACTTTTTCATATTGTTTTCTTTTTTAATAATTGACGTTGCAAAATTATATCATATATTGCAAATACACTACAAATAAGCAATAAATATTTCTATTTCAAGATTATTTTGTATCTCAGAATAAAAGAGATACAACCAATGACAATGTGAGCAGCAATCCAAAAGCCAACACCAATTGAGCGGATGCAGCATCCAAATTGCGAATCAACTCCAGAGTTTCGACCTTTGTCTTAGAAATGAGACGAATATTCTTGATCGCTATCGGAAGCGTAATCAATACGAAAAGAGACAACAGCGGCAAGATTTGAAAAACAACAAGCACAACAACAGCCAGATATGATACTATTGCCAACACAGTATATTCAACTTTAGAACCTCCCAATCCCAAAAGGATAGCTTGCGTATGAATGCCTGCTTTAGAATCATCGCGAATATCGCGCGTATTGTTCGCATGAAGAATATTAACAATCAAAAATCCTATCGGGGCCGACACAGCCAGAATATACAAGTCAATATCTGAAGTCATCACATATGTTGTACCCAAAGCTATCAATTGCCCATAAATAACGAATATCAGCAAATCGCCCAACGCATGATATTTCAAAATATAATAGAAATAGGCAGCAAGAACACCGATTATTCCAATCCAATAGAGTTGCGGGCCACAACGCATGGCAAGCCATAAACCCAGCAACGCGCCGATTGCAAGTGTAACTACTCCAAACATCCAAATTGTACGTGGCGAAAAGACGCCATCCACCAGCATTCTACTCGAACCGAACGTCTCTTTACGGTCGACGCCTCGCCGAAAATCATAATAGTCGCTGATCAAATTGCTGGCAATCTGGAACAACACAGCTCCCAATATAGCAAACAAGCCTGCAATCCAATCAATATGGGTAATCAACAAACCCGAATGACCCATCCAGAATACATACGCAAAAGCAATAAGCGCCGGCGTCGCCGAAGCAGGAAACGACCAGGGGCGCGTAGCAAGAATCCATTTGTTCATATCTCAATTTTATAATTTGGAGGCAAAGATAATCTTTTTTAACTTTGCCCGAAAATAAACGCGTATATTAACATCTTTCAATCTCTCATAAATGAAAAAGTTATATTTTGCCATCATTATTACAGCCATTTTATGGGCTATCATGTTTTCGCCATGGACTGCTCCACACCTCAACTTTTGGATTGCCATGACTTGTTCGGCATTGATCCTCATGGGTATGAGCGTATCAATGACTCCCGACTTCAAAGAGCAGTGGCCGCTGTCGCTCAAGGAAATATTCCTAGGTATAGCTTCGGCAGCTGTGCTCTGGGGAATCTTTTGGACAGGCGATAAACTGTCGTCGTTATTATTTTCGTTTGCCAGACCGGAAGTGAATCTGATATACGGTATGAAAACGGGGCATAACACATTGATTATTGCTCTTTTGCTCATCATGATTATCGGACCTGCCGAAGAAATTTTTTGGCGTGGATTCGTACAACGGCGATTCACTACCAAATATGGAGCCGTTATTGCTTTCTTCGCTACAACAATCATTTACGCGCTGGTGCATATCTGGTCGTTCAATTTCATGTTGATTGCAGCAGCAGCTGTATGCGGAGGATTCTGGGGACTTATGTACGCATGGCGAAAGAATCTGACAGCAGTCGTTGTATCACATGCCTTGTGGGACGTAGCTGTGTTTATCCTCTTTCCTATCTGAACATAAAAAATAAAGGAGAGCCTCGGCAGCAAGGTCCTGCCAAAGGCTTCTCCTTTTCATAAACATGGACTGATATATATAATTCCCACTACTCTGACAAATGATTGTTTATAACTAAAAAACATGGTCGCTACCAAACTAACTTTACAAATTTGTTCTCCCATGGTGCAAAATGCAGAGATGAAGCATCGCCGGTAAGCGGTTCACCCAAAACATTGCACGATTTTACATCCTTAAACGTTATCTTATCCGAACTGATTTTAAAATCAGCCTCTTTACCTCCAATTTCACGCATCTGAAGCAACACGGCATTCTCGCCAGGCACCAGTTTCATATTGACCAGCAACAAGTTCGAAGGTTCGATAGTGAATATCGACGATGGCTTGAGTGTCTGTTTACCTACATTGCCAGCTTGCAATACACGTGTGAGGAAAGGTATACGGTTCTGCCAAGCAAGCCTTGTAGCATAAGCAATTGAATTATCCTTTGAAGAATTGATGAAATAGCTCCACTGCATCTCACCCATCTGATCGGCATTAAAATTGGTTACCCAATAGTTGTTCATTGGCCACGAATACATGTTCGTAGTCTGAGGAACAGCACCAGCCTTATATCTACCGGTATTAATAGCGCCAAACTGCATCAGAGGAATTTCCGGACTGCCCATTACAACCTGCTCACTGTTGTTGCGTGCTGTTGCAAAGTTTTGAACTGTATACCAGTCGTTTGACGATCCCGGAATCTGATCGACGCCCGCTTCTATAGATCCGCCCGGAACATCCAGAAATATCTTGCCATTATTCACTTCATACGGGAATGAAACATATACGGCTTCCGGATCGGTGATAGCTTTTTTACGAAGGCGATAAACTACTTCAATCTTCTTTTCTACATTAAATACACGATACTCGACCATCAGATTGTCATGTTCGCGACCTGCGGCTGTTTCTCCGCGGAAACGATACGTATCCCACAATGCACCATGCTCGTATTTCTCGAAACGAATCTTTTCAGGTGCACGGCGCAATGATTTTGGTGTCTGACGAAGTTCCATTGCATGACGATCAGCAATAATCTCATAAATAAATGCACCCATCTCCCATTCGGCATTCGGAGTCAGCAACTGTTTGCCAAGGTCCTTATCATACAAACTACTTATTGTACCTTTGTCTTTGTTGAAATCAATGGTATACCACGGATTTTCAACACGTGTCTGTTTCATTTCGGTAGCAGTGTTCACCTTCTGTGCAGGCGTATTTTTTACATGAATATAATATTGCGCATAACCCAATGCGGGAACATTCTTGACATACAGCGACCAGTAAGTACCATCGGAACGGCTTTCGCCGGCTTGAGCGGGAATCACATTCCCTGCTGCATCCACAATCTCAAATTCTTTGTCAATAGGCAGAATCTGATGATCGATATAAGCTTTAGCCACACCACTATAGCTCCAGTTCAGCGTATTGAATACAGCGATCGAAGGCACATCGGCTTTCGGTACATACGATTGGAGCAATCCCATCGTTGCTTCGCCCAAAAGTCCGGAACGACGATAAGCTTCCCAAGCATACGACTGTTTGAGTGAACGCTGTTCCCATGTTTCCAACCCATACGGATTGCGAACGCTCTCGCTATGACCGAACGTATGTTCATCGTAGAACAACAAAGCTTTATTTATCTCATCGATCTGTGTCGTTGCATTTTCGGGCAACTTGCTTCCCAGCATCGCTGCTATTGCCAAACCACCCTGATTAGCAATCACATCCGAATGCGTCAAGCGTGAAACAGCTGCCTCACGTGCACCGGAAGCGAAACCATCGGTCCACCAGTCAGGCCAAGCACCCCGGATTGTTTGAATCTTATCCGGATAATCTTTTTCTACTGTTTTGATAAACTCCGATGCGACAGCTGTACGCAACTTCGGCCATTCATATTTGGCATTCCACTCTTTCACCATCTCACAACTCTTGGTCGAAGGCGGTGCGTTGTCGGTAAAATATCCTGAATGTTGTGCTGCCACAATATCGTATGGATAATGTTTGGCATCCATACCATCGAGATAATCCAATACATGCTGTTCGAACAATCCGAAATCGCCCGTATGGATTCCGAAGAAATTTCCTTCATTATAATGCTCGGCACGATAAGCGAGAAGCTTCTTTCCCGATGGCGATTGCCACCAGAACACCGTCGGCATATCAAAACAAATCAATGCCCGATGGCCGTGCGTACCCATATTCAAATATTTCACGCCGGCATTGGCAAAAAACTCACTGAAACACCAACCAATACCATTCACATCGTCTTGCATTGCCACTTCGGCTTTCATTCCGGCATCGTGGAACTGCTTCAAAGGATAAAGCGAAGCAGCAAGCGTCTGTTCATCGGGCAGTTCATCGAAGTTTAGATACATGGCGGCAAGCTCAATACGTCCTTCTTTCACCCGTTGTTTTAAACGCGCCACCTGAGCTGCGGGACGACATTTCATATATTCGCTCACTGCCCACGAAATCTCGCAAGTCCAGCGAAATTTAGCATAATCGGGATAATTATCGGTTGCATCACAATAATCCAAAGCATAGTCGATATAGCGCAAATGTTCGGCAAGAATTTCCATCTGCGAACGCGTGTAACCGATATCGGTATGCGTATGCTGAACGAAATTGACCTGCCAATGACGTACCGGTTTTATTTCAGCAGTAACTGTTGTCTTTTCTTTCCCAATCGTCAGTGTAATAGGAATTTGAGAAACGGCATGTACTTCCGGCATTTCAAAGAGGAACTTATTCTCGCCCTCGCTCAATGTTGTTTTCTGCATATCGTTTGCGAGACGGATAGTAGCTGTCGCAGGCGCACCTTCGTGTTTGACAAGAACCTGCAGCTTTTGTGTCGGACCACTTTTTGATTTAAAGACGGCCGGCAACATCCGCGAAGTAATCACCGGAGAAGCCTGAGGCAGATTCCCGGCAAACAGTGACGACGACAAGAGTGTCACTGCCAACATATATATCAACCTATGTACTTTCATAACAAATGGTCTATCTTTTGCTGCAAAGATAGACCATTCTTTCTCAGGAAATACTGCCTTTTATTCTGACTTTCTTATACTATCTTACGATTTTGCCAACTATTTCTTTTTCGCCAGCTCCGATTCTATCGGATCGTCATATTGTTTTTGCAGCTTGTGCAATTCAGTCTTCAGTTTACCAATCAGTTGCTTGTTCTGCGGATCATTATAGATATTATGCATCTCGCTCGGATCTTTCTTCAAATCATAAAGTTCCCATGCATCGATATCATTATAGAAATGCATTAGTTTATAGCGTTCGGTACGAATGCCATAATGACGTTTCACCGCATGTTCGGCGGGATATTCATAATAATGATAGTACAGAGAATTGCGCCATTTTGCAGGCTTCTGTCCTTTGAGGAACGGCAGATACGAATCGCCCTGTATATCCTTCGGTACCGGAACACCGGCAATCTGCAGGAACGTCGGCGCATGATCGATGTTCTGAACCATCTGTTTTACATCACCCTTAGCACCGTGAGGATAACGGATAAGTAACGGCGTACGGAACGATTCTTCATACATAAAACGTTTGTCGAACCATCCATGTTCGCCCATATAGAAACCTTGGTCGGAAGTATAGACAATCACGGTATTTTCGAGCAGTCCGTTCTTTGCGAGATAATCCAATACGCGTCCCACATTACGGTCCACCGAATGAATAACACGCATATAATCATGCATGTATTGCTGATACTTCCATTCCGCCAATGCGCGTCCGGAGAGTTTTTGTTCCTTGAATTTCTTGATTATCGGGTCATAATGTTTGTCCCAAACCGCTTTTTGAGCAGGACTCATGCGCGTATACAAATCGCGTCCGTAAGCTTCGAGAGCCTTGTTGGCTGTATGAATCTCATTTTCTTTATCCGCCATCTTCAGATCGTACACCACATCCATATCTTTGATGATACTCATTTCCTGCTCAGATGCAGCGACACGTCCTTCATACTTATCGTAGAAGTTTTCCGGAAGCGGGAACTTCACGTCATCATACAGATCCAGATCGCACGTATCCGGCATCCAAGTACGATGCGGTGCCTTATGATGAAGCAGCAGACAGAACGGCTTACTCTTGTCGCGTTTGTTCTGCAACCAGTCCAAAGCGATATCGGTAGTGATGTTCGTAGCATAACCTTCAATCTGTTTCTTTACTCCGTTATCGATAAAATACGGATTGTAATAATCGCCCTGTCCTGTCAGAATATTCCAGTAATCAAACCCTGTCGGGTCAGAACTCAGATGCCACTTTCCGATAACAGCCGTCTGATAGCCAGCCTTCTGCAACAGCTTAGGGAAAGTCTGTTGACTGCCGTCGAAAGTCTTTGTATTATCTGTAAAACCATTTTTATGACTGTGTTTGCCCGTCAACAGACAAGCGCGACTCGGACCGCTCAGCGAATTGGCAACGAAACTGTTCGTAAACCGCAATCCCTCATGTGCAATGCGGTCAATATTTGGCGTATTGATAAATCGCTGATCATAGGCACTTATCGTTTGATAAGAGTGATCGTCGCACATGATATATAAGATGTTCATTCGCTTTTCAGGCGTTTGATTCTTTTGTGCGAATGAAGGTAAAGCAACTGCTGCCAACCCTGTCAGTAAGATGATTCTATTTGTGTTCATATATTAATCGAAAAGAGTTATCGTTTCTTTCGTATCTTTTGTTTGTTTAGTTTGAATGAAATAGTATCTGGATTTAAAACAACGGTTCATTTGATATATGTTGAAATATAATTTGACAATTGTCAAATACTAGTTTGACAATTGTCAAATGAATCATTCATTCGGATGAAGTCTCAATCTCTTTCGGATGAAACCTCAATCCTGTCCGAACTTATTGCTTTCTGCAATAAGGCAGCGTGTACGGATTTCTGTATTTATACCAATACAGACGATGTGATGCTGCTTCTTCGTCGCCTTCGAAACTCAAAGTTGCCGGATTCCAATGAACCGGACGCTTCAATTCGTTGGCAATATTCGACAGACAGCAAAGTATAGCCGTACTGCAAGCTACCTCAACCGGAGCGATCGGGTTCTTACGAGAACGAACGCAGTCGATGAAGTTCTGCATGTGAGGTGAACTTACCTCATACTGTCCCTTCTCAACCTTCGTCTCTTCCATCTTTACCAAAGACTTGTCTGAACATTCGATATATCCGCGGGCAACCTTCAACCATCCCTTGTCACCAGTGAACTTGATTCCCTGAGCCTTCTCATTATCTTCACGATAAGGCTGTTCGGTCATCACGATACCGTTGGCGTACTTCATTGTGGTATATTTAGTGCCATTATATCCTTTAGGGATAAATTCTACAGGACCCGAACCATCCATACCGATAGCAGCCTGAGCAATATCAAACATGTGAGCGCCCCAGTCGGCTGTGAAACCATTACCGGTTTCGAGATACCAGCGCCAAGCACCCCACAACTGTTCGTCTTTTTCAGGATCGAGTGTTACGACCGGACAAAGATCTGAATTATAATGAACTTTAGGATCGTTCAACGGACCCAGCCATTGATTGAAGTTCAAGTTTGCAGGAACAGGCATTTCCGGCAGATTAAGTGGCGTTGGAGGATCACCAACCTTCGCATAAATCTTTTCGATGTGTCCAATTCCACCGCCTAAACAAACGGCGATTGCCTTTTGGAACTCTTTGCTTGAACGTTGCTGGCTACCGACCTGGAATACACGGTCATTGTCGCGAACGGCTCTTTGAACTGCCAATGCTTCAGTAATCGTATATGTCAATGGTTTCTGGCAGTAAACATCCTTGCCTGATTGACAAGAGTGGATCGCAACCAGTGCGTGCCAGTGATCAGGTGTCGCAATCTCGATTGCATCAATATCTTTGCGTTCGAGCATTTCTTCGTAGAACTCATACATGTCGCAACGTTCGTTCATTCCGGCCGATTTCTGCCAATCAGCAACACGTCTTCTGAAACGTTCACGTTTGATTGAGTCGACGTCGCAGCAAGCAGCTACCTGAACGCCCGGACAAGTTGAAAAACTTTTGAAATCAGAACAACCTTGCTGTCCTAATCCCACGAATCCTAATACTACACGATCACTCGGTGCCATTTTAACACCGTTGATTGCCCAACTGGGCAAAATAGTCAAACCTGCCAAACCCAAAGCCGAATAGCTCAAAAACTGGCGGCGACTAATACCTTTGTTAGTGTTTACCTTCATGGTGAAACTATTAAAATTTAAAAACTATACTGGAAGCAAAGATAAAAATAAATTCTGAATAGAAGCAAATATAAATTGAGATAGAATTCAGATATTATGCGCTTCAGAATAAATAAGCGAAACCAACATTCAGATATATAGGATACATGGAGAACGTAATCGTATCAAAATCTTTCTTAAAGATATCATTCACACCCCAAGTCAGATCTCCACAGACGTTCAAATGTTTGAAGGCTCGCCATTCGATACCGGCTTCCGGTCCCCAAGCAAACCGACGCAAATCCTTGCTGAAATCGTATGGAGCGGTTTTGCCATCAGAGAAATTCACTTTATTTCCTGTCGGATCGCCTTCACGCAAATAACCTTCATAGACATGCCCGGAGAAATCGCCTTCAGTCATATAAGAAGCGAAGAGACCTATATTTCCACGTAATCGGTTGTTGAATCGATAAACAGCCAGCACCGGAACAGTGATATACGAATTCTTCACCTTCGTCTTTACATCACCGGTCCAATTGCCTTTTACTCGCTCGCCACCATCGCCGATAATCTCCATGCCATAATTTTTCACACGTGCATCAGTACTCATTCCTTTATTTTCAAGACGCAAAGCGACCCTTGCGCCCCACTTCCTTTCCGGACCGAACCATTTGGTTACATTGCCTTCAATGCCAATGGACATAGTGGGATTATAGCTTTTTATCTTGCGAATCTCAACAGGCAAAGGCAGAGGCGAAGTTCCGCCGATATTAAATCCGGCCTTGACTTCATATTCCAGTCCCACCAAATACGATTTGATGATTCCGGCATTCTGATCTTGCTGAGCAAAAAGGGTTGCCGACTGTACACCCGACAACAAACCTAAACATATTAATAATATAATCTTTTTCATTTTCTAATTCTTTCGTGTTCCAATCAATCAATGAATCAGTTCCAGTTCATCGATATACAGCGTACTGCCAACAGCACCTTTAAAGGTATCGCCGTCAAGACTTGATGACAAAACGATAGCGACATTATACTTTCCAGCCTTGAGCTTTTCCTCGTCAACGGTTCTGCCCGCGATGGTTACAAAAGGAAGATAGAACTCTTTCCACTCACTTGATTCAACTCTGTCCGAATCGCTTAAGCGGGCAATAGAAACAAGATGCGAATTTGTAAAACGCGTAGTGGCATCGATAATCTTCACATCATCGTCTGTCTCATAAAAGATAGCATAAACATCCCATTTATCTTTTACATCTTTATATACATTTCCATCGACATCCTTGTATACATCGCCAGCCTTATATTTAAAATATCCCTTCAAATACAAGGGAACATAACTGCATGGAACGCCCAATTTGGTAGCTTTCAACGGATCTATCATTGCGCTGGCCACGTCAAACCATCCCATGAACAAATTACCGGCAGCGATAGGCATTCCTACTTTTTTACCAAAATCACCGGTCGACATAGTAACCAGTTTCAAACCTTTCCCCTCTTTTCCCTCAGTTGTTGAAGAAGTTGGAAATGAAGTTTTGTCAATACTTCCACTTCCGGTCAAAGCGAAACCTGCGTTTCCACTTGCCCAGTCCATAGACCAATTGCCATTTTCATCGTTTTCAAAGAGAATATCATACGAATATTTTAATAATGTATTGGTGTAGCTCTTCACATTTTCAAAATGATAATCAGTAATCGACCCCGACATGATGCATATTACTTCATATTTCTTCGTCCAGTTTTTATCTTCTGAAGTAACCGTATAATATTGAGGAGATGTAAAATCAAGTGCCGTTCCACTTGCCGGCGAAATTGTCGCGCCCGGCGTCAATTCAAACTCGGGAGCCAAATGTTTTAAGTCGGCTTCCGGATTAACAGTAATGGTAATTTTTGCATTTTCAATTATCGGATCCCGTTTTAATATGTCGCTTGATAAAGTACAAGACACGATATCAGCCTCTGAATTAGGAGCCTCATCGCGAATACATGACATTAAAGTCATACCGAGTCCGAAACAAACTAACAGATGTACAAACTTCATTATTTATATCCTTTTTAAACGTCTAGTTTATCTTCTCTATTTGCAAATATAACCCCCTTTTCTGAAAAGGCACTAAAAATACATTTTTATTAGCGTTTTTTTATTGTACTATTCAAGTTAATCTGTACATTTGAGGAGTGATTATAATAAATATGTCCATGATTACACGAAGAGATTTTATCAGACAAGCCACTCTATTGAGTGCTGGACTCACAATGAGCCCATTTCTTATTAAAGCCGGCAACAACGCTGTTAGCGCTAACGACAAAATTCATGTTGGCCTTATTGGTTGTAACGGTATGGGTTTTGAAGATCTTAAAGCTTTTCTTCGCAACCCGGAAGTCGAATGTATTGCCTTATGTGATGTAGATGAAACCGTATTGAACAATCGTGCGGCAGAAACTCAAAAGATCACAGGTGAAAAAGTTAAGAATCTGTACAAAGATTGGCGTAAACTGATCGATAATAAAGATATCGATGTTGTTATTATTGGTACACCTGACCATTGGCATTGCCTGTTGTTGGCCTCTGCTTGCGAAGCTGGAAAAGACGTCTACTGCGAGAAACCGTTGGGCAACAGCATCGAAGAATGCAACATCATGGTCCGTGCAGCCGAGAAATACAACCGGGTTGTACAGGTTGGTCAATGGCAACGGAGCGATCCACACTGGCAGGATGCAATGGACTTTGTTCACAGCGGACAGTTAGGCAAAATTCGTACCGTTCGTGTATTTTCTTATCAAGGATGGTGCCCTTCTATTCCTGTTAAACCGGATGAAGCCGTTCCTGCAGGCGTAGATTATGAAATGTGGCTAGGCCCGGCTCCCGAAAGAGCTTTCAACAGAAACCGCTATCATTTTACATGGCGCTGGTTCTGGGATTATGCTGGCGGTTTGATGACCGACTGGGGCGTGCATCTGCTTGACTACGCATTGTATGGAATGAACGTAACCGCTCCGAAGTCAGTCATGGCTTCCGGTGGAAAATTCGGTTATCCGGACGATGCTTGCGAAACGCCTGATTTACTGCAAACAGTCTATACATTTGATGGATTCACCGTTTTATGGGATCACGCAATAGGTATTGATGATGGTGCTTACGGACGCAATCATGGTTTAGGATTCGTTGGTGAAAACGGTACTTTGGTGGTTGATCGTGGCGGATGGGAAGTCATTCCTGAAAAAGTAAACGGAAAAGCACGTATGGAAGCTGTTCCGCTGAAGAAACAATATGGCGAAGGTGGACTGAATCTACATGTAAAGAACCATCTGGAATGCATCAAAACGCGTAACCGCAACTGTCATGCAAGTATTGAGATCGGAGCTCATATTGCAAAATTCTCACAACTGGGAAACATTGCCTATCGTACAGGAAAGAAACTCACATGGGATGGCAAGAGTTTCCACGATGCTGAAGCCGACAAATATCTCTGCAAAGAATACAGAGCACCTTGGTCTCTACCGAATATTTAAATATGTATCAGCTAATACTTTATACAAATGTACAGGAACCATTCGGTTCTTGTACATTTATTATATTGGAAAAGAATTGTTAACCGAACGTCAGAATCACACCTGTTTCTCTTGTGTATGTCTAAAAGACTCCCTATTTTTGCACAAATTTCATCTAAGTGTGCTATGATACAAGAGAATTTTATCAAGTTTTACGAAAAGAGTTTCAAAGAAAACTGGGATCTTCCCGCATTAACAAACTATAGTAAAGAAGGTGAATGTTTTACTTATGGTGATATTGCTAAGGAGATTGCTCGGATACATATTCTTTTTAAAGAATGCCAAATAAGAGAAGGCGATAAAATTGCCTTGGTGGGAAAAGACAGTGCACACTGGTGTATTGTATATATGGCAACAATCACTTACGGAGCTGTGATCGTTCCGATTCTTCAGGATTTTAATCCAAACGATATTCATCATATCATCAACCACTCCGACTCCACATTTCTCTTTGTGAGCGATCGTGTGTGGGATTCACTTGAAGAAGACAAAATTGAAGAGATAAGAGGCGTCTTTTCTCTTTCAGATTTCCGTTGTCTGCATCAACGCGATGGAGAAAACATTCAGAAACTGTTGCGCGAGATGGATAATAGAATGAAAGACAAATATCCTCAAGGCTTTAGCAAAGAAGATATTAAATATGCCGACAGAAGTAATGAGCTCGTTGTTTCATTGAATTATACTTCCGGAACTACAGGCTTTAGCAAGGGAGTTATGCTGACAGGAAATAATCTGGCAGGGAATGTTGTCTACGGAATTCAATTGAATGTTCTGTTTAAAAGCGAACGCGAACTCTGCTTTTTACCACTGGCTCATGCTTACAGTTGTGCATTCAACTTCTTGGTTCCGATGGCAGTAGGTGCGCATGTGTATCTTTTAGGCAAAACACCGTCGCCTAAAATACTACTCAAAGCTTTTGATGAGATAAAACCCAATTTGATTCTGACGGTTCCTCTTATTCTTGAGAAACTCTACAAGAAGATGATTCTGCCCCAATTAAGCAAGACAACCATGAAACTGGCACTCAATATTCCATTGATAGATATGCGTATTTATACGCAAATCCGCAAAAAATTACTTGATGCCATGGGTGGGCGCGTTCGTGAAATCATTGTTGGAGGTGCGCCTATGAACCAGGAAGTTACGGCATTCCTCTATAAAATCAAATTTCCGTTCACAATTGGATATGGTATGACCGAATGCGGACCATTAATCTGCTACGATCATAACAATGAATATGTTCCTGGAACATGTGGACAAGTATTGAAAGGAATTATGGAAGCACGCATCGACTCCGAAGACCCATATAATAAGGTAGGCGAGATCCAAATACGTGGTGAGAATGTAATGAAGGGTTATTACAAGAACGAAGAGGCTACAAATCAAGCTTTCACCGACGATGGCTGGTTTCTTACTGGAGATCTGGGTACGATTGATCATAATAACCGAATCTACCTTCGTGGCAGATGCAAAACGATGATACTTAGTTCTAACGGGCAAAACATTTATCCGGAAGAAATTGAATCAAAACTGAATAATCTACCCTTCGTAATGGAGAGTATCATCATCGAGAAGAACGATAAACTGGTCGGTCTTGTTTATCCTGATTATGATATGGTAGACAATACAGGAATTTCGCACGAAGATTTACCAGTCATTATGGAACAGAATCGTTTGGAACTGAATAAATTGATTGCGCCTTACGAAGCCGTTTCAAAGATACAGCTCTACCCGACTGAGTTCGAAAAGACGCCAAAGAAAAGTATTAAAAGGTATTTATATAGTAACTACTAAAAATATGCAAGGAGTATTCATGAAGGAGAGAATGTCGAATTGTTATATATTATTAAACGGAATAGGCAAAACAGTCACATTCCCGTTGAATATCAATGTATTACAATTTAACATAAATAATTTATCAAAAAAAATCACCTCCATGTTATACAACATAGAAAATTAATTCATACATTTGTACCGTTTTAAAAGAAAATATTATAGACCGTTTAAATTAAAAAAAAATGAAAAAGTTAATTGCATTCGCTGCTGTTGTTGCAGCTATTTCTTTCGCATCTTGTGGTAGCAAATCTGCTGAAAATTCTGAAGCTGCTGAAACAGCTGCTCCTACAGAAGAAGTTCAACCAGCTGCTCCAGCTGAAACTCCAGCTCCTGCTGATTCTACTGCTGCTCCTGCTGCTGCTCCTGCTGAAACACCTGCACCAGCTCCTGCAAAGTAAGCTGACAACTTCAGTGAAGTTAAAAGAGACAGTCTGTATGTTAGACATACAGACTATTTTTTTGTCCATATGGCATCTGACAAATAATAAAAAAGTAGTTACCTCTGCAAGAAGTAACTACTTTCTTTTATATCTGCTCTAAAATAATACTAAATTACTTCAGATCCATCAAAATCTTTTTCAATACCGTTTCAGCAGAAATCTCACGGTTTGCAGCTTCAGGAATTACAATGCTCTGAGGACTCTCTATCACATCATCTGTAACAATCATATTACGACGAACAGGCAAACAATGCATAAAATAGGCATTATTGGTCAAAGCCATCTTCTCAAAATCAACCGTCCAACTTCTGTCCATACTGATCACTTTACCATAATTAGGATCGCGATAGGCAGCCCAATTCTTAGCGTAAATGAAATCAGCACCTTCGAAAGCTTTTTTCTGATCGTATTCAACATGTGCATGACCGACGAACTTCGGATCCAACTCATAACCTTTTGGTTGTGTGATAACAAATTCATAATCCGTAGCATTCATCCATTCAGCGAAACTGTTTGGAACAGCTTGTGGCAATGATTTAGGATGAGGAGCCCAAGACAAAACGACTTTGGGACGTTCTGTTTTCTTATATTCTTCAATTGTAATCAAATCAGCAAAGCTCTGCAATGGATGACGAGTTGCTGCCTCCATACTAAAAACAGGACGACCGGAATACTGAATAAATTGACTCAGTATCTTTTCATTATAATCGTCAACTTTATTTTCAAACTTAGCAAACGAACGTACGCCAATAACATCGCAATAACAACCCATCACAGGTACAGCTTCAAGCAAATGCTCCGGTTTATCACCATCCATCACGACGCCACGTTCAGTTTCCAACTTCCACGCACCTTGATTGACATCAAGGACAATGGTATTCATACCCAAGTTCATGGCTGCTTTTTGTGTTGAAAGACGTGTACGCAAACTGGAATTAAAGAAAATCATCAGCAACGTTTTGTTTTTTCCTAACTCCGCAAATTGAAAACGATCTTTCTTAATTTCGAAAGCTTCATTGAGTGCTTGCTTCAAGTCGCCCAAATCTTGTACACATGTGAAATTTCTCATTTGTTCTTCATTTATTAATTAATTCTTCATTCAAATCATATCTACAACTCCTGTAGAATTTTTAAAGCATAAGGGAATGCTGTTCCTCCGTGATCAAGCTGTGTCGTCACTAATTCGACTTGACAACCTTTCTTTTTAAATGCATTATAGGCATTCAATGCATTCACATAAGGAACATAATGATCGTTAGCCGCATGAATCATATAAATCGGAGCCTTTGGTGTCCAATTAGTCAAACTATTCTTCTCCAAAGAATTATAGATCTTTACATAAGTACTATTTTCCAATGTGAAAAGTTTCTCATTTAAAAAATCACTGATCTTGTTAGAACCAATCATGCTGTTGATCTGACCGGTCGTATAATTCTTGCTATTATACCAATCATCATAATGAGATAACAATGGTTCTTTAAAAAGAGTTGAGAAATCGAGCTGCAAATTATCACCATAATTGAGCCCAATCAAAATATCAGGTATAGAACAAGGATAGGCTGACGTATTTGTTTGAGCAAATTCATTGAATGTTGCAACCAAATCATAAGGACCACCTCCGGCAAAAACGCGATCTATCGGCATATCATCGGCATATTGTTCTTCTGCCATTTTCTGAAAAGCCAAAGCAGCCGCTCCGCCTTGTGAATATCCCATGACTATCAGATTTTTCTTTACCTCAATATTCATCGATGATAAATACTCACGAACGGCATACACCATATCCACAGTTATGCGTCCAGTATTTTCTACATGCAAATAAGGATGAGTAAGATTAGAGGTCGAACCGAACCCGATATAATCAGGCGAAATGATCAGATAACCGCGAAAAGCCAATAAAGATTCTGGAGTAAACAAGGCTACAGAAGGAGCCTCGTCACCTTTTGTTATGGTATAATGCATGCTTACAACGACTCCTTTGATTTGTTTATCAGAGGGATATGTTATAATACCTGATGCTGTAACCTCTTTGCCTTGTGGATCTTTTGTCAAATAATTGACCACATTCATGGAAATTTCCTTATCGGAAGGGATATAGGATGAAAACTGCCCGAAATCCATATCGGTCAATTTTTTCACCATTGCTGTTCGGTCAAAATGCAAAGTATTCCCTACAGAAACAAGGTACTTATTCGATACTTGTTGCTGATCTATCTCTTGTTTATCATCTTCACCGCATGCAGAGAAAATAATAGCCGAGATAAAAAAGAGCCAAAAGGAAGGAGAAAAAACTCCTTCTTTTCTTATAATGCTATAATCCTTTTGCCTTTGCTTCATCCCATATTTCATCCATTTCTCCCAAAGTCATATCTTTTAAAGACTTACCCACCTTGATCGTGTGCTCTTCCAGATAATTAAAACGACGAATAAACTTCTGATTTGTACGCTCCAATGCATTATCAGGATTGATTTTATATAGACGAGCAGCATTAATCAAACTAAAGAATAAATCACCAAATTCAGCTTCCATATTATTGGCATCTAATTTGTCGACCTCGGCTTTTAATTCGTTGAATTCTTCATTCACTTTATCCCAAACCTGCTCACGTTGTTCCCAATCAAAACCTACATTGCGAGCTTTATCTTGTATCCGATAAGCTTTCACTACAGAAGGCAGTGCATCTGGAACACCTTCCAAAACAGTTTTATTTCCTCCTTTTTCTTTAAGTTTCAGCTGCTCCCAATTCTGTTCAACCTTTCCTGCACTATCAGCTTCGACATTGCCATAAACATGTGGATGCCGATAAATGAGTTTCTGACACAAGGCATCACACACTGCTTTAATATCAAAGGCATTTTTTTCTTCACCTATTTTAGCATAGAATACAACATGAAGAAGCAAATCGCCTAACTCTTTCTTTATATTGTTATTGTCACCTTTCATGATGGCATCACACAACTCGTAAGTTTCTTCGATTGTATTCGTTCGAAGACTCTCATTTGTTTGCTTCCGATCCCATGGACACTTTTCCCGCAATTCATCCATAATATCCAACAGGCGTCCGAAAGCTTCCATTTTTTCCTGTTTAGTTGCCATAATTAACCTTTCTATTTTTGAAAACGCTTCAAACCATTTTGAAGGAATGAAATATATTTCGATACATTTTCATTATATGCGTATGAAGAACTCAATGGATTACCATCACCGTCCAACAATATATAAAATGGTTGAGCATTAGCACCAAACTTACTACGCTGTAAATAACTCCACTTGTCACCTATAGTCTTAAGCTTACGATCGCGACCGTTTTCATTAATCATAATCGGATTGGAAAGTTTTGTTTTATCATCAACCATCAAAGTAATCAACACATAATCATTTTCCAAAATATGTTTCACTGTAGGATCTGTCCAAACAGCAGCTTCCATCTTTCGGCAATTCACACAGCCATAACCTGAAAAATCGATCATAACAGGTTTATTCATCTTCTTGGCATAAGCCATACCCGTCTCATAATCATCAAAAGCCGCATGTACTTCACTGTTATAAAGATTGAAATCCTGAGTGTACAAAGGAGGTGCAAATGCACTGATTGCTTTCAGCGGTGCGCCCCATAATCCTGGTACCATATACATAGCAAATGAGAAAGAGACTATTGCCATAAACAACCTTGGAACTGAAACATAAGGCAAGTCGCTATCGTTAGCGAACTTGATTTTTCCTATAAGATAACATCCCAGAAGGAAGAAAATCACTATCCAAAGAACAATAAACACCTCCCGATCCAATATATGCCAACCGTATGCCAAATCGGCTACCGAAAGGAACTTCAAAGCCAAAGCCAATTCTAAAAAGCCTAATACAACTTTCACAGAATTCAGCCATCCGCCAGATTTTGGCATGTTCTGCATAATGTTCGGGAAAATAGCAAATAAACTAAATGGGATAGATAAAGCCAATGCAAATCCCAACATTCCGATTGCTGGTCCGACTACAGAACCCATTGATGCAGCTTGAACAAGCAAAGTTCCAATAATTGGTCCCGTACAAGAAAATGATACAAGCACCAATGTGAATGCCATAAAGAAAATGCTCAATAATCCGGTAGTGGAATCGGCTTTCTTATCCATACTGTTCGTCCACGATGAAGGCAAAACCAATTCGAATGCTCCAAAGAACGAAACAGCAAACAAAACCAGCAACAAAAAGAATACAATATTGAATATGGCATTTGTAGATAAATCATTTAATGCACTTGCACCAAAAATACCTGTTATCAGCAAACCCATGGCCAAATAAATCACAATTATAGACAATCCGTAAGTTAGAGCATCACGAATCGCTTTTTTCCGATTTTTATTGCGTTTCAGAAAGAAACTGACGGTCATTGGTATCATTGGCCACACACATGGAGTAAGCAATGCTATTATACCTCCGACAAAACCAGCAAAAAAGATAAACAATAAGGATGTATCAGCAGCAGACACTGTAGCATCACCAAAAGATTTCAACTGATCTATCACAGGAGTCCACAACGATCGGTTATTAGTTAATTCATTCGGAATAGCTGCACGCGAAACTCCATTTATCATCTGCGTTGTATCCAAAGAAGAATCACCCATATCTGCAGTATTCACAACATTTTGAATGGTATCGGCATTCACAGCAACAGTTGTATCAACAGCTGCAGTTTCTGCTACTGTAGTCATTTTAATATTCTTCCTATTAAATGAAAAACTCACCTGATCCGGAGGCAGACAAGTTTCATCATTACATGCCATAAATTCAACTTCACCTTCTACTTTGAATTTTGTCGGATCAGTAACTTTTATCTTTTGTGTAAAAGAAACCGAACCTGTATACCAACGTAGATTCATGGCAAACGACGGATCATACACAACTGTCGGTTTAACTGAAGGCGTTGCTTTTCCATCTAGCTCTGCACCTTTCAATGTTTCAAAAGAAAAAGAGGTAGATACCGGACCTTTACTTGGCAAGTTCTGGTCATATAGATGCCAACCTTTCTCAGCAGTTGCTGTAAAAACTATTTCTTTTTCTGGCGTTCCCGAATCTTCTAATCTGATTTTCCATTTTACCGGGACTCTAATTTGAGCTTGCACAACAGCAGCTACTACAGTCAGCAAAAATATAGTAACAAATTTCTTCATATCTGATCTTTTATCTTACTAATGATGAAAACATATCAGGAATACGTGTTTCAAAACGCATTTCTTCACCTGTTATCGGATGAATAAAAAATAATCTTTTCGCATGAAGCATAAGTCTTCCTGTAGGATTTGTCTCTGCACCATACTTATAATCTCCCGCTATCGGATGTCCTATAGATTGCATTTGAACGCGAATCTGGTTTTTCCTTCCCGTCTCCAAATCGAGTTCAAGCAATGAATATCTTCCATTACTGTTGACAAGATGATAACGAGTAATAGCCTCTTTTCCATCTCCACTGGAAGTCACATAGACTTGCATTTGCTTATTTTCCATCAAATTTGAAACAAGCATATCTGAATCCTTTTCTGGTTTGCCTTCAACAACTGCCACATAGGTACGTTGCGTAATTGAATCATTCCATGTTGAACGCAAGCGATGTTGAACATTAACATCCTTTGCAAACATCATTAGTCCAGATGTATCACGATCCAACCGATGCAATATGAAAATTTTATTTCTCGGATCTTTTCTTTTTACATAATCACTCAAAATATGATATGCAGTACGTTCTTGAACTCGAGAATTAGATACTGAAAGCAAACCTTCCTTCTTATTTATAACAATAAGATAATCGTCTTCCCATACGATAGTTAACAATGGATTATTAAATTCTTCTGTTCCCCTACCATAATTAATGGACACTTCATCACCCACATGTAAAGGTTCATTGAATTGTGTTGTCGGCTTTCCATTAACGGCAATTTGCCCATGAGCAAGCATCGACTTAACAGAACTTTTACTTTGTTCGTTCAATAATTGAAATAAAAATGGAAGCAATAATCCTTCTTCTTTCACACTCACTTTACGCTCACGTGAAGATTTGGATCTATTTGTGTTTCTATCGTTCGTTCGTTTTACCATACTCATATAGTGATTTATTGAAACAAAAAGGTACTCTGAACCTAGAGAGTACCTTTTCATATCATATTAAAAATGATTTCACTTCTTTGCAGGAGCCTGCTGAGCAGGAGCTGGAGTAGAAGAAGCTGGAGCTGCCTGCGTATTTGCAGCAGCAGGAGCAGCTGATGGATTTGCTGATGATTGCTGAGCAGTTCCAAAATTCGGAGCAACCGTATTCGGATCTATAGCAACAGCGTTGTTAACCTGTTCTTTGATTTCTGATTGAGTAGATTGAGTAGCCTTTGGAATAAACGAGGTGATGATTACACTTAATACGACAAGTGTACCTGCTAATGTCCATGTTGCTTTTTCCAAAAAGTCGGTAGTCTTACGCACACCCATAATTTGATTGGAAGAAGAGAATCCCGAAGCTAATCCGCCTCCCTTAGAATTCTGCACCAACACAATCAAGATTAAAAGGATTGATGCGATCAGGATTAAGATAGAAATAAATGCATACATTGTTGTTCTATTTTTTATTGTTAATAATCAGTTTTTCCAAAAATCTAATTTGGTCTGCAAAGTAAATATTTTTTTCTGGATAATTCAAGCTTAAGCTTTTAATAATTTGCAAAGCTCTGTCATATCTCTTTTGTTTAACATAAATATGGGCTAAAGTTTCGGTAAAACACGAATCACTTAAAGATTTCGAAGCCTCTTCTTCTTTTTCATCAGCATTCGCTTCGATTGTTGGAGTATTATCGTCTTTATCCAAGTTCAATCTTAGAGCAGACGTTCTATTCCCATCACCTTCCAAAAAAGAATCAATTAAATCCTGATGCTGAAGCTTAGTAGGAGAAGCTTCCTCCTCTTTGTTATTTTCTTTTGTTAGAGACCAATAAATATAATCAGACGAAGCTGAAGGAGATATAAGTAAGGAAGCATCAGCAGAACTATCAACATTATCTTTATGTGCAGACAAATAGGCATCAATCAAAAAGAACGCGTCCCCGTCTGAATTCGAATGAGCATCACTAAGTGGAGACAAGCCATATCGCTCACCTTCTATCAGATAGAACAATTCCTTACGATCCGAAACATAAACCGACTGATTCTTTAATTCCGCACTAAAACGCATATCCTTCATCAGTGCCAGATTCTTCAAATAGAGCATTCTGGCAATAGAAAAATAAGGATACTCATCAACTATCTGCTTAAGACGAGGCAATGTCTCTTCATTGAGTCGACTCACATCGTCAATTAACTGATATATTGCATCCGCATTCATTGTATTACCAATCGGCTACCGTTGCATTAAATATTTGATCAACAATTTCCTGTATCATCTGTTTGGATAACGATTCCTGTACGTCCTGCAACATTTGAGTTGCATCAAAATCACGATTGGCCGAAAAACTCTGTTCAAAATCTTTGGTTGGATTTACTCTATTAGAGAAACGCACCCTTACCGTCATAGTCAGTTTTGTTTGCGACGCGTAAGCATTTTCCTTAACAGCCAATGGAGTCAAGTCATAACCCGTTATTTCACCTTCCAATTCCAAATCGCCATTGTTATTCACAGAATGCAATCGGGTTTGCCGTACATAAATATCTTTCAATTCTTCAGTAAACTTTTGTGCAAGAGGAGGATATACCAATGGAGCTTGATTAGGGAAATCCTTTATCGTGAACGTTTTAGTCTTCGTATAATCTATCGAAGCCCCATTAAGCTTATACGAAATAGTACACGAACAAGCCAAAAAGCCTATCATGCAGCAAACAAGTCCTATCTTTAGTTCTCTAATCATTCTAAATTATATTCTTTAATCTTTCTATATAACGTGCGTTCAGAAATTTTCAAATCAGCAGCAGCATTCTTTCTTCTCCCATTGTGTTTTTCCAAAGCCTTCTTAATCATATCTTTCTCAACTTCTTCCAAAGAAAGAGGCTCTTCTTCTACAATAGTTTCAGCTTCTTGAATAGGAGGCTGCACTGGTTGTACAGTAGCAGAAGGATGAATTGGAGTATATGTTGGCGTTGCTTCATCAGACACTACCGGAATCTTTCCTCCTATAATATCATGGACCAGTTTCTTCAAATCATTCACATCCTTCTTCATATCAAAAAGGACCTGATAGAGAATCTCTCTCTCATCATTAAAAACTTTCTGTCCACTATTCTGCTTAAGCAAGACCGGATATTTTTCAACAGCTATATTTGGTAGATATTGTCTGAGAATTGTTGCATTGATATCACGTGTTTCTTCTATAACTGAAATACGTTCTGTTATATTTTTCAATTCTCGAACATTACCAGGCCAGCCATATGATAAAAGCAATTGCCGGGATTCATCATCCAAATGTATAGAAGGCATTCTATATTTTTCTGCGCAATCACTTGCAAATTTTCTAAACAATAAGAGGATATCCTCGCCTCTATCGCGTAATGGAGGGACCTGTATAGGAACCGTATTCAGACGGTAAAATAAATCTTCTCGGAATTTTCCTTCAGAAACAGCCTGAGTCAAATTCACATTTGTGGCGCCAACAATTCTAACATTCGTCTTAAGTACCTTTGAAGAACCGACACGGATAAACTCTCCTGTTTCAAGCACTCTAAGAAGTCGAGCTTGTGTTGGAACAGGCAATTCGCCCACTTCATCCAGAAATATAGTACCACCATCAGCTACTTCAAAATAGCCTTTTCGATCAGACAAGGCACCTGTAAAAGACCCCTTTTCATGCCCAAACAATTCAGAATCAATTGTTCCTTCCGGAATTGCCCCACAGTTTACAGCTATATATTGACCATGTTTACGCGGACTATTCTGATGAATAATCTGGGGGAAGGTCTCTTTACCAACACCACTTTCACCGGTAATAAGAACAGATAAATCAGTAGGAGCAACTTGCAGCGCTATATCTATAGCCCTATTCAAAGCCGGATTATTACCAATAATTCCGAACCGTTGCTTTATCTGCTGTACATCTATCTTCGCCATCATAACCACTTCTTTTAATCTGCTATTATTTCAGTTTAATTGTCAAAGTTACAAAATCATCTTTAAATGACGCCTTCTTTAAAACACTAAATTTTTAGCATTATACGTTTGCTTGTATAGGAATTCAGCAAAACTTAAATCATCTCCCAAATTCTTTATTTTTTCAACGGAAACAGGATTTCCGATATACACATCGACAGTCCGCCCTTGCTTATTAAAAGCTTCTGTAGGAATACGCAATGTACGTATACGCCAATCTATCCTACCCAACCAATAGAAGAATTTTGAATTCTTAAAATCAAAATAGACCGGATAAACAGGTACGCCTGCCTTTCTTATCAATCTGATAACACTATGAGTCCATGGCATGTCCTGAATCTTCTTAGTCTCTTTATTATACATTGAAATGCCTCCTGCTGGGAAAAAGCCCATCGGATGTCCTTCTAACAAATTTTGAAAAGATAATCTAACACCATTGACATTCTTCATATTTGCACCTTTATTATTCGAATCAGGTGTCACTGATATAAAATTATCTTCCATTGCCCCTATCTGAGTCAGTATACCATTCACCATGACTTTAAAATCAGGACGTCTGGATGCAAAGATATCTATTAAAATGATTCCGTCAAGCGAACCTATGGGATGGTTGGAAACAGTTGCAAAAGCTCCACTAGGTAAATGATTCAAAATTTCTTCATTATGCACCTTATACCTAAGATTGATCAATGGATCCTGGAGTAAAGCCGAAGTAAAAGCCGAACCTCGTAACTCACAATGACGAGCATGGACCTCATTTACTTTATCAACATTAAGCCATTTCAATAATCTATTACCAATAAAGCAGCCTAAATTGGATCGAAAAAACGAATACTTTTCCTTTAAATCATTAATATCAAGTACACTTTTCTTCATGTCATTTACAAAATGAAGTACAGATATGTTCATGTCTTCTCATAGAGATAAACAGAACAATATTGAGGACAACTATCTCATATAAGAAATAGACCCAAACTTCCCCTATCAAAACAACAATAAACATTACAATTGTTCGTCCATTAAATGTAAGCAAATCAATCAAACGCATCAATCGCTTACTTTGTCTACGAAAATCAAGACGAATATCGTTAGGAATATCATCCCCATATTTTTTATGCAGACAAATCAACATCCGTTGTAAAGCCGGAGTAGCCTTTACCTGTAACAGAGTATAACCACGATATAAAAAATAGAAAAACTTGTTGATGCCATACTTCAGCTCCTTATGACAAGCACGAACTTGTTCCAAGGACTGAAACTCCGCTCCCTTATCTTTACTGATAAAATAAAGATGCAGCGTTTTATAATAATCCGTAATATTAGCTTGAAAAAGATGTGACAAGCCAGAAATCACTGCCAATGCGAAGAACCAATATGTTCCATAGTCATGTGACAGACGCAATGCGAATGCAACATATATGGAAGCAAACCAAATATCACCCGCAAAGCCATCCAATATTCTTCCTATTGCTGATTTAATTCCCGTTAACCGAGCTAACTGCCCATCTACACAATCCAATATATTTGCAAAGATGAGTAAAAAAATACCACATATATTATAACTCAAATCATCATGATAGAAAAACCATCCTACAGCAGCCCCGACAAATATAGAAACCACTGTTATCATGTTTGGCGTAATGCCGGTACCTTTCAACATACGAGCAATCACGAAACCAATGGGACGATAAAAAACCCGGTCAATCTTGTTTTCCGTTTCCAATGATTTCAATGAAGCTTCATATTCCTTATCCAAATCACTCATTATATTCTATTTATATGAATAACCGCCATCAACAACGATTATATCACCATTAAAATAACTGTTTTCTATTAACATCTTGTATACCTCAGCAATTTCTTGTGGTTTACAAAACCTACCGAGCGATAATTTATTTTCTATATTATGCCTGATTTCCGCAGGTTTAGCTTTCTGCCATTCAGTATCCACAAAGCCTGGTGCCACACCATTCACCCTAAGATGATACGGTGAAAGAAATTTAACCAAATTTTTTACCAAAGCATGCACAGCACTTTTAGTTACACCATAGGCAAGCGAAACAGAATGAGGTTCTATTCCCATCAACGAACCGGTAAAGACTACACATCCTCCCTCGTTTATCTGCCCAATAATGCGCTGTAGTAAAAATACAGGGAAATGTACATTTGCAAAAAACACTTGATTCCATTCTTCGAAAGTTAGATCTTCAAACGATTTTCTACATGTCATACCTGCATTCAATATCAATGCATCCAAACCTATTCCATTACTTATAAGATACTGTGAGATCAAATCTATGGATTCACTTTTTGAAACATCAGCTTGCAATGCTTCAACTTTTATACCGGAATTATGCAAATCCCGACATACAACAGTAGCCGTTTCTGAATCCGAAGCATAAGTCAAGATCAAATGATAGCCCGAATTTCCTAAACAAAGAGCTACAGCCTTTCCTATTCCTTTCGTTCCTCCGGTTATGAGTGCGTATTTTTCCATCACGTACGATTACTTTTCTCCAAAGCCAACAACAGTTTCTGGCTTCGCTTGTCGTTGGGATTTCAAATTTGCTTCGTAGGAATCATGAATAGTTTTTTTCAAACTAGAAGAAGAAATACCTGTTCCATAAGGAAAATAAAAAACCTGTACACCTAACTCTTCCAAATAATCATATTTTCCATACCAGTCATCACCAACGACAAAAGCATCAATATGCAGTTTCTTAACAATTTCTGTATGATCCAGCGTATGCTGAGGAATCACTATATCAGGGGTTTTAAGAGCTTCAATAATCTGCAGCCGTTCTGTAAACGGAATAATAGGTTTCGCCTTATATGACGATACCAATTCATCCGTGCTGACACCAACTATCAAGATATCAGCCAAACTACGGGCATAATTAATCATCCTCAAATGATTGTAATGGAACATGTCAAAAGTTCCTGATGTATAAACAATTGTTTTGTCCTTAAACATATCTTTCACATTCTTTGGAATTGCAAACTTACATAAACTTTTTGTATATGAAAAAGATTACTTAAGAAAACAATTATAATGTATCGGCATCATCATCTTTAGTCAAATCTAATTTCTCATTATCACCGCCTTTATCAAAATATTGTCGGCGTAACGGGTTTGCTATTGCTTCTTTATAACGAATACGGTTACGGAATATGTCCAAAGCCGTATACACTGCTTGACGGAAAGATTCTTCTGAAGCCAGATTTTTACCTGCAATATCATATGCAGTACCATGCGCCGGCGAGGTTCTAACAATTGGCAACCCGGCTGTATAATTCACGCCATCATCCATAGCTAAAGCCTTAAATGGAGCCAGTCCTTGATCATGATACATAGCCAGAACACCATCAAACTTCTCATCCATCTTTGAGCCAAAGAAACCATCTGCGGCAAACGGTCCAAAAGACATGACACCTTGCTTCTCTACTTCTTGCATCGCCGGAATAATTATATCTTTCTCCTCTTTTCCCAATAGGCCATCATCGCCAGCATGTGGATTTAAAGAAAGGACAGCAATCCGAGGACGAATAATAGCAAAATCCTGTTTCAACGACTGATTGAAAATAAGCAGTTTTGAAACGATATTATCGACGGTTATCTTAGGTGCAACTTGGGATAGAGGAAGATGTCCGGTAACTAATGCCACACGCAATTCGTCTTTCATCAAAATCATTAGAGCCTTATGAGTAGCATTACCGAAACACTCTTCCAAATATTCGGTATGTCCAGGAAAATGGAAAGTTGCATTTTGAATATTATGCTTATTAATAGGAGCTGTTACCAATACATCCACAGCACCACGTTTAAGATCGGCTACAGCAGCCTCCAACGATGCATACGATGCTTCCCCTGCTACTTCTGTTGACTGTGACAATTCTACTTTCGTATCATCACTAATACAATTAATAATATTCACCCTTTCCGGAACAGCATCTTCGGCGTGAGCAATTGTATTTAAGTTTACAGGTGGCAAATCAAGAACTTTCCGATGGTATGCTGCAATTTTTGACGATCCATATATGATCGGTGTACAAAGTTCTTCCATCCGAACGTCACCGAATGTCTTCAAAATGACCTCATATCCGATACCATTGATATCTCCTTGAGTAATTCCTACTTTTATTAATCGTTCTTCCATTTTTATTCTTTATTATTTTTTTTCACCTTGCTTTTTCACCGGTTGTTCTACGAACTCTCCCGGCAACTGAAGTGTGTATAATGCAGCTTCAATACGGCGAATATAATTGCGTTTATTGGTTTCAGGCGCAAATACAAATCCCTCCACAACAACGACACGATTATTCTTTTCATCCAGACGAGCATGACTGACAAACGGACCACCCATCATATCTCCCTGCATCTCCCAAAGGCCACGAAGCTCGCCGCAATATTTACCATTACTTAATGTCAATGGCGTATATGTGATACCGATCTTTTGCGTCTTCATATACGAATTAGGAAATACACCCAAAATATTTTCTTTCATAACCGAATCACGTTTGGCTATCAAATAATCAGCCGTAAAGGTATTCTTATCTTTATAAGGGAATGTATAGACAACTAAATCCGTACGACCCATCTTGGCATCATTGGAAGCCCAAAAGAAATTAGTCGTATCCCGATATGAATTCATGTCAGCCGGAACTTTGATTTGTATATCAAAAGCTTTCTTCACATGCTTCATCACCAATGAACTATATTCTGAATTGAGAATATTTATCATTCGATCTGTTTCAATCTGATTAAAATAATCTATGATTGAAGTAGGATGGGATTTTATATGTTCAACAATAGATTCCGTCGATGGAGCATTTAGCCTCATGACAACTTGATTTTTAGCATAAAGATCGCGCTCTGCCCTTATTGATACTTTCGTGTACATAGAACTGTCAATCTTTACAATCAAGATATTACGTACGTATGTAAGCAAATTATTAAATTGATCAGGCGTACAGTATGTAATTTTAAAAGAAGCCTCCGACTGAGGTAATCCCGGAACATCAGAATTCAATTGAGCTTTAATAGCCTCTCCTGCTGGAGAAGTCCATGCAGCTTTATCCATAACGACCACAATTTCATATACCATTCCCGTGGCCTTGTGTGTTACCGGACCCGAACCACAACTTCCCATCATTAGAAGTAGAAGTGATAATAAACCAAATAATAATGAACGTGTTTTCATATTCACAAATACATATTTATTTCATCAGACAAATATAGGCTTTTTCTTTCAATGTATAGCGGCATTTATCCCTTTTGTTGCTGTTTTGCCGTAGAAAGCATGCCACAAGCTGCAAATATATCTTCTCCTCGCGATAATCGGATCGTACATATAACACCGGCATTATTCAAAGTATCTCTAAATACCTCCATCTTCTGCAAATCCGAACTCTGAAGAGGAACATTAGGTATTGCATGAAAACGAATCAAATTCACACGGCAAGGAAATCCTTTCAGTAGTTTTATCAAAGCGCGGGCATGTCTTATATCATCATTCAAATCTTTAAAAACAATATACTCAAATGAAACACGACGTTGATGAGCAAAATCATACTGTTTTACCTTTTCTATTACTTCGCTGATAGGAAAAGCTTTTTCAACAGGCATCAACGACAAACGCTCATCCGAAAACGGTGAATGCAAACTGATAGCCAAATGGCATTCGCTCTCATCGAGGAAACGTTGCAGGCCTTTAGTGACACCTATTGTTGAAACAGTTATTCGCTTCGGACTCCAGGCATAACCATAAGATGAGGTCAAGATCTCAAGGACCTTAAATAATTCATCAACATTATCCAACGGTTCTCCCATTCCCATAAACACGACATTCGATAAAGAATCATATTCAGGTAATGACTGTATCTGATTTAATATCTCATTAGCTGAAAGATTCTGAACGAATCCCATTTTGCCAGTCATACAAAACAGACAATTCATTTTACAACCCACTTGTGAAGAGACGCACAAGGTAGCTCTTTCGTCGGTAGGGATATAAACCGACTCTACATAATGATTCTCACCAGCAGGAAAAAGATACTTTATTGTTCCGTCAACAGATTTCATGTTATCAACAGGCGGAACAGCTCCTACCTCATACTGTTCCTCAAGCAGAATTCTCTTAGCAGCAGAGATATTGGTCATTGCCGTAATAGTAGTCACTCGCTTTTTATATAACCAGTCTGCGATTTGCTTTGCAGCATACGACGGCAATCCGACTTCTTCTGCAACAGTTTTCAGCTCATTGAGCGTCATTCCCAATAATCGTTTCTTCCCTTCCATATTACTTCTTCTTAATTTCAGCATACAAAAATACAAAAAGCCACCGAACAAATTGTCCGGTGGCTCTAAATATATATCATTCAAAAATTCAAACCCAAATTAATAGAAGCGAATTCGGTTATCCACAACCTTTGCCTTATCTATCAATGACTGAACAGCTTGATATCCTACACGATACATGTTAGATGAATCCAAAGCTTTCAATTCAGCAGCTTCATCAAAACCATTCAAGTCCTTATTCTGATCAACAATACGGAATACATATACGCCATTGTTACCAGCAACAGGAGCACTTACCTGATCAGGTTTAAGCAATGAAACCATTGCATTCAATTTCGGTTCTACACCAATACCAGCAATACGTGGAGTAGCAAAGCTTACGAACTTAACAGAATCGATGTTTGCCTTCATTGCCTGAGCATAGGATTCCAATGAAGTAAGTTTCTTTTCTTCCAAGCTCTTTACGATCATCTCACCCTTCTTTTGAGCTACCAGCTCAGCCTTCAGCATTGGAGTTACAGAAGCTAAAGAACGATAACCATCCAACAATTTTCCTTCAATTGCTGCAATCACAAACTTGTCATTGCACTCGAAGATTTCTGAAAGTTTACCTTTATCATTTTGGAAAGCCCAACGAATAACCTGACGTGAGTTCTTAATGTTTCCAATAGTTTCATCCGTCTTATTGATAGTTACATTTGAGAATGCGCTATATCCTGCCTTCTTTGCTGCAGCTTCCAAATTCTTCGGATCACTGTTCTTTGTTACAAACTGATTCAACTTGTTATATATGATACCATAAGTTTTAGAGCTAGCAGATACAGCCATATCAACATCAGCAATCTTATACTTGTTTACATTGGCCGTCTTATCAGTAACCTTTACAATGTGTGTACCATACATTGATTTAACGATAGAATAATCATTAACAGGAGTTGAAAATATTGTCTTTTTAAAATCATCATTCAACGCTCTCAAAGCAGTAGCTTCAGTAAACCAACCCAGTTCACCGCCTTTTTCAGCAGCCTGGTCTGAAGAAAATTGTTTTGCCAAAGCAGCAAAATCACCACCATTCTTCAATACATTGATAATACTATCAGCTCTTGATTTCAAAGTAGCATCATCAGCGCCTGTAAGCATAATATGACTTACTTTTACTGAATCTGGAGCCACTGTTTTATCAACTAGTTTAAAGAGTCTGTATTTGTCATTTTCATAAGACGGACCGAAGATATCGCCTACATTGGCTGTTTTAACGAATTGCTTCATCTGATCGTCTAATGCATTTTCTGTAAAGAAGGCATCCACATACTGAACCTCTGAATTCTCATTAACAACATCAGCAATCTTATCTGTAGCGGTTGATAAATCCTTCTTTACTGATTCGATTGTAGCAGTAGCCTTGTCATAATCTTCTTTGCTCGGACGAATATCGACAGCTACATATTTAATAACTCGACCTTCTTTCTGCTTAAACATTTCCTTGCGCTGATTGTACAACTTTTCAATCTCGCTTTTGCTCACTGTAACAGTAGAATCAGAGATTGTTGAATACGGCTGCATAGCATAAACGATGTTCGAACTAACAGCAGAACCCAAGAATGCATCTTTTGCATCCAACTTATTTGCTGAAACAGCTTTTCCAAGTAAAGTTACATATTTTTCTTCCAAGCGCTGACGTTTGATATTCTTTTCCCAAAACATCCAGAACGAGCGTGCTTTTTGGATTTCACTTTGTTGTTCTGCAGACATACTTGCTGTATTGCTGTCGTTTTCAATTACTTTCAAGAAGCGTAACAAAGCAGCTTTATCGAACGTTCCTGTCTGCGGGTTAGCAAACATCTGCATCTGCTGAATAACCGGAGAAATGTTCTCACCCTGAACCATGTCAAACAACTCTTCCGGAGTTATCTGTAATCCTAACTTTGCCGTTGCTTTTTCGAGTACAGCATCTTGTACCAATCCATCAAATACCGACTGACGAATTTGTGTTTGATACTCTTCAGGGATGTTATTTGTTCCTGATTGCGATTTGTAAACATCGGTCATCTCGTCCACGAGATCCTGATATTCATGAATCTTTACAACTTTACCATCAATCTCAGCGACTTTTTCCTGAGACTGTCTGAAATAAGTAGAACCGGAGTTAAAAAAGTCCCCCAAAATGAAAGCGAGTAATGCAAAACCTACAATGAATACAAGCAACCCCGCTTTACTTCTGATTTTTTCCAGCGTAGCCATTTACTTTATCTTTTTTTTTTATATTATTATTCATTCTTTAAGGGCACGAAGATACGAAAAAAAGGAATTAAAACACCGTTTCTCTACTTTTTTTTATTATTTTGCTATTTTCATTCGAACTAATTCAATCTTCGTTGCCGTTACTTTTATGATTTTAAATGTATATTTATCTATAACTACCGACTCGTTGAGCTTTGGAAAATCCTGATAATGAAACAGAATAAACCCTGCGATAGTCACATAATCATCCGATTCAGGGAGGTCTAGTTCGAACTTCTCGTTTAATGCATCAATTTCCACACGGCCAGACAACAAATACTCATCTTCGCCCACTTTCTTTGCAATAACCGTTTTTACATCATGTTCATCTTCTATCTCTCCGAATATTTCTTCCACAAGATCCTCTAAAGTAACAATACCCGAAGTACCACCAAACTCATCAACCACAACAGCCAAACTACGCTTCTCCTGCATCAGCAGTTTCATCAGTTTATTAGCAGCCATGGTTTCGGGAACGATAGAAACAGTACAAATACTTTGAGTCCAATCCGTCGGATTCTTAAACATCTCTGACGAGTGAATATACCCAATAATATCATCGATATTTTCATTATAGACTACAATCTTTGAAAGTCCAGTCTCTACAAATCTCGCACGAAGTTCTTCCATTGTAGCAGTTTTGTCGCATGCTACAATCTCCGTACGCGGAACAATGCAATCACGCAAACGGACATCTGAAAATTCGAGTGCATTCTGAAATATTTTTACTTCCGTATCCATGTCCGAATTTTGCGGTGCATTCTCAATGCTTTTTTGAATAAAGTAATCCAGATCAATTTTACCCAAAGGATGCTGGTTATAAACTGTAACATTCTTCACTCCTACCATCTTCAAAATCATATAAGAGGATAAGGAGCAGAATTTGGATATCGGATACAATACTATATATATAATGTATAGAGGAACTGAAAAAAGCCTGAGTGAAAAGTTCGGATTAAGCTTAAAGATTGTCTTTGGAATAAATTCTCCCGCAAACAAAATCAAGATTGTAGATATGACCGATTGTAAAAAAACAATCATTGCTTCATTGCTGACCCACATGGCAATAAACGGTTCAAGCAAAATAGCCATTTGCAGACCGTAAATAACCAAGGCGATATTGTTGCCGACCAACATCGTTGAAATAAACTGACTCGGGTTGCAATAGAACACATCCAGAATTCGAGAAGTCAGTTTTTTTTCTTCTTTATCTACTTCAAATCGAAGTTTGTTTGAAGATACAAAAGCGATCTCCATCCCCGAAAAGAATGCAGAGAAGAACAACGATATAAGTATGTAAACAAGCAAATTCACAATATTCAGTCTTAATTAAAACGCCTCGTCCCTATCAGAACGGAATCAGGGATACTGCTTTCTTTGGCAGAATCAGAAGGCGATGTACTTACAGGAAACTCACCCGTAGAATTGAATATCCGATAATCGGTCATTTCTTGGTTTGATTCAAAACCTATTCCGGTAATAATCTTATCAGCTTCCTGAATCTTCATGAACTTATCGGAATAGAGCTTGGCTTCTCTTTGATCCCAATAAAGGAGAGAAGTTTCAAACTTACTACCTTGTAGACTAACAATCTTTACATTTCCCACCAATTTCCACAAGTGTTTTCTTGAATAATTGTACGCTGTATCAGCTTTAATAAATCCTTCGGTATGGAAGAGAGTATCATACTTTTCGACATAAAGGCCTTTTGGGAAGAACCAATAAGGTTCTTTTGCCTTATCAAAAATCAGCCATAGTTTCGATACCAGTCGATATCGTGTAATTCCCGAATCTGAAATCAGCATGGACACATTTTCTGTTCTTACCGTAAAACTCTTTTCCGGATCGAACTTAAGTTTTACAATCTCTCTCTTTTCCTTGCTGCAAGAAGCACAAAACGAAAGAAGCATAATAACTACCGTAAAGATAGTTATTATGCCCTTTTTATTTGTTTTAACCAGAAAACGGTTCACTGCCATTATTATCTTACGATAACAGTCTCACCTATCCAGCCACCAATTCTAAATGCTTTACCTTTATCCAAATCCGGATGCATAAAGATTTCTTCTGTTGAAGGCAAGTGAGCACGATATGTACCAATCAGCTTGTTTGCTTCAGCTGCACAACTTGGATCAACAGATTTTGCCTTTTCGAATTTATCGATTGCAGCATAATAAACAGCCTTTGCCAATACAGCATCGTCCGGATAAATAGATCTAGCAGACTTTGCATACAAGTTACCGATTAAGATATAAGGGTCACCATAAGAGCCATTAGCATCGATAGCCTTCATACAATACTGTCTTGCTTTAGAATTATTTCCCTGTTCATAAGAAAGGACTGCGATCAAATAATAATCTTCAGCTTTTTCCTTATTTTCTGTTTCCATTTTTGCAGCTTCTTCAAAATACTGCATTGCCTTGTCATACTCTTTAGCCTTTACAGCCTGTTTTGCAATACCCAAGGCAGCATCTGCACTAGGTTCAAGTTTGTAAGCGTAAGCGCCGGCAGCATAGAATGCATCTATTTCCTGGCAACGAACACGTCTCAACAAAGAGATGATTTCTTTCAACTTCGGCAGATCGTTCTTTACTTCTTCAACTTTTGAAGAATACATCTTCTGTAAGGTTTCGCAATCAGCTGCACCACTGTTTGCAAATGTAACATCCAACGTTGACTTATAAGCGGCTAATGCTGTTTTCAGTTTTTCATTGCTTGCTGCATCCTTCAATTGTTTATCGAAGATTGCTGAGCATTTCAGATAATCCTGAATGTACTGAGGTTTGAGGTTAGGATCCTTCTGCATCATTTTTAAAGAAGCAAAAGCAAACATACTGACCGTACCTGATTCAGTATCATCACCGAATTCATCTATAGCAGCTTTTGACCAGTTATAAATTGTCTTATTGTCGGCAGCATCACCCATATACTGAACGTAATCTCCCAGTTTATGAGCAACAATCCAATTTTTGCCATAACGCTGGTCATCACCAAAGTATTTGATACGCTTGTCGTACATCGACATCAAATCATTAACAAGAGCACTTTTCTTAGCAGCATCTTTTGCATTAGATATCTGCCAACCATAAATCTTGGCACCATACAGATAAATATCCTTATGTGCACCCGGACATTCATCGTAAGCTTTCTTCCAAAACTCATAAGCGTCCTTGAAATTACCAGACTTAGCATACGGAACGAACAAACTGATGTTTGTTACACAACGTACACTATCCTCACCATGACCAAATGGCGTTCCGGAATCTACACCTTTCTGTGCATATCCTCCGAATGACATCATCGCGCATCCGATAGCCAATACTAAAACTTTGACTTTCATATCTATTTTTCAATTATATAAAGTTAACTACTTTAATTGTCAAAATGTTCTTGCAAAAACGATGTTTTTACTACTCTACTTTTCTCTTGAAGAACCAAAGTTCATTAAACGTATAATTCAACGTGAAACGAAAATACTGTTCATCAATCATATTTGTCTTCACTTCCGGATTTTTCTTTACATACTCTAAAGAGATGTTAAGAAAAGAACGGTTATCAACCAGCGGCAAACCGAAACCTAAGCTTGCACCAATTTCATGATAACTGTCTCCGTCAGGATTAGCCGTCGTCTGATTCATACGCAAATATGAGTTATTGTAATGAACACCAGCACGATACTTCATCTTACTGAAAAAGGCTTTACTCTGATAATTGGGAATATATTCGCAACCACCCCCAATTCTATATTCATTATTAAAACGATTTTCGTCGCCAAAGTACGGCATTTTTTTCCAATTTTCATAGGAAAAATCAACTGCTAACGTTAATTTATTTTGTTTTACATAAGAAACACCTATTCCATACTTGTTCGGTAAAGAAAAATCCTTGTTCGTAATCGTATCTGAACTAAGCGTTTCTCCCGTTGATGAAGAGACATAAGCTATTGTTGAATTATACGACTTCGCATGTAAATTCTTTTTAGGCGAAAAGATTGCACCAAAGGTCAATCGCTCAGTTTTACTGATCGGGTGCGTATATTGTAAACCGAAATCGAACCTCAAATCACGGACCCTCAATTCCTCACTTCTCGAAGTATTATAAGCTCCCGTTGATTCACCGCTCATCGTTATCACCTGGCTGTGCGTTATATTTCCGAATAGAAATCCGATATTAGCACCGACAGATAAACGTTTCTTCCAAATATCATACGAAGCGCCGCCATAAAAATTGGTAAGTCCACCCGTTCCATTATATGACTCTGTATAGGTAACATCGCTGCTGGAGCGAACAGCCCCAAATTTGTAGCCAACAAACGAATACGGAAGCAGACCTGCACTCACTGCCAAGCGGCGTGAGATAGGGAACTGTAATGCCATATATTCCACATTTCCATTCTTATCATGTTGACGCGTATTGCCATCGTCGAACCATGAAAGCTGAGCAGCAACACCGAAGTCGAAGATAAAAGTCAACGAATCCATGCTGCTATAGGAAGCGGGGTTCAATGGATTTATCTGCAATGGTGAACGTAAACCAATACCTACACCTCCCATCGCTCTACCGGCTCCAAAAGAGCGGTCGCCCAAATCGCCATAACCATAGCGCGTATACGGCGAGTTGGTATTATTCTGTGCCATAACTGCCACACTAATAAAAGCAAGAACGCCTGTTATCAATAGCTTATTAATTCTCAACATTATACTCTAAGATCCTATTTAATCCTGTCAACACTAAATTAATGTCTGCAAAGATGGGGTTTTTTAGTCGTCCTACAAAATAAAACGAATTCCCTCCAGTTAAAAAAACAAAAAGGTTAGGATATTTTAGCCGAAGACTATCCATATATCCATCCATCTCGTAAACTATGCCATTTACTACGCCTGCCCGAATAGCCGTTTCGGTTGATATCCCCACCGAGGGAACTTCTTCTTCTTCGGTTATCAAAGGCAATTTCTGCGTAAATTGATGCAATGCCTTAAAACGCATATTCATTCCGGGAGAAATATTTCCTCCGAGATAGCTGCCTGAAGCCTCGATCAACTCATACGTGATAGCTGTTCCTGCATCAATTACCAGAACATCTCTATCAGGTTTGAGGAAATTGGCTCCAACAGCCGCTGCCACTCTGTCCTGTCCCAACGTTGCCTTCGTTTCATATTGAACTTTGATGGGCAGTGCCACCTCTTCATTCAAAAAAACAAAACGATGCAAATGTTCATCCAGAAAAGAAATCAAACGCTCGTCTTTCTTAACCACTGTCGAGAAGATACCATTTACCAACGGATACTGTTCAAAAAGAGCGGCTGCCGCTTTATCATCAAAATCGCTATATATAGCAGAGGTTAGCATCTGCCCTTTATCGTATACAGCCACTTTAACTAATGTGTTCCCTTGTTCAATGATAAGATTCACGTTATCTGAAATTTTCCGCAAAGGAAAGCAAAATTGCTGAATAATCACCTATATCAATGCCATAAAGTTCAAAATTCAAGTTGACAGGTATCCTTAACAACGATTTTTAGTGGACTATCAATTTCTGACTCCACTTGTTTTTACCTGATTGAGCCCATACAATATAAATACCCGACTCTTCCACCGAAAAGCGGAAATTACCTGAACCTCTTCTCTTCAAATCTGTTTTACCATCCATACTAACCACCCTGTAAATACAATCGGAATCAGACGACACACATATCTGATGACCTATAACACATACATCCGGTTCATTCCAAATCGATGTCTGCATCTTTTTATCAAACAGCAGTCGATAAACATAAACAGACGTATTTTTCTTATTGCCAATCACTTTTATCTCATTTGTTCCAGCTGGCAAATATATAGAGCCTAATTTTTCTACTTTGAAACTATCCACTTTTCCTGTGGAAGAGAAAGGATACTCATAAATATCTCCATTGATTGAGACTTGAAGCATTCCCGACTGCTCACTACCTATTTCGGCATACAAATCATAGTTTCTCTCTTTTTCTGTCTGAACCGACCATTCCATATCCTTCAAAGGGACACAGCATGCGCCATGACAATTTCCCCAAGGGGCAACCCACATAAAATTACTCGTACAAGAACTGTAGACGGATAATGCATTTTCATCTTTAGCCTCATCAAAATACTTTTTTCCATCCATATATATATTACTGAAAGCGACTTTGACAACAGCATTATCAACTGATGAGTCCGGATAAAAGACAAATTCATGACCTTTCTTTTCAAAAGGGACTGCCATTCCATTCAAGGTCGCCGACTCAATATCACCATATACACCAGTCAATATCAGAGGTTCTGTTTTCAACAGATAATGAAGATATAAAGTATTACCCCGACGTGTCACACGACCAAAATCCTGCCCATATCTCATACCGTTACTCTGTGTACCATAAATACTTTCACCATTCAACTGCGTATAAACCTGTAAATGATGCATAATATTATAGACTTGCTGATCAAACGTTCCATCTTCCTTGGGCGGAACATTCAACAAAATATTTCCGCCTTTACTATTGGCACTTAATATATCATCCAACACAAACGGCCAGTCTTTATAAGCAATATAAGACGAATAACCCCATGACCAGGAAACAGAAGTACACAATTCAAACGGCCGTTGGAAAAACTTGTCGATAGAATTTTCCTGAGTTGCAAAATCACCTTCATTGAATGACAGACGGTCATTGAATATGATACGAGAAGAATAATTAGGATGGTTTTTTATTGCCTGTAAAAAAGACTCAGAGAATGCCTTCATTTTCGGAGAAAGAACATCGGGAGAGTCCCACCATATCATATCAATCTGTTTTCCATATCTATCCATTATCTCATTTAATATTCGGATAGTCTTCTTTGAATACCGCTCCATTTCCGAAGGCGTGTACGATTGATATGAGATTTCAGGAATCGGTCCGAAGCCTCCCTCTTCCATCCAATCGCGGTTCTGCGAAAAATAAAGTCCCATTTTCAGTCCAGCTGATTTGGCAGCCGTCACCAGTTCGCCCGTAAGATCGCGGCCATGAGCAGCCGAATTCGTTGTACACCAATCAGATATATTAGACGGATACATCAAGAAGCCATCATGATGCTTTACAGTAAATACAATATATTTCATTCCGGCATCTTTAGCCATCTTGACTATAGAGTCGGCATTGAATAATGAAGCCGTAAACTGTTGGGCATATTTCCGATAATTCTCTCGAGGAATTCCTGCAACATAAAGTATTCATTCTGCTCCCCATGTAGAAATAAATGGTTGATCTGCCGTATATGCAGGATGATTCAAACTGACTCCTTCGTAATAACCATTCAAAGCAGAATAAACGCCATAATGGATAAACATGCCCAGCCTTCCTTCTTCAAACCAGCGCGTATTCCCTTTTTGGGCAAAAACGACAGTTGGTATTATTATTAAGAGTACATAAAGACAAAAACGTTTCATGATAAAAGACAATCCATGATAATATTAAGTTTCATGCAAAGTTATACATTATTTATATAATACGAAGTAATCGCGAAAAAACATAGAAAAATGATATTTTGACGGTGCAACATAATGAGGCAAATGATACCCAAACACCAACTATTTAATTTTCGCAAATAGCTAAATACAAAGACGATAAAAAACGCGAATTTTTATTCGAATCAAAGTTCCAACGCATTCGAATGAAAGTATCATTTCATTCGAATGAAATGGTTTTCGCATCCGAATGAATTTGGAAAAACATTCGAATGAATTTCAAAATACATTCGGATGTAATTTTTGACAGACTCAGAGAAAAAATTCAAAACTTATATATTTGACATGCTATTTTAAAGCATCGGCAACGGCTTCCAGATAATTGTGCAGTTTTGTACATTTGGTCAAACGCTTGAAGCTCTTCTTATCTATTTGAGGAGACAAATACGCCCAATAACATTGCATTTTAGTGAGAAGCTGCACTTCTCCCTGACATACAGAAGATTCGTAGGCATAAATAATGTCGTGCACACGACGAATTCCATCCCGCAACTGCTGTTCGCTCCAAGTTTCTCCTCTTTGATATTCAACAGCCATCGAAGGACGCGCCAACAGTCCGCGGCCTACCATGACACCGGCAACCGAAGGGAAACGCTCCGTTACCTTTGCGATATCTTCTACACTATGGATATCACCATTATAAATCAATGGATGTTGACACTTTCCTGCAAATCGGGAAAAGGCTTCCCAATCAGCTTCGCCCCGATATTGCTGCACGCCTACACGCGGATGTAAGGTGATTTGCTGCAAAGGCGCCTCATTAAGAGCTTCAACCAACGCCATTCCTTCGTCAGCAGAAGTCATGCCGACGCGCATCTTGATGGAAAAACGGACATCCGGATAATCGGATAAAGCCTTCAATATCCGCAAAGCTTCATCCGGTGCAGCTAAAAGACCGACACCCTTATGTCGTTTGGTAAGAAGAGGAAACGGACAACCCCAATTTAAATCTACTTCATGATAGCCCAGTTTTCCAACAACAAGCATCAGCGACTTCAGTTCCTCCACATTGCCTGCCAGGAGTTGCGGAACAAAATGCGCTTTTTCCAAAACATTGCGATTCGGATCAATATCACGCAAATCACGATTACGAACGCCATCTTTTTCCCAACGAACGAAAGGCGAATAGTAAACATCGACACCGCCGAACACACGTGCATGCGCCTCACGATATATGGCAGTAGTGAATCCTTGCAAAGGAGCAAAACAAATCGGGTATATCATTTATCCAGTATTATTTACATGCTTTAAGCACACAAAGATAGGCAAAAGTAAAATTCATTCCGAAAAACCTATGAATCTCTTCTCTTTTTTATACCTTTGCAGCCAATATTTACATCACACGCATTCTACGCAAGAGCAATCGTGCGGAAGAGAAAAAAAAATGTACTAAGAAAAAGGTTTAAAAGATGATGAGAAAAGGGTTGCTCCTGTTTCTGCTTTCTATTTTATTGATACCGCTTCATGCGCAATATGGTAGTCTGACTAACAAATCACAAGTCAGCCTCCTCACTGTTGCCTCATCTGAAGATGAAGTCTATACCATCTACGGACATTCAGCTATACGCATCAAAGACCCGCTCCAAAAACTCGATATCATTTTCAACTATGGCATATTCGACTTTTCAAAACCTCATTTTGTCTATCATTTTACAAAAGGTGAAACCGATTATCAACTAGGCATCAATGGGTTCAGCGATTTTATTGTCGAATATGAGATGCGTGGCAGCGAAGTAACCGAACAGGTACTGAATCTCGACTCCATACAAAAGGACAATCTTTGGAAGGCATTGATGATAAACGCACTACCGGAAAATAGAGTCTATCGGTACAATTTTTTCTTCGATAACTGCGCAACCCGTCCGGAAGTCATGATCGAGAAATGTACAGGCAATCGTATTCAATATCACAGTGCCTATACACCGGAATCATTCAGAAAAGTAATCAACGAATGTTCGCGTTATAAACCGTGGTTGACTTTCGGTTGCGATCTGGCATTGGGAGCACCGACTGACCGCAACATGACTGCACACGAAAAGAATTTTCTTCCGCCATTTCTGAAAGAATCATTTGAAAAAGCGACCGTGACAGGAAGCGACGGAACTGAAAAGCAACTGGTTGCATCAACAAACACCCTGATAAAAGGCGTTGCCAACGATGCGCCTGTACAACAAGGATGGTTGACACCGCTGTTTTGCTGCTGGACACTATTTGCTTTCATTACAATACTGACGTTATTCGAAGCCCGAAAAAAAACCTATTGGCGCATCATCGACTGCCTGCTGTTTCTGATAGCCGGACTGGGCGGTTGTGTCATCTTTTTTCTCTGCTTCATATCAACGCATCCCTGCATCTGGCCTAACTGGCAGATTGTTTGGTTGCATCCGCTTCATCTCATAGCCGTTTGGTTATTTGCAATTAAAAAATGCAGAATTGCTGCAAATTACTATCATTTTATTAACTTTGCAGTGCTTTTACTGATGCTGATCGGATGGCATTTCATTCCACAGCATCTTAATACAGCCTTTATTCCGCTCGTAATGAGCCTTTGTCTCCGTTCGGGATACGGCGTTTATAGAAAAATATGGAACATCGAGTAAGACAAATATTAACATCGCTTCTGGCACTCCTTGCCGTCACCAACATGGATGCGCAACAACGCATTCCGAAACTGGTGGTTTGCATTACGGTAGACCAGCTTCGGGGCGATTATATCGAATATTTCTACAATACGTTCGGCGAGCGTGGATTCAAACGCTTGATGAACGAGGGACTTACATATAATAATATACGATTTGAATTTTCAGATATCGATGAAGCCAGTGCTTTCGCTACACTATTCAGTGGAAGCGACCCGTGCTATAACGGAATAACCGGCGACAATAAATACGATTTTGATAATTCCAAAGAAGTTTCTATCCTGTACGATCCCGATTATATTGGCAATTATACCAAAGACCACTATTCGCCAAGAAAGTTTTACAGCTCGACCATCGGAGACGAACTGAAAATTGCATCTAACGGCAAAAGTGATGTTTTCGCCATTGCACCGAATGTTGAAGCAGCTATTTTATCAGCCGGACATGCAGCAAACGCCGCATTCTGGATGGAAGACTATAACGGGAAGTGGGCAACAACGACCTTCTACAAGGGTGTTCCATGGTATGTCGACAAATATAACAACAGCAACGAATCGGTATCAGCGCGTGTGAACAAGATGACTTGGACACCTGCACTTCCGACCAACAGATACAATGCATTTCCATACGTATCAAACACAACTCCATTCAAGTACACCTTCAAAGATAATACAATGGAGTGCTATTTTAATCTGAAGACAACACCACTGATCAACGAAGAAATTAACCAGCTGGCTTTCAGATTTATTGATTACGCTGCTTTCGGCACAAGAGGTTGTCCGGACATGTTGTCAATCACATATTATGCGGGCAACTACCGCGGCAACATGAATAAGGAATACACCTACGAAATACAAGACACATACTATCAACTTGACAAAAATATCGAACAGCTTATCGATAAGATCGACAAGAAAGTAGGCCTTGCCAATACGTTGATTGTATTTACAGGTTCGGGTTATTACAAGAGTGAAGAGCAGTATGCTCCAGGAATGCAGCTGACAAACGGCGAATTCCATCCCAAACAATGCGTGGCACTGCTCAACATGTATCTGATGGCAGTCTACGGACAACAGAGCAATTGGGTGAAAGGCTTCTACGACAATCAGATCTATCTGAATCGCAAAGCCATAGAAAACGCCAAACTCGATTTGATTGCTTTTCAAGAAAAAGCAGCAGAATTCCTGCGTGAGTTCAGCGGAATACAATATGTCGTGAGCGAGCATGTATTGCGTACCGGCAATTGGAACGAACTGACAGCCGAATATCTGGAAGGAACACATCTTTCAACACGAGGCGACTTGATAATCAAGTTGCAACCGGGATGGGTCATCAACAACGATAATCCGGGAGAAAAAGTTAAGGTTATAAGAAATAATGCAGTCATCACTCCTCTAATATTTATGGGCGACGGTATCAAACCCGAACATATCTATCGCGAAGTGAAAGCTACGGACATTGCTCCAACAGTTACGCACGTACTGAGAATCAGACCACCAAATGCCGCAAAGGGGCTACCACTTAAGGAATTGACAATTGACAATGGACAATTGACGGGTTCTTCAAACAAGAAATAATTATCCATTACATATTATTTATAAACAATCCGATTGATATGGATGAAAGATATAGAAGCCATCGGTATCAATTATCAATAATAAACAGATTATGGGATTTAACGAATTTATGACGAAGCTGTTTGGCAACAAGTCGCAGCGAGATCTGAAAGAGATCACCCCTTACGTAAATAAAATTAAAGCAGCATATCCGGCTATCAAAGCGCTTTCAAATGATGAATTGCGTGCAAAAACAAATGAACTGAAAAAACGAATCAGCGATTACGTTGCTGAAGATCGCGCTAAAGTGGTAGAACTCCGCCAAGGCATTGAAAGCAAAGAGCTGGAAGAACGCGAAGCTATTTGGGCAGAAGTAGATAAACTGGAGAAACATATCACCGACAAGCTCGAGATTGTTCTTGACGAAGTCCTCCCAGAAGCTTTTTCAATCATGAAAGATACGGCCCGCCGATTCTTTGAAAATGAGACAATCGAAGTAACAGCCACCGATTTTGATAGAGACTTGGCAACATCACATGATTTTGTAGAAATAGATGGCGACAAAGCCTTATATCACAATCACTGGATGGCAGGAGGTAATGAAATAACCTGGGATATGGTTCATTACGATGTTCAGCTGTTTGGTGGTGTCGTTCTCCATAAAGGCAAAATTGCCGAAATGGCAACTGGTGAAGGAAAAACCTTAGTGGCTACCTTGCCGGTATTTTTGAATGCTTTGACAGGCAATGGCGTTCACATTGTCACCGTCAACGATTACTTGTCAAAACGTGACTCCGAATGGATGGGTCCGCTTTACATGTTCAACGGACTTTCAGTTGATTGTATTGATAAGCATCAGCCAAACTCTGATGCACGCCGTAAAGCATATAATGCCGATATTACTTTCGGTACAAATAATGAATTCGGTTTCGACTACTTGCGTGATAATATGGCTATCAGTCCGAGCGACTTGGTACAACGCCAGCACAACTACGCCATTGTCGATGAGGTCGACTCCGTATTGATTGATGATGCCCGTACACCGTTGATTATCTCCGGTCCTATTCCAAAAGGCGAAGATCAACTGTTTGAAGAGTATCGTCCGAATGTAGAAGTCGTTGTGAATGCACAGAAAGATCTATGCTCTAAATATCTTATCGAAGCCAAAAAGAAAATGGCAAGCAATGACCAGAAAGAAGTTGAAGATGGCTCTGTACAACTCTATCGTTCTTTCAAAGGTTTTCCAAAAAACAAGGCTTTGATCAAGTTCTTAAGCGAACAGGGAATCAAGGCACAAATGCTGAAAACGGAAGAATACTTCCTGTCAGAAAATATGCGTCACATGCATGAAGCTACTGATGAACTCTATTTCGTTATCGATGAAAAGAACAACAGTATCGAATTGACAGATAAGGGTATCGATCTGCTGACCGGTAAAACCGATGATCCTACGTTCTTTGTATTACCGGATATCACAGCTCAGCTGTCAGAACTCGACCACATTAAGGAAGAAGAAGAAAGACAGGCAAAGAAAGACGAACTGCTCACAACCTATGCTGTAAAAAGCGAACGTGTACATACCGTCAACCAGTTGCTGAAAGCATACACCTTATTTGAGAAAGACGACGAATATGTAGTTATGGACGGTCAGGTAAAGATCGTCGACGAACAGACCGGTCGTATTCTTGAAGGCCGTCGTTATTCAGATGGTCTGCATCAAGCTATCGAAGCCAAGGAACGCGTACAGGTTGAAGCTGCAACTCAAACCTTCGCAACTATCACTTTACAGAACTACTTCCGTATGTACCACAAACTTGCAGGTATGACAGGTACTGCTGAAACAGAAGCCGGTGAGTTCTGGGATATCTACAAACTGGATGTTGTTGTCATTCCGACAAACCGTCCGGTTATCCGCGAAGATATGAACGACCGCATCTATAAGACCAAGCGCGAAAAATATGCTGCCGTTATCGAAGAGATTGTGAATCTAACAAATGCCGGGCGTCCGGTACTTGTGGGTACAACCTCAGTCGAGATCTCTGAGCTGTTAAGCAGAATGCTGACACTCCGCAAAATCAAACACAACGTATTGAATGCGAAACTGCACCAGAAAGAGGCCGAAATCGTTGCGTTGGCAGGTCAGTCGAGTACTGTAACTATTGCAACCAACATGGCCGGTCGTGGTACGGATATCAAACTTTCGCCTGAAGTAAAAGCCGCAGGCGGTTTGGCAATTATCGGTACTGAACGTCACGAAAGCCGTCGTGTAGACCGCCAGTTGCGTGGTCGTTCCGGTCGTCAGGGCGATCCGGGTTCATCTGTATTCTTCGTCTCTTTGGAAGATGACCTGATGCGTATCTTTGCATCCGACAAAATTGCCGGGCTGATGGATAAGCTAGGATTCAAAGAAGGTGAGGTTTTGGAACACAGCATGTTGAGCAAATCTGTTGAACGTGCTCAGAAGAAGGTTGAAGAGAACAACTTCGGTATTCGTAAACGTTTGCTGGAATATGATGATGTCATGAACTCGCAACGTAACGTTATCTATACACGTCGTAAACATGCATTGATGGGCGAACGTATTGGCATGGATGTGCTCAATACCATATATGATACATCAATAGCAATCATTGACCAACATTTGGAAACATCCGATTTCGAAGGATTCAAAACGGAACTGTATAAGACTTTCGCCATGGAAAGTCCGTTCAGTGAGGATGAATTCAAGAGCATGAAACAGTCGGATCTGGAGAACAAACTCTTTGATGCCGCACTGACACTCTTCAAACGTAGAATGGAAAGAATGGCACAAGTTGCTTATCCGGTCATCAAACAAGTATTCGAAAATCAGGGAGCGATGTATGAAAACATTCTTATTCCAATCACAGATGGCAAACGGATGTATAACATTTCCTGCAACCTGAAGGAAGCTTACGAATCAGAATGCAAGGCAATCAATAAAGCATTCCAGAAAACAATCATCCTCCATACGATTGATGAAGCTTGGAAAGAACATCTGCGTGAGATGGATGAGTTACGTAATTCAGTTCAGAATGCCAGCTACGAAAATAAGGATCCATTGTTGATTTACAAACTCGAGGCTTACAACCTGTTCAAGAATATGATTGATACGATGAACCGCAAGACTTCATCTATCCTTATGCGTGGTCAGATTCCTGTACGTGAAGAACCTACTGAAGAAGAGAAGAAAGCAATGGCAGTACGTCAGGCAGCTGAGGCAGCTCAACAACGCATAGCTTTGCAACGTGCCATGTCCGAACGACATGAAGACATGAGTAAATACCGTGCTGAAAAAGATGATTTGAACGCTGCAGCCCAGGCAAATGTTCCACAACAAGTACACCAGGAACCGGTTCGCGCCGAAAAGCATGTAGGTCGTAATGATCCTTGTCCTTGTGGCAGTGGGAAAAAGTATAAAAACTGTCACGGCAAAGGATTATAAGCAAAACATAGCCTAAAGAGCTATTTATATATCAGAAACAGAGTCATATACATCATAAGATGTGTATGACTTTGTGCTATATGTACATTTACACTAATCTAGATATTCGCAAGATTATATATACTTTTTTATAATATTTAGCATTAATCTGTCAGATATCTTTGTATATTTCGCCCGTAAATCCTTTAAAAACTATCAGTATGACAATTGGTATTCCAAAAGAAATCAAAAACAACGAAAACCGAGTAGCGTTAACACCTGCCGGAGCTAAAGAGTTGGTAAAAAGAGGGCACACCGTATATGTACAGCACACAGCCGGTGAACACAGTGGATTCACAGATGAAGCTTACACTGCAGTAGGTGCACAGATTCTGCCAACGATTGAAGAAGTATACAAGATTGCTGAAATGATTGTGAAAGTAAAAGAGCCTATTGAAAGCGAATACAAGCTAATTCGCAAAAACCAATTGGTTTTCACTTACTTCCATTTTGCTTCAGAAAAAGAGTTGACACAGGCCATGCTAGAGAGTGGTGCTGTATGTCTGGCGTATGAAACTGTAAAAGATGCATCTGGAGCACTTCCACTTTTGGTTCCAATGAGCGAAATAGCAGGACGTATGTCTATTCAGGAAGGCGCTCGTTTTCTAGAGAAACCACAAGGCGGAAAAGGTATCCTAATGGGTGGTGTTTCAGGTGTTAAACCTGCAAAAGTATTAGTATTAGGTGGCGGTGTTGTAGGACGTAATGCTGCTGTTACAGCTGCCGGAATGGGAGCCGATGTAACGATTGCCGATATTTCGCTTCCATGCTTACGTCACATCGACGACATTATGCCTGCAAATGTAAAGACACTTTATTCTTCACCTTATAATATTGAACAAGAACTTCCAACGACCGATCTAGTTGTAGGTGCAGCACTGATTCCGGGTGCAAAAACGCCACACCTTCTGACACGCGATATGCTGAAATTGATGAAACGAGGCAGTGTTCTTGTTGATGTTGCTATCGATCAGGGTGGTTGCTTTGAAACATCGCATCCAACAACTCACACGGATCCAATTTACGAAGTTGATGGTATTGTTCACTATTGTGTAGCCAACATTCCGGGCGCTGTTCCAATGACATCTACTTTGGCTCTTACAAATGCCACATTCCCATACATTATAAAACTGGCAGATAAAGGTTGGAAACAAGCTTGCAAAGAAGACAAAGGGTTGGCTCTTGGTCTCAACATCGTTGAAGGTAAAGTTACCTTCCCGGGCGTAGCCGATGCTTTTGGATTGGAATATCATCCAATGGCTTTATAATGACACAATAAACGGTTACTATATATACAATCATCCGGGCTCACGAACTTATATAATAAGGTAAGCAAAGGAGTCCGGATTATTTTCTATTTTTCTTTACAAAACAAAAAAAAACAAAATTGCTTTGTATTTTATAAGAGAGTCGCTATCTTAGTGCTCAATAATAACAAAAACTATTTACGCACCATGAAGAAAATTATTTTAGTATTGGCTATTTGCCTGAGTGCAGGAAATTTATTTGCACAAAATGCTACCAATTCAGCAGCAGACAAACTTCGTTCAGAAGGTGATGCTGCAATGAAAGCTAAAAACTATGCATTAGTAGTAACGAAGTACAGTGAATTTTTGAAACAAACGAACTATGAAGATGCAGGCCGAATCTTTAATTGTGCTTATGCAGCTTTCAATGCAAAGAAGTATGACGATGCTGTTAAGTTTTATGACATGGCTATCAAAAAGAAATATAACTTGGCAAATTCATACGTAGGCAAAGCAATGGCATTACGCACTTTGGACAAAGGTGCTGAATTCATAGCTGCAGCAAAAGAAGGTTTGAAAGAAATCCCAGGTGACGCAAACTTGGAAAAGTTAGTGTACGCTTATTGCATCAAAACCGGTCAAACAGCTCAGCAAGCCGGTAAATTGGACGTTGCTGAAGATATGTTTAAAGACGTATTGGAATTGAGTAACAAGACTTATAAAGGTAATGCTTTATACAGCTTAGGCGTAATGTCTTACAATTCGGGCGCTAAGATCTTAAAAGCAGCTGCTCCATTGGCTCAATCCGATGCCGATAAGTACAAAGCTGAGAAAGCAAAAGCAGATGCTCAAATGGCAAAAGCTAAAGAGTATTTAGGACAAGCCGTTGAACTGAACCCTGCAGATGCAAACTCTAAAAAAATATTGGATGCTATCAATTCAATGAAGTAACAGTTATAAGAGTCTATATCAGTTATTTAGTAATTATCTAAATGTGATATAGACTCTTTTTTTGTGCCTATTTTCTAGCGTCACCTTAATTATTTTCAATTTGTTCATTACCGTTTATCAAATAAATGTCTAATTTAGCGGCGTATTTTTAAAACCCCTTATAGGAAGATTAAAATAACATTAAACATGAACAATGTCCTAATTTTATTAGACAAAGAAAGTGATTGGCAGCCTTACTACAAAACAAGCAGTATACTGACTGTTTCGGATTATCTAAAATCCAAATCAAAAGAGAAAGAAAGAAAATTAGTAATCAACTTAAGTAATGATTATAGCTACAATTCAGAAGGATATTACAGTTCCTTACTTGCACAGGCGAGAGGACATCACATCATTCCTGGTGTAGAACTAATTAACAAGGTTGAAGCCGGAACAGGTATCCGAATGGACCGCAATCTGCAAAAACTCTGTTATCAGTGGATTCAGAAGAACAACATCACCGAAAACTGGTATCTCAATATTTATTTTGGTACTTGTAAAGAAAAAGAAATCGAAAGAATTGCTCGTTTCATATACGAGAACTATCCCGCTCCCCTTTTGAGAGTTTGCTTCAACAACAAACCTAACAATCAAATCGAAAGCATACAGTTTTTGCATCTTAATCAATTAAATGAAGAAGAAGAAACGCTTTTTGCCGATGCTTTGGATCGCTTCAACAAAAAAATATGGCATTCGCCTAAATCGGCACCAGCTCCACGTTACAACCTTGGAATATTAGTGGAACCGACAGAGAAGTTTCCACCCAGCAATAGCGGTGCTATCCACAAGTTTATGGAGATTGCCAAAAAGATGGATATTCATGCAGAGCTGATTACAGAAGACGATGCAACAAGACTGATGGAGTTCGATGCATTATTCATTCGTGCTACAACGGCATTGAACCATTATACTTTTCATCTCTCGCAAAGAGCAGCTCAAAATGGAATGGCTGTCATTGATGACCCCGTCTCCATCATTCGCTGCACAAATAAAGTTTATCTGAAGGAATTATTCGAAAGAGAAAAAATTCCGGCACCTACATCAACGCTAATCTTCCGCTCAAACAACAATACGTTTGAAAATATTGCCGCTCAGGTCGGAACTCCATTTATCCTTAAAATTCCGGATGGCTCCTATTCTATCGGTATGCACAAGATAAGCAATGAAGAAGAACTAAAAAGTGCACTCGATATCATGTTTAAGGAATCGGCAATCTTACTGGCTCAAGAATTTACGCCCACTGATTTCGATTGGCGAGTTGGAATTTTGGATGGCGAACCTCTCTATGCATGCAAATATTATATGGCTAAAAATCACTGGCAGATATATTATCACTATGCATCCGGACGCAGCCGTTGCGGTTTAGTCGATACCATTCCAATCTATCAAGTACCGCGTAAGATTCTGGATACAGCATTAAGAGCTGCTTCCTTTATTGGAAAAGGTCTTTACGGAGTCGACTTGAAGATGGTTGATAACGATCGTGCCATCGTCATAGAAATCAACGACAATCCAAGTATCGATCACGGATTGGAAGATGCAGTTATGGGTGATGAACTCTATTATCGCATTCTTAATCATTTCGGACGTTCTTTAGAGATGAAGTACTTCTAAAAAGTCAATGATGGAAATACGTAAAGCGCGCTTGTCAGACCTGCCTGATATTCTGGAAATGGAACATATCTGTTTTGCGGAGGACAGTTTCAACAGGCGCCAGTTTATATATCTGATGACAAAAGCCAAGGGCAACTTTCTTTCCGTACAAAATGGAGAGAAAGTTGTTGCTTATATTTCACTTATTCATAACAGAAGTGCACAAAGCGTCAGAATCTACTCCATCGCTGTCCATCCTGATTTCAGACACTTAAAGATCGGACAGCACCTCATCGACAAAACAACAGAATACGCTAAACAGTGCGAAGCCAAGAAAATCACATTAGAAGTTAAAGTCAGCAACGTTCCTGCCATAAGTTTATATGAAAAGAACGGATTTGAAACAACGCGTATCATAACAAGCTACTATCACGACGGCTCTTCCGCTTACCGCATGAAAAAAGTTCTTGAAGAGCTTTCCGGAAACTTATAACTCTCATCCTAAAAAGTATATACTTTTAGAGTATGAAAGTATATACTTTTGATACACGAAAGTATATACTTTTGAGGTGTGGAAGTATATACTTTTGAAACCAAAAGTATATACTTTTTTAACTGGGGATAATTACTTGAAGAAATATCGCAGTATATCGTTTGCATTTGCATAAAGCAATAAAGCAAAGAGGATACACATACCTGCTACTTGGGCATATTCAAGGAACTTATCACTTGGTTTACGACGAGTTATTACTTCAAACATCAGGAACATTACATGTCCGCCATCCAAAGCCGGTATAGGCAAGATATTCATGAATGCCAGAATGATAGATAGAAACGCTGTACGCTCCCAAAAAGTTTTCCAATCCCATTGAGCCGGGAATAATCCGCCAATTGTTCCGAATCCGCCCAAACTGGTAGCTCCTTCTTTGGTAAACACATATTTCATATCGCTCACATAACCCTTAAGGGTCTTCACTCCGACAACGATTCCTTGAGGAATAGAAGTAAAGAAGCCATATCGATAGGTCACTGTCTGATACAACTCATTCGGCATCATGGCATAAACACCCATCTTTCCTGCAGTATCCGTTCGTAATACAACAGATTGAGGCATTCCCTGACGATAGAAACCTATGGTCACATCTGCTCCTTTATGTTGCGAAAGTGCTTTTGCTACATCATCGAACAGAGGCGTACTGATGCCATTAACCGAAACAATACTATCTTTTGGTTGCAGACCTGCCAATGCTGCAGGCGATTTCTTATCAGACAATTTGCGAACCACCATCGGGAAACGGAATGGATCTGCAAAACCCTTACGGTCGCGCATCACCCGCTGCATCATATCTGAAGGAATAGCAATTACTGTCTCCATACTGTCACGTTTCACGGTAACCGTCTTGGCATTTACAACAGCGCGAAAACTTTCCTCTCCAAAACGCTCCAGTTGTACATTATCAGCTTTAAGCAAAATATCTCCATCCCTGAAACCTACATTCTTAAACGTCTGGCTATAATACATTCCGGCCTTCATGTTCTTTAAAGGCAGATAAGTATCTCCCCAAACATAAAGTACCATCGCATAAATAAAAAGTGCAAGAAGGAAGTTGAACAGTACACCGGCTATCATAATCATCAAGCGCTGTCCCGCCGATTTTGAGCGAAATTCGTACGGTTTGGGTGGTTGAGCCATCTGCTCTTTATCCATGCTTTCATCAATCATTCCGGCAATCTTACAATATCCGCCTAAGGGCAACCATCCTATGCCATATTCCGTATCACTATTCTTCGGTTTAAACTTAAAAAGGGAGAACCACGGATCAAAGAAAAGATAGAACTTTTCTACACGTACCTTATAAATACGTGCAAAGATAAAGTGACCGAACTCGTGGATCAGCACTAATATCGACAAACTCAAGATGAGTTGAAGTGCTTTAATCAAAAATGTTTCCATTTACTACTTATTTTCGTTTTATTACTATCAACCTTTAACTCTCATTTCAAAACAGTGTAGCGGCAATCTTTCGAGCCTCATCATCAGTCGCTACATAATCATCGTATGTTGGTACTGCAACAAATGCAGCCTTTTGCATTGTCTCTTCAATCACATCACTCATCTGCAGAAAGCCTATCCGGTCCTGCAAAAATGCAGCCACTACTACTTCGTTGGCGGCATTCAATATGCAAGGCATATTTCCTCCCTGCCGTACTGCCTCAAAAGCAAATGCCAGGTTTCTGAAGCGATGCATATCAGGCTCCTCAAACGTCAACGTTGAATAGCGCTTAAAATCCAAACGCGGCGCTTTGCTCTTCAAACGGTTCGGATAAGAGAATGCATAACTTATAGGCAGTTTCATATCCGGGATGCCCAATTGTGCTATGACTGCACCATCTTCAAACTGCACCATCGAATGAATCACCGACTGTGGATGCACCATAACCTGAATCTGTTGCGGAGTCACACCGAACAACCACTTGGCTTCAATCATCTCAAATCCTTTGTTCATCATCGAAGCCGAATCGATAGTGACCTTTGCTCCCATCGTCCAGTTAGGATGTTTCAAAGCCTGAGCTTTCGTAACAGTAGCCAGTTCCTCCAATGTCTTTGTGCGGAAAGGTCCACCTGAAGCAGTCAACAATATCTTTTCCACCGGATTGTTCCATTCACCGGCCAAACATTGAAAAATAGCCGAGTGTTCCGAATCAACCGGAAGTATCGGTACCTTATTCTCTTCTGCTAAGGAAGTAACCAACTCTCCTGCCACGACCAATGTTTCCTTATTTGCCAAAGCGATTGCTTTTCCTGCCTTGATTGCAGCAATCGTCGGTTTCAATCCTGAATATCCGACCAATGCCGTAAGCACCATATCAATAGCTTTCAGCTGAACAACCTGAGCCAAAGCATCCGATCCTGCCCATACTTTGATTGGAAGATCTTCTAAAGCTTCTTTTAACTCGGGATACTTCTGTTCGTTGGCAATAACAACTACTTCGGGCATGTATTTACGAGCCTGATTAATCAGCAAATCCACTTGATTATTCGCTGTCAAAGCATAAACTTCAAACAAGTCGGGATGTTCATCAACGACCTGCAATGCCTGTGTTCCTATGGAACCTGTCGAACCTAATATGGCTAAATTTCTTTTCATGGCGACTAAAAAGCTACATATTCTTCCGGATTCACAGGATTACCATCATACCACAACTCAAAATGGAGATGCGGTCCTGTTGATAATTTTCCTGTATTCCCTACCAAAGCTATTGCCTCACCGGCTTTTACTCGTTCGCCGACTTCTTTCAGCAACAACTCGTTATGTTTATATATTGATAAAAATCCATTCTTATGCTGAATCTGAATCACATTTCCAAAGTTCGGATCAAACCCCGTAAACGAGATTGTACCATCTAATGTTGCCAACACACTGCCTTTAGGTGAAGTAGCAATATCAACGCCATAATGATGCAAGTTCGGTTCAAAATGCGAAGAAATCGATCCATTCACAGGTTTGCAGAAAAAGACATCATCTGCAACAACTGGCTTTGTATCCAAACCCGAAAGATTATATTTTTCTTCATCTTCAATTGCTTTTACAAACTCTTGTTCACGCTTAGTAGTCGGTATTTTAAAATCCGACTTTACGCGTGCAAGTGAATCGATAGCATGAATAGAGTCAATGGCGATTGTACCCGATAGAATACCATTCACATTATTCAGATACAGTTCATGAATCTGAATCATCCGTTCCAAAGAATCAGCACGTAAAGCATTCTGAATAATTTCTTTGCGTACTTCGACATCCAAATATCCAGGCAGGTAATTTCGTATTGGAGTCTTTATAATAACTACAGCCGTAAAGCCGATAAGCAACAAAGCAAACAGAATCAGCGATGCGAATGCTGACAACTGCGACAGTCGAAAAGACCAAACTTCTTCAAGTGTATTCTCATTAATAAATGAGAGCTTATACTTGAAGCGTATCTTGTGCCAAAACGACTTTATATTTGTTTTCTTATGCTTACGTGCCATATTCTGATTATCAATGCTCAAATATCCAACAAACCGTCAGGAATAGAAACATCCAAACGCCTGTTTTTCACATCAACAGAAAGAATCAAGTCTTTTGCTGCAGGAAGCAGCAAGTCATTTCCACTCGAAGATATTTTAAGCAAAACATTTATTGTCGAATCATCGACATCTGTCACCTTACCCAACAAACCATGCTGTTTATCAACAACTTCAAAACCAATCAGACCATTCCACGACATATCATCCGTCAACTCTTCCTGTTCAACTTTGTTCAAAGGATAATAAACCATTCGATTTGAAAACTCACGGGCAGCTATTTCATCATTCACATTTTCAAGCTTAAGCAAAACAACCGTATCCGATTTATATCGATAATCCTCAATAAAAAAAGGAACCAGAATTCCATCCATATCACATACGATATAATCATCCTCACTGTCATCAAACAAATCATAGTCCGTGACTAAGGATATCTCACCCTTTACACCATGAGGTTTTGCAAACTGCCCAATCTTAAAAACATCTTCTTTCTTTATCATAGTTCAGCTATATACGGGTTATATGTGCTCCCAAACGATTCAATCGCTTATCAATATCTTGATATCCACGATCGATTTGGTCGATATTCTGAATGGTACTTGTCCCTTCAGCGCTCATAGCTGCAATCAGCAATGCAATACCAGCACGTATATCAGGCGATACCAATTTGGCAGCGCGCAGCTTGAACCGATTACCTAAACCAATCACTGTAGCCCGATGCGGATCACAAAGAATAATCTGTGCACCCATATCAATCAGTTTGTCTACAAAAAACAATCTGCTTTCAAACATTTTCTGATGAATCAGTACACTTCCTATTGCTTGTGTGGCAACCACAAGAAATACGCTTAACAAGTCAGGCGTAAGGCCAGGCCAAGGCGCATCCGAAATAGTCATGATTGAACCATCCATAAAAGTATCTATCTGATAAGAGTCCTGAGTTGGAATATGAATATCATCTCCTATCTGCTCCACAGAGATACCCAATCTGCGAAACGAAGCCGGAATAATTCCCAACATATCCGATCGCGTATTCTTTATTGTAATATCAGAACCTGTCATCGCAGCCATCCCGATAAAACTTCCCACCTCAATCATATCAGGCAGGATTGTATGTGACGTACCACCCAACGAATCAACGCCTTCAACAGTAAGCAAGTTTGAACCGACTCCTGAAATCTTCGCACCCATCCTATTCAGCATGGACGAAAGTTGTTGAATATAGGGTTCGCATGCAGCATTATAAATAGTTGTCTTTCCTTCTGCCAAAACTGCAGCCATCAATATATTTGCCGTTCCTGTCACTGAAGCCTCATCGAGCAACATGTAGGCTCCTTTCAAACGATTGGCTTCAACTTCATATACCTGACGTTGTGCATTATAGCTAAAACAGGCGCCCAAAGTTTGAATTCCAACGAAATGCGTATCCAAACGACGGCGTCCTATTTTGTCACCTCCGGGTTTAGGAATCAGTGCTTTGCCAAAACGGGCAACTAACGGTCCGACAATCATCACTGATCCACGAAGAGAAGAACTTCTCTCCAAGAAATTATCTGTTTGAAGATAATCCAAATCTATCTGGTCTGCCTGAAAAGTATATGTGCCTATTGAAGGATGTTCCACCTTCACCTGCATATTACGCAAAAGATCAACCAGATTGTTCACATCCAAGATATCAGGAACGTTGTGAATCGTAACCTTTTCTTTTGTGAGCAATGCAGCGCAAATCACTTCTAATGCTTCGTTCTTTGCACCTTGAGGGATAATTTCACCCGATAACCGATAACCGCCTTCTATGACAAACGAACTCATCTGCCTTTTCGAGAAAAGTTTTTCTTGTTTGTATTGCTTTTATGTGCTACCACATCCTTACATTCCACCAATTTAAGTACATCTTCATTCAAAGCTATACGGCCATTGGAGAGGTCATTCAAATCCTGAAATATTTTTTTATCATCAACTGAATCCTTGTTCCAAGTAAGATAAGACTTTTTCATCTGTGTAGCCAAAAGTACAATCAACTGATCTCTTTCAGAACCAGGTTGCAGTTCGGCAGCCTTCTGTATCATCATTTCCAAAAGTTTTCCATAATGACGATAGTGAAAGCGCGAGTTGCTATAAGGCAAACGCGGCGCACGCTTATAAAGATTCTCTTTTTTGACAATCTCATAAGGGTAATCAATATCCAGTTTGAAATCAGCCATAATAGCCAAATGATCCCAAAGAATATGTTTAAAATCATTCACATCACGCAAATGTGGAAACATATTTCCCATGATATTGATAATCGAATCTGCACAACGTTTGCGTTCTTCCCTATCCTGGATAGTTACACAGTAATCCACCATATTTTGGATATTCCTTCCATACTCAGGAAGAGCCAGCTTCTTTTCTTTTGTATTATATTCCATTCTACTATTGTTTGGCCACAAAGTTACAGATAATAATTGATTTATACAATATCTCATTACTTACATACAACCAATCGCATTTGCCATGGAGCAATTGCAGGTATGATAAAAGTACGATAGTCTGAAGAAAGGGTTGAAGATGCAGGTATTTTCATGATTTTACAATCCATATCTAATACTTCTATATATGAAGCAGCAGTTTTTAAGCATAAAACCACATTTTGTGCTTCATCAAATGATGAATTAGTGAGTGTTAGTGCCCGAACTCCATCTTGTGTCTTACGAACCCAGACATTTATCTTGTGAAAAGACGCTACATACGCCGGTAAAGAATCCTTGGAAAGCCATAGCATAACCGCTTTCATCTGCGTACTTTTAGCTCCATTTTCCAAAAAAGACCAGGGGAAATAACCAGATACACATATTCTTCCACCCAGACGATTTTCATAAATACCCATTGTACAAGCAGCTCTCTGCGTCCCGGAATAATCCACTAATGAAGATAGTGATACAGCTTTCCCACTCAATGGCTGTAGAGAATAGGCTTGTGAACTCCAAAAAGATTGCCGGCAATCACGATGCTGTCCGGCGTACTTTCCATTCAAAGGATGAGAAGTGTAACATTCTATCCGATCCTTAGCATCTGAAGCAATCACCTTGAATCCTGTAAGATCAGAATATCCAAGATCATTCAATTGCTGAAGAGCTTCACAATCCATGTACACTCCATGCGAAAGAACGCTTCTCAATTCATCATTTGACATAGCATAAACATTCTCTTTAGTTAACAATATCACAGAAGAATTAGCAGGATCATTCGTATATGATGCAGGAATTCCAATGTCATACAATTCATGCTTGGCCATCAGTCCAGTTCCACTGAAAAAAGAACCTTCAGACACATGATTCGTCACATATATATCTTTATTCCAAAACGTTTGTACACCTTGCAAAGGTAATCTTCCAAGATGAGAAACCAGCAAATCAAAAAACGAACGTCGCTCTTTAAGTTGCTTTATTAGTGGTTCATATTCATCCAGCGACTCGTCAAACATCGGAAGGACGTTAAAAGCAGCACCCGTACAACCGGAGGCAATATGTGATGCGGCTTCGAGAACGACCACAGATGTTGCCTTTTTAAGTCGTTGATAAGGGAAATTCTCAATTTCAGACTGGATATCTTTTACTTCCGTTGGCAATGCAGAAACCTGTCGCCCAATATCATGTGATTTTTCTACCAATCCGCTAATAGGGTCATCATTATAGAAGCCTCCTCCAGGACGCCACTTCACTGGGACATGATTCTTTCCAGCCAGAATCTGTGCCCAATAATCAAAATCATATCCTTCTATCATACGATCACCCGTCATAAACCCTATAGAAAGAGTTGGATTAATAGTGTGAACCGTGTTCTCAATCAACTTGAATACAGAAGCTAAAGTATTACGGTTATGCTGAATCCAACGTCTACGCCACAACTGTTTCTCAGCGATAGACCCTTCATCCAAACGTTTTTTCAGAGTTTCACGAGTAAAATGCATACCATATTCCTTTTCAAATATTTGCAAACAACGATCACAATAGCATGTTGAAAAAATAGGCATGTGTCCATTTAGCCGCACATCGTCATCAATCCAGATATAATCGGGGGATGCTTTGGCTAAATGAGTATATACAGCACGGATATACTTCTGATAGTCCGGGTCATTCGGGCAATATGAACCGAGACAAACCTTGCCATCAATATCGGTAAGATGTGTATAATTGCCTTTCAAAGAATGATCCAAATTTTCTTCATGATGACCAATAGTCGTCAGAATGTTGATTCCAGATTTGTAACCTAAACTTTTTGCCTTAGCTACCCTTTTTTGCAACGTATCAATTCTGTTTTCCATTTCTTGAAGAGGTAATGGAGCATGCGTCTCGTTGGTAAAAAATGTTATCTCGTCAGTAACGCCCCTGTATTTTTCAAACAGACTAAGCAGTTCATTATAACGCGCTTCATCACGCCATAAAGAGGTTCCTATTCTAAATGATACATAAGCCTTATCTTGTGCAAATAACTGGGATCCCCCGCACAGACTCATGCCTAAAGTCATCCCTATTATAAAAGAAAAAATAACAAATTCAAAATGTTTTCTTTTCATATTGTGTAGATTTAAAATCAATACATTTGCTGTATTCCCAACTGTGTATTTCCAGAAGAATGATATTTCACATCCATGTTTGGCTTATGAGTTTCTACAACTGTCTTCCATGGAATATCTGTTCCTAAAGGAACTAGAACAACTGATTCATTCGCCTTCATCTTTACTGAAACAATCCGACTTCCTTCCTTTTTGTTTACGGCTTGCTTCTTCATGGTAGAAACAGAATAACATATTCCTTCAGACCATGGCAACTCAACAGAACAAGCCTTTCCAGATAAACTTTTAATGCATATCCATTGTACTTTTCCTTCACTTATTTCCGAAGAAACTTTAAATCCTCCTTCAGCATATAATGTAAATCGACCATTCCTATTCAATGAAAATGCAGGGAAAACTCTAATCACACCTTCATGACTTTGAATAAGTGATTCATTCATTGCTGTTGCAAGGACTGACATCGATTCCATCGACATATGTCTAAACGGCCACATAGGAAGATAGAAATACTGATTATCATGATCGGAATCTCGTACCTTATTCTTTCTAAAAAACAACTCTGCATCTTTTTTCGCTTCAAATTCTGTACCCCAATGTCCCCATCCATTTTTATAAAACTGCCAACGGGAAGGGAATCTCTTCAGAGATACATTCAGTTCATCAGCAAGTCCCAATCTTGCTAAAACAACAGGAACCGGATCCCAGCCTGTTCCTTCAGATCCATACAGCAGCGTAGTGGATATCATTGCATTGAACAAATCTGTTCCTTTATCCTTTAATCCTATAATTCCATGAGGAAATACAGGTGAAGAAGGAACTGAGGGAAAAATACCATCCAACAATTTCAAACCAAAATTAGTAGTTGAATCATGCTTTCCTTCAACAGGCGAATAAACAGTCAGCATTCGATGTTCCTGAATACCCCAGCCAGCAGCCATAATCTTTAAAGAAGGCACTTCTTTCCCTTCATTAAAACCACATTTCAACACATATTTTCCATTTCGAGTTTCGATAGACTGAGCATCAGCATCAATAATTGGCAACGGAGCTAAATGCTCACACATCATCTGCCACTTTTTAGCTCGAGGTTCATTCACACCGGCTTCTTTTAATGCTTCTAGTGTAGCCATCCACAACGCTTTCGACTGTGATATCTCCGTCAATCCATCTTTTAAGAAAATCCAACCTTCATAGCCCAAACCGGATTTCGCATGATAAACACCTACACTATCTTCCATAAAAAGCGATTCCATAAACTTAGATGCTTCAAGCATAAACGGAAGAACCTTTTCTTTCAAAAAAACCTTATTGCAAGTAAACTTGTACTGCCTCCAAAAATCAAGAGCAATCTGTGCCACAGGCGTATGATTATTCTTTTCTGCTTCTGAATTGTATCCACGCCGGTCAGCCACATCGGAGAAAAATGCACCATCAGCATTAAACAGGCGTTTAGCATCGCGCTTAGCTATAGGCAATGATCTAAATCGATAATCCAAATAAGGCATAACCAATTCATTAAAGCCTGCAACATTAAGAGGCCAATAAAGTTCCTGCTGGTTCCAATGAAAATAGAAATTCCAATTCTGAACATCATGACTCCACGCCCATAAGCCATTATTAAAACGCCCCGGATATTTTCCTCCTTGCGACGCTTGCGCATAATAGATAGTCAGATACCATAAGTTAGTCAGATAATCATCTGCATAATCAACAAAAGAACGATTCCACAAAGATTTCCAAACTTCTGAATGTTCAGCATAACAGGCTGACTTTCCTTTTTTCTGTGCCTGCTTCAATTCATTATCAAGTTCCTTCAAGCAGTTTCCTTTCAATGGAGATGTAACAGCCAATACAAAATCAGCCTCTTTATTTTGTACTCCTGATAATTGCATCGACGCCCTATGCGATTGATCTCTCTTTGATTCACATACCAGTTTATTAGTATCAAGCAGTTGTGTGCCCACAGCAAAAGTTCCATTTGTAAATTCTTGCGTCAATGAAAGGCGATTTCCATCTGCATAAGATTCTGTTCCCGATAGACCAATTGTCGCATTCCTATTCACTGTATCATACCAGCGTGAGAAAGTTCTTGAACCATAACGCTCGATAGATACATCGACAGGTACATTTTCATGCAGACTCGTCTTCAGCGAATAAAAGAACAATCCACTGCTATGATCAACGAATGCCGAGAACTCAACTTTTCCAAAAGGCGTATTTGAAACAAGTTTTGCAGAAGCATCCGACAAGCTCAGACGTCCCTTAAAGTCTGACAAGTATAATGGATTGAACACCGGCATCCGAAAATCTATTATCAACCGACAAGCATGCCTCAATGTGGTTCTATATTCTTCTCCAGTAAAATTTGGATTGACAATTTCCTCATTTGGTGCATCGTCAAACAAATCGCATTTATTTATAACGACAATAATTTTAGAATCTTCGCACCATAAAAGGGCAGCGACATCACCATTGCCGAGTGGAATACCTTCCATCGGATCTACTGGCGGCGAATTATATACAACATCATACTGTGAAATCTTCCCCGGCCACTCAATATTCCATTTTCCAGACAAAGGATCAAAAGCTGATGCTGAACGCTGTGCACATATAGCAAATCCTATAAACTGGAAAAGCAACATAACACTGCTATATGTCAAAATCTTACAAATCTTATTTCTGTCCATTCTTATCTTGTTTTATAGCTGAAATCTCACTAAATGAAGAACTTTTCGGAAAATAAGATTCAAAGAACTTACGCTCCGAACCGTTGAATAAGGCAATGCGAATTGTTCCCCAAGTCATCTGATCTCCCGTAGCATAATACAGATAAGTTTTGTTTTTGTACTCAATTAAATCAACATCTGAATTATTTATTCCTTCTCCTTCATCCGCCTTCAAGATAGGATTCAATGAACTTAACTGCCACTTTTTCAAATCTTTTGAACGTATCAAGTAGGAAATATATCCTTTATATGTGTTTGTGGGAGCATGAAGATAGATCACATAATAATAAGGTTCATAATAACGGATGACAGGACAAGCAGAATATTCATTCTTTTCTCCCGTAAAAACGATATCGGAAATTTTTGTCCAACTTAACAAATCCTTTGAACGAGCGAATTTAAAACAGAACTGTACAGGATTGTCCGTTTCATAAGCCATAATATAGCCTTGTTTATCAGAACATACCGACGAATTAAATAGTTTTTCCCCACTGTCCGGACTTATTGCTGTCGGAAGTACATCCCACTTTTTTAAATCACTCGTAACAAAATGATTGATTCCTTTTGACTTAATGATTCTCCCAAAATTCGAGAATTCCAAAGCAAACACATGCAACTCATTGTCCCTAACAAAAGCCGAAACAAACGAATGGCCTTTTCCAAAACGAGCAACTTCCTGACCGGTACGTAAATCCATAACATACAAATAAGCATCTTCGCCTTTTGCTTCAAATCCACCAGGCCGATAATCCAACACCAAAAGCAATTTATTTTGGAACAAGACAGGTGTGTTTTCCATAGGTGTTCTTCCTGTTTCCGAAAATGCGAAAGGAAGTTTCACAAGCTTATTACTCACATTTTGTGCAACATCCACCATACAACAACATGTTGCTGCCAATAAGAATATTATTACTTTTCGCATCATATTAATATCATGTTTACAAGGGCAGTTAGATAAAAACAATTCAGGCACTGATTTCACAGATTCACGGCTCATATTGCCATACGAATCCATATCAGTGCCTGAATGGAACTATTCTGTAAGCGCGTCAATCACAGACTGATTAGCAGCCTTGACTGCGGCTTCATCAACCTTAATCACTTTGCGATCGTAGGTCATCAAACCGTTGACTTCGCCTTCAACATCTGTCGTCTGCGTATAAACGCCGGCACAGAAACCTTTGCTGACTAAATCTTTCAATTCGCCGGCAAGTTTCACATATTCAGCGGTCACTTCACTGCCGTTTTTAAACTGCACATAACCCCAGTTACGCTTGTTCCACCAAAGGTGATCCTCTACAGGAAGGCCCAAACCTCCATATTCACCCAGAACATTGATACGCTGCGGATCAAACAGATACATCGACGGATGCGGATAGTTATGCAGATCAAGAATATCACCACAAACACGATAGTTGCCACCGCTAGCCGGATTAACCAAGCGAGATGGATCATAGGCTTTCGTCCATGCAGCTACTTTTTCAGTATCGAACTGTCCCCAAGCCTCATTAAACGGCACCCAAGTAACAATACAAGGATTCGACATTCCGAAATCCATTATTTCTTTCCATTCCTGATTATAATTGGCAATCGATTCTGCTGTACGTTGTTTGTCTGTACCACCACCATAAACATGAGGTTGCCAACTGTTGCCTAAATCGCCACTCGGCATATCCTGCCAAACCATGATTCCCAATTGATCGCAATGATAATACCAGCGTGCAGGCTCAACCTTCACATGCTTACGAATCATATTGAAACCAAAATCTTTCGTTTTCTGAATATCGAAGGCCAAAGCTTCATCTGTCGGAGCCGTATATAATCCATCAGGCCACCAGCCTTGATCAAGCGGACCATACTGGAATACCGGCTTGTTATTCAAAAACATACGCATGATTCCCTTGGAATCGCGCTGAGCTGATATTTTGCGGAATGCAGTATATGATTTTACTTCATCCAACACTTTTCCATCTTTCGACAGCGACACCTTCATATCGTACAGATACGGACTGGATGGAGACCAGAGAGACGGGTTCGAAACAACCAGTCGCAATTCCTGATTCTGAACACCTTTGGCTGAAGCTACGACCTTGCCCTTATCCAGCAACTGTACATTAACGATTCCTGCCGGACAGCCACAAGAAGTGGCAACCGTCACATTCATTACATTATGATCAATATTCGGGATAGCCTTGATAGATGTGATATGTGCCGAAGAAACAGCTTCCATCCAAACCGTCTGCCAAATACCCGTCACAGCTGTATACCAGATTCCTTCCGGATTGGAAGTCTGCTTGCCACGAGGCTGGAAACTCTTATCCGTTGAATCCCATACACGAACGACCAACTTCTGAGCACTCTTGCCATTGAGATACGGTGTAATATTAAATGAGAATGGCGTATAGCCTCCTTTATGCGAACCAATCAAGATATCATTTACAAAGACATCTGCTTTCCAATCAACCGCACCAAAATTCAACATCACGTCCTTGCCTTTCCAGGCAACAGGAACAGTAAACGTCCGTTTATACCATAGTTCATTCTTCTCGCCGACCTCTTTCTGAACGCCCGACAATGAAGATTCAATAGCAAACGGAACTAAGATATTCCCATCGAATGCTAAGGGTTCAGCCTCTCCAACCGGTCGGATGGCATACTCCCATTCACCATTCAAGTTTGACCACTGCGAACGTTCCATTAAAGGACGCGGATACTCCGGCAGGACATTTTTAGGATTCACCTGTTCTGCCCACTTCGTTTTAATCTTGTCGCCTGCAGGTTTCCATTGCGCTTGAGAACTTAGTGTCAACGCCAATGCAAAACCTAATAACAATGTTTTTCTCATCTTTTTTTATTATTCATTGATTACTTATTATTCTTACACATCTGATCTTCCAGCATCTTCATAAAATATCCACCAACAACGCTGCGAGCACGGAATCCGACAGAATTGCCATCCAGCGTTTCATGCCAATCGCTAAGCGGCATGCGCGTCTGCGTTTCATTGGCATATTTATATATCGGAGCCACAAGTTGATTGAAATCATTCGGGTTTGTTGCCAAAGATGCGCTCCATATAATCCAATCCGATTTCGTATAAGTCTTACGGCTATCCAACGGCAAACCATACTTGTTCAGTTTTGTCAAATAAAAAGCGACCTCTTTTGTTGCAATCTCTTTCGGGAAGATATTCATTCCGAAGAGTTTATCCCAGATCAGATTATATTTCTGACTCCAGGTATCTTTCTGATCGAAAGTCAAGCGATAATGATCGCCGCTGTCCGCCATCGTCACCCATTTGGCAGCCATCGCCTTTGCTGCAGAAATATATTTTTGAGCCGTCGGCTTATCGCCCAGCATCTCCGCCAATTTTCCATAACCCGCAATGCCCATGATAGCTTTGATTGAAAGATTAGCATTATGGGCAAAATGACCGGCGAAATCGTCTGTACAAAGTTGGTTTTCAGGATCCAATCCGGCTGTCATCAAATAGTTGGCCCAAGTGGTAAGTACCGCCCAATGTTTCTTTGCATATTCGGCATTGCCTTCACGCACAGCGATAGCAGTAGTCAGTATCAACATATTTCCAGTTTCTTCAACAGGCATATCACCGCCATACGTTTGTCCGTTGGCTTGAGGATAAGTACCTGTATCATGCGCAGCAAACGGATTCTTCCATTTGCCACTTTCACTGAAGTAAAAGATTGGATTCAACATTCCTTTCAGCAAATCCGGATTATACAATAAATATAGCGGCGACGACGGATAAGTAACATCTACCGTACCAATCGACCCATTGCTGAAGTTTTCCTTAGAGAAGAAAAGCAGATTGCCTTCCTTATCGGTCACCAGTTTATGAGCGGCAACAGACTGGCGATAAGCTATCGCACACAGCTCTGCATATTGCTTGCCACCCGATTTTTCAGCTTCATCCATCATCTGCGTATCGAACTTACGGCAATCTTTCATCACCGTATTATATTCCTTATTGGCTTCCTCAAAAGCTTGATAGATAGTTTTCTGCCCGTTATGCTTCCAATAAGCCATACGGTTTTCCTTAAAATATTGGATGGAATATACATCATCGTAGCCCAACATCATATAATCGGAAACCGGTTGTGTGACATTTCCCAAATCACGACTGTAGGCCAACACACTCATTTTCTTTTCCATATTGGGTGATAAAGCATCCGGTTTTACTCCTGCAGGCAGTTTACCTCCTTTTACAAAGCTCTGTTTAGCAGCAAAATAATCGCCCAGCTGCAGATCTGTTCCCTTTTGAGAACCGGCAGCCATAAAGAAATATCCCCAATCGATACGTACATCATCACCCGTACGTTCCAAAACAGGCTGTTTGACCGTACCTGTCTTCAGATAAGTCATATTATTCTTTTCTTCACGAGCGAACGTCACATTCTCACCCGTTGTATTTACAGCCATTTGCGGAGTTGCTTCAAAATAAATCTGCACTGCATGTTGTTTACCATCCAACGATTTCACTTGATAAGAAAGATAATTTACAGGACGTGATATCAACTCCAGATCATCCAGCAGCAGAGGTGCAGTAAAGATCAGATTCAACTGTACCGGACCACATTCGAATGTATAGAAAGTCTGCGTTGGAAGCACATTGACCGACTTTTGTACAGCAGCCTCTTTAAACACTACTTTATTTGTTTCTTTCTTCAGCAAACCGAAATCCACATATCCTCCGCCTTCCTGATTATGACAATGGGCAGCGATGACATTCTTTCCCGGTTTCAAGGTCGCTTTTACCGATGCCGGCAGTTCAGCAAGAATATCGTTCTTCCAGGAATAGCCCGTTGAAACGACCTGTTTACCGTTGACAAACAATTCAAAGGTATCATCATGCGAATATTTTAAAAATACACTATTGGCAGAGCAATCTTCCGTCAGGTCAAACGTACGTCTGACCCAGATATCCTGACTTTCCCAAGGTGTATACAAGTTAGGTTGCCCGGCAGTGCCGAAAGCACCGAAACCTTTCTTCCATGAAGCGTCGTTAAAGCTGGTATCTGCCCAGTTAGCATCCGGTTGTTGTTCGGTATAAGTTGCTTGCCACTCACTGGAAGCAGCGGTTGGAAGAATCGTTTTCATCGGTGTATCTTCTTCTCCCATAAATCTATATGTCTTTCCATCCACGCGGATAGCGCCCATCAGCGGCTGTTCTTTTCCGGTCCAATGACGAGTCGGTTCATCATACAATTTATCTGCGAACGACCAAACACTGGTATAAGGATCAATCGTTATCAAAGGATATGAAGGGGCACGCAATGCATTCACCTTTTCCGGAGCAAAATAGTCAGGAGTACTACAAGCGCACAAAAGGCTTGCGAACAGTGACAAAGCTGAGAATAGTGTACTTTTCATGATCATCAATTTATTTGGAGAAATATTATGCACAAAATTAACTAAATCCTCTTATTGAACCAGCATTTTATCTTACTATTTTCTTTTTAAAATGCATAAAACAAACAAATTGGATACAAATCTATCAAATCAAACCTTCAATGACATCTATAGAAAAGCCAAGGATTTTTTGGTTTTTGATTCCAATGAATAGGATTACAGGCATATCAAAAATTCATGTTTATTTCTAATAATTCATCAGTAGAAGTCCATCTGGGAGGAAATATCTTGTCCGGTATCAGCGTATCCTCCTATGTATCTGTTACTTATTTTATCTAAATATAACTCCCAATTCATTCGAATGAAAGTTCCAATCCATTCGAATGAAATGAAGGTTTCATTCGAATAAAATGGTTGCTACATTCGAATGAATTTCAGAGCACTTTCGAATAGCTTTACAGCCATATCAAAAATTCATGTTTTACTTTTTAGCAGCGACCGTTTTCTTTGAAGCCACTTTCTTCGTCGTTGATTTCTTTGCTACAGATTTCTTAGCTACAACCTTTTTTGTCGTCTTTGTTGCTTTAGGGGCTTTTGTTTCTGTTGCAGCCTCTTTTGGTACTTTTACGGCTTTAACTGCTTTTGCCTTCGGAGCATTCTTTGTAGCAGCTCCTGAAATGATAGCCTGACATTCATCAAATGTCAACTCGTGCGGATCAGCCACAGTTTTCGGTATCCGATAGTTTTCACCTTTACAGGAGATATATGGACCAAAACGTCCTTTCAATATCTGCATTTCAGGTTCTTCATCAAAACTCTTTATGAATCGCTCAGCTTCCTTAATACGTTTTTCATCAATCAGATTGATGGCCTCATCTGCTGTTATAGTAAGCGGGTCCATTGTCTTAGGAATCGAGACGAATTTCCCATCATGACGGATAAACGGACCAAAACGACCGATAGCGGCAACCATCGTTTTCCCTTCATAATTACCCAATGTACGTGGCAAATCGAAGAGCTTCAGTGCTTCCTCTAGTGAAATTGTCTCAATGGATTGTCCTTTGCGCAACGGAGCAAACTGCGGTTTGGGTGCATTCTTATCTTCTGCATTATGAGCACCGATCTGGGCAACCGGACCAAAACGTCCAATCTTGACAAACACCGGTTTCCCGCTCTTCGGATCAATACCCAGTTCGCGTTCGCCGACCTTATGCTCTGTCTTCACTGCCGAGGCAGATTCAACAATCGGATGGAATGTTTTGTAAAAATTGTCGATAGCTTTCGTCCAAACCATCTTCCCTTCAGCAACGGCATCGAATTCCTTCTCCACATTCGCTGTGAAATTATAATCCATTACAGAAGGAAAATATTCCATTAAGAAGTCGTTGACAACCATACCAATATCTGTTGGCATCAGCTTTCCGCGGTCAGCGCCTACTATTTCAGTCTTTTGCGACTCTTTAATCTTGCCCTTTGAAAGTTTAAGTATCGTATACGGACGCAGAATACCCTCCTTATTATCTCTCACCACATATTCGCGGTTCTGTATTGTCTGAATGGTAGGTGCATACGTTGAAGGACGGCCGATGCCCAGTTCTTCCAACTGGCGCACCAAACTGGCTTCAGTATAGCGGGGCGAATGTTGTGTATAGCGTTCAATAGCTGTTGCTACACTCAGTTTCAAAACATCATGAAGTGTCACAGGTGGAAGCATACCGTTCTCCTGGTCTTTTTCTTCTTCGTCATCATTACTTTCCAGGTATACTTGCAGAAAACCTTCAAACTTCAGTACTTCGCCTGTTGCGACAAAACGTTCGGAAGTACCGTTCATATTTATCGATATCGTCGTACGTTCCATCTCGGCATCTGCCATCTGGCTTGCAATAGTGCGTTTGCGGATCAGCTCGTACAGACGTTTTGCATGCGGTTCGCCTTCAATCTCGGCATTAGCAATATAGGTTGGACGAATAGCTTCATGAGCTTCCTGAGCACCTTTGCTCTTTGTATGATACTGACGGAATTTATAATATTTCTCTCCATAAGTATTCAAGATAGCTTCCTTTGCCGTTCCCAACGCCAGGCTACTCAAGTTCATGGAGTCAGTACGCATGTAAGTAATCAATCCCGATTCATACAACCGTTGTGCAATCAACATTGTATGTGTAACCGAAAAGCCCAGTTTACGAGCAGCTTCCTGCTGTAAGGTAGAAGTTGTAAACGGAGGTGCCGGTGATTTCTTTACTGGTTTGGTTGAAATATCGTTGATGGTGAATGTTGCATCCTTACATTTTTCAAGGAATGCCATCGCATCCTCCTTACTTTTTAAACGTCTGGCCAATTCAGCCTTCAGAATCGTCGTTCCGTCAGGAAGTATAAACTCAGCCATCACCCGATAAGATGATTCGGCGACAAAACTGTTTATTTCGCGTTCGCGTTCCACAATAAGTCTAACAGCAACCGACTGTACACGTCCTGCTGACAATGCCGGTTTAACCTTACGCCAAAGTATCGGAGAAAGTTCAAACCCGACGATACGATCCAATACGCGACGTGCCTGTTGCGCATTTACCAGATTGATATCGATATCGCGTGGTGTCTCTATTGCGTGTAAAATAGCCGTTTTCGTTATTTCATGGAAAACAATACGTTTTGTATTTTCAGGTTTCAGCTTCAACACTTCATACAGATGCCATGAAATAGCCTCTCCTTCACGATCCTCATCGGAAGCAAGCCATACTTGTTCAGCTTCTTGAGCGCCTTTCTTCAATTGGGCCACCAAAGTCTTTTTCTCTTTAGGAATCACATATACTGGCTGGTAGTCATGTTCCACGTCAACGCTGAATTCTTTAGGTTTCAGATCACGGATGTGTCCATAGCTGGACATCACTTTATAATCTTTTCCAAGAAATTTTTCTATTGTTTTAGCCTTTGCAGGAGACTCTACGATCACCAAATTCTTTTGCATAATTCATCTTTTCTTTTGAATTCGGTTGCAAACTTACACAAATAATTCACTTTACAGTATATCTTTGCATAGAGAATTCTAAATATTTCACGTATGAAAACAATTAAACAACTCATAAACGAAGGTAAAATCGACGATGCAATCCGCCTCTTGGACGAATATATACAAAAGGATAACCGCTCTGAAGAAGCCTATTATTTACGCGGAAAGGCCTATAATAAAAAAGGAGATGTCCGACAGGCGCTTAACAACTATCTGGCAGCCATGGAAATAAATCCGGATGGTCCTGCCAAGATAGCTTATGACTCATTGATACGTATCCTCGACTTTTACAATAAGGACATGTATAATCAATGATGTTTACATACGAACCGTTCAATGACTCTATAAATCTCTCCTATCCAAAGGACAAGCGAGGTTGAAGCAATAATCATCAACCAGTCCTTCCAAGGCAGCGGAACCACATTGAACATCTTTCCACCGAATGTAACGATCAGATATTGACCGACTACAATAATCAGTGCAACAAGCAGAAAACTCTTGCATTCAAGCAAATGTGCAAATGCTGAACGTCCTTCCATAAATGCCTTGGCATTAAACATGTTCCAGAATTGCAACATCACAAAGAAGGTAAAGAATCGCGACAGGTCGAGCGGCTTCAATCCATCGTTGGAATGGAAATAGAGCAACAATCCCAAGAGCACGACAACGAACAGTGCACCAACACCAAAAATACGGTATGCCATCGGGTGCGTGATGATAAAGTCGCCGTTCTTTCCGCTCCGACGCGGTTTGTCTTTCATCACTCTTTCGTTCGGCGGAAGCGAAGCCAATGCAGCGGCTGCAAAAGTATCCATGATCAGATTCACCCACAGCATCTGCGTAATCGTCAATGGCGATTCCGTTCCAATCAGTGAACCGATCAATACAATCAGACAGGCTGCCACATTGATTGTCAACTGAAACAAGAGGAATTTCTGAATATTGCGATAGAGCGAACGTCCCCACATCACAGCGCGTGTGATACTGCTGAACGAATTGTCCAGAATCGTGATATCACTGGCCTCTTTAGCAACCGAAGTACCGTCGCCCATTGAAAGGCCCACTTGTGCAGCCTTCAGTGCAGGAGCATCATTTGTTCCATCACCCGTTACAGCCACAACAGCATTCTTCGACTGTAGCAATCTTACCAATCGCTGTTTGTCCGTAGGACGCGCACGACACATAATTTTCAAGTCAAGCACACGGTCAAGCGCTTCTTCGTCAGTCAGTGCCTCAAAACCCGGTCCCGTAATGATATTACGATCCGTATCCGTTTCTTTCCAAGTACCAATCTGTCGGGCAATCTCGCGTGCCGTTCCCGGCGTATCGCCTGTCACAATCTTAACATCGATACCCGCATCCAGACAACTTTGTACAGCTGCCGGCACATCTCTGCGCACAGGATCGGATATAGCAACAATACCTATATAAGTCAGATTTACATTCCTCAAACGCCCATCAGCAAAAAATGAATCATCGGCATTATCATCCACAATCTGGTAAGCGAAGCCCAATGTTCGCATGGCCTGATTCTGATAAGCCAGAAGTTGCTTGCCAATCATCTCTTTGCACTCGTCGACCGACTTGTAAGTTCCGTCTATTGCCACACGACTACTGTTAGCCAACACAATTTCAGGAGCACCTTTCACATACAGCACTTTCTTACCCAGCAATGCCGATTTGACCAGCGTTGCCATATATTTGCGTTCGGTAGAGAATGTCAGCTGATCGAGCACTGTCGCATTCTCACGCAGTTCCAGATAATTTTGTTTCTGTCCGTTAAGCCACAAGAGCAATGCAGCCTCCGTAGGATTTCCTAACGTGGCGATCTTCTCGCCTGAGAAATCGAGGAATGCCGTTGAGTTTGCCGAAATACCTTCGCGTATCAGATTACTCAACTCATCATTGCCCAACTGCTGATCCTTTAGATTATAAAAGCGCGTCTCGTGTACCTGCATCTGGTTCTGAGTCAATGTTCCCGTCTTGTCTGTACAGATAACGGTCGTAGCGCCCATCGTTTCGCAGGCATGCATCTTACGCACCAGATTGTTCGTTTTAAGCATTCTGTTCATGCTCAGAGCCAAGCTTAGCGTTACGCTCATCGGCAGACCTTCGGGCACAGACACAACGATCAGTGTGACTGCAATCATAAATATGTTCAATATATGACTGATCAAATCCATCATCGGCATTCCAGAAGCCGACAACAGCAGTTTAATAAGCAATGCTATAAATGTAACAGCTGCAATGGTATATCCACCTTTGCTGATTACTTTAGCCAGACCGGCAAGTTGCATCTGTAAAGGCGTCTCTACATTATTTTCTATCTGTGAACCCTCGTACACCTTTCCATAACCCGTTGCATCACCCACTTTCTCCACTTCCATGATTCCATGGCCGTCGGCAACAGTTGTTCCGCGCATCACCACATTAGATGGATAAGTTGCATCAGGATCGAAGTCGGCCTCGTTCACCGTTTTTGAAGTCAGCGGCTCACCCGTCAATGTTGATTCGTTCACTTGCAGAGAAACAGCCTCCAGCAGATGTCCATCGGCCGGAATCTCCTCTCCTGTTTCCAAAAGAACCAAATCTCCTACAACGACCTCTTTTTTTAGCACCTGACTGATATTCCCTTCGCGGATGACCTTCACCATCGTATCATCGTTGACCGTATTCAAAACACTGAATGCCTTGTTCGCCTTCACTTCAAAAGCGAACCCCACACCCGTAGCCAATATAATAGCAAAAAAGATACCCAGCGGTTCAAGGAATGCTGTGAAGCCTTGTGCTTCAGGACCCCAACAGTGAACACCGGCAATAATCATTGACAAGAACCACGCAACGAGCAGAATTCTGATAATCGGATCCTCAAATTTTTCAATGAATTGGCTCCAGAGGGAAGCTTTCTTGGGAGGAGTGAGTACATTTTCTCCATAGCGGTTTCTGTTCTCTTCTACTTGTTGCCTATTAAGCCCTTGATATTGCTTTTTCTCCATAAATAATTGTCTTGTCTAATTTTAGGTGGCAAAGGTAGTGAAAAAGCCCAATAACCCCAAGAAAAGGATAAAAAGAAGTTTGCATAATTATTGGATGCCTCAGAAATTTTGAGTTCATTTGTTTCGACTTTACAAATAGTTGCTAAAGTTGTTCTATATAATACAGAATATGAAGATTCAATTTTTAGGAGCTGCACAGGAAGTTACAGGCAGCAAACATCTCATCACAACATCCAAAGGTAAACGCATCCTTCTTGACTGTGGAATGTATCAGGGCAAAGGATTGGAAACCGATGCTATGAACAGGGATTTGGGGTTCAACCCGCGTACAATCGACTACTTAGTCCTCACACATGCGCATATTGACCATTCCGGTCTGATTCCTTACATATATAGTTTGGGATTCCGTGGATCTGTGATCTGCACTACCGCCACCCGCGATCTATGTGCCCTGATGCTCAAAGACTCCGCTCATATTCAGGAAAAAGATACGGAGATGTTCAACAAGAAACGTGCTTTCCGCCACGAACCACCTGTTAAACCAATCTACCGCATGTCGGATGCCGAAGGCTGTATGAATCTGTTTATCAGCGTCTCCTACGGCCGCCGTTTCTATATGAACGACGAGATCAGCGTCAAATTCACCAACACCGGTCATATGCTCGGAAGCGGTGCTGCTCATCTTCGCATCATCGAAAATGGCAAACCGGTGAACATCACTTATACAGGCGATCTCGGTCGTCTTCAGAACCCGATACTTCAATCGCCCGATCCATTTCCACCTTGCGATTACATGATTGCCGAATCGACTTACGGCAACCGTCTTCATGGCGAGATGAAAGAGGTTTCGGAGCGCCTTCTGGAAATCATTTACAACACTTGCGTAAGAGACAAAGGACCGCTCATCATCCCTTCGTTTGCCATCGGCCGTACGCAGGATATCGTCTATGCACTCAACAATTTGTTCAATGAAGGGCGTTTACCGAAGATACAGATTTTCGTCGATAGCCCATTGGCTGTCAATGCCTGCGACATCTTCCGCCTTCATGCCGACGGATTGAATGAGGATGTTCGTAATACGATGCTCACCGACCCTGATCCTTTCGGATTCAACTCACTGCATTATATTAAAGAAGTGGAAGATTCCAAGCGACTGAACAGTTACAACAAACCTTGCGTGATCATCTCACCCTCAGGCATGTTGGAGGCAGGTCGTGTAAAGCATCATTTCCGCAATCATGTGGAAGATCCGCGCTGCTCGGTGCTCATTGTCGGTTATTGCTCACCAAACACTTTAGGTGCGCGCATTCAGCGCCCCGGTCTGAGGGAAGTGTCCATCTTCGGCAAAACGTACGATATGCGTGCCAGCGTCAACAAGATCGAGGCTTATTCAGGTCATGGCGATTACAAAGAGATGATTGAAACCATCACCACCGCGCCTGTCGACCGTGTGAAGAAACTCTTCCTTGTACATGGCGAATACGATGTGCAGTGCGATTATCGCAATGCCTTGCAGACAGCCGGTTACCGGGATGTAGAGATTCCGCGCCGTGGCGACTGGTATGAGTTAGATTAATTGATTATAGATCATCTATTTCCTCTGTGTCCTGCTCCATAATCTTTGAAGCCAGCGTATCTGCCGCATGAATGATGGAAACGAGCGGATGCAGGGAACCTGCCGTGTCATAACTGCGCAATTGTTCGAAACTATTGAAGTTGAGATCCCAAGCTCCCATGTGCCAACGTATGGCGAGCATCTCCGACTCGGTAATTTCCAATCCGCTATAAAGCAGCATCACGACTGATTTCTCGCCGTGTCCTATCGGCAAGTTCTTGTAAGTCACCTTATAACCTTCTGAATCCTCCCATTGTCCGAGAGCGTTCTTCCGTTTCTTTGTGGTTCTGACATAGATATCGCTTTTGCAGACATCATGCAGCAGACTGGCAATGATTACATTATCTCTTTTCACCTCGCGTTCGAGCGTCGGTTCCAAGGTCTTCATGCCTTCCCAAACTACCAGTGCCGCCTTGCAGGTATTCAGCGAATGCTGTACCAGTCCACCTTCCTTATTCAGATGATGTCCTGCCGAAGCCGGTGCCAGAAAGAACCCGTTATTTTCCAGTTCATCAATCACATCCTCCACTCCGTCGCGTCCCGTAGATCGCAACAATTCCAAAAACTCCTGTTTACAAGCTGTATCTTCAGTCTTCATTCTTAATTCATTATAAAATAAGTTCTAACGCCTTTGCATATAAGCATTGACGCGGATAAAGGTAGAGAATAATTCTGACATAGATATATAGTTGGAATAAATAATAACGGTTTCCAGCACCCTTCTGTTTATTAGTTAGATAGATATGAGAAGCATGCAAAACGACTAACGACTGCTACAAATCTTCTGGAATATCGTCCGCAGTGATCTCTGATAACTGCTCTACAGTCACATTCCCCTTCGGAGCTAAACGATTGGCTTGAAGTTCAATCGTCTTGTCGAAAATATTTCGTGCAAAACGACCATTGCCAAAGTTTGCATCTTTATTCTTAACTGCATTGGTGAATAAGGCAACAAGTTTTGTACGTGCCTCATCAGTCAGCTTATATTCAAACCTGTCAATATTGCTCTCAAAAATCTGCATCAATTCAGACTCCGTATAATCGGGGAACTCAATATAACGATTAAAACGAGATTGAAGACCGGGATTGGATTTGATAAATTGCTGCATTCTTTCAGTGTATCCGGCAAGAATAACCACAAGCCTTTCTCTATCATCCTCCATTCGCTTCAACAAGGTTGCAATAGCCTCATTGCCATAATCCTGATTATTTGAAGAAACCAATGAATATGCTTCATCGATAAACAGTACTCCATCAAGAGCCTTATCTACTATCTTATTTGTTTTTACAGCCGTCTGACCCACATATTCAGCAACCAGCCCCGAACGGTCTGTTTCCACAAGATGTCCTTTTTTCAATACACCTAATTCTCTATATATATCAGCCAAAATACGAGCTATGGTCGTTTTACCTGTCCCCGGATTACCAGTAAAAACGCAATGATACGAAGGTTTAGACACTTTCATTCCTTTAGCCTCGCGCTGTTTTTGAATCTTAATAAAATTGGTCAATGCTTTTACTTCTTGCTTGACAGAAGCAAGGCCAACCAGTTGATCAAGTGCCAATTGTGCATTATCGTTTGTTAAAGGCTCTGTCTGCATCTTCGCTTGACTTGCATTGTTCTCACATGGTTGCATAATCATGTTCATCCAATCAGTTTCCTCTTTTGTTACCACTCCATCACATTTAGCTATAAGCGAAATGTAGCGATACATCAATACCTGATATTGTTTGAATAAATCAAAATTATAATCTTTCAATACACCGGAAATAAGAAATGTCTCTTCAGGCTCAGGCGTAGCAAGAATCTGGCGTGCAAAATCCTCACAATCGTCTATCAGACTACCCTCTCTATAAAGGTATAAATGTGGATAATCGACATCTTCCAAACCACTTATCTTCATCATAAAGACAAACAATCCGAAGCCCTCCTTGGTATTGAAATCAAGATCATGCCCCGAATGCATCAGATTGCGAACAGCATCAGCAAGCATCATTATCAAAATTTTGCCTTTAAATGTAGTCGGATCAAGCGAACCAAAATTACCACTGGAAATCGTTATCTTCACATTCTCAAACTCATTGACCTCAGCATGCAGACTCTTGTCTTCATCCAGTTTATTAGAGAATTCAATCAACGATTTCGCATAATCGAGAAGTGAATAATATAACTGTTCGGAGATCATTGCATCCTCTACTACGGGAGCAGTTGTTGTTTCCGCTTCTATAGATGTGGTAGGCTTTTGCAACTCTGTATTTTGGGGCGCATCTGGAACCGTTGATTTTGGTGCATCTGTAAACTCCGGTTTGGGAGATTTGACTACTGCATAAACTATAAAAAAGAAGATCACAGTACCAACAATCCCTGCTGTAACATTTATTAAATACAATAAAGCCAAAATGCAGATAGCTATCACAATCAAACACCCCCAACCGGTAGAAGTCGAAGGCGCATCACTTTTATTTGTTCTCATCACCATTGATAATTTCTCTAACAGATAAACTTTGATGCTGATAAAGATAGATATTAATTTTGAATTAAGAATAGATATGTCAAGCTATTGATGAAATAAAGAATCAGACAACCATTGTCGCTGCAAAATATATTGTGATTATAATCGGATTTTATTAATAACAGAGGTCTAAAGAAATGCACACTCCTAGGACTTTAGTCAACCCTTCCCTTCACCGGAACTTTCTATCAGTCAGACAAATACTGTGACAAGGTCTTTTTAGGGGACTCACTAAAGTAGTCTAACTCACTGAGAGTCATCATATTTTATTTTCTGCATTAAAATATTGATTTCCAATGACTTTAATACCCACTCAGGGGTCCGGGAAGTTCTGTATTTTTACATGCCTTATCAATCAAAGGCCACAGGCTTCCGCGCTTTTGTCCTTCGCAACCACCTGTTCCATTGATAATTACCTCCGATACTTCTCCTGATTTCATTCGAATAGAACTTCCATTTCATTCGAATGCAGCAACCATTTCATTCGGATCCGCGGTTCATTTGACATATGTCAAACGAATCATTCATTCGAATGAAATGGTTCGCGCATTCGAATGTTTTTGCCAACGCCTTCGAGCTTGAAAAAAGTATATACTTTTGAAATAGAAAGTATATACTCTTGAGGTATGAAAGTATATACTCTTGGTATACGGAAGTATATACTTTTGACATGCGAAAGTATATACTTTTTTAAATCAGATATCTACAGATCCTGAGGTGCATCCTCACTCTATGATAAATGAATGTCCATTGCAGTCAATCTATTTTCAAAGAAGTCTTTTTGCCTCTAAAAGTTACAGCAACGAGTCTGCCGACAATCTGCATAAAGTCTGCCGACAATCTGTTATTTAATATACATCATGACTGCAACCTGTCTGCACCTTAAATAGTCATACATTATATTTATCTTTTTATAATGATATAATATTGTCGATTATGACTCTTTTTCAATTGAAAGAAAGAAAAAAGAAAGAAAACAATAACTATTAAAACTTCTTGCAGAACTCGTCAAACGAAGCATGGCGCTTGTAAGTAGACGACTTCACCTCGATAGGACAAATCTTGCTGTCGCGTGATAGCAGAAAATCATGATTATAGTATATTCATTTGATGTACAAGAGTAGCTAAAAAGTTTTAGCATCGCAAATCTTTTTACGAATATTACTACAAAATCCCCAATTCTTTTACGAATTTACTATGCAAAATCCAAAAGTAAGGAATACGGGGTTAATAAAGCAGCCATATCTCTTGCTGCCATAGCTTCAAGACTTCTCACCTGAAGATGATACAATATATATATTGTGCTACAGGCCTTCCTAATATCGAAACACTCTTCATTTTAATCAATGTCGCTTCATTTTAATGCAATATTAAAACGATGCAGAAATAATAAATCAACTTTGGCTACATTCAGCAGCCGTCTACGTATTGATTTACCATCTATCTCAAACAAGTTGTCAGTTATAAAGTGAAGTTCAATCAATGGATAAGCGGGGAGAACTATTTTCGTCCTCTTTTGACTGCAACATGATAGGATACAATGATTCAGTTATCGCTGTACAAAGGAACTACAAATATTTTTAAGTGTAGTGTATTTGTACATAATCGCCACGTTTTCGTCAATAATCAAAATAAACGTCGTAGGCTTATTCAAATTCCAGTAATTTCCATGCATTGCTCAAGAAAGAAGAAGGAAAAGAATACGATAGATATTCAGTTTATATCTTGTTTTGCGTTCTTCCTTTCCCATAATCCAAAATACGCCTCCTAAAACAAAAAGACTGAATCCAAATAATTTATCCATCATAGTATTTCGAATAGACCGTTAATAATCACAATTCTTCAATTCAAGTAACAGAACATTGGAAAAAGAGAAAGCCTCGCCACAACAATATAATAGGCGATTTCCAGATAGATTTAAGTGGCAGGGCTTTTCGAAAATATTTTTATCATAAAACATCAATTCTTAGGTTAAGGTTCAAGGCCTTAGATATTTCTTCTAACTGTTTCTTTTTTTGGTTAGTTGAAGAATGAGTAACAACTAACCAACCATCTTTAATTTCGTGCTGATTGTAATAATCATCTTTAGTTCTTGAAACCAAAGAAAGGCCAACCCAAGAAAGATTAAGGGCTGCGACTTTTTCAGGACCAACATTTTCAATAACTTCCAAAAATGTTTCATAAGCATAACGATGTTCAATTCGTTTACCTCCAGGATACGTCACTGCCAATCTTGTTTTTTGTGATTTTGGAGATGATTTTACTTTACGATCAGTCTTTCTTTCTGCCAGCTTCGGTACTAAAGAATATTGCTTTGTGTCATGTTCATCAGTAATAACTCTTTTACGAGTGAGGCGAACACTAAGTTCTTCATCTGGAATATAATCCACAACAAGAACTATCGGACGTTCAATCTTTGTAATGATTGGTTCTATACTCTCAGAAAGACGGGGAATAATTTCATTCTTTATCAACTCCTCCTCTAAGTTATCAACTGCATGAAGTGTTTCTTCATTCAATGGCAATCCTAACTCCTTAAGTGTACGAATTGATTTATATAAATCATCAAGTTTGCTCATAATTCAAATATTTATGATATTATGCAAAGTTAATAGAAATCATTGGTCAAAACAATTAAATTACAAAAAAATGATATACGGTTATATTCGGGTGTCCACCGACAAACAGACAGTTGAGAATCAACGTTTTGAAATCAATCGCTTTTGCAAAAACAAACAGATTGAAATAGAAGAATGGATTGAGGAAACAATCAGCGGTACAAAAGATGTTGAAAAACGTGCATTAGGGAAACTTTTAAAAAAACTACACAAAGATGATATTCTTATTTGTTCTGAACTTTCTCGTCTAGGTAGGAGTTTGTTTATGATCATGGATGTCCTGAGTGAATGTATGAAAAAAGAAATCCAATTATGGACTATCAAAGACAACTATCAATTAGGAAGCGACATTTCTAGTAAAGTATTGGCTTTTGCTTTTGGTCTTTCAGCAGAAATAGAAAGAAATCTTATCAGTCAGAGAACAAAAGAAGCATTGGCTAGAGCTAAAGCTGAAGGAAAAACTTTAGGAAGGCCCAAAGGCAGAAAAAACGATCGACTAAAATTATCTGGACAAGAAGACAAGATATCCATGATGCTTTCCCTAAGAATACCCAAGATCCAAATAGCAAAGTATCTTCATGTCGATAGAAACACCCTTTATAGTTATATATCAATGAAAGAACTTAAAGTTGAGAAAAATTAATGGGGGATTTTATTCAGCATAACTCTAGTCATTGTAATTTCACATCGAATAATTCGTGGGTTGTCTTATCGTCTATAGAACAAAGCATTAAACATAAGATTGAAGCTGTTGGTACACCATTAAAAGATTGGAACATTCAAATTAATTATGGAATTAAGACCGGATGTAATGAAGCTTTTATTATAAATAGGAACAAGCGTGAAGAGATATTAAATGCTTGTATAACAGAAGATGAGCGTATTGCTACAAATGAACTTATACGACCAATTCTTCGGGGCAGAGACATCAAAAGGTATGGATATGATTTTGCGGATCTGTGGTTGATTAATACACATAATGGTGTAAAAGAAAATAGAATAAATCGTATAGACATAAATAATTTTCCTGCTATAAAGTCACATTTGGATAGTTTCTGGAACAAAATAGAAAAGCGTACAGATCAAGGTGACACGCCATACAACTTAAGAAATTGTGCATATATGGACTTATTTTTTCAGCGTAAAATCTGTTGGAAAGCCATTGGAAGGAACTTGGCATTCTCATTGGTTCCAAAAGATGTTTATTTAACTGCACCAGCAAGTTTCATATCGGCGAAAGATAATGATAATTATATACTGGCATATCTCTGTAGCAATTACTGTAAATATTATATTTACAAATACAGTGATACAACTGGAGCAGGAGATATTATGCTTAATATCCAGTCACTTATTAAAATACCAATTCCAAAATTGATAGATCAGAATATTGTGCATCTAATTTCGCAATTATTATCTAATACAAATAATTATCATCAAATGACATTCTTATCAAAAGAAATTGATAAATGTATATATAAACAATTCAATTTTTGTCAAGATGAAATTGATTATATTGAAAATGTTATATAGGCTATAATACTATATATCAATATCAATGAATCCTATTTCTTGTTTTTCTTTTTCATTAAGTTGATACAATTCAAATATTAATTTATCTATTTCAATTGCTTTCTCCTTTGTGAACTCTTTTTGAATATCAGAAACATAATATTTAAATCGCATATTTATTTCATGAGATATTTTGAGTACTGGTATTTTGTCAAAAAATATTTTACTTAACTCTCGAGTACCTCCAAGTAATTCTGGAAAAGAATTTCTAAAACAGAATTTAAATAATGATGAATTTAAAAATGCTGTCAAATATGATATACTTTCTCCTGTTATTATAAAGCATTTTTGGTTTGTCATAAATCCTTTATCATCATAAAAGAAAGGCAAAAACTTTGTCATATTTGGATATATGATTTTTTGACTAGAAAAATCCTCCCAATAATTTATGCTATCTTGAGTTTCAAACCATTTATTATTTGTCTTTTTTCTTGAAATAATTCTTTTATTATCAATAAAATACGTCTTTCCTGTTTGTTCTAATCGATATTTCCCAAATGATAAAAGATAATCCTTTAAGGCTGGGAATTGATCAATGTCATAATGTTTTGAAGGGAAAGTAGCGATTAGCCACAGATCCGCAAAATCATATCCATACCTTTTGATGTCTCTGCCTCGAAGAATTGGTCGTATTAATTCCTCAGTTCGTTTTTTTTCTTCTTCGCTATAACAATTAGCAAGTATCTTTTTCCTTTTTTCTCCAGAAATGATAAATGCTTCGTTACATCCTGTTAGTATTCCTCTATAAATATTAATGTCCCAATCTTTTAATGGTGTACCAACAGCTTCAATCTTACGTTTAATGCTTTGCTCTATAGGAGACAATAATACCCAACTGCTAAATGATGAAAATTCATTTGTCGTTATATGTTTCCTAATAAAATCCCCCAAATAATTTAAGCTCTTCAAACCCTTAGCTATGCAAGCTTCTGTTTTGCAATTATTAGTAGCTTTTTGTAACAAAAGTATATTTACATCGACTGTTGCATTTTCAAAAACTTTTACTCCAGCAAAGTCAATCAATTTAATAGGATTCGTTTCATTTGCAAAAAAATTTCTTATTTTTTCTCCATAACCAGCCCTCATCCATTTGTTAGAAGTGATAAAACAGAGATAACCATTTGTTCTCAACAATTGAACACCCCGTTCATAGAATAAACAATAAATATCTCCTGTTCTAGCGAGTGTCTTATAGCCTTTATTTTCATATACTTCTGCAAGTTTGCCTTGATTCGTTTGAAGTTGAATATATGGTGGATTCCCAATCACAATATCAAATCCATTATTTTTATCAATTTGATTTGAAGCAAAAACATCAGAGAACCAAGTATGCCACAAAAAGAATTGATTATTAGCCGAAATATCAACATTTGAAAAATCAATGTCTATTTTTTCTAAACGCATCTGTTCCAAAATATTATTATATATCTTATCTTTCAGGTCTGACTTTTTTATATGATCTAAACATCCAAAATACTCTCTCGTCATTCTAGAAAGTTCGTTCCGAAGAATATCTACTTCATCATCAAAGATAGTCAATTCATATTGGCCATAGCGTTCTTTACTTGTAACAGACAACTTACTTAAATCAATATTTTTATAGTATTCAAGCAAAGAATCTCCTTGCATGATTTTAAAATCGAGATTAGGTAAAGGTTCCGGGATTTCTTCATCAACAACTATAGCAAGCCAAAAACGAAGTCGCGCAATATCAACGGCACCTTTTTCAATATCTACTCCATAAATATTATTTTGCAAAATACTTTTTTTTATGTCAGCCGCAGTACTTCCATGAGCAATTTCTAATGCCCTACGACATTTATACAGTTCATTAAGTAATCCCATCGGAAATGCCCCAGATCCAATAGCAGGATCGCATATTCTCACATTTTTAAGCTTATCTATAAGAATAGCTGTTTCACTTTCATCAAATAGATGATTATCAAACGGCTGATTAACAAAAGATCTTATTCGATCTACTTCAATATGAGTATTCGTGGTAAGATATGCGACAAGAGATTCGCGGCACATGTATTGAACAATTTCCTTAGGTGTGTAATAAGCTCCCTTATCCTTATTATCTTCCAGCAGATTTTCAAAAATCTTTCCTAGCATCTCAGGGTCTATTCCTATCTCAGCATCTTCTGGATCATTTTCATCGATTGTAAAATTATACATAGCGAAGAAGCTAAAAAGCCCTGCAAACATACTCTTTGGAAATTGAGATTTAGGCATATCAATATTGTCCTTTTCAAACAGACCTCCATTAAGATATGGAATTCTCACCTTACCTTCATTACCAATACTTACAACCTTTGTGTCAAAAATATCGTTCCCCCGACGATTATTCAAACACTCAAAGAATAATGGTTCTAATACATCATCTAGATAATTGTTTCTTTGCTCTTCACTAGATTTCTCAAACAAGTTAAGCATAAAATTACGATCGCCTCTTCCCCATTCTCCATTTTCAGACACTCCTAACCAACCTTTTCTTTGCAAAAAATACAAAAAGACAATACGACCCATCATCTTCTTTATATAATCGCGGACAGTTTTATCGCTCCATTCAGCGAATTCTGATCCAAAGAAATTCTCATCAGCTTTATTATCATAGACAAATTTGCAAAATTTCTCATATTGTTCTTTGTATCCTTTAAAGAATTCATTGGACAACTGTTCAACAGAGAATGCGTCTTTAATATTTGCGAAAGAAATACCTTTAGTTTGAAGATTCAAAAAACGTTCTATTGCAGTACGATAAAGAGTATTACCATCACCAAAAACAAAAGTATAACGTTTGGGAGCAGTAGAAATTTCCTTAATATCACATACAAAAGATAAACGCCAACTCCGTTCGCCAACAAAGACGACTAATGCAGCATCGAACTCACCCCATCGAGGATTAACAAAAGACTTAACTAAATTGCGAAGTCCTACTTTTTTATGTGCAACAGAACCAAGTTTAATATCGTAATAAAATAAGCCTATATGATAATTATCGATTGTATCCAGTGAACCAATAAAAAAACCTTCCTCAGAATCCGATGAAAAATCTATCTTTTCCGCATTAGTTCTTAATTCAGTTGCATTAAAAAAACTTTTTAATAATGAATACCATTTATCGAGGTCAAATTTCGATTGGAAAATCTGTTTAAAATCCTCATTTGAATATGTTTGTATCATATGATTCTATATAAAAGTTTCTGAAATAATAATTTGGGGATCCGAAATATCTTGAACATTAGCACGATCATCCTTGCTCATTGTTTGATAGTCCTTGAGTAAATCAGTTATTCTTGTTTGAATAGTATATTCTTTTCCCTTTATCTCCTCACGATTGTTTTTGTATTCGCGCGCTAATGTTTTAATAGCACGAGGTAATTTGGCATATACACCTTCATTGATATAACTTATTAGCAAATCACAATTCAATTTTAATACCTCATCTTGAGTTATTTGTTTTATGGTACGAAGGAATTTATTTGCTTCAAGAGATGTTTTATCCAAATCTGTTCGATTGATTGATGCAGAATCGTTAGATTTGATAAATTCTTTACTATATTTATCAAGAGCTGAATTTACGTGCTTATAATGCAATTCATTGCTATTAAACTGTACAGGTTTTTCTTCTAAAGTTGCTTTTAAGTATTTAACTGCCTCAAGAAAATCTATAGGTTCAGATTGATTATCTATAGCCAGATAGAATTCCGTTTTAAAACTCGACGATATAAAAACGATAGATTTATTTTTATACTTATTAATATCACGTATTACACGACTTTTCATCGGTAAGTTCTTGATCTTGTGGTACAGTTCTCGATTATTGTTGTATAAATCTTTTACTTCACGAAGAAGAGCAATCTTTTTATCTACATCATCCTTTATATTGCTGTCATATAAATTAAACTGCTTAACAATCTCTTCTCGCGAATATATTTGGGCATCTTCACCAAAAGCTGAATGAAAACCTTGTAGCTTGATTAATGCATTTTTATAAAGTTGAATCTGGCTATCCCCCTGCCTAGAAGGATAAAACATATAGTTGTAAATGTTATCAGCAACTGACCCAATACGATTCACACGTCCTATTCGTTGCATCAAACGAGTTGCGTTCCATGGTGAATCATAGTTCACAATAACGTTTGAACGATGCAGATTCACTCCTTCAGCAAGTACATCAGATGTAATAACAATATTGAAAGTATTCTTTTGAACTTCACTATTTGCATCAAAGTTTTCTGTAATTGCTAAACCTCTTTGATTTCGATTTAATGCAGTCACCATAAGTACATCTTTCCGATCTAAATCTTCAGTCAGCCGTTTGTATAAATAAGTAAGTGTATCTACACTTTCCGAAAAGACTACCAATTTACCAGTTGGATTAATTTCCTTTCGCATCAACTCATTCTCCAGTTTTTGTTTAAATAAATCGAATTTCGGATCTACGGTCACTTTATCCCATTTTTCATTGAGCATTTCCAAAACACTCTTATCATTTTTAAGCATTTCTATAAACTTCGGTTGAAAAGCTTCTGGCAAAAAAACAATATCTTCTTTTATATAGCCTTTTGAAAGAGCAAATTCAATGATCTGGTCCAGTTCCATATCTTTTGCTTGTAAATCCTTAATATTCAATTCGGGCGCAATAATAACTTTACCTTCGTCAAACATTTTTATCATATCAGTAGTGATACGCAGTAATGTATGTAAAGACTTCTTAAAGGCAAAGAAACTACTTTCCAATCGCTTCACCATGTGCACTCGATATATACCGGCCAGCGTTTGACCAATGTGTTCAGCATTGTGATATTTAGTTTGAAATTCCGACTTGAGAAATTCAACTGCACGATATCTTGCATAAAACAAATGTTCTGGGTTGTCTTCCAATGAAAGAGCTGCAAGCGTTTCATAAAACTGAATACTTGTTGCCTCATCTAACTGATATACTAATTCATTTGGAGGTAATATATGAGGAAAAATGATATTTTGTGACTTTAAATCGGCCTTATAATCTGAATCATTCAAAATATTATGTCTTGTTCGTCTTACTGTAACTTTATCAATTACCTTCTCACGGATTATTGCATATATCTTATCTACTTCGTCTGTCACGTCACGCTTATCACGCTCACGCATAAGTTTATTGTATGATTGAATTAGAGGAGAAAAAAATGCTTTTAAGTTTGGAATTCCATCAATTGTACAAGCTTGACTATTTTGGAACAGTAACAAAAGATTCTGCAAATCATCTGGACGGTTATTCAAAGGAGTTGCAGAAAGAAGCATAACTTTCTTTTGCATGCAATTCAATAAGCCCGTATTTGAACACGTTGCTTTACAAATTTTTTGTAACTCATCATACTTTCCCGAACTATCACTACGAAATCCATGTGCTTCATCCACAATGATAAGATCAAATTCTTCTTTGTCCTTATATTGCTCTTGCCCTTTTAATATCTTAGATAAACTACCATTTGTAATAAATTGAGCTTTCTTTATAATGCCAAACATATGGAACGTATTCTTCCAGTTTTTCTCAAGCGCTGGCGGATATATGACTAGGATATTTGTATTTTTACCATTAGCCTCAATAAAACGTTTAGCAATCATAGTTGCAATCATGGTTTTTCCTAAACCGACTACGTCGGCAAGAAAAAGTCCATTGTGCTTCATAAGCATCTGGTAACCTTGTATCACGGCATCTTTCTGATATTTCAGATCTTTTACTCCGTCAGGAAGTTGTATTGAAAAATCATCTTCAACCTGATCACCGAATGTTTCAATAAGTACTTTGATATATAATTCATACGGAGTCGGTTGATAACCAAGATATGTTTTGTTCTTGTAGGTTGTGATGTCAGAAACTGTCAATGGAACGGCTTCCGACCACAATTTTTCAAATTCATCGTAACAAAATTTTACATCATCGTAATCTTTCATAGAAACGTTCAATTCATACCTTGGCGATTGAGAAATACCCAAACCTGAATCTGAAATATTTGATGAACCCATTATCACACATCCATCACTACTATCAGTAAAATTTTTGGGAAGGCACAAATAAAATTTTGCATGCAAGTTTTTAGTCGCATGTATCTTCATTTGTAAACGACCAGAAGTTAGATCTTCACACATCTGTAATATACCTTCTTCCACATCGGCAGAATACTTAGCATTTACAATATCTTCTTTAAATCCATTATGATAAATTTCTTTAGCTTTCGTTTCATCTGCAAGCATAAGAAGGGCTTTGTTATGTTTTCTAAAGATATCATCAATATTGATTCCAACTAAAATTCTAATTTCAGAAATGTTTCCCAACTCTTTACGCAATTTAAAATAACCTGACGAACGAAAATAACCTGCAACGGCAAGGAATCTGTCGAAAGAAGTCATATCAGTCGCTATACTTTTCAATTTTTCAAAAAGCGTTTTACCTGAATTATTATTAAAGAATTTTGTACTCATCTGTTTTTATAATTTGTTTATATCCGCATTAGAAAATAAACGATCTGTTTGTTCATAGATGCTAATATAGTAAAATTCAATTAATTAACCATCTATGTTTATTATCTTCTCCTTTTTCATGGATATACTCTTTATATATTGTATGCTTGTTGCAAATGTAAGAAAGAAACTATTAAAAAAAAACATTCAAGGAAAATATCATTCTATAAGCAAACAGAAACATACGATGTAACTATTCAAGGGATTGTTATAATCACAATAAACAAAGCATTATTGTATGTATTAGGTAATATTGCACTCCTACACTAAATAATCGTTTTCCTCATATCATTTTTTTGTAGGGTATTTCTCATGTTTTTGAACTCAAATAACTAAATTATGCTCACCGCCTTATTTCATATTATCGCTATTAGAACTGCATAGATTGTATCTTTATCTCTTACTATTGAGTTCTTTGTAATGATCGTTCAAGCAATATATGAAGCCATTACAGACCCGCCAAGATAGTTACGGATATTTGATCCTTGTTTGACACAACAGACACACTATCTATGCCTTCGGAAAAAGCAAAGCTAGACCACACCTCGCATAAAAAACAAATCCGTTTGTTTTGTTCTACCCTCGACTTACATTATCTTTGCACTCAAATATGCGAAAAAGAAATTTGGTTATGAAACGTTACGGATTTGGATTTTTGCTTGCATTCCTGATGACAGGCAGCTTGCTTGCTCAAAACGGAAGCAAAAACATAGACTTGAAAGAGATTACTGACGGACAGTTCCGCCAGGTCACAGCTATCGGTGAGATGCGTTCGCTGCCCGATGGCGAACATTACACGGCGATGAACAAAGAACGGACGATGATCATCAAATATGCTTATCGCACGGGGCATGCCGTCGACACGCTGTTCAACACAAAAACAGCCCGCGAATGTACGTTCAAGGACTTCGACGACTATACCATCAGCAGCACCGGTCATCATATCATCATCTCACGCGAAACGGAGCATATCTACCGCCGCTCGTCGAAAGCATTCGTCTACGACTACGATGTGCGCCGCAATTATGTCAAACCGATAAGCGACTCGAAACAGAAAGTGATGATTCCCACCTTGTCGCCCGACGGAAGAATGTGCGCATACGTGCTGAACAACAACATCTGGATACGTAAGTTCGACTACGATACGGAGATACAAATCACCAAAGATGGCGAAACAAACAAGATTCTCAACGGCATCACCGACTGGGTATACGAAGAAGAGTTTGCTGTAACAAACCTCATGGCATGGGCACCGGGAAGCGACTGCCTGGCTTTTGTCAGATTCGATGAGACCAACGTCCCCGAATATGAGATGCAGACTTACGGCAATGAACTCTATCCGACTGTCTACAAGTACAAATACCCGAAGGCAGGCGAACAGAATTCGAAGATCACACTGCTGTCGTACGACCTGCTGACCAAAGATACAAAGACACTGAAAGTGCCGCTCAACGAAGAATATTATATTCCGCGCATCGCCTTCACTCACAACACCGACCAACTGGCAGTGATGACGCTCAACCGCGAGCAGAACCGCTTCAACATGTACTATGCCAATGCCAAGAGCGGTGTGTTCAAGCTTGTGCTCAAGGAAGAGAACAAAGCTTACATCGATTCAGACTGGCTGACATCGATAAACTTCTACAACGACTGCTTCAGCTACGTGAGCGAACAGGACGGATATGCACATATCTACCTCTACTCGCCGACAGGCGTGATGCTGAGACAGGTGACAAAAGGTAACTGGGACGTGACAAAATTCCTGGGCTACGATGAACTGACCAAAACGACTTATTACGAGTCCGCTGAAGAAAGTCCGCTGCGTCGGGCTGTCTACAAGATCGATGCCAAAGGAGTCAAGACAAAGATTTCTACCGAAGAAGGGACCAACAGCGCCACCTTCAACAGCGACTTTGCCTACTACGTAAACAGCTATCAGAATGCCAACACACCGGTTACGATCACCGTTAGAGAAGCCAAGAAGAATACAGTGCTGCGTACACTGGTGGACAACGAGGCACTCAAAAACAAACTGGCAAACTACTCGTTTACAAAGAAAGAATTCTTCAAAGTGCATACAGCTTCCGATTATGAACTCAATGCATGGATGGTAAAACCTGCCAATTTCAGCGAATCAAAGAAATATCCGGTATTGATGATTCAATACAGTGGACCAAACTCGCAACAAGTGCTCGACAGCTACGGCTTTGATTGGGAACATTATCTGGCAGCAAAAGGAATATTGGTAGTCTGCGTTGACGGACGTGCTACCGGCGCGCGCGGCGAAGCTTTCCGTAAGTGCGACTATATGAAGATGGGTGTCATCGAATCGCAAGACCAGGTTGAAGCTGCACAGGCACTGGGCAAACTGCCCTATGTAGACAAAGACAGAATAGCTATCTGGGGCTGGAGCTTCGGTGGCTACAACACACTGATGGCTATGAGCGTCGGCAATGGAACATTCAAAGCCGGCATCGCTGTGGCACCACCTACAGACTGGAAATTCTACGACTCGATATACACCGAACGCTATATGCGCACTCCGAAAGAGAATCCACAGGGTTATGCCGAGACCTCTCCGCTCAAACGGGCAAAAGATCTGCAAGGCAAACTGCTGATCGTTCACGGTACTGCTGACGACAATGTGCATTTCCAACAGACAATGGATTACGTAGAAGAGCTGGTACAAGCCAACAAACAGTTTGAGATGCAGGTATATAAAGACCGCAATCACAGTATCTACGGTGGCAACACACGCTTCCATCTGTATACGCGCATGACAAACTTCTTGTTCAACAACTTATAATCAGACACAGAGAATGACGGAACATTTAAGAAAACCGGAATGGCTGAAAATCCGGTTGGGAGGCAACGAACAGTTCACACGCACAAAAAGCATTGTCGAACATCACTGCCTGCATACGATATGCACCAGCGGCAAATGCCCGAACATGGGTGAATGTTGGAGCCGCGGAACAGCTACCTTCATGATTGGAGGCGAGATATGCACACGCTCGTGCCGGTTCTGCAACACACTGACAGGCAAACCGCTGCCATTGGATCCAAACGAACCGGAGAACGTTGCCGAAAGCATACGGCTGATGAAACTAAAGCATGCCGTGATCACTTCGGTGGATCGCGACGACCTGCCCGACCTCGGCGCAGGGCATTGGGTGAACACCATCAAAGCCATCAAAGAAAAGAATCCGCATACAACCATCGAAGTGCTCATTCCCGACTTTCAAGGACGGATCGAACTGGTGGACGCAGTGGTGGAAGCCGCTCCCGAAATCATCTCCCACAATATGGAAACAGTCAAAAGACTTACGCCCGAAGTAAGAAGCGCTGCCAAATACGATGTTAGTCTGAAGGTGCTCAAGCATATTGCCGAACGGGGCATTACAGCTAAAACCGGTATCATGGTCGGCTTGGGCGAAACGATAGCCGAAGTGGAAGAACTGATGGATGATGTGCTGGCAGCAAAAGTTTCCATCCTGACCATCGGACAGTATCTGCAGCCGAGCCGCAAGAACATAGAAGTAAAAGAATACGTCACACCTGAGCAGTTCGAATCATACAAACAAACCGCTCTACAAAAAGGATTTCGAATGGTAGAAAGTGCACCATTGGTACGCTCGTCGTACCATGCCGAAAAACATGTATGAGGCCGAACATTTCAATCAGCGGATTGTTATGTATAAAAATGGATGATTGAAGATATGAATGCAGTAAAGAAACATTTCGATAACCAAGCGATTGGGCTGGCACCTTTGTTGCTATTCATGCTATTGGACAATTTTTTTCCCTATTTGTTCTCGTTCATTATAGGTGTTGCCTTCTGTTTCGGATGTCTTATCCTATTCCATATTCTGAAAGAGGATAAAATCTACCAGTTCCTCTTGTTGCCTTCAGCAGCAACATTGGTGCTCTATTCAGTTTTTCTTTGCCTGAGACTTGAACCTGTGCTATTTATCTATTCACCTCTCATCACTGAAATACTACTCGTAGTTGTACTGGCTATTATCGGTTTTGCAAGACGAAGTATACTTCAGAGTATACGTACGTCGCCTCATCCCAATTATGAAAGAACGATGATGCGTACCACGATCAATGAGTTTTTCTTCGTAGCCCAACTGGTACAGAATGCCTTCACATTGCACCTGTTTGCTATTCTTCTCTATAGTATCTTGCCTAGCGAGATGAAGAATCTGCGTTTCGAGAGGTTCCTCTATCGCGAATTGGGGGTTATCATAGGACTAACAATCATGCTCTACGAACAGATCCGCATTTCCATGATGCGAGGAAGTCTGCGTAAAGAGATGTGGCTCCCGGTGCTCAACGAAAAAGGGAAGGTCGTAGGCTGTATCGCACGTTCAGTAAGCCGTTCGCTACCAAAAAAGTATTATCATCCGATTGTACGTATAGCTGTTATCTACCAAGGAATGCTATATCTGGTCAAACGAAATGGTGACTCTTTTGTTTCACCAGGAAGATACGACTATCCACTTTCAAAATATGTGCTGTTCCATCATAGCATTGAGAACACTGTGCGTGAGATGGTGAACTTTCTGAGTGGCAAAAACGCGTCTTCACCACGATTTCTTATCCGCTATACATTCGAGAACGACAGGGTAAAGCATCTGGTAAGTCTGTTTATCATCAACATCAAAACAGAAGAAGAGATGGAGGAAGTTAAACAGCCTGGAGGTAAACTATGGACAGCCAAACAGATTGAAGACAACCTGAAGTCGGGCATCTTCAGCGAATATTTCGATGAAGAATTTGCCTACTTGCAGAACACCGTACTGTTGGCAGAAACATTCTGTCAGCAGAAATGCCAGCCGTCAACGGTGTCCTAACTCAATAACTTCCAAGTCTTTTATATCAGCACCATCAATAACAAAACGCAATAGTGTACGGACCTGATGGAAACCATAACGTCCGGCTGCACCCGGATTCATGTACAGACAATGCAGGTTGCGATCGAAGCAGACTTTCAAAATATGCGAGTGACCGGCAATAAACAGATTGGGATGCGAACTATATAACTCACCACGAATAGCCGGATTATAGCGTCCCGGATAACCACCGATATGCGTCATCATCACATTAACCTGCTCAATAGTGAAGTGAGCAACCTCAGGATATTGCAAACGAAGCGATTGTCCGTCGACATTTCCATATACGGCACGCAAGGGTTTGAGTGCCGCTAAACGGGCAGCAACATTATCAGAACCGATATCTCCGGCATGCCAAATTTCATCACATTCGGAAAAATATTGGATGTATTTTTCATCCCACCAGGCATGAGTATCCGACAGAAGACCTATTTTTACCATAATATTTTTATTATTCGACAAAAGTACCTAAATTTACGCTTTGAAGAAATGGATGCCATGGAGAATTCATACAAATATTTCAAACGCGACATCAGTTGGCTCTCGTTCAATTATCGTGTACTCATGGAGGCGGAAGACGAAACACTCCCGATTTATGAGCGCATCAAATTCTTGTCGATATACTCGTCGAACCTGGAAGAGTTTTATGAAATACGGGTAGCCGAGCATCGCGGTGTGATTATGAAGAAGAACTACACCGAAGAAAGTTCGGCTGAAGCTGAAGCAACCTTGACAGAAATAACGCAGGAAGTAAACAGACAACAGCGCGAGTATTACCGCATTTTCTCCGAAATGATTCTGCCCGAACTGGAGCGACAAAACATCATCCTCTACCAAAGCAGCAAGCCCGAACCATTTCATGAAGAGTTCGTACGCAACTTCTTCAACGAAGAGGTGTTTCCCTTTCTGGCGCCTGTAATGATTCAGGCCGGTGACATTCGTACGTTCATCCGCGACCGGCGTCTGTACCTGGTGATACGAATGATCAAAAAAAGCAAGAAGATCACAAAACCCGATTATGTTCCCGAATATCAATATGCGCTGATGAAGATTCCGTTCTCAAAAGTGCCGCGGTTCATCGAACTGCCCAAACATGACGGGAAGTTCTACATCATGTTCAGCGATGATATTATCCGTGCAAATCTGGCAAGCATCTTTCCCGGGTATATAATCGACAGTTGTTACAGCATCAAGATCTCGCGCGACGCAGATATCTATATCGACGATGAGAAAGATGGTAATCTGATTGAAAAAATCCGCAAAAAACTGAAGAAACGCAAGATCGGTGCACTGAGCCGATTCATGTACGACAGTTCTATGCCTGCCGACTTCCTTACTTTTATATGCAATGCATTCAATATCGAAAAAGATGATCTGGTGATGGGCGGACGCTACAACAACCTGCAGGATCTGAGCAAGCTACCCAATCCGCGCGGCAAAGGACTGGAACAGACAGTCCCCTCACCTATGCGTGTTCCATTTTTGGATGAGATGGGTTCGGTGTTCCGGGCTGTGAAAAAAAGAGATATTCTGCTTCACTTTCCTTATCAATCATTTGATTATCTGATCCGATTTCTGATGGAAGCGGCATTTGATCCGAAAGTAGAAGAAATTAAAATCACACAATACCGCGTAGCCGAAAACTCGGCAGTCATCAATACTCTGATCAGCGCTGCGCAGAATGGAAAGAAAGTAACCGTATTCGTTGAACTGAAAGCTCGTTTTGATGAAGAGAACAACATGAGTACGGCAGCACAGATGGAGCAGGCTGGAATACGCATCATCTACAGTATTCCAGGGCTGAAAGTACATGCAAAAGTGGCAGTGATCCTCCGCAAAAACACCGACGAAGGGAAGAAACGCCGCGACTTTGCCTATCTAAGTACAGGCAACTTCAATGAAAAGACGGCAAAGATTTATTCAGACATGGCACTGCTCACCTCTAACGCAGAAATGATAGCCGACATCAACCGGGTTTTCGCCGTCTTGGAAGGTAAGCAAACAGAACCGACATTTAAACACTTGCTTGTAGCGCGATTCAATATGGTACCCGAACTGATACGCATGATCCATCGCGAGATAGCTCATGTAAAAGAAGGAAAGGTTGGAAGAATCATACTGAAAATGAACGGTCTTCACGACCAAAACATGATCAACGAACTCTATAACGCCAGCGAAAATGGCGTAAAGGTGGATCTGATTGTAAGAGGCATTTGCTGCTTGGTACCCGATCAATCATACAGTGCCAACATCCGGATCACGCGCATCGTAGATATGTTTCTGGAGCATGCACGCATCTGGTACTTTTATAATGACGGGCAGGAAGACCTCTTCCTAAGTTCTGCCGATTGGATGAGACGCAACCTTAACAGACGTATAGAGACGGCATTCCCGATTCTGGAACCAGACATAAAACAGGATATCATCCATATTCTGGACATCCAACTGCAGGATAATGTAAAAGCTTGTTTTTTAGACGAACATCTTCAAAATCATTTTAAGCACGACGACAATCCAGCCAAGGTTCGTTCGCAACTGGCCATCTATGAATACTTAAAAGAAAAGAAATAGTTTGAATTTCTTACAATCCGTTATTATATAGGAGGTTTTTTATGTAGATTTGCAAGTCTTTAGACGATTAAAACTAAAGACAAACATCGAACAATTATAAACGAATAAATATTTAATGGAAAAGCATTTGTTTTTAGGAGACGAAGCAATAGCACAAGCTGCTATTGATGCCGGCTTATCAGGTGTTTATGCCTATCCGGGTACTCCTTCTACCGAAATAACCGAATACATTCAGAATTCGGCAGTAGCAAAAGAGAGGAACATCCACAGTCGCTGGAGTGCTAATGAAAAAACGGCTATGGAAGCTGCTTTGGGAATGAGTTATGCCGGCAAACGTTCGCTTTGCTGTATGAAGCATGTAGGACTGAATGTTGCGGCAGACTGCTTCATGAATGCAGCCATGAGCGGCATTAACGGCGGTATGATCATCATTTCGGCAGACGATCCTTCAATGCACTCGTCACAGAACGAACAGGATAACCGCATGTTTGCGCATTTTGCCATGCTTCCGGTATTAGAGCCATCCAATCAGCAAGAAGCATATGATATGGTATATGAAGGTTTCGAACTCTCCGAGAAGCTGGGCTATCCAATACTGCTGCGTATTACTACCCGTATGGCTCATTCACGTGCAGGTGTCGTAACACGCACAGGCAAAGAACAGAACGCGATGCACACGCCAGAAGATGGTCGCCAACGTTATATCCTGCTTCCAGCTCTGGCCCGCAAGCGCTTCAGAGCACTCATTGCTGCACAGGATCATTTTAATGCAGCTTCAGAAGAATCCAAATACAATCAATATTTCGAAGGTGCCGACAAGTCGTTGGGTATCATCACTACCGGTATCGCTTTCAACTATCTTTCAGAAAACTATCCTGAAGGATTTGCTCACCCGGTACTCAAGATCACACAGTATCCGCTTCCCAGAAAAAAGGTCGAAAAACTGGTTGACGAGTGCCATGAGATTCTGGTTCTCGAAGAAGGTTATCCTGTCGTTGAAGAGCAACTGAAAGGGTTTCTCAACAGAGGCATCAAGATTCATGGTCGCCTCGATGGCACACTACAGCGCGATGGTGAACTGACACCCGATGCTGTTGGCAAAGCCATCGGTAAAGAAATCAAGAGCTACTTCGCCTTGCCTGAAGTTGTTGAACAACGTCCACCCGCACTTTGCCAGGGCTGCGGTCACCGCGACATGTACGAAGCACTCAACGAAACGTTGGCCGAATATAAGACAGCCAAAGTCTTTGGTGATATAGGTTGCTACACGCTGGGCGCTCTGCCTCCATTCCGTGCCATTGATTCCTGCATCGATATGGGTGCTTCAATAACCATGGCCAAAGGAGCTGCCGATGCTGGTGTATTCCCGGCTGTATCCGTCATTGGCGATTCTACATTCACCCATTCGGGAATGACAGGACTACTGGATTGTGTCAATGAAAACACGAACATCACGATTGTGATCTCTGATAATGAGACAACAGCAATGACTGGTGGACAAGATTCGGCTGGAACAGGAAGACTGGAGTCTATATGCGCTGGAATAGGTGTCGACCCAAAACATATCCGTGTGATGATTCCATTGAAAAAGAACTACGAAGAGATGAAAGCTATCATCCGCGAAGAGATTGAATATAAAGGTGTATCGGTTCTGATTCCGCGCCGCGAATGTATTCAGACATTAACAAGGAAGAAAAAAGCAAGTAAAAAATGAAAACAGATATCATATTATGTGGTGTGGGAGGACAAGGAATCCTCTCAATCGCAGCCGTTATCGGTGAAGCTGCCCTGAAAGAAGGATTATATATGAAGCAAGCCGAAGTACACGGGATGAGTCAACGCGGTGGAGATGTACAATCGAACCTACGTCTTTCCGACTGCCCTATCGCTTCCGACCTGATTCCAAAAGGCCATGCCGATTTGATCATTTCGCTCGAGCCTATGGAAGCATTACGCTATCTGCCTTATCTGAACAAGGAAGGATGGGTCGTAACAAACTCTGAGCCGTTCATCAACATTCCAAACTATCCGGATATCGAAAAAGTCAATGCCGAACTCGACAAACTTTCTCATAAAGTTGTACTCGATGTTGAAGCACTTGCTAAAGAAGCCGGTTCAACACGTGCAGCCAACATCGTTATGCTGGGTGCAGCCTCGCCATTTCTGGGCATTGATTATGACAAGATCGCCGATGGAATCCGGAGCATCTTTGCCCGCAAGGGAGAAGAAGTGATCGAAATGAACCTCAAGGCTCTGAAAGCCGGATACGAAGTAGCTCAAAGTAAACAATAATTTATAAGTCCACAAATGAAAAAAGTTCTTTTATTTTTCACATTCGCTCTTTTAGCAACAGCTATAAACGCACAGTTTCCAGCTGTAATGCAAACTGCTGATGCCGACTTAATCAAGGTTGGTGATAAAATGCCAGCATTCAATATTGTCAAAGATAATGGCACAACCATCTCTTCGGCGACATTAAAAGGGAAGATTGTACTGATCAACTTTTTTGCTACCTGGTGTGGTCCATGCCAAAGAGAACTGGCAGAAGTACAAAAGACCTTATGGCCCAAATATAAAGACAATGCTCATTTTGCCATGTTGGTTATCGGTCGCGAACATTCGGATGCCGACCTCACGGAATACAACAAGACAAAAGGATTCACCTTTACGTTGTATCCGGATAAAAATCGGGCTATTTATGGCAAGTTTGCTACGAACATGATTCCTCGCAGCTTCCTGATCGACAAGAGTGGAAAAGTGATTTATTCAAGCATTGGCTTCACGCCAGAGGACTTCAACAAACTGATGAAACAGATTGAAAAAGCATTGAAATAATATGAATGATAGACCTGTGGTAAGGCTTTTTATTCATACCTTTGCCACCTAAAAAAATATCAATTGCATGCAAGAGAAAATTATTATTCTTGATTTTGGCTCGCAAACGACACAACTCATCGGACGAAGAATCCGTGAACTTAATATGTATTGCGAAATCGTTCCTTACAACAAATTTCCGCATGAGGACACGGATATTAAAGGTGTCATCCTTTCGGGAAGCCCATACTCGGTGTACGATGCAACTGCTTTTAAAGCTGACTTAAGTGAGATCCGCGGCAAATATCCTGTTCTCGGAATCTGCTATGGAGCTCAGTTCATGGCTTATACATCCGGAGGAAAGGTAGAACCGGCGAACACGCGTGAATACGGACGTGCCAATCTTACATTTATAGACAATCAGGATCCGTTACTAAAAGGCATCAGCATCGGTTCACAAATATGGATGTCGCACGGTGATACCATCACAATGCTACCCGAAAACTTCAAGATTATTGCAAGTACCGACGACGTCAAAGCAGCAGCTTATCATGTGGAAAACGAGAAGACGTGGGCTGTACAATTCCATCCGGAAGTATTCCACACAACCGATGGCACAATTCTCTTGGACAACTTTCTCAATATTTGTGGATGCGCCAAAAGCTGGACACCCGCTTCATTCATCGAATCGACTGTCGAGCAACTGAAAGAAAAACTTGGCAACGACAAGGTGATTCTTGCCCTCTCCGGTGGTGTCGACTCATCTGTTACCGCTGTTTTGCTCAACAAAGCCATCGGTAAGAAACTGACCTGTATTTTCGTTGATCACGGACTGCTCCGCAAGAACGAGTTCGAAAAAGTTATGCAGGCTTACGAATCACTGGGGTTGAATGTCATCGGTGTAAATGCCAAAGACAGATTCTATACAGCATTGGCAGGCGTCAGCGAACCAGAAAAGAAACGGAAGATCATCGGCAAAGGTTTCATCGATGTGTTCGATGAAGAAGCTCATAAACTGAAAGACGTCAAATGGCTCGGACAGGGCACTATATATCCGGATGTAATTGAGTCTTTGTCAATCACAGGTACAACCATCAAAAGTCATCATAACGTAGGCGGTCTGCCGAAAAATATGGACTTGAAGCTTGTCGAACCACTCCGTTCGCTGTTCAAAGACGAAGTGCGTCGCGTAGGTCGCGAACTGGGAATGCCGGAACATCTGATCAAACGTCATCCGTTCCCAGGGCCAGGTTTGGGTATCCGTATCTTGGGTGATATCACTCCAGAAAAAGTACGCGTTCTGCAAGAAGCCGACGACATCTATATCTCGCTGATGCACGAATGGGGATTGTACGACAAAGTCTGGCAGGCAGGTGCCATCTTGCTGCCGATCCATTCGGTCGGTGTGATGGGCGATGAGAGAACATACGAAAATACAGTTGCATTGCGTGCAGTAACATCTGCCGATGCGATGACAGCCGATTGGGCACAACTTCCATACGAGTTCTTGGCAAAAGTTTCTAATGAAATCATCAACAAGGTGAAAGGCGTAAACCGCGTTGTCTACGATATCAGTTCAAAACCACCTGCAACCATTGAATGGGAATAAATTATTGATTTAATATCTGAAGCGTATGGCAGGCAACTAAAGCTGCTGTTTCAGTCCGCAAGCGGCTTTCACCTAATGAAATAGGTTGGAAGCCGTTTTCTTTGGCCAACGCAATCTCTTCAACAGAAAAATCGCCTTCGGGACCAATCAGCACAAGAGCATTCTCACCTGGATGGTAGATATGCTTCAAGAGAGGCTTCTCTTCGTCCTCACAATGTGCAATGAACTTGCTACCACTGAAAGGACGCTTCACAAAATCAGCAAAATCAACCATTCCCTCCAAAGCAGGAAGCGTGGCTTTCTGCGACTGCTTCATCGCACTGATCATGATTTTCTCCAAACGGGCAGATTTTATCTCACGGCGTTCGGAAAAACGACAGTTCAGGCAAGTGACAGCATCAATGCCAATCTCCGTTGCCTTCTCGATAAACCACTCCATGCGGTCCATATTTTTTGTCGGAGCAACGGCAATATGCAGATAGAAATTCCACAACGGTGCCTGTTTCCAGCTTTCCGAGATTGTCACTTCGCAATGTTTCGGATGCGCGTGTGTGATAGTCGCTTTATAAAAAGAACCTCTACCGTCAGTCAACTGAACAGCATCACCTTCAGAAAGCCGAAGCACACGGATGCAATGCCCTGATTCCTCTTCGGGAAGAGTCGTTACAGGCTGTATCTCTGGAATAAAAAATATCTGCATCTCGCTCATCTTTTATCCCAAAATCATACCAATAATTGTTGCCGACAAGACCGATACCAGCGCTCCGCCGACCATTGCCGGAATACCGAAGCGGGTAATCATTGGTTTCTTTTGCGGTGCCAGAACACCCATTCCGCCAAGCAAAATACCAATAGAGGAAATATTAGCAAAGCCACATAAGATATAAGTCGACATGATAACAGACTTCTGATAGGCAAAAAGTCCGGCATCTTTCCAAGTTTCCAACTGCGAATAGGCCACGAACTCATTCAGAATCGTCTTCTGCCCAAGCAGAGAGCCTACAAGCGACAGGTCGGGTGTAGGAACACCTATCAGCCACATGAACGGCGAAAGAACGACACCAACAATAAACTGAAATGTCAAACCTTCGGACTTACCGGCAGTAATTGAAACAATCCAGTCGTTGAGACCTGTATAATGGCCAATCAAGTCACACAAAATATAATTGCACAAGGTAACCAGAGCGATAAACACCAAAAGCATGGCGGCGATGTTCACCATCAAACGCGTACCGGTCATCGTTCCTGCAGCCAACGCATCGAGCACCGTCGGATTCTGGTCAGTCTTTTCCATAGCGACCAGCTGGTCTTCGACAGGCTCGGTCTGCGGACAGAGCAGTTTAGCAATCACAATCGAACCAGGTGCCGCCATCAGTGAAGCCGAAAGCAGATGCTTGGCAAATAACACCTTGCTCACCGGATCTGCCCCGCCGAGCATACCGATATATGTACCCATCACAGATCCGGCAATCGTTCCCATCCCGGCAACCATCACCAGAAACACTTCCGATTTGTTCATCGCCGGGAGGTAGTTCTTGATTAATATTGGCGACTCGGTCATGCCCAAGAATACATTACCGGCAGTAACGAGACCTTCGGCACCAGATATATTCATAAATTTACGCAGCACCCATGAGAAACCGAGTACCACCTTCTGAATAATTCCCCAATGATACAATATAGAAACCAGCGCAGAGAAGAATATGACCACAGGCAGTGAGTTGAGCAGAAAAATAAACCCGTTGCTCTTGGCGACAAGCGGCCCCAACAGGAAAGAAACGCCCGCTTGCGTGAAGTCCATCAGCTTGATGAAAGCCTTCCCGATCCATTCGAGTGTAGTCCCGACTATCGGAATATACAGTACGGCCAGTGCAAAGACTATTTCCAGAAACAATCCCGCCCCGACCAGCTTCCAGTCGATCTTTTTGCGATTATAACTAAAGCAATAGGCCACACCGATAATGGTGATGATACCTAATAATCCTCTTCCCAAGGACTCCAAACTAAATCCTACCTGTTGTTCAATCATGTATATTATCTCCTCTATTTATTCTGCTTTATCTTCTTTGTCTTTTCCACGACGATGAAGTTCGTCCTTATACATCTTGGCATACTCATACTTCTCGGAAGCAATAGCCTGCTCCATACGTTCGGTCAACTCATCATCTTCCAGCAGCGAAAGCCATTTTTTCATTTTCACCTCATCATGGATTTCTTCCGGTTCCAAATCCAGGAGGCTCTCTTCTTCAGACTTTTCTTCCTCTGTTTCTTTCTGCGAATCCTCCAATACGACGCCACATTCGTCCACAATCTCAGGTGTGGTAAAGATCTCACAGCCTACGCGTAATGCTATAGCGATAGCATCTGAGGTACGCGAATCCAAACGAAGCACTTTACCTGCATCGTCGAACACCACTTCCGAATAGAACACGCCATCCTCGAACTTGTAGATAAAAACCTCAAGAATATTAATGCCGAGTGTTTGGGCGAATGCCACAAACAAATCATGTGTAAGCGGACGAGGTGGCTTTATATGTTCCAAAGCAATAGCAATAGACTGCGCCTCCGCTGTTCCGACAATGATCGGAATACGCCGTGTACCCGGTTGCTCCGACAGTACCAGAGCGTATGCACCTGATTGAACCTGACTGTTCGTCAGTCCCTGAACATGTAGTTTTATTCTCTTATTCACACTGAAATACTTTAGTCTTCGTGCAAAATTAATATAATTTTGTCATTTACAAATTCTTTATCTTCATTTTGCAGCATTCGTCAGGAAGGCTTCCACCTGAGCGAAGGTCACATCCTTCAGCACAACCTTCTTTTCTTTGTCCAAAAGATAGAGTGTCGGGATTGCTTTAAGGTCGTACACTTCCTTATTCTTGATGTCGAGTGATTTGTCATACGAATTGATCCACGCGGCAGGCATGGAAGGGATATGCTTACGCCATGCGTCAAGTTCCTCGTCGGGATAAACAGCCAGTATCTTTAGCTTTTTGCTCTGCAACAAGCTATTCACCACCTCAGATTCGTTGAGCTGTCGGGTGATCTGCTGACAGTTGTGACAGTCGGGGTTATAGAAGAAGAGCAGCAGCATGTCGGCCTTGATACTGTGGAGACGGCCTGTGCTGCCATTGGCAAGCGTATAGGTGAAGTCGGTAGCGGGTTTGCCTATCTGATTCTTCAGCGCCAGTTCCAGCAGATGCTGCGGACGTACCTTGTCAACCTCACTCACTTTCGGCGAAGCGATGATGGCCTGCAGAACGGGAATATACAACGACTCATCGCGCATCGGCGAATTGGGGTCGTAAAGATATTTCTCATACATTCCGGTCATGCCAGCATACACCGTACTGTCGACCTCCGCCTTCGCCAGCATGGCTTTGATGGACGATGATGCAACATCGGGCTGAACGCGTTTCAGCACATCGATATAATTAGACATTGCCTGTTCCGTCACATCGGCATCATGCACGAGAGCGGTATCAGTAAAGTTGTAGTTTTCCCAATAATGCTGCGCCAGATAGGCGGCACGCTGATCAGGGTCGGTAATCATACTAGGAATACTCGCCATCTGAAAGGTGCGTTTCTCCTGAGCCGGAACCGGTGTCTTCGTGTTTTGCTTTCCACTGCACGCATTAAAGAGCAATGTAAATATCAATAATACAATAATCTTACTGTCCATATAGCACATTTATTATTTACGGCGTAAAGATAATAAAAACCATCCAACCTTATTCCAATTCGATTTTGCAGTTTTCGAGACTGCGTACAACTGCCAGGCTCACAAAGCGTATTCCCTGTTTGCGCAACATCTCTCCTCCGTTCTGAAATGCCTTCTGGATAATGAAGCCCATACCTTCAATCGTTGCTCCCGCCTGACGCGCGAGATCAATCACACCCATCGAGGCATTACCGTTGGCAAGGAAATCGTCGATAAACAGCACATGGTCATTCTCGTTCAGATAGTCGTTGCTGATACAGACCGTATAATCTCGGTCTTTCGTGAACGAATGGACAGTGGTGCAGAGCATGTTCTCCATCGTTTTCGGCTGTTTTTTCTTAATAAACACAACAGGCAGTTGCATGATGTATCCCACCAGGATAGCCGGAGCAATGCCACTGGCCTCAATAGTGACAATCTTGTTGATCTTACAGTCTGCAAAGCGGCGCACAAACTCCTTTGCCACCTCCATCATCAGATTCGGATCCATCTGATGGTTGATAAAACTGTCAACTTTTAAGATTCCACCGGGATAACATTTCCCGTCCTGCAATATCCTTTTCTTTAGTATTTCCATGTCTATATCAATCTTTTATGTGTATCAGCAAATTACTGATAATAACAGTCAGTTCGCCGGAACTCTCTTGATATATTTGCCGCTTAACATAGTCCGTATTGTTTATTGCCGCAACAGGGCGTCGTTCCTTTATGCTCATCGGCTTCAATGACATCCCGAACATCATGGCGGAATGCAAAAGTACTATTTTTCTGATTTATCATCTACAGGTAATCGCAAAACTTTTGAATAATAAGACATCAAGAATCCGGGATTCTTCGAGCATTTTATCATTGGCAGTGCCGGAAGTGGCACTTCTTGGACTATTTTACTTCATTTGATCCGAGAAGTGAAGATTCTTGGACCATTTTCATATTTTTAGTCCAAGAAGCGGAGATTCTTCAACTGTTTTCAGATTTTTGGTCCAAGAAGTGGCAATTCTTCGACCATTTTTTCTAATTTGTTCCGAGAAGCGGCACTTCTTGGAGTTTTTTTCCCTAAATGGTCCAAGAATCTCGGATTCCTGAAGTTCCACTCTTAATTTGGTCAGAGAAGTGGCACTTCCTACTGCTCTTTTCTATTTTTAAAGGAAAAATATTCAATCCTTCCACCTCCCGGCGATAGTCGTTCCGCAATCAGGGCATTTTCCATCGGCGAGATGATTCTCGAGCAGATTGTAGCCATTGCGTCGGACCAGTAGTTTGCCACAGGAAGGACAGACAGTGTTTTCGCCTTCCAGTTCACTGACGTTTCCTATATAGACGAAATTCATTCCTGCTGCGAGAGCCGATTCGCGCGCTGAAACAAGCGTTTCGATAGGCGTCATCGGCACGTTGTTCATTCTGTACATCGGGAAGAAGCGGCTGAAATGCAAAGGCGTATCCGCGAAACCATTGCTGACGAGCCATTGACACATGTCACGAATCATCTGCGGATCGTCATTGACTGAAGGAATAAGCAGATTCGTTACTTCCAGCCATACGCCTGCTTCCTTCATCACTTTCAACGTATTCAAAACCGGCTGCAGATGGCCGTGACTGATTTTATGATATATCGCATCGCTGAACGATTTCAAATCGATATTGGCAGCATCGAGCACGGTGCAAAGCCGGCGAAGCGGTTCATCGTTGATGTAGCCCGCAGAAACAAGGATATTGCGGATTCCTGCTTCGTGCGCCAACAGTGCCGAATCATACATGTATTCATAGAAAGTGATTGGTTCGGTGTACGTGTAGGCTATAGCCGGACATTGTGAGGCCATGCATTCATCAACCAACTTTGCAGGCGGCAAGTCAATATTCCTCACTTCAGAAGGCAGGGCTTGAGAGATCTCCCAGTTCTGACAATTGAGGCAAGCGAAGTTACATCCTGTCGAAGCTACCGACAAGCAGCGGCATCCGGGATAGTAATGGAGCAACGGCTTCTTCTCGACCGGATCGACATGCAAGGCACACGGATGAGCATAGGCTTCCGAATAAAGCGTCCCGCCATGATTCACACGACTGCGACATAATCCGCGCTGCCCGTCAGACAGGTTGCATTCGTGCGGACAAATGCCGCACTGAACGCCTTTGTCTGTCGGATGCGAATAGAGCGCCTCCTTACCGAAAGATTTTTTTTGCATCATTCATTTCCTTTCCTTAAACACAACCGCTTCGTATGTATACAAGTCGGCATCTTTCCAGCCATCCCATGACAGTCCTGCCTTGTCGTGAGCGCAATGACCCAGAAACTCCTCTTTGCTCCAGTTCGTTTCCTCAGCCACCTGCGGAAGAAACGTTCCGCTGCGTCCGCCTTTAGTGATATATATTCCCTGTTTACCCAGCGTGAACTCATCAATACTATGAATACGTTTCATGGGTGAAAGGACGGAAATCTCAATCTCAACTTTTCCCAATTCGCCGGACTGCATTGGATAGAATCGCGGATCTTCGAAGGCTGCAGCCTCTGCCATATTCTCAACAACGCGATACAAGGGCTGGTCGCTACCAAAATGGCCGATGCATCCGCGCAGACGACCGCCTTCATTCAACGTGACAAAAGCGCCGCAACGCATCTTCAACGTTTCAGTCAGAGCCTCTTCATCGCATACCGAATTATGACTCCGCGAAAGACGGTTCTGTATCGAACGGCGGGCAATCTGTATCAGCGTGTCCTTCTCCTGTTCGGTCAGAGCGAACGAAGCCTCACCGGTTGCAGCACTCTTACGTACAAAAACGAAAGCATGATATCCGACCACCTGCTGATGATCGCCGTAGCTGGAATCGCCTGAATTGCGATACATGATATGATGAATCTGAATATCATTCATACCGGATGTCATATATAATAACGCAGCGATTGCACTCTGTCCGCAAGCGCTTGTAGCCAAGTTGGGCACATGCTTCTTGGCGTTTTGCGACAACGCTTTGACGAACGCTTCCAAGGAACCCTGACTGATAGCTTCGCCCGTCAGCTTATCGACCTCTTCCGCATCATCGTACGACGGATAATGCGAGAAATCGCTGCTGATGACAAACAGGTTCTTCGCATTAAAATAAGGCTTCAATGCCTCAGCCACTTTCTGTATCACGGCAAACGACTGCGTACCGATAATAATCGGCACGATAGGCGCCATCTTCTTCAAGCGATATTGCAGGAAAGGTAGTTGCACTTCCAGGCAATGCTCCTTGTCGTGCGCTTCCGGATTGCAGGAGAACACCGAATGATCGCGGATCAGTTGTCGGCAGAAAAACGTATCGACGGGGACATCTCCCAGCGGCGTAGCATAATAATCGAAACCGGTATTCACCGAAGCACCATCCATATACACATGATGACTCGGTCCGATGAGGAAGATGCGCTCATACTGCTGTTCTGGACTGATCCTTGCAAAAGCAGAAGCGGCAACTTCGCCGGAGAAAACATATCCTGCATGTGGAACAATCACGGCAGCGACCTCTTCAGCCGAGGTGCTATCGGCAAATGCTTTAAAATAATCGGTCATCGCCTTGAGAAGTGAATTTTTGCTGGCTGGATAGAATGCGCCGGCGACAGCTTCAGGACGAACCGTTGCTTCCTGCTTCTTTTTATCTTGCCCGTTACAGGTACCGGATGAAAACAATGTACTGATAGACATGATAAATATAATTTTAAATAGGTTTACTGCTATAACTTTAATATTCATAGCACGTTAATTTTACGGATGCGTATATTCAAACCAATCGAAGTCGGCATACGAATTACTCTTCGCCTTCTCCTGAGCGAACAGTCCCAGATAAACGCCCGTGAATCCGCCGGCGGTTTCTGAACTTAAGAAACGGGTATTCATCTTTGCCAACTCTTCGAACTTGCTGTTGTCCTTCGAATATGAGAACGTGTAAACATCCGGAGAACCCTCAACGCGCAAATACACCTGATTACCGACGAGCGGTATTTCTTTTTCGATATGCTTCATCTCGCCCAAATAATAGGTCAGCGTCAAATATTTATGGCCGCCTTTGCAGACGACCGACAGATCATATTGATACTTGCCCATCATGTAAACGGCGAGTCCAGCTTCGGAATTATTATTCAAACCTTTTGCATCCAGCAAAGTTGTCGCCTTGAAATTGATATGTTGCTGACGGCGTCCGATGAAAGTCGGCGAATCTGTGTCGGTGATAAAAATTGTTGAAGCTTTGAGGCGAATAAAACCTTTGCGTGCGCTCAACGAATAGTTCTCGAAATGCGGATTGCAGAGATAGTTCCAGTCATAACCCAAAGTCGTTTCAGAAAATTCATCCTTTGTCGGTGTTTCGGCATATTTGACCTGCGGCAACGTCGGACAATCCATATTCAACGAAACCATGCCGTTGCCATTGACAACAGGCCATGCGTTCTTGTCCCAACGAACGGGTGCAAGGAATGTTTCGCGTCCCAATAGATGATGCATATAAGATTGCGGACGGAAGCCAAGGAACATGATCCACCACGAACCATCCTTTGCCTGAACCAGATCTGCATGTCCGGTACCCTGAATCGGGCTGCGCGAACCTTCCAGACTCTTGTGCGTCAGAATCGGATTGGCAGGATTGATCTGATACGGGCCGTAGATGTTTTTGCTTCGTGCAATCATCACCTTATGTCCATATTCCGTTCCACCTTCGGCAATCAGCAGATAGTAATATCCGTCTTTCTTGTAAAGGTGCGGACCTTCGGGAGAACTGTCGCCCAATCCATTGAAGATGCCTTTGGGTTCGGTAAGAAGTTTACCGGTCTTCACATCAATCTCACTCAATTTAATCTGGCCGATGGTAGAAAGAAAATAACATTTGCCATCCTCATCGAAGAAAAGTTCCGGATCGATACCCCCCTGCTTTACCCAAATAGGATCAGACCATTTGCCGGCAGGATCGGTAGCGGTGATATAGAAGTTGCCACCATGAGAAACATTCGTATTAATCACATAATAAGTGCCATCATGATAGCGGATGGTCGGAGCGTACAGCCCTCCCCCTGAATTTGTCTTACTCAAATCCATCTGCGACGTGCGATTGATGCAATGACCAATCTGTTCCCAATGAATCAAGTCTTTACTGTGATGAATAGGTAATCCGGGAAAATACTGGAAAGTACTGTTCACCAGATAGAAGTCATCTCCTACCCGGCAAACACTCGGGTCGGGATAAAATCCGGATAGCACCGGATTGGAATAACCTTGTCCCGATACAGCGACCGAGACAAACAACAAGAATGCAGCTATCGCCTGCCATTTCACTACCTTTTTCATCTGTTTATAGATTTAATGAATACTCAGTTCGAACCATTGTCGATTGAACAAAAGTAATTATTTTTCTACGGATGAAGAAGAATAAAATAGCTAAAACTGTACTCGTTGCCTTTATTTATATCTCAAAACATATTTGACAAACAGAATTAATACAGGAACTTCGATCAGGGGCCCAATGACAGCTGCAAAAGCTTCGCCAGAACTGATACCGAAGATAGAAATAGCCACTGCTATAGCCAGCTCAAAATTATTTCCCGTCGCAGTAAATGCTATCGACGTCGATTTGTCGTAAGAGACTCCATTACGCCTAGTAAACCAGAATGAGGAGAAAAACATAATCACAAAGTACAGCACCAAAGGAACAGCTACAAGCATTACATCAAACGGAAGTTTAACAATATACTCGCCTTTATACGAAAACATAACAATAATCGTAAACAGGAGGGCTATCAAGGTCACCGGACTAACTTTTGGCACAAAACGAGTATAATACCAATCGTCACCTTTGATGTTTCTCAAGATTCGTCTAACTACATATCCTGCAGCAAACGGGATTCCCAAATATACAGCCACACTTTTGGCAATCATCCCCATCGTAATATTCCGCACGGCATCGGTTGCAGGCAGTCCTATCCAATCCGGAAAAACGGATATGAAGAAGTAAGCATAAACAGAATAGAACAGCACCTGAAAAATACTATTGAGTGCAACGAGTCCGGCAGCATACTCACCATTGCCTTTTGCCAAATCATTCCAGACAAGCACCATCGCTATGCATCTGGCCAAACCAATCATAATCAATCCATACATATACTCGGGATGCGACGAAAGGAATAAGGCAGACAGAACGAACATCAGTATCGGGCCAACAATCCAGTTCAATAACAGAGATATGGTTAAAATCTTCTTATCCGAAAAGACTTTGCCCAACTCTTCATATCTTACTTTGGCCAATGGCGGGAACATCATCAATATCAAACCCACAGCCAATGGAATATTTGTTGAACCCACTTCAAAATATCCCCAGAATTTTACGATCTCAGGATATACATAACCTATTCCGACACCGACAAACATGGCTAAAAATATCCAAAGCGTCAGATACCTATCTAAAAATGCCAACTTCTTCATTTTATATTTTTATTTATTATATTCTTCTTTATAAAAGATTCTCACTTACAGCCTTTCAGCATCTACCGGTCATATAATCACAACAACCAGTTAAAAAGATAGCCGGAGATAATGATGAAGAGTGTTATTGTTCCAAAAAAGATCCCGATAAGCTTCCAAGTCATTACTTTCTTCAGCATTGTAGCTTCAGGCAAAGAAAGACCAACAACACCCATCATAAATGCAAGTGCTGTACCTATAGGAACGCCTTTAGCGACAAACACTTCTATGACAGGCACAATGCCTGCTGCATTGGCATACATCGGGACGGCCAACATCACCGAAAGTGGGACGGCGAACCAGCTTTCTTTCGCCATATAATGCTGAAAGAACCCTTCGGGCACATAACCATGAATAGCAGCTCCAATGCCAATACCTATAACCACATAAAGCAACACACCTCTGACGATGCCCCACGAATCTTTCAAGATACCGGGGAGACGCTTCACAAATGGAACCTGTTCTTTTTCCCAAGCTTCACTCTCGGCATCCGATGCTTTCTGAATTTTCTTTACCCATTCACTCAGATAATCTTCAAGCTGCATCTTTCCAAGCACAAATCCACCAATCATTCCAAGCAAAATACCACTGACAACATATACAATTGTTATCTTGAGTCCAAATGAACCAAGAAACATCGCTACCGCCACCTCATTGACCAAAGGTGAAGTGATGAGGAACGCAAACGTCACACCAAGCGGGATTCCTCCTTTCACAAAACCGATGAACAGAGGTATTGATGAACAAGAACAGAACGGCGTTATCGCACCAAACAACGAGGCAAAGAAATACTGAAGTCCGTAAAGCTTATGCGTAGTAAGGTATCTACGCAATCGGTCAATAGGAAAATACGCATTAATCACTCCCATGATCGCACTGATCACAAACAACAGAATCAGTATTTTGATCGTATCATAGAAGAAGAAATTCACTGCCGAACCCAAATGAGACTGCGCGTCAAGCCCAAACAAGCTGTACACCAGCCAGTCAGCAAATTGTTGTATCATAACTCAATATCTATTTAATTGTTACAGATAAAAAATATAAGCATAATAAAGACCGACCGCTATAAACAATAGAGCAACGATCAAGTTAAACCACTTTTGAAATATCTTCATGCGATTGTAAAATTTTCCCACTTCGGACACACTATAGGCAAGAATCCAAGCGACCATAATGACAGGAAGTCCTGTAGCAGAAGCAAACACAATTGGCAAAAGATAACCGGTTGTAGCTTGTGCCGACATAGGTATAAGCATTCCAAAATAGAGAACACCGCTTGTCGGACAGAATGCCATTGCAAAAAGCATGCCCAGTAATAAACTTCCCCACAACCCTTTCAACTTATTCGACTCCAGATTACCCGAAAAGCCAAACTTTGGAAGAGAGAATCTGTCACCGAACAACATAAACAATCCTATAAGCAGCATCACCGGAGCCACAAGCATCTCCCCCCATTTGCTTACGCCTTTCTGTATTGAGAACATATCAGCACCGCTCCGGAGAATATAGATCAGGATAGCACCCAGCACTGAATAGGCAATAATACGGCCTACAGTATAAAGCACTCCACTCCAGAAAAGGCGCCGACGGCTTCCCATATCGCGTCCGATATAACCTATGGCAGTTATGTTCGTAGCAAGTGGACAAGGGCTGACGGCTGTAAGTAATCCCAAAACAAAAGCAGTGAGTATCGGTACTTGACTATTATCCAGAATATTCTGCAAGAAATCCATCTCTTTGCTACTTCAGTAGTAATGCAATTTGATTCTTCAAACCGACCTTGAATGCTGAAGGGTTACTACGTGCATTCTTGAAACCGAAGATGGTCATATTGTTACGTTTCTCCTTGCCATTCTTCCACTGATTCACAAACAAAGACGACCCGGTGACACGATAATTGTCGGCAAACTTCTCACCTTCGGAAGTCGATATATCTATCTCTTTGAACTTCACTTGTCCGTTTCTGACCTGACTTGCAAAATCATTCTTTACAACATCCAGAGAATGGTTGCCAATAGCAATACATGTCGGACAACGCTGCTTGCCATGAAAATAAAGCACTTCAACAACTGTTTTAGCCGATGCACTCTGAGCAACTGTTGCCTTTTGAGCAGATATTGATCCTGCAAAACAGATAAGGATCATCAATCTAATAAATGCAAAACGTTTCATGTGTATTTTTTTACCGTTATACTGCTAACAACTTCTTCACATCACTTTCAGAGATACGTCCTTTGGCAACCACTTTCTCATCGATAACCAAAGCCGGAAGCGTCATCACATTATAGTTCATGATCTTTTCCATGTCTTCCTCTTTCACTAAAGTTGCATCAATACCCAGTTCTTTGATCACTTTCTCTACCGTTGCATATAATGCCTTGCATGTACTGCAACCTGTTCCTAATACTTTAATTTCCATAATTATTTATTTGTTAATCATATATATATTCGTAATTCGTAAAACGACGAACATTATTGGCAAAAAGAAATGCTGTGTCAGCAGCATGAATCTTTCTTATTCAAATGTTTGTCGAACATTTCACCGAAGAGTTGTTTAGCCAACTCCCAGTTGTCGCGATTAATGCAATATTTCACTTTAGGCGTTTCTATCTCGCCTTGGATGAGACCTGCATCTTTCAATTCTTTCAGATGTTGGGATACCGTGGCCTTGGCAATAGGAAGTTCATCATTGATATCGCCAAAATAGCAAGTATCCTGTTTGGCCAGGAAGTCAAGAATAGCTATTCGTGCCGGATGCCCTAACGCTTTAGCGAAACGAGCAAGCAGCTCCTGCTTTATTGTATAATCTTTCTTATTCTCTTCCATCTTTATGAATTTGTTCGCAATATTACGAACAATAAAATTATCGACCAAAAGATATTTGAGTTTTAACATTTATTTATTCATATCATCACAGTATGAAAGGAGGTAGTTATTCTATTGGAAAAAAGTCCTACAGAATCTATCATTTATAAACTATTTCCGTTTGCTCATCCCTATGAAACAAATACGTAAGGATTACTTGTCCCTTCGTTCCATACAGTTTGGTCAAATATGGATTATCATTACATTCCAAATTTACCATCGCCATATTATTACTAATATCCAATGTTGTCAGTCTGTTGGAATTACACCATAGTTGCCTTATCTCAACGCTGCGATTAATGTCTAATTGCACCAAATAATTATGATCGCAATGCAAAGTCCACAGTTTTGTATTAGGACTTATAACCAAATGAGTTAACTGATTAAAACTACAGTCCAGTTCTTCGAGCTGAGTATTTTTACTCACATCCAAGTTCTTTAATGAATCAGACTGACAATCCACGTATATCAGCGCTGTATTATGACTTAAATCCAATCCTGACAATTTGTTATGATTGCACATTAGTTTCTTCAATGCGGTATTGTGACTCAAGTCCAACCACGAAATTTGAGTTTCTTGGCATTCAAAAGATTCCAACTCCTTATTGTTACTCAAATTTACCTTTGTCAATGGATTATAGCCGCAATAGAGTTTTTCAAGTTTTGTATTTTTGCTTATGTCCAAATCCGATATATTATTTGATTGACAGAATAATTCCGTCAATGAAGTAAAAAACTCTATACCTTTCAATGAATATATATTTTGACCGTTGCACGCAATTTTAGTTACTCTTTTAGCTTCTCCCTGAGAGATCTCTCCATCTCCATTCAGGTCATAATCATATACCAGATTCGCCTTAAAGCGGGCATCAGAAATGGGAACCAGTAAGTTGTCATCCCTATTATCATCGTCCGAACATGCTGTAAAACTAATAGCAATCAACAATAGAAACACGCCATAGATAACTCTCTTCATCATACTCTTTTTAATAATTTATCACTCTATTTATGGCAAAGATAGTAATAAAATAAATAAACATACTATCTAAAGAAAAGAAAATGTTAGAACGAATAGCCGAACTTGAAATTAGCGGTTGGTGCCATTCCAAAATCTGTTCCCTGGCAACCTACAACTATACCTGCATTGAATTACGATAGACTCTACGCAAACCCCATGAAGGCGTCAGCAATATGATATTCTTTGTATCCATATTATGCGAATACAATCCCGACGTATATTCCTGCAGATCCACAGAGATGAAGTTTGCCGAGTTCTTTCGCGTGTTCTTGCCTTTTTGCGCACGCTTGGCCAGATTATAATAATAGCGATATTCAACTCCCAATGCACCTCGAACCGATGACGCCCAACTTTCGCCGTAATACAATTCGTTGTCACTAAAATAAAGGGAAGATGATGAATACGCAACTTCTCCCGCCAGACCTCCATGAAAAATAAGTGTTGATTGTTTTCCCACAGGTGTCTCATTATAATATTGTACACCAAGAATATTCAATGCCACTCCCTGAGTCTTTTCTGCTTTTGATTGTGCAAAAAGCGCTGTGCTAATCAAAACTGCAATCAACACTAAATATATGCGTTTCATACTCTCTTCTATTTTTTGACGGCGCGAAGATATGAATATTTTTTCAATTGTATCCATACGTTATACAACTAATAAGGATAATGATAAAAGCTATATCGTTTTAAATACATACCGACAAGCAACTGTTGAGGAGCCTTTCTATTTATCGCCAATAAACAAATTCGAATTTATATATTTGACAGCATTGAATAGAATTATTATCTTTACAACATCATCGACATATTGATAAACTCACGTGTTAAAACACAAATATTATTACAAGATGGAAAAGCATATATTAGCAATTATTCTCCTATGGAGCATTCTTATACCATTAAAGGCACAGGAACAAACAAAGACAGATCCATATATGAACAAGTTTGGAGGTTATGGATATCTATTATCGACTGACAATAGAAGTTCTATCTGGTGGGCGGAAGGCGCATACAAAATCATGAAAGACACGCCACAACCAGTCAAAAAGGCTAAAAAGATATCACTCGAATCCGCTTGTAATGAATACGAATCATTTATTTTAGTCATCAAACCCTCAGATTCTCTTGAACAGTTCCACATTCAGACAGAAATGCTGACCGATGAGAAAGGTCACACAATCTCTCCCGAACAAATCACCTTACGCCGTGTGGAATATCTGAACATCACCCGTCCTACCGATAGTTACGCATTCAAAGGTTTCTGGCCTGATCCTCTCCCCTTATGTCGGGGCAATCAGAGACTAAACGCAGACGAAAACAATGCCTTCTGGATTACGGTGAAAGTACCTCAAGGAACCGTCCCCGGTGATTATCACGGCAAAATATCCTTAATCTGCAGTTCATGGCAACAATCTTTCCCGTTCTCGCTCAAAGTATGGAACTTCACGCTTCCCAAATCGCCAAGCATTCGTTCGGGATTCGGGTTTGGGACAGGTTTTTCGAATGTCATCAATTATGAGAACCTAACCGACTCTGCCGACCAGCGGACTGTATTCGATTATTACATGCAAGCATTTCGGGATTATAAAATCAATCCATATAATCCTTTTCAATTTGCTCCAATCAAAGAAACGGTGACCGGTGTCCAGTGGACAGGCGGTTCCTTTGATGATAAAGAAAAATACGACGGAACATTCAGTTACAAAATCGTAGACAACGAAGTAAACTATGATCCTGAAGGAACGACCAAAGAATTGATACCGGTAAAAGGCGGCACAGACTATGAACTGCGTTGGAAATATAAATCAAAACCTATAAATCACATATATACCGTTGGCGTTGAATGTTATGACAAGAACAAACAACTCATGATCCTTGAGAACCGCTTCGACAAATACAAAGTGTGGAAAGACAGTACAGTATGGGATCAAGCGACTCTTCCACTTGAAACATTACCTGAAGAAGCCAGTTACATCAAAATACGCCTCTACGCCTGTTACCGCACGCCATGGGGAGGCAATACAGGGACAGTCTGGTTTGATGATATGCAACTCATTAATCTTCAAACTAAACAGAATGAATTAAGCATAGGCAACTTCGAAGTGGATGTTAACAAGATGGATATAGACCTTGATTTCACCGACTTCAACAAAGCCGGGAAGAAATATTTCGACGACTATGGCTTCACTGGATTCAATCTGTCACTGAAAGGACTCGGAAGCGGAACATTCGTCAGTCGCACACCAGGTTCTTTTGATGGTTTCGAACAAGGAACAGCACAATATGAAAAACTGATGAGCCGCTATTTATCACAGATACAAAACGACTTGGAAAAAAGCGGATGGTTAGGAAAAGAATATATCTATTGGTTTGACGAACCAGACAAGAAAGATTACCCGTTTGTACGCGAAACGCAAGAATTAATCAAACGTTATGCGCCTAAACTAACTACCTTCATCACAGAAAATCATTTCTTCGAGGAAGAGAAAGATCTTGCAGATATCACTTGTATGATTTGGGACAAAACAGACCAAAGGAAAATAAATCGGATGAACAGTAATGATAAATCATGCTGGTCATATCTGTGTTGCGGTCCACGAGCACCGTGGATAAACGAATTTATTGACAGCGATGCTATCAATTTTCGCATGTGGCTTTGGGGTTCTTACTATAAGAAACTGAAGGGAATTCTGATATGGGAAACCTGCTATTGGAATGCCAACGAATGGCCTTTTCCTAAAGGATACATTCAGAATCCTTACGAAGAAACACAATCGTATTGCTGTTATGGCGATGTAATGGGTAAACAGCAAAAGTGGGGCAATGGTGATGGGCGATTGTTCTATCCGAACAATCATCATCCGGGTATCGACAAAACCAAGTATGTTGAACCGCCTGTTCCTTCTATCCGCCTCGAAATAATGCGTGACGGCATTGAAGACTACGATTATTTTGTGATACTGCAAAACGCTATCGAACATGCGCCTAAGGGAAAACAAGCACTTGCGAATTCAGCGAAGAAACTGCTGAATATTCCGTCCAGTATTTATACAGACGAAAAGACCTATACAAAGAATCCGCAAGAACTATTGAAATACCGGCGTAAACTAGCCGAATTCATTGTAAAACTGCAATCAGAATAAGACAGATTTCTGTCCGTAGTAAAGATTTTATTACATTTGCAAGCAAGCGATAAAAATACAATTATCATTCAAAAGATTATGTTTAGAGAAATGCGCCGTAAAAAGCAATTGCTATCCATAGAAGAGACAATTGCTATTCTTAACAAAATGACTTCAGGAGTGTTGGCTGTCAGTGGAGATGACGACTATCCATACGCTGTACCAATCAGTTATGTATATCACGACAACAAGATTTACTTTCACTGTGCATTGGAAGGTCATAAGATAGATGCCATCAACAGAAACAATAAAGTTTCTTTCTGTGTGATTGCCAAAGATGAAATTATTCCCGATCATTTCACTACACACTTCCGCAGTGTCATCGCGTTTGGGAAAATACATATCGTTGAAAACGAGACCGAAAAGATGGAAGCAACACGCCTTTTGGCTAATAAATATTCGCCCAATCGTGAAGAAGGTTTCCAGCACGAAATCACCAAATCATTCAACCACATGCATATCCTTGCATTGGAGATTGAACACTTGACAGGCAAAGAAGCCAGAGAACTAATGCAAGAACGCAATGCTTCTGCCAACAATTAATCCAACGACAACAGTATAAAAATATCACCGTCATGACAAAAAGCAGACTCACCTCTTCTATCGCCGCATTATTGTGCCTCTTAGCAATAAATGTTTCTGTTTACGCAAACGAATGGATTCGCATCAACCAGCTTGGATATTTACCTGAAGCAACAAAAGTAGCCGTATACATGAGCAATGAAGAAGTCCCTGTCACATCGTTTGCTATTGTCGATATCTTTACACAAGAAGTCGTTTTCCAATCCACTCCTTCTGAAGTGAAAGCAACCGGCACATTAGGGCAAATGAAGAGTACATATCGTTTGAACTTCAGTCGCTTCACCCACAAAGGGACATATTCTATACGCGTCGGGCAATGTGCATCGCCGCACTTTCCCATCAACAGCCGCGTATATAATGGAACAGCAGATTTCGTTCTGAAATACATGCGCCAGCAGCGCTGCGGATTCAATCCGTATCTGAAGGACAGCTGCCATACGAAGGATGCATTCATTATTTATCATCCGACAAAAACCGGACAGCATCTGGATGTGCGCGGTGGTTGGCACGATGCGTCCGACTGTCTACAATATACAACCACTTCGGCGAATGCCATTTATCAGATGATGTTCGCCTACCAACAGAATCCCGGTGCGTTCGGCGATTATTTTCAGGCAAACGGTCAGCCCGGAGCCAATGGAATTCCTGACATCATCGATGAGATTTATTGGGGAATGGATTGGCTCAGCCGCATGAATCCTGCTAAAGGCGAATTGTATAACCAGATTGCCGACGACCGTGATCATATAGGAATGAAACTGCCCAAAGACGATCCGGCAGATTATGGCTACGGTCCCAATAATGGTCGTCCCGTCTATTTCGTTACCGGGAAACCTCAACAACGAGGCAAATATATGAATGCCACGATGGGATCTGCCAGTATTGCCGGGAAGTTCGCTTCGGACTTTGCCCTCGGTTCACAGATACTGAAACCATTTTACGCCCGATTCGCCGAAACCATTGGTAAAAAGGCATCCGACGCATATCAGCAAGGAATGGAACAACCGGGTAATTGTCAGACCGCATCAGTTCTCTCGCCTTACATCTACGAAGAAGACAACTGGACGGACGACATGGAACTGGGCGCAATGGAATTATATCGCCAGACCGGTGACAAAAACTATCTGCAACAAGCCATTGAATACGGACGCCGTGAACCTGTAACACCTTGGATGGGTGCCGATAGCGCACGCCATTATCAATGGTATCCGTTTATGAACATGGGACATTATCAGGTAGCTGTTTCGGGCGACAGCCGTGTCAAAGCAGAGTTCATTCGTAATCTGAAGTCAGGCATCGAACGCACTTTTGAAAAAGCACAAGGTTCGCCTTTTCTATATGGTATTCCTTCGATCTGGTGCTCCAACAATCTGACGACAGCAATGCTTACACAATGTATTCTCTATCGGCAGCTTTCAGGCGACAAACAATTTGAAGAAATGGAAGGCTCGCTGCGCGACTGGCTTTTCGGTTGCAATCCGTGGGGAACCAGTATGATTGTAGAACTGCCTTTGAGCGGCGTTTATCCACATCAGCCACACTCTTGCCTAATATTTCTGAATGTAGGAAATACAACTGGAGGATTGGTTGACGGACCCGTCTATTCGTCCATCTTCAACAGTCTGAAAGGTGTAAACATTATCAAGGGAATCAATGGAGGCAGCGCAAATAATTATGATGAGTTCCAACCGGACAGAATGGTTTATCATGATAATATGCACGATTATTCAACGAACGAACCGACAATGGATGGGACCGCGTCGCTCACCTTCCCGCTTTCTGCCTATCAGGAAGAAGGACAGAGACAGACGGCCACGCAAGAAGATAAGAATATTTATTCCAAAGGAGGTATCATCCGCACCGATCCATCTCAGAAGAAAATTTGTTTGGTATTCACTGCTGCCGATAAGGCGGATGGTGCAGAAACTATCATATCAACACTGAAAAATGACCACATCCACGGTGGATTCTTCTTCACGGGCGAGTTCTATCAGAAATTTCCAGACATTGTAAAACGACTGATTGCCGACGGACATTATGTTGGCAGTCACAGTTTCGGACATCTGCTTTATGCGCCTTGGTCAAACCAGGATTCACTGCTCGTCACACATGAAGAGTTCGATAAGGACATGCTGAAGAGCTATGCTCTGATGCGCACTTTCGGCATCGAAAAGGAAGATGCTCCATTCTTTATTCCTCCCTACGAATACTACAACAGCACAGTTGCTTCATGGGCGAAACAGCTGGGACTGCAGATCATCAATTTCACACCGGGAACAGGCAGCAATGCCGATTATACCACACCCGATCTGAAAAAATACAAGAGCAGCAAACAGCTCTATCAACAAATCATGGATTACGAGAAGAATGATCCACACGGTTTGAACGGTCATTTTTTGATGATTCATTTTGGAACAGACGACGCACGCACCGACAAGTTCTACAAGATGATGCCTCGACTCATAAAAGAACTACAGAAAAAAGGCTATGAGTTTGTTTCAGTAAAGGAAGCACTTCAAATATGTTCGTCACACTAAAAACAACTGTGATTACAGATAAAAAACGATTATTTTCACGAAAGAAGTTACATACATCTTTTTTCAAATACAATAATGTATTTGTAAAAAGATACTGAACAATTGATTATTAAGTCATAATATATTTATCAAACCATATATATGAATCGATCAGATCACACTATATGAATCAATCGAACCATATATATGAACCGATTGGGCCACCCATATGGTTCGATAACTTTATATGGACAAATGCAATTTTTCTTCTAAAGATAGACACAAATTCTTCTGGAAGCAAGAAGTAATTTATCTTTGGACTTCACCCTTTCTCTTCTTCCAAAGTTGCCAGCTGTTGATGATGTTCTGCCAAATAACATACGAGCAAGGCCCCAAACTTGAGATAGGATTGAGATAAAGTTGTGATATCCAGATAACCAAAGAAGTATTCTTCTGTCCAAGACTCTGCCCGCCGGAGATACGCTGACCAAAATGTTGACCAATGGCTTTTCCTAAGATAAACTGAATGCAACAGATAATCAGTCCTACTAATGCCGAAAGCCATTCGATAGCGACATCGCCTTTGCTATCAACCAGACTCTTAACTGTAATCGCTGTAACGCAAGTCAGCGAAATAGCCCACAGATAAAAAGAGACACCCGAAATGCTTGACAGCTTGGCATGGAGCCGAGGCAAGAACTCACGCAAAAGCCATGCCAGGATGAGAGGAAGCACAATAATCGGGAAAAGACGGCGCATAATCAGCAGTACCGAAACGATAAAACTCCTGTTGACCTGCAAATCGATATAAGGTGGCAACGCTGCCACGTATGGAAAAAACAGAGGAATAAGTATAGCTGTCATCAAACAACTGAGCAATGTATACATCGTGAGACTTGGAACGCTGCCACCCAACTTTCCGGTGACAACAGCTGCTGCCGCCGCAGTAGGCGCAATGAAACAAAGCATCGCTGTTTCGGCCAGGTATTTGCTGAACGGATACAAAACGACAAACGAAAACACCGAACCAATCACTTGAATCAAAAGCAACCAGAAATGTAAACGCTCGAATCGCAACTCCCGGAAAGAAACCTTGCAAAAGGTAAGCAACAGCATGGCAAACAACAAGTAAGGGACCAAAAAGAAGAAACGATAAAAGAGCTGATACCCGATTGTACCGAGAATCATAGCAATAGGAAGCGCCCAGTTTTTAATAAATCTGATGATCATCAATTCTGATTTTTATTGCAAAGTAAAGGCAAAATAACAAATAACTTCCTACATTTACACCCGTTTTTAATATATAATTCAAATTTAAATGAAAAAGGAACAGTTATTCAAGGGACAGGCTTCACGCTGGAAGCACTTCGACCACAAGAATTACTCGGCCTTCCGTAGCATGAAGAAAGTAGTCACCATTGGTGTACTGACTTGTGCGACACTGTCGTTTGCCAACGTAAGCGACGTTAAAGCGCAAAACACTACTTCTTCACAGCTTCGGACGTATGAGCTTTCGGAGATTGAAGTAACCGGCACCCGTGTCCCGCTGACCGAACAGAAGTCAGCAAGAATGGTAACTGTACTCTCGCGAGCAGATATTGCAAAAGTGGGAGTGCACAGTGTCAACGATCTGTTAAAGTACGCTGCAGGCGTTGACGTACGGCAAAGAGGCGGATTCGGAATCCAGACAGATATCTCAGTCTGCGGAGGAACATTCGACCAAGTAACAATTCTTCTTAATGGAATCAACGTCAGCAACCCGCAAACAGGGCATTTAGTAGCTGACTTCCCGGTATCCATGGAAGACATCGAGCGAATAGAAATATTAGAAGGACCCTCAGCTCGCGTCTTCGGAACTTCAGCCTTCACCGGTGCCATCAATATCGTAACAAAAAGCGATTCACAAAGTAACATCACAGCTCACCTCTCCGGTGGCTCGTATGGACTTTTCGAAGGCGGAGGCAGTGTAAACTACACGAAAAACAATTTCTCCCATCAGTTGTCAGGCAACTATAACCGCAGTGACGGCGGAACCGACAACAGCGATTTCAACACGCGCCGCTTTTTTTATCAGGGAGCTTACAATACCAAAGAAGCCGATGTACATTGGCAAGCAGGTTACAGCAATCAGAAGTATGGTGCCAATACCTTCTATTCAGCTGCATATCCCAACCAATACGAAGCAACAAATAGAACAATGCTGGCTGTCAAAGCCGAAACAAAAGGATGGCTGCATTTCGCTCCATCCGTATTCTGGAATCGTTCCTACGATCATTTTCAATTGATCAGAAACACACATACGGCAGAGAACTTCCACCGCAACGATGTGTTCGGCGTCAATCTGAATGCCTATTTCAACTGGTTGCTCGGCAAAACTTCTTTCGGAGCAGAGATACGCAATGAAGGAATATTGAGCACCAACTTGGGTAAACCTCTTGACGAATCAAGATATGTAAACGTTCCAGGCGAAGACAGCATTAAATATAAGAAAAGAGATAATCGCACAAACATCGACTATTTCTTCGAGCATGATATTCTGCTCTCGCGTGTCACCATTTCTGCCGGACTTCTTATCAACCGGAACACGGCGTTGGATGACAACATGCATTATTATCCCGGGGTTGATGTTTCCTGGCGTGCAACCGATTCATGGAAAATATTCGCTTCATGGAACAAAGCACTCCGCATGCCTACATTCACTGACCTGTATTACAAGAGTCCGACACAAGAGGGGAATGTCGGATTGAAGCCGGAGAAGACACAGGCCGTAAAATTTGGAGTAAACTATCGTAAAGAATGGATCAATGCCAAAGTTAATGGATTCTATCACAAAGGCACGGACATGATAGACTGGGTGAAATACACCGCCAACGACACTTACCATTCAACAAACTTCAAACTCGACAATATGGGCGCAGAAAGTAACGTCACGCTTTACTTTGCTCCTTTGGTGGGTGAGAATTCCCTGCTTGAAACCTTCAATGTCGGATATACCTATATTTATCAGAAACGTCATGATGATCAGGCTATCTACAAATCGAATTATGCACTCGAGTATCTGCGCCATAAACTGGTTGCTTCACTCTCCCACCGCATCTATAAGAATCTGGAAGCCACTTGGAATTTCCGTTTCCAAAAGCGTATGGGCGGATATGAAATATACAACGAGAATCACAAGAGCACAGGCATTATTCAGTCTTACCCTTCTTTCGGACTCGTTGATCTGAAAATCCAATGGGCAGCACCACGCTATCGCATCTTTGCAGAGGCAAATAATCTGCTTAATCATAAATATTACGACTTCGGAAATATTCCGCAGCCTGGAATATGGATCAACGCAGGCGTTTCGTACCGAATCGATTTATAACAACTAATCTTTACATATCAAAAACGCGGATTGCTAATTATTGCAACCCGCGTTTTCTTTATTTCTATTCGCCATTTCAAACTCAGAACAACATATTCTGCAATATAAACACTGCTGCTCCTGACAAGTAACCAACCAAAGCCAACAATGAAATATTCTTAAGATACCAGATAAAGTTGATTTGCTCCAGTCCCATCACAACAACACCTGCAGCAGAACCGATAATCAGCATGCTTCCTCCTACTCCGGCGCAATAGGCTAGAAACTGCCAGAAAACGCCATCCTGCATAAAAAGTGACAAATATGCCGGATCTGGAGCTGCTGCCACCATCGCCTCTGTTGCAACGGGATACATTCCCATAGCGCCAGCAACAAGCGGAACATTGTCTACAATAGCAGAAAGCGTTCCAATAATTAGATTTACTGAGTAAACATTTCCAATCGTACTATCAAGCCATGCAGAGAAATCGCCTAAAACTCCACTATACCGCAAAGCATCAACCGCAAGCAGAATACCTAGAAAAAACATTAATGTAGCGCCGTCAATGCGACTTACCACTTTGCTAAGACGAAGTTTAACATGTTCGTCGATTGTCTTACGACTATAAAGTATCTCCGTAAATATCCACAAAACACCCACTCCTAAAAGAATTCCCATGAATGGAGGCAAATGAGTGACAGATTTGAAAACGGGGACAAACAACAAACAAAACAAACCCATACAAAGAATAGAAGCCTTCTCACGATTGCCCAATGCATCAATCAGCTCATTATCCTTATTTTCCAATCTAAATGGATGCGTAACATCACCACGCAATTTACGTTCAATAAGCAAGACAGGAACGATAGCTGCCACCAAACTGGGTAAAAACAGGTTGGGAATAATACTCGATGCAGAAATATTACCACGCACCCACAACATGATTGTTGTCACATCACCAATAGGCGACCACGCTCCTCCGGCATTCGCTGCAATGATAATGATACTCCCGAAAACCCAACGCTCTTTATAATTAGCTATCAACTTACGAATCAACATCACCATAACAATAGAGGTAGTCAGATTGTCCAATACAGCCGACATAAAGAATGTGATGCCAGCAATTGTAAACAACAACATTCGAGAATTGCTAGTTTTAATCTTGTCGGTAATGAACACAAATCCACCATGCGAATCAATCAATTCAACAGTTACCATCGCACCAATAAGGAAAATCAAAGTTTCAGCAATCTCACCTATGCTTTCTAATATCTGATGTTCAACCACAAAATGACGGCATTGCTCCATGTATGGCAACGACCTGAACTGTGGAAACAAATTCAGAAAATGTTCAAAACTATCAGCAGAAGCATTGGGAATAAATTGTGGAGCGCCTACTGTATACATCACCCACAGAATCGTTCCTGTCAACAATGCTGTTCCGGCTTTATTGATTTTCAAAGGATGTTCCAGGGCTATCATGAGATAACCTACCAAGAACACGATTACCATTGCAGTAAGTAGCATATAAAGTGTATTTGTGATTAGTCTTGCAAAGTTAGGAAAAATAATTTAACTTTGGTAACAAAGTTTGCACCTTTGAAAGGATAACACAAAATTAGAAGTTTTGGCACGGAGGTTTATTTTAACTCAGATGACGCAAAAACGCGAATCAATATAATAACAGACAAAAAGAGCTACACCATAAATGACGCAGCTCTTTTTTATATAAACTGTTATACAGAATGATTATTTACGAAATGGAGCTCTTACTACCTGAGCTTTCAAATTCTTATTACGCACTTTGACAAAAATTTCAGTTCCAACTTTGGCAAAAGCAGGTTGAACATATCCCATACCAATACCTTTTTTCAATACAGGCGACATCGTACCAGAGGTTACATGACCAATTTCTTTATCTGAAGCATCAACAATAGGATAACCTTGGCGAGGAATACCTCTATCGATTAACTCGAAAGCGCATAACTTACGTGTTACACCTTCTTTTTTCTGACGTTCCAGTTCGGCACGGTTCGTAAAGTTCTTGCCATCAACAAACTTGGTAATCCAACCCAAACCTGCTTCGATAGGTGATGTCGTATCATCTAGATCGTGACCATACAGACAGAATCCCATCTCCAAACGCAGTGTATCACGAGCACCCAAACCTACCGGTTTGATTTCTTCTGGTTTACCTGCTTCGAAGATAGCATTCCAAATTTTCATCGCATCTTCCTTATAAAAATAGAGTTCAAAACCTCCTGCTCCCGTATAACCGGTATTCGAAATAATGACATTCTTACAACCGGCAAACTCTCCTGTTGTAAAGCAATAATATGGAATTGCAGACAAATCGACAGAAGTAAGACGCTGAAGCACTTGTTCAGCCTTCGGACCTTGAATAGCCAACTGACCGATGCGATCAGAAGAGTTTTCCAATTCTGCACCAACGGTGTTATGACTAACACACCAGTTCCAGTCCTTCTCTATATTTGCTGCATTGACAACCATCAGATATTTATCAGGTTCATAGAAATAGACCAACAAATCATCCACAATACCGCCCTGCTCATTCGGCAGGCAGGTATACTGAGCTTTTCCTACGGTCAATACAGAAGCATCATTGGAAGTAACACTCTGGATAAAGTCCAACGCTTTCGGACCTTTAACCCAAAACTCACCCATGTGTGAAACATCGAACACGCCGACGCCATTGACAACAGTCATGTGTTCTTCAATAATACCGGTATATTCAATAGGCATGTTATAGCCGGCAAATTCCTGCATCTTTGCACCTAAGGCAATATGCACGTCTGTAAACGGAGTTGTTTTCATCTCATTATATGTGTTTAATATTTAACATTCAGTAATTCTGCAATCTTAATAATCGTTTCCATACATTTAACTAGCGAGTTAACAGGCAGGAATTCATAACGACCATGAAAATTAAGTCCACCGGCAAAGATGTTAGGACATGGCAATTCCATAAATGACAAGCGAGCTCCATCCGTTCCACCACGAATAGGCTTCACTTGAGGAATAACTCCGGCAGCTTTCATAGCATCCATAGCCAGTTCAATAATCTGTTTCTTCGGTTCTACAATCTCACGCATGTTATAATATTGGTCATGCAAGTCGAGGGTTGTACTTCCAGGATACAATTTATTCATCCGCTGTACAAGTGCTCTAACAGTATCCTTCTTTTCTTCAAAAAGCTTCCGGTCATGATCGCGGATAATATAAGAAAGGGATGCAGATTCAACTGTACCCGTCATATTCGTCAAATGATAAAAGCCCTCATAGCCTGACGTATGCTCAGGACGTTGAACAGAAGGCAACCACGAAGCGAATTCAATAGCCAGAAGAGAAGCATTCAGCATCTTGTCTTTTGCATATCCCGGATGAACATTAAGTCCTTTAAAAGAAATCTTAGCAGCAGCGGCATTGAAATTTTCATATTCCAATTCACCAATAGCACCACCATCGACGGTATAAGCAAAGGCGCACCCAAACTTTTTTACATCGAAATAATCGGCTCCGGCACCAATTTCCTCATCAGGTGTGAAACCTATGCGAATCTTGCCGTGTTTTATTTCCGGATGTTCTTCCAAGAAACTCATGGCAGAAATGATCGAGGCGACACCGGCTTTATCATCGGCGCCAAGCAATGTCTTTCCATTCGTGACTATGATATCTTCGCCTTTATAGTCATTCATTTCAGGAAACATTTTTGGAGAAAGGACAATCTGCTCCTCTTCACAAAGTACAATGTCACCTCCTTCATAAAACACAATATGAGGGTCAACATTCGTTCCACTCATATCTGGACTTGTATCCAGATGAGAGATAAAACCTATAGCAGGCAATTCTTTATCTGTATTGGACGGAAGAGTTGCCATCAGATAACACTTATCATCTAAAGTGACATCTTCCAGCCCTATCTCCTGCAATTCCTTTACTAATGCTTCAGCGAACACACGCTGTCCCGGAGTACTGGGCGTCGTTCCTGAATCCTCACTTGACTGCGTATCAAAAGTGACATATTTTAAAAACCGATCTATTACTGTCATAGTTCTTTATTTATTATTCTGCTTCCAAAGATAGTAAAAATGCAAGTAACTACATCATTTTATCATTAAAAACAGCTACTGCCATCAAAACAATGGGTACAAACCTTACATTTTGGTAAGCCTATTGCTTCAACGAGAGTCTCCAACGTATTAAATTTCAAAGAAGTCAAACCGAAACGATCGGCAATAGTTTGTACCATCTTCTTGTATTCCGGTGAATCAGTTGTAGCATATTCTTTCAATTTTACGTTCTCATCGCCTTCCAATTCTTTAATGATTCTGCGAGTAATCAGCTCCAAATCACTCTTTGAAGCCGTAAAACCGATGAATGGACAACCATAGATAAGCGGTGGACATGAGATACGCATGTGAACTTCCTTTGCACCATAACCATACAACATCGTTACATTATCGCGAAGCTGCGTGCCACGAACAATCGAATCATCACAAAACAGAATTCGCTTGCCTTGCAACATAGCCCGGTTAGGAATAAGTTTCATCTTTGCTACCAACGAACGCATATTCTGATTGGAAGGCATAAAACTGCGAGGCCAAGTCGGCGTATATTTGGTCATGGCACGATGATATGGCGCACCTTTACCTTCAGCATAGCCAAGAGCCATACCTACACCCGAATCAGGAATACCGCACACACAATCGACTACAGATTCGTCTTTTTTACCCATCTTATAGCCACAAGTAAATCGGACTTCTTCTACATTTTTTCCTTCATAACAGGAAACCGGGAATCCATAATATACCCACAAGAACGAGCAAATCTGCATGCCTTCATTAGGTTTGCGCATCTGTTCAATGCCATCAGCGCGCAAACGGAGAATCTCGCCCGGACCGACATATCTGTCTATCTCAAAATCCAAGTTTGGCAAACTGCTTGATTCGCTCGTTGCAGCATAAGCTCCATCTTTCTTTCCAATGATAATAGGTGTACGTCCCCACTTGTCGCGAGCAGCAATAATGCCATCTTCCGTCAACAGCAACATCGAACAGGAACCTTTGACACGATTAAAAACATTTTCGATGCCTTCGACAAATGTTTTACCTTGAACAATGAGTAACGCAATAAGCTCCGTTTGATTGGTTTTGCCCAGACTCATTTCTGAAAAGTGCATGTTGGCTGCCAACAGTTCACGTTCGAGTTCGTTGATATTGTTGATCTTCGCCACAGTAACGATAGCGAACTTGCCCAAGTGTGAATTGATGACTATGGGTTGCGGATCCGTATCACTGATAACGCCAATGCCGGAGTTACCAACAAAGTCGCCAAGTGTTGACTCGAACTTCGAACGGAAATATGCATTTTCCAGATTATGAATAGAACGGACGAAACCGGAGTCCTTGCTGTAAGTAGCCATACCGCCTCTGCGCGTTCCCAGATGTGAATTATAGTCTGTGCCATAGAATAAATCGGTAGCACATGCCGAATGAGATATTGTCCCGAAAAAACCACCCATTGTTATATCGTGTTTAAGTTTTTATTCGGGCACAAAGGTAAAAGTTTTATTAAAAGAGCTCTTGATTTTATAGAGGAAAAATCGCCATTATCATTAATTCTTTTTACTGAAGAATTACGCTAATAGTATCGCTTCCAAAAGTCAAAATAGGAATAATATATAAACACTTGTCTAAAACTGATTGACATCACGACGAAGCACAAGAGGAATAAGCCTACTGAAAACAAACAAGTTAGATATGGTAAAAGTAACTTTTATTCACAAAAAGGAGAAAAACACTTGCACGGTAAAAAATAATATCTACCTTTGCACCCGGGTAAGTCCTATACGGCATGCTCCCTCGGAATCCCCCAGGGCTTGACCGCAGCAAGGGTACTTGGTTGTAGCGGCGCGATGTAGTAAGCTTACCCACCTGCCTCTTTAGCTCAGTTGGCCAGAGCACGTGATTTGTAATCTCGGGGTCGTTGGTTCGAATCCGACAAGAGGCTCAGGGGAAGAGAAAGTTTCAATTGTAAACTTTCTCTTTTTTATTTCATAGTAGTATTATAAGGCGAGAAAAGAGTATCTTTGTCGGCATTATTGAAATAATTGTATCATTATCAGATGGAGGAAAACAAAAACATACTTCTCAAAAGTGCGATGTCGTATGGGTTGGCAATGGGTATTTACTGGATATTCAAATATATCTTTTTTATTATCGGATATACACGTCCTGCATTTATGTCAGTCTATTGGGGATGCACACTCGCGGTTCCATTTATTGCTTATGTATTAACGAAACGATTCAGAGAAGATCTGGGTGGATCCATTCGTTTTTCTCAAGCATGGCGTTTTGGTGTTATGATTTATTTTTTTGCAGCACTCATTGTTTCACTGGCGCACTATATATTTTTCAAATACATTGTTTCGCCGGACTATCTGCCAAGCATGATCGACTCGATGACGCAGATTCTTAAAAGTGCAAATGTAAGTCCTGAAGCGGTCAAAAACTTAACACAGATAAATATAACCCCTATCCACATGGCCATACAAGGTATATTCAACAACATATTCTATGGTATTGTGCTGTCAATTCCGGTAGCAGCAATTGTACAAAGAAATACAGGTTCAACGGTAAACAAACAATAAAAAAAATTAGAAATGGATATCTCAGTAGTCATACCTTTATACAACGAAGCGGAATCTCTGCCAGATCTTTATGCATGGATCGAGCGCGTCATGAAAGAGCATCATTACAGTTATGAAATCATTTTTATCAATGATGGAAGCACCGATAATTCATGGAAAGTAATAGAAGCACTGAAAACACAGGCTCCGGAGATTGTGCATGCCATCAAGTTCCGTCGCAACTATGGCAAGTCGCCGGCCCTGAACTGTGGTTTTCAGAAAGCACAAGGTGATGTTGTAATCACTATGGATGCAGACCTGCAAGATAGTCCGGACGAAATTCCTGAACTCTATCGTATGGTTACCGAAGATGATTATGATTTAGTCTCTGGTTGGAAAAAAAAACGATACGACCCATTGACAAAGACCATTCCAACGAAGCTATTCAACGCTACAGCGCGTAAGATTTCTGGAATTCACAATCTCCATGATTTTAACTGCGGCCTGAAAGCCTACAAAAATATCGTCATAAAGAATATCGAAGTCTACAACGATATGCATCGTTACATTCCCTATCTGGCTAAAATTGCCGGATTCGGCAAGATTGGGGAAAAAGTGGTAAAACACCAAGCACGCAAATACGGAACGAGTAAGTTTGGACTTAACCGATTCGTCAATGGTTATTTAGACCTGATGACACTATGGTTCACTTCCAAATTCGGAAAAAAGCCGATGCATTTCTTCGGCCTGTGGGGAAGCGTGATGTTCTTTATTGGATTCATCGCCTTAGTAATTGTTCTAGCAGCAAAGCTCATTTCCATCTGCTCTGGTGACTTGCGACCGTTAGTTACCAGTTCACCCTTCTTCTACATTGCTCTGACGGCAATGATATTGGGTACACAAATGTTTTTGGCAGGCTTCATTGGCGAACTGATATCAAGGGATTCGCCAAACAGAAACCGATATAAAATTGAGTCGGAAATTTAATCTTGTATAACAACATCTATCCATGTCATTCATTGAAATCATATTGTTGGCTATTGGATTATCGATGGACAGTCTGGCTGTATCTGTTACCAACGGAATACTCATCAAGAATCTGAAATTCAGCAATGTTTTTCGTATCAGTAGTATTTTGGCCCTATTCCAGGCAGGTATGACGCTGATTGGTTTTCTGGCAGGTATGAGCTTTCGAAAATACATTACAGAATTTGATCATTGGGTTGCTTTCATACTATTAATATATCTGGGTGGAAAGATGATTTACGAAGACTTGACTCAAAGAGACGAAAAGAATAAACACGATCCGCTCTGCATTGCTACCCTTTGTGGATTAGGCATTGCTACTAGCATTGACGCTCTGGCTGTCGGGATATCGCTAGCATGCCTGGAGTCGAACATCGCATTGGATATTGTCACTATCGGAATCGTCACATTCATTATCTCGGCTTGCGGCGTTTATTTGGGCAATGGGTTAGGGCATAAGGTAAACCTGAAGCTGGGCGTTCTAGGAGGACTTATTCTCATTGCAATTGGTATTAAGATACTTGTTCAACATATCTATTTCAACGGATAATCATTCTTCAACAAATTAAAAACTAAAAATATGTACAAAAAAATTTGTTTTATCGCAGCTCTGTTTGTTCTGCTCTGCAATGGATGCAGCAAACCCAAGCAGTATTATGAAGAGAGCGGGACAGTGTTCCACACGATTTATCACATTAAGTACGAAGCATCGGATGTGCTGACTGACAGTATTGATGCTGAACTGCAAAAGTTCAATCTGTCATTGAATCCATTCAACCCCAACTCAATCATTGCCAAAGTAAACCGTAACGAATCGGTAGAGGTTGACGAATGGTTTAAAGAGGTTTTCAACAAATCGATGGAAGTCTCCAAACACTCAGATGGTATTTTTGACATCACGTGTGCACCCTATGTCGGATTGTGGGGCTTCGGTTTTAGCAAAAAAGACAGCGTCACACCAGCTATCATCGATAGTGTTAAAGCATTCGTCGGTTATCAAAAAGTACATTTAGCGGGTAACAAGGTGATAAAAGACGATTCGCGTCTGATGCTGGACTGTTCGGCCATTGCCAAAGGTTATTCGTGTGATGTCCTCGCACGCATGTTTGAACGCCTGGGCGTTAAAAACTATATGATTGAAATCGGCGGTGAAGTGACTATGAATGGCATTAATGATCGCGGCGACTGCTGGAAGATTGGAATCAACAAGCCTGAAGACGATACGACGGGCATCAAGAATGATATTGAAGAAGTGGTACAGCTATGCAAAAAAGGTGGCATCGCAACATCCGGCAATTATCGTAACTACTACATCAAAAACGGCAAAAAATACGCACATACAATTAATCCCAAAACAGGTTATCCTGCTGAACAAAATGTTCTGAGTGCAACCATTGTAGCCAGTAACTGTATGACAGCCGACGCTTATGCCACTGCTTTCATGGCAATGGGGCGCGATAAAGCTAAACAAATGGCCCTCAATGTTCCGGAAATAGAATACTACATTATTTATACCGATGAAAGCGGGAAAGAACAGATTGACTTTTCCAAGGGAATGCTGCAATATCTCCCCAATCGACGCGGGAAATAAACAACCTTCATAACTACTTAAGCTGCTCCTCGATAAAGGTGGACAACTTAAGAAAACGCCCAAAAAACTTTTGCTGTCTTTTGGGCATTTTTTATAAATATGGATAAGATTTGCCGGGAATTCCGGGAAAATCTATTAAAGTTACAAAATGGACACAACAACCTTTTCTGACACCTCCTTCTGATGAAGTGTGAGGTAAAGTTTATGATCATCTCCATACCGCCATCCCTCCTGAATCACATTGTTGATACGCACCATGGAAGGACGCCGCAAACAAGCAATCTCGAGTTCATACGTGCGCGCACGATACATACCTTTATAATCACCTTTCACAGGGAAAATCGTAAATTCCACATTTCGATTATTTTCCCTGCATTCAAAGCGTGTCACAGCCACCTTACCCTGCTCATAATCAAAACTTCGCCCATCATCTTCATATAAGGCATATGAACTGAATTCTTTGGGATAAACACGCACTATGAGTGTGTCAAGCGACTTTTCGCCAATATACTGCATATCCTTCTGATAAGGAATGATCGCTCCTTCGCGTACAAATAGTAATCCAGCACGATTGTCGGGAATAGCATGTTTGATCTCCTGTCCTCCTGCAATAATTTCTCCCGTCCAATAATCGATCCAATTTCCCTTAGGAAGGTATATACTGTCACTGAAGATGCCTACCAGTAAGTTTTCGCCAAACATATATTGATAAACCATATCGTCAACATGGCGGTCGTCTGGGAACATCAAAGGCATGGCACGCACAATCGGCATGCCACTTTGCGCACCTTCCAAAGCTGCCGAATAAATATAGGGCATTAATGAATAACGTAGTTTTACATAATCACGATAAATATTTTTTTCTTTCTCGGGAAAATAGAAAGGCTGATGCAGTGAATACCAGCTATTGATTTGCACCCATGGCAAAAATAGTCCAAAATGAAGACTCTGCATCTCTTGATCCTTGCCAACATTAAGCACATCGCACGAAGTATTTAGAAATCCGCTTATCCCCAAATTTAGCTGGTCGAACAAAGCTGTCTTTCCACCCCCATTATCTCCACTTGTTGAAGCCGTCCAGTGCTGCGTACCAGCCCACCCGGCAGTATAATGTTGGAAAGCCCGCGTCCCCTTATGGTAGCGCGAAGTCGTAAAAAGCTGCTTTGGCATCAACACCTGATTCAAGTTATGCATTTCTTTATCAGTTCGACCATTATAATAGGAAAAATCCGGATGCTCATCAATCGTACGAGCGGGATCAAGCTTGAAACCATCGACACCGTTATCGACAAAATTCATCAGATGATCCATCCAATGCTCCTGACCCGATTGCGATTTACCGGCTTGAGCCGCCAGTTCGTCTTCAGCCACCAGACTCTCATCATATTCCTCACATAACCAAAGACAAAGATGAAATCCTAAACCATGCAGACGCCCTATCAACAAATTGTGGGATTCACTCTTAGGATACTTATCCGCCACCCAATAAGGTTCAGCCGTAAACTTTTGATAATTCCATTTCTTTTTCGTCGAGAAATCATAGCGTTTCTCCATCCACTGCGGTTCGAGCCAGAACATGTCGCAAGGAACACCGAGTTCGCGAAAACGCACGGCATCATTGAGAATATCAAACTGTCCTTCCAACATATTTGGACCGAAGTTTAACCCATAAGCCCATTTCGGGAAAAGAAAAGGCTTTCCCGTAATTGTTGTATACTTATCAATCACATCACACATAGAATTGCCGAACATCAGATAAAAATCCGCCTCATCAGTCGTGTTGTAGACATACAAATTATCATGATCGTAACTTCCTACATCAAAAAAATTTTTACGTGTCGTATTATTAAAAATACCCCAGTTGTTAGAACTAATCATAAATGGAGTAGGGATCTCGGTATGCTGATAGGTTGCCCACATTCGCAACAACTCACCACGATGCTGAATATGTTCGCGACTTGTACTACCTCCTCCATAAAAACGCTCGTCGTTCTTCAATAAGACTGAAAGAATACTATTATTTTTGAAATCACCCGTTTCAGCCATATCTTTCAAAGTCGGTTTCTTGTCATCACCAATGATACCACTATTGTTAGATACGTTCAAATCCAAAAATTTCTTATTAATAACCTCACCTAGCTTTTCACAAAGCCTATCAGAAGAAGCATAAAAACGCAACTGCTCAATAATATTTTTTCCCTCGTTGTTGGTGACAGAAACAAGGCCTGTTTGCTTATTTACCTTTAATATATAATGTGCTGTACGTAGTTCAAATTTTTGGCGATCTTCCTTTTTTTTCACTTCCACCGCAGCCCAGTCTGTTTTCAGAATCTGATATCTTTGCAACAGAGACTCCGTATATTGATCATGCGGAGTCATTTGTATATGAAAAATACCATCTTCACATACCTCAACACACATCTTCAATCCATTCTGGAGCTTCACATCAAACACCTCTTTCCGATTACCGGCAAAAGCCAACTGCAAAGAGAAGAAACATAAAAGCCAGCAGCAAAATCTTCGCATCATTTAGAAATTTTTCAGCTCCTGATATAACCTCCTTACTGGCAAGCCCATCACATTATAAAAACTCCCTTTGACCGACTCAACACCTATATATCCAATCCACTCCTGCACACCATAAGCTCCGGCTTTATCAAAAGGCTGGTATTTGTCGACATAATACTCAATTTCTTCATCTGTCAACTCGCCAAAAGTCACAGAGGAAGTCTGCGAAAAAGAGAGAGATTTTTGCTTTGAGGTCAGGCAAACGCCAGTAATCACCTGATGTTCATTTCCAGACAATTGTTTCAACATTTCTATAGCAGCATCACGATCGGCAGGCTTACCAAGCACCTCTTTGTATGTCCATACAATTGTATCAGCCGTTATAAGCAATTCGTCTTCCGGCATTATTTTTTTATAAGCTTTCGCTTTCTTTGCAGCAATGAAGACAGGAATAAGATCAGGACGCAAATCTTTAGGATATGATTCCTTAATTCCTTCCATAACACGGACTTCAAAATCCAAGTCCAATCCAGTCAGCAATTCTTTACGCCGTGGAGAAGCCGACCCTAATACAATCTTATATTTTTCTAAATTTGACAACATATATTATAGTATTTTGTTACCATCCAAAAGCTTCATCGCTCATCCAACGCCCCTGCGCTTTCATTGTCTGCTCAATAACATCACGTGCGACGCCATGGCCACCGTTATAAGGCGATATATATTTAGCAATGTTTTTAATGTCAGGAGCCGCATCAGCCGGAGCAACAGGAAGTCCCACCAGCTGCATTACTTCATAATCAGGTATGTCATCACCTGCATAGAGCACCTCTTCTGCCTTCAATCCTGTTTTTTCCAAAAAATCATAGAAGTCATTAATTTTCACAGCGCTTCTTGTATAGATATAATTCAGGCCTAAACGGGAGTATCGCATCACAACTGATTCCGTATAAGCACCTGTAATAATTGCGACCTGATATCCTTTCTTTACAGCCAACTGCATTGCATAACCATCCTTTATATTAACCGTTCGCATTGGATCTCCACTAGAATCCAAAGAGATAAAGTTGCAGGATAGCACCCCATCCACATCAAATACAAACGCCTTTATCTTTTTCAAATCATAGTTAATGCTCCCCATCTATCGTTTCCTTATGTATGCTCTTGCTAAGCAATTGATAAAGCAACTTTTTATCTGTATCAGTCAACATAGCAAGATGTTTGTTTATTACGTTCTCGTCATAGCGTACAGCCGGCCCTGTCTGAGCCTCAGCAGGGGACATTACATGTACCTTAGCCGCTGTTTCATCAATCAACGGAAGCAACACTTCTGTCGGTATTGCCTGCGATTCAAGTAATTTAAAAGCTTCAGAATAAATATAATTTGCAAAGTTACAAGCATATACAGCGGCTAAATGCAGATACTTACGCTTCTCAGAGGAAAGAAAATAGACACTGCTAGAAATGGAGAATGCTACCTTTTTCAACTTTTCCGCGACATCGGCATTATTCGATTCCAAAAATAACGGCACTATAGAAAAATCAACAGCACGTTGTTTACTAAATGTTTGCAAAGGATAAAGCACTCCATATCGATTTGAAAAACCTGCAAACACATCCATCGGCATACTCCCGGCAGTATGAATCCATATACCCTGATTAGGCTTCATGCCAGCGATAACATCTGGCAAAACAGAATCTTTCAATGAAAAAACATACAGTTCTGCATCATCATGAACTTCCTCAAGAGCTGTAGTCCACTCACAACCTAATTTTTCAGCTAAAGACGTTGCATGGTCTTGTGTATAACTATAAACCTGAACGATATTAAATCCAACTCGTTTCATCCCAAGAGACAATCGAGTTGCCAAATTACCCGTCCCTATAAATATCACTTTCATATCCCGCCTTCCTTCACGCTATCGGGCATTTTAAATTTATCAAGATGCACCTTCTCCCATTGCAATTGCCCTTCATCATGTGATTTCTGTTGCTCTGCCTTATATCCGAAACCAATGATGCAAAGGACTCCAAGCTGATAGGGAATATTCAACAAATCTCGTACATACTGTTCCGCATCAGTATCGTTTTCAGTATATCGCCCATGTATCTGACACCAGCAGCTGCCTAAGCCCAAATCTTCAGCCTGAAGCTGCATATACGCTGCAGCTATAGTTGCATCTTCCATCCACATATCGCTTTCCATAAAATTGACAGAAACAACGATTGCCAGTGTACAACCGGCAATAAATGCGGAGCCATTCTCCTTACAAGAAGCCAATTTTGCTAACATTTCCTTATCTTCCACAACAACAAACTGCCATGGATTCCGATGATTAGAAGCAGGAGCCATCAAGGCGGCTCTCAATATCACCTCTACCTGTTCCGGAGTAAGCTGACAATCAGTAAACTTTCGTACACTCCTCCTGCTCTTTACTAATGCTGCAAAATCTTTCATACTATACAAATTTCGGGCACCTTCACCGCACTGTTATTTTGCATAGCTTACAGCACGAGTCTCACGAATAACAGTAATTTTCACTTGTCCCGGATAAGTCATTTCATCCTGTATCTTCTTTGCTATTTCATTAGACAGATTTTCAGTTTCCTTATCGTCTATTTTATCGGCCCCCACAATTACGCGTAATTCACGCCCTGCTTGTATAGCATAAGTTTTAACAACTCCCGGATACGAAAGAGCCAGCTGTTCAAGATCATTTAATCGTTTGATATAAGCTTCAACAACCTCACGGCGAGCGCCTGGGCGGGCACCCGAAATAGCATCGCATACTTGTACTATCGGAGCCAGTAATGTCTGCATCTCCACTTCATCATGGTGCGATCCTACTGCATTACATATTTCCGGTTTCTCTTTATATTTCTCACATAATTTCATGCCTAAGATTGCATGTGGCAACTCCGGTTCATCATCAGGTACTTTACCTATATCGTGCAACAATCCGGCCCGTCTTGCTTTTTTCGGATTCAATCCTAACTCAGAAGCCATAACTGCACACAAGTTAGCGGTTTCACGAGCATGCTGCAACAAATTTTGTCCATATGAAGAACGATACTTCATCTTACCAATCAAGCGTATCAACTCAGGATGCAAGCCATGCACACCTAGATCGATAACAGTGCGTTTACCTGTTTCAACGATCTCATCTTCAACTTGTTTTTTTACTTTGGTAACAATCTCTTCAATACGCGCTGGATGGATACGTCCGTCCTGAACCAATTGGTGTAATGCCAAGCGCGCGATTTCTCGGCGTACCGGATCAAAACCTGAAAGAACAATAGCTTCAGGCGTGTCATCAACTACAATTTCAATTCCTGTTGCAGCCTCCAAAGCCCGTATATTACGCCCTTCACGACCGATAATACGACCTTTAATCTCATCAGAATCTATATGGAATACGGTAATTGCATTTTCTATAGCTGTTTCTGTTGCCACACGTTGTATTGATTGTATAATGACTTTCTTTGCATCCTTATTTGCGGTCATCTTTGCCTCTTCCATAATTTCATTTATATAAGAGGTTGCTTCCGATTTAGCTTCGTCTTTTAAAGATTCGATCAATTTTTCTTTTGCTTCATCAGCCGATAATCCGGAAAGCGTTTCCAATTGTTCTACTTCTTTTTGATGGAGTTTCTCAAGATCCTGCTTTTTCTTATCAATCAATTCAAGTTGTACGGACAGATTTTCCTTAATTGTATCAATCTCTCCATTTCTGCGCTGCAAATCCTCTTGTCTCTGATTCAAAGACAATTCTCGTTGTTTCAACTTCGTTTCAACAGATTGAATTTTTGCATTTCGTGCTGACACCTGTTTTTCCAGATCAGCTTTAAGATGGAGAAATTTTTCTTTTACTTCCAGCAGCTTTTTCTGCTTTATAACTTCCGATTCCTTTTCTGCTTCAGTCAATACCGAATCATATTTGGATTTCAAAAGGAAGTGCAAAACCGACCATGTAACCACGCCTCCAATAATGAAGGTTCCTATAGCTATGATTATATACATTCCCATATAACTAATAAATTAAGTTCCATAATAAATACCACTATAATATATCTTCACACAATACACTGAGAACCATGCAAAGCAAGTACAGGAGAATGCTCTTATAGCCAATATGTCATTTATTTCTTCAGAAAACTTTCCAGTTGTTCTGTCAATTCTTGTATTTTTTCTGCAAAAGGACCTGTATCATTTTTATCTTTCAACTGCAAATTATGTACAGCCAATTTAAGTGCTGTCATCGCCAACAAGTCTTTTACATCCATATCAGACTGCGCATATGTCTGCCGATATTGATTTATCGTATTTCGGATTTGTTTAGCCGCTTCGCGCACCAACTCTTCATCTTTACGATCAATCCATAAGCCGTAACTCTTATCGGCTATTTCTACATGTATAAGAAATCTGTTATTCACCGCCTCTATTCATTTAATAGTGCAATGCATTTATCTACTTCCCGTACCAACTTCGACAGTCGCATCTTCGCACTTCTTATTTCTCTTTCATTCGCCGATACGACACGAGCTGTCAACATGTTATCGCATTTGATGTTTAAATCGTTTATCGCCTGCGTTGCTTTCTGTAATTCGCTTTCTTTTTGAGCTAAAATCAACTCCAATTCGTTAATTTTCTGTTGCTTCATATCACAGAAGCTCATCAAATCCCGAACTCTGACATCCAATACAGCTAACAACCTTTTATGATCCTCGACCATTTCATATCAAATTCTATACAAAAGTAGAATTAAGTATTGAATTATCCAACAATGAAGCTATTTTTTTCTAAGAAAATTTAAAACACAAAAAAGGCCGTTCAAAATTAAATTCGAACAGCCCGACTAAATTTGTTGCTTGGCATCAAGCTAAAGCAACATACAGTTCATCTCCTTTTTCTTCAAAAGTCAGTTTTCCTTCTTTGGCCAACCAACCTAATGCGGCATAAAGATCTTTGTCCAGTTTAATCTTCGTTGCCTTTTTTAGAGTTTTAATACTCATTTTGCCGCCATCATTCAATGCATTCCAAACAAGGCCGGCATTAGTTCCAATCAATTCGATCATGTTTTCTTTTTTGTTAATTGATTAACGGGTACAAAGTTACAGATAAATACATTACCTACTTCAACTTTTGCACTATTTTTCAGAGAAGCATTGTTTCCATATTTGTAGCAAAAACATATTGTCTCAACAATTTTTTTCCATATTCGCCTGCTTCTTCCAAACCTGCCAATCCGGAATATCCGTTAATAATCATTAATAAGCGATTTGTTTCCCTACTTATCTTTGTTCGTTCTTCATCGCTCGTTGGTGTCCCAATACCTCCCATTGAATCTCTATAAACCGGAAGACCTGCAATATTTAAGATTCCTCTGCCTATTCCATGATACAACTCACCCTCCTGCCCTATACCTAAGGTTAGTCTATCGCCTGTAATCTTAGCAGCATCAAATCCTCCTATAGAATAGCCACTTTGTATAGATAACAGATTTATCAGATCGACCAATGTATCCACTTTATACAAAGGAAGATTACGAACAATCCGCCTAAGAAGGGATTCAGATGAAGGACGATAACGGTTAGGATCTTTTCCACATTCCTTATACGCTTGACGAGTAGCCCGGATAGGCAACCATTTATTAATTTCTTCAAGCTTCATTGAGAAACGAACATTTATTTCTACTTCAGCTATTTCCTTCCACAATTGTTCATCCGATTCAGTGTTCCTCACATCACAGGAGATCGCTAATACCCGCAAATTAGGGCAAGCCTTCTTTATCTCGTCTGAAACAAAAATCTTAATCATTACTTTCCTTCTTTTATCCAGATACCTGAAAGCATACGTCCGCAGTCTTTCCCTAACCTGCGAGCCGAAAAAAAATCACCTACATGCGTAAACGTACTAATACCCGAAACTTCAATATGCTCAGGTTTTATACCCACATCTATAAGCTGTAAACGATTGGCTTCCCACAAATCGATATGAGCTTTTCCTGTCTTCATATCTCTTTTAATAATAGAAGAATCAAACTCAGCTTTACAAAATGCATCAACTACCTCTTCGCCAACTTCAAAAGAATCACGGTCAATAGACGGTCCTATTCCTGCTAACATCAGGCTCATATCTGCACCATATTGTTCTTTTATATATAAAGCTGCCTTGGCTCCAATATGTTGTACTGTTCCTCGCCAACCAGCATGGATAGAAGCCACAATTTTTTTGTCGGGAGCATACAATAACACGGGAACACAATCCGCAGTAGAAACAGCCACACACACATCTGAAATGGATGTAATCAATGCATCAGTACCTTGAATTCGCGTTTGTTGCTCTACTTTAGAAGCACTCAAAAAAGACTCATTAATATCTACTATCCGACAGCCATGAACTTGGCCCGGGACATATATGCGTTCGAGCGGAATTTCAATAGCCTCTGATAAGATTCTGAAGTTATCCCATACCGTTTGAATATCATCTCCACTATGTCGTCCAAAATTTAAAGAGCCATAAAGCCCTTGGCTCACTCCTCCATGCCGGGTAGTCGTAAAATGAGAAATGTTGCAATAGCCTTCAAGTAAAGGGAACTGCAGCATTTTCACTTCTTCAATCTTGCTTGGGAACGTTTTCATCACCATCATCATCCTCCCAATCGTACTCTTCATAGTCATCATCTTCCTCGTCGGCATCCTCCTCCATTGGTACAATATAATTATTATCGTCATCCAGTTGGAGCGTTTTGACATCAATATCCTTATGAACGATGCGCTCAACCTCATTAAAAGATTCCTTATTAAGCTCACGCCATAATAAATCTTTTAATGCCATAATTCCTAGTCCTGTAATGGAAGAGATAAATACACATGGAATACTTTCAGGCATACCATCAGCCATTTCTTGCATTAACTCCTCATCCAGCATATCACATTTGGTAACAGCCAAAACTCGAGGTTTATCCGCTAAATCCGGATTATACTTGATCAACTCACCAAGTAGAATTTCATATTCTTTTTTGATATCATCCGCGTCGGCTGGCACCATAAATAGAAGTAAAGAATTGCGTTCAATATGACTCAAAAAACGTAATCCCAGCCCTTTCCCTTCACTGGCTCCTTCAATAATACCCGGAATATCAGCCATAATAAACGATTTATTATCCCGATAGCTGACAATTCCCAAATTAGGTTCCAAAGTAGTAAACGGATAATTAGCTATCTTTGGTTTAGCCGCTGAAACCACAGATAGCAATGTTGACTTACCCGCATTAGGGAATCCAACCAATCCCACATCCGCCAGTAGTTTAAGCTGAAGAATAATCATACGTTCTTCGGCCGGTTCACCAGGTTGTGCGTAACGTGGAGCCTGATTTGTTGAAGTTCTAAAATTCCAGTTCCCCAATCCCCCTCTGCCTCCTTTAAGCAACATCACTTTCTGACCATTTTCTGTCACATCACATATGTATTGTCCTGTAACAGCATCATAAGCAACCGTACCGCAAGGAACATCAACGATTACATCATCACCGTCCTTTCCGGTACTTCGTTTTGCACTTCCGCGTCCGCCATTTATAGCCAACACATGACGTTGATATCTCAAATGAAGAAGAGTCCAATAATTCCGGTTTCCACGAAGATAAATATGGCCGCCTCGCCCTCCATTGCCTCCGTCAGGCCCGCCTTTTGGAATATATTTTGCCCGCCGGAAATGAGAAGACCCTCGCCCACCTTTTCCAGAGCGACAATAGATTTTCACATAATCCACAAAGTTCGATTCAGCCATACAAATTCTTTATTTTACTGCGTTTATAGCATCTTTAACTCTTCCGAAAATTTCTTCAATAGCTCCGACTCCTTTGATAGCCACATGTTTACCTTCGCTTATGTAATAGTCTGCCAACGGTGCCGTCTGCTTATAATATACATCAAGGCGCGATTTAATAGTATCCAAATTATCATCCGAACGGCCTGAAATCTTTCCACGCTCAAGCAAACGTCGGATCAGTTCGTCTTCATCAACCTTGAGGTCCAACATTACAGATACATCTGTACCCCGCTTGTTCAACATTTCCTTCAATGCTTTCGCTTGTGGAATAGTACGTGGAAAACCGTCAAAAATCACACCTTTTGAATTTTTCTTACCGTCCAGAACCTTTGCCAGCATATTAACAATCAAATCATCTGGTACTAATTGTCCCTTATCGATATAATCTTTAGCAATCTTTCCCAATTCTGTCTCATTCTTTATTTCTGAGCGCAACACATCCCCGGTAGAAATATGATCAACACCATATTCTTTAATAATTAATTCGCTCTCTGTCCCTTTCCCTGAACCGGGAGCACCAAAAATGACAATATTCAACATAATTATCTCTTTTTTTTATGAACATGAAGCACTCGCAAGATTACAAGTAGCGACTGTTGTTATTATACATTAATATATTATATTCTTATTTGCTTATATTGATTAATCATCAAAAACTAAACTGCTACAATCTTATATATATTTTTATAAGCACGTCCCAAGCCATCATAATCCAAACCATAACCAACAATAAAATCTGCAGGTATCTGTATTCCTATATAATCCGGCTTCAAATCACATTTTAATGATTCAGGCTTAAACAGCATTGTAGCCAGTTTAACATCTCCCGCTCCTTCAGCCCGAAGTTTTGACATAACCTGCTTCATCGTAAAACCGGTATCAATTATATCTTCCAACAAAATTAATGTCCGCCCTTTTATTTCTGCCTGCACAGGCATAATCTCGTTGACAATTCCAGTCGAGTTCGTTCCGCGATATGAAGAATAACGCGCGAACGTCAATTCGTAATAATCATTCAGTTGACGCATCAATTCAGCAGTAAACATAAATGCACCGTTCAAAATTCCCACAAACAGAGGATCTGTTCCTTTTACATCTTCACGAATATGTTCTGCCATCTTAGAAATGGCCTCCTTTATTTCTTCTTCAGAAATATAAAGTTCAAATTTTTTATCTTTCAACTGGATATTATCCATAACATCATAATTTATGGGTTACAAAATTACAACATTTTTTGATGATAAACAATCTTTTGTGCCATCTCTTGCCTAATACGATAATAAAATCTTATCACATTTCAATATTTTTCTTTATGTTTGCATACAAAAAAAAGAACCAATCATGATTAAGATATTTACGACAGACAAGGTCAAAACATTAGACCAGTATACTATTCAGAACGAGCCTATAAACTCTATAAGTTTAATCGAACGAGCAGCAACCATATTTATGCGTGAGTTCACCCGCCGTTATTCCAAGCAGAACCGTATCATCGTCTTTGCCGGTCCCGGCAACAATGGCGCAGATGCCCTGGCAATAGCACGTCTTTTACAGGACGAAGGTTATCGGGTTGAATCTTTTCTTTTTAACCCCAAAGAATCTCTTTCTGTCGACTGCGAACTTAACAAACAACGTTTAGAAGAGATGGAGACAGTCTATTTCACGGAAGTCATTACCGACTTTTCAGCGCCCGAATTAAATGAACATGACATTATTATTGACGGCCTGTTTGGTTCGGGATTAAACAGACCTTTAGAAGGAGGCTACGCTGCAGTTGTAGATTATATCAACAAATCAGAAGCAACAGTAGTTTCAATCGATATTCCCTCAGGCCTGTTTGGTGAAGATAATCGTTCAAACAATCCAAATTCAATTATTTCAGCAGATCTGACCTTAACCTTTCAATTTCCCAAATTAGCATTTCTATTATCCGAAAATGCATCCTATGTAGGCGAATGGAAAGTTTTGGAAATTGGTCTGCACCCTGACATTATCGAAAATACAGAAACACCTTACTCCCTTGTTTCTGAAGATGATATTGTCGGCACATTCCCATCACGCAAACGATTTTCGCATAAAGGGACTTATGGGCATGCCTTACTCATTGCCGGAAGCCAGGGAAAAATGGGTGCAGCCGTTTTGTCTGCACAAGCTTGTTTGCGAAGTGGCGCGGGCTTAATCACCACCCATATTCCCAAAAGAGGAGAATTGATTATGCAAACTTCATTTCCTGAAGCCATGCTAAGTTTGGATGAAAATAAAGAACATTTTTCTTCTTTCCCCGATTTGAATCCATATACCGCTATCGGTATCGGACCCGGATTAGGGCAAAACAGTGAAACTTTCTGCGCATTAGAAAAACTTATACAAGCTTGTCACAAGCCATTAGTACTGGATGCGGATGCCTTAAACATTATTGCGGCAAATGAAAGCTTAATGAAGCAAATTCCGGCTCATAGCATTTTAACGCCTCATCCAAAAGAATTTGACCGATTGACCGATAATAGCGATTGTGACTATGAACGCCTGATCAAAGCGCAAAACTTTGCCATGGAACATGAAGTAAATGTCGTTTTAAAAGGGGCCTTTACAGCAACCTGTACCGCCTCAGGAAACATATACTTTAATAATAGTGGTAATCCAGGCATGGCGACAGCTGGAAGTGGAGATGTGCTGACAGGAATTATTCTCGGACTGCTCACTCAGGGGTTGGAACCGGAAGTGGCGGCTATTGCGGGAGTATTCCTACATGGGACAGCCGGTGATTTAGCTTCCGCATTCCATTCCGAAGAAAGTATGATTGCAAGTGATATTATCGAAATGATTGGAAAAGCATTCAAACAATTGAAATAAAATTTCATGGGTGAATGTAACAGACTTGCATGGTTACAAAATCCAATATAACTCATTCCGAAGCTAATGTTGTAAATTTTCATTTAATTTTTTTTTAATGCAATTCATTCGGTCATGAAGAATATTACTAATTTTGTCTCCCCAATGTGACAATAAAACAAATTGAATGATTGAACGAATATATATTCTTGAAAGTGTAGATCCCGTAATCTTCTACGGTGTAAACAATGTCAATATGCAGCTTATCAAGACATTGTTTCCTAAATTACGCATAGTTGCACGTGGTAATGTGATGAAAGTGATTGGCGATGAAGATGAATCGGAGTTGTTCTTAAAGAAAATAAGGGAAATCGAAAAATACTGCGAAGAATATAATTCGCTAAGCGAAGAAGTCATTCTGGACATCATTAAGGGGAAAGCTCCGGCAACAGTTCCTCAGGAAAACTTGATCATTCACGGAATGAACGGTAAACCTATTGTTGCCCGTTCTGAGAACCAGCAGCGACTCGTCAAATCATTTGAAGAACACGATCTGGTTTTTGCCATAGGTCCGGCTGGAACAGGAAAAACTTTTATTGCTATTGCATTGGCAGTAAAAGCCCTCAAAAACAAAGAAATTAAAAAGATCATACTGAGTCGTCCGGCCGTAGAAGCAGGAGAAAAGCTGGGATTCCTTCCCGGTGAAATGAAAGACAAACTGGATCCGTATCTTCAGCCATTATATGACGCATTACAAGATATGATTCCCAGTGCAAAACTGAAAGAATATATGGAGAACAACATCATACAAATTGCTCCTCTGGCTTTCATGCGAGGTCGTACACTCAATGATGCAGTCATCATCCTTGACGAAGCACAAAACACAACGACTCATCAAATCAAAATGTTCTTGACCCGATTGGGTATGAATGCAAAAATGATTATAACAGGAGACATTACACAGATTGATCTTCCTCCGACAGCCACCTCCGGATTAGTACAGTCGATGCAAATACTAAAAGACGTAAAAGGCATTGGCAAGATTGAATTCAATAAGGAAGATATTGTTCGTCACAAACTGGTACAACGTATTGTTGAAGCTTACGACAAATACGACGATAAAAGGAAACAGATATACAATTCTATAAAAAAAGAATAACATATGAAGAAGGCATTAGTTAAAACAGATTTTCTCTTCCCGGGACAGAAGAGTGTCTATCATGGCAAAGTACGCGATGTCTACAACATCAACGACGATGTACTAGTAATGATTGCAACAGATCGTATCTCTGCATTCGACGTTATTTTACCGGAAGGTATTCCCTATAAAGGACAAATACTAAACCAGATTGCATCGAAATTCCTTGACCAGACTACGGACATTTGTCCTAACTGGAAACTAACTTCACCAAATCCAATGGTCACTGTCGGAATCTGCTGTAAAGGATTTCCTATTGAGATGATTGTACGCGGTTATCTGTGCGGAAGCGCCTGGCGTGCATATAAGAACGGGGTTCGTGAACTTTGCGGAATCAAGCTTCCGGAAGGGATGCGTGAGAACCAACGTTTCCCGGAACCTATCGTAACACCGACAACAAAAGCTGAGATTGGCGAGCACGACGAAGATATCTCCAAAGAGGAGATACTGGCACGCGGATTAGCTACGCCAGAAGAATACGCTATTTTGGAAAAATATACTCTAGGCCTCTTCAAGCGCGGTACCGAGATCGCTGAAAAACGCGGTCTGATTCTGGTTGATACCAAATATGAATTTGGTAAGCGTGATGGCAAAATCATTCTGATGGATGAAATACATACTCCCGATTCATCCCGATATTTCTATAAGGAAGGTTTTGAAAAACGTTTTGAGAATGGTGAGCCTCAAAAACAACTTTCTAAAGAATTCGTTCGCGAATGGCTTATGGCTAATGGATTCCAGGGCAAGGCAGGACAACAAGTACCGGAGATGACGCCGGCTATTGTTGAGAGTATTAGTGACCGTTATATTGAACTGTTCGAACATATTACCGGCGAATCATTCAATAAGGAAAACACCGATAATCTGCTCTCACGTATTGAAAAGAATGTATTAGCGTATCTAAACAATAAAAAATAAACACAGACCATGAAGTACGGTTCAGAAACCATTCGTCCTTATAATGAAGAAGAGAGCAAAAAAGCGCAAGTGACACGTATGTTCGATCACATTGCAGGCAAATATGATCTTCTGAATCATACTTTATCCATGGGTATAGACAAACAGTGGCGCAGGGAAGGGATTGCTTTCCTGCGACCTTTTACCCCTTCCAATATTTTGGATATAGCTACCGGTACAGGCGATTTGGCGATTGCTTTATATCGCTCACTGAAGCCGGAACGAATTACAGGTGTTGACATTTCTGAAGGGATGATGGCCGTGGCCCGACAAAAAGTAGCTGCTGCCGGATTTGCCAAGTATATCCAATTTGAAAAGCAAGATTGTTTGGCGCTCACTTATGCCGACAATACTTTCGATGCGGTTACAGTCGCTTTCGGAATCAGAAATTTTGAGAACATCCGGAAAAGTATATCCGAAATGTATAGAATACTTAAGCCAGGCGGACATGTGATGATACTAGAGTTATCAACTCCTGAGCACTTTCCAATGAGACAGCTTTATCGTATATATTCGAGCCTTGTTATTCCCCACATCGGTCACTTTGTTTCTAAAGAAGAGGCGGCTTACCATTATCTTCCTGAATCCATAAAAGTAGTACCGCAAGGGAAAGTGATGACCGAATTACTCGCAAAAGAGAAATTCACTGATGCTCATTTTAAAACCCTTACCTTTGGAATTTGTTCATTATACACAGCGACAAAAGAGATTTAAACAAGAAAACAATAATTATGCAAAAATACGGATTAATAGGGTTTCCTCTAGGACACTCATTTTCAAAAAACTACTTCAATCAGAAGTTTGAAGCCGAAAAGATTGATGCGCAATATCTCAATTTTGAAATTCCTACGATCAAAGATTTCAAACAAATACTTAAAACCAATCCGGAGCTAAACGGATTAAATGTAACCATCCCTTACAAGGAACAGATTATTTCCTATTTAGATGAACTGGACGACGACGCCAAGAAGATAGGGGCCGTCAATGTAATTAAGTTTACCAAAGGATTATTCGGTAAAACCAAACTCAAAGGATACAATTCAGATATCATCGGCTTCAAACAATCCATAGAACCATTGCTGAATGAGACTCATCATAAAGCACTCATTCTGGGAACGGGAGGTGCATCAAAAGCAGTATCGCAAGGATTAAAACAATTAGGCATAGGAGTAACTCTTGTGTCCCGAAAACCAAAAGAATATTGTATAACCTACGAAGAGATCACACCCAAAATCATGGAGCAATATACAGTTATTGTTAACACAACTCCGCTGGGAATGTTTCCGAATATCAATGCCTGTCCGAATATTCCTTATGAGCTACTGACTTCACAGCACTTGCTCTATGATCTGTTATACAATCCGGATGAGACTCTTTTCATGAAAAAAGGAAAAGATCAAGGGGCAGTTGTTAAGAATGGGCTCGAAATGTTACTGCTACAAGCTTTTGCTGCCTGGGAAATCTGGCAGAAATGATATCCACCTAAATTCTAAACAATATCAGTTTTCTATTTTATAAGTTAAGACATAGTCGTCCGTTATTTGAAAAGACAACAAAAATTCCAGACAATATGGTGTAAATGTTTCATAAGCGGAAATTTGGCCTTTGTCAGCAAAAGTAAAAGGACGCACGTGCAAATCAGAGAATCCGATTCCTTCAGATCCAATCATTTTATATAATGTTTCCTTTGCACACCAATAAATAAGCAGATGCTCTTTCTCATGTTCCAAATTTATTGCCGTATCCTCTTCTTTCGTCATAAAATGGCTGCGCACTTTCAAAATCCGATCTGAACGATACTCTATATCTATTCCGACAGCCTGATATGACAAGATAACAGCCACATAACCTTTTGTATGTGATATACTTATTTGAAGCGGTTCCGCAGGCAAAAACGGCGCTCCGTTTGCATGATATGCTATACGGGAAAAGCGCCCTAAAAGATGCTGAAGCAGAAGCCGGGCGGCCAACCATTCCTGTCTGCGATGTTCGTTGTGAATCTTTTCAAGTTCAACACTATAGGCATCATGTTCTTCCAACATTAAAAAGAGTTGTTCCGAAGATTCTTCCACCTTCCAGAGTCCCCAATGCGGTTTATTATGAACATATATCAGTGGCATTACTTCTTCCAATTAAAAGATTGTATCATCTCAATAATATCTTGCTTCAGGTAAGCGGTGACCGGAGCTAGCGAATCTGCATTCAGAGGACAGTCATAATATAATGCTGCACGAAAAAAATAATGACTGCTATCTGTTATCAGAAACTGAAATGGCGACGCAGCATCTTCATCCAGCATAAAAAGTGAAGCGTAGACGTGTGCATCAGGATTATCGTAAGCCTGTTCTTCTACTTCATTGATATTTTTTGAAGTACGCGATACCAGATCCCGACTCTTTGCGATCTCCTTATCGATATCTATTCTATTCACTGTCAGATATGTACAATAAATGTTCGCATTAAATGTCGGATAAGAAAAAGTAAAACAATGCGAATTATTATTTGGAGATACTGAAGCTACTTGTTCAAACTTTACCATGCTAGATACATGGAAAGTAAAAGGAAAAGTACCATTCACAAAATCATGATAGTGAGGTTTAGGCAGATCAATCCGAAAATATCCTCTGGGCTTCGGTGTATATTGTCGGGTGCACGACAACAAAGTCATGCCGGTAATCACCCACAATAATACAGCAATTTTGAGTTTCATTCATTCTTTCCTTTCCCGTCATCTGCTTTTAACTCAGTATTAATGCGATTAAATTTCACCTTTTGTATTCGTTTATTGTCCATTTCAAGAATCTGAAACTTATATCCATTATATTCTATCACCTCCCGGCGTTGAGGAAAATCACCTTTGATTTCCAAAAGCAGACCCGCCAGCGTCTCTACCTCTTCAGTCAGTTTTCCAAAATCTGAAGGATCCGCATCGATCACACGAAAGAAATCGGTAAGCAGTATCTTTGCCTCAAAAATCAGGCTTCCATCCGAAAGACGTATATATTGTTTCTCATCTTCATCATACTCGTCAGAAATCTCCCCTACAATCTCTTCCAGAATATCTTCCATAGTAACAACGCCTGATGTTCCTCCAAATTCATCCACCACAATAGCCATATGGATCTTGTTTGTACGGAACTCTTCCAGCAAATCGTCAATTTTCTTTGTTTCAGGGATAAATATAGCAGGACGAATTAAGCTTTGCCAGCGAAACGAATCCGGTTTATCCGTATAAGGCAACAAGTCCTTTATATAAAGTATACCCTTGATATTGTCCTCCGAATCGGAATAAACGGGTATTCGCGAATATCCTGAATCCACAATAAACTGAATTACATCACGAAACGTTGTGTTTATATCCAATCCTTCCATATCCAGCCGTGGCGTCATTATCTCATTGGCCGTCTTATCGTAGAATTTAATGATTTCAGAGAGCATCGCTTTCTCTTCTGGAATCGCTTTCGACGTAATCTCAAGTGCTTTAGATAATTCGTCAACCGAAAGATCATATTTTTTCTTTGCCACGGTTTTATTAATAATAGTCGTTGACTTAACCAGCACTTTTGCAAGCGGACGACACAAATGTTCCATCGCATTTAGTGTCGGAGCTGCACGGCGGACAAAGCGGAGCGAACATTTCTGGGCATAGATCTTCGGCATAATTTCACCGAACAGCAAAAGTAAAAAAGTAAGAATAATCGTTTCAAGTACAAAACCCAGGGTTTGCGCCTGTGAAAAATCAAATATTTCATTGATGCTATACGTGCAAAGCATAACAATTGCCACATTCACAAAATTATTAACAATAAGAATTGTAGCAAGTAGAAATTCCGAATGGCTCAACAGTCTAAAAACCAATGAATCCAAGGTCGATTTTTCTTCCTTAATCTCATTCATATCACTTGGAGTCAAGGAGAAAGAAGCAACCTCGGAAGCAGAAATAAAGCCCGACATCAATAGTAGCAATACTGCAATCAGAAGTGCTACTATTGCACCAAATGTGACTGGTCGAACAGCAACTTGACTAAATATATTCAATAAAAAATAGTCTGAATCCAATGGTAAATATTTTAGTTAAACAATATCAGAACGGAAGGTCATCCGCACCGTTTGACGGCAAAGACGCAGATGGCTGAAAAGAAGTATTGCCAGCAGATTGATCTGTTGGTTGTGTCTGAGATGTTTGTACAGGCTGCATTCCTGCATTGGAATTATTCGTTGTATTCTCACGATTTCCCGAACCCATATTAAAAAACTCAAGACGATCAGCATAGATTTCAGTCACATAACGCTTAATACCTGACTGATCGTCATAATTACGCGTACGAATTTTACCTTCAACAAATAAACTTGACCCTTTCTTTACCCATTTTTCAACAAAAGGGACTAAATCGCGCCGAACGACAACATTATGCCATTCAGTACGTTCAGGAACAACAGTTCCATTAGCTAAGGTATATCCTCTTTCAGATGTTGCAAGAGGGAAATTGGCTACAGCAGCACCGCTGTCAAAATAACGAATGTCGGGATCCTTGCCCACATTTCCGATCAATAAAACTTTATTCAATGACATATCTTAAATTTTAGTCTTACAAAGTAACATAAAAACAATCAATCGGGCAAATTTCCTTTCAACTTATCTAAATAAATATGTATAAGGCGGGGAAAGGCATACAAATCTATATTTTCCGGTATAATTTGTAAATAATGTTGCAATGCTTCGTTCATCCGTTCAATTTGAATTTTATAAAATGTAGCAAACAGCACCTGATGAGTTAACACATGCTTTACATTCGAAAGCTCAGGGATGATATCCAGCCGCCCTGTATCATCAAACATCCGTTGAAAATCCGTTGTCGACTGCAAATTTTCAAAATCCATTTGTTCTTTAGTTTCAATATTCGGAAATTCATATAAGCCTTTCCATATATCCTGCTTTTCGCGACGAGACAATAAAAGCTTGCCGTGATGTATAATGTAGAAATAATGTAAATATCGGTTACGGCTTTTCTTCAAGCTTTGCTTAACCGGATACAAATCCACTTTCCCCAAAGCAAAAGCCACACAGTGGTCTTTTAGAGGACAGATCCCGCAGTCCGGATTACGAGGAACACACTGTAATGCTCCCAATTCCATCATCGCCTGATTGTGATGTGCCGGATATCTGCTATTCATAAGCTCTGCCGCCAACGCATAAAAAAGCTTCTTCCCCTTCAGGTTGTCTATCGGTGTTTCTTCGGCAAACAAACGAGCCAGAACACGATAAACATTTCCATCGACCACCGGATACGGCTTATTCCAGGCAAAGGAGACGATAGCTGCAGCTGTGTATTCACCTATCCCTTTCAACGAAAGAACATCTTCGTATCGAGAAGGGAACACTCCGTCAAATCTGTCCATCATCTCTTTTGCTGCCGCATGCATGTTTCGTGCGCGACTATAATAACCCAATCCTTCCCAGTACTTTAATACTTCATCTTCATCCGCAGCAGCTAATGAAACCACATTAGGAAAACGACAAATAAAGCGATTAAAGTAATCAAGACCCTGTGCTACTCTCGTTTGCTGAAGAATAATTTCAGAGACCCATATAATATAAGGATCGGTTGACTCCCGCCAAGGCAGCAATCGTCTATTTTGATCGTACCATTTGCCCAATAAATCACTAATAGCTAAGCTTTTTCCGTTTATCATCATTTATATGTTATATGTTGCAACTCATTGATTACAGCAAACATACGCACTTCTTGCGAATCTTTTCAATACTTTTAGAAAAAAAATGACCAACGAATATTTTTCCACATAAATAAAAAGCTATATATTTGCATTCCAAAAAATTAATAAGTCCAAATCAATTATTTAATTAATTAAAGACATGACTAAAGCAGATATCGTTAATGAGATTTCAAAAAGTACCGGCATTGACAAGCAGACAGTACTAAATAGCATTGAATCATTTATGAACAACGTAAAAGGTTCGCTTTCTCAAGGAGAGAATGTATATTTGAGAGGTTTCGGAAGCTTCGTTATCAAGAAAAGAGCACAGAAGACGGCTCGTAACATTTCGAAGAACACTACAATCATTATTCCGGAGCATAATATTCCATCATTCAAACCGGCAAAGACTTTCTTGAGTGAAGTTAAGTAATTTATTTTTATAGTTCAATTTTAAATTTTTAAAGTAATGCCAAGCGGAAAGAAGAGAAAAAGACATAAGATGTCTACGCACAAGCGTAAAAAAAGATTAAAAAAGAATAGACATAAAAAGAAATAAGTCTATTTCTTGTCATTTAAAGAACAAACTTAATAAGAGACTTTTTAAGTTTGTTCTTTTGTGTTATTTTTATTAAGGTCTCATAATTTTAATGCCCCTTTTATATAAAGTGATTAGTGAAGTAGTAGTAGATGTACAACCCAAAGAAGTAGCCATCGCCGTTTTAGAAGATAAGAATCTTGTTGAACTTCAGAAAGAAGCTCACAATGTTTCTTTTGCCGTTGGTGATATCTACTTAGGCAAAGTCAAAAAGCTTATGCCGGGTTTGAATGCTGCGTTCATTGATGTAGGTTACAAAAAGGATGCATTTCTTCACTATTTAGACTTAGGTCCGAACTTTAACACACAGCAAAAATTTCTCAAACAGGCATTGGGAGGAGATCAAAAAGGTGAAAAAAAAACGCCCAGTGTCTCCAAAATCCAGATACTTCCGGAGATAAGTAAAGATGGAAGCATCGGCAATGTGCTCAAAGTTGGACAAGAAGTCTTAGTACAGATAGCTAAAGAACCTATTTCCACAAAAGGTCCGCGATTAACTTCCGAGCTTTCGTTTGCCGGAAGATACATTGTTTTGATACCTTTTTCCGATAAGGTCTCTGTCTCCACGAAAATTAAATCGAACGAAGAGCGCGCACGCCTGCGTCAACTGATTCAAAGTATCAAACCGAAGAATTTCAGTGTTATTGTTCGTACTTCATCTGAAGGAAAACGCGTTGCCGAACTCGATCATGAATTAAAGACATTAGTGAAACGATGGGAAGACAATATCACCAAAATCACAAAAGCAAAAATTCCTGCGCTCATTTATGAAGAGACGGCACGAACAGTAGCTCTATTGCGTGATATTTACAATCCTTCATTTCAAAACATTTACGTTAACGATAGCGACGTATACAACAATATTCGCGATTACGTCAGTCTTATCGATCCGGGAAGAGAAGAAATCGTTCAGAAATACACAGGCGAACTGCCCATTTTTGACAACTTTGCAATAACAAAACAAATCAAATCTCTGTTCGGTCGCACCGTAACGTACAAAAATGGAGCTTACCTCATCATCGAACACACTGAAGCAATGCATGTGATTGATGTAAATAGTGGAAATCGTTCAAAAGGCAGTGATGCCCAGGAAAAGACAGCGATTGACGTAAATCTGGCTGCAGCGGATGAGATCGCTCGTCAGTTGCGCCTTCGCGATATGGGAGGAATTATTGTTATCGATTATATCGATATGGCTGAAGCAGCCAACAGGCAACTGTTATTCGAGCATATGAATAACGCCATGGCTAACGATCGCGCAAAGCACAATATTTTGCCGTTGAGCAAATTCGGATTAATGCAAATCACCCGCCAACGTGTCCGCCCGGCAATGGATGTGGATACAACAGAATCATGTCCAACCTGTTTTGGTACCGGAACTATCAAGCCTTCTATTCTATTTACAGACAGCCTGGAAGGTAAAATAGACTGTCTTGTAAACAAACACAATGTGAAGAAATTCTCCTTACACGTACATCCTTACGTAGCAGCATTCATCAAGAGTGGTACCATTCCGCTCAGTTGGAAATGGAAACTCAAATACTCTATGAGTATCAAAGTGATTCCCGATCAGAGTCTGGGATTCTTGCAATACAAATTTATTGATGCCGACAAGAATGAGCTAGATATGATGGAAGAGAAAGAACTTAAATAAAAATTCCCGGAGCCAGAAAGCTTCGGAAATTTTTATTTTCAGCATATACTGTTAGTATTAATCTACATATAAACTCATACTTATATTCTTTTGTATTAAAGTGAAGTAGCCGGAATATTATTCTTCATCCAATAAATATCTCCATTCAAATAAAAGAATACATATTTTCCATCAGGAGAAATATCCATATCATAATTATCTTCCTTACTATTAAATTTCGGACCTAAATTCTTTGGGGCAGTCCACGCTCCGCTATTACTTTTAAAAGTAATATATTGATCAAGCCCTCCATATCCATTTGGTCTATTTGATGCATATATTATATAAGATCCATCCTTACCTATAAATGGATCAATATCACTATATTTACTATTTATAGGTATTCCTGCGCTTTTCGGTTCAACACATCCTTTTTGAGAACATTGAGAAAAATAAATATCTCCGGAATTCTTTTTAGCATCCCAATAGCAAAAACAGAGTAATCCATCTTCAGTGAGAGATGGATGAAATTCCCATATACTATCTCCAGGAAAATCAATAATGTTCACTGGTTGTGACCATCCTTCTTTCATTCTTTCTACCCTCCATAAACTATAATCGCTGATATCTGATTTTCCTTTACTGGTTGAAAAATATAAGTATTTACCATCTGAAGAAAAGGCAGGTTCAGTAGTCCAACAATCTTTTGAAAATTGAGCAGTATCAGGTTTTGACCATCCATTTTCAAACTTAATCATATGCATAATCTTCGTTTGGGGCCATTCCCCTCTGACAAAAAACAGTTCATTTCCATTCGGAGAGATAGCCAAACCACTCTCCTTTGTACCACTTTGAGATATAATTCCTGAGGCAAATATCTGGATAGAATCTTTAGGAGGAATTTGTCCAAAATAATCAAATAAATTTTGAGAAAATAAATTCTGACTAATAATAATCAATATAACTCCAAGAAAATAGTTTTTTGTTTTCATATATGTTTATTCTTCAATTATTAGGCTCACTAATAAAACAAATAGATACAAAACTCAACAACAAGTTATGCATTTACTTAACCTTAGCTTTCGCCATATCCAAGGCGGAAGTTGTTACATAATATTTGGCAAGCATATTCGGAATTTCCCATGAAGGCAATGCACCTTTCTTCAAATAATCCAGAAAATGTTCGGTCACCTGACCAAAATGAGCTTCATGCCCGATACGATATTTGGCCGGAATAATTACATGCCAAACACCGTCACTTCGTTTCTCAAGGGCAACTCCCGGATACTTGGCTATTACCTTTGTCATCGAAGCTTTCAAGACCTTCTCATACTCCATATTGTTCAAGCCTTTTACAGTTTCAACAAACAACTCCGGCTGATAATTCTGTTCTTTACCCTGACGAATAATCAAATCAGCCTTACTGCCCTTCATCACTGAGAAATGTGTATCGCCACCTCCTTTTGGAAAAGTATAATTCCATGTTACAGAGACTTTGGCACATACACCTTTGATCTTATAAAGAATATCGCCATTGCAATAAACCTTCAATGTATCGTTTTGAACATCCTTCTTCAGAAATTCCGGATAATTTTCTTCACCGGAAACCTGCTTATATTGATCAAGACTGATAGAGGTAGTCCAGCGATTTGCATCCAGCATGCGAATATCTTTCGCATAATCAATAACTTGTCCCGGAAACGCCTCCCATTGAACCAGATCAACCAAGTGCGTTGTCACATCAACAATACCCTCGCCTTGCTGCGTAACATCGAAATACCAGTCGGGGCGAGTCAGCGGCTTGTTATCGACAAACTTAAATAAATGATGCACGCTCTCCTTTACAATGGCCGGATCCTCAGGTGTTCCTTTTAGCTGAGAGCCATAAACAGCGGGAATCATTGAAAGCTCCCTCTGCAAAATCGTAGTTATCTCATTTCTTTCGGTCATAATATCATACAGAAGCACCCCCTTTTGTTTGGCAATGCCAAAGCATTCCTTCAGCAGCTTGAAGTTCTGACTGTTGATTGCCATCGGTTTATCCGATAATACATTCAAACCAGCTTCAAGAGAGCGTTTGATATACTCGGTTTTCTTACGATTATTGCCGGCAAGCACCACCACATTCCCTTTCTTTTCGGAAAGCATCTTCTCCATAAAATCGGGACCGGTATAAACAATTTCATTCCACGATGTAGGCGACTCGGCACGCTTGTTAAATCCTTCAATACGTTTAAGATGTTCATCCACATCAAATCCTTTGGGTGCGTACACATGAACATCCTTAGAAACTTGCGGATAAGACACTTTTTGTACTAGCGATGCATGGAAATGCCCCGGATCAAGCGTGATAATTCTCACTTCACCGACGGCTCCGGTAAACTTTGCCGCCTTCTTTGATTGTGCAAAACATGGAACACCCATCATAAGGGCAGCCATGGAAAATACAAGATAGTTTTTCATTTATATGATTTTAAATTACAACATCATTTTGATACGGGACAAAGATAAACATTATCTTTTAGTTTTGATAATAATGACGCCGTTTGCACCTCTTACACCATAGCCCAGGCCCTCTTTGTTGACTTCGATGCGGTCGATATCGTAAACACTGCAAGATAAATTGGCCGTGTTGAGATCCATCTCCGCACCGTCCACAATTACCAGCGGTTCATTGGAAAGGTTCAATGAACTGATGCCACGTATATTTGAAACTGTCTCGCCGTTGGCTCCCGTCTGAATGTTAATGCCTGAAATAAAAGCTCTGAGTATATCCTTAAGATTCTGATAATTATTACGTTGAATCATCTTGGCCGTAATAACGGAACCATTGGGCTGTTCATCAAAAGAACGCTTCTCCAACGGTTGCGCTTCCAATGTTCCATTTCCCTTATCCACCTCCATGATGGCCTCTTTTACTTTCAATTGCAACTTTGCTGCATCGCCAATCCGGAATTTAGATTCTTGACCTTTGGGTAAGTAAACCACTACGCTATCCTCCGATTCCACCTGTTTCAAGATGAAGATCCCCTTTTTGTCAGACTTTGCATGGATTCCGGTGTTGAGCACATCCATACGAATACCTTTCAACACCTTACCCTTACTATCGGTAACGACTCCTGAAACATCTTTCTGTTGTGCAAACAGGGTGGTTGCAAACAACAACATCAATGATATCGACAAGTATTTATTCATATGATTATAGATTTAAACCAAAATCAAAAATACACAAAAATATGGATTGACAAGCCATTACGCATTCTTTTAACAAAGACAACAGAAAAACGAAAGCCGCGAGATTCACATCCGACGGCTCTCTACACTAACCCTTAACTTTAACCAATGAAAAACAATAATATTTTACTTGACTAACGAATCAATAGCCGCCTGATAATTCGGCTCGATTGTAATTTCCGGAACAAGTTCCTCATATACAATTTTACCTTGAGGATTAACGACTACCACGCCACGCGCCAGCAAGCCTTTCAGCGGGCCATCCACCATCAACATCCCATATTTGTCCTCAAAACAAGAACAACGAAATGCAGAAAGAGGAATCACCTTATCAATGCCTTCGGCCGTACAAAAACGACCCTGAGCAAACGGCAAATCTTTCGATAACGCCAAAACTATTGTATTCGGCATCGATGCAGCCTCTTTATTGAAACGTCTTACCGATGCTGCACATACAGCCGTATCCAAACTTGGGAAAATATTGATCACCACATTTTTACCTTTCAATTCACTCAAAGATAATTCTGTCAAATCGTTCTTAACTCCCGTAAAATCCGGTGCCATAGAACCTACAACTGGCAAAACGCCATTTGTATGAATGCTATTTCCTTTTAATGTAACTGTTGCCATTTTTCTTCTATTTTATTATTGATTCAAGCAACGATACAAAAGTATCGCTTTTTTATTTATAAAACAGTTGCAGACAATGAAAGTTTTTCGATTAACCTTCTTTAGTATAAAATATAATCCGATAATTCACTCATCATATAATAAACGCCTCGAGCCGAACATTTATCCTTCTCTATTCGTTATTCTTTATCTTTCGTAACCGGAAGAAAGGTGCAAAACAAAAAGATATATTTCGTGATGAATTACTTTCGGTTTGTATAATTTCTTCGCGAAATGCTAACAACAACATTTCCAAAAAAACTATTATAGAAGAGATATGTACCCATTTCCTCCATGCAAAAGTATATACTTTTGCATTCAAAGCTCACTTATTTTGATTCTAAAAGTATATACATTATTCATCCGAAAGTACATACTCCTTCATTCAAATGAAATGGACCTTGCATTCGGATGAAAAGAACACTACATTCGATTAAATTGGAGGATGATTTCGAATGAATTAACAAAAAATGAAGGATCTCCTCATCCTCTATTTCGGAATATTCATTTTTTATCCACAAATTAGAAACATAAATAAATTATCATTATATTACATTTTTAAAATAAATAATAACTATTGTAATAAAAACACGCATACAAAAGACCATAAATTCAATATTATCAACAGAAAAGAGACATTCCGTCAAACCCAAACTTTCGGACATTGCGATAAAAATTTATCATCGCCTGATAGTACTCACACAGCCGTATCACACAGGGTTTATTTAACAAAATGTCAAAATGTCAAAATAATACTTTTCTATTTACAACTCAAGATTATGCAAGAGAAAGCTTATCTCCATAACGTTTTTCTTCTTGCATAAGAGAATGGAATTTTGTATTTTTGAAGCAAAAACAAAAGATATGACTTACCTGATTATAGGTTTACTGGCTATTATACTCCTCTTGCAGATTGTGTTTCATTTTCAACAAAAGCATAATGAAACGGATGCAGAAGTGAAACATCTGATGGATGATGTGCAACGCTCGTTTGAACGCATCGAAAAGAACTTTCGTGAAGATTTCCGGATCAACCGTGAAGAATCGAATACTGCAGTCCGCGAGAGTCGTAATGAATTGAAACAATCGCTAAGCGACTTCAGCAATACTTTCGAAAAAGGCATTGCTGCATTCAACAATCTGCAACGAGAGAAATTCAGCGATATGGACAAAAAACAGCAACAGCTCGTCGACAATACCGAAAAGAGACTGGAAGAGATTCGCACCACCGTTGATGAAAAATTACAAAAGACCCTCAATGAACGTATCGGCCAGTCGTTTAAACTCGTTAGCGAACAACTGGAAAACGTACAAAAAGGTCTGGGCGAGATGCAGACCCTGGCTCAGGATGTTGGCGGACTAAAACGTGTGCTGAGTAATGTGAAAACGCGCGGAAATATAGGAGAGATACAACTGAATATGCTTCTGGAACAGATTCTTGCACCCGAACAATATGAAGCGAATGTTCATACGCGCAAAGGATCGGATGAAGTGGTGGAATATGCTGTTAAGCTTCCTGGCCGCGACGATTCACGCGACTTTGTCTATTTGCCTATCGATGCAAAGTTCCCGAAAGATGTATACGAACAGGTGATGGATGCTTACGATAAAGGCGATGCAGCAGCTATCGAGACTTCGGGCAAACAATTGGAAGCAACCATCAAAAAAATGGCCAGAGATATATCCGACAAATATCTGGCGCCACCGGCGACGACTGATTTCGGCATCATGTTCCTCCCTTTCGAAGGCATTTACGCCGAAGTGGTTCGCCGTGCATCACTGCTGGAAGAACTACAACGCGACTATAAGGTTATCGTTACAGGACCAACGACACTGGCGGCAATATTGAACAGTCTGCAAATGGGTTTTCGCACACTGGCCATACAAAAACACTCCAGCGAAGTATGGACCATCCTGGGCGCCGTAAAGAAAGAGTTCGAAAAAATCGGAGGCATGCTGCAGAAAGCACAAAAGAATCTGCAGTCGGCCAGCGGACAGATAGATGAGGTATTAGGTACGCGCACAAGAGCTATCCAGCGCAAGCTGAAAGATGTCGACACGCTAAGCGACAAGGAGGCCCGTGCAATACTTCCTGAAATAGGAACACTCGACGACGAGGACGACAGCGGTAAAAATGAAGAATCATAACCCTGATGCTACGCAAAATCATACATATTGATATGGATGCATTCTACGCTTCGGTCGAACAACGCGATCATCCGGAGCTACGTGGCAAACCGATAGCCGTAGGTCAAGCCGAAGAACGGAGTGTAGTAGCAACAGCAAGCTATGAGGCAAGAAAGTTCGGCATACACTCGGCCATGTCGTCGAAAATGGCTCTGCGAATGTGTCCTCAACTGATTTTTGTGCCTGGAAGGATGGAAGTATATAAGGAAATATCAAAGCAGATTCATGAGATATTCCACAATTATACCGACAAGATTGAACCATTGTCGCTTGACGAAGCCTTTCTGGATGTGACAGAGAATAAGCCACAGATCAAGCTTGCCGTCGATATGGCCAAAGAGATAAAAAAACTTATCCGCGAAAAATTGCATCTGGTGGCTTCAGCGGGCGTCTCATATAATAAGTTCCTTGCCAAGATCGCCTCAGACTACCGCAAACCGGACGGACTATGTACCATTCATCCTTCTCAGGCAGAAGAGTTTATAAAACATCTACCTATCGAATCGTTCTGGGGTATAGGACATGTTACAGCAACAAAGATGCATTCGTTGGGCATTCATAACGGCGCACAGTTGCAAGAATGTTCGGTGACAATGCTTACCCGGCAGTTTGGTAAAGCAGGTCTCCTGTATTATGAGTTTGCCAGAGGCATTGACGAACGACCTGTCGAAGCTGTCCGTATCCGTAAATCTGTAGGTTGCGAACACACACTGGAGAAAGATATCACACAAAAGATTCCGGTCATCATCGAACTCTACCATGTTGCGACCGAACTGGTGGAGCGATTGCAACATGCCGATTTTAAAGGAAATACACTCACATTGAAAATCAAATTTTACGATTTCAATCAGATTACAAGAAGTCTCACACAAAACAAAGAACTCACCACCCTGGAAATAATACTTCCTATAGCCAAGAGGCTACTCAACGAAGTAGAATATGATAACCATCCGATCCGGTTAATAGGACTTTCGGTATCCAATCCATTAACGGAGAACGAAAAACACACCTGGGAACAGCTTAGTTTTGAATTTAGCGACTGGAAATAGAGCCTGATTTTTTTTCTTTACAAGTTTATATTGTAATTTTGTGACAATAACAAAAAGAAAATTTCATGAAAAAGATTACCTGTATTTTAGTATTCTTCTTATGTGCCTGTCTTTCTGCATGGAGTGCAGAGGATATACACCTGATACACGGACCCTATCTGCAAAATTTGACAGCGAATGAAGTAACAATTGTCTGGATAGCCGATAAACCTTCTGTCGGCTGGGTTGAACTGGCTCCCGATGGTGACGACAGTTTTTATTCCACAGAACGCCCCAAATTCTTCGACAGCCGCTGTGGTGTAAAAAACACCTCGACCGTTCATGTCGTTCAATTGAAAGGACTACAGCCCAACACTCGCTACCGCTACCGTGTCTACGCACAAGAAGTACTCGAACATAAAAGCAACCATGTGATTTATGGAAATGTAGCGGCAACGGATGTATACAGCAAAAAACCGCTTTCTTTCAAGACCTGTAATACAAATGCCTCCTCCATATCATTCGCTATGGTAAATGATATACACGGACGTAATGATCTACTCAGCACATTGATTTCAAAATGCGACCTGAAAAATACAGATTTCTTTATTTTTAACGGCGATATGGTCTCGATTTTCAATGACGAAGAACAGGTCTTCGGCGGATTCATGGACACTGCAACCAAGCTGTTCGCTTCGCAGATACCGATGTACTACACACGCGGCAACCACGAAACACGTGGCACAATGGCAACAGAGTTCCAACGCTATTTTTCACCCAAGCAGTCTAACATATATTATACGTTCCGTCAAGGACCGATCTATTTTGTCATACTGGATACAGGTGAGGACAAGCCTGACAACGATATCGAATATGCCGGAATCACCGATTACGACAACTATCGCACAGAGCAAGCCGACTGGCTGCGTGGAGTATTACAGAGCAATGAGTATAAAGAAGCACCCTTTAAAATTATCGTCGGACACATGCCTCCTGAAAACGGCTGGCATGGACAACGCGAGATTATGAACAAGTTTGTTCCGCTTCTCAACGAAGCCAAACCAGACCTGATGCTGTGCGGACATCTGCATCTGTACAGACATGACACACCCAACAATGCCATTCATTTTCCTATTATCGTCAATTCCAATAATTCAGTTTTTCAAGCCGAAGCCATTGGAAACGAACTAAAAGTAAAGGTAACGGATGTTGAAGGTAAAGAACTCGACAGGTTCACTATCCAAAAGTAAACACTTATCAGATTTGACAGGGATAACAATAATAATTTGTTCCTGATTTTAGGTAAAACTTACGGTTTGTAAGAAAATAGAGGCAAAATATTTATAATTACATTTGGATATTGACAAAAAGGTTGTACCTTTGCATCGTTTTTAAAAGTAAAAGCAAAAATAAATTATGCAATACGTAATGTTTAACAGTCTCATTATTTCCCTATCGATTATTCTACTTTGGAAACGAAATAGGAAGTGAGATGTATTGCTTAAGCGGGTATAAACAAAAAAGCCTTTCTCACTTCCCTGTGAGAAAGGCTTTTTTCATTAAAACAAACGGGAATATCAATATTAAGGATAATATAAAAATTATGTCAGACAAATTATTTATTTTCGACACAACACTCCGTGATGGAGAACAGGTACCTGGCTGTCAATTAAACACAATTGAAAAAATTCAGGTAGCAAAAGCGTTGGAGACATTAGGTGTAGATGTTATTGAAGCCGGATTTCCCGTATCAAGTCCGGGCGACTTCAATTCGGTTGTTGAAATATCAAAAGCAGTTACCTGGCCAACCATTTGTGCACTAACCAGAGCAGTAGAAAAAGATATCGAAGTAGCAGCCGATGCACTCAAATTTGCTAAGCACAAGCGTATCCACACAGGTATCGGGACGTCAGACTATCACATCAAATACAAATTCAATTCAACACGCGAAGAGATCGTCGAACGGGCTGTCGCAGCAGTCAAATATGCACGCAAATATGTAGAGGATGTTGAGTTCTATGCCGAAGATGCGGGACGCACAGATAATGAATATCTGGCTCGTGTTGTAGAAGCTGTCATCAAAGCAGGTGCAACGGTTGTCAATATTCCCGATACAACAGGTTATTGCCTTCCTGATGAGTTCGGGGCAAAAATCAAATATCTGTTCGATCATGTGGACGGGATACAGAATGCCATCATTGCAACGCATTGCCACAACGATCTTGGAATGGCCACGGCAAATACGATAGCCGGAATAATGAATGGTGCACGTCAGGCAGAAGTAACTATTAACGGAATTGGCGAACGTGCCGGCAACACTTCGATGGAAGAAATTGTTATGATACTAAAGAGCCATAAAGAATTAAACATCGATACGAATATCAATACGCATAAGATTTATCCGGCAAGCCGTATGGTTTCAAGCTTGATGAACATGCCTATACAGCCGAACAAAGCCATCGTCGGTCGCAATGCCTTTGCTCACTCATCGGGGATCCATCAGGATGGCGTCCTTAAAAATGCACAGACATATGAAATTATTGACCCCCACGATGTAGGTATCGACGAAAATTCAATTATCCTTACTGCGCGCAGCGGACGGGCAGCTCTAAAGCATCGTCTGGAAGTATTAGGTATCGAACTGACGCAGGAGAAGCTGGATAAGGTATACGAAGATTTCTTAAAACTGGCCGACCGCAAGAAGGAGATTCATGATGACGATATTCTGGTACTGGCCGGAGCCGACAGGAGCATCAATCATCGCGTTAAGATCGATTACCTGCAAGTGACGAGCGGCGTCGGCGTAAGGTCTGTAGCTTCATTAGGTCTGAATATCTCCGGCGAAAAGTTCGAAGCAGCAGCCGAAGGTAACGGTCCTGTAGATGCGGCTATCAAGGCATTGAAGAAAATCATCAACCGACAGATGACCCTGAAAGAGTTTACGATCCAGGCCATCAGCAAAGGCAGTGACGACGTAGGCAAGGTGCACATGCAGGTTGAATATGGTGGAAACTTTTATTATGGGTTTGGTGCAAACACAGATATTATTGCCGCATCAGTAGAAGCTTATGTTGACTGTATCAACAAATTTAAAATAGAAAATATATAATACGAACAACAAAATCATAGGATATATGAACACATTATTCGATAAGATCTGGGATTCACATGTTGTACAAAAAGTAGATGACGGTCCCACACAATTATACATCGACAGACTTTATTGCCATGAGGTAACAAGTCCGCAGGCTTTTGACGGACTGCGTGAACGAGGTCTGCAATGTTTCCGTCCGAAACAGATATTCTGCATGCCCGATCACAATACACCTACCCACGATCAGGATAAACCTATTGCCGATGCCATATCGAAAAAACAAGTCGATACACTCGAAAGAAATGCACGCGACTTCGGTCTCTCCTATTATGGTATGATGAACCGAAAGAACGGCATCATTCATGTAGTCGGCCCCGAACGTGGTCTGACCCTTCCGGGAATGACCATTGTTTGCGGAGATTCGCATACCTCGACCCACGGAGCTTTGGGTGCCGTTGCTTTTGGCATCGGAACCAGTGAAGTTGAAATGGTACTGGCTTCGCAGTGTATCCTTCAGACAAAACCCAAAAGTATGCGTATCACTATCGATGGCAAATTGAAAAAAGGGGTCATTGCCAAAGATATTGCACTTTATCTGATGTCCAAAATGACCACCAGCGGAGCTACAGGTTATTTTGTGGAATATGCCGGCGAAGCCATACGCAGCCTTACAATGGAAGGCCGGCTTACGCTCTGTAACTTATCCATAGAGATGGGTGCTCGCGGAGGAATGATTGCACCTGATGAAACAACCTTTGCTTATATCAAAGGGCGAGAATTCGCACCTAAAGGAGAAGCGTGGGATAAAGCTGTAGCTTATTGGCGAACGCTCAAGAGCGGGAACGACGCCGTTTTCGATAAAGAAATTGGTTTCGATGCCGCCGACATCAATCCAATGATCACCTACGGAACAAACCCCGGGATGGGAATGGCGATAACAGACAACATTCCGACAACCGACAAGATGGATGAAGTTGTCAAGACTTCATTCAATAAATCAATGTCATATATGGGTTTCACTCCCGGCGAAAAACTGCTCGGCAAAAAGATCGACTACGTATTCCTCGGCTCATGTACCAATGGGCGTATTGAAGATTTCCGTGCATTTGCTTCCATTGTCAAAGGACATAAGAAAACAGATCATGTAATAGCATGGATTGTCCCCGGCTCTTGGGAAGTTGATAAGCAGATCCGCGATGAAGGCATCGATACAATACTTCGCGAAGCAGGATTCGAAATCCGTCAGCCGGGTTGTTCTGCCTGTCTGGCAATGAACGATGACAAGATTCCTGCAGGCAAATATGCCGTATCGACATCCAACCGCAATTTCGAAGGACGTCAGGGTCCGGGAGCACGCACATTATTAGCCGGGCCATTGGCAGCGGCCGCTGCAGCGATAACAGGATGTATCACCGATCCGAGAGAGTTCATGAAATAGTTTAAGTCTGATTTATAAACATATTCAAATTAGAAATAACGATGAAACAGAAATTTAATATAATAACATCGACCTGCGTACCTCTGCCTTTAGAAAATGTAGATACGGATCAGATTATCCCGGCCCGTTTTCTGAAGGCCACCGATAAGAAAGGATTCGGTGAAAATCTGTTCCGCGACTGGAGATATGACAAACAGGGGAATAAAATATCATCCTTTGTTCTCAATGATCCGACTTACAGCGGAAAGATCCTTATAGCAGGCAAAAACTTCGGAAGCGGTTCAAGTCGCGAACATGCAGCCTGGGCTATTGCCGACTATGGGTTTCGCGTTGTCGTATCAAGCTTTTTTGCCGATATCCATAAGAACAATGAACTAAACAATTTCGTTCTGCCGGTTGTGGTAAGTGAAGCCTTTCTTGGTAATCTGTTCAAGTCTATCTATGCCGACCCGAAGACGGAAGTCGAAGTGAACCTTCCGATGCAAACCATCACCAACAAGGCGACTGGCGAAAGCGAACATTTTGAAATCAATGCCTACAAGAAAAATTGTTTGATGAATGGACTTGACGATATCGATTATCTTCTTGCCAACAAATCCAAAATAGAAGCTTACGAACAAAGGATGAATTAGCATACAAATAAAACCAAAGAGTATGATAGAAATAATTGATACTACCCTACGGGAAGGAGAACAAACAACAGGTGTTTCGTTTGCCGCACATGAAAAGCTAAGTATAGCACAGGCACTATTCGAACTAGGCGTCAATCGTATCGAGATAGCTTCGGCACGTGTTTCCGACGGCGAATTTGAAGCAGTGAAACACATCGCGTCTATTGCAAAACGTACCAAGCATATCGACAAACTTGAAGTACTCGGTTTTGTTGATGGCGAAACTTCACTCAACTGGATTGAATCAGCAGGATGCCATGTCGATAACCTTTTGTGTAAAGGCTCATACAAACATGTGACTGAACAACTGCGTAAAACACCGGAACAACATATCGCCGACATTCGCGAGCTTATAAATAAAGCGACACAGAGAGGAATCGACATCAACATCTATCTGGAAGACTGGTCGAATGGGATGAAAAATTCGCCCGAATATGTATTTCAGATGATTGATTCGCTCCGCGATTTGCCTATCAGGCACTATATGCTACCTGATACGTTAGGCATCTTGAACCCTGAGAATACTTTTGACTATTGCAAGCAGATGGTTACAAAGTACCCCGATCTGAAATTTGACTTTCATGCACACAACGATTATGATTTGGCCGTTGCTAACGTCTTTTCGGCTATCCGTGCAGGCATTCGTGGCATTCACACAACGTTGAACGGATTGGGTGAACGCGCAGGCAATGCCCCGCTCAGCAGTGTTATGGCAATCCTCAAAGATCAAATGAACGAAGAAACGACATTACATGAAAGCAAGATCAACAGTGCCAGCCGTTTGGTTGAAACCTTTTCAGGCATTCACATACCACCGAATAAACCTATCATTGGTGAATTTGTGTTCACTCAATGCTCGGGTGTTCATGCCGATGGCGACAGTAAAGATCATTTGTATTGTAACGATCTGTTACCGGAACGCTTCGGTCGAGTACGCGAATATGCCCTAGGCAAGACCTCCGGCAAAGCCAATATCCGAAAGAATCTCGAAGCACTGGGTATTGATATCGACGAATCATCCATGCGCAAAGTAACCGAACGGATTGTCGAACTGGGCGACAAAAAGGAGATGGTTACAACCGAAGATCTGCCGTATATTGTAAGTGATGTACTTCATCATGATACAATATCGGATCAACGTATCCGCGTATTGAACTATTCATTATCTTTGGCCCAGGGTTTGAAACCGATGGCAACGTTGAAGATCGAAATCAACGGAGAAGCTTACGAGCAATCGGCTTCAGGCGATGGACAGTATGATGCTTTCGTGCGTGCATTGAGAAAAATATACTCAGACCTCGGACGACCATTCCCGATGCTGACGAACTATACCGTTTCCATTCCGCCCGGAGGTCGCACCGATGCATTCGTGCAAACGATCATCAGCTGGAATTATGCGGGCGTAGACTTCAAAACGCGCGGTCTCGATGCCGATCAGATTGAAGCCGCTATAAAAGCTACAGTCAAAATGCTCAATAAAATTGAACAATAATATAATTAGATTATGAAAACATTAACTATTGCGCTTGTAGCGCACGACAATCGGAAAGCCGATATGGTAGAATGGGCCACTCATAATGCAAAATTTCTATCACATCACCATATTGTATGTACCGGGACAACCGGCAACTTGGTTCAAAGTGCATTCGAAGAGAAAGGAATTCATGCCGATATCAAATGTATGCATTCAGGTCCGCTTGGCGGTGACGCCGAAATTGCAGCAATGGTTGTTCGTAAAGAAATTGATCTTGCCGTTTTTCTGATCGATGACTTGAACCCGCAGCCTCACGAAGCCGACATACAGATGTTGCTCCGTCAGTGCCGTGTACACAATGTGCCTATAGCATGCAACCGATACAGTGCCGACTTGATGCTGACCAGCACTCTTTGGGACGATGAATCATACATCCCCACCGAACCTAAATATGTTTATTTTGATCGTAATACAAAACAATGAAACTAAATATCGCATTACTTCCCGGCGACGGAATTGGTCCCGAGATTATGGAACAAGGAATGAAAGCTGTTCAGGCCGTATGCAACAAATTCGGCCATGAACTTAGTTATAAACACGCATTGGTTGGTGCCTGCGCCATCGACGCAACAGGTAATCCGTATCCTGACGCGACACATGATATCTGCATGCAGAGCGATGCCGTCTACTTCGGTGCTATAGGTTCGCCCAAATATGATAACAATCCGGATGCAAAAGTACGTCCAGAACAAGGGCTGCTGGCTATGCGCAAAAAGCTGGGGCTGTTTGCCAACATTCGTCCGGTAACTGCATTCCCGTCGTTATTACACAAATCTCCTTTGCGCGCCGAATTGGTGGATGGAGCCGATTTTATATGCATCCGCGAACTGACGGGCGGACTCTACTTCGGTCGCCCGCAAGGCCGCAGCGAAGATGGCAACACCGCATATGATACCTGTGTCTACAGCCGCGAAGAGATTGAACGTATCGTACGTCTGGCCTACCAGTATGCAGAGAAACGCCGTAAAAAAGTAAGCGTTGTTGATAAAGCCAATATTCTGGCTACTTCACGTCTGTGGAGGCAGGTGGCTCAAGAAATAGCCAAAGATTTTCCGGATGTGGAATCCGAATATCTGTTTGTTGACAATGCCGCCATGCGTCTGGTTCAATGGCCGAAAAGCTTCGACATCATCGTCACCGAGAACATGTTCGGAGATATTCTAACCGATGAAGCCTCTGTCATCACAGGCTCACTCGGCATGCTCCCGTCGGCCTCCATCGGTTTGCATACTTCGCTATTCGAACCGATCCATGGTTCATATCCGCAGGCTGCAGGTAAGAACATAGCCAATCCGCTGGCTGCCATACTGAGTGGTGCGCTGATGTTCGAGTATGCTTTCAATCTGACGGATGAAGGTGCACTGATTCGTAAAGCCGTTGCTGCTTCGATGGATGCCGGTATTGTTACCGAGGATATTGCCAGCAATAGCAAAGCCTATCACACGACAGAAGTCGGCGACTGGATTGCGGAATATATTAAAAAAGCCTGATACTGAACATATCATCACAGAAAAGGTTGAGTTGGAAAAATCCGCTCAACCTTTTTTTATTTATTCTGTCCACCCCACAATACAACTCCTAACATACAAAATCGCACATCAATAGAACAAACAGGATTGAATGATCGGATGAAAGTTCGAAATGATCGGACGAAACGAGATAAATGTCGAATTGTTCTTGACGAAATTATTTGCATGCTATATTTTTATACCGTAAACAACAAACAGTAAGTTATGAGAAAAATCAATTTAGCAAGCAAATTCGCCGCAATCGTATTATTAATGATAATGGCATTAAACGCAAGCGCTCAGACGCTTGTCAAGGGTGTACTTTTGGATTCGCTCACGAACGAGAGCGAGCCTTACGCCACCATACGTTTTTCAAAGAAATCAGCACCTGACAAGCCGATCGCACTGGCGGCTACGGGATTACAGGGAGAATTTCAGGAAAAGGTCAACGGCAAAGGAGAATATATTGTTACCTTTAGTTCCGTAGGAAAAACTACTGTAAAAAGAAACTTCATCTTAAACGGTGAAAAAGCCCTCGACCTGGGTAAAATATTCATCTCAGACAATGTAAAAATGTTGGGATCCGTAGAGGTCGTTGCACAAAAACCTTTAGTAACCATGGAAGTAGACAAACTCAACTACAGTGTAGCCGATGATCCTGACTCGAAAACCTACACCGTCATAGACATGTTGCGTAAGGTGCCTATGGTAACAGTCGACGGGAATGATAACATTACCGTCAACGGCAGCAGCAGCTTCAAAGTGTATGTAGATGGCCGTCCGAACGTAATGATCAGCAGCAATCCTTCCATCACTCTCAAAGCTATGCCTGCTTCATTAATTAAATCCATTGAGGTTATTACCAATCCGGGAGCAAAATACGATGCCGAAGGTGTGGGCGGAGTACTCAACCTTGTCACCAACCAACAGTCGGGACAGAAAAAAATCACTAACAACGGTACGAACGTCACACTGAGAGCCGGAGTCAACTCGCGCGGCTATCTCTCGGGGGTTTACGTCACCTCACAAAAAGATAAATTGACCGTTTCAGCCAACGGATACCATGTCTATACCCGAATGAAAGACATGAAGACTGACATGCAGCGCACACAGACAAGCAGTTCCGGCCATTCTCTGATTGACTTCAACCAGAACATGGATAACAAAGTCAGATTAACGATGGGAGATATAGATGCCAGCTATGACATGGATTCGCTCAATCTTATTTCCGCTTCTTTCGGGGTGAGAGGCATGAGCAACGACAATAACGGAACAGGCTACAACAGGATGAATGGGGGTTATTACGGAACCGGGTTCGGATACACGGCTCTGACAAACACAAACATGTATAATTTTTCGATCAACGGAAGCCTCGACTTTCAGCATTCGTTTGCGAACCACAAAGGTCGTCTCCTCACTGCATCCTATCGTCTTTCAACAACACCTCAAAAAAATAATACCTATAGTGACTTCGAAAGCGATGATAACACAATGCTCAATCTGACTGACCGCTGGCTCAATGAACACGCAAACACAATGGAAAACACCTTCCAGATTGACTATACGATGCCGCTTGCAACAGGGCAGAATTTTGATGCAGGCGTGAAATACATACTTCGCAGCAACCGTTCGCACTCAAAATACTATCTGGATGAATCGGGCAATTACGTCTTCGACGACAACAGCAGCATGAATTATCATCATGACAACAACATCGTGGCAGCTTACTCGGAATACGCCTTAAACAAAGCCAAATACGGGTTAAAAGCAGGATTGCGTTATGAATATACATTTCAGGACGTAAAATATCTTTCCGACAAGGGAGAAGACTTCACTTCCAACTATGGGAACCTTGTTCCATCGGCATCAATCACTTATAAGCTCGGGCAAAGCAAGAACATCGGGCTGACCTACAACTTAAGAATCAGTCGTCCGGGCATCACCTACCTGAATCCATATGTCAACACGCAGGACCCGACGGCAATCACTTACGGCAACAGTAATCTCAAAAGTGAAGAGGCCCACAATTTCGGAATTGTCTATAATCTTTTCAATGCAAAATGGATTGTCAACCTCAACCTGCGCTACAGCCTCTGCAACAACGGCATTGAAGAATACAGTTTCTACAACAATCACGTACTCAACACTACCTATGGAAATATCGTGAAACGAAAGAACGGAGGCTTATCTGCTTTTATCAACTGGAATGCAAGCAAAAACACACGCATCTACGTCAATGAAAGTGTCAGCTATACGAATATTCGCAGCAACGAGATGGAAATGAAAAACCATGGCTGGAACAATTCACTATTTGTCGGATTTCAGCAAACACTACCTTGGCAACTCCGCTTCTCTGCCAATCTCATGACGAGTACAAAGACGCAGAACCTGCAGGGATGGTCTTCAGGCTATACCATGGATATCTTCAACATTTCAAAGACCTTCCTGAACGATAAACTCAGCGTAAATCTCGGCACAGCAGCCCTGCTCAGCAAGAATATCAAGATCAACAGTTACCGTCACGGAAGCGATTACGAAACCATTTCACACACGACAATTCCTATCCGAATGATCGCCCTTTCGGTTTCATACTCTTTCGGCGACAAGAAAGCCAACGTAAAGAAGAGTCAAAAAACCATCAACAACGACGACCTCATCAACAAACAATCACAGTCAGAACAAATTGGTACCATCGGGGCAAACAATTAAAAGAAAACCCCTATATTCGCATAATCAATAAAGAAGACAATGGACAACGAGAAGATACAGCATAAGACAGGCATGGTAAAATACATGAGTTTTATCATCTGGACTCTTTTGCTGATTCTTCCCGCTTTGATTGATTTTGTTATCAGCGTCAACCTCAACGAAATGATAATTGTATTAAAGGCTTCTTTATGGATTCTTCTGCCCTTTGCCTTCATCTATTTTATCAATTATTACCTGATCATTCCAAGGACATTATTGGTCAACAAAAAGAAATGGTTTTTTATCTGTAACATCATTCCTGTTCTGATTGTCACTTTCATCGCTCTCAGTCTGCTTTATCAGGGCTCTCCTCTTGTGAAAGGAAATCCGAATGCCACTACAGGACTTATTATGGTGGTGTCAATCAGTTCTATTTCGTCGTTTGCCATCGCGATTGGAGGAGCAGTGGCTTTCCGCTATTCCGTATATTGGAGCGAAATGCGGATGAAAAAGCAGGAAGAAGAGCAGAAGAAAAGTGAAGCGGAACTGGCTTGGCTGAAAAACCAACTTAACCCCCATTTTCTATTCAACACACTTAATAACATCTCCAGTCTGATACAAATTGACCCCGACGAAGCGCAGGAAAGCATCAGTCAGTTGAGTGACCTGCTCCGTTATGCGCTTTACGACAGCAATGTACCTAAAATGCCACTTTCTGATGAAATTAATTTCATGAAAAATTATATCCGGTTAATGCAACTACGCTGCCCGGAAAGGACAGACATCCAGGTTAAAATGGAATGTCCGCCTGAGAATCCGAAAATACTTCCGTTGCTCTATATCACACTGATAGAAAATGCCTTTAAACACGGACTAAGCAACAACCGAGACTCCTTTATCCATATCCGTCTTGGTCAAGAAAATAAAAAACTAATCTTCACCATCAAAAACAGTTATTTTCCGAAGAGTGCGAACAACCACAGCGGTTCGGGCATAGGACTGGAGAATCTCAGACGCCGTCTCGAACTGGTTTACCCAAAACAATACGAGCTAATAACGGAGCAACGCGATGAGATCTATTTTGCACAACTAATACTAAATATATGATAACAAAATGGAAGAGAATCAGAATACAACTAAACTGACCTGCATGATTGTAGATGACGAACCACTTGCCATCCGTCTGCTGGAGAACTTCATCAATAAGACGCCTTATCTGACGCTTAGTTCTTCGTATGATAACTCCATAGAGGCGCTCCATATAGAGCAGATTCATCCGGTGAACATTCTTTTTTTAGATATTCAGATGCCCGACCTCGACGGTATGGAGCTTTCACGAATGGTTCCCGAGGAAACTCGTATTATTTTCACTACGGCATTCAAACAATATGCATTTGAGAGTTACGAAGTGAGCGCACTCGATTTTTTATTGAAGCCTATCAGCTACAAAAAATTTTTGGAAGCGACGGCAAAAGCAGTCAAATGGTTTGAAAAAACAGCTTCTACAGGTTTAGATATCAAGCCGGATGAAAACAGCGACTTCATTTTTGTCAAGAGTAATTCACAGTTAGTACGTGTAGATATCAGAACCATCGCCTACGTAAGCGGTATGAAAGACTACACACGCTTTTTCTTCAACGACGGCAAACGTCCTTTAACTGCGCTTATGACGATGAAAGCAGTGGAAGAACTCCTCCCCGCCTCACGCTTCATGCGGGTTCACCGCTCATACATCGTATCTTTGGACAAGATCAGTTCTATAGACCGAAACAACTGCATATATATCTGTAACGAGGTGATCCACGTTTCCGACGCTTACCGGGATATCTTTAGCGAGTATTTGAAAAGCAAGAGCTGATTAATTAACCTCTCAGTTCGGATATCATTATTAAACTCCCGTTTTTACTCGTGGTGATACGGCTCATGATTGAGTATAGTCATCGCACGATAAAGTTGTTCAACAAATATAAGTCTTATCATCTGATGCGAAAAAGTCATTTTACTCAGCGAAACCTTTTCGGAAGCCGTCTTATAGACAACCTCGCTGAATCCATAAGGCCCTCCTATGATGAATACCAGTCGCTTGGGAACATTCTGCATCTTCTTTTCCAGATAGGAAGCAAATTGCATGGACGTAAACTCCTTGCCTCCTTCATCAAGCAAAACCACATAATCGCCCGGAAGCAGTGCTTTGAGAATCAGCTCGCCCTCCTTCTCCTTCTGCTGACTCTCATTAAGACTCTTTGCATTCTTAATATCGGAAATAACCTCCATCGTAAAAGGAATATAATGACTCAAACGACATTTATACTCGTTGATTCCCTCTGCGAAATAGGCAGCATCCGTTTTTCCTATGACAATCAATGCAATCTTCATCAACAACAAATTTGTATCATGCTGCAAAGGTAACAAATCGTTTAAAAACTTCATACCCAATGGCAACAATAGTGGTTTATTCGCCTTATTCCTTCCTTTTTATGAGAAACGATTGTATCTTTGCACTCGCTTAAAGAGAAAAATATGATTTCAGTTGAAGGACTAACAGTTGAGTTTGGCGGATTTACGCTTTTTAATGATATATCTTTTGTAGTAAACAAAAAAGACCGTATCGCCCTTGTCGGTCGCAATGGTGCCGGCAAATCAACATTGCTAAAAATTCTAGCCGGCCTGCAAACTCCTACGGACGGACATGTCAGTGTACCCAAAGATACATCCATCGGGTACCTTCCACAACAAATGAAGCTTGCCGATACCTGTACCGTACGTGAAGAAGCCGAACAGGCTTTCAATCATATCCATGATATGGAAAAAGATATCGATCGGCTCAACAACCAGCTTGCCAACAGGACGGACTACGAAACGGAGTCTTATCAGAACCTGATTGATCGCGTGACACACCTGACAGAGCATTACCAGCTCATGGGAGGAAGTAATTATCAGGCAGAGTTGGAACGTACACTGATCGGGCTGGGATTTTTACGCGAAGATTTTGATCGTCCTACATCCGAATTCAGTGGTGGATGGCGTATGCGTATCGAACTAGCCAAGCTATTACTGCGCAAACCGGACATCCTATTGCTGGATGAACCTACCAACCACCTCGATATCGAATCTATCCAATGGCTGGAAACGTTCATTGCAACACGAGCCAATGCGGTTCTTCTGGTTTCTCATGACCGCGCATTCATCAACAATACAACGATGCGTACCATTGAGATTGAACTGGGGCGCATCTACGACTATAAAGTCAAATATGATGAGTTCATGCAACTCCGCAAGGAGCGACGAGATCAGCAGCTTCGCGCTTACGAAAACCAGCAAAAGATGCTGGCCGACACAGAAGCCTTTATCGAACGTTTTCGCTATAAGCCTACCAAATCGACACAAGTGCAGTCGCGCATCAAGCAACTGGAGAAAGTGGAACGCATTGAAATGGATGAGGTCGACACAGCTATGCTGAATCTGAAATTTTCACCTGCGCCACGCTCCGGTTCCTATCCGGTTATTGCCGAAGATGTAGCGAAAAGCTTCGGCAACCACCTGGTGTTCGAGCATGCTACGTTTACTATTAATCGTGGAGAAAAGGTTGCTTTCGTTGGTAAAAATGGCGAAGGCAAATCTACTCTGGTAAAATGTATCATGGGAGAAATCAATGATTTTACAGGAAAACTGCAAATAGGATACAATGTCAAGATTGGTTACTTCGCACAAAATCAGGCACAACTGTTGGATGGCGAACGCACAGTTTTCGAAACCATCGACTACGTGGCTCAAGGCGACATCCGCACCAGGATTCGTGATATCCTGGGTGCCTTCATGTTTGGAGGTGAAGCCTCGGACAAAAAAGTGAAAGTTCTTTCGGGAGGCGAAAAGGCCCGGCTGGCAATGATCAGGCTATTGTTGGAACCTGTAAATTTGTTGATTCTCGATGAACCCACGAATCATCTCGACATGCTTTCGAAAGATGTACTGAAGAATGCCTTAAAGGATTTTGACGGGACAGTGATCGTTGTATCGCACGACCGTGAATTCCTCGACGAGCTTGTTGACAAAGTCTACGAGTTTGGCAACAAACGAGTGAAAGAGCATCTGGGCGGTATTTATGATTTTCTTGAGCACAAAAAAATAGACAACTTACAAGAACTGGAACGCTCTTCGCAAAAAAAAGCATCAGTAATAGTTGATGAGCAGCCTACACAAAGCAAACTATCTTACGAAGCCAAGAAGGAACAAAACCGGTTATTAAAGAAACTGGAAAAACAAGTGAGCGACACAGAGGCCAGTATCAGTAAACTAGAGAACAAAATCTCTGAGATCGAAACCAGACTGGCAACCCCTGAAGGAAGTAGTGACTCCTCACTCTACTCCGACTACTCCGACACAAAGAAACAACTCGCAGAAGCAATGGACCTGTGGGCAGGGCAAACGACCGAACTGGAAGAATTAAAAAAGGAAAACGGAATATGACAACTGAACAGCAAGACAAAGTAAACAAAATAACACGCATCGCCAACGGAAAAATTCTCACTCCCAAAGGATGGATCGGACATGGCAATTTATTTCTCAAAGGAAACAAAATCTGGAAGCTCGAGCATGAAGACCAGCCTCTCACGAATAATGAAGAAAAAGTATTCGATGCCGAAGGCATGTATGTCGTCCCCGGTGGAATAGACCTGCATGTGCATGGAGGAGGAGGACACGATTTTATGGAAGGAACGGAAGAATCTTTTCGTACGGCCGTTGCAGCACATATGCAGCACGGAACAACAGCCATTCTCCCTACACTGGCAGCTTCAACACTTCCAATGATACGCGCAGCCGTAGCCACTACCGAGAAATTGATGGCTGAGGAGGACAGTCCGATCATCGGGCTTCATCTGGAAGGCCCGTACATTAATAAAATGATGGCTGGAGGACAAATTCCCGAGAACATCAAGGATCCTGATCCCGACGAATACATGCCATTACTGGAAGAGACACGATGCATCAAGCGTTGTGACGCAGCTCCCGAGTTGCCAGGTGCTTTAGCCTTTGGAAAATATGCCTCGTCAAAAGGTATACTCACAGCCATTGCCCATACAGAAGCCGAATACGATTTAGTAAAGTCTGCCTACGAGGCGGGCTATACTCATGCCACCCATTTTTATAACGCGATGCATGGATTTCATAAATGTCGTGAATTCAAACACGAAGGCACCGTCGAAAGTGTCTATCTGATAGAACCCATGACTGTTGAACTGATTGCCGACGGCATACATGTTCCACCTGCCATCTTACGCTTGGTATATAACATCAAGCGGGCGGATCGAATCTGTCTCATCACCGATGCTATGGCTTGTTCGGCAGGAGGCTCCGACAAAATTTATGACAAGCGTGTCATCATCGAAGACGGTGTATGCAAACTCGCTGACCGTTCTTCTCTGGCCGGGAGTATAGCCACGATGGACAGACTCGTACGAACGATGGTACAAAAAGCAGGTATTCCTTTGGAAGAGGTCATCCGAATGTCGTCCGAAACACCGGCAAAACTGATGAATATATTCGCCCGAAAAGGTTCTATTGAAGTAGGCAAAGACGCCGATATCGTCGTCTATGATTCCGATTTGAATATACGGGCCGTCTGGGCAATGGGAAATTTAGTTACAACAACAACTTATAGATAAATTTAAAAACTGGCGGTAACAATACCCCACCAAAATGTGTTACTTTTGTAATTTAAGATCATTTACAGACTAAACACAAAATAAACATGAAAACAGATTTAAGTTCACAGATTTCTCTGACACGCATCCCGCAAAGATACTATCGTCCCGAGAATGCTTTTGAACATTCCGTACTGACGCGTCTGGAAAAGATTCCGACTATCATTTATGAGTCGGCAGACGAAGGATCTTTCGCTATTGCCAAAGAAATTGCGACACAAATTCGTAAAAAACAAGAATTAGGAGAGAACTTCGTCATCGCTTTACCTGGCGGCCGTTCTCCACTCAGTGTATATAAGGAACTCATCCGCATGCACAAAGAGGAACAGCTAAGCTTTCACAATGTGATTGCTTTTGCCGAATATGAATTCTATCCGCTCACATCTCCTTCAGCCGGAAATATAGCCCGATTGAAAGATGCTTTGCTCGATCATGTCGATATCGACCCAGAGAATGTGCACTTGATTGACGGCTGCATGCCTAAAGATGCAATTTTGGATTTTTGCCGTTCATACGAAAATCAGATTCAGGACGTTGGTGGATTGGATTATATTCTTCTAGGCGTTGGCCGCACAAGCAACATCATGTTCAACGGCGCCGGCTCGTCACTCAACTCTCACACACGTATGGGTATGATCGAAGGCTCTGCCCGCAAAGAGGCCGCCCGTACATTCACCTCCGTGGAAAATGTCCCTGCCGGTGTTATCACCATGGGACTGGCCACAATGATGAAGGCTCGCAACGTAATACTGATGGCTTGGGGCGAAGATAAAGCGGGCATCATCGCCAAGACCGTTGAAGAAAAAGCCAACGATGCTATTCCTTCCTCTTATCTCCAAAATCATCAGAATGCCAAAGTAATCGTTGACTTATCGGCAGCGTTCGAACTGACACGCGTTAGTCACCCGTGGCTGGTTACCACGTGCGAATGGGACAATAAGCTGATCCGTCGTGCCATCGTATGGCTGTGTCAACTGACAGGCAAACCCATTCTGAAACTCACAAACAAAGATTACAGCGAAAACAGTCTGGGTGAACTGCTTACCCTTTTCGGATCGGCATACAACGTAAACATCAAGATATTCAATGATATTCAACATACTATTACCGGATGGCCGGGTGGCAAACCCAATGCCGACGATTCAAACCGTCCTGAGCGAGCCAATCCGTATCCGAAGAAAATCATTGTATTCAGTCCGCATCCCGACGATGATGTTATTTCTATGGGCGGAACACTCCGCCGCCTCTGCGATCAGCACCACGATGTACATGTTGCTTATGAAACATCTGGCAATATTGCAGTAGGTGACGAAGAGGTTGTTCGTTACTGCGAATATCTGCGCGATGTATGCGAAAAATATGCCGTAGGTAATTCATCCGTAAAAGACAAGGCGAACGAGATCATCAAGTATCTGCGCTATGAAAAGGTTGACAATGGTAAGCCTGAACGAAAGGATGTCCTTTTCATGAAAGGAACTATCCGTCGTGAAGAGGCTCGTCACGCATGCCGCTACTCAGGCGTAAAAGACGACCATGTACACTTCCTCGACCTGCCGTTCTATGAGACCGGTCTGGTTAAAAAAAGCGACTTGAGCGAGATCGACAAGGATGTTGTAAAGAAGCTTTTACTCGAGATCAAGCCTGACGAAATGTTCGTCGCCGGCGACCTTGCCGATCCTCACGGTACTCACAAAGTATGCTTGGATGCTGTCTTGGCTGCTATCGATGAAGTAAAAGATGAAGAATGGCTGAAGAAATGTCGTATCTGGATGTACCGCGGTGCATGGGCCGAATGGGAAATGGACCACGTAGAAATGGCCGTTCCGATATCACCTGAAGAGTTGCGTCACAAACGTAATGCGATCCTGAAGCATCAGTCACAGGCCGAGAGCGCTCCATACCTGGGTGACGACGAGCGTCTGTTCTGGCAACGCGCCGAAGACCGCAACCGTGCAACGGCCGAACTTTATCATCAACTTGGACTTGCTTCGTATGAGGCTATAGAGGCTTTTGTACAGTATATTCCGTTGAGATAACAAGATAACGAAGAGAGCCGTACCAAAAACAGGCAGATTAGAATAAAACTAATAAAGGAGGTGCTTTTACCAAAACGCCTCCTTTTTCATAGTACATTTAAATTAGTAACCATAAAATGAAGATTGATATATGTTTTTCGCCGGCATTATACCCGGCTTACCATAATCCGGAGGCTGTTGCCGTCGTCACCGATGTGTTTCGTGCTACCACCACCATGGCTGCCGCTTTTGGCAATGGCGTCAGGAGTATCCGGCCGGTGGCTACCATTGAAGAAGCGCAGGATTACAAGAGTAAGGGCTGGCTGGTGGGCGCCGAACGGAATGTAAAACGTTGCGATTTTGCCGATTTTGGCAACTCTCCATCCGATTACAAGCCGGAGATTGTCCATGGAAAAGATATCGTGTTCACTACCACTAATGGTACGCGTGCCATCACCATCGCCAAAGAAGCCCGCCGGGTTGTCACCGGCGCATTTGTCAACCTGCAGGCTGTTGCCGACTATTGCCTGGAGCACAAACGGGATGTCGTCGTGGTCTGTGCTGCCTGGTGCGAAAAGGTGAACATTGAAGACACCCTTTTTGGCGGAGCGCTGACAGACGTTCTAGTACAAACGAGACAATATACTACAGGTAGCGATGCGGCTATCATTGCACGTGATATGTGGACATCCCATAAGGACAATCTCATCTCCTATCTGGAACATACCGATCACATGGCCAGGCTGAAGGCGAACCATCTCGAAAAAGACATCCCTTACTGTCTGACTCAAAGCACCATCAACAAAGTACCCGAACTAACCATTGAAAACGGAATATTAATTTTAAAATAGACAATGAATACAACCGATAGAGAAAAAAAAATCCGCTTCGGCGTTGTGGGCAGTAATTTTATCAGCGACTGGGTGATTGCCGGTGCCCGCGAGGATCCACGTTTTGAGCTTGTGGCCATTTATTCGCGTACACAGGAAAGAGCCGATTTCTTTGCTACAAAACATCATATTCCATTCACTTTTGTGTCGCTGGAGGCAATGGTTTCCAGTCCGCTTATTGATGCCGTCTATATTGCTTCACCCAATTTCCTCCATGCCGAACAAAGCATCTTCTGCATGCAGCATGGCAAACATGTGCTATGTGAGAAACCACTCGCCTCGAACGCCCGTGAAGCCCGCACGATGATCACAACTTCAAAACAATATGATGTCGCACTTATGGAAGCCATGAAACCTACGCTGACTCCAAATTTCCGAGCCGTAATCGATAATATGAGCCGCATCGGCACCGTCCGCCGCTACTTCGCATCCTATTGCCAATACTCTTCCCGCTATGACAAATTTAAGGAAGGAATTGTACTGAACGCCTTCAACCCAAAACTTTCCAACGGGGCTATCATGGATATAGGTATCTACACCATCTACCCGATGGTAGTGCTCTTCGGGCGCCCGTCAAAAATCGATGCATCAGGCATTGTCCTGTCATCAGGTACCGACGGACAGGGGGCTATCAACTTTACCTACGAAAAGATGAATGCCACAGTCCTCTTTTCTAAGATTGCCAATTCATCCCTGCCCACCGAGATACAGGGAGAAAAAGGAAACATCACTCTCGACCGTATCAACATCATCAGCAAAGCGGCCTTCACGCCGCGCCAACCGGCAGCTTCTGGCAAAGGGACAATAGCCGAACCGGAAGATATCAGCCGCCCGACAGAAAGGAATGAATATTACTACGAAGTGGCCGAATTTATCGACCTGATACTTGCCGGAAAGCGTGAATCGACAATCAACAGCCATGAGCATTCGCTCATCACCCTGGAGATCATCGATGAAGCACGTCAACAACTAGGTGTCGTATATCCGGCCGACAATATCAGTTGACAACAGATCGTCGCCAACTGGCCACTCAGTATCTTTGTTGACTCATTCTTTCTCGTGAAGACGCTGGAAGTAAGAAACGACAAACTGCCAGTCGTCTTGAATGATGGCCTTACCCCGTTCAAGACTTTCATTGCTTCTGATCTGAGCATCGTCCAGCATCCCGAGTGCCTGCATCTTCTCCAGTAAGGCGAAAGGACATAGAGTATGTGTGAAGAACAAAACAGCACCTGACTGTGCTGTCTTTGGATCATAGAACGGATTTTTCGGATCTTTAATAAACTCTACACCGTTCGATATAATCTGAACACCGCTATCCGGTAAAGCATAAATAGCACACTTATCTTTGAGCTGTTTCATATCGATGCCCGGCAACTTTTTAATGCCCAGCTTGTCATTCAGAAAATCAACCAGCTCCTGTTTGGAAGAGACATACACAAACAGATCCTCTCCCGATACGTTCACAAACTTGTCGTACAAATCCTTGGCAGTAACGGGATCGAGTTTCTGTTCCTTATCCATATACATCTCATACTTCTCTGCGCAAGCTTTAAACAGAGGATAATCAGGATGATCCTCCGGGAAAATCAGCGCTAACCACTTTGGTGTCGTATATGCCAGAAATGGTGTTCTGCCATAATGCGCCATACCGAAACGCAGTGTTATATAATTTTCATAACTTCCTTTCTTATCCGGCGTATTTTCTACATAATCGGAATAAAGACGAACAACCTCTTCTTCACTATTTACTGTCAAATAGGAATTATAATGCATCCACAACAGTACATTCTGGTAATCTTCTTCCGTCTGATAACGAGTAGACGGCGAAAACATAGCCTTGAAAAGGCTATTCTCAGGAGCCACCTCCCAATTATCATTAAAAATATTATTGATCTCTCCACCCACGATACTCACTAACGAATTATCCGGATTGATAAAAGCGCCATGCTCCAAACCAAAATACTGCTGAGAAAAATGCCACAACAGAAAACGAACATCCGCTTCATTCACTTCATCGTCAAAATAGTTATCGCCGGTTGAATAGAATGGCAGGTATTTACCAAAGCACCGTTTATACTCCTGAATAAATGAATGCCATATATTCAGCCCGGAAATGACATCCTCAAAATAGGCCGTTATTCTTACGGATATCGATCTTATCTGCTCGTCGGACATTCCGATCTCGTTTAAACCATTTTTATTACAAACCTGATATACCTGATTTGCGATATCGGTATAATACAAATCCTCTGCAGCAGATTGTTTATATGGATGAACGGCCATCCATTCTTTAGGGTAAATTTTAGAAATTTTCATCATCAATTATTCTTACACTATTATATTTAATGAGTGAGTAAAAATGAAACGTGCACCGGCTGTATAGTCTTTATCTACGTATACTTTTCCGTTCACGCGATCAGCAATGATACGGCAGATAGAAAGTCCGAGACCTGTACCCTGCACATGTTCATTTAACTTCTCAAATCGTTCAAAAATGGCATCTTGCTTATCCTGAGGAATACCGCACCCCGTATCGGTAATCGAAAACTCAACAAATCCTTCTTCCTTATGGACGGTATAAGCCAACTCAATAAAACCCTTCTCGGTGAATTTTGTTGCATTTGTCAAAAGGTTTATCAGAACTTGACTCAAGCGTATTTTATCCGTTTTCAAAATAAAGTTCTCATCATCTGCGTGAAATTTAAGTTCAACACCCGGTTTTACCCGATGAAGCACGCTGTTAAGCGCACTGCGGCAACAATCGGCCAAGCGTTCATCACTAAAAGAGAAGCGATAGCGTTCCGACTCCAAGCGCGACAAATCGAGAATATCATTAACCAGATTAAGCAGTAATTCAGAGTTGTCGGTTATGATACGCGCATACTCCTTTCGCTCGTCGCTATCTTCCATCTCACTATCAAGGAGCTGAGTAAAACCAACAATAGCGTTGAGCGGTGTGCGGATTTCATGACTCATATTCGAGATAAACAAACTCTTCATACGATTGGATTCCTCAGCCTGATCGCGGGTAATACGCAGATCTTTCTCCGACTTCAGCAAATCACTTTTTTCCTTCAGGAGTTCATTTTTCAGCTTATGCATATGGATATAAACAATCAGACCAAATATAAGAAGCAAAATAAGCGTTATGATAATCGTAAATGTCAATTTCAATTGCTGCTGTTTGACACCCAGATTTAGCTCTTTTACGTGAAGCTCTTTCACTTCAAGCTGTAACGCGTTCATGGCATGCAGTGCATGAATCTGACTCATCTGACGGACGAAAGCCGTCGTATACATCTCTTCATTCCGCTTCAAAAGATCCCGATACTGAAGAACGGATTCCTTCAGATTTCCCATCTTGTACAATATTTCGGCACGCAGCTTCATCGGAGCGAAACTCTGCTCCATCTCAATCTCTTTATTGATTTCCGACAAAGCCTTATCGTATTGCTTTACAGACATGTAGTATACAGCCTTGCTGTACAAAAAATAAGCTTTTGCATAATCGTCAGTCAATCCATTAATCAAAGGAGCTGCCTGATCCATGCTTTGTCTGGCTGCCTTTTCATTTTTCAACTTCACATTCAGAATTACATCATACGATTTCAGCAGGACAAAACAACGCGAATAAGGGAATAACGGATCATTACCGAAATAACCGTTCTTAATTTTATCTATATGATCCTTAAGAAAAGCCAGATGACGACGAGCACTTGCCAGTCTATCCAATCTCAATTCGGATTCAATCACGTTACAAATAAATTGAGTCAGATAACGGTACTCATCCCTCTTCTTTTCCAAAAGATTCATGCCTTCGGTAAACAATTCGACGGCTACACTATCTCTCCCAATCTTCTGATTTATCAACCCCAGAGTCTCACAACTACAGATGATCCCGTTTTCATTTTTATGATCTTTAGCCAGATTATACATATTTATAGCGTTATCAGCAGCTTTTTCCATCTGACCTTCCCATAACATAAATTGGCACAGGAAACTTTGCGTATCATAATAATAATCGGTATATTTTTTCATTACTTTTGCCAGCGAATCCGATTTGGCTGCATAGTAGTAAATACTATCCAATAATCCCTCATTATAATAATGACGGGCCAGATAACGAAATGTCCAGTCCTCCATATTCCTTTGATGGCTTTTAGTAGCTTCTTTCTCCAGCAAACGAAGCCAGTGAAGTCCGTGCGGATCATCCATGGTGGTGCGTGACAAATCCTGCAAAATCTGCAAACGCTTTTCCACGTTTGTCGTTCTCGTTAGTGTAGCAGCCAAACTATCCTCCTTGGAAACAGCTGCAAAAGAGTTAAAAGACAAGCTATTAAGAAGAGAAATCAATATTAGCAATTTGCATAATTTCATAAAATCCTACTATTTTATAGAATCCTCCACATCTTTCTTTTGCAAATATAAGAAATATTTTAAAGTTTACACGTCTTAAACACTCCTTTGATATAAATAAAAAAGAATAATAGTAAAAAAACAATATATAACAAAAAGAAAATAAGAAAAGAAAATAAGATTTAGAAAAACTTTGCAAAATAAATATATTTCATTTACTTTGCGAATTATTAAAATCAATTCTAAAATGGAAAAAAAATGAAGCGTTTGTCTCTAACTATCGTGTGTGGAATCTTAGCCCTATTTTCGATTTCATGCACTACAAATCAAAACGACGACTTAGCTTTAGATAAACAGGCGACGTCGTCTGCTGCCATACAAAATATCGGCATGCAAACAGTAGCTTTTGATATCAGTTATGAGGTACCAAAAGGTTATAGGATTGCTTTTGAAGTTTACGGAGAGAACCCATTGAAAATGAGTAACGGAGTTGTCACTAAAAAATCCGATATAACTCCGATCCTTACGGGTATCACCAACGGAGAAGGCAAATACAATATGTCGCGAGTTGTTTCTGAACAGATGAGAGAAGTCTATGTTTATACCTCTTTCATCGGTGTACCGACCTTGCTGCACGGACTGATCTCAAATGGTTCTGTCAAACCTGTTGCCCTTGATTTAGGAGAAATATCTCCGATTGCTGAGACGGCAGAAACACGTGCAACATCGGGCGATCCGTACCAAACTATCGGAACCTGGAACTATCTGGGTAAACCCGATTATATATCTCAGAAAGAAACTATAAGCTATACATTGCTGAATGCGGTCAACCAGGCCCTTCCTGAATGGTCGGCCGTATCACCGAATGAATATAAGCAAGGCGATATCCATGTAACTCAGGATGCAGAAATCCGTGTGAGCATGATTCATTCCGGAGGTATCTTCAATGACGTGCTGGGATATTTCACTTATGAAGGCGATATTAAGGATGTTGATCCAAGCAGTATTCACGAAATGATTGCATTTCCACTGGCAAAAGTGATTCCGCTGCTTTCATCGGGACTCAAAGCCGGGGATATGGTTCAACTGAAATACTACAATCCGAAAACCGAACAATTACAGAACACTTTTCCTAAAGGCGTCTCTATTGGATGGGTGCTTCGCACAAATGGTTATAATATGCTGACCCGTACCATCAACGACGGAATTTCTCGTTTCTACTCCAACCCGGCGTGGAATCCGGAAAAAACGAACAAGAATCATACCGTTTTATTCAAAAAAGATAATTTTGTCGCCATCGGCTTCGAAGATATGCCTAATGAATGGATGAACGGATGGATCGGCGATAAGGATTGCAACGATGTCCTGTTCCATGTATCAGCCTATCCCGAATCGGCCATATCTTATGAGGCGGACAAACTACCTGACAATTCCGGTGATATTGAAAATACCGACGAAAGTAACGAGATTCAGCCTTTGTCGGATATCATCAATATTCCCGATGGCTGCGACTTTATGAAAGATTTGCTGGTGGCCTCAGAATCTACGCTGAAACGTACTGTGTCTCCTTCAGACCCATCAGACAGCTATGGGAATATTGTCGGTGCAAAAGATGTTCTGTATATCGCCAATCTGGAAACAATGAGCAATCTGCTTTCCAACGAAAACTCTTCCGTTTACCGGACATTTGTGAAAACAACAAGCAGCAATGCCGAAACAAAAGCAGTAGAAGCTAAAAAGATTTTTGTTAAAACAACGGTCAGGGGTATGACTATTTCTATTGACGGCAGTGATTATGACGGCGCCGAAACGAAAGCCGGCTTAAGCACTGAAACGAATGTCAAAAAGATACTTCTGCAGGCTATCTCGTCTCTAAAAGACAAGCTTCAAGGCAATGAAGCTATTTGCATTATTATCGATATGGAATTTGATCCGGTATCCGATGAAGAATTCCTTGACATTCTCCCGGCCGGTCCGTACACGCTGTATATCGGTTCCGAAAATGATCAATAAGTAATATTGAGTCTTCAAAGTATATACTTTTGGAATACGAAAGTATATACTCTTAACTTATAAAAGTATATACCTTTGAATATAAAAGTATATACTTTTTTATGTGCATAATTATACTGGAATTTGAGCGTTCCTTTTACCTTCTGCCCAGATCGTCATAAAGTGTTTGGAGAAGGGCTTTCCCTTTGCAGATACGCTCGCTGCTACCGGCAAAAGGCTGTTCTATCAAAATCTTGTTTCCTTCATTATCATAAACCGACACACCTGTCGTATCGATAAACGCAAAACCGTTCGGATAGGTATAAAAAGCATATTTGGGAACTTTCCTGTCAAAAATATCCTTACTGAATGTAAAGCCTCCGTGAGGCAGCCCCAACTGACCGAGCAACGTAGCAGCCAAATCCGTTTGGTTGGCAAAAGCAGTAATCACTGCAGGCGATTTCAAAGCGCCTCCGATCCAAAGCATGGGAATATGAAAACGACGTGGTTCATATTCGAGCAGACTCTCCGGATAATGGAACCCATGATCGGATACAAATATAACCAGCGTATTCTTCCAAACCGGAAGTTGCTTTAGCTTATCGATAAAATGCCCCATGCAACTGTCGACAAAAGCCACCGAATTAGGGTAAAGCTCATGCAAACGATGATATGGCACAATAAACGGCTCATGACTGCTCAGTGTCAGAAAGGTGGTAAACCAAGGTTTATCTAGCGGCCGTTTACAAATATCTTCATACAAATAGTTGAAAGTAACATCGTCGTTTGCGCCCCATTTGGAAAGAATATCCGATATGGGAAAATCACGGTCTGCTGTAATCTTACTATAACCTGAGCCAAAGAAATAGCTTTGCATATTCGTAAAATTGATATCCCCTCCGTACAACATATCCGATTTATAGCCTACCCTTCCCAAGCTTTTGGCTATAGAAGGAAGCGTCTGGCTCTTGGCCGGATATTTCATGATTGATGTTGTAGGTTGCGCCAGATATCCATTGAGTACAGACACCAGTCCACGATCGGTACGGAACGAGTTAGCATACATATTTATAAACAATATCCCTTCACGGCTGAGACGATTGAGGTTGGGTGTCACCGTAGAATCGCCTCCGACAACTCCCACCACATTGGCCGAAACACTTTCCATGACGACAATCAGGATATTCGGCCGTTGCGTATTCAAGACTCGTACAGCCGACGAATCACTTGAGGATGAAGATACCGGATCAGGAAGGATTCCTCCTACTATCGATTTCCGTTCTTCCTCAGAAAAAAAATTGAACTGCGCAGCAAAATTCTGTTGCTTACTTAACGAAGAAAGCAAACTGAAACAAGGATTAATAGCCGAATGATTCAGGAACTGCTTCTTACTGAAATAGACCATTCCCACGTTGGCGGTTGAAGTCGTTACACCTCCACGAATAGGGATAAACATAAAAGCCCCTATAATGAGACCAGCCAGCGTTCCTGCTAACGGGTGACGAACAGGTGTGTCCGGGAAGAGCGGAAGAATATACTTCCGCAACGCCCAGTAAATAGCCGCAGCATAGACCACGATAACTATCAGCTGAACAAAAAACAGGCTCAGCGGAATACTGGCCATCGCATCAGCAGGCGATTTGAGATAAAAAAACAAAGTCGCGTCCAGCCGGAAGCCCCAATAGCCATAAAGAGCCTCGTCAACGGCAAAGATCACAGCAATCAAGATCGCGGCAACCAGAAAATAGCCTTTCAGAAACTTCTGATAAAACCGACCCGGCAACCAGACTGAAACAAGGACGCATAACAACGGGATAACTGTCAGGTAACCGGCAATCGTGCTATCCAGCAACAGCCCATGGAGCATCACCTGAATATAATCAGTGAATGAGCATCCGGCTGCCAAAGCATGATGATAAAGCATAAATGCCGGTTTCTGAATCACAAAAATCGGTAGCCATATAGAGAATAATGCGAACAGGAATACTACCCTTCTCTTCATTTCTCTTTTGTTACTTATATATCTTCATCTTCATTTCGGCTACCATCGGATCGATGATATAATCATCATAATCCATCATCTTGTCAATAATACCATTGGGTGTCAGTTCGATCATACGGTTTGCAACCGTCTGAATAAACTCATGATCATGACTTGAGAACAGAATATTACCCTTAAATGCCTGAAGCGTATTATTAAACGCCTGAATAGACTCCAGATCCAGATGATTTGTCGGCGTATCAAGGATGATACAGTTTGCATTAGTCAACATCATCCGCGAAATCATACAACGCATCTTCTCGCCGCCGGAGAGTACACTCACTTTTTTCATCAGTTCATCACCGTTGAACAACATCCGACCCAGAAATCCTTTCAGGAACACTTCGTTCGTATCCGGAGAAAACTGCGTCAGCCACTCCACCAAATCATAATCGCTATTGAAATATTTGGAGTTATCCAGCGGCAGATATGTTGTCGTAATGGTTTGTCCCCACTGGTAAGTTCCTGCATCAGGCTTCTCTTCTCCGTTGATAATCTGGAAAAAAGCCGTCATAGCACGCGGATCGCGGCTCAGGAAAACAATCTTATCACCTTTCTCTACATTGAAGTTCAAATCCTTGAAAAGGACCTTCCCTTCTACCGCCTTGGTGAGTCCCTTAACCTCTAATATCTGATTTCCGGGTTCGCGATTAGGCATAAACAATATTCCCGGATAACGGCGTGAAGATGGTTGAATCTCTTCAATATTCAGTTTTTCAATCATCTTCTTACGACTGGTTGTCTGTTTTGATTTAGCTACATTAGCACTAAAACGGCGTATAAACTCCTCAAGCTCTTTTTTCTTCTCTTCGGCTTTCTTATTCTGCTGCTGCATCTGACGTAGAGCCAGCTGACTGGATTCATACCAGAAACTGTAGTTGCCGGCGTACATCTGTAGCCGACTAAAATCAATATCAACGGTATGAGTACAAACGGAATCCAGAAAATGTCGGTCGTGACTGACGACGAGCACGGTATGCTCAAACTCCGAAAGATAGTTTTCAAGCCATGAAACGGTGTCAAGATCGAGGTCGTTGGTCGGCTCATCGAGCAGTAGATTATCAGGTTGCCCAAACAGAGCACGAGCCAGCAACACACGTACTTTTTGCTTTCCGCTCATATCCCGCATCAACATATTATGATGCTCTTCACTAATGCCCAGACCACTCAGCAATGATGCTGCATCACTCTCGGCATTCCATCCGTTGAGTTCAGCAAACTTTTCTTCCAGCTCAGAAGCCCGGATACCATCGGCATCACTAAAATCTTCTTTTGCATAAAGAGCATCCTTCTCGCTCATTACATTCCAAAGTGTCGAATGCCCCATCAGCACTGTATTCAGCACCGTATACTCATCAAAAGCAAAGTGATCCTGACTCAATACGGACAGACGTTCGCCCGAACCCATCGTAACCGATCCGCGCGTAGGATCCAAATCGCCGCTGAGAACATGAAGGAAAGTGGACTTACCGGCACCGTTAGCACCAATGATGCCGTAACAGTTCCCTGGTGTAAACTTCATATTCACATCCTGAAAAAGAACACGTTTCCCGAACTGAACGTCTAAATTACTTACAATTATCATGATTTACCTATTTATTTATATGCTCACTTATTTAAGTGTGCAAAGGTACGAATTTATTTATACAATCCGTCACGCGAAAGCTGATGATCCAAATTTGCTATTCCCAAAGTAACGACTGCTGTTACCGTAGCCGCTTGTTCTTCATACTCCGGAATGCTCTTCGAATAGGTATCGCGCTCAGTATGCCAGATCTCTCCGTAATTAAAATTATATCCCTTGAAATCCTTTTCATTGAAACCGATTGCCGGAACGCCGCGCATAGCAAACTCCGACGCATCCGTTCCGCCCGGTTTTGTAGGCTTGGTAAACGGGCCGCCCACTGTCACTTCAAAAGGGTAATCCGGACGGATCTTCTTTACCGACTGGCAAACTTTTACAAAATCTTTGTACATTGCCTGAGGCACTTCAATACCCACAGGAGGTGTCGGTCCGCCGTCACGATTGAACAGGTTTGCTATTTTTGCCAATTTATCGGGATTAGCTTTTACCCAGGCTTCAGAACCAAGCAGACCGAATTCTTCTCCTGCAAATGCACAGAAAAGGATTGTCCGCTTAGGTTTAGCTCCCGATTTCATAATCATCCTGGCAGCTTCGATAACCGGTGTAACGCCTGACCCGCAATCGACACCACCTGTGGCCACATCGTAAGCATCCAGATGTCCGCTAGCCATCACATATTCGTCCGGATACTTCGTGCCTCTGATCTTACCTATTACATTATAATATTTAACAGGCCCCATGCGGAAATGATTGCGAATATCAAACTCAAGGAAGAAAGTGCGGCGCTCCTTAACCATTTGCTTTATAATATCGAACTGGCTCTCATCGAGCTTAATATCGCATGCAGTAGGCAAATTATCAAAAGTAAAAGTCGGATCTTGCATGATTTCCCTGTCATAAAGCGCCCTCAAAGGAACAGAAGCACGTTGTATAAAACCCAACACCCCGACTTCACACATCTGTTTGTAAAACAATGCCGGCACATTTTCCTTCAAAGGAAGTAATGCATTACTGGTGCCATTTTCCCAATTACCTTTCTGAATCTTATCATTCTGTTCAGCAGTCTTGTTATTTTCAGTAATCACAGCTTCGCGTATAGAATCGCCTTTAGCCGAACGATCGACAGGCCATCCGGCATTCTGTCCGTTGATCAATACCCAGGCTCCTTTCAACTGTCCTTTCATTCGATCGAACTCTTTTTGCGTAAGCGGCTCCTGCAGTACTTGTCCGCGACTCACTCCTTTAGTGCCGGAGGTATACGATGGAGTAACAAAATGCAGATCCATACTTTTCTCTCCAAGCATACGCCCGAACCACGGGCCGCGATCAAACCCTACAGGCAATGTTCCCACCTCCTGCAGCTCTACATCCAGACCCCATTTCTTAAAACTTGAGGCTACCCACTGTACCGCATTATCATAAGCATACGAGCCTATCACGCGCCCGCCGATACGGTTGGTCAACACATCCAGATGATTCATCACCTGATTATCAGTCTGTCCCATCTTAATAATCCTGTCCACTGCATCATCCTGTGCAGACACAGTAAATGCCGTCAAACTCATCATGACGGCACACATCAGTAAAATTCGCTTCATAACCTACTATTTTATGGCAAACATACATAAATTATTCCCAAAAATCATACATTCTGAATGCATTTAGAAGATTATTATGTATTTTTGCACACAAATATTTTAAAGGAGTGTGAAACATTTCCGGAGTTCCATATTAGCCTATTTCCTGATAGGGCTTTTTGTAAGCTACTATACGGGTGATATTGCTTTTACGCATGTTCATCATTACATGAACTATACGATTATCCACTCCCATCCTTACTTGCCAGGTCCACATGGGCAACCCCTACACACGCACTCGCAGAATGCCTTTTCCACCATTCATCTGCTAAATCAAATTACGATGGAGCCGACACCTGTCAGTGTCGTAAGTATGTCGTGGCAACTTCTGACTACATTTTTATACCCTCATATCTATTCCTGTGTGCTGCAAACGGCTCACACTTCCTCTCTGCGCGCACCACCTATTACATATAATATATAAGTAAACTTTTCTCCGATTTAATCACAACTATATTCTGTCGTTACTCAAGTGACATTAAGTCTTCATGTGCTAAAGACAGAAGAATATTAATGTTTTTAATTGCTTATTATTATATGAAACGAATATTTATGCTTTTGTTTCCTGCAATAATGCTATGTGCATGCCATGGGAACAAGCAAGAAGAGAAAGATAATACTGAGATTTCTCTAAAAGGGGATATTATCGAAGTAGGTGCCGATTCACCCATTCTGGCACATCTTAAAACAGAAAAAGTAGCTCTCGCTCCTTATAGTGTGGACTTTACGACCTCCGGTGTCGTTAAAGCCATCCCGACCAGCTATGCCGAGATTGCTTCGCCATTTGCCGGACGCATCGTCAGATCGTTCGTTCGCCTGGGACAAAGAGTAATGCCTGGAAGTCCGATCTTTGAGATCAGTTCGCCGGCATTTTATGAAACAGGGAAGATCTATTATCAGGCAAAACAGGAGATGGAACTGGCGCAAAAAAGTCTGAAACGCGAAAGAGATCTGGTAGATAACAAAGTAGGTGTCAAGAAAGAACTTGAAGAAGCTGAAGTTAATTACGAACTGAAAAAGAAAGATTATGAGAATGCCAGAGCTTCGCTTAATGTATTTCAGATCAATCCGGATCGTGTTGTCCTCGGTCAACCGCTTATTATCCGTTCTCCTATAGCAGGCGAGGTCGTGACCGATCAGATGGTGATCGGACAATACATCAGAGAAGACGCCGCCCCGGTTGCCGTAATAGCTAACCTTAATAAGGTATGGTTCGTTGCGCATGTCAAAGAGAAAGATCTGAGTCTTGTGAAGTCTCTGAATAATGTTGAAATTCGCCTGGTAGCTATGCCTGATCATCCCTTCACCGGAAAAATATATCATGTCAGCGAGATGCTCGACGAAAATACCCGCTCTGTCGAAGTGCTGGTTGAATGCGACAACACGGCTCATCTGATGAAACCGCAGATGTATGGTTCGGTGAAACTGAGCGACAAAGAAACAAAAGTAATCCGGATCCCGACCTCTGCCATTATGCAGGAAGAAGACAACTGCTATGTACTGGTTTCGATAGGCAGTCACAAATATCGCAGACAAAAAGTGACGACCGGAACAACCGGTAATGGAAAAACCTTGATTCTCTCCGGATTAAACCCGGGAGAAGAAATTGTTTCTACAGGAGCATTCTATTTGCTAGATGTACGATAAACAGCTATGAAGAAAATTATACAATTGGCGCTACATCGGCGAGGTCTGATGTTCGTCCTGTTCGCCTTCCTGGCTTTCATCGGTTATTTTGCATGGACAAAACTAGCTATCGATGCCTATCCTGATATTGCGGATACAACTGTTCAGGTGGTTACTCAGGTACCCGGTCTGGCTGCTGAAGAGATCGAACAACAGATATCTATTCCTATTGAACGGGCAATGAGTGGAATGCCCGGATTGAATGTGATGAGAAGCAAGAACACCTTTGGGTTATCGACCGTCATCATGGTATTCAATGACGGTGTCGACGACTACTGGGCCAGACAACGTGTACAAGAACGGTTGAGTGAAGTTGAATTGCCTTACAATGCTGTTCCGGGGTTAAACCCGCTTACTTCGCCTACAGGAGAAATATTCCGATATGTTCTGGAGAGTGACAGTCTGGACCGGCGCGAACTGACCGATCTGCATAAATGGGTCATCATCCCCCGACTGAAACAAGTCACCGGCGTTGCCGACGTGAGCAATTTCGGTGGGATCACAACGCAGTACCAGATAGAAGTCGATCCACGCAAGATGGAAGAATACAACATCACCCTAAATGATATAACCGAAAAGATTGAAAAAAATAACGTCAATGCCGGTGGAAGTATGCTGACTCAGGGCGACCTCAGTTATGTCATCCGGGGTATCGGACTGGTGAAAGACCTGAACGATCTGGGGCGTATTGTTATTAAGACACAAAATGGCGTTCCTATCTATCTGAATGATATCGGTAAACTAAAATATGGTAATCTGGAACGTAAAGGGGTATTCGGTTTTTTGGATGACGAAAGACAGATTTCCGATGGTGTAGAAGGAGTTGTCCAGATGCTTCGGGGACAGAATCCGTCGAAAGTGCTGGAAGGGGTGCATGCCGCTGTCGACGAGCTGAACAACGAGACACTGCCCAAGGGTACGCATATCCATGTGTTTATGGATCGGACAAATCTGGTCCAGACCACCCTGCATACCGTTTCGCACACGCTCTTTGCAGGAATGATGCTGGTTATATTGGTGCTTGTTGTCTTCCTGGGCAGCTGGCGCGGTTCTCTACTGGTTGCTATCACCATACCGCTCTCTTTACTGATTGCCTTTATCATGATGCTTCTGACAAATGTACCGGCCAACCTGCTCTCATTGGGCGCGATAGATTTCGGTATCATTGTCAACGGGGCTATTGTCATGATGGAAACTGTTCTGAAAAAGCGCGAACGCCATCCTGACGAGATGCTTACAGAAGATTCGATACTGAGACGAACAACTGAAGTAGCACGCCCGATATTCTTCTCGACCTTGATTATCATTACGGCATACCTGCCATTGTTCGCTTTCGAACATATCGAGAAAAAACTTTTTACGCCAATGGCGTACACCGTTGGCTACGCCCTGATCGGATCTCTTCTTGTAGCTTTGTTTCTTACGCCCGGTCTGGCATTCAATGCCTATCGCAAACCACGAAAGATTTACCACAATCGTTGGCTTGAAAAACTCTCGGGCATATATAACAAACAGATAGGAAAACTGATAGATATGCCAAAGACAGTCATCGGTTCATTAATAGCAATATTGATTGGTGCAGGAATATTGAGTTATACGGTAGGAAAAGACTTTCTTCCTCCGTTGGATGAAGGTTCTATATGGATACAAGTACAGCTGCCTCCGGGTATTTCCATCGACAAATCAAAAGCAATGGGTGCCGAATTACGACGCACCTTGAAACAGTTTGACGAAGTTTCATACGTGATGACACAAGTAGGCCGTGATGACGAAGGCGCCGAGGCTTTCTCGCTCTCGCACATCGAATGCGGCATCGGGCTGAAACCTTACGACACCTGGAAAGGCGGTGAAACAAAAGCGCAACTCATCGAAAAGATGGCAAAAAAAATCTCAACAATGCCAGGTTACTCGGTAGGATTTTCACAACCGATCATTGATATGGTAATGGATCAGATTGCAGGTGCTCACAGCGATCTGGCTTTAAAGATCTATGGCGATAATATCACCGAGACACGTCATATTGCCGAGAAGGTGGTCAACGTTATCAAAAAGATTCCGGGCTCAGCCGACGTGGCTATCGACCAAGAGCCGCCGCTTCCTCAATTACAGATCGTTGCAAACCGTGATCGCATAGCCCAATACGGATTAAACGTGTCGGATGTAGCCGATATGATTGAACTGGCTATCGGAGGCAAAGCCATCTCGCAGATCTTTGTAGGAAGCAAAAGCTACGATGTGATATGCCGGTTCGATGATGAGAGTCGGAACTCGGTCGAACGCATAGGCAATCTGCTTCTCACAACAAGTGAAGGGGCAAAGATTCCACTCTCGCAAGTTGCCGATATCAAGATGACAACAGGAGCCAGCACGATTGCCCGCGAAATGAACAAACGTCATATGACCGTTCGTGTAAATCTGCGTGGCGTTGACCTGACGGCATTCTTGCAAAAAGCCAATAGCATGATCGACAAGGAAGTTAAATATAATCACGACGAGATCCATCTGAAATGGGGTGGTCAGTTCGAAAACCAACATCGGGCATATAATCGACTGGGGACAGTTATTCCAATCGTTTTAGGACTCATGCTACTGCTGTTGTTCGCTTCCTGCGGTAAGTTCCGGCAAGCTGCACTGATGATGTTTGTTGTTCCCCTTGCATTGTTCGGAGGTATGCTGGCACTGAACGTACGCGGAATGACACTCAATGTTTCTTCTGCCGTCGGATTCATTGCTCTGATTGGTGTAGCAATACAAAACGGTGTAATCATGATTTCGCACATGAATGAGCTGCGTAAGCGGGGTCGCGAATTTAAAGACTCAGTCATCACCGGAGCAAAACATCGTTTCCGCCCTATTTTGATGACCTCGACGGTTGCAATCCTCGGGTTATTTCCTGCGTCCATCAGTACAGGCATAGGTTCGGATGTGCAACGTCCATTGGCAACGGTCATCGTTTATGGATTACTTTTCTCGACAATCATCACCCTCTACGTCTTGCCTACATTATATTATATGATGGAGAAGCGCTATTTGGGCAAAGAGCCCGAATCCAATACAGAAGACGACAGTGCCGATGATGACTAGAATTCGAAAAAATAATAAGCAGATTCGATTGCAATAACAATTATAATTGAATGAAAAGATGAAAATATATAATATCATTATAGGTTTGGCTATTAGCTGTATGGCGTCGGCTCAGCAAATCGTTCAGCTCCCCTACCGGCAATACATCGAAAAAGTGGCGAAAGGCAATCTCAACTATGCAGCCGAACAACTAAACGTGAATATCTCGGAGGCCGAACTGACAGCCGCCAAAGTCTTCAATGATCCGAACCTCTCCGTCTCCTACTTCAATAACCAGAACAGTTCATTGCAGATGGGTGAAGGTGTTTCCGTTGAACTGGGCAAAACCTTCACCTTTGGAAAACGCGGGGCAGGTATTGCTTTGGCGCGCAGTCAGAACGAACTGACCAAGGCGCTCCTTGCCGATTACTTCCGTAACCTTCGTGCCGAAGCGACCACTTCCTATCTGGAGGCGCTGAAACAATCCGAACTATACAAGGTCAAGGAAAATGCCTATGAAACGATTCAACAGCTGGCTACAAGTGACAGTATACGTTTCTCTCTGGGGAAAATTATGGAGATCAACGCTACGCAAAGCCGCCTCGAAGCAGGCATACTTCATAACGATCTGCTTCAGGCTTCTGCTGAACTGAACAATGCTTTTGCCAACCTGAACCTGTTGACCGGAACGGCTGCTCACGATACGCTTCTTAAGCCGGAAGCGACCTTACGCACCAAAGCTCGCAGCTTTGTTATGGCCGATCTGCTCAATACCGCTTTCCAGGAGAGAGCTGATCTTGTAGCGGCACTAAAGAATAAAGAAGTAGCTGCCAGAGCACTGACCGTTGCCAAACGCGAACGCAACACCGATATCGATCTTTCCGTGGCTGTCAGCCACAACGGCAAGGTGCTCAACGAGATTGCTCCTGCTCCGTCATTCACCGGCGTCACGGCAGGCATTGCCATTCCCCTGAAGTTTTCTAACCTCAACAAAGGGACACTGCATGCCGCACGTTTCCGTCAGCAACAGGCCGATGCACAGTATCAGCAAGCATTGTTGCAAGTGCAGACGGAAGTACTCAACGCTTATCGCAGTTACGACGCATTCTGCAAACAGGTCGAACGATATGAAAACGGCATGCTTGATCAGGCACGCGAAGTGATGGACGGGAAGATCTACAGTTATAATCGCGGTGAAGTCTCGCTATTGGAAGTCCTTGATGCCCAACGCACCTACGACGATGTGCAGGCCCAATATATCGAAGCGCTTTTCAATCAGAGCGCGGCATTGGTAGAGCTTGAAAAAAGCGCCGGGATCTGGGATATGGAACTATAAACAAAAAAAGCGGTCATACAACAAAACCACCTGTTACAAGAACAAATCATAACAGATGGTCTGCTGCGTGACCGCTTTTAACTTACTTGAAAAACTTACACCCTATATATTCCAAAAATAATAAGCTCCTAGAATACGCTATTATTACAACGTTGAGTTAACCAAAGAAGCGGCCATTGCGTATGTTCTGGCTCCGAGTTCCTTGTCGAGCATAAAGAGACCAACACCATCATCCTTGATCATTTTCAGATTATCAATAATCGTCTGTGCGTTATCCTCTTCTTCCACTTGTTCATCAATAAACCATTTGAGCATACTCTGGGTTGCATAATCATTTTCCGTGATGCTCAATGCATAAAGTTTATTAATCATCTCTGTAATATCTTGTTCATGTGCCAGCGTACTCTGAAAAACATCAAGGATCGATTTCCATTCTGTTGGTACAGCATTGATTGCTCGCAATAAAACTTTACCATTACGTTGAATAACATAATTAAATAGAATCTTGGCATGATCCTGCTCTTCTTTGAATTGCACTTCATACCACCGTGCCATTCCGGTCTGTCCGATAGAATGACAATAGGATGCCATTGACAAATACAAATAAGCTGACCACATCTCAGCGTTTATCTGAGCATTGATGGCTGTTTGAATTTTTTCGTTCAACATAATTATTCGACTTTAGATTGTTATATTAAAATAACATTCCCACCCCTATAATGTTCATTCCATAACAACGTTATTTTGATTTGTCTTTCAAAGTGTTAGCCATAATCATAACCCGTTTCACCTCTCAAATAATCTGTCAACATTTAAAAAGAGGGCGATCAATACATTTGTACCAAGCGAAACGGGAGAATTATTATAGTAATAATCAGGCTTGTAATTAAAAAGATTGTCGACAGTAAAAAAATACCAGCTGCTTCTTTTAATATATGCTCAAAGGCAATCCAATCCTATGATAACAGATCTTATTTTGAAATGAACTCTTTTCATTTACAATGGTGCAGGACTATACTTGAATGTGGCAGAAACATCTCCCTTATAAACGCCGGCTACCTTCTGCGCCAGATTGACAAACTCATCATCGTTGTTCGAACATGATACACACATTACGGCGATCATTGCAATCGTCATCCATAAAAAATTCTTTTTCATTATCTTCACTTTTATAATAATATCACTATCTGTCCTATATGCATTAAAACTCCATAGCTCTTTCAATAATCCATCCACATACGTCAGAGTTTTTAGCGAACACGTCTATTCATTTCATCATTGCTTTCCAAATCCCGCATGACTTAAATCATCATGTAACAAAAACAAATTTATTTTCTGCTGCAAAGTTGCAACTCTATTTCACCATACAAAATCCCCAGAAATAATGATTTTACCTATGTTTCATGTCCCAATTAATTATGGTTCACGTACTCTGAAAGAATGAAAATTATCCTTATATTTGCGGTTTACTAAAAATTTAACAGGGTATGATCAACAAGAAACAAGCAGCCATGTCTTCCATTATAGCCGCCATATTCCTCACCTCTTTCAAGTTTATTGTGGGAATACTAACGTTCAGTTTGGGTATTTTATCCGAAGCGCTACACTCGTTGCTGGACCTGCTGGCCGCGCTGATCACCTACTTTTCCGTAAGCATCTCCGACAAGCCGGCCGACCGGGAGCATCACTACGGTCATGGGAAAGTAGAGAACCTGTCAGCATTCCTCGAATCGATCTTGTTGATCATCACTAGTGTATGGATCATTTATGAAGCGATAAGACGCCTGACGTCCGACAGTATCCATATTGAAGTATCCGTATGGAGCTACCTTGTCGTTATCGTCTCCATTCTGATCGATGCCAGCCGTTCGCGCATGCTATTCAAAGCAGCCAAACACAACAACAGTCAGGCGCTTGAAGCCGACGCAATCCACTTCTCGACCGACATTCTAAGCTCGGCAGTTGTTCTGCTGGGCTTGATCCTGGCCAACTTCGGCTATTTCAAAGCCGATGCCATATCTGCGATGATTGTTGCACTGATCATTCTATTCATTGCTTTCCGGTTAATAAAAAAATCGGTCAATATCCTTCTGGATCGCGTTCCCGACGGTATAACCGAAATCGTAGAAAAAGAATTACAGTCGAACCCCTCCATAAAATGTTTCCATGATTTAAAAATCAGAACAGCCGGAGCCGATACCTTTGTCAGGGTCAATATCCACCTGAACTCGCGAATAAACCTTACGACTACCCATAAAATATGTGATGAGATTGAACAAAGCATAAGCAAACTCATTCCACGCTGCGACGTCGTCGTGCATGCCGAACCCGACACAACCAAAGGACCCGGTAACACACATTAACCCCAAAATCACTATCTATATTTTAAATGACCGCTGCAAATTTATTCTCGGAGAAAAAACATCTCCGAAATAATCCCTGTATTTACAAGTGAATGAGACCTTCTTACATTTCATTTTTTTGTCCGTACCTCTGAATTTTTACCTGTCCGCTCCCATATTGAACCACATATTGTGTATCTTTGCACCACAATAATAAAAACAGCATAAAGTATGTTGACGCTCAAATTAATAACGGAAGAGACAGACCGCGTCATTCGCGGTCTGGAAAAGAAACACTTTAAGAATGCCAAAGAGAGCATCGCTAAAGTGATTGAACTGAATGATAAGAGACGCAGTGCGCAGAACCAACTAGATAAGAACCTGGCAGAGGTCAATACCGTCTCCAAACTCATCGGATCCCTGATGAAAGAAGGCAAAAAGAGCGAAGCCGAAGCATCCAAGAAGCAGGTAGCCGACTTAAAGGAAAGCAATAAACAGCTGCAGGTCGAAATGGATCAAGCTGCCGAAGATATGCAGACCCTGCTCTACACCATCCCGAACATTCCTCACGAAAGCGTTCCGGAAGGTAACGGCGCCGAAGACAACAAGGTCGAGAAGATGGGCGGCATGGAGACAAAGCTTCCTGATAATCCCCTTCCACACTGGGAACTGGCAAAGAAATACAATCTGATTGATTTTGATCTGGGTGTCAAGATTTCCGGTGCCGGCTTCCCTGTATATATCGGTCAAGGTGCCCGCCTGCAACGCGCGCTCATCAACTTCTTTCTCGACGAAGCACGTAAATCCGGCTATACCGAAATCATGCCGCCAACCGTTGTCAACCAGGCTTCAGGATACGGTACAGGCCAGCTTCCGGACAAGGAGGGACAGATGTATCATTGCGAAATAGACGACCTCTATCTTATCCCGACGGCCGAAGTACCCGTCACAAACATCTACCGCGACGAGATCCTCGAAGAGAAACAACTCCCGATAAAGAACTGTGCCTATACCGAATGCTTCCGTCGCGAAGCCGGCTCTTATGGCAAAGATGTACGCGGGCTGAACCGCCTGCACGAGTTCTCGAAGATCGAGATCGTCCGCATCGATAAACCCGAACATTCCTACGAATCGCTGAAAGAAATGCTGACACACGTCGAGAGCCTCGTTCAAAAGCTCGAGCTGCCTTACAGAATCCTGCGCCTTTGTGGTGGCGACATCAGTTTCACGGCTGCGCTCTGTTTTGACTTCGAAGTCTACTCCGAAGCACAGAAACGCTGGCTGGAAGTAAGCTCCGTATCAAACTTCGAAAGCTATCAGGCCAACCGTCTGCATTGCCGTTATCGCGATGAGAACAAAAAGATCCACCTCTGCCACACACTCAACGGCAGCGCACTGGCTCTCCCGCGCATCGTAGCCGCATTGCTTGAGAACAATCAGACGCCCGAAGGCATCCGCATCCCAAAAGCGCTGGTTCCTTACACAGGCTTTGATATGATAAAGTAAATAGAATAGTATCACAAAGTATATACTTCCGCACAACTGAAGTATATACTTTTTTTATACATCATCAGAAAACACACAATGAAAAAAGTAATTCTTTTTCTCCTTCTCTGTGCGACTCCTATGGTTGGCATACAAGCACAGATCAAATGGCCTGCCGGTAAGAAAGCAGCCGTAATGCTGACCTACGACGATGGTTTGGAATCGCAGCGCCGGTATGTCATCCCTCAGCTCGAAGCGCATCACTTCCATGGCACATTCTTTCTCTATGGGGCCTATGTCAAAAGCAATGATATTCCCCAATGGCGGGCTATCAGCAAGCGCGGACACGAACTGGGCAACCACAGCATCTATCATCCCTGCATGGACAGCAAAGCCGACACGATGAGTGCACATTGCCGCTCCCTGGACTGCTACTCCGTGAGCGAGATACTCAACGAGATTACAATCATGAATAGCTTCCTGTCGGCTATTGATGGGAAAACCGAACACTCGTACGCCTATCCCTGCGGACAGTTTATGGCCGGTAATGAAGATTATTCAGCTCCGTTGCTTGAGAAAGGAGTGACCAAGTTCGCCCGCATAGGAACCAGCGACGGGGTTATCAGTAACCTCGACAGCATCAACTTCTCCAAAGTACCGACCTTCGTTGCTACGACCGGCTGCAAGGCTGAAGCGATAATCAACTATGTGAAGCAGGCTATCGATAAGGGAGGTTTCGCCGTCATCGTATTCCATGGCGTGGGAGGCGACTACCTGACGGTCGATGCCGCCGAGCACCAGAAGCTCATCGATTACCTGGCTGCTCACGATAAAGAGCTATGGGTAGGCACCTTCTCGGAGGTCCTCGGCTATCTGCGCCAGCAGACCGGTAATAACAAATAATACCTGTTCATTATGTGTAAGCATCTATCATCGACACTTGCAGTTGTTCTTTTATGCATCTGCTCCGGTGTAACCGCCAACGCCCAGATCCGCACAGCGATCACTAAAAGAATCCAACCGATGCTACACAGTTTCCAGCCGCGCGCGTTCGACAACGGCTGGCTTTTCAGCGAAGACAGTACGATTAATGCGTCCGCCTCCGAATTCAATGATACCGGCTGGCGCATACTGTCACTGCCTCACGACTTCGCTATCGAACGCCGTTATACCGGCGACGGGATGCATATCGGTCCGTTTGTAAAAGCTTCCCCCGACTCATTGGCCACAGGTCATATCCCGGGCGGCACCGGCTGGTACAGAAAACATTTCAAGCTCGACGAATGGACGATGCAGCAGCGTGTAGGTATCGACTTCGACGGCGTTGCCGAATGCTCAGACGTATGGATCAACGGCCATCATCTGGGCTTCCATCCCAATGGCTACATGCCGTTTCAATATGACCTGACGCCTTATCTGCTGCCTGCGGGAAATGACAATATCATCGCTGTCCGTGCCTACAGCGCAGGCGAGAACAGCCGCTGGTACTTCGGTGCCGGCATCTATCGTCACGTGCAGCTCACCGTCACAGGCAAGATATATATTCCCGAATGGGAAACGCAGGTAACCACCCCGACAGTGGATCCGGCAAAAACAAATATCAACATCGCCTTCCCCGTTCAGAACACGACAGAGGCAGCGGCTGCCGTCGAACTCCGCCTCTCTATCCTGCATGGGAACAAAGAGGTATGGACAAAGAACCGTACAGTCCGTGTTGAAAGCGGCAGCCTAATGCCCGTCGCTCTCACGGCCGGACTGCTGAAGCCCGAACTGTGGTCGATAGAACATCCTTCGCTCTACACGCTCAAGATCGATGTGTTCAACAAAAAGATCAAATGCGATTCCTACGAGACGACCTTCGGCATACGTTCGCTGAGCTTCTCTGCCGGGCAGGGTTTCCTGCTCAACGGTGTCCCGGTCGAGCTGAAAGGCGCCTGCGTGCATCATGACAACGGTCTCCTCGGTGCGGCAGCTTATGACGGTGCCGAGACACGTCGTGTACAGTTGCTCAAAAACAACGGATTCAATGCCATACGCACCAGTCACAACCCGCCGTCGACGGCTTTTCTTAACGCCTGTGACCGCCTCGGGATGCTGGTTATCGACGAAGCTTTCGACATGTGGGAGAAGCCCAAGCGCAACAATGACTATCACCGTTTCTTCAAAGATTATGCCGCGAAAGATATGGCCTCGTACATCAGACGCGACCGCAACCATCCGTGTGTCATCATGTGGAGTATCGGCAACGAGATCAATGAACGTGCCGACAGCTCCGGGCTGCGCATCACTCAGGAACTCATATCCGTCGTCAGATCACTGGACACCACACGCCCCGTCACCGAAGCTGTCTGCTCCTTCTGGGACCACCCGGGACGTAGCTGGAACGCAACGGCACCGGCTTTCGCCCTGCTGGATGTAGGCGGGTATAACTATATGGCTTCCGAATATGAGAACGACCACAACACCTACCCGTCGCGAATCATGGTGGGGACAGAGACCTTCCCGATGAAAGCGTACGACGACTGGCAGGCTGACGTACGCCATATATATGTTCTCGGCGATTTTGTATGGACCGGGATGGATTATATCGGCGAGGTGGGCATCGGAAACGTACAGTATGTCGACAATAACGACAATACAAAACATGCGGCTACGCGTCTGTGGCCCTGGTTTCTCTCCTACTGCGGAGACATCGATATCACAGGCGGCAAGAAACCACAGTCGTTCTATCGCGACGTCGTCTGGGGGCGCAGCCATCTGGAGCTGCTCGTCCATTCGCCCATCCCCGAAGGCATGAAAGAAAATGTCAGTATGTGGGGCTGGCCCGATGAATACGCCCACTGGAACTGGCAAGGCAATGAAGACAAGATGCTGACGGTCCATGCGTATACCGACTGCGACTCCGTGCGTCTGTACCTCAATAATGAGCTTATAGCCACCGAAAAACCTGACGAGAAGCTTACCTCCACCTTCACCGTTCCATATGCGCCGGGCGAGCTGCGTGCCGTGGCTGTGAAAAAAGGCCGGGAGATCGCCAACCGTGTGCTTCAGACAGCGGGTGCTCCCGATCATATTGAGCTTTACGCTGAGAAAAACAGTGTGACAAACAACGCGGACGATCTGGCATACGTACACATCCGCGTGGTTGATGCCGAAGATAATGTGGTACCGACAACGGTCGTGAAGTTGCATATTACCGTCGAAGGCGACGGTCGTCTGCTGGCTTCGGGCAATGCGGCTCCCAATGACATGGAGAGCTTCCGCAGCACTGATTGTGCAACCTTCTTGGGACGCTGCCTTGCTATCCTGCAACCAAATACGAGCGGGGGACAGATGACACTGAGGGTTTCATCTGATGGGTTGAAGGAAAAAACATTGAGTATTCCTGTTGTAACTTCAGTAACAGGAAGATAATCGGTTCTTATCCCTTTTCTCTTGATAGAAAAGGAACCAAAAGATCAAGACTGCATCTGCTTCGTTACTACAGATATCGATTCCATTGAAAATCATTCTATCCCTTTTCTCTTGATAGAAAAGGAATCAAAAGATCAAGGCTGCATCTGCTTCGTTACTACAGATATCGATTCCGCTAAAAAATCTGAAACTCGCTGCGCTCAAACAACAGATTTTTTAAATCGCTGCATCTTATCTTTCGTTTAACACTCATCAGCTGAGGCCAGCCTTGAAACAATAATTTCTTTTATTATTATGGTTTCGTTCATCAGCTGAGGTCATCGTTAAAACAATACTGTCAACGAATTGGTCGAAGGGATGTCTTCAATGGCACACCGATATAAGGCATCAAGGGTTTACCTGATGACTTGCCTGGAGATAGGGTTTCAGTTCTTTCTCGAAGATGGCACGGCTTACGATGCGATAGTGAGGATCGTAGGCTTTTATGAAGGCGTCACTGTGTTCACCGACGTATTCGCCTCTGTTCAAGCGATCTTCAATGGCCTGCTTATCGATATCATAGTCGGGCAGATGAAGATCCATCGAGCGGATGATCTTCTCGATCTTGTTCCACTCTTTATGCCAGTCGGCCACCGTAATAGGTCGTATGCCGTTGACACTGCGTACGAACGCATCAAAAAAGATATCGTATGGGATCCTTCCCGACTTGACAACCGAAAGGTTCACCCTGAAAAACTGTCCTTCCCAACCCGTAGGCTCGGCTGCCGCACCTTTTATCAACGGTCCGTAAACGATCTCTGCCGACTGCGAAGCCGTCTCTCCCGCCAGCGCATACGAAGCCATCTCGCGCCTGAGGTAGTTGCCTGCCGATGTGGTATCGGCAATAATATGCCCCGGACCGAATTTATCCTGAAAGAAGTTCTTATACAGATCGGCCAGTGTCGATTGGGGATAAGCCTGCATCTGCCTGCTCACCGCTTCGCGCACAGCCAAAGAGAAACCTCTCTTCCCTGCCGCCGTGAGGCTGACGCAGAGAAGAAAGGTCATCATCATAAATGCCGTCTTCCTCATTTATTCAATTCTTTCTGAAGTGCCTGTTCCAACTGTTCACCCATCACATTGCGTGCGATGATGACTCCGTCCGGATTCAACAGAACGTTTGCCGGGATACCGCGCACCGCATACAGTGCCGGAATCTCCGAATCCCAATATTTGAGGTCGGACACGTGCGTCCATGCAAGCTTATCGTCGGCAATAGCCTTCATCCATTTGGCCTTGTCCTTATCCAGTGATACCCCCAGCACCGTGAAGTTCTTATCCTTATACTCGTTGAACACACGTACCACATTCGGATTCTCCCTGCGGCAGTACGGGCACCATGATGCCCAGAAATCGACGAGCACATACTTGCCTTTGAAGCTCGACAACGAGACCGGTACACCGGCAGTGTCAGGCAACGTAAACGCGGGAGCCGCCTTCCCCACCTGCACATTCTCCAGCCGTTGGATGATACCATCGAGATCCGTCACGTACGGACAACTTGCCAGCGACGGAGCCAGCTTGGCGCGTGTAGCCTTCAGCTGATCGAGCGGGAGCTGATATGTAAAATAGCGATACAGATAGAACGCAGCCACCGGCGAGGCAGGATACTTTGTCACCAGACTGTCGATATTATACCCCTCATCGGTAGCCTTCTGAGCGATACCCAGAAAGAGGTCATTGATTTTCGAGTCCTTCACATGCAGCGAATCGCCGTCGCTGAATATCTCGATCTCCATCTTCGCATTCTCGAGGAAGAACTGAAGCGGCGAACTCATCGTCTCTGTCTCCAGTCCGTACAGAAGCGGCTGACCGACCTTTCCTTCAAAGGTAAACTGCCCGTTCTTAACTTCTGCCGTATCCACATCGAAGAACATCTTGTTGCGGAACGATTTGAGGAACACCTTCCCTTCCGTCATCCCCACCACAGTACCTTTAATCACATAGCCCTCAGGCTTGCTTGTGCAGCCTGCCATCATCATCACAGCCAGTAACACAAACCACAATTGTTTCACATGCTTCATATTTCTATCATTTAGTTATTTCAAATCAGGATGATGATAGCGCCCCTTCTTCCACGTCTCCACTCCGTACTCAATGGCGCGCACCGGACAACGGTGGATACAGGCCGTACACTGCACGCAGCTGCCTCTTTCCCACTCCGGATGCCCCTCTTCCATCACGATCGTCTTCGTCGGACATATCTTCTCGCACAGACCGCAGGAGATACAGATCTTCGTGGCCTCAAACTTATTCTGTTTCAAAGCAAAAGTCACAAACAGCCAGTAGACGATATAGCTCTTCAGTACCGGATGCGTACCCACAGCATAAAGAGCCGTAGCCTTTTTAGCAGAAGATTCCGCCGTCGCATCAGCAACGTCGCCCGTCATATTGCAGCTGCCTGCCGCAATATGATTGTTAATAGCTTCCACGATTGCCTGCAAGCGTCCCGGCGCCGCAGCCAGTTTCTGCTGCTCCACCTCTTTGCTGTCGGTGTTAAAGCCCTTCATCAGTATGTAGTTGTTCGGCATGACAATCGAATAAGCCCCGGTCAGCGTAATACCTTTACGGGCAAGCCTCTTCCGCAGGATACGATCGGTATAACCGCACTCGTCGCCACAAGTACAGACCATATACACAGGCTGCGAATTATAGCCCTTCCACTGCATATGTTTGATAAACTGCATCACAAGCTTCGGCACACCCCATGAATGAACAGGGAATACGAAGAACATCTTCTCATCGGGATTCAGTGTGAACGGCAGCTTCCCGCCACTTGATTCGAGATTCTGCAACTGCCCGGCGATGGATACCGGCGACTCATCAAAAACTTCACCCAGCCGCTTTGCCACCCATAACGAATTTCCGGTACCGGTAAAGTAAAATATCATATCTTTTCTTTGTTATTTTGGGAGCAAAGATAACAGTTCCAAAGAAATACCAAACAATTCCTGTCATTTTTGTTCAAATTTATAACCCAGAAGCAAAATCTTATTCATCATGCATTCAAATTTTTCCAAGAACCAGTTGCAAGCAAGATAATTATTATATATGTTTGTCAAAACAATTATAATCAATCATCCCATGAAAAAACGACTGATATCACATGAAGTCACTTCTGCCACACGCAGGACAGCTTCCGTATGGATTCTTTTCATATTGCTATGCGCCGTATCCATGCAGGCACAGACCAACGCGAACCATCCGGGCATTGCTCCATCGAAAGCCCAGGCGAAGAAAATGAGCATACTGACCGGTTTCACCCCGTCGCCATCGGTCATCTACTTCCATGATGTTGTCTACGCCCATGAAAGCGATATCGACCTGCATCTACAGATCGTCAAGCCCGACACCCAGGCTGGCGTCAAGCTGCCCTGCATCATCTATATCCAAGGCTCTGCCTGGTTCAAACAAAACTGCTATGCCAAAATCCCCGTTCTCTCAGAGTTCTGCAAACGCGGCTACGTCATTGCCAGTGTCGAATATCGTCCATCCACAACGGCCACCTACCCGGCACAGATCCAGGATGTGAAGACTGCCGTACGTTTTATGCGCAAGAATGCCGAAAAATACAATGTCGATACCGCCAACCTCTTTATCTGGGGCGACTCATCAGGCGGCAACATGTCGCTCCTTGAAGCGCTCACGCAGGATGAACCCTCGCTCGACACGAAAGACTACGGTACCACATCGCTGGCCGTCAATGCCGCAGTCGCTTTCTATCCGGTGACCGACGTACTGCGCATGCAGGAATTCGCACCCGACTATATGGATCATATCTCGGCCAACAGTCCCACAGGCACGCTCTTCGGACATATCCCCGTGATGGAGAACCCGGACAAAGTCAAGACGGCCAGCCCTATCATCTACGTCAGCAAAGACAAAGCCTCCACCACTGCTCCGATATTGATCATGACCGGCAACCGCGACAATGTTGTTCCCTACGAGCAGAGTGTCATCATGGCCGACAAGCTCGAAGAATGCGGCTATCGCTACACATTCTACAAGCTTGAGGGTGCTGACCACGGCAGCTGGGAGTTCTGGACTCCGAAGACACTCGATATCGTTGATCTCTTTTTCAAAGACAACCGCAGGAATTAAGCCCAGGCGATCAAAGCGCCTTCAGCACGCAGGCTGCTGCGCCTGCCAGCATCAGGGTATATCCCGAGAGGCCGAGCCAGTCGGTTTTCGGGAAGGTCTCTCTGAGTGCAAGCTGTCGCCTGCCGGGGTCTTCTCTTCCGGCATGATCGTTGCTGGAGGCTGCCGGTGACAACGGCCGGAGAGTGCTGTCGGCGTCTTCTCCTCCTTCAGCGACAGGAGGGAAAGGATCGCCCCAAGAACGGCCAGCGTCACCTCCGTCTCGCCTTTCCACAGGGAGAGCAGGCAGAGGAGGATCAGGCAGAGGGTTAGCAGGTGTACACTGCCCGTCGTCGTTTTTCTTCCGTTGGGGGAAGATGATCCGGGCCAGACTGATAAGAAACTGTAAGATGATTTCAAGATACTTCATGTTTTTAAATCGTTTAATAATCACTGTTTATACAAATTACTCAAGCGGCTTTGCTACCCGACTCGAGGCCGGTCTCGCGTTCGATCCTGCTGCATAAGCTCACAAGCGCCTGCCGGTAAGCCTCGCGATCGTCGCCGTTGACCTCGCTGATATAGCGGCTGTAGGCGATCTCGCGGGCGAAAGCTTTCGGGAAAGCGCTCATATTGGCCGCCAGCGGATACACCTGGCGCAGCAGACGGGCATAGTCCATAAACGAATCTTCGGGTGCATGATAAGTGCGAAACGCAAGCGAGCTCTTACCCGGCTTCACCGTCGTACCCGGCCACCACCGGTTGCCCTTGCCATAGCCTGTCATCCCGAAGTAGTTGTTATACCGCATACTGAGAAGGCTCTGCCCCCATCCGCTTTCGAGGGCTGCCTGTGCCAGTATCACCACCGGGTTCACATTAAAAGCTTCTCCCGCCATGACGGCCGGGAGAAGAAAAGTATTTATAAATGCTGTCGGTTTCATTGTCCTCCGAATTAGGATGATTACTCATGATCGGTCAAACATCCCCGTTACGGGGATGCCATAACCGGTCCAGACTATAACTCGCCCGGTTTTTCTTCCGAGTTCTCGCCGGAGCTTTCCTTACTATCCTCCAGTTTCATGAACGTCGGTTTCGTCGTGATCTCCTTCAGAATCTTCCCGGGAGTAAACACGATACGTCCCTTCTTGAAGAGCAGGACTTCGAAGTCCTTCTTCTCCGCCACGCCCTTGCTCCCGGCTATCATGCGGAAGTTGCCGAAACCACCCATCTGAACCACGTTCCCACTATCGAGAAGGTTCTTCATCACATTGATGAGTCCGTCCACTACCAGTTCGACCTCCCCTTTCTTTGCCGTGCAATAGTCCGAAACCATGTCGCACAGCTTATTAAACGAAGTCTTCTCGAGTGAGCGCACCTGCCCGTAATAAAGTTTAGACCCTTCGGGAGCGCCCTTAGTCATATTCTTCCTCAAAATGATACGATACTTTAATGACATAACTACAAAATTTTAATGATTAATACTACTGACAATCTGATACTGTTGCTTCGCGAATAACAACAATACAAAGATACGACACCCCGCATGAGCGAATGCGACATACAGCGACATATGGGGAATTAGGTGGACATATGGGGTAATAAAAATATGACCGTTGCAAAATCTTTACGCCCGTAAACCTTACAATTATAAAAAAGCAAAGCAGGAACAACAGAATAACATATTATTATTACCTTCGCGACAACGGTAGTTTCGCCGCTATCCGGTGAGGGCAACTTCTTTTTGAGAGGAGATGCTGTCTCATCGGGAATAAACGCTCCGCCTCAGATGGAGGCATTGAGAGGTGAGCATCGGGTTTCAAGCAACTAATTTAAAAACAATAAGATATGCAGGACATAGTAGACGGGCGCTGCGGCTGGTGCACAGCCAACGAGCTGTACATACAATACCACGATCAGGAGTGGGGAAAACTCGCCACCGACGACAAGACGCTGTTCGAGTTTCTTGTGCTGGAGAGCGCCCAGGCAGGATTAAGCTGGATCACCATCCTCAGAAAACGGGAAGGCTACCGCCAGGCTTTTTGTGATTTTGATGCCGAACGTGTGGCGCAGATGACCGACGACGATGTCGAGCGGCTGATGCATTTCGACGGCATCGTAAAAAACCGTCTGAAGATCAAAGCGACAATCACCAATGCAAGGATGTTTCTCGCCATACAAGAGGAGTTCGGTAGTTTTTACAACTACACGCTGTCGTTCCTTCCCGACAGAAAGCCGATCATCAACGACGTCCGGACGTTGAGTGAGGTCAAGGCGTCGTCACCCGAGTCCGATGCGATGAGCAAGGACATGAAAAAGCGCGGATTCAAGTTCTTCGGAACAACGATCTGCTATGCCCATCTGCAGGCCTCGGGATTCGTTAACGACCACCTCGTGGGCTGCATCTGCCGAAACAGATAACTGCCGGCGGGTGAATCGGGCTACGCGTTTCAGACGCTCGGACAACAAACCGTAAAACACTGTGAAGCAAGAAGATTATGTTGGCGGAATTAAAAAGATAAATGATAGACGTATAGAAGTTGCACCTATTGTAGAAAATTTGTACGGTGTTTTGATTTGATAACTGCAAATATTTGATTAACTTTGTAAGTGCTCAAATAATAGCGCTACATATATGGAAACAGATATAAATAATAATATATTATCATTTATAAATAGAACGCCGGACTCATTAATGTCGGGCGTTGCCCAGCGAGTCAAACAGAGACGATTGGAAAAAGGATGGACACAAAAGATACTTGCGGCAAAGGCGGGTGTCTCATTACCGTCATACCGGCGTTTTGAATCATCGGGCGAAATCTCTTTGCGTTCATTGGTTATGCTTGCTTTTGCTTTGGATATGACGGATGAGTTTGAAACGCTTTTCGGCAGCAAGACCTATCAAAGTATTGATGATATAGTAAATATCGGGCAAGTAAAACAAAGAAAACGGGGACATAAAAATGAATAGCCTTTCAATAATCGAGGTCTTTATATCTGATAATCGTGTAGGACGAATGGCTCTTACACCTGAAGGATTATGTGGTTTTGAATACGATGTGGAATGGATACGAAACGGTTTTTCAATATCTCCGTACTATCTGCCTTTACAATCAGGGCTGATGCTGGCGAAACGAGAACCGTTTGCAGGGAATTTTGGCGTGTTCGATGATAGTTTGCCGGATGGTTGGGGCAATCTAATACTTGATCGCTATTTGCAGGAGAAAGGAATTGATCCATACAAATTGAATATTTTAGAACGCCTGTCGCTTATCGGTACTACGGGACGTGGCGCATTGGAGTATCGTCCGGATAAAAGTGTTGCTGCGGATAATGAGTTTCTTGACTTTGACCGTTTAGCGAAAGAGGCTGAAAAGGTACTTGAAAGTAAAGAGAGTACAGGTGCTGTTGACTTGCTCTATAAATACGGAGGCTCATCCGGCGGAGCACGACCCAAAGTATTTGCGAAGATAGATGGTCGAGAGTGGCTTGTTAAATTTAAGGCTACGAGTGACCCCGTGAATGTGGGGGAAATAGAATACAGATACTCTCAACTTGCCAAAGAGTGCGGAATACGAATGACGGAAACCCGCTTGTTCGATGATCGCTATTTCGGTGTTGAGCGATTTGATAGAACTCCTCAGGGAAAGGTTCACACCATAAGTGCAGCCGGATTGCTGAACGCTTCCTATCGGATACCGAGCCTTGACTACGCTTTGCTTTTGAAGCTCACATTGAATCTCACCAAGGATATGGAGCAGGTGGCTGAAATGTTTCGTCGGATGGTGTTTAATATTCTGATTTCCAATCGTGACGACCACGCTAAAAATTTCTCGTTCCAATGGATTGATGGAACATGGAAGCTTTCACCGGCTTATGACCTTCTGCCAAGCAACGGATTTAACGGCTATCATACTACCACCTTATACGGCAAAGGAGAACCTACTCTTGCCGATGCGCTAACCGTGGCAGCTGAGATAGGATTACCCAAACAGTCATCAACTCAGATAATCAGCGAGTTGACGGAGATAACGACAACCCGATTGAAAGAGTCAAGTATGCACTAAGCTAATTCCGCCAACGAGTTATTTTAATAATTCTAAACGGTTATCTGTAATTCTTTTAAGGCCTCATTGATTGTCATGCAAGAGACATCAAAATGGCTACAAACATCCGGTATCTTAATTTTCTTACCTCCATTTGCTGAAATCTCATATGTAACAACAGAATAGCCCTCTTTCAAAGCTTTAGCTACAAGAAAAGGATCGGCAACATTGCTATCAGCAAAATGCGCTTTGTCGGATGTGCCAAATGATTGATTGCTAGCAGCCCATTCTTGTATGTATGAATATTGTTCCATACAATCAGCCGTACTTACATACAACTTATTAGGAATATTATTCTTTAACCAATCTACTAATTGTTTATCTTGAATTTCTTTTTTTACTTTATCTATAATAATAAAGTTGCCACTAGCTATCTGGTTTGCAATAACATTCCAATAGGATACATGTACGTCCATTGGATAAAAAACTTTGTATCCAGAAATTAAAATATTTGCGTCAATCAAAAACTTCATTTGCTATACATTATATCTGGCCTGTTATTACTTTATCAAAAGAGGTGCCATGAAGTCCTGTTAATCTATAAGCATCCAGATGGAGCAGGTATCCGCTTCGCACAGCTGTATTAACATAGAGTCCGAACAACTTACCTATCCTCTTTGCTGCAATTCGGTAAAAATCACCGCTTTGTGATTGCGGCTTTGTGAGCAAATTCCAACGGGCTCTATAGCTAATGTAAAACTCATGATATTCTTGGGAAGACAATAATCCCAAAGCATAGGCTCTTCTTGCAATAACTAAAGAGCTAACCTTAAACTTTTTCGCACACTTATCAATTGAGCGTTCTGTTGCATTCCACTGCGAAATGAACAACAACCTCGGAACAAGAAAATTTGCAGCAACTGAATCGCAAAATCTTTCGCAGTCATCATCATGATCTTCAATACCACCAAATCCAGCGCTAACACCCAAAAGAAGGTGCGAGAACTCATGAATTAGAGTAAAGAGTTGAGCATTCTTTGAATCGTCATTGTTGATAAAAATGAATGGAGCAGTCTTGCTAACGAGAGCAAATCCACGACATTCTTCAACCGACAGCTTTCGATGAGTATTATTGCCAACTATACCATTAAAAGATGTAATTATTCCAAGAGATTCTAATTGCTGTGTTATCTTATTTACAGCAGAAGCAGAATCTCTCTCTCCAAAAGCCCACGTTTCGTCCAGTCCTAATAATTCTCTAATCTTTGCAACAGCACAATCAACTCCATCGTGCAAAGAAAGACTTGCAACAAATTGAAGTTCTTCGGCATCCAACTGCTCTTGAATATACTCTTCCGCCCATTCTTGTCGGTATTGCATCGTTTGAACAGTCTCGTATACATTGAGATTCATATTTGTTGAACTTGAAGAGCCTCTAAATAATGGAATCGGCATAGTCTCAACTGGAGGCGTGCTTAAGAAGAGGTAACCATAAGGCACATACATCTTGTTGGCAAAGTCCTCAAGTTGACGCGCTGTAGGATGCTTTTCTCCTTCAACCCAACTACGTACCTTGTCATTCTCATCAAGATAGGCATCCACATTGTGCCCAGCACGTTGTATTGCCCAAGTGAACATGTTTGGTCTTATGTTTTCGATATAAGTTGCCATTTTCTTACTTTAGCTTTTACAAAAGTACTTCATTTTTCTCTAACCTAATTAGAGAAACGCCAGAAATAACATTCTATTATGTAGTTTTGGTCTTAATTGTGTCTATTTATAGCCGATAGTAGGTTTCTTATTATGGCTTTTGGTTAGCCTCTTTTTGCGACTGTCACATCTATTATATACAAAGATTCGTCACCAAAACTCAGAAGCCGTTTTGAATCACAAAAAGAAGAAATATCCATCTCACGGATAAGCGGTGGTAAATTATTAAGAATATGTTAGGAATCAAAGAAAGGAAGCGAAAACATTCTTTGCAAAATATGATAAACGCCATGATGCACCTTTACCTGTTGTCCCCTCCATTTCCAGCAACCGTCAAGTTGTAGCGACATTCTATACACAATAGTTTATTTATATTTGTATTAACGGCTATCATACGACAACCCTAAACGGCAAAGGAGAACCTACTCTTGCCGATGCACTAAGCTAATTCCGCCAACGAGTTTGTAATATACTACTTTATTTAGTGGTGCAATACGTTCTATGTGGTATAATAGAAAGATTCTATTTTTAAAATCATACCACTCAAATTAGTGGTACAATAATTTTTATGTGGTGCAGTAATTTTATATCTTTGTCGTTATTAAGCCAATAAGTACATTCAAATAATAATTCGTATGGAGAATGAGACTTTAAATATATATGAGCAGTGGAAGTTATTAGAACCTCAAAGAAGTGAGTTTAAGCAGTACATTGCACGATACTCAATGGTGGTATGATGGCAAAATCATTAAATTCAGCAATGATAACATCAAGGCTATAATTAATGCAATAAGCAAAAATTCTGCTATAACAGTTAGAGGTCTTGCTGAAGAGATCGGTATTAATACTTCTGCTATTCAACGTCATCTAAAAAATCTACAAGAAAAAGGTTATTTAGTAAGAATGGGTAATAATAAAAAGGGAGAATGGCATATCGCTTTAAGTAAATTGTAAGAGGATATAAAGCGCGATTCAATTAGGGTTTCTTCTGTAATTTGACATTTCAGAATCCATACTCCAACACTGATCTATATGATCTACCTGTGGTGCATCATTTTCTCAGTGTTGTTTTGCTATGCTCACCTGCAGGCTTCGGGATTCGTTAATGACCGCCTCGTGGGCTGCACCTTTACCTATTATCCCCTCCATTTCCAGCAACCGTCAAGTTGTAGCAACATTCTATACGCAGTAGTTTTATTTATATTTGTATTTTACTATTTCGTATAATTATTACCGAAATATGGAATAGAATTTGTTTTTCTGTTTTTGTATATGTATATTTGCAGAAAGTAATATTATATAAAAGAGGTATGATAGCTGAATTCAAATTCAAAAATATCTATTCCATAAGAAGCGAACAGGTATTGAGCTTCGAACCGACAATGGATACATTCGGAAAGGATGAGTATTGCTATGAAGTTAAAGACGGAGTTAACTTGCTAAAGATAGCTACCATATACGGAGCAAATGCTTCTGGTAAAACCAATATCCTAATGGCTCTCTCTTTTTTTAGAGATATAATGGTCGATATGCCTAAAGACAGAACCGAAGAGATAGATTTTACTCCTTTTCTTCTTGATGATGAATCAAAAAAAAGCAGAACAGAAATGTCTATGGCATTCTATTTAGAGAAAGAGCATTATAATCTGTCTGTTATACTGGATAATAAACGTATTTATTCCGAGAAATTAGAATTCTACCCCGGAACGCAACCGGCCGTTTTATATAATAGAATATATAATCAGGATAATGATATTTCGGAAGTTAAGTTTGGAAATAAACTTGGTATCGGAAAGAAAGGACAAACAGCGATTGTCGGTAATACGATAAATAACTGTACCGTATTGGCAGCGTTTGGCAAATCCAATGTTGAGTCTTCCCGCCTAAACATCGTGTATAATTTCTTTTCAAGCAGTATCAAAGATATTTTGCAGCCGCAAGCGTCACTGACAATTTTTGCAAAGAAACATCTTGATGATGACAAAGATGGAAGTCTAAAAAGATTCCTTGTCAATTTTCTTAAAGCATCTGATTTTAATATCAGCAATATAGAATTAAAAGAAGAGGAAGTTTTGATTACTCCTGAGATGCAAAAAATGATTGAAGTCGCACCTATTTCAGAGGAAGCAAAGAAGCAGATGTTCCAAAAGGGAAAGATAACAAATGCAGAATTAATGTTCAGCCATACGACTGATCACGGCGATTTCGTATTGCCTGAAGAAATGGAATCAAGAGGAACTATTCGTTTTATGGGTATAGCTGTCCTGCTTAAGCAATTGTTATTGGAGCAAAAAATCATTTTGGTTGATGAAGTGGAGACAAGTCTTCATTATGAGTTATTGGCTTATTTCATAAAAGTGTATTTGGCCAACAGTTGTAATCCTTCACAGTTAATCTTATCCACTCACGATATTAATCTATTGGATGAAGACTTTATAAGGAGAGACACTATTTGGTTTACAGATAAGAATAATTCCGGAGAAACCATCTTAACGCGTCTTTCTTCTTTAGGCTTACATAAGAACTTATCTCCGTATAATGCTTATAGACAAGGCAAGTTGGTGAAATTACCATTCCTGGGAAGTATTTACCTTAAAGATGATAAGCTATGCGAGGAAGAATAAACAAGAGTATTGCTATTATTGGAGAAGGCGAAACAGAATGGTTCTATTTCGATTCTCTACGAATAGCTAAACGGTATCCATTTCGATTGGTACCGGGGAATCTCCTGCGCAAGTTCAATTTACATACAATCAATTATGGAGTGATATGAAAGATTTGACAATCTCAAACATTGAAAGACAGAATGTACTTAACAACCGTTTTGCGGTTAGTAAAATGCAGGAGCATCTTGATATAGAAGGAATGCTCTTTGAGGGAGAATACCGCTTTACAAAAAAAATGGTTACCGATTTTTATGAAGTAGAAGAGCGGACAATAGAACGTTATTTAGAAAAATATTCAGATGAATTATCGGCTAACGGCTATGTTTTATGTAAAGGTAAACATCTTAAAGAGTTGAAATTACAATGAGCCTGTCTAACAGTAAAAATGTTATTCAGACTCTTTTTATATTTTATCTTCTGATAAATATCTAAAAAGCTTTTAAGACTGAATAAATATAAATTCTATTTAGTTTTAATCTAGGGAAATAGCTT